>Ga0194123_10000002_pt1 | contig 816928 bp, 612 predicted proteins | sample TA2MahsurfametaG_5_FD_155479 | JGI IMG/M metagenome (GOLD analysis project Ga0194123, IMG submission 155479) | Freshwater microbial communities from Lake Tanganyika, Tanzania - TA2015023 Mahale A surface | ecosystem: Environmental > Aquatic > Freshwater > Lake | place: Tanzania: Lake...
TAACGCCCAAAATCACCCGGCTGCGGCGAGCGACTTCGTAAAGTGTAAACAACGCACCACCGCAGCTCGGGTGCATTTTATCGTTATGCTGTTTTTCGTCACAGCACCGTCAGTCCACTTGAATGAAATAATGCGAGCGCCTTGTCGAACTCTTCTTGCCCTCCGTCAAGGATGCCGGGAAGAATTATGAGTCGATTTACAGATCGCGATCCTTCCAGAAACTGAACAGTGAAGAAGCCTCTGGTTGCTGGGGGACGAGGTTTGGTTGCGGTGATTGCCTGAATTTTGTCCCGCGGAATCAATGGTGATGCTGTATTGTGCCGACTGCGGATGGCAGATAACAACAGAAATGCCCCCATGCCGATTGGCACCGCAGCGTCGCCAAATTCGTTTCGAGACAAGTAGCCGATACCGATGCCCAGAAGAGCAAGACCAAGTAACGCATAAACGATCAATCTACCGCCGATCGAGCTCGATCCAAGCAGCGCTGCCGCTGCACTTCCGCGGACGCCATCGCGTGTCAATTGAATCGCTTCAGGGGTAATCGTACAGAGGCCCGTCTTGGTGCGAAATGTTGGATACGCTTCTTCAGTCACAAACCACCTGCTTGAGGCATAACGACCAAAATCACCCGGCTGCGGCGAGTGACTTGGTGAAGTGTAAACAACGCACCACCGCAGCTCGGGTGCATTTTATCGTTATGCAAGAACCCTATGGGCGCTTTGCAAACATGCCGCGGTGTGAGCCAGTACCGCGCCAAAGAACTGGGGGAAGGTTGACTGTCAGATTTCCCGGAACGACGTAGATATTCTGTACATGACCATCTTTGATGGCAATGTCGAGCCAACACTGAACGTTGCCGTTAATCCAGTATGTAATCGCACCGTAGTTCGAATCAGCGTCAGCGGGGCCAAGATTCGAGTTGCGTTGCGGAGTAGAAGGTATGAATGCGTAATTTCGATCCACCGTGACATTTACATCAGTAGCATCTCGTCGCTCTGCGTCTGCTGTAAACCGCGCTGCCATTTGTTGGAGGGCTTCGACAGTCATACCTGGAGCTATTGGCAGGTCTTTCTCGATTGCCGTTGCCAAATCTGGATACGCCATAGCAAGTGGTGAGAGCTTGTCAGGATCAGCACAAGTGTGGAGCGCGATCACAAAGGTCCATCCCGCCAACGCGAGAAACGTGGCGACTAGCACGAAACGTTGATGGAGCGAAGTACGGGGCATAGTGAGTCGAATGTGTCTAGTTGCATAACTTGTGTTTATACGGATCAGCCTAAACTCTGTAGGCCGCAATAATGCAGCCTATCACGCAAGCTAGCGACGATCCGATGTCGAGTGTTATCAGGCACTTGCGAGCCGAGCAATCATTGGATGGAGTGATAGGCTGTTTCGGTCTAGTATCACCACCCCCGAGGCTCAGAGTATCACACAGATCGCTCGAATCCTACCACGTCTGCTGCAAAAACCACCTGTTTTCCTCGGGAAAACGAGGGTTCGAGGACGACTTTGGGGACTCACCGGACGACTCACCACGGTCCGAGGCAGCGCACCAGACCACGCAGCATGTGCATGGACGTGCAGGAACTTCTGTCACCGATTTGCTCGCGCCAGTCCGTTGCATTCGGCAGCGGTCTGGTTGCTTTCCAGGTAGGTACTTTTCGCGATAAGTGATCAAAACCGCACACCTCACCGCAAACTGAACACAGTGTATTGCATTGGGACACCATGACGAACCAAGCCCTTCTCGAATCCATCCAGCGGAGAGCCTCATTCCTTAGGGCTCATCCGAGAATCGGACCTTGGGAATTCGCGCGGGACTTCATTGCCAAGCATGGGTTTGGGATGCTGCAGCAGGTGGAACGATTCGACGGGGAGCAGGCCATCACCTGCGATTGCCTCAGCCTTTTCGGCTCACCCGGGACTGAGGCAGAACGGAAAGCCCTGCAGCGAGGGCTGAAGGCCCTCAGCGATGCGGGTAAGATTGAGCGAGTCGGCCGGAGTAGTTATCGGCTGAAGGAACCAGCGTAGAACACCTGCAGGCCCTAGCGCGACGGCGCGAACGGCATTTTCCTGAATGCCTGGGCCTGCAGTTTTTCATCAGGAAACAACCGACCTACAGGAAGGCCGGACGATGCCCAAGAAACGCCCAGCAACCTCGCGAGATGATTCAAGACTTTTGCTCGCCAACGCATCCGAGGCCTTGCGCCTTTATGAGTCTCTGGCAAAAGTGATCGAGACTAAGAAGCCGGTAACGCTTGAGCGCGTGAATGAACTGGAGTGCGTCATTGAACTCTGGTTTGCCATCGAAAAGAGAATGCAGGACCAGTTGCAAAAAGAGGCCCGCGTAACCGGAGAACTCGCCTTAGAAATTCTGAGCAGGAAAGCGCCTGCCCTGTTTTATGCGTTTGCCATGCGGTTGCAGGTAAACGCGCATTGTGCTGGCTCGGACTCATCAAATTGGGGCTCACCGGCATGGCATCAGACATGGGATGCACTCCGCGGCGCAGCAATGGCGAGCAGTCCCAAGGTTCGAGCAAAACCAAAGGGCCATCCGCGCGACCCGGATGCAGATGCAATCGAGGCGGCTTACCTCGGCGGCGAGCGAAACTACCATGCTATCGCCGAAAAACTTGGTCTTCAGAAATGGAAAGACCGATTCCCATATACAAGGGTAAAGCTGGTTGTCGAGGCCATGAAAAAGCGAGAGCGAAAGAAAAAGGCGTCCGACTCAAAGTAGTGTCAATCCTTTTCTGAGTCGGATTGAGTTTTCAGCCCCTCGCAAAACACTGCCATAACCTGCCCCGCAAAACAATTCGTCCGACTCGTCGCCTGTTTTTGAGTCGGACGCAGAAACTGCCCTTAACCTCCTCCTCAGTGAATCATGCATGTGCATGGTCCAATCATCTGGGTTGAAGGAGGTTCCAATGCCAACAGCCAAGAGGCTTACTCTGACCGAGGAGCAGCGGTTACTGCTCAAGCCCCGAGAGGCGGCGGCAACTCTCAGCATCAGCGAGAGGCAGTTGTGGGCGAACACGCAACCCCGAGGCCCAATACCCTGCATTCGAATCGGGGGTTGCGTCCGGTACAGCCCCGATGCCCTGCAGGCACACATCAGCGGGCAGCAGGAAGGGGGTGACCGATGAGCGGCATTCCACCCCATGACGAACAATTCGCCTCGGAAGAGGTTGTTCGGGCTATTCGTTGCCCTGATGTGACCGAGGCCATTCTGCAGGCACTCACGGAGAGGCACGATATTTTTGAACTCATCGACGTGCACCAATGGGGGCACCTCGCAGAAGTTCTCATCAGCCGTCTGCGATTGCAGCGCATGGCGGATGAGGTATTCGCCCAAGCCTGGCGCGAATCCTGATTCCTGCCTCGGCGCGGTGCCGAGGCCCATCATTAGTTTTAAGGAGTTCATATCGTGAAGTTCACAGTGAGCACAGGCGAGGGCCTGCCAGTGGGAAGTTATGCCGCAAGGTTCACGGCGGCCGAGCCATTCGAGAACGAATACGGCCCCGGCGTGAAGCTGGTGTTCGAGGTTTTGCAGGGCGAGCATCAGGGGCAGACGGCATCCCGTATCTGCAGCGTGAAGCTCAGCCCGAAATCGAACCTTTACAAGTTCCTGCAGGCATTCAAGGGCGGCAAGCTGGAACCCGGCGAGCAGATTGACCTCAACACGTTCATCGGGTGCACCGGCGTGATGATTATCGAGGCAACCGACGGCGGCGCATCGAGAGTCGGCTCATTCATCAAACTGGCATAGCACCAAAAAGCGAGAGGCCCGAGGTTGCAGCCTCGGGCCTTCTCTCTAAAAAGGAGTCTCATCACTCATGGAAATTGTAACGCAGAACGAGCGATTGCAAGAGGCCATTTTGCAGGCCCAGCACGGGCATCGGGTTCATCCATGCCACTACATCACCAAGGCAGGGGCCTGCTCTTGTGGCAAATGCGATGCCTCAACACATGGGAAACACCCGGCGCTCATCGGATGGCAGAAGGCGGCGACAACGAACGAGGACATCATCCGGCAGTGGTGGGAAGATGAGCCTGAGGCGAACGTCGGTCTCGCGACCGGACCCGGCAGTGACCTGCTCATCGTCGATATCGACGTGCGAGCAGGGAAGAACGGGTTCGCAGACCTGCAGGAATTGGACCCGGTGAGCCTCGGGTTCGATGGTCTTGAAACACCCAAGGCGAGGACCGGCAGCGGCGGAGCACAACTCTATTTTCGATGGCCGAAGGGATGCAAACTCACAACAGGCTCAGGAGTCGGGGGCAAGGCCATCGACTACCGAGGCCAAGGCGGCAATGCGATTGCCCCCGGCAGCAGGAACAACCTCGGCGCGTATACGTGGATTCTCGGCCTCGATGAAGCGATGAAGGCAGAGTGCCCCGGATGGCTGCTGAAGTTCCTCGAAACAGGCAAAGCGCCGGATGAGTCGAACGGCAAGCCTGCAGCCCCGCAGAACGGCGCAGGGCTCATTCTGCAGGTTGAGGAGGGACCCAATCTTGAAACTCATCCCGGCGCAGGCGAGGGGCAGCGTAACGCATTGTTGTGCAAGCTGGTGGGCGCGGCCTTGGCAGCCGGGACTGCCCCGGATGAAGTGATGAGGCAGGCCATCGCCTGGAATCGGCGATGCAATCCAGCGAAGGGCGAGGCAGGCATCCGGAAATCGGTGCAGTCCATCATCAGCAAGGAATTCGAGACACTGAGAGCCAGGGCGGCGGCGAAATCCTCGCCACCAGTGAACGGCATACCGGGATCGCGCAAGCTCCCGGAACTCATCACCCGATTGAGTGCCGACGTTGAGGAGGAGGAACTCGTGTGGCTCTGGTGGAATCGTTTTCTCATCGGCCATATCAACATCATCGCTGGTGACCCAGGGCTCGGCAAAAGTCTGCTCGCAGTGGATGCCGCAGCAAGAGTCAGCACCGGCAAGAACTGGCCTGATGGCTCATCCTGCGAAAAGGGCAAGGTGATTTACTGCACTACCGAGGATGCATTTTCCTCCGTGGTGAAACCAAGGTTGACCGCAGCGGGCGCAGACCATAAGCAAATCACCTTCGTCGAGGGAGTCGATTCGCATGATGGCGAGGGGGCTCTCTTCCTCGATGAGCACATGCACCTTCTCGAAGATTGTTTGACCAAACAGGAAGGGCAGGTGCGCCTGCTCATCCTGGATACGCTGCAGTCCTATGTCGGCGCTGAGACGAACACCTCGAACAATGCCAGCAGCCGGCGCATCATGACACCTTTGAAACGGCTCGCAGAAAAGCATCACGCGGCGGTTCTCTGCCTTGAACATCTCACGAAAGGTGCGACCCCCCGGAATGCCACCTATCGCGTGCAGGGCAGTATCGCCTTCACAGGTGCAGCCCGCAGCGTTTGGATTGTCTGCAAGGACCCGCAGGACCCGCAGCGGCGAATTGTGCAAGCTGGCAAGTGCAACCTCAGTCCAGACGGCGAGGGCCTTGGCCTCAGCTATACCATCGAGGGCGAGGTGGGCAGGCCATATATCGTTTGGGGCGAGACGAACATCAGCACCCCGTTATCGCAACTCATGGGCGAGGAGCAGGCAGCCGGAGATGATGAAGGAAAATCGGAGTTCCATCGCGCTTGCGAATGGCTCACCGATTTCCTGAGCGAGCCTCGATTGCAGGAGGAAATCATGCAGGGGGCAAAGTCGGAAATGATCGCCGAGAAGACTCTCCGGCGAGCCAAAAAGCACCTCCTCATCGGCAGCAAGAAAATCGGTACCCAGTGGCACTGGATGCCATCACCGCAGGTGACCATCGGCGGCGAGCCTGCCCCCCGCGATGCCATTCAAGATGGCCAAGATGGCCAAGGTGGCCACTAGAAACTCTATATGGCCGAGATGGCCATCTTGGCCATCTTGAATCCTCAACCGGAGAAAATCATGGGAATTACGCTCAGTGAATTGTTTACCGGAATGAACTCGCGAGGGCTCACCTTTCGCGCGACCGCGACCGGGGAAGTCGAGGTGGTGGGCGACGATGCCAGCATGACGGATGCCCTGCGGCGCGGCGTTATTGAGCATCAGGCTGTCATTCTCGCCTGCCTTCCTGCGGCATCGCCTGCAGCGGCACCCGACCCAAAGGCGGTGGTCGATGAAATCCGGCGACAACTCGATGAGTTCGGTCTCTGGCTCGGCCGGTTCGCAGTATGGGCTCGGCCAAAGTATCTGGACAGCATCGACCTGCGAATTGCCGAGGCGGTTGACATGCAGGACCCGGCGGCGGTGGCTCTGCAGATTGAGGCCATCCGACAGGAGGTTGAGGGCATAAACTGGGCGAGCGAGATTTTGCCACGAGCCTATGAGACCGAGGCGAAACACGCAGCGGCGGCTGAGGCAGGACCTGCAGGCGATGCTGCAGACCTCGATGAAGTTCCGTTTTAGCTTTACATCAGGTAAAGTTCTCTGCATACTTCACCGAACGTAATGCAGGGGACAGGAATGAGCGAGTTGTTTCGGCAAGTGCGAAATCTCATCGAGTCGGCTGAGGAATCCCGGTACCGCATCAGCAAGGCAACCGGCGTTTCCGAATCGTCTCTCAGTCAGTTCATGGCAGAAACCAAGGGCCTTTCCCATGAGGCCATCGAGAAAATTCTTGAACACCTTGGCTATGAAATCCGGGTTCAGAAAAAGCGAGGGCGGAAGTAATGGCGAGCATCACTCACGACAGGAAAACCGGCAGGCGTACCATTCAATTCAAGGACGGCGACGGCAGCCGGAAAAGCCTCAGGCTCGGCAAGTGCGACAAGAACACCGCAACAGGCATCAAGACGCACGTTGAGCATTTGGTTCTCGCCAAAGGTTTTGGGCATCCGATTCCAGTGAGCACGGCGGAATGGCTCACAGATATCTCAAAGGACCTGAGAGAGCGATTGCAGGCAACCGGGCTCATTAAAAAACCGGCAGAGGAACTGAAGGCCGAGGAGCAGGCGGCGGTTGTGGGGCTCTCGGAGTTCATCGCCCGATACATCGACAGCCGGACGGATGCCAAATTCCGAACCATTCGGAAATGGAATACATCGAAGCGGTTGCTCTCGGAATTCCTCGGGGCGGCGGCAGATATCGCCAGCATCACCGCAGGCGATGCGAGCAGGTTCAAGCTGCATCTGATGGCGATGAAGAAAAAGGACGGCAGCCGATTTTACAGCCCCAGCACCCTTGGAAAGCATATCGAGGCGGCCAAGCTGTTTTTCACCGCAGCGGTTGATGATGGCTTGCGGCAGGATAATCCTTTCGCCAAGGTGAAGGGCTCGAAGGCAGTGAATGAAGAACGGGTTCGGTTCGTCCCGGGCACTGATGTGATGAAGTGCATCGAGGCGACAGCGGACCCGCAGTGGAAACTCATCATTGCCCTCAGCCGGTTCGGTGGGCTCAGGACACCCTCAGAACACGTCCGGTTGAGATGGGAAGATATCGACTGGGCGCAGCAACGCATGACGGTGCACAGTCCCAAGACTGAACACCATGAGGGGAAGGCGTGGCGGGTTGTTCCGATATTCCCTGAACTGATGCCCTTCCTGCAGGACGCATGGGAGCGAGCGGAGGAAGGGGCAGAGTTCGTTGTCACCAAGATCCGGGACAGTGAAAGCAACCTCAGGACAACCTTCATGAAAATCATCTCACGGGCAGGCCTCAAACCCTGGCCGAAGCTGTTTCAAAATCTCCGGGCATCCCGGCAGACTGAACTGGCAGAGCACTTCCCCGGGCATGTCGTTTGCGCATGGATGGGCAACAGCCCCAAGGTGGCTCAGAAGCACTATCTGCAGGTGACAGAATCACACTTCGAGAAGGCGGTGCAAAAAGCGGTGCAGCAACCTCTCGCAACCTGCAGAAATGCGGCGTTTTTGACTACGGCACAAAACGCAGAAACCCCGGAAAACGCTGAATGCCAGCATTTTCCGGGGTTCGAATATAGCGGCGGAGGGAATCGAACCCCCGACACGCGGATTATGATTCCGCTGCTCTAACCAACTGAGCTACGCCGCCACACAGAAATCAGGAGTCACCAACAACATTAGGTGAAACACCCCTAAGACTGCACAACCCGGCATTTTTTGCCGAATTGCCCGTCGTTTTTTCGGCCACGACTGGCCCCTTGCAACAGCAATACTAGCAAAATCCGCCGGGTCAACAACCGACCAGCCGCAAATTGCCGGCGGAGCGAAAGTCCACCGACGCCCACCACCCGAATACCCTGCAGATTCCGCGTTTCGGTGGAGCAACAGACGGCGACTTTCGAGTATTCTCGGACTGGCAATCACGTTTTCGCTGCTCTGCAAGACCCCTGTTCGGCTCGCTGAGTTCGCCGCAATGCAAACTCGAAGGACAGATCAGGCAAAGTTTGCCGAAAGCTGTGGTTATTCCAATTGTCCAGCGGCAATTTGTGCTTCTGGAACATACGCAATGCACAACACTTCCGAAAATCAAGTCGTGAAAACAAAGGCGACGATCACACACGACAAGGCTGTGTGTTTTCTGAAGACGGCGTTTCACACAACAGGATTTCTGAGGTAGGTCAATGAACAGGTTCATGCTGGGAGTAGCTGCTGCAGTTGTCCTGCTGCTTGACAGCGGAACGTCGATGGCCGGGCTGCTCGGAAGCAGCGGTTTTCCCGGAGGATTGACGTCCGCATGCTCAGCCTGCGGCGATTTCGTCGCTGCCCGCTGCGGCACCGAATCACAATGCTGCAATGTGCAGCAGGAGGTGGTTTGGGAACAGGAACAGTATACATGCACCAAAACCGTCTATGACCAGTGCACCGAAACGGTGCCAGTCACCTGCATGAAAAACGTCTACGAAACGTGCTTCCGAGACGAATGCTACACCGTCTGCAAGCCCGTCTACGAAACCTGCTACAAAACCTGCACCTACACTGTCTGCAAGCCCGTCTACCAGACGTGCTACCGCGACGTGACCTGCAAGGTCCGCAAGCCGGTCTACCAGACATGCTATCGCGATGAATGCTACACCGTTTGCAAACCCGTGTACCAGACCTGCTACCGCACCGTCTGCCACAACGTGTGCAAGCCCGTCTACCAGACATGCTATCGCGATGTCTGCACGACTTCCTGGAAAACCGAAACTCAGACCTGCTTTAAGGACGTTTGCTACACAGTTTGCAAGCCCGTCACAGAATGCCGGACTGTGCAGGAGTGCGGTGGTGAATGGGTTACAGAAACCCGCTGCATTCCCGGCCCAATCGTTGAAAAATGCGTAACCGACCCCTGCAACCCCTGCGTCGTTCGTAAGGTTCGAGTTCAGTGCCCGGGACGAACCGTGTGCTGCCGCAAATGGGTCCCCAAAATGATCACCAAAACGATCACCTGCACCCGCATGGTGCCGGAAGTATGCCACAAGAAAGTGCCGTACACGGTTTGCCGCCAGGTGCCGGTACAGTGCGTGACCAAAGTCCCCTACACAACCTGCTCCTTCGTGACTGAAACCTGCCAAAAGCAGGTGCCCTACACCGTCTGCCACATGCAGCAGCAGACTTGCACTCGCAAGATCCCCTACACAACCTGCACGTGGACTGAAGAGTGCATCACTCGCAAGGTTCCCTACACAACCTGCAAGATGGTCTCGGAAACCTGCTCAAAGCAGGTGCCCTACACCGTCTGCCGCATGCAGCAGCAGACTTGCACTCGCAAGGTGCCTTACACAGTTTGCCGCCAGGTCTGCGAAACTCGCCATGTCACCCGTACAAAATGCGTGCCACGACAGGTCTGCGTCACCATGACCCGCTGCGTGCCGCGAGTCGTCTGTCGGCCGGTGCAAACCTGTGCAGCCCCCTGTGTTGAAAGCACCTGTGCAGTTCCAACATGTGCTGCTCCGGTTCCCACCAGCACCAACTGACTTCAAAGTTTCAGTTAACCAGAAGCCCTGCAGGGGGGGATCGCCCGTCGATTCCCCCCTGTTTTCGTTTTCCCAAGGCAGTTTCCTGCGATATCATGCATCACGGCCTCCTGTGGCCAGTAAACTGCCTCATACTCCTGTCTTCCTGCCACGGAGTTTCCCGCTATGGCCAGTCACCCTGATCCACACCCAGCCGAACCTCAGGATTTCAGTTTCCTCAATCAGTCTGAAAACGCCACGGATGACATGTCACTGGGACTGGCATCAGCACCGGCACTGGTACCGGCAGAAGCTGACAGCCCCCCTGCCCTGATCGCTGCCACAACTGCCGTTCCAGTCCCAACTCCCGCCAAAAGTAAACAAACCACCAGACCGGCTGCCACCACCCAGGCCTCCGCAGCAGGCAATGCGAACGTCGCCACAGCACCAGCCTCAAGCCAGCCGGCATGGCTGCCAGGATATGCCATCGCCGTCACACTGCTGCTGATGGTGCTGGCCATCACCGGTCGCATTACACTCTTCCCGGCAGCACATACGCTGGAAAGCCTGCCCGACGTTCGACCGCTGCAGCCCGGCGAGTTCCAGATCATACCCCCAGGCACCCCGCTACCGCCACAGCATGGCCTGAAACTCAATCAAAGCCGGCGATTCGGTGATGTCGTCCTGACACCCCTCAGAGTCACCCGGGAGCCCATCAGCTTCGAACACTTTCAGACTCACGCCCCCGAACCCCGTATGACCACCGCACCCGTCCTCAAGCTCTGGCTGAAATTCGAAAACGTCTCCGCTGACTGGGCATTCCTCCCCCTCGACACCACACTGATGGCTCATCGATATCCGGAATTTGCCACCGATGAAACAACTCAGGCCAACTCCGGACTCAACCTCACCGCCAGCACCGATGCCCCCAGAATCCTCAACTACCTGCACCCCGCCACCAGTAACTTCCTGCTGACAGGCCAGAATGTCAGCACCCCCGTCAACCCCGGACAGTCAGTCGAAGTCTACGTGGCGTCAGCCGAGTTGCCAGAACAGGAGTTGGCTCAGACTTCATGGACATGGCGAATCCAGTTTCGCAAAGGCATTCATCAGCCTTCCGGCCACGGTGTCACGACACTCGTTGACGTGTTTTTTGATACGTCTGAAATTACCCAGTAACCAAAGCAGGCATCGCCCCAGTCACGGCAGTCAGGCGAAGGTCACGGATACCCAAGAAACATGTCCGTTTGTGGCGGCAGGAGACACAATCATATTGGAAGAATGCCGTGTTTTTCCGGGCAGATCTTGGGCTGGAAAGCCCGAGCCATGAAAAACGCATACGGACCCGAGTGACCTACAGCGTCCCGACCAGAGCCTGCAGCTCAGCCTCAATTCCTCGCTGGACCGCCAAAATCTCACCAAGCAGGCCGACAGCCTCGGAGTCTCCACTGGACTGCAGCTGCACCACCAAAGACTGAGCTGCCTCGCAAATCTTCTGCTGACCGTTGATCATACCGGACACCAACGATTTAAGTGCCAAAAACTGCAGATCCGTGTATTCTGTCGGAAAGCTGCCAAAATCAACAGCGAAGTCCCTGCTATCCAGCAACAAAGCCAGACGCCCAACCGCGTCACGCTGACGCTGAGCAACCGCCTCAAGCTTGCCAGCCGCTGATGCCGCCTCTGCACGCACCCACATCGATGCCTCAGACGCATACTGCAGCAGACTGCGAGACATCTGAATCAGAACACCATTCAGCAGCTGATTCGTTGCATCCGACGCCATAACCCAGTCCATCTTTCCAATACTCAGTTGAAAAATGCCAGCGACTGAGCAGCCGTGTTGGCAGTCGTGCTCATCACGTACGGAGCCACGCCCAACAGCAGCACAAAAGCTGCCAGCGTCAGCGTGAAGGCAGATTCCCATGATGCAAATGGCAGCGGTACCGGTCGAGCATCCGCGGGACGTGCCTCAAGGAACATCACTCGCAGAACTCGAATGTAATAAAACAGACTGAAGACCGTGTTCAAACCGCCACACACCAGCACGACATACATGAACGGCTCCGTTTCGGCCGACTTCAGAGTCGATGCAAAAATAAAGAACTTGCCAATGAACCCGCCAAACGGCGGCAGCCCTACTAGACTGAACATGCAAATCAGCATCACCACGCACAACGTCGGACTCTGGCTGATCAGCCCGCGCACATCGTCCAGCGTCTCACCAAACGTGTAGTTCCGCACCAGGGCAATCACCGCAAATGCACCCAAATTCATAAACATGTAAACGAACAGGTAGTACAGCAGACCTTCCAAAGACCGAGTCACCTCAGCAGCACTGCCCGCTCCGGCTGAACTGCTGGACATCACCAGCATCGCAGCCACCGACATAACCATGTAGCCGGCATGAGCAATTGTGGAGTAAGCCAGCATACGCTTCAGATTGTTCTGGCCGTAAGCCGCCAAATTTCCCAGCGTCATCGTCAGACAGGCGACGAAGCCCAGGCCAAGCCCAAAGGAAGTCATCAGCGGGCCAGTGCCTTCAGCACCCGACAATGACACACACAGTCGCACCAGCAAACCAAAGGCACCCGCCTTAGATGCCACAGACAGAAACCCGGCAACCTCAGCGGAAGCCCCCTCAAACGCATCCGGACACCAAAAATGAAATGGCACCAACGACAGCTTAAACGCTAGTCCAACCATGATCAGCAGAATACCCAGCGACGCCGTACGAACCTCAGGATCACCCAGTCCACCAGATCCGCCAGCGGCAGCAGCCGCCAGACGCTCAGCCAGCAGACCCATGTCGGCCGTCCCCAGCACACCCGCCAGCAAACTTATTCCGTACAGCATCACACCCGCTGCACCAGCGCCATAAACCACATACTTCAAAGCCGCCTCGCTGGACGGCTTCCGCCCCTTCAGAAAACCGACCATCGCATAGCTGGGCACGCTGGCCATCTCAACAGACAGGAACAGCATCAAAAGACTGTTCGAACTGGCCATCATCATCATGCCAATAGTCGCACCGAACAGCAGCGAGTAAAAGTCAGGAGAATCTTCTTCGTCCGGAATCCCCGTCAGACTGGTCAAGGCCACCGTCAGCAGCAGAAACAAACTGAGAAACGCGCGGAAATACACTGTGAACGAATCATGCACCAGCATGCCGGTAAAGAACGTCGTCGAAACCGGCTCCTGCACCCCGTACAGATCGCGATACTGCAGCCAAGAACAAGCCAGCGCAGCAGCCGCTCCAATGACAGCGACCACGCAAGCCGGCAACAGCCTGTCCGCACTGAACAGCCGCACCAGCAGCAGCAGCAAGATCGTGGCACACAGACATAGCTCTACGCTGAACAACGGCAGAGATTTCTCGGTCGTGTCCTGAATGAGCTTCTGAATCAGCTGGGAAAACAGCATTGCAGCACTTAAAGACAGAGTTCAGGAGAAGAAAACAGCCGCCCGCACGCCAGCATACATCAGCGATCCAGAGCCGCCTGCGTCTGACCCGCAGCAGCCTGAGCTGCAGCGTGGGAATACCGATATCCCTCGGCAGTCGCGGTCGCCATGGCCTTGATCGATGGTTCCATCACATCAAACAACACAGCCGGATAAACACCCAGCACAACCGCCAGACCAAGCAGAATCGCAGCTACAGCGTTCTCACGACCATTGCTGGGAGACAACGCTTCCGGATGCGGACCACGATACTCAGCACCCAAATACACACGCTGCATCGCCCACAGAATATATCCGGCCGTCAAAATCACACCGGCAGCCGAAATCACAGCCAGCATCGGACTGAAACTCCAGGTGCTGATCACGACAAACACTTCACCAATGAAACCGCAGAGACCCGGCAGACCCAGACCCGCAAAGAACAAACCGGCTGCCAGGCCACTGTACAGAGGCATCAGTCCCATCAAACCACCAAATTTGTTCAGATCACGATGATGAACGCGGTCATACACCACACCCACCATAAAGAACATGCCGGTGGATGAAATACCGTGAGCAATCATCTGGAACATCGCACCGTTCAGACCCATCTGCCAGTAGTCCGAATTCATCGTCTCACCAGTTGTCTCGTTGATCTTCCAGATCGCAAGCCCCAGCAGCACATAACCCATGTGGCTGACGGAACTATATGCCACCAGACGCTTGAAGTCCGTCTGAGCGAGCGCTGCAAAGGCACCGTAAATAATGCTGACCACCCCGATCGCCACCAGACCCCAGGCACAGTACTGAGCACCATAAGGGCAGAGCGGGAAAGCAATCCGAATGATCCCGTAACCACCCATCTTCAGCAGTACACCCGCAAGGATCATACTGATCGGCGTTGGAGCTTCCACGTGAGCATCAGGCAGCCAGGTGTGCACGGGAAACGCCGGCAGCTTGATCGCAAAACCAATGAATAACAGGAGGAAGGCAGTGATCTGCGTCCCCGGAGCCATCAGGCCACCCTCGGACGCCTTGCGAGCCAAAGCGACAAGGTTGAAGCTGTCGGCCTGCGAACCGCTGGCGAAGTAAAACATCAGCATTGCGATAAGCATCAGCACGCTGCCCGCCAACGTGTACAGGAAGAACTTGATGGCTGCGTATTCCTTGCGAGGACCTCCCCAGACGCCAATCAGGAAGTACATCGGCAACAGCATCACTTCCCAGAATACGTAGAACAGGAAGAAGTCCAGCGACAGGAAAACTCCCATCATGCCGGTCTCAAGCATCAAAAACAGAATCAAATAACCACGAACATGCTTCGTGATACTCCAACTGGCTGCCATGGCGAGAGTACTGACCAGACCGGTCAGCACCACCAGAGGCAGACTGATTCCGTCAACACCCAGCCGGTAGTAAATGTTCCAGCTCGGCACCCACTCCTTCACATCCGCCAGCAGCATTCCGTCCGCCGGGTTGTACTGACACCACAGCACAATCGAGAAAATGAAGGTCAGCAGCGTGACGCCCAGCGACCAGAATCGCATCGCGTCCGCATTCCGCTCGTCAAAAATCAGCAGCAAGGCTGCACCGACCAGCGGCAGAAAGATCAAAATTGACAGCAGAAAAAGAGGATTCATGGTCACATGCCGCAAGCTAAGGGATTGTCCCGATCACTTCCTGATCAACGCCAGAACTCAGCGAGGGAACGTAGCCAGCAAGACGCCGAACAACGCTACTACGCCGGCCACAATAAACATCACATATTGCCGCAGGCGCCCCGTCTGCAGCACCTTCAGCCAGTTACCCGCCGACCACGTGGCATTGCCCAGCAGATTCACCAGCCCGTCCACTACCGTCTCATCAAACGCCCGATCCCACTTCGACACCAGTACGGTGGCACCAGCAGCCCCGTGCAGAATCCCGTCAAAAATTAGACGGTCAATTGATGCACAGAAACGCCCCACAATATGCGTCGGTCGCATGAACAGAGCATCGTACAGCTCATCGAAATGCCACTTATTAGCCAGAAATCCATGCACGCCAGACAACTGAAGCCGAATTTCCGCAACATCCACCTTGCCCGATCCGTACAGCAGCCACGCGAGAAACGTGCCGCTGAACGCCGCAATCAAAGCGTAAGTACCAGCCTGGTGGTGCACAGCATGCACAGCATCATGTCCGGGCATCGTCAATCCCGCTGCACCCGCCACCGGAATACCAGTAGCAACATAAGCCGGCTGGTCGCCCGTGATCAGCAGATACAAAGGCCCCTCTTCACCACCCCACGCACAGTAAGCCGCCAGCACCGCCAAAACCATCAGCGGGCCCGTCATAATCAGCGGAGACTCGTGGCAGTGATCGTAGACGTGGTGATCGCGAGGTGTACCAGCAAAGGTGTAAAACCACAGACGGAACATGTAGAACGCTGTCACTCCCGCAGTAATCAGCGGCAGAATGAACAAGAGGAAGTGAGCAGGGTTGGCCTGCACAAAGGCCAGGGCCGTGGCCACCACAGCGTCCTTGGAATGAAAACCCGAGAACGCAAACAGTTGCCCAAACCCCGGACCAACAAGTCCGGGTACCGCCAGACCAGCGATCGCCATGACACCCACCAGCATCGTAAATGCCGTGATGGGCATCTTCCGCCAAAGGCCGCCCATCTTCGGCATCTCTTGTTCATGATGGCAACCGTAAATCACGCTGCCGGAACAGAGGAACATGAGGGACTTGAAGAAGGCATGAGTCACCAGGTGAAACAGGCCGGCACCCCAGCCAAATACCCCAAGACCCAGCATCATGTAACCAAGCTGGCTGATCGTGGAATACGCCAGAACTTTCTTGATGTCAGTGGCCACGATCGCAATTGTCGCTGCCACGAAGGCAGTGATGCAGCCGATGTAAGCGATCGTCAGCAGCACTTCCTGCACAAACAGCGGATAGAATCGTCCCGTCAGATACACACCCGCAGCAACCATCGTCGCGGAATGCACCAGCGCACTGACCGGGGTCGGCCCCTCCATCGCGTCCGGCAGCCAGGTCTGCAGCGGAAACTGAGCACTCTTGCCGATACACCCGGCAAATACCCCCAGACCCGCCAAGACCAGCAATGCATAAGGAATGGTCGCATGCCGGTTCGTCGGATTCGCAGCGGTTGCACTGCCAATCTGCACCTCCCCGTTCGCGGCGTTGATGATCACATTGCCATCAGGAGCGCGAGGCAGCATCTGGAATAACCCAGCCTGCACCACATGCCCGTCAGCATCCACCGTGTCCGCAAACTTGAATGTACCAAAATACGTCCACAATACCATCAGACCGATCAGGAACCCAAAGTCCCCCACGCGGTTCATAATGAACGCCTTGTTCGCCGCAGTGCTGGCTGACTTGCGCTCGGTGTAAAAACCAATCAGCAGGAAACTGCAGATACCTACCAGTTCCCAGAAGATGAAGACCTGAAAAATGTTGCCCGCTAGCACGAGGCCCAGCATCGAAAAACAAAACAGCGACAGGAAGGCAAAGAAGCGATAAAACCGACCAGGCCGATGCACATGACGGCCGTTTCGCAGGTGAGCATGGTGGTCCACATACTCGTCCGTCAGCTCTTCCGACATGTAACCAATGGCGAACAGATGAATGCACGTGGCAATAAAGGTGACCATCGTGAACATCACCAGAGTCAGACTGTCGATGTAATAATCAAGCGACAGTTCCAGGCCACCGAAGGCTGCCAGCCGATAAAGAGTCCCCGAGAAGGCCGTCTGCGGCTGTCCGGGGTGCTCGTGAGCATCATGCAGGTGTTCGTCTGCTTTGGGGGCTAAGGTGACCGGATCGTCGGTCCCCGCCGGAGCAGCTTCAGCAGGCTTTTCGACCGCGTGAGCATCAGCGGCAGCCAAAGCCGCGGCGGAAGGCGTCTGCGGCGCATCGTGGGCGACATGAGCGTCTGCCGCACCAGCTTCGTGGTGGCCAGCCCGATGCAGCACTGCCCAGCCATTCGAATTGCCCCAAATGGTGAGCGCACTGGCACTGCAGACAAATCCCGTCGCAATGCAGCCAACCGCCAACCACGCAGCTACCTGGCTGCGACGGCTGCCCCAGAATCCGCCAAAGATCTCAACGGCAAAACCACACAGAGGCAGCAGCCATGCGATCAACAACAGGTTTCGAAGCGTCTCGCCGACCATGGGTTATCCAGGCACACTACGGGAAGAAGAATCCATTCAACGATCACGACAGACCTGCACAGACTAGCCCTTCAGCTTGTTGGCTCGGTCCACATCGATGGTCAGATGGTTGTTGTAGAAATTCAAGGCAATCGCCAAAGCCACAGCAGCCTCTGCAGCCGCCAGAACAATCACAAACAAGGAAATGATCTGGCCGTCCAGACCCAGCTGGGTGTACTTCGAGAACGCCACAAAGTTGACGTTTGCTCCGTTCAGCACCAACTCGACACCCATTAGAACGCCAATGCCGTTCCGCTTGGTCGCCATGCAGACTATGCCGCAGACGAACAACACAGCACCCACCAGCAGATATGCACTCAAACTCATAACCCGAAAGCCCCTTCAGGTTCCCACAGCCCGACGTTTTGCTCGAGCCAGATAGGCCGCACCAATCAACACCACCAGGAGATGAATCGACACAATCTCAAAGGGCAGCAGATACCCCGGAGACAACTGATCGCCGTCAGCCAGATCCTGATCAGGACGAGTCCCGAGGAAGGCCAGACCCAGCGGTCGCAGAGTATTCCCGGCAGTCGTTTGCAGTGCACCAACATCGGAGACCTGAGGCTCAGGCCACGAAACACCGCTGATACTGGCCACCACGACACAGAGAAACAGCAGAGCAACCACAGCACCCAGAATTATTTCGCCCGGCGAAGTTGCAATCTTCAAATAGGGACCACTGGCAGTCAGCATCACGCCGAAGACCAGCAGCACCAGCGTCCCGCCCACGTAAATCAACAATTGGGCAGCACCCACGAAGTCAGCATCAGCAAGGAAAAACAAGGCGGCTGTACTGCCCAGCGACAGCACCAGCCAAAACGCCATTCTGACCACGGTTTGTGCGGCCACCACAGCGACTGCACACAAACAGGCCACCAGAGCAAAGATCACGAAGAGCACGCTGCCACCAGGCGCTGCAGCCGCAGACAACATCAGAGTGCTACTCATCGCACAGCCCCCTCAGTCCGGGCGTCCAGCCGCGCCTGCACTGCACTGCCGGGCACTGGCTGCGCCGCCGCTGCAGGAACGGTTGTCGCCGCCGACTCGCGAATCTCTGCAGCCGCCCGCACCCCCAAAGCCTCAGGTGTCCACGTAGAACGCTGTGCCGCGGTCGCCAGCAACAACGGCCAAAGCGTCGCTCCAAGGAACAGAAAACAGCTGATAGGAGTCAGATACTTCAGGCAGGTTGTCATCACCTGGTCAATTCGCAACCGAGGCAAAGTCCAGCGCAGCCAAATCTGCACAAAGACACCAACGAACGCCTTCGACACAAACACCAGCAAACCCAGCACATTGGCCAGATAACCCACAATCACTGAACCCTGACCGGCGGCGCCAGCATTCCGAGCCGCATACAGGGCGTCGTCCAGCGGAGGAATCCCGGTGTTCCAGCCACCAAGAAACAGAATCGAAGCGATCCCGCAGACCGCAAACATGCTGGCATATTCGCCCATGAAAAAGAACGACCATCGAATCCCGCTGTATTCCGTATGAAATCCGCCCACCAGTTCGCTTTCCGCTTCCGCAAGGTCAAACGGAGCACGCTTGCAACTGGCTGTCGCCACCACGAAGTACACAAAGAAAGCAATGAACGCGAACGGATTGTGAAAGATGAACCAGTTCTGAATCCCGCCCCGCTGCATGCCGCCAATCTCACCAAGATTCAGCGATCCTGCGGCAATCACGGGCACCAGAGCACAAATAGCCAGAGGGATTTCATAGCTGACCATCTGAGCCGCTTCACGCATTCCGCCGAACAGCGACCACTTCGATCCGCTGGAATAGCCCGCCATGATGATTCCGAACACCTCGAGCGACAGAATCGCCAGAATGATGAACAAACCGCAGTCGGCCGCAACCGCCACCCAGCCGTGACTAAACGGCAGCACCATGAAAGCCGCGAAAGAGGCGACACAGACGAAGTAGGGAGCAGACCGGAACAGCAGGGAATCTGCCGCCGGAGGACAAAGGTCTTCTTTCTGCACCAGCTTGATCCCGTCCGCCAGCGACTGCAGCCAGCCGAACAGACCGCCCACACGAGTCGGACCGAGACGGTCCTGTATACGACCTGCAACCTTGCGTTCAAGCCAGATAAACACGGCCGGTGACAACGCAAAGGCATGCACCAGCAACACCGCGTGAATCACGGCAGCCAGCAGATACTGCAGCCCCTTACCTGGAGCAATCGCTTCGGTGATCCCCGCGAGGGAATCAGCGATGGACTGAACACCTAAAATCATAAGTGACTTACCCAAGTGAAATTAACGAGCCACATCCCTGGCCAACTGCGAGCCCCCAGGACGGATATCTGCTCTGGGAATATGACAGAACCGCCGGAGGTCTGCAACCAACGGCTCGCTGGTTTCCGGCGGGCGTGCTTCGTTCCGCCGGGTGAGACGACGGCAGTCGGGAATTCCCGCTGGTGGGAACTCGGGAACGCCAATTGGTCACTTGGCGAACTCCCTCCGCCCGTTACACTCCCAGCAGAGCATCGCAACAACATCAGACTGCACAATCCACAGCGGTCACCTCACCCGCAAAAACTTCCTCACCTGCCCCGAAAAACTTCAGCAGCCTCGGAGTCCGTTGATGCCAGTCGTTCTCACCATGCACAACGTCTCTCGTTCGTTTTCCGCAGCCGCTGCCGGCCAGCCCGACCTGACCATCCTCTCCTCAGTCAATCTAAAAATCGTTTCCGGCACCGCGCTCGCAATCCGAGGCCCCTCCGGCTGCGGCAAAAGCACCCTGCTGTACCTCGCCGGAACACTCGATCGCCCGTCCTCCGGCACCCTCGAAATTCTCGGTCAGAATCCGTGGCGATTGTCCACGAGGGAACTCGCCGCCTTTCGTAATCAGCACATCGGCTTCATTTTTCAGGATCACCAGCTCCTGCCGCAGTGCAGCGTCCTCGAAAATGTCCTCCTGCCCTCACTCGCCGGCTTCGCACCCAACGGAAACCTGCCAGCGCGAGCCGAAGAGTTGATCGAACGCGTGGGACTGGCTCACCGCACCCATCAAAGACCCGGACAACTGTCCGGCGGCGAACGCCAGCGAGTCGCCGTATGCCGCGCACTGCTGCAGCAACCGTCCCTGCTGCTGGCCGATGAACCCACTGGCAACCTGGACCCGCACACCGCCACCGAAATCGGCTCGCTCCTGCTGGAAATGGCCGCCGAAAACCAAACTGCTCTGCTGTGCGTCACACACAGCAACGAACTGGCCGCCCGCTTTTCACACTCACTCGCACTCACCGGCGGCGCAGCAGATTTTCAGCTGAACTGACACCGCTGCTCCCCGCGAAAACAAACTGCCCCTGCAAACGGCAAAACCACACTAACCGGCCAGGTCGGTGCTTCCGGTGCCCCAGCACACTCCCGCCACACACTCCGGCTCAACAACTGCGGTTTGTAAGCAGAAAATACTGACCGAAATCCGATACCCCCCGTGGTTTCCTGAATTCGCTTCACAGGATCACAGTCATGAACGTCCGAGTGTCGGCTATCATCCTCGTTGCTGCCATCTTCACGGCAGTCTGGGATGCCGATCAGCAAGGCATCGCCAAAGACCGCCAGCGGATCGCCCGCGCTCGCTCCGCTGCTAACGCCCTCGTCGCCACTGCCGCCAATCCGCTGCCAACCGTCGCAACAGCAGTCGGGCAGCACGCAGAAAACCAGCACACAGCCAGTCCCTCGGGCGACAGTAGCCCCGATCAGTGCATTCCACTGCCCAGTCGACTGGCCGCCGGAACATGGCAGGTCGTCGATGAAACCGGCCGACAGACCCGCATCACGATCCATGCCGAACCGCAGCTTTCCGCCGAACACAGCTTCTGCATCGTCTCCGGAGATCACGGTCGACGCTGGTGTTTCGTCCGAGTCAATGATGAAAAAACGGCTGAACTGTCGAGGGACGGCAGCCGTCAGTGATTTTCTCTGAACCCTCTTGAGGCACGGGAGCGGTCAGTCTTTCGAGACTGATCGCTCCTGTTCACTTTTCCACCGGCCCGCTGCCAGACCCCGGAATCACTTCAGTTCGGCAATCCGGATGTTGCGGAATTCAGCCCACATCGGCTTGCCCGCGTGCAACTGCAATGCCAGCACGCCGTCCTTCAGAGCCAGTTCCGGGTGATTGTCATGCAGGTCCAGAATCAGCCGCCCATTCATATAATGCTGAATATGATTCCCCTCGGCCCGAATAATCACTTCGTTCCAGTCGTCGAGGCGGAACAGCGACTTCCAGCCGTCCTGATCAATCAGTTCAGCCTTTGCCTGCTTGCCTGACGTTTCCCAGGTGCCGCGTTCGCCAACCAGAATGATCCGGCCACGCTTCCCGCCCTCGTCATAAATGAATCCGGACACATTCGGGAAAGCCAGTTCATTTCGCAGCTCATGCTGATAACCTCGCACCACCCACTTGTTCCGCACATTCCCGTCCGTGATGTGCTTCGACCGATACTGAATCCCCGAGTTATTCGTGGCATTGCAGCGAAAGGACAGGCGCAGATCAAAATTGCCCGTACGACCACCCTGCCAGATTAGAAATGTATTGCCGTCCGCCTTCTGTTCGTCCGTCGTCTCGCCGTGAATCACACCGTCCCGCACGGTCCACAGCCGCGGATCTCCGTCCCAGCCCGTCAGATCCTTGCCGTTGAAGATTTCTTTGGCGTTTTCCGGCTGAGCAGGCACGTCCTGAGCCCCCGCGGAACCAGCCAGCACCAACCACAGCGCACACAACAGCAGACGCAACATCACACGCACCCCTAGAAAATTTCCCGGAATCAGGTCAGGAGCACGTCGCAGCAAACAGACCAAAGCGACGGGCACCAGCATTATGCAGAAGTCCGGCGACAATCGCCAGCACAGGCGCCGTGTCAGTCTTCCAGACCGGCAAACAACCCACCCAGACCTGGCCCGTCAGAGACGCCCCGCCCGTCCGCCTCTGAACTGCAATCCTGCTGCTTTGCCGCACGCCGCCTGCGAGACCTTGCAGGTTTTTCAGATTTGTCAGCCACTTCCGGAACTGCACTCAGCACACCTCTCTCTCCTGCCTTCTTCGCACCGGCCTCCCCGGCCTCACCCGTGCCAGCCACCTGCTCCCGGCTGCGAATCAGCTCGCGCAAAGTCTCCAGAGAATCGATATCTGCTACCGTTTTGTCGCGGCGCCAGCGAGCAATTCTGGGGAATCTCACCGCGATCCCCGACTTGTGACGCGGCGACAACTGCAGACCCTCGAATGCCAGTTCAAACACCAATTCAGCACGCACACTCGACACCGGCCCGAAACGCTCTATCGTGTTGTCGCGAATAAATCGGTCCACCTCCTCAATTTCAGCATTCGTCAGCCCGGAATAGGCCTTCGCAAACGGCACCAGTGTCCCTCCCGAACGCACCCCGAATGTGAAGTCCGTGTACTTGCCGGCACGCCGACCGTGCCCTCGCTGCGCATACAGCAGTACTGCATCACAATGAAACGGCTCGGTCTTCCATTTCCACCACGCGCCCGCCACGCGCCCGGTCTCGTAGGCCGCATCCACGTGCTTCAGCATCAGGCCCTCCACACGCTGCTCACGACAACGCTGTCGCAATCTCAGGCAAGCCCCCCAGTCGGCCGCCGACAGACGCAATGCCGGCTGCAGCAGTGGCTGCACGCCCTCGCAACCTGCCAGCAGCTGCTCAAGAGCAGTCCGCCGCAGGCGCCCCGGCTCCCGCCGCAAGTCCACCCCGCCCCGCTCCAGCAAATCAAACGCAATAAACCGCACGGGCACCGACGCCAGCAGTCGCGGTGTCACACTGCGGCGATGAATCCGCTTCTGCAGGTCCGCAAATGGCAGCAAATGATCATCCCGCCACGCTGTAATCTCGCCGTCCAGCACCGTGCCGTCCGGCAGCTTACCACAAACACACTCCAGCTCAGGAAATCTGTCCGTCAGCAATTCTTCGCCCCGCGACCAGATGAATGTCCGCCCCCCGCGACGAATCACCTGCGCCCGAATCCCGTCCCACTTCCACTCCACAATCCAGTCCGCGGCCCCACCCAGACGCGAATGGCGATCCGACTGCTCCGCCAGCCCCAGCAGTTCAGCCGCATCATCCTCAGACAACGGATGCGCCAGACAAAATGGATAGGGGCGACTCACATCCGCATCACCGGTATCAGCCGCAATCAAACCCCGGAAAAAATCACCCGACGGCTGCCAGTGTCCCATCAGCCGATGAGCAATCACATCGGCCGGAAGGCCGCTGAAATCCGCGAGGCCCCGAATGACCAGCCGCTGCGAAACTCCCACCCGAAAGCCACCCGTCAGCAGCTTGTTGAACAGAAATCGCTCAGTGCCGCCCAGACTGTTCCACGCATCGAGGACAGCCTCACGCCGCTCATCAACGGATTTGTGCCCCAGTGGCAACAGCCGCTCCACAACCCAGTAATGCAACCCTTCGTCCGTGCACCGAACCGGAGCCGGCAGCAGCAAGGCAATCGTTTCTGCCAGATCACCCACAAACTCGCGACTGATCTCAAACAACCAGCCAGGCAGCCCGGCCAGCCCTGCACACCACTCCTGCAGCTGACTGACACTCACAGCCCGCCGCGGACGCTGCCCGCACAAGAACCAGATGCACCACGCAGAATCCTCCGCAGGAGCCTCCCGGAAGTAACGCACCAACGCCGCCAGCCGCTCCGTCGTCTTCGTTGTACTGTCAAGCTGCTGGTAAAGGGCGGCAAACTGCTGCATATCAATCTTCGCAGAATCAGCGATCACCAGCCATCAGCGATGAAGACAGCCAGATCCCCAACCCGGCAACCGCACTGAGCCATGCTACAGACCCCGTCAGCCAAATGGCAAGTGATCAGTGGTCGGTGTTGGTGGTTGGTGCACTGTCCCGTGCGTGTTCCTTAGCGGCTGCGCTTGAGACCAAACTGGCTGCAAAGTACCGCTGCATGTCAGGGCCGCACAGTTACGGGGCCAGGGCGCAAAGGGCAGATCTCGGGCAGGAAAGCCCGAGCTACGGAAAACGCAAGCGGGCGAAGCAGCAGGGTTGGTCGAAATTCGAGTACGACTACGAAGCCCGAGTGGAATTACACCTCCACCCACATTCGTGGTTCAAAACCCTCGCCGCCCGCCCGGCACTTACACCCGCGAACTCCAGTCCGCGGCTCGCCTGACCACTGACCACTCCCCTCCCCCCCCCGTTTGCAGGAACGCGATTGCCAGCGAAGCAGGTGCAACGCATAATAACGACGCAGCGCTGTTCCCAGCCTGCTCCCCACCGTCGCCCGCAGCCGTTTGAAAAAGCCTGTCCCGTGAGCAGTCCCCTGAATCAACTCCCCGATTCCTCCTGCGGTGGTGGTCCCGGGTCTGTGCCGGTTTACAATTGCATCGTGATCCTGACTCGCGATGCCCAGACTGGAAAAACAAAGGGGAAAGTTGCAAATGTGGCCGGGATCGACGGTGCAGCATCCAGTGAGCGTGACCTGCTGTTCCTGCTCACTCGCAAATTCCGCGAACTACTCCAGACATGCAGCCGCGAAAATCGCCCCATCCCATGGCTGGATCCCCCCGCAACACCGGGCCCCGGCGAACAGCAACGGTTCATCCCCATACATCTGTAGCAGCAGCCAACAGCGGGCTACGAACAACTGAGAGGCTGAGATGGCGACAGAAAGCTCCGATCGCAGACTGATGAAACTGGTAAAAACACGAATCGTCGCCACGCTTGGCCCGGCCAGCGAATCCCTCGATGTGCTCAAACAACTGGTGCTCGAAGGCGTCGACGTTTTCCGCCTGAACTTCGCCCACGGCAGCCACGCCTGGCTGGCCGAGCTGGTCCGAAAAATTCGCCAGGTTTCCGCCGAACTCGATCGACCCATCGGACTGCTCGGTGACCTGTCCGGCCCCAAGATTCGACTCGGAGAACTGCCCGGCGGAGAAATCTGGTGCCAGGACGGAGCCGCTTTTCGCTTCATTCGCGGCACGGAATCCAGTTCCTCCACAGATCTCACCTGCACTTACGAACCCCTCATCGACGATGTTCGCCCCCGTGACCGGATCCTGCTGGCAGACGGGACCGTCGCCATGCAGGTCTTGCAGAAAGACGCCGCAGCCGGCTGGGTCGAATGCGAAGTCGTGCAGGCCGGAAAAATTCGCAGTCGCCAAGGAGTCAATCTGCCCGGAGTCGCTCTCAGCACGCCCAGCGTCACAGAAAAAGATCGCCACGATCTGGAATGGGCTCTGCAGCAAAACCTCGACTTCATCGGACTTAGCTTTGTCCGTCGCGCCGAAGATATTCGGCAGCTGCAGGCCCTAATTCAAAGTCTAAAGCCCCGATACACGCCGCTGGTCGTGGCGAAGATCGAAAAAACCGAGGCAATTGATGACCTCGACAATATTCTGGCTGTGACCGACGCCGTGATGGTGGCCCGCGGCGACCTCGGGGTCGAGGCAGAAATCAGCCGGGTGCCGGTTCTGCAGAAACAGATCATTCGTCGCTGCAACCAGCTGCGCATTCCCGTTATTACCGCCACGCAGATGCTCGACAGCATGCAGTCCAATGATCTGCCCACCCGCGCTGAAGTCACAGATGTGGCCAACGCCGTGCTCGACGGAACAGATGCCGTCATGCTGTCCGGCGAAACTGCCATCGGTCACAACCCCGTGCAGTGCGTGCGAATGATGGAGAAGATCGCCATAGAAGCCGAAGCGCTGGTGCAGCCTCAGCAGCCACAGGAAGCTTCGGAACAGGAATCACGTCGCGCCCGCCCGATCACCGAAGCGGTTACTCGCGGTGCCGTGGCGGCCGCCGACTTCCTCAAGGCAGACCTGATCGTGGTGGCCACCGTCACCGGACGTACGGCACTGGCACTGTCCCGCATGCGCGGCAAAGTACCGATCGTGGCCTTCACTGAACGCGAAGAAGTCTCCCGACGCATGTGCTTGTACTGGGGAGTCACTCCGCAGCTTAATCGCACTGTGGCACAGTCACCCGATCTGCTGCTGAAAAATGTCATTGCCTGGGGACGACGACACGGAATCCTGGAATCTGGCAGTCGAGTCATTCTGGTGGGACATGCAGCATGGCTTGGCGAAACCCACGACCTGATGATGGTTCACGTCGTCCCGTAAGCCTCAATCCAGCAGCGTCTGCAGCACTGGCAGCAGTCGCTCAGCCAGCTGACGATGGCCGGCTGGATTTGGATGACACTGATCGGTAGTCCAGCTGCCAATGTCCGTTCCCTGTCGCTCAGCCTCAGTCCAGTGCTGGAAGTGGTCGACCAGGGGGATGCCTGCAGTACGGGCAACTTTGCGAGTCAGCTGCATAAATTGTTCCAGCCGCACATTCGGATGCTCGCCCGCACCATTTGCCTGAGCTGTGCGCCCCCAGCGAGGTTCCGTCATCAGCACCACTTCGATCTGCTGCTTTTGCAGTGTGCCCACAAGGACCTGCAGATTGTCTTCAAACTGCTGCGCTGAAATCCGACTGTCACTGCGTCCCTGATCTACATAACTGTCGTTGGTGCCGTACATCACAACCACAATACGTGGTTGACGAGCCATAATGTCTGACTGCAGTCGCTGCAGTGCCTGATCCGTTCGCTCGCCGCCAATTCCCTGATTCACAACCTCCACGGATCGACCGGCAGCTCGCAAATCCCGCTGCAGCAGCGCGCCAAACGTCTGATCCGCAGTGACTCCGAAACGCATACCCTTTGTGATTGAATCCCCCAGCACGATGATGGTCACCGGCGGATCAGCGGGCAGCGTCAGCAGACTCAGCAGGACCAGCGCAATGACTAACATGGGATCTTCCTGTCAAATTGCGAGTGGCCTGCAGCGTAGTCAGACCGCCTGGGAACGCTGCTGAGGAACCGTCGCTGCATTTTCCGGCTCGGCCGCTCCAGGTTCAGCCTGATCCTGCAGCCACGCAACCGACGGCACGTGCGGCTTGGCAGTCGACTGCTCAATCCTCAACAGCTGCTCGCCCAAAGCACTGATGCGCTGCGACACATCCTCGTTATTCTGCTCAATCCCGCCGGACACCAGATTAATCACGCCCAGAAACAGCAGCATCTGAGCCACGGTGGTGACCAGCCAGCCCGTGGGAGTGTACTCGGAGTAGCCTCCGAAATGCCCAAGAATGACCATCGAGGTCCCGACTGTCAGCCCCAGCACGCCCAGATAAGACAGAGTCTGCCCAATCAAAGATGTGACGTTGGTCCGTCGAGCATTCTGCTGGTAGGTGGTCAACGAACGCGGCGTGCCGGCGTAAGCCTGATCAATCGATCGGACTGCTGATGGAAATTCCGATCGCACCCGTCCATGATCTGCCGCCGCCAGTTGCTGCAGCGATGCACCGCTGTCAAATCGCAGTCGCGGACCTGGGGAATTCTCCGGCGAACCAGCGGCCACTGCAGCTTTGGCGTCGGCGGGCTGAGACTGGCTCATGTCAGAGTCTCCTGAATTCGGTGCATGGGCGGAATGAGACACGTAAGGCCGGCGGGAGAGCGGCGGTCGGCGCTGGACAGGACGAGAACGCAGTGCTGCCGTTTCGGACGGCTGGACTTCGGCAGATGGCAGGCCCGCCATTGGCAAGACAAACTGTCGAGCTTCTGCTGGATTCTCACTGGACATTTCTGGCTCTTCCGCAACTGCTGCGGTGCAGGGAGGCGATACGTCGACAACTCGAACATCAGCGGGCAGTATCACCGGCGGGCCAGACTCATCCGCAGCCTGCAGAGCAGGCTGCGATGCCTGCGCATCAGCGCCGGCGTCCATCAGATCGCTGCCCGCCGTTTCAAAGTACGCCACCAGTTCGTCAACATTCTCTCGTGTGCCAGGAACTGCAGGGAAAAACTCGGCAGACGGTGGCTCAGATGTGACCCCCGCCAATTCCGGTACCACCGGCTCTTCATTGGGCACCGTCCGCTCTGACACAGGTGCTGCCATTTCTGCGGCAGCAACAGGAAGCTCTGCCTCCGGTTCGACCGGACGAGCGACAGCCGGAATCAGCGTGCCGGCAGCAGCCGCACGCGCAGCCTTCCTCAGGTACGAATCGCTGCGGGCTGCAGCCGCCATTAACGGTGGCGGTGACAGCAGGTCGGTCGGCAGCGGAGGCAGCTCGCGCACCAGTGAACGATGGCTGGAAATGGCAGCAGCCGGCTGTTTCTGCAACGCAGCCTGCTGACCTCGACCCGCATCCTCCAGCGGCGTTTCTTCGGCCACAGGATGATGCGGCAGAGCAGCGGGAACGGGTCGCTCTGCCCCTCGCGCTCCCGGCAGACCCGGAAACGCCACATCCGCCTGCTGCTTCAGCGGAGCCACCGCTTCTGTTTCCTGAATTCGATCGAAAAGACTGCTGGCCTGCCAGCGTTCAAGGATTTCGCGAGCCTGGCGGATGGTCTGTGACTGGCGAGTGGTCTCTTCCAGCAATTGGCCGCACAAAGGACACGCGGCTGAAGCTCTGGCTCCGCCGCTGACCTGAAATTCTCTAAGACACTTGCGGCACCACATCACGCACGCGACTCCTCCCTGAGAGACTGCCACGGTGGGGTTTTATGCGAACGGCAGTAACTGCCGCAAGAGCATTCCGGCGGTGCGAGGATTTGCGGAACTGGCTGACTCCCGGCGAACCGGGCACGAGAATGCCCGGGTTCGCGATGCGTTGGCCGACATGCGGGATCGCGTCAGGGGACGGGCCACAACACAATGCAGCCAGGCCCTGAGCCGCCTTCAGATTTCTGATCAGAAGTCCAGCCAGATACCGCCGCCCACAAGGTTCTCCCAGCGGTTGACAAACGAGTACTGCAGCGACGGACCGTTGTACCAGTTCGCTCCCACACGCAGCCTGCGGCTGGATTTCGCTCCCTGCCAGCCCCAGCCGGCCGTACTGTTCAGGCCAACACTGCTGCCCTGCTCTTCCCTGAAAATACCGTTGACGGCCACGAAGGGAGCCCCCGCCCAGGGGTCTTCGGCTCGCGGCGTCCACTCCGCTCCAACCTGGCCTTCCAATGGCTTGGCTCCCCCGGCAACAGTCGCATAGCCGATTTCCGCGTAAATGCGCTGAGCATCCGTCAGATCCTCGCTGATCCCGGCCACCAGCGAGTCCCTGACATAGTTCACATGCATCATTCCGGGGTTCAGCTCGAGGAACTCGTCACCTATGTGACTGCTAATATGAGCATACCCTAACTTGAATGCCGTCGTATCTCGCCTCCACGTTCCGAACAGCCCGACTCGGTAGTCCGAACCCTCCAGTGCGGTGCTGGGGTCCGACGGCAGAACTCGGGCAAATACCGCACCGTCGATATCCAGTTGGAAAGCATCGCCTGACGAGTCCGCGATACGAAACAGCCCGGCGCGCCCACCCAAAGTCGAATCACCAACATTGCGGCCGTTCTTCGTATCCCGCGAATACACCATCTGCAGTCGCGGTTCCTTCGGGCCAGCAAGGTACGTGCGGTACAGCACACCATTTGGCAGCATCTGCCAGGAATCAGCGGACTGAGTCCTGAAGATGCGAGCAGGATCGCCGAGCGCCGGGGTTTTCAAAGCGGTCTCTGCTGCGGTGGCAGAATCCGGGCCGATCGCTGCAGGAACCGCATCCTGGGGAACAGGACCAGCCGCCTCGGCAGCTGACACACCAATCCAGCATCCAGCATCCTCGTAAAACAGCCGACTGGAGGCCGCATCCGATCCCAGTGGCGCGACTGCGTTCGATTCCGACTGCAGCTCGGATTCCTCCAGCAAAAATCGGTCCGCTACCGGCAGGCCGTCTTGGCGACGACGAATCTCGCACAGATAACTGCCGGGGGTCCCCTGAGTCTGCTCGTCCTGCCGCATCAGGTTCCACGACTCCGTAAAGGTGTCGTTTGCCTGTAGTGACTGAGCGGCTGATGTGCTGAGCACGACCAGCACCAGCCGGACAACATTGTGGGCAGACACAGCAGACGTCACCGCCCGCCGAATAAATTCCAATGTGGACCGTTTCACCGGACCATTCCTGTTGCTTCGGGCACTGCGTGGGAACAGGCCCTGGCCTTTTTGATCGTCCAGCACCTCGCCGAAACGAAACCGCATCCCCCCTCGAACCATCCGGCTGCATTGCTGGAATCGGCTTCCGGAAAATTCATCGGACGACGGTTTGCCCGGTCATAATGGATGCAGCAGAGTCACCGGATTTTCTGCCCTTGTCGCGTCTAACGAATGTGTCGCGCAGGTCGTATCGCTGCTGCCGATCAGGCAAGACGGGTAAACTTTTCCACCGACGCGGGTTCAAGCGGTCCGGCTGAAGAAATCCGGCAGGCACTCCCGTCCGCGATTTGACCAATGGCATCGCCTCCGTATGAAACAAACAGAGCCATTCGCACCGCGCAGGTTCTCCCACAGAGACGCAGAAACACCGAGGGAAAAGACTGCAGGTCTGGGCACGTGGGGGGGGGGGGGGGGGGGAGGCCATGCACAAGCACCTCACGCAGAGAGTCTTGCCACGTGCAGGAGGCGAGGGGTGCTGTTGCGATTTCCCACACAAAAAAAGGTAATCCTCGCCTCCCGCCTCGTACTCGAAAACAATCCCCAAAACCGACTGCAACTGCGATCCGTCAAAAAGAATTCGAGCACGAGCGAGTCGCAATCCCGACTCATTCGTGGCAAAAGGATTCGGTGGCCATGCAACTGGTGCACCGGCTCATCCACCGCCAAAACACCAGCGCAGATACCCTACATCAGGTTCCGAGCTTTGATGCTCAGATACTCGTTGATCATTCGCTCCGTCAAAAGCTTCGGCGATGTCTCAATCAGCATCACCCCGGATTCCCGCAGTATGGCGGCCTGATGAGTCTGTCCGCTGAGAATCTGCGCTGCGGCCGCCGTGTGACAGGCCTCCAGATCCGTCTCCGGAATCCGACTGGCCAGTGACTGCAGCCCGTCGTCCTGCAACAGCACCACCAGCGGCAAATACGGCAGACTGCGCAGTCGCAGACTGTCGGCGATCACCTTCAGCTGCAGTTCATCGGTCACAAAGGTGATCAACACCACCAGCGCTCGCTTACGCTGGACCAGCGTCAGATGCTCAATCGCCAGACTGTAATCAGAAACTCCCGCTGATGCTTCAAGATCATAGGTGCTGCGGAGGATCTGCTGGATCCCTGGCTTGCCTCGCACCGGACGCACAAACCGTTCAATCTTCGAAGAAAAGGCCAGCAGTGAAACATTATCCCCCTGACCCAGCGCGATGTAACTCAGCATAATGGCGGAATTCAGAGCCAGATCCAGATATGAAATCCCGTCGGACTCATTCTTCATGAACCGCCCGCAGTCCACCATAATCACTATGTTCTGATTACGCTCGGTGTTGAATTCACGACTGATCAGCTGTCGCTGTCGCGATGTTGCCTTCCAGTCCACCTGACGAATCTCATCGCCATACCGATATTCCCGCAGCCGCTCAAATTCCCGCCCTTGGCCGGGCATCCGCACCATCCGCACGCCTATCTCCGACAGACGATTCTGTCGCGCCAGCAGTTCAAACCGATAAACAGCGCGAATGTCCGGATAAACGCGAATCGCAGTCGCCAGCGGTCGCTGCTGCTGACGAGTCCACAGGCCGAGGCGAGTCGGGAATCTGAGATAAACACAGGGCATCACCGATGCCCCGCGGCGACAAGGTCGCACGGCATACGTCACTTCCCCCGCTTTTCCGACCGCCAACTCCAGTGTCTGGGGCAGCCGATCCACAGTGCACAGCGGTCCGGGATCATCGTGCACCTCAATCTGCAGCGGATAGGGCGATGTATTGCGCACCTGCAGCAGAGCCGGATTGTCAGCCCCAAGGCTCAGCACATCCGAAATTCGTCGCTCAATCTGCACGTCTTCCGGCACAGAACTGATCAGCAGATCCAGCAGCGCTACTCCCAGCAACAGCAGATTCGCCAGCAGCGCCACGTCCGCTGTTGTCCGAGTCAGTCCGGATAACAGCAGCGGCACACTCAGGAATGCCACCAGCAATACCAGCCGCCGCGATGGAATCATGACTTCGGAGCCTCCACGCTTTCCAAAATCGCCTGAATCATCTCATCCGCCGTCGTACCCTCAAGCTCTGCTTCAGGACGCAGTCGCAGACGATGCCGCAGAATCCACGGACTTAGTTGCTTGATATCATCCGGCGTCACAAAGTCACGACCACGACACGCTGCCAGCGTCCGCGCTGCAATCAGCATATTGACACCCGCACGAGGACTGGGACCGATCGTCACCGCTCCCCACGTGCGACAGGCATTCAGGATCGCCACGATATAATTCAACAGCTTTGGCTCAACAATCACACTCTTCACAGCCTGCTGAATCTCCAGCACGTCCTGCGACTGCAGCACACTCCGCAAGTCGAAATCCGCCAGCCTGCGAGTATCCCGGCCGGCTGCATAATGCCCCAGTATCTGCACTTCGTCCTCCGTCGCCGGATAATCCACCAGCAGCTTAAACATGAAACGATCCACCTGAGCCTCCGGCAGCGGATACGTCCCCTCATGCTCGATCGGGTTCTGAGTCGCGATGACCAGAAACGGACGCTGCAGCCGATGCGTCGTCCCGTCCACACTCACCTGCTGCTCCTGCATCACCTCCAGCAGCGCTGACTGCGTCTTCGGCGGCGAACGATTGATCTCGTCGGTCAGCAGCAGATTCGTAAACACCGGCCCCTGATTGAACGTAAACTCCTGCTTTCGCAGATCGTAAATGCTGTGCCCAGTCAGGTCCGACGGCATCAGGTCCGGCGTAAACTGCACACGACGAAACTGACACGTCACTGTTTGCGAAAGCACATTCACCAACAGCGTCTTGCCCAGCCCCGGAGGCCCCTCGATCAGCACACTGCCCTCGGCAAACAGAGCAATCACCACTCCCTCCACCAGCTCCTGCTGGCCTACCACTACGCGCCCGATCTGCTCGACAATCGACTCAAACAACCCCTGAACCCGCTGCAGTTCCATAACCAGCTTCCCCTTCTGATGTCACTCAACCTGTTCGCTCTTTGAATTCCCGTCTGTCTTCGACTGCATCACTACAGCCGACTTTGCAGCCGACAAAGCCAGCGCACCATCGCAGCCGCGGCCGCAATCGTCGTCCGCGGCTGACGCGCCAGCTGCATCGCTCGACTTAGCTCGTCCCGAATCACATCGGCCTCCAGCCCCGTTCGCCGCGATAACGCCACCGCATCATCCAGCCGCACCTGAGACCCAAAACGTTTTCTCAGCAATCCCTGCAGATAGCCCAGATAACTGCCCACCAGCGGACCGCCGTCCGGCAGCCGAAACTGCAGATTGCCAATCGCCTCGGCGCTCTCCGTCAGACTTCTCCGCGGAGTCACCTCAGCTGCCACTGTCGGACCAAATCGATGAAAGGCCAGCCAGACCGCCAGCACCGCCACCAGCAACAGCTGCAGCGTTCCGATACGCATCGCCGGACTCAGCAGCACCCCCGTGCTGCGATACGAATCCGCCGCATTAAAATATTCACTCAGCTCAATCCGATCACCATCGAAGGCCGGCTGCCAGTAATTCTGACCATCAGCAGGCAAAGGTCGCCGGGCCCGCTCAAGCAGTCGAACTGCAAGCCGCTGCCCGGCCTTGTCCAGCAATGTCCTGTTCGAAAACAAATCGGCTGCCGAACACACCAGCACTCGACCATAACCGCACCGCAGCTCCAGCACCTGATCACCCGCCGTCGCTGACCTGACCAGCGGCTGCGACTGCAGTCCGTCCGGAGCACTGAGCCTCGAGCGAGTACTATAGGTCACCGGACCACCACTCAGCTCATTGTCCACAGTCACCTGCACAGTCCGGATTTCAGTCTGCTCAGTCAGTTGCTCGGCTGCCGGGACGGCAACGGGAGGGGCAACGGAAGGAGTCGATCGCTGCTGCGCCTGTTTCTGACTTCGTCGCACATCAGACGACTGGCCCACATCCGCAACCTCTTTAACCAGCTGCGCAACTTCGTCGCCCCACTCCTGCACCGACAACTGCTCAATCGAAATACCCAGCTCAGGCAACTCAACCTGCGGCTGCCGCAGGTTGGGGGCAAACACGAGACAACCTCCGCCACGCACCCACGCAGATAACTCAGACTGCTGCTGCTGTGTCGGATAAACGTCCGGCCCCAGCACCAGCAATACACAGTTTTCCTCCGGCAGCATCCGCTGAGCCTCACGTTTCACACGCGGAAACAGTCGCGCAGCCAGCCGGTACAAGGCCAGCTTGCCGTCCACCGTGGTGCTGTACGAGTCGGCAGCGGACCCGTCTTCCCCGGGCAGCCACCAGAACTGCAGCAGCACCAGCAGCAGAGCCGCACCGGCCCAGATCCGGTCAGAACGCTGCAGTCTGCGTTTCTTCTTCACGGAAAGCTCCTTCAAATTCTCCCAGACACTGTTCAAACATTGCCGCCGTAGCCGGTCGCCGGCCAAAATATACCAGCTCGAACTGACCAGCCGTCGTCAGATACGCCTGCCGCTGCTGCAGTCGCCGCCAGACACTCCGCGCATAATCCCGATTCGTCAGACCCCGCCGGTAGCGAATCAAACCGGCCCGCTCAATCCACGCCATACTCCCCAGCAGCAGTTCCCGAATCGCTGCCCGATAATTGCCATCCGCCGCCAACTGCCGGGCACGCCCCTCATAGGTGGTCGCCGGCAGATCACCCGGCGGCGTCTGCGAATCACTCAGCAAATCCTCAGCTGTACCCGCAAACACCCCCCGCAAAAAACGCTGCTGATCACGCCGCCGAACCAGTTTCGCGATCAACAGCGCGAATAAACCAACCACCAGCACCACCAGCACCAGAACCAGCATCCGAACCAGTCCTGACATTCCCGCAATCGCGCCGTTCCAGTCACCATTTAACAGCTTCGACAGCCAGCCCTCGCCAGTGCCGGTCGGAGCCGTTGTCGGGCCGGTGCGAACACCACGCCTCCCCCACAAACCCGACCACAGCCACTCAAAGAAATCACCGACACGGCTGAGCCCCGCACGAACCTTCTCACCCAGCCACTCCAGACTGCGCACCAGAAAACTGTCCTTCGTATCGCGTTCCCGCAAATCCACCTGCTCCAGTACCCGCCGCCGCAGCGAACGAAACTCTGTCGCCTCCATCACCTGCTGACCGGCCGATTCAATCCGCTCGTCCGTCAGCGGCACATATTCGTCTGCCGACGACGCAACCGGGGCACCAGCACACACCGGCTCTGCTACGCACAGCAGCACCAGTACCAGCCACACAGCTCGCATCAGTCCCGTCCGCATCACCAGCATCAGCCCAACTCCGCCATTCGTGCAGCCTCAGCCCGAAACAACACCTGCAGATCCCAGCATTCCGCACGTATCCGCCGATCCAGATAACAGAAAAACACGGCCGTCCGCACAATCGGCAGCGGAATCCAGAGACACAGCTGCAGCAGCGTCAGAAACAGCGGATCATCATGCGTCAGCTGCAAAAACAAATCCGGAAACGCTGTCGAACCCTCCATCAGAATCTGGACAAAAATTGGTCGGTTCAGCACCGTTGAGAACGTCAGGTCCAGCAGCAGAAAAATACCGGCCGCCGCCGACAGCCAGCCCGTCAGCAGCCACGCCAGACTGTTCAGGCTGCGCCCATAGCCGCCGGATTTGGCCAGCCAGCTCAGCCGCGGCTGCACAGCATTCACCCCAGCCTGCTCAAGAAACAATACCTCCGGGAAATACGTCGTGTAAGCTGTCACAAACAGCCCCGGCAGCACGAAACAAAACCCCGACAGAAACTGAAAAAACCGGACGATCGCAGTCAACAGCAACCACGCCCAGAATCGTTTCCGAAATGCCCGCACTGCCCCCCGCGCTGACAACGGCTCGCCAAACACACGCGGGCCAATCGCCGCCACCAGCAATGCATTGAACACCGCACTTAGCAGCAGAAAAATCAGGATCGAAGGGATCAGCATGTCCGTCAGCCACTGACTTAACAGCCAGACCAGCACACAGGACGGGACCGCACAAAGCAGCCACAGACGCAGCATCGCATCCGCCGAATCCCGCACAAACACAATCGCCAGATCCACGCACGCCTGCAGCGAACGCCGCTCGACAGAAACAGTGCAGTCCTCCACTCTCATGCCGGTTTCCCCCCCGCCGGATCCGACAAAACGGGCCGCTCACGGCCAGCCAGTCCCAGCCACAGGCCCACCAGCAGCCACGCCAGACTGCCCGCTGCGTATTTGATTCCCGGAGCAATCGGCAGGGGCGAAAAATATCCCTCCAGCAGCGCCGCTCCGAACAACATCACACCCGCACCCAATGCCAGCTGCAGCGATTCACGACCATGATGTCGCAGCGATTCCATGCGAGTCCGCTCGCGAGGCAGGAGCAGCGACTGAGCGAGGACAAGACCAGCAGCACCAGAAATCACAATCGCCGTCAGTTCGAGCGAACCGTGAGTAATCACGAAGCTGGTGAAATTGACCGCTGTCGTTCCACCCTTCGCCAGCATCGTACCCTGCACCAGCCCAATCAAAATGCCATTCGACAGCAGCACATAACACGTGCCGATGCCGGCCAGAGCGCCCAGCGCAAAGGCCTGAAAAGCAATCCCCGTGTTGTTATTCACATAAAACCCGAACATGAAACTGCGTTCGCCCGTGTAACGCTCATCGGTCGCAGTATACAGTTCCTGACTGTAACTCTCTGTCGCCTGTTGCAGCTCCGCCTCACCCGCAACCAGCACCGCCAGATCGGGCCTGGTCACTCCGACAATCGTCCCCAGAATGAACGGCACCAGAAACAAAGCGGCCGACAGAGCAAAGGCACGCCAGCGTTGCCGCAGCAGTCGCGGAAAACCAGTCACGATATACTTCAGTACCGATGTCAGCGATGCCGGTGAAGTTCGATACAGACAGTTGTGGCCGCCCGCCACCAGATCGTTCAGATAGTCCTCCAAACGACTGCCCCATTCGCGGGACTGCACCAGCGACAGATCATAACAAATGGACCGGTACAGCCGCGCCAGTTCGGCGACCTGCACCGCCCGCCACTGCCGCTCCGGCTGACCCTGCAAGGTCCCCAGCAGCTGCTCAAAATGAGACCAGTCGGCCCGCCGTGCACGAATAAATCGCTCGCGATTCATCCTCGCCCTCCGGGCGCGTCATCGACCGCAAACGTCTTCAGCACACGCAGCAAAAACCGAGTATGCTTGTAGCCCTGTTTCTGAAAGAACTCGTACTGGTTACCCTCCGTCTGCCAGACTTCACTCCAGCCCAGTCGCTTCCGCAACTCCTCGCTCAATGGTCTTGCAATTTCTTCACGACGACCTTCCGTCAAAATCCGCTCAGGATCAAATAATCGCTCGATGATCGCCAGAGTCCTTTCCGGAACGCTGAACTTCCGCGAACATTCGGAACGAGCCAGCGGTTCGACGTTCTTTGTCAGCCCCGCCGGACGCCCCGTCGGACTGCGCTGCTCGCTGACCACCATTGTGTCAAAAAACAGATCTCCCAGTCGCTGCAACTTCGGAGTCAGCAGCATCGTAATCAGACCCACCGTGTAACCCACAGGCAGCGCATCCGCAACTCGCAGAAAATTGCGGCCTGTCGCGGTCAGCAGGTCAATCGGAGTCCCGTTGGTACGGAGCACTCGCAGTCCGGCGGCACGCTTACCCGGAGTCTGCCCGTTCATCAGGCCTTCAAACAGACTGCCATAAAACCAGTTGCTGACAAACACCCCAATCGTCGCCAGACCAGCCATGGCCTGCAGACCAGATTCGCCACCAATCGCCCCCAGCATCAGCAGCACGACCCACAGAATGGCCAAGGCCCCGGCCTTGATCAGACTGTCAATGGACCACGCCCATAAGCGCTGACCCGGACCGGCAATTCGAAATCGAAAATCCACGCCCTCCGGCGTTTCCACGACGACGCGGGCGTCCACCAATCGTCTGGCAACGGATGCGCACATGCAAACAAAGTCCCGCTGAAAGACAGCGCGGAGAAAAAGACGATACCAAGCTGTGAGAATGACAAATTCGGGGGGAAATTCAAGCACAAGAACCGGTTGAAAGGCCGCAGTTGTGGACTTGTGGGACTCCGTCCGGAAATCGCCTCAAATCCGCACTGAATCGCCCGGATTATCCTTGATTTTCGGGAAGTTGCTGTTCCCCGAAGGTCGGCATGTTGACGCAATCGCCGTTGCTGCGGACACTGCAAGCAGCTTAAAACGCCCTCCCGATACACACTGATTCACTCTGCAGAACCCACGCATGTCCCGAAAGATTCTCGTTACCGCCGCCCTGCCCTATGCCAACGGACACATCCACATCGGACACCTGGTGGAATACATCCAGACTGACATCTGGGTCCGCTTTCAGAAACTTCGCAACCATCGCTGCGTGTTCGTGTGTGCTGACGATACTCACGGAACCGCCATCATGATTCGCGCACGCCGCGAAGGACGGTCGGAAGAGGCAGTCATCGCCGACATGCGGGCTGCCCACATGCGGGACTTCGCTGGCTTCCAGATTCAGTTCGACAATTACGGCAGTACCAACAGTCCGGACAACCGGGAAGCCTGCCACGAAATCTGGGCCGCCATCCGCCAGGCAGGTCTCATTAAAACTCGCAGCGTCGAACAGCTCTACGATCCAGTGGCCGGCACATTCCTTGCCGACCGCTTCGTCCGTGGCAACTGCCCAAAATGCGGCGCGGCCGATCAGCCAGGTGATAACTGCAGCGCCTGCGGCGCAGCCTACACACCTGCCGATCTCCGCGATCCGCGCAGCATCCTTTCAAACGCCGTCCCCGAACTGCGGTCTGCCGATCACCTGTTTATTGAACTGGAACAGCTGCGGACCTTTCTCGAAGACTGGTCACAAAACGGTGGCCACCTGCAGCCGGAAGTTGCCCGCTACCTGAAAGGCAATTTTCTCGGTGACCCGCTGCGTGACTGGGACGTCTCACGCCCCGCACCCTACTTCGGCTTCGAAATCCCCGATCATCCCGGCAACTACTGGTACGTCTGGTTTGACGCGCCGATCGGCTACATCGCCTCAACTCGAGAATACTGCCGCCAGCACGGCCAGCAGGCAGCAGACTGGTGGGGACCGAATTCCACAGCCGAAATTCACCATTTCATCGGCAAGGATATCACCTACTTCCACACTCTGTTCTGGCCCGGAATGCTGCGGACCGCTGGCCTGAATCTGCCGGCCAAAGTACATGTGCACGGATTCCTGACGGTTGACGGCGAGAAGATGTCCAAATCGAAGGGCACCTTCCTGATGGCTTCTACCTGGCTGCGGCACCTGCCCCCACAGACACTGCGCTACTACTACGCCACCAAACTGGGCCCCAGTCTCGACGACATTGACCTCAACGTCGAAGAATTTGTAGCGCGAGTCAATACGGACCTGGTCAACAAGGTGGTCAATCTGGCATCCCGCTGTGCCGGCTTTCTGGCCGGTCAGACGCTGTCTGACGTCTACCCCGACGATGGAGGCCTGTTTGCCGAATCAGCGGCTCGCGGTGACGCCATCGCCGCCAGCTACGAAGACTGCAACTACAACGCTGCCATTCGCGAAATCATGGCACTCGCCGACAAAGCCAACAAATACGTCGATGAACAGCAGCCATGGGTCATCCGCAAGGATCCGGTTCGCGCTGCCGAGCTGCGCGACGTCTGCAGTGTCACTCTGAATCTGTTCCGCCAGATCGTCGTCTATCTGTCTCCGGTCCTGCCGAGCCTTGCACAACAGACCGCCGAACTGCTGAATCAGCCGATTACGTCATGGGACGAAACTGCCAGACCCCTCACCGGGACTCTGGTCAGCCCGTTCCAGCACCTCATGAAACGCCTTGAAATGAAACAGGTACAGGCTATGGTTGAAGAAAGTCGTCAGGAAAATGTCGCCGAACAGTCGGCAGCCCCCACTGCCCCGGCCGCAGCAGCGGCACCAGCCGGACCGGCCTTTCACCCGGCCGACCGCTGGCAGGATTCGGGCGCCGCTCTGCAGAACGAACCGCTGGCGGCCGAGTGCACGATTGATGACTTCACAAAAGTGGACCTGCGTGTGGCGCGAGTCCTTGAAGCCAACCACGTCGAAGGCGCCAACAAACTGCTCCAGCTGACACTGTCGCTCGGCGGCGGCGAAGTCCGCAATGTCTTCGCCGGCATCAAAGCCGCCTACAAACCCGAAGACCTTGTCGGCCGCCTCGTCATCTGCGTTGCCAACCTGAAACCACGACAGATGAAATTCGGACTCAGCCAGGGCATGATCTGTGCCAGCGGTGCCGGCGGAACCGAAGTGTTCCTGCTGTCGCCCGACGCCGGTACGGTTCCCGGACATCGCGTGCATTGAAGATCCGAGAGATTCAACCGCCCGGTACGTTTGTCCTTTCGCGGCTTCACGTGACACCACCTGCCCCCAACTGCCTGACCACTGATCACGAACTCCTCCCATCGCCCCCGCAAAACGGGGGAGAGGGGTCGGGGTGAGAGGGAAATTCACCCTGCAAAGTCACCGGACAGGCGGGCAAAACGCACTCAGGGCTCGGGCTGGAAAGCCCGAGCTACGGAATCGCACCACGCCAGCCGTGCGTGGCAGGGTTGCCGCCAGTTCATCGCCGGTTCCTGTGCGTTTTTCCCTTCGCGGCTTAGCGTAAGACCAACAGTCCACGAAGGCCCCCTCCGCTCACTCAACTCCCCCGGTGCACTGGTATCCCCAATCGCCCGCGCTGCGGTAAAGCCAGCCACAAAGATTCCAGATCGCTCACCACAGCGCAATCGCACGACCTGGTCCGCTGTGGCAGCCCCGAATCCGGACCGGCGCAAACAGAAAGTATCCGTTTACCTGCACCTCCTCCAGATTGTGCAGAAACTCCACTGCCACCATGTCGGCACTGCCCAGTGCCCAGTATGTCATCAGGCCGCGCCTCGGTTCCACTCCGGCAAGATCCGGAGCATCCGTAGCGACACAGCGAATGCCCTTGCCATGCAGATACTGAATCGCAGCCGGCCCTGGGGCCGCCCAGCCTTCGCTGCGACCTGCCAGCGGATCCAGCCACAGCCCCTTGTCATCCGGTGCCGGCTTGAAATGGCGATCGATGTGCCCGGTACGAAAAATTACAATCTGACCCGGCTTGAAAGGCCCCTGTTTTGCCTCGTCAGCCTGCAACAGCGCCACTGTGATTTCTGGCGATCGCGGCTGATCAGAATTCGGCAGTGAACCGGCCAGCGACCGCACATCCACAATCCTGACATCACCACAGGTCCAGTCCAGCGGCACCTTCTCCGTCGTGCGATCACTGAAGCCGCGCGGACCATACGCTGCTTCATACTCCTGCAGCCAGCCTCGCACTTCCGGTGAATATTCAGGAGTTGTCCCGGGCAGAGGCAGGGCAAATGACGGAGTGATCAGGTGAGTTCCCGCAGTCGCATCCATCAGATGCGTGTGATGCCACAGATCCAGATCGGGTGAATACAGAAAGTCCACTTTGACATAAACCTGACGATGCCTCCCGGTCAGGCGACCCGGATTAGTCACCGGGTTGTTCATTTCCAGCACAGGAGACAGATCGGCAGCCCGTTTGTTGCGAGCTGCACTAATCAGCCGCTGCGGCAGTGCTCCGCCCGCCACAGCAAACGCTCGCGTTTCAGAATACATGCCATTGGCATGACGAGGTGACAGCATCACGTAGAAAGCACCCGTGGCCGGCAGCTGCGACAGCTGAGTAGCACCTTCGGTCCAGATCATCCCGTATTTCAGACCCGCATAATGCGTCGGCTCCGCCAGATTCGGCAGCGGCCCCATGCTGGCACTGTCTGTACCGGCCGTCAGCACACCACGCTGCCCCAGAAACTCCATCGATTCCGGACCAGGATCCGGATAGCCCGGAGCCAGACGGTCTACAACGTCAGCGATGTAACGACTGCCTTCCGGGAACGGCCGATAGTAGCGATCGGAATAATCACTGCGGAACAGCACGACGTCACCAAAACCCACACGACGATGCTGACGTTCAAACGCTTCGATGTCCGCCGGAACCACCAGCGGGCTCACTCCATTCGGCGCCTGATCCAGCAATCGTCGACAGTCCACAACACAGGCTTCACCCCCAAACTGCCACGCTTCAATTTTGTCGGTCCAAGCCAGACCATACGGACCGGACTTCTCACGCTTCATTTCGGGACGCAACACGGAATGCGGCGGAACATCCATCTGCGTTCCGGTGTTGCCATCCATCAGCAGCACATCAATGTTCAGGGCACTGGATGGCCCGATGGTCTGCTCATGGATCAGCTGAAACCGAGGAAACGGATGCGTGGGCCAGGTCGCGGGATATTCCGGAGCCACCAGCAGGGAACAGTCCACAAACTTCGTCGCAGGATCCTGCTGAGCCAGCACGGCGGTGGCACCAAAACCGGCCGTCACCAGTACGCCGGACAATGCGGTGTAAAACAAGCGACGCAGGCGAGACAGCAGGTACAGCGGCATCAGAAGAGTTCCTTCTGGGTGCAGGAGGTCATCAGCGGAAAGAGACGCATACGGACACACTGGCGGCCATCATCCTCACTGCAGCCCCAATTTACAACACTTCAGTCAAAGTCGGGTCGAGCACAGGGAATTGTCAAACTGACAACACCAAACCGAGCGATTTTCGGTGGAATGCAATTCCTACACCTCACAAACCCCCGGGCTTTATAGAACTTACAAATCGGCAGATCTTGCCACTTCAGCTAACCCTAGACAGGGCAGACGCTTACGCGAATTCGCATCGCGCCGCTGCGGATTGCGGCGCGATTGGCACAGTTCTCGCAATATCTGTTTCAATGTGATGTCAATGGCTGGCTCGAAGTGAGTCCGGCAGGACGGATCAGGACGGTTCAAAGAGCAGGAGGCAAAAGTCATGTTAATGCTGACAAGACGTGCGTTAGAGACCATTAGCATCGGTGACAACATCGTGATCAAAGTGACTCGGGTTGGTCGCCAGCAGGTCAGTCTGGGAATTGAAGCACCGCCAGAGTTGCTGGTGCTGCGAGGTGAACTGAAGCGGACTCCGGAAACAGCAGCGACAGCCGGCAGTCCGGCAGCCGCAGTCAGTCCGGTTCCGCTGGCGCCCGAACAGTTCCGTGTGTCCGCCTGACATTTCTGATTTAAAAGGGAGTTGCAGTTATGAAACGTGCATTGAAGCTGAGTGTGTTTGTGATGTATTCACTGCTGGCCTTGCCGCTGCTGGCGGATGATGAGGCCACTTTTCGGAGCGAGTATCCGAGTCGGATGGAACTGTCGCGGAGCGGTGCCGTGGACTTCCCGGCCTTTCCGACTCGCCGTCGCGGCGGAACGCTGAATCGAGTTGTTCCACTCAGTGACAGTGATGATGATTTTCGCCGGGAACCGGCAGCCCGGGAAGAGGGACTGGACCCGTTCATTCCCGCCCCAACTCCCAGCACCGTGGTGGATGAAGAAAGCGAGCGGATCAGGCTGGTGCTGACGAGCCGCTACAGCAATCCGGCGACTGTGCGAGCAGTCCGGGCACTTTCCAGCCGGCAGGCCACCGAGCTGTTTACGGAGGTGTCCCATCGGATTGACGAGCGATCGCTGGACCCGACCAGTTACGACGTGCGGGTGCGGCGGGCACTGCGAAATCTGGGACTGGCACTGGACAACGACGCATTCGTGAAAGGCCTGCGAATTTCCAGCGACAGTTTTCGCACGGATGCATTTCGGGAATCGCTGGGTCGACTGGCCGGCCGCATGACCGTTCGCAGTCGCGGTGATGCAGTTGCCGTGATGGAAGCCGTGATGAGGGAAGCCAAACGGGTTTCCGGACTTTCGGCCAGCGTGGTGGCATGGGAGTTTGCTCTGGCCAGCCTCGACACTTTGGATAAGTTTTCGGGCCTTGACCCGTCCGATCCCGGAATGCGTCAGAGTGCGGAAGCGGACGGCTGGCGAACGGCCGCTCTGGAAGAAGAGATCACGGGGATTGGTGTCGAAGTGCGTGAGCATGCAGACGGCCTGCTGGTGGTCAAACCGCTAAGAGGCAGTCCGGCAGCGGAAGCTGGTTTGCGAGCAGGTGATGTTGTGACCATGATCGACGGTCGTCGAATCGCGGGCCTGAAGATGGCAGACAGTTCAGACCTAATGACAGGAACTGCCGGCAGCCGAATCGTTCTCGCAGTGACTCGTGAGGACGGCAGTGAGCGAACTTTCACGATTGTCAGACGGAAAGTGCGGATCTGGACAGTGAACGATGTGCGGATGCTGAATTCTGCAGGGACCGCCTATCTCAGCCTCAGCAGGTTCTCAGCTGGTTCCACGGCCGAACTGGATGCGGCTTTGGAATCCCTGTATTCGCGTGGCATGAAGTCACTGGTGCTGGACCTGCGAGGCAATCCGGGCGGATTACTGACAACTTGTGTGGAGATTGCTGACCGGTTTCTTCCAGTCGGCACCATCGTCTCAACTCGCGGTCGCCTGCCTCGTGACAACATGACAGAGAAAGCCACATTCGCTCGCACATGGTCCATGCCGCTGGTGGTACTGATTGACGGCGACAGTGCGTCAGCCAGTGAGATCTTTGCAGCAGCGATTCAGGAGAATCGGCGTGGGGTGGTGGTGGGTGTGAAGTCATTCGGCAAGGGTTCGGTACAGACGCACTTCCCGCTCAGCTCGATGTCCGGCCACCTGCGAATCACAACGGCCCTGTTCTATTCACCGAACGGCCGCAAGATGGCGGGTGCCGGAGTCAGTCCGGATGTGGAAGTGGTGGATCGGGACGGAGTGGCCAACGAGGACCGTATGCTGATGGAAGCTGAACGACTGGCAGGCAGCTCGGAACTGCTGTCGCTGGCGAAATCTGCCATCAAAATGCGACCAGCAGATCCTGCAAAGCCTCGGTCAGCCGCGTTGAATCGGATTGCCGACCCGGTTGCGGTCGGCACAATGGTGCATTGATCAGTGCGTCAGGTGAGTTTGGTCAGCGGGCAGCGAACAGGGATTGTTCGCGGCTGACTGAAACCGAGTGAAATTCAGGGAAACCCAAATGACTGAAATCAACACTGCCCGGAGTTTTCTGAGTGAGCTGTGGCGCGCTTTGGTGAGCCTGCCCCAGCCCGCTCAGAAGACCCCGGGCTTCTGCTTTAAACGCTGGCATCTGCACATAAACCACGGCGGGCGTTTTAGAACGACATCAGCCTGGGTCGGGTGCGAGTCACTATAGACCGGAAAGTGCCACTGAAATCCGCAGAGCCATACTTGCCTGAATAGTTGAGGGTGCGGAACGCGGAACGAGAAAACAGGGGGCGCGGGCCCCCCGGCTCAGTGGTGTTAGCTGCATTTGCATGTTCAGGAAATGCACCTGACGCTCCTAAGAAGCAACCTTGATTTCCAGGGATATGGCCATCCGACTCCCTGGGCCAGCGAAATCCCAGCACTCAGGGTTTCACTGACCCCGCGGAACGGTCACAAACGGAACGTTCAACCAGTACTTTTCCTACTCAGACCGACCGCCATGGTCATGATTGCCATATTCAATAACGGAACGTGCAACTGGTGATGTCCCGGAAACCTCGCAAAGTGAACAGCCAGATGTTCGGATCGCTGAACACAAGACCCACCCGGCCACCCCCTCCGCCGCACAAAAACACCCACAGTGGCCATCATATGTAGCTCGGGCAGGAAAGCCCGAGCTACATTTAGTCCATTGCGTCTTCCTGAATCAGCAGCGGACGCTGGAAACCGAACAGCAGGCGTGCTGTCAGTGCCTGCTGCAGCAGTTCGTCGAACTGCGTACCGGCCCGCTGCAGTGCTCGCTGCACAACAGCTCCCATGCCCAGTGCTGTCTGCATCTGCTGCCGGGGCAGGCCGAGAATTGCTGCCAGTTCTGTGATCTGCTGGATCTGAGGATCCTGCTGCAGTGCCGCTGCATCTTCCGGCTGATTTTCGCCGACGTTCGCAGTTCCCTGAGTTGCTGCAACGAGGTGCCAGGTCCCGGCGGATGCCTGATACCACAGCGTGCGTCGAACAGAAGCCTGCCCGGCGCCGGGATCAGCGCTGAATTCTGAGAGCACAACAGTGCGACGCTGTCGCTGTCCGGCGATGGCGACGGCTGCTGCCGGCAGTGCTTCAGTGGCACTCTCCGGACCAGTCCCGGCGGCAGACGCAGTCGCCGGCTGACCGGACGCTTCATTCAGCAGTTCCTGCAGCACTCCGCCAAGGCTCTGACTGGCCGCTGCCTGCAGCAGTTGTGCAGGATCCGGCCGGTTGTCTTCATCGATGATCGCGGTACCTGACCTGATCAGCCTGACGGCTTCATTCGTGCGAACATCAATGGCAGCGAGGATGCACCACACGGCCTGCTGCAATTGAGATTCTGTGATTTCCGCAGCCGGTTCAGGAAACTCGGCTGCGGCCGGACCAGCCTGCTGCAGCCGGGATGCGACAGTTTTCCAGTGCAGGTTTTCGAAGTCGCTGAGATCCGCCAGCGACGCTCGCAGCCCCAGCATTCGCTGCGGTTCAGACCGCAGGTCAGCGGTGCGGAAGGTGGCACGCCGGGATTCAACAACAACGTGTGTGGGGAGCAGTTCTTCGTCAGGCTGCAGCCGCTGCAGCACCTCCTGCAGCAGCGTGGTGCGGGCGAGGTTTTCGGACTGTTCGCGTTGTTTCTCGCCAGCCTTCGACTGTTCCGCAGCCTCAGTCAGCAGTTCCTGCAGCCGGGCTGCACTGGTCTGCAGGGACTTGCGGGCTGCGGGGCGTACGGACCGTTCCAGAAAAGCGGGAGCATGCAGCCTGAGCCAGCCGGTACGAACCAGCAGCCGCGGCGGTTTTTTGGAGACCGCAATTCCCTTGAGCCGCGCACCGTCCTGCAACAGCAACTGGTCCGCCACAGTGTCGCGAACCGACCGCACCGGAGGATCATCTGCCTGCAGTATTTTCCACGGCAGCAGCAGGAGCAACAGCGTGTGCAGCATGCAAACACGGACGCAGTCCATCTGAGATCTCCTGCAAAACCACGCTGCAGTCGCCGGGGTGTGAGCCAACCGGGGAATGCCGGCGGCCCGGATGCGCAACTGTCGTCTGAACAGTATACTGCGGACTGCTGTCTGCTGGGAAGCGGTCAGCAAACAGGCAAAACCGGCAATTTCCGCTGTTTTGCCTGTCTGAGAACAGTAGTGGGGGTCTGGAAACACAGAATTCGCCGCTGGCTCAGCGTCCGCCGGCATGCCATAATCCGAAAACGTCGAAGAAGTTTTTCATTGATATTTCGTCATTTCCTGCGGCGCATGATCGGATCTGCAGAATGAAACCGCGTTTTCTGTGTGTGCCGCTGTTTGGTCCGCCGGGTGTCGGCAAGGGAACTCAGGGAAAAATCCTGGCCACAATTCCGGGCTTTTTCCACCTGTCAGTCGGCGATGTGTTTCGATCGATTGATATCAGATCGGAAAACGGCCGCGAGGTCTACAAGCACATTTCCCGCGGCCAGCTGGTTCCTGATGATCTGACCATTAAGATCTGGCGGAAAGCCGTTGAGGCCTATGTATCCCTCAGCTGGTTCAAGCCTCGCGAAGACCTGCTGATTCTGGACGGGATGCCTCGGAACGTACACCAGGTTGAACTGGTGAAGGAATACCTGGACATCCGCAAAGTGATCTATCTGAAATGTTCAGACGAAGAGGGTATGATCCATCGCATCCGTCGTCGCGCCATTCGAGAAAATCGCATTGACGATGCCAGTGAAGAGGTAATACGTCATCGATTCCGCGTGTATCGTGAAGTGACTGAGCCTGTGCTGGAGAAGTACGACAGTTCGATTATCCACGAAGTGGATGCGAACGGGTCGCCGGCCGAGGTACTGCGTGCGATTCTGGGGTGCCTGATCCCGGTGCAAAACGAACTGTTCGAGGCCAATCGTGGCGAAGAAGAAGATAAAGTATCCACCTGAGCATGTTTGAGTGAGTGTTGTATGTCTGGCAAGAAACTGTCGCACGTTGTCTTTTTCACTCTGAAGGACGGCTCGCCGGAAAACATTTCGGCGATGGTATCGGCCTGCCATCAGTACCTGAAGAATCATCCTGGGGTGGTTGCATTTTTCGCAGGCGAGCTGGCCCCCGAATATGCTCGCCCTGTCAACGATCGGGCCTTTCACGTCTGCCTGAATGTGGTCTTTGATTCTCGTGCATCTCACGACATTTACCAGACGGCTGCTGATCATGTGCGATTCATCGAAGAGAACCGCGACAAGTGGGCGCAGGTCCGAGTATTCGACGCGGACGTGACCTGAAACTTCGGCGCCGGGAGTGATCCATCGATGCGGTCCGAGGAAGTCGTCAACCAGCGAGTTCCGCAGACTGCTGACTGGCTGCTGGCCATTGCCATGGGGCTTGTCGCGCTTTGCTGGCAGTGGTCCGGGCTGCTGAAAGGTGGCGGACTGGTCGGTGGTGACACCTATCCTTACTTCTTTCCGCAGAAGCAGTTGCTGGCCGAGGAATTTTCGGCCGGGCGAATCCCGCTATGGCACGACCGTACTGCCCTCGGATATCCGCTGCTGGCCGAAAGCCAGGCCGGCATTTTCTACCCGCCGACTCAAGTGTTGTACCGCCTGCTGCCGGTGCATGCGGCCTTCCACACCGCGTTTCTGCTGCACTACCTGGCTGCCTTCGTGGCTGCCTGGCGATACGCCCGCAGCCAGGGTCTGCGACAGTGGTCAGCGATGCTGGCAGCCATGGTTTTTGTGTATGGCTGGTTTCCGGCACGCTCATCACTTGAGTGGAGCATTATCGGGGGGTTCTGGTTTCCGCTCTGCCTGTGGCAGACGACCAGACTGCTGGACCAGCCTGGGCTGCGGCATCTCAGCCTGCTGGCTGTGGCTTTTGCACTGCATCTGCTGGCCGGCCACTTTGCTCTCGCTTTTATCACCCAGCTGTGCTGTCTTGCGGTGCCGTTGTGTCATGTCCTGCTGGCTGGGAAACTGGCTGCCGGCGAACGGCTGCGGGCTGCCCGTAGCGGACTTGCCTGGTGCGGCTCTGCCTTGCTGGCCGGGCTGTTGCTGGCCAGTGTGCAGCTGCTGCCCACGCTCGAACTGCGAATGGCCAGCCAGCGTGACGGAGTGCAGCAGCAGGACGGGCAGCCGGCAGCCTTCAACCCGGCCTACGGACATCTGCCGCCACTGTACCTGACACAACTGGTCGGATCCTGGTGGTACTGGCATTCGCCCGAGGTTCTGCAGTCGCGAACACTGCTGCGAACTCCGGGAGCCTGCAGTGCAGACACCAATGCTGTGGAAGCACATTTGTACGCTGGCCTGCTGCCGCTGGGCTTGTGCCTGCTGGCATTGAACGGAAAGATTCGGCGGCAGCTGACCGGAACAGGCTGGAAGGTCTGGCTGCTGCTGTCCGCTGCGGCAGCGACCTATGCCACAGGCTGGCTGGTGCCCGTATTAGGGCGATTGCCCGGGTTCAGTTTTTTCATGGGCCCCGGTCGTTACTCCATCGTCTGCCAGATGGGACTGGCGCTGCTGGCCGGACTCGTGATGGACGTGCTGCTGCGGCGACGCAGTGCTGCCGTCAAGACTGTCATCGCAGCGGTCGTGGCCGTGCTGACGATGGTCGACCTGCAGTGGTCATCACTGGCAGTCAGTGATGCCGTGGTAGTCACAAACCCGCCACTGGCGGCACTGCCTGAAAGCTGGCTGGCAGAGGAACTGCGGGCGGCTGACGAGGCGAGTCCGGTGCGAGTGTTTGCACCAGGCCCAAACATCGCCAATCTGTTTGGAGTCAGCAGTGTCCCGCAGTATCTGGGGCTCGGCCCCGCAGCGTATTTCCGTCGTGAATTTCAGTTTCCGGGAACCGCTGCGGAAAACACCGCAACATTCCCTGGCCCACAGCTGATGAATCAGCTGCAGCGTCTGGGAGTCACACATCTGCTGACGACCGAACCGATTGCAGCCCCGGCCACCGACCTCGAGCTGCTGCGATCCGAACCGGATGCCTTCCTCAACCGTGTCTGGGGCCGCGGTGCCGAACCCTGTTTTCTGTACCGCCTGAACAACAGCCCCGGACGACTGCAGGCAGAACCGGCCAGTGTGCTACAGCAGGTCACCTGGGTTCAGCAACTGCCGACTCGCACGGAATTTGAGGTCACTACCACGGCCGCCTGCACTCTGGCACTCGCAGACCTGGATTTTCCGGGCTGGTCAGTGCAGGTCCTGAATTCAGCCGGAATCCCGGTATCAGCCACCGCCACGACTGCCGTGACAGACGATTTTCACCGTACCGTTGCAGTCCCCGCCGGAACTCACCGCATTATCTGGACGTATTCCTCGAGCAGTTTTCAACTGGGGCTGCTGCTGAGTGCAGCAGCAGCCCTGACACTGCTGGTACTGGTGATAATGCAACGACGCCGGATGATCTGAATCCTGCGCGGTGCCAACAGGCCGTGGCAATTCTCCACGCCAAATGGAACAAACTGCCGTGCCCAGCCTGGCAGGTGCGGTCGTTGTCGATGCGCAGGGAACAGGTCCGTCGCCAGCAAAACCGCCTACGTATTAAACAGGAAGTGACAGATGTCACCGTCCTGCATCACGTAAGCCTTGCCCTCAACCCGCAGTTTACCGGCGGCACGGATTTCTTTTTCCGACTTGTAAGTCTCAAGGTCCGCCAGCGAATAAACTTCGCAGCGAATAAACCCTTTTTCAAAATCACTGTGAATGACTCCGGCGGCCTGAGGCGCCGTTGCGCCGACCGGGATCGTCCACGCTCGCACTTCCTTCTCGCCCGCCGTGAAGTAACTCTGCAGCCCCAGCGTCCGATAAATGGCACGCGCCAATGGACCAAGACCTGGTTCGGTCAACCCCACAGACTGCAGCATCTCGCCGCGATCCGCTTCGTCCAGCTCAGCCAGTTCAGCCTCAAGTCTGGCACAGATCGGCACCACATTCGCCCCATGTGCGACAGCATACTGACAAACCTGCTGCACCAGTGCTCCCTGCCCCTCCAGATCGTCCTCAGCCACGTTGGCCACGAACAGTACAGGCTTGGCAGTCATCAGGCCAATCGCTCGAACCACAGCCTGCTCTTCGTCAGTGAACTCGCAGGTCCGCAGCGGCTTGCCGTCATTGACCCACGCCTGACACTTCTCCATGACGGTCGCCCGCAATTTGGCTTCTTTGTCGCCGCTTTTGGCGGAACGCTGCGCCTTGGGCAGTGAATTCTCCAAAGTCTGCATGTCGGCCAGCAACAGCTCAGTCTCAATCGTCTCAATGTCAGACAGAGGATTTACGCCGCCACCAACGTGAGTAATGTCGTCGTCGACAAAACAGCGAACCACCTGCATGATGGCGTCCACTTCGCGGATGTGGCTAAGAAACTTATTTCCCAGACCCTCGCCCTCGCTGGCACCCTTCACAATGCCAGCGATGTCCACCAGTTTCAAAGCCGCCGGGATGACCTTCTGCGGCGGAATGTACTTGGTGATCCGCTGCAGACGCTGGTCCGGAACACTGACAATCCCCTCGTTCGGTTCAATCGTACAGAACGGGTAGTTGGCACTTTGAGCAGCCGTTGAGCAGGTCAAAGCATTGAACAGAGTACTTTTGCCGACATTCGGCAGGCCGACAATTCCGGCTTCCATGAATCAGTTTCCAGCAATGCGGAGGTAACAGAGCCCCCGAAAGAACCGGGGCGAGGGAAAAATTGTAGCAGATTTTTGCTCGATCGCAGGGCAGAATCCGCGGGGATTTTCGCTGTTGTCGGTTCAGAAAATATGACCCACGCCGACCATCGCCAGTTTACCGGCGGACAAAACTGGTCTTGCCGATCGGCAGAAATTGCTGGTAGTCTGCCGACAGGAGATACCTTTGTGAGTACGAACCGGGACAGAAATCCTGCAGCTTCCCCGCTCAGCAGCAACATCTGGTGCACTGCTGCGGCAGTCGCTGCATGCCTCTGCCTCGGCGGCTGCCTGAACCCAAACTACGCCCGACTGCCACAGTTTCTCGCCGCCCAGCCCAGCCAGGAGAGTCGCGCCTGGGAACACCACTACCCGTTCTCTGAACCAGATCTGGGCCCCGCATCCGAATCCGTGCCCCGCGGCTTCGATCGACCACGCTCAGGCCCGCGCCGCGCGGCCGAACAACGCGTCTTTCAGGGACTGCCCGCCGGACCGGAATCGCAACCCGCCGGACCAGAAGCCCGCAACTACAGCCGCTCAATCAACTGACACCACCCCCCCCTCCTCCTCCCAACTCATCTCAACTCAACCCTAATGTAGCTCGGGCTTGCCAGCCCGCCCCCCCCACCTGCGAACCTCTGGCAACCCTCGCCGCTGGAAAGGGAGAGACGGGTCGGGGGTGAGGGTGTATCCTTCCCTGCCCGAGAGCCACAGCAGTGCTCTGCAGACTGTTGGATCTCACGCAAAGACGCGAAGAGAAACCCGACGGGCCGCAAGGGAACTGGCAGCATCCATGCCACACACCCTGGCACTGCCGTACCTCGCTCGCCAGACGGCAACTTCCCGTAGCTCGGGCTTGCCAGCCCGAGCACACGCCCGGCCACGCACCCAAATGCAGTTCGGGCTTGCCAGCCCGAGAGCTGCCCGCAAAACACGCCATTTCGCAACATCGAATGTGCCGCCTCACGGCACATTGACACTTCTGTCGGCGACGCCTTTCCGGCCCGAACCCCGTGCCGGCCCCTCAATCCGCATCAACCTGCAACAGTAGCACCAGCTCAATGGCCCAAACCCGCAGCCGCAAACGCCGCCATCAGACTGTCAATCGCCGGATTCGACAAAGAGACCGGTACCTCAATCGGACCAGTCTGAGCCGCCGGCCGCTCAGCCGGAACAGGTCCCGGCACAGGCACTGCCGGCTGCTGCACAGGCACCTCAGCGGGCACATCACCTTGCTGAGTACCCGGAGGCACAGGACGCGGCTGACGTCGACGCAGTCCAGGATTCAGCAGCTGCAGCTCAGACGCAGATTCCGTCGCCTGCACCTGAATCTCAGCCGGCAGCTCAAACGTCAGCTGCACCGAAGAGTCCTGCTCGTCCTGCCGCTCTGCAACTGCCGACACCGGCAGAGAACGCTCGGGCAACAGCGAAACGGCAGCAATCCCGGAAACTCGCGACAGCGTATTGTCGGCCGACACCAGTGCCGAAATCTCACGCACCATGTCGGACTGCGGCTGACGCGTGCGAGCGACCCACATTTCAGCGGCCGCTTCACGAACAACTTCCCGCTCAGCAAACACCAGCGGCTGCCCAAAAGTTCGGCCCATCGCAAAGACCGGCAGATCCACGCCCTCGGCAAACTTCACCGGACCGTCCGCCACGGCCGTCAATACATCACCATACTGAACTTCAGGGTCAGCCTGCAATTCAGTACCAAACTGCACGTCCGTGGTACCAGTGCCAACGAAACCACGAGCGTACATGTAGACCGGGTAAATCACCACCAGCTGAGTTTCAGCGGTGCTGATTTCCAGATCCACGCCACCCTCATCCGCAGCAACAAGCCGCACCACAACCTGCAGTCCTGTCTGCTCGCTCAGTCGACCGGCCAACTGCAGTGCATCATATCCGGTCCCGGGTGCAATCTCGATCTGACGAGTCTGCGAATCAGGCTCAGTCACCGACACAATCTTTGTATCCAGACCAGCGACCCACTGCAGGTCCTGCAGCAACTGATCCAGTCGATCCAGTGAGTCTCCCGACACCGTCAGTACCAGCGGAGACCGATACCTCAGACCCGTCGCCACATCTACCAGCAAACCTGCTGACAACAGCTGACCAGACTCATCCCACGCAGGTGCTGCTGCCACTTCCAGCGTCCCGTTGAAGGCACCGTTGGCCTGAATCTGCACGGCAGTGTTCTGCCACTCACCCGTTTGCCAGATCGGATCCGTCCAGCCCAAGTCATAATTCACAGTGATCTGACTGTCCGGAAGCTGGATCAGCAGCGGCTCTGCATCCTGACCATCCACAGGCTGCAGCAAAACCTGAGCCTGTACGGTATCGTTTGTCTGTAGTGTAAACGCAAGCTGCAGGTGCATCACCGTATTGAGGGTCTCTACGCTGTCCTGCGGACTGACCGGAATTACCCAGGCACCCTGTTCATCTACAGAGTAATCCACAACACCATAATTCTGCAGCAGCTCTGTCAGGTCACCGGCAGACTGCAGCGTGAACTGTTTGGGCTGCCAGTACCGAATGCCGGACAGCCGGTCCTGCAGCACTGCCGGAACAATCAGATTGCCGTCCTCATCGTATTCCGCTGCACTGCCCAGCTCGATCTCTGCCGTTACCGAGCCGGAAACAAACGCCACCGGATTGTGGAACTGAGCACAACGGCTGGCACCGCCGAACGCTGTCACATCAACAATGCCGGATTCGGCTGCGCCACCGAATTCAAAGTTTTCACTCAGCCCCAACAGAACCGGCTGCTGCGATTCGTCGATCAGGTTGTAAGGCTCGCAAGTGATCAACTGCGGTTCAACGGACAGCTGTTCCGGCTGAAGCAGCACCCCGCACTCGGCGATCGCCTGTTTATCGTCGCCAGGCACTGTGCTGTCAGCTTCGTTAACGTCCGCTTCGCCAAAGGATCCGTCCAGCTGAAATGCGACGGGCTGATCACAAATCACCGGGTCCGTGATGATCCGAATATCCACAACGTCAAAGTCAGGTTCACCGACAGCCAGATTCTGCTCAGCAGCCGGCTGTTCTGCAGAAACGGCATCATCGCTGACACCATTGACCGCCGCCATGGCCGGATCTGCACTTAACAGTACGCGAACTTCCACGGAATCTGCGACAGTGCCCAGGACTGATGACGGGACATTACGCTGAACCTGGCGACGACGCATCTTGCAGACCTTTGGACTAAGAATTTTCCGGCCGAACCCGACAGATCAACGAGCAGCAAACGGGGGAACACCCGCAGGCTGATGGGGAATCCGGACTCAAAGTACAGTATTCCTGCTCCGGGAAAAAAGATCCTTCACAGCCGCATGGGCGGAATTGACGCAGTTTTCGACTCGGAAATCCGGGCAAACCTCCAATTTTTCGGCAAAAGTGGCTCGCAGGCCAACTTGCAACGCCGCTTTCTGCCTGGAAAGCTATGTTTCTGTGTTTGATCGTCACTTTCCCCTTTCCGGATTGCCCCATGCCTGACGCTCCGCTGTTTTCCCGCCGTCAGAGCCTGCTGCTGGCCTCAATCTCTGCCGCAACGTTACTGCCGGGTGCCGACTCTGTCGCCGGGCCCCAACCGGCAGACCCGTCGGCCGAACTCCCGGCGGTGCGAGTTTCCGGGGTGCGGCGAGCCTTCTGGAATGGCGAGCACAACGCCTTCACCGACCTCTGCTGGTTCCAAAACCGAATCTACCTGACCTTTCGCAGCTGCCCCGACGGTCACATGGTGCACCCCACCTCCTGCATCATCGTACTGTGCAGCGAGGATCTGGGAACCACGTGGCGGGAAGTGCACCGGTTCAGTGTGCCCCTGCGAGATACTCGCGACCCCCATTTCCTCGTCTTCCGCGGGCGACTCTTCATCTACACCGGCACCTGGTACAGCGGCAAAACGACATTGCCGCGAGGTGACTATGACCTGAACCTGCATCTGGGTTACGCGGCGTGGACAGAAGACGGAGCCACGTGGCACAGCCCGGTGCTGCTGGAAGGCACTTTCGGACATTACATCTGGCGAGCTGCGGCAGCAGGCGGCAAAGCGTGGCTGTGCGGGCGTCGCAAACCGAATTTCGAAGTGCTGGCAAAAGGGGAACCGCGTGAGGCGGAGTCGCTGATTCTGGAAAGTAACGATGGACTCGTGTGGCGCCGGGGCGGTCAGTTTCAGTCCGAGGCGGCTGACGAGACGGCATTTATGTTCGAGTCTGACGGCAGTGGAATGGCGATCGCACGTCATGGTGAAGGCCGAGCGGCAGGCCTGCTGAAAGCCGCCACCCCCTCCGGCCCCTGGACTCGCTCCGACCTTGGCCAGTCCATCGGCGGCCCGCTGCTTACACGCTGGCAGAATCGCCGGGTGGTCGCAGGACGCAGCACCCAGGAGGGCACTGGCCCTCGCACCTCCTTCTGGTGGCTGCAGGAGGACAAACTGGTCCCCATGGCCGAACTGCCCAGTGGCGGCGACAACTCCTACCCAGGCCTTGTGGAACTGCCCGACGGCCGCGCCTTGATTTCGTGGTACTCAAGTCATGAACAGGACGACCAGGGCCAGAAGATTACGGCGATTTACCTTGCTGAGCTGGCGACAGTGAATCAGTAAACTCGCCCCCCGAGGCCAAGTGCCGCCTCACTTTCCTCCACGCCCATCGCGTCTTGCAGGGGCGATGGGTGCTGTTGCCGCTTTCCAGAACACAAAAAACAGGCAAGCCTCACCTCACCCACGTGAAACCGGGGTGAGGTGGCCAATAACCCTGAACGACCACCAGCCGGACTTGCAAAAACGCACAGCACTTTGCTCGGGCTGGAAAGCCCGAGCTAAGGAATCTCCGCATGCGAACCGAATACCGCACACCGCCCACAGCCTTTCGCGTCTTCCTTCGCGGCTTCGCGTGAGACAAACCGCCCACTGACCACTGACCTACTCCGGGCGGACGTAGACCGCATCCCGCCCTTCCACCACCTGCACCGTGACTCCGGATGACAAGTGCTGCAGCTGCTGCACTCCTCCCGCCGGCCACTCCACCCGCAAAGACGATACGCCGGTCTCAGACCCCAGCCCAAAATGCAGCGTCCGCTCATTCGTGCATTGATATCCGTCGCCCGCCGATACGAACTGCCAGACACTGCGTTCGCCGATGGTCAGCTGCGCCGCAGCTGCCGAAGCGTCGCGGGCCGAGCGGGTGCCGTGCAGCTGCACACGCAGCCAGCCACCAGCCACACTCCGGTTCTCTGCCAGCACCGTCGGACTGCCAATACAACCCACTACAAAATCCCGCGCACCATCCTGGTTCCAGTCCAGCACCGCCAGAGCTCGCCCCAGACGATCCACCCCAAATACCACCCCGCACTGCTCAGCCGTCTGCACAGACAACTCGCCCTGTTCATTCCGAAAGAACTGCAGCGGCATCCGATATTGCTCACCAGGCTGACCGAAATCCGCAACATGCCCGTTTGCCACCACCAGATCCGAGTCCCCATCGTTGTCCGCGTCCAGCCACTGTGTCCCCCAGCCAACATACGGAATCCCCGGCTGAAACAGACCAGTCCCCTGAATTGCATCTTCGAAATAACCGTTGAGTCGCTGCAGATACAAACTGTTCGCCTCCGCCTCGAAATTGGTCACAAACAGGTCGCGGCGACCGTCGTTGTTAAAGTCGCCGCAGGCTACACCCATACAGGCCGTCGGACGCCCGAGGTAATTCACAGCCAGACCTCGCGGCAACGCCTCGTCCCGATACGTCCCGTCCGCATTCGGCAGCAAAAAGAAATTCGGCACCTGATCGTTGGCAATGAACAGGGCCGGACGAACTTCACCAGGCAGCGCCAAGGCAACGATTCCAAGGCCCTTGGGAGTCACTGTCGGAGTAGCCCGAGGAACACGCCGGAAACCGCCGCTGCCATCTGCCAGCAGAACGTCGTCCGGAGCACCATCGAAATACAGCACCGAACAGCGGTTCTCACCACATTCCACCCGAAACACCGACTCGCCCTGCAAATAATTCACATCATACAAATCAGGCTGACCGTCAGCATTCAGATCCAGCACCAGACAACTGGTTGTCCATGCCGACTGCGTCAGTCCGGCGACATCCGACACATCCGAGAATGTTCCGTCGCCGTTGTTCTGCAGCAATCGATTGCGGCCGATCCCGGCCACGTACAGGTCCGGAAAACCGTCGTTGTCGAAGTCCGCTGCGCAGCAGCCCTGGCCATAGCTGTCATCCGCATCCGACAACGCCACGGCTGTCACGTCCGCCAGATTTCCACGCCCCCCGCGGTACAAACAATCAAACAGCTCCGGCGCAGGCCGAGGAACATCTGCTGCCGCCGGCCACGGTTCAGCCTGAGTGAAAAACAGATCACTGCGTCCATCCAGATCCAGATCCAGGACCGCCACTCCGCCGCCTGTCGATTCAAAAACGCGAATCGAACCCGGCCGCCCGGTGGCCCCGGCGTTCCAGTTGAAATTCAGACCGGCCGCAGCGGCCACATCAGCAAACTGTACAGGCTGCGTCTGACCGGCAACCGTACGCCCTGCGACAGACCGCTGCAGATCAGCCAGTTGCTGCTGCCAGTCAGGATGCGGCAGTCCGGAAAGGTCAAACTGAGCGGTCAGGCTGGCCGCCGGTTCACAGCGAGACTGACTGCCCGGCGGCAGTTCGCTAAGTCGCTGCTGCACGAGCGGACTGAGCTGCAGCTGACCGTGCCGATTATTGTCCATCCGCAGCCAGGCAGCGGCTTCGGCAACGCGACCGGATTCGGCCAGAATGCTGACCATCAGGGTGAAGCCGGCCACGTCCTGTCCAGCGGCATTCAGGACTCGCTCCATTCTCCCGGAATACTCCAGAAAGGCGTCCGCCCGCTGCTGAAATGCGGCAGCCACCTCCGGCTGAACCGGCCCCAGCAACTGCCCCAGCTGAAACATGGCCCGCCGCTGCAGCGGTTCCAGCCGCACCGCTTCCCAGAGTGCCCGAGTGGCCGCTTCAGTCTGGCCGCTGCGACGAGCCAGCAGGCCTCGGAGATACCAGATTCCCGCAGATTCCTGCAGAGCTGCCGGCACCTGCTGCAGCCAGTTCAGCAGAGCCTGATCGTCACTGGCATCCAGCAGCAGTTCGCCCAGCAGTGTCTGACAGGGCAGAGATTCCGGATGGGCTGCAACCGCCTGCTGCAGTCGGCGAATGGCTGACTGAGCGTCGCCGGCTTCAGCATCGACAGCCGCCAAAGCATACAGCGTCAGCGGATCAGTCCCGCTGTAGTCCGCACACTGCAGCAGGTGCTGCGTTTCGGGGGGCTGCCGTTCCCGCTGCGTCAGCATCACCAGATCCTTCAGGCTGATACGGCCCGCTGCCAGCAGTTCCATCAGCAGCCGGTCCGCCTGGGGACGTTCTCCGCCAATCACCAGCAGTGAGGCCAAAAAAGATTTCAGACCATCATCGCCCGGACTGGCGCTGACCAGATATTCATAACAGGCTGCAGCGTCAGTCAGACTGCAGGTTTTCATGTGCAGCTCAGCTTCCAGCTGGGCGGCAGCGAGGGAGCTCGCGGAACCATCCCGCGGTACCTCGCGAAAATAACTGATGGCCGCCGACCAGTCACGGTGTCTGGATGCCAGTCGCCCCAGCTGCAGTCGAGCGGTCGGCCAGGCGCGGTCCGTGCTGCCGATGGCTTCCAGCTGCTCCTGCGCTTCACGCAGCTGACCGCGAACAATCTGCCGTTCGATGTCCTGCAGCTGCGCCGACGAGTCCTGCGGACCGCAGCCGGCCGTGAGCAGAGCGAGCAGCAGCATCTGCAGCGGCCGCAGCACCACCAGTCGCAGGGATACGGAAGATGCGAGAGACAAAATGGAGCCTGGCGTTTTTGTGACGCGAGGGATTGAACGCAGCCTGGACTTTCCCGCCCGAGCACTGCCCTGCGAACCACTGGCACCCCGCGCCCCCGGAAGAAGAGAGGGGACGGTGGTGAGGGGTGTCTCCAGACCTCCCATAAAGCCACAGAATTGCTCGGCAGACTGTTGGGTCTCGCGCGAAGCCACGCAGACGCGAAGAGAAACGCAGCGGGCTGCCGGGGGACGGGCGGCGTTTTTGTACACCATTCGTGTCGTCTTAAGGCATGACCGGACTTTTATGCTCGGCGTCACGAACGTTCGGGCCCGGCGGCACTGGCGAGCTGTCAGCGAGTTCAGGAGCGGGCCGATCGAACTGGAAAACATGGCGAAGTTTTCTGCGGGCAGAGACGAAGTCCGGGAACAGATCACAGGAATCTGCTGAGCCGCGGGGAAGCCCCCGGCTTTACTCAGATGCCTGCGAGCCTTAAATTAAAGCGTCGTTCTGATAAATGCCACTCGCCCGCTGCCGAATTGGACCATCATGACCGCGGATGCTCAGTTTTCCCAGCCTGCCCCAGTCGCAGCCGAATCAGCCGCAGCCACGGGTAACGGGCAGCGTCGGCGCTGGCTGAAGGTGGCCATGGCAATCGCGGTTCTGCTGGTGCTGGCAGGCGTCGGAATCGGCTCGGCCTGGCTTATTCAAAACCGCACACGCAGCCAGTTTCTGGCCCGCTGCGAGCAGGCGAAGCGGGAGAGTCTGTGGGCTGATCTGCGAGTGGCGGCCGACGAATGGTCGCGGTGGGACAGTCGGGATCCGAAGCCGCGGTGGCTGGCTGCCGAAGCCGCTCAGCAGCAGGACGAATTCCAGGAACTGGCAGACTGCCTCGAAAAAATTCCGCCCAGTGATCCGAATTACGCGTTTGCTCTGGCCGAAAAGGCCAACCTCGAATGGACGGCTCTGAACAAGCCCCTGCTGGCCCTGCAGACCAGTGAACAGGCGGTGCAGATGGAACCGCGGCTCACAGACACTCATTCCCGCATTATTTCGTTTTATGCCATGACAGGACGGCGAATCGCGATGCTCAGAGCGATCCGGGCCGCACTGCGGTCGGGTGCTGAACCACGAGAAGCCTACACGTATCTGGTGATGGCCGATATCCTGTCATTTTCGAACGGCAGCGAGCTAAATGAACGGTGGATACAGAGTGACCCGGATCAGGTGCAGTTCAAGATCAGTCTGGCGGTGAACACTGCCATGCAGCTGGCGATGAATCAGGATACATCACCGACTCCGGAGATTCAGGAACTGAACCAGCAGGCGAAGCAGCAGCTGGGCTTTTTTCTGCAGCAATACCCTCACGATCCTGTGCTGCTGTCCTACCTGATGCATCAGGCTTACCGGACGGGCGACGTCCAGGGCATGTCGGGACTGCTGCAGAGTGTGGATGACCGTGCGGCAGAAGACCACATGGTTTGGGTCTATCGGGGATGGTATCACATTCAAATGCAGGAATATGTTGAGGCAGAGAAGTCGCTGCAGGAGGCGATTCGGATTCATCCGCTCAGTCCGCTGGCGCATCACGAGTATGCCAGTCTGCTGCGGGTGCAGCAGCGGCCCGAAGTAACGCGTGAGCAGCAGTTGGCAACGTATGGGCGGGATTTACGCAGTGAAATGCTGCTGCTGCCGTCGGCGGTGGATCTGACGCCGATATTGCTGGTGAAGATACTGAGCTATGCCGAAAGCTGCGGGGATCAGCAGGTAGCAGCCGGGCTGGCGAAAAGGCTGAAATAGCGGGGAATGGAAACACCCTCAAACACGGACTTCCGTACAGCAGATTGCGTGGTGTTGCCTCGACCGCGGCCAACGCGGAACCATTTTGTGAAGTTTCCAGCAATAACCTGCAACTTTTCCAATGAATTCATCAAATGCAACTTGAAGGTCGCCGATTCATCGCTTACAAATCAAGCGAACCTGCCGTGCGGTTATGCGCTCTCGTCGTAAAAACTGAACAAAAAAACAGCTCCAATCAAGTTCAGTGTCACGTCTGGTTTGGCTAACATCCCGATGTACGGCTAAACAGTCGTGCCTGTTGGGTGCACGCGGTTAATTTGGTTCAAATCTTGAATTCTTGCAGAAAATTTGCCATGCCTTACTGCCTTCCGCATCGATCATTCGCACTGCTGTCCGTCTGCTGCGGGCTCGTTCTGGCTGGCTGTGGTGATTCTGGCCCGGCTTTGTCGTCTGTTTCCGGGAAAGTGACCAAAGGTGGCAAGCCGCTGGCCAACATCAACGTCACATTCACTCCGACTGCCGGTGGTCCGTCATCTGCGGGCCGCACGGATTCGGACGGTAAGTTTGCACTGATTTGCCAAAATGGCAAAGCCGGCGCCGTCCCAGGGAAGCACAAGGTCGTACTGCAGGCGTTCCAGGAAGCGGCAGTTGACAGCAATGCTGACCCGAAGGCTGCGATGGAAGCCTACATGAAGATGCGTGATGGCAGTGGCAAGAAAAATACGGCTCCTTCGAACGATCCGACCGGCGGAGCCTTCCCGAAAGAGTATGGCGATGCCTCAAATACTCCGCTGCAGTACGAAGTAACTGCTGCATCCAACGAATTCGACATCGTTATTCCTTGATCTAACTGAAGAAATTCGCCATTTGCCGCTGTAGACGCGGTATGTGGTTCAATCATTGTGGTGTTATTCATCCTTTTCCTGATTTGGAGTTCGTTATGAAGAAGAGTTCGCTGAATCGCGGATTCACGCTCATCGAACTGCTGGTAGTGATCGCGATCATCGCGATTCTGGTGGCATTGCTGCTGCCGGCCGTCCAGCAGGCGCGTGAAGCTGCCCGTCGCACGCAGTGCAAAAACAACTTAAAGCAACTGGGCCTCGCATGTCACAACTACCATGACACGTACAATCAGTTCCCGATGAACTGGTTCAACGGCGACAATCAGAACCAGCCAGACCCGAACAACCCTCGGTATCCGAACGGTTCGTGGCCGTGGACTGTGATGGCCCTGCCCTACTTGGAACAGGCTCCCCTGTACCAGCAGATTTCCTCCTACTTCAACGTTGCCAACGGAAGACTGCCGAACATCGGCATGGGCTTCACTGGCTCCGTAAACGGCCTGCCCTCGCCTCGCAAACTGGCTGAGCTGGTGATTCCGGTGTTCATCTGCCCGTCGAATGATCAGGGCAAGGTGCGTCGCGACCAGTTGATCGAAATCGACAACGGTGGCTGGGGTACAGCTCCATATCAGGGCCCCGCTGGGGGTCTGGATTATGTGGGGAACATGGGACACATCTGGGCCGGCTGGAAGGACTGTCCACCGGTGCCCGACTTCCCCAGCACGAACGGTCGTTTCGTACGTGGCTCTGCCGGTACTCCCTGGATCAGCGAACGCTGGAACAACGACAACCCCAACATTAACGGCGTTTTCATGTTCCGTGGTTCTCGCGGCATTCACGAAATTTCTGACGGCACGTCCAACACCGTCATGCTGTTCGAATCGATGCACTGGCGTGCCAGCAGCAACGGTCTGAACCGCGAACCCAAGTTCGATGCCAACTGGGCGTCTCCGCTGGCTGCCGTAAACACAATGCGGAACCCGATCAACCTGACCAACCGTGCGTGGCTGCCTGGTGACGAATGGGACCCACGCTGCTCGTCGCCCTCCAGCAACCACACGGGTGGCTGCCAGGTCGTGCTTTGTGACGGTTCAGTGCGTTTCATCAGCGAAACCATTGACAACCTGATCCGCTACAACCTGTCACATCGCCGCGACGGCAACGTGATCAGCGAATACTGATAAAGGGCCTCGCGGAACTAAATTTTTGCTCCGCGACCTGCTGCTGATCAGTTTTTGTGTATGATACCGCATGGCAATTCATTGCCATGCGGTTTTTTGTTGCCCAGTTGGCCGGAGACGGGAATGAAGTGTCAGTCACAGCGATCATTCGCTGCACTCGCAATTCACTCTGCCGCAGGTTCAGCCAGCCGATCCCGCCTGCTGCTCACTGGTCTGCTGCTGCTGCATCTGCTGACCTGTGGTTGTGATTCGCAGCCGACGCCTGCCACCGCCACCCCGGAAACTGCTGCTCGGCCCAAATTCGAGTTTCGCCCTAAACAGTCACCGCGTCCGGATGACTCGGCTGCCACTGCCGCCGCAACAGAAATCACCTTCCCAAACCTTAAAGATGTGGCACAGTCACTGGGCGTGCACCACGTCTACAATAATGGTGCCAGTCCGCGCGCACTGATGGTGGAATCCACTGGCGGTGGCTGTGGCTGGTTCGATTTCGACCATGATGGACTCGTTGATCTCTACCTGACCCACGGCGGCGATCCCTGTCCGCCCGCTGCGGCTCAGTGGGTGCCGGACTCACTTTGCCGACAAACTGTCAGTGGCGGGTTCATTGATGTCTTCGGAATGGCTGCACTGCAGGATCAGGGTTTCGGGCACGGGGTCGCGGCCGGGGACTGGAACAATGACGGCTTCGATGACCTGTTTGTGGCCAACGCCGGAGTCAGTCGGCTGTTTTTGAATCTGGGGGACGGTACCTTCGAAGATGCGGGGGCATCGCTAATCGGGGCAAAACCAGCCTGGAGTTCAACCCCTGCATGGGGTGACCCTGATCGCGACGGAGACCTTGATCTGTACGTGTGCAACTACGCCATTTACGACCCCTGTAATCCCGTACCCTGTCTCGACAAGGACGGTATTCCTTCCATTTGTCATCCGCGAAATGTCGAACCTGAGCCTGATCTGTATTTTCGCAACGAGGGTGATGGCAGGCTGGTCGAGTGTGCTCGGGAGCTGGGGTTATTCGGGCGCGGGAATAAGGCACTGGGAGTTGTCATTGCTGACATGAATGGCGATCACTGGCCGGACATCTACGTGGCCAATGATACGACCGCCAACTTTCTGTTCATCAACAATGGTGCTGGGACTGCTTTCACCGAAAGTGCTCAGTTGCTGGGAGGATCGGTCAGCGCCACCGGCGAGCCGCAGGCCAGCATGGGAGTGGCCTTTGGCGATTATGACCGCAATGGCTGGCCCGATTTGCTGCTGACCCATTTCACGGGTGAATCAAATACGCTGTACCAGAACCGCGGTGCTCAGGGGCTGCACGATGTCAGCCATCTGACGGGTCTGCGAGAACCGTCGTTGCCTAAACTGGGTTTCGGTACGATTATGGACGACCTGAATTCTGACGGACACATGGATCTGTTCGTGACCAACGGGCACATCGACCCTCGATATGAAGAGAGTGAAGGCTACGAAATGGTGCCCCAGCTGTTTTCGTTTGATGGCCAGCGATGGCGGGAACGACCGGCGACTGCCGGCGAGTTCTTCACAAAGGAACTGGTTGGCCGCGCTGTGGGTACGGCCGACATGGATCGCGACGGAGATCTGGACTTGTGCGTTGTGCACCACAATGCGGCGGTCGCTTTGCTGCAGAACGACTCAGCCAGCGGTCGCAGCCTGCTGGTGCGACTGACGGGACGCAGCAGCAATCGCAACGCCGTGAATACTCAGGTGACGCTGCAGTGTGCCGGAGAAATACTGGTGCAGGAACTGCCCGGGGGAACCAGTTATGCGGCATCTCACGAGCGACTGCTGCATTTCGGACTCGGAACCCTGCAAGGGCCGCTGCAAGTAACAGTTTTGTGGCCGTCCGGAACTGAACAGATCCTCGAAATTCCAGCCGCTGAGCAGCAGGTGCATGTGCTGGAAGGTGTGGGACTGGTGGCGGGGAACTGACAGGGAGCATTCACGAATGTCTGCGGGTCTGCAAAACCGACAGTGGTCAGCAACAGGACTTTTGCTGTTGCTGTTGGTGTGCTTGAGCAGCGGCTGCGGCCGAACGGCAGATTCCCCCGCTCAGCCCTCCGAATCAGACGCCACTTCAGGCACCGCTGCTGCAGATTCACTCGAGAGCGTCAGTGAATCCGGGTGGCTTGGCAGCGCGGCCTGCCGTGAATGTCACAGTCAGATTTTTAAGCGTTATACCGGACACCCGATGTGGCACACACTGGCAAAGGTGGACAAGGCGACGGCGATCGAGGATTTTTCTGAGACGAAGTTCAGTGGTCCGGAGGGACTGGAGTATCAGGTTGAACGCGCAGCCGCTTCTGACTCAGTGCAATGGCATCATGAGTTGCGGCGTGCTCCTGACGGGGCAGTCCTGTACGACCAGCGAGTCCCGTTTGACATTGCCGTGGGTTCGGGAGCACATGGACGTTCGTGGCTGCGAAATGTGGAGGGGCGACTTTATCAGTCACCGATCACCTGGTACTCGGAGGACGGACACTGGGGACTGTCGCCTGGCTACGCACCGGAATTTAACGATCGTTTTGAGCGTCGGGTGACACACGCCTGCCTGTCCTGCCATGCGGGTCGAGCGATCCCGCTGGCCGGCGAGCCGGATCGGTTTCGAGATCCGCTGTTTGCTGAGGAATCGATTGGCTGTGAGCGTTGTCACGGTCCTGGTGAACAGCACGTTGCGTGGCAGCGCGAGCGTGCCGGTGCGAATTCATCGGCAGCCGACAATGCCGGCATGACTGCGGTTGATCCGATCGTGAATCCCGGCCATTTTCAGGATTCGCGGCTGGACGCAGTCTGCAATCAGTGTCATCTGGCTGGCCAGCGACGCGTGCTGAAGAACGGACACTCCGAGTTTGATTTTCGCCCGGGGATGCGTGTGAGTGATCTGTGGACGGTGTTTGTGAAGACAAAGGGCACCACAGCCGGGACTGACGATCCAGCGGGCGCTGTCAGTCATGTGGAACAGATGCATGCCAGTCGCTGTTATCAGCAAAGCGGTGGCAACTTAAGCTGCATCAGTTGTCATGACCCGCACGAGGTCCCGGCAGCGGAAAACGAGGTGGCGTTTTACCGGGCAAAGTGTCTGGAGTGTCATTCGGCAGGGCGCGTGGAGTGTAGCGAGCAGCCTGAGCGGCGGGCTGGTGAAGGCCGCGGGGATTCGTGTGTCGTTTGTCACATGCCGGCGTACCCGGCGGCCGACGTGCATTCCGCACAGACCGATCATCGAGTGCTGCGGCGGCCGCTGCCGCCCGCAGCTCAGCAGATGGCAGCAAAGACTGCGGCGTCACAGCAGTCATCAAAGCAGGATGAACGATCGCTGGTGGCGTATCAGGAACCGGGAGTCAGCGAGGATCTGCAGGAATTATCGCGGGCTCGCGGAATCTATCTGTCCGAACTGGCTTATTTCGGAGGCAGCAATGAAGCGGCTGAACGGGCGGTGCTGCTGCTGGATCAGTCGCTGACGGCGCAGGCTGCTGACGTGGACGCCCTGCTGGCGCGGGGCCGGGCTCTGATCCAGCTGGGACGACTTCCGGATGCAGTGAAATCCCTCGAAGCGCTGCTGAAACTGTCGCCGCGGCATGAAACGGCGCTGGAAGTGCTGGCGTCAGCCCAGCATGAATCCGGCCGCATTCGCTCGGCACGCACATCCTATGAAAAGCTGCTGGAGGTCAATCCGCATCGATCGCGTTATTATGGAAGATATGCTCACGTGTTGGGACAACTGCAGGAATACAGTCTCGGCGTGCGGGCGGCAGAGCAGGCACTGGAACTTGATCCCTCGCTGGTGCAGGCACACCAGTGGCTGCAGATGACGTGGGAGCACCGCGGGATCGCTGATCGGGCCGAGTATCATCGGCGAATGGCCGGGCAGTTACTGGGGGACCGCCCGGCAAGCCGGCAGCCCAGGTAGACTCAGCTGACCAGACGACTGACGGCAAAATACGGAACGAGACATTCAACGCAGTACCCGCGAGAAGTACATCATTTCACAATATTTTCACATGACATCAACAACTTTCGGAATTCACCACGGCACACATCCGGGCAACTCAAATTCCGCGCACGCATCACAGGCGATTCGGTTGCACCTGTGGTCGGGTTCCTGGTAGTTTCAGGGATCAGCCAGACTGCGACGCCTCCCTGGTGCAAGCCTCACACAGGATCCTCGAATGTTGGATACTGAGCCAGAGACCAGCGGAACTCTGCTCAATCGTCTGCTTGCGTGGCAAGATCACACAGCGTGGCAGCGTTTTTTGCAGCCGACAACACGCTGCTAAATCGCTGGGCCCGCACAAGTCTCAGAAACTCTGCCGATGTGCAGGATCTGACACAACTGGTGTGGTGTGAACTGGCCCGCAGGCTATATCCTTTGAATACGACTCTACGCGTTCCTTCCACGGCTGGCTCAGAACCCCGTACCGCAGTCGACTGAGTGACTTGCAAAAATCTGAGAGCCGGCGGAGCAACCGTGAGACCAGTGTCGCCCGACCGCTTTCCGAAGCCTCTGAAACTACCGCTGACAACCCAGCCGGACTGTCCGAACAGGCTGTCGCACAGGCTCGGCAACTCCAGCACATGCAAACAATTCAGCAGCAGGTCCGGCAAAAAGTGACTCCCAAAAACGTGGGCGGTGTTTGAGCAAATCGCGCCGCACGGAATGGAGATTGGCGAGGTTGCTCGTCAGCATCGCATGCGTTACGATGCTTCTCCCGCTGCCTTTTCGCGGGTGCAGCGGATGCTGCGTCAGTCGTCGACAGCAGAGACCTCCGAATAATGGAAATCACCAGTTGTCCGGCCCCTGCGAACTCCCGGAACTTGCAGATGATTTACTGCAGGCCGAACGCCGCGAAGCCGTCGAAATGCATGTTGAAAACTGCTGGCGCTGTTGCTGCCTGCTGCAGCAGATGGCCCAACTGCAATCTGCCGAACTGGCAACGCAGACCAGTTCACTGCACTTGTCACCGTCACAGTTCGCTCGAACGCTGCCGCTGGTCTCCAGCCAGGCAGGACGCCCGGCCTGGATTGCTTCCACCGTACTCCCGGCTGGAACAGTTTACCGAGTGGTGTGGCGGGGAATCGCGCAGGAGCAGGTCACAAAACGTGAAGAGCAGGCACGACCGGCCGGTCCCCTGCCTGATACCGCAGTATCGGTCTTCCGTTTGCTCGCACGCAATCTTGCCAAAACGGCACAGGGAGCAGCGGTATCGGCTGTCGCCCCCTTTGACGCAGCGGCAGCCAGACAGTATCAGGAAGCCTCGGCCGAACACCGGCAGGTGCCGGTCGAATACACAAACTTGATCGGTATGAGATTCCGCCTCATCCCGTCCGGCCGCTTCCTGATGGGCAGTACAGACGCACAGGTGACGGTTGCCAAACCATTCCTCTACATGGAACTTGACTCGGCTCGCAAAGGCCGCGCAGATACAGAAATGCCGCAGCACCTGGGTACTCTTACACGCCCGTTTTATCTCGGCATTACCGAAGTCACTTAAAACAGTTTTTGCCGAGTGACGGGTGTGAATCCGGCCAGTCTGACTGAGGGCGCTGGGGATCGTCTGCTGGCACCCATCGAAACCGTCACCTCGATCAACTGCGTGGAATTCTGCAATCAGCTCAGCCGGGGCGAAGGACTTGAATGGGCCTATCGCTTCACTCAGGATCTGGTAACCCAGACCGATGTTGGCGGCTATCGACTGCCCACTGAGGCTGAGTGTGAATTTTCCTGCCGAGCCGGGACGACCACGCAGTTCAATACTGGTGATGATCCCGTGGGACTGGCCGGCGCTGCGTGGATTGCGGCCGAGAACGGCCATCAGACCAAACCTGTGGCTCAAAAACAGCCGAACGCCTTCGGCCTGTTTGACATGCACGGAAATGTCTTTGAGTGGGTGGATGACGTTTGGCGGCAGGACTGGTACGGCACGACCACAGGCGCAGCAGCAATCGATCCGCGCTGCGACGTCGGGATCGAAGGACGTCGAATTGTGGGCGGCGGCGAAAAATCTTTCTCGTGGGCCGAAGCACGGTCCGGCGCACGCGACGCTTACGCCGCCCACTCCGCGTGGTGGAATACCGGCTTCCGAGTCGCACTCTCGGTGAAAGCAGTCCGAGCCCTGCGGGCCACCGGAGGGTAGCATAACCTGAACGACTGCGCGAAATCATCGGAGAACAACGATTACGACTCGTGGTGCTCAGTTTCGGAATTGAGCATCTGCTGTGGTTCGGTTGTTTTTACCCGCGCCGCTGATACCGTAGGGGACTCACAAAAAGACAAAGCTGTCCGGCAGGCTCCTACCAGGCGATTCGCAATGTCCTCGACGCCAGTGCAACTTCGCCTATAACCCTGCTGCAACTCGCTCGCCCTCTGATTCACTCCCTGCCAGGAACACTGAACTCATGACCACTGCCAGCTTGACACTGGACGGAAAATCGTACGAAATGCCGGTGATCCGCGGGACGGAAGACGAGACGGCGATTGATATTACGAAGCTGCTGGGGCAATCAGGTGCAATTACCATGGACCCGGGCTTCAACAGCACCGGGGCCTGTCGCAGCGGAATTACTTTCATCGACGGCGACAAGGGCATCCTGCGTTACCGCGGTTACCCGATTGAGCAACTTGCTGAGCGTTCAGATTTTGTGGAAATCGCGTGGCTGCTGCTGTACGGCGAACTGCCCACCGCAGAACAGCTGAAATCCTTCAGGGCTCAGCTGACATACCACAGCATGATCCATGAAGATATGAAGAAGTTTTTCGAAGGATTTCCGCCGAATGCTCACCCCATGGCCATCCTCTCGGCGATGGTCGCTTCGCTTTCCACATACTACCCTGGTACGGAAGACGATCATTCCGACGTGAACATTGTGCGGCTACTGGCGAAGGTCCGCACGATCGCTGCTTATGCCTACAAAAAGTCGATAGGTCAGCCCACGATTTACCCTAAGAACGATTTGTCGTACTGCGCGAACTTCCTGCACATGATGTTTGCGGTGCCGGCAGAAGAGTACCGTGTGAATCCGGTGCTGGTGAAGGCGATGAACATGTTGCTGATTCTGCATGCGGATCACGAGCAGAACTGCAGCACATCGACCGTGCGCATTGTGGCCAGCAGCAAGGCCAACATCTTTGCTTCAATTTCCGCCGGCATCTGTGCTTTGTGGGGACCGCTGCATGGCGGTGCCAACCAGGCCGTGCTGGAAATGCTCGAAATGATTCATCGTGACGGAGATGACTACAAAAAGTACGTGATGCTGGCGAAGGACAAGACCAGCGACTTTCGCCTGATGGGTTTCGGCCACCGTGTGTACAAGAACTTTGACCCTCGAGCAACGATTCTGCGAAAGATGGCCGAGCAGGTGCTGAACGAACTGGGGATCAGCGACCCGCTGCTCGAAATTGCTCGCAATCTTGAAAAAGTTGCGTTGGAAGACGACTACTTCGTCAGCCGGAAACTGTATCCAAACGTCGACTTCTACAGTGGCATTCTGTATCGAGCGATGGGCATTCCGACGAATATGTTCACCGTGATGTTCGCGCTGGGGCGGCTGCCGGGCTGGCTGTCTCACTGGCGTGAGCAGCGTGACGACGATTCGGCTCGCATCTATCGGCCGCGACAGGTCTACACCGGCGCTACAATTCGTGACTATGTCGCGATCGAAAATCGCTGATCGCAGACGGATCGACAACTGACTGTTGCCCGCTTCCCGGAGCTCCTGATGGCTGTGAAGATTGGTGTGAATGGTGCTGGCGGACGCATGGGTCGCCGAGTGGTGGCTCTGACAATGCAGGACGCGGAACTTAGCCTGTCCGCGGCGCTCGAGCATTCTGCCTGTCCGTTTATTGGGCAGGACGCGGGCGAGCTGGCTGGTGCCGGTCGAGCAAATGTGGTGATCACCAGTTCTCTGCAGCATCCCGTGGAGGCCATCATCGACTTTTCAACTCCTGAAGGCCTGCATTCGGTACTTGACCTCTGTGCTTCACGGCGGATTCCGCTGGTGGTGGCAACAACGGGCATCACAGCCGAGCAGCGGCAGGCGGTGCACGAAGCAGCACAGACCACTCCCATCGTGATGGCTCCCAGTATGAGCATGGCGGTGAACCTTGTGATGAAGCTTGTTGCCGAGGCAGCAGCCGTACTGCGGAACAATGCTGACGGTGTGGATGTTGAGATCATTGAGCGTCATCATCGCTTCAAAGAGGATGCTCCCAGCGGCACAGCGCTGCAGTTCGGTCGCATCGTGGCTGAGCAGATGGGACAGGAGCACCATGTGCATGGTCGGGAAGGCCGTACTGGCAAGCGACCGCTGGGTGAAATCGGCTATCACGCGGTGCGGACCGGCGACAATGTGGGCGAGCATACGATTGTTTTTGGAATGCTGGGCGAGACGATTGACCTGACGGTGCGCGGGCATACTCGCGACAGCTATGCTTACGGAGCACTGGCGGCGGCCAAGTATGTCGTATCGCGCCCGGCCGGTCTTTACTCAATGGCGGACGTGCTGGGGTTGTCATGAGTCAGATTTCGCCGCAATCAGGGGCATGTTCTGAACCAGTGGCGGACTGCTGTGATGGTACTGCCTCACCAGAACTTGCCGCTGGCCTGCCTCGCCAGACGCGAATTCGTGCCTGGGAACACTCGGATCAGCTCGTGCGTCCTCAGTCGCAAGAACTGCCTGCTCCGCCTTCACGCATTCATCGTCGCTGGGATCGTTTTGTTCGACTGGTGGGTGACGATGCGGTGCGGCAACTGCTGCAGTCGCATGTCACGGTGTTCGGGCTGGGTGGCGTCGGCAGTTACGTCGTTGAGTCCCTCGCGCGATCTGCTGTTGGTCGCCTGACTTTGGTGGATTTCGATGATGTCTGCCTGACGAATGTCAATCGGCAGCTGCAGGCAATGCCCGGTACCGTGGGGCAGTCGAAGGCCGGGCTGCTAGCCGAGCGAGTGCGGGCGATTCATCCGGAGGCCTGGGTGGATCCTGTGCAGGCCTTTTACGACCTGACGACGTCCGACCGTCTGCTCAGTCCGCAGCCTAATCTGGTGATTGACGCCATAGACAATGTGACATCCAAGGTGCTGCTGCTGGAGACCTGTCTACAGCGGAGCATACCGGTGATCAGCATCAGCGGTGCGGGAGCTCGACTGGACCCGACTCAGGTCCGCATCGCCGATCTGGCCGAAACGAAGGTCGATCCGCTGGCTCGAATTCTTCGTAAGGAATTATCGCGGCGAGGTATTGGCAGTCAGGGGCCGGCCGGCATTCCCGTGGTCTATTCGGAAGAAGAAGTGCGGGAACCGGTGTTACCTGAATGGGACGAGGAAACAGGGTTTCAGTGTATTTGTCCGCACCGTGAGGATTCTCCACATGCCTGTGAGAAGCGGCGGCGAATATACGGCACGGCGTCGTTTATCACCGCAGCCTTTGCCATGGCCGCATCTTCGTGGGCCGTGCGGCGTCTGATTGCAGCGAAGATACCGAATTGATCGGTAATTCCCCCAATTCAATCCTTCCCAGCCCATTTTCAGCAACGACCGCATGAATTTCCCCTGATCTGCACAGGTTCATTCGCCGCTCCGAATCCCCACGCTCTAAGATGCGGGATTCTCTGCATCGTCTTAGTTGTCCGCTGTTTCCACGTAGAAGACGTCCGAAAGATGTCGCAAGTACGTGTGGTTGAGGATCAGCCAAATCTGCTCCGCAGCGTCGCTCAGGCATTGCGCGAGGCAGGTTTTTAAACGGCTGCTGCTGGCACTCTGGCCGAAGCAGCAGTGGCCTTGCTCTCAGGCATCGATCTGATGATTCTGGACGTGATGCTGCCGGACGGCAGTGGCCTCGACTGGCACAGCAGTTTCCGCGCGGAAGGCGAGGCAACTCTTGTGCTGACGCTGACGGCTCGCGATTCTGTCGACGACCGAATTGTGGGGCTGGGGACTGTCGCTGACGACTACATGGTCAAGCGATTTGCGATCAACGAACTGCTGGCTCGTGTCAGATCTCTGCTGCGGCGTGATTTGCGGCAGCCTGCCGCCAATTTGACCGTCGAACACATGACCGTCGATCTGCTGGCTCAGACGGTCCGCCGCGGCACCGTGCAGCTGGACCTGCCACAGCGGCAGTTCGAACTGCTGGCCCACCTGATGAAGCATCCAGGAGAAACAGCTTCTTGGCAGACGATTGCCGAACATGTCTGGAAGGAAAGCAGTGCAACGTGGACCAACGTGATTGAAGTCCAGGACGGATGCGGGCACCGTGCAGCGCCAGCAGTGTCCGGTTTCGCTGTTCGCTTTGCTGCACGACACGGTAGGATACCTGCAGGTGCTGGCCGAACAGCGCGGCCTGACACTCGAACTGGTCTCCGGCCAGTGCGGAGAACTTCCAGGTGATGAGTTTCGGCTGGGCATGGTCTGTTCCAACCTGATTGAGAATGCCATTAAGTATTCCCGCCCGGGCGGCCATATCAAAGTGTCCTGTCGACCTGACGGCAATTGCAAGATGTTTGAGGTAGCGGACGATGGCCTTGGCATTTCAGCCGAACATCTGCCACGCGTCTTTAATCGGTTCTTCCAAGCCGATGAATGTCGCAGCAGCGGCTGTGCCATCCTTGGGCTGTCGATTGCTAAAAGCATTATCAGAGCTCACCATGGTGAGCTCTGACCAGCCAGCCGGGCCATGGTACGATTGTCACAGTCCGGCTGCCGCAGGCCAAGGGCAGTGTCAGTGTTGATCCTTGCCGTCGACTGTCTGAAACTGCGTCTTCCGAACGGGAGCTCGCATCCGCAGACGCTGAATCACTCTTGCACCTGCAGGAATGCCGCGACCGACAAAAAGCAGTACATACGGACTAATCCTGCCCCGCCACGCGGTAGTCGCACTTGCCCCCGTGACACCGTGGTTAATTCCGACCGCCATGAACAGCCTGTTGGGTTCTCACGTAGACAGACTTGAAGATCCGTCTGGGCCGGGTGCGTGTGAAACCAACAGTCTGCAGCGCACCACTGCTGCAACGGGAACGGGTATCCTTCACCTCTCAACCCCAACACGCGCATCCAGCCGGCTCACGAAGCTCCCCGTCGGTCCTCCGCCTCGTACTCGTACTCAGTGAAACGGTACTCGTACTCGAAAACCGCCCACTGACCACTCCCCCGCTGTTCCCGGCCGCCCGATCCATAAAACGCTGTACTTCCCCGTCACCGACCGGTATTCTCCAGTCATGCCGCCGGCCTTTTGCCAGCCCTCGCCGCAGGTTCTCGATTCATGACCTTCCTGCAGTTTTCAATTCTCTACGCTTTTCCTCTAATTTTGCTGCCGATTGTGATCCATCTGATCAATCAGAATCGGCACAAAACAGTGCAGTGGGCGGCGACCATGTTTTTGCTGCAGGCAAAACGCATGGTGCGCGGCATGGCCAAGCTGCGTTATGTGCTGATCCTGATTGCTCGCATGCTGGCCATTGCCGGCCTGCTGCTGGCGCTCAGTCGCCCCATGTCAGGGGGCTGGCTGGGGCTGGCCGGCGGAGGGCCTCCGGAACTGACGGTCATCATTCTGGACCGTTCTGCCAGCATGGAACTGCAGGATCCGCAAAGTGGTTTGTCGCGTCGCGGCACCGCCCTCGAAAAAGTTTCCGGGTTGTTCCGTGATCTGGGCCGCAATTCCAGAACAGTGCTGTTTGACACAGCAACCGGTCGGCAAGTCGACCTGACGGATGCAGCTTCACTGTCTGAACTCGCCGAAACATCCACCACAGCGACGGCCGCAGATCTGTCATCGGTCATGCAGTCGGCAGCCGAATTCATCGCCACCAGTGAAGCCGGGCGAACGGATGTCTGGGTTTGTTCCGACCTGCAGCACAGTGGCTGGCAGCCTGCCAGTGGACGCTGGAACGACGTGCGGCAGCAACTGTCGCAGCGTCAGGGGCTGCGGCTGTATCTGCTGCTGTATGGCGACGACGGCCCAGAGAACCTTGCGGTGCAGGTCAGTAACATCCAGCGGCGTGAGACGGAATCCGCAGCCGAACTGCTGCTGGACATTGATGTTCAGCAGACGTCGGGAGTCATCTCTGAGCAGACTCGTCGCGTTCCGCTGACGCTGGTGATCAACGGCGCGCGTTCCACATTTGAAGTCGAGCTGTCAGCCGGCTCGGCCAGACTAAGCGGTCACGCCATCCCGGTTAGCCGCGATGCAATTCGCGGCTGGGGACGTCTTGAGCTGCCGCGTGACGGTAATCCGCAGGACAATGTCTGGAACTTTGTCTACGCTGAACCGCCGGTGCAAAAAACGGTAATTGTCTCAGATGACGAAACTTCCGCCGAGCTGCTGCGACTGGCGGCTGCGGTGCCATCTGAGCGTGGTGTTGTGGTGGAAGCCAGCATCGTGAATTCAGCGGCTGCCGAAACGATTGACCTGCAGACAACGGCCCTGATTTTATGGCAGGCGGAACTGCCCGCCGGTCAGATGCAGCAGCAGTTGGAGGCTTGGGTACGGCGTGGGGGAGCGTTGATCTGTTTCCCGCCGCCTGCACCTTCATCCGCCACCGCCTTTGGACTTGGGTGGTCTGGCTGGGCAGCTCCTGAGCAGGGTGAACAGTTTGCGATCAGCGGCTGGCGGACCGACTCCGGACTGCTGGCAAACACCCGCAGTGGCTCCCCGCTGCCGCTCGGCCAGATCCCTGTTTTTCAGGCATGTGGGATCACCGGGGAACCGGCAGCGGAACTGGCGGGACTGGGAAACGGGATGCCGCTGCTGGTACGAGCCCAGGTGGAATCCGGCAGTGTCTGGTTTTGTGCCACCTTGCCGGGGCCGCAATATTCCGGTCTGGCCAGCAATGGGATTGTATTCTACGTCCTCGTGCAGCGTGCTCTGGCGACCGGACTGCAGGGCCAGGGAAATGCTCGCCTGTATCCCTGCGGCTCTCTTGAAAGCTCGGCCGCAGCCGACTGGGTGCCGCTGGACCCTGAATCTCAGCCTGTGTTGTCGGTGAACCGACAGTTGATCCCGGGAGTATGGCAGTCAGGGGACCGTCTGCTTGCTCTAAACAGGCCACTGCAGGAGGACGATGTTGAGCGACTGCGGGATGAAGAACTGCAGCAAACTCTGAGCGGGCTGAATTTCACAGTGATCCGCGATTCGGCCGGCAGCAGCGACTCGCTGGCAGCAGAAGTCTGGCGTGCGTTCCTGATCCTGATGATTGCGGCACTGATGGCTGAAGCTTTGCTGTGTTTGCCTCAGCCAGCTGTGATCAGCGTCGTTGCCAAAGGGCTCGGTAAATAGGGAATCCCAGTTTCCGTTTCTTGCGTTCGAAACTGGTCTGGTAGTCCATATCGTTTGCGGCATCGCGTTCTTCAGGCGGCGTGCAGACGTAAAACTCCGGATGAATGTCCATCAGCCCGCGAACCATCTGGAAGTAGTCGGCCACATCGGTCCAGTGGTGCACCCAGCCTCCGGGTTTAACAACTCGGGCCAGCAACTGAGTAAATTCGGGGTTGAAAATCCGGCGTTTGTGATGGCGAGTCTTCCACCACGGATCCGGGAAATACACGTGAGCCGCATCGACACTGGCGGGAGCGATCATTTCAGCCAGAATGCGATTGGCATCGCCACCGATGACTCGAGCATTCGGAAGGCTGCGTTTCAGAAGTCTTTCGGCGGCTCGGCGACCTTCGGTGAAGTCTATTTCCAGCCCGGCGAAATTGCGTTCGGGATGCTGCACGGCGGCGGTCAGCAAAAACAGCCCGCGTCCTGAACCGATATCAATCTCGACCGGCTGCTCTTTTTCGAACAAATGCGACCATTTGATGACCGTACCGACATCGCCGACGGTCTGGAACCAGGGCTGCAGCGATTTTCCGGGGAGCAATGTCATGGGGGGGGAGGATGCCGGTAATTTGAAAAATGGAAACCGTCAGAATGTTCGTTTTCCCGCCCGATTATCCGCAGCACCGTACCTGAAATTCAAGACATGTCACATTTTCCGGCAAACGCGACCGGAAAACAGGCGGTCTTCAAAAACGGCCAGCTTTCTGATTCATGAAAATCCACCGTTTTCATTCCCAGTTGCCGGGAAGGCTTCATTGTATCAGCCATTTGCATTTATGATTAACTCATACCAGCCATGCGCGCATCCGCCACGTTGCTGGCACATGTCAGTTTCAGCAGGCAAAACATTTCGGAACGCAGTTCCGAGCGGAGACAGTTGAGAGATGGGCAAGCCAACGGGCTTCAAAGATTTTTCCCGCAAGGTCCCGGCAGACCGTGAGCCAATGCTGCGGATTCTGGATTGGAAGGAATTTCACGAGCATCTTCCCGAAGTGGATCTGAAAATCCAGGGCGCCCGCTGCATGGACTGCGGCGTTCCGTTCTGTCACACGGGCGACATGATGGCCAATATGGCCTCGGGCTGCCCGATCAACAACCTGATCCCGGAGTGGAACGATCTGGTCTATCAGGGTCGCTGGCGTGAGTCGCTGGATCGACTGCACCGCACGAATAATTTCCCTGAATTCACTGGTCGTGTCTGCCCGGCTCCTTGCGAAGGTTCCTGCTGTCTCGGCGTGACGGATCCGCCGGTGGCCATCAAGACCATTGAATGCGCCATCATCGACCATGCCTTTGAAATGGGCTGGGTAGTCCCGGAACCTCCGCAGCAGCGTACCGGCAAGAAGGTCGCCGTCGTGGGTTCGGGACCTGCCGGTCTGGCCGCAGCCGCTCAATTGAACAAAGCGGGCCATTTCGTAACCGTTTACGAACGTGACGATCGCGTGGGGGGGCTGCTAATGTACGGCATTCCCAATATGAAGCTCGACAAAAAGCAGGTGGTCGATCGTCGTGTGCGGATTATGGAACAGGAGGGCATTACCTTCTTCACGGGGATGTCTGTCGGCACAGATGTGCCTGGCACTCAACTGCTGGAAGATTTCGATGCCATCGTCCTGGCGACCGGTTCAACTCGCCCGCGTGATCTGCCGGTTCCTGGCAGGCAACTGCAGGGCGTCCATTTTGCCATGGATTTCCTCCGCCCGAATACGCGCAGCCTGCTGGACAGCAGCCTGCGTGACGGTCGCCACATCAGTGCCAAAGATAAGCATGTTATAGTGATTGGTGGCGGGGACACGGGCAACGACTGTCTGGGGACTTCGATGCGTCACAGCTGCCGTTCGCTGGTGAACTTCGAGATTGTCGAGCAGCCACCGATGCAGCGTTCTTCGAACAATCCGTGGCCGCAGTGGCCGCGAGTATTTCGAGTGGATTACGGGCACGAGGAAGCAGCCGCCAAATTCGGCTCGGATCCCCGCGAATTCTGCGTGCAGACAGTTGAGTTCGTCGATGACGGTCATGGCCATGTGAAGGCTGTGAAAACGATCGACGTTGACTGGCAGCTAATGACCGAAGGCGGTCCACCGTTTACTCCAATTCCGGGTTCGGAACGCGAGTACCCTGCCGACCTCGTCTTCCTCGCACTCGGTTTCCTCGGCCCGGAACATCCGGTGGCGGATCAGTTGGGAGTCAGGATCCGTGAGGCTCGTGGTGGCATGAGCTGGTACGAAGGTGAGCACGAGAAATACCGCACCAGCAACGAAAAGGTCTTTGTGGCGGGTGACTGTCGGCGCGGACAAAGCCTGGTAGTCTGGGCTATCAATGAGGGACGCGGAGCAGCTCGCGAAGTTGACCGTTTCCTCATGGGTGCCACGGACCTGCCGTGATACTCGGACGTACCAGCACAGCAGAACACCTAGCAGTTCACACAGCGACAGTCAGGTGACTTTCAATGAACGATACAGCGGATACACACCGGGATTTCGTGCGGCAGATCGTGGAGGATGACCTGCGCACGGGCAAGTGGGAAGGCCGAGTCCAGACTCGCTTTCCCCCTGAACCCAACGGCTACCTGCACATCGGGCATGCCAAAAGCATCTGCCTGAACTTCGGCCTTGCCGCTCAGTACGGCGGGCAATGCAATCTGCGGTTTGACGACACAAATCCTGAAAAGGAGGATACCGAGTATGTCGAGTCGATCATGGAGGACGTTCGCTGGCTGGGATTTGACTGGAATGATCGGCTGTACTACGCGTCAGACTATTTTGAGCAGTTATACCAGTGGGCTGAAGAGCTGATTCGCAGGGGGCAGGCCTATGTCTGCAGTCTGCCGCTTGAGGAAATTCGCACCGGCCGCGGAACTCCGGTTATACCAGGTGTTGCCAGTCCTTACCGTGATCGCAGCGACACCGAGAATCTGGGGTTATTCCGCCGCATGCGGGCCGGTGAATTTGGTGACGGTGCCCATGTGCTGCGAGCCAAAATCGACATGGCACATCCGCATATGCTGTTGCGAGACCCGATTATGTATCGCATTCGCCATGCGGAACATCATCGCACCGGCAGCACGTGGTGCATCTATCCCACCTACGACTACGCTCATGGTCAGTCAGACTCGATCGAACGCATTACGCACTCGATCTGCACGCTGGAATTTGAAAACCACCGTCCGCTTTATGACTGGTACTGTCAGGCACTGGGGATTCATCATCCGCAGCAGATCGAATTCAATCGACTTAATCTGACATACACCATGATGAGCAAGCGGCGGCTGCTGGAACTGGTGAAGGGTGGTTACGTCACAGGCTGGGACGATCCGCGAATTCCCACCTTACGAGGTCTCCGCCGCCGCGGGTATACTCCTGAAGCTATCCGCGCCTTCTGTGCTCACGTCGGCGTCACCAAACACAATGCCACTATGGACATGGGGGTTCTGGAGAACCATATTCGTGAAGATCTGAACCGCCGCGCCGAACGTCGCATGGCTGTTCTGGACCCCGTCAAAGTGGTGATCACGAATTATCCGGTCGGTCAGACGGAAGAACTGTCTGCGGTCAACAATCCGGAAGACGCAGCGGCAGGGTCTCGTCTGGTCCCGTTCAGTCGCGAGCTGTGGATTGAGCGAGAAGACTTCATGGAGAATCCTCCGAAGAAATTCTTCCGACTTTCCCCCGGTCGTGAAGTGCGGCTCCGCTGGGCCTACTTCATCACCTGCACGAATATCGTGAAGGATGCCGACGGAAAAGTGACCGAGATTCATTGCTCGTATGACCCGGCAACAAAGGGCGGCGACGCACCCGATGGTCGCAAGGTGAAAGCCACCCTGCACTGGGTTTCGGTGGCCCATGCCGTGACTGCCGAAGTGCGTTTATACGATCATCTTTTCCGCTGCGAGGATCCGGACGAAGTGGCCGATCCGGCGCTGGACTGGAAGTCGAACCTGAACCCGGCATCGCTGGTGCTGGCACAGCAGGCGCAACTGGAACCGTCACTGGGTACAGCCCCCGTCAATACTCGCTTTCAGTTCGAACGCCTGGGATATTTCTGCGTTGATGCGGATTCCCGGCCCGATCAGCCTGTGTTCAACAGGACGGTCACCCTGAAGGATACATGGGCAAAGGAACAGTCGAAGGGCTGACGTCTTGGCACATTTTTTTCGACGCAGGTTTGATTTCATGTCACGGATCTGTTTTTTCCTTGCACGGTCTGCTGCGGTACTGACCGCAGTTGCTCTGACGGTCGGAGTGTCAGCTCCGCTGTCAGCCCAGGTAGCTCGCCCGGAACCTCTGAAAGTTTCGGATGCCGCGGCAACTTCGGAAGCAGAAATGAAGCCTTACACGGAACCACTGGAACACACCACGTTCAAACTGGAAATGGTGCCGATCCGCGGGGGCGAAGTCGTAATCGGCAGTCCCGCGTCAGAAGCAGACCGAGGCGATGACGAGGGGCCTCAGCATGAGGTACAGATTTCACCGTTCTGGATGAGCAAGTACGAGATCACCTGGAACCAGTACGAGGTGTGGGGGGACCGCGTAGACTCGCTCCGCCGCGCCGCCTACAACAAGCCGGCAACGCCGCGAGACAAAGTGGCCGACTCTGTGACTCGCCCGACACCCCCGTACACCGACATGAGCTTTGGCATGGGACGGGAAAACAACCCGGCCATCTGCATGACTCAGCACTCAGCCCGCATGTACTGCACCTGGCTGTCTGCCAAAACCGGTCGTTATTACCGACTGCCGACGGAAGCCGAGTGGGAATATGCCTGCCGCGCCGGCACAACCACCGCATATTCTTTTGGCGATGACGTGACCGCCCTCGGTGACTACGCCTGGTACGAAGCCAACAGCGACGGCAAATATCAGCCTGTCGGAAAAAAGAAGCCCAACCCGTGGGGCCTGCATGACATGCACGGAAACGTGGCGGAATGGGTACTCGATCAGTATTCCATAGACACCTACAGCCACCGCAAAGAGGTGCTTGTCGATCCGCTGGCGGTACCACTGACCGAATACCCGCGAATCGTCAGGGGCGGCGGCTGGGATGATACTCCTAATCTGCTCCGCAGTGCCGTTCGTGAAGGCTCCAGCCTCGAATGGAAACAGCAGGACCCTCAGATTCCTCAAAGTATCTGGTACTTCACCGATGCACTTGGGGTGGGATTCCGAGTTGTTCGCCCGCTGACGGAACCGTCCGATGAAGAGAAGGCTGTTAAGTGGGACAAGAGCGAACCACCTCAGAAGGATCCGGAAGAAGGCGTCTCTGTCGAATAAAACCTGACCAGCGAAAGCCCCTTCGATGCATCATCCTGCCTTCTGGGAACAACCGATGGAACGACTTGATCAGCCCGGTCAGGGGTTAAACCGTCCGCAGGCTTTTCGCCGCATTCTGGATGGTCACTGGCGTTACCTGCAGAACGAGCGATAGCAGATCCGGGTAACTCACGAAGATCGCCGCCGACACGCTGAAGCTCAGTACCCGTTTGCCGCGACTCTCGGCTGCGCCGATTCCCGTGTTTCGCCGGAAGTCATTTTCGACGAGGGTCAGGGTGACCTGTTTGTGATCTGCGTGGCCGGCAATGTGCTGGGCGATTTTGAATAGGCCAGTCTTGAATACGCAGTACAGAATCTTGGAGTCAGGCTGGTGCTGGGGATGGGACACGAACAATACGGAGCCGTCAAAGCAGCACTCAGCGTGCAACCCGCTTCCCAGCTCCATTGGTCGCCTGATTGAAAAATCGGGCCCGCTGTCGAGCGGGCACAGTTGCTGGAGGGCGATCTGCTGGACAAAACAATTCGTCGCAACGTCTGCCATACAGTCGACGTCATCCTCGAACGCAGTGAAGCAATTCGGAATCTGGTGCATGCAGACGAAGTACGAGTCACCAGGCTGGTCTACGACTTGTTTCCCGGTGACCTGCTGTTTCTGAACGCTGTTGTTTAAGACACCAAAGCCGAATTCCGCTGCAACTCGACATACGCTCAATGTAGCTCGGGCTTTCCAGCCCGAGCACTGCCCCAAAACACTCCGCTTTCACCTGCCACCTGCCCCGGTACCAGCCCACTCGTTGTTGCCGAAATCAGCAGGTTGGGCCCGCCCGACCGGCTATCGCTGCCCGCCACTGGCCTGCAAATGCCGCTGCACTGCAGACAGCAAAGGATCGATTGTCCATTCTTGAATGTGATGCGGAGGACTCCAGTCGAACCAGCGGTAGTCATCGTGCTCGGTCACCACAATCGGGACCGGCTTGAGCAGAAAGCCCAGAAACACCAGCAGTCGCTTCTCGATCAGCCCCTTGCCACCATAACGCTTCTGATTAACCATGTAGCGGTTTTCAAACCGAAAAGCCGGGTCAATCTGCACGGCGTCCGATGGAATTCCTGTCTCTTCGTGAAGTTCGCGCAGGGCACACTGCAGTTCAGTTTCCCCCTCGTCCAGATGCCCCTTGGGCAAATCCCAGCGTCGCGGATGCTTCACCAGCAGAAACGAGTCTACCGGCTGGCCTCGCAAGATCAAAAAGCCACAGGAAAGAGGTTGACGCACGGCGCGGGACTCCGGAGTTTCTGCTGGTCGTTGAGGCTGCAGCATACTAATCAGACCAGGCAAACGGGGAAAGATGTCTGCCCAAATTCCGGCGTGAATTTTCAGGGGGCCTGCCGCACGCGGCAATGTTGCGGTTTTTGTGCGTCAGCACGGCGACCAACCCGAAACACAACCCAACAAACACACACAAGCAAACGTGAACAAAACGCCAGACAAGAAGTTTCAGGGGGCTCCGAGAGAAAGAACGTGTTTTTGCAGGGCAGTGCTCGGGCTGAAAAGCCCGAGCTACGGTGCTGTCCGTCACGTCTCGAAAGCCAACGCTACCTGGTAGTCCCGCGCGTTGTGGCTGCGAGGACGATTCAGGGAGCAGATCAGATAATGCCCTGCACGACGGTCCCTGGCTGGCCATCCAGCAGGCTGCCCGTCCCGTTCGCACGACGAAATGCCTGCTGCTCCTGTCCCAGACCAAACAGATGCAGCAGTGTCGCATGGTAATCGTAGTGGTTCACCACGTTTTCCACCGCTTTGTGACCAATTTCGTCCGTCGCCCCGTAAATGCAGCCCCCCCGAAAGCCTCCACCGGCCATCCACTGACTGAACCCGTAAGTATTGTGATCGCGGCCAATGTTCTTCTCGTTCTGAATCACCGGCAAGCGGCCCATCTCACCACCCCAGTGCACCACGGTGGTCGCCAGCAGGCCGCGTTCCTGCAGATCGCGGACCAGTGCGGCAGCCGCAGGAATCGTACGACGACACACAGCCGGCAGCCCATTCACAATTCCACCATGATGATCCCATGTCTGATTCCCGGTATGCAACTGCACAAATCGCACGCCACGTTCAATCAGTCGGCGAGCAATCAGGCAGCGAGTTCCATAGTCACGAGTTTCATCGCGATCAAGTCCATACCGCTGCTGTGTGACCTGAGTCTCCTGCGTGATGTCAAGTGCTTCACGAGCAGCCGTCTGCATGCCGGCGGCCAGCTCATAACTCTGCAGCCGCGCACTCAGATCATGCTCGCCCGGATGCTGCTCCAGCAGCCGCGAATTTAAACGCCGCACATACCCCAACAACTGCTCCTGCGGCGTTCCCTTCAGTACCGCTGGAGGATCCAGATTCAGAATCCTCGGTTCCTGAGGACGCACCACCGTCCCCTGATACACCGACGGAAGCCAGCCGTTCTGCCAGTTCTCGACACCCAGCACTGGCAGTCCGCCCGGATCCGTCAGCACCAGAAATCCTGGCAGCCGGGAATTCTGACTGCCCAGACCGTACGTTAGCCATGACCCCAAAGCCGGTCGGCCACTCAGTTGCCGCCCTGTATTCAGCGCGTTGATCGATTCACCGTGATTATTCACCCCGGTATGCATCGAACGAATCAGACAGATTTCGTCCGCCACCTCACCCAGCGGAGCTGCCAGGTCACTGAGATCCATGCCGCACTGTCCGTACTTCCGAAATCGCCATGGGCACCCAAACAGCCGGCTGCTGGCTTCCCCCGCATTGTCATACTTGATCGATCCCGTCCACGTCTGCATGTGCAGCCGGTTCAATTCCGGTTTGGGATCAAACAAGTCGATATGACTGGGACCTCCCTGCATGAACATGGAGATCATCGCAGTGGCTCGAGGCGGGGCTGCCGAAGCCTTTGGCTCCAAATCAAAAACAACAGGCTCAAGAGCCGGCTTCGGCGGCTCTGCTGCAGCCGACTGACCACGCACCCAGGCGACTGCCAGCCCCGCCAGCCCAAACGCCTGCTGTGCCAGCATGTGACGACGTGTGAAATGCGACATCTCGCCTCCTCCCGCTTCAACCGGCCAAACAAAGATCATTCTGCGTAGAGAAAACCGCTGGAACACAGCAGCGCGTGACACCACAACTGCAGCCGATCCACGGCAGGCTCAGCAGTTGCAGCAGGCTGCCCATCCGCCACAGGCACCGCTGCTGCTGCACCCGCCGCCAAAAACTCGGTCGCCTCTGCCTGCTCTGCCGCCGTCGGGCGACGGCCGAACACCAGCCGCCACGCCGTTTCTGTCTGCGCTGCCTGATCCTGTGATACCTCACGCAGACGATTGGCCAGCTTGCCCGCCTGCTGGAACACAAAGGGATTGTTCAGCATCAGCAAAGCCTGAGAACTGGTAGTAGACACAGTCCGGCGTTCGCAGTTTGGAGTCATCCGGGGCAAATCGAAAGGCTCGAGCACCCCCAGAGGCATGCTGCGACGCACCTGCACGTAAATGCTCCGCCGCAAATCTGCGCCATCCAGAGCCTCCACTTTGCCTGTCGGTCGGCCGGCCGAATCACGCGTATCAATTGCAATCACATACTGCCCCACGTCATCCGGACTGACCGGCGCAGGAGGCCCTGCCAGCTTAGAATTCAGTTGGCCGCTGACCGCCAGTATGCAGTCGCGAACCGTCTCGGCCTCCAGACGCCGCAGATTCATTCGCCCCAGCAGGCGATTGTCAGGGTCCACCGCATCTTGCTCGGGACGACGCACAGACACCTGACGCCATGCCTGAGTGGACAGAATCAGGCGATGCATATGCTTCAGTGACCAACCACTTTCCATGAATTCACTGGCGAGCCAGTCCAGCAACTCGGGGTGCGACGGACGCTCACCCTTAACACCAAACTCCGCAGGCGTTGCAACCAACCCTTGGCCGAAATGCAACATCCAGACCCGATTCATCAGCACTCTAGCCAGCAGCGGGTGCCGTCCGCTGGTCAGTGACTTCGCCCACGCCAGACGACGACCGGAGGTGGGCAGTCCCGGATCATCCTCAGCAATTACCCCTTCAGCCTCTGCCAGCACCGCCAGACCACCGGGTGCCACCTGCTGTCGCAGCTGCTGATGATCACCTCGTGAATACAGATGCGTCGCCGGAACCTTGCCCGGCAGCTCGGTCAGACACATCACATAATCATCGGCCGGCCGTTTCTTCTTCACCTCAGCCGTTAAATCATCCCATTTTTTGTTGAAGCCCGTCAGACCATCAGGCAGGTAGAGATACACCGAGCCACGATCGACATTCAGGAAAGGGAATTCGCGAATCAACTGCTGCTGGTCTTCCGAGAGTTTGTCCTTTGGCGTCTCACGAGCAGTCCGAGCCAGAGCCTGACGTTCCGCAGGCAGCTTCTGCAGCTCTCGCTCAAAGGTCTCCTGAACAATCCCGTCCAGCTCTGCCGAACGTTTCTTATCCGTCTCAGCCAGTTCCTGATCCACGGCAGCAGCAGCAGCTCTGGTCTCGGCGGACCACAGCGAAACCATGCGTCCTTCGGGAGCCCGCCATTGACCAAGATTCCACGCAGGTTCAAATATCGCTCGCAGACGATAGTAGTCCACCTGACTGATTGGATCATATCTGTGATCGTGACACTGAGCGCACCCGACCGACAGTCCCAGCAGGGCGGTCGAGACAGTCTTCAGAGTCTCGGCAACAACTTCATTCCGCGCCGTCGGCTGATCCACCGAACCATCCGCCGTACCATCAGCAGCCATCCGCAGAAAACCAGTGGCGGTCAGAACATCAGCCTGTGCGGGAGTCAAGTTTTCATAGGGAGGTGTCAGCAGCTCGTCACCCGCCAGCTGTTCGGTCAAAAACTGGTTCCACGGCTTGTCCTCATTGAGCGAGCGGATCACGTAGTCGCGATACTTCCATGCCCACGGTCGCACAGGATCTTTTTCCGTATACCCGTCACTGTCGGCGTAGCCCGCGACATCCAGCCAGTGCCGCGCCCAGCGTTCTCCATAAGTCGGTTGCGCCAGCAGTTGCTCGACCGCCGTGTTCCAGGCCTCGGGCGACTGATCCGCTGTGAACTGATCAATCGCTGCTGTCACGGGCGGCAGGCCGGCCAGATCCAGCCAAAGTCTTCGCAGCAGTGTCTCACGATCCCCTTCCGCAGCAAACTGCAAACCGTGCTGCCGCAGTCGCTGCAGCAGAAAAGCATCGATGGGATTCGCCGGGGCATCAGGCTGACCGGCAAATGGCACGGGCGGACGAACGATCGGCTGAAACGCCCAGTGACTGCGGTCTTCTTCCGTCAACAGCAGTCCGGGGGCAGCCTGCTCAGGCTCCACAGAACGGACTTTGGCCCCGGCCGCAATCCACTGCTGCAGCACCTGCAGATCCTGAGCCGGTACTTTTTTTTCGCCGGGAGGCATTTCCCCGCGGGTGATTCGCTGGATCAGCAGACTGGCGCCCGGGTCATGCGGCACAATGGCCGGCCCCGAATCACCGCCTTTTTGCAGCTGGCGGACAAAACGCGTATCCAGCCCACCCTTGAATTCCGCTTCCTCCCCGTGACAGTGCCAGCACCATGTTTTGAGTACCCGGCGAGCTTCTGCCTCGAAGACCGGCTGCTCGGCTGATGACAACCGACTTTGCGTCAAAAGCACACCAGTCAGCAGCAGAGCAAGCCATATTCGGCCAGGAAACGGCAGCTGTGGCAGACGGTTTTTGGACAGAGCACACATCAGGGAGGCTCCGAGAACAGAAGAACACGGCGGGGTGGGGGCCTGGCGGGGCGCCAAGGGCAGGAGAGCAATGTATATTAACAACTTAAGTTCCGCGGGGAAAAGCAGGATTCAACCAAAACCGGGCGGTTTGTGGCGGGCGAATGACGGTCCCGTTGGATATTTCCGAATCGAGAGCTCAGCAAGGCCAGATTTCGCTTGAGCAATCTGACGAAATCGAACACGATAGACGAATACTCTCGGCCCCTTTGGCCTGCGAAAGTCCTTTATGTCATCCACCTGCAACATGCTGCTTCGCCGCACCCTGCTCGGCCAAGCCAGCTGTGGTTTTGGTTCACTCGCCCTGCAGGCTTTACTGCCAAAGGCCACAGCAGCCGACCAGACCGGCCAGCCGCCGGTCAGCCTGCCGCCACTGCCCGTGCTGACTCCTCGCGCTAAACGCATCATCTTTGTGTTCATGCAGGGTGGTCCCAGCCATGTCGACTCCTTCGATTACAAACCCCAACTCGCGGCACGGGACGGCCAGAACATTGACTTCACCGGGGTCCGCTTCGGCGACTTCGGCAAGGTCACGCAACAGAAACTGATGAAGCCACTCTGGAAATTTCACCCGGGAGGCCAGTCCGGCAAACTTGTCTCAGACCTGTTTCCGGAAATCCGCAGGCACGTCGACGATCTGTGCTTTCTGCACGGACTGCACACCGAAGGCGTCGCTCACGGGCCAGCAACACTGTTTCTGCATACAGGTGCCACAGTGCAGGTGCGTCCCTCGCTGGGCTCCTGGGTGCTGTACGGACTGGGTTCAGAAAACAGCGACCTGCCAGGTTTCATTTCTCTGATGCCGTCCGACGCAAATGGCGGGCCACGCAACTTTAGCAACGCCTTTCTGCCTACAGTCTATCAGGGTACACCCATCGGTCGCGCTCAGGCGGGTGGCGGCCAGATGACCATCGACCATATTCGCAGCACACAGCTGTCGCCGCAACAGCAACAGCATCGATTCAGCCTGACACAGCAACTCAACGCCGTGCAGGCTGCCGCCGCCCAACAGGGACATGACGAAGCAGAAGCCGTTATTCGCAGTTACGAGCTGGCCTGGCGGATGCAGTCCACCGCTCCGCAGGTCATGGATCTTTCTGATGAAACACTCGAAACACAGAAACTCTACGGGATCGGCGACAAGGAAACAGACGAATTCGGCAAACAATGCCTGCTGGCCAGACGCCTTGCCGAATCCGGTGTCCGCTTCGTCCAGGTCAACTACGCAGATCAGTCCACCAATCCGCGCTGGGACCAGCATTCCAATATGCCGCAGCATGCGATTCACGCCAAGGCCACAGATAAACCCGTGGCCGGTCTGCTACAGGATCTAAAACAGCGAGGACTGCTGGAAGATACTCTTGTGTGGTGGGGTGGCGAATTCGGCCGGACCCCGTTTTCTCAGGGATCCGACGGTCGCGATCATAATCCGCGCGGCTTCACCGTGTTCCTTGCCGGAGGGGGTGTCAAATCCGGATTCTCATGGGGATCCACTGACGAAATTGGACATCTGGCTGTGGACGGCAAGGTGCACATGCACGACCTGCATGCCACACTACTGTGGCTGCTGGGACTGGACCACGAACAGCTGCGTTTCCAGTACGCCGGCAGACAGTTCCGCCCCACTGATGTCTACGGCGAGATCATACACGACATTTTCGCCTGATGACTGATTCGCCGTAAGACAGCCCTCGCCACACAAAACAGGCAGCCCAAAATCATGTCAAATCAACGCCGCCACAATGGGCTAAGAATGCTGGCTGTCTGCCTGCTGTCGCTGCTGCCACAAGCCGTTCTGGCGCAACAGCAGCAACAGCAGCAGGTCGCTAAAAATGTCCTGTTTCTGATCTCCGATGACCTGAACACACTGATTGGATGTTACGGTGCTCGGGATATTCAGACGCCCAACATCGATCGACTGGCAAAGCGATCAGTACTGTTTCGGCATGCCTACTGTGCCTTCCCACTCTGTGGCCCCAGTCGCAACTCTATGCTGACCGGCCTGTACCCCAACAGTACGGGAATTCACGCAAACTCGCTCATCTTCCGCCAGACCATTCCGGCTCAAATCAGCCTGCCCCAGGCTTTTCGACAGCAGGGCTGGCTGGCCGGTCGGATCGGCAAACTGTATCACTACAATGTACCCAATTCGATTGGGACGGACGGACACGACGATCCCGCCTCATGGGAACTGGAACTGAATCCCGTCGGCGTCGATCGCACCCAGGAACATCCGCTAATCACCTCGCTGGTGCCCAACCAGTTCGGCGGTATGCTCAGCTGGCACGCTTCACAGCACCCGGACGAACTGCACACCGATGCATTGCTGGCAAATGACGCCGACTGGGTTCTGGAACGCTGCGCGAAACGCCCCGAACGTCGGTTTTTCCTGTCTGTTGGCTTCTTTCGCCCGCATACTCCTTATGTCGCCCCCCAAAGCTGGTTTGATATGTACCCGGCGGACCGCATGCCGGTTGTCACCGGACTGGAAAACGATCTGCAGGACATCCCTGAAGCGGCCCTCGAAAGCCAGGTCAAAGCCCAGCTCAGCATGACCGAGCAGCAGAAGCGTCAGGCACGACAGGCGTATCAGGCCTGCATCAGTTTCATGGATGCTCAGGTCGGCAAAGTTCTCGATGCACTCGACCGACATGGACTGACCGACAAGACTGTGATCGTGTTTACCAGTGACCATGGTTATCACCTTGGTGAACACAGCCTGTGGCAAAAACGCAGCTTGTTTGAAGAGAGCGCCAGGGTACCGCTGCTGATCGCCGCACCTGGCTTTCAGCAGGGAAAGATCTGTGAATCACCCGTTTCTCACGTGGACCTGTACCCCACACTGACGGAACTGTGCGGCGTCCAGCCGCCAGCCGGCCTGCAGGGACAAAGCCTGGTTCCCATGCTGCGGGACGTCACACAGCCTGGCCGCAGCTGGGCCCTGACGCAGGTCCAGCGAGGCAATGCGGGAACGAACGCCAACAGCAAACAGCCCCGACCGGATACCCGTTATTTCGGCTACAGTCTGCGAACCGGACGCTGGCGATACACCGAATGGGACGGTGGCGCCAAAGGACGCGAACTCTACGATCACACCAGTGATCCGCAGGAACTGACCAACCTCGCAGAACAGCAACAGCATGCTGAAACTGTGACCGAATTGTCAGCACTGCTGAAAACAGCAGTGGCCGGGACTCTGCCTGCCGATGGAAAGATTCCCGAAGTACAGCCCGGAGTGTGGGCACCGCAGCTGCTCGATCCCTGATCGACTCACTGCACCTCAGGCAAGCTCAGCCAGAAAGCTGCGGACGCCACGATTTAAGCTGCCATAACTGACAATTGCGACATTCAGACCTGTTGCCGGATACAACCGCAGAACCCGCCCGACAGCTGAAAAAATCCACGCCCGGTCGTTTCCAAATACACCGCCTCCAGCACCAGCACCGCAAAGGAGACCCAAAGCTGCGGCGAATGCCGCGAATAGGCAACCGGCAGCGCTGAACAATAAGCCTGACTGACAATCTGCGACGCCTGCCCGTGCGTCACCTGAGTATCCAGCTGCAGCCCAATACGCAGAGCCTGCCTAAGCACATCTCGCTGCGATTCATCCAGCGCCGACAAACGCTGCCCGATCTCTGCCAGACCACTGGCCGAAGGCAAGGCATACCCGTTGGTAATACACCACAGACGCTGCTGTGTATTGCCCAGCAACACCCCGATGTCAGCCAGACAGTCGATCTGATTGTCGCTGGATTGCCCGCTGCGGCCATTAACGCTGGCAAAGTAGTTTCGATAGATTGTTCCGGCCCCGGCAGCAACCGCACAGGCCGGCCACGATCTGCAAACGGCTGCGATTGTTGCCGCAGCTCAGCCAGCGATGGAATCACCAGTGTGCCGCACCGCCACGAACCCCCGTTGGCTCGCGAATGCAGCCGATCAGCTTCCACCCACAGCTGCTGCCGCACATCATCCGGCGAAGTCTCAAGACACCCCGTCAGCTCGGTGAACCATGTCATGCTCGAACCCATCAGACTGAACCGACAAGACACCGCGCAAAAAACAGCTGATGTCAGGGAGCATTGAAGACCGTTGCTGTGCCGTCACCTGAAGCCACGATGATCTGGCGACCGTCAGGAGAATACTTCGCCGTGTTGCCAATCTGCCCCACCTTTCGCTCGTGCACCAGTGCACCGTCTCCAGTGTTCCAAATTCTCAGCTGACCGGCGTAGCCAAACGAAAGCACGCCGTTTCCATCCGGACTGAAAGCCACCGAATGCACATAATCCGTGTGCCCGGACAAAGTGCGAACCTCCGCGCCACTGCCCACATCCACCAAATGCACCTTTCGATCAGCACCCGCCGCCGCCAGCAAAGCCCCCGCGGGATGCAAAGCCACCGAATACATCGTTTGCTCGTACGAAATCACCTGCTTGAGCTGCCGACCACCCGGCACATCCCACAAACGAAGAGTCCCGTCAGCCCCCGATGATACCGCGAAAGCCTCATCCGCACTCAGCGTCACGGCATGCACAGCTCCCTGATGACCAGTCAGCGAAAATCGCTGCTGACCCGTCACGTTGTCCCACACTCGCACCGTCTGATCAGCACTGCAGGACACCACCAGACTGCCACTGGCATTCACTGCCAGACCATAAACCGCACCACCATGCTGGAACTGCCGTCGCGGCTCCGGACTGGCACAGGCCCACTCATCCACTCGACCGTTCGCCAGGGCCGTCAGCAGCCGTCGTCCATCCGCCGAAAACGCCAGACGCTGCACCGGTGCCTCACACTCAATCCGCTGCCAGACCGTCAGCTCCAGCGGCGGCTGCACTGCTGCCGGAGTCGGACCGCAGATCGTGACAATGTTGCCCGCAGATACCGCCAAACGACGATTGTCCGCACTCCACTGCAACTGACTAACAGCCCCCTCAAGAGCCAGCGACTGCAGCGGCTTCATCCCGTCATTCGGATTCCACAGCTGCAACTGCCCCTGCTCCGTCCCGGTGGCCAGCCGCTGCTGATCAACTCGCACCGATATGGCCGTGAACGGAGCTTCTGCCGCCGCAAACACCCGCTCTTCGGCCGCAGTCGTAGCATTCAACTGGACCAGTGTCCCATTTTCACGAACAACCAGCAGAGAAGCAGCGTTGTTCAACGATGCCAGACTGCGGACTTTTCCAGACTGCAGCCCCACGGCACGCAAAGCTGCCAGCTTCTGCAGCCACAGACTGCCGTCTCCGCCAGCCGAGATCAGGCTTAGATTGTCAGCCAAAAATCGCACTGATGCCACACCCTGCGCCGCGACATGCTCAGCAAAGGACTCCAGCAGCAATCCGGTTGCTGTGTCCCAGACTCGCACCTGTCCGTCTGCTCCGCACGCAGCCACACGCGTCCCGTCCGCATTCAGCGTCACACTGCGGACTCCCTGCGCAGGCTGGCAGTCTGGCAATGTACTGCCATCCGACTTCCAGAGCCGCACCAGACCGTCAGCACATGCCGCTGACAAAATCTGTCCATTACCGGATACCGCCAGCTCAGTGACAGGCTGCCCGGCCGCCATCACTCGCACCTGCTCCCCATTCCCCAGATTCCACTGGCGAATCTGCCCGTCCGCTCCCGCAGCATACAGGTGCTGCTGGTCGGGGGACATGGCCAGCACGCTCGCCCCCGCCGGCAGTTCCCACAGCCGCAGTAAACTGCGCTGCAACAGCTGCGGTTCGTTTGCCCCGGTTACCCCCAGCACCTGCGTCTGATCACCAGCCAGCCAGTCGGCCGACTGCACGGCTACAGCCGCTGGAATCTGCTCCTGCACCCGCCCCGTTTCCGCAGCTCGCACCTGCACCCAGGGCTGATTCAAACACACCAGCAGCAGTCGCCCCTCACGATCCCATTTTGCAGATGTCAGACCTGGGACAGCAGGCAGCGATCGCAGCCCGGACAAATCGGCATTGAACTGATGAATCATTCCGTTGTCCGACACTGCCAGCAGCATTTTTCCCGACGCGGCGGTTTCCACAGAACGCAGCGCTCCGCCTGGCGAGCCGGTGCTGCCAACCAACGTTCCGTCCCACTGCAGTCGATGCAAACGAGTCCCCGAAGCCGGCAGCAGCACAAGGCCATGCTCCTGAGAAATTCGTCTGATTTGAGCAATCACTTCGTTATCCGGAGCTCGATACTCCCATGCCGGCAATGGTGCCGCCTCGCCAGCAGCCGGTTTCTGCTTCGGCAATGGCAACTTCCAGCCTCGCACCAGACCATCAGCACCTGCAGAGACCAGCAGGCTGCTGTCTGCTGAAAAAGCCAGCCCCTGCACCGCGCCGCCGTGAGCCGCCACAAACCCCTCCACCGCTGCATTCGCCGGATTCCAGATCCACACCACTCCCTCTGCATCACCGCTGGCGACCAGCGATTCATCTGCACGCAAAGCCACAGCTCGCACAGGCTGGGCATGCTGAGTAAACTGCTGCTGAGCTCCGCCACCCGCCCCCCACACCCGCACAACCTTGTCATCCGACCACGTCAGCCCCCACTGACCATTCGCAGCCGACTGTACGCCACGCACCGGCCCGGAGTGACCAGGCAGTGGCTTCGCAGCCGCCGGCTGTTTCCAAAAACGCACCACACCATCAGCCCCGGAACTGGCGAAACGCTGAGCATCCGCGTGCACGGCCACATCCGTCACCAGACCGTCATGGCCCGCCACCCTGCCTGTAACTGCCGCATCACCAACATTCGCCAGACGCACTTCACCATTGGCCGCACCAGCTGCCAGCCAGGCAGCATTCGGCGAAATTGCCACACGATTCAGATCATTTCCGGCCAGCGGAAACTCACGCAGCTGCTCACCCGTCTGCAGATTGATCAGACGCAGCGGCTGTCCCGTCGCGAGAGCAACAGCCTGATTTTGCCCCGGCACCACAGTCAACATCAGTCCGGCAGCATTCAGGGCTGCCAGCTTGCGCGGTGGAACAGCAGGCAGCTGCCAGTGTCTCAACACACCATCGTCACCCACAGACAACAACGGCGCGTTGCCAGCCGGCAGCAGCAGTTGACTGATCGGCAAGGAATTTCCCAGCAGGCGAGAAATCGGCTGATCCAGATCCGGCGACCAGATCAGCATTCGACCAGTGGCGTCGGCACTGGCCAGTACACTGCCGTCCGGCCGAATGGCAACCGCCTGCACCGGTGCGGCATGGCCACTGCGAGCCACACGCTGCAGCCCCGCTGCCGTGCTGGATGGAATTAGTTGTATACTATTGTCCTGCAGACCAGCCAGCAGCAACAGACCATCGGGACTCAATACAGCGGCTTGCAGCGGCACCGTCGGCTCGGTAAGCCGCTTGACGGGGCTCCGCAGCGGCAGATCCCAGATCCGAATTGTATTATCCTGAGCCCCTGTCGCAAGTGTCTGGCCGTTGCCGCTGGCTGCCAGCGTGTAGAGCGGGCCGGTATGCTGAGTCATCGTCTGCAGCAATTTACCGGAACGCGCGTCCCACAGCATGGCCAGCTGGTCAGTCGACGCTGTCACAACCCGCTCAGGGTCGCCGGCGAAAGCAGCCGCCATCACGGCGCCATTGTGCCCCATCAACACGACCGGCTCCTGCGCCGTTGCAGACAGGCTGCACGCCAGCCATGACAGCAGAACAAAATAACTCAGACTCTGTGAGCACGACTGCTGCCGCATGACACACCTGCCAGGCTGAAATTCCATGGAACTTCTGTTTCCGGCATTCTGGGAAAGCACACGCAGCAACGCAACCGGACAGGCCGTCTTGCGGGAATCTGCCCGACAAACTAATCTGCGGCAGTTCCTGCCGAAATGCAGGTGCTGCGGCAGTGAATGCGGGTTTCCAGGGATGGGTAACACCGAGTGCTGACAGGTAAAAAGGCGGAAAACAGGGAAGTTTTCAATGTCCACGGTCATGGCCGCACTGCTGGTGACACTGCTGACCAGCTGCCTCACGTCGGCGGTGTCGCACCAGTTCACAATTGTCGGCGGTGCCGCTGCAGCAGTCGCCTATACTGTGGCAGCACTGATCAGCCCGCGAGCCAGACTGCACCCGGTCTTTCTGTTCTGTGCCGCTTCACTGACCGTCATCGTCCTCGTGTCGTCGGAAATCAACACGAACGATATGCCCGGAACGATCCATCTTTTTTCCTGCTACATTGCCACACTGGCGTTGGCAGTATCGACCCCCGACCTCTCGAAATTCTGTCGCTGGGTTATTTTCTGCAACAACATTCTGCTGACATTTTTTGTGCTTGCACAGGTTCTGCGAAATCCCAGCCTGAAGGCCTGGTCCATCGAAAACCCGTCGGGGGCTTCCAATCTGATGGCCGCTCAGATCAACATGACACTGCCCTTCGTGCTGATGAAGATTCATGACTCAAAAGAACAGCGCAAACTGCTGTGGATCATGCTGCTTGGACTGAACTGCATAGCCGTCATGGCAGTCATGTCGCGCAATGGCCTGGGAACCATGCTGATCATTCTGACCTTGTATACCCTGTTCAACCACAAATCGCTCTCGATATTTCTGGTCAGCAGTATTCTGCTGCTGATGAGATTTCTGGATGAAATCATGCAGATCCAGTTCATTCATCTGCTGCTGATTCGCTTCCGCATCATTGGCTATAACTCAAAGGCACCCAGATCGCTGATCTGGGAAATCGCCTTCCATCACATTCGCGAAAATCCCTGGCTGGGAGTCGGTCCGGGGCGACCCCGCAAACATCTGGAAGTTATCGATAACTACCATGCCCACAACGACATCATTCAGGTGGCTATGGAAACCGGGCTGCCGTCGTCCGCCGTCTACACCCTGATGATCGGGCTGCTGCTGACAATGACACTCCGCAGCCTGAGTCGCGACCGCCGCACATTCAATGCCTGCCTGCCGGTGCTGGCCTACTTCGCCTATTCATGGACCGGTTGCCCACTGGGACTGCCTCCCGCCACGCTGCTGCTGGCTGTCTGCGTGAATGAAGCCCGACTGCAGTTCGCTAGTCGCAGCACTGCAGAACAATCCCGGTTGCCGTCCCCCCAGTACCCTCTGCAGCAGTCCACTGCCGCTCTGCCACCAATCCCCGCCAGACTCAAAACACAACTCTAGAAACACTGGGAAGTGTCATGCCACGCCGTCCGATCCCCGTGTTCGTAGTCGGCTGCGGTCGATCTGGAACCACCGTCACCGCACGACTGCTGAATCATTTGCCCGGGGTCTATATCGCCAAGGAGACCGGATACGTCAATCAGCACCTGCCACTATTGCAGCAGATCGAGCGCTCTGAAGTTCCCGAACAACTGCTACTGGTGGTCAATTCGTGGCTGCAGAAAAACGACTGGACCGGGCGTGCCAGTGCCGCAGGTTTCGTGGATTTCTGCCGCAGGCACGATCTGTCCGGCGCACCCGCCTTCATTCACTACGTCTGGTCCCTCGACTGCCCGCAGCCCTTTGAACAACTGCAATTCATCGGCGATAATACCCCCCTCTACACACTCTCAATCCCCGAAATCAAACAACTGCTGCCCGATGCACGCTTTATTCACGTCGTACGTGACCCACGCGACGTTGTGTGCTCCACACTCAAAATGCGATTCGGAGCATTCGATGCCACCGTGGCCGCCATGGAATGGCACATCACAATCGGCGCATGGCTAATGGCTGAACGCTGGCTGCCAGCCGAAGACCGCCTCGAATTCCGTTATGAAGACCTGTGCGTCAACCCGGAGTATGCCTTTGCCCGAGTCGCCGGGTTCCTCGGCTTCCCCGCAACTGACGCAGGCAGGGCACTGCAGGAACATGCCGCCGGCGGACGCAAAGGCCAAACGGGCTTTGAAGCCGTCGCCTCACAGGCTCATCACACTCGCATCGCAGAACCACTCAGCCCTGCTCGCGTCGGTCGATACAGACAGGAACTGACGGCCGCACAGTTGCAGGCTGTGGAAGAACAAACCTGCGGCGGAATGCTGGCCTGCGGTTATCAGCCCGAACAAATGCGACTGCACCCACTGGCCCGCGAAGATCGACCACTACTGCTGATGGCACTGCTCCGAGATCTGTGGGAACGCTTCCGGAATCGCCTCACACGCAACCCACGAAACGCAGCCAAACGTTACGGGTAACACAGAATGCTGCCCGATAGCCAGCCGATCCCTCGCGGTTGATGTCGCCCCCAGGTAGAACAAAACAACGCAGACATTACTCACACCACCGCTTCTCCCTAACCACTTTTGCCCGGAACTCTGCTCATGCGATATCCTCTCGCCCTGCCTGCACGTCTGTACGGCTTCATAATCACCGCATTGCTGACAGCCGCACTCACACCCGAACTGCCAGCCGGACCACCGGAACATCTGCAAAAAAATCTCATATTTCTCGCACCGTTCGATGCCTCCATGGATGCCGTCATCGGGCAGGACAAAACCATCCACACCGCAGAAAACCTCGACCGCAAAGTGATCGCACCCGGTAACTCCCGCGATGATGTCAGCTTGGCACCAAAGGCCGGTAAGTACGGCGGGGCACTTCGGTTTGTCACCAGTGAATCACCCAAAGTCACCCTGTTCCGCGGCGTCAATGCCGGATACGCACCTGCGAACTGGTCCGGTACCGTGTCGTTCTGGCTTAAACTCAAGCCCGATCAGGATCTGAAGCCCGGCTACTGCGACCCGATCCAAATCACTGACAAAACGTGGAATGACGCTTCGTTTTTTGTTGACTTCGACAAGGATCTGCCGCGAGTCTTCCGTCTGGGTGTCTTTTCCAACTACAAATCATGGAACCCTAAAGACACCGCCTGGGAAAAAATCGAACCTCGCAATCGACCCATGGTGACGGTTGCCAAACCGCCATTTTCCCGCGACACCTGGACTCACGTCGCATGGACATTCAGCAATTTCAACACCACGGACAATTCCGCTGGAACCGCCACCCTGTACCTGAACGGTAAATCTCAGGGCAGCCTCAAAGCCCCCCAAACTTACACATGGAATCCCGAAAAAGCCGTCATCATGCTAGGCATCGCCTACACTGGTGACTTCGACGAACTGGCCATCTTCAATCGCGCTCTCAGTGATGCCGAAATTCAGACCCTGCACCTGCTGCCGGCAGGACTCAGCCCGTAATCGCTGTTGCCGTCTGCCGCAACTGTTCCAATGCGTTCTCAGGGCTCTGCACGAACAGCACCATCGTGCGAGCCCCCGGGTCATGGTCAGGATATGACCACGGGGGCTGCAGTTGTTCCGCACGCCGCAACTGCAGGCTTGCAAAACACCTACCCGAGACACCACAACCACTGTCCAGCCGACGAAAACTGACTGCCCCCAACTGCAGTGGCTGCTTCAGAAACTCAGTAAACTCAGCAGCCCCCGCCAACTCAGGTACCAATGCCACGCTCACACAAAACTGCGGTACACTCAGACGTTGCCACAACTGAGCGATGGACTGATCAAGTACCGGATGCCGCATCTCACCAGCCACCTCCACTGCCGACGACAACACAAATCGACGAAGCCACATCGCCGGATGCGGGACGATCAGACGCGACTCCCACTGCACATGCTGCCCAAACAGCAGCAGATCCAGATCCAGCGTTCTGGGCCCCCAACGCTGCAGTCGCTCACGACCACATTCCGACTCAATCGTCTGCAGCCGACTAAATAACTGCAGCGGGCTGCCCGAAAAATCCAGCACTGCAGCAGCATTCAAAAAACCGCCGCCTGACTGCTCGCCCACAGCCCGCGTCTCGAAGTTCCTGCTCACCGCCAGCACACGATCGTCACCACCGTCAAGCTGTTCCAGAGCCCTCTGAAAGAGCAGTTCAGAGTCGCCCAGATTGCCGCCCAGCGCGATCAGACAGACAGTCATGCTCTCCGCCCTGCCAATAACAGTCAGAAGATGCCCAGTTGATCGCGGGCTTCGTCAGTCATGCGAGCCGGGGTCCAGGGTGGAGACAGCGTGATTGTGATCGCAGCCTCATCCACATCCTCCAGACGCTCAAGTGCCATCTTCGCCTGCTGCACAATCTGCGGTCCAGCCGGACAGGCCGGGCTGGTCAAAGTCATCTCGACCGCAACCTTCCGATCCGTCTGGTTGATCGAATAGACCAGTCCCAAATCCACCACATTCACCATCAGCTCCGGGTCAATCACCTGCCGCAAGGCTTCTATGAGTTCTGCATCTGTTGCCATCTCAAGACTCCTTCTTCACTCGACCAGCAGACCCGACCGCCTTCAGGGACCAGCCCACACGGCCCCGTCCCGAACCTCCACACGAAACACCCGAATCGACTGCGTCGCCGGCATGCATAAAGCCTTACCAGTCTGCAGGTCAAAACGAGCATTGTGGCGAGGGCACACTATGCTGCAGCCACTCAGCTCACCTGTGGTTAGCGGCTGGCCGTCATGAGTACACACGTCTTCGATCACATGCCACGCATCAGCAAGGCGAATCACCAGGGCCGGAACATCATCCACAAACACACTCCGTCGCTCGCCGGACTGCAACTCGTCAACACCAATCAGTCGTTCCATTTCAGTACTCGTCCTCTTCAGCACCGGGCAGGTGATCAGCCGCCACAGTTTCGATTCCCAGCTTCGCCTGCACTGTTCGACTCAGCGTCTCCCGCACGACCTCAATTGGTATCCGGTCGTAAATCTGCTGAAAAAATCCCTCGACAATCATGTGCATCGCTTCGCCTCGACTGATCCCACGACTCATACAGTACAGGATCTGATCGCGATCCACCCGCCCGGTCGTGGCACCATGAGTACAACGAACGTCGTCCGCCTCAATCTCCAGACCCGGAATGGAATCACAGCGAGCATCCTCGCTAAGCATCAGCGCGTCACTGCGCTGGTAACCGTCCGTTTGCTGAGCCGCAGCATCCACCTTGATCATACCACGCCAGATCACACGGGATTCATCCCGCAGAACCTCGCGATACAGGAGATCACTGTGAGTCCCCTGCTGGCGATGATGCTGCTGAGTATAATAGCTGATTTTCTGGCGATCGCTGGCAAATGTCACACCATTCACCTCGGCCGTCGAACCGCGCCCGTCCAGGTTAATGTCCTGGTGAATATGAGCCGTGCGACTGCCCAGACCAACCACAGTCCACTGCAGCGTTGCATTCGCGTCCACACAGCCGGCCTGATGTGCCAGATGCCACGTCTTTTGGTTCCAGTTCTGCAACTGCACATACCGCAGGCAGGCGTTACGCCCCACAATTAACTCCACACACCCCACATGCAGACCAGCAATGTCCGATCCAGCCGAGGCCGTTTCTTCAAGCAGGGTGGCTCGAGCACCATCTTCCAGAATAATCAGAGTGTGACTGAAGTCAGCAGCGCCGTCGTGACTGTGAGCAATCAGGCTGTGGAGCGGCAACTGCACCTCCACGTTCCGCGGCACATACAACAACGTGCCGCTGGTCCAGAAAGCCGCATGCCAGGCAGCGAAACGGTCCGCATCCGAGCGTACAGCACGCTTCATGAAATATGGTTCCAGCAGTTCACGATGGCTTTGCAGCAGTTCCTGCAAACCACCGAAAAGCACCCCCTGAGCAGCAATCTCGGGGGACACACGAGAACTGGTGACGTAACCATCCACATGACCAATCGCGCCACCAAATTCCGTTCTACCACTCAACAGAGTCGCTATGCCACCTGCATCCGGAGCCGTCACAGCAGGGCGAAACCGTGAGGCATTAAACGTCCGCAAGTCCAGACGACGAAATTCCTCCGGATCCAGCTCCTGCTGCACCAACTGCTGATAAACAGAAAAGGCTTGCCGACGAGCCTGAGTCATCCACTGCGGCTCAACTCGCGCCGCCAGAAACTCCTCAAACATCGCGGCGCTGTAACCAGCCCGGGAATGATCTGCCACCGCCACGGTCATAACTGCTTCCCACAGAAACACTTCCGGACACCGTACACCCCGAACCGGCCTTAACCCACTGAACCTTCCATCTGTAGTTCAATCAGCCGGTTCAGTTCCACCGCATATTCCATCGGCAGCTCCTTCACCAGTGGCTCCACAAAGCCCGTCACAATCATCGCTGATGCCTCCGCCTCAGTCAGACCACGACTCATCAGGTAAAACAACTGCTCCTCAGCTATCTTCGAAACACTGGCCTCGTGCTCAATCGCCACATTCTGCTCTTCCACCTCAATGTACGGATACGTGTCACTGCGGCTGGCCGGATCCAGAATCAAAGCGTCGCACACAACATTCGACCGACAGTTCACAGCGTCCTTGTGAACCTTCACCAGACCACGATAACTGGATCGACCACCGTTTTTGGAAATGCTCTTGCTGATAATGCGACTGGATGTATTCGGAGCACAGTGCACCATCTTCGCTCCCGCATCCTGATGCTGACCTTCACCAGCAAAAGCGATCGAAAGCGTCTCTCCGCGAGCCCCTGGTTCCATCAGCCAGATCGCCGGATACTTCATCGTCAGCTTCGAGCCCAAATTGCCGTCAATCCACTCCATCAGCGAATCGCCATAAGCCATAGCTCGCTTCGTCACCAGATTATAGACGTTGTTCGACCAGTTCTGGATCGTCGTGTAACGGCAGCGAGCCCCCCGCTTCACGATGATTTCCACCACCGCTGAATGCAGACTGTCACTGCTGTAAGTCGGAGCCGTACAGCCTTCGACGTAGTGCACCGACGCGCCCTCGTCAACAATAATCAGAGTTCGCTCGAACTGACCCATGTTCTGGCTGTTGATCCGGAAGTATGCCTGCAGCGGAAAATCGATCTGCACACCCTTTGGCACGTAAATGAACGAACCCCCGGACCACACGGCCGAATTCAGGGCTGCAAATTTGTTATCGCCAGGCGGGATCACCGTACCGAAGTACTCGCGAAACAGCTCCGGATGCTCCTGCAGCGCAGAATCCGTGTCTGTAAAAATTACACCCTGCTTCGCGAGGTCCTCACGCAAACTGCCATACACAACCTCAGACTCATACTGCGCCTTCACCCCCGCCAGATACTTCTTTTCCGCTTCCGGAATACCCAGCCGGTCATACGTGCGCCGAATATCCTCCGGCACGTCGTCCCATGACTTGCCCTGCTCGTTCGCAGCCTTCATGTAGTAATAAATCTCTTCGAAAATCAAGTCAGACATGTCGCCGCCCCAAGACGGCATCGGACGAGATTCAAAAATTTCCAGCGACTTCAGGCGGAACTCACGCATCCACTGCGGCTCACGCTTCATCTCGGAAATCTGCGCCACTATCTGAGCATCCAGACCCTTGCGACTCTTAAATGCATAATAGTCCGTAGAATCATGAAAGCCATATTTGTAGGCTCCGATTTGAACGTCAGATTTAACATGAGTATCCGTCGACATGGCTTTGATCCCGTCAGAATGAAGCGAGTTCAGCAGTCAGAGTTTTACAAAAATCAACCGGCGGCCGCAGCATGAGTCGGCTCGGGGGCCGCATCCGGATGGCGAGCACGCACGTCAGCATACCCTCGAGCATGCAGTTCATGAGCCAGCTCAGAACCACCCGTTTCCACAATCCGGCCACCCAGCATCACATGCACAAACTGCGGTGGATTGAACTCCAGCAGACGCTCGTGGTGAGTAATAATCAGGACGCCCATCTGCGGCCCCGACAGCTTCGCCAAACCCTCACTCACAACTCGCACCGCGTCACTGTCCAGCCCGCTGTCTGTTTCGTCCAGAATCGCAAATCTCGGCTGCAGCATCGCCAACTGCAAAATCTCCATCCGCTTCTTCTCACCACCCGAAAAACCGTCGTTGAGATACCTGCGAGCAAACTCGTGGTCCATCCCGAGTTCCGTCATCCGCTCACGGATTTCCTTGCGGAACTCACGCATGCCAATCAGACCTTCGCCTTCCTTGCGATCTGGATTGCGAATATTTGACACCGCATGCCGGAGAAAGTCTGCGACCTTTACACCAGGTATCACCACCGGATACTGGAAGGCCAGAAACAGGCCCAAACGGGCCCTGGCATCAGCCTCAAACTCTGAAATGTTCACACCGTCGATCTCAATCGAACCGGAAGTGATGAAGTAATTCGGGTGGCCGGCCAGTGCGTATGCCAGCGTACTTTTGCCCGACCCGTTCGGGCCCATTAAGGCATGCACTTCACCTTGGCGAATCTCCATGTTCACGCCACGCAGAATCGAAGTCTCACCCACAGAGACATGCAGATCGGTGATTTTCAGAACGCTGGTCATAACCAAAAAGCTTCCCGTTGATGATCAAAACAGCGAACATGCTGCCCGCACGGACAGCCGCGGTTCTGAAGCTCAGTTTTCAGATTCAGTCAGTATTCACCGCAACACAACGCCGACCAACCGAAGCAACCCGGCCGATCCAACCCGGTGGTGGCACACCGGGCACGCCCGAACACTCTCAGACGTTCAAAGCAGAAAAGCCGGAATGATGAGGCACCGGCAGGACAGTCTCACCGCGTGTCACCTTGCGGGCCTTGATCTTGTCCTGGATTCGCATCAAACCTTCCAGCAGTGCCTCTGGACGAGGCGGACAGCCGGGGACGTACACGTCCACCGGAACCACCAGATCCACGCCCTTCACAACATGGTATCCGTGTTTAAAATATGGGCCGCCACCCACGGTGCAGGCACCCATAGCAATCACGTACTTCGGATCCGGCATCTGCTCATACAGACGACGAACTCGACTAGCCATCTTGAAAGTTACCGTTCCAGCGACAATCATCAGGTCTGCCTGACGCGGCGTGGCACGGAACGCTCCGGCACCAAAGCGGTCAATGTCATACTTGCTGGCACCAGCCGCCATCATCTCAATGGCACAGCAGGCCAGACCGAACGTCATCGGCCAGATACTAGACTGCTGCCCCCAGTTCAATGCCTGCTCGATCGTTGTGGTGATCACATTCTCTTCGAACCGACCTTCGATCCACGTCATCTTCGTTCTTCCTTTACAGTGTTGCGCACTGACTGAATCCCACAGCCTGCCACGGCTACGGAAAGTGCAGCCCGCACTCTACCAACACACCCAATTCCTGCAATCACCAACCCGGACAACCCGGAACTTTCCAAGTCGTGATCGAAACCTTTACACCGTCGGAACGTTCAAAACCTGAAATTCACAACAGCCATGCCCGTCACGGCACCGCGAACGAACCTCAACAGGAGCACCCAAAACCTGCTCCAAAACCTGACGCTCCACCTGACAAATCGCATCATCCACCTCTGCCAGCATCGGAAACGGACAGGATGTTTCACGCAGAATTCTCAATCCACCCTCGTGCTCCGACTCAACGTTAAAACCACTGGCTTTCATCTCACTGGCCAGCAAGTCCAGACGGTCATCGAGGTTCTCACAACTGCCCAGTTGCCGCCGAAATCGCTCAACCAGCACGTCACGAACACGCCCCAGCAGCCGAACCCGCACACCCTCGTCCTCAAACCCCGTGATCGCCTCCCACAACACAACCGCCAACTGTCGGTAGTTCTCACCCAACGCATGCAGCCCCTCGGCCGTCACACGGTACACATTCCGCGGACGACCACGGCTCTGACCCTGCAGGTCCGACACGATCAAACCCGTCGCCTCCAGACGCGAAATCCGCTGCCGGACGGCCGTTCGAGTCACCCCAAGCAAATCACATAGAGACTGAACATCCGCTCCTTCACACTGGTGCAGATACTCAAGAATCTCGCGGTCCCGAGTGTCGATAGCGGACACTGCTGCAATCCCCGAAAAACCACGAACTAGTCATCACCACCCGCACCAGAATGCTATCGACCAAAACCTTTTTGGCAATTATAAATGCCAAAAATGGCAGCGATTGAGACATCGTCTCAGAGGCGGGTTTCCGGGGACGGGAATTGTGCTCAGCCCTGAGCTCTCACGGAGTCGCCAGGAGCCGAAATATTTACGGCCCGACCGTGCCGGCGCTGCAGACAGGCTTCAACAAAATCCCTGAATAACGGGTGCGGCCTGTTTGGCTTCGACTTGAACTCCGGGTGATACTGCACCGCCACAAACCACGGATGAACCGCCAGCTCAACAATCTCCACCAAACTTCTATCCGGACTGGTTCCCGCAATATTCATCCCCGACTCCACAAATTCCTTGCGATACTCCGGATTGAATTCGTAACGATGCCGATGCCGCTCGCTGATTTCAGCTGCAGCATAGGCTTTGGCAGCGCGAGTTTCGGGGACCAGCACACAGGGCTGAGCCCCCAGACGCATGGTACCACCCTTGCGGTTGACCGTTTTCTGCCCCTCCAGCAGACAGATCACCGGGTGCGGACTGTCAGCCGCAAATTCCGTACTATTCGCGTCCTTCAAATCCAGCACATTTCGAGCGAACTCGATCACAGCACACTGCATGCCAAGGCAAATGCCAAAGAACGGAATTTCTGACTGTCGAGCATACTGGATGGCCTGAATCTTGCCCTCAATACCGCGCATCCCAAAACCACCCGGCACCAGCACGCCGTCTGCGCCCTTCAGAGCCAACTCCGGCCCCTGCCGCTCCAGTTCTTCCGCTTCAATCCGCTTGACGTTGATCTGAGTCGAAAAGCTGAAGCCAGCGTGATCCAGAGATTCGTAAATGGACTTGTAAGCATCCCGATGCTCAATGTACTTGCCCACAACCGCTATCGTCACCTCGTGCTGCGGATTGCGAATCCGATGCACCAGTTCCTGGTAATCACCCATCTGTAAAGGATCTGCCTTCAGACTGAGCCTCTGACAGATCAGGTCGTCTATCCCGTGGTCCACCAGACCGACCGGCACCTCATAGATCGAAAATTCCGTATCAACCTCCTCGATCACCGCCTTCTTTTCAACATTGCAGAACAACGCAATCTTGTCCGTGTGCTCGCGGCCAATCGACTTCTCAGTACGCACAATCAGAATGTCAGGCTGAATCCCAATCTCACGCAACTGCTGCACACTGTGCTGCGTCGGCTTCGTTTTGGCCTCGCGAGCAGCCTTTAGGTAGGGCACCAGTGTCAGGTGAATGAACAAACAATGGTCCTTGCCAATATCCAGAGGAATCTGGCGAATCGCCTCCAAAAACGGCAGACCCTCTATGTCCCCGACAGTCCCGCCCAGTTCAGTGATCACAACATCCACGCCTGGCTCAGCCAGCCCCAGGATCGCCGCTTTGATCTCGTCAGTAATGTGCGGCACAACCTGCACCGTACGGCCCAGATACACCCCGCGACGCTCTTTATCGATCACCGAAGAATAAATCTGACCCGTCGTGTAATTGGAACGACGATTTAGCTCGCCCGTAGTAAATCGCTCGTAGTGCCCCAGATCCAGGTCCGTTTCTGAACCATCGTCCAGCACATAAACCTCACCATGCTGGTATGGACTCATCGTGCCCGGATCCACGTTCAAGTACGGATCCAGTTTCTGCATCCGCACCTTCAGACCACGACGCTCCAACAGCATCCCAATTGATGCCGACGTGAGCCCTTTGCCCAGTGAACTGACAACACCGCCCGTGACAAAAATGTGACGACTCATGTAACCGTCCATGCACGCCCTGAAATTTCCCGTTGACCAGCAGGGAGTGAGTCTTAACGGGATTCTCACCCGGTCTCAATCAACACGCAGGCAAATCCACGGATCGGGGGCCGGATTCCTTCTCTCAAGCCCAGCCAAATCCCCCACATCTCCCCCCCCCGCCACCAGTCAGCAACACCCGTTTTCACAGGCACGGCACGCCGTTTTTACCAACCACTTACCACACCCCACTCCACGGCCACAACCCAACAGGCACTGACATTATGTACACTTTTCATAGTTTGCGGCGATCGCAACGCTCCTGACGACCCCGCAGAGTTTTCCCGACCGTTGCAACAACTCGCCGCAATGACGCAGTCTGTTTGTAAGGAATACAGTGAAGGGAGGGACTGTGGAGTTCTTCCTACATGTTGCCGCTGCATTTGTTTCCACGAAACGATAGGGCATACCAGCAAATCATGACCTCGTCTCCAGCGAGGAAAATTAGCGTTTCCACCTGTGTCACAGGCCGGAAAAAACAGACTTTCCGGTCATCGAAGCAACATTTTGAACAACAGGGTTGGCAGGTGGCAATGATTGCACCACTGGGCAAACTGAATCGGCATACCAGCGGTGACTTCGAAGCTTTGAAGTCGCGTATCCACGGCAGACTGGTGGAAAAACTGGACATGACTCGCGTTTCGGAACTGGAGGGAGATTCCCTGCGGCGCGAAATTCGCGTGGTCGTCGAACATCTGTGCGACACAGAAAGCACCATGCTGAACCGCTCCGAAGGAGAGCGTCTGATTGAAGAGGTTCTGAACGATGCGTTCGGATTCGGCCCCCTCGAACTGCCGATCAAAGAAGATGACGTCGCCGACATCATGATCAACGGCCCGAAAAATGTCTTCCTGGAAAAGAACGCCGCATTCAGCGATCAGATGTGACCTTTCGTGCCAACGAACACCTGATGCGGATCCTGGTTCGCATCGTGTAACGTGTCGGACACCGTATCGACGAAACTTCGCCAATGGTCGATGCGCGGCTGCCGGATGGGTCCCGTCTGAATGCCATCAGTCCACCGCTGGCTCTTGATGGACCTTCTGTGACAATTTGCCCCTTCGGTTCCACTCCGCTGACACTGGAGGACCTGCTGAAATTTAACGCCTTCACCCCGGAAATGGTGATGTTCCTCGAAGGTGCCATGAAAGCCCGCCTCGATATGACTATCGAGCGGCGGCACGGGTTCCGGCAAAACAAATCTGCTGGGAACCCTCTCAAGTTTCATCTCCAACAAAAATCGCATTGTGACCATTGAGGATGCGGCGGAACTGCAACTGCATTAGGAACATGTGCTGCGTGTGGAAACGCAGCCCCCAAACATTGAGGGGCATGGCCGCATCACAGCCACAGACCTTGTTCGCAATGCACTGCGAATGCGACCGGACCGCATCATCATCGGTGAGTGTCGTGGCGGAGAAGTTCTGGACATGCTGCAGGCCATGAACACCGGTCACGACGGCTCACTGACCACAGTGCATACCAACAATCCCCGCGACGCGATTTCTTGTATCGAGACGCTGGTCAAAATGAGCGGATACGAGTTGCCGATACTGGCTGTTAGCAAACAGATCGCTTCGGCCGTCAACCTCATCATTCAGGGCAGTCGCCTTCAGGGCGGTTCCCGCAAAGTCACCTACATCACCTGGGTGATCGGAATGCAGGGGGATGTGATTGTGATGCCGGTCATCTTCCGTTTTGTGCAGGACGGCATCAACGATCAGCGCAAGGCCTCGGGGCATTTCGAGTCTAACGGGGTTCGCCCGCCCTGTATCGAACATATGGAGGCATCCGGTATTCGTCTGCCGGGCGACCCGTTTGCTCACCGTGCCATGCGATCACTGTGAGAACGGATCATCGAACATGAATCTTCAGCAGTTGATTCACCCTGTGTATCTCATCATGAGATCAGCGTTTGTCAGTGTTTTGCCACTGGTGCTGTGGTTGATTTCCGTGTTTACGGATCGGTCCGAATCCGATCTGGAAGCCCGTCTGGTAGCCTTTACCGGACGCACCACCACAACTGGCACTGAAATTGCCAACACAATTCTCCGCGACGGTCTGACCACGGCCCAGTCCATGCTCAGCAGAATGCTGCAGCGATTTGAAAATCCTCCGTTACGGTTTCGTCAGGCAGACTCACCGCTGTCTATCGAGCAATTGATAGTACTGCGCATGCTGTCGGCCACGGCCATCTTTATTCTGCTGTTCGCACCTTAGCCAACTGTGCCATTGCTGATTGGCGGCGGTGCAGCAGCATTCCTGTCACCCTGGTGCTGGCTGCTCCTGCGACGTCGTTCCCAACTGAAGTCTTTCGACAAGGAGTTACTGGCTGCACTGGAACGGCTCCTGGGAACTCTGCGGGCAGGCAATAGCTGTGCCGCAGGCCTGAAAGCAGTAGCCAGCGAGATGCCGCAAACGATCGCAGGCAAATTTTGCTTCGTCCACGTCGAACAAAATCTCGGACTCCCCATTGATTGGGCACACCGCAATATGCTGCAGCGAGTCCCCAACATGCAACTGCAAATGGGAAAGCAACGTCGTGAAGCACTGCACGACCTTGGCGTTCGTACCGGCGTCGACGACGTCAAGGGACTGGCAGCCATCCTGATTCAGGCCGATCGCTTCGGCTCATCAATCGGTCAGACACTGCGAGTGCATTTCGAGACCATGCGGGTCAAACGGCGTCAGCTTGCTTAAGAGAAGGCACAGCAGACCGCAGTTAAGATGACTTTCCGGCTCGTTCTGTTTATCTTTCCCGGCATCTTTCTCGTGCTCGTAGCGCCGGCTGCGATCCAATTGATGAACAACCTGACCGAATAACAGCCCCGCTGGAAACGCAAAAAGACCACCGAACAGATAATGCTCGGCGGTCTTCTGTATTTTTTACCGACGTGGTCAGATCGTCGGTGCCACTATGCAACGGTCAAACAAGCTGCTTGCGGCGATTCACCAGCGTCCGAATACGCTCGGCCAGCAGTGCTGCGTCGAACGGCTTGCGGAACGTCTCGTTGAACACCGAACGGTCAAATCCTGAAGCATTGTCGTCGTCGCTCAGCAGACCAATCAGAACCGTATCGGTGAACTCGCTGTTCTTCCGCAGATTCTGGGCAATCATCAGAGCTTCTTCGCGACCCATCACAAAGTCAATCACCACGCAATCGGGGTGAATCGACTCGGCCTGGATCCCAGCTTCAAAACCACTGGCAGCAATTTCGATCTTAAAGTCGTCGTTGGAAATCATTTCGTTCAGATTCAGTCGCGTTGAAGCGTCTGAACCGACGAGCAGAATTTTCCCCAGCGCTTCATCTTCAAGTTCTCCCAGCGGCATCCCGTGTTCCTTAAGGAACCGAATCAGATGTTCGCGAGGAATTCGACGGTCCTGTGAACCAGGAATTCGGTAGCCTCTCAGCCTGCCGGAATCGAACCACTTGGAAACTGTACGCGGGGCAACTTTACAGATCTTTGCTACCTGACCAGTAGTGAAGATCGTCTTCATGGGCGGGCTCTCCAATCAGTACTCAGCACCATCCGGGTCTCCTTCCTGAAGTTCCGGATTGCCGGGCCCGTCATCAGATTCCGGCGTAACGGTTCTCACACCGTCTGCTGTCGCGAGCAGCCATCATCTGAATCAGTATTTGGCCCGGCGAGGGTCGTTCTCACTTTGGATTGCGTGCGGGCAATCCCAGTGCCTTCACAAGGCACTTTGAGCACAGCTCAGCTGGAAATCGCCCAAACGACTCCCCTGCCTTATCCGGACATCCCTTCCGTTACGGCAGACGCTGAACAGGCCCCCCGGCGAATCAACCCGTCGTGCTTCCTGGCCTCCCCGCAGCCGATGCAGAAGATCTGCAGCAGCCACCACTACAGGATGACAATCGCCACGATATTGTTCGTCGTTTCGACCGCAGCGACTTTAAGCTCTTTGCCTGCCCTGCCTTGCCTGCACGTCCGAATGCCCGCAACGGCTGCAGCGGTCCGCACGCTCGTATCGATCTGAACCGGCAAAGTCCGCCGAACGCAGGAACCTCACATCAGCTCGCTGACCTCAAGGCACACACAAATAATTCATCGTGAAAAAGCGATGAACTCCGCGTTCTGCAGCACCGCAACACCGTTCAAAGCCAAGTTCGTATGCCAGCCACTCGCCGCCACAGGCCCCACCGGCAGCCAATTGCATTTTTTTTGCACAAACCGGAAAATCGTCGTTCCCAGACAAGTCCGGCTTCCATGTACCTAGCGCCTGTTCAGCGTTTCCAGACTTACGCAGCCCGCTGACGCCGAGCTGCCGCAAGAAAGTTGCCCTGCTCGTCAACATCCTCAAAACGCAGAGACAGACGCCGTGAAATTCCCGACTCCTCCATCGTGACACCATACAGCACATCCGTAACAGCCATCGTTGGCTTGCGATGTGTGATCATGATGAACTGAGTGTTCTGCTGGAAATCCCGCAGCACACTCACAAACCGCCCAATGTTGGCGTCATCGAGAGCCGCATCCACTTCATCAAGTATGCAGAACGGACTGCTGCGACTGCGGAAAATGGATAACAGCAACGCCACCGCCGTCAGTGTCTTTTCACCACCGCTCAGCAGCGAAATGCTTCGCAGTTCCTTACCCGGAGGCCTGGCCACAACATCAATCGAACACTCCAGCACGTCCTCAGGATCTTCCAGCACCAGATCCGCTTCTCCTCCGCCAAATAAACGCCGAAACAGTTCACGAAAATAACCACGAATCGTCTCGAACGATTCCAAAAACATCCGCCGACTTTCCACATTGATCCGCTTTACCATCTCACGCAGTGCGTCGCGAGCTGCCTCGAGGTCCTGCAACTGAGTCTGCAGTCGCTGAAACCTCGACTCCAGTTCCTGCAGATTTTCAAGAGTCTCAGCACCCACATGGCCCAGTTTACGAAGCTGCTTTCGCAACTTCTCCATCTGCTGCTCTACCTCACCGCGAATTGCCGCAAAACGCTGCTCGTCCTGCAGAATCTCACCAGCCGCAGCATCAAACAAAGGTACATTCTGCTGGCTGTCTGACACGGGACCGGTCGCGCCCAGCTGCTGCCGCAGCCACACCGCAATCGCAGAGCGCCCCTGCTGTACAGCCTCCTCAACCTCAAGCTGAAACTCTTCTCGAATGCGATCGGCCGCTGAACTCAACTGATGATCAATCCCCTGCATCCGCAGTTCCACCTCATGCAGTCGCTCCTGCTCCAGTCGCAGCACTTCCCGCGACTGCTGCTCAGCAACACTGGCCACTTGCCGACGGGAGCGTAACTGACCGCGGCAAACCGCATCCACAGCAATCTTTTGGCTCATTTGATCGTCCAGCAATAGTCGCTCGGCTGTCTCAGCGGCCGTGTTTAGCTGCGACAACAGCAGATCCCGCCGTCGCTCAGACGCACCCAGCAGCCGACGATCCGCCTCCAGCAACTGCTGCCGACGCTGCTCAAGTTCATCACGCACAGGTTGAAATGAATCCTGCAGCCCCGTCAAACGCTCCTCCAAACGAGTCAATACAAGACTTGATTCATTGCGACTGCGTTCGAGTTGCTCCAGTTCACCCTGCCGCTCCGTTACCGCCTCGTCCACCTCGCGGATGCGATGTTCCAGCGTCCGCAGCAGATGGTGCCCTGAATCCAGCTGCGACTGAGCATCTCGCTGACGCTGCTCAAGCTGCTGCAACTCCTGCTCAATCTCGCCACCGTCGTCTGCGAGTGCCCGTTCACGACGCTCGCAGTCCTGCAACAAATGCTGCTGCTCTGTCAGGGACGCCTCAGCTTCACGACAAATCTGAATCTGCTGGTTGATCCGTACTCGCGCTGCCTGCAGCTGGCCATCGGTCGAACTGATGCTGCCCGCCAGCGTCCGCAGCAGCAATTCTCGCTGAGCAATCTCATGCTCCAGCCGGTGCAGATCGTTCCTCAGTCGCCGTAGTTCACTCTTTCGCGACAACAGCGCCGATTCGTTCCGCACCGCTCCAGCAAACAGCGTCCCGTCCGATTCCACCAGTTCGCCCTGCAGCGTCACAAACCGACCCGCTCCACCCAAAGTCGCATGCCAGTGCAGCGCATCTGCCAAGGTTTCAACCACCCAGGTGTCCGCCAGCAGATGAGCCGCAAGCTCCGGCATGCTCTGCGGAGATCGGGCCAGACCATCAGCTCGCCCCACAATCCCTGGCTGACCAAATAACTGCACCGCAGTTGACGTCTCGCCGTAGAATACCGAACGGACCACCGCACTTTCACTGCGGTCGTCTGACCACGCCACTCGCGCCTCAGATCCACTGAAACCAGGATCCAGCAGCCGACTGCGGCCACGGTTCCAGTAAGGTTCATCGGACCCCAATTCAATATCAGACTCCGACTGCCACGGAGCCGTCTGACCGCGCCGCAGCTCGCCACGCAGACGCGTCGCATCACACCCACCAGCCGACTCAATTGATACGAAACCGACCCGATCCGTGATTCGTGCCCGACCGGAATTCAAATAGTCAATAAGGGGCTGAAGCTTCGCCACCACCAGCAACTGAGCACGCCCGGACAGCGCTATCTCCAGCAACGCTGCCTGCTCCATATCCACATCCAGCAGATCTGCCACACTGCCCAAAATCTGATTCCACGGCTCGGCATTCGATTCCTCGGCTCGCCGCAGAATTTCCCGTACACCAATCCCAAACCCCTCCTGACGATCCTCCAGATCCTCCAGCACCGCGCGGCGTGCCAGCAAACCACTGCGCTGCTCACGCAGCTCAGCCAGTGACTGCTGACCCTCCGTTCGTTCTCCCAGCAGCTTTTCCCGCTCCGACAATAACTGATCGGCTGACTCTTCCGCCTGCTGCAGATCCAGACGAGTCTGATCCATACGCTGCTGCAGAGCCGGTACCGACCGCTGATAACTCTCGGTCTCTGTCCCCAGTTCCAGCAAACGCTGACGCAATACCTCACGACGAGCCACTGTCTGACGCACCTGATCACGCAGCGCCGACAATTCCGAAGTGATCCCGGAATTAATCTGCAGCTGACGCAGCTGCTCCTCACGCCGCAAGGCCGCCTGAGCCTTCGCACCGGAGAGTAACTGCTGCACAACAACGATCTCGCGTTCCGCCACCAGCACCTGCTGCCGACGACGCTCGCAGGCCGCCCGCTCATTCGTCAGGCTGGACTCTATCGCCGCCTGCTCAAGTTCCGACTCCCGCACTCGCTGACGCAACAATTGCTGCTGACGACTCAGTCGCTGCAAGTCCGACTGCAGCTCCGTCTCACGCGAGATCTGATACCGTTGAGTTGTCTCGAGACTGGCCAGACGGCTCCGCACCTCGCTGCGACCCTGCTCAAGCTCACGCAGTCGCTCGTCCACCTCTCCCAACTCAAGCTCTGCCTGCTGAACGTCCGCCAGCGCCCGCTGCTGACGGGCTTTCAACTGCTCCAGCATCGCTGCCGCTCCGGACTGCTGCCGCTGCAGCGCATCACGCTGCACCGATTCACGGCGATAATCATCCGCCGCAAGGCCCACCCACAAAGCCTCCAGCTCCCGCGCAGCCGCCTGATACTTCATGGCCCGCTGAGCCTGCGAACGAACATTTCTGACCTGAGTCTCAACCTCCTCCACCAGATCCGCCAGCCGAGTCAGGTTCTGCTCAACTCGCTCCAGACGCTTCAAAGCCTCCGTCCGCTTCATCCGCAGCCGGCTGACTCCCGCAGCCTCCTCAAAAATCAAACCGCGATTCGCAGCATTCGACTGCAGAATCTGATCCACTCGCCCCTGCTCAATAATGCACCAGGCCGCAGCACCAGCACCCGTCCCCGAAAACAGTTCGCGAATGTCCTTCAGACGCGCAGCACCGCCGTTTACCAGATACTCTGAATCACCGGACTGCCACAACCGCCGGCCCACAGAAACTTCGTCCAACTCCAGCGGAATAAACCGACCGCGATTGTCGAAGGTTAATATTGCCTCAGCAAATTGCGAACCGGCCCGCCCCGAACTGCCGTTAAAGATGACGTCCGTCATCTCCTTGCCACGCAGACTCTTCGCACTCTGGTCACCCAGAATCCACTTGATCGAGTCCACGACGTTGCTCTTTCCGCTGCCGTTCGGACCGACTACCCCGCTAATCCCCGCAGGAAAGTCGAAAACCGTCCGGTCCGCGAAACTCTTAAACCCAAAGAGTTCAAGCGACTTGAGCATTCGTCAGAGCTTCCTGGCCCGCCTCAGAACTTCCGTCCCATCGCAGGCCCAAGATTCAGTGCAGTTCCTTCAGTCCTGATGCGTCACACTTCCCCGTCCAGCACGCTTTCAAGGTTCCGGCTCGGCTCCCGGTTCCGTCAAATGTCTGAAAGGACGCCGAAACCGGCTAAAAAATCCCGATCGAGCCGGTTGCTCCGCAGCCACAGTCTGCGCCTTGTCCCTGGCCGACCGATCCTCACTGTCGCTTTCTGCAGGCTTTTCCCCTCCCCCGGCAGACTCCTCCGCGTCGCCAAGGGCTGCCGAGTCAACTGATTCCTCGGCAGCACCGACGTCGGCTTCAGTCGCCTCAGATTCCGAGTTGTCAGCGGCATCCGTCTGCTTATCCAGTACACGGCTTTTGGGCTGCCGAGCCGAAGTGGCACGCGACTTGTCCGCCTCAGTCACGCGACTGAAATCCAGACTCTGCAGTTTCTCTGCCGTCTCGTTATCAGCCGCTTCGGTGGCGTCCAGAGTATCAAACAGTTCCGGCACCAGGCGAGGATTGCCGACTCGACGAGCCTTGCCGGCACTCTCGTGAGCCTCAGCTGCCGCTGCCGCTTCATCAGTCGCAGATTCATCCCCGCCGGGATGACCACTCGACCGACTAAACACTCGACCAGCCTGCGGCAACCGGTCAATTCCGAACGGCCCCATCAGATTATGCTGTGAATCCGCCTCGACCAGAAACTGCACAACATTCGGATAGGATGCATCCAGCTCACCCAGCGCCCTCAGAATGTCGGCCAAACGGTTCGGAACTCGATACCTTTCCGGTTCCGCATCCAATGCATACCGAATGACCTCCACGGAATCATCGCCCGCATCCCCAATAATTCGCAACCGATCGCCGGCGTTCAGCACGGCCGGCAGACGAAGACGCTGGTCAGAACCTAACAGCGTGACTTCCGTCATGCGACGACGAGTCACGTGCACCATAGGCTCGCCCTCACAATCAATCACGTGCACCACGAATCGATTTTCAAATTCAATTGGATTCAGGAACGGATCCCGCGGATCCAGTTCCTTCAGTGCCCGCAAGGCACCGTAGCGAGTCTCCAGTGAACCCGAGCTCATAAGTTCACGCAGCGCCATAATAGCCTCCGCGTCCTCCCGGATGACTGACAGGGCCACTAAAGCATACACTCGAAATGCCGGCTGATTCTTCGCGGCTTCCTTCAGTACTGACACACCGGCAGGGTCACCGAGGTACGCCAGACTCTGTGCCGACGCAAACCGGACTTCAAAGTTTTCTGACTCAAGCGCATCCCGCAGGAACGGCACCGCATCCTCACCAATCGCCTCCAGCTGCAGTGCAGCCGACTGACATCGCTCCAAGTCCATGACGTCGCGCGCCAAAGACTCCATCCGCATCCGTCGCGAGACGTCGGATTCCTTCAGGGCGATACTGCGAATAACTGCCTGATACCGCGGAATATTGTTGCGATACTGAGCATGAGCCTGCAGATTGACGAGGGAGTCCGTCTGGGCTTCAGCACAGGAAATCTTCTCACCATATTTATTATACTTGTGGAACCGTGCAGACACCGCCTCGGCAACTCGCTGGGCATTACGAATACCACGCTTGTCCGACAACAGCATAATTCGCAAATCTCGATCGACCTTCGAAATGGCTCCGCCGGGAATTGTACCGGCCATCAGTTCAGCCTGACGCTCCCCCCGCACGTCCTCCACACCCAAGCCAGTCAGCACAGCACCGCCGGCCACCGCGTATTCCTGCGGCCGCAGCGAAACCTGATTGTCAACTGTGTGTTCCTCAAACAGCCGAGTCTCCAGCAGCCAGCCACCCTTTAGACTTTGCGCTCGGGCATCTGGCGGCAGCACCACGCGAACGTCAAATTTCTGCCCCTTGCGAACCATCGTCGGCAGGTACGCGATTACCACCACCATCGCGGTATCAGGTGACGACAGAATCTTGTTAGCTTCCTTAACCCCGCGGCGAGCCATCTCGTTCTGCAACTGTGTTCGCAGCCCCGAAGGCGCAGGATCGCCTCCCTGACCGTTCAGACCAGTAACCAGCCCGACACCCTTCAGCGTCACGAGGCCGTTTCCCTGCATCCCGATATATTCGGAGAGCAGCGGAGTTTCCACGCGACTGCCGAAATCATTGTCCTCCTGCTTCTTCCGACGCAGCGACTTCCCGCCTTTTTTTGCATCGTACTGCTTCTCGGCAGCAGACTTGTCGGACAGGCGTTCGGAAAATAAGGCGGCCCCCGGCATTCCCAGCAGGCCGGTCGTACAACCAGTCAGCCACAGGGAACCCAGCAGACACAAAACGGCAGTCAGTCGGTGACGACGATCGCCCACAGGCTCAGCAGACATACGATTGGCCATACGCAGAACTCCGCCGCGACGCGGTTACCGCCAGAATGGCGCGTGCGATACCAGTGAAGTGCAGAACAACCGCACTCCCAATACCACAAACGCTGCAGGCAGGGAGAAATCAGCAGACAGGAGGGAACATCAGCCGAACGGCTGAGAAACAACCGAAAGGAAAAGTGGATTCCGAACGGCCAGACTGCATCACCAGGGATGCTGGCGATGGCAGTCGGCTGCATTCAGAAATTCCGGCAGGTGGATTCGACCAAAACAACGCCGGTCAGTGGCGTTGCTCCAGAATTCTCCGCACAGTTCGAAGTACTCTCCAAAGCTCAACCGCAAAGTTCCGGAGAACGACCGCTGCGACCTGACTGGACGTCGCAGACAGAGACGGAACCGAGTTTTCATCAGCAGCACGGGGATGACGTGCTGCTGACTGTCAAGACTTTAGAAAAATTCCGCAGACCTGTTTCAGCGTTCCACCTTACTGACCCGGAGACTCGACAGCAACTCGAGTCAGTGCGGTTGCAGCAGGAATTGGCCAGCTCCGCTCGCCCAGTCCCTGCCTTCCGGCAGGAAGTGCACCCCCTGCTCTCGAACTGCAGACTTCTCAAGGTCTTCACTCCCGCCATCGGCAGATTCTGCCGCTGCACAGCACAAGCCGCGGGAAACCCGGGAGACAACAGCGAATCAACCACAGCGAGATTGCAGCCAAAAGGGCCTGACTGCAGAATTCTCGGCTGTCGCTTTGCTGCGACCAGCAGGCCGGCTTCCGGAGGTCCGGCCGGCACACTGAGCCATTCATCAACTCGCAGGTCACGCTTATGCGTATGGGAATCCTCGGCGGAACTTTCGATCCGATACACTATGGACACCTGCTGGCGGCCGAGTCCTGTCGGGAAGCACTGCAGTTGAATCAAGTGCGTTTCATACCGGCCGCTACCTCACCTCACAAACCCGACCAGCGCTCAGCCGACGGTCATGCCCGAGCTGATATGATTCAGCTGGCCATCGCGGGTTGTCCGGAATTCGTCGTGGACCGCCGCGAGCTGCGGCGACCGGCTCCCTCCTGGACCATCGACACCCTGCAAAGCCTGCACAGCGAATTCCCACAGACCGAACTGTTTTTGCTGCTGGGAGCCGACTCGCTGAAAGATTTCCTCACCTGGAAGGACCCGCAGGAAATTTCCCGCCTCGCCAACCTCGCCGTCTGCAATCGCCCCGGCAGCCCGACCCCCGCGCCCGAACAGACAGTCGCCTGGGTCGGCCCCGAAATTGCTGCTCGAGTTGTGCATGTGGATATACCCGGCATCCAGCTGTCCGCCACCGAGCTGCGTCAGCGTGCCCGCCAGGGACAAAGTTTAAGATTCCGCACACCACGCGCCGTCGAAGCCTTCCTCACCGAACACAAGCTCTATCGCCCACCAGGAACTGAGTCTGGCGATTGAGCTGAACAAACCACGCTGGCTGCTGGCTCACAAGAATATCCTGACAGCTCGAACATTGCTGTCCAAACTCGGTGATGAGGGTATCGGCGGTCGCAAGTCGCTGCGACTCAAGCAAGCGGATGTCCTCGAAGACCTGTGACTGATCGACCTGTATGAGGAAGCCATCTTCCATCGTCTGCCTCTCAGTGAACGAGCAGGCAACTGGCTCCAGAAAATCCACTCTGGTGATGATGCCGGGCGTTTTGTTTCATCTCAGTTCTTTCGCTATCAGCAAGTTTTGGCATTTGTCGAGGAGCATTTCAGCAGCGGTAATTCCCATACGGAAGGACGGGCGAAAATATGACTCCGAAAAAATTACTGCAACTGCTGCGGCCTCGTGCGAATAGTCAGGTCGAATTCAAAGCCGATCTTCAGGCAGTTGATTCGATCGGGAAGCATGTCTGTGCATTCCTGAATTCTGCCGGCGGCTACATCGTTTGCGGAGTTTCCGACGAAGGCCAGATTTCCGGAGTTGATATCACAGATGTCAGGTCGTTGACCTGCGAAAAAAACTTCGTCACTTGCTGTCGCCCTAGTCACTGGTATCAGTCCAGCGGAAGCAAGTGCAAAAAATGAAGATCGTCATTATCGAGGTACCCAAAGGCAGCGACATCCTTTATTCATTTCGGAATGTCCTCTCCATTCGCAGCTGCGGAATCACCGAGGTGGCCAACAGCAACGTCATTCGCGACATGGTGCTGGCATCCGGAATTCATCCCATCCGCTGGGAACGTCGCCACTCGACAGCTGACCTTGAAGCTGACCTCTAAACGGAAGAGTTGCGAAGAACTATCAGGGACGCCACTGCCACAGGGCGAGCGCGGTTCAACGACACCAATGATGTCGTGCGAACGCTGGAAGATTTATCGGTTGCTCACTACGGAAGAATGACAAACGCCGGTGATGTACTCGTTACCAGCACCCCTGCAAGACGGCTGCCTCAGACAAGACTGCGGGCCTACAGCTACAAATCTGAAAAAAGTCGGTGACACATACACTGATATGAAGTCGTTCGAAGGTTCGGCGCTGACGCTGTTTCACCTCGCCTACAGCTTCATTGTCCGCAATACACGTACAATTTCACGGTTTGTCAAAGGCAACCCACTCCGCGAGGACCTGGCACCGTACCCGGAAGCCACCGTTCGCGAAGCACTGATCAGTGCACTGGCGCACCGGGACTACTCCGGTGCCTCCGGAGGAATAGCGATCCATGTGTTTCCCGGACGCCTCGAAATCTGGGATCCCGGGGGGCTGCCCGCCGGCATCTCGGCGGAATCGCTTGACCGCTGACAATTGTCAGTGCTGCGAAACCCTCACATCGCTCACGTGCTGTACCTGCGAGGCCTTATGGAAAAAGCCGGACGGGACAGTGTCCTGATGATTCAAAAGTGCAAAAAACGGACTTTCATCTCCAAAATGGCATTCCGAAGACCAAAACGGCGTCACCCTGACCCTCCTCGAACCGACAGCGACCGGGAAAGTTGCATGCCTGCTCTCCGCCCTCAACGGGGCCATGACACGCAAGGTGTTTCAGGAAGTCCTGGGCCTGAAACAGAAAGAGTACTTCCGCGAAGCATACGTCGTTCCGGCACTGACCGCCGGGTACATCCAAATGACGGTTCCAGAAAAGCCACACAGCATAAACCAGCGATATCGCCTCACCTCTCGCGGTCAGCGCGTTGGTTCACTGCAGCGGTCAGTCAAATCGTCCCAAAAGCGGTTCACTCCTCGTAAACCTCACTAACCAGGCAGGCAAACGTCGAATTGATGCTCGGGCTTTTCAGCCCGAGCATCGCCCTCAAGCCACCAACGTCAGTTCGCATCAGAATCGCAGCGGTGACTGCCAGCACTCCTTCAAGTCACCCAATCCAGCCTGCACAATCGTGCGGCCACCACACCGAATCTGCAGCTCCCAAGTGGCCGTAGTGCGACCGATCTCCTGATGCGGTACCACCCCCAGCACTTCGCGCACCGCCGACATGTCCGCAGCACGAACCTCCAGCAAAAACCGAGTATTCGATTCGGAAAACAACAGACCGCCGGCACGCAGTGATTCCGGAAGTTCCGCCAGACCCGCATCTCGAATCGCAGCATCCAGTTGCAGTTCCACACCGACCTCGCCCGCAAATGCCATCTCGGCCACCGCCGTCGCCAGCCCGCCCTCACTCAGGTCATGACAACTCAGCACCAGCCCGCGACGGATCACCGCATGTACCGCACGGAAAATCGCCGGAGCCGTCTGCAGCTGCACACGCGGCACACTCCCACCTCGCAAGCCGCGGCGCACAAAGATCTGGCTGCCGCCAAATTCCGCACGAGTCTCACCGACCAGCAGCAGCAAATTTCCCGCCTGTTTCAAATCCATCGTCACACACTGCTCGATATCCGCAACCTGACCCAACGCCGTAATCAGCAGAGTCGAAGGTATCGCTACCGTCCGACGCACGCCACCCGCATCTTCATAGCTGAACTCGTTGTTCAGACTGTCCTTGCCGCTGACAAACGGAGTCCCAAAGGCGATCGCTGCGTCATGACAGCCGATCGCCGCTCGCACCAGCGTTCCCAGAGTCTCAGCACGCTCTGTATTACCCCAGCAAAAATTGTCCAGAATCGCAATTCGATCCGGATCCGCACCCACCGCCACACAGTTCCGCAGACTCTCGTCAATCGCCGCTGCCGCCATCCAGTACGGATCTCGATCACCCAAATGCGGGTTGATCCCACAGGCTACCACCAGACCTCGCTGAGACTTCAGGTCGGGACGCACCACAGCAGCGTCCGAGGGCCCATCACACTGCACGCCCGTCAGTGGCTTAATCACACTGCCGGCCTGCACCTCATGGTCATACTGGCGAATGATCCATTCCTTGCTGGCCACATTCAGCGCACCCAGAATGGCACGCACCTCAGCGGTGAAATCAGACTGCCCCAAAGCCTCTGCTGATCCCTCTGGCAACGACTGCTCGGCCTGCGTTTCATAGACAGCCTCCCGGATTACCGGCGGACGACCGTCATGCAGAAACTCCATGCTCAGAGTCCCCACCTGATGCTCGCCATACTTCAGCACCAGCTGATGAGTATCCGTAAAGCGACCAATCGCTGTCGCCTCCACACCCTCCGCAGCACACAAATCATGGAATTGCTGCCAGCTCTGCTCTGGAACAGCCAGCACCATTCGCTCCTGAGCCTCAGAAATCCAGATCTCGGTGCAGGACAAACCGGAATACTTCAGCGGAGCCCGATCCAGCCAAACCTCAGCCCCAGTGTCCGCACCCATCTCACCAACAGCACTGCTAAAGCCACCGGCACCACAGTCCGTAATCGCCGAATATAAACCTCGATCCCGCGCAGCCAGCAGCACATCCAGCACCATCTTTTCCGTGACCGGATTACCGATCTGCACGGCACCGCCGCTGATCGACTCACTCTCTTCAGTCAGTTCCACAGAAGAAAAGGTGGCTCCGTGAATGCCGTCACGCCCGGTACGACCGCCCACAGCCACAATCAGATCGCCAGGCGAGACCTGCTTCTCACACTTGTCCACCGGTATCATGGCAACATTGCCACAGTACACCAGCGGATTACCCAGATACCGATCGTCAAAACACACGGCCCCGTTCACCGTGGGAATCCCCATCCGGTTGCCGTAGTCCCGCACACCCGAAACCACCCCCTGCAATACCGCTCGCGGATGCAGCACACCCGGAGGCAACTGATCAGCCGGATAATCCGGCCGTGCAAAACAAAAGACATCTGTATTGCAGACCGGCCGCGCACCCAGACCTGTGCCCAGCGGATCACGAATCACTCCGCCCAGACCCGTATTTGCACCGCCATAAGGCTCTATCGCAGACGGATGATTGTGAGTCTCAACCTTGATGCAGACGTTCTGCCGCTCGTCAAACTTCACAATCCCCGCATTATCACGAAAGACACTGACACACCAGTCCTGATCGCCCAGCGAACGCCGAATCGAAACCGTCGCCGCAAAAATCGTCTCCTTCAGCATGTTGCTGAAAGACTGATCACGCAGCACCTGACCACCAGACGTTTCAACATAATGAATTCGACCAGCCAGAGTCTTGTGGGAACAATGCTCGCTCCACGTCTGAGCCACCGTCTCCAGCTCAATGTCTGAAGGATCCCGATCCAAAGCCACGAAATGATCACGCACCGTCCGCATCTCTGTCAGACTGAGATACAGCTGGCCACGCTTGCTCAGATCCTGCAGACCGGCATCGTCCATCGTCCGGATCGGTACAGTCGTCTGACGAAATTTGTACTCCGTTCCCACCGACAAATCACGAATCTGCAGCGGACCTGTCGCAATGTGCTCAATGGCTTCGTTAGCCAAAACTCGACGAGACAATAGCTGCAGCTGAGCAGGTGACAGTTGGCCCGTAATCCAGTAACGACGGCAGGTGGCTGCATGAGTCACCGCCAAACCCTGACGCCGCAGTGCCTCACGAGCATTCTCGGCGACGGAATCCGTCACGCCCGGATGAAACAACACGTTCAGCAGTACCGAACCATCAAGTGCTGCAGCCCCGACATCCGCCGGCAACGCTCGCACACTGAATTGCTCAGTCACCGGATCCGCCAGCAGCGCCGCAGCACCAGAACGCACCTGCTCGGCATTCAAATCACCCTGCACTAAAAAGGCGCGACCAGCTCGCACCGACTGCAATTCGCTGATTCCCTGGTGCCCGGCTGACGCCAGAACCCGCTGACCTTCATAGTCCTTTTCACCGCCCGCAGGCAGGATTTCCACTTCCCACAGCATGCTTCTGTGCATCCGAACAGGTTTTTGAAGGCCGCAAACGGCCGGTGCGAGTAGACACGGCAGTATTCCACCTTGCCACTCTCCATACAAGAAATGCGCCCCCGAGATTCTCAAAACACCGGGCGGTTCGCAGGAAGTGGAAAAAAGGCAGAAATTGCCGACTGACGAATTCCCATCTCACCGCCTTCGGCACTTTGCTCCGATTTCCAGCACGCATTCCACAAGCCGCACCCGCAAAATTCCCGGCCAGCTATTTTTTCGGTCCACTAGCCAGCAGAAAAAATTACATTCCGGAGTGACCGTTATATGACCGCACGGAGGGCGACACTCATGAATGATACTATCGCTGATGCACTGCAAAAAATTGCCGCCGGAGGCATGACCGGAAGCCCGGCCACACCCCCGCAGCCCCCCGCTGCACCCCAGACAACGCGACTTGCCAGCCAGCCGGCACACACACTACTGCCCCAGCCACAGGCTGTTCCGCTCCCGGGACCTCCGCTGATCGAGCCAGCCCCCGCGCTGCCCTCAGGCTTCGCCGCTTTCCAGGCCATCGTCATCTGCCCGCCAGAGCCGGCAGAAGTGGCCGTCGCAGACCGCAGCACGAACGCCATCCCGTCGCTCGGCTCAAACACGGCGCCTGCGCCTGTCAGCCCCCCGCTGACGCAGGAATCAGCCGCCCCAACTGCCGCCTCAGGCGTGCCACCAGCCCCGGAAAGGCGGTTCAAAGTTCCGGCTCGGCTGTGCAGCATGGCTGCCAGCACCGCTCAGACAGCAGCCGGCCTGCAGAAGTCGGCCACAACGCTGGATTCTAGCAGTTGGAACGACCGGCTGCGGACAGTTGCCGCACTCCTGCTGTCCGTCGGCATGGCCTGGGTTGTCTGGACAGATCTGCGGCAGCCTGCGGCAGAAGTCGCAGACAATGCCGAGGACTCAGTTGACGTCGATCAGTTGCTTAAGGAATTCGCAACTGCCGATCACTACTCGCACAAACACGATCAGCAAATCCAGCGGATGCTCGCAGAACCTGACCTGAAATCCGCGTCTCCGGTGATGACTCTGGACGAGGCGTTGGCGGCACCGAGCCTCGCAACCGGCGAACTGCCGGCGGGAAAACTGCCGCGCACAGCAGCCACCGCAGAAGTGCCAGACCACGCTCCGGTATTCTCGTCGCCCGCAGCAGAATCCGACGAATCTGCCACTGAAGCAGTTTACCCCGACCAGCAGCCCGCTCGCACAACCCCTAAAGCAAACAGCGGTCGACCACTCAGATTCACCGGACAGACTCAGCCCATGAATCAGCCCGCGATCGCCAACTGACAGGAACAGGCACAATGTACGAAGCGTATTGGAAACTGCAGCAGCGTCCCTTCTCGCAGACTGCGGAACCACTGCTGTTCTACCGCAGCCGCAGTGTGCAGTCCGCCCTGCTCCGACTGCAGTACGCGATTGACAATCTCAATGGCCCCTGCGTAATTCCCGGACTCACAGGCACCGGCAAATCAGCATTGATCCGCTACTTCGCCGCCGAATATCCGCGGTCACGCCCCTTCGTACACCTCGTCTTTCCGGCACTCTCAGCCGACGAACTGACGCGCATTATCCTGGCCGAGCTGCAAACGGAACAGGAACCCGCTCAGCCCGTCGGCCGCGATGCCGTGTTTAGAGAAATTCGCAGTGCTCTGCGGCAGCATGCACTCCAGGGACGCCGCCCGCTTTTGTTTTTCGACGACGCCCACCAGTTGTCCGACGAAGCGTTGATGCAGACGGTACTGCCGCTGCTGACTCTGGCGGAGTCGGATGCCAACATCAGACTCTCCATGATCCTAGCCGGACAGCCGATCCTGCTGCCCCGAATGCGACGGTTTGGGGAACTCAGCGAACGAGTCACAGTATCGTCGCCGCTGCACGGCTTCAGCGCCGTCGAAACCGCCGACTACGTGCAGCAGTGCCTGCGACAGGCTGGAGGCGACAGGCCACTATTTACCGATGACGCACTGGTCAGTCTGCATGACGTCAGCAGCGGCATTCCCCGGCGAATCAATCGCATCGGCGACCTCGCCCTGCTGGTTGGATTTGCCGAACAGCGATCGGTCATCGATGCGGAACAGATCGAATCACTGGCCAGCGAACTGCTGCCGTCAGCCGCCTGATCCGCTGGCTGCAGCAGCGGCCAGCAATGCCGGCCCAAACACCGCCACTGCGATCCCGCTGGCGCCCAGCGCGGCCAGCAGGACACCCGCAGCCGCCAGATCCTTAACTTCACCAGCCAGCGGACGGTACTCCGGCGACACCAGATCCGTCAGCCGCTCAATCGCCGTATTCAAAGCCTCAGCCACCCACACCAGCGCAAGCGCCAGCAGCAGCAACCCCCACTGTGCAGACGCCAGTCGCAGCCAAAATCCTAACAGCAGCACAAGCAGCGTGGCAGCGGCGTGAATTCGAGCATTCGTCTGGCCACCAACCAGCAGTCGCATGCCCCGAAACGCACAGCGAAAGCTGACCATCCGCTCCCGTAAAAATTGTACGCACATTGCTCTGAAACCAGCCACTCCCCCGCTCCGGCAAAACCAAAACTCAGCACCCGCGCGTGCCAAATCCGGTATTCTTAGCGGCTTTCGGCCCCGGAACAACCCACCAACCCGGGCAGCCGATCGAGCCTGCAGCAGACTGATCGGTCTCGCTGACGTTTAAGGCTCTCCACCAGACGACCTGTGCACCTCGGTGCACAGATCGTTTCTTTTTCTTCCCCCGGACTCCCGCCCTTGAAAAATATCAGGATTTTGAGGGCATTTGCACCAAATGCTGTGTCCCTGTTAGATTACGCGACTCTCGTCAGGCTCGGCGTGGCGACTTTTTGTAGCGGCCGTCACTTGCCCAGCCCGGTTTTCAACGAAGAACGGATCCATGATTCAGGTCCAACTCCCCGATGGCAATGTGATCGAACATTCTGAGTCCGCCACCGCCTTTGACGTCGCCACTGGTATCGGTGAACGTCTGGCCAGAGCCACCATCGCAGCCAGCATTGACGGCACCGTCGTCGATGCCATGCGGCCACTCGCAGAACTCACACCACACCGCCCCGTATCGCTCCGCCTGATCACCGAACGCGATGCCGAAGCACTAGGGGTCATGCGCCACAGCTGCGCTCATGTGATGGCCCGCGCTGTCATGCGACTGTTCCCCGGCACCGGTCTGGCCTTCGGCCCCACGACCGACAACGGATTCTATTACGATTTCGATCTGGCAACCCCGATCAGCGAAGAAGACTTTCCGCGGATCGAAGCCGAAATGCAGAAAATCATCGACGCGGCGGAACCCTTCGAACGATTTACCGCCACCCGCGACGAAGCCATCCAGCTCTGCTCAGACCTCGACCAGCAGCTCAAAACCGATCATATCCGCACCGGACTGGCTGATCACCAGACGCTCAGCTTCTACCGCCAGGGCGAATTCCTCGACCTCTGCCGTGGCCCGCATATCCCGCACGCCGGTCGCATTAAAGCGTTCAAGATCACCAGTGTCGCCGGTGCCTACTGGAAAGGCGATTCCAGTTCACGCCGGCTGCAGCGAGTCTACGGCACCGCATGGTTCGACCGCAAAGACCTGAAAGCATGGCTCGAACAGTTGGAAGAAGCTCGCAAACGAGACCACCGAGTCCTCGGTAAAAAACTGGGACTGTTCACCATCACCAACGATGTCGGACAAGGTCTCTGCCTGTGGCTTCCTAAAGGCGCCATGATTCGCGCCACGCTCGAAGAATTCATCAAGGCTGAATTGCTGCGACGCGGCTACCAGCCAGTGTACTCGCCGCATATCGGTCGCGTCGAAATGTATGAGACCAGCGGTCACTTCCCCTACTACCGCGATTCGCAGTTCGCTCCTATCTTCGGCCATTCTGCCGGCCAGCTCATCGACTGGTGGATCCGCTGCCTCGACCCTCAGGATAACGAACTCGCTCCGCCAGACGCTCCGACCGAACGTCGCCTGCTGGAAGCCGCTGAAGTGCTGGGGTTCGATTCCCGCGAATTTCCGCGTCAGGGTTCCGACGATCAAAAACGCGAATTCCTCCGTCGCTGGGAAATGCAGCAGGAACGCTTCCTGCTGAAACCCATGAACTGCCCGCATCACGTGCAGATGTACAGAGCACTGCCCCGCAGTTATCGCGATCTGCCCGTACGACTGGCCGAATTCGGCACAGTCTACCGCCACGAACAGTCGGGCGAGCTGAACGGGATGCTGCGAGTCCGCGGGCTGACTCAGGACGACGCACACCTCTTCTGTACCCCGGAACAGGTCGAGCACGAATTCAAGGAGACACTGGGCCTCGTGAAGTTTGTCCTGCAGTCCGTCGGACTGGAAGATTATCGAGTCCAGCTGTCGACTCGCGATCCACACTCCGACAAATACGTGGGCAGCCCTGAACTCTGGGAACAGGCTCAGGGCACCCTGCGCAAAGTCCTGACCGAGCAGGGGCTGAACTTCATCGAATGTGAGGGCGAGGCGGCGTTCTACGGCCCCAAAACCGACTTCATGGTCAAGGACTGCCTGGGACGCGAATGGCAGCTGGGGACAGTGCAGCTGGACTACAACCTGCCGCAGCGGTTCCAGCTTGAATACACCGGACCTGACAACCGCCCGCACCGGCCAGTGATGATTCACCGAGCCCCCTTTGGCTCGATGGAACGTTTCTGCGGCGTGCTGATCGAACACTTTGCCGGCGCCTTCCCGCTGTGGCTGGCTCCCGAACAAATCCGCGTACTGCCGCTCAGCGAAAAGAGCGACGATTACGCTGGCCAGGTGGCCGATCAGCTGCGACAGGCTGGCTTCCGCGTTTCAGCCGACCTGCAAAGTGCGCGAGTGCAGGCGAAGATCCGCCAAGCCCAGCTCGACCTGATTCCCTATATGCTGGTCGTCGGCCCCAGGGAAGCGGAAACCAATTCCGTGGCCATTCGCTGTCGCATCGACGGAGACCTCGGCGTCATGCCCCTGGAGGCTGCAATCGCGAAACTGTCAGCCGAGCGGGACGCTCGCACCATCCGCCAGATCGTCCGCAATTCGTCTGCCGTACTGGCCGCCACAAGCGGCGAAGCCAACGAATACTGACGCACCACACAGACCCACAGTCCAAAATTCGTGAAAGGCAACGCAGGGGGCAGCGCAAACCGCTGCCCCCTGCCATGCCGTACGTGCCGTCCCCATTGCTGTTCAATGGACGATTGCATATTGTTAATGACCTCGGAGTGTACTCGTGTGTTGAGCCGGTCTCCGGAAAGGTACTGCATACCGCCCGAGCCCTCGGATCCACATACAGTTCTCCGGTCGCCGCGGCCGGGCGAATCTATCTGTTTGAAGATACCGGTCGCTGCACAGTACTGGCCGACGCTGCTGACTTTCAGGTGCTTGCCAAAAATGACCTCAACGAAGAAGTCTATACCACACCTGCAGTTTCAAACGGTCGGATCTTTATCAGCACCACTCAGTCCCTGATTTGCATCTCATCGACAGCACGGCCGTCCGAACCGGGCAGTGAGGAATAACGAAAGCAGTTTCCGATAACACAAACCACTCCCGCGGACGCCGATCAGATCGTCGAACAAATTTTCAGCGTCTTTCGCGAACGCGGGCAGCGACACTACGGCGAAAGCGTCAGCGAACAGGAACATGCTCTGCAGACTGCCGAGTTTGCCAGACAGTACAGTGAACCGGATTCACTCGTTCTCAGCTGCCTGCTGCATGACTACGGCCATATGCTGCATGATCTGGGTGAAAACATCGCCGAACAGGGCATCGATGCCAGACACGAAGAACTGGGTGCATGGCTGCTGAAAGACTGGTTCCCTGAAGAAATCCTGCAGCCGATTCGCCAGCACGTGGCCTCCAAACGCTACCTGTGCCGTCGCAATACTCAGTACAAAGATGGCCTGTCGCCGTCCTCGCAGCGCAGCCTGCAACTGCAGGGCGGACCGATGACAGAAGCAGAGGCCGTCGCTTTCGAAGCCCTCCCTTTCTTCGATCAGTGTGTGCGTCTCAGACTGTATGACGACATGGGCAAGGTGCCCCAGATGCCCACAGCCACCATCGAAAGCTACGAACCCCTGATCCGACGCTTCCTCAGGCCGGATGCCAGCTTCGCCGCTGCAGAAGTTCCCTCAGCCTGAGATCTGCGGCTGCAAGTACCCTCTGAAACAGGTGTACGACTGTTCGCAATGCTCAGGGAGCTCGCCAGGCTGGATTAGGCTGTGGCATCACCGCAGCCATCCGCGACTGCCAGTCTCGCAGCTCCTGACGAAGTTCCGCCAGCTTCGCAGGTTCCCGCGCTGCCAGGTTGTTCCGCTCACCAGGATCACTGCTCAGATCATACAGCTCCGCATCACCCTGCTCGTAAAACTCAATCACCTTCCAGCCATCCCGCTGGTAGGCCGCTCCCGGAGTCCACTCAGAACCGTGATAGTGCGGATAGTGCCATGCCAGCGGACGCGTCTGACGATTCGCTTCCCCCCGCAGCTCGGACACAAAACTCTGGCCGTCCTCACACACTCCGGCCGGCTGCGACAATCCCGCCAGCTGCAGCATCGTCGGCAGGTAATCGGTGCTCAGCACCGGAACGGACACCACAGCCCCCGCGCGTCCCGCTGTGATCTCCGGTGACCAGACAATCAAAGGCACTCGAATCCCGCCCTCATACAACCAGCCCTTGCCCGAACGCAGCGGCAGGTTACTGGTGGGCCCGGGATTCTTCAGAGTACACAGCCCGCCGTTGTCCGACGTGAAGATGATCGTGGTGTTGTCCAGCAGCTGCTGAGACTCAAGTTCTGCCATCAGAGCCGCCACGCTTTCATCGATCGCCGACACCATCGACGCATACTGCGGATTGTCCTGACGGGCTCGCGAACGACCACGCCGCTCAGGAATCGGCCGGGGCGCGGCCCCGAGCTCAGCCTCACGCTCTGCATACCGCTGAAACAGCCCGGGCGCCTGATGGATCGGGGTATGCACGTCGTAGTGCGACAGGAACAGCAGGAACGGTCTCTGTCGATCTCGCTGCTGCAGAAAACGAACAGATTCCGCCGTCAGTCGCTCCGTCAAATACTCGCCATCCGCACCTTCAGACAGCGAAGGGATTTTCCACGGTGCGAAATACCCGTGCGGCGGCTGACCATAATGACCGCCGCCGAAATTCACATCGAAGCCCTGCTGAGTCGGGAGATATCCTTCACCACCCAGGTGCCATTTGCCCGCAAAAAATGTCTGATAGCCCCGATCCCGCAAAATCTCGGCAACCGTCAGCTGCTCAATCGCCAGCTCATCACGGTCCTGCACATGCAGAAAACGATGCCCCGCATCAGCCCTGACAGAATCACCAGGAATCCAGTCCGTAATCTGCACTCGCACCGGATGCCGGCCCGTCATAATGCTGGCTCGAGTCGGTGAGCAGACCGGACACGCTGCATACGCCCGCTCAAATCGGATCCCGCGAGCCGCCAGGGCGTCAAGATGCGGAGTTCTGTGAAACGTGCTGCCGTAACAGGACAAGTCAGCCCAGCCAAGATCATCGATCAGCACAAATACAAAATTGCGACCGGGCTCAGAAGCAGTCGCACCTGCACAGCACGGCAACAGCACAAAAGCCAGCAGAATCAACCAGCCACAGCATCGGCTCAACATGCTCAACTCCCGGTCGCCCATTTTCCAAACGACACGGCTGTACCCTTCAAAATGGCAGCCCTGTCAGACGCTCCCAGGCTTCGATATATCGCGCCGACGTCCGCTGCACAACATCCTCCGGAAGCTGAGGTGGCGGACTGTTCCGGTCCCAGCCTGAAGACAGCAGCCAGTCCCGGACGAACTGCTTGTCAAACGAGGCCTGACCACGGCCCGGCTGCCAGAGATCCGCTGGCCAGAATCGACTGCTGTCCGGTGTCATCACCTCATCAATCAAAATCACCTGACCATCCAGCAGGCCAAACTCAAACTTGGTATCCGCAATGATGATGCCCTTCGCTGCCGCGTGCTGACAGCCCCGCTGATAGATCGCCAAAGTCAGCTCACGCAGCCGCTCCGCCAGCGAATGCCCGATCAGCTGCGCTGTTTGCTCGAACGAGATGTTCTCGTCATGCCCAGTCTCGGCTTTGGTCGCCGGTGTAAAAATCGGAGCGGGCAGGCGACTGCTTTCTTCAAGACCTGCAGGCAGCGGAATTCCACACACAGTACCGCTCTGCTGGTACTCCTTCCAGCCGGAACCAGACAGATATCCGCGCGCCACACATTCGATCGGAATCACCTCCGTACGACGCACCACCATGCTGCGACCTCGCAGTGATGCCACGTCTGTGCCAACCGGAAGCGGCAGCTGCTCAGGATCATCGCTGAGAAAATGATGCGATACGCCCAGCAGATCAAACCAGAACTGACTGAGCCGCGTCAGGACCTCGCCCTTCCGTGGAATCGCATTAGGCAGCACATAATCAAAGGCACTGATGCGGTCCGTTGCGACAAACAGCAGCCGATCACCAAAATCATAAACGTCCCGCACCTTGCCGCGACGCGGGGTCATTCCAGGAATCGCACTGTTCAGCATCAGCATCGCAGCATACTCGCCACAAAGTTTTCAAAGACAACGTTCGATCCGTCACACAGTCGCACCATCGAATAGCCACCACGGCTCACTGCACAGCCGGTCGCGGCGGATTGGCCCAGTGACCCGCCGAATCCTCACCCCGGACCACAATCCCCTTCTCATTCCATCCGGAACCAGCTCGTACGGAAGCCGCCGCATATCGCAGCGTCAATGCACAGCGACGTCGGCCCGACATGTTGGGGTCCGAACCGTGCAACAGAAGATCATTGTGGATCGATGCCTCGCCCGCTTTCAGGTCATCCACCACGATCGCCCCGAAGGATTCCGCGTTCTCGACCGTCTGATCCAGCACGTTGTGCTCTTCCGGACTGCTGCGGCGATAGGTCAGATGACCCGAGTGATGGGAGCCGGCGATAAACTTCATGCAGCCGTTTTCCAGATCCGCGTCATCGATCGCCAGCCACACCGTCACCGCGTGCGACGGTGACAGAGGCCAGTAACTGGCATCCTGATGCCAGGCCACCGCCTTGCCGTCACCCGGCATCTTGCAGAAAAAGTGCGAACCCCACGCGACCACATCGTCGCCCAGCAAATCGGCCACCCGATCCACGATCACCGGGTTTGTCAAAATGTCATAAACACCGCCGTACTTCAGGTGCGCGGTGCTGATCGAATAACTGTTGCCGCCGGCCGCAACGGTCTTTTCCAGCAGCCGGTCAAAGTACTGGCGGATGTCGCGTATCTGGTCGTCATTGTAAGCGCGAAATCTGCGAACATAGCCGCGCTGGTTGTAGTCGGCGATCTGCTGAGCAGTCAGTGTGCGAGCCCGGGTGGCGTCTGCCGGACGGAACTGCAGATCACGCTTTTGCCGTGCCAGCTCGTCGTCCTGCGGAATGATGCTGAATTCCTTCGTCGACATCAGATACTCCTGCCTCAGTGGCCCACCGCCGGACGATCAGAACCGCCACGGACCCGATAAACCTCAAATCGCTGCACGGTGACATCATCGTGCTCACTTAAAAATCGCTCGGGGTACAAATCCATCAGCGTGACAATCCCCGGAGCATACTCGAAATCGCCCAGCCAGTCGTAGTTCGCCTCCTGCAGCGACCACTGGTCCCAGAAACCGGGAGTCCTCCAGGCACTGGGCCCAAGAATCAGGAATGTCGGCTCAGCTGACTGCAGTTGCTGCGAATTCACATGACTGACCGGCCCCGTCACCAGCCCCGCCTCGTGCAGGTGCAGCAGCAAGGCAGGTTCCCCAAAGGCATACACCAGAGCCCTGACCTGCTGCCGCTGCTGTACCGTCAGCCGGGGAATGTCAACCACCGGAGCCTTCTGCGTGCTCTGCCCCGGAGTAATCAGTTCGCCACGCGGCGTCCGCGGCGGATTCACTTCCAGACCCGCGGCACTGGCCATGCACACGTCGGCAATTCGCTCTGCCACCCGCTCAACAGAACGGCGATCCTGATACAATTGCCCCCGCAACAGAACCTGCGCAGACAAAGCAGAAAGCTCACCAGCCTCGTCCAGCTCAAAGAAAGCTGAAACCATCGCTGCTGCCAGCAACGCCACGGAAGCTGCACGCGCCAGCAGACGTTTCCGAGAACCAGTGACGGGCCGCTGCAGCCACCCCAGTTCCAGACGCGCAATCCCGGACTCCAGCCACCAGCTGATGCCCGCAGCCGCTGCCAGCCACACAGCAGCCGCCAGCGGCAGATACAGCCTGGAATACGGATAGTAAAAAGGAGTCGCAAACAGCAGCCCCAGAAACCAGGCGGTCGTCAGCCAGAACCCCAGTGCCGGCTCGATTGCAGCGGATCCCCCGCCATAAGCCGGCCGGTCGATTCCCGCTGCCGCCCGCCGGCCCCAACGCTGCTGCCACTGCAGCAGCAACGTGGGCCACAGCCACACCCCGGCAAGGCCACCAATCCCCAGAGTCAGCAGAACAAACGGAGTCCCCACACGCAGTGACAGAATTCCAAGAAACAGCGCCGCCACCAAAGATCTGACGGCCTGCAACAACTGCTCGCGACGCCCTGCAGCTGACCCCAACTGCGGCAATGCCTCAGAATCGCCCGCGTTCCACGTGAAACCAGAAGCCCCCAAACTTCGCAGCACACCAAATACAGCCGTCGCCAGCCCCAGCCCCAGCGCTCCAAAACAGCCGTCCAGACGATCCTGCTGGGCCAGCTGCTCCTGCAGGTTTGCTGCCCAGCCCGACAAATCCGCCAGATAGGACACGTGGCCGGCAGCCACCGCAGAATAGCCTCCCACCGCCTGCAGCTGCAGCCAGCAGGGCGAAAAAACAACAGCCGTGACCGCCGTGATCAACAGCAGCTGGCCCACCACCGGCAGCAATCGCCGCGAACGATGCCCGCCCGAAAGCCACCATAACGGAACCCCGGAAAACAAAATCGCCAACGGCAGCCAGCCGGTATATTTGAGCCACCACGCTGCAGCCGTCAGCAGACCACTTAAGACTGCCGCCTGTCGCTGGCCCAGCCAAATCGCCCGGCTGCCCTGCCACACCGCCAGCACCACAAAGAAAAGGGCCGGCACATCCGTCAGCGCCATTCGCGAATACTGCACATGAAAATCACTAGTCGCCGAGATTCCCAGGGCCAGCAGACCGGCGGTCCGCCCAAACCAGTCGCGAGCCACCAGCCAGAAAGCCAGCGGCGTCAACACACCACAACAGACAGCCGGAACAAAAGGAGCTGCCCTGGACAGGCCCGGCAACAGTCCCGATAACTCAATCAGAAACGGCAGGCCCGGCGGAGCAAAAAAGTCACGACCCGGCCACTTTTCCCCGGCCAGACCGCCAAACCACAGCACACTGGCATACACACCCTCGTCGAAATGCTCAACACATTCCAGATCCAGACGCCAGCACCGCAGCACGCAGCCCGTCAGCACCAGCAGCATTGCCAGCAGCAACTCCAGCCTGCCAACAGTGCCAGCCGAACGTTCCATGATGTGCTTCACCGTAAATTTTGCAGCGGAGGCAGCCGGGCGGTTCCGGACCTGCCCCACACTCTACAAATCCACCGCAGACAGTCCAGCTGACCCGGCAAAGTTCCTGCAGAACTCCCCGTTTCACGTGGAACGAAGCTGGCCACCCGGCACCCACCCCTCTCCCCGATCCGCTCCACAGTCTGCGAATCCCCACGAGGTCGGTTGAGATGCTAAGGGCAGACCGTAACATAACCGCACACAACTCACCCCATGGAACTCTTTCAGGTGCCGCAGCCATGTCCGATCCCGGGATTTCAGAAAAATACGATGCCGCCATGAAACTGAAGAACTCTGACCTTCAGGCCTGCATCAACGGCCTGAAGGCCATCGTTCAGGAACATCCGCAGCACGTCCAAAGTCACATGGCACTGGCTGTCTGCCTCCACAAACACGGCCAGTTCGATGACGCAATTCATCACGCCAAAAAAGTCACCGAGATCGAACCGAACGATGCATTCTCGTTCACGCAACTGTCCGTGATCTATCAGCGGTGCGGCAAGATCTTCGAAGCCGAAGATGCCATGGCCCGCGCCCGCATGATTCAGGGTACCACACCACATCACTAAGCCGACCTGCGGTGCGGGCGACTTTCAGAGTGTTGGCCTCACGCGAAGACGCGAAATGAAACAAACCGTAAACCCGTGGGCAGAGCGCGGCGATCCGTCACATCGAGCCTCGAAATGAACGAAAACGTCGCGGCTCCGGAACTGCGGTGAATCCCGTCCCGCTCTTGCTCGTCATCAAATCCCCTCAGTTGGGTCACCCACCTGCGTTTTCCGTAGCTCAGGCTTTCCCGCCCAAGTTCTGCCCCTCCCCCCTTTTTCTGCACTCCAAATGTCCCTCAACCCAGCACCATCCACCGGCTTTCCACCCAGCAGCACTGCTTACCCCTGCTGCAGAGCCGTGCGGAATTCGCCGATCCGCGACGCACTGATCAGCCCGGCTCGGTCACCGCCCTCGCAAACTGCCCCCCGCACCGCCACAATCGCCGGACGAACCCGCAGCAGAGTCTCCAGATGGCTCAGCTGAACACGCCCAGCCAGAGCCAGCAGCAACCCGGCAGTCAGACAGTCGTCAGAAATCCGCTGCAGCCGATCAAGGGAGAGCCAGTCGAGCAGCGTTGAGCCGTCCTTCTGCCACGTGTCAATCAGCAGCACTCGACAAGCACCCTTCGCCGCCGCCACCACGTCTTCCACCTCGGGTGCATCCGCACGCAAGGCATCAGCGTACGCGGCTGCCACCCAGCCGCGTACCGTACTGAAACGCTGCCGCAACTGCTGCATGCCCGACGACCAGTCGCAAACAGACCGACACCCCGCCAGCCCGGCCTTGGCAAAATCAAAGCCCGCAAGTGCAGCTACAGAAAAACCCGGCACATCCGGCTCAGCAGACCGCTGCCACTCCCGCAGTTCTCCGAGGGCACAACTGATGGACGTCATCCTCCCCGGTGCAGCCAGCCGCAGCAAACGATCGCGAATGTCAATCACTGTGGTAGCAGAGGCACGTCCGAGCGAACCGTGAAGAGGCTCCTTTACGTCGATAATGTCAGCCCCGCCGGTCGCTGCCACAACGGCTTCGTCCCAACTGCGTACAGAGACCAGCAGCCTGACAGTCACAGCGGGCACCCCTCAGAGCACAAAAGAAAAAACCCTGAGCCAATCACAGGGATCGGTCAGGGGACAGCAGACATGATAAACGCCCGGTTCAGGGATCGACGACGGGCGTCCCTTCGGCGTCATCTCCCGATTCAGCCTCCACACCTTCCTCGCCCTCTTCCGCCTCGATCTCAAGCTCTTCCAACTCGAGGTCATCTTCGGCCGGCTCAACTTCAGCGTCCGGACGCACTTCTTCAACGTCGTCTTCTGGTGGCGGAGCTACAACCTGGATAATTGGAGTGCCGTCAGGATTCAAAGTTTCCTTCAGCGGCTGCATGAAATATTTACGCTTGCCGCGGGCCAGCAGAGTCTCAAGAAATTCACCAGCCTTGTCCTTTTCGTAGAACAAAAACCGACCTTCTTCGCGCATGGTACTACTGTACACCACCCACACGACACGCCGACGCTGCATTTGCTCGCGAGCACGACGAGTGCGAGGCTTGGCGACCCTTTTCTTCTTGGCAGCCACGTCCTTCTTCTTCTTGGCAGGCGCGTCCTTCTTTTCACCGCGAGCTGCTTTTTTGCCTCCGGCCTCTGCCTTTTCGTCAGCAGGCTTGCGGCTTTTTTTAGCCGTCGTCTCAAGGCCGGTCGCTTCCGCCGCCTCAGCCTCACGCCGCATTGCAATTCGACTTTTTGCCATTGCTTCTACCAGAAAGTTCAGCCACTCACGGCACCCTGAACCGACTACGGCAGCCAGCCCGGATGACCAGTAACGAAGAATATCACAGCCTGAGGCAGGAATCTACCTCCGGCACCCGTTGCTGCCCACTCTGCACGCGGAATTGCAGAATTCTCCGCCCCAGGAGTCACCAGAATTCGCAATTACGGGAATTGGAGGCTGTTCGAGCAAATATTGTTCTGCCGGGGCATCTCAATGTTCCGCGGGTGCGCCAGCGGAGGGCTGCCGTCGCCCGCCCGCCGCCCGCACCTGCACCCGCCGAATGGCCTCCGTCATCCGCTCCCGATCAACCTCATGCACATCAATCGGCCGACCAATCCGCTCAAGCATCGTCACCGTGAGACGGCCACCCAGATGCTGCCGAAACTCCTCCAGACCAGCAAACAGCGACTCTGTCGCATGCAGCAACGGATGATCCTGCAACAGTCCCAGACCCTCCAGTACCTGCAGCACTCGCTCCGCCTCATCCGCAGGAAAACCATGCACAAGACTGGAATACATCGAGTCTACAGCCACACCAATTGCCACAGCCTCGCCATGCCGCAGACCAAACTGAGACAACGCTTCGAGGCGATGAGCCGACCAGTGGCCAAAGTCCAGCGGCCGAGCCTCCAGCATTTCGAAGGGATCGCCCCCCTGAGTAATATGCTTCAAATGCCAGATCGCTGACTGCTCAATCGCTCGCCACGCCGCCGGACCACGCTGCACGATCTCAGCACAGTCCCGCGACAACTCGCCAAAAAATGCCCGATCCTTGAGCAGCGAAACCTTGACAGCTTCAGAAAAACCACAGCGAAAATCACGGTCACCCAAAGTCTCCAGCAGACGCCGATCATTAATCACCGCCCACGGCACCGCAAACGAACCCATCCAGTTCTTCTTCTGAAACAAGTTCACACCGTTTTTCACACCGACCCCGGAATCCGCCTGCGCCAATGTTGTCGTCGGAATACGGATCAGGCGCAGACCACGATGAGCAATTGCCGCTGCAAATCCAACCGCATCCAGGACAGCACCACCACCTACAACCACCACGTAACTGCGGCGGTCCAGATCCGCCTCGTTCATCACCTTCAACATCCGCTCAAGAATGTGCACATCATTCTTGATCGCCTCCCCACCCGGAACCAGTTGCGGCAGACCACAGGAAAGAAATCGCCCGGCATTACGGCGACCAAAAGCATGCAGCCGCTGCTTCAAATCCGGATTTGCCTGCGAGACATGCTCATCCAGCCAGAACTGCACACGCGGAATCCGCTCCTCAGATGACTGCAGCAGGTCCGCCAGCACCTGACTGTCCGTACCAAACACATCTTCAGTAAACCGCAGACGATGCTGCCAGGTGACAGAAAACGGAATGTTCAATTCTGAGGCGATATGTGAACTCATGAACAGTCTTCAGGCAGGGAGAAGGGGAGGCAGAAAGTTCACGGATTCTGAAAGATACATTGGGCAACGACAAGCGAGTTCTTCCTAAAACGGCCCAGAAGTAACCGCAAGGTCACCCGCCGCGGCAACAACCCGTTCAATTTCCGCTTCCACCAAATCAGAATACTCCAGAAAATCACAGAACTTTCAGCACGCCGACCTCAAGTTTTCTGCGAATGACCGCCAGAAACGGGTAATTCCACCCAGAAAACGCACCAATTTCGCCAGTTGCAGCATCCGCTTTTCAGACTTCGTGCGTCCCTGTGACCGTAAAACCCCTACAGCCTGCATACTCGGGCGTACATTGCGCAGTAACCGGCAAACAATGCTGTTTACCTCAGCCACCCATTCTACTCAGGACGAATACATTCGCGGCGTGACCCTCGAGCGAGTTTCGAGGCCCCAGGATTCCGGGTGCGGCGTGTGCATTCGGGGAGGCTTCGCAGACTTACTCATCAGGTACGAATTGGAGATTCTGAGATGAAGGCAATTACACTGACAGCTGCTCTGGTGGTACTCTCTATCGCCAACAGCGCACAGGCCGGTCTGTTCGGTCTGTTTAATCGTGACAAGGGATGCAGCGTCGAGCCGACCTGTGCTGCTCCGGTTGACCCAAGCTGTGCAGCTCCGGCTGGCTGCGGCAACGGCTGCGAGCCCACCTGTGCTGCTCCTGCAGAAGCTACCTGTGCTGCTCCTGCTGAAGCTACCTGCGCCGCTCCTGCAGAAGCTCACTGTGCTGCTCCTGCTGAAGTGACCTGCGCTGCTCCGGCTCACTGTGGTGATGGCTGTGACAACAGCTGTGGCGAGAAGAAGAAGTGCTTCACGCTGCCCAAGCTCAAGCTGCCGAAGATCCGCCTGCCCAAGCTGCGTCTGCCGAAGCTGTGCAAGAAAAGCTGCGACAATGGCTGTGGCAATGGCTGCGGCAACGGCTGCGAGCCCACCTGTGCCGCTCCTGCTGAAGCCACCTGTGCCGCTCCTGCTGAAGCCAGCTGTGCTGCACCGGCTGAACCGACCTGTGCTGCTCCGGTTGGCGGATGCAAGTGATTTCAGGTTGGCGTAAGGTTTGGTAATTAGCCTGCGTGACTGGTATACGAATGGCGGGCAGGGAGCGAAAGTCGTGAGTCGCTCCCGCCGTCCACGAAAAATTCTGTGCGGTATGAGTTTCTTCGAAAGGACGCGTCAAACGGACGGTCACGGTTAAAAACCCAGCCTTCCGCCCCGCAATGCTGAGGTACAGTGAGGCAACTCACACTTGGGGAACACGCCACTCGGGATCGACCCGGGCCGCGGTTCCACCAGTAAAGGATCAGCAATCAGGGTGGAACCGTTGGAGACAACAGACGGCGATGATTCCCCTTCCTGGCGGATCACCGCCGTTTCTGTTTTACAGGTCCCTGCAGAAACAACACACACACACTGACTTCCTGCCCCAGTTCACAACCCCGTCCGCACGCCGCCCAATCCCGCGGCCCGCCATCACAGTCTGTCGACTGCATCGTCGCCGCAGACAGCACAACACACACTGCCACGCTAGCAAGGCGATCACTCACCGACCACCACCCACCCGCCCCCACCTCCGAGTCTCCGTGCCTCCGTGAGACAACCCCGCACCGATTGCCCGCTGACCCCAAACCGCGCCCACTCAGACTCGTACCCGCCCAGAACACTCCCACCAGAACTTCGTTCGGGCTGGAAAGCCCGAGCTGCCAAAGTCGCCACCGGCTTGAGTTGGACACGGCAGTGTTCGCGTGCGCGGCATGGATAACGCCAGTTCCCTTCCGGCCCTTTGCGTTTCTCTTCGCGGCTTCGCGTGAGACCAGCGGCCCGCAAAGCACCCCTCACCCCAATGCTGCAGCGTTTCGGCATCTGCGGTGTACACCGCAGTGCTCGGGCTGAAAGCCCACACTACCCCCTGAGGTCCGGCCCACTGCCCACTGACCACTCATTTGCACTTCCGCCCCAAAAGCAGGACACTGCAGGCTTCGGTATGGTTCTCACCCCATTCTGGAGCACACCGGATGAAACTCTCTGATGCAACTCGCTACCAACTGCTGTTCCTGCTCACCCTTATCCTAGTGCCCCGGCTGACAAAGGCAGATGTGGGAGTCGGCGCGGGACCCGCCGCAGGAGCAGAAATGCTGCTGGACGGCAGTCGCGAAATGCTGGACGAAAAATGGACCTACTGGGAAGGTCCCGGTTTCGCCTCGTCACTGCCGATCAAGTGGAAAGTTGTGGCTGATCCGATAAGTGGCGGTACCTGTATCCAGACAGACGATCCGGCCGCTGCCGGCGGCAAATTCGGTGCCGCCGACATCGTCACTAAAAAACAGTTTCGCGATTTTCGACTGCACGTCGAGTTGCTGATTATGAACTCGGGTGGCAACAGCGGCGTTTACCTGCAAAATCGCCACGAAATTCAGGTGCTGGACGGAGACAGCACATCGCACGGCATGGGTGCGGTCATCAACGAGAGTGAATCACCGTACTACGCCTACAACGGACGCGGCGTCTGGAACGCCTACGACATCGTCTTTCGGGCGGCCCGGTTCCGCGACGGGAAACGGACGGAAAAGGCGAGAGTCACCATGTACTTTAACGGTCAGAAGGTGCATCGCAATTTCGAAATCAGCCAGGTCTGGGGCGGACCGCGATCAGGCATCGACGGTGGAAACGATGACGGCAAAGGCATTACCGACACGCCCGGCGGCCTGAAACTGCAATGCGAAGGTCATGACGTGCGATACCGCAACATCTGGATCCGCGAACTGTCACTGGACAATCCGGACACCGATTTCAATGAACCTGCCGCCGTAGCTTCACTGGTCCCGGCAGAGGAAAAAATTCGCAGCCTGTTCAATGGCCTCGATCTTTCCGGCTGGACTGGCGATGCCGCACGCTGGTCTGCGGTCAATGGCATGATTCGCGGAGCCAATGAAAATCGGGTTCCCAGCAGCACATACCTGTTCACCGCCGGCAGTCACCGCAATTTTCGCCTGCTGTTTGAAGTCAGGCAAACAGTCAGCAGCCGTCATTCGACGATGCATTCGGCAGTCGCGGCGCTGGGCGAACGATTTACAGATGCGGGCAACAATGCGTTTGGCTTTCGCGGCCCGCTGCTGATGTTCTGTCATGACTGGGGTATTTGGGATGCACACGGTCGGAATCGAGTCGTCCCTGTGGGTGTCGGCAATGAGGCGGAACGCCGCGGTGAATGGAATCAGATAGAGATACTGGTGCGGGGTGAGCGTTTGCGGTTTGCCGCCAACGGCAAACTGGTGTTCGACTTCACAGACAAGCCCGAACAGCTGAAAACCAGCTCTGTCGGCCTGCAGCTGCACAGCAATGACCAGCCGCAGGAGTACTTTTTTCGCAGCCTTTTGCTGTCGGACAATCCGGGTGATGAACTTGTAACAGTACCTCGCCCGTAGACCGGGTTTGTTAGCTGTATCTCGGGCTGCACGGGGTCCGTACACCCTGCAACACGTCTGCACGCGCGGAGACTCCGTAACCATACCCGGCGAATCGCGGCTACTGCTGGCGGCGCGGTTGCGGGCAGCACCCGCGCCGGGGTATCTTTGAAGTCTGTGGTCAGATCGGAAACCATAGTACTTTTGATTTTACAATTCACACCGCACTGTTTCTGCTGCTCCGGAGTTCCCGTGATACATCGTTTTCGTCTGCTGCTGTTCGCCTTTGCCAGTGTCTTCAGCCTGCCTCACACAGTCAGCGCACAGACGCTGGAACAGCAACTGCTGGCCGTGCCGGAGGCACAGCTGGCGGCAGAGGCATTGCAGTCCGGTGATGCAACTCGCGGCGCCATCCTGTTTCATCAGCCCCAGTCACTCTGCTCACGCTGCCATTCGACAGGACAGACGACCGCCTCATTGCTGGGTCCCGACCTGACGACTTTGCCGGCGGACACCACCGACGCGCATCTGGTCGAATCCGTGCTGCAGCCATCGAAAGAGATCCGCCGCGGCTACGAATCGGTCACAGTCTTGCTGACCGACGGTCGCTCGCTGTCGGGCCTGGTTTCCGAAAGAACTGCCGACAGACTGATTCTCCGCGATGCCGCTCGTGCCGGCGAACTTACGGTACTCACGGCCGACACCATCGATGAAGTTGTGCCGGCAACCGTCTCGCTGATGCCTGCCGGACAAACAGCAACGCTGGCCAGTCGCCAGCAGTTTCTGGATCTGATCCGGTATCTGTCCGAACTGCGTACCGGAGGTGCTCGCCGTGCCCGTGAATTACAGCCGCCGGCTGCACTGCTGACACTGCAGATCCCCGAATACGAGCAGTCGATTGATCATGCGGGATTCATTCGCAGCATGGATGATGCGGCTTTGCAGCGTGGTGAAGCGATCTATCGGCGAGTCTGCATGAACTGTCACGGGACAAAGGATGAGCCTGGGTCGCTGCCGACCTCGCTCAGATTCGCTGCCGGACAGTTCCGCAGCGGCAGTGATCCGTTCACGATGTATCAGACGCTGACTCGCGGCTTTGGCCTGATGGCCGCACAAACCTGGATGGTGCCATCCCAGAAGTACGATGTAATTCACTACATCCGCCAGACCATGCTGAAGCCACATAATCCCTCCCAATATTTCACGGTGCAGGAAGCGTGGCTGGCGGGTCTGCCCAAAGGTGATTCCCGTGGCCCTGAACCCAGCACGATTCAGCCGTGGAACGCGATGGACTACGGCCCTTCGCTGACGCATTCTTACGAAGTGCCCGGACCGCGGCACAACATCGCCCAGAAGGGCCTGGCTGTGCGTCTGGATGCAGGGTCCGGCGGTATCGCCCGGGGCCGGCACTGGATGCTGTTTGACACCGACACGCTGCGAATGGCGGCTGCCTGGAGTGCTCCGGAAAAGATTGATTCCGAGCGGAATTTTATTGACTGGCGCGGAATTCAGTTTAACGGGGAACACCAGATACATCCCACGATCAGCGGTCAGTTGCTGGCGGGCAATGCCGATGGTCCAGGCTGGGCCAGTCCCCGGCATGGCAGTTTTGCCGACGATCAGCGAGTGGCAGGCCGAGACGGGCGACGTTACGGCCCGCTGCCCAGAGAATGGGGTCGGTACCGCGGTCAGTACCTGCATGATCAGCACGTGATTTTGCACTATGAGGTGGGTGGTACTGATGTTCTGGAACTGCCCGGCCTGCGGACTGACGAACGCGGCGATCAGCCGGTCTTCCTTAGAACTTTCAACATCGGTCCGCGCACCAGTGACCTGCTGCTGCAGGTCGCCGAACAGCCTGGTGCAACACTGACGCAGGCCGCCTTGCCTGCCGGCAGCATTGCTGCTGGTGATGCGGTGCGTTTTGGTGCCCCCGCTCTCGCTGCAGCGACCAAAACGCCGTCACTGCCGGTGCAGTTTGACGGTGGCACCTGGCTGCAGTCCACTGACGCCAAAGCGTTTGATCTGACACAGTCGGATTTTACCATCACAGCCCGAGTCCGCACGAAGGGCAATGGCACCCTGTTTGCCCTGGCTCGCCCGACCCCTCAGTGGACGCCTGATGGCCAGGCTCTGTTTATTCGGGGCGGGCGGCTGGTCTACGACATTGGCTGGGTCGGAGCGGTGGAATCAAAACGCCGCGTGAATGATGGCAGATGGCACGATATCGCAGCGGTGTGGACAAAGTCCAGTCGCCGTCTGCAGCTTTGGATCGATGGCCGGCCGGATGCCGAAGGCACTCTGGCGGCAGGCCAGCAGCCTGCAGATGCCGTCATCAGACTGGGATTCACAGCCGGCAATTTTCCGCAGCCAGATTCATATCTGACGGGCGAACTGCAGTCAGTCAGTTTCTTCCAGCGTGCCCTTTCGCGGGAATTGGCGTCAGCCGACCAGGTTGCAGCCGCCGACGGCCTGATCGCTCGCTGGCACCTCGAGGGGGCAGCGGGATCTGAGCTGCCGGCAGCTTCCGGCAAAATTCCGCCGCTGCAGGTGCACCGGGGTGCTGCAACTGCGAAACCGGCTGCTCCGCTCTTCGCCGGTGTTGCTCCGGCAATGCCGGGGCTGCAGTTTCAGGCAGATTCAGATCGCCTGATGCTGCGAATTCCGGCTGGCGCTGATCCGCTGCGTTTCTCACTCTGGCTTTCAGAAAACGGTCAGCCGCTGCTGCAGGCTGAACCTGGAGCTTTGGCGACGGATGCGGATCTGCGCCCTCTGACCAAAGGCGGTCCGGCACGCTGGCCGCAGCGACTGACAACTCGAATCCAGACCCTGTATGACGGCGGCCCCTTTGCTCAGGATGCTCTGACACCACCGGAAACCAATCCTTGGCTTGCACAACTGCGACTGACAGGTCTGGACTTTTTTGCCGACGGTCGCATGGCCGTGTGCACGTGGGACGGAGATGTCTGGATTGTCAGCGGACTGCCGCATGGGCCGGAATTGTCATGGCAGCGAATTGCTGCCGGGCTGTATCAGCCGCTGGGCCTGAAGATCATCGCTGAGACTGTCTATCTGACCTGCCGCGACCAACTGGCAGTACTGCGAGATCTGAATGAAGACGGCGAAACCGATCTTGTGGAATGTCTCAACAGCGATCATCAGGTGACGGAACATTTCCACGAGTTTGCGATGGGGCTGCAGACCGATGCAGCCGGGAATTTCTATTACGCCAAGTCCGGACGTCATGCTTTGCCGGCAGTTGTCCCGCAGCACGGGACGCTGCTGAAAGTCACACCCGATGGTTCTCGCACGGAAATCCTGGCGACTGGCTTCCGGGCAGCCAACGGCGTCTGCCTGAATCCCGACGGTTCCTTTGTAGTGACGGACCAGGAGGGTTTCTGGAACCCTAAGAACCGCATCAACTGGGTCCTTCCGCCGACGGATGGGCAGCCGAAATTCTACGGCAACATGCTGGGCTATCATTCCGTGGAGGATGAATCGGACAGTGCCATGGAGCCGCCGCTGTGCTGGATTACCAACGAGTTTGACCGATCTCCTGGCGAACTGTTATGGGTGGATACGGACAAATGGGGTCCTCTGCAGGGCGGCCTAATGAATCTGTCGTACGGTTATGGAAAGGTATTCCTGGTGCTGCACGAGCAGACGGGCGGGCGTCGGCAGGGGGGGATGATCGAGCTGCCGATGCCGGCCTTCCCCACCGGTGTGATGCGCGGGCGGTTCAATCCGGCGGACGGGCAGTTGTATGTATGCGGCATGTTCGCGTGGGCCGGCAGCGCAACTCACCCAGGCGGGCTCTATCGCCTGCGTCTGCAGCAGAAGCCCCTGCACCTGCCGCTGGCAATGCATGCACAGCCACACGGACTGCAGCTGACATTCAGTGAACCGCTGGACCCGGCGAGTGTTAAGCCCGAGGCACTGCAGGTGAAAGCATGGGATCTGAAGCGAACCGCCGGATATGGCTCTAAGCACTTCAATGAACGCCCCTGGCAGGTTTCCGCGGCAACTCTCTCGGCAGACGGCCTGACGCTCAGCCTGCAAATTCCCGCACTGCAGCCAACGTGGGGAATGGAGGTCAGTTTTGATCTGCGAGCGACAGACGGAGGCCCCGTGCAGGGCCGGATTCACAACACCATTCATGTGACCGGTGAATCTTCCGGCAGCGTTCGATAGTCGCATCTTTCCTGAAAACCTGGCAATCATGCTGACAATCCTGCATACGGCAGACTGGCACCTTGGCCAGTCATTTCACGGTTACTCACGAGAATCTGAGCATGCTGCATTTCTTGACTGGCTGCTGCGGCAGCTGCACGAACTGAAACCGCACGCGCTGCTGCTGGCGGGGGATGTTTTTGATACCATACATCCGTCTGCCAAAGCTCAAAAACTTTTTTATGCGTTTTTGGCTCAGGCCCGCATGCTGCACCCGGATCTGCAGCTGGTAATTACCGCAGGTAACCATGATGCAGGATCCCGCCTTGAAGCGCCGGCAGGTCTGCTGGATGCATTCAGCATCCACATTATCGGCACGCCGCTGAATGCTGACGGTACCGAACTGGACTTTGAACGCCTGCTGGTGCCGCTGCGTGGTGACAGTGGCCAAACCGAAGCCATCGTGATTGCCATGCCATTTCTGCGACCAGCAGATGTGCCAGCGATGCCGGACTCCGAGGATCCCTTGCTGGCTGGAATTCGAGCGGCTTATGAACAGGCTGTTGCCGCTGCTGCAGCCATGAAAAACGCAGCAGCACCGCAGGCGGCACTGATTGCCATCGGTCACTGTCATCTTGCCGGAGGCCTGGAAACTCAGGATTCAGAGAGACGGCTGGTGGTCGGACATGCTGAAGCCATCGGACTGGACACATTTCCGTCAGAACTGGCCTATGTTGCACTGGGCCACTTGCATCGGGCCCAGCAGTTCCAGCAAGGCCGAATTCGATACAGTGGCAGCCCGATTCCACTCTCATTTACTGAAGCCGGATATCAGCACCAGATCATGCGGCTGGATTTTGTCGCCGGACAATTGCAGTCGCATCAGTCCATTCCTGTGCCGCGAACTCTTCCGCTGCTGACTGTGCCGGAACGCGGAGCTGCTCCGCTGGAAGACATCCTGCCTCAACTGCGCGAACTGCAGCAACTTCCTGATGTCCCTCTCGAGCAGCAGCCTTTTCTGCGAGTCAATGTTCTGGCCACCGGGCCGGATCCCACTCGGCGGCAGCAGATCGAACAGGCTTTGCAGGGCTGCAGCGTGCGACTGGTACAGATTCAGCCGCAGTCGGTGGCTGAACAGCAGTCCGAGGATGCGGCAACAGACTCGGCACCGGCCACAGCAGACCTCAGCACACTGACACCGGCCAGCGTGCTGACTCGCGAATATCAGCGAGTTTACGCCACTGAACCTCCGGCGGAACTGCTGCATGTGCTGAATCAGGTGCTGCTGCAGGAGGAGCTTCCAGCATGAGAATTCTGCGGATCACTGCCGAAAACCTCGCGTCACTGGCCGGTGTGCAGACAGTGGACTTCACGCAGGAACCACTGCGTTCAGCCGGGCTGTTCTCGATCATCGGCCCGACAGGCTCGGGCAAAAGCACCCTGCTGGACGCCCTCTGCCTGGCCCTCTACGACGACACTCCCCGACTGAAGCTGGTGAAGGGAACGGTTGAAATCAAGGGGCTGACCCAGCAGGATTCACGTAATCTGCTGCGCCGCGGGGCCACTTCCGGGATGGCTGAGGCAGCATTCACGGGAGTCGATGGTCAGACATGGACGGCGCAGTGGAAAGTCCGCCGAGCTCGCAATAAGGCGGAAGGGACACTGCAGACTGTCACCATGGCACTGTTTCGCGGCAACCTGCAGCCTGGAAAAAACGAACAGCTCGAAGTCGGCGGAAAGAAAACGGAAGTACTCACCGCGATCGAAGAACGCATCGGCCTGACCTTCGAACAGTTCACCAGGGCAGTGCTGCTGGCACAGAATGAATTCTCGGCCTTCCTGAAGGCCAAGGACGACGATCGGGCCACTATCCTCGAGGCCCTCACCGGCATGGAGATTTTCCGCAACATATCCAGGGCCGTGTATCAGCAGACTGCTGACAAGTCCAGGGAACTGCAGCGTCTGCGAGACCAGATGCAGGGACAGACACCTTTGGCGGCGGACGCCAGAGCTGAGGCTGAGCACCAGCGAACACAGGCTCAGGCCACATTGGCTGCAGCTCAGCTGCAGACTGAGCAATGGAAGCAGCAGTTGAGCTGGCATAATGTCCTGCAGCAGCAGCTCGCGGATCTGCAGCAGGCTGAAGAACGACATACGGCAGCTTGCCAGGCCGATCAGCAGGCGGAATCAGACCGACGGCAACTGCAGGTCACCAGCAGGATTCAGCGGGAAGCCAGCAGTCTTGTGCAGCTGGTTGCCGCGGCAGGTCGCAGGCTGCAGACGGCTCAGCAGAAGCTGCAGGAGGATACTGCGGCGGAGGCGGAGTGCCTCGAGTCATTATCGTCAGCCGAGCAGGCAGCTGCAAACGCACAGCAGGCAGAACAATTGCTGCTGCAGACTTACGCTGACCTGCAGCCTGACATCAATGCGGCTGTGAAGCTGGATGCGGAACTGCTGCTGAAACAGCCGTTGCTGAAACAGGCTGATCAGGAATTGCAGCAGGCCACACTTTCGCACACACAGGCCACGACGGCTCTGCAGCATAACCGCTCAGCCCTGCAGGAACAGCAGGCGGAAGATGAGCGACTGCTGATGGAACAGCAGACATTTGCGGAACTGCAGCCGCTGGCGGCACAAGCGGAAGTCTGGCTGCAAAGACTGCAGGATCTGACACGCAGTCGGCAGCAGCTGACGATCATCGAAGATCAGTTGCGGCAGACTGAGGTCGAACTGCAACGGCAACAAAAGTTGGCTCAGCAACAGGATATCGAGCACCAGGCTGATCTGCAGAAGGTCACTCAGCTAACGGACGAACTCAGTCAGGCTCGTGCTCGGCTGCCGCAGCTCGCGCCCGATCACCTCGACCAGACTGAACGACAACTGCAGGACGATCAGGATCAGCTCCGAATTTTTGCCCTGACTCTGCACCAGCTGACCAGCCGCAGGTCCGGTATCAGCGATACTGAGCAGAAGCTTGGGACACGGGCTGCGGAACTGCTGGCGGATGAGCAGCGGTTGCTGCAGGCATTGCAGGAACTTCCCGTGGCAACGCAGCGGGTGGAGGCGGCAAAACAAACGGCCGAGCTGCTGCGGAACGCTCTGGATGATCACTCGGAACGTCTGCGTGCAGCACTGCAGCAGCACCAGCCCTGCCCTGTTTGCGGATCCACCGAACATCCCTGGCACGCTCAGGCAACGGGAATCGGGCTGGAGACACTGCGGCAGGCAGAGCAGACAGTCAGCGAGCTGGCGGAGCGGGAGCGGCAGCTGCGTGACAGTAAACAGAACCTTGAGGGAGCAATCCGAATCCAGAGACAGCAGCAGGCGCAGTTGCAGGCAGATCTGCAGCAGCAGACGCAGCAAATGCAGGCAACGCAAACAGAGCTGCAGAACCTCGCCGGCAAGGCTGAGGCAGCAGCCATCCTGCAACTGCCCGAGTCCGAATGGTTGCCAGCTCAGCAGCAGCTGCAAAATCAGATCAACGAACAGCTGAAGCAGATCCGTGAAGAGCGACAGCAGGTCCGGCGACAGGAACGAGTCTGCCGCGAACTGGAGCAGCAGCGTGAAAGTTTGCTGCTGGAGCAGCAGCAGCGGCAGGCTCAGCGATCAGAGTGTGCCAGCCAGCTCAGCAGTCTGCGGGGGCAACAGCAGACAAAACAGCAGCAGTTTGAAGAGCGGCAGCTGGACTTGCAGCGGCAGGAACAAGTGCTGCAGCCGCTGTGGCTGCAGTTGCCTCAGGGTCAGACTGAATTTACGGCTGATGCTGCAGCATTCTGTGAAACAATCAAGCATCGCTGGCTGCAGCTGCAGGCCGTGCAGAAGGCTCTCGATGACAATCACACACAGACGAAGATACTGACCTCACAGTTACCCAGGCTACAACATGCAGCGGATGTCGCCAAACAGATGCTGCTGCAGCGAACGTGCGAGCAGCATTCGGCCCGCTCTGCATTCGAAGTACTGCAGCGGAGGAGGACGCTGCTGCTGAACGGGCGAACTGTGGAAGAGGTGCAGCTGGAGCAGCGGCATAGACGTGAGCAGGCTGAAAAACAGCGAATCAGTGCGAATGCAGAGCGGGATCGGCTGCTGCAGCAACATGCAGATGCCAAAACCAGTGCAGTCGCCGCAAAACATGCGATTAGGCAGATCACACGCGAGGAAGAGCAGGCGGTTGCGGAAGTCGACCACTGGATGCAGACTTTCCACACTGAAACCGGCCATGCCATCGATCAGACTTCGCTGCAGCAACAACTGTCAGTGCCGGCTGAAACGCTGGAAGCTGAGGAAAGGCGACTGCAGACAATTCGGGATGCGGTAACTCGCAGCGAAACACAACTGGATACATGCCGAAAGACAATCAAGAAACATCGCGAAACAGCAGCACCCGAAAACGATGCTGCTCAGATTCAACAGCTGCTGCAGGATCAGGAGCCACTGCTGCGTGATCGCACTGAGCAGCTGCAGACGGTCGAGTTCTCACTGCGGCAGGATGATCAGGTTCGCCAGCGTCATGCGAACCTGACAATGCAACTGGAACAGTCTGAAGCAACTGCCGGCCCCTGGCTGAAGCTCAACGATCTGATCGGCTCGGCAGACGGAAAAAAATTCAGCCTGCTGGCTCAGCAGGTCACGCTGGACCTGCTGCTGCAGCATGCCAATCTGCAGCTGCGTGAACTGGCGTCACGGTACCGCCTCGAACGGCTGGCCGAATCACTGAATCTTTCAGTCGTGGATCAGGACCTCGGAGACGAACGGCGGTCTGTGCATTCTCTGTCGGGGGGCGAGACATTTCTGGCGTCGCTGGCTCTGGCTCTGGGCCTCGCATCGCTGACTTCCAGCTGCGTGCGGATTGAATCACTGTTCATCGATGAGGGATTCGGCAGCCTCGACGAGGAGACGCTGGAGGTGGCCATGAATGCACTGGCACACCTGCAGTCACAGGGCCGTCGGGTAGGCATCATCACGCACGTCGAACGTATGAAGGATGCAATTCCGGTCCAGATCCGCATCCAGCGGACAGCCGGCGGAGCATCCAGAATCGTGCTGCCACAAAGCCCGTCAGCAACTGACAGCACCTGATGCCGACGGAACCGTGTTCATTATTGGGTACGCCCGCTCCCTGACGGTCGCGGCTGCTGCTGACCACCGATCAATGATCAATGTTGCGTGATCGCCCCGATGTCCTCGAAGAACAGTCGGATGTCCCGCAGCGTCGCAGGCTGAATCATCGTTCCTCCATAGCGAGTCGACACGATGGCTTTGCGAACAGTTTCAGCATCCCCCGCTGCGAAGACGGCCAGACAGGGGACCCTCTGAGTTCTGGCCCAGGCCTGTACCTGCGGATAAACCTGCAGCACATCCTGCGGCGAAGTATCGGCCAGAAACAGCATGCCATCAGGTGGAGTCGTCTTGAGCTTCTGCAGAGCATTCTCGGCAGAGGGCATGATTGTGATCTGAAAGTTGTGGCGACCGAAATATTCCTTCAAAGCTTCGATGCGTTTCTTTTGAGTATCCACGATCAGCAGTCGGAAATCCGGCCGCACCTCAACTCGAAGATCTGCCTGCCCCTGCACTGCCGCTTCCGCTGCATCACCCAGCGACGTCAGCAGCGGACGCAGATCTCGGACAGCCTCAGTCGCCGACTGGTAGCGAGCCGACGGGCTGACCTGCATCAGTTTTTCACAGACCTTGATACATCCGGCTGGCAGTGACGGATTGACGGAAGCCAACGGGCGAGCACTGGTGTAGCGACCCAGCAGCATCCGCTCTTCCCGATCCCTCGTCCGCTCCCACGGACCTTCACCCGTCAGCAACTCATAGAAGATTGCTCCGGCAAAGAAGAGGTCACTGCGAGGATCGTTGCGGGGGGCATTGGTACCACGCTCCAGCGTTGCATACTCAAGTGCCCGCTGGTTCTCTTCTGTGCCCTGCTGAGCTTGCGTTTCCACCCCCGCAAGGCCAAAGTCAACCAGCTTGGCTACCCCCGTGCTGCTCATCAGCACATTGGTCAGTTTCAGGTCCCGATGAGTCACTCCCCGGGTCAGAGCATACTCAAGACCCAAACAGATATGCAGAAGGCAGCGAGTTGCTTCGAGCGGGTTGGAGAACTTGCGGATCTTCAGAAATTCCCGCAGATTTCCACCCTCCACGAACTCCATCGTGAAATACTGAAACCGCCCTTCGGTGGCAATGTCGTAGATCGGTACCACGTTTGGATGTAAGAACTTCTGACAGATGCGAGCCTCACGCTGAAAAGCAGTGACCGCGCGAGGATCGTCGGCCCATCGCTCACGCAGCAGCTTCAGAGCTACGACTTCACCCGTCTCAATATTCGCAGCGCGAAAAACGCGAGCAAAACTGCCAGACGCATTGCGGTACAGCAGCTTATAACGCCCCAGCACCAAACCTTCCGTTTCACCTTTTAATATCCGACCGCTCTGCAGCGATGTAAGCAACTGACGACGCTCCAGCATCTGCAGCACTGCTGCCACATCCGCAGCCGCATCGTACTCAGACTGAACACGAGCCAAATCCTGCAAACTCAGAAGGCGGGACGTCAGCAGCCACGTCCGCAGTGTATCTTTAGTCTTGATTAAGGGCATAACAGATTGAGAAATAACAGGCCCGTGCAAGCGACCAACAAATGCAGCCGCAAAGAAAGAAGCAGGGACTGAGCAGGATTAAGAGTGGAGAATGAACAGAAGTTTCGGAGCAGATTATGAACGAATCACGAGGAAACCGCGGGAAAATCCGGATCGCAGGGCCGGAATCGGCGAAAACTGTAACTTCCTGCCCGAACTACGCAACCTGCCACGCCTCGAATCCCGGGAATGTGAGCAGAAAACAAATCAGACTGCCGGGTCCGCTGCCAGAGCAATGCAGCGGAAGAAAACGGCCGCCAGAGGTGGCACCGTAATGCACAGACTGTGCGTGCGACCATGGGCAGACTCAGCAGTCGAGTAGACACCGCCCTGATTCCCAACACCGGAACCTCCGTACAGGTGGCTATCAGAGTTCAGTTCCTCACGGTAATAACCCGGCTGCGGCACTCCCAATCGATAACCGCTGCAGACCGCCGGAGTGTAGTTCAGCACCACCACAATTCGCTCGCTGACATCTTCGGACGAACGCAGCCAGGCCGCCACGCAGTTGGTCGAGTCATCCCCGACAATCCACTCAAACCCGCAGCTGTCGTGATCTGCGCGATGCAGCCCAGGCAACTCACGATACAGCCGATTCAGATCTTGCAGCAGCCGTCGCACGCCCTCATGCGCAGGAAATTTCCGCAGCGACCAGTCCAGCTCGCCATCATGATTCCACTCGGTCCACTGGCCCAGCTCAGCACCCATAAATTGCAGTTTCTTCCCCGGCGCGGCATACTGCGCTGCCAGCAGCAGCCGCAAGCCCGCCAACTGCTGCCACTGATCACCGGGCATCTGAGATGCCAGGGAACGCTTGCCGTGCACGACCTCGTCATGTGACAAAGGCAATACAAAATTCTCCTCAAAGGCATACACAGTTCGGAAGGTCACTTCCTGCAGGTGCCAGGCACGATGAACAGGCTCACGCCGCAGAAACTGCAGCGTGTCGTTCATCCAGCCCATGTCCCACTTCATAGTAAAGCCCAGTCCCCCCAAGTGCACCGGACGCGAAACGCCAGGCCAGGCCGTCGATTCTTCAGCAATTGTCATAATCCCCGGAAACTCAGCATGCAGCACCGTGTTCAGACGCCGCAAAAACTCAATCGCCTCCAGATTCTCACGACCACCATGCTGATTGGGCACCCACTGACCTGAATCCCGCGAATAGTCCAGATACAGCATCGATGCCACAGCATCCACCCGAATGCCGTCCACGTGATAGACGTCACACCAGAACCTCGCACTGGAAATCAAAAACTCACTCACCTCGCGGCGACCGTAATTGAAAATCAAGGTATTCCAGTCGCGATGAAAACCACGCCGCGGATCCGCATGCTCATAAAGACACGTACCATCAAAACCGGCCAGAGCATGACCGTCCGTCGGGAAATGCCCGGGCACCCAGTCCAGCAGAACGCCAATTCCTCGCCGATGCAGATGATCGACAAAATATTGGAAATCCTGGGGCGAGCCGAAGCGGGACGTCGGAGCAAAATAGCCGGTGGTCTGGTAACCCCACGATCCGTCAAACGGATGCTCGGTGATCGGCAACAGCTGCACATGCGTATGACCAAGCTCTGAGGCGTAGTCAGCCAGTGCATGCGCCAGTTCACGATAGTTGAAAAACTGACGACCATCCTTCGGACGACGCCAGCTTCCCAGATGAACCTCATAGATCGACAAGGGCGTTCGCATCCAGTCCGTCGCTGCACGACGCTGCAGCCACTCGGAGTCCCGCCAGGCAAAATCCCGCAGACTCCAGACCACCGATGCCGTCTGCGGCCGACACTCAAAACAAAACCCCGCAGGGTCCGCTTTCTCCAGCAGATAGCCCGCATGAGTCCGAATGGCGTACTTGTAGCGAGTCCCCGGGGTCACGTTCGACAGCGTCCCCTGCCAGACACCCGTATCCGACGAATGCAGCCAGTCCCGACCCGAAGTCCAGCCATTGCTGTCGCTGATCACCGACACCTCTTTGGCATTTGGAGCCCAGACGGCAAATCGCACGCCGCCAGGAACCAGATGCGCACCCAAGTATCGGTACAAAGTGGTTTCGTCCACCGGCTGGTCAAATGTGCCACGAACGCCCGGTTGAATTTGCAGCACACCCCTCTGCGGTGCAGTCAGCATGGCCGTTCACCTGGTAAAAACAAACAGCAGTTCATGTTGGAGCCCCCATCATATCGACTGCAGCCCGACTCGTCAGCGCTGCACGCACAACGATCGCCACGTTCCCGGTTCCCCCAACAACTGCCCCATGCAACTCCCTCCCAGTCGCGAAATCCCACCCATAACACCACGCTTTTCTGAAACTCGAAAAAACACCTCCCAAGTGCGGTTTTTGCGTCACAAAAGGGAATCTGGTAAAAATAAGCCGAGCCGATTGACACTCAGTCACCTGTCAAAATAGTCTTCTGTTAACGATCGCACGGACTTTGCCGGCGGAAATGGATCCGCAAGGTAAACCCGTCAGAGGCTGGCCGGCCCGCATCACGATCAGGCTCGGCCATTCATCAGATGAGGATTTCACAATGCGTTACATGACACTGCTGGCTCTGCTGGCAACATCTCTGTTCGCCAGCCCGGCTGAAGCCGGTCGCTGCCGTCCCGCAAAGAAAAGCTGCTGCGCTGCTGCAACAGCCCCGGCCGACGAAGTCAAGCCCTGCTGCGAGGCAGAAGCTAAGCCATGCTGCAAGACCGCTGAGCCGAAGCCATGCTGCAAGACCGCTGAGCCGAAGCCATGCTGCAAGACCGCTGAGCCGAAGCCATGCCGTCGCCTGATCGTTCGCCCCTGCCGCAAGGTCGCTGCAAAGCCATGCTGCCACGCTGCGGCTCCGGCCGCCGCTGCTGCACCAGCAGCTGAAGCTGCTGCCCCCGCAGCACCAGCTGCCGAAAAGAAGGCTGACGTGCCAGCTCCGCCAGCAGCTGCTCCAGAAGCCAAGTGATTTCACATCCTGAAATCTCCAACGAAAGTCCCTGACTGCGGTTCGCCCGGTCAGGGATTTTTTTTCGCCGATGCCCCTGAACCAGTTCGTCAACGCGCCCGGTCAGTCAACGCGATAGTGCCGCAGTTGCTCTTCATCCAGCTCCACCCCCAGACCCGATCCCGTCGGAACCTCGGCCGCAGGAGGCCCCAGTCGCAGTGACTCAGTGATCAAATCAGCCTCGTGATAAAATGGACCTATCGTGTCCGCCGGAAATGCGTCCGTGTCCACCTCTGGAAATGCTGCCGCCACCTGCAGCATCGCCGCCGTCCCGATTCCCAGTTCCAGATTGCTGCCAATCGTGCATCGCAGTCCGGCAGCTCGCGCCACCGCCACAATGTCAGACGTGGCCGCAATTCCACCATGCTTGCCAGGATAAATGCTGAAAATATCGGCCGCTCGATGCTGCGTCAGCTGCCACGCATCCTGCAAAGTAAACACGCTCTCGTCCGCCATAATCGGCACCACAGACTCACGACGCAGCTCAGCCAGCGCAGCAAAATCACCAGCCGGAATCGGCTGCTCCGCCAGCAAAATCCGCTGGTCTCGCAACTCACGCAGACAATAGCGAGCCTGCTGGATTGTCCAGCCACAGTTCGAATCAATCGTCACCGGAATGTCAGGCCCGCACACCTCACACACCGCCCGCACTCGCGCAATATCAGTTTCCGGGTCCAGACCAGTTTTCACCTTCACACAACTGACACCCAATGCCAGATGCTGCTCAGCCATCCGCCGCGAACCGTCAATATCCCGCGCCCAGACCACCAGCTTAATTCGCACACGATCTCGCACACAGCCACCCAATAGCTGCCAGACAGGCAACCCGGCTGACTTCCCCGCCAGATCCCAGCAGGCCATCTCAATCGCCGACTTCGTGAACGGATTCAGCTTGACCAGGAAATCCATCGTCCTACGAATTGACGTAATGTCTCGCGGATCACGACCCAGTAAGGCAGCAGCAAGGTATTCGCGAATCAACGCAAGTACCGTGCCCTGAGTCTCGCCGGACCACAACGCCGAAACAGTCGCCTCACCTAACCCGATCAGCCCCTGATCCGTATGCACCTTCACAATCACATACGGACTGGTCGCATGCTCGCCATGCGCCGTCTTGGCCGTCATTCCGGACTTCAATGGAACACAGACCGGAATCGCTTCGATTGCAGTGATCTTCACCAGAGATCTCCCCGCGACCAGTCAGCCAATCATTCGTCCTGATGCTTCGGCTCCGGCAGCACAAACGTCAATACGGTCCCCACCACCGCGTAACAGCCGGCCACGATCGCGCACATCAGAGCGATTTTTTCGGGTTTTGGCGGAGTCGAGGCGGAAAGCGTAAGAGTAATAAACGCGGCTGCCGTCCCAATCACCCGACCACCAATATTCGCCGCAAAACTCTCGCCGGTACCACGCAAATGCACCGGGAATACCAGCGGAATGTAATTACCCCAGAAACTCATCTGACCCACCACCAGCACGCCCGCCAAAAACACGGCCATCTGGAATGTCCCCAGACTACCGACGGTATTCAGATTGTTCGACAGCCACCAGTACAGCCCCGGTATCAGAAACAGACTGGGAATCTGGAACAGACGGAACAAAGTCCGTCGACTGGCAACCTGTACGGCCAGCACCGCCAGCAGCACTCGACCCACCAGACCGCCAGTTTCCTGCCAAGTCTGCACCGAACCGGTGATCGCGTCCGTTGTGTTGCCCTTGATAGCCCCCAGCTCTTTCGGAGTCAGCTTTTTGCCGTCCGCCGCAGCCTTCTCTGAAGCCGCTGCCTGCGCCTTTTCCACAGCTGCCTTCACATCCACATGACCGGGCAGAATCTGAGGATTCTGCTGGATCGCGCCAAATGCCAGACCAAACGTGGTGGCGAACACAATCGTCGTTGTCAGCGTTGTCCCCAGCAGTTGCGGGCTGAACAGAGCCGCTATGCTAGGACGCTTCAGCGTGCCTTCCTGACGTTTCTTCTGCCAAGCCGGAGATTCCGGCAGGAACGGACGAATCAGAATCAGTGGAATCGCCGGAATCAGCCCGGAAATCAGAGTATATCGCCAGGCCGCATTCACGCCCTGAATGGCCGGCAAATCCTCAGCAAACTTCGCTGCTGCCGTGTTCATCAAAGCCACCATCACCCCGCCCAGTGAGGAAAAGGCCTGAGTATACCCGAGCACCTTTTCACGCTGCTGCGGATTCGGAAAAAGCTCGGCCAGCCACGCAACCGCCGCCACAAATTCCACACACACTCCCACAAACACGCAGCAGCGGAAAAACAACAACTGATACAAACTGGTGGAAAAACCGGCAGCACAGGCACCAAATGCATACAGCAAAATGCTCCACGTCAGTACCGTTCGCCGACCCAGCCGGTCCGTCAGGTAACCACCCAAAAGACCAAATACCCCGCCGGCCAAAGCGGGCACAAAGAACAGTGTCCGCGCCCAGTCGACATACAGCGGGCCACCCGGCAGCCAGTCCTGAGGATTCTGCCCCTCCGCCAGCACATGCAAATCTGCAATCGCTGTCTTCACGATCAGCGGCAGCATCAGCAGTTCATAAATGTCGAAGGCAAACCCAATCGAGGCGATTGTGCAGATCAGCCACTGCACGGACGTCAATGCCTGAGCGGCAGGTGAGGTCGGTTTATCTGGAGTGGACATGGGGCAAAATCCGCGGCAAACAAGAGACGGGGAACACAGCAGCAGGAGCCCGCCAACACAGCAGACCCGTTACCGGACCCGCAACGGGCCGGAAGACCCTTTATTGTGGAACCTTCGCCGTATGAACGCAACCTCGCCAGCCGAATTGCCACCACATCCGCGAAACTCAGTTCACCCGGGTCCCGAGTCGCTCCGCCGCCTTCGCTCCCTCCGCCCCTTTCGCTGCCTTCGTCGGATCAGTAAACAGCCGCACCGTTACGCGAGTGTTCGCTTTGATCTCGGAGCCCGGCTTTGGATCCTGCGACTCCACTGTGTAAATCGCTGCCTTCGTCGCCGCTGGCGGCCCTGGCAGCAAAACCACACGACTGTCTTTCGGATTCTTTTCGTCGCGAGATAGCCCCAGCGCCTGCAATGTTTCCACAGCCTGCTTGTGCGGCTGGCCAATCAGATCCGGGACCCGACTGGCCTCAATCTGCGTTGCCGGTCGCTGCTGACCTCGCGGAAGACCCTTTTCCAGTGGCACCTTTTCTGCCGGCAGAGGACCACTATCGTCAGCTAATTCCTGAAGTCCCTCACCTTCCCCCGTGCGGATAATCGTCCAGCCAGACAAATTTGGCTCGAACGATGGCTTCCCGCCATTCCAAAAATTCCTGATGAAACTCTTCTGGTTGATCTGCAGCTTCTCAAAGCGATACACAGTGACCCTGGTTTCCGCCGGATCATACATCTGCACCGCAATCGGCAGCCAGGTCTGCAGATCCAGCATCACGTCCGCATGATGCCACGAAGCAGCATCCTGCGGCAAATTCGGGTAGATCACCAGGTGCAGTCGAGTCGCACCGGGTTTCGGTGACTGGCTTTTGTGGTATCCAATTTCAAAGCGATGACGAGCCTTTTCACGGGGCATGCCAAACAGAAATGGCAGCGGGCTGTCCATAATGTTCGTGCCCTGCATTGCAGCAGGGATCGCCATGATGACGGCCTGCTTCTTTTGCGGGGTCATCTGGAAAATCCGCTGGCCATTGCACCACCACTCTTCATCCTCACTATCCGTCAGATCAAACGGTTCTCCCGTCGTTTTCAGCCGATGCGGACTGGGGCGACCGCTTTGCTTCGCATCAGCCACTTCCTGCTGACGACGCCCAAGCACCTGCGGTGTAACACGAGTAAAAATGAGTTCCATCTTGCCTTTATCCGGCTGCTCATAGGCAAAATTGCCACGGGACAGTTTTTCCGTCTCAAACGTCAGATCATATTCATGACGCCAGATATCACCTTCCATCCGGAAAATGCCGCTGCTCGCCTTTGACCACTGCTCCAGATAGCCGTCCAACTCCTGCTCCTGTTCGGCTGTCATCGCCGGAGCACGCCGGCCCTGCGGACGTCCCTTCATTGTGATCACAGCACCTTCGGCTGCAGGCTGCTCAGCACCCTCAGCAGGCGTCTCGGCGTCACCGGCCACTGCACCGCCTGCAGATTCATCAGCCAGACGGCTGCGGCCCGCAGGAGCCGCTTTCGTGCCACGAGACGTCTGCAACGGTCCGCTTACCCCGCCAGCCTGCGACTTTCCCTGACGAACCTGAGCCGGCAGGCTCGGCAATGACAACAGCAGGTAAACAAGACACCCCACAGCAGCAACAGACCTGACCATCGGACTCCCTTCCGACGCCGAAACCTTGGCAGTTTCAGCTTCTGCAGTGCCGACCAGCACCATTCGCTTCCCTGCGAACACGGCTGCCAGCACTCATTTTCCCGATCTCAACCCTTTGAGTGGCCCACAGAACCAGCAAAAGTCTGAGGTTTTTAGCGGATTATCGAGATTCGCTCCAGATCGGTTTCCCCGACAAATCACTGCAAAAATGCGGTGCCCGAAGGGAAATTCAATAAAATTTGCAACCGAATTCTCTAGTTCCGGTCGACCGGCACTCGCACTGCAGCAAAATACGCCTCCAGTGAAACTGCAGCGGCAGTTTCTGCCGCAGCAACACCTCTGCCCCTCAGCCAGACGAAGCCTTCCCCACGCGAAAAACACCCAGCCAGCACTGCAAGCCGGCTTAATCTGACCGTAATTCTGTATCCATCTGCATCAATTCCCAGTTTCAGTCTGCCCAGCAGCAATTAGCAGTGGGATACTGCAGGTCGGTGAGCCACAGTCGATCCCGCAGGAACACTTACCCTGAACTGCGTCGTGCTCGTGGAAGACGATCTGGTCATGTCCCGCGTTATCAGCGAATATCTGACTGCCAACGATTTTTGAGTGCGAGCCGTTAGTTCCGGCCGAGCCGCCATGGAACTGATTCAGCAGGAACCTCCGTCGATCGTCGTGCTGGATGTCAACCCGCCGGATATCGACGGATTTAGCCTGTGCCTGTGCCTGCGTCTGCGTGAAAACTATCACGGGGCCATCGTCATCGTAACGGCTTGAACCACCGACGGGGATGAAATCCTCGGGCTGGACTGCGTCGCCGATGACTACATCGTCAAGCCCGTTCGTCCCGCTGTGCTGCTGGCACGTCTCCGCAGTCACCTGCGGCAAAAATACGACATCGATTCCAGCGACCCAAGACTTCAAATCGGACACCTGCCGGTATTCCCGATCCGTCGTACCTGTCAAATTGCTGACCGTCAACCGGCACTCTCCGGAAACGAATTCGAACTGCTGATGCACCTGATCAAACATGCGGGCCAAAGAATCAGTCGCGAGGAACTGCACACACTGGTGATTCCAGAACCATGGTCACCCAGTGATCGCAACATTGATCTCCGGATCTCCCGTCTCAGGCAGAAACTGGGCAGTCCTGAAACTTCCGGCCTGCAGATTCGTTCGGTCCGCAATGTCGGCTATGAACTGGTACAGGCCACATGAAAATCCTGTTTCTAAAATGCGGTCTCCTGTTCACCATCATTTCTTGCATTTTCGCCGGTGCTTACCCTTTTGCGATCGGCAGAGAACACTTCAACGATCGTGATTGAATTCAATCCGGTAGTGTCCGTCTCCAGATTGCAGGTCCGAGGATGGCTGCGCAGAAACTTCAGCAACTCGATGCAACGGAGTCCGTCGATCAGGTGTCTGCAAATCGCCGCGCATTTCAGCACGTGATGCGAAAAATGATCGTTAATGCATGGCTGTATGCCTATGCCAGCATTCAAGTTTCAGCCCTCTCGGCCACGCTGCCGTCGCCCGCTGCCCTGAACGGACGCAACACGGCCCAAATTCAGCAGCAGACCGCATCCGACCAGCACTGCATTTGCGTCACGGTTGAAGATGACGGTCCCTGGATTTTCGCCAGCGGGCACTCCGAAGCACTCGCGCCACTGGTCAGCCTGGCGGAACGACCCGGTTTTCCGAATTCCGTCAACCCGCCGCTAAATCGATCTCAGTACGGTGGATACGGGATGGGTCTGGCTATCGTCAAACGCCTTCTAGAACAGCCCGGCGGAACCATCGCAATTGAAACTTTCAGTCTCGGCCGCTGCCGCGTCCGCACACTGTGTGCCCAGTCAAAACATCAGCGGAGAAATCATCTCGTAGCCGCCAGAATCCTGTAAAAAACTCCAGAATTTTATTGAATTGGATCTATCTGATGTTCTCAGAAACTGCCGGACTGCGGGAAACTCTACACCCTCTTCGCCGTTCGTAACTCAGGATTCGCCACTGATGACCGCCTCACAACACCCCCCCGGTGACGCTGCTCCGCATCTCAGGCTGCTGCTGCTCCTGCTGCTGCTGGTCCCCTGCATCGGTTCGGCAGTCGTCCGGCTGAAGTCTGACTCAGCCCCCGCGCTGCAGGTCGTTACCGAACGCCCGGCACTTGTGTTCGAAACCTATCTGGCCGACTCCAGCCAGTACGAAGCAGAATCACGACCGGTCATCACCGAAGAATTTTATTTCCGCAATCAAGGTCGCAACCCGGTCGAGATCATCGAGTTGAAACCCAGTTGCGGCTGCCTCGCACCACAGGCTTCGTCACGCATCATCGAATCCGGTTCCACCGGCAGGATCACCCTGCCCGTGCGCACGGCGAACGAACCGGCCGGTTTCCGCGAATACATGGTCAACGTCCGCTACAACGACCCCCAGCCCCGCGAAGTCACCCTGACCTGCCGCATGCTGCTGCCCGAAAAGAAACTGCTGATTGAACCGCGAGTCGTCATGGTGATGGGCCAGCCGGCTGCCGATGCCACGTACAACGTTAACATTTCAGATTTCCGCGAGGGTCGCGCAGAGCAGCCTATCCAGATAGCTCGAATTGAAGCCACACCCTTCTTCATCCAGGCCAGTCTCGCCGGACAGTCCACCGGCTCTGAACTTAGCCAGACCCGCCTGAATATCCGCTTTACCAGCGATCAGCCTCCGGGACAACATCGTGGACTGGTCTCGGTCTTCACCAACGACCCCGATTATCCGGTCATCCAGATCCCGGTCGTCTCGGGCAGCCGCATCTCTGGTACTGCCCCCGGCGAAAACAACCGCCCTCCGGATGCCCCCCGAGCACGCTCAGCACCGGAAATGGGGCGAGTCGTCGTCAACAGAAATGCCGTCAGCCAGTCGGCAGGGTCCGACCTGCAAATTATCGCCCCGGCAGACTGGACACCCGGTACCATCGACTGCTGGCCCGCTCAGGTGAATGCCAACATCACACCCGTGCCAACAGACAGCGACACTGAACCTCAGTCGCCTGAACAGCACAAATTTCGACTGACAATCGGACTCAGTGATCTGCCACCCGCCGGATTACAGCGGGGAGTCCTAACGCTGCACTTTTCGACGCCGACAGGCCCGCGAATACTGACAGTTCCCCTGTCATTTGTCTGGCTTTAACGCACCAGACCACACCCAGCGATACAAATTGCGACTGTCCACATAACGCGACTCCGACGCCGCCGAGCCCAGCACCACCACAATCAGCCGACGACCATCACGCTCACCCACCGACACCAGACACGCACCCGCCTTGTCCGTCGTACCAGTCTTGACTCCCGCATAACCGGCCATCCCCAGCAACTCGTTTGTATTTTTCCACAACACATTCCGCTGATAGCCTCCCTGTCCCGATACGACAACTCCTCGCTGTCGAGTCGTGATGACCTGGTTCAGAACCGGACTTTCCAGCATCCGCTGAGCCAGCCTCGCAAGATCAAACGCCGACGCATAATGCGCGGGACCAGTCAGGCCATGCGGATTTTCAAAATGAGTATTCACGATGCCAAGAGCACCCGCTTCCGCATTCATCGCCTGCACAAACCGCTGCAGCGGGTCATCCGACGGCGTTTCACCCGCCGGCAAGGTCAGTTCCAGTCGCTCCAGCACACGTCCGCCAAAATGTTCGGCCAGCGCCACCGACATGTCGTTCCCCGAAGGCAGCATCAAACCAAACAAAGCTTCCTGTACCGGCAGCGATTCACCACTGCGGACTCCCGAGGTTGAACCAATGGTGTTATCGCCGCGAGCCGACATTGTCAGAGTCTCCTGAGCCAGTTCGGGAGATTTCTGCAGTAACTTTGCCACCAGCCAGGCCGTCATCATCTTTGTCGTGCTGGCCATGTCCTTCCTTGCCAGAGACTCATGGCCCGCCAGCTCAGTCCCCGTAACGGCATCCACAATCGTCCATGCGTCGGCGGTGACCAGCGGCGGCCCCGCCAGCGGCTCCGCAGGCTCCAGCGGCAATGATTCTGAATTCACAACGTCCGGAGCCGGAACCGGATCAGGCTCCACGACTGGCCCCAGCTTCTGCCAAAAATCCGCCCGCACCACTCCATCCACCGCCAAACCGGACGACTCCTGAAACCTTCGCACAGCAGCCTCGGTTGCCGGTCCGAAATCTCCGTCCACTCCCAGCGCAGGAGTTGGCTGCAGCCTGGCATTCAATGTTCGCTGCAGCATTTCCACTCGCTGGCCAAACGCCCCCAGCTTTAGTTCCGGGTCAACCGCAGTCCCCTGCTTCCACACCGGATTGAAATGCTCCCACGCCGCCTGCGCAACTTTGGCAATCAGTTCGTGAGCCGAATTGTTGTCCTCCCAGCTGCGATCTTCGTTTTCAGTCGTCAGGACACAAATGGCAAATACTCCACCAGGCCCGAAAATCAGACCGGCATCCGTGCGAGATGCAGCCACCGCACCGCTCTTGTGAGCAATTCGGGTGCCGCGCGGCAGTCGCGCTGCCAGCATCGTGGCATCCTCACAGCTCTCCAGATGCTGCAGCATTGCCTGACACGATTCAGGCTTCGCCGCAGTGCCTCGCTGAATCTGCTCCAGCAGCCCAATCGTCTCCAGAGCTGTGGTGCTGCCCAGCCCATACAGTCGACTGCGTTCCGGAGCAATCGTGGTGTCACCGCGGTAGACAAAGGAATTCAGTCGAGTCTCTGTATAGCCGAGTTCCTGCATGCAGGCTGCGACTGCCGGCAGACCAGTTTCACGAACCACCAGATTCGTCGCAGTGTTATCCGAATAACGAATCATCAGGCGCATCGCATCCCGCACCGACAGCTGCAGCCCCGACGAAAAATGGCCGGTGAGAATTCCTGAGCCCGGCACCTTGTCGGTGTCAGCAAGAGTCACCAGCTTTGCGGGATCAAGCTGCCCCGCATCCGCCTGTCGGTAAGCAGTGACCAGCACCGGCAGTTTGATCAGACTGGCCGTCGGCTGCACAACGTCAGCCCGCCACAGGAACTGCTCGCCGGTATCCAGATGCCGAATGGCAACGGACGCATTGCCCCGATGAGCCTGCACCAGCGGCTGAATCCGCTCGGACAGCGTTTGAGCCGAGCAGGGCAGGCAAAAGCCGGAGACCGCAGTCAGCAGACTGCAGTTCAGCAAAAGTACCGCCCGAACGCGATTCACCAGACTGCCTGACATTCGCATCACTGCTGTTCCTCAACGGACCTTCGAAACCAACGACAAGTAGTGCAGATACATTCTAAGATGAGCCCTGCAGTGTGTCGAACGGAGCATCCGCAGTTGAAAATGCGATTGTTCAAAAAAATCAGCTCCCCTCCCGCTCCCTGACGGTCGCGGCTCCTGTTCACCACTGACCACTGATAGCCCCCTCTCCCCCGCGGGGGAGAGGGGATGGGGGTGAGGGGGCCACACACCCACAAACACACACCCCACACCACATGCGCATCCCGCATGGCAGTACCATCGAGGCCCTTGATACCGCACAGCGCACACCCGCGGACTTCCGTCCGCGGCTCGCCCCACTGACCACTGACCACTGATTTGCTTTTCCGCCCACTGCCCTCGATCATGCTGGCGGAATCTTTCTGTGGTCCCGTTTATCCCACCCTCCCCCTGGTCCAACCCCTGCCATGGCCGCATCCGACTCCCTCGCTCGACGCAGTTACTGGACCGAACAACTGGAACTGGGCTACCAACTGGTCCAGCAGATTCAGGCGTGGCCGGTGCAGGAGTCCCTGGAACCGTTCGCCTGCCTGCCCACCGCCGCAGCAGCAGCCGGGATCGACATGCTGTTTTCCAGCAGCAAGATCGCCGGAGGACTTGATCGCATCCACTGGATTCGTCGTTCGCTGGTACCGGATGTTCTGGCCATCGCCACTGCAATGCTCAGCCGCGGCTGGATCCTGAAAATCGAAGACAGTTACCGCTCACTGGAAATGCAGACTCGCCTTGGCAGCAAGCCCGAGATCTTCGACGCAATTCTGCAGAAGTGCATCTGGGAAAACGGCGGCACAGTGCCTGGCCCGGACGTACTGTTTCGCCGCGGCTGCGTACTGGTCGCCAATGTTCCCAAAGTCGGTACTCACATGTCCGGCACTGCCATCGACATTTCCGTATTCCGCCGCAGTGATGGCACCGAAGTATGGCGCGGCAATCCGTATTTGGAAATGAGCGAACGGACTCCCATGCGGTCGCCCTTCGTGGAACCGGAATTCATCGCAAATCGACTGGCCATCACAGAACTCATGGAAGCTCACGGATTCATGCATTTCCCCTTCGAATTCTGGCACTACAACAAAGGCGATGCACTGGGACATATCCTGAGCAACATGCCCAGACCAGCCGCCTTCGGACCGGTGCACTGGGATGCCGCCAGCAACACAGTCACCGCAGTCCGTGATGCCGATCAGCCGCTGCGACCACTGCCGGAAATCCAGCGCGAAATTGACGCGGCCATCGCACGACTGGATAGCCGCGGCCAAACCCGCTGAACCAAATCCCTGACGCCCGCAGCACGCAACCTTCAGGTCTGTTGCTGCAGCATTCGAAACAGCTGCTGCAGCCGTTTTACCGCATGACGGTCCGCAGAGGCCATTCCACGACAGCCATCCGCCATGAAATCCGAACAAATTCGGAAAAACAAAGAATGCAGCCCGAGTACCGCCGGATTCATAACCGCTCCCTCACGCTCGCGGCTCCTGCTCAACACCTGCCTCGCCAACAACACCGCACTCATCGCACATATAAAAATTCGCTGGAATTCAGCAGCACATGACACAAATCCGCCAGCGCAGCCTGCTCAGGCGTCTGAGCACTGGCACCAGCCTGCAGCCGCAAACCCGCACCAGCGGCAGACGAATCTCGCAGAATGCCCGGCTGAGCTTCAAAACGCCAAAATGCCAGTGTCGCCGGCCCCGGAGCTTCACGGGTCAGCAGCAGCTCGTCCTGAGCCAGTACGCCGCGAGTCAGTCGGAGGTCGTCCAGCAGCCCGTCAAACTGACTGTCCGCACCGGAACGATAGCCAATCGACACCGGCAGTTCGTTCTGCAGCCCCGCAGCCAGCTCCAGCGGCACCGAAACCACACTGATCGGCTCGTCCTCGTTCGCCAGATTCCGCAAATAAAACACCGCTTCTCCCGGCTCAGACACAGACGTGGCCGGTCTCACTGACACCGCGGCAAAATACGGCACATTGAAGTCCACTGTATGATCCGAAAATAACGCCGCTTCCCGCTGCACACCCGCCACCGTTTTTCCGAACAGCTGCAGCACCAGAGTCTGCGGTTTGCGACGCGACCCTTTGCCAGTCACACCAAACACCCAGCCACTGTGATCCGAATTCCCATCCCACCGCGCGGCGATCGTCCGCACAGCCCCCGAGTCATAGACAGAACGCAGCTGAAAACAGGCCTCAATTGTAAAACCGTCCACTGCATCCTGCGGCGCCACTGCAGCCGCCATCCGCGGCGGCTGCTCCGCAGGATTCAGCAGCAGTGCCTGACCGGGCCGCGCAGGCAGACTGCCCACCGGCAGCGCACCACCCTCCGACTTCCGCTCACTGTCCTCGCGCACCTGCAGCACCTGCTGGTCCACAAATGCCCGCGCCGCTGACAACTCAGCAGGTTGCGGCATGCGGCCCCACGCTGACAACCATAATTCCTGCAGTAACTCATCGGAGACACCCTCACCCGACTGCCCGGCCGGCAGCACACGCGCCGCCAGCTTACCTGCATGATTCAGCATCATCTGACTGTTGAACAGCAGCAGCGACTGCACTGGTGATGTCGTTGTATCCCGTCCAGCCGTGCTGGAAAAAAACTGCGGCAGATCAAACACGTCCAGCAGCGGGTCTCTCGCATTGCGCATCACACGCAGATAAATCGAGCGACGCGGAACATCAGAATTCATACCCGCACCTCCCGCCCTCGAATCCAGCTGACCCGTTAATGCCAGAATCGCATCGCGAATCTGCTCCGCATCCAGTCGTCGTACGTCACCACGCCAGTACCACTGATTGCGAGGATCCACGATTTGATACGGAGCCAGCTGCGGATGCTCAGCAGATTGCCGATACGCCGCAGAAGTCACCAGCAGCCGATGCAGCGGCTTCAGTCGCCACCCACCCTGCAAAAATTCTGCCGTCAGCCAGTCCAGCAGCTGCGGATGAGTCGGCGGACCTCCCAAAGTACCAAAGTCACTGGCATTCGGAGCCAGCCCGCGACCAAAGTGACCCTGCCAGATTCTGTTGACCATCACACGAGCCGCGAGGGGGTTGGCCGAATCCGTCAGCCAGCGAGCGAGTGCGGCACGCCGCCCGGTCGTCCGACCTGCGGCACCCTCTGCCGCCGGCAGCTCACCCGCCTGCAAAATCTCAGGGACACCGGGCATCACAGTCTGCTGCTTTTTCGGAATGATCGTCGGCGGAGCCAGGGGGCCGATGTCCGTCACCACCAGTGCCGTGGGCAGCGGGGCCGGTTTGAGTCGTTCAAACTCGGCCAGTTGCTTCCGCAGCGTCAGCAGTCGCTCCTTCGAATCGCCTTTGATGCGATTGTCCAGCACGTGGTACTCGTAATCGACCTGACGCCAGGCCAGATGATACAGCTGCTGCTCAAGTGGTGACCGCTGGTGTGGTTCAGACTTCAAAATGGCCTCAACGTCCGGCGGAAACATCTCGATGGCCTTGATCCTCGCGTCGTCCCGATAAGGCTGCTCGAGCTGCGCGATCTGACCGCGAATGTCGGCTGTCGCCGACAGCCACTGCTGCAATGCCTGCTCATGAGACTGCAGATCAGCGGTGGATGCGATCACCATGCCGTCCTGCGGCAGCAGGCCCGCAAACACCGCACGCAGTCGATAATAGTCACGCTGCAGCAGCGGATCGTACTTGTGATCGTGACAGCGAGCACACTGCAGGCCCAGCCCAAGGAACACATCCGCCGTCGTGTCAGTGACCTCGTTCAAAATCAAATCCCACTGGCCCCGCGCATCACGATTGTTGTACTCGTAAATCCAGTGACGCAGAAAACCGGTCGCCACCAGTGCGTCAGGACTTTCCGGAAACAGCTCGTCACCCGCCAGCTGCTCCTGCACAAACCGATCATACGGCTTGTCCTGATTCATCGAATCAATCACGTAATCCCGATAACGCCAGGCGTCCGGACGATAACCGTCCGCTCGGTAACCATCGGAATCCGCATACCGCACGACGTCCAGCCACTGCCGAGCCCAGCGTTCACCGTACTGCTCACTTTGCAGCAGGCGGTCTACCAGACGCTCCCACGCATCCGGACGCTCGTCCGCCACAAACTCTTCAATCTGCTGCGCTGTCGGGGGCAGACCCGTCAGGTCAAACGTCACCCGCCGAATCAGCGTCGCACGGTCAGCTTCAGGCGCGGGACTTAACCCGGCCAGCTGCATCGACGACAGCAAAAAACGATCTACGTCGTTGCGCACCCAGCTGGCGTGAGCCCCCGAGATTTCCGGTATGACCGGATTCGCAAGCGGCTGAATCGCCCACCAGCGACGATCTTCGTCAGTAAACCCGGCCTGCAGCGGACGAGCCCCCCCGCCCGCATCCGCCGGCATCGCCGCGCCCGACTGCACCCAGTCCACCAGCAGCTGAATCTCGGCCGCCGGAAGCTGTCCGGTCGGCGGCATTTCATAACCCTCGTACCGCACCGCCTGAATCAGCAGACTTTCCGCCGGCTTGCCCGGCACCAGCGCCGGACCCGATTCACCACCAGCCAGAATCAGCGCCGGACTGTCCAGCCGCAGACCGCCCTTCTGCCTGGTCGCATCATGACATTCGTAACACCGGGCCGCCAGTAATGGGCGAATCTGCAGTTCAAAGTGCCGAATCGCCTCAGAAGCAGCCGGGGACTGGTCCTGAGCCCGCACGCGAGGACACGACAGTCCCAGACAGGCCGACACCAGCACAACAGCACAGATGAAAGATCGCAGCAACCCTGGGCACATGTTCAGACACTCAGGTTTAGTCAGGCAGGATAGAAACGGCGAACGAGCACCAGTCTGACACGGAATGGCAAAAAATCCCAGTCAAAAATGGGCGGGACGGACGAACTGGCAGGGAAGATCCGCAAATGAAACGGGCACGCCGGCAAATTCACCGAACCGGCTGCTTTCCTCAGCCCAGGCCGGGCGATAAGATCAGAATGCAAACAGGTCTCACGCCAGCGTTTTCCGCTGCCCCCCGTTTTGATGCTTGCCTTTTCGTTGGTGCCTGCCATGCCTGCTGACAAGCCCCACAGCCTGTTTCAGGGTCGTCGTGATCTGGCTCGCGCAGCTGCCGGTTCGCTGCTGCTGGGCTGGCCAAACGCCGGCCCGCTGCCCGCAGCTTTCGGGGACGGGCTCAAAGCCCTGAATGCAGAGCCCGCGGCCGGCAAAGCCAGTGGCCGGACCAAAGCCTGCATCGTGCTGTTCATGTGGGGTGGCCCGGCACAGCAGGATACCTGGGACATGAAACCCGGGGCGCCGCTCGAATTCCGCGGACAGTTTCAGCCCATCAGCACCACAGTACCCGGACTGCAGATCTGCGAACACCTGCCGAAACTGGCGGCCCGGGCCGAACAGTTGTGCGTAATCCGCTCCATGACACACGACGATGTCAACCACACCACAGCTCCGCACTGGCTGCTGACAGGTCGCAAAAGCCCCGGCGATACCGGCCTGCCGCTCGACCGCGACTGGCCGTCCATCGGCTCTGTGCTAAGCCAGCGCGGCCTGGGCTCCGGTCCCCTGCCACCGTTCGTGTCCATGATGCCCGTAGTTCCCAACGGCGCACCGAGGTTCGTCGAACAAAGCCATGGTCAGGGAGCCGGCTGGCTGGGCCCCGTCTACAACCCGCTGCGCATCGATGCCGACGCCAGCCTGCCGGATTACAAAGTGGGCGAGTTTGCCTTGCAGCCGGACCTGTCGACCGACCGCCTGCAGCGTCGCCAGTCGCTGAATTCGGCCCTGCAGTCTGCTATCAGCAGCAGCCCAAACAGCAGCTCGGTGGTCGGACTGAATGAACAGTATCGCAGGGCGTTCGAATTGCTGGCGTCCCCGTCTGTCACGGCCGCCTTCGACCTCAGTCAGGAATCAGCCGCCACCCGAGAACGCTACGGCATGAATATCCACGGTCAGTCTGTACTGCAGGCTCGACGCCTTGTGGAAGCCGGCGTACCTATCGTCACCGTGTTCTGGCCCAACGACGGCATCACCAATGTCAGCGTCTACTGGGATACCCACTCACGCAACTTCATCGACCTGTCAACTCGACTGTGCCCGGTGACAGATCAGGCATTTTCCGCACTGCTGGATGACCTCTCCGAACGTAATCTGCTGGATGAAACACTGGTGCTGTGGACCGGTGAAATGGGAAGAACTCCGCGAGTCGGTCAGTCGGTGGTGGGCGGCGCCGGTGCCGGCAAGGATGGCCGAGATCACTGGCCGAAACTGTTCAGCAGCGTCCTCGCCGGGGGCGGGATCCGAGGCGGAGCGGTGTACGGAGCCAGCGATCGCTATGCAGCAGAACCCGCAGATTCACCAGTCTCGCCGGCTGACCTGGTAGCCACCATTTACCACCAGCTCGGAATCGATCCTCACTCCCTGATCTACGACCGCCTTGGACGCCCGGTGACACTTTGCGAAGGCCAGATCCTGCATTCACTGCTGTGATGCAGGGAAACAAATTCGCATCAGCGCCCCAGCGTCAGCGAAGATGTCCCACGAAACCCGGCCACCAGCCCCCCTCCCCTGTGATTCCCCCCTCCTGGACAACCACCGACAAGGGAACTCTCGGCAATTCGAGTTAGAATCGAGTACGAGAACGAAAAACGAAACCCCCAAAAATTCCCCTCGTTATCGTACTTCAGTGAAACGGTACTTGTACTCGAAGAACGCCCACCGCCCACTGTCCCTTCGCGGCTTCCTTCGCGGCTTCGCATGAGGCAAACCGCCTACAACTCGCCTGACCACTCCTCACTGCTGCTCAGTCACCCACGGACTGACCGCTCGCCGCGGAACCGGCCTCGCTCCCTCAGCCAGCCGCTCCCGACCCATTCGCACTGCCAGCAACCCCGTCAAGGCACCGGCCGCGACATACACCAGCAACCCCACCAGATGACCCAGCAGCGGCAGTAACAAATCAAAAAAGTTCTCCGGATGCCGGACCAACTCACCGACCAGCGAAAGCCCGCTGAGCGGATTGGCGATCACCACAAACATCGCAGCCCCCAGCATCCCCGCCGTCCGCTCATTCGAACGATTACCGGCGATGGACCCCGACAACATGCCCCAGGCTGCACTGGGAATCACACCAGCCAGACAAAACAGCGTGCCGTAAAAGCCAAAAGACCGATCACCTGCCACGCTGAGCAGCGCCACCAGAGCCCAGCCCCCGGACAGCAATAATCCGGCAAACATCCCCAGCCGCGCACCGGCTCGCGACCCGTAAGCCGCGACCGTATGAGTCCCCTCAAGCAGCTCCCGATCAGCTCGCAGACGCAAATGCATCACTGCCACGACCCCCGCCAGCACCACAGGCACCGCGACAGACATAATCAGGAACATCACCGCAAACCCAATAAAACCAAGATACAGCCCGAAAAAATCCAGTTCTGATCCACGCATCGCCAGGCCCCCCCATTGACTTGCTCAAGCTTTGAAAAACTTACCTCCCAACAAACCATGTGGTCTAACAGCAACATGCGCGCCGAAGAACTGCCGAAAAACATAAGTCTCATAATAAGAGTGACTTATGCCATCTATCCGCCGCTCAATGGCGGCCAGAGAACCACCTGATGGGCAAAAAATCGTGCCGCACGTACATTAAATGCCTGGCGAGCTGCATTGCTCCGCAGGCAGGATCACTGGCCGCGAGGCAGCAGGGCCGGACGGGCCGTACTAAACGGCAGCAGAAAAAATCTGTCGTCCGATTCCCGGACACCACCGTCATCAATGCCGTTTTCGCCCACGGAATACAGCCGGACCACAGCCCCCGATCGTCGATAGTTCAAAGGCCGCCCGACCACGGGATCCGGCGGCAGACGACAACCAAACAACTGCTCCACCACAACCAGATTTTCCGGCCAGTCACCGGTACGAAGCTGGTACTTTCGCAGCCAGCAACTCGTCTGCAGCAGCGAGTGACGGATTTTGGCTGCCAGTGCCAGGAACTCAAGCACGTCAATCCACGGCGGTCCTTTGACAAGCAGACTGAACGTCACGTATTCCGTAACTGTCTCCCGACTGCCCGACTGCCCCGTCTCCAGCGAAGCCTTCGCCTGCCCCAGCAATTTCTCCCACCGATCAGCAGCCTGCCTGATCGACTGCATCGCCCGCGGAATATCACCAGACTGAAACAGCTGCTGCCCCCGATCGTACTCCTCGTTGACCCGCCGCGATACAGCATCCCAGTCGATATCAGGCTGCTCACGCAGAATCTGTTCCAGCCCGCGGTCCCCGTCCCTGTTACCCAAAAATGAATCCGTCAGAAACTTCAGCCTGAACTTTTCGTCGCGGCGCAGATATTCGAGCAGCTCGAGCATGACCGGACGACCGTACCTGTCTGCGTGCAACAGCGGATCTCCCGGTGCCGGCAACGCCTGCAAATCCCGCAGGAAACCATCGATGTCAGACTCACTCAGCCCGGGTAAAGACAGCAGTGCCTGACATTGATCGGTGGCCAGCCCTTCCATCATCAGCCCTGTCGTGAACACCGCATCCGGCGCGGACTGCAGAAGTCGACTCAGACGCAACAAAGTTCTAAGCTCTGTCCACGCTGCCTGCACCTGCTCTTCACCCAGTCGCAACATCGCGGCTGTTCGCAGGATCGTAAAAACATCCAGCAAACCACTTTGAACAGGACTTCTGTAAAGCTCGGGACGTACACCTCCGGAACCTTTTGAGGCAATGATTGGCAGGTACCAGTGTGAACGCCCTGCCGCGTCCCGAATCACCTCCAGAACAGGCTCCTGAGACCGCAGCCAGGCAGCCACCGCCGGATGCTGCTCAGCGGTCCATGGAAATGAATCGACATTTGTCGGTGCTCCCGATGTGGGCAAATTCTGATCGAAGAACCTGGGAAACAACTCCGGCACATTAAACCGTACATCAATCGCCCGCAGCAGCCGATCCAGCTCGCGAAAATCCCGCTCGTACTCGGAAAAGTCCCGCAGCCACGGTGTCTCAGGCCCGGCTGCCGGAACCCCTGCCCGCCGATGAAACTCCAGACGCTCCCGCAAACTAACCCTGAACGAATCAGCATACAGCTCAACCACCTCAGACAGTCGCGCAGCAGCATTGTTTTCCGGAGTCACGCCCTGTCGAGCCTGCTGGTCCAGCGTTTCAGCAATGCCAGCGAATTCGGGAGGTGCCTGCGGAGCCCCGCAGCCGCTCGACACACACACCAGCACACACAACAACGCTGCACATCCACGCCGCATCTTACCGTCCTTTGCCACAGCCTGCGGACAGCATTCCTGTCATCGGTACAGCGGAGCATCCGGCAGCTCGCTGGTCACCTCGAACAGCTCAGGTGCAGGTACCTTAGCAGGATCACGAATGTAATTCAGTTCCACAAGCACCGCGTAAGTCAGGAAAATCAACAGCCCCAGCGCCACGCCATTCGGCAGTGCCGCATCACCCCAAAACTTCAAGGCACTGCCCGCAGACTTCGCAAAACGCACCCGCGAACCATCCCACTGCACACTGTACATCTCATCCAGCACCAGATGCGACAGAAAACCCAGCCCCACACTGACTGCCATCAGCGTTCGCACACGCAGGTCGTCACTGTGATACGTCAGAAACGTCAGCTCGGCAAATATCAACAGCGCCGGAATACTGTGAAACATGCCCCGATGCACCGTCAGTCGCGCCAGCAAAAATGCGCCCCCATAACGCACCACCGTGTACGTCAGCAGTGCAAAAAACAGAGTATGATCGCTGCTCATCCCCAGCGACTGCACCTGCTGCATCAAAAACAGCGGTGTCAGCGCCGCCAGCAGAGTCATCAGCTCGCGAATCGGACGCCCGCCCTCCGCATCCAGATCGGGCAGCATCCCGGCAACCCATGTCAGCGCAGCAGCTATCGCCGCCTGGACAAAGCTGTATCCGGCCGACAAAAAAGCTGCCGTGCCACAGCCAATCCCCAGCAACCCGCTGACTGTAATATGTTCTCGATAACCGGCCATCTCGGGGACTCCCGCTGACCGCCGAATTCTAACGAAGCCACGCCCGTCGACAGCAGAATTCCCCGAACTGACCGAAACACCCGACCCGCACAAAGCCCCCATAACACACACACAGCCCAAAACCAGCCACTTCGAACCGCCGAGGACAATCCAGCCGGCAGTTTTCGCCGATTTCACGCGACTTGAACGTCAAGCAAAAAAAAACCGATTGAGCGGGTTTCCTCCGACTCAATGCCAACAGAACCGTTTGCCGGATCAGGCCACCAGAGCCCTAAAATCGGCAGGCTTCGAGCATTCAGTAAATCCGTCAGAGCCTGGCGGTACGTTGCCCGATTGCGGCGACCGCTGCTTTTTTCAAACGTCTGACCAGTCGGGCAGTGCTAGGGTTCCATACGAGTTATTCCCCGCGGAAGGCCTGCTGCTTCCGTCAGCACGGATGACGTTCACGACTTCTGTCTTCCTGCTCGCTTCCGATGGTTCCCCCATGTTTGATTCCGATCGACTGAAGACTGACCTGCTGGCTCTGGGCCTGCTGGCTCTGGTCGTGTTCTCCGGACTCAGTCTGCTGAGTTATGATCCGGCGGATCCACCGTCGACGATCGTGTTCCCGGTTCGCGCAAACACGATCAACATCTGCGGCAACGCCGGAGCCGCACTCGCATTTCACGGCGTACAAATACTGGGGGCCGGAATCTGGATCATGCTGCTGACACTGGCGGCCTGGGACCTAAAACTGTTTGCTCGTGAACCATCCCGCGGAACAACTCCTGCACTTACCGGGCTGGTCATGCTGGTGGCTTCGGGCTGCGTACTGATGCAGCTTATCATGCCCGAACTTTCCACAGGTTCACTCTACGGCAGCGGCGGACAGGTCGGTGCCCTGCTGGGTCTGCTGCTCACTCAAATGTTTTCTCCCGTCGGAATCCTGATTCTTTGCGGCAGCCTGTTCGCAGCGGGCATTGTGCTGACTCCGCTGTCCGACCTGCTGTTGCCCGCAGTCAGGTTTAGCCTGCTGCCGGCTACTCTGGCCGGCTCGTCATTCCGCCGGCTGGTCCGCGGATCCCGCAGTACTGCCGGTTTAGCAACTGCACCACGAAGCCCCGGCGACAACTCGGCCACCGTGCCGCTGCGTCCTGCTGGCGACACTCAGACCACCGCTGTCGCTGCAACTGCAGCCGCTCAGACACCTGCGGCCAGCACCGTTCCAGCCCCCAAAACACTTGGTCGCCGGGCTGCCGCTGCTGCTAACGCCACAACTGCTGCCCCGGCCGATACCGCCTCCGACAAATCCGTCGGCAACAGCGGGACCGGCAGCAGCGTCACTTCCGACGACGAACCAGCCACTCTGCCGTTCCGTCGCCTCGTGGTACCCGCCGCCGCTCAGGACGACGAAGCTGACAGCGAGGATTCTGTGCCGCTGCCAAAGGTCGCCGTGCTGCCGGCTGCCAGTCGCAATATTCGCATCAACGCCCCCGCTGCTGTCTCAGCTTCCCCGGCCGGTCGGGCCAAAACGGAACGGCCTGGCTACAGCCTGCCAGCCGTCGATCTGCTGACGGAAGGGGAAGAATTTCCCTATGAACAGCTGGCCAAAAAAGCACGCCTCGCCGCCAATACGCTGGAACAGGCGTTCGCTGAATTCGGCCTGAACGTACGGGTTTCCGAGATCGATACCGGTCCTGTGGTGACACAATTCGAACTGGAACTGGAAAAAGGACTGCGACTCAGCAAAGTCACGGCGCTCGAAGATGATCTCGCGATCGCTCTGCGAGTTCCGGCAGTGCGAGTTGTCGCACCGATTCCTGGCAAAAACACTGTCGGGGTCGAAGCCCCCAACGACAGACAGGTTATGGTCCGGCTCCGCGAACTGCTGCAGTCCACAGGTGTGGGCTGCGAGTCGCTGCGGCTGCCGCTGTTCCTGGGAAAGGACGTCAGCGGTCGCCCCCTGGCCGTGGACCTTGCGAAGATGCCGCACCTGCTGATTGCCGGACGCACCGGTACCGGCAAAAGCGTGTGCCTCAATACCCTGATCATCTCCCTGCTGATGACTCGCACACCCGACGAAGTCCGCATGCTGATGATCGACCCGAAAATGGTCGAGCTTAGCCCGTACAAACGCATCCCGCACCTCATGCATCCGGTGATCACCGACATGAAAAAGGCGGAAGCAGTGCTGGCATGGGCCGTGGATACCATGGAGGAGCGTTACGACCTGCTGGCTCGCGCCGGAGTACGACATCTTGACAGCTTCAACAAACTGGGACGAGCCGAAATTCTGGAGCGACTCGGCATCGGTGAAAATGATCCGGAAGCCTCGGCCGTTCCCGACCGTCTGCCGTTCATCGTGATCATCGCGGACGAAATGGCCGACCTTATGATGACGTCCGGGAAGGAAGTCGAGGCTTACATTATTCGCCTGGCTCAGAAATCCCGCGCTGTCGGAATTCACCTCGTACTTGCCACTCAGAAACCCACGGTCGATGTGATTACCGGACTGATCAAATCCAACCTGCCTGCTCGCATCTCATTCCAGGTCGCCAGCAAAATGGACAGCCGCGTGGTGCTGGACGAATCCGGAGCTGAGCGGCTGCTGGGCAGCGGTGACATGCTGTATCTGGCTCCCGGTACCAGCCACGTGACTCGTGCACAGGGCACCTACGTCAGTGATGATGAAATCAGCTCCGTGATCGACTACTTCAATGACACTGCTCCGGAATTCAGTGCTGAGCTGCTGAGACTGACGGCTCAGGCTGGCCTGGCATCCGGCGGGGCGGGCACTGATCCTGCTGACCGTCCGCACGACGACCTGTATGAATCCGCGGTGGAAGTGGTGATCCGGGAAGGTCGGGGCAGCGTTTCGCTGCTGCAGCGAGCACTGGGAATTGGTTACGGTCGGGCAGCGCGAATGATTGACTGGATGGCGACGGACGGCGTTGTCGGGGATTACAACGGGCAGCATGCCCGGGAAGTCATCTGCACAATGGAACAGTGGCAGTCTGCTCGAGCGGACCGCGACTGAGATTCCATCCCGTGAATCTTAATTCGGTCTTAACAAGCCCGGATTTTCTGGCAACTGTGTGCGGAACGCACGAGAATCCGCAGGAGCTTTCCGCTGCCCACACTGTACACTGCACCCGGCATCAGACGTGCAGTCTGCAGAACTTTCGGTTGTCATCTGCATGTTTCAACTGTGAATTCTGTGCCCACATTCCGCAACCGATTGTGGCGGCAGATCTTCTGCCTGCTGCTGACTTGCAGTCTGTAACGCGGGCCCATGCCCATGCTGCACCACCATGCGGAACTGGCAGACGGCACGGGCCTGATACGGCATTTGCTGCAGTATCACGATTATGACATTGCCGCCCCCGCGGGCGGTCAGACCTGTCAGTCGCACTGGAATTTTGCTCCGCTGCGTGACCTTGTTGACCCAAATGCTCCGCCGCAGAAATCCGGTGCCGACGACATCTCTGCGTTCCGGCTGGCATCGACGTTTGGCCGTTTCACGGATGTGTTGTCCTGCGGTCACACCGTGGGTGCTTTGCTGTCGTCAGTCCTTTCGGCCGGTGGTCGGTCGACGGTTTCTTCCGCCTCGTCACTGACCTGCACATCAGTGCGCGGCAGGTGATGAACGTTGTAGAGGCTCTCGGCGGGCGTACTGTCGGCACGATGTTTGAGGGCCGAGCCCGGTATCCGATTCAGGACCGTATTCCGAGATAGTGGCGGAGCGACGTGGAGCGTCTGAAACAGCTGCCGGTAGAGGAAGCGGGCGGCATTCCGGTCCCGCTGGAAGAGTTGGCGGATGTGCGAATCGAAGAGACTCCATCATCGATGGAGCACGAATCGAATCGCAGGCAAACTTTCGTTTCGGCATACGTTCGCGGTCGCGACGTGGCCACATTCAACGCAGAGGTTCAGACGCCGGTGGCCGAGCAGGTTACACTGCCGACCGGCAATGAAGTTCGCTGGAGCGGGGACTTTGAAAACCCGCAGTCGGCCAGCCCGCGGCTAATGCTGATTACGCCGGTAGTGCTGCTGCTGATCTTCCTGCTGCTGTACATATCATTCGGTTCAACCCGACTGGCCCTGCTAATTTTTTCTGGCCGTTCCCATGGCGGCCAGTGGCGGCATTTTTTCCCTGTGGCTGCGGAGCATGCCATTCAGCATTTCAGCGGGGGTTGGCTTTATTGCTTTGTTTGGAGTGGCCGTGCTGAACGGACTGGTGTGGGTGAGTGCGGCCGAGAACCACCGCGAGTCCGGCATGCCGCTGCCTGAAGCCACGCTGCTGACGGCATTATCGCGACTGCGACCGGTGCTGACGACGGCTTTCGTAGCCAGCCTCGGTTTTTTACCGATGGCACTGTCAACCAGTGACGGTGCTGAAATGCAGCGACCGCTGGCCACCGTTGTGATTGGCGGGCTGATTACTTCGACGCTGCTGACATCGCTGGTTGTGCCGGCAATTTATCCGTGGTTCGCCGGCGGCCTGCCGCTGACCGACGAAGGCGGAGAATATCACTAAGCAGCGCGAGCCGAACAACATCAGGAGTCTGCAGCGGCAGCGCAGAGGCAGCGTCGCAGGCATTGCTCACTCCCGCTCCCTCACGGTCGCGGCTTGTGGCTTCGCGTGGGGCAAACAGGCTGCAGGCCAACCATGCAGCGACGATCAAGGGTAGGACGCCCCCTGACCGCCCCATTCCATCTCCCCTTGCCGCGGGCGAGGGGTGCTATGTCGCTTTCCAAAGCTCAAAAAAACACGCAATCCTCCCCTCGCCCCCCCCTCCTCGTTTTCGTACTCGATTTCCCCGGAAACCGACAGCAACCGCAGAACGCGAAAAAAATCGAGCACGAGTACGAGTACGAGTACGAGTACGACGAACGACTCGAATCTCCCCCTGCCTCATTCGTGTTGATTTGCGTCAATTCGCGTTTGAAAACTCGCCCCTCTCCCGGAAACTTTCCAAAAATCTGCCGAATCTTGCCAGGGTTTCTTTTCGGCCGGCGAATTAGATCCCCATTCCGCGAGCCAGGGCCAGCAGGTTGCTGCCCTCCGGAAGCCCAAAATTCACACTTTCTGAGGATTCCAATCATGCTCAAACGACTTATCGCCGGGACCGCCGCCGCTGCTCTCGCCGGAACCATGCTGCTGGGCAGCGATGCCTCCAGCTATGTCAAAACCGTAGGCAGCAATGTGCGGGAAGCCGTGCGACAGGAAATTTCCGTCGAATTTGAACTGGATCGCATCCGCACCGAGGTTGGTGACCTGCTCCCGGAAATCAAAAAACACCTGAAAACCGTCGCCAGCCAGTCGGTCGACGTGAAGGATCTGGAACGCGACATTGCCGCTCGGGAAGCCAGCCTGGCTCAGCAAAAAGACGCCATCCTGACACTCCGCAAGGACCTCGAAGCCGGCCATTCCAACTACACATATCGCACGGTGTCGTATTCCCGTGCGGAAGTGGAAGCCGATCTGGCTCACCGCTTTGCCTCATTCTGCACGGCTGAAGACTGTGTCAAACGCGACCATCAGATCCTGACTGCGCAACGGGATACCCTGCGAGCCAATCAGCGGAAGCTGGACACGATGCTGTCCCGCAAGCAGGACCTCGCCGTCAAGATTGCTCAGCTGGAAGCCCGGCTGCGGCAGGTGCAGGCCGCCGAAGCCATCAATTCGATGCAGGTGGATGATTCCCAGCTGGCACAGGTTGAGCAGTTAATTCGGGACGTCGGGCATGCTCTGGATGTCCGCGAATCGATGCTGGAGACCGAAGGGCAGGTACTGGGACGGATTCCGGTGGAAGAAGCCAGCCAGCCGGCGGAACCGACGGATCTGCTGGGTGACATTGACCGGCATTTCCAGCGAACTCAGCCGGCCCCTGAAAAGTCGGCCGAATCGGGCAACGGCAGCGGACCGCAGTTGTGACCGACCGCTCAGCAAATTCTCAATCAGACAGTCAGGGACGCGGGCTGAATTGAGTTTCCTTGAGCTTCGGTAGAAAATGACGGGCGGTCTTTCGTTCACGGCAGCCAGCAGCGGCAGGGAATTGCAATCGTGTCAGCAGGGCAACTTGACAACTTCTTCCTGTGGGTAGATGCCATCGGCGTCTGGCAGGTGCTGTGTCGAGATGACCTGCTGATCGGATCTGCGGCGGCGGTGGACGAGGCGGCCGACATTCCGCTGCTGGCCCCGCTGTCCCGCCGGCATGCTCGCTTCATTCGTCAGGATGACGCCTGGTTTCTGCAGCCGCTGCAGTCCTGTGCGGTGGGCGGGCGACCCGTGACCGGACAGACTTTGTTAAGGAACGGCAGTGAGATTCAGCTGGGTGATCGAGTCCGGCTGCGGTTTCGGATCCCCAGTGTGCTGTCGGCGTCCGCACTGCTGGAATTTCTCAGCGGGCATCAGCCGCGGCTCAGTCTGAACGGAGTTTTACTAATGGCCGACACGCTGCTGCTGGGGCCGCGTCAGGACAATCATGTATGTTGCCCGGCCTGGCCGGATTCCGTGGTGCTGTATCGTCGTCAGCAGCAGTTGCTGTGCCGTTCCAAAATACCTTTGACACTCTCTGATGCCCCGCTTCCGGAACAGCACGATCTGTCTCAGGGAGCCATACTTTCCGGACCTGAGCTGCGGTTCAGACTGGAACCCGGCCGCACGAACTCCGCCGTCTGAAACCGGTCAGGACTGAAGACTCATGAAGTTCACATTCGGACCAGAAACCAGACCTCTTGAAGGCATCACGATCAAACGCGCGATTCACCGCGGCGGGTTCGGCGAGGTCTATTATGCGGTCACGGATGCCGGCAAGGAAGTGGCACTCAAACTGCTGCACAACAATCTGGAAGTGGAGCTGCGGGGAGTCTCGCAGTGCCTGAATCTGAAGCACCCCAATCTGGTCACGATCTTCGACATTCGCCAGGATGCGGAACGGGATCACTGGATTGTGATGGAATATGTGGGCGGGCAAAGTCTGCATGACGCTCTGCAGCAGCATCCGGACGGCATGCCGCTGCAGCAGGTGCTGAACTGGCTGACGGGCATGACTGCCGGGCTCAGCTTTCTGCATGACCGTGGCCTTGTGCATCGCGACCTGAAACCCGCCAACATTTTCAGTGATGGCGGAGTGGTGAAGGTGGGCGACGTGGGGCTGAGCAAGTTCATTTCGGAAAGCCGCCGCAGTGCTCAGACCCAAAGCGTGGGCACCGTTTACTACATGGCTCCGGAAGTGGCCCGGGGGCGTTATGGCCGGGAAGTCGACGTGTATTCGCTGGGGATCATGCTGTATGAGATGATGACGGGGCGAGTCCCGTTTGAGGGTGAGAGTGCCGGCGAAATTTTGATGAAGCATCTGACCGCGGAACCGGATCTGCATCTGCTGCCCGCGCCGCTGAAGACGGTGATTGCAGCGTCACTTGAGAAGGATCCTGAACGTCGTATTCACGATGTCGAGACGCTGCTGCAGCAGTTTCTGCAGGCGGTCACGGCCACCGGCTTGCCGCTCCAGCAACCGGCCGTGTTTCATACTTTGCAGCCGGACGACATGTTTCCGGGCAGTCGACCGGTCGCGCCGCGGCAGCCGGCTGCGGGGGGCTCCGCGGAACGCGTTGCGGCGGGAACGGCGGCAGCGGGTGCTGCAGCCGGAATTGCCGGCGCTGCGACGGCGACAGCAGACGGCCCGCAGCCCACAATGGCCCGACAGTCAGGTTACGCCTGGGGCTCGCTGCTGCAGCTCTGGAACGACGATTTACCGGCACCTGTTCGCTGGATGCTGACGGGAGCACTGTTGCTGGCCGGACTGCGTTCCGGACTGCTGACCAGTCCCGCGGCTCAGGGCCTGGCAATCGGCTGGCTGGCATGGTGGATGTTTGGTCGCAGCAAAAAGTCGCAGCCTTTAACCGACAGCCGGAATGCTCAGCCAAACGCGAGTGCCGCAGCTGACCGGCTGGACAATACTGTGATAATGCCGCAGCAGCAGTCTGAGCCGACGGGTGCGGTCGCTGGTCGGCCGCAGGCGGTCCGGCAGCGGCCCCCGCAGTCTCACACAGCTGCGGCACCGCAGTATCGTTCCGTGCTGCTGACTCCCGAGACTGTTCGCAGTTTCACACTGCTGCAGCGGCTGCTGAATGCCACGACTTCCATGTCGCTGGCACTGGTGACTGCCGTGTTTGTGACGGCTGCTGTGTTTTGGGGAACAGAGATACTTGGGACGCCGGTGGAGGCGATTTATTTTGGTGCGGCGACACTGCTGGCAGCCTGGCCGCTGATTCTGGTGTCCAAGCTGTGGGAAGGCCGACCGGGAGAATCACTTTTGCGGCGGCTGTGGCTGGGACTCTGTGGTTTGGGAGTGGGAGCTTTGTGCGGAGTGACGGCCGAGTTTCTGCTGCTGATAAACAGTCCTGTGCCGTCGCAGATTTTTCAGGTGGACAGCAACGGCCTGCTGGGCAATCGGGAGGCCGCCGGCCTGAAAGTTCTGCAGGATGGGACTCCAACGATTGTGGGATTTGCCCTGTTTTTCTGCCTGTTGTTTATGTTTCGCCGTTGGTGGCTGCAGGCTGACAATTTCCGGTCGGCACGATTCCGGATTGGCAGTTCGATTCTGACGCTGATTACTGGCGGGATGGTGTCACTGATCGTGCCATTTCCGACGGTGCTGGGTTCAACCCTGGCCCTGGCGGTGTCGGTGGTCATTCAGGTGTCTGCGGTGTGGACGCCGCCAGAGCTCCGCAATACCTGAAAATTTCAGGAATTTCGGTGGGCGAAAGAGATTGAAAGCGTCGCAGTGGGCGGAGCTGCGTTCTAGAATTTACGGGTGCGGTGTATTCGTCCCGCAGGAAGAAGTTCCATGACTATGCTCGTTCCGTCCATCCTGCTGTTGCTGACCAGCCTGGGTGCCGGCATTTTCTTTATGCTGTTGCTGGGTTATGTGGGCCTGCTGCTGGTCAGGGCTGTATTCCGCAGCCTGCAGGGCAGTGCTGCGCCGGCCATGTTTGTGCCGCAGCAGCAGCCTCAGCCTGTACGGCCGGTGCAGCCCGTGCCGCAGCCACAACTGGCGGCGCCGGCTGGCAGCACCGGTCGTCTGTCGTTTTCGGCAGCGGCGGCACTGGGTGTGCTGGCAGTGGCAGTGGGTGTTGTCCTGAAGCTGTTTGCGGTCAGTCCTCGCCAGGCGGAATTTCCGCCGCCGCGCCCGATGGTTGTCGACAGGCAGCAGCCGGCACCACAACTGTCTTTCAATAGTGACGGAATGCAAACGCGGCAGCAGCCGGGGAAAATTCCGGTGCAGCCTAAGCCTGCGGTATCGGCTCAGGAAGATCGTCAGCAGGCAGCCAGACTGGCGGCTGCAGACCGTGTGAAGCTGCTTGAAGTCGCCAGTCAGCTTGGTCAGTTTTTCCAGTCGCAGCTGAACAGCCCGACGGCTGAGTCGGCGGTTACCGGCGACGGCCAGGCTGCGGTGACAGCGGAGCAGGAAGTGGCCGCAGGGACAGCGGGTGAATCGGCGGATGGTGACGTTGTGGTGTATCAGTTTTCAGAACAGATGCTGGCTGATTTGTTTGGGTCTGAGGCGATTGACACGCTGCGATCGCTCAGTCAGAGGATGCCTGCGGGGATTCGCAATTCGTATGCTCTAATACCGCTGCCGGGATCGGTGGGAGCAACCTTACCGCCGATGAAGCCGTTGCTGGCCAGCAGCGGTCTGCGATCGCTGGCTGATTCGCTGGTGGAACTGCTGAAGACGGGACCGGCGGGCGGACAGGCGGCAGCGCAGCCGTCAGCGGAACAGCCGCCCCAGCTGCCGGGGTGGGTGCGTCAGCCGGCGGCCGGCCACCGGGTGGCTCGTGCTGAAATCCTGCCGGGTCAGGACGTCAGTGAGCGTGTGCGGGAATCGGTGGAAGAATTGCTGCAGCAGGAACTGAGTTCTGCGGCCGAGTGGATTCCGACGGGGCTGCGAGCGGCGGCGATGCGGGCCAGCGTAGGAGTCTCCGGGGGGACTGTGGGCGGGCTGGTGAAGCGTCGTTTTGAGCGGATGGAAACGCTGGAGCAGCCGATTGACGGAGCGGGTGAGCTGCAGGTGGTGTGGACCGAAATTGAATTGCCGCGAGCGGAACTTGTGGGCCAGTTGTCTCAGATGGCCAGCCAACACCGTGGCTGGCTGCTGCTGGCAGGTCTGCTGGTATTTTGGGCCGGTTTGCTGCTGATGACCGTTGCAGCGCGGCTGTGGCATGTTGGCGGACTGATTTCGCGAGCGGTCTCTATGGGGACCGGAGTGTTGTCGATTGGGTTACTGGTGGGATTGGTGCTGATAGTGCTTCAGTCGGCTCGCGGCAGTTCGCCTGGTACCGGTCAGTTCGCCGGCGGCGCCGTTGTCTGGTCATTTCCGAACAGCAGCATGAGTCTGAAGTTGTGAACAACTCAGGCAGAGCCGACGCGCGGAACAAAATCGCAGCCTGGGCTTTCCAGCCCGAGCACCCTGCGGCAAAAACTCGACATTTTGTGTTCCAATTGTGCCGCTGTACTCAGTATCGAACTTCTGTACTCGGCGTTCTGAACAGTCCGGCCCCGCGCAGCACGCGCACAGCGCCCCTCAAAAGGCACTTCCGTTCCGTTAGCAACGGGCACTTTACCGCGTCTCCACACCACCAGCCACACAAAACGCTCCCCTCGCCACCTCCCCGTACTTTAATTCGAATACCCCTGACAACGACAGCAACCGCAGAACGCTGAAAAGACATAAAGTACGACGAAAGACTCGAATCTCACCCCCACCTGATTGGCGTCCATCAGGGTTTATTAGCGTTGCAAAAACCGCCAGCTGTTCTGTATCACAGAATGCAGCTTCAGTTGCCACCTTGCGTTTCCCTTCGCGGCTTCGCGCGAGCCCCCACAGACTGCCGAGCTCTCAAACCGCGAACCGGGAGTAACATGGCACCGGAACATGACACAAAGAACTTACCGCCCGCCCCGCGGTGTTCATCCTTGAAAATCCGTGTTCATCCGTGCCAAAAAAAACGCCCTGATTCGCGATCATCCGTGGCGCCCACGGCCACCACGGCGCGCAAAGAAAAACCTTCGGAGCTATTCACCCCGAAGGTTCATCTTTGCAGCAAGGTCTCTCAGGCACTTGCTGTATCACCGGCTCGGTTCTCAGGCGAGCCGCCTGTCTCTCTCTAAAATTGCCATCGCTTTCTCAAGGCGACAGCCGGGCTTCGGGCTCTCAGGCCAAAACCACTTTTGCTCTCACCGGATATTTTATGCAACCACTGTGCCAAAGTCAAAAAACCATGGCGATTTTCCACGGCGGAATCCTCACAAAAATCCATAAACATTAAATTTAAAGGAGTTTACGACACACAGCCAACTGCAGCCGACGCTCCAAAAAAAATTCCGCACCCACCGCCTGCCACGCTGTTTGTAAGTTTTACAACGCCCCAGCCGCCCGCGAATTGTAAGAATTACAATCCACCCCGGTTTTACAAACAGCCGCGAGAACGACCAAGCAAGACCGCAAGCAAAGGCTGGATTAACAGCCTAAGTAAAAGGAAGACCTCCAATCAACCGTTACCGGCAGGCACCACGGTCTTATGATGGCTCTTAGAGGACCTGTATAACCCACACGACCTACGGGACCTTTGCCCCATCGCACCATACACAAACCAATCACGCACCACGCTGCCCCCACAAACGAAGCAAGGGCTGCCGCAGTTGCCTGCCGGCAGCCCTTGTCGCGTTTACACAATCCTCTTTGATCAGCCGGCTTTACGCAGGCCTTCGGTCATCGGCAGGATGACAGGGCCGGATCCTTCGCGGGCGGCCGCGTCAATGAAGGCTTCAAAAATCTGCAGGTCCAGTGCGGAAGCCGTCGAGCTTTCCGGGTGCCACTGCACGCCCAGACAGAACCAGTCTTCCTCAATCGACTCGTAAGCTTCAATCACGCCGTCCGGGCAGGTGGCACTGACGCGGAATCGGTGCGACAGGCTGTTGACGGCCATGTGATGCGCACTGTTGACTCGCACTTCACCCGGTCCGTAGATGGCGTCGAGGCGAGTCCCCGGGACGATTTCCAGCACATGGCGCAGGTTCTGCTCAACCGGATCACGATGGTGCAGGGCGCGAGGCACATCTTCGGGAATGTGCTGAAACAGAGTCCCGCCACACAGCACGTTTACCAGTTGCATGCCGCTGCCGATGGCCAGAATCGGCATCTTGCGCTGAATGGCCAGCTCGGCCACGCGACGGTCAAAGTCCTCGCGACGACGCGGCATCACTCGCACCGAAGGATGCTGATGCTGTTTCTGGCGAGTCGGGTCGAGGTCCAGTGTGCAGCCTGAAAGCACCACGCCGCTGACCGTGTCCATCATACGCAGAATGTCGTCGTCCTGCTGCATCGGAGCCATCAGAATGGGCAGACCGCCGGCAGCCGACACGCAGTCGTAATAGCCGGTGTTGAACCAGCTCAGAGCCACACCGCTGTATCGTTCCGGACGAAAATCACCGGTTATTCCTACCATCGGCCTGACAGTGCTCATGAATCAGATTCCTTCCTGCAGTTGAGCATTCAGCAGCCACATCCATGGGCTGCCCGTTCCGGCGCAGGAATTCGCGGCAATCTCGACAGTGCACTTAGCTGGGAAACCGGCGTTGCCTGAGCAACGCTGTACGGACATCCAGCGCCGGTATTGTAAGCGACAGCGGCGACCGGGATCTGCCTGAGCAGTCCCCAAATCGCAGCAGCACACAACCGGCGACGGACAGCAGCAGATTCCCTTCTGCACAACTGACCGAAATCGTCCGACCCGTTCCTGCGGTCGGCTGATAGTCCCAAAGAACCCCTTCAGGACCGCCTTCATCGCCAGCCATCCTGCGACGGTGAAAGCGGGCCGAAGCGTATAGCGGCAGAATCTGCCTGTAAACAAGATCCGCCATTTTGTGCCAAATACTTTTCTGGACACAATATCCAGGGCTGACGGTCACTTTGAACCTGCTCACCCGCCACGGCTCGCCACCTTTCACACATTCTTGGCGGCTGCGATGGTGCATCCGCCCGTTTTTTGCTGTACAGTGTGGTTTCTGGGTTGCAGACCATGATTCAGGGGCCACGGGCAGCAGCGAGACTGGGTGATGCCGATCAAAGTACAGTGCACGGAATGCAAGGCAAATCTGAGTGTTTCAGATCAGGCGGCTGGCAAAGCGGTCAAATGTCGGCAGTGCGGTGCGAAGGTGAAGGTGCCGGGCACTGCTGCTGCGGCGTCTGCCGGTACCGCGACTGCAGACAAGCCTCGCGGGCCTCGCAAGCCACAGGATCCCGACGATCTGTTCGGCGACATCAACCTGAACCAGCTTGAGGATACAAAGAAAAAGGTCTGTCCGGGTTGTGCGAATCCGGTGAAGGACGAGGACATTGAGTGTCCGAAGTGCGGAGTGACGATTGCTACTGGCGTGTTAAGCAATCGGCAGCGAATCAAGCGTGAGCGCAAGGGTCCGCCGCCGGACGAATTCTACCGGGACGTCTGGAAGAACGCATGGAAGTTCTTTAAGAAGCATTGGACGTATGCGGTCCGCACAACGGTGATCTGGGCGATGTGCGTCAGCATGGCGATCACCTGTGGTTATTCGCTGAACTTTTATGTGACGAAGCGGCGGGCCTCGCTGGAAGACATGGTGCAGAAAGAGCGTGCCAACATCACGATCATCGGCGACCGGCTGTTCATCAAGGTACCGGAGGGCAAGGGGAACAAGGTCGAGTTTGACGGGAAGTTTTATCAGCAGGACGCTTCGATCTGGGCCCCGCATGTGCAGCCGTGGACCGAGCCGCCGGCGATGTTCTGGATCTTTATGACGGGCGCCTTTTCGCTGGGCTTTGGCGGCTGGTTCTGGACGATGGCCTCGACGATTACGAACACGACGATGGCGGGTGAAAAGCGAGTCAAGCGGTTCACGTTTGACTTTTTCGCCAACCTGACTTTGGGGATCCGTTTTTATGCGTGGCCGACGGTGCTGATGCTGCCGTTTCTGGCGGTGGCGGGTGGTGTGGCGGCGATAAATCCGCTGGTCGGCGGAATTCTGGCGGGCGTGTTCCTGATATTTCCGGTACTGGCGCTGCCGGCTGCGGTGGTGCACATGGCGCAAAAGTTTTCGTTTCGATCGTGGCTGCTGTACTGGATGGCGCGTGACTTTGGTCGTTCGCTGGGAGCCTCGATGTATGTCTTCTTGATGATGCTGTTTCTGGTGCTGCTGATTCCGGGCGGAGTAGCCGGGGCGGTCGCAGCAACATCGGGCCGCCTGGTGCCGTGGCTGCAGGCGCAGGAACTGGCGGCCACAGACTGGCTCAGTTCGAACGTGATGGCGCTGGAGGCGGGCGGCAATATGCGATTTCTGATGTTTCAGATGCCACTGGTGTTCTCGGCTTCGTTTGTGTTTTTCGGAGTTCTGTTTGGGCTGATTTCCTGTCAGTTTGTGTTCATGATGCGAGTGATCGGGCTGTACGGGGTGTATTTCCGGTCGGACCTGTCGATTGTGAACGAGTTCCCGGATTTCGAGCGGGTAACCTTTGGTCCACGGTATCTGGCATTTCTGGTGGACCTGATCATTATGGTGCTGCTGACGGGCGTGGGGATGTTTATCGGGCAGATGTTTGGTTTTTTGTTCAGCGTGTACGGCTGGTCCTTTGCGGCTCAGGGGGCACTTGGTGCGGGAGCCCTGGCGTCACTGATTTTGTGGGCCATGTACTACACCTTGGGCGAATCCGGATCGGCTCGCGCAACCTTGGGCAAGTGGAGTATCGGGATAGTGGTGATGAAGGATGACGGTTTGCCGATCCCGATGCCGATGTCTCGCGATCTGGCCTTAAAACGTGCCGCCAGTGCCTTTCTGTCGCTGCTGACCCTGTTCATCGGGTTTCTGTCATGTATCTGGCGTGCGGACCGGAAGGCGATGCATGACGCGATGACCAAAACCAAAGTTGTGTGGCAACCGGAGACGACCTGACCCCACCAAAGCTGAGAAACAACAGCAAAAGCACCGTTTTTGTGGGGGAAATCCTCTGAATTTGGTGCAGGCGGGCTCGGAAATTGCCGATCACGCTGGAAATTTGCCCGATGCCGGAATATGCTGCGGGGCCTCGGAACCGGGGACTACGTGTTTTCTTCAGTCTGACCATTTCGAAATTTTTCCACCGCTATGCCCAATTCAGCGTCCGCCGAGAAATCACTCCGTAAAGCCAATGCTCGTCGTGAGCGGAACCGTCAGCAGCGCAGTACGCTGCGAACGACGGTCAAGCGTTTCCGTGCTCTGCTGGGCACGAAGCCTGCCCAGCAGGAAGCTGACACTCAGTTTTCGCTGGTCGTGAAGGCTCTGGACCAGGCTGCAGCACGCAAGCTGATCCACAAGAACACGGCTTCTCGCGTGAAGTCGCGCCTCGCGGCTTTGAAGAAGAAGACCTTCGTCGGCTGATCCGGCCTGAAGACCTTTCGGTCTGGCTTCGCAGCATAAAATCTGTCGACCCGGCATTCCTGTGATGGATACCGGAGGGGGTCGTTCGCAGAGTGATGATGTGCAGGCGAGTTTGCGGTCGTGCGCTGCTGCCACGGCGAAAGCAAGAGTGTTACGCGGCAAAAAACGCGGATCAAACCCGTCGCCCTTCCGACGAACAGTGCAACCCTGCAATGATCCGTGAAAATCCTGTCCGGCCGCAGCGACAGACAGCGTCTGGCAGATGTTGCTGCACCCATGGCACTCCTTTTCCGGGGCCGAGCGGTGCTGCAGCGGACTCAGGGTGATGCCGGGCGGTGCTCGGGCTGAAAAGCCCGAGCTGCACCGACGCCCTCCACCGCTGCGGAACACACCACGCATTCGTGTCCATTCGTGGTTAAAATCCGGCTTCCGTCCCTCTCAGTTCCCCGCCTCCCTTCCTTGATTTCTCCCGTTTTTTCTGATACCCTCTTGCCCCGTCTTTCCTTTCCGCCATCATGCCGGCCTGCCCGGTATACACAGGATTTTTGTTCCATGACCGACACCACCAACGGAAAACTCAATCGCAAGCTCAGGATGGCTCTGGTGGGCGGTGGTCAGGGTGCATTTATTGGTCGGGTGCATGCGACGGCGGCGGTGCTGGACAACCGTGCTGCTTTGGTGGCCGGTGCTTTGTCTTCTGATCCGGTCAAAGCCAAAGCCAGTGCTCCTGCGTACGACATCCCTGCTTCCCGTGCCTATGGTTCTGTGGACGAACTGATTGCCGGCGAACTGGCATTGCCGGCTGATCAGCGGATTGATTTTGTCAGCGTGGCGACTCCCAACCACACGCACTTTCAGATTGCCAAAGCGGCTGCGGCAGCGGGCTTCAATGTGATCTGTGACAAGCCGATGACTTTCGATTTTGCGCAGGCCGAAGAACTGGTGCAGGTGGTGCAGTCCAGCAAAGTGGTGTTCGCGGTCAGCCATAATTACACGGGCTACCCGCTTGTCCGTCAGGCTCGCGAAATGATCCTGAACGGCGAACTGGGCGAGATCAATGCGATCCGTGCGAATTATATTCAGGGCTGGCTGCGGACTCGACTGGAATCATCTGACCAGAAGCAGGCGGCCTGGCGAACGGACCCCAAGCGCTCGGGCGCTGCCGGCTGTTTCGGCGACATCGGGACTCATGCTTACAATCTGGGCCGTTACATGACAGGTCTGCTCCCATCTGAAATCTCCTGCAATCTGAAGATCTTTGCTGACGGGCGTGCGCTGGACGATTACGGCCATGCGGTAGTTCGTTATCAAAACGGTGCGATTGGCACGGTGACAGCCAGCCAGATTTCGCATGGTCGTGAGAACGACCTGTTTATTGAAGTGGACGGCACGAAGGGTGCCTTGCAGTGGCGTCAGGAAGAACCGAACGTGATGATTGTTCGCCGCAACGGTTCACCGCATCAGATGTATACTCGCGACCCCAATGCTCCTTTCATGAACACGATGGGTCGTGAAGCCTGTCGCTTGCCGTCTGGTCATCCGGAAGCATTTTTTGAGGCATTTGCGAACGTGTATCGTTTCGCATATGACGCCATGGCGGCTCGTGCGACCGGCGGTACATTCGAGCAGGTCAACACGATTTATCCGAACGTGTACGACGGTGCCGAGGGGATGTATTTCATTCAGCAGTGTGTGGCCAGCAGTCAGCAGAACGGTGCCTGGCTGCCCGCGTGTTACGCCAAAGCCCGCAGCTAAGTACCAGTTGCGCAGTGGTGCTCAGCGTGGAATCTCAGCATGTCGGCAGTCACTCAGACGGACCTGTTCCGCGACTTGTGTCTGCGGCTGCGGAGTCGGCCGGCCGGGGACTCGGTTCATGACTGTCCTGCAGTTGCAGTGGCTGGGTCAGGCGGGTGGCTGGGGCTGGAACATGCCGCAGTCCTGCGATGGTCAGGGCTGTTCGTCGGTTGAACTGCTGGAAATCTATCGCGATCTTAGTGCATCCTGCCTGACGACCGCCTTCATCCTGACTCAGCGAAACGCAGCCTGTCAGCGTCTGCTGCACGCCGGTGCGGAAGTCGTTTCTGCCCAGCTGCAGCAAGACCTCGCTGCGGGGAAAGCGCTGGCAACGGTTGGCATATCGCATCTGACGACTTCGCGACAGTATCTGTCTCGACCGACGGTGCTGGCGGAACCAGTTGCGGGAGGCCGGCGGCTGACGGGAACGGTACCGTGGGCTACGGGTGCAAACAGCAGTGAGTGGCTGGTGACCGGAGCGACGGCGCCGGCTGGCTTGCAGTTTCTGGCTCTATTGTCATTGCGTCAGCCGGCCATCGCTGTCAGGTCTCCAGCCGAGCTGCTGGGTTTGAGTGCCGCGTGTACTTCAGAGGCAGAGCTGTCGGGGGTGTTAGTGCCGCAGGGTGCTGTGCTGCAGGGACCGAGTGAGCGTGTGCCGGCGGGCGGTGAGGGCGTGGTACCGGCGGCCGGTTCTTTGTCAACATCAGCGGTGGCACTGAGTTTTGTGGCGGGGGCGCTGGCTGGCTTTGGGGCGGAAGCCGAGCGGCGCGCGGAACTGAGCCCGTACGTGCAGCGGCTGGATCTGGAATCGCGGGGGTTGTGGGAGCAGTTACAGCGGAGTGCCACGGGTGTGGGCGGTGCAGGTGAGCTGACAGCTGAGCAGTTGCAACTGCGGGCCAATTCGCTGGCACTGCGAACGGCTCAGGCATGGCTCGCTGCGACTTGTGGCGGCGACTATCAGCAATCGCATCCGGCCTCGCGAGCAGTACGTGAGAGTTTATTTTTCTGGTGTGGTCGTGTCCTCAGGCGGTGCTGGAAGGCCAGCTCACGGAACTGACCGGTAGGTTTTGCAGAGGAGAGGCAGCACTGTGAGCATTGAGTGGACAACGGCGGTACGGGCAGCGAAGGATGCCGGCGAACTGATCATGCGCTATTTTCGGTGTACCGGAACGGTTCGCGAGAAGGGTGTTGCTGATCTGGTTACGGAAGCGGATGTGCGGGCCGAGCGAGTCATTGCGCAGAGAATTCACGAGATCTTTCCGGATCATGCGATACTGGGTGAAGAGGAGCAGGCCGGGGACACGAATGCCGAGTATTTGTGGGTCGTGGATCCGCTGGACGGGACCACCAATTTTGCGCATGGGATACCGCATTTTGCGGTCTCGATCGCGCTGCTGCATCAAGGCAGGCCACAGTTGGGGATTGTGTGGAATCCGGTTCGCGAGGATCTGTTTTCGGCTCGACTGGGTGGTGGGGCTTATCACAACGGCCGACCGCTGCGAGTCAGTACTGAGGCGACGCTGGACAAGACCCTGATCGGTACTGGATTTTATTATGACCGTGGTGCGATGATGGAAGCGACGCTGGGGGCGATTGGTGACTGTTTCCGGCAGAACATTCACGGCATTCGTCGGTTCGGCACGGCTTCACTGGATTTAGCGCAGGTGGCCGACGGTATGTTTGGCGCATATTTTGAATTTCAGTTGTCACCGTGGGACTTTGCTGCAGGTCAGATGCTGGTGACTGAAGCTGGCGGGCGTGTGACGGACTGCAGTGGCGATGCGCTGCCGCTGCGGAAGACCACGATATTGGCGTCAAATGGTCTGCTGCACGACCAGATGCTGGCAATCCTGAAGCCTCGCATGGGCACCTGGTAGCGATCGGGGTCGGCCTCTGAGTGCAGCAACGAAAGCTGCCCGGGGATTTTTCGCCGCCCTCCGTCTCTCGTCTCTCCCGCCGGACAACGTTTCAGAGATCCCGCCCGGCACGAAGGGCTCGGTTTGGTACTCACGGAAACACGTGAGACAGAGAGTGTGTGGCTCAGAACGATCCGTCACAGGGCATGCCACCCCACTGCCGGTGAACCCTCAAACCGCAGCCTTCGGGCTCAAATGCGAGTGCTGCTGGAGCCGCCAGCAGCGGCAGAATGCTGCAACGAAATTAAATTGGAATATGAGCACGACGAACGACGAACGAGCACAAACCACAACCCCGCCTCAATAGCGTCTATGAGCGTTCATTTACGGTGCAATCACCGCCAGTTGATCCGCACCAACAAATAGAGATGCAAGCGTCCTCTGCGATTCCCTTCGCGGCTTCGCATGAGGTAAACAGCATGCATGTCCAACATGCAGCGTCAGTCAATGGTGACCTCGCCCCCATCGCCCATCCCCTTCGAGGGGCGAGGGGTGCTATGGCGTTTTCCAAGGCACTCAAAGCACAACATCCTCCCCTCGCCCCCGTGAAACGGGAGAGAGGGGGCAAGTTACCCCAGATATGCACCTCCAGCCTGCGGATAATGCCACCTAGCCACCCTCCTCGTACTTAAACTCAGTCCGCCCCGGCGGACGGTACTCTTACTCGAATGCCGAGGACAACGGCAGCAACCGCAGAACGCTGAGAAGAATTCAAATTCGAGCACGAGCACGAACCGCCCCCCCCACCTCATTCGTGTCTGCCAGTATCCATCAGCGGTAAAAAACGCCAGCTAATCCATGAACAGCCCGTAGCGTTTTCCCTTTGCGGCTTCGCGTGAGACCAACTGAAAACTCTGCCCCTGCTGCACCCACACCCGCAGACTTCCGTCCGCGGTTCGCCCGTACGTTTCCCAAGATTAGCATCCATGAGCGGTTCAAATCCCGCACCTGCGATTATCCGTGACAATCTGTGTTCATCCGTGGCGAAAAACGGCACTCTCCCGGCGATTTGCATTCCGCCGCTCTTCCGCAGCCCTTTGTATTGGCGGTCACCCCAAGGCTGCGGTATAATCCTAAGCAGACTCACCGCATACGTCGTCGCTTCCGGAACAGAAAGCGTCAACTTGTCATGACCAGTCCATTCGCACCATCGCTGCCCGTTCCTGCTGCTCCTCATTTGTGGTCTCGTCGCCAGATTCTGGCTCGCACGGGCTGTGGTTTTGGGATGCTGGGTCTGACGGGACTGCTGCAGCAGCAGGGCCTGCTGGCGGTTGAGGATACCGGTGCGGGGCGAATGCTGAATCCGCTGGCTGCCCAGCCCAGTCATTTCCCGGCGAAGGCCAAACGGGTGATCTGGATTTTCATCAACGGCGGGCCCAGTCCGGTGGACACGTGGAATTACCGCCCAGAACTGACAAAGTGGGACGGTAAAACGATCCGGGAATTTGACAACGGCTTTGAAAACACCACCGGGTTCTTTCGCAACGCGGTGGGAAATCTGATGCAGTCACCATTTCGATTTGAGCGGCAGGGCGAATGCGGTCGGATGGTGCCCGAGATCTTTCCGTATCTGGGGCAGCATGTGGATCGCATGGCGATCATTCAAAGCGGTTATACTGAGTCCAATAACCATTCGCCTGCTTTGTTTGCGATCAACACCGGCATGGCTCGGATGGGCTTCCCCTGTGTGGGCTCGTGGGTCACCTATGGTCTGGGCAGTGAGAGTGCGAATCTGCCGGGTTTCGTAGTCATGAGTGATCCGAAGGGTCGAGGTTTGCCGAAAGGTCATGCGGCGAACTGGAGTGCCGGGTTTCTGCCGGGTGTCTATCAGGGGACGTGGGTGAAGCCATCTGGTGAACCGATTGACAACTTGGTGCGTCCTGCGGAACTGACAGCGGATTTACAGCGTGGCGGCCTTGATCTGCTGAAGCAACTGAATGGTCTGCATCAGGCTCAGCATGCTGCGGACACTGAGCTTTCATCGCGGATTGAAAGTTTCGAGCTGGCCTGGCGAATGCAGTCATCTGCCCCAGAAGCACTCGACCTGTCAGCTGAAACAAAAGAGATGCAGTCACTGTACGGGATTGGTGACGAGCAGTGCGACCATTTTGCTCGCCAGTGCCTGACGGCTCGTCGTCTGGTGGAGCGCGGAGTACGGTTTGTGCAGATCTATTCGGGAGGCATGGAGAACCAGCGTTCGTGGGACGGCCACAACGACATTGAGGGCAATCATCGGCAGTTTGCAGGTGAAACGGACAAGCCGGTGGCTGCCTTGCTGACGGATATGGCGGCCAGCGGACTGCTCGAGGAGACTCTGGTGGTCTGGTGTGGCGAATTCGGAAGGCTGCCGATTGCCCAGACCGGCGGCAAGCCAGGTCGTGACCACAATCCGCATCATTTGGTCTGCTGGATGGCGGGCGGTGGTGTGCGTGGCGGAGTCACGTATGGAAGTTCGGACGAGATCGGCTACAAGTCGGCCGACAATCGCGTGCATTTAAACGATCTGCATGCGACGATTCTGCATCTGCTGGGGCTGGATCACGAGAAGCTCACTTACAAGTACAATGGCCGGCGTTTCCGTTTGACGGACGTGGCCGGCACAGTGATCCGCGATATTTTGTCATGACTGCGACCGGGGTAAGCACAACTTTTGACTGGAAGACCTGCGATGCGAACGGCTGTGAATCGAAGACTGTTGTCCCGCCCCATGCTGTGGTGTGGCATTTTGCTGCTAAGTCTGCCCCTGAGTTGTGTGTCGGCGGCGGGTGATGTGATTGTGCTGAAATCTGGTCAGCGGGTGGAGGGCGAGGTCCTGAAGGTGCAGAAAGACACGCTGTTTGTGGACGTGGGTGTGGACGTGATTCGGATCCCGGTTGATCAGATTCAGGAACGCACCGTCGCTGCGGCTCCGGACCCTGACAAAGCAGCCCCTGTTGAATCGCTGTATCTGTCGACGGATCTGCCGGAGCGGGCGGTGAAGGAACTGGTGTCGACATTTGGCGAGGGCGTGGTGCTGATTGAGACTCCGGGGGGGCTGGGTTCCGGTTTCATCATTAATTCCCGCGGCTATTGTGTCACGAATTATCACGTGATTGAGGGTCAGACGCGGGTGGCGGTGACAATTTTCCACCGCGGCAAGGAAGGTGATTTTGAACGCCGGGCAATTCGGGACGTGAAGATTCTGGCACTGAATCCGCATTTCGATCTGGCGCTGCTGGAGATACCAGCTCAGGCCGACATGCCGTTTCGACCGGTAGCTCTGGCACCCGATGATGCTCACCGTGAGGGTGATGCGGTGTTTGCGATTGGCAGTCCGCTGGGACTTGAGCGTTCGGTATCCGAGGGAATCGTCAGTACTCGCAATCGCAATATGGACGGCATCGTTTATATCCAGACGACGGCTCAGATCAATCCCGGCAACAGTGGCGGCCCGCTGTTCAATGAACGCGGTCAGGTGGCGGGGGTAATCAACATGAAGCTGGAGTTCGGCGAGGGTCTGGGCTTTGCGATCCCCATTTCGTATCTCAAGCATTTCCTGAACAACCGAGATGCATTTGCGTATGACAGGACGAATCCAAATACCGGATATCATTATTTGCTGCCACCTCGCCGCAAGAATGCTCGACCGCCGTATGAGCCCAAGCCTGAGGGAAAGTAGGGGGCAGTGGCGGTTGTGTAATCGGTGGTACCGGGAGAGCGAGATGCTGGGATCGGGACGGGTGTGTTGTTGTCTGGTGCTGTTGAGTGTATCGCAGGTGTTTGCTCAGGAGCCTCTGGGACTATCTGAGTGGAAGCTGGAGACGGCGGCGGCGGCGTGGCAGCCGCGGGATTCTTCGGGTGAGGCGGTATTTCGGGGTCGGATGTGGATTTTGGGCGGCTGGTTTGATTCGTATTCTGCTCCGCCGCGGGATGTCTGGAGCAGTGAGAATGGCCGAGACTGGGTACTGGAGACAGCACAGGCACCGTGGAAGCACAGCGACCTGCCGATGGTGACCGTGTTTCGGGACCGAATGTGGCTGATGGGCGGCTGGTACAACGGGCGTCTGGAGGGTCACGGAGCATCGCACGAGGTGTGGTCGACGGGGGATGGTCGGGAGTGGCAGCAGGAGACAGCTGCGGCCCCCTGGAGTGCTCGTCTGGCCGCCGGACTGGTTGAGCATCAGGACCGCATGTGGCTGCTGGGCGGGACGGAGAATTATTATTTTGGCGATGACCGCAGTCTGAAGAATGACGTGTGGTCTACGGCCGACGGTCGGGAGTGGCGTCAGGAGACCGCAGTGGCCGGGTGGTCTCCCCGAGCCTATCATCAGGCAGTCACTCACGGCGGCCGGATCTACGTGCTGGGTGGCGGAAATTATGTGCCGCAGCATCATGCGCTTAACGATGTCTGGAGTTCGGCGGACGGGGTGCACTGGGAGTGTGTCACGGACAAAGCTCCCTGGTCACCGCGTCTGTGGTTTTCGGCGGTTTCCTGGCGTGGATATTTGTGGGTGCTGGGTGGCTGGTCCGGCAATCCTCACCGCAATTGGGGGGATGTCTGGTATTCGCGGGACGGTCGTGACTGGAAGCAGTTGCAGGCGGAGCCCGTCTGGAAGGAGCGTCACGAGCATTCGGTGTTTGTGTTGCGGGATCGGTTATGGGTGGCTGCGGGCCATGCTCAGCCACTGAGCAATGAAGTCTGGTCGCTTGGGGGGCGTACCTTTACGCCACCGTAAGCACCAGCGAGCAGCGACGAGGCATTCCTGAACAACGACTGCAGGAAAGAAGTGGTAGCGGAACTGGATCAGGCGTCGCGGTGGCTGAGCTCTTGCTGCAGCTGAGTCAGCATGTGGTTTAGCTGATCCAGATCAAACGCGGCCAGTTGTTCGTCAGTGCTGATGGGCAGCCGCAGCAGTTGTTGTGGAAGCACGATTTGCCCCTGCAGCAGTCTTTTGTGAATACCACGAGCTTCACCGATTTCGATACCACGGGCCTCGCCAATTTGGATACCGCGAGCTTCACCGAGGTTCTCGCCAATCTCCAGTCCCTGCTGCCGGCCGAAGAGGAGCCGAGCCTATTCGTCGCGCTGAGCTTTCAGGCGAGCATAGTATGCCTGCAGTTGTTCCGGTGTTTGCACAATCATATCGAGGACTTTGGCGGCTTCGGTGAATTCCTCGTCTGGCATTAACAGGGCCAGCTGTTCGGTGGTCAGTTCCTGAACATGTCGGAAAAACCAGCAATAGCGTTCGACCGGCGTTACGTTATATGGCGTGTCAGCGGTGACCTGAAAATGATTTAGCTGCAAAAATTGGATTTGCAGCTGGTCGGTCAATGTCAGAGGCAGAGTTTTCTCACGGAGCCGGAAGTCCACATGCAGCTTTGGGGGTCTTTAACCAAAGCTCCCGCCACCACCAAAGGCTGATCGATGGCCGCGGCTCGTCGTAATTTTGGCTCTCGCGCGGACCTCTGATCCATTTCTCGGCCGTGTAAAGGGCCATTTGCTCGACCATTCCCGCCGGCAGCGCAATCTGAACCTTCATGTTGAATTTTGCCCCAGCATGTCCTCGGCCAGCACATCGAGGATCACGTATTTACCGTCAGCACTGAGCTTGTTTTGGACGGTGTTGGGGAATGTAACGTCGGTACCAGTGGCTGTCCGTCCAGTACGGTATTGATCGGGCTGATGGTCAGTATTTTGTAGTCAGTGCGGCCGAACAGCATTTTGAAGGCATAGTCGACGAGCGGATCAATTCCAATAGCCATAGACGCCTTGCAGGAGAAATTCGGGCTGCAGAAGGATGCGTTTAAAAGAGGTAACAACGTTTGTACACACTGACATATGTCGATACGGCCTAACACCAGCTGCGGTGACCGGGAAAACGTGAGATTTCGAGAGATTGCCGACGAGAATTACGGTTTTGGGGCGACAGCAAGTCAAACCAAAGGCCCTCAAGCATCGCCCCTCCCTCTCATTCCTCTCCGTGTCTCTGTGGCTCCGTGCGAAAAAAAGGCACGCCGCGAAGTCCCCTCGGTGGTCTCTCACGGCGTCACGAAGACACGGGTAGAGAACAGGGACATGAGGTGAAAGTGCACGGACCCCGCGTTGACGGTTCACCCAAACCGCATGCTTGTGATCGCAATACCCGACTCCCGGCACAGTGTTCGGACTTTCCAGCGCTGGCATACGCCCGCAAAACCAGGCCAATTTTGGTCATCGTGTCCGCCAGTTCACCACACAATCGGACTTTCGTCCAGCACACTCTGAAAACCCGAACTGTCGGTGTTATGTGAATTCCTGACTCTGCCCGATTCCCGGTATTTTCTGCCGATTTCCGCTAGCTGAGATCCCAAGCTGCTCCGTGCTGGTCAATACAGTGCCTCCGCGATAAAATTCAAAGTATGCACAACAAGATTCTCAGGCCTTTCATGTGGGTGGACGGGCGGTCATGTCGGAATCACAAAAGCTTAGCAAAGCTGAACTGCTCAAGGAATCTTCGCATCAGCTGCGGGGAACAGTGGCTGAGGAACTGCTGAACGATCGGCCGGATTTTTCGGACGATGCTGCGACACTGCTGAAACATCATGGCAGTTACCTGCAGGACGACCGCGATACTCGCCGAGCGAAGGGTGAGGACGGCAAGGCGAAGGGCAAGCAGTACAGCTGTATGGTGCGGACGGCGATTCCGGGGGGGCGTCTGACGGCTCAGCAGTTGCTGGCGGAGCTGGATTTGTGTGAGTTGCTGGCGAACGGAACTTTGCGGATCACCAGTCGTCAGGGTTTGCAACTGCACGGAGTGCTGAAGTCCAACTTGAAGGCCAGCATTCGCGAGATCAACCGAATCAAGCTGACGACCTTTGCCGCCTGTGGTGACGTCAATCGCAACGTGATGGCCTGTCCGGCTCCTTTCCGCAACGATGCGGTGCGTGACGAGCTGCAGCGAATGGGTGTAGCGCTGGCCTTGCATTTCCGTCCAAAGACGACGTCTTATTTTGACATCTGGCTGCGAGACGAAGACGGTGCTGAGCAGCAGGTGGGTGAGTTTCAGCCGGTGGACGAGCCGATCTACGGACCTCGCTACCTGCCACGCAAATTCAAAATGGGAGTTGGTTTGCCGGAAGACAACTGCGTCGACCTGTACACTCAGGATCTGGGTCTGCTGGCAGTGGTTGAGAATGGTCAGATTATTGGCTGGAACGTGCTGGCGGGTGGTGGCATGGGGCGGACTCCGTCTGCCGAAAAAACCTTCCCGGCGCTGGCAAAACGCCTGTGCTTTGCAACTCCTCAGCAGGTAATGGCCGTTTGCGAGGCGATTGTGAAGGTGCAGCGGGACTTTGGGAATCGCGAGGACCGCAAGCGGGCGCGCCTGAAGTACCTGATTGCAGACTGGGGCGTGGCGAAGTTTCGGGAAACGGTCGAGCAGTATTATGGCGGTCCGCTGGCAGATCCGCATCCGGCGGATGTCACAGGCGTCGAGGACCATCTGGGCTGGCACGAACAGGGCGATGGTCGGCTGTTTCTGGGCATTAACATCGAGAACGGTCGGATCAAGGACGAGGGTTCTTTGCGGCTGAAGACCGGCCTGCGAGCGATCCTTAGGCGGTTTGGCATGGAAGTCCGACTGACTGCGCTGCAGAGTTTGATTTTGTGTGACATCAATCCGGCCGATCGTGCTGAGATTGAACAGATGATGGCTGAGTACGGGATCCTGCGTGCTGATCAGTTATCGCTGCTGCGGCGTTATTCGATTGCCTGTCCGGCATTCCCCACCTGTGGGCTGTCGATTACGGAATCGGAACGGGCGCTGCCGGGAGTGATCGATCAGCTGGAGGTGGAGGTGGCGAGGCTGGGTTTGCAGTCCAGCAAACTGGCCGTGCACATGACGGGCTGTCCCAACGGCTGTGCTCGCCCGTATACTCCGGATGTCGGGCTGGTCGGCAAGGCCGCGGGCAAGTATACGGTGTTTGTGGGCGGCAACCCAGAAGGGACTCGGCTGGCGTTCATCTACCGTGACATGGTGCCACTGGAAGAGATTGTGCCGTCACTGGTACCGCTGCTGCAGCGGTATCGTGTGGAACGCCAGGGGACCGAATCCTTTGGGGACTTTTGTGCGCGGTGTGGCCCCGCGGCGATAGGTGCTGCCGGCTGAATCGGCCATCGGCAATCACTGCAGCCTGATGGGTACATCAGCGGATATCGTGAGGCCTGAGGTTTGCCGCAAGGGGTACATGGTGGACGACACCAATCACGACCACTGGCGGGCTCCTGCAATCAGCGATGCGTTCGAGAAACCGGCTCGATCTGTGTTTCGGCGTCCGGGATTCTGGGCATCTGCTGTGCTGCTGATGCTGATCCTGTCAGTGTTGCCCATCGGGATGACTCGTCAGGCCGGCCCGGTTGCACGCCGAACCCAGTCCAAGGCCAACCTGCGGCAGATCGGGCTGGCACTGTGGAATTACCACGACCAGTTCGACATGTTTCCCGCCGGAACAGTTCCGGCTGCCGATCTTTCGGTTGAGCAGCGATTCAGCTGGGCCCTGTCCATGGGACCATTCATGGACCAGCCGCAGCTGCTGAAAGAGCGATCGAAGGCTGGCTGGCAAGATCCCGAGCATGCTGCTGTCAATGATCAGCCGCTGCCGGTTTATCGCAATCCCGAGCAGCGGCTGGAGCGATCATTTGGCTCCAGTGGCGATCACGCAGGCATTGTCGGGATCGGAACTGCTGCGGCGGAGCTGACGGAAGGCCATCCGCGAGTCGACGTGTTCGGCTTTAATCGCTGTTCCACCATGGACAGCATCACCGACGGGACAGCCAATACTCTGATGATCGCGACGTCAGTCATGCCCAATCGTTCGATGTTCGCCGGCGGGCGTGAAACAATGCGCGGATTTTCGCGGCAACCGTATTTGAACGGCCCTGATGGCATAGGGGCCGTGGCAGGCAGTTCGGCCGTTCAGGTCCTGTTGGCCGATGGTTCGGTACACGCACTATCCCCTGCTGCTGATTCCAGGCTGATTGAAGCCCTGGCAACAAAGGCCGCAGGCGACCAGGTTGCGGATCCTTCGTAGTGGTGAGCCCGAGAACGGGCGGGGGAGCGCCGGGGCTTCCATTCAGGACATTTCCGGCAGCTTGCCATCCCACCATTTAGGCTGAGCAAAGGCGTCGCTGACGCTGAATTCAAGCCCCTGCAGGCGACCGGTGCCGGTCAGTTTCTGCCAGACCCCCAAAGCCAGTGTGTGCTGTCCGCGGCTGATCACCTGAATCTCTTTTTTGAAGGGATCGGGCACCCACACAGCGTCGACTCCCAGCTGCAGCAGTGAAGTCGTGCGGCGACGCATGTCGCTGCGACGATCGTTTGTGGACGCAATGTCGACCACCAGTGCCGGAACTTCCGTGGCAACCACGAGGTCTGCCTGCGAAAACGGACGTCCGCCAAGAAACACGGAGATTGACGGGGTATAGACCGTGTCAGGCTCACGCGTTACATGCAGTCCGATCCCATATGCTGCTGAACCTTTCACGCCGGGCAGCCAGGCAGCCAGAATCCGCGAAATATTGAATACAATAGTACCGTGCATTTCTTCGGGCGTTGACAGCAGTGTCAGGCAGCCTTCGTGCACTTCGTGAAAGCGACCGGCTTCCGGAAGATCAAAGCGAGCCTGTTCGAATTCGGCCGCCGTCATCCGCACGGGTTCTTTTGTCATCGGGAGAGTTCCTGATCGGCAGTGGGCATCTGAGAAACATTCGGTGAACATTTAGCTGGCAGCCGGGATTCTGGTCAAACTCGCGATCGACGGCAACGCTGCTTCGTCGAGCAAATTCCGCCCCGATTGCGGCTTCAGCGGCTGAATTCTGTCGCATTTGAAGACTTGTGGCGAAAAAACAACAGAGAAATTGGCTCGGATTTTTGACCAGCCGGCTGCTCACGGAATGCTGGACCTGCAGCGACTTACGCTGCAGAATGCTGCGTCGAACCCAGTTGATCAAAGAACAGAGACCGGATCCGCAAAGGCATGAAGGAGTCGGCAGATGGCCCGTGATGCAAGGCAGTTGGGCGCGAGATTCAGAATTCTGTTGATGCCGCTGTGCTCGCTGATGCTGTCCCCCGCTGAAGCTCAGCCGGTCAGCGAGCCTGCTGCCAATCCGCCGGCAGCCGGTTTTCAGTGGCTGTCACTGGACCCGCAGAATCGCAACAGTGCCTGTGCCGTGCTGGACGTGAACGGCGATGGGCGACCGGATATCGTCTGCGGCAATCACTGGTATCAGGCTCCGACGTGGCAGGCCCACCACGTGCGCAGCGTCGAGGTCATTCGCGGGCGTCAGGATGACTACGCGAATCTGCCACTGGATGTCAACGGGGATGGACTGCTGGACATCGTCAGCGCGAATTATCGCAGTCAGAGCCTGTACTGGATTCGCCACCCGGAACCTGTTGCCGGACCGAACGCCGAGTGGTCACGCACCGTCATTGAAACCCCGGGAGCCATGGAGACCGGGCGTCTGGCGGACATTGATGGTGACGGGCAGCAGGATGTGCTGCCGAACGGACTTGAGTTTGCTGCCTGGTGGTCGCTGCAGCCTGGCCCGAATCCACAGTGGCAAAGATACTCACTGCCGGATGAGCTAGCGGGCCATGGCATCGGTACGGGCGACATCAACGGCGATGGCCGCATGGACGTCGTCGGCCCCCGCGGCTGGGCTGAATCGCCTGTCAGTCCGCGCGCTGACCACTGGACGTTTCATCCCGAATTTGTGCTGTGGCGTGATGCTTCGGTGCCCATTCTTGTGCAGGACGTGGATCTCGATGGCGATGCCGATCTGATCTGGGGCCGTGGCCATCAGTCGGGGCTGTACTGGCTGGAACAGACGGGCAGTGCAGGCCAGCGAACATGGAAAAGGCATGTCATTGATTCTTCACTCAGCCAGCAGCACACGCTGCTGTGGGCAGACCTTGACGGGGATGGCCACGGCGAGCTGATTTCCGGCAGTCGTTACTATGGGCACGACGGACGTGATGTGGGCGAATCCGGTCCGCTGCAGATTTCTGCCTGGCGGTATCTCAAAGAGCAGCGAGTCTGGCAGCGGCAGTTGCTCAGCAACAATTATGGCGTGGCACTGGGGGTGGACCCGAAGGTCGCTGACGTGGATGGTGATGGTGATTACGACCTTGTCTGCGCGGACCGCAGCGGACTTTCGCTGCTGCTGAATCCGCGACTGCAGCTGGCGGCCGGCGACCCGGCCGTTCAATCTGCCACCCCGGCCGTTCAGCTGACTGCAGAATCGCTGACTGCGGCCTCACAGAAGTATGACCACACGAATCCGCAGATGGTATTTCGTGGCCAGCTGCAGCCCCTGGAAACAGCCGCGGATGCTGCGCTGCGTCGCGAACACTCGCTGGCCGGCATGAGCCTTGCAATGGGGCCGCTGCCAGCCGCTGATCGTCGCTGTCCGCTCGACATACAGGTCCAGTCCGAAGAAGTGACCCTGCAATATCGTCGGCTGAGAATTTCGTTTCAGGCGGAGCCAAGTGATCACGTCCCGGCGTGGCTGCTGCTGCCGGGAACATCAAACGAACCCCCGGCCGTCGCCGGACCAGCCATGCTTTGTCTGCATCAAACCACCGGCATAGGTAAAGGTGAACCGGCAGGACTGGGCGGATTACCAAATCTGCACTACGCACACGAACTGGCCGAACGAGGCTTTGTCTGTCTGGTTCCCGATTATCCGTCCTTTGGTGATTATGCGTGGGACTTCAAAACTCAGGGCAGCCACTATGCCAGTGGGTCGATGAAGGCGATCTGGAATAACCTGCGTGCGGTGGATTTGCTGCAGAGCCTGCCACAGGTGGATCCGGATCGCATCGGCTGTATCGGGCATTCTCTGGGCGGACACAACACTCTGTTTACAGCGGCCTTTGATCAGCGAATTCGGGCGGCCGTCACCAGCTGCGGATTCACAGGGTTCCATGACTACTACGGCGGCAAACTGGCAGGCTGGACCAGTGACCGTTACATGCCGCGAATTCGCGAACTGTACGGCAATGATCCCGGCCGAGTCCCTTTCGATTTTGCTGAAGTGCTGACAGCGATTGCTCCGCGAGCCCTCTTCGTATCGGCTCCCGTCAACGACGACAACTTCGACAACACCGGGGTTCGCAGGGTGATGCAGGCGGTCAGCGAAACCTGGCATCTGTATGGAGCCGCAGCCGATGCGGTGGTTGCCGAGTATCCTGAGTGCGATCACGACTTCCCCCCGGAAACTCGCGAACGCGTCTACGAATGGCTGCGAAAAAAGCTGGAGCAGTGACCAGTGGAGAGTGGGCGGTTGGTACATAAACACCCCTCGCCCCTGGAAGGGGAGAGGGGATGTGGGTCAGGGGTAGGATTACCCTTAGCCATAGGCACATGCGGATACGGCAAGCTGTGAGGCCTCACACGAAGCCGCGAAGCAAAACGCATCAGGCAGAGACGACCGGGTGAATGGTGACAGACCCGCTTCCGTAGCTCGGACTTTCCAGAAACCGAGTGACAAAAGTCTGACTGTGCAATCGGAAAGTACCGTCGGAGTGCAAAAACCGGGTTTTTTTAGGACAGATCTCGGGCTGGAAAGCCCGAGCTACATTTGGTCCTCGGCGGCTTTCTGGCCCGAGCACTGTCCGCCGCGGCGAGGGCTGCGGTTCATGCGATTCACGCTTCTGCCAATGCTTCCGCCCCATAGCCTCGCAAAATCGCACGTCGCGTCAGCAGCAGTTCACCAATCAGCAGTCCCAGAAATCCAAACATCAGCAGCGTCCAAAGTTCGGTCGTTGTCTCATCCCCGTACATGCGTTCCTGGAGTTCATCCAGCGATACGGCAAATCGCACTCGATCATTCGTGGCCAGCCTCGCTCGATCGTCGCCAACGAGCGGCTGAAACTGGTCTTCCGAATGATCGTAGTTGACCACAAAGGTATCCGCGTCCACCACCGATGCCCCTTCAGCCGGCTGCCGCAATTTTTCGCCCGCCAACTGTGACCGCAGGATCCCCGGGCGATTCGTGTCACGAATCACAGCTCGCAGCTCTGCCCCGACCGGTTCGGCCGGCACCGTCACCACACGACCATCCGGTATCGTCACAGCAAACTGAGGCAGCTCTGACTCGGCAGGTTGCTCTGCCGCAGCAGCAGCCGGAACCTCCGCCTTTGCCGCCGCTGCCGGAGCTACCGAGTTTGCTGCCGTGACAACCAACGCTTCCCCAACCGACACGTTCCGTCGACTGCTGGCAGCCGCGATCCGAAACACCGCTTCGTGCAAAAATGGCACGAAGTCGGCCCGCGCAGGCAGATCATTTCCGGAACGGTCAAGTGACGACGACAGCACCAAAATCCGCCCTGCCCCATGCTCGGCCTCAACCAGCAGCGGATCGCCGGTGGTCAGCTGCGCCAGTACCGCCGGAGCCGAACCGGCGTCAGCCACGACTCCCGCCTGCGGCACTGCAGAGCGAATCACGTTCAGCACAGCCCACGACTGAAAGCCGGTTTTCAGAAACGTGCGTCCGGGATCCGAGCGAAAACGTTCCAGCCAGCCCGGCTGAATCGACAGCGGTGCCACCTGCACCTGATCGGTCGCCGCCGGCGGTGCCTGACGAACTCGCGTCACCTGCAGTCCGCTCAGCATACCGGCCGTTCGGAAACAGCCATCGAACGCAGTGGGGGTCAGCTGATCATCACAGGCGACCAGCAAACCACCGCCAACTCGCACAAACTGTTCAAGAGCGGCGGCAAACGCGGGAGTCAGCCGCGAAACGCCGCAGCAGACCACCGCTGCCTGATTCCGCAGGTCCTGCGGAGCAGCCGCATCTGCATCACGCACTTCTGACACAACCCACGGGTCACCTGCGTCAACCGCCGCGAAAGCCGTCTGCACGAAAAAACTGGCCCGCTGCTCCTCGCCCACCGCCGGCCGACCATTCAGCACGAGGACCGGGAGTGAGGTCCTTGAACGCACTGCGGCATGGCTGACATTGTCGGCTCGAATCGCGTCGTCCGCTGACTCGGCCTCCACACTGAGCACGTGTGTGCCCGCTTCCCGCAGTGCATGCTCAAACTCAACGGCCGTTTCTCCGTGCGGCGGAATTCGCAGCGACTGAGTTCTGCCGGCGAGAGGCTGACCGTCCAGCAGCAAACGCACAGGTACCGCAGACTCCTGCCCGCTCTCATTTCGAATTACGGTTCGCAGACGCAGCGGAAATCCGGGCACTGTCAATTCCCGCGATAAATCCAGACGCCCAACCGCCACGTTCTTGTTCAGCTCAGCCAGACCAGTGGAAGCATCCAAAACCCAGATGCGAGGCCTGACCGCTGGCAGTTTCAACAAGTCGTCGAATCGCAGCCAGGCGGCTGCATCTGTGGTCCGCCACGCTCCCGCCTGCCGGTCCGTGAACACGACGATCTCGCGAGAAACGGCGCTGCTGCGTCCAAGAATCGCCGCGGCCCGCTCCAGCGCCGGCAACATGGCACAGGCTCCGCCCGGCGGCGGCAGGGCCCGCAACTGCTCAGCAACGGCCCCGATATCCTGCAGCGGAGATTCCACCACCGCCACTGGCTGATCGCGAGCATCAATAACGGCTGAGGTGTCCCCGCTCTGCAGCGTCTGCAGGAATTCAGTCGCACGACGAACCGCCTGCTGATGCACCGAATTGACACCGTCAGAACGCGACATCGAGTTGGATCCGTCAATCACCAGCACCACCGTACGAGAGCCGGCTGATCGGTAGCCGTACAGCCAGCCACCCGGAATCCACGGACGCGAAGCCGCCAGCACCAGCAGACCAACCACGGCCATCCGCAGCAACAGCAGCAGCAGTTCTTCCAGCTTCAGCCGTCGGCGAGTTTTCCGCGACGGGTTCAGAAACTGCATCGCCCCCCAGTCAACCACGTCGAATCGACGGCGGCTGATCAGATGCGCGGCCAGTGGCAGTCCGATGCCCGCCAGTCCCAACAGCAGCCAGGGATTGAGAAAAAACTGGAACATGTCAGAAAGTCAGCAGCCTCTGCAGAGGAATGTCAGAATCAGGATCCAGTATAGCGGGTGCGTCGGCCAGCCATAGCGTCCCGGGTTAGGCGTCCGGCGATCCGGACTGATCCAGATGCCGGCGACCTCGTTTGACGTAGGCCTCGCGCTGCGCAGCATACTGCTCAGCATCCAGCTCGATTGAACTGGCAGGCTGTGTCTGCTGAGCCGCGTCGAACAGTCGCCGCAGAAACGGAACGCACCAGCCACAGCCGGTTCCCGCACCGCCACATTCGCTGATTTCACTGGGAACCCGCGGCTGATGCAGGCGAATCCAGTTGACAACCTTTCGCTGCGTCACATGAAAACAATAGCACAATTTGTCATCAGGCTTCATATCGGCAATCCGCACCCTTCAGCGGGTTGACAGAAACTGCAAAGACTGACAGCATCCGATATCTATTCCTTTCTGACAAGGACGACTGACACATTATGCTGCTCAAACCACAAACGATTGTCGGCGGACTTGTGCTGCTGTGCTGTGCCTGGCTGACTTCCCCCGCCGGGGCGCAGACCGCCCCTGATTGCACTTTTTTTGAGTATGCGGGCAGACCCGGCACGGTGGCCGCAGTGGGTGGCGGGGGCATGCCCTCAGAAATCGCTGCTGCTGTCGCTAAAACCGCAGGAGACAACGGCATGGTGGTCATTCTGCCGGATGCCGCAGAAGACCCCGTCGCCGCCTCGGCAAAGGCCGCCAAGTTTCTGCAGGAGGCCGGCTTGAAGCCTGAGTCGATCTTTGGTCGCAGCGGTCCGCTGACCGACGACCTGCGCAGCCAGACCCTGCAGGCCCTTGGTACGGCTCGCGCTGTCTGGATTCCAGGCGGACAGCAATCCCGACTTTTCACTGCGTGGCAGAACACTGAGCTCCACGCTGCTCTACAGCAGTTGCTGCAGCGCGGGGGACTGATTGCCGGCACTTCAGCCGGGGCTGCAATCATGTCTCGCATCATGATTGCTTCCGGCAAGGAAACTCCGCAGCTGGCCACCGGCTGGGACCTGATCCCAGGCGCCATAGTGGACCAGCACTTCACTCAGCGAAACCGCATCGCACGAAGCCAGCAGGCCGTCAGCCTGCACCCGGGAAGCATCGGTCTGGGGCTGGACGAAGGCACCGCAGTGCTGCTGACCGGTCGTACCATACGGACGACAGGCAGTGGCAATGTCACCATCCTGCTGGGAGCAGCCACTTACCGCGCGGCGGAGACAATCGTGCTGCCGCCCGGTGCCATTGCTGACTGGACTCAGCTGCGCCGCGCTGCTCGCACGCGGGCAGGTGGTGTCGATCCCGGCCTGCCGCAGTTCGGTGCTGCCACGGTGAACAAAGGTGCCCTGGTGATTATTGGAGGTGGTGGCATGCCGCAGTCGATTGTGGATCGATTTGTGCAGCTGGCCGGCGGTGCGAACGCGAACATTGTGGTCTTGCCCACAGCCGTTCCGCGGGATCAGACCGATCTCCGCATTCCCGGTTTTCTGGCTCGTGCCGGACTCAAAAAAGTGACGGTGCTGGATCAGCGCGGTCCGGAGGAAGTCAGCAGCGAGACATTTCGCCTGGCCCTGAAAGAAGCTACGGGCATCTGGTTTGGTGGCGGCCGACAGTGGAATTTCGTGGATGCGTATGAGAACACCGATGCGGTGGCGGCATTTCATGAAGTCCTGCAGCGCGGCGGAGTCATTGCAGGCAGCTCAGCCGGTGCCACGATTCAGGGTGAGTTTTTGGTGCGTGGCCATCCTCTTGGCAATCAGCTGATGATGGCCGAAGGTTATGAACGCGGATTTGCGTTTCTGCCAGGCAGTGCCATCGATCAGCACTTCGCGCAGCGCGGCCGTCAACCTGATCTGCTGCCCGTGATACAGCGTCATCCGCAGATGCTGGGAATTGGGCTGGATGAAGCGACGGCCATCGTTGTGCAGGGCTCCAGGGCGGATGTCGTCGGCCAGCACTCGGCACATTTTGTGCGAGCAGACCGCCTGCAGGGCCTAACGGCCGAACAGTTACCGAAGAGCGTCGATGAAGCGGCGAAACTGTTTGTCACGGTCCCCAACGGCGGCAGCATCGACCTGCTGACACTCAAGCCGTCGGAACAGGCAGCACCCTGACCGCCGGGAAGACCTGCGCGGTCCACTCCAGCCATACGATCTGCCATCAAAAAAACTGCCACCAACAAAAAACGGCCCGGATTGTCCCGGGCCGCTGCTTTCAGGCTACTCGTTCGATCAGACGCCACAATCTGCTCAACTCAGGCCACTGCTGACCGGCACAACGGCTGACTGCTCACAAAAAACGCCACCCGCGCATTCGAGTGCTGCGGACAACGGCAGTAAACGCAGAACGCTGAAAAAAATTAAAGCACGAGCACGAGCGCTACGAGGGACGCAAACCTCAATCCATTCCATTAACGTCTATTAGCGGCAATCAGCGTTTCAAAAACCTGCCTGCTGATCCGCAAGAATACAGATTCGAGAGCCCTCTGAGCTTTCCTACGCGGCTTTGCGTTAGCCCAAACTGTCTGCTGAGACCTGCAGGGAAACAGGTAAAGGGCGGTTTAGCATTCACGCGAGCTCGCCGATCCCGATGCTCTCCAAACGCAAGAGGACAGATCTCGCGTCTGGAAAGCCCCAGCCACGGTTTGTCACCAGCCCGCTGCTCGCTGACACCGCGACAACCCGGATACCAACACCACCTACTCAAGATAAATCAGCTCTTTCTTGTTCAGCAGCACGTGACACAACTGGGCCAGCACAGACTCGTTGTCCAGTGCCGACTCGGCAGGTATCGCCAGCTCAGCCGCCGCGGCTTTCAAGAACTCGTCCGCAGCTACAGATTCCGCCGGCAACGGTGACCTGGCAAATGCCTGCAGCCACGCCGTTTCCACTCGACGCTCAGCAGGTTGGCCGACCTTCAGTCGCTGAGCCCACACGACCGCCTGCTGATGCAAAAATTCACTGTTCAGCAGGATCAAAGCCTGAGCCGGCACGTTGGACAGGCTGCGACGACCCACCGCACTGGCCGGCTGCGGCGTGTCAAAGGTGACCATGAACGGGTTCAGAAAATTGCGGTTCACCGCCTGATAAACGCTGCGTCGACCGGCACCGTCAAGCGGTCCGGACTGACCAGGACGCCCGCGTCCCTGCATGAAAGGCGTCAAAAACACGGGCACCGGCGGACCAAACATGGCAGAATCCAGCCGCCCCGAAATCGCCAGCATCGCGTCCCGCATCGCTTCACTCTCCAGTCGCCGCACTTCCGCCCGATGCCACAGCAAATTCGCTGGATCATGCTCTTCAGCAGCAGGATTGCGAGCACTGCTTTGCGCATACGTGCGAGTCAGCACCAGCCGTCGAATCAGTCGCTTCAGAGACCAGCCGTCGCGGCGAAAATCGTCCGCCAGCAGATCCAGCAGCTCCGGATGCGTTGGCTTTTCGCCCAGCACACCAAAGTTGTCTGAACTGCTGACCAGACCGCGCCCAAACAGATGCTGCCAGACACGATTCACAACAACTCGCGCCGGATACGGGTTGCTGTCCGCCAGCACGCGTTCCGCCAGCTCCAGCCTGCCGCTGGCGGCAGGATTTTGCAGCGGTACACCGGCATCCAGCGCGGTCAGCAGTCGCCGCGATGCCATCTTCCCCAGACTGCGATGATTGCCCCGCACAAAAACCCGCTCATCCTCCCCCGTACCATCGCACATCACCAGCACTGGTTCCCCGCCCGGATCAGCGGCAGTCAGTTCACGCCAGCGATTCAGCACCATGCCAGGTTCCCCGGCAGCCAGATCACCGGCCAGCCCCAGTGACACCGCCACGGCAGGCCAGGCCGGATCAGACACCGCCGCTTCTGCCCACTTCTGCAGCATCTGAGCACGATCGGACGCCAGTGCCGTCGCCTGATCAGCCGCAGTCGAAAATTCCAGCGGCACGCCCGGATTTACCCCCGGAGCCACCAGACGCACTTCACGCACTGCAAACCAGCCTTCCCCCTCGTCCAGAAACTCCAGATGACAGCGATGCCCGAGATACCGCTGCAAATCGCCAGATATGCGGATCCACTGAAAGCGACCGTCCGTATTGATCGACTGCCGCAGACCACCAAACAGCAACTCAGTAAATTCATTCATTACGTAACCGTCGACAACCAGTCGCAGTCGAGCATTCTGGCCAGCCACCAGCACCAGAATTTCGCTGTGCTGCAGGTCCCATTCCGGAGAATGCAGCGCGCCGCGCAGCCGTGGCGACAAAGTGGCCGAGGAGACTTCGCGACCTGCCACCAGCTGCAGCCCAGCCGGCTGCCACTGCCAGCCAGCCGGTATTGCCTGACCGTCTGCCCTCTGACCGGCCGCCTGCCAGAAGGCTTCACCCCAGCCAAACCAGCCCTGCGGAAAACCCTGACGCAAATCAGCCAAGACCTGCACATCCTGAGGCGTCTTTGCGGGAGCCACCTGCTGCTGCTGTCGCACCAACTGCTGAGCAGACTGCCATGCCGCTGCAGCCTGCATGTCCGATACATCTTGTGACTTCTGTTGCAGCGCCGCAGGCAGTGACAACAGCGAACCCTGAGCCGGCAAGGCCGGATCCTGCAGTTGCTGCCGCAGCTTTTGCACAACGTCGGCTGTCAGCGGAATTGTCACGGGCTGCTGCGGATCCAGGGCCGCAGCCACCAGACGACTGACCGCCTGAGCATTCCACGCTTGCAGCGCGGTCGCGGTCAGCCGATCAGCCTGCTGCTTCTGCTGCTGCAAATCCTGCACCAGCGAATGAATTCGCTGACCCGCATCCAGCCATTCGACACGCCGCCGCGAACTCTGCAGAAATCCGGATAAAGCGTAGTAATCTTCCGTGGTGATGGCGTCAAACTTGTGGTCATGACAGCGAGCACAGGCAATCGTCAGACCCATAAATGCCTTGCCGAACACATCGATCTGATTATCAATCCGCAAAGCTTCTTCCAGACGCACGTCCACCGGAGCATGCTTGTCTTCACACAAATACCAAAACCCTGTACCGATGATGGATTCATTGAATCCCTGCTGGGGATGCAGACGCGGCTGAGACAGCAAATCACCGGCCAGATGTTCCCGCACAAACTGGTCCCACGGGACATCCGCGTTCAAAGCACGAATCACATAGTCACGATAACGCCAGGCATGCGGCAGCGGAAAATCAAATTCGTGCCCCAAAGTTTCTGCGTACCGCACCAGATCCAGCCAGTGCCGCGCCCAGCGTTCACCGAACTGAGGGCTGGCCAGCAGCTGATCGACCACCTTTTCCAGCACTACTGAAGTCTGATCCGGATCAGCTACCACCTGAGCCAGCAGGTCAGGGGACGGTGGCAGCCCGGTCAGATCAAAACATATTCGCCGCAGCAGCACGCGCCGGTCCGCAGCGGCAGCCGGAGCCAGTCCGGCTGCTTCCAGCTGAGCCAGAATCAGACGGTCCGCATCTGTAAGCGGCCAGTCGGTCTGCTGCACCTGCGGAATCTGCGGACGCTGAATCTGTTTCCATGACCAGTGAGCCTGAATGCGGTCCTGCAGCGGGAACTGAGCTTTAGCCATGGCAGCAGGAGCCGGCGCAGACGGAGCATCCGGCCACACAGCACCGTCAGTCACCCATTTCACCAGCAGAGCAATTTCTTCGTCCGGCAGTTTGTCCCGTGGAGGCATCTGCAGGGCTTCATAACGGACGGCCTGAATCAGCAGACTGCGGTCCGGATCGCCAGGCACGATGGCCGGTCCCGTTTCACCGCCTTCCAGAAGCGACTGTCGTGAGGTTGCGCGGAGCCCCCCTTCGATATCACCGTCACCATGACATTCGAAGCAGCGAGCTTCGAGCAGCGGCAGGATTTTTTCGTGAAAAAACTGAGCCTGTTCGCCGGCCGAGTTCTGCGGCGATGCCATGGCAGCAGTAACCGCAAACAGTACCGCAAAATATGCAGACACGCTGAAAAATCGGGGAGTCATATCGCACCGACGAAGAAAAGTACGGGCAGGAGCACCGGGCGGGACGAACAGCCGCGGATCCGCCAACACCGACCCGCCAGTCTGCCGCACTTAGTATTCTCGCCCGAAATGCCAAACAAAGCAAACGCGGATCCGGAAACGTTCAGGACGGCGGCAGAATTTCGGGCTGAAGGGAGCGACACTGTTTTTCGACACGGACTGGTTCATGCCACGGATGAACACGGATTTTCACGGATTAAACGCACGAATGGGCAGCACCCGCGGACTCCCGTCCGCGGCTCGCGAAACTGAAAAACGACCACTGAAAAAGTTCTCCTTGCCAGTGTGGTTGTTTCCCGGCAAGACTTCCCCAAAGACCTGACATGTGCCAGAATCGTGGGGATCAGCAGAACCTCCAGAGCCGGCGGTTGAATCCACGCGAAAGTTTCTTCGCCATGACACATTCCCCGTGCTTCGCTTGCCATCGCATGCTGTTCGCACTGTGTGTTGTGACGGGACTGTCACAAATCTGCTGCGCCCAGTCAGACAACACCGCGCCGCTGGCGTGGTACGGCGAAATGGACACCGGGGTTCGAAGCTTTCGTTTCTTCATCCGCCCGGACCAGAGACCTTCCGATGACAAATGGACACTGCTAAGTCTCGACGAAGGGGAAGCCGAATTCACGCTGGACGCGTTCCAAAACGACGGCAACACGCTGTCGTTCGAGCTAAAAAAAACAGGCGTCACCTGGCATGGCAGGCTGAATGCCGCACGGGACCGGGCTGAGGGACAGTGGAAGCAAAACGGAACTACTTTGGATCTGACGCTCCGCCAGGTCTCAGAAAGGCCTGCCGACAAACCGTCGGAAGTCTGGTCAGGTGAACTGTCCGTACTGTTTCAGAAGCTGCCGCTGCAGTTTCGCGTGTACCGTGACTTCGACGGGAACGGGCAAATCCGGATGGACAGTCTCGCGCAGAAGGCCGGCGGCTTTCTCACCATCAGAACAACCGAGGGCAACCGCTGGAGCCTGCAGGTGCCGCAGGTGGCAGGCAAATTCGAAGGAGAGTTGGCCCCTGACGGCAACAGTGTGTCAGGCAAATGGTCTCAGGGCGGTCGGCAACTTGAGCTCACACTCAAACGCAGCGAACTGGCCGCAGCACCAGCGCCTTTACTGCGTCCACAGACACCCCGACCACCATTTCCGTACGATGTCACGGAAGTCAGTTTTGCGAGTGTGGAGGCAGGAGTCCTTCTGGCAGGGACGATAACGGTTCCGCGCATACCAGTTCCTGCCGGCGACTTTCCTGCCGCCGTTCTGATCTCGGGTTCCGGACCTCAGGATCGAGATGAAACTCTGCTCGAGCATCGTCCATTCGCTATCCTTGCCGACACACTGACACGCAGCGGCATCGCAGTGCTGCGATTCGATGACCGGGGTACGGGGCAATCCACCGGTAATTTTGCAGCCGCCGACAGTCGCAATTTCATGCAGGATGTTCTGGGAGCTATACGTTTTCTGCAGAGCCAGCCCGGCATCAATTCGCAGTCTATTGGCCTGATTGGCCACAGCGAAGGCGGCCTGATCGGGACAATGGCCAGTGCCGATTCGAAAGACGTCGCGTTTCTTGTGCTGATGGCGGGGCCCGGAGTCAGCGGTGCCGAAATTCTTTTGTCACAGGGAGAACTGATTGCGCGTGCTGAAGGGATCGTTGATCAAAAGATTCTGCAGGCCCAGCGTACTCAGCAGGAAGTTTTGATCCGCACCGTGCTGCAGCATCCCGCAGACGCCACCGCGGCAACACTGCGAACGGCTGCTCTCAAGGAACTCACCGGTCTGCTGCCTGAGTCCCCCGCAGCACGCGCGGCATTCGAGGCTGAACTTGACGGCAGCCTGAAGACGCTGCATACCGGCTGGTTTCGGTTCTTTTTGACATACAACCCGGGTCCGGATCTGCAGCGAGTCAGGTGTCCCGTACTGGCACTGAACGGCGAACGTGACACACAGGTGGACCCTGACCTTAACCTGCCCGCCATTCGCAGCAGCCTCGCTGCAGGCGGGAATCAGCAGGTCCTGATCGAAGAATTGCCAGGGCTGAACCATCTGTTCCAAAGCTGCCGTACCGGTGCCGTCAGCGAATATGAACAGATTGAAGAAACCATCAGCCCGCTGGCCCTGCAACGAATAACCGACTGGATCAGCAGGACGATGCGAGACAAAACAGCTAACGGACCGAAGTAAAACCGCGAGCAGCGAAGACTCCGCACAGGCAACCGCACCATCCACAACTCAGCACCACTGCAGGGGTATGGCCAGCAATCTTGGGCGTGCAGTATATCACCGATGCTGAATCAGCAGACGCACGGAATACACGACCACGGAACCGACCACCAGAGTGGCGCCGTAGAGCAGTCCGTGAGCGACGAGGGGGCGACGAAAATGCACAATCACCGCGATTGCTGCCACCAGCAGCGATAAACCCGCCTTAAATACAATCATGCCCGGCAGCCCCCACCGCTGCAGTATATGCCGAGCCAGCGGGTTGCTCTCGACAAATGTCACTGTGGTATGCCCCGCAGCACTCTGATGCAGCAGAATGTGGGTCAGCGTGACGTCCAAAGCACAGGCCAGCAAAAACCAACTGATGGCAGTCTCGAGGGCCTGACGGCTGTTCCGCTGATGACCACGACCGCTCATTTCCCCGGAACCGGTGAACTGATATGGACACTCACAGCCTTGTCCATCCCGATAGAAAAAATGGTGCGAATGTGCGGATCCGCCACCAGCAGCCGATCACCCGCCACACACAGTCCCACAGGTCGGTCCAGTGGAGCACCAGCGGCAAATTTTTCAGGCGATGAACCGGCAGTCACCTTCCACACACAATGCTCGTAGTTGTCCGTCACATACATCGAACCGTCCGCCAGCCGCACTAGATTGTGAGGCAGATTGAAGGGATGATCCTTGATCACGGATTCCACTTTACCGTCCGCCGCAACCTTCTGCAACTGCCCGTCCTTGCTGGATGTAGACAGCACCCACAGCGTTCCGTCAGCATCCAGTGCCAATCCGCGCGGCGAATTGATCACCGCAAACTCCACCGGCTTCTCGCTGCCCTCCGGCGGCATCTTCCAGATGCGATGCAGTTCCAGATCGGCCGTGTAAATGGTCCCGTCCGCAGCAACCGCTATCGCCATCGGAATGCCAATCCAGCCTTTGGTCAGCGGCTGCGGAGTACCGGCATCGTCAAACCGATAGACCTCGCGAGTAGCTGAGTCACCAGCCAGCAGCTTGCCCTGATGGTCAAACGCCAGACAGCGGACGGCATTCAAGGGAGTCCGAAATTTCTTTGACGCCTGGAAGAAGACCGACTTCTGCCCGTTCTCGACCTTCCAGATCCCCGGCAAATTGCGGTCCGCCACGAACACCACTCCGTCTGCCCGCGCTGCCACAGCCAGCGGATACTGGAATTCCGTCACAGCAGGAACAGCAGCCGCCGGAGCAATTTCCTGGGCGACCACAGACTCAACCGTCAGCAGAGCCACCACCAGTGCACACACCAGACGCACACATCTCACCGGAACGGAAGGCCCGACCGAAACGCCAGCGTGAGCCCAAAGTGCCGGAACGCCAAGTACAGTAACTGCATGCAACACAGCAAAATCTCCGCAAACCACCCGGAAAGCTGACAACAGCCGGAAAACCACATTCTGCAGCAACACTCAAAGACTCACAATCCAGCAAATCCCGTTTTTTCAGGTGAATCGCTTTTTCGCGAAGGAGTCCGGCCAACAGTTCACAACCTGTCACTCCACCTGCACCACCGCGTCAGCCTGCAGCAACAGCAGTCGGGCCTGCACCTGGGCAGGATCGAGGCGGCAGATGCGAGCAGCGGCGCGGCGGTATTCCTGCAGCTGTGACCCGTAATACTCAACACGCCCCTCGATCCATTCAGCCACTTCACCCGAGACTCGGTCTGTCTTGAAGTCCACAATATCAGCTGCCACGATGCGACCATCCACCTTGAGTTGCACCAGCCGGTCAATTGTACCGCGTACCAGCTGCGATCGTTCCAGCAGCACAAACGGTCGCTCGCGATCCACCATCAGCTGCGCTGCGCCGGACGCCAGTTGCTTCCGCCACGGCTGAAACACGGCCGCCCCACCTCCGGTCTCCCGATCAAACGTCCGCCGAACCGATTCAGTCTGCAGCAGACGGCGAAATTCCGGCAGCAGCAACCGCGCTGTCTCGTCCGGGATCTGCAGCCGCACAGCCGACTCCAGCAGCTGCTGATCGGCTGGCTGCTGATCAACCCACTGCAACAGTTCGAACCAGCCATGCAGCAGCATCCCGCGAACTCGCGGTTCCACAGCAGCGGCCGCAGCAGCACCAGCAACCGCATCTCGCCGACCACGAGCCGCAGTGTCGGCACCTCGCCCGCGGCCAGCCGCCGGCACAGTCGGAGCCAGTACCGGCAGCGATAATGTCGTCTGATCGTGCCGCGACGGTGCTGAGCGAGCCAGACCACGTCGCCGACCGTCGGGCATCGGTGACAACAGAATCCTCGCTGCGACACTGGACACCGGCCGAACTGCCGGCACTGTGCCACCTGCACCTGTCGCAGTTGTTGCTGCTGCCGTTTCGGCTGACGCAGCACGCCGACCTCGAGTCTTTGCCGGAGCCGCCGCGAGGTCCACATGCCACGCCGGATCACCGGTTTCCCAGACTGTCTCCGCAGGCCCGGCCTGGGAATTATCCGACAACGCAGCCAACAGCAGGCCGGCAAACGTTTTCGGCGGCTTGTCACTTTGCAGCGGCGGTGACAGCATCACCAAACAGCGGCGAGCTCGAGTCATCGCCACGTAAAACAGACACAGACTCTCCGCCACTTTCTGGCCAATCGTCTCACTGAACGCTTCCTGCAAACTGTTGGGCAGCAGCATCCGCTGCTGCTTGCTGACCCAGACACAGACACGGTCAGCTGGTTCCCCGGTCGCCGGACTGCCCGCCGCAGCCTCCGGCGCCATAAACAGACTGGTATCCAGCTCGGGCAACACCACGCAGTCAAATTCCAGCCCCTTGCTCTGATGAATTGTCATCACGCGCACAGGAGCCTTCCGCTTCTTCTGAAACCGACTGTTCTCAAGCAGACGGATGAAGTCACACGGATTCAGCGAACCGCTCTGATCAAACTGCCAGCCGGCCGAAACCAGCTGCGACATGCGGAGGCGGTCGCGAGCCGAACAGTGGCTGCGAATCGACTCAGAAATCGACTGCAGAAACGGCCCGTAACCCTGATCCACCAACTGGGCTCGCAGCCCGGCAGCCACGGCACCGGCCAGCCTGTCATCCTGCCAGTCGATCAGGCCCACGACCGCCCCCAGTGGTGATTGGCTGACATGCCAGCGTGACACAGTACAGGCCGGGTGAGAAGCGAACTGCAGCAGGGCCAGTACAGCCAGCACAGCGGGGCTGTCAGTGGGAGCTGTACCGCCTTCTTCACTGGCAGGAACTCCCAGAGCCGTCAATTCGTGAACCAGCCTGGCGACGGCGGCATTGCCGCGAGTCAGCACGCCGATTTCCCGACCCGGCAGCTGCTGATACAGCTCGGCCACCTGCTGCGCCAGCCATGCGAACCGCGGCCCGCGTCGCTCAGCCGCAGACTCACCCTCAAATTCCGGCTCAGTACGAAACACGGCATACCCGGATTCACCGCTGCGAACCGTGGAATGCTCCGGGAAACGAGCCTGCCAGCGAGCCACCGAATCGTGATACTCGGCCAGCCCAGGATGACTGGCGATGTGCTGGAATACCTGGTTCACGGCCTGCATCACCGCGGGTGCAGAACGCCGACTGTCATTCAGGCCGGTTTCCCGGATCCCGGGCACAGCCACCGGCACCGCATCCAGAATCTCGGCCATCCCGCCGCGCCAGCCGTAAATCGCCTGTTTGCCGTCACCCACGCAGAAGACACTGGAATCCGCATGCTGCCGCAAAGAATCCACCAGTCGCCGCAGCACCTTCCACTGGTCGCTGGAGGTGTCCTGGAATTCGTCCAGCAGCAGATTGCGCAGACTGCTGTCCATGCGAAAATTAAGCCGTTTACCGCTGGCCGCGTCGACCGAACGAGCAAGCGTGCGATTAACATCGCTGAAACCCAGCCAGCCGTGTTCTGCCCGCAGTCTGGCAAATTCCACATCGAATCGTGAAATCAGACTGCGCACGGCCTGCATCTGCAACGCAATTCGTTCCAGCAGCTCGGCCCGCGCGTGCTGCAGCAGGCGACGGTAAATCTCCATCACCTCGTCGCTAAGTTCTTTTTTGGCGTAGACCTGCTCGCCAGCCAGCACCTTCGCGGCAATGCCCGTGGAGATGAAATCGTCCCACAATTCGTCTTTGAATCGCTGCACGTCTTCATCGCGTGCTTTGGTGATGCGTTTTTCAGCCGGCAGCTCGACAGTCTGCAACTCGCTGAGTGTCCGCGTTTTGACGTCGTCCGACAGCCGCTGGCCGCGAGGAATCTGCCGCCAGGCAGCTTCCGAAGTCTGCTGATACAGCTCGTGATAATTCTTTACCGTTTCATCGATCAGCAGACGCACGCTGCGGCGATGCTTGCCTTTCGCCAGCATCTGCATCAGCTGTTGAGCATCCTGAGGCAGCTGCTGCGATAGCACGGCATCGATCGCCTGTTCCCGCAATCTGGCATCATCGTGCGGATCAACGATGGTCCAGCCAGGTGTCAGCCCCAGCTCCAGCGTCAGACTGCGGGCCGCCTGCTGGAAGAAGGAATCGAGTGTACAGATTCGCAGGCGATGCAGACTGCGAGTCAGATCGGCCAGCATTTTCAAAGCGATGGCCCGGCTGATCGTGCCGGCATTAAGAGCAGCCTGGAGCTGAGCAGCCTGTTCTTCCGACAAAGCCGCCTCCGCTAGTCGCAGCAGCACACGGCCCAGAATTTCACCAGCGGCCTTGCGAGTAAACGTGGTGGCGAGGATGGAATCCGGCCGTTGCCCCTGAAACAGTCGCCGCAGAAAGTGGCTGGACAGCTGATACGTTTTGCCGCTGCCAGCGGATGCTCGAATCAGTTCATTCATGCAGACACGAACCCAGGACCGGGGAAGTAGTGAAGGAACTGCAGCAGTATAAATCGCCGGCGCGGGATTGGCCAGACAGCCGCAGCAACTGAGTGAGACCCCCTGCGTCGTTGCGAACCGCCCGGTTTGGATCTCACGGAAACACCGAGCACACGGAGCAGGACTGCCCAAACCACACCGCCGTGGCACCGCCCATGCCAGACATGCCAGCCACTCTCCCCTCCCGGGGGCGAGGAGTGCTATTGCGTTTCCCAAAGTACACCAAACACATGATGCCCCCCGGCCCCTCCTCGTACGCGTACTCAAAAACAGCCCCGGTGCTCCGCAGCACTCGTCCACGTCCCCCAAAACTGCTCCCGCGGACGCCCATCCACAGGTCAACAAACCGAAAACCGAAAACTGTCCACCGTCCACTGACCTTCGAACCACCCCCGTGCGTGCGTCGGGAATGCCCGAGTCACGGTTTTGTCCCCCGTGTGTTCTGCAGCCACTGTATCCTCTGCGACTTAATCTGCCTTTGCGACGTCTGCGCCGATTCTTCAGGCAGCAGAATCAAAAGCCCCCTGATTTGCTAACCCGTGCTGCCCCGTTCGGTTGGATTTCCGCCCGCGTTTGCCGTACACTCCGCCGGAGCGAGTCACCGGGGGGCTCGCACTGTTTTCCCTGGCATTTCTGCAGGAATCCCACATGGCTGCGACCTGTGTGTGTTTGTTTCGTCGATTGACGGTGCTGGTGTGTGCTGCCGTTGTCTGTACTGTGACGGGGCTGTCGGCGGCCCGCAGTCAGGCTCAGGAATCTGATTTGCCGCAGCTGACGGCTGGTGAAGTTCGTGGTGGCTGGAAGCTGCTGTTCGATGGTCGCTCAACCGCAGGCTGGCGCAATTACCGCTCCGAGAAGCTCAGCGATGGCTGGCAGGTTCGCAACGGTGCCCTCGAAAAGACTCGCGCGGGCGCCGGCGATATCGTCACGGCTCAGCAGTACCAGAATTTCGAACTGTCGCTGGAATATAAGATCTCGAAGGGGGGCAACAGCGGCATCATGTTTCGGGTGATCGAGGATGATCCTCGGCCCTGGGCGTCCGGTCCCGAGGTGCAGGTACAGGACAACGTTGACGGTCGGGATCCGCAGAAAGCCGGCTGGCTGTACCAGCTGTACCAGCCGCAAAAGCCTGAATGGGCCGTGAAGTTTGAAAATCAGGTCGGTTTCAAGGGCATCGACATGGACGATGCTACTCGACCGGCCGGTGAATGGAATCACGTTTATCTGCGAGTGTCTCCGAAGCAGTGTGAGGTGGCGGTAAACGGCGTCAGCTACTACTACTTTAACATTGGCAGCGCAGACTGGAACAAGCGAGTCGCAGCCAGCAAATTTGCAAAGTTTCCGCAGTTCGGCAAGGCCGAAAAGGGCCACATCTGCCTGCAGGATCATGGCGATCCGGTGTCCTACCGCAACATTCGGATTCGCGAACTATCCGCAGACGGCACGGTGGCCGATCCGGTGGATGGACAACTGCCCGTCGCAGGGACTCCGGCGTTTCCAGAACTAACCTGGGAAGGCTTTGAGGGCGTGGATGATGAAGGCCGAATTCAGACCATGCGACCGCTGGAGCTGACGCATGCCGGCGACGGCAGTCATCGCATCTTTGTGGCTTCGCAGATCGGGACCATTTTTGTGCTGCCGGGTGAGGCGCCGGTCAAAGAAGCCAAACTCTTTCTGGACATCCGCGATCGCGTGCAGGATTTCCGCAAGGATGCGGAAGAAGGCCTGCTGGGACTGGCGTTTCATCCGCAGTACCGCAGCAACGGCCAGTTCTATGTCTGTTACAGTTCCTCTCAAGAGCCGCGTACTTCGGTGATTTCCCGGTTTACGGTTTCAAAAGACGATCTGAACAAAGCGGATCCGGCCAGCGAAACGGTGATCATGAAGATTCCGCAGCCGTTTTCCAATCACAACGGCGGTTCGCTTGCCTTTGGTCATGACGGTTATCTGTATATTGCACTGGGTGACGGCGGTGGCCGCAACGACCCTCTGGGACACGGTCAAAATCTGTCGACGCTGTTGGGTTCGCTGGTGCGAATTGACGTGGACCATCATCAGTCGGGCAAGAATTATGCGGTTCCGGCCGACAATCCGTTTGTCTCCCGCGAGGGTGCTCAGCCTGAAATCTACGCTTACGGGTTTCGCAACATCTGGCGACTGACGGTGGACCGCAAGACTGGTGATCTGTGGGCAGCGGATGTTGGCCAGGACTTCTGGGAAGAGGTCAATCTGGTGCAGAAGGGCGGAAATTACGGCTGGAGCGTGCGTGAGGCGTCGTATCCGTTTAATAACAGGCCGGCGACTGCGGCCGACCCCGTGATTCCGCCGGTCTGGGAGTACGACCATCAGCTCGGCAAAAGCATTACCGGGGGCTTTGTGTATCGGGGCACAAAGCTGACTGAGCTGCAGGGTCTGTATATCTATGCAGACTTCATCAGCGGTCGCATCTGGGCACTGCAGTATGATGCGGCCAGCGGCAAGGTGGTTGCCAACAAATCGATCGCCTCGACAGGCTTCCCGGTTCTGGCATTTGGCGAGGACGAATCCGGCGAGCTGTATTATATGCTGGAGACGGTGAATGGTCAGGGGATTTACAAACTGACGTCGACGAAGTAGCTGTTGTCGAGGCTGGTTGCGGGTCATGAAGTGAGGTCCTGATGGCGGAGACTGCGGACGAACGGGATGAGCGTCTGGCGGTGGTGTTTGGCCAGCTGATGCAGGGTCCGCGCGGCGGTTCAGCAGTGGCTCTTCTGGAGGACGCCATTCGGCGGAATCCGGATCTGGAGCGTGATCTGCGTGAGCTGTTCGCGACTGCTCGGATGGCTGAAGATCTGGCGTTGCTGGACACGGTGGCTGGTGCTCCCGCGGATCGGCTCAGCCTGGGCAATCTCAGTGGTTCCGTGATGCGCCGCAGCAGCAGTGACGGCGGCTGGGGCAGCGGCAACTGGCTGTCGGGCGCGGATGTGCTGCAGGTGGCTGAGGGTCGTCGCAGTGCGGGCCGCAACTCCCTGTTTTCCCTGATTGGCAGTCAGATCGGGGATTATTCGATCGAGGCGGAGGTTGGTCGGGGCGGGATGGGAGTGGTGTATCGTGCGCGGCAGAGCAGTCTGCAGCGGACGGTGGCGCTGAAGATGATTCCGAACGCGGCTCTGGCATCCAGCATTGACCTGCAGCGTCTGCGTGCTGAGGCGCTGGCGGCAGCTCGACTGCGGCATCCGAACATTGTGCCGGTGTATGAGGTGGGCGAGCAGGACGGTCAGCCCTGGTTCAGCATGCAGTATATTCCCGGTTCGACGCTTTCCGAGCGTTTACAGCGGGGTCCGATGCCGCCGCGGGAAGCGGTCTCGCTGCTGATCCCGGTGGTGGAGGCGATTGGTGCGGCGCATCGGGCGGGAGTTTTACATCGGGACCTGAAACCGGGCAATATTTTGATCGCCGAGGACGGGACTCCGTTTGTCACCGACTTTGGGCTGGCGAAGCGAGTCAGTGCGGATGACCAGGCTTCGGCGGGCGCTGCGGGACTGCACAGTCTGACACAGAGCGGCGCCATCCTTGGGACTCCTGCATGGATGTCCCCCGAGCAGGCGGGTGGGCAGACGGATGCAATTGGTGTGGCGGCGGATGTGTACAGTCTGGGGGCGATTCTGTTTGCGATGCTGACGGGCCGACCGCCGTTCCAGGGTGCGTCACCTCTGGATACGGTGCTGATGGTGCTGGAGCAGGATCCGCCTGGGATTCGCATGCTGAATCGGGCGGTGGATTCCGATCTCGAGATGATTGTTCTAAAGTGCCTGCAGAAGCCTCAGGACCTGCGATATGCTTCGACAACAGCCCTGGCGACGGACCTGCGGGCATGGCTGAACAGCGAACCGATCACGGCGCGATCTTCGACGATTGCCCAGGTGATGACTCGCCTGTTTCGCGAATCGCATCACGCAGCCATACTGGAGAACTGGGGTTTGCTGTGGATGTGGCACAGTCTGGTGGTACTGCTGCTGTGTCTGATCACGAATGCGATGCAGCTGAACGGTGTTTCAGCGCGGTGGCCGTTCGTGACGCTGTGGGTGGTGGGTCTGGGCTTGTGGGCGCTGATATTCTGGAACCTGCGCCATCGCGCCGGTCCGATCACGGCCGTGGAGCGTCAGATTGCGCATCTGTGGGGCGGCAGTATGATTGCGTCTTCGATGCTGTTTGCTGTGGAATCGATCATGGGGCTGGAGGTCCTGAAATTTTCGCCGTTGTTGGGAGTGATTGCCGGGATGGTATTTCTGGCGAAGGCGGGAATTTTGTCCGGGCGTTTTTATGTGGAATCCCTGCTGATGTTTGGGACATCGCTGGTGATGGCAGCGATTGCGGCATCGGATCTGCCGGACGTGAGTGTGTCGCTATTTGGAGTGATGTCGGCGGTGACGTTTTTTGTGCCGGGTTTAAAGTATTATCGGCAGCAGCGTCGTGGTCGTCGTTAAGCCTTCCGAATCCCGCAATGCGCCGCTGATTTGTCAGACAAAACTGGTTTCCGGGGAACTCTGAACTGGCAGTGGAGTTTGAGCGTTGCCGGGTGCGTGGTTTCCTGCGAGGAGATTGCTCATGAGCTGGTTCACAGAAAACCCGTGGCCTCTGCTGCTGCTGCTGGTCAGTGCCGCGGTGACTTGCCTGGTGCTGCAGCTGAAAAGCTGCTGGCAGTTCGCGACGGGGCTGTTGCTGGGTGCGGCGGCCGTGTATCTGCTCGAGTCGCAGATCGTAACTGAGGCTGAGCAGCTTGAGCTGCGGCTGGATGGGATTCGGCAGGCCTTTGTGCAGGACGATCTGGCAAAAATCGAAACTTATCTGGCGGCTGAGAACCCGGACCTGCGGAAACTGGCAGAGGACGGTATGAAGCTGGTGCAGGTCTCACCGGGGCTGCATCTGAAAGAGGTGCAGGTGCAACTGGAGCCGGATGGCCAGCGGGCGGTGGTGGCTCTGAGGGCGAACGGCAATGTGATGCTCCGAGATTCGGGTCAGCCCATTCATATAGCGACTCGCTGGACGACAGCGTGGGTCAGCAGCGGAGGCGACTGGAAGTTGCGTGAGGTACAGCGGCTGGACCCGGTAAGCGGGCAGCCGATTGGTGCCTTGTCGGCGGGTCCCTGACTGCCTTGCGGCCGCAGACTGCGAAAGATGGGAAACATGGGAAGATCGCGCCTGCGACGCCACCTGCAGCGATCTCGAAATCCCCGAGTTCACCGAATCTGCGCGAATCCCCCGGTTTTGCTTTCCATTCTCAGGAAACCCGGTAGACTTGGGAGCCTTGGCGGCGCTGGGTCCCGGTGGTCGGCAACTGCAGCAGCGGGTTTGGGTGCACAGCCTCGTTTTCGCCCTTAAAACTCGGGCAAGACAAGTTATTAGAGGTGGGTAATGCTGAAGAAATTGTGGGGGTTTCTCAATCTGGCGGTGACCGCAGCGCTGGTGTGTGGGGTGGCTGATGTGCAGGCTCAGGACCCCGGTCCGCAACCTGAGTATCCTCCCTTCGCCAAGGTACTCGAAGGTTTTGAGAGGGTGGTGACTAAGGCCAACATCAATCCGATGTACACGCTGTACACGCGTGCGAAGGACGGCCAGATGTTCGCCGAGTTGCCTCGCGACTTCCAGATGCGGAAGTATTTTATTGCGACAACGGTAGCCAGCGGTGAAGAGTACGCGGGTCTGCAGGCCGGCGATCTTTACGTTTACTGGCGTCGCTATGACCGTCATCTCGCCCTGATTGCTCCGAATATCGAGTATCGTGCGGCCGGGGATCGGGAAGCTGAATCGTCGGTGAAGCGACTGTTCACAGATCGCGTGCTGATGGAAGTACCGATCATCACGATCGGACCGAACGGCGGTCCGGTGATTGACGTCGATTCGATGCTGCTGAATCCGGACCCGCGATTCAACATCGGGCCGGCTCAGTTCAATCCTTCGCTGACGCTGCGTGGTATCTTTTCGATTCGCACGGCGAAGGCCTTTGAGAACAATGTTGAGATTGCCTTTGAGGTTCCGTCTGCGCAGGACGGTGGCCTGAAGATCCTGCATTTCTCGATCAGCAACATTCCGGACAACACTGGTTACCAACCGCGTCCGGCGGACAGTCGAGTGGGCTTCTTTACGACTTCGTATTCTGACCTTGCGAAGTACGACGACCGTGAGACTCGCATTCGTTTCATCAATCGCTGGCATCTTGAGAAGGCGGACCCGCGACTGCAGGTCAGCCCGCCGAAGAACCCGATTGTGTTCTACATCGAGCACACGACTCCGGTGCGTTATCGTCGCTGGGTGCGTGACGGGATTCTGGGCTGGAATGTAGCTTTCGAAAAGGTCGGAATTACGAACGCGATCGAGGTGTATTATCAGGATGCCGCGTCCGGTGCTCACATGGACAAGGATCCGGAAGATGTGCAGTACAACTTTATCCGCTGGCTGAACAATGACATTGGCACAGCAATTGGTCCCAGTCGAGTGCATCCGCTGACGGGCCAGATTCTGGATGCGGACATCATTCTGACTGACGGCTGGATTCGTCATTACAAGAAGCAGTTCACAGAGAACCTGCCAAAGATTGCTATGGAAGGTTACGGACCGGATGCGCTGGCGTGGCTGGCCGATCATCCGGAGTGGGACCCGCGTGTGCGACTGGCACCGCCTTCGATGCGAGCCAGCGTGCAGCGTCAGATTGCGAAGAACGCCGCCCTGCCTTATGCCGGTCATCCGCTGTTCTCAGCGAATTCGGACGTGCTGGGTGACGAAGAGTATGACGGTCTGAATCGTCCCAGTCAGGTGAACGGCCTGTGCATGGCGGCCGACGGTCTGGCGATGGAAGTCGCGATGGCGCGCATGACCTTTGACATTCTGGGCGGACTGTCCCAAGATCCTCCGGCGGCAACTGCGGGCGAGAAGAAACTGGAGGGTCCGAAGGAACAGATGCTGGACGGCATGCCTGAGTCCTTTGTGGGCCCGCTAATGGCTCACCTCGTGGCTCACGAAGTCGGCCATACTCTGGGCCTGCGTCACAACTTCAAGGCGTCCAGCGTGTACACGCTCGCGCAGATCAACAGCGACGAAGTGAAGGGCAAAAAGCAACTGGCCGGTTCGGTGATGGATTACATCGGTACGAACATGCGGCTGGATTCCGGCACGCTGCAGGGTGATTACTGCATGACGGGTGTTGGCCCGTATGACATGTGGGCCATCGAGTATGGTTACACGTTCGGTGACACTAAGCCTGTGTTGTCGCGGGTGGCTGAACCCGAACTGGTGTTTGCGACTGACGAAGACACCGGTGGTCCGGACCCGCTGGCTCGCCGCTATGACTTCTCAAAGAATCCTCTGGATTTCGCAAACGAGCAGATCCGGCTGGTGAATCATCACCGAGCGAAGCTGCTGTCCGACTTTATCAAAGACGGCGACAGCTGGGATCGAATTCGTTATGGCTATGAAATGATTCTGTCCATGCAGACTCGTTCGTTGTCCATGATGTCGATCTGGGTGGGTGGTGCACATGTCAATCGCGACAAGAAGGGTGATCCAAACGGTCGTCGTCCGATTGAAGTGGTGCCTGCTGAAACGCAGCGAGCTGCTCTGAACTTCGTACTGCAAAACTCGTTCCGGGATGAAGCTTTCGGACTGACTCCAGAGCTGACCACGGCGATGGGTCTGGACAAGTGGAGCGACAATCGGGGCTCAATGGGTGAGGAGTCGACCTGGCCGATTCATGATCGGATCATGGGAATTCAGTCATCGATGATGACATCGCTGCTGAACCCGACGACTCTACGCCGTGTTTACGACAACGAATTCCGCGTGCCGACGGACGCCGATTCGCTGACTTTGCCCGAACTGCTGCAGACGGTTACGGCTGCCGTGTGGTCCGAGCTGGATGTAAAGGCTGAAGGCCAGTACACAGCTCGCAAGCCACTGATCAGCAGTCTCCGCCGCAACCTGCAGCGGGAACAACTGGAGCGACTGATCGACCTGACTCTGCCTGGCCGTTCACAGGGCCCGGCCGGCAAGGTAATCTCCTCACTGGCTGCCCAGCAACTGCGAGCGATACTGCAGAAGATCGAAGCGGCCCAGCAGGGTGCAGCCGACAAGCATGATCCGTACACTGCTGCTCATCTGCAACAGGCTCGCGATCGCATCACCAAGGCTCTGGATGCTGACTACATCCTAAACCCTGGCAGCGGTGGCGGCGACGGACGCGAACTGATGCTGTTCGGTCGTGAGACGGAAGCCGGCGAACCCTGATTCAGCAGACCGGTGCGGTAACTGCAGGGCTTTCGATGAGCGATCGTCGAAAGCCCTTTTTTGGCGGTTCTGGCAAGGAGTTGGGGGAATGGCGGGCAAAGCAGTGCTAAGTGTAGGCCAGTGTCGACCGGATTCAGCAGCCATCGGCCATTATCTGCGCAGCAATTTCGGAGCGGAAGTGGTGAATGCGGATACAGCCGAAGATGCACTGCGGCTGCTGGCTGAGCGAGCGTTTCAGCTGGTGCTGCTGAATCGGCTGCTGGATGCGGACGGCAGTGAGGGTATGCAGATATTGCACGAGATCCGGCGGCAGGAAGGCTGGAACGGAATCCCAGTGATGCTGGTTTCGAACTACGCGGAGTGGCAGCAGAAGGCGGTCGCGGCCGGTGCTGTGCCGGGGTTCGGCAAAGCCGAGCTGAACCAACCGGAGACTCGGCAGCGTGTGGCGGAAGCCCTCGGAATCTGAGCAGCATTGAAGGACAGCACCACCGCCTCCCGCGTGGCACGCTGGGCTGTGGGCGGAGCAAATTCGCCACCTGCTCCGTTGGGTATCCGCGCGGCATCACCAGCCGCCCGCACATTCGCCGCTCCCGTGACCTCCAGATGCCCGTCAACCACAACTCGCCCGCCTACCTGCGGCAGCAGTAAGCTCGCCAGCAGCGGATTGGCAAAGGCCGGCACGGTCGATACCACTGTGCGAGTGGCAATACCTCGCCGACCAGCACCGCCGCGTCGGAAGTCGCGGTCTGCAGACGCTGTCCCAGCCGCAGCTCGACGCCCCGCCCCTGCAGAAACCGCTGAGCATACAAACCCAGCGATGCACTCAACTCCCGCTCCAGTATTCGCTGTCCCGAATGCACCAGCAACACGCGTACCTTACGCGACAGATCCCGGTGCAGCCGCGCCGCTGCCGACAGCAGGAATTCATTCATTTCGGCCACCACTTCCACGCCGGAAAACCGCCACCGGCCACGACAAAGGTCAGTCGCTGTTGCCGACGCTCTTCGTCGGACTCAATATCCGCTTCGTGCAGTACACTGATCAGATGATTTCGCAGCCAGACGGCATCAGCCAAAGTCTCAAAGGCCATCGCATGCTGCTGCAGTCCAGTCATGCCGCGAAAATCCCTCACCGTACCGTTTTGCCAGCCAGCACAAGATGATCGTAAGACAGAACCAAAGGCTGAGGACGAAACCGGGCGCGAGCGTCACCGTGCAAGCCGCCAGATCGACGGATTCCACTTCCCGCACATAAAGGCGACAACGCGGAATCAGCCAGTTGATCGGACTGACAGTGCCCAGCAGGCCCATATTCCCCGAAACCACTTCGGCCAGCATCGGCTGCAACACAAAGCAGTTTTCCCGATTCACCACCGCAATCTCGACTCGCGAATCCCGCCTCTGCAGCCGCTCCAGATGCATCGCCGTATAGACGGCGCGAAATCCGCCGCCCAGACTCACGATTCGCACCCGCTCGCTCACGTTCGTTCTACTGCCACAACCCAACGGGGCGATCTGCAGTTCATCAGCGATCGGCAGAAAACACCTCGTCGTCCGCCCGACCACCAGACTGCACCCACGCCAACAGATCCAGTATCTCGTCCCGCGAATAAGTAATCAGCAGGTTGGCCGGCATCGTCGAAATCATGGACGCCTCCAGCTCTTCAATTTCCCCTCGCGGCAACACCAGCTTCGTTTCCGGTTTCAACGGATTCGGCAGCAATGTTATCGACTCAGCCGACTCTTCCAGCTTCAGCCCCGACACCGCTCGTCCGTCCTGCAGCACCGCCACCCACGTCTGATACTGCTTATTGATCTCGTGAGATGGTTCCAAAATTTGCTGCAGCAGTCGTGCACCGCGGTAGCGTTCCGTAATCTTTGTCAGATCCGGCCCCAGCACTGACCCCACATCTCCCAGCCGATGACATTTGCTGCAGCCCGCAGACACAAATACCGCCTGGCCCTGCCCCGCCGCTCGCCCCTGCAGCGAATCGGCAGCCTGGGCCAGCTCGGAAGTCGACCACATCCGCACGAAACTGCGCACAGGAGCCGCCGCAGATGCAGGCAACGGCGCATCAGCAGGCAGCACATAGAGCGTCGCCTGCATCACACGCCAGTGCCCCGGATAAGTACACACAATTCGATACTCACCCGGTTCCTTTGGAGCCTCGAAGTACATCGTGTACGCATCACCAGGCTGCAGAATCGGAGTAAAGCACAACTCTCGAGAATCCTCGGGAACATAATTCGTGGCAATTGCGCGAGGGTTGCTGGCCAGCTGCATCGACTGCTCGCCAAATTCCTCCACTGCATCCGCTCGCACTACCGCCGCATTGTGTGGCATCCCCGGATCAGAATTGCGGAACGCCAGCGACACGCGAGCTCCCGGCGGAACTCGCAGCACGCGAGGCTCATACTGCAGACCCGGAGCTGCACCGAAAGACAGCTTTAGCGAACTGGAAACCCAGCCGAAATTGGTGCCATACTGTTCCTGCCGCACCAGCCGCGGATCCTGCTCGTACTTTTCCGCAATCGGAAAGTCCGGGGCCGGACGCTTCACCGTTTTCACGTAACCGTCAAAGTCACGAAAATCGTCCCGTTGATTCAAAATCGTGGCAAACACGTCCGGCCTGATTTCGACGCCGGTTTGTGTTCGCAGTCGAGCATGCAGATGAAACTGCATCACTGGGTGCAGCTGCGGAATCTCAAGAAACACGGTCCGCCCGTCCGCCAGCAGCCTCGCTGACTTCACCGGCACATAATCATGTCCCTGACGACCGGGTTCCTTCACGGAATACTCAGGCGATCCGTAACCGGCACTGTACAGATAATTCCACTGCTGACAGAAAAAATTGCCGGCCGTCACACTGGCCGGATCCAGCGGTTCGCTGAACTGCACCTGCACACCGTTGCCCCACGCGGCGAACGACTGCGGCAGCACCAGCCTGTGCTGCGTCAGCCGCAACCGCTGCAGACAGCCATCCTCGGCCGCGTAACTCTGCCAACCCTCGGTGCCAGCAACGTACACACTGCCGTCGCGACCGCTGTAAGCCACTCGACAGATGCCGCTGAGATAATTCCCCGGCAAAGGCACGATTGCCCCCTGACTGCGGCCACCCACCACATCCCGCAGCACGACATACGACTGACACGCTCCGAACGATGTTCCCAAAGCAGCGCCGGACAGCGCCCCCAGCCGAGGATCCTCGGGCAAATACCCGATTTCACCCGTGGAATTGTCTACACCACGCGGCAGGTACAGCAGCGGCAGGTCATAGCCATAACGACCGTGATTCTCACGCGGCCCGTTCAAGCCGTGATAGCTGCCCCGTCTGACTTCAAAAATGGCTGATGCCGGAGTCCAGGTGCCTTCCTGGACCGATGCCAGTACCACCCCACCGTCCGGACTAACGCCGATCCCGTTCGAATTTCGCAGACCACTGCCCAAAGATTCAATTAGTCCCGAACTGTCACGATACGCGACACCAAAATCTCGCGCTGATACCGACCAGTACAGGTCACCCGTCTTCGTCTGCTGCAGCGAAGTGCAGAAGTCGTGTCCGCCGGTGGTCGGATACTCATTCGTGACACATTCATAAAAGTCAGCCTCACCGTCGCCGTTCAGATCGTGCAGACGCGTGATCTGATCAGACCCCAGCACCAGGATCTGATCCTGCTGAATCACCATCCCCAAAGATCGATACAGCCCCGCCGCTATTCGCTGCCATGACAGTTTATTGCTGCCACCAACGTTCTCTGCACCGGAACACAGCCAGACCTCCCCCATTAGCGTCGCGACGGCAATGCGTCCATCACTCAGACAGCCCACACCACCAATTCGCATGGCAGAACGAAACGGGTTATTCGGGTAATGCGGCAGGGTCAGCGTATCAATCGCCAGCGGACCGGATGCATCACCCGGCACTGCAGACGTCTCAGCACGACGATCGACCCACTGTCCGCCCAGTTCTTGTGGCCAGATATTCGTGGCAAGCGACTGCAGCAACTGTTCAGACGCAGCCGACGGAGGAGGAACCGGGCTGGCATCGCGAGCAGCCGCATCACCGTCAAACGACTCAAGTTGCAGCGTCAGTTGCCGCGCCGGATTGTCGCCAAAAACCAGCCGAACACTGCCGTCCGCTACCTGCAGTACCGCCGTGCCTGAGCCGCCAGCCAGAGCCAGTCTTTCAGTCAGTCCGTTCTCGGAAATCCTGACGGCCCCCCGAGTTTCCGGTCCGTTGACCAGCTGTGCAGACGCACCGGCGGTCGCCAGCTGCAGCATGGTGCTGGCCGGCAATCGACCGTCCAGCAGCAGACTGCGAATCAGTCGCCCGTTCTCGTACCAACACTCCTCAAACACCCGCGCCTGATCGATCTGAGACACAAAAACAACACGATCACCAGCACGGTAATAACCCAGATATCGACGAGCCGTACCGGCCGGCAGCAGCCACTGTGAAGAGACGTGCGGCCACAGACGGCGTCCCTCAATCCGCACACCGTCCATCAGACCAAATCGCACAAAGCCCCAAACCACAAACGAACCGTCCCACGCCTCAGTAAATGTCTGCTGCTCAGGATCAAACAGCACGGATGTCTGCGTCGTCGGGTCCAGCAGCACATTGACTGCTTTAGCGGTCGTCCGGCCAAAATGTCGGGTCAGCTGGCAAACCACATTTCCGGTTTCTGTTTCGTTGAGTGAGCGATCAAAACTGACGTCCTCCGGGTTCTGCCCCCAGTGTCCGAAACCGCCACCGTCCAGCCCCGGAAACTGCGGCAGCAGGTCAGCAGGCGTCTTTAAGCCACTGTCCAGATATGCCTCGGCCTGGCGACTGTAAAAGTCCTGCACACGGTTCTGCGGAAAAGGCCGGGACGGATCAGACAGCGGGTGCAAAGTGGCGGTTGATGGGGCCTGCCCCTCAGCCTTCGAGCCAGAGAGGGCAGCCAGCAGCACGGTCAGCAAAACAGCAGTAATTGAGGGCACACGAGACATCGGCGAATTCCAGCGGAAGCGTTTTGAGCGATGGGAAGAGTGTCACGATAACCGCAGACAGCAATCATGGCAAAGCAAACCGACTCATCAGCGAAGATGCGCGATACAAAGTTGCCAACGGGCGAACCGGGTAACGCAGAGCCCCGGGTACCCGGCGTGGACGCCACCAGTTCACTTCCAGCCGCTGGCCGTCCCCTTCGCGGCCTCGCGTGAGGCCACGCCACCTGCAAAGGACTCCTGCGGCACCCCGGGGACTGCGTCGTCACCGCCCACTACGATCCCCTCTCACCTTGCCGGGGGCAAGTGGTACCATTGCATTTTTTCACAGTACCCAAAACTCGCATCCACAACCTCGCCCCCCCTCTTCGTGCTCGTTCTCGAATACCGCTGACAACGGCATAACGCGACAATGAATTCAAATTCGAGTACGAGTACCAGCACGAACCGCAACCCCACCTCATGGGCGTTCATGAGTGGTGCAAAAACCTGTCGTTACCCCACACCACAGAATGGAGATTCAGGCCCCCCCTGCATTGCCCTTCGCGGCTTCGCGTGAGACCAGCGGTCTGCAGGACTCCCCCCCCCCGCAAGACCATGGCATCCACGCAACAGCAGCAGGGAGGCACCACACAACAGCACTCACACCCGCAGACTCCCGTCTGCGGCTCGCCTGACCGACCACTGACCACTGACCACTGACGGGTTAACCCGCACACTTTCTCACCGCACGCATCCGCAGTACAGAATTCCGCCGATACTTGAGTAAAATTGAGAACCTGTCGTTTTTTTAGCGAAAATCGTCGAGGTTGTAACGATTGGGCAAGGTGGAAACACTCAGAAGGATTTTGCATCCGCCCGAATGCCTGCAAAGTCCGTGTAAACCGCCCTGCCCAGGACCGCCTGACGCCCGCTCAGGCCTCAAAAAGTATCGCCAGTCAACTGCCCGTTGACTCACCCTGCCACGGCTTGTAGATTCGCTGGTGTCCACTGCTGACGCGTTTCCGAACTCGTCGCAGCCGGGAAATTTCATCTGACGGTTTTGTCGCCCGGAGACACCGGGTCAAGCGGAGATGCTGGTGCAGAACGAACCCTGTCCAACAGCCCTACAGCGAACAGGCTGGCCCCTGTTTCGCTGGCTGTTGTGCCTGTTCGTATTGATCTGGCTGCCCGCACTGTCAACTGTGATTTCCGGAGATCAGCCCCAGTGGATGATTTCGAGGCGAACAGCTCGGGCATTATTCTCTGATCGGACGTCAGGCAAATCTCCAGTTGCTGTGGGTGCATCAGCCCCGCTGCAGCCTGCAGACAGTCCCTGGCAACTGCCCGACGGAACATGGAAGTATCTGGTGATTCATCATTCCGGGACATCCTCAGGAAGTGTGCAGTCAATCCACCGCGAACATCAGCAGCGTCGGGATGCGGATGGCAATCCCTGGCTGGGCATTGCATATCACTTCGTGATTGGCAATGGCAACGGTATGGCGGATGGACATGTGCAGGCCACATTTCGCTGGGACCAGCAGTTGCACGGCGCTCACGCCGGAAATGCTCTGATCAACGCTCGCGGAATCGGCATCTGTCTGATCGGAGATTTCGAAAAAAAAGTTCCTTCCAAACTACAGCTTGATGCACTTCAACAACTCGTAGTCCAGCTGGCAGGTCGCTACCAGATTCCGCGGCGACAGGTCATTGGTCATTCAACAGTTCGGTCCACTCAGTGTCCCGGACGACTTTTCCCCCTCCGGAAAATTCAGGAAGCAGTCCCGCAGGAATGATTGCCGCAAGACTGCCTGCAGTCTGAATTTTCACCTTTGCCACAGAAGCTATGCTCTCATGTTCGACCGCGTTCGCAGCTTTTCATTCCCGTCCAGCAGTCTGGGATCGGACGCTCCTGAGGATTGTATACCTGCAGAGCTGCCGCTCGAGCTGCGCGAAGTCTGGGAAGCGTGGCAGCACTCTGATCTGACCCCTGACAACTACGCTCGCAGTATCAACGAATCAGACTGGCCCGTTTCAATCTACGTGCCGGAACGCTACGAAGACGGTTACGCCTATCCGCTGATCACTTGGTTCCACAGCGATGCCAACGATGAAGAACAGCTGGAATCGGTGATGAACGCCGTCAGCCCCCAGAACTACATCGGGCTGGCACTCCGCGGCAACCACGAAATGTCGTCTGCCACTGGCGGCTACCGCTGGGATCCATCCACCACCGGTATGGCACACGGTCGAATCCCGCTGCAGCAACTACTGCATCTGACCGTCTGTCGGCTGCGACGCACTGTTCACATCCACAGCGAGCGCATCTTCCTTGCCGGTTCGGGCCACGGTGCCGACACGGCCATGCAGATGCTGGCCCTCCAGCCGGACTGGTTTGCCGGTGCTGTCCTGCTGGACCCGTTCTGTGAAGCTGCCACACTGCCTGAAGATCTGTCTCCAGCACTGCGGCAAAAATCCATCCTGATGTCGCTGTCTGGTAATTGCGGCCTCGAAGCCCTTGGACGCTCTGTCCGCTCCGTCCGCCGACTGCGGTCTGCCGGTGCCGTTGTGGATGTGGACTTTACCGAACTGCCAGTTGACCCGGGCAGCAGCGAAGCACGCCGAATTGATCACTGGATCATGGATCGTGTCGCCCGGGAAGTGTTCGTTTGACACTGGAAGCCCGCAAGAACCAGCCGCCAACTCGGCAGAATCATTTGCAACGCACAGTGCCCGCGGCGACAAATTCGCTGGCCTGTTCGTTTTCCGCCCCTTCTTCGGACTCACTATCATGCTTCGTTTCTGCGCTTCCGTCTGTTTTTTTGCCACCCTGCTGACCGGTTCCGGCACACTGGCAGAGGAATCAGTTCTATTCCAGCCGCACACATTCCGCGGCAGCAACGAAGCTGAACTGCAGTACCAGTTGCTGTCTCCCGCCGCAGCCGCTCAGCCGGGTAATGAAAAGTTTCCGCTGGTGCTGTTTCTGCACGGAGCCGGCGAACGTGGCAGTGACAACAAAGCACAGCTGAAACACGGCACAGGAAACTTCGCCGCAGAAGCGGCTCACCAAAAATACCCCTGCTATGTCGCTGCACCTCAGTGCAGCTCAGGCAAATGGTGGAATATGCAGGCCGACCTGCTGCTGGAACTAATTGCAGACCTGCAGAAACAGCATCGGATCGACCCACAGCGGATCTATGTCACCGGGCTGTCCATGGGCGGATTTGGAACTTGGGAACTAATCGCTCGCAAACCCGAATTGTTCGCAGCAGCCGCACCAATCTGCGGGGGCGGAGATCCCTCGAAGGCAGCCGGATTCGCCAGCCTGCCAATCTGGGTGTTTCATGGTGACAAAGACAGCGTCGTGCGTCCCGAACTTTCACGCAACATGGTGGAAGCCCTGAAGAAAGCAGGCGGCATGCCGAAGTACACTGAGTATCGAGGGGTCGGACATGATTCGTGGACAGCAACCTACGCTGATCCCGCATTCATGGAATGGCTGTTTGCTCAAAAGCGTCAGTAGCCACACAGCATCCTGCAGGCTGCCTGCTCAGTTCTCAGGCGGCCTGCTTTCGATCCCCGCGGGCGGTGCCACCAGCTCAGGCGGCCTGCTTTCGATCCCCGCGGGCGGTGCCACCAGCTCAGCCGGACGACGACGATCCAGCCAGGCCTGCAGCAGAAGCTGAGCCGCCAGTTTGTCCATGCGTTCTTTACGCTGCTTCTTTGTCAGCTCCGCCGCCAGCAGCAAACTCTCCGCCTGCCACGATGTGAGTCGCTCGTCCTGAAATTCACATGGCAGACCAAACAGACCGGTCAGCCAGCTGGCAAACACGCGAGCTTCATGCGACTTCTGACTCTCGTCACCGTTCATGTGCAGCGGCAGACCCACCACGAAACCCGCTGGCCGATACTCCATCAGCACACGCCGCAAAAATCGCTCGTCGCCCTGCAGCCCCCGTCGCTGATGATTGTAAAGCGGACTGGCAAAACGCTGCTCACGATCCGACACGGCAATACCCAGTCGCTTCGTGCCATAGTCAAAGCCCAGGATCATGCCTGTGAACGGCACCTGCACTGCAGCACCGGGATTCGACTGAGGACCTTCCGTTGCTGCCATCAGTCAGCTCCCCCGGCAGAGATGATGCCACCTAAAGTCACCAGCTGGGGCAACCGCGAATTCAACCCCCCCGAACGAAACCCCTCCAGATCCAGCGTCACCTGCCGAAAACCCAGCTCACGCAGTCGCTCTGTAATCTGCTCACGCTGCGGACTGACCGCCGCTGCCGCCACATACTCCAGCGGCAACTCAATTCGCGCCAGCTCGTTCTGCTCAAGCCGCACTCGCAGCTCGCGACACTGCAGCAGCTCGCGCAAAAAGACCTCCGCCTGATCGATCCGCACAGTCCGCTCTGCTGTGGCCTCAACATCCCAGGCGATCCGACTGGACAAACAGGGTGAAGCCGGTTTGTCGGCAGAATTCAGGCCCCACCAGGAAGCCAGCTGACGCACAGCTGCCTTCCGCAAACCCGACTCGATCAACGGACTGCGGACAGCATGCTGCAACGCCGCCTGCATCCCCGGACGATGGTCACCCACGTCATCCAGATTGGCACCATTCAAAATCGACCGCCCCGGATACCGCTGCCGCAGCAGCAGATTAAGCGTCCGATACAGAGTATCCTTGCACCAAAAACAGCGGTCACCCGCGTTCCGACGGTATTCGTCTCGCAGAAACTCGTCAGTCGGCAGTTCGACATGAGCAATCCCGATCCGTTGGGCCTCCTGTCGGGCCATCTCACGATCAGCCGCCGACAGACTGGGACTGACCGCCGTCACCGCAAGAGCCTGCTCGCCCCACTGCAGCGCCGCCGCCATCGCTACGACCGCACTGTCCACGCCGCCGGAGTACGCCACCACACACGGGCCACAGTCCTGCACCACCCGCAGCAGACGCGCTGCCAGTTCGTCCGCGTTCTCAGGAACCCTGACAGTCATGAATTTCCAGCAAATCTAAGCAGAATCAAACTTAAACCACTCGCTGCAACGGCTGCCCCCAGAGCAACACTGCTCTGCAGTTAACTGCCCTGAGCAATCACTGTCAACCCACACTGCCATTTTTGCAGGAATTCCATTTGCTGTATCAGAGAATCAAGACTGCCGAAGAGGCATATTTCGATAACTTCATTAGCATACAAGCCTGTCGTCAACACGAGGTGCGGACATGCCAAAACGCGATCTTTATGATGTTCTGGGGGTTCCCCGCGGTGCTTCGCAAGATGAATTGCGGAAGGCCTATAAGAAACTGGCACGCAAGCACCATCCGGATTCCAATCAGCAGGATCCGGAGGCGGCGAAGAAATTTGCCGAGATCACCGAGGCGTGGGAAGTGCTGGGTGACGAGCAGAAGCGGCGGCAGTACGACCAGTTTGGACACGCAGCAGCAGGTGGCGGGAATCCGTTTCAGGGTTTCGGCGGCGGTGGCGGTATGCAGTTTGATATGGAGGATCTGCTGGGGGGCATGTTCGGCGGCGGAGGCGGTGCGGGATTTGGTGGACAGCGACGTGGCGGCGGTCGCGCTCGCAAGGGTGACGACGTCCGCGCCGAAATTACCATCCCCTTTGCAGTGGCAGCAGAGGGTGGCGAGCACACATTGACGCTGCAGAACGGTTCGAAGTCCGAGCGGATCGCGGTGAAAGTTCCAGCCGGGATCGATCAGGGGCAAACCATTCGCCTTGCAGGCCAGGGGAACCCCGGCCCCGGCGGAGGTGCTCCGGGTGATCTGCTTGTCACCGTCGGCATCGCTCCGCATCCCTGGTTTCGGCGGGAAGGCTTCAACCTCGTCGTTGAGGCACCAATTACACCGGCCGAAGCTGCCCTGGGAACTCGTATCGAAGTCCCCACTCTTTCCGAAGGCACGGGGCTGCTGACCGTACCCGCTGGGACCTCCAGTGGATCGCGACTTCGTCTGCGTGGCAAAGGCGTTCGCAACCCCAAAACAGATGAACGCGGGGACCAGTTTGTCTCACTGAAAATCGTCGTGCCGAAGGAATTGTCAGAAGCGGCACGAGCAGCTTACGAGCGACTGCAGCAGGCCGCTCCCGAGTCTCCCCGGCAGAATCTCTGGCACTGAGCCACTGACACTGTGACTGACCGGTCTGCTGCGTCAAAGATTCGCAGTATTGAAGATCCGATCCCCGGCGTCACCCAGACCGGGCAGGATATAACTTCGATCATTCAGCTGGCGGTCAATCGAGGCTGTGAACACTTGTACGTCCGGGTGAGCACTGATCAGTTGCTGCAGTCCTTCTGGAGCAGCGATCAGGCAGGCGAATCGAATTTGCGGGACACCCCAGTTTTTCAGCATCTGCACGGCATGCAGACTTGAGCCGCCGGTTGCCAGCATGGGGTCCACGATGATGGCAACATTCGCAGGATTTGAATTCGGCAGCTTCTGATAGTACTCCATCGGCAACGCAGTCGCCTCATCACGGCAGATGCCCAGGTGCCGTACTTCGGCATCCGGTAACAGCCGCAGAAAGGCATCGGTCATGCCCAGACCAGCTCGCAGAATTGGCACAATCACCAGCCGCCCCGCAATCCGAAAGCCCGACGTGGATTCCATGGGAGTCTGCACGGTGACCGGCTGCAGCGGCAGATCACGAGTCAGTTCGGCGGCCAGCAGCGCAGCCAGGCAGTCCACATGCTGACGAAACACAGCCGGGGCAGTGGACGCATCACGCAGTCCCGCAAGGTGATGCTGCGACAGTGCGTGCTGCAGCGGAGTGACTAAAGGATGCTCAAAGTGCATAAGCTGCGGCCTGACATCGAAAAAACCTTTACGGACTGCCGGCATGAATCATACAGTTTACCCCAGCGGAATTTCCAGCTTTCGACTTGGCTGCAGCCGCGAAGCGGACGATTAAACGCATGATTCTGCCGAAGACTGCCCGCAAGCGGCAGTTGCAGAAAGCATCGAAGTCACAGGAGCAACAAATGTCAGACGAACTGAAGTACAGACTGACAGACTCAGACGAGTACGAAGAAATCAGCAGCGACGAAGTGGATCGAGTGGTTGAGGCACTGGATCGCCTGATCGCCGGTGTGCAGAGCGAAAACGTGAAGCACTACCTTGAAGAAGCAGCCAGCAACATCTACTTCCTCGTCTATGAAGAGGAAGCGGAAGACGAACTTGACGAGACAGCCGAACAGGCAGCCTGATATTGTCAGCCCTGTCCGTCGGAAGCATCAGCCCGGCCTCAGCAGGCCGGGTTTTTTTGCTGCGCAGAAAGGGATCGCAATAAAAAACCCGCTGCCTGAAAGCAGTGGGCGATGTATGGACGCCGGCGCTGCATCATGCATCAGGGTAAGACTGGCATAATGTCTCAGATGACCGTGAAGTTCACCGGATCACTCCACGGCAGTGGCTTGTTGTCAGCGGTGACACCACGCACCCACACACGGTACGCACTCGCATTCAGTGGCTCGTTCGGAGTGAAGGTGTTACCGGCCAGCCCCGCCTGCCGCAGGAAGTTGAAGTTCTTCCCGATCAGAGCAATCTGGATCTCATAGCTGGCGGCTTCCTTCACCGACTCCCAGCGAATCTGCGGTAAAGCATTTGCCGAGGCCGAGTTGTTCACAGGATCCACAATCACGGTCGCTCCGCCCGTCGAGACGAATGTGTAGGCCTCACTCCACTTGCCCACTTCACCTCGCACGCTTACAGCGCGAGCGAGGAAAGTATAGCGGCCGGCCGATAAATCCGTGGGAAACGTGAATTCATTGCTGGTCGTTGTCGTCTTCAAAAATACCGATGTCGCTGTGTGACGCTCAACCCAGATATCATACCGAGCGGCCTGATCCACTTTGGACAAAACGATCGTCGGTCTTTTTGAAGTGAACACATTGCTGAGCGGTGCCTGGACACGCGGCACGTTGTCCGTGGTGATCGTCGCCACACTGCTCCACTGACCCACCACTTCAGGAGCAGTACGAGATCGCTCGACCACGGCACTGCCCTGATTGAGCGCAGACTGCACAGTCACTTCGACAGGATTTACCAACTGCGGGATAACCAGCGAATAACGCACTGTGCCGTTCAGCCCCAGAGTCCCCCGTGCACGCACTGTAATTGTCTCAAACCCTGCCAGTTTCCGCAGCACAGACTGCACGTTGGCAGCCGTTGCGTTGAACGGAATGGCGTCAGAAACCTGAGTCAAAATCGTCTTGCCCGGCGTCTTCAAAGTCAGCGTGAACGTGCCGGATGAAGGGTCTCCAGAGACGGCAACATCCGTCACCTGCGTCAGACGACGAGCTCGAACCTTGTACTCCAGACTGCCCCAGTCAGTGAACTTCTGACGGCTGACCGCTGACAGCGTGCCCTGCTGCAGCGATCGCAGTGCCACAACCTGCAACGGCGCTGCCGCACGAGAAATTGTAATTTCATGCACTGGATTGTCCCCGGCGCGCAACGTTCGCACAGTGGCCCCGGCGATCCCCAGACCAGAAATCGCAGCTCGAATATCAGCACCCGTGGCATTCCACGGCAGTGATCGAGTCGTCAGTATGCGAGCCGGGTCACCTGGAACCGTAAACTCAAGCTGGAAGGTCCCGGACGTCGGAGTTCCGGAAAATGTCAGAGTAATCAGCTGAGTTGTGGGCAAAGTAAATGAAGTGCCCTGCAGATACTTTGGATTAAACAACGCCGCCGAATCCGGTGTCCCCGGACGCTTCACAAGCACTTCGTAGTGCGTGGCCTCAGATACAGGCTCCCACTCAAGTGCGATGGGCGTCCCGAATGTCTGACCGACCGGACGCGTGATTTGCACCGTCGGGGCCTGCTCAACATCCACTGCAGCAGACCACTCAGACGGTCGGCCCGGAACAGCATCATCCACGCTGCGAACATAGATCTTGTACTGAGCCATGTCCAGATGACTACGCAACTGCGTCAGCTGTGCGAGTTGTCCGCCACCCGTGTAGTTTCCATTCCCGGCGATGCCTCGCAGTCGAATTCGATTGGCGTCCACAGGAGTGACGAACCACGTGCCGTTTGCAGCCGTGTTCCCCTCCACTCCGGAAATCCGCACCTGTTCGCCCGCCCTCAGCCCATGATCAGCGACCGTAATAACCATTTCCGGGTCATTGCTGGCCGCCGTGATGACTTTAGGGGCCGTGGCGGGCAAAGTCACAGCGCCGCTCAGATAGAATTCCCGTACCTCTTCACGAACCACACCGCCCTTGCCATCGGGGATTGCATCTCCCGCGGCATCGCGAGCCACAACCCGGTTCGGAACTCGGTAAACTGTCGAGCTTAAATCCGTCTGGTTACTGACGAAAATCTCAAATGACCTCGCACCATTGACGCTGGTCCACGTGATCGGAGTCTGGTTGCCATCAACCTTGCCTGAGGCAATCGTCAGCACCGGTGTCGACTTCAACAGCACCTCAACCGGAGTACTCCAGTTCGTGCTGGTGCTGTCCGCAAAGTTTGCTCGTACCCAGATGCGACTCTTGCCCAGTTGGTAATCCGCGGTCGGAGTAAACTCCTGAAACTGATTCGGCAGTCCCTCAGCCAGCAGCGTACGGACTCGCGACTCAACATCACTCACCCACACATCATAGCTGGCAGCGTTCGGCACAGCCGTCCACGAAATCGGACTCCGCGGGTTCGTGATCTCCAGCTGACCCCCAGCACCGTCAACGGCGCCCGGCATAGTCACCACCGGCCCCGCCGACAGCAGTGATCGCGTCTCCAGGAACTCGATCGACGCCGGGGCCGGCACGATGTGATTGTTGCGACGAGTACGACGCTTGCCCGAAGAAAATTCAAACATCATGTTCTTCTCTGCCAACGCTCGAGCTGTAAGGAGCACAGAGCGGTCCCTGACTGCTCAGACTCAGGCTCTGCCCAAAATCCTGCCGCAGCCAATGCGCAACCGCACGTCTCTTCTGAATATCGCCCTTTGGGAAATCCCAGTTTCACGGAATAACCGGACCATTCAGACGAACTCGAAAAAACATTCTCACCGATCCACACCGCATGACCGCTGCCGGCAGCTTTCGCCGAATTTCCCGCCACATCAACAAAAAACGGCCACCCGCCAGGGAGGCCGTTCAGGAATTTTCCAGCCGCCAGAACAGACAGCCGTCAGCCAGTCCTCATCGCCGCTGACAGAATCTGAGACGTGCTCGGACGCATAATGCGGCCATCCACCAGGTCGCCACGCTGCAGTGTCGCCCGAATGTCCTTGCCACTGATCGACCACGGCTTCTCGTCCTTGTGACGCTCCATCAAATCCACTCGCCCAATCGACTCGTAGTAAGCCGCAAACCCCACATTTACTGTACGAACCTTCAGTTCACCGGCGAGATTCCGGAAGATTTCCTGAGCATCGAAGTCACCCCAGATTGCTTCGCCGTTTGCGTACGGGGCATCGGCGTGCTTGCGACCGATCACCAGATGGGTGTAACCCATGTTCTGGCGATAGATCCCGTGCATGACGGCCTCTTTGGGCCCGCCGTAGAACATTTTGATGTCCAGCCCCAGCAGGACAACGCGATCCGGCACGGATTCGCCGCGTGGCCCCCACAGGGAATTGTCGCTGTCGCCATCACCCAGCGAGCGGTCGGTGATCAGCTTTTCATACGTCTGCATGCGGATTTCGGCATTGACGTCGTCACCTTTGACCTCGCCGATCAGCGGATTCAGGCAGGCACCCGCGTTGAAACCTTCCCGGAGCAGGGTTTCAAGACCGTATACAAGCGCATATTCGTGTGCGCGGTGGAGCGGATTTCGAGTCTGGAAGGCGACGACTGCGTTCCAGCCGCGAGCGGACAGCAGCTGGCGAACTTCCCGCGGAGTCAGTATGTACGTGCCAAACGCCGGATTCTTCGGCTGCGGCAGCACCCGGATTTCGCCGCCAATCAGGTGCGACTTGTCTGCGTCGCCCTTCAGAACCATGTCGGCCCCCGGATGATCGACCCGCTCGGTCAGATAAACCGAACGCAGATACTTTAGCTTCGGCCACGCGTAAACGTCGTTCAGCTCAAGAGTTGCCACAATTTCCCCAGCCGGAGATGTCAGCGCCACACGCTGTCCGGGCTTGAGTGATTTAGCGAGATCAGCGGTGATCGGGAACGCCAGCGGAATGGTCCAGGCGTACCGTGCTCCGTTGCTGACCACGTAACACTCGTCCAAAACCTGATCATAGACCTTTGAACACATCGGCCCGGTCAGCGGGCTGAGAGTCCCGTCACCAAAACGGTAGACCGTCGAAAGGTCGGCGGATGAGACTGGCACCTGAACAAGTGTTCGGGCATTCGCCAGAAATGCTTCGACTTCAGCGGCCGGCACGGTCCGGCAAACAGGTTCACTAAGGCCTCCATGTGGAGCAACAAGATCTGCCATTTCAGCGACTTTCCTAAAGTATTCCGGATTATTGTTTGTCAAGCAAAATCGAATTGAAACTGTGGACTGGAGAAACGCGTTTGAGATTGGGACCGTAGAGAAAGCACAATCCCGCGTCAAGGACTTTCCGTTGAATGCTGAATGCAGGGAACAATCGCAATACCCGGCACAGCCCCGACTCGTGAATCGTGAAAACGCAGTGGCCCGCTCGGCCAGCCTCACCTCGCTGTTTTTGCCTGTCGAATCAAGACATGATGGAATCCAGGCCCCGGCTTGCGCATTTTGCGCCGATCTCGGGCTCGGGCGTATTTTCAATTGACAGAGCACTCAGGAAATCCGCACAATCTGATGTTTTTCCCGGGTTTCGCTTTTGGCGAGCCCATGCGGCCTGCCTGTTTTGTTGGTTCCTGCAGACCTGCGCATCTTTACTGTCCGGATTTCTCGGGATTCCCCCGTTTTTTTCTGCACAGCCTGTCCGCTGCACATTCCACTTGAGATTTTCAGGGTTGACGCAATGCTGATTTCTGTTTGGTTGACTGCTGTTCGCAATCGCTTGAACCAGACCCGGATGCCAATCAAGCGGCGTGCTCCGGTCCGCAGACAGGCCCGGCTGGAAGATTCACTGGAATCCCGCACCCTGCTGGCCGCACCGACCCTCGTCGCTGTCCGACCCAACATCGGTGACTTTCTCGAACCCAACGAAACACGGACGGTTGCTCCAAGGGAACTGACCCTGCAGTTCAACCCGGGGCAGCAGATTGATTCCAGCAACAATCGTCTGTTCAACAACTCGCCGATCGTTGTCACTCGCTCCGGCCGTGACGGCACATTCAGCGACGGCAACGAAGTTCCCGTGACGCTGGGCTATGTCGGCCTTGGAGCCACGGCCGAAGATGTGGTGCTTCGCTTTGGCCAGAACCTTGCTGACGATTTCTATCGAATCACCATCAAGGGCAGCGGCAGTAACCCGCTGCGGAATACCAGTGGCGAAGTGTTCAGCAGCGGCACTTCCGACCCGGACGGATACTTCTACTTTCGCCTGAATCTCGGCGCGCAAATCAGGTCCGTTGTTCCTCAGCCCATCATTCGCAACGCCAATGGCAGCCTGACTCAGCAGCGTGACCAGATCGTCGTTTACTTTAATGAAGATACTCTGGACTCGGCCACAGCTCAAAACCGCAACTTCTACCAGTTGCACGCCACTCGGAATACCGTCGAAAACACAGACGACGTCGTTCATCTGCCGACGTCTGTAACCTATTCTGCCTCAACTCACTCCGCAGTGCTGACCTTCTCAAATCCAATCGATCAGCTTTCGGGCGAAGGGCAGTATCGGCTGCGAATCGGCACAGATGAATCCATTCCGGTGCCACCCACAGTCACCAGCTATTCAGAACAGTTCAGCAGCAGCTTTGGCACGACCGGTCCTGCTGCCGCCACGGTCACAATTGACCCGATCGTGTCGATCGACGGCAAGCCGATCACCCTGGCCTTTTCTGCCGCCGCGCTGGGCACAAACGGGATGCCCTCGATCACTGTGAGCAACCGCGACATCACGGTTGTACTGGACAGCACAGGCGGTACCACACCATCGCAGCTCGCCTGGGCCATGAACCTGAATACTCAGGTCAATCGCCTGGTCCGCACAACGATCGCCGGCAACCAGTACACCAATCTCACACTCACCTCCTCGAGCATCAGCTTCGCATTCCTCGATCCAGGCTCGTCCTTCGGCAACTCCGTCAGTCTCGGCACGCTCAGCAGCGTAAGCCAGATCATCAGCGGTCAGATTCTGTCCCGCGCCTACCCGTTTGACTTTCCCGGCAACGGTGACGAGCCTGGGCACCGTGACATCAATGTGCCGGGCGAAAACCATCTCGAGTTTCCGCTGGACCAGGACCCGCAGATCACCACGTATTTCTACAACTTCCAGCGGAACTACGGCTTTACTCCGCAGGGAACTCCACTGTCCAACCTGATCACCGAGAATCAGAAGCAAAGAACCCGAGAAGTCTTTGAACTGTTCTCCCGACGCATGGGTGTGCAGTTCGTCGAGACGGCCAATCAGGGCTTCACCGTCGTTACGGGTGACCTCCGCGCAATCAATCCGGCGATCATCACTGGTGCCGGCGGGGTTATCGGTTTCTCCAGCCGACCGCTGAACCTCGCGATCATGGACAACGCAGAGATCTGGGACGACTCGTACGCCGGTTCGTGGTTCTCCACCGCCATGCACCAGATCGGCCACCTGCTGGGTCTGGGCCACGCCTATGACCTGCCGGAACTGACTGTGATGGGCGGCTTCGACGGCCCTGCCGTACAGACAACCACGGTCGAACCCGACTTCCCAGGTGATGCGGACGTAATTCACGGACAGGCACTCTATCGCCCCGAAAGCCGCGACATCGATCTGTACCGCTTTGTACTGCCCAAGACCGGCCAGTTCACAGCCGAAACAATCGCCGAGCGGATGGGCAATGCCAGCCTGCTCAATACGGTAATTCGGCTTTATCGTGAAGAGTCGGGCGTTCGCACGCTGATCGGCCAGAACGACGACTACTTCAGCAAAGATTCCCAGCTGTCCATGGAACTGCCCGCCGGCACCTACTACATCGGTGTCAGTGCCAGTGGCAATGATGCGTACGACCCTACGATTCAGGACAGCGGGATGAACGGCACCACGCAGGGCAAATACGACCTGCGACTGAATTTCCGCCCAAATACAGATTCCACCATCCGCGATACCGATGTCAACCAGCCTTCGCAGCGACTGGACGGTGACCATGATGGTGTTGAAGGTGGAGTGCACAACTTCTGGTTCCGCGCAGTCGACATGACTCGCCTGCGAGTCGTTGACAAGTCCATGACAGCCGGTGGCAACATTGTCAATCTTTACAACCGCATCAATGTCGCCCTCGCCGCTGCTGAGCCCGGCGACATCGTGCGCATCGTCGGCAACGGCGGAACTGACGGAAATGTCGCCACCAAAGGCGACAACGTTCCGTTCCAGATCGGCCTGAATGACTCGGGCTTCGAACTGATCGACGGGGGCAGTATGGACATCCCGAAGGATGTCGTCGTGATGATCGACGCCGGTGCGATCTTCAAAATGCAGGGCTCCCTGATCGGCGCGGGCAGTTCTTCGCTGACCGTCGACCGTGGTGGTGCCACACTGCAAGTACTGGGTACTCCGTTCCAGGATGTCACACTGACCTCCTGGCGGGATGAAACCATTGGCGGCGACACAACTCCCATCCCCACCACCCCGCGAGCCGGCAACTGGGGCGGACTGGTCTTCCGTCGTGACGTGGATAATGCTGAAGGTCGCATCAACTACGAGCGACAGGGCATTTTCATGGACTATGTTGCCTTCGCCAATATTCAGTTCGGCGGTGGCAAACTGGACATTGACTCCGTCAACCAGATCGTCAACCCGATCACGATGGTGCAGTCTCGCCCCAGCATCTACAACAATACCATTTCCCGCAGCGAAGACTCGGCGATGTCAGCCGATCCGGACAGCTTCGAGGAAACCACCTTCACGGCTCCCGGCTTCCAGTCTGTATCATTCACCCCCGATTACAGCCGCGTTGGACCCGATATTTACGGGAACACGCTCCTGGACAACTCCAATAACGGACTGTTCATTCGCATTCAGACGGCTCCCGGCGCACCAACTCGGCAAATGACCGTTTCCGGTCGCTTCGATGACCGTGATGTCGTGCACGTGATCGCTGAAAACCTCAGCATCAAAGGCAGCCCAGGCGGCCCGTTCCTCGAAGTCAACGCACCTCCCGTAGTGCTCGTCTCACTGGCAGCCTCGTCTGGTGGTACCCTGGCTGCCGGAACCTACAATTACCGGCTGGTCTACGTCGATGCTTCCGGTAATGCAAGCCCGGCCAGCGTACCCACTCGCGACGTGACGGTCGCGACTGCTGGTGGCACCATTTCGCTGTCAAATCTGCCGCCGGCCATCGCGCCCTATACGTCTCGTCGCCTGTATCGCTCCAACGACACCGGCGGTGGCAATTACACACTGGTTGCCAATCTCAATGCATCATCGACCACCTTCACCGACAACGGGACGACACTGACGGGAATTCTCGACCTTTCCCTGACGGGACGCAACCGGGCTCGCCTCGATGCCAGCCTCGTGATTGACCCCGACATGATCCTGAAGCTGGAAGGTGCCCGCATTGAAGTGGGCATGGGCGCGCAGATCATCGCCGAAGCTGTGGCCGGTCGTGAAATCGTCGTCACCTCGCGTCTCGATGACCGCTACGGCGCCGGTGGCACCTTCGATACCAACAATGATGACAGCCTCGGCGTCAACGAGATCAGCCCCAGCCGCACGCTGGGCGTCGGCCTGTGGGGCGGTATTTACCTAACACCCAATTCTTCCGCCAGCATCGATCGGGCGCTCGTGACCTTCGGTGGTAACGTGATTCCGACGGACGGCAACTTTGCTGGTTTCAATGTGATTGAGGCCCACCAGGCACAGCTGCGCGTCGTCAACAGCATCTTCGAAGAAAATCGGGACGGTATTGGCGGTACGGCACCGCCAAGTCGTTACGGTCGTACGGCCAACGCATCAGGCACAATCTTCGCCCGCGGCTCACAACCCGTCATTATCAATAACATCTTCCGCGATAACTCCGGCCCCGTTCTGTCCATCAACGCCAACGCTATGACGACCGAACTGCAGGGTGACTATGGTCGCTCAACCGGATTCAACACCGCATTTGGTGGATACGGCTACAATCAGGGCCCGCTCGTTGTACGCAACCTGCTGGGACGCAATGCCGTCAACGGCATCGTGGTTCGCGGCGAAACACTGACAACGCAGGCCGTCTGGGATGACACTGATGTTGTGCATGTCCTGCAAAATGAAATTGTCATTCCGAACTTCCATACCTTCGGTGGACTGCGTCTGCAGAGTGATCCGGATGCCAGCCTGGTCGTGAAACTGTCAGGTGCCAGCGCCGGGTTCACCGCAGCCGGAAAGCCGCTCGATATCGATGACCGCATTGGTGGCGTGCTGCAGATCGTCGGTCAGCCATATTTCCCGGTCATCCTCACTTCTCTCGCTGACGACACCGTCGGCGCAGGCTTCGGGCTGGACGGGCTGCCACTGAAGGATACGAATAACAACGGCGGTAGCACCGGCACACCCGGAGCCTGGCGCAGCGTGCTGATTTCACAGTACGCCCATGATCGCAACGTCGCTGTTTACGGCGAACGTGAATCCCTCAGCGTCACCGCTCCCGGCAGCAACGCGACCGCCTTCCTCGCTGAGTTCATCGGCGAGCTGGGTCGCCAGAACTTCATCGTGCAAAACGCTGATGGTACCACCACGACTCAGAATTCCGGCGACGACAACCTGCGGCTGGGATTCCAGATTCATGGTGCCATCAACGCTCCCAATGATGTTGACGTCTACAGCTTCAGCGGCACTGCCGGAAGTGAAGTCTGGATCGACATTGACCGCACCACACACTCCCTCGATACCGTTGTGGAACTCATCAGTTCCACGGGCGTCATTATCGCTCTGTCAGACAATTCGCTGGACGAAGAGTCCAATCCGTCACTGCTGTACCGCCAGAGTTCACTTGTTAAAGCCAACCCGCTTAGCAAGTCTCAGTACCTCAGCGATGATTTGTACGGCACCAACCAGAAAGATGCTGGATTCCGCATTGTGCTGCCCGGCGTCACCGGCACCACAGGTATATACCAGGTACGAGTTCGTGCCAGCAACATCGATTCGCTGAACCCGTTGGCCAATCGAGCTAACCTGATTGACAGTTCGAAGGTCTTCAACGGACTGACTTCCGGGGGATACCAGCTGCAGATTCGTCTGCAGGAAACAGACGAAGTTCCAGGCACCGTTGTGCGTTACTCGGATATCCGCTTCGCCACCAATGGCATCGAAGTCTACGGACAACCCGTCCATTCACCGCTGGCTGGGGAGTACGCTGAAAGCACCTTCCCCAACGACACCGCTTTGGCCAGCGGTAGCCAGGATGTAGGCAATATCCTTCACACGGACAGGGCGGCCGTCTCGATCGCTGGTCGAATTTCGGCCCCATCTGACGTTGACTTCTACCGGTTCAGTATCACGTATGATGATATTCAGCAGATCCCCGGCCACACCAATCCGCTGCGTTTCGCATCCGTTAGTTTTGATGTGGACTACGCAGATGGCATGTCCCGAGCGAACCTCGACTCATACATCTTCGACGCCCGTACCAACACGCTGATTCTCACCGGCAGCGACTCAAACATCGCAGAAGATCGTGGCGGTGCCCTGGAAGGTGCCGACATGGACGATCTGTCACGCGGCAGCGTGGGCCAGTACGACCCGTATATCGGACCATTTGAGCTGCCGGAGGGCGACTATTATCTTGTGGTGGCGCCGCATGGCCAGATCCCGGCTGTGCTGGCTCAGACGATGATCGCTAACCCGGTCAGCACGGCCACTCGCATTGAACCGCTGCCTGTCGTGCAGCGCATCTTCGATGCCCACTTCGGCGGTCAGGGAACACTCAGCACGCCGCTGTACCAGTTTGGTGACGGCGAACAGGGACAGAACGTGGTGCAGTACCACCTCGGTGATGTGCCACTCTTCGTCAGCAACGGTCGGAACGTCTTCATCGTGAATTCATTCACCGGCACGACAGTGAACCTCGTGGGCGACACCGGAGTATCGCATTCAGAGATTATGATGCGACCGGATGGTGAACTCTACGGATGGTACGCAGTCAGCGGAACCGATGCGGGTGACAGCACCTATTTCCAGATCGAAACGGGAACAGCTGCTCGCACCGATATCGGCGGCGACGGTATTCTCACCTACCATGACTCAGACACTACCGCGGGGAACATTACTGAAACGGCATCCAACGCTGGCTTTGTGGTGACAGCATTTACCTACGCTACCCCCACGGCCGACGGCGGGGTCCTTGTCGGCAGTCGTGGCGACGGAAGATATCGCACGAATCTGATCTACCAGTTCAACGCTCGCACTGGCGCTGCCATTGGCCAGGGTCCAGCCCGCCCTGCAAATGGTCGCGTAACTGACAACAACGTGCCGTCTTTTGCAAACCCTTCCGGAAACGACATTGTTGAGATTGGTGTCTTCCCCACAAGTGTCACCGGTACTGTTCAGGGAATTGCCTTTGCTGGCACAAGCCTGTATGGTGTTACCAGCACTGGCCTGCTCGTTGAATACAACGTGGCAACCCGTTTGATTGTCAATCAGCGGACCATCAACAATGCTCTTGGCGCGCCGGCAAATCTGACCGGCCTGACACTCGGTCCAGGCACAGTCGAAAACGGCGCCTACGCCAGCACTCTGTTTGCCTCGGACAATCAGGGCAACATCTATGCCATTGCCACAGGGCCGAACATCATTGACCCCAGTGCAGTCTGGGGCGATCCCGTACCCTTCTTTATCGACGGGCAGTCAGTCCTGGCCACCGGGATCGGAGCCGCCGGCATCACCTTCGGAACGCTGCAGCGAAATCTCTGGACCACCACCGGAAACCGAGGGCTAGATGCTGGACATGGACTAACCACATCCATCGATGGCACTCGAATTGCCGCACCCGGTGGTTCCAGCCTTTATTTCGGCAACACCGCCGGTGGGCCAACCGCCGGCAACAAAAACGACCTCGGAGCACGAGGAGGCACGGCCGACATTTTCAACTATAACTTCCCGGGCGGTGGCCACGGCACCTACCTCAGCAATCCCTTCAGCCTTGAAGGCTACAGCCCCGCTGACAAACCGGTGCTGTACTTCAACTACTTCCTCGCCACCGACAGCAACGATTTCCAGCCGTTCGTCCGAACACAGTCCGACTCCATCCGCGCCTATGTTGGCGATGGCACCAACTGGGTGCTGGTGGCTACCAACGACAGTTATCGTGGCGCGCTCACCGGCGATGACGAACAGGACTACGGCCCGAATGGCGATACCACGTTCCCGAATGCACAGCTCCACCGCGATGTCGTCGAACTCTACGACGAAACTGCGGCGCCGACCTGGCGACAGGCCCGAGTTGACCTGAGCAATTTTGCGGGACAGGGCAATCTGCGGATGCGGTTCGAATTCGCCACCAGCGGTGCCGTCAATGTCGGTGATATCTCCACCGTTGGTGAAGAAATGTTTGCCAAGGACGGCCACACACTCCGTGACGGCCAAAGCTGGATTCTGGAAGGCTGCAATCAGTTTGAACTGGATATGGGATACACCCTCGTAGCCCCATCCTTCAACGGGCTTGTGCAAGGCGAAACGTTCACTCTCAACGTAGATACAGAAACGCTGACATTCGAAATTGATCCGCAGCTGTCCAGTGGCAGCTATGACGGTGTTGTTGCGGGCAATATTCAAATCCGCATCGCTTCCAGCATGAACGCCAATGAGATTGCCCGAGCGATCTCGGACGCCCTCCGCACTGCCATCGCCGCCACTCCGCCAGGATCCCCCCTGAAAGAGATTATTCCGTACCTCAACAACAACCGCATAAATCTCGCTCGCAAGCCACTTAGCGCCCCGCTGACCACAATTGGAACAACGCTCACACAGAGTAGCGGAGCGGGACTTTATGTTGATGGGGCACCCGGAGTTACCCCGGGAACCACTCCCGTCGTCATCCACTCCGGCTACAGTCGCCATGAAGTGGCCGTGGCCATGAGACTGGCAATGGCGGGCCACCTGCAGCCCGCCGCAACCTACAATGAAGCAGAACTCAACAACGTTGCCGACCCGCTGATTGCGATGGACCTTGAGGCATTGTCGTGGACTGATGTTGCCAACAACACTATCCGGGAAAATACTGTTAACCCGCTGCCACACATCACAATCCTCGGCAGCTCAACGGTGGCTACTGGTACAGACTTCTACCGCTTTGTGGTCCCCGCTGGCACCCTCACTCGCAGAGTCATTGTCGATCTGGATGGCACCAGCCCGACCTTCAACTCGCTGCTCCGCATCGTTAATTCGACTGGTGTTACCGTCATCGAGAATCTGCTTGGATCTTCCCTCGATATCGGCAGCAACCAGATCAGTTCATACATTGATACAGATCTTGCTCCCGGCGAATACTATTTGCAGGTTGGTATCCCACCCTTCGGCGGTGGTGCTTTACCCGGCCAGATCTATACCCTGCATCTGTCCGTTGGGGGACATGCAGTCGATGCAAACGGGCCCGCCGATCCGCTGGTCGTCAATCCCTTCCTGATGAAAGGCAGCGGTGACCTCGTACGAATCATCGGCCACTACGTGACAAATCCCGGACCATTTGGACACACCACATTCCTGCCCGGCGATGACTTTGGCGGCTACTACGACACTGCCAATACTGCCCAGCGTGGCCAGAATAACTTCTTTGAAGGATTCTACATTGATGACATCATCATCGGCTTCGCAGAACGCGGCGAGATGGTCACCAATGCACCAGCCGGCTCAAACTTCATCGACAATCCGGAAATCGTTCAGCGGAACAACCTGAATCCCTACCAGGACATTCAGGAAGGTGCCTACGACGTCGAGATCCGCCGTGCGACTGACTACGCCAGCCTCCCCGGTGGCGTTCCAAACCCTCAGTTCCTCGCACGCGACACAAATGATCGATTTACAAATGCCGTCTCGCTTCGCGTGCCCAATGCCTCAGCGCTGAAAGACGGGCAGACATTCTCAATCAGCGACGGTGTTAACTCAGTCACCTTCGAATACGAAGACGAACTGCTGTCCAATGGCGTCACGCAGGGACGATTCGCCATCCCGTTTAACCCGGCGAAGTCCGCTCAACTGGACGGTCGCTATGAGATGTCCAACTACAGAACCGGCGAATCCGCCACAGCAATTGCTGCCCGCATTCGTGATGCCATCAATTCCATCGAGGTTCAGGGCATCCTGAAAATCCGCGCTGCACTATCTGATGGTGCCGAGGACAGCAGTGTCTTCAGCACCAGTGCCCTGATCAACCTGACCGGAAATGCCCTGATCACCGTTGGTGACGGACTGCAGAGGCCTTCGTCCGACGCTATGCCTGATGGCATTTTTGGTACAATGGCCGCCCTCGCCAATACCAACGGCTCGAACAGCCTGTTCACGTTCCGCAATACCACGCCGTACATCGACCCGAACACGGGTTACCCGGAACAGATTCACCGGATCCGCATCCAGCTGCCAGCCGGACAGAAGTTCGACCCGATTTCCATCCTCGGCGGCAACGGAAACGGCCCGGCAATCAGTGCCGTGTCAGACTTTACGACTCCGACCTTCACAACTCTGGACCTTGGCAATCCTCGAATTCCGCGGTTCTCCTTCAGTTCGATTTTCGACACTATCACCATTGACTTCTCACAGCTCGTCGATGCTTCACAGCAGGGGCCGGGCTTCGAGAAGAACGATCTGCTGCAGTTCGGACTCGACGTTGACTTCTTCGCTGAACCGATCTGGAACCTCGGTGCGACTGTCGATGTTGGGTACAGCAGTGGTCGGTCGGTGACCGCTCAGTTCGTCCGCAGCGACGTGACTTCCACAATGGGCGAACTCCGCCCGATCCAGGACCCCACAGCCGTCGTCTTCCACTCCGGCTACGGTGACCAGAACCAGCGACGAGATCAGGGACAACTGGTCATCGCATCCAACTTCGTGTCGGATTCGCTCAACTGGGGCATCAGTTCTGACGCCGGTTTCCGCACTGGCAGTCCGAATCCGACCGGTGCTGGTGCACTGACTCACAATGGACCACCGCGCAGCCTGCGTGAACCAAACCTCAACAACTGGCTGCCAGGCATCGTCATCGCCAACAACGTGATCGTCCAGAGTGGTACCGGCGGAATTCTGTTCAGCGGCGATGTGCCTCCAGGCAGTACAGCCACTGTCGGTCCGGTGCCAGTAGGACGCATTCTTAACAATACAGTCGTCGGCAACCCGACCAACCCTGTCGGCGTGGGTATCCAGGTTGAACAGAACTCCAGCCCGACTCTGCTGAACAACATCGTGGCAGACCTCGTCACCGGGATTTCCGTCGATGCCTCATCGATTGCACTGGGAACCGTCATCGGTGGCACCCTGTACCGCAATAATGGCACAGACGCAGCCACTGGCATCATCGGGCTGGGTACATTCCCGATTTCGCTGTCGAGCACCGATCCGCTGTTCGTCGATCAGCCTCGCCGTAATTATTACCCGGCACCTCTGTCTCGGGCCATCGACAGCTCTATCGATACCCTCACTGACCGAACGGGCTTCATCACCGTGCGTAATCCGCTCGGGCTGGGACTGTCACCCATCAAAACTCCCACCGTCGACGCCTACGGCCAGACTCGCGGTGATGATCCGGCCGTCACCACCCCGGCAGCGCAGGGAGCCAACGTATTCAAGGATCGCGGAGCAATTGACCGCGTCGACTTCTTCCGACCGACGGCCTATTTCTCGACGCCGCTCGACCAGTCCGACAGTGACCTCAACTCAGCACTCAACGCCGTCTGGCTGAATTTGCCGGGCACAGTCCGCGAACTGATCATCACACTGGCTGACGCCGGTATCGGCATTGACGACGGGCGTGTGCTGCTGAACGGCAGCCAGTTCAAGCTGTACATGGACGACGGCGTGAAACAGACCACCGACCTGCCCGACCTGCCGGACGGTACGGTGATCACCGAAGGACTGCTGACACTGGGTGTGGACTACATCTTCGTTTATAACTCTGTCACAAACGAAGTGATCTTCCGCTCCACAACGGCGTTCCCGTTCGAACGTAAATACCGGGTCACCGTCGATAACAACAACGCCGTGACAGATAACGTTGATGGCGTGCGGGATCTTGCCGGCAACTATCTGGCTCCCAACGGCACCGATGGTACAACTCAGTTCACACTGTTGCTGACCGATGGGGTGAATGACCCGCCGGTCAATACGGTCCCCAATAACCAGTCCACACCAGAAGATACCCCGCTGACGTTCTCGGTCTCAGGCGGCAACGCTGTCAGCGTTTCTGATGCCGATGTCTGGCTGGGAACGAACATTCTGCGGGTGAAACTTGAGGGTGTCAACGGTATCGTATCATTGTCACAGACTACTGGTCTGACCTTCACCACTGGCGACGGTCTGAATGATGCCGTGATGGAATTTACCGGGCTGGTGGATGCCATCAACCGGGCTCTTGACGGGCTTGTGTTCTCACCTGCCCAGGACTTCTTCGGTACAGCATCAATCACCATCACCACTAATGACCTGGGCGGTTTCACCGGCCCCCCGACACCGCCACCCGCTGCCCAGCAGGATGTCGATGTTCTGCTGATCAACGTCACTCCGGTCAATGATGCCCCGGTATTCAACCCGCTGGTCAACCCGCCAACCGTAAACGAAGATGCTGGTCCTCAGACCGTCAATGCATTCATGACAGGTCAGGCGGCCGGTCCGGCCAACGAGACACCTCCGCAGACAATTACTGCCTCTGTCACGGTCAGTTCTGTGACAGGTGCCTGGAGTACGGGGACCTTCTTCCAAACAGCCCCGGCAATCGACGTTGTCACCGGAAGCCTGACCTACGAAACGGCCGCAGACGTCAACGGTACTGCTGTCATCACTGTCATCCTCAGCGACAGCCTCGGCCTGCCGAGCGCCGCACAGAGCTTCACCATCACGGTTACTGCCGTCAACGATGCACCGGTCTTCACCGTCAACCCGGTCACTCCGATCGTGGTTCTTGAAGATGCCGGCAATCGCACTGTAGATATGATTGACACCTTCGCCGCGGGTCCGGCTACGGCCCTCGATGAAGTCTCCCAGACGCTCACGTTCCGACTCAGCACCCCGGTTCAGACGACACCAAACCTGGCCTTGTCTCTGCTCACCGTGGATGCAGCAGGAAACATCACATTCCGCTCGGCTGCAGATACAGCCGGAGTTGTCAGCCTTAGCCTGAGTCTGGAAGACAGCGGTCCTGCAACACCGCCGAACGTCAAAACGTCAGCGGTCTTCCCGTTTACGATCACAGTAACACAGGTGAACGACGCTCCTGTGGCTGTCACAGGACCATACATTATCGACGATGGATACGACTTGTCACTGAATGCCAGCGCCAGCTACGACGTCGACTCATTCTTCGGTGACACGCTCAGCTATCGCTGGGACCTGAACAACGACGGCATCTTCGAGACAGATGCGGGGGCCAGCCCAACGCTGACGGTTGACTGGAACACCCTCAAAGGACTGGGGCTAACATCGCCATCCACTCGCACGATCAAGCTGCAGGTTCAGGACTCCAGTGGCGCGGCCAACAACACCACTGTCGCCACGACATCGCTGCAGACACTGATCGTCGATTACGGGGACGCTCCGGCCAGCTTCGGAACACTCAAGGCTGACGGTGGTGCAGCTCACACCATCAGCAACACACTCCGACTGGGAGCTCTGGTGGATGACGAACGCACGGGCCTTCCCGGAGTCACAGCCAGCGGCGACGACAGTGACGGGGAGGCCGATGAAGACGGCGTAGCCTTCCCGATTCTCATCGAAACCAGCAACATTCCATTGCCGGCCTACGTGGACATCACCAGCTCCGGTTCCGGCATCGTAGATATCTGGCTGGATCTCAACAGCGACGGTCAGTTCGGAACAGGCGAACGTCTGACCCCAGACTCCGGCTTTGCCGTTTCCGCTGGTGTCAGCCGATTCACCTTCTCTATTCCTGCCGACACTACGACAGGTGACAAGGCGATGCGGTTCCGACTCAGCACCAGCGGCGGTCTGAATTCATCCGGTCGGGCGGCGGACGGTGAAGTCGAGGACTACATCGTTTCGGTGGTGACATTGTCTCAGCCCGTCACACCGGTCATCACTCGACCGATCGATATCACACCGTCAAATGGCGTGATTCCTCAGACAAGCGACAGCACGCCACAGGTCGACTGGACTGTCCATCCAGAGAACTTCTACTACCAGTTGGTTGTTCGCAACACAGCCAGCGGGCAGATCGTGTTCACCGGAGCCCAAACAACCTTTGGTTTCCAGGAAGTCACACCCAGTCTGCCAACTGGAACATACACAGCCGAGGTAACGCCCTATAACAAGGCTAACACCCCCGGAGCTGTGACCAGCTATCAGTTTGAGGTTGTCAGTGTCAGTGTGCTGGCGCCTGCAGGAGACCTCGCCGAAAACCTTCCGACGATCCAGTGGTCGCCAGTTCTCGAAACTGCCTCATGGATTATCACAGTCCGTTCCCTCTCCCTCGGCACCATCGTCAATCAGACAGAAGTGGCAGACAGCAGCCTGTCGGCCCCGCAGACATGGCCGGTCTCAGCCGTGCTCGACATTGGACGATACAGCGTCACGGTTCAGGCTCGCGATGGGGCGGGACGAAAGGGTGACGAAAGTGCACCGCTGTCCTTCCATGTGCGAACGGCTCCGGTTGTTAACGCCCCGGGCGACGTCACGGTACCTCGCCCGACGCTGACATGGCAGGGCGTTCCGGGTGCCTTCCGATACCAGGTGGAACTGCTGAACCTGACAGACAACGTTGTTGTCAGCAACGTTTCCGGGCTGCAGGGCACATCTTGGAGGGTGCCTGTTGATCTGACTCTGGGACGCTACCAGTTCCGAGTCCGCGCTGTAAACGCGTCGGCTGATGTCAGCTTCTGGAGCAATCCAGTGGTGTTCGGGTACACCACGCCTGTCACCTCAATCTCGCCGGTCAATGGTCTTCGCCTGCCGGATTCCACCCCGACATTCGTCTGGAATGCGGTACCGGCCGCTGACTTCTATGATCTGCTGGTATACCAGAACTTCGGCAGCAATGCCGAAGTCTTCAGGGCTGAAAACCTGCCGGGTGCTTCGTTCACTCGGTCAGTCGAAATGCCACTGGGCCGCTACCGCTATCAGATTCGTGCCGTAAATCGTGCTGGAACTGGTGCAACCGACGGTGATTTCACGGTAACCAGCCCGTTCTACACCTTCGTTGTGACAGAACGTCCAACAATCATCAATCCTCCGGCCACAACCTTCCTCGCTCGCCCGACGGTCAGCTGGACGCTGCCGACAGGATCAGGTGCCGCACCTGTGAGTGACATCTGGATCAATAAGATCGAGGGGTCAGTATCACGAGTTGCAGTGAGGGCGAACGGGGTGCTAGGTGACAACTGGACACTCAACACGGACCTGGTGCTTGGCACCTATCAGGTTTATGTCCGCACCTACTCTAACGTCGATGCAGCCACAGTTTCAGACTGGAGCCTCCCGAAAACCTTCCGCGTCACAACTCCCCCAGTACTTGTGGGTCCGGTCGGTCGAATCGATGACCAGACACCAACCTTGAGTTGGCAGGGAGTGGCGGGTGGTCAGAGCTATCGCGTCTACGTCGCCAGCTTGTCACTGGCAGGTGGACCGGTGATTCTTGACGAGTCCCAAATCAATGCTCTTAGCTACACGATTCCGAACAACCTTCCGATTGGTCGCTATCGATTCTGGGCTCAGGCTCGCAGCGCCTTTGGTGATCTCAGTGGCTGGAGCACCGCCAGCGACTTCCAGATCGTCACGGCACCTACACTGTCCGGACCTTCAGCCTCGACCTTCAGCACGACACCATCGTTCACATGGACGAATATGGCGGCAACGCTGATCGGTCGTCCGGCCGGAGCAACAAGCTACGACTTCCGCATCGACCAGGTTCTGGCGACCTCTGTTGTCCAGAACTACATCTTCCAGCCCACGACTGCAGTGGCGTTTAGTGTTCCAGCCAACAGGGCCCTGCCCACGGGCACCTATCGAGCCTATGTACGGGCTCGCAATGCCGACACTCAGGGCGACTACACGAAGATGCTGGAATTCTTCGTCGGAGGCCGACCGAACGTCAATTCGATCCCTGCGTCCAACAACCAGCGTCCGCTGTTCTCATGGGGTACCGTTGACGGAGCGTCGTCTTACGAAGTGTTCCTCGTGAATCTCGCCGACCCGTCGAAGATTCTGCTGCGTCAGGCGGGCATTGCCACAACATCCTACCAGACCACGTTCAATCTTGGTGCCGGTGACTTCCGTCTGTGGGTGCGGGCATTCCGCTCCAGCGATGGTACACCTGGGCCGTGGAGCAATCCGGTGGACTTCAAGGTCCTCGCCGCCACGGAACTGAAACCCAACAACGACCAGTGGGTGCTGACCGCTGTCGCTGCGGTGTTTGAACAGCCAGTAGCCGATTACTCTGTCAGCATGCTGCGGTCAACAGTAGCCGGCACACAGGCTGAGCCAGTGGTATTGCCGTCGGATTCTGAACAGCCCGCAGCAGACCAGCACCAGCCAGCAGATGTTCCATCGGAAACCGAAGTTGCTCCGGTGGAATCTGACGAGGTGCTGTCCGGCTGGGGTCAGGAAACATGGTGGGATGCTCCGGCAGCAGAGCCCGCCGTGGCCCTTGAAACTCAGCCATCGCAGCCCGCTGAATCTTCCCGCGAGGTATCGCGGGGAGCGTCCGTCGGATTGCTGGGAGCCCTGTTCGGTCTGGTTTCTCTGCGTCGCCGTCGTCGGGAGGAAGACTGAACTGTCTGAATCTGACATTTAACAATTCGACTTTCCGCGGGGCTCATCAGAGCCCCGCTTTTTCTTTGCCGCGGTAAAAACGCTGCGGACGGACACAACTTCATGCAGGTTACAATCACCGCTGTCGGGCCCGATCATCGCGGACTGGCGGATCCCATCGTGCACTTTGTCACCGGTGCCGGTGCCAACATCCACGAAATTCAGATGTATGACCGGGATTCGGAACGCCTGTTCGCTATGCTGATGCGGATTGAATGGACGTCCGCTTCAGTTTCTGACCTGCGTCGTGAGATGTCTGACATAGGTAAACAGCGAGGTCTGCAGGTGCGCGTCTGGTCACGGGACGAGCATCCCCGGGCACCTCGGCTTGCAATCTGCACCACGTACCGCACGGAGCCGCCACTGGCAATCCTCCGCGCTGTCCGTGACCGCCGACTCAAAGCCGAAGTTGCTGTCATGGCAGGAAACCGCAATGCCTGCCGCAGCCTCGCTGAACAGTTTGATGTCCCATGGCTGCCAATCGGAGATGAACAGGGGAACCCGGACTACAGCAAACTGGAACGAGCTATTGACGAGTTGGAAATCGACTACGTGATCCTGGCACGCTACATGCGGGTTCTGCCGGCAGAGCTTTGCTGGAAGTTTGCCGGAGGCAGAATCATCAATCTGCACCACGGCCTTCTGCCGTCGTTCCCAGGTTTTCGCCCCTACGAAGACGCGTTCCAGCATCATATGCTGTGTTTTGGTGCGACCATCCACTTCATTGTCCCGGAACTGGATGCCGGCAATCAAATCATCTACCAGGCAGCCTTCAGCGTGCCACCAGGAACCTCAATTGAAGAGGTCAAACGGCTTGGTGAGACAGACCATGAACCACATTGTCTGCTGGAAGGTATTCGGCGAGTCGTGGATCGAGAGGCCGAACTGCATTTTCACCGGGTTGTCCGTCGCAGCCACTGACTCAGAATGAACGAATTTTTCGTTTCTCCTGCGATTACTGGCCCCTTAGACTATAATCACATAGTTCCGTCCAATTCTCTTCGAGCCCTCCAGATGCGCCTTCCAGATCTGTTTTCTTCTCGTGGCTTCGTACTCTCCATTGAGATGTTTCCGCCAAAGACTGCGGAATCCAGTGAGGCACTTAAACGCAGCCTGCTGTCACTCAATCAGTTCAACCCCGCATTTCTGTCATGCACCTACGGTGCCGGCGGATCCACTCAGGGACAGACACTCGACTGGTGTCAGTGGATTCAGCAGACACTGCAGCGTCCGTCCATGGCACACTTTACCTGCGTCAGTTCCACCGTCGACGAACTCACCGCATGGCTGCAGCAGGCATGGCAGGCCGGCGTCAGAAACATCATGTCTCTGCGTGGTGACCCGCCAGTCGGGCAACAGGTGTTTACCGCCGCTGAAGGCGGCCTCAGTCACGCATCTGACCTCACAGCGTTGATCCGTCGCCTGTACCCGCAAATGGGTATTGGCGTAGCCGGTTATCCTGAAAAACACGTCGAAGCTCCCTCAATGGATGCCGATCTCCAGCACCTCAAAACCAAAGTGGACGCCGGAGCTGACGCCGTATTTACTCAACTGTTCTTCATCAACCGCAGCTTCTTTGAATTTCGTGATCAGTGCGTCTTACGCGGTATCACAGTACCGGTCGTTCCAGGCATCATGCCCATCACCGATTTTGCACGCATTCGCAGAATCACCGCCATGTGTGGCTCGATCATTCCTGTCGAACTCGCAACTCAACTCGAAGCAGTCCGCGACGACGCTGCCGCACAGTTTGAAATTGGTGTCGAGCATGCCATCCGGCAGTGTCAGCAACTGCAGGCTGAAGGTGTCCCCGGGATTCACTTCTACGCACTCAACAAATCCGACGCCTGCGAACGCATCCTTAACTCACTCAGCCTGCCCTCGGCCTGAATACAGCCTCCGAACCGACCACCATGCCCCCTGCCTCCTCCGTCATCGCTGGTCAGGAAATCAACTTCAGCTTCGGCGAAGGCGAACTGCGGAAACAGATCCTGTTTGACGTAAGCCTGCAAATACAACCCGGTGAGATCGTGCTGCTCACGGGACCGTCAGGCTCCGGAAAGACGACACTGCTGACTCTGATCGCCGGACTTCGCAGCATGCAGCGGGGCAGCCTGAACGTCCTCGGACATGCCCTGCACAAAGCCACCCATTCAGATCTCATCGAACTGCGACGAAAAATCGGCTTCATCTTCCAGGCACACAATCTGCTGCCGTTTTTGACGGCACTGCAGAATGTGCAGGTGATGTTCGATCTGCACCCGCACGTCGATCGTAAGGAGGCCCGACTTAGGTCCATCGCTATGCTGGGGGAGGTGGGCCTGCAGGATCGCGTGAACTATCCAATTGCCAAACTTTCCGGCGGTCAGCGGCAGCGAGTGGCTGTTGCGCGAGCACTGGTCACCGACCCGCAACTGGTGCTGGCCGACGAACCAACCTCCGCGCTCGACAGCGTTACCGGCCGCGAAGTCGTCAGCCGCCTGCAAATACTGGCTCGTCAGCTTGCCAGACCCATCCTGATGGTGACCCACGACCCCCGAATTCTGGATATCGCAGACAGAATTCTTACCATGCAGGATGGCCGACTTTCCGAATCCTCGGCAGCACACTGACGCCAAAACTCAGCGTTCACGCCCCGTGTTGCTCTTCGCTGCCTCCAATAACCCGGGCCAGTCCGGATGATCATGCAGAATTTGCAGGTCCGAGTCTTCCGCCAGATGCTCATGATCGTCGAAGCCGGTGGCATTCGTGGCCGTGATCAACTCCACCGCTCGAGCAATCCAGCGCGCCTTGTCTTCCGCCGATGTCTCAACTCGCTCCGCCGCTCGAGCGTATGAGCAGGCCCCGTTGTACAACGCGTAATCATCAAACGGCACACTCGCAATCAGACGATCGGCAGCCTGCAGTCCGTCAGACACCTGTCCCTGCCTGACCATTACCAGCGAAATCATGCTCTCCACTTCTACATGCTCAGGAGACAACTCATCTGCATGCCGCAAATCCTCCATTGACGCTTCAAAATTTCCTGCATGCATTCGCACCGAACTACGTCGCAACCAGCCCTCGGCCAGAAATGGATCCAGCCGCAGCACCTCCTCCAGCATGGAGTCCGCTTCCTTTTTTTGGCCGGCATCACGCAACTGCCCCTCCTGCTGCAGTGAACGCACAGCCGGAGAACGTACCAGTGAATTCGAACGCTGCTCCCTCGCCAGATCCCTCACATACTTGTTGCCGTCGCGGCACAACTGGTTGATCAGACGACGACATTCAGGATGCACAAATCCAGCAATCTGTGCAGTCAGTCGCTGCAACTGGTCCTGCCCTCGCGCCGAAGCATCTTTTGTCCCCTCCAGTGCAGCAACCTGCCGTCGCAACAGCCCACGCAGAATCGACAGCGACTCCTCAGACGCATCCTGCGACAAAAGATTGATGGCCGTTTCCGAAATGTCCGAACCTGACTGCAATTGATCGGCTGCCAGGGGTTTCCACTCAGAATGCTCGATGGCCGCCAGATGCACCAGCAACTCACTTTGAGCCGCCCGATTAAGTTGCTTCCACTGAGCCACAATTTCGTCAATCTGAGCCTTCGTGGCGCACGCGATGATCGGCTGCAACGAACGCTGATCCTCTTGACGCCCCGAATTTCGCGGCTGCTGATAATCCGCCAGTAACCGCTCTGTCCATGAGGAATCTCGCAGAATCATGGCGGCGTAGAGAACTTCCAGAGTAATCTCCCCGTCGAGAATCCTCTGATCCGCAGCCTTATGCACCGCCCGCAAATCCAGCGACTGTCCCTGATCAAGCAGTAGTCGCATCAGAGGATCCTGAAACTTGGACTGCCTGATCAACGGCAACTGCTCACGCACCAGCACCTGCGTCGGCTCATGGCGACGGTCCAGCAGAAATGCAGTTGCCCTACGTACCTGCTCAGGCTCAATACCGCCCGACTGCCCATCCTGCGACAGCTGCAAAAAATCCTGTACCCACACCGCTACAAAACCCAGCCATCGATCATCTCCCGATCGCACCATGGCGGCCGTGGCCTGAGTCCTGAGGGCAGGGCGAGTCGCCCCGGATTCCCAGACCGCAGCCATCGCCCCCTCGGCCGAATCCTCACGACTTGTCGATAGCCCCCGCAGTGCTGCCGCTGCCAACTCCTCATTGTCCCCAATCGCCATTTCCTCGAGAGCAGCAACCGCTCGATGCCCTGGAATCTGATTCAGCCACGCTGCCACCTCCAGTTGCTGCTGAACAGACCCGGAACGAGCACGCTCAAGAACCGCCACCGCTTCATCCTCTGTCAGCCGGTCCACTGCCCCGGCCAGCGCCGCAAGACGCACACCAGCAACCTCGCTCCGCAACCCCTGAATCGCCTCGGCAACCGGAGCATACCGGTACACAGGAGCCAGCGCCTCGGCAATAGCTTCTTCCAAAGCCAAGTCTGTACGAACCCCACGACGACGCATGTATGGATTGTTAGAAGCCTCCATCTGACCCATCTCAGCCACAGTTACCGACCGCAGCGGGCGCCCCAAGGCCGGCAGCGGAGGCTGCATATTCGCCGGCTGAGGAGGTATTCCCCCCAGCCCGCCCGGTCTCGCATTTCGCGGCGAGCTCTGCTGCAGACCGCTCAGCCAGCCACTCACTTCATCCGACACCGACCGTCGCGTCTCACCACCCGATGTCAGCAATATACGTTCGGCACCGTCGCTCAGAATCTGCCTAAAAATACCCTCCAAAACCCAAACCGACAGCAAGTCCAGATCACGCTCAGTACGAATCAAAGCCAATGCGCCACCCGGCCCCAGTCTCTCAGTGCCAAAACGAGACGTTTCACGCACCCACTGCAGCAATGATACCGCTACTCGCACGTCGCCCAGTACAGGCACCAAACGACCTTCGGCATTCAAAGCCGGATTGTCGTCGTCCGGCTCACCCTCAACCCCAACTTTCAACTGCAATTGTGCAGGCTCCGCCGGCCACGGCGTCAGAACAAATCGAGCAGTACAGTCCACGGACTCACCAGCCTCCATGGTCCCCAGCTTCGGAAAATGATTCTCCCCGTCCACTCGACGACGCAATAATGCTCCGCCACTCTCGAGAAACACCTCAACACCCTGCAGATCCAGTGACTCATCACCGTCATTCGAAAGACGAATCTTCAGTTCCAGATTCAATGACCAGAAAGCATTCTGACGCCCTGGCTGTCGGCCCGGATCGAAGCTGGCCGCAGACTTCACCTGTAGCAGTTCAAGTCGCAAACCCGCAGTCACTACACCGCTCAGTGGCAGACAAAAGACACTGCCCATAACTGCCAGCGCTGCTGCAACTCCGAATATCCAGCGGTTCTCCGACATCTGAACGATCCTCGCTAACCCTTGAGCTTCGGTGGCGGGCAGACGAATCTGCCCACGGATATTGTCTCCGACAAACTCACTTTGGGGAAGCCAGATTCCGCCGCGTCAATTGTCTGAAGCTACTGCCAGGCGGGCAATCCCGGAATTCTGAGACTGCAAAGGAGCCAGCGTTGCATCGAGTCTATCCGGAGGAATCAGGCGGTCCAGACGCGGCCTGAAGATCACCAGCAGCAGCAAAGGCAGATACCAGAGCACATAATGACCGATATCCTGAGGATACCAAAGCTGCGCGGCGACAATCAGCGATGTCGAATTGCCAAGCAAATTCTCCAGATTTCGCGGCCGCGGCAATACCGTCATGGCCGTGAGCATCACGAAGAATACGGCTGCCATCAAAATACGAATGATCGTCTGACTCAGCTGCGACTCCTGAACAGCCGCCGTCTCAAAAAACAACCGATACACGGTCCAGTTCGTTGAACGAATCAGCTTCTCGACAAACGATGATGCATCCTGCGAAATCAGCATCAGCGTGCCGGCCAGCAGCACTGCCACCGCTGTCACTGAAATAATAAACCGAATCGCCCCCCGACGACCGTAAAACACCGCCCACAGCGGAATCAAAAAGATGGCAAAAAACAGTGTGCCACTGGCAAGACCCAGCAGAATTCCAGCCACAGTCGGACGCCGATAGCACGCAAAGGCCCATGTCAGACACGCCGCCGGAAGCACGTGGCTCAATTGGTGCACGTACACACCCGTGCACGGAAGCAGCAAATACAGACACACCATCGAAACACCCAGCTGCAGACTGGCAAAATGCAGCCTGCTGATGACCAGCAATCCCAGCACTACCAGCGAATGAGCAGTGATCACCAGTCCCCGCGCCACCCAGTCAGGCTCCGTGTGCGCCAGATCACCCACAATACTCCCACCAGCTGCCATCAATGTCTCAACCGGTGCCGGCGGAACGGTAGTGTCGTCAGCCAGTAATTCCACATGCTGACGATGCAACAAAGCCTGACCATACTGCAGAGCAGCCTGCGCGTGCTGCGGTGGCGATAACAGTGCCACATGCGCCATTAAAATGCCAAACGCCGGGATACACAGGCAGGACAGACCCGAAAGATTCAGATTCTGATCCAGACGAGGACGCCGGGTCAGACTCTCATCAAACATTAGCCGTACCAGCAAACAGGCCGATGCAGCCAGCAATACCAGCGAACCCCAGCGATACATCGGGTGCCGCCGGCTGACCTCCGAATTCAGTATCTGCTCCGCCAGACCACCACGCTCGACTCCAGAGTTTGAAATCGCTCTCGGACCTCGCTCGTCAAACCGATACGAAACAGGAATCGTACTGGCCGCACCACCACCCAGCACATCCGCCACCAATGTATTCACTCGCGTCAGCAGCGGGCCGCCATCCGACGCTGCCGGCCACGCACGATCCCGATACAGCACGGTCGCCGTCAAACTGGTCGACACCGCTAGCAGCAGCAGCAAATCCAGATTACGAACACAAAATACTCGCGAAAATCTGAAATAGACCGCAATCACCAACAGCCCGACGTAGACCCACCACGTCGGGTTCGCAAGATCCATCGATAAAAACGGACGTTCAAACATCTGCTCACTTCACAGAAAGAATTCTGCCATTCCACCAGCCTGCCAAATCGCCAGAGAAATGCGTGCCCGATCCTCGTGACCACAGCAGAGGATCTGGAATTCAACTGAGAATTGAACAAATGAGCAGATAAATAGCAACCAAAAGCCTGCAAAACTGACCCAATTCGACACACTTCTCTCAACGACCCGCCCGCAAACTCCCGCAGAATTCCCTCAGTTTCCCTTCAGACTCTCGATCCTCCGACAAAGGCTCCGACCGCAGCGCAGGCAGCAGATGATCCCACACCACATTCAGTTCCCCCTGCATGTCACCCGTGTTGGCCGTGATAATCACCACCGCGTTTTCGTCCGGCAGCACCACACAAAACTGGCCGTCCTTGCCATCCCCCCGAAATGCATTATGACGGCACCGCCAAAACTGAAATCCATACCCCTGATCCCAGTCACTGTCAGGACGACTGCCGTTACTGGCCTGTCGCGATGTCGCCAAAGCAACCCATTCTCGCGGAATCAACTGCCGACCATTCCACTGCCCGCCCTGCAGGTATAACAGGCCAAACTTTGCCAGGTCCTCGGTCTTCAGATACAGACCGTACCCGCCCAGTGAAATCCCCTGAGGATTGGCATCCCAGCGCGGAGCCGCAATTCCCAAAGGCTCAAAAATTCGCGGCTGCAAATACTCAACTACCGTCTGCCCGCTAACCTGCTGCACAATCGCTGACTGCATAAAAGTAGCCGGAGTATTGTAGCGAAAATGAGTCCCCGGCTTGTGCGGTACCGGATGCTCAAAAAAAGCCTTAATCCAGTCTGACTCACGCATTAAAGCAGGCTCGTCCTGATGCCCTGCCGTCATTGTTAACAGATCTCGTACACGCATTTCCTCGAGGTTTTTTGACGGAGCCACCGGCAAACTGTCGGGAAAGAAGCTGCTGACACGGTCATCGATGCTCAGTTTCCCCTCCGCTACCGCCAGACCAACGGCCGTCGAGGTAAAGCTTTTACTCAGCGACCACAGCACATGCGGTTTGTCTGCTGCTTCGGGATTCCACCACGCCTCCGCAACCACATGCCCGTTTCGCACCAGCATGAAACTGTGCATTGACTGCACCTTGCGATCAGCCGCCTGCACAAACTCCAGCAGACCTTGCGAAGACACCCCCTGCGCCTCCGGGCTGCTCCGCGGCAACGACATATCTTCTGCCAGCACCACCACGCCGCTGCCAAAATACAGTCCGCACAACAGCAGTCTTCTGACAATACCCGCCGACATCCCCATAACCGCACTCCATTGAAGTTTTCAGGGCTCCCGCCGCAGCAGATGCCCGAATGCATAAAAACGGTTCGGTCTCCGCGTGGATGTCTGAACTTTTCGATCAAACGATGACCACCATACAGGCTTTCAACAGCGGCTCACGCAGCTTCGCCACCGGCTGCCACTGGTTTCGGACCAATCGATCGTGCTCCGTCCTTGTGGCGGGCTTTCAGATCAAACAAACCGAAAATCTCCGATGCACTTAGGCTCAATGAGCGATTGTTGTTGTCACCCTCTCCCAGCACCATCTCAAACAGTTCACGCTTTTCCCGCAACACTCGGTCAATACGTTCCTCAATCGTGTTTCGCGAAATAAAGCGAGTCACAATGACCTGGTTCTTGACACCTATCCGATGAGCACGATTGACCGCCTGGTCTTCAATCGCCGGGTTCCACCAGCGGTCGAACAGAAACACATAGCCGGCAAACTGCAGATTCAGCCCCACTGCTCCCGTACCATAACTCATCAGCAAAATATGAGCCTTTGGGTCCTGTTTGAATTTCGCCAGAATCGGCTCCCGCTGCTTGGTCGGGACTCCTCCGTGATAAATCAGAGGATTGAATTCCTTCAAACGAGGCTCCAGCCAGTCAATCGTCTTTGTCCACTGGCTGAACAAGATCGCCTTCCCTCCGCTGGCCGCAATCTCCTCCATATCCGCCTGCAAACGCTCAAGCTTGGCACTCTCACCCGTCAGCGGATCATAATTGGCGATCTGTTTGAGCCTCAGCACAAGTTCAAACACGTGCTGCACCGTGATTGAGTCGCCCAGATCATTGAGCTGAATCACACCCTCCTTTTCGGCAATTCGATAGGCGGATTCCTGAGCGTCCGTCAGCTCCAGTTCCGCATCACGGTCGATGCGGGGCGGCATATCCTTCATCACGAGGTCTTTGGTGCGTCGCAAAATGTATTTTTTTGCCAGACGCGAAAGCTGCCTCAGATCCGGCGAGCCCCCCTTCGGAATCACCTCCATAAACTCAAACAGCGCTCCCAGTTCCTCAGGACGATTCTCAATTGGTGTCCCGGTCAAGGCCCAGCTCCGACGCCGCTTGATAGCTCGCGCCGTTAACGCTGTATTAGATTCGCGATTTTTGATGCGCTGCGCTTCATCGAGCACCAGCAGGTCAAACTTCGGCTGCTCCTCCTCCGATATTTCCGCCAGATCCCGCGTCATCAGCTCATAGTTCGCAATCAGAATCGGCACGCCTGGCATGGTCCAAAGCATCCGCCGCCTTACACCATTCCCCTCCATCACCACTACCGGCAGCTCCTCAGCCCAGGTCTTAAATTCCCGCTGCCAATTCGGAATTAATGGCTTCGGGCAGATCAGAAGAATTCGGCGAGCCTGACCGCTTCGCAGCAGCAGTCGAATCGCCGTGATCGTCTGCATCGTCTTGCCCAGACCCATCTCGTCAGCCAGCAAAGCGGACTGACTGGAAAACAACCACGCTATGCCCTCATACTGATACGAAAAAGGCTCAAACGGCATGATTAGTTCCTGACCAGCCAGCCACGATTCAAGAGGAGGCTGCAGCAGGTAGAACAAACGATCCTGCAGCGACAAGGCGTCCGGCGGCGGCTGCAGTCGCGTCACCTTCTTCTTCGGCTGCTCTCCGTCACCAGATTCCTCAGCGGACTTCGCCGCGGCTTTGGGAGCATCCACGGGCAGGGCAGGCTTCGGCGGAGCCGGCGACAAAAACTCCACACCCTCCGGCAACGTCAGACCGATGCACCTCAACGGGATTCTGCGAGGCGTCCAGCATGGCACGAAATCAAGCGGCAGGTCCAGCGTCGAACAAATCGTGTCCGGTGCAGGCATGCGCGAAAGAGCCGGATTGAAACCAGTCTGCAGCAATTCCGGGCGTTGGGGCAGCAACATCCCTCCATCCGACTCAGAAACACCCCCGCCGTTGTCGCCTGACTCAAAATTTATCCCTGCCGCATCCATTCGTCGGGGCCTCTGTCAGTTACTTGCTGTACGGTGCACTCAGCGAGCAAACACAGTTCGAACCGTCTCGGCCAGAGCCTCACGCACACGCTCAAGCGGTTCCTGAAGATCGGCTGAATCCGGAATCAAATGCTTTTGCTTCTGCAGAGAATCAACATCCCCATGATGCGCCTCGTGAAAGCGCAGCATGCTGCCACCCAACTGCAGCTTGCGATTCTCTGCCTCACCACCCGCCGGAATACCGCGACGTCCGGTTGTTCCTCCCTGCTCACCCTCGGCAGATTCCGCCACCGCAATCGGCACATGGGTGTGATTACGCAGTTCCAGCAGACAGGGATCGCTCGTCACCACCAGACTGGGCTTGATCGCTACGCGGTCCAGCAAAGTACTGCCAATCAGTTCGCCCAGTAACCACGGCTTCAGAGTTTCACCAAATAGAATTTCCTGAGTGCGATTGGGGCGAACCGGGGTCGTACACTGAAACTCCAGCGGACGGCCGTTCTGATTCGTTATCAGCAGCCCACCAATATGACCTCGCCCCTCAACCTCGATCGTCTCCATGAAACCCAGTCGAAGCTGATCAGTTTTTGCGGATTCTGACATTGCTGCCGCGTTCCTCTGCCGGGGTTTCCCCGGTGGCTTCCTGCTGCTGTTTTCCGCCAGACACATGAATCTGCGTAGGCAAAATCCAAGGCCTGGCGACATCGGCCGTTTTTGCCGAAGGCCGCCAGGCATCAGAATCAGCGAACAAACCACCGAACCGCTGGCCAGCGAGTTGATCGTCGCTGACTTCCCTGCACCTTTAGCGTGTTCCCGTCAGCAGAATAACCCGTTGCAATCGCGCAGGTTTCACTCTTTTTCCCGACCCTCATCCTCCTGATGCGGTCGCGGAACCCCATCAACACTGGTCAGCCACGCCACCAGCGATCGAATCTCGTCCGCGGTCAGACGATCCAGGGTTCCAGCCGGCATGGATGAGACGGAATGACTGCGAATGGCCTCAATTTCTGACTGCGGAATTACTCGCACCTCCGCAGCACTGCTGAAAAGCTGAAAACCACCGTCCGGCGACCTCTGCAGCAGGCCGGCAGTCGTCGTTCCGTCTCGCAGCACCACAAGAACAGTCGGATACTCCTCGTGCAACTCCTGCGACAGATACAGCAGTGATTCGAGGACTTCCGCACGCTGCCGTCGCCAGCCCAGCGACGTCAGATCCGGACTTGCGGTGCCTCGAGGGTCGCCACGGCGATGACACTTCGCACAGCCCGCCTTTTCAAAGATTGCACGACCATCTGCGGACCCTCCGGCAGTCATGTGCCGACCGGCAAACAGAGACTCGAGTTACGCGCCGGTCTACACGGCGCCGGTTGGATCCTCCGGCAGCACCGCAGGCGGCAGATCCTGATGTTCAGCAGCAAACCACTGCTGATATTCCGACAGCGTCCATGCCGCAGTCGGGCGCACCGGCTGACCTGTCCAGTGCTGCAGCAGGTCACACGCTGCCTGTCGGTCCGTTTCTGCCAGTCGCAACCCCGTAAGTATCACTCGACGAACCCAGTGCCCCTTGTTGGCTCGCTGTCGATACCGCTGCAACGCCTGGAGGACAGCGACCGCTTCCCCATGCCGCACCACATTCAGTGACCGCACCAGTAATCTCCAGTTCCCCAGACTACCTGGACGAGTCTGTGCGGCCATCGCGACAGCCTCAGCAGCCAGCCCCCGGCGCTCCGGCTCATTTTCAAACACCGCGCGCACATACTGCTGCTTAGCCTCATCATCTGCCGCTGACAGCGCCCGCAAAATTCGACGGCAGCAGTCCTGAAACTCTGTCGTCAAATCCTTGGAAAGCTCAAGATCCGCCATTATGAGCGGAATCCAGTCACTGCCCTCCACTGTTTCCAGAAGCTGACCGACCTGCTGACGCAGTTGGTCCTCACGAGTTTCACCTGAGGGCTCGTCAGCAAAAAACCAAGATGCCGCCCAAAACAGAAACATCGCCCAGGATGCTCGAGGCAGAAGACTTGTGATTCGAGGCATTTTGAAGACCTTTGCTGGTACCTCAGGATGCTGCCAGACCGTTTCCCGCCGCCTGCAGGGACTTGGCAGAACACATTCATTTCTCGAGAATACCAAACGTTGACCGTAAACAACCGATGGAAGCTCTGACATGACACTCTATTATTCCGATCCCGCGTTTCAGCGACACCGAACAGGTGATCACCCGGAATGTCCAGTTCGAGTTGCCGTGCTTGAACAGCACCTGCAGCGCAGCGGGCTGCTGGATCGAGTCAAACGTCGCCCCATTGTCACCGCTTCTGACACCGATCTGCTGCTGGTCCATACCGCAGATCACCTTGAGGAACTTCGCAGTTTTGCGGCAGCAGGTGGCGGTCGTATCGAAGCAGATACAGTGCTCTGCCCGGAATCTGCAGAAGTCGCCTGGCAGGCCGCCGGAACTGCGATCGATGCAGTCAGCCGTGTTCTTGCCGGAGAAGCCCGCACGGCATTCTGCGCAGTGCGGCCCCCCGGTCACCATGCACTGCCCGCCTCGCCGATGGGCTTCTGCCTGCTCGGAAACGCGGCTGCAGCCGCAGCGGCCGGCATCCACCGTTTCGGTCTGTCCCGAGTGCTTGTCGTGGACTGGGACGTGCACCACGGGAACGGAACGCAGGACACGTTCTATGAAGACAGCCGCGTCGGTTTTCTGTCATCGCACAGATTTCCCTTCTACCCCGGCACCGGACGTCGCGACGAAATCGGCTCAGGAGACGGCCTCGGCACCACCTTCAACCTGCCCGTCGCCTTCGGCACTCCCCGGCAGCAATTCCTGCGGGACTTCACTGCCCTGCTGCACACCGCAGCCGATCGCATCCGCCCGGAAATGATCATCCTCAGCGCCGGCTTCGATGCTCACGCCGAAGACCCGGTCGGCTCGCTGGGCCTCGAAACAGAGGACTTCGAAACACTGACTCGCGCAGTCCTGGATGCCGCTGCAGTCCATGCATCCGGCAGGGTCGTCAGCGTCCTCGAAGGTGGCTACAATCCAACAAGGCTGGCGGAGTCCGCTGGTTTGCACCTCAAAACTCTGCTGGATTCCGCCGCACCAGCAGGCACTTGAATTTCCCCCCAAAACTCATCAGTACCAGCCTTTTCTCTTAAGGTTCTCCGGCATGCGACGTCTCGTTTGTCTGTCACTTTTCAGCATCACCGGGCTGCTGACTGGAATTGGCACAGCCATTGCACGGACAGACGCTGTGGAACAGGCTGTGCTGCAGTCACTGACCAGTCGGCGGGAAGTCAGCTGGCAGACAGCCCTCAAAATTTGGCAGGCTGCCGAACCCGGATATCAGGAAACCGTTTCCAGTGAACTACTCGCAGATTTCGCTGCCGCAGCGGGATTAACAGTCCGAAAAGCTGTTGCCGACATCCCCACGGCATTCATCGCAGAGTTTGGCAGCGGACAACCGGTTATCGGGATCCTCGGAGAATACGACGCCCTGCCTGGACTTTCGCAGCAGGCAGAACCGGAACGCCTGCCTCGATCTGATGACCATAACTGGGGACATGCCTGCGGACATCACCTCTTCGGTACGGCGTCTTTGTCTGCAGCAATTGCCATTGCCGAACAACTTCGTGCAGGAAAGCTGTCGGGAACCGTCCGCTTCTATGGCTGCCCGGCAGAAGAAGGCGGTTCGGGAAAAGTTTTCATGGTTCAGGCAGGCCTGTTCAATGACTGCGATGCAGTTCTGCACTGGCATCCCGGATCAAGCAATTCCGCAGGTGACAGATCCAGCCTTGCGCGTATCGCCGTCAAATTTCAATTTTCCGGAAGAACGGCGCACGCGGCATCCGCGCCACACATGGGCCGATCGGCTCTCGATGCCGTCGAACTCACCGCACACGCATCAGAACTGATGCGCGAACACACGCCGGATAATACTCGCATCCACCACGTGATCACCAGCGGTGGTGACGCCCCCAATGTGGTCCCGCCGTTTGCCGAAATCTACTACTACATTCGACATCCCGAAGGTCGTTTTCTCAAACCGCTTTATGAACGTCTCGAATTGTGCGCGCGAGCTGGAGCACTGGCGACGGAGACTCAGCTGAAGATTCGATACGAAGGCGGGATCCGCGAAATACTCCCCAACAGCACACTCACCGGAATCATCAGACGTCGCCTGCAGTCACAAAATGATCTTCAGTGGAGCGATGCCGAGCAACAGTTCGCTGCTCGCATTCAGCAGACACTAGAAACAAAGGATGGGCTCGCAGCACTGCGAACCGTTGACGACGTCGACAACACGCTGGGCAAAGGCTCAACCGACGTCGGAGACATTTCCTGGCTGGTTCCCACAACCGGCTTTACCACTGTTTGCTGGGTGCCGGGTACCCCTGCTCACTCATGGCAGGCTGTGGCTGCCGGTGGCACAAGCATCGGTGAAAAAGGCATGCACCTGGCTGCCCGCACACTGGCTCTGACCGCCGTCGACCTGTTCCGCAGTCCGCAGGTCCTGCAGCAGGCTGCCGCCGAACTAAGACAGCGGCTGGGAACAGAAAAATACGAGTCTTTGATGCGGCCCGGCCAGCAGCCTCCGCTGGATTACCGCAATCCGCCAAAAGCCGGGGCTGCCCCCGCACCCTGACAACACCTCTGATCACCGGTCTCCGGATTCCCCGTTTTTAACACCCGCCGGACGGTGGAAAACCGTACAAATCGATTAGACTTCCGGGTCCTTCAGTCTCGCGCGACACTTCCTGCTGACCTCGGCTGTTCTCATGAAAATCCTCAGTATCGTTCACCACCCGCACCCGGCCCTGCGGCGAAAATGCCGCGACGTAAAGAAAATCGATGCCGAACTGCGGGATATAGTGCAGCAGATGTTTCAACTGATGTATCAGGCTCGTGGAGTGGGACTGGCCGCTAACCAGTGCGGACTGCCCTATCGCCTGTTTGTGATCAATCCGGAAGGTGATCCGGGTTGCAGTGAGTCCGAAATGGTCTTCATCAATCCGCGAATCACACGCCGTCGCGGAGGTACTGACGGCGAAGAGGGCTGTCTCAGCCTGCCGGAACTGTACGCCACAGTTCCCCGCGCCGCTCAGATTGTCGTCGATGCGTTCGATCTTTCCGGCCAGCCGTTCGAAATAGAACTGGAAGATTTCCCTGCCCGGGTTGTGCAGCATGAATTCGACCACCTCGAAGGAATGATGTTTACAGATCGCATCAGCAGTGCCGAACTAAGCCGCCTGCAACTGCAGATCGCTGACCTTGAAAAACAGTTCACCACCAGACAGAAAGATGGACAGATTGCCTCTCTCGAACAATTGAACTCGGAACTTGATCAGCTTGAAAAAGCTCGCACCTGACAGCGGCATCTCAGGCATAACACCAGACACACGACAAAAGCCATTAAACTCATACTCTCCAGCACGGATTCCCCCGCTATGACTCGCTCGATTTTCGACCTGACCGGTGAAACTGCTGTAGTTCTCGGCGGCACAGGTGTACTGGGTGGAGGCATGGCGTCGGCACTGGCAGCAGCCGGCGCAGCCGTCGCCGTTGTCGGCCGCAGTGCGGAACGCGGGGAAGAACGAGTGCGACAGATTGAATCCGCCGGCGGAAAAGCTCTGTTCGTCTCGGCCGATGCACTCGAAACCGACTCACTCACTGCCGCTCGCGACACAATCAACCAGCAACTTGGCCCCGTCACTGTGCTGATTTCTGCCGCCGGTGGAAATCGCCCTGACGCCACATTGCCACCAGGCAGCAACTTTTGCCGTCTGTCACGAGATGCGTGGAACGGAGTTTTCGACCTGAACCTCACAGGTGGAGCACTCTTGCCCGCTCAGGTGTTCGGAGAAACTATGTTGTCGCAGAAAAAAGGCAGCATCATCAACATTGCTTCGATGGCCGGAATGATTCCTCTGTCTCGCGTCGTCGCTTATTCGGCAGCGAAAGCTGCCGTCATCAATTTCACAAAATTTCTTGCACGTGAATGGGCCACCCACGGTGTGCGAGTGAATGCGATTAGTCCAGGCTTCTTCCCTGCCGATCAGAATCGTGCCCTTCTGTTTAAACCGGATGGCAGCTACACCGAACGTGGTGCTCAAATCATCGGTCACACTCCGATGGCTCGATTCGGTGAAGCTCATGAACTTGCTGGGGCCGTTGTCTGGCTGGCTTCACACGTCGCCTCATCATTCGTAACTGGCCAAAATATCGTAGTCGATGGTGGTTTCTCTTCGACCACGATCTGAATGACGCCGGTGATAAACCGGTGCAGGAGCGCCGGTAAAAACTCAGGGAGGATTGTCCGAATAACTCTGCGGTACGATCATGGCAGCCACAACAGCAACACGAATCCTTCGGTCCATTCCCGTCGGCGGACAGGCCAGCGAACTTTTGAAAGTCTCCGTTCCCGCCACTAACGTCAAAACCTTCTGTCGCGAATATTTGCGACTGCTGGCAGGCCCAGCGAAAAAGCTCAGAAAGCTTCAGGGTGAAGATTCGGCCGCACTCTGGTCAATCGAAGATGTTGCTCTGTCGCCCCGCGAGCGTTCACTGGCCGCCGGAATTCAGTCGTTCTGGCAGTCCGTAAGAACTGGTCGGCAGAAAGCCAGACAGCGCCGCGCACTCGAAACGCTGCTGGCCGAATGGTCCAGTTCATTTCGACAGGCACCACGCCCATGGGAATCTGTGGCTGTTGCAGAACTGCTGCTGCTGCATGGCGAATCCCTTGAACCTGCGACGTTTTTGGCCTGTATCGCTGTCCTCGCTCGATTGAAATCTGAGCTTTCCGGCTCCGCAGATGCGGAATCAGCTCCGCCCCTGCAGGAAATGATGGCAGACATCGGCAGAAGTGAAGCCGCCAGCATTGTCGCGTTACTGCTCAGTCCGCTGGGCGACTCCCAAGCCCTGCTGGAAAGCGGCTGCAGCGAACTGCGTCAGTTTGTACAGCAAGCCACCGACGAGGCTGGTTGCCCGCACGGATCACTCCTGCCCGTCCTCGCCAGATTCCTCACCACCATCGCTCGCCCCGTCGCCTGGGCAACAGCTTTTCGACAGTCCGTCTGGACTCAGGAACTGCAATACCGCCTGAACGGGCTGACTGCCGCAGCAGCAATGCTGGTCATGCCTCCTCAGTCGGCAAAAGGTCACGATACCCCCCAATGCTCGCCATCGCTGGCCGACCCAGTCCTGCTGCTCACGGCTGGCCTTTCCCATCCGCATGCCGCCAGACTCCAGAAACTGCTGCTCAAAAGCCAGCGACCACTGAAAAAGATCCGCTCAATCAAGCCCTGGAAGTCCGCTCCTGAGACCGAACGGCCGTCGGGCTCCAGCGATAAAATCGGCGAAGAAACAGCCACACCACGGATCCAGCCGGCATGGCAGTCAGATTCAGCCTGCTGTGCCGTTCTGCGATCATCACTCGACCATGACGCAGATCTGATTTCCGTTGACTGGCACGCCGATCAGGTTCAGCTGCAGGTTTACACCGGCGGAGTCCTGTTGTTCTCTGGCACCTGGCACTGGTCGGCTCGCACAGATGAAACGCAGGCAGCCAGTCCAGTCGCCTGGAAGTGCAGCTGCTGGTTTGACGATCCCGAGTGCGTCTTTATTGAACTGGAAGGTGAACCGAGCGGGACGCTGAAAAGCGTTCGCCAGATCATGCTGGCTCGTCGTGACAGGTTCGCTGTTTTCACTGACACAGTCTCCACCCTCGCCGATCAGGTTCGCGTGCAACTCACAACAGCACTGCCATTTGCCGCGTCCGTAGCTGCCGTTGCGGACACAGTCACTCGCGAACTGCGGCTTTCACGCGGTGTTGCGGACGTGCGAACCCTGCCGCTCTGGCTGGAGGACGATCGTCTTCAACATCCCGCTGGCAGTTTTTCCGTCCATGACGGACAACTTGAAATGACGGCAACGGGTGCCGGCGGAGTGACAGCTCCTGTTGCTTTCGACTGGAACCCGCGCCGCAGCGATGTACCTGCCGACTGGGCTCGCCTGACTGTCACTGAAAATCGCAGACGCTGCGGTTCCCATGAAGCGGCCGGTTTTCGAATGCGTGTGGGCAAGTTTCAAGTGTTGCTCTACCGCAGCCTGATGGCTGGCAAAAGCAGTCGAGCGGTGCTAGGGCTGCACACGTGGGATGAAACCGTCTATACTCGCGTGCCCGGTCGCGAAACCCCCATGGAAGGACTCGTGGAAGTCGAATCACCGGGATAACCTCTGTAGCCCTCTGCACAGAAAGTTTTTGCTATGCCTCCCCTGCTGCGTTGTCTGGTGCTGTTGTACATAGTGACCTGCGGCACCGACCCGCTGCTGGCAGAAGATCCCGCGCCGCCCGCCGGCATGAAACTGGTCTACAGCCATGATTTCGAAGACAGCAGCCTCGCTCGTTATCAGCCGACGGATCAGGCCGCCTGGAAAATCCTTGAGCAGAACGGAAATCGCTCGGCAGCACTCATCAAACGCAACAGCGATTTCAAACCGAAATTCCGCTCTCCCTTTAATCGTACTCTGATCCGCGACGTGCAACTGGGCACCTTTGTGATGGACATTCGCCTGCAGTCCACCATCCCGGACTATGGTCACCGGGATCTCTGCCTGTTTTTCGGCTGTCAGGACGACGAGCACCTGTATTACGTACACTTCGGAAAACAGACCGACGATCATGCAAATCAGATCTTCATCGTGAACAACGAACCGAGGAGGAAAATCTCAGTTCGCACAACGTCCGGTACGCCATGGACCGATGGCTGGCACCGCGCCAGGATCGAACGAAATGCTCAGAGCGGAGAAATCAAGGTCTGGTTTGATGATCTGAAAACTCCCGTCATGACGGCTGTCGACACGACCTTTGCCCAGGGCCGCCTCGGCTTCGGCTCATTCGATGATATCGGCAACTTCGACGATATTCGGATCTACGCTCCATAACGTTTTCGGCACCCCCATGATTGCCATACGTGACCTGCAATTTTCGTGGACCGATGGTCCCTTTCGGCTGTGTATCCCGACGCTGGAAATCGCTCGAGGTGAGGCCGCTGTCCTCGCCGGACCCAGTGGCTGCGGTAAAACTACTCTGCTGAACCTGATCTCCGGAATTCTGCCATCGTCCGCTGGACTGGTGGAAGTCAATGGAACAGATATCGCTCGCTTGTCCGATGCAGAACGACGACTGTTCCGTCTCAAAAATATCGGCCTTGTATTCCAGGACTTCCAGTTGCTGGATTACCTCGATGTGCTGGGAAATGTCTTGCTGCCCTGCCGAATTCAGCCATCGGTGCGTCTGACACCCGCGCTGCGTAAACGCGGTCTGACCCTGCTGCAGCAGGTCGGACTGGCCGATTTTTCTCAGCGATCCGTTACCCGGCTGTCTCAGGGTGAGCGACAAAGAGTTGCGCTCTGCCGAGCATTACTGCTGAATCCACAATTGCTGCTGGCTGATGAACCCACCGGCAATCTTGACCCGCACAATTCCAGACGCATGGTCGAACTGCTCCTGCAGGAATCCAGACGCAATGGCGCTACTCTGATTATGGTGACTCACGACCACTCGCTGCTGCCCATGTTCGATCGCACGCTCCCTTTCGAGCAGTATCTGGCCGGAAAAAACGCGGGTGATGCAGGAGCGTCCCCATGAACAGCGCACTGTACCTGGCAGTTCGTTCGCTGTGGTGGCATCGACGACGATCGCTGGCCGTCGTCTTCAGCCTCGCTGTCATCATCTGGCTGCCGGCAACCCTGCGGATCGCTCTGAACCAGTTTCGCACTGATATTTCTGCTCGAGCCGTCTCAACACCACTCGTCATCGGCGCCCCAGGAAGTCGTATCGACCTCGTCATGCACTCGCTGTACTTCCGCTCTCAGCCGGCGGCCAGCGTTACGATGGCAGACTACCAGCTGGCTGCTGAAGCCACGGAAGCTGCTGCTATCCCCCTGCATGTTCGTTTCAGTACGCGATCACAGCCTGGTGCAGAAAGTGCACCGATCGTCGGAACAACTCCTGAATACTTCCACTTCCGACAGCTCAGACCGCAGTCCGGTGAATTGCCTGCACTGCTTGGTGAATGTGTGCTGGGCGCAGACTATGCTGTTCGCAGCGGGCTGAAGGCCGGCGACACAGTGCTCTCAGCACCCCGCAACGCCCTCAATCTCGCTGGTGAATACCCACTGCTGCTGCTGATCACCGGCGTCCTCGCCAAAAATTACTCGCCCGATGACGACGCTGTCTTTACGGATCTGCGTACAGCCTGGGTGATTGAGGGTATCGGGCATGGACACCAGACTGTTGACCGCCAAACCGACTTGACGCTGCTGCTGCCAAACGATCGGGAAAATGCCGCCAGCATGACCGCCAGCATGGGAATTCTGCCGTACCTAGAAATCACGGACGACAATCGAGACTCGTTCCATTTCCATGGCGACACTGCAGAATTCCCACTCACCGCGATTCTGGCCGTTCCCGCTCAGGAACGAGATCGTATCAAACTGCTGGGCCGATTCAGCGGCAGTCGACAGCTGCAATGCATTAGCCCACCTCAGGTCATCACAGAACTGCTGAGTATTGTCTTTCGTATTGAACAGTTGGCACTGCTGTTTACCCTGACTGCCGCTGCTGCTGCACTACTGTTGCTGGGACTTGTCCTGAATCTGTCCCTGAAATTACGAGCAGCTGAAATGCAGACCATGTTTCGCCTGGGATGCAGTCGACTCACAATTCTGCGGCTGCAATCAGCCGAAGTACTGCTGCTGCTGCTGAGCGCCACCACTGTCGCTGTCGCCGGCGGACTGCTCGTCCGCAACACCGCAGCAGCACTGCTTCAGCAGCTGCTGTTGTGAACACACGCGCACCGCAAATCAGCAACTGACAAATTCAGCAGCTGACAATCCGGTGAGGAAGTCGAATCCGATTGAATCGGTGCCCGGTCGCATCGTATAACAGAAGTTCGTTCACGGCCTCAGCCCATACAGCTGCCAGACGCACAGACCTTGGGCCATGCAGCAAAAACTGCACTCCACAGCGACGTCCACTCTGCTGAATCTCCAGTTCCGTCATCGGGAACTGATACTCGAGCAGGTTCTCACGGCGACAAAGCTGCACATGCACAAAGTGCCTGAGCTGCTCAAGTGTCCGAATTTCCGAAAGACTTTCGGTTCGTTGAACCGCATCAACGGATTGAAGCATGCAGGATGTTCCCTTGCAGTCAGTGTCTGACTTGGCATCCATTCCCGGAAAGCCGCAATTAGGGAACTTCGGCAGAATTTTCCGATCTTCCCTGAGGGCTCAGGTTGTATCGGTCCGGGTTTTCATAAACCTTGCCAGATCTAAAGACACCTCGCACAGCCGCCAGGACCCCAACAACCCCTACAAATCACCTGAACCAGTCAGTTGCGTTCATCGCTCTCATCGGCCGGGACCGCACTCGCATCTGCAGGCGCCAGAGAATTCATCTTCGAACGAATTTCAGCAATCACCGCAGGCAGATACAGAATCCCGGAATAATGGTCCGCCGCCATTTCTATGTGATGCCCGGCCGGCAACTTTGCTGCAGTGGCCAGCGCATGAGAACACGCAGGGGGCACCACATCATCATACTTACCGCTGTACAGCCATGTGGTGTTCGGACGCAGACGATGAGCAACCCGCAGGGGCTCAACAGGTCGAGCCAACTCCCTAATCTGATCAGCCTTCACACCCAGTGCCTCCAAACGCCGCCGCACCTGCGCGGCATCCTTCTGGCCCTTCAACACGACATCATGCAAATTCCCCCCAGCCAGCAAAATAAATACCCGATCAAATCCCGCATCAAGTCCCGCAGCAGTCGAAGTCACAAAACCACCCAGACTGGTCCCCTGAACACCAAACACCTTACCGCTGATCAGCGGTAAACTGGCCGCTGCATCACGCGCTCGCCGCACATCCGCTACGGCCTGCTTCAAACCGTCCAGCATCTTCTCAGTACGATCCCCGTCAGGAGTCCGACGGGCTCCGTACCCCGGAAGATGAACCAGAAATGTATGCAGCCCCTGAGCATTTAGACCGCGAGCAAAAATTCGCCCCACAGTCATGCCACGCCCCGACTCATGCACAACAATCACACAGTCCGCAGCACAAGGCCGTCGATCCTTGTCCCGCGCCGCATACCACTCCATCGACACTAAATCATTCACGCTGTTGCCCGACGATACCGGAGAAGGGAAACGCACCAGCAGATCCCCGTCATTCCCGGAAGGCTGCTCAAGCTTCACCTCAAAACGCCCAGGCTTCCAGCGCAGACCATCGAGACACTCCTGAGCATCCTGCAGCCCGTCTGCCACCGTATCCAGTGTATCCTCAGCCCGAAAAACAGCACCAGCAGGAGGCAACTCCCCATCCTCTCCACACGTAAATTCCGCACCGCAAATCTGCCAAACACAAAATACTGCCATCGACAGACAAAAATTTCGATGCGTTGATCGAAAGCCGAAAATACTTCCACTCATGGCTCTGATTTCTCCTGTGGAGGACGCTTCAAACCGCCAATTCGACTTTCGGTACCATTCAGAATTCGCACCAAATTCGTGCGATGACGCCAGATAATCACCAAAGGAACAATGATCGCAAAGACTGTCAGAGGCAGTCGATTCGCCGAAAATGACGAAACTCCGTACTGCTGAAAATGAAACAACATAAATCCCGCTGCCGCCAGAACGGAAGCCAGCGAAGCCATCTGGAAAAGAGCCACCGCTGTGGCAAAAACAAGGAACGAGACCGCGCTGTGGAGAGGTGCCACCACCAGCACAGCCCCCAGAGCAGTCGCTACACCCTTACCACCACGCAGCCTCAGCCAGACCGGATACATGTGCCCCAGAATCGCCGCGAGGCCCGCCATCACTGGCGTTAACTGGCTCTGATCACCCAGTCCAGAACGTCGCAATACCTCGCCCGCTGCCAGCACCGGCAGCATGCCCTTCAACGCATCCAGCAACAACACCGTCAAACCCGCCTTCCAGCCCAGCACTCGCCACACATTCGTGGCACCAATGTTGCCACTGCCATGACGACGTATATCATCACCCAGCAGCAATCGCCCAGCCAGATAGCCGAACGGAATGCCACCAATCACAAACGCCAACACTGCGCACGCCAGCACCAAAAGAAACATTGATAACCACTCGCTTCACAAATCACAGCACACAGATCACCAGATCAACGTCAGTCGCACCTTCGCCACATTCGCACCAGCAGGCAACTGCACAAGCAGCTCATCCTGATCGCCAACCCGACGCACCAGCGAAAGACCCTCTTCAACCTGCAGAAGTACGCCGTTCCAGACATATCCACCCTGCAACTGTTCGATCTTCCCCTGAGCAATTCGCAGCCAGAGATCATTCAACGGCTCCTTCGATTTCACAACCAAAGTACGACGCAGACCACTGTCCGGCTCATTGGGAATCGGCGTTAACGTCTCCTTAACCTCAACACCACCCCACTCATAACGCATCGTCGGAACACCAGCAACATCCAGACTGTAGCCCCTGAATCGATAGCCGGTCTCACGCGGATTCCCCCCCGGCCACGACTGGTCCAGTGACAACAACTTCGCTATCGGTGGTCCTGCCGGCAAAACCATCATATGGTCACCCAGCGGAACCTGATTGCCCGGTCCCCGATCCACCCAGTGCTTCGCCGCATCAATGAAAGCACCATGCCAGATCAGTCGCACAGTCATGTGCTCCGCATCCCACGCATAATGCACACGCTCCGGAAAACCCACCGCAATCCCTCGAGGCGACAAACCCTCCAGAAAATTTCTGTAAATCAGCGGACGATCAACCGGCTTCAACTCAATCGCCTGTCGCTCAAGCCCCGCGGGTAACTTCGCGCGACGGCCATCCAGCAGGTAACGCCAGATAGCCTCAATCTGCTGACTGGCCTGACCGTCCAGCACACTGGGAACCACCGAACGCCCCCCAGGCCACGCCGCCGGCATTCTGGTGCCCGGGCGATACTGCTGCGGATCAGCAAGGTATCGATGGAACCAGTCACGCCGCAGCCGACGAGTCATCGTTGTCATATCCAGTGACTGCAAACCAGTCGCCGCATACGAATCAAAACTGTGACACTTGATGCACGACAGTGCCTGTTCACCGACCAGCTGACGAGCATCTGCTTTGACCCGGTGATCCGGGGCCTCAAACATCACTTCCGGAACTTCAGCCCCGTGATCCACCTCAGCCATTCGCGGAGCAAAATAACCAGCATGCTCGCCACCAAAACGCGGCATCCTCGTTGCCATGTAAGGCCGATCCTTCGCCCCTTCACTCAACACCGTCCGAATCCAGTCCTCGTTCAACTTGTCACCCGCACCCGTCAGCGCCGGAGGAATTCGGCCCTCATCACCCATCTCAGGGATTGAGCCGGCAAACACATGATTCAATGATTCAGCAACACCACCCAGCTCTCCGCGCATATGGCAAGCAAAACAGTTCAGCGACAGCATCGCTTGCTGCACATCCGATGCGGCAGTCGACGGTGGCTGCGCAGCCATCGCCACAGCCGATACAGCCGCTCGCAAATCCCCCCGCTGACGTTCATTCAGAGCAAACACAGGAACACCGGCAGGCACCTTCTCAGACAAACAACCACCCGCGGCATTTAGACGGGCGAAATCCCCCGCCCTCTTTGCGACTTCGACACGCGCCGCACCTTCACCGTGCTGATGACAGGCAGCACAGCCTAAGGATCCAAAATGCCCCCGTCCCGCCGCCACCAGCTCAGCTGATGGCTCAGTCGGCCCAGACACTACTGGCTGGGCTGCTGACCTCGTCAATGTCGTCAGGGCCGACATTGGCTGACGCCCCAAATCAGGCCCCTCAATCTCTACACTGAGTTCCTCTCCACCACCCTGCTCAAAAAACTCCACAACCACCGCATGACTGCCAGCTGACAACTGCACCGTTCCACTACGACTTGTCGCCGGATGAATGCCGTCGTTGTTCACCACCTCCGCTTCGTCAATCAACACTCGTGATCCGTCGTCCGAAGTCACATGAACATGATACTCACCGGCCTTCGCTACCTGCAGATATCCCATAAAACGTAAAGCAAAGTCATTCTGACGAGAACCAGCACTCGCCGAAAAATCCGTGGTCGTACCCTTCGAAACGGGTTTCAACTGGCTGAAATCAGGCAGCTTCGTCCAACTGCCCTCAAAACACTCAAACTCAATATTTGCCTGCACCTGCACCTGCCGCAGCAGGTAACTCGCAATATCACGCGACTCCTCAGGCGACAGATTCAGCGAAGGCATACGCCCCGATGGACGCACCGTGTGCGGCTCTCGCAGGAACTGAATCAGCGCAGACAGCGAATACTTCTGCTCCAGTCGCCCCAATGGCATCAGAAAATCCGCACGCAATTGCACAGGTGACTTCTGAGTTGCCTCCGCGTCTACCTCAGGTTCCTCCGGTTCCTCCGGCGGAGGAGCCAAACCACGCCGCAAAGCCTCTATCACCTCGTCACTACGCTGGTCGCCATGGCAGGCCGCACAGCCCACCCGATGAAACAGATCTTCACCGCGACGAATCGCATCTGCTGAAACCGCCTGAGCACGCCAGCCACCGCCGACGGTCAGAAACGCAGTCAGCGCATCAAGGATCGCGGGACTGGATGCCGCTGCCGGCACATGCGGCATTGCCGTCCCGGGCTTGACTCTTTGAGGATTTTCAAGGAATTGACGAACGTACGCAGGATTCAATCGCTGAGCCGCAGCAGTCAGCACAGGCGCCTGACGAGCCTGCACGGAAGAACCAGCATATGCCCCATGACAGGACTGACAGTTTAACTCACTGATTAACAGTCGCCCGGCCTGCTCCGCACTCAAATGCTCCGCGCGAAACCGCTGCCATGCCGGCACCACAGCGACATTCTCTTCTGCCGCATGCAACGTCGGAAACAGTATGCCGCAAAAGCACAATGCCAACACCCAGACATTCCACCGCTGATCAAACGCAGACCGTTCCATAGACACAGTTTCACCTGAATTGCGAATACCCCCGGCCCAGGCTAGTCCCTCGAAAAACAGCTACGCACACCGGGCATCCAAGTATCTTGAAATGCCGTGGCCATAAACGCAACCCAGCACACCCCGGAACAGCAAATCAACAGGGAACTCGACAGACCGACGCCAACAGAGTATCAATGCCATATTCGCAACCACGCCTCAGCATATGCCCAATTTCAAAGTCCGGCTGCCACGCCCTCACCAAAAGGCTCTGGTCAATCCCATGATTCCCGAACCGTTCCTGCAGTTGCTGAAAGAGTCACTTGCTGACCACCAGTTGTCCCGCTCAGAAAAAAGTTCACTAAAAACATGGCTCGAACTCAATCAGCCGGATTCGGCACTGGTCTCAAGACTTCGCAATGCAGCTTTTGAGCTTGCCCGAATCACTGCAAGCACCAGCCCCGACGAAGCACCAGCGACACTCACATGGCTCGAAGAGATCGTCCGACTGCTGCACCCACAGCAAAACTCTGCCAGTGAAGTTTATGCACGCGCCTGGTTCAGCCCGCACGACGATTGCCCCCGCGAAATTCGCTCGCTGATCGCCGCTGCACGTCAAACCATTGATCTGTGCGTCTTCACCATCACAGATGATCGACTCACCCAGTCTGTCATTGCTGCTCATCAGCGAGGTGTCAGAATTCGGATCATCACAGACAACGACAAAGCTGCAGATCTGGGTTCAGATGCAGATCGATTCAGGCAATCCGGAGTCCAGTTAAGGATCGATCAAACCCAATGGCACATGCACCACAAATACGCCGTCTTCGATCAAAAAATCCTGCTGAATGGCAGCTACAACTGGACGCGCGGAGCCGCTGAACACAACGAAGAAAACTTCCTCGTTCTTAACCACCAGCCACTGGTCAGTCGATATCAGGAACACTTCGAAACACTCTGGAACAGCCTCGCCTGCTTCGAAAACAACTAAGTGCCCCAATATCACTCCGCTTCCTCAGTTCCGCCCCCGGCAGCAGACTCACCCGCCGCACGTTCATCCATAATGGCACCACCCACATCCTTGAGCTCTGCAGCCAGTTCTGCCAGCAGACTGGTCGCAAATGTCCCGGGTGGCAGCGAAAATGAAAACTGCAGCACGCCCTCCAGCAGTTCCGCACTCACGTTCTCGGGAAACTCCAGCATCCGTCGCCGAGCCCCTGATGTCAGCTTTGCAAATCTCGAAAATACCCCCGGATGCAATCCTAAAATCTGCATCGCAGACTGCTCCTGCAACAACGCATTCCCCGCAGCTACTGTCATCTCAGGCCCCGGCATCGGTCCCGCAGGCAGGTAGTCTGCCGTTGGCTGCCCCGCAGGCAGCAGAAATGGCTTAATGCCCCCTCGACGAATTACCACGTCGCCCTCCGCAGCAGTCCCCGCCGTTCCAGCCTCCACACGCAGCGCAGTTGTCAGATTAAACACAGCACTTTGCACAGCACTCAAAGACAGTCGCTTTAAAGTGCGCGACTGATCCTCCGGCCAGTAGTCCTTCGGCATGCGTCCCTGCAGCAGACGCAGACCGTCATGCAGCGTTTGACCCCCAAGTCCAAATCTCTGAGGACCATAGTAGTTGGGAAATCCTTCGGACTGCAGCTCTCCAAGTCTCTGCCGAACAGCCGCCAGATCCGCCTCACCAAACGGCTGCTGATCACCCCGGAGCGCAATGATAAAACGATTGCCCTTCAGGTGCCCTGTCTTCAGTTTGTTTCGGTGCAGCGTGACAGAAAGTACCTTAAGCTCGGGCAGCGCGATTCCCGCTGCAGCCTCCGCACAACGCCCAGGAACAGAAACAAACTGCCGAGTCACTGCCCAGCGGTCCTTCTGACCCGCCAGACCGATCTCACCACCACGAATTCGCAGCTCCCGCGACAATAGACTGATCATTTGCGGCGAAGAAAGCCCGCGTTTTTCCAGCCACAGCCACGCATGCTCACCACTCCCGGTCAACTGATACGCAGGCACCTCCTCCACCTGAAAGTCATCGTCCACTGATCGCATCACCGCTGCCGGAAGTACAGGAGCCCGCATCCGCGGCGGGTTAATGATTCGAGCAATCGTCTGTTCCGGTACCGGCATCTTTGGTTCTGCCTGAAAATTCTGACCCACTCCCGCGATTACACCCCGCAGGCTCTGCACTCTGTTTCGCACTCAATCCCGTGACCCTGGCGTCACCTTGAAGGACAGTTCCTTGCCATCACGAGTCACCACAATCTCGGTTTCCTGACCTGACTTCAGTGACTCAATCGCATACGTGTAGTCGTAAATGTTCTCGATCTTCTTCCCGGCCAACTTCACAATCACATCGCCACCCTTCACGCCCGATTTCTCGGCCGGTCCGCCTTTGGCAACCCCCGACAACAGAACTCCGGCAAGATCCGATTGAGCATAGTCCGGCACGGTACCCAGCCACGCACGCAGCGCTGCACGCCGCTGACCCTCTGCCGGTCGCTCCTGCGCTGCATACTGCGGTGGCTTCTCCGCAGAAATCAACTGCCGACAAACAAGACTCATCAGACGAGCAATCTTTGAAATACCCTCATAATTCAGTTTCTCCGGAGTATCCCGGGGCGTGTGGTACTCGCCATGATTTCCCGTGAACGCTGACAGAATCGGCACCCCGTGCAAAAAGAACACACTGGCGTCCGTCGGCAGATAACTGTCGTTTTGCAAAGAGATCGACAGCCCCAGCGGCACATTCGCCCGCTCAACCAGACTCTGCCAGACCGGTGACGATCCAATCCCCTGCAGCACCAGTTTCTCCTGCAGTCGCCCCACCATGTCCATGTTCAGACACGCAGCGATGTACAAATTCAAGCCGCCCGTGTTCGGGCCGCTCAGCGGGTCCTCCTTTGGCTTCTCAGACTGTCCTGCACCAGCACCGTCGTCTCGAGGCTGTTTTTCTCCCGGAGCATCTTCACCCTCGGCTGCCGCAGCATGCTTTGAAAACAAAGTCTCCAGATGCTTCACATAGTGACTGGATCCCAGCAACCCCAGTTCCTCGCCGGACCACGCGGCAAACACAATATCCCGACCGCCCCGCAACTGCCCCGCCTGCTTCGCATTCGCCAGAGCCTCCGCCATCTGCATCAGTGCCGAAACCCCCGACGCATTGTCGTCAGCACCAAAATGAATCCCGCCACGCTCATCATCTCGAGCCAGTGAGCTTCCGTTCGGCCCTGTCCCCAAATGGTCAATGTGCGCTCCCACCACCACCACCTGACCAGCCTGCTCTTCGTTCACCTGCAGTCGACCAATGACATTCCGGCCCTTCTTTTTCTCATGAACAATATCCACCGCCGCCTCAAACACAGCATCCTTCAGCGGATAGCCAATCATCGGAACACCACTGTCCAGCTTTTCCTGAACAGTTTTCAGATCCTTGCCGGCCACACTGAACAAAAACTGCGCAGCCGTATCCGACAAACTCACCACCGGCAGACCAGCCCCCGCCAAAGAACCATCAAACTGCAAAGGCACAAGCTGGTCGCGAACGCCAGACGTCGGACCGCTGACAATAATCAGCCCCTTTGCCCCAAGGTCCCGAGCCTGCATTGCCTTGAAACGCAGACTGGAAAAACGGCCATAGTGCTGCCGCTGCTCAGGTGTCAGCTTCTCAGGCATAAACCGAAAAGCAAGAACCCACTTATCCTTCACGTCCAGATGCACATAAGAATCATACTCTTCATGACCGTCAGCCGCTGGTACTCGCAGTCCATAACCAGCAAACACGACGTCGCCTCGCTGCAAGTCAGCGTTGGCAGAAAATGCTGCCGGCTGCCAGTCCTTGTTCAACTCGAGGACATGCCCGGCCGCTGCCGCTGAATTCCTCGCCCCGGCGGAAACTCCACTGGTAAACTCAAACTCCTGAAACCACGAACCGTCATCCCCCGCCGGCTCCAGCCCAAGCGTCTCAAAGTGCAGCGATACGTAATTGGTCGCCAGTTGTTCGCCCTTCGTGCCCGTCAGTCGACCTCCCAGCTGCGGCCGACACAAATACTCCACATGCCGCACCGCATCCGCCGGCGCAAAATCGCCCCGCCCCTCAGCACCAGCCCCCATCACACGGCCTGTTCCGGCCACAGCCGCTGATGACTCGGGAGCTGTCAGACCCAGCAACTCAAGAGCCTTCGCATGATTCCACTCGGCCATGAAAATCTGAGACTGACCACTGACGGTTCGCCCCGCAGTCCATGCCAGACGAGCCCCGTCGGGACTAAAGACCGGCAAGCCGTCAAAACCCGGGGTATGCGTTACACGCACCGGCTCATGCTTCGACTCAGCATCCACCAGATACAATTCAAAGTTGGCAAACCCATGCCGATTGGTGGTGAAAATCAGATACTGGCCGCTGGGATGATAATAGGGCGCCCATGACATCGCACCCAGCCTGGTCAGCTGCCGCTGGTCACTGCCGTCAATATTCATCGTCATCACTTCCGCCGTCGCGCCGTTTTCCGCAAAACGACGCCAGCAGATCCGCTTGCCGTCAGGACTGAAAAATGGTCCGCCGTCATAGCCCGGAGACGTCGTCAGCCGACGAATATTCGAACCGTCAGCATTCATTACGTAGATCTCATTCGCCCACGCCGGATCCAGCTCAAATGCTTTCTGCTGCTCAGCAGTCAGCGACTCTTCGTACGCTGAACGATTCGATGCAAATGCAATCAGACTGCCGTCAGGTGACCACGAACCCTCAGCGTCATAACCCTTCTCTCGAGTCAACGGGCGATAAGTCTTGCCTGCGAGGTCATAATCGTAAATGTCGTAGAACAGATCATAGTCCCATGAGTACCGACGCTCTTTCCCGGAAGCTCGCATTTCAATTTCCTGCTGCTGCTCGAGCTTCGCATCAGGATCCTCCTGAGTCGATGCAAACAGCACACGATCACCCGCCGGATGAATCCAGGCACAGGTGGTCTTGCCGGTACCCGGAGAAATCCGCTGGGTGTCACCAGACTCAAGATCCATGAGATAAATTTGAAAGAACGGATTGCCCGGCTCACGCTCACTTTGAAAGATCATCTGCCGACCATCGGCACTGAAATAACTTTCTCCCGCACGCCGACCCTCAAATGTCAGCTGTCGCACGCGAGTCACCAGACGCTCTTCCTGCACTCGCGCTTCTGCAGGATTCGTCTCGGTGATATCCGGATCAGCAGTCTGAGCCCTGACTGAGAGCCCCACACACATTACGGTCAAACCCGTACCCCACCGAGCAATACGCTCATACAGCGACATCTGCATGCCTCCAGCGGATCACACACAAGCTTTCCCGAGACAACACTAGCACATTCCGGGAACCACACAGCATACCCAGTGACTGCCCTCAAGAGCAAAACACAGCCCCGCGATTCAAGGAATTGATCGGGTAACTGCCGGCAATTCTGAGAATCAGGATGATTCGGAAGTCCGGCAAACCTCAGCGAGGCAGACGCACGAGCGGATTGTCCCGCGCCTGCAGCGGCAAGGAAATCGGCTTCCCCGCAACATGCGACTCAAATGCAGCCAGCACCAGTTCCACGGCACCACGAGCCTCATACATGGAACACCTCGGCTGACGATCCCGCCGAATCGACTCCATCAAATCCAAAGCCGCAGCCGGATTACCGCCGTCATATCCCGTCGCCGTCAAAACCTCCGGCCGGCCCAGCCCCTGAGAACTGATCGGCTGCCAGCCGCCGTCACCGGGCCCCTCCGGCCCCGCCCATCGCACGTCCTTTAGCAGCCACGCCGGATTTCCATACCCCGACGTATGCTCAATCATCCCCTTCGAACCCAGCACCCGCAGCCCAAACCGATTCGGATTGCCACCCGCACCACGCCGCGACGAAAAATAACCCGTCACACCACCGCGAAATCTGTACAGCGCATCCACTCGATCACCCGCCAGCGGACCTAATCCCTCATTGCCCTCCCGCACGTGCTCCCCACGGACCCGCTGCCCCTCGTGAAACAGCTCCGCAAAGCACTGCTCCGGATTACCACCCAGAGCAAGCATCAGATCCAGCACATGAGTCCCCAAGACCCAAAAGTCCTCTCCCCCACCCCTCGCATCCTCTTTGCCACGCGCACGAATCTCAAGAACCTCCCCGATTTCACCTCCCTCGATCAATCGCCGCACCTGATCCAGCTGCGGAGACCAGCGACTGATATGCGCCACCGCCAGTTTCAAATGCCGCATCTCACAAGCCCGCACCATCTCGTCCGCCTCACCCAGCGTTCGGCAAAATGGCTTCTCCAGATACATGTGACTGCCCACCTCCGCACAGGCCAGCACCATGTCTCTGTGCTGATCCACCCAGCGAGGACAAATAGCCGTAATCTGCGGCTGCTCCCGCTCCAGCAGCTCACGGTAATCCGCATACACGCGCGCCGCACCAGTCCGCTCTTGAGCCCGCTTTCGACCAGGCTCGTCCGGATCCGCCACCGCTACCACCTCACAGTTCGGAAACTTCTGCCAGACTGAATCCAGGCCATGCCCGTAATCGCCTCGCCCCGTGCTGCCCAGAATTGCTACCCGAAATTCCGCCATGACATCCTCACTTTGCCGGCACAAAAATGCAAGTTGTGGATTTCAGAGTCTGAAATGCCATCGCAGTTGCCTACATCCAGCGACACTGTTGCCGAAATAATCATGGAAAACATTACATCATCGGCAACAAGAGTGCAAAGTCGGAAGCTTCTCCGCACAGGGCTTTGTTGTCACGTCTCCCACCGTGGTACCGTGCAATGCTGACAATGATTGAAGGCGACTGCCCGCACTGCGACGCCATCAACAGCGTTCGGCCGGACCCCAGTCGCCTGCGCCGCTGGATTTATGCAGTTTTCTTTCGCCTGCCACTCAAATGCAAAGAGTGCGGAGTTCGGTTCTTCGTGCACCACACGCCGGGAATAATCGCTCGCCTGATCGACTTCCTGATGCCGTGAACGGCAAACTGTCCAAGTGTCCCGCAGTCATCGACACTACAACTGTCCGACCTCCGGAACGCGAAAACCTTCGCGATTTGGATCCTTCATCAGTGCATTCGCTGCCTCCGCATGATCCCCCACGTGTCGCTCAGTTGCGGCATCAAAGGTCAGCCACGGCCCCACGATGTACTCAGCACCATTTTCCGGGATGCCCGCGCCGTCGCGCATAATCGAATGCAGCTTCAGGAAATTCTCAGTCGCATCCTTGTTATCACCAAAACTGCCAGCCTTTTCATTAAACGGCACTTTGGTCCCCAGTCGCCACGAATTATTCATCAGGTGGCCAAGCACACAGCCGTAGTGCGCATCCGTGACATTGCCGTTTGCCAGTTCCGGGCGTCGCTCGCGACACGCTGTCACAAAAGCCCCCCAGTTGCCCCCGGGAGTCACCTTGCCGGGAGGCAGATCCAGCTTCTCGCCCCGACTGCTGCCCGCAGGATAATACAGCCCGCCGGAAATTCGGCCGCCATCCTCAAAGTAATATTCGTTCATCACTTGAGTCTGATAGCCTTTGTACGGTACGTTGCGGACATTGAAGAACACCTGCTGGCCATTCGCGTACTCGGCGATACCCATCATTGTGTTCGGCGTTTCACCCTGATCGTCCCACTGAAACCGCCCGCCCAACGCCATCACCCGCACCGGATGAGTCGCCTCGCGGTCCAGAGCCCAGCGGGCAATGTCCAGTTGATGAGTCCCCTGGTTGTTGAGATCGCCATTTCCGGTCTTCCAGAACCAGTGCCAGTTGTAGTGCACGTAGTTGCCATGAAACTCATCAATCGCCGCCGGACCACGCCACAAATTCCAGTCCAGGTTTTCCGGCGGTGCCGAAATCGGCTTTCGGCCAATACTGCTCCGCGCCTTGCAGCAGTAACCGTATGAGATTTTCAGGCGACCGAACTTGCCGGCCTGGATCGCTTCGTGAAGACCGGCAATCTCAGCACTGCTGCGATTCTGAGTCCCGTGCTGAATCACCACTCCGTATTTTTTCTGCGCCTCCACACAGATCCGGCCCTCAGTCACATCATGACTCATGGGCTTCTCAACATACACATGCTTGCCCGCCTGAGCCCCCCAGATGGTCATCAGCGAATGCCAGTGATTGGGAGCCGCCACGGACAAAGCATCCACAGTGACATCCGCCAGTGCCTCTCGCAGATCGGCAGTTCCTTTCGCAGCAAACTTGTCCCCTAATTTGCTCTGCAAACCACTCATCGCCCGGTTCAGCACATTCCGATCGGGATCGATCAGCCAGGCAATTTCCACATTCTGCTGATCCAGATAACCCGACAGATGACTCTGGCCACGCCCGTTCAGTCCGGCAATCGCCACACGCAGACGATCGTTCGCTCCGCGTATGCGAGCCGTGGACTTGGTTCCCATCAGCAGCAATGCCCCGCCACCGACAGCCGACCCCAGAAACCCTCGACGATTGACCATCTCAGACCTCCTCATGGTTCAAATGTTTCCTGCATACACACAGCATGCCCACACTCACGTCCGGCTCATTCCTCGTCGTCCTCATCGTCGTCTATGAGTTCGTCGTCGTCCAAATCGGCATCCGGATGCAGCGGATCATCCTGGTCAAAGAAAAAGTCGCCCAGACCCATCGGGACCATGTTGCCCCCCAAAGACTGACTGCGGCGCTCCGCCAGAGACTTCAGATCAACCGCCTCCTCACCCAGACACTTCTCCAAAGCTTCCCGCCAGGCCGCGTCTCGAGACAGCGGATGCTTCGAATCCTGCGCGAGGCGTTTCAGAGCAAACCGCAGCACGTTAATGCCGTCTCGAGTCGAGAAGTCCAGATTCAACGAATGCGCCTGCTGCAGAAACTCTACGGTCAGATTCAGCAACTGATCGTCAGCAAACGGCAGATGATACTTCAGAATCGCCAGCTCGTCATCGCGAGCCGGGTGCCCCAGTGTCAGCGTTGGCTGCAGACGGCTCAGAATGTAATCCGGTATCTCAAATGTTGATTCATCCTCATTCATCGTCACTGCACAGCGGAAATCGCGATGAGCACGAATCGTGATGCCAGCCACAATCGACTCTACGTACCGGCGATGATCCAGCAAAGGCGCGAGACTAGCCCACGACTTCTCGTTCATGCGGTTACCCTCGTCCAGAATACAAATCCCGCCCCGAATCATCGCCGTCACCAGCGGTGATGCGTGATACGCGATCTTGCCACTTTCGGCCAGCACCGGAGTCACCAGCAGGTCTTCAGGACGAGTGTCAGCAGTGCACTGATAAATGTACAAATCCTGCTTTCGCACCCGCGCGCCGGCAATCGCCAGAGTCGTTTTGCCAATCCCCGGAGTCCCAACCAGACGCGGCGCCAGCGGCTGATCCCGCTCGTCCACCACAATCCAGCACGCCAGCAGCTGCCGCAAAACCTCCTGCTGACCAATCCACTCGCCGCCACTGGTATCCGGTATCCCCAGATTCAGGGTAATCCCTTCAATCGTCGTTGTTGCTGTCATGTTCTTCGTTCAGAAAACCTTTACCGACGCGGTCTGCACCCGCAGAAATCGCTCTCATAGTCCCACTTCTGCACGAACGCCCGGCAATTGTCAACCGACTGCCCAAAACGCCACATTGTGAATTTTCAATGAATCTTACCCGCCGGACGCAGGACGAAAACACTCGTTCAGGGCATCATCCGCAGAAATCAATTGACAAAAGACCCTCACAGGAGCATCCCCACTTGTCATCCGTTCCCTATTTTCTGCTGCTCTCAACACTCATTCTGACCACAGACTGCTGCACTGCCGACGACGGAATTCAGCTGATCGGCTCCGCCTCCATTCCCGGATACAGCCTTGATCTGTCGGCAGATACCCGCAAGCTGGAAAACGGAGAGCCAGTCAGTCGGCTCGGAGGCTTCTCGGCACTCGATTACTCCCCCCAAACTCAACTGCTCGCCGCACTTTCCGACCGAGGCCCCGATGACGGGGCCGTCAGCTACCCCTGTCGCTTCCAGTTATTTGCCCTCAAAGTCAATCCGGATCAGAATCCCGTCGTCTCGCTCGCTCTCCGTCACACGACGCTGCTGACCGATTCCTCCGGTAAACCACTCAACGGGCGATCCACAATCCTCGCCGCTGACTCGCAACAGGGCCGCCGATTCGATCCCGAAGGCTTCCGCTTCGGCACCGACGGTCGCTGCTTTATCTCCGACGAATACGGACCGGAAATCGTGGAATTCAATTCCGCAGGCCGCGAAATCCGATCACTTCCGCTGCCACGGTACCTGAAAGTGACCAGCCCGGACGGCGACAAAAAGGTGGAAACCGCAAGCAACAGCAGTGGTCGAGCCTCAAATCGAGGCATGGAATGCCTCGCCATTGCCCCCGACGGAAAACACCTGTACGGACTCATGCAGGGACCGCTGATCCAGGACGGCCAGCGTCAGGATGGAAAAATCGTTGGTACCCACTGTCGACTCCTCAAACTCACTCTGCAAGGCGAACTTGAAGCCGAATACCTCTACACGATGGACAGTCCGGACAATGGCAACAGCGAAATCCTCGCACTGCCGAATGGGAAACTTCTCGTCCTCGAACGTGACGGCAATCAGGGCGAAAAGGCCGCCCACCGCAAACTGATCACCGTCGACGTTTCTGCCGCGACAAACATTGCCGGAATAGCCACGCTGCCCGGCAACCCCGTACAGCACAACATTCAGCCGACAACACGCACCGTGCTCCTCGATCTGCTGGATCCGCGCTGGAAACTTGCCGGCAAAAATATGCCCGAGAAAATTGAGGGGCTGTGCCTTGGTCCCGTCCTCCCCGATGGACGGCAGACTCTGATTCTCAGCACCGACAACGACTTCGAATCAGAGCAGAAATCGCTGATCTGGGTCTTCGCACTGCCCGCCAAAGCAATCGCCCGATAAATCCGTGCCCTGCCGTAAACGGCAGCAGCCGAAGTCTTGCAACTCCGGCCGCCACAATACCGATGACAGACAGACGCCAGGTTCAGAATCGATGCCAAGGCTCTGCAATTCAAGCACTGCCCAGAGCCGCGAAAACACGACGACTCAGCAGCCTAAGCAGCGACAGCCCAGTTAAGCCGTCCAGCTACAAAATTGCACTGTTGACCGCAACGTCCAGAGACCGCCGGATTCGAGCAATCGCTCGTCAGTGCCCGGCAGCGACCGCTGCTATGCCCTCCAGAAAACCCTGCAACTGTCGACTGCGGACCGGGTGCTGCAGTTTGCGCACTGCCTTCGCTTCAATCTGCCGCACGCGTTCCCGAGTCACCTTGAAGATCCGACCCACCTCTTCCAGCGTGTATGTATAGCCGTCACCCAGACCATAACGCAGTTTGATGATTTCTCGCTCACGATACGTCAGAGTCTTCAGGACCAGGTCAATCTTGTCCTTGAGCATTTCGGAAGCCGCGTTGCTCACAGGACTGTCGTTCCCGCGGTCCTCGATGAAATCACCAAATGCACTGTCATCACCTTCACCAATCGGCTTGTCCAGACTGACAGGCTGACGAGATATCCGCAGGACACGACGAGCTTCCTCAATCGGCACGCCCGCTTCTTCCGCTGTCTCTTCGACGGTTGGCTCACGCCCAATCTTCTGCAGCAGCACCCGCTGAGCCGCTCGCAGCTTCGTCATCGCCTCAATCATATGCACGGGAACGCGGATCGTCCGAGCCTGATCGGCGATGGCTCGCGTGATCGCTTGGCGAATCCACCAGGTAGCATATGTAGAAAACTTGTAGCCCCGACGATATTCGTACTTGTCAACGGCTCGCATCAGCCCCGTGTTGCCCTCCTGAATCAGGTCGAGGAACGTCAGGCCTCGATTCCGATACTTCTTCGCAATCGACACCACCAGCCGCAGGTTGCCAGCGGAAAGATCTCGCATCGCCTTGTCGTACTCACTGTGCCGCTGATTGATCGCCCGCACACGATCTGCGAGGGATACCGGAGTCTCCTGAGTCAGCGACTGCAACTCATCCAGCTCACGCTGCAAATGCCGACTTTCGTCGGCTGCCGACTGCAGATTCCGAAGACTTTCAATCTGCTCGTGTAGCTCTGACATGCGAGCAGAAATCTGTTCCAGCTGCCTCATCCAGGGCTGCAGCCTCTGAGTCCGCAGACTGAGTTCTTCCAAAAGAGTCACACAGCGCCGACGACGCCCCTGCAGGCTCTTCTGGATCCCCGACAACTCCGCCACCGACAATCCGCTCGACTTCAATCGCTCATAGTCTTCGCGATCCCGACGTCGCATGTCAGCTATCGTAGCCAGATTGATCGGCATACGGCCCAGAATCTGCTCCTTCTCAAGACTCTCCGTCATCGAAACCTTGATCGTTCGATCAAACGGCAGTTCGCAGCGATGCACACGCTGCAGAGTTTCATGACAGTAGTTCAGGGCATACTCGGTCGACAGCAGCGCGCGACGGAAGCGCCGCCGAGTCACCTCAATCTGCTTTGCCAGGAAAATCTCTTCTTCGCGAGTCAGCAGAGGAATCTCGCCCATCTGGCTCAGATAGACCCGAATCGGATCCTCCGAACCACGCCCTTCGTCGTCGATGCGGATCTCCTGCTTACGCTTCCTCCGAGCCAAAACCGGAACTGCCTCCGGAAGTACTTCGGGGTCAGGCACGAGCTGAATACTCAGTTCCTCCAGACAATTGATTAGGTTGTCCAGATGTTCCGGATCGGGCGCTTCGTCAGGCAAGTATGAATTCACCTGAGAAAACGTCAGGCGGCCGTGCTTCAAACCGGCTTCAACCAGCGTTCGCAGACCTTCATCAAGACAACGCATGCTTCAGCTCCGAATAACCAAAAGCGGACTACAACCCGCCAGATAAGTCACAGTTTCAACGATCTTGCAAGTCACTTAAACATTCCCGAGTTGCCTGCCTGATTCCGACGGAACTCCGTCAGTTTCCTCAGAGCAGCTCGAGCATTCTCATCCAGTTGCCCGGCCACAGGCCCGCCCTGAGCCTGCATCTGCCTCGACAGCTGCCCTTCAGGTCTGTCTCGCTGCTCCAGCAATGGTCCCAGCACACGCTCAAGGTGCACCGGAATCGAGCCGGCCAGTTGTCCCTCAGCCCCGTCAGACATCAAACGAAAAATTCCTTTGGCTTCCGCCGAATCCACCACCGTGTTAATCAGGTTAAGGATCTCAGAATCCGAGTCCGCTCGACTGATCAAACGACTCAATTCCGGCAGTTCTCCCTCTTCCTTCCACAAGTCCAGACACAGTGACAGCAGTCGCTGATGCTGAACATTCCGAAAATCCCCCGGACCCAAATGACGCCCCACGACCTCAATGATGTCCGGACAGGTCAGCAAAATTTCCAGTAACTCACGCTCTGCCCGATCCAGACCATTCTCAACTCGAACCGGAATCGCCTCGGCAGCCTCGTCCGGACGCCGCAGAACAAGCTTCTTCTGAGCCGCTCCGCGAAGTTCCGCCAACTGCTGCCGCGCTACCCTTTCATCCACCTGTACCCGCCAGCAGACATTGCGCAGAATTAAATCCTCACGCACCGTCCCCGACATGTTCTGTGAGCCAGCCAGAAATTCCAGCATCTGCCCCAAAACCTGCTGCCGACCAGCCACCGTCGCGGTTCCCGTCCGCTTCACGACTGCCTGCAACTTGTATTCCCACGCCTCTGATGCTGACTCCGTCAACTCCAGAAACTCTTCACGACTGTGATCCTCAAGATAGTCCGCAGGATCCTTCCCTGACGGAATATTCAGAATTCTGAGATCAAGATCCTGCGCGATGAATTGCAAAATTGACTTTTCTGCCGCGCGTTGCCCGGCGTCATCATTGTCGTAAACCAGCACCACCCGAGGAGCAAAACGTCGCAAAAATCGCACATGCTCCTCAGTCAATGCCGTTCCAAGGGTCGCCACAGCATTCAGCACCCCAGCCTGATGACAGGCGATGCAGTCCATGTAACCCTCGACAATTACCACAAAACCCTGCCGCCGAATCGCCTCACGCGCCCTGTCAAAGGCGTACATCGTACGCCGCTTCTGAAAAATCCCGCTCTCCTGACTGTTCCAGTACTTGCCGCGATTCTGATCGTTCCTCCCCGGCAACACTCGTCCACCAAACGCAACAATCCTGCTTCGCTCGTCAAAAATAGGAAAGATCAGACGATCGGCAAGATCCATCGCCGAATAACCTTGGCCCTCGTCTCGCTCCCTCAATAAACCCGCAGAAACCAATTGGGCAGGAGTGTACTTCCCACGCGCACGATCCATCAGCCAGTAACGATCCTCCGGGTGATACCCCAGTCGAAAATTTCGCACCGTCTCGGCGGTTAGCTTCCGCTTCTGAACGTACTCCCGAGCATGCTCGGAATTACGCCCCGTCCGCAAAGTTTCGTGCATCAGATTCGCAGCCCACTCCACAATCTCCAGTGCCGCCGACTTACCCGGGACCTCGCCACCACCCCCGCTGAGATGCCGCTTCGGAATCTCCAGCCGGGCCCGACGAGCCAGACTTTCAATCGCCTCCGGAAACGAAAGCTTCTCAATCTCCATCACCCAGCGAAAACAGTCGCCGCCCTGCTGGCAAACCCAGCAACGATACGACTGACGATCCGGATAGACGTAAAAAGACGGATTGTGGTCGTCATGAAACGGGCACAATCCCACAAACTGACTACCACCATACCGCGGCTTCAACGCCACCGTCTCAGCCACCAAATCCACGAGATTGATGCTGGAGCGTACCAGTTCTTTAAAATCGTCGTTCGTGCCCTGCACAACACGTGCCTCCACACTGCCTCGACGGTCCGCCAGTCTCCGCTTCCGACAGGAGTCCTGCGGACCCCGAATTCTACTCGGCATTACCCTCAGGTCAAGAAGTTCAGCAGACAGCCGGAGCCGAAACTGGGGGTGACGCAGCGCAACTCAGCCCAGCACGACAACTCTGCCCCTGCCAACTTTTCGGCGCCACTCCGGACCTGCTCACGACCCGTAACCACAACCCGCACCGCAGATCCTGCACCGCCCGAACTCCAACACCATTCCCACAACCAGCTTCAGACATCCTCATATTTTCGCACAAAATCCAGTTGACCACCCAGAATTACAATCATGGCTGCCGCAGAACTCCGCTCACTCGCAAAATACCCCCACCCGATTCAATCTGCCGTAAGTACAGAAAAACATCCGGAAATCCGCTCAGCCGGTATTCCCGCGGCTGCTCCAGACCCACCTGCCGCCCAGACAATTCCTCTAACAGGCCACGCGATAACTGCTGCCAGCCATCACTGCCACCGGAAACTTCCACGCCCGACACCCTGACCTTCCACAAACCCGCGCCGCAAATCTCCCCCCGCATACTCAGCCCAACCAGCATCCAGTCACTGGGCAGCCCGACTCGAGGCACAATCCGCAGACGCAGTTGCACCTTCAACACCCCGCCGGCACACTCAACAACCACCGACTCACGCTCCGCAAACTCCACCGAATACAACGTCGCCCCCAAATCCCCCAAATCCCTCGACTTCCCAACCGACTCGCCCACTGCTTCGCCGGGCCCCGGTGGCGGCAAACTCGACTGCAGCACACGACGAAATCCCTGCAGCCGCCTGTCCGTCATAACCCGCCCACCTGACCCTTCCAGCTCCCGATCCAGGACAGCATTCAAAATGGCACTGAGAGCTGATTGTGAAACGCTCAGCGCCACATCCTCCGACTCCCGCACCCAAACCGCAGTACCAGCCACCTGAGCCGGCTCATTCACCGTCGAGGCAGACAACTGCACCTCTGCGTCCGTTGCACACGCGGACCACTGCACACGCAGGTCCGGCAGCCACCGACCCACTTCAGACTGCAGCCCCAGCCACCGATCCTGCAACTCAGCAAACCGAGCCTCCACCCTCTCGTCTATCTTCGGCAAAACATCCCGCGACAAATCCTGAGCCACCGCTCGATTGATCCGCGGCTGCATCAGCAGCACCTGATTCCATGCCAGTCGATCACCCAGTAACGCCAGTGCAGGAGCCCGCCGCCCGGCGGTGCTGCTGACACCCTGCGGCCACTGCGAAGCCTGAATGGTTCCATAGCACTTCTGTGTCCTGAAGCGGCTGCCGTCAAACCACAGCGGTTTCAGCAGTTCAAACTGATGCTGACCGCTGCTGTTAATGACCGCCTGAGCATTCAGACCCAGCGTCTCACTCACCACCTCGCCCGTCGTCTCCAGTTCAAACTTCAGCGGAAGTGTCCCGGGGATGACTCGCAGGCGAGTCCTCGTGCGAGTTGACTGGGTGCCGGAGACATCCGTCTTCAGCAGACGCTTACGCACCTGATCCTGCTCGAAGTTGTCGTCCAGCATCAGTGACTGCAAACGAGCACTGCGAAGTCCCAGCTGTAGCCACGGCTGATCCTGATCGCCACCTTCAGGCTCTCCCGGAACGGCAGACTGCAGCTGAGTCGTGAGCAGCAGAATACGGCACACCGCCAGCCAGTACATCAGATTTACCCGTTTCGTGTTTTGCAGAATTCCAGTACTTCACACCGCATTATCTCACCACAACACCGCAGAATCCAGCCCCGGAAAATTTCCATCAGATCGCAAAACCAGTCCTCCCAAACGCAAAAACCGACCGATCCCTCCAGATTTCTGCCCCGTTTCCCCCGTCCGACACTGACCTCCGAGTCAATATCCTGCTATCCTGCGTCTCGATCGGCAACGATCCGCTCCCAGTTCTCTGCTCCTTCCGAACGCGATGGGCAAAATCGTAGCTCGGGCTTTCCAGCACAGGCACTAATCGGCAAAAACACCGCGTTTTGCCACCGACAGTGCCGTCACACATCCCCCCCCCCCGGAGCCATGCACATGAATGAAGAACCGCACAATTTCCCGCTCGTTGAACGTTTCCACCGCGCTGAATATCTCACCCGCGAACTCAGCGAACACCTGCAACAGGCACTGCTGCCCCGCATCTCTGCACTGAGACACGCCGCCAAAATCCACGACCCGGCACAGGTCAGCGATCAGGAAATGCTGGACCACATGACGGCCTTCACCGACGCCGAAGCCTTTGCCACAAATATCCACTCGAAACTTCGCACCTATCTGCTCAGTATCGAGCAGGAAACAAGACGCATCCTGAACTTCTGACACCCACGACCTGCGGCTACATCATGGTCCGTATCGATCTGGACGGAAAAATTGCTCTTGTCACCGGTGGCGGCCAGGGACTCGGACAGGCCACGGCTCGTCTGCTGCACGAAGCAGGTGCAACAGTCGTTATCAATTATCTCGATGATGACGCCGGAACGGGACGCACGCGAGCATTACAGACGGTGACGCCTTTCGGCAATCGCGGACTGGCTGTTGCCGCCGACGTCCGCTCCCGGCCTGATCTGCAGGCCCTGATGCAGCAGATCAAAGAACGCTTCGGGGCACTCGACCTGCTTGTGAACAACGCGGCCATCCTCCGCGATCGCACACTCAAAAATCTGTCCGACGAAGACTGGGATGACGTTGTGGAAACCAATCTGTCAGCCGTTTTTCGAGTCTGTCAGTCCGCCCTGCCCATCATGCGCGGTGGCGGTCGCATCATAAACCTCGCCTCAATCTCCGCTGTCATTGGGTTTTTCGGTCAGGCAAACTATGCAGCCGCCAAAGCCGGAATCATTGGCCTGACGAAGGTCCTCAGTAAAGAACTCGCCGGACGCGGCATTAATGTCAATGCCGTGGCACCGGGAGTTGTTCTGACGGAAATGGGACAGTCGATTCCCGAATCGGCACGCTCCCGCATGCTCGAACAGATCCCCCTCCAGCGTTTTGGCACCCCCGCAGAAATCGCCTCCACAATCCTGTTTCTCTGCAGCCCGCTGTCTGCATACATCACTGGACAGACTCTGCATGTCAATGGTGGCTGGTGGGCATGAGCAGCAGCACGCCACGACAGCTTTGTTCCGCCACGGCAGCCATCGCACTGATTCCTGATAAAGCCACAGTCGCCTGCAGCGGGTTTATCGGAGCCGGGCACCCGGAACTGCTGACCTGCGAACTCGAACGCCGCTTTCTTCACAGCGGATCCCCCTCACAACTCACACTCGTCTATGCTGCCGGACAGGGTGATGGCCGCAGCCGCGGACTGAACAAACTGGCTCATCGAGGACTTCTGAAACGCGTCATCGGCGGACACTGGGGACTGGCCCCCAAACTCGGAGAACTCGCCCTGAGCGGCCAAATCGAAGCCTGGAATCTGCCGCAGGGAGTTATTTGTCAGCTGTATCGCGATATTGCCGCGGGCCGCCCGGGCTGCATCAGCCGCATCGGGATAGGTACCTTCATCGACCCGCTGCACGAGGGCGGTCGCCTCAACGATCGCTCAACAGAACAACTTGTGGAAAGAGTCGATCTAGCCGGTCAGACCTGGCTGCTGTATCGAGCGTTTCCTGTCCATGTGGCATTACTGCGAGCTACCTCAGCGGACCCCCATGGCAACCTGCTGCTGGACGAGGAGGCAATTATTGGCGACGTCCTTGCATTGGCTCAGGCCGCCCGCAATTCCGGCGGCATCGTGCTGGCTCAGGTCAAAACCCTGCTCGATCAGCCAGCGGCCCCCCAGACCGTAAGAGTCCCCGGAAAACTGGTCGACCGGATTGTGCTGGCAGATCCGGAATCTCACTGGCAGACCATGGCTGAACCACATAATTGCGACTACTGCACGGCCGGTTCGCTCAGTGAACAATCAGCGCCAGATCCTAGACAGTCGCTTGAACCAGCACGCCGCATCATCGCAGAACGCGCCTGTCGCGAACTACAGCCTGGCAATATCTGCAATCTGGGTATTGGCCTGCCGGAAGGAATCGCAATCGTCGCCGCAGAACGCGGATTGCTGCAACAAGTCACACTGACACTCGAAAGCGGACCGATCGGTGGCCTGCCCGCAGGCGGACTCAGCTTCGGCGTTGCTCGCTTTCCCGAAGCCATCATCGACTCGGCCTCGCAATTTGACTTTTACGACGGTGGGGGACTCGATTTCGCAGCACTCGGAGCCGCTGAGGTTGACGCCAGCGGCAACGTGAACGTTTCACGATTTAAGCAGCGATTCGCAGGTGTCGGTGGCTTCGTCAATATCTCACAGTCAGCCCGCCGACTCGTCTTTTGCGGTACACTCACCGCCGGCGGACTCCGGCTGCAGGTCGAAAACGGTCAAGTCCGGATTCAGCAGGAAGGAACCATTCGCAAATTTGTCCGGCAAGTCGAACAAATTTCCTTTTCCGGTCTGCAGGCCCGCCAGCGTCTGCAGGATGTTCTCTACATCACGGAACGCGCGGTGTTCCGACTGCAGCCAGATGGTCTGGAACTGATCGAACTGGCACCGGGAATAGATCTCGAACAGCAGGTTCTGAAGTGCATGGATTTTCGCCCCGTGATCCGCTCTGTCAGCCCCATGCCGGTCTGACAGCCACGATTATGCTGGATTTCGCTTGAGTTTCCCGGGGGCGAATGTTCAACTTCCTATGACGTTAGACAACGAATTGCGTTGCCAGTCAGCTTCCACCTCAGAAAAGTGCCATGCCAGTTCCAGCTTTCAGAGACTCACGAGATTTCATCCTGAGTCGCATCCGCAAAGCCCTCCCACAGTCAGCGCCGCTGCCGGAAGTGCTCAACTCGCTGGATTGGCAAACTTTTCCTGATCCAGCAATCCGTTTTACCGAGGTGCTTGGATCTGTGGGTGGACAGGTCGTGCAGTGCAGCAGCCTCGCCGCCGCACAGGAACACCTCGAATCTATGTCCCTCTGGAACACCGCCACAGTACGCTACTCGGCGGTCAGCGGCCTCGGAGAAACATCAGCAGCCACTGCAGCAGCCGTTGATCCACATCAGCTCGAGAATGTGGATTTTGCCGTACTCCGCGGGCACCTCGCAGTGGCCGAAAACGGTGCGGTCTGGGTCACAGACGACACACTGCTGCACCGGGTCCTCTATTTCATACCGCAACACATGGCGATTGTCGTTCCAGCGACCAGTGTTCTACATAACCTGCATCAGGCCTACAGCCGAATTCGAGTGGGCCAACACCGCTTTGCTGGTTTTATCTCGGGACCCAGCAAAACCGCAGATATCGAACAGTCCCTCGTCATCGGTGCTCATGGATCTCGTTCGCTAACTGTTTATCTGGTTGACGGACTTCCGGATCTGCTGGCCGACAACCACTAAATCTGTCTTCAAATCCCTGAATCTTGCAGGAACACCCCGGACTCGCTCCGCATGCTCACGGCAGGATCGCTCCTGAACAGTTTTCGGAACTCGCAGCGTAAGAGCGTCCGGAAAACTCGAGACAGAGGAATCAGGTGTCGCCCGGTTTCTCCCACCGCGCGTTAGTTCAAACGGCATGGATTCGCGCGCAGGATTCGCTCCGCTGACGTTCTGAAGGAATCACCCGGGGAACCAAATGACATTGCTTATGTTCGACACGGACTGGTCTGCACCGCAGTGCTGAGCCTGCTTTCATCATCTCCCGGCTCGGCTGATGAAGACGTTGACCTCGCACCGCCCGTTGATCTCGAAGCCGCGGCATAGCCCAGCCCGCTGAACAGCGAGTCGCCGCCCGGCCGCAGCCCGCTCCGCCCCCAGCCTGATCTCGCCATCTCCGCAGGCCCGCTGGCCACCCCCGATCAGCCGGTTGCCGTGCGGCTGCAAGGAACTCTGGGATTTACCTGTCTCCGCGTCTCACACCCGGTGCCCGAAGATAGGCATCCCCGCAGCGGTGCGCGTGGGGAATGCCGAAGAAGTTCTGTCGATTCGCGGTATCAGCGTAATGAAGCCGAAGAGCGGCGTATGGCTGTTCGAATCCAACCGTCCAATGGATCCCGGCGTGTCGCATATCGTGCAAGTTGAAGCGAGGGAACATCCGCTGGACGTCGATGCCGTTGCGACTCGTTTCGTGAGACTCATTCCCGGCAGAATCGTGTACCTCAGCTTCGGAGAAGCAGCAGAACAACTCGGGAACCGGAAGCAACACCTGAAATCATCTTTGCTATTCAGCAAACAGAGCGGTCAGGTCGATGTCGTCATCCCCTGACCGCTCGTTCTTTTTTGAGGGCTTCCTTGCCGCTGCCCCGGACTCAGACGGGGCTGACGGGGCCTGACCGATGCCGGGAGCAGGATGGCTGCCGCCCAAAGCTGTGACAGATCCTGCGGCAGCACCCGAGGACACCGGTGCCCTCGCTGCTGCCGCTTCTCTTGCCAGTTTAACGAGCCGAGCTTCTGCTTCCCGAATCTCAGACACCATATCCCCGATTTTCTGCCAGCGATCATCAGGTTTGGCCTGCAGTCCTTTCATAATCGCCGCAGCCACCTGACGATCGATACCCGGCAGCAGCGTCGTGATGTCGACTGGAGGCTTATTGATGTGCTGCAGCACCGTATCAATCGTGAGCGCCGCATCCCACGGAAAACGCTTCGTGTACATTTCAAAGCAGGTAACGGCATATGAGAAGATATCTATCCGCTGATCCGTCGGCTGACGTTTGATAAGTTCAGGAGCCATGTAACTTGCGGTACCAGTTCGATTGCCGGGCCGACGAAACTCGGGGGTGTTTGGAACAGCCAGACCGAAGTCAATTAGCCGGGCTGTCTTTTCATTGCCGATCATGACGTTGCGCGGACAGATGTCGCGGTGAATCCAGTTCTGCTGATGAAAATATTGCACTGCCTCGCCAATCTGGATCATGTATCGCAGACGATACCGCTTCATCTCCTCGTTCTGCAGATCCACCAGCAGCGCCAGACCAACCCCTTCCACAAACTCCATCACCAGGAACATCGCGTCCTCAGTTGTCCAGCCAAACTCAAACGTCTTCACGATATTTGGGTGACTAAGCGAGATCGCCACATCACCCTCCGTAGGCTTCTTCAACCCCTTGAAGCGATCCTCCAGCTTCAGCGTTTTTTCTTTGTCCAGCACCTTGAGTGCGACTGTACGGCCGGACTGCAGATCCGTCGCCTTCCAGACCTTCGACATGCTGCCCTGACCAACTCGACCGATCAGGTTGAACCGCCGTGAGATATCCGTTTGTTCATGAGCGGGTTTCTTCGCCAAAAACTTCTCGAACATGATCGTCTCTCAACTGCGAGGCAAACAGCCTGGGATTCCACGAATGGGAATTAACACCACGGCCTTTCAAAAGTCAACAAGTTCTGGAGGATCGAGCGGCTTGGTTCTGGTTTTTTTCGAAAAATCATGGGTTTCTCTACCGTTTACGGGCCGTAAACGACCTTGCGGGCATCCACCCTGCCACGTCAGCCATGCTGCAGCCTCAGCGACAATCCTGCTCGGATTCAACAACCGACACCCGCTGTCGCTTGCCTTTCCAGCATTCGAGACAAGAATAGTTCCGGGCGAAGTCGGACTGGTGGATTGCGGTATCTCCGCGGGTGGGATGCTGCTGGTCGTCCAGATGGAAGTAAATTTTTAGGAGTACGCTCGGTATGCGGTTCATTCAGACACTGGCACTGGCAGCGGCAACATTCTTCGGAGCAGTTTCGATGGCAGCAGATTCCGTCCACGAATTCTCGATGAAGTCAATCGAAGGCAAGGACGTGAAGTTGTCCGACTACAAGGGTAAGGTGCTTCTGATCGTCAACGTCGCCAGCCAGTGCGGACTGACAAATCAGTACACACAACTGCAGGCGCTCCACGAAAAGTATGCAGAAAAAGGAGTTGTGGTGATTGGAGTTCCCTGCAACCAGTTTGGTGGCCAGGAGCCCGGTACTGAGACCGAAATCAAGACCTTCTGCAGCACTAAATATAATGTATCCTTCCCAATGATGGGCAAAGTGAAAGTCAATGGTGACGGCCAGCACGAACTCTACAATTTCCTCAAAAGCCACTCAGACAAAAAGGATGACATCAGCTGGAACTTTGAAAAATTTGTAGTTGGCAAAGACGGCAAGGTAGCTGCTCGATTCGCCCCGCGCACAAAGCCGGACGCAGCCGAAGTGATCACAGCAATTGAAGCCGAACTGAAGAAGTGATCGCCTAGTCTGTCATTGAGCATCATTCTGCCGCCGATCATCACGGGAACGCTGCAAACGGCGATTCCCGTTTTTATTTGTCGCTTGCAGGAAATAAAAATCGGGACTCAGGGAGATCCGGCATTGAAAGACCACGTCGACCGCCGAGGTGCGTCAATTTCCAGCATCCGCAGCATGTCTTCAGTCGACTGAGGGATCCCCAGAGTGTGCTGCACGGAAAGCTCCTGCAACACCAACCCGTTTCTCTACCCTCTCGCAAAACTTTCTCCCGACCTGCCCGAAACGCCTGCCGCCGCCACTTCTCCCTCCAGACCTCCGGGGCACTTTTCATTGTACCTTCCGATTCCAGCGGCAAGCCGCTGGAGTTGCCGCAAGCAGTTCGCCCGCCTGTTCGGGCCGCGCAACCTCAGACAGATAATTCAGGATATCCTGAACCAGCGTCTTGTGGAGGTCGTTTCCTTTGGGGATCGGGCAACCGTCGTGAAAATCTGCTGCAACTGCCGTGGCAACTGAGCCTTCAGCTGGCCAGCAACCAAAGCCCGCGGCCTTGCTGTGCATTCCGGCGGACCCGCGAATAGCCGCTCATCAGCACTCGGCAGATCCAGAACTATTACCTCGTTGTCGGGCAGAAAAGTCCTCAAGGGCTCCGGAGCATCCACGAGCTGCCGCAATGTCACTGCCGAGCCCCGGGGAGCCTAACAGTGATAAATCACAATTGGAATCACCACTGTTAGCCGCTGTCCCTCGCGGCGCAAACGATGCATCAGTGAGACGATATAAGTCAATAAAGGCAGTGCCGTCAGCGGGTCCTGCCAGCTTTTATGCTCAAACATAAGATACAGGTAAATCTGCCGACCGCCACGCAGCGGAATACGATTCAGCGCGAGCACCTCCGGGGGCAGCGGACGTCGCAGTCAACACAGCATCAGATTCGGCATCCGCAGCAATGCCGCCGCAAATCGATCATGCGCACTAAGGGTGGTGTCGATGGACACACCCAAAATACATCGAACCAAAGCAGCCACGCAACAGACAATCACGCCGGATCGTCCCCAAAAGGACAGAATCAATGCAGGATCTGACGACTGGTGGCAAAATTGCAGAACCACCGTCACCGCTCAAACCCTGTCCTCTGTGCCTGTACCGGCACCAGCGAAATCAAGTCCCGACTCTTTCGTCGTCCAGCGCAGCAACATCGGCAGCATGACTAAATCACTCACCAAACCACCCAGCATCGAAAGACTCAGCAAACCGCCAAAATACATGAGCGGGATAAACTCCGACAGCGTCAGCACCAAAAATCCGGCCACCAGCGCCATGTGTGCCAGCACCACCGCCTTCCCCACACCTGCCTGTGCTCGCTGCAACGAGCCCGTGACACCCAGCAAAGGCAGCGATCGCTGAAACACATCGATGTAATACACCGAACAAGTGAATCCCATCGCCACACTCGCAATCATTGCAGTTCCAATGTTCACCGGCACATGCAGATGCCCCAGCGTACCAGTTACTATGCCTATCGGAAAAACATTTGGAACCAGCGAAATCAGACCAATCCGCAAACTGCGAAATGCCATGGCAGTGCACAGCACAGTTCCCGCAGCAGCCCACAGAAAACTTCTGAGCTGATCGGCCAGCAGACTGTCAATAATCCGAGCCATTACGACAAACAATCCCCCCGCCGAGGCCTCCGCACGCCAGACAGCCTTCCCGGCTGATGCTTCCGAAAACTGCCCCGCTCGCTCCCGCTCCAAATCCTCAAAAAATCGCTCCACCACTTCTCGCACCGCAGCAATCTGCGTTAACTTCTCTCTGGTGGCCTGCTGCTCCGGAGAACGCAGCACAATCCGCATCCGCCGCTCTTCGCGATTGTAAAAACCCTCCACCAAATCCGCCTGCCGCTTTTGAATCAACTCCAGCCGCCGCAGAGTCGTTCCCAGACGCGGCGGAATGTTCAGCGCATCGCTCAGGGATAAAACATCCACGCGCAGGCCTTGCTCTTGCAATGCACGCAGACGCCCGGACAACTCATCAATCCGGTTCAAAAACTCGGCCGTCAGCGGCTCGGGCACATTAAACGACACATCCCAGGTTCCGGCCGGACCAAGCTCAGACTCCACAAAACGCAGTGCCTTGATCATCGGGGAACTGTCCCGAAAATTGCGGCTAAAGTCTGTCTCCACCTGCAATACCAGCAGGCCCGGCAGCGTCACCAGCATCAGCAGCACACAAACCAAAGCAGTGCCCAGCGGATGCCGGTCAATTGCCCTCGCCATTCGCCCCAGCCAGCGGTCCAGACGGTCCTCCAAACCAACTCGACCCGGTATCGGTACCGCCATCCCTGATGCAAACGTGGCAGGCAAAATCAGGAGAATCAGTACCGGGACAAGGAGTGTCCCCAGAGTCATCATGATTGCAAAACTTCGGACCGGCACAATATCCGATACAAGCAAAGCCGCAAAACCAGCCGCCACCGTGACAACCGTCCAAAACACTGGCAGTGCAAGTTCAGTGAACGTCTGCCGCAAAGACTGCGTCGCTGACAGTCCCGCCTGCACTCGCAGCTCCCGATAATGCACCGTAATATGAGTCGTCGTGCTGATCGCAATAACTGTCACCAGCGAATTCAGCATCGAACTCACCATACTCAGCTGAGCACCCGCGACCACCAGGATCGCCCGAGTAGCGGCAACTGCCCCCAGAACCACCAGCAGACTGGCCACAACCCAGCGCAAACCTCGAAAAATCCAAAGCAGCATTCCCGATAATACCAACAGCGATGCCGCGTAAAGCAGATTTCCGTCCCGCTCCACCAGATCAAACATCTCCTGAATCTGCACCGGCTCCCCAGCCACTGCACACCCGGGAAGAATTGCCTGCGCCGCCGCTCGAATTTCCTGAATCGACTGCTGACGAGTGACCTGGGAGCGAATCGAGGACTCGAGCTGCAGAACGATCGCCGTCGTCAGCCGATCTGAACTCACCAGCAGGCCTTCAAACAGCTTCAGCATGGCCCGCCGGGTATTGCGGTTCTTCGGTGACTGCGCCAACAGACGCTGCAAATCCTTCGTCCGCCCGCCATCGACACCGGGCAGGACACTCAATCTGTCCGCCAGCCCACGAATCACTCGCCCTGCAGCCGCAGTGACTTCCACCGGGTCATCGCCGCCCTCGTCTGTCAGCAAACCCTCCTGACGCCACGCCACTACCACAAACTCATCACCACCAAAAACTTCCCTCGTCCGCTTCAGCAACCTGATGTCCGGGTGCTGCGGCGCAAAAAATGACTCAATGGTCTGATCAAAAGTCAGCCGACTCGCCAGCGGAAGAGCAACTGTCAGCAGCAGCAGCCCGGCCAGAAACAGCCAGTTGCGAAAGGCTACGATTCGATCGGACAACCAGTCCAAAACTGCACCCGCCTGAACGAAAACAGATTACATTCGAGGGATTTCAGAGCGAAATCTCGAGCACTCCTGTGGCAGAATAGCGGATCGGCAGGTTTTCAGCGAGATTTCCCTGGCAGCAACTCCGCAAACAGCCGGCGTCGAGAGACAAAACACGTGGATCCGCTATAATCGACCTCTCTCAGATCACTCCAAGTTAACGAACCGAGCACTCAGCGATGCCCAGGGATTTCAACAGCGAAAGCCTCTCACACGACCCCATCCACGGCTACATACCCTTCATTTCACGCAGTGGACTGCCCGCATCCGAAGCCGCCGAACAGGAACTCATCGATCACCCTTGGGTGCAAAGACTCCGGCAAATCCACCAGTTGCAAACCGCCTGGTGGGTCTTCCCCTCAGCAGAACATATGCGTTTCCAGCACGTACTGGGTGTCATGCACCTCGGTTCTGTTGCCGTACACGCATGGTACGAATCGCTCTGCGAATCCTGCCGGAACGTGCCTTCACGCGCATTCGTCGAAAGCCTCGTGCGTATCGCCGGCCTCCTGCACGATGTCGGACATGGACCCTTCGGCCACTTCTTCGACGATCATTACCTTGAACAGTTCGGACTCACTCACGAAGACATCGGCAGTCACATTATCGAACATGAACTGGGCGATATTATCCGACGCATCCGCCGTAACCCCGGCGGGCGATTGCAGCCACTGGAAGAACTTGACCCCAGACAGGTCGCCTGGCTAATCCTCCGACCCTCTGGAAATGCCGACGAACAGGAAGGACACCCGGACTGGCTCCGCCGACTGCGGTCACTGTTCAGCGGTATTTACACCGTTGACAACATGGACTTCGTACTCCGCGATGCATACATGTCCGGCTACAACACTCGCGCTTTCGATATCTCCAGACTCATTCACTACAGCTTCTTCACCGACAGCGGACTGACAATCCACGCTCGTGGTATGTCCACACTGATCAATTTCATCGAAACACGCGCCAATCTGTTTCGCAGCATCTACTTCCATCGCACCGTCCGAGGCATCGATATCGCACTCGAAGACTACTTCACCGAGACCATGCGGAGACTGTTCCCCGGAAATCCGCTGCAGCACCTGCAGCAGTATCAACACCTCACCGAAACCAGCTTTCTCGTCGACGTCTCTCGCTGGGCCTCCAGTACTGACCCCCAACTGCAGGAACTCGGACAACACTGGAAAGCCATCATCAACCGCGAAGAAATGTGGCGAATGGCCTGTGAACGCACCATGCACTTCCACAGTGGACAGGCCGAACACACCACCATCTTCTCAGAACCCGACCTCGTGGAACGGCGAGTCCGTGAAGCACTGCCCGCCCCACTCCGCTCAATCCCGCTCCGCATCGACGTCGCCCGACACTACCATCGCCCAAACGCCCGCCGCCCCACCGGTAAACTGAATTACTGGTACGACCCAGCAACAGCAAAATCCCACGTGCTGGATGACGACGAACTGTTCCGTAATCTGCCCACCAGCTTCCTGATCTTCCGCATCTACAGCCGCGATCATCAGCACGATCGCGAATTGAATCTGGCACTGCAGAAAGTCGCCGGAGGTGGCGGTGGCGATACAAAAACCAACATGTGAAAAACATCGTCTGTGATTCCAGCAGCAGACATCACCAGCAAATGTGCCATGCGAATTCCACCTGCCAGAATCCTGCCCGCAGCCTTACTTGCGTTCTCCGCAGCGTTCCTCGCCGCCGCGCTCCTAATCAACCCCGGACTGACAAATTCGTCCCTGCCAGATGGCCCAGGGCTGACAATTGACGAGTCCTTCAACATCCTGCAGGGAGTCTACCTCGCACAGGCACTCGAACAGCACGGACCGCTGCTCTTCACGCCAAATGTGGCTCGACAGGTTTTCAAAACCCCCGAATTCCTGCCCGATCACCCGCCACTGGGACGACTGCTGATCGGATTGACACACGAAATCACAGCCTGGCTGATTCCCGGTGCTGAAATGGCCGTTTGCAATGTTGCAGCAGCCAGACTGGGCTCCTGCCTTGCCTTCGCACTCACTGCAGCACTGCTGTGTGCCTTTGCACTGCGACGCTACGGAATTCATGCGGCTTTCGCCGCGACTGCACTCTTCATCGGATCACCACAGCTCATCGGACACGCACGCCTTGCCGCTCTCGAAACCACCGTCAACCTGACATGGACCATCGCTGTGATCCCCCTGCTTGCGTGGTGGACCCAACAAAAACCACCCACGTCGCGACAGGCGACTCTTTCCGGAATCTGCTTCGCACTGCTCCTGCTTACAAAGGTGCAGGCCATCCTGCTGCCACCAGTCCTCTTGATCTGGGCTCTCCTGAGATTTCGACGATACGGCCTGCTGCCACTGCTGCTCTGGGGAACCACCGCCAGCCTGCTCTTTTTCGCGGCCTGGCCATGGCTCTGGCAGGACACGCCCCATCGAATTCTCCAGTACCTCGGACGCACTACTGACCGCATCACACTTCACTGCTGGTACCTCGGGCAACGCTGGATCGACCGCGAAGTCCCCTGGCATTACCCCTTTGTCATTCTGACCTGTACGCTGCCCGCAGGTATCGCCGCTGGCCTCGCACTCAAAGCCCGCCATGGCAAACCAGCAGCAGACGAATGCCTGCTGCTGGCCATCAGCGTGTTTCCTCTGCTGGTTTTCGCGTTACCAGGAGTTCCCGTGTACGACGGCAATCGGCTGTTCCTGATCTGCTTCCCAGGCCTGACGCTCCTCGCTGCCGCCGGCTGGCAAAAACTGGCTGCAGGGAAAATCGCCAAAGCTGCAATGATCTGCCTGCCACTGCCATGGACCATGCAGCCCTTCGCCATAGATCAGTACGGAATATTGTGCGGAGGAAATCACGGGGCTGCCGCAATAGGCCTTGAGGCAAGCTACTGGGCCGATGCACTCAACGGCAATTTCTGGAAACAGGTGCCCGAAAACAGCACGCTGCTGGTAGCACCCGTCAGCCACCAATTCCAGCTTGGCTCACTGCAAACCATGGTGCCCGTGATCCAGCAGAGAAATATCAGGCTGAAACCATGGCTCTACGAACAATCCAGAGAAAGTTTGCCCTGCCAACTGCTGCTGATTCACCGCCTTGCCGATCTGCGTCTGGAACTCCAAAAAACTACCGCTGCAATGCCGGAACAATTCACCGTCACCAGTTCCGGATCCCTGCTCGCACGCGTCGTCGAAGTCACTGACGCCACCCCCTGAACCTGAACACACTCCCATTTAAAATCCCACAGATCCCAATTTCCATCCGTTCCCACACGTCGATGTCGTTTTCGGTTGGATTTTCTCCACGTCAGATGCTATCATCAGAAGCGCGACGGAATAATGGACTTGCGGGTAGACTTCAGCCTGCTGACGCCCTGCCTCAATCTCCTGCTCCGCCGTCGGTCGACCAGCAGGTCGTCTGGAAAAGTCCTGCACAGCACCGCCACCGGAACGAAATCTCCCGGATTCTTCCCAGGGCCGCAAAATTATCTTCCCTCCACCGTTACCCCTCCTCACGTTACCCACCAGTACCCTGTCGCGGACCAGGCAATCTTCGGCTTGCACACAAACTCTCCGCTTCACCTGCCTTTGATGTGTTTTCCTGTTGCCCACAGTGCTCACACGGTGTCCCCCACGGTGTTCATTGTCAAAGCCACACGAAAGCCATTGGAACCCCTCAGAACACGGAATGCGGGTGCGTCCAAAGCTGCCACTTTAGCCCCGCAGATTCGGTCATTCCCCAGCAACAAATCCTCACCGAGGCACTCACTCACCTCCTACCCCCTCGACGAACACACCGCCCGCTCAACCTTCTCGAATAATTTCTCAAACAAACCCTTTGGTTTTTTGATTTTGCACCAAACAAAATTCACCCATAGGTGATGTTGAAAAAGTTTGTTAGATTCCGAACATTTGCAGTGTGAACGACCCGGGGCGTTATTAGTATCCGTCTTCAGTAACGTTGCCGCCGGAAACGAGTTGACAGGAATTCACGCATGGCTGCAGGAAAAAAAACCTCACTCACAAAACGTCAGCGAGAAATCTACGAGTTTCTCCGCGAAAAGATCGTCAATCGTGGCTACGGCCCGACTGTGCGCGAAATCGGACAACACTTTGAAATCCGTTCTCCCAACGGAGTCATGTGCCACCTGAAGGCACTCGAACGCAAAGGTTTGATCAGCCGCGAACAAAATATGTCTCGCGCTATCCAGCTCGCAGAATCCCCACAGAACCGACTGAACGTAAGACTGATCGGGACAGCCGCTGCTGCCGGCCCCATCCAGCCGTCCGTTGCCCTCGACGAAGCCGTCAGCTTCAAAGAAGTCTTCGAAGGCATCGATATTGGATGCATCAAGGTTGATGGAAGCAATTTTGCCCCGCTGAATATCGTCAGCGGAGACTACCTCATCATCTGTCGCGATGCCCAGGTGACGCCCGGTTGCCACGTCGTGGCACTGGACGATCGGCACGCCGTCGTACTTTGCACCGTCGAGGAAGGCACCAGCCAGCTGGTACCACTGCTGCCGGGAGGGTATACCCCCACAACAAGGCAGGTCCTCGGAGTTCTCACGGGAGTGATCCGGCGATTTCGTCGCACGCAAAGCCCTCCCAACACGTCCTCTGACTGTCTCTCTTAAAGGTGCCGCTGAAACTCCTGCAGCGTTGACGCGAAGTCATTTGACGCCAGCTCCCAGAACCCCCCGCAGGCACCGAACCTGCGGGCTTCGCGCAGCACCTGCAACGCCCCTTCCGGACTGCGAGACTCGGCCAGCAGCGAAAAAGCAGGGGCCCCCGGCATCACCTCCATGGCCTCCGGCTGATCTGCCAGCCGGACGCCCTCAGGCAAATCATCAGGCACAGGCATGGCCCTCCCAGCCTCGCTGTGCTCCGGGTACCTAACCACCATTTGCATACGAAAGCCCCCACGTCTCGGCAACGCTGGCTCTGGCAGATCCAGCCCCAGATGCAGACGCAGCGAAAGGCCTTTGCAGCCGCAGTCATAAATCCAGTGCGAAGCGGGAATCCTTGGATTCACCTCCAGCAACCACAACTCACCAACACTCAATACAAAATCCAGGCCGCAGACACCACACAACCCCGCTCCGCTCGCAATCGCACATGCAGCCGCAGTTGCGATCGCCTGCAGCTCTTCCGACAATGTCACCGGCCCCCCGTTTCCACACCACAGAAACTCACGCTGACCTGCCCCCAAAGAAGGCCAGCCGCAGAACTGCAGGCTGGCACCGAGCAGCCAGGCACTGCCAGCCCTCATCAAAAACATCATCGATATCGGCATACCTGCTACGTAACGCTGCCGCAGCATCCCGCCAGGCTCAACAGAACTCAAAACCTTTCCAGACCCGCTGCACCGGAAAACTGCGTCTCCGCCCGCGCTGCGTTCCGGCTTCAGCAGCCAGGCACCATCGGATCGCTCGAATCCGGCTGATACTGTCTCCGGAAACCTGACCCCCGTCCCGGCAACCCAGCGACTCAAATTCCTCCATTGCCGCACAGCGCTGACTGCAGCCGGGCTGCCACCCGACACCAGTCGACCACTGGCGTGCAACTCATCCAGCACCTTTGGACTATTCTCCAGGCCCCCGGCCCAGCACATCGGTATGGCCAGTGGGACCGCCTGCAGCAACCGAGGCAGATCAGCAAAACTGCCCAGCCGCCCCAAAAATTGACCACCGCAGCATTTCAGCAGTTCCAGCAGATCCCGGTCACCAAAAAAATCTGTGCAGATGGGCTGCAGCCCAGCCGCCACCGCGGATTCCGCGAGTGATCGCACACTAGCTCCAGCCAGCAGGACCTGTCCAGTCACTGTAGTCCCCCGATTCCAGTCCGGTTCCGACGAAACTATGGATCGGCCGGTCCGGTCAGTTGAACATTTGGACAAAAAACGCAATCCTGCATCCTGTTTCGGAGACGGGTTATTCAACAGAACGCCTCTGCCGCTTCGTGAGTCAGCCTGTGTTCCTGTATTCTTCCGTTGTTTCGGTGACCTTGTCCACTCACGCAAGGCTCAAAAAAGGATCCTGAAAGATGTCGATGTACGTCGGGGAAGCTCTTGTCGGCGAAGGTAATGAAGTTGCTCATATTGATCTGCTGATCGGCGACAAGGCCGGCCCGGTCGGCATGGCATTCGCCACTGCTCTGGCTGATCAAAAAGCTGGCCACAGCAACCTGCTGGCGGTACTCACTCCGAATGTCGCAGTGAAGCCCAGCACAGTCATGATTACCAAGGTCACCATCAAGGGTGCCCGCCAGGCCGTTCAGATGTTTGGTCCTGCTCAGAAGGCCGTTGCTGACGCTGTCACCGACTGCGTCAAAAGCGGTGCAATTCCGAAGGACCAAGCAGAAAATCTCGTCATCGTTTGCGGCGTCTTCATCCACTGGGATGCAGCCGACGACAAGAAGATCTACCAGTACAACTACGAAGCCACAAAGCTGTCCATTGAACGTGCGATGAAGAATCAGCCATGTGTTGACACAGTGCTCTCACAGCGCGACACAGCAGCTCATCCGTTCTACGCCGGCTGATTGATGCCAGCATTACTCTCAGCCAGTAAACTCACAGGCCACGTACCTCAAAGTACGTGGCCTGCTGTTTTTACCCAGCCCCAGCCCTGTAGAAAATCACTGCTCGCGAGGCACTTCAGCTTGCTTCGCTTTTTCCTGACACTTGTACGCCTGATAAATCAACTCCATCTCAGGCAATGTCACCTCCTGCAGCGTCCGACCGGATTGCCGCACTGCCGATTCAATTGCCTGAAATCGACGAGTAAACCGGGCATTGGTTTTCCGCAAAGCCTCCTCCGGATTGATCCCCCAGCGTCTGGCAATGTTCGCCACCGCAAACAGCACATCTCCCAACTCGGATTCCGCACGCTCCCGGCGAGCCGCATCAGTCCAGGGTTCATCTGGAACTACCGCTGTATCTGCCATAGGAGCAACCACCGGTAATTCGGGCACCCCGAACAGCTCCACCGCCAGTTCCCCAAGCTCCTCACGCAGCTTCTCAAACAACATCAGACGATCAGGAAAATCATAACCCACCAGCGCAGCGCGAGATGACAGTCGCGCCGCCCGCGCCAGCTCAGGCAATACCTTCGGAATCCCCTCAAGCTGCGAAGTCCTTGCTGGCTTCTCCTGCTGCTTAATCGTCTGCCATGCAGCACGCACCTCGGCCACCGTCTCCGCCCCGCTGTTGCCAAACACATGAGGGTGACGACGCACCATCTTGTCCGCAATCTGACTTACCACTGCGGAAAGTTCGAATCGCCCCTCGTCAGCAGCAATCTGAGCATCCAGAATAACCTGCAGCAGCAAATCCCCCAGCTCCTCCTGAATTGCTCCACTGTCGTTGGCATCAATCGCCTCCAGCAGTTCATAGGTCTCTTCCAGGGTATACGGTTTGATGGTCTGCAATGTCTGCTGCCGGTCCCACGGACAGCCATCAGGAGCACGCAGGCGAGCAACCACTTCGCACAACCGCTGAAACTCTGGAAGCACTCGAGCGAAATCCGGAGGTGTTCCGGGGGTGGGATGATCCGCATTCACGACACCTCCCTCGTCTGACATTACCACACCTTCCACCACGGCTTATTGAACTGCGGCGGACGCGGCGGCGGCCCTGGTGCCGCCCCATCCATCGAAAATCCACGCTGCCGAATTTCCGGTTGAGACTGCAACACTGTGCCTTCAGGCAACAGCACACAACTAAGCTCCCCGCTGGCCCCCGCCCCGGTATCAGTCATGATCATGCCCAGCGCCGACTGCACCCGCGGAACCGGCACGTGCCCAATCACTAGAGGCACCGGTGCTTCTATCGGCGCTCCCAGCAAAATGAAATCCTTCGAATACAGCCAAGGCGGATGAGTCAGCGAATAGTCCCGCTGCCGCAGAATGCGAAGCTGAGTCTCAAACGGCAGGTTACGATCCATGCCCGCGTGCACAAACAAAAACTCAGGATGCTCGACGGCCCACGGCAGATCTGCCATTACGGTCCGCTGGTGTTCCGGAATCGCCTGCTTCAGAGCATCCAGATCGCCAAAAGGAGCCCCCCAGGACTCGAAGGTACTGCGAGTATCGTAGTTGTGCACCCAGCGAGATACATAGTCGATGTGTTCAGGCGACGGCAGCAGCTTCAGCGCCCCCATCATCGCCAGCTCGTGGTTGCCGCAGACCCACGTCACCCGACCGTGCTGCTTCAGCAGATCAAAAAAAACCTGCACTGTACCGGCCGGGTCAGGACCACGATCCACCAGATCGCCGATAAAGACAATCCACCGCCGCTGCACATCCGGAAGACGCGCCAACTGGCCGATGATCTGTCGCAGCTTCTCTGTCTGCCCGTGCACATCCCCGATCACTGCAACCGGGCCATCAATCTGATGCGGAACTGAAGGCATGACGGGAACATCGCAGAACTGATCGAAAGTCTGATCAAAAAATACCGGAGGTGGGACTCGAACCCACACATGGTTTTACCCATACCGGATTTTGAATCCGGCGCGTCTGCCATTTCGCCACTCCGGCCCGCAGGCCCGTCCTTACGGACAGAGCAGAAGCTTATCTGCAGAAAATCTGGAAGCAAGCCGCGAATCCTCGTTTTTCAGACGATTCCACGGCTCCGCTGCCCGCCGGCCCACAGATCTCCGCCAGTCCGGAAAACTGGCTGGCTTCACATCGCCAGTGATTCCCCGGATTGTCACCCGTTTTTAACGAGAAACTGGTCAAATCCCAGGGCGTACTGTATCCTTCCCAATAACGTTGATTCCTGATACTCGCACTTTGAGTCTCCCAATGTCCAGACTGGTTTACGTTGCAGGTGCCCTTGTACCCGCTGAACAGGCGGTTGTCAGTGTATTTGACCACGGCTTGCTGTACGGTGACGGGATCTTCGAAGGTATCCGCGTCTATTCCGGCCGCGTATTCCTGCTCGCAGAACACATCGATCGACTTTACGAAAGCGCACTGGCTATCCGCCTGCAGATCCCCCTGTCGAAGATCGAAATGACAGCTGCTGTTGAAGACACCGTTAAAGCCAACGGAATTGTGGACGGCTATGTTCGCCTCGTGGTCACTCGCGGTGCCGGCTCGCTCGGACTTGATATTCGACGCACAGCCAACCCCCGCGTCATCGTCATCGCCGACACCATCACGATGTATCCGGAAGAAATGTACCGCAACGGCATGCGGCTGATTACCGCAGCCACCATTCGCAACCACCCCGGCGCCTTGAGCCCACGCATCAAGTCTCTCAATTATCTCAACAATATCATGGCCAAGATTGAGGGCACCGATGCAGGAACCGTCGAAGCCCTGATGCTGAATCACAACGGGGAAGTCGCTGAATGTACCGGTGACAACATCTTCATCGTGAAAAACGGCGTACTCAAAACACCCCAGCCCGACGCCGGGATTCTCGAAGGCATCACCCGAAATGCCGTCATGAAACTCGCACTTAAAGCCGGAATACCGGTGACCGAATGCGTCCTCACAAGGCACGATATTTTCATCGCCGACGAATGCTTCCTCACAGGAACCGCCGCCGAAGTGATTGCCGTGACTAGCCTCGACGGACGCCAGATCGGCTCCGGAACTCCCGGCCCCGTTACCAGCCAGTTGCTGGAACTCTTCCGTCGCCTGACCCACGGCCAGTAATTTGTTCCCCAAACGCCCATCACAACGCTCCCAAAGCCCAGGCTAAATCCGGAAATGCCCCGCAACCACGACCTCTTCGATGACACGACCATGACCTTTGGCGAGCACCTTGAAGTGCTCCGGGTGCACGTGTTTCGCGCCGTCGTCGGGCTCGTGCTGGCTGTTTCCCTCAGCCTGTTCTTCGGTGATCGCATCTTCTACTGGCTCCGTCAGCCCGTCGAAAAAGCACTCCGCGAACGCGGCATCGACAACGTCGCCATGGATGTGCCAAAACAGTCCTTCTATCAGTACCTCACAGGCTTGTCCTCCAGCACGCAAAAAGCCGAAAATCCAACCCCCCAGACAACTGCTCAAAATCAGCCTTCAGCCCTGAAATCCGATCAGTTGCTCGTCCGCATAAATCGAACCGAACTGCTCAAAGCACTGGCACACCAGACTCCCTCGTCCACCACTGAACAGCTGCCGGCCACCGACAACCCCGCCGCAGAATTTGTGAATGTTGTGATCACAGCGCCGGAATTTGCCCAGCTCCAGCGAGTCATCGAAGACACTTCCAGAATCACCACATTCAAGGTCGAAGAAGGCTTCATGGCCTACATGAAAGTCTGCTTCTTCAGCGGACTGATCATCGCTGCCCCATGGGTCTTCCGTCAGATCTGGCTGTTCGTGGCCGCCGGGCTCTACCCGCACGAACGTCGGTATGTTCACGTCTACCTGCCCCTCAGCGTCCTCCTGTTTACCCTCGGTGCCATGGCAGGGTACTTTTACGCTTTTCCGCTGATGCTGGACTTCCTAATTGGCTTTAATCAGTGGCTGGGAGTCACCGTGCAGCCCAGACTCAGTGAATACATCAGTATGGCCATGCTCATGCCGCTGCTGTTCGGCGTCAGCTTCCAGTTGCCGCTTGTGATGGTCTTTCTGGAACGCATCGGCGTTTGCTCCGTACAAACATACAAAGAAAACTGGCGCATCGCCGTGCTTGCCATTTCCATTGCTTCCACGCTGCTGACGGCATCACCGGATCCATGGAGCATGCTGCTGATGATGTTCCCACTGCTGTTCCTCTACGTACTGGGAATCTACCTGTGCCAGTTCCGCATCGGCGGACCAGCCAGCCCGATCCGCTGACACTTTAGAAAGTCAACAGCATGTCAGAAACATCTGCACGGGATGCCGAACAGGCCCGCTCTGAACCCCCGCGTGGCAATGCAGCCCGCAATGATTCTCCACGCTTCGTAATCCGCTATGGAAACACGCGACTGCTGGGAGATTTTGAAGGGCGACGGGACCAGCGGTTCGCCCGCGGTGATGAAGTCATCGTGCGGTCTGAACGCGGCGTAGAATGGGGTGTCATTCTGTGCCCCGCAGACACCCGCACTGCCACCTGGCTGGGCGGAGGACGCTCGGGCGGAGGACGCATTCTCCGGGCTGTCACAGATGACGACCGACGCGCCCGCGAAGAACACGCAAGCCGCGAACGCGAACTCTTTCGGCGTTCCGCTGAACTGCTGCGGGAACGCGCCATGCAAATGCAGCTTATCGACGTCGAATTGATCTTCGGCAATGAAAAACTGGTGCTGTATTACCTGTCAGAATCGCGAGTCGATTTTCGCGAACTGGTCCGACTGCTCGCTCGGGATTTCAATCTTCGTATCGAAATGCGGCAAATTGGCATCCGCGATGAAGCACGACTGCTCGCAGATTATGGTGACTGCGGTAAACCCGTCTGCTGCAATACTCACCTGCGCGAAATGCCCGCAGTTTCCATGAAAATGGCCAAACTGCAAAAAGCATCACTGGACCCCACAAAAATCTCAGGTCGCTGCGGAAGACTCAAATGCTGCCTGCGATATGAATATGACACCTACGAAGAGCACCGGCGAGAATTGCCGCCCATTGGAGCGACTGTCCTGACAAAAACCGGTCAGGGCCGAGTCCTTTCTCAGGAACTGCTTGCCCGCAAGCTCGTAGTCGCTTTTGAAGATGGACGTCGCCAGATTGCCGATGAATCAGACATTGTCACAGTTATCTCCCGCGGTTCGCGAAAGAATGAGAATGGTGAGGATGACTGAAATTTCAAAACCCGCGCTTCATTCCGCTGGTGCCTCGGATTATCATTCGTGTGTAAACAGCAACGTCGCTCGCCGACTCCTGACCCTCAGATCCGGCTGCGGTTGTTCCAGATTGATGGATTAAGTCTCGATGAAATCGCTCAGCAGCACTTCGTCCAGTACCTACCATCCAGCGGCTTTTCGCTTCGTCTATGCCGCTCTTCGCTACACCCAGCAACAACTCGGACGCCACTCAGGCTCAGAAAAAACCGGTCACATCTCTGGCGCGGAACTGCTCGAAGGTATCCGCCTCCTCGGGCTCCAGTCCTTCGGAATGCTCTGCCCGCTTGTATTCGCCCACTGGGGTGTCAACACCACTGACGACTTCGGCCATATCGTCTTCCAGATGATCGACTCCGGAGACATGCGACGCACTCACGATGACTGCCTTGAAGATTTCTGCGGGGTTTACAGTTTTCAGCAGGTTTTCGTGGATGATTACATCCCCGGAATCAGCTCCGCATTCGACTGAAAAATTACCGCAGCTCACAGACATCTTTGCCCCCGCACACCCGGTTTTCCCTTGTGATTTTCCACGAAGAACCGTACTCTGAGGGTCACGTCAGTTTGCCTGGCCAAGGACTGTCTCATGTCTGCTGTCTCACGCTCCCTCCACGACCTCACAAGATGCCTTGCACAACTACTCTTCGCAGCTGCACTCGGCCTGCGCCTGTTCGCCTGGACCACTGTCACCGCACAGGAGCTGACTTTCACCGCAAAAGTCAAACCTTTGCTGCAGCAGCACTGCATTTCCTGCCACGGCCCTGATGCACAGGAATCCGGCCTCCGACTCGACTCGCTGCGGGCGCTGAACACCGGTGGCAACGCTGGCCCCCCGATTATCCCCGGCAAGCCCGATGAAAGCCTGCTGGTAGTCGCCCTCCGTCGCACAGACTCAACTCTGCAAATGCCGCCGGAAGGCAAACTGCCTGATGATGCCATCGCGACGATTGAACAATGGATTTCCGAGGGCGCCTTGCATCCGGATGGTGCTGTCGTTCCAGCGCAGCCAGCCTTGCCCTTTGTGCCCGAACAAGCTCGCCAGTTCTGGGCCTTCAAACCACTGGAAACACGCCCGATTGAATCACCTGCTGATACCAGCCCCATCGATCCACTCACTGCAAGCCTGCTGCAAAATCAAGGTTTCCAGCGAAACCCGCCCGCCGACAAACTGACCCTGATCCGCCGCGCCTCCCTCATGCTGACCGGTCTGCCCCCGGCTCCCGAAGAAATCGATGCATTCCTCGCAGATGACTCACCCGCAGCATTTGCCACCGTCGTTGACAGACTGCTTGACAGTCAGCAGTACGGCGAACACTGGGGGCGACACTGGCTGGATGTCGTGCGCTATGCCGACTCCAACGGACTCGACGAAAACATCGCTCACGGTAACGCCTGGCGCTACCGCAACTATGTCATACGGTCCATCCAGACCGACAAACCCTTCGACCAGTTCCTGCGCGAACAACTCGCCGGCGATCTGCTGACAGACTCGACATCCGACGAGCAGACTCGAATTGACCAGCTGATCGCCACGGGGTTCCTGGTACTCGGCCCCAAAGTGCTGGCCGAAGGTGACGAAAAAAAATTGATGCTCGATATCATCGACGAGCAACTCGACACCATTGGACGATCCATGCTGGGTCTGACCATCGGCTGCGCTCGCTGCCACGATCATAAATTTGACCCGTTGACTCAGGCCGACTACTACTCACTGGCCGGCATCTTTCAGAGCACCAAAACTATGGAGTCTCTGAAACGCATTGCCAAATGGCACGAAAACACCGTCGCCACAACCTCTGATCGGCAGAAACTCGAACAGCACGAGGCTCAGATCGCGGCAAAAAAGGCCGAAGTTGACTCCCTGCTCCAGCAGGCCTCGGCCGCCGCCGGCTCTGCCGGCCAGCCAATACCTGAGAATCAATTGCCGCAACTGACCCAGCAGCAGTTGGCATCGCTCCGAAGCTCCCTAAAAGAACTCGAAGCTGCCATACCAGAACTTCCGACAGCCATGGGAGTCACAGACACAGAAGCAGCAAACGCTCGCATCCTGCCTCGAGGCAATCATCTGGCCCCAGGACGGCTCGTACCGCGAACCATCCCGGTCGTCCTCAATACAGACAACTCATTCCAGATCCCCGAAGGACACAGCGGTCGCCTCGAATTCGCGAACTGGATCACCAGTACAGCGAATCCGCTGACACCGCGAGTGATTGTGAACCGCGTCTGGAGGTGGCACTTCGGTCGAGGACTAGTTGCCACGGCGGACAACTTCGGTCATCAGGCGGAACCCCCCGTTAACCCGCAACTGCTCGATTGGCTGGCGGCGGATTTCGTCAACAACGGCTGGTCTCTGAAGTCACTCCACCGCCGCATTCTGCTTTCCAAAACCTGGCAGGCAACGGCTGATCGCAGCAATCCCGCAGAACAGGCAGATCCTGACAATCACCTGCAGTGGCGCTGGTCCGTGCAGAGGCTCGAAGCCGAATCAGTGCGTGACTCACTCCTTGCTGTCTGCGGCAAGCTGGACCGCAGCATGGGAGAATCCATGCTGCATGTTAAAAACCGCGAGTTCCTGTTCGACCATACATCGAAGGATCTCACGTCGTACGACTCTTTCCGCAGATCCGTCTACCTGCCTGTCATCCGCAACAACCTCTACGACGCCATGTCGCTTTTCGACTGCACTGATGGCACTGTCCCAAATGGTGATCGCGGCGCGTCAACCATCGCATCACAGGCATTATTCCTGATGAATAGTCCGCTCGTAATTGCTGCAGCTGAACACCTCGCTCAGGATCTGTGCAGCAGCAGTTCTGATTTCACTGCGCGTGCAGCCCGACTGTCGCGGACGGTACTGGGACGACAACTGTCTTCATCTGAGCTTCACGAACTGCAGCATGCAGCGACAGCCCTGCAGGCTCAGTTGCAGGCTGACGGCATCTCCGAAGCCGGGCAGGGCCCGGCCGTCTGGACCAGCCTCTGTCAGACTCTGTTGATGTCCAACGAATTTTTGTACATACGCTAAACAGGTTCCGGTATGCCCCAGCTTGCCTTTACTCGACGTCAGGCCCTGCAAGCCACGGCAGTCGGCTTCGGTGGCACGGCCTGCTCCGCCCTGCTTCACGCAGCCTCTGCGATTGATGCAGGTCACAGCCCGTTCCATTTCCAGCCCCGTGCCAAACGTGTGATCTTCATGTTCATGAAGGGTGGCCCCTCGCAGGTCGACACCTTCGATTACAAGCCTCGCCTGCAGCAGGACGATGGCAAATCGTTGCCGTTCGCAAAACCTCGAGTTCAGTTTGCCCCCACTGGCAACCTGTTGGGATCACCATGGCGATTTCGCCAGCACGGACAAAGCGGCATTCACGTCAGCGAGTTGTTTCCACACGTGGCACGTTGCGTCGATGACATGTGCTTTCTTAATTCCTGCCATGGCACGAACGCGGCCCACGGAGGAGCTGCCCTGAAACTACACACTGGCAGCGACAATTTCGTTCGTCCCAGCATGGGCGCATGGGTCAGTTACGGACTCGGCACAGAAAATAAAAACCTCCCGGCCTTTATCACAATCTGCCCCACACTGGCTCACGGGGGTCGCAACAACTGGGGCTCCGCCTTTCTGCCCGCACACAGCCAGGGAATTCCACTGGGAGTCGCCAGCCAGCCAGCAACAGCTGCAGCAGTGCGATATATCGCCAATCCGCGCTGGTCCACTCTGGCGCAGCGCACACAACTCGATCTGCTGCGATCACTCAATGAACAGCAGTTGCAGCAAAATCCTACCGAAACAACACTCGAAGCTCGCATTCAGTCGTATGAGCTGGCATTTCGCATGCAGACAGAAATGCCTCGCCTGCAGGATCTAACCCAGGAAACTCAGGAAACCCAGGACCTCTATGGACTTAATGACAAAGTCACCGAGAACTTCGCACGACAGTGCCTGATGGCTCGCCGCTTCGCCGAAGCCGGCGTCCGATTCATTCAGGTCACTCACAGTGACGCCTTCGTGCAGTGGGATCAACACGGTGATTTAAGAAAAGGACACACCAAAAACGCGCTCGAAGTGGATCGTCCCATCGCAGGTCTGCTGACGGACCTAAAGCAGCGCGGCCTGCTTGACGACACGCTGGTACTCTGGGGCGGCGAATTCGGCAGAACCCCCACCGCACAAGGCACCACTGATGGACGGGACCACAATCCCGAGGGATTCACGATGTGGATGGCGGGTGGCGGTGTACGTGGAGGGACTCGCTATGGTGCCACGGATGAATACGGCTACTATGCAGCCGAAAACCCCATGCATATCCATGACGTACACGCCACGCTGCTGCACCTGCTGGGCCTGCACCACGAACAACTGACCTGGCGGTACGCTGGTCGCGATTTCCGTCTGACCGATGTTGCTGGTAAAGTACACCATGGCATACTGAGCTGATCGCGAAAGAATCGCCACATTCGCAATCGACGGCAGCTTTGCCCGAAAACAGCAGCGAAACACATTGAATCTTCCATATGTCGCGCCGCAGTATAGGTAGATAAATAATTGCTACCCCGGAACCCCCCGTGACCACTTCTTTTGCCGCACCTTTGATGTGCTCGAAAATGCCCGTGCGCTGCTGAAATCTCAACTACCGGCTCACCTGTTCAAAAAGCTCGATCCAAACTTAATTCAGCCTGCCAAAGAAACGTTCCTCGTCGCTGATGAATACGAAAAGCGACTGGGCCAGTTCTACACCGCTCGCACGCTCAATGGAACCCAAGTTTGCATCTACCTGCTCTTTAAGCACAAAAGCTGGGTTGATCCCAGCATTGCATTGCAACTGCTAAAATATGTTCTCAGAATTCATGCAAGGCTTGACCGCAACTGCCGGTCACCGCAAGTGGTTATTCCTCTCGTCGTCTACCACGGCGAGAAAGTTTGGGACGAACCCACATCGCTGCGAGATGAAATCGATGCGGCTGCAGGCCTGTTGGACTTCGTTCCGGACATGCGGACCATCCTTGTCGACCTGAGTCAGCTGAAGTCGGCATTTTTGCAAAAATTTTCCCGAACTTGATGCCCGCATTCGCGCATTCTGGATCGCACGCTCCAAAGAACTCTCCGCCCAATCGCTTGCCGAGATTTTAAAACTTCTGCCGTACTGGGAAAAATCCATTCACAAAAGGATGCCCTGAACGATACTAAAATTTTCCTATGCTCAGTACTCCACTCTCAAAACCTTGAACCGCTCGAATTTGCGTTCCATGCCCGACAGTTGCCTCATTCGGAGAAAAATGCCCAAATGCCTCGAAGCACTGCTCGAAAGTGGCCGCAATCAGGGCATCAAACGCGGTCTGCTCATCGGACGTATGCGAACTCTGCAACAGATTCTCGCTCAACCTGCCATGACCAGCCAGGAATTGCTGCTCCGTTCCCTGGAAGAATTGCAGACGCTGGCTGCAAAACTTGAATCTCGGCTCAACCTTGATTGATGACTGCACAGTATCCAATCAAAACTCAGGCCCCCCTCCCGCAATCACAAAGGTGATGGGCTTCAATTCACGCTCCTCTGGACTGATTACAGCCGCTCATCCCCATCGTTAGACATTCGCGTTTGCAACTGACTCATGCGCTGCAGCACGTCGTGGCTGTAGGCAGACCCATCCGGTGGCCCCTCGGCAACAATGCGAATTGCCTCCAGCGCATCCTCAGCACGCCCGTCCTGAATCCGGGCATTCAACTGGCTTGCGAACGCCTGAAGACTCCGACGCTGCTGCGCAACCAAAAATTCCCGTGTCGCAAATACACCGCCACCGCCACAAATCAGCACCAGTAAAGTGACTGAAAGCACCGCCAGCGAGTTTTTCAGCCAGCGAATGTTCCATGATTCAGACACAATCCAGCCGAAGATTACCCAGGCCGTCAATAACAGCAGCAGAGTGATGGCGACGTACAGCATGGCCGTTTCCGGTATTCGGCAGGAGAATGGCGGCAGCAAAACAAACAGCTGGCACCCCATGATTATCCGCTTCGGGCGTCTTCGGTAGCGAGTTGAGAAAAACCACGCCACGGTCTCTGGAACTCAGCAGCGGTGAATGAGAAGATCCGGGCACGCAGTCTGCAGTGTACTTGTCGGATTCTGCAGCCTGCACCGATTAAATCACGGGCGGAAACTGCAGTAATGAACGCACGACTGAACACTCATTGGGAACCGCAGCCAGCAGCGGCGGCCTGGCTTTCACATCTCGTAAACGACTACTGCAACAGAAATTCCATAATACCGCATTTCGCCAGTCTTTTGGCCGCACATACCGGTACTCGACTCAACGACTGGATTGATCACACAGAAGTCTGCACTGATGATGGCCTGCTCACCGCCGGCTACAAACTTGCTGCAGACGGCTGGTTCGAACACACCGGTGCACTCCTGCCGCCAGTTCGTGTCTCTGGACGCAAATCGCTCGTACTCCGAGTCGACTCGGTCAGCGATTTTGCCGTCGCCTGCAGTCATCGATTTCCTGTCACCGTCACCGGGCAACCCGGTGATCTGCTGCGACAGGCGTGGATCGCCCCGTCCCAGACTGCTGAAGTGCATTTCGGCGTCATCGAGCGGCATGGCAGCAGCATTCGCCGCGCGACACCGCCCCTTAATGCCGCTGAAAAACAGCAATGGCTGGAAACACGCGAACAATTGCGACTTCGCCCCCGCAACTTCGAAACGCACGAAGCCGCTTTTCAGTCGCTCTCACAACTCCTCGGCACCGCTGTCCGCACCGTTGGAAGTGACACCGCCTGTGACCTGTTCTTCTCCGGCGAACGAACCTTTTGGCAGGGAAGAAATCGTGCCGCTCAGGTACAGTACATGCGGCAATCATCGCTTGGTATGGGCTGGGGAAATCATGATCATCACACCTATCGCAGCAGCCGCGTTTGCTTTGCTCCCATGATTGCCCTGTTCGAACAACTGGGATTCCTGTGCCGAGAACGATTTTATCCCGGACACAACGCGGGCTGGGGTGCACAGGTGCTGGAACACCCGGTTTGCCCTGTAGTGATCTTCGCCGATGTTGACCTGACAGCCGATGAACTGGCTGGCGACTTCGCCCATCAGCCACTTGCCCCCTCCGCAACTCTGGGCACAATTGGACTATGGTGCGGACTCCATGGCGAAGCGCTGTTTTCCGCCGGAATGCATCATCTCGAATGTCAGTTCAACTTTGACGGTGCCCGCCAGCAGCTTGCGGAACTGGGTATCGAAAGCATGCAGCCGTTCACGGATTTCAACTTTCTGCGACAATGCTTTACTCAGCCTGAACGCTGGCCTGTCAGCGAATCCCGCCTGCAAAATCTGCTGGCAGCAGGACTGATTACCCCCGAACAGGCTCAGACTTTCCGCACAGCAGGGGCACCCGGCTCACATCTTGAAATACTCGAACGAAATGACGGTTATCGAGGTTTCAACCAAACCGGAATTACCGAGATTATTCACCGAACGGATCCCCGTCGCAATCAGACCGAGCAGTGACTCAATCACCGCATGCCCCTGCACAGGCGCACATCATGCCATTCCGAATTGTTCAACTCACTGACCTGCACACTTTTCGCAATCCGGAAACACTGCTGAAAGGTGTTGCCACATGGCGCTTTCTCGAACAAGTCATTGAACTCCTGCAACAGATCAATCCCCAGCCTGATGCCGTTGTGATCACCGGGGACCATACACACGATGAACTGCCGGAAACCTACTCAGCAATCAGACAGATCCTGAGGCCGTGGCTTGATCGGCTGTGGCAGGTTCCAGGAAACCACGACGATCGCCTGCACCTGCGTACGGTTTTCAGCGACCGCATCAGCGGAATGAGCAATCAGCCGATTCGCTTCCGATTTGAAGCCCCTGGCTGGCTATGCCTTGGCCTCGACACACACGTGCAACGATCTGTAGCTGGAAGTATCGATGAAGAGCAGATCGAGTGGATCAGCAGACAACTGCTGTCCACCCAGAGAACACGCTGCGCCCTGTTCATGCATCACCCCCCCACATTGCTGAACAGCGTCTGGATGGATGCCATCGGACTTTCAGGACGTGAAATGCTTGCCGAACTTTGCAGTCGCGAAAACCGCATTCAGCTGATCTGCTGTGGACACGTTCATCACGAGTTTCACGGACAACTTGCACAGGCGGCCGTTCGCACCACTCCATCGACCGGAATTCAATTCGCGCCGGACAGCGACAAACCAAAGTTTGTCCCCGGACAGCCGGGCTTCCGCGTTATAGACCTGACTCCAGCCGGGTATTCCACCGAGATCCTCCGCATCAGCGAATCGTCTCATCCTGAATAGATCCCGTCGTAGCCCCCGAGGCGGTTACTCCCACGGAGTCGCATTCAGCTGCTCGGATCCAGACTCCGTAATCAGATAATTGTTCTCCAGCCGCACTCCGCCAACACCCTCCCGGTAACACCCCGGCTCCAGTGTCACCACGTCACCACATCGCAGCACATCCGTACTTTCCGAGACCAGAATCGGAGGCTCGGGGTGCTCCAGCCCAAGGCCATGTCCGGCATGATGCGTCAGCGCCCCCATTCCGTGCTGCTCCAGAGTCGCTGAAGCTGCTTGCCACAACTCACGACAAGACGCCCCGGGACGCAGCAACTGAGCCGTTGTTAGCAGAGTTTCCCGGCAGGCCAGCAACTGATCCGCGGCGGCGTTCGATGGCGTCCCTGCCGGCAGTGTGTTGGTGAAGTCACTGCGATAACCATGCAGAATCACACTGTAGTCCAGAATAAACAGGTCCCCCTCACGCAGGCGGTAATCTGTCGGCAAACCACCAGCTTTGGGCAGCGTGGCATGCGTTGCCCGAAAGTCACCATAGACGATGCAGGGCTCACCAGCCTCCGCCTGCGCTGCTCGCTGAACTTCAAGATACACTTCGAGTTCACTGATACCCGGCTGTATCACCTCGATCGCTCGACGATGACCGGCAGCGCAAGCCTGCATACACCGCCGCAGCAGTGCAACCTCGTCATCGTCCTTGCTGCGACGCAATTCCCGAAGCACATCGCCAAGCGTCTGAGGTTCAGCATTATCGTCGGCAGCAAACTGCCACGCTGCATCTTCAGCCACCATTGCCGCCGTCATCTCCGTCAGGCCCTCAGGCTCAATCAAACCTGTATTGCCTGACCAGCAGGGTCGTGCCTCTGCAATGGCCTGTGTGAGCGCTTCGTGACGGCTGGTCACGGAACGTCGATGCGTATACCAGGGAATAATGATCTCGTCGTCCACAAAGTACGGGCAGCCAGTTGATCGCTTCGCGAAATTGTCAGCCAGCAGCACAGTCTTTCCACTGCGCTGCAGCAGGAGCAACCCTTTCTGATCAGCCGAAAAACTAATGGGATTGACTCGAAATCCGCTCAGATACTGCACGTGTCGAACATCACCCACCAGCAGCCATTCGATCTCTTCAGGAATCTGCTGCCACAATCGACCGCGACGCTGCCGACACCCCTGCTGCGTTAACATCTCTGAAATTTCCTCACTAATCACGTTTGGTCCCGGACCGCAATTCGCGGATTTCGACCCCGAACATAACAGGAAAATCGAGCCTGCCGAAACTGAACGGGCGCAAATTCGCTCGAATTCCAGGTGAATGACTCGGCATCCTGCGATATACTCCCACAAGGGCTTTGCTGCCCTCATGGCCAATTCGGCCAATCCGACCACTCAGCTAAACTGCCGCTCAGCCATCTCCCCCCGGTGCTGCATGAAATCAACCTGCCTGACGACAGTTCTTTATCTGCTGTTCACCATCGCTCCGCTGTACGCTCAAGTGCCTGCAGCCAGTGCCGACAAACCCGTGGATTTCAATCGGGATGTCCGCCCCATCCTCTCCAACCGCTGCCTTGCCTGTCACGGTCCCGATGATGGAAAACGCGAAGCCGGACTGCGCCTCGACGAAGCAGATTCCGCCACAGCTCCACTGCCCTCCGGCAACTTGGCAATTGTACCCGGCAAACCTGCTGACAGCGAATTACTCAAACGCATACACAGCACTGACAATGACATCCGCATGCCTCCCCCGGAATTCGGTAAACCCCTCACCGACGCCGAAAAATCAATCCTGCAGCGCTGGATCGCCCGGGGCGCTCAGTTCGCCAGACACTGGTCATACACCCCGCCCAACCGCCCGCCCGTACCCGCTTCTGATCCCCGGCACTCCGACTGGACTCAAAACTCCATTGATAACTTCACTCTCCAGACAATGCTGGTACGCGGACTGCAGCCGCAGACACAAGCCCCGGCTCATATCCTGCTGCGTCGGGTATTCCTCGACCTGATTGGGCTGCCTCCAACCCCGGAAGAAGCCTCCCACTGGCTGCCCAGACTGACCAGCACCGCAAACGCCGACGGGGTTGATGAACAAGCGTGGCAGCAACTTCTGCTGCATCTGCAGCAACGTCCGGAATATGGCGAGTACTGGGCCTGCAAATGGCTGGACCTCGCACGCTATGCCGATTCGTCCGGTTACGCTGATGACCCCGCCCGCACCATGTGGCCATATCGAGACTGGGTCATCCGCGCATTCAATAGCGGCATGCCCTTCGACCAGTTTACAATCGAACAGATCGCCGGCGACCTGCTGCCTCAGCCAACTGAAGATCAACTGATAGCAACGGCCTTCCACCGTAACACCATGACTAACAATGAGGGTGGAACACAGGACGAGGAATTCCGAAATGTTGCGGTCGTTGATCGAGTCAACACCACCATGGCTGTCTGGATGGGCTCAACGATCAGTTGCGCACAATGCCACAACCACAAGTACGACCCACTGTCGCAGGAAGAGTACTTCCGCGTATTCGCTCTCCTCAACAATACTGAAGATGCCGACCGTGGAGACGATTCACCTAAGCTGCAGTTCTTCACCCAGCCCCAGAAGGAGCGCCGCAGTGAAATTGAACAGCGGCAGGCCGCAATCCAGTCTCTGTTCACAACCGGCACCGATGCCACCATGGCATCGCAGCAAACATGGGAAACCTCATTGCAAAAACCTGTCGAATGGTCGGAACTCGCCCCCGCGCGACTCAATCGCTCAAGTGGTGGTGATGCCAAAATTCAGCCGGATGGCAGTGTGCTGGTAACCAAAGTCGCTGACAAAGACATCTACGTCGCCGACCTGCCGCTGGCGTCACTGCAGCAAAGCTTCAATACACAACCGCTGGCTGCCATCCGGCTCCAGACAATGCCTCTGGCTTCCCTGCCCGGCGGTGGAGCCGGTCACGGCGGTGGCAATTTCGTGATCACCGAAGTTCGAGTAGAATGGCTGCCTGCAGATAATGCGGCCCCAAATGCCCGGTTCATTCGTATCGCCATCCCCGGTCCCTCGAAAATACTGTCACTGGCCGAAGTTCAGGTGATCTCGCAGGGGCTCAATATCGCCACAAAAGGCAAGGCATCGCAAAGCTCCACCGACTTTGACGGACCGCCACAACTCGCAATTGATGGCAATACCGATGGCGATTACTTGAAAAGATCCGTCACCCACACCGCCATCTCTGACTCCCCATGGTGGGAAATTGACCTGCAGACGGAAGTCTCTGTCGAAAAGGTCGTCCTCTGGAATCGTACCGACGGAAATACCCAGTCCCGCCTCGCTGACTTCACAATCACGCTGCTGGACGCGCAGCGACAGGAAATCTCCAGTCGTACCGTGGCGGAATCCCCCAAACCCTCCTCCGAATTCACTCCCGGAAACTCCCGTTCCATTCGAGTCGCTGCTGCCGCTGCAGACTTCTCTCAGGATGGCTTCCTGCCTGAGGAAGTAATCGACGGAAAAACGGAAGCAGAGAATGGCTGGGCAGTCGGAGGTGTTGCCACCGTCAGTCACGAATTGGTCCTCGCACTTGCCGAACCGCTGCCCCTGACCGACGGCGGGGTCCTGCGTCTCAGCATCGAACAAAACGCACCATACGCAGGACATCTGCTGGGCAGTTTTCGCCTGCAGGCCACCTCTAATCCTGCTGCTGTCGCTCTCACCAAAATTCCCGCAGCCATACTGACACTGCTTGAGATACCGGCAGCACAGCGCACCACCGAACAGTCCTCCGAACTGGCCCACTGGTACCGCAGCAATGCCGCCCCGGAATTCGCAGACCAGCGTGATGAGCTTTCCCGGCTGCAAAGGGAACAGACAGCAATGAAACCCGAAGGCTCGGTACTCGTCATGCGGGAACTGCAGGCAGACAAACGCCGCCGCACCCAGCTGCAGTACCGCGGCAACTACCTCGACAAAGGGCCGGAAGTAGATCTCGGAGTCCCGGCGGTATTTCACCCATTGAAAATTGCAGAACAGCCTGCACGGCTCCAGTTTGCGCACTGGCTCGTCAGCAGCGACAATCCGCTGACCGCTCGAGTTCAGGTCAATCGCATGTGGGAAGAATTGTTCGGACGCGGAATCGTACTGACTTCCGAAGATTTCGGCTCTCAGGGCGAACTCCCCACGCACCCTGAACTGCTCGACTGGCTGGCAGTCGAATTCGTGGAATCCGGCTGGGACCTTCGCGCACTGCAGCGGATGATCGTCAGCTCAGCCACCTGGAGACAGTCATCGCTGGTGACGCCTGAAGCTGCAAAAATCGACTCAGACAACCGCTGGCTGGCCCGAGGCCCCCGCATCCGACTGAGATCAGAAACAGTACGCGACCAGGCACTCTCTGTCGCAGGACTGCTCAGCCATAAAATGTACGGACCGCCGGTCAAACCACCACAACCCAGCCTCGGACTTTCTGCCGCCTTCGGCAGTTCCACGGACTGGCAAACCAGCACCGGAGAGGACCGGTACCGCCGTGCCCTGTACACCACATGGCGACGATCCAACCCCTATCCCTCCATGGCGACTTTTGATGCCCCAAATCGCGAAGTCTGCACACTCCGCAGAAATCGCACCAATACACCGCTCCAGGCACTCGTCACACTTAATGACCCCGTTTACGTCGAAGCCGCACAGGCTCTCGCCCGGAAAATGCTGAATACCCCGGGAACTCTTCAGGAAAAACTAGCCAGCGGCCTGCAAACGGCCCTCATCAGAACCGCCCTGCCCGACGAAGTGCATGAACTGAACTCTCTGTTCGAGGACGCTCGCTCCGGATACGTGCAGGATCCTGTGGCTGCCATGAAATTTGCCACTGATCCCCTGGGACCACTGCCCGCTGAAATGAAGCCCGAGGATGCTGCTGCCATGACCGTCGTCGCAGGCATTATCCTGAACCTTGACGAATTGCTGATGAAACCCTGAGTCACACCCCGGGCACAGAGCCCAGGGGGGACTCTTCCAACAATCAACGACAGTGACGTCGTCGCAAATAGCCGCCTCCAGATCCACCGCCAAACACGTCACCATAGATCGGCACTGAATAATACCCGGGCGGATACACCGGGTATGAATAGACAGGCACACCGTAGACAGGACTGCCATAAATCGGTCGACCATAACCGCCCAGTGAACCGCGACCATAAGACCCGCTGAAACTGCTGGGACCGTTGCCAAAACTGAAGCTGATACCAAAGCCCGACCGACTGCGGGAACGGGAATGACGATGATGATGATCATCGTCCGCCTGAGCCCGTCCGGACAGCACCAGTAAACTGCCCAACAACAACACTGCCGCCAGTACTCGCCTCTTCGTCATGACCGATCTCCTTCATAAATATCGTCCGAGGGGATTGTTCGATGGATCGGGCAGAACCATCATTGGCCTCCCTGATCCCGTCACCTTCAGAGGCCAATTGCGTGCCAATCCAGCAAACCGCACTCGAAAATCAATCACAAAACGAAACTCAAAAACAACTTACAACTACATTGCAAAACGGCAGCCGCCTTTGACGGAATCGCAAAGCGCCATCAGACAGATGACACAATGCCATCAATTTCATTCCCCGGTTCGGCAGGAACCACCACTTTCCTTGTATTCCGACGGTTGAGCGTGAGAATGAAATGAAAGATGCTCACCGGGGGCACAGACCTTTCGTCCCCGACCACGTCACGTTGCCTCGGCCCCCGGCTCCAGGACCCTTTCGACCATGTCTCAGAAGCACCTCTCGGATTTCTCACATCTGCACTTCTCAACTCAGTGTGTCCACGGTGGTGTCCACAAGGATCAACAATACAACAGCGTTACCACCCCCATCTACCCAACGTCCACCTTTTACTGGAACTCGCTGGAGTCTCACTCCGGCTACGACTACACCCGCAGCGGTAACCCAACCCGCAAGGCCCTCGAAGAAAGCCTCGCCTCGCTCGAGGGTGGCGCGGGTTGCGTGGCCACCTCGACGGGTATGTCTGCCGTACACTGCGCAATGGCGCTGTTTTCCCCCGGGGACCACATCATCGCACCGGCCGACCTCTACGGCGGCACCTTTCGGCTGTTCGAGCGATTTTTGAAGGAACGCGGACTCAGCTTTACCTTCGTTGACATGACCCATCTTCCCGGCGTCGCAGCAGCCTTCACTCCCCAGACACGCGGTGTCTGGATTGAAACCCCCAGCAATCCCCTCCTCAAGGTGATTGACATCGCTGCCGTTGCTGCACTCGCACGTGAACGCGATGCAGTGTCTCTCTGCGACAACACATTCCTCTCGCCATACCTCCAGCGACCGCTGGACTTCGGTGTCGACATTGTGGTGCACTCCACCACCAAATACATCAACGGTCACTCTGACGTCGTCGGCGGATGTGTTGTTTCAAAGTCGACTGAACATGCAAAACAGATCGCCTGGACCTGCAACGCACTTGGATTGTCCTGCTCGCCATTCGATGCGTGGCTCGTACTTCGCGGATTGAAAACGCTCAGTGTCCGGATAGACGCCCAGCAGGCCTCAGCCATGAAAATTGCACGTTTCCTCGATCAGCATCCGCTGATTGAGAAAGTCTACTATCCTGGCCTCGAATCGCACCCGCAGCACCTGCTGGCGAAACACCAGCAAAAGGGTTTTGGCGCCATGTTGGCATTTGACGTCCGCGATGGTCGCCCGGTCGCCGAACGCGTGTGTATGCAGACACACCTTTTCGATGTGGCGGAATCACTCGGCGGTATCGAATCGCTGATTTCCTTCCCCACAACAATGAGCCACGCCTCTATGACGCCTGCAGCAAGAACTGCTGCAGGAATCACAGAGAAAACAGTACGAGTCTCAGTGGGACTGGAACACCCCGATGACCTGATTGCTGACCTGCTTCAGGCACTCGCAGGCTGAAACACAATGCCCGCAGATTTACGGCCCTCCACTCAGTTGCCGCATCATCCGCTGCCGCCGCTTCCGCCTGACCGGAAGCCTGCTGCGCTAAAATTCCTTGCAGTTCAAGCCGTAAAGTTGGACGACCTAGCCCCAGCAAGTCAGCCGCGCGTGACTGCAGCCCGCCAGCCAGGTTCAAACTTCGCACAACGTTGCAAGTAAATCATGAGTAACTCGATGCAGCACTGGAGCTCTCGAAAAGTCCAGCAAACCCTGAATCGTTGACTCCATCCGCCGAATTTCTTCCAAAATCAACGCACCCTGCTCGCTCGCCAGCTGCAAATCACCACCACCCCGGGCCGCATGCTGCAACAGCAGCTTGACCGATGTCAGCGGATTCCGCAGCTCATGTGCCACACCCGCTACCAGCTCACCAACCGCCGCCAGACACTTCGACTGAATCACCTCCTGACGCACCGACTGCAGCTCCGCCACGAAATACCGCAGACGCTCAACCACCCGCTCAGCCTGACGCTGCACATCCTCAAAACGACTTTGACGAGTAATCCGGAACTCCATCTGACGTAAATCCGAAAACGACTCCGTGTCAACCAACGTCACCGCAATCTGACTCACCTCAGATTCCAGTCGCCGCGCCACACGAAAGCCCAGCAAAACTCCCACTGGCAACCCCAGTACCAACACTGCCATACGCACCAACATCACCCGATAATGCAATATCTCCAGCGACTAACGCTGAATCCGCAACACACTCACGTTCCGATTGCTTAAATCCCACGCTAATTCATCCACCCGGCAAGCCAGATCCGAAAACTCGCGAGTCCGCTCCGGATCACCCAGCCGATCAACAGACCGCCTGATCCCCTCGAGGCCTTAAACACGCTTCAAATCAGTCAGCAGGCCTAAAATCGCACCCCGATCAGCCGCTGCACCAGCTCATTACTCCCTCCCCCCAAACAACGACTCAAGGCGCTCCCGCTCGCCCAGACTGTCCCGCCAGAACTCGCTCAGATCGGCCCCCGTCGAGTCAGTTTCATGCCACTTCTCGACGCAACCAACCACTAAATGACTTAACAGTGATGACGCCTGCGACGACGCCAGATTCCGACTGAACATCTCGTCATAACGAGTCTCAACCAGCGCAGATAAAAATTCGTACCCAGACTCATCGCCAGCCAGACAACGGCCAGAAACAAGACCGGCACAAGCACCTGCCGCTCAAAAATTCGGCTCAGCAGCCGATCAATCAGTTTTCGCATGCCAGCAGTCTGGCGAGCTTCCCACACAGGCACCAGAAAAACAGTTCGCCTGTCACTGCCACTGAAATGACTTTTTGACAATTCCTCCACGCCCACCCGAAACACAGCAGACTTCTTGCCAGCCAGCAAAGCCACTGCAAAGATTTTTTGTCACTTCGCTCGCAGCATCGACTGCAGCCGCGCTACGGCACGCCCCGGATCAGCATCAGACGTCACCGCTGCCCCCACCGCAATGCGACTCGCACCCGCCTCCAACACCTCAGCCAGATTTCTCTCCGAAATCCCGCCAATCGCAAACCATGGAAATGCTCGCTCGCCGGCACACCCAGCCGCTGCGGCAGACACATACGCCAGACCCGGAAACTCAACAAATTGCTTCGTCGTCGACGGAAACACTGGCCCCACTCCCGCGTAGTCGGCACCCGACAATCTGGCGGACTGAAACTGCGAAATTCCATGAGTCGAAAGGCCCACCAAAGACTCACCGGTCACAAGTCGACGACACGCCTCCGCACTCAACTCCTCCTGACCCACATGGACCCCGGCGGCACCACTCAGAACCGCCAAATCAGGCCGATCATTCATCACAAACAATGCCCCGGCAGACTCGCACTCCCGCCGCAACCAGATCGCACGTCGCAGCACCTCAGCATCACCCAGCGTCTTCTCACGCAACTGCACAATGTCCGCCCCGCCCTCCAGAATCATACGCACCGTTTCCTGCCACGAATAGCGACACTGCGATTCTGTAACCAGCACATACAACGCAGCATTCCGCAGACGTTCACGCCGCTTCAGACCCTCCGTCGACAATCCGACATTCGCCGCCCCACACAACTGCTGCTCCAGAATATACGAACGATATCGCAGGCGTTTCATCGCCCCCGCAAACTCACTGTCCAGCAGTTTCCCAAACTCCTCCAGACTTCGCAGCGATTCCTGGACACGCCGCAGATTCGCCACCAACAGCCCCCCTCCATCCCCCCGCTGCTGCTCCGAAGCCAGCGTCACTCCCGCCCCCACATCCCCCGCCGTATCACGACTCAGCAGACGTTCAGCACTGCCGGGACGCAGTCCCGCCACTCGGCCCTCAGCCTCACACAACTCATGACGCAACTGCTTCAACCCAGTTGCCACCGCACCGTCATCACACACAAATCGACCGTAATCCTCAAGCACTCGCAGGCCCTCACGAGCCCGGTTCAGGCCGGCATCCAGTACACGCAGTAATCCACGTTCAGGCTTCACGCCCGCACCAGGTACACCAGTTGCGCGACTCTCAGCACCCCACACCAGCTCGCCAGGCTCCAAAACCAGCCGTTCCACTGCTTCACGAGGAAACAGCAACTGCCGTAACTCCACCTCCGAAATGCCTCGTGAACCGAAAATCACCCGCAACTCTGCACAATGCTCAAACACCGCCAGCAACAACACCGCACTCGTAATCGCTCCGTCCGCCGTTTCACGCCGAGCAACCTCACGCGCACGCTCCAGCAGACGCCGAAAACTCTCGGGATCCGACACGTGCGTCAGTGCATGAGCTGCCCCGCAGCCACTGCCCTCAGACTCCAGTTGCTCGGCAAATCCCGATACCGCCTCCGCAGTTACGCCCGCTGGCAGCAACTCCCGCAAATCACTGGCCACAATCCTGCAGTCCCGCAGACAACCAGCAGCCAAAGACTCATCGCTCAACAGACTCAACAACAGCACCGCTGACCAGTCGTCCTCGCCCACCGCGTTCCGCGATACACGCCGACACAACTCCACCGTCCGCTCGGCCGCCGGAGTAAATCCCCAGACCCGACTGCGATTCATAACACAGCCTCCAAACCCCCGGCGGCAATCTCCATCGATCGCGCAAATGCCTGACGCAGATCATCCGGAATTCGAGTCGGCCGCTGCAGCTGATAATTGAACACCACCACCACACAGCGAGCCGTTGCAACGGCCTGCCCCTGCTCTCGGCTCAACACCACATGCTCCAGTTCAACACTGGTGTTCCCCAGCTTCCCCACACGAGACCCCACAATCACCTCATCCGGAAATCGCAGTTGGCGTCGATAGTCACAAGTCAAACTGGCAACAATTGGCCCGAGCCCCGCGTTCGTCATCCCCACTCCCGAGGGACACGCCGCCAGCAAATCTATCCGAGCGGATTCCAGCCAGCGAAAATACACCACATTGTTCACATGACCAAACGCATCCTGATCGCCCCACTGCACGGGCAGTCGAGTCACAGTGTGGTAACCACGCAGCAATCCCCTTACCGAGGCCTCCCGCTCCGTACTCATCATACGCTGCCCTCCACACCCGCAACCACACACCGCTTACCATCCCGGCGGATAGCCACTACCGGCACACCCGAAAGCTTCACCACCGCCAGCCCAACTCCTCCTGCAGAGCCAGTCTCGAGTTGCACCGATGTCAGACTGCCCAGCAATGCCCCGTCAGCTGAATGCAGTTCAGCCCCCACCCATGACAGTCCGTCCGCAACATCAAGTCCTGACAGCAGCACCCGCCGCAAAGCCCGATTGATATGCCCCATCGCATCTATTCGAGCAATCGGTTCCTGCCCCAGATAACAACCTTTCTGAAAAGAAATCGCCTGCCGATTCCTGTCCGCTTCCGGCGCCAAATGTTCGCCTGAAATATCGACACCCACCAGCGGATAACGCTCCGCAATTCGCCAGTTGAGGAACAACTCATCCGTCGCCGCTTCTGCATCAGCCCCTAAACTGCCTGACACTGCCTGCTCGCCGACAGCCAGCACACACATCACGCCGCACGACCAGCGAAACACATGCCGCACTCCATCTCCCGACAGTTCTGCACAACCCGGCACCGCGTCTGCAGACTGAACTACAGGCAACCGCCACAACTCACCTTGCTCACACTCCGAGACACCACGTACCTGCACATCCTCGGTGATGATGTAACGATCCAGATGCTTCAAAAGTGCAGTCTCGGCACCCGCTAATCCCAGCACATGAATCTCATGCCGAGAAGGCAGTGACAGTACATAGCCATGCGCCAGTACTCGCGCCTTCACATCAACAAAAAACGCCTCGACCGACCGACCCTCCGGCAGATCACGCACAGCATTCGTGCAGAAATTATGCAAAAATTTCGCCCGATCCCGACCAGTTACCAGAATTCGCTGAAATCGCAGAGTCGCTGACATCACTGAAAACCAGTCAAACAAATATCTTGGTAGGAATTCGACTCCGCCCACAGTATACTACGACGCGAGCGAAAATCAGACCCGCCGCGTGGAAATCGGGGAATCCGGAAAATCTGCATGCACTCCACCGCCTTCAGCCGTCGCTCGCTGCTCGCCTCCTGCACCGGACTCGGATTCGGCTCCCTCGCCCTGCGGGCACTCGAAGCTGACAACGCCATCAGTCCCCTGCAACCGCTCAACCCCAGACTACCGGTCGCCGCCAGCAAAGCCAAACAAATTATCTTCCTGTTCCAATACGGCGGTCCCAGCAGCTTTGACCTGCTCGACTACAAACCGCAACTCCTCAAACTGCACGGTCAGCCCGTCCCAAAATCCATCCGCGAGCAGCCCGATCGCGTGGGCGGCGTCTTTCAGCACTGCCGCGATGAACTGATGGCCGGCCCTTGGCGCTGGCAACAACACGGCCAAAATGGACTGTGGGTCTCCGAACTGCTGCCCCACACCGCACGACACATCGATCGACTGTGCCAGATCCGCTCCATGGTCAGCGAAAGCTCAAACCACGCCCCAGCCACCTACCTCCTCAATACCGGCGCCATCCTCGGCGGCAAACCCTCGCTCGGCTCCTGGATCACCTACGGACTCGGATCGCTCAACCAAAACCTTCCCGGCTACGTCCTCCTCTACAAAGTCGCCGGACTCGGTGGTTCAGCCAACTGGAGCAACGCGTTTCTGCCAGCCGCCTTCCAGGGAACCCAGTTCCGCCACCAGGGTGACCCCGTACTGAACCTCCGCCCGCCCCAAAATTACCTCCCCTCACAACGCGATACACTCGACTTCACCCGCACTCTCAATCAGCGACATGCAGCGCAGCACCCCGCACACGAACAGTTGGAAGGCCGCATCGCGTCCTACGAATTGGCTTGGCGCATGCAGTCAGAAGCCATTGACATCGGAGAACTGTCCCAGGAATCCCCGCAAACACTTGACGCCTATGGACTCAACAGCGCAAACACCAGCATGGCCACCTACGGCCGCATGTGCCTGCTGTCACGCAGACTGGTCGAAAAAGGTGTGCGGTTCGTACAGATCTATAACGCCGTCGATAAACTTGGCTGGGACGGCCACGACAACAACACCGACTACAATATCCGCAATGCAGCACAGACCGATCAGCCGATCGCCGCTCTGCTGCAGGACCTCGACCAGCGCGGACTGCTCGACTCCACACTCGTTCTGTGGGCAGGCGAATTCGGACGCACCCCCATGATGCAGGGCAACTCAGGTCGCAACCATAACCCATTCGGATTTACCGTCTGGATGGCGGGCGCCGGAGTCCAGGCGGGAACAGTGATCGGATCCACCGACGAAATCGGCCTGCGCGCCGTTGCATCACCGCAGTCCGTTAAAAACCTGCACGCCACACTTTTAACCGCACTCGGACTGAACCCCGACGAACTCAGCTTCGATCACCTCGGTCGACAGGAACGACTGACAGGCGTTGCTGAAAGCTGGGAAATTATCCCCGGAACACTCAGCTGACAGCCCTGCCCCTTTGGTGCAGCACACCCAGCCGTGTCAGTTCAGCAACCAGTAAATCTGTCCGCTGGTACGTATGCACGTGAATGCCAAAGCCCGCTGCTGCGTCCGTATAAGCAGCAATATCGTCCGTGTAAAAGCATTCCGCCGGGGCACACTGAGCCTCAGCCAGCGCCGCCCGGAAAATCCGCTCATCAGGCTTCATCACGCCAACCTCATAAGACACCACGCGTGCATCAAGGTACTCAAGGACGCTAAAGTGACGCTCGATGAAACGGACATGAGTCAAACTGGTGTTGGACAGCAGCACCAGCCGCTGACCCACCGCCTGCAAACGCTGCAGCACCGGCACAATGCTTTCATTTAGCCAAAAAATGTCAGCAGCAGCCTGCCGCACGTCCTCCAAAGCCAGACTGCGCCCGCATAACTGCTGCAGCTGCTCAAGAAAATCCTCCTCGCTCAACTCGCCGCGCTCCATCATCCACTGCCGCTGTTCGGCAATCAAAAATTGTCGCACCCGAGTCTCTTCCAGACCACACAGCTCTGCAAAGTTCCTGCACATGCGATCGTGCGAAAAATGCACCAGCACATTGCCCATGTCAAAAAAACAGGTCCGGATCGTCATCGCTGCTCCGTCTGCAGAACACATTCCCCAATTTTTTTCGCGCCGGCATGACGCCGCTGCCAGCACCTTGTTATAAGACACTCTTACCGCCTCAGGCAATTCTGGCGCAAAGGCCAACGCATGAACCGCAGGACCGGGAATCACTCGCTCATCGCATCCGCACCCCCCGCAACCACTCGACTAAAGCGGTCCGCCGGTGTCCGCACCGCAGCCATGCTGTTCGTGACCCTGCTGACAGCCTTCGCCTGGGCCGGCAGCACCCCCGATGCCCTTTCCGACTGCCAGCAGGCATGGCAGACCGGTGATTATGCCAAATGCCTCGAATTGGCCACTGTCGCGATTGATACACGCAGTTATGGCGAAGAGTGGCCCATCCTGAAAGCCCGCGCCGAACTGGCACTCGGCAAATACCCTGCAGCACTCGAATCCATCGCCGCCGGCATCGAACGTTATTCCTGGTCCGTTCGACTGCAGCAACTGCGAATCGAAGCAGCACTCGCAAACGGCAATCGCGAAATGGCCGCCGCCGCCATCAGCGAAGTCGAAAAACTTGCCAGCACTGCCTCATGGCGTTATACCGATGCAGATGACCTGACCTGCCTCGGAGAAGTCGCACTGCAGCTGGGCGCTGACCCAAAAGCCGTTCAGGAAGGCTTCTTCGAACGCGCTCGTCGCAATTACCCTAATCGCCCCGAAGGATTCGTCTCCGCTGCCCGACTGGCGCTCGACAAAGGTGACCCGGCCTTCGCTGCCGAACTGCTCAAACCAATCCTGAAGCAGTTCCCCGATCACGCCGAAATCCTGTTCCTGCTTTCTGAAGCCCTTGCCGGCAGTGACAGCCAAATGTCAGTGCAGCTCAGAAATCAGGCACTCGAAAAGAACCCCAGCCTGTTCCCTGCACTCCAGCGGGTCGCGGAACAACAGATCGACGCAGAAAACTACGAGGGTGCCGAACGCACACTGCAACAAATGCTGGCTGTCAATCCTCATCTCCCCGCCGCTCACGCTCTGCGAGCAGTCATCCGCCACCTGCAGGGCAACCCAACAGCCGAAGCAGAAAGTCGCGCCGCCGCGCTGCAATTCTGCCTCAACAGCCCCGAACCCGATCACCTCATCGGAACTCGACTGTCACGCAAATACCGCTTTGCCGAAGGTGCAGCAGCTCAGCGGCAAGCACTGGAGTTTGATCCGGCCTGCAATAAAGCTCGCACCCAGCTGGCACAGGACCTCCTGCGACTGGGCCAGATCAGCGAAGGCTGGCAACTGGCAGAAGAAGCCGGTAAGGCCGATCAGTACAACTCCACACTATTCAATCTGCTGCAGCTGAAAGACAGCCTGGGACGTTACACCACCATCAAAACAGATCACTTCGAAATTCGCATGGAACGCGGTGAAGCCGCCCTGTTTGGTCCTCGAGTAGCCACACTGCTCGAAGAAGCCTGGCTGCAATACACAACTCGATATGAACACCAGCCTGAAACGCCGGTCTTCGTTGAGATCTACCAGCGAGCAGACGACTTTGCCGTACGCACCTTCGGTATTCCGGATGTGACCGGCTTTCTGGGAGTCTGCTTCGGGCGAGTTGTGACAGCCAACAGTCCCGCCAGTCGCCGTGACAGCCCCGTGAGCTGGGAATCTGTTCTGTGGCACGAATTCTGCCACGTCGTTACGCTTCAGAAAACAGGTAACCGCATCCCGCGGTGGCTCAGCGAAGGTATCTCCGTTTACGAAGAACGGCTCCGCGATCCGCGCTGGGGCCAGCAGCTCACACCGGAGTTCCGGGATCGCATACGTGACGGGCGAGCAGTCCCGATCGCCCAGCTCAGCAGTGCGTTTCTGAACGCCGGCTCAGGCTCCGATCTGAATTTTGCTTACTATGAGTCATCGCTCGCCGTTGAGCACATCATCACAATTCATGGGTTGCCCGCACTGAACGCAGTGCTCACCGATCTGCACGGCGGACTGCAGATCAATGACGCCCTCGGACGACACTGCGGCGGCCTCGAATCTCTGCAGGCATCCTTCGAACAGTTTGTGCGGCAGCAGGCCGATAAGCTGGCTCCGACCGCGGATTTCTCCAAAGAACCTCTGCAGACACTGAAGGAAGCTGATCTACCCACACTGGCAGAATTCTGCCGGCAAAATCCGCAGCACGTTCCAGCCCTGCTGCTCCTCGCACAAAAGCAACTGCAGGCAAAAGACAGTGCGGCCGAGCAGACACTGCGGCGTCTGCTGGAAATCTATCCCCAGGATCTCGGCACCGGCGGCGCACGCCCGCTGCTGGCTGAGTTTTATCGCGAACAGAGTGCTACTGACGCAGAGCGACAAGTCCTGACCGAACATCTGCAGAGGACAGCTGACGATGTCCGGGCCGCGCTGCGATTGCAGGAACTTAGCCTGACAGCTCAGGCATGGCCCGACGTTATTCGTTACGGCCAGCAGATTTTTGCCGCCGATCCATTCCGCACTGAAGTTCATGAACGCATGCTGCAGGCCGGCCAGGCCACCGGTGATGTCGCTGTCATGTCCGCAGCCCTGCAGCGCCTCCTGCAACTACAGCCGAATGATGCTGCACGGCTCAATTTCCGACTGGCCCAAGTGCTGCAGCCGACCAGCCCTGCTGAAGCCCGACGTCGTGTTTTGCTGGCACTGGAACAAAGTCCAAGATATCGCGAAGCCCATCAGTTTTTGCTCAGCCTGCAGCCAGAACCAGTTCTTCCGGCAGTGCCCGAACCCGACCCGACCCCCGAAAACTGAAGACGGTCGGCCAATTGGTGCTCATTCGAGGTGCTTCTTCGTTCAAAACCCGCCCCAGCGATTCCTCATGGCTTCCCCCAAATAGCTGCACAAAGGCATGCTCCTGTGATTCCTGCGCCGCAGATCGCCGCCGTGTCGCCAGGCATTTTCACCCCGTATCAGCCTCGATCACCACAAACCCGTATTCATCCGTGGCACGTTTTCCCTTGCAGCGAGCCTGCATTTTGCTTCACAGGCCTAAACGAGTATAATCAGGTTCGGATCCTGCCCTCCGTTGGGCTGTCTGCTTCCCCGTTCTGCTCGTGGGAACCAATCGTCAAGCCTCGATTTTTGTTAACTTCTGATTTCCCTCTGTCCTCGGGCCCTCGCCCGTCAATACCCCACCATGCCTCGCTACGACTTCCGCCGAATTGAATCCCGCTGGCAACAGTACTGGGAACAGCATCAGACCTTCAAAGTCCAGGACTGTGTAGCGGACAAACCTAAGCTCTACGTGCTGGACATGTTCCCGTACCCGTCGGGAGAAGGCCTGCACGTCGGACACCCGGAAGGCTACACCGCTACGGACATCGTCTGCCGCTACTCGCGTATGCGTGGCAAAAATGTACTGCACCCAATGGGCTGGGATGCATTCGGCCTGCCGGCCGAAGAGTTCGCTCGACGAATGAACGTGCATCCTCGCATCAAGACCGAACAGAACATTAATACGTTCCGCAAACAGTTGAAGATGCTTGGCTTCAGTTACGACTGGAGCCGCGAGTTGTCCACCACGGATCCGGACTACTACCGCTGGACGCAGTGGATCTTTCTGCAGATCTACGACACATGGTATGACCCGACCTGTGAATGGACTGGTCCGGATGGCGTGCAGCGACGTGGTCGCGGGCGATCAGTTTCCGAACTGCCAATTCCCGAGTCCGTGACAGCCGCCGGCCAGCAGGCTGTCCGTCGCTACCAAGATCAGCACCGACTGGCGGTCCTGACCGAGGCTCCTGTGAACTGGTGTCCGGAACTGGGCACAGTGCTGGCCAATGAAGAAGTGGTGGATGGTGCCAGCGAGCGTGGCGGGCATCCGGTCATTCGCATGAATCTGAAGCAGTGGATGCTGCGAATCTCGCTTTACGGAGATCGGCTGCTGGACGAACTTACGGACCTGTCATGGCCCGAGTCCATCAAGCTGATGCAGCGGAACTGGATCGGTCGCAGCATCGGGGCTGAAGTCGATTTCCAGGTGGCAGCGACCAGCGATGCTCAGGCCACGTGGCAGACGGCTCGCGCTGTATCCGGCTTTCCCGTACGACCAGAGCCCAGCGTCATCCGCATCTACACGACTCGCCCGGATACTCTCTATGGCGTCACCTACATGGTGCTGTCACCCGAACATCCCCTTGTCGACCAGTTGACAACGCCGGACCAGATGCAGAATGTGCAGCAGTATCGACACCAGGCATCGCTGAAATCTGAACTCGAGCGAACAGATCTGGCCAAAACCAAGTCCGGAGTGTTTACAGGCAGCTATGCCATCAATCCGGTCAACGGGCAGCCGGTTCCGGTGTGGATTGCTGACTACGTGCTGATCAGTTACGGCACAGGCGCGATAATGGCTGTCCCCGGCCATGACGAGCGTGACTACGAGTTTGCTCGACAGTATAAAATCCCGATCGTACAGGTGGTGGGGGCTGCCTCCGAAACCAGCCCCCAAGCCGATCTTTCGCAGGCTGCATTCTGCGAGCTGGGTATTGCCATGAATTCCGGTCCGTGGGATGGTCTGCCCACTGAAGAGGTGAAGCAGCGCATCACCGCCGACCTCGCTGCTCAGGGCCTCGGACGCCAGGCCGTAAATTTCCGTCTCCGCGACTGGCTGTTCAGTCGTCAGCGTTATTGGGGTGAACCGTTCCCAATTTGGCATGAGCTGGATGATCAGGGTCAGCCCACAGGTCTGCTCCGCGCTGACCCCGTAGAAACGCTGCCGGTGCTGCATCCGCATGTCGAAGACTTCAAGCCCACCGGAACTCCGGAACCCATGCTCTCAAAGGCCACCCAGGACTGGCTGTACCGGACGGCAGAAGACGGAGTTCGACTGAAGCGTGAAACGAACAGTATGCCACAATGGGCCGGCAGTTGCTGGTATTACCTGCGATTCTGTGACAACCGAAATTCGCAGCACTTCATCGACCCGGAAAAGGAACGCTACTGGCTGCCCGTGGACCTTTATGTTGGCGGAGCCGAACATGCGGTGCTGCACCTCCTATATTCCAGGTTCTGGCACAAAGTGCTGTTCGACCGCGGTCATGTCAGTCACCCCGAGCCCTTCCGCAAACTGGTCAACCAGGGCATGATTCTTGGTGAAAACGGCGAAAAAATGTCGAAGTCTCGGGGCAACGTCGTGAACCCCGAACAGGTGGTGAATGACCGCGGCGCTGATGCACTGCGACTTTATGAAATGTTCATGGGCCCGCTGGAACAGGTCAAACCATGGCAGACCAGCGGTGTCGAAGGCGTCTATCGGTTTCTCAGTCGCGTCTGGCGCATGATTGTGGACGACCGTGCTGAACAGGTGCAGCTGGACAGTTCCGTACAGGATGTCCCGGCAACCCCCGATCAACTGCGAATCCTGCACAAAACAATTCGTGCTGTTACGGATGACATTGAGCGGATGGCCTTCAATACGGCTATCAGCCGGATGATGGAATTCACCAACGGAATGTCTGATCAGGAAGTGCGGGCGAAGTCGGTGCTGGAGCAGTTCATACTGCTGCTAAGCCCATTTGCACCACATATCGCTGAAGAACTCTGGTTTGCACTCGGGCATACCACAACTCTGGCATACGAACCTTGGCCGGTTGCTGAGCCGCAGTGGCTGATTGAGAATTCGGTGGAAGTGCCGGTGCAGGTCAACGGAAAACTGCGAGCTCGTCTGGTGGTGCCCGCGGGTACCACTGCCGAGGTACTGCAGGCGACTGCAGAGGCGGATGAAACTGTACGCAGGCAACTGGAAGGCAAAACAGCTGTCAAAGTGATTGTCGTCCCAGGGCGTCTGGTCAATTTTGTAGTGAAGTGACCTATGCGGCGAATCGGCATTCTGACGGCAGGTGGTGATACTCCGGCTCTCAACGCCACAATTTACGGAGCAGTGCAGCGCGCAAATGCTCTGAAAATCGAAGTGGTGGGACTCCTTCGCGGCTACGCAGGACTGCTGGATCCCAGACTTCCGCACGTTCTGCTCAACCCTCTGTATTCCATTATCCCCGAACTGGATCCCTGCAAGGGCGGCACGCTGATCGGATCGTCGCGAACCTACCTCGATCATAACTCAACCGAGCATTTGCAGACCGCGGGTCGCCATGCGGCAAAACTGCAGCTTGACGGGCTTATCTGCATTGGTGGTGACGGAACAATCAATGGAATGCAGCCACTGGCTGAAATGCTGCCGTGTGTCCTCGCACCCAAAACCATCGACAATGATCTGGGACTCAATTATCCCGGAGAAGCCGATGAGTGGCAGCGGCCGGCCGGGGCAGACGGACCGACCGTGCGTGGCGTCAGAAATCGCGATACACTGCGACTGGAGGACATCATCAACTATGCAACTCCGGGATTCGCCACGGCCGTCTTTGTGGTGGTTCAGATGGTCGAGCGTTTACGAACGACCGCGGAGAGCCATCATCGAATTGCCGTTGTGGAGGTGATGGGACGTCAATCTGGATACATCGCGCTGGGTGCGGCGTATGCCCAGCCCGACATTATCCTGATACCCGAAGTTCCCGTCGATCCGCAGCAACTGACTCGGCAGGTATCCCTCATCTATGATCAGCAGCAGAACGTTGTGATCGTGGTTGGCGAGGGTGTGCAGGGGCTTGACGGCCGTGAGCTGGGGGCAACGTCGCCGGCATTCGACCCGGCGGGTAACGTGAAATATTCCGGTGCGGCGGACGCCATCGTCGGCATGCTCGAGAAAAGCCTCAGCCCCGATCTGTTCCTCGAAACTCGGCGATTTGAGTCTGACAGCAGCCCGCTGTTCAGCCGTAAGGTGGGACACACTCAAAGGGGCGGGCGTCCCATTTTGTTTGATCGTTTCGCTGCAACCCAGCTGGGCGGTAAAGCCGTCGAACTGCTGGTAGCTGGATACAGCAATGAAATTGCCACGCTGCAGTACAGCACGACCGAGGGTTTCACGTTCCGATCAATTGCCGCCAATCGCCTGCGTGATCGCTGGGGCGAAATTCATCCGCGAGAAGTGCATCCCAGCCTGTATGATGCCGGGCGCATGCAGTTGTCATCTCTCGGCATGGAATATCTCAAACCAATCTTCACTCGCGCTGTTGGGGCTGATGATGTGGAGTATATTCGCCGCGAGGTATTCGATGCGGGTTGTCTGAGCAATCGCTATCAAAGCATCAATTCGGACATTCGTCGCCGCATCCGCTATGTATAAGCAGAGTCTGCAGCAGTGGTTTTTTAATGGAAGAGCAGGTTTGGCAGTGAGCGATCAGAGTCAGAACAGTAATCAGGCAGTGTCAGCAGGTCGTGGTACACTGCTCGTGGTTTTTCTGACGGTCTTCATCGATCTGCTGGGCTTCGGCATTGTGCTTCCGCTCCTGCCGCGTTACGGGGCCTGGTTCAGTGCCTCGGGGTGGCAACTCGGAGCATTGATGGCCTCCTTCTCCGCAATGCAGTTTCTGTTTGCACCGCTCTGGGGCGGTTTATCCGACCGCATCGGTCGACGGCCGATTTTGATGCTGGGCCTGCTTGGTTCGGCGTGGTCTTACGGCCTGTTTGGTTACGTGTCGTCTCAGGGACGCGAGTTTCAGTGGCTGGGCATGGGCGCCCTCGCGTGGCTGTTCATCGCACGCATCGGAGCGGGCATCGCGGGAGCCACAATCTCAACAGCACAGGCCGTCATTGCTGACTGCACCGAAGCCAAAAACCGCGGTCGCGGCATGGCCATGATCGGCGCAGCATTCGGCATAGGCTTTACCTTTGGACCGCTGATCGGTGCCGCCTGCGTGTCTGAGGACAACGCCGTCGCCATGAACACAGCCCAGTTGCAGTCGATGAATCACTGGGAAAACCTGCAGGAACCAGTCTCAGCAGCGGAATTCCTGCAACAACTGGAAGCTGCCGGCCCTGTGGATGACGCCAGCCTCGCCTCAGTGAACCTGCTGCTGGCCCAGCCAATGCCAAAATCACAACTCAAATCCATACTGACCACTCCGCCATCAGGCCTGCCCGGCTATGTTGCCTGTGCACTGTCACTGCTGGCACTGCTGCTGGCAGCAGTGAAACTGCAGGAATCGCGGCGTCCCGGCGGCATTTCCGACCACCGCGGGTTTCACCCCGGTACGGTGCTGCGACATCTCGGCAATCCCCGACTGTCGGTCATTCTGGGCGCCGTTTTCGTCACCACATTTGGATTCGCACAATTTGAAAGCACTCTGTCGCTGCTGACTCAAAAGTTTGGTTACAGCAGCCGCTGGAATTACCTGCTCTATGCCTACGTAGGCTTCGTGCTGTCTCTCGGACAGGGCCTGCTGGTGCGGCGGCTGCTGCCTCGAATCGGTGAAACTCGAATGGCCCTCGCGGGCATTCTGCTGATGACCGTCGGATTCTGCCTGATTGCTCTGACTGGTCTGAGGATTCTACCGGCAGTTGCTCTATGGGCGATACTGCCAGTCGTGGTTATTGGCTTCTCTTCTGTGAATCCTTCGCTGCAGTCACTGTTGTCCCGTGCCGCCGGCTCCGACGAACAGGGAATGGTGCTGGGCACCGGTCAAAGCCTGTCATCGCTGGCTCGTATCCTCGGCCCCGCCCTCGGAATCGCACTGCTGCGTCAGGGGGCTGCACTGCCCTATTTCCTCGGTGCAGGTCTGATTCTCTGCGGAGGACTGCTGGTCACTCGAATTCGCTCGACCCCACCCGGTACCGCAAATGGTGAGCAGCGTGCATGAGCGATTCTGAAGATGCACCGCTGCCGTTTGACGCCGTTAATGCGACTCCCGGCACACGCAACATTCGGCTGACTCTGGCCTATGACGGCACAGACTATAACGGCTGGCAGGTGCAGCCTGATCGACCGTCAGTGCAGGCCTGTGTGGAATACGCTATTCAAAAAATTACCGGGGAACAGCGGCGGGTCTATTGCGCTGGACGCACGGATGCCGGAGTCCACGCGCTGGGCCAGGAGGCCAATTTTTTCACACTCAGTCGCATTCCCGCAGCCAGTTTCCGACCGGCCCTGCAGACGGAGTTGCCCGATGACATTGTCCTGATACGTTCGCAGGAAGTTCCGTGGGGATTTCACGCAACATTCACAGCCATTCGCAAAACATATCGCTACGTGATTCACGATGGAGCTGTCTGTACGCCGTTCCTGCGACGCTACTGCGCCCACTCGCGTTTTGCCCTCGACGCGGAACGCATGCATCAGGCTGCAGCCTGCCTGCTGGGAACCCACGACTTTCGCTGCTTCGAAAAAGAGTACCCGAACAAATTCACGAGTGTGCGAACAATCATGGATGCCAGGGTTTATCGCAGTCACTGCTGGCCCATCTGGCAGGGCAATTACGGCTGGGGACAGCAAGCGACAATCGCGCCGTCAGCAGAAACAGACACACCGCCATTTGTAGTCTTCGAAGTGATGGCCAACGGATTCCTGTATAACATGGTCCGAGCCATCGTCGGGACTTTGACGGACATCGGCCGAGGCCGTCAGCCGGTGGATTATCTGCAAACCGTGATTCAGTCGCTGGATCGCGCCGCAGCAGGGATGACAGCGGTGCCCCAGGGACTGTATCTGGTCAATGTGGAATACCCCGTCAGCGAATCAGCACCGTAAGCCCCCGCAGCGTCACACCAAAATATCTCGAATCACCCGTCCGTGCACGTCTGTCAGTCGCATGTCCCGGCCACCGAAACGATACGTCAGCCGCTCGTGATCCAATCCCAGCAGATGCAGTATAGTCGCATGCACATCATGAATATCCAAAGGATTCTCCACAGCACTCATGCCCATTTCATCGGTAGCCCCGAATGTCATCCCGCCCCTGACTCCACCGCCTGCCAGCCAGATCGTGTAACCGCTGACATGATGATCACGCCCGTCAGTACCTGAACTGTGAGGTGTGCGTCCCATTTCTCCGGCCCACACCACCAATGTATCATCCAGCAGACCTCGCTGTTTCAGATCCCTGATTAGCGCTGCAACGGGCTGATCAGTGATCCGCGCGTTCTCTGCATGCCTAAGTTTCAATTCGCCATGCTGGTCCCACGGAGAATTGTTGCTATGAGTATTCGGACAGGTGATCTCCACAAACCGAACTCCGGCTTCCACCAGCCGCCGCGCTCGCAGACACTGCAAAGCGTACAACTGGTCATACGAATCCGTGCGGTCTGCACCGTACATTGACAGTGTTGCAGCCGTTTCCTTCGAAACATCACACAAGTCGGGCACCAAAGTCTGCATGCGAGCCGCCGTTTCGTAATTGCGAATCGACGACTCAATCTCGTCAGCACCACCCTGACGTTCTGAAAACTGCCGATCCTGCCCGCGCAGAAACTCCAGTTTGGCCTGCTGCAGGTCCCGCGAATCCGCCGGAACGATGTTGTCCACCGGAGTTCCCTTTGCACGCACCAGAGCCGCCTGATGCATCGCCGGCAAAAATGAACTGGAAAAATTCTGAAAACCTCCGTTCGGAATCCAGTCGTTGTTCAGCAGTACGTAACCCGGCAACTGCACATTCTCACGACCCAGTCCCCAAGAAATCCATGAACCAATGCTCGGAGCCGCTGCGATCGAACGTCCCGTATGCAGCAACAATGACTGAGCACCGTGCAATGGAGTCTCACCCGTCATCGAACGTACCACACACAGTTCATCGACCACCTCGGTCACCCGCGGAAACAAACTGCTGACCCACAGCCCGGACTGACCGTGCTGATGAAACTTCCACGGACTGCCCAGCCACTTTCTGCCCGCACTCACAGCCTGCGAACGAGTATCCGGTCGCCATTTCGCCGGCTGTCCGCTGCGTTCTGTCAGGATCGGCTTGGGATCAAACGAGTCAACGTGTGATACCCCCCCGTCCATGAACAAAAAAATCACTCGCTTCGCTCGCGGAGCAACATGCGGCAGTAAATCAGCACGAAAACCCTCATCAGCAGCCAGGCCCTGCCACGCCAGCCAGCCCCAGCCGAGTGAACAGCTCTGCAGCCACGCTCGACGTGAAACTGATACGTTCCCTGTATACGGTCGCAACTCAAGGTGCGATTTACGGGACATACAGAAACTCCTTCAAATTGAACACCGCGTGCGCCGCATCGGCCCACACTGCCTCGGCAGCCATCATCCCGGAAGGCTCAATACCTCGCAATTGAGCCGACTCACGCGCCAGCAGCACCAGCCCCTCCACCTCCGCAGCCGACGGCGGGCGACTCAGTGCCCGCGACAGCATCACTGCCGCCCGCTCCTCCGCAGTACCGCTGCCATCCTGCACCAGCATACGACTCCAGTGCCCCGCCATTTCCAGCACAAATGGGTCGTTCAGCAGCGCCAATGCCTGATCAGCTGTCGTCGTCACATCGCGACGCCCGGTCGTCTGCTTTGGCAAGGGCTGGTTGAACAAAGCCAGAAATCGAGGCGGCTCCATCAATGTCATTTCCAAATACAAACTGCGACGCCCACCACCGTCCAACGGACCACGAAACAATCGCTTGGATGCATCCTCAGCCACTCGCCACGGCTCAACTGTCGGGCCATATAACTCACTCGTCAGACGCCCGGACACCATCAACAGCGAATCCCGCAGGGCCTCAGCCTCAAGCCTTCTGAGCGGTCGGTAGTGCCACAGACGATTCTCCGGATCCACGTCAATTGCCCGCCGATCAGCCAGACTGCTCTGCTGCCAGACTGCCGAAAGCACCAGACCGCGAATGAGTCGCTTTGTCGACCAGCCATCCCGCATGAACTGCACAGCCAGATAGTCCAGCAGCTCCGGGTGCACGGGCTGCTCGCCCAAATGCCCAAAATCATCCGTCGTCCGCACCAGACCCGCACCAAACAGGTAATGCCAAACACGATTCACCCAGACTCGAGACAGCAGCGGATTCCGTTCACTGGCCAGACGCCGAGCCAGCCTTAGCCGTCCGCTTTCACCTGCATTCAGAGGCTGATCCTCAGGGAACATCCTGACCATTCCCCGCGGCACAGTCGATCCGAGATCCGTATAGGCTCCCCGAATCGCCAGCCGATCATCACGCCCCTCCGGCCACTCAGCCACCGATCCCACCGTACGATCCGGCTGCAGCTTCGAAGCTGTCTGCCGCCATGATGCCACCAGATCGGCCGTCTCAGCGTCACCAGCCAGATCCACAGGCAGCAGCCCCGACTGTACTGCGTCATTCAGCAACAGCGCATCTTCCGATGTGCACTGATGCTGTTGCCATCGCAGCACTGCTGCCTGCACCAGTAGCCTTAAACGACGCTGCCAGTCAGATTCCCCCGACAACTCGCTAAATAAAGGCTCAAAACGACGCAGCTCGTCCTGCGGCGGATGTCCGGGAGCATGCTGCACAATCCGCGAAACTCCAAACCACGATCGCTCGTCAGCACACTCCGCCTCACTTACTCCGCCATACCCCACCCGCGGTGGAAAATAGTTATTGAGTGATTTCGTCGCCAGTTCAAAATACACCCGACGCGCAGCCGCATCGACAGTGCCTTCCAGTGAATCAAACTGACCCGCTGTCACTGTGCTCCACACCGGCTGCGGACGCGACGGAAACTGCATCCGTTCCGGATTCAGTGCTCGATCAACGACAAACGCCTGAGACGCAAATTTCCCCGTTACACCCAATACGGAAAACGTGACGGGCTGGAGCGGATCCATTTCAGGCCCCTGCAACAGACCTGCCAGTCGAGCTGACCAAAGGTACGAATAACGTCCGGCTGGCAGCAGCTGTACAATGGCTCGATCACCTTCTTCAGAGACCACAAGTTCTCCATCCGCCGCCAGCCCATGCCGCATGCCGAATCCGTCCCACTGCCAGCCCGAGGCACCGTCCGCCCGCGAAAAATCGGCCAGCACCTTCAGATTCGCAGCATTCGCCGCGATCCGCAGCTGCTGCTCAACTCGAAACTGCTCCCCCGTTACCGGATTCGTCCTTGCCCGCTTCCAGTAATCCAGCAGGGTCGCAGGCACACTGGGCCCGGCCTGCTGGTCAGCCGGGACCGCCTGCAACACCGCCGCAAATGTACTGCTGTCGCCGTCCCTCAGAGCCTCCAGCCAGCGTTTCGCCAGCACTGCACAAAGTTGCCCGCGAATCTCCCGCAGTGATTCCAGGATCGATACGTTCGGATCCACAGCATCCACCGTGCGAGAACTGAAGCGAGTGCTCATCAGCATGCCGGAAAGCGAGTAATAGTCACGCTGCTCAACCGCATCCAGCTTGTGATCATGACACTGCGTACAGGCCAGCGTCGTCCCCAAAAAAGCCTTTCCCAGCGTGTCCACCATACTGGAAACCGCCTCCTGCGAAATCCCCTCCGCCGCTGAATTATCACCGTGACGACGCTCACCCAGCCTCAGCATCAGCGGAGCAATCAGAGACTCGTTCAGTCCCGTCTCGGAATCCAGACGCGGCTCCAGCAAGTCTCCGGCAATCTGCTCCATCACAAATCGCTGATAAGGCACATCCTGATTGAAACTGCGAATCAGATAGTCCCGGTATCGCCACGCATGCTTCACCGGTACATCCCACTCGTACCCATGAGTATCCGTGTAGTGCACAACGTCCATCCAGTGCCGCGCCCAGCGTTCACCAAACTGCGGACTGGAAAGCAACTGGTCCACCACTCGCTCTGCCGCATCCGGCGAAACATCAGACAAAAACTGCTGCTGCAAACTCAACTGCGGCGGTAATCCGGTCAGCACAAAAGACAATCGCCTGAGCAGCGTTGCTCGGTCCGCAACCGCTGACGGCTCAAGTCCCGCAGCCTCCAGCTTCGCCATTATAAAATGATCCACCGGACCCCGCACCCACGAACTGCCGGTCACCACGGGCACCGGAACTGCCACCGGACCCTGCAGACTCCACCAGTCCAGACGCTCCTGAAACTCGGACTCCCACTCCCGCTGACGATCACGACGAGGCACCTCGCCGTCACGCGGATCCACCGCGCCGTCACTAATCCACTGCGAAAATTCCGCCAGCACTGCAGCCGACAACCGCGGCTGATCCGGTGGCATTGCTGATACACCACGCTCATGCTGCATGGCCCGCAGCAACGGACTATCGGCAGGTTCCCCCGGAATGATTACCGGCTCACCCGCATCACCACCCTTCTGCCAGCCAGCACGCACGTCCAGCCGCAAACCTGCCTGCAGCTCCGGCGACTCAGCACTGTGACACTGATAACAGTGCTGCACCAAAATCGGACGGATCTTCTGCTCAAAAAACAGCAAACGATCATCTGCACAGGCAGAAGAACAGCCACACAAAAACAAAATCACCAGAACGGAACACCAGCCCGTCCGAACATCGCGACTTAAGTCACGTTCTGACCAACTTGCCATAACAGCACCATCAACCCCGGGCAATCTCTGCTGGCAACCAGTTCGCCGTACGACGACCACCCGCAGTATGCCGGATTCGGCCCTCGGATGCGCCCGTAAAATCATCGACAAACTCTGATTTTTCCGGGAAATTCGCTATCGAACCGCAGTGACTTCCGGTCAGAACAGACGCAAAACTCGCTCGGCCGCATGACAGCCGCTGTCAATCGAATCCGGAATTCCCACCCCACGGTAACCACTGCCTGCCAGCTGCAGCCCCGCATGCCGCTGCACAGACTGCTCAATTGCAGCAACACGATCCAGATGCCCCACGTGATATTGAGGCATCGCGCGATCATAGCGCATAACCTCAGCAAAGATCGGCTCCCGCGACATCCCAAAGATCTGCCGCAACTCCGTATTCACAATCTCCAGTAGTTCGTCATCGCTGCGTTGCATCAGTTCCGGCTGCATCGCGCCACCCACAAAAGTTCGCAGCACGATGCGACCGTCAGGCGCTCGCTCGGCAAACTTGCGACTGGAAAAACTGACCGCCAGAATCTTTCGCTTCTCACAGGCCGGTACAACCATGCCAAAAGCATCCATCGGATACGAAAAATCCGACAACTGATGACCACTGACCACAATCGCACTGGACGCGTACTCGATGCAATCCAGCTGCTGTCGCAAATCCTGAAACTGCTGGCCCAACAGCAGCCGCGCTGCCTGCCACGTCGGCAAAGTGACAATCACCGCATCAAATGTATGCTGCTGACCGTCCGTCTGCACCAGCCACCCAGCCGCCTCATCGGCTGCTCGCTGAATCGCCCTGATCGCTGTCCCCAGCTGCAAACGAACAGCACCCGACACCCGCAGACGCTGCTCCAGCGCAGCAACCAAATCACCCAGCCCACGACGCGGCGCAGCAAACAGACCGTAACGCGCCCCGCTGCCGCCCCCCTCTGACGACTCACTTCCCACCCCACGCTTCTGCTTCAGTACTCCACGAATCACACTGCCACACGCCGCCTCCATCTCAGGAAATCGCGGCATCGTTGCCCGTAAACTCAGCTTTTCAGGGTCAGACGTATAAATCCCGCCCACCAAAGGCTGCACCAGACGATCAAGTGCTTCACGGCCAAACCGACGACGCACAAAACTTGCCAAACTTTCGTCACCCTGAACGGCAGCACCAGGCAAAAAATACTCAGCCAGCAAACGCAAACGACCGGGCAGCGAAAGCACTGGCGTCGTCAGCAATGACCAGGGCTTTTCCGGAGCCATCAGTATGAAACCATCCGGCACGGGCTGAGGCCGACCATGAGACAGAACCAGCGAACGACGGTAACGCGAATCCGTTGAAATCAGCTGCCCCGAATACCCCAGCTCTTCACATAAGCGAACACCACCAGGCTTGTTCGTGATGAACGAGTCCGGCCCAAGCTCCATCAAATAACCATCCGCCTCCTCCGTGCGTATGATCCCGCCCAGTCGACGCGACGATTCAAACAAAGTGACCTGAATCCCGGATCGACCGGATTCAGAGGCTTTCACCAAAGCATGGGCAGCCGTCAAGCCCGTAATGCCACCCCCGATAACGGCAACCCGCAGGCTGCGTTCGGCAGAGTTCGAATTGACGGAAGTTTCAGCCATTCAGCGCCGCCCAAGCTCGTGCACAAAATCCACAACCGCCTTCACGTGATCCGGATTCATGTCCGGCATCACCCCATGACCCAGGTTGAAAATATGGCCCGGCCGGCCCTCAGCCAGACGCAGCACATCACCAACACGCTGCTTCAAAACCGGCAGATCTGCATAAATGGACACCGGATCAAGATTTCCCTGAATCGCCGTGTCATGACCAAAAGTACGCCATGCGACGTCCAGCGAAGAACGCCAGTCTGTCCCCATCACTTGCCCGCCAGCCTGACGCTGCAGCAACAACAAAGCCGGATTCCCGTTCAAAAAATTGATGACCGGCGCCATCGGCTCTACTGCACGAATCAGCCGGCTGACATGAGGCAACACGTAACGCTGATAATCCGACGGACACAAACATCCAGCCCAGCTGTCAAATACCTGCACACACTGACAGCCCGCCTGAATCTGAGCCCGCAAATACAGTATGACTGTGTCCACCAGTCGACTCATCAGAACATTCCAGGCACCCTCATCGTTGTACATCAGCGACTTCGTGTGCACATAGTTCTTCGATCCGCCACCTTCAATCGCATAGGACGCAAGCGTGAACGGAGCACCAGCGAAGCCAATCAGCGGAATGTCGTTAGGCAGCGCAGACCGAATCATGCGAATCGCCTGAAACACGTAATCGACAGATTCCGTTGAAGTCAGAGCCTGCAGACGGTCTACATCACAACAGCCACGTATCGGATTGTGGATGACCGGCCCCTCACCCTTCTGATACTCAAGATCAATTCCCATCGGCTCAAGGATCGGCAGCAGATCCGCGAACAAAATCGCGGCGTCCACGCCAAGTACCTGCCGAGCCGTTACGGTCACCTCGCAGGCCAGCTCCGGCGTTTTGCAAAGCTCCATAAATGAGACTTTGCTGCGCACCGACATGTACTCGGGCAGATAACGACCAGCCTGCCGCATGATCCACAGCGGAGTCGTATCCACGGGCAGCCGATGTACCGCTCGCATAAAACGACTGTCCGCCAGCCGCGCCGTTAATGTGTCACAGGCTGAGCCCATGCTGATGTCCGGAAAATTCAAAGAAAAAGAACACTCGCTGCCGCATACAGTATGCCGAATGCACGGCATCCCCGCCAGATCGTTGTTTCACTCAATCAATAACCAGGCCATGTTCCGTGATGCGGTACGGCAATATGTCCTCACAACACGCACTTCCCCGATGTTTGGCCACATACATCGCACGACCAATCCGATCCCCCTGACGAACCTTCCCCAGCAGCAAAATCGTGTTCGCATTCGACAAAATATCCCCCGAACGAATCGGACGAGCGATCAAATCATCCAGCAAAACCTCATGACTGGTGTACAAAAACAACCCGCCAATCTCACGACAATCATAGGCATGACGGTCCACAACTGCCTGCTGAGCCCGAAAATTTACACGAAATAAATCGCGAGCCAGCCAGTCGTGCTCTTTTCGCAATACCTGATGATAGATGTAATCAAACAGGTGAAACTGGAATGAATCAGAATCCTGAGTCGTCGGCTCCACACCGTCAATCACCACACGCCGCACTCCATGCACGAAATTGCCGTAAAACCAGGCGATCGTCTGATCCAGACGCCTCATCAGATCTGACTTGAACTCCTGCCAGTCCTGCGGCTGCATGTCTCCAATGGTGACTCGTCTGCCATTTCGCGAAAACACATGCAGATAGTCGGACCTCGCAGCACCGCGATCCCAGACCACCGTCGGATCGAATCTTTCCACAAGCCCGCTGCACTTCATCCGCCAGTCAAACATCCGCTCAGCATACTCAGACTGATTTTGGGAATCACCTCGAGTCGTCAGGTCAAACAAGATGCCCTGCTCACCCTCCTGCTGCAGGCCGGCCTGAGCATAACTGAGCCCCAGTTGTGTCTTGCCAATACCCGTAGCCCCCATCACTACCGTCAGGGTTCCCGGAATCAGCCCGCCACCCAGCGATGCATCCAGAGCCGGAATTCCCGTTGATTGTCGCTTTGTTGCCATCGTCGTCTGATACCCGCCTGTACGCTTGCCTGTCTGCAGTTTCATCCACAGAATTCAGTCTCGCGGCTCCGCTGCCACTTGTCGCTGCCCGCCGCAGTCCTTTTCCGGAATTCTTCCATGACTGCCACGCCTCACCCGCACCGCCCGAGCCTGCCGCTGCCCCTCAGCATACTCGCAATGACCCTGGCCGTCACGACAGCATCCCTCTCCGCACAAGAGATCCGCTTTTCCACTCAGGCCGCACCAGTGCTGCAGAAGTACTGCATCGGCTGCCACAATCGCGTCACCCAGGAAGGCGGACTGTCACTGCAGTCTGCCGACGAAATCGAAAAAGGCGGCAGTAACGGACCAGTCATAGATCACCAGACCCCCGTGACAGGTCGCCTGCTGCAGACCCTCAGCAGCAGCGGTGATGACCACATGCCGCCTGCAGACCAGCCTCAGCCAACAGAAACAGAACGTGAACTCCTCGCTAACTGGCTGCTCGCCGGTGCCCCCTTCGACTCACGACTGCCTCTCCTGCCAAAACTGCCTGCCATCAAAGCCAGTAAAGCCGGGCCCGGACCAGCCATCGTTGCCGCAGTCTCAAACGACGGATCCCGCCTCCTGAGTGGTCACTTCCGCACAGTTCAAATCCGCAAGATTGCTGACAACTCCCGACTCTGGCAATTCGACATCCCCGATGGCAAAGTCACCGATGTGCAGTTTGCCGCCCGTGAACAACAGGTACTCATCGCCACGGGAACTCCCGGAGTCTCCGGACGCGCACTGCTCATCGACATCGCCAGCTCCAAAATCCTCAACGAATTCACCAGACATGCCGATGCCCTCTATGCCGCTGTCCTGTCCCCCGATCAGACACTCGTGGCAACCGCCGGTTACGATCGCACAATTCGCCTTCACGAAACTCAGACCGGCAAACTGCTGCGAGAAATGCCCGGACACAATGGCTCGGTATTCGATCTGCAGTTCAGCCCCGATGGCACACTCCTCGCGTCCGCCAGTGCCGACGCCACCATCAAGATCTGGCACGTCGCATCCGGACAACGATTTGACACACTCAGCCAGCCACAGGCCGAACAATACAGTGTCGCCTTCAGCCCCGATGGACGCTTCATTTACGGCAGCGGAGCTGACAGCCGCATTCGCCAGTGGCAACTCACCTCTCGACAACAGCCCGAAATCAATCCGCTCAGAATCTCCCGGTTCGCTCACGAAGGGACCATCAGCCTGCTCCGCATCTCAACGGACGGCACAACCATCGTAACAACCGACGAAACAGGTGTCGTAAAATTCTGGGATGCCGCGACCGTCTCAGAAATCAGAGCAACAAAACTGTTCAGCGATCCGCCCCTGTGCGCTGCCATCAACCCGGCAGATCACTCCCTGCTGTTGCCGTCCCGTGATGGCAGCCTCCGAAAAATGCCGTGGCCTGATTCCGCCGCGACTGCTGAATTCCACCGCCAGCCAGACTCCCACGAATCGACGGCAGCACCCGCAGCAGCAACGCAGGAACTGGTTGAAATCGAACCCAACAACACACCGGCAGAAGCCCCGCTCGTCAGCATCCCCGCCAGTATCAAAGGCACCATCAATTCCGACTCAGACACCAGCCCGGACACGGATCTCGTTCGCATACAGGCACAGAAAGGACAGACAATCCTCATTGAAGTCCTCGCTGCACGCGAAAAAAGCGCGCTCGACTCACTCGTTGATGTTCTTACCACCGATGGTCAGCCCGTGCTGCAAACGCGGCTGCAGGCCGTCCGAGATTCTTACTTCACATTCCGCGGTAAAGACTCAGACACCAGCGATGACTTCCGCATGTTCAACTGGCAGGAAATGGAACTGAATGAGTACCTGTATGCCGACGGCGAAGTCGTCAAACTGTGGCTCTATCCCCGCGGACCAGACTCAGGATTCAAAGTCTACCCAGGCTTCGGACAGCGACAAACTTGGTTCAATACCACCCCCTCCACACACCCTCTGCAGGGACCCGCATTCATTGTCGTACCACAAGCTCCCGATGCTGTGCTCAAAGACACCGGCCTGCCCGTGTTCCCGATCTACGCCGAAAATGATGATGACCCCCAGCGGCAGTGGGGCGCTGATTCACGCCTCATGTTTACCGCCCCCGCCACTGGCGAATACCTCGTACGACTGCGTGATGCTCGCGGCTTCCAAGGCAACGACTTCAACTGGACTCTGCGAATCCGCCAGCCACAGCCCGACTTCAGCATCACAGCCAGCACCGCAGAACTAAAAATTCACCCAGGCACAGGCCGGGAAATCAGCTTCACTGCCACACGCCTCGACGGCTTCACCGGCCCGATCCGCATCACCGCGGAAAATCTGCCCCCCGGCTTCCATTTCTCGGACCCGGTCGAGATACAGGATGAACAGCGACAGGCCTTCGCCGCAGTACTGGCATCCAGCGATGCAGCGGCCCCCGCAGCGGAAGCAGTGGCCGCCATCCGCTTCTTCGCCGAAGCTGACATTCAGGGCCGCAAAGTGCGACACGAAATCAGCGGACTGAAAACCCTTGAACTGCTGCAAAACCCCAAAATCAAAGTGGTCCTGATCACCGACGAACAACGTACCGCAGGCAATTTTGAACAAACCCCCGAACTCCTTGTTAAGGCCGGCCAGACCACTCGAGCATGGCTGAAAGTCGAACGCATTCATCACGATGGCATCGTGGAATTCGGCAAAGAAGACTCCGGCCGAAATCTGCCCCACGGAGTCTTCGTGGATAACATCGGACTGAACGGCCTGATGCTGCTGGCCGGGCAGACCGAGCGTGAAGTCTTCTTCACCGCCGCACCCTGGGTCGCCGCACAGACTCGCCCCTTCTTCCTCAAGTCCAGTATCGACGGAGGCCTTACAACGCTGCCGGTGCAGGTCAAAATCATACCCGTCGGCAACGAATCAAAAACCGCCGGACGGTAACGCCGCCACGTCCGACGGGAGAAAAGAATAGAATCAATTGCTCTCTGTTTCTGGCTCTTCACCCAGACTCAGCGCACACATAGTCCCCCCCTTTCTTGGGCATAGCCTCAGGTGTGAAGCCGCTGCGAACGCCATGCGAACGCGGCGAGGGCCCGCTGACGGACAGCCAGCCCTCGGTGTTCCTTGTAAAGAAAACAGCATTCCGCGGACCTGTCGTGATACCAGCGTGCAACAAGCCTCAATCGACTCGAGGAAACTAAGCTTCTTCGCACCGCAACAGCACAAGACCAGCCAGTGGAACTACGGATGACGGGAAGTGTTTAGTCGACAGTGGTCCGTTTTCGGTAAACAAACAGGAGCCGCGACCGTGAGGGAGCGGGTAAGGACCTAGCCAGGCTGGCCCCTTCGATTACGCTGGGGGGCAGTGGTCAATGAGCGATCAGGCCAGCCTTGGGCGGGGGCCTGCGGGTGTGGCAGCGGGTGCGGGTGTCCTTCATGCTGCACCCCGGGCACTGCCGAACCCGACTCACCTGAAGTGTCCTCGTTCAGAATCTCAGTACACGCCCCCAAAAACCGTAATTCCCATAGGCTATTCCACGACATTTCACGTTTTCACGGTAGCCGCAGCTTGTGTTAGGGTTGTATTGATGTACGACCGTGTGGCCGAGAGCTATCACCTGTCTTTGGTGCATCCTGCTGCAGCCCGGATTTCTCCTGAAAGGTGTCTATGGCCATTGGATTTGATCCGCTCGTCGACTATGGCTTCAAGATGCTGTTCGGTCGCAATGATCACCAAATGCTGACCATCAGTTCAATCACCGCGACGCCTGATCCAATCCCGCAACCCACTCATTCCCCCACCCCACAGCTAATGCTCAGGAATGTTCAGCCGCTGCCGACTGGTTCTCTCACGGAGACGCAGAGACACGGCGAGGTACAAGAGCAGAGGGCAAGCAAGGTCCAGGTTGCCAGCTATAATACACATAGGAGCCCCAAGCGTCAGCGAAAGGGCATGACCAGGAACCTCGCTCCATTACACATACCCTCTCGTTCGAGATCTGTGCTTCACTGTCTGTGTCTCCGTGCCTCTGTGAGAGACAATCGCGGATCAGGTCACCCGCCGGGCGCAGAATTCTCCCGCTGAATGGACGACCGGGTTCAAAGCATTTGATGCAGCACAAATCGCGTTATTTCAACGGTTTAGTCGCTTATTTTTGTAAGCCTGCAGTTCATCACCCCCACGAAAACTACTCTCAGTACCCTCCGCTGCAGCACTCGCAGATACGGGCTGCTGCGGTGGCTGAGTCCACTTCCGGTACTCCGCAGTTAATGACACAACCGCCAGAACTCCATACACCACACAGCACGCTGCCAGACACACCCGACGCCACATCGGCGGACGCAGCGCTGGTGGTAGAAATGTTGTGTTCACCAGCAAAATCTGAATCGCACCTACAGCCAGAATTGGACTGGCCAGCAACCCCAAAATCCGAAACAGACTCAAAGCACTGTCGCCGGCAGCCAGCGCTGTCACTCCCCACGCCGCAAACAGCAACAGGAGCGTGAAGTAGATCCGATGAGCCTTCCGGCGACGCACTTCCGGCCAGCCGGACCACAGTGTGTCAGTACAAATGCGAGTCAGACAGTCGGTGTTGCCCAGCTGCGTGGAAAACAAAATCCAGAACCCGTTCAACAACGCCAAATACCAAAACCCCGACCACATCTTCTCAGCCATGTAACGCGCCTGAAAGGCGCCTGCTGCGTTATCAGCAGGAACCTCACCCGGTGACACAATCGCCTGTGCCAGATTCACATTCAAAAACATCCCTGCCACACAACCCAGAGCCCACAGCACCGACTGATCCACCAGCAGATACTTCCACCACGTTCGCCACCGCTGCAGACTGCCGCTGTTCACCTCAAACACCTGCCCGATCGCACGTACCTCAGTTGCATCATCACTCAGAATGCCGCCAATCGAACCGCTCCAGTGAGCCATGCCGAGCCCCTTGTCGCGAACCAGATTGGAAACCGCCAGATTCCCAAGCCCGCCGGAACCCGCCGTCGCAGCAAATACACCCAGCAGCACCCAGTCTATATTTTCCGGCAAAAAGCCTGGGCTGACAAAACCCACCGCTGTCCGCAGCCAGATCTCCAGCGGCACAAACAAAACATTGGCAGCCACCAGAAAGATGAAAATGAAAATCACCATCGACCACGACAGACGCTCCAGCATCCGCTCGATCGATTTGCCGCACTGCAGCAAAAAAATTGTCAGCGACAATACTGCCAGCGACAAATAAAACAAAAGCTGACGATCACCGCCAGCTGGATCCGGCAGCCCACCCTTACCCGCTGTAAACAGGACGTTGGCACAACCGAGTGCCAAAGCAGGAGTCGCCAGCTGCAGCGTCCCGGCAGCCATGTAAAACGGCCCCCACAACCAACGCCCGGGACGCAGCCGCATAATCCCCGTCAGAATCGGTTCACCCGTGTACAGCGTGTAACGAATCGCCTCCAGATTGAAAATCATCTGCAGGAAGATCCCCACCGTCGCGACCCAAAGGATACCCGTGCCGTAACGCACAGCCGTCAGTGGCCCGATAATCCACTCGCCACCACCAATCGAACCGGCCAGCAGAATTGCCCCAGGACCAATCGTCCGCAACACGTTGCGAAAGGTAAACGGCAGCGGCTCTGGCAACTCCTGCCGTTGCCACTCTGGCAGACAGCCCGCCGGCGGCACAAATCCTGAATCATTCGGACTTTTTGTCGCGCGTGAAGACATCTCAGTGATCCGCTGGTGGGGCAGAAAACACCATTATCAATCTCAGTCGTTCTCTGCTACAACAGCTGTTGCAGCAGGGAAAACGCTCGTACAGAATACAACGACCGGCACTGCAAAGTCCAATCAGTCACCGCGTCCTGTTTCACTGAACTGCCCGAATCCTCATGCGCAAACATCAAGTGTCAACAGCGTCCAAACTGTTACCAGCCGGTACTCGCTGCCGTCGGCAGATATTCCGCAGCAGCAGTATGTTGGGTAGTGCCCTGCTGTCCGGTTGCGGAACTTTCCGCTATCGCCTCACACGCTCGTGGGGCTCCGGCAATCAGGTTGTGTTCATCGGACTCAATCCCTCCACCGCCGATGCCGCACATGATGATCCCACAATCCGCCGCTGCTCAGCCTTTGCACGCAGCTGGGGCTTCGACGGCCTCATCATGCTCAATGCCTGGGCCTTCCGCACCACACAGCCCCGCGAACTGCTGCTGACACCCGACCCGAACGGGCCACGCAACAATAACATCATCCGCCAGACCTGCCGTACAGCCAGCCTCGTCGTCGCTGCCTGGGGCAATCACTGCCCGCCAGATCGCCAGGCACAACTGCTGAAACTGACCGGACCGCTCCACTGCATTGCCCAAAACAAAAACGGACAACCAGCTCACCCGCTGTACCTGAAATCCACGCTGCAGCCGCAGCCGTGGTCCGTCCATCGTTAGTCCGCCACAAACAATCCACAGGCAACATGACCGCCAAAACCCAGTGACAGTTTGCCCCAGACCTCGCGAGACGATACCGCAGCGGCATGCCGCGCCATCCGCAGATGACAACGCTCGTCCTGCTGCGACAAATTCACCGTCCCCGGCCGCAGACCTGCCGCTATCCCCTGCACCGCCAAAATCGTCTCCACACTGCCCGCAGCGCCCAGCAGATGTCCCGTGGAACCTTTCGTCGCATAACATTCTGACACATCCGAAAGCCCCGCCGCGGATACCCCGCGAGCCTCCACAAGATCGTTGGTTTCCGTGGCCGTCCCATGCAGTCCCAAAATCCCGGGCTGCACAGTATTGACCTCGCAGCACCTCCGCAGCACCTGCTGCACGACCTCGCCCGATTCATCCATCTGAGTCAGCCCGGTAGGGTCGCTCAGCCAGCCGCCACCGAGCACTCGACATAAACATGCAACACCGCGCCTCCTCGCATTCCGCCGCGACTCCAGTATCAGGACCCCAGCCCCCTCACCCACCACAAAACCATCGCGCTGCACATCAAACGGACGACAAGCCAACTCCGCCGGACCACGCCGCGATAATACCCCCAGCCGATGAAAAGATGACAGCACGCTCGCCCGTAACGCCGCGTCCGCACTGCCCACCACACACACATCACACTGGCCGCTGGCTATGAGTGCCGCACCCTGCAAGACAGCGATCAGTCCCGTCGCACAGGCCGCCACCGGACATAACACACCAGCCTCAGCCTGCACCAGGCCAGCGATCGCCAGCGTCGCAGCATCTGTACCAACCTGCCGCCGCCAAATCTGTGCCACCTGCGCCGGCTCAATCGCTGATTCACCCGCAGACTCACATGCAGCAGACTGTGGACAGCCCGGCTGCAACTCACCAGAACCAGCGGTAACCGCAGCGGGAGCTCCCCTAACCAATGGCGACCGCCACGCCGACCTAGAATCGGCTCGGAGTTGCCGCTCCATCGCGACCAGTCGCTCCGCTGTCCGCAGTCCGCCCTTGCTGCTGCCAAAAACCACCGCAGTACGTTCCGGCGAGCTGTCTCCTGGCAAAAACTCCGGCGAAAACCCAGCCGATCGCCACGCTTCCGCAAACGCCAGCAACGCCATAACAATCATCGGCTCCGCCAGCACCTCATGCAGCCCCGCCCGCTGGATTTGCCCGGACAAACCGGAACGTCCCAGCAGCGCTGCCACCTGCCGATGATCAACGACGCAGCCGGATCGCTGCAAACCCGCAACCTGCGCCAGACCCGTCCAGTGATCAATGTCGGACGAAGTCAACGACCGGGCCGAGATACCGCCACGCTGCACAAAACGAAACGTATCAACAGCCGTCAGGCCTGCCGGAGTCACAGCGCCGACGCCAGTCACCAGCACATCCCGTTCGGACGAATCACTCGAAAACCGCAGCACCGCTTCGGCCCTTCACCGCTGATCACTGTTCCGTTATACCAGCCGTTCGCCGCGCCGTCTGATAGATCGCCTGAGTATCCAGCAGACGGTCGCTGGACTCAAACAACGACGCTACACACTGGCGATGCACCTTCATCTTCAGCCCGCCCACCCCCAGCGCTCCGTAACACAAGACACCATGATGCGTCACCCCTTTGTCCATCGCCGAAACATCAGACAACCCCAGCGGTGGTACCGCATTCAGATCAATCGCCAGTTTCAGCTGAGACAGACGCTGCAGAGCTCCGGATGTCAGCAGCGCAGCGCCCGCAGCACCTGCCGCCACGACCATTGCCGCCCCCTGACACGATGCTTCGTTCTGCTGCGGATCCGTCGCTGCGACAGGCCGCACCACTGCCGCAGGCACCCTCTCACGCACCACAGCAGCGGCCGACTGAGCCCGCTCAAACGTGCGTGATACCATCGTCACCTCAGCCCCCTCTGACGCCAGCAGCTCCGCCGCTCGCAAACCCACCGGACCAGTCGCACCCAGCACCGTCGCCAGGAGACCCGTCAGCGGCATATGCTTTCTGGCAGTCGCAACCGCAGCAGCTGCCGTCGTGTTGCAGCCGTTCGAATCCATCATCACCGACACTCGCAATGGACCAAAGAAAGCCTTGAGCACTTTCTTTTGCACCGCCTCACCCACTGCAGCTGAACTGCCGCCAATAAAAATGGCCGTGTTCTTCAGGTCCGTCGGACCGCGAGTAAAAATGGCGCCGTGCACCAGTGATGTGACGTTTTCAGGAGTCACCCCGGGACAGGAAAAAATCTGAGCAACACCGGAATCCACCGCCACCACACGGTCAAAAATACTGGCCTGACCGTCCGTGTCCAGCTGAATCAGAATCGTCTGCATGTAGCGCTGTCCCCAAAATCAAAAGCGTGAAGCCCGTGAGCGCCATCCTACAGAGCGATTCCAGACAGATCAGCCCGGCAGGCGTGGGAATGCTGTTGTTCTCGGTTTTCCGTCAGCCACCGGCCCAGTCGGGAAGACTCGCACTAAAGCTCAGCAGCTCACCCGCAGGACCTCGAAACTTCAAAGATTCAGCATGCAGACACAGCGGTGGCTCCGCCGGATCCAGAGTCCGATTTTCCCCGGTCACTCCACCCGGCAGCCAGGCCGGATCGCCACAGACCGGATAGCCCAGTGACCACAGATGCACTCGGATCTGACCGGTTCGCCCGGTCACCGGCACCGCTTCCACCAAAGTCGTTCCGTCCGGTAATCGCCGCAGCACCCTGAGATCGGTGATGGCCTCGTCACCGCCTGAATCGGGCAGACGCACGCCTCCCGGCCCCGGTTCAGACCCCAAAGACAGTTCGCTGCGGAAACTGTCAGCCGGCGGATGCCCGGTAATTCGAGCCACATAGGTTTTGTGGACTTCACGCTGCTCAAACTGACGCGACAGCAATGTCGCCGTCCGCTTGCGACGCGCCAGCACCATCACCCCCGACGTATTCGCATCCAGCCGATGCACCACATGCGGCCGTTCCGGGAAATACACCCGATTCAAAATGTGCCGCAGTGTGTTGCGATGAAATCGCCCACAGGCATGCACCGGCAAAGGAGCCGGCTTGTTGATCACAATTAATTCGGCATCTTCATACAACACCTGCAGCGTCGCCGTCACATTCGGCTCCACGACATGCGGCTCAAGCAGATCAAATCGCTCGCCTTCACGCACCAGACGCTCTGCTGACAAAGGTACGAGCTCAGGACTGCGGCGAGCACGACGGCCACGACCTGGCTCAGCCGGCACCACCTCGGAACTACTGATCCTTCGCTGCCACTCCTCACGCCCCGTCTGCGGATGCAGGTTCAGCAGGAAGTCCAGCAAAGTCATTCCGGCACAGCGCTGCGGCACATTCAGCGGACGACGATTCAGCTCAGCACGACTGCCAGGCAAAGGATCAGTAACCGCAGCAATCTGCAAGGCACGCTGAGCCAGCAATTGCTGCTGCTGCTGCACAGGACTGCGGTAACAGGCAGGACACGATCGTCCCGCAGAATACTCAGGCAGTCGCTGCTGTTCAGGAGTTACCACGGCCTGGCAGATGTAACACTGAGTCGTTCCGGTTTCACGCAACTGCGGATCCACGGCCACCCGCTGGTCAAACACAAAACACTCGCCATCCCAGTGCGCCCCCCCCATCTCCTCAAAGTACTTCAGAATCCCGCCATCCAGCTGATACACATCGCGAAAACCGGCAGACTCCATCCATGGTCCAGCCTTCTCACAGCGAATGCCGCCAGTACAGAACATCACCACAGGCTCGTCCTTCATCGCCTCCGGCAGCCGCTGAATCGCCTCAGGAAATTCGCGGAAATGATCGATGTCCAGATGCACGGCATTACGAAACGTACCAATCTGTACTTCGTAGTCGTTTCTGGTATCCAGCAGATGAACAGGTCGCCCCTCATCAAGCCACCGCCGCAGTTCTGCCGCCGGCAGCTTCGTCGATGTTCGAACAGCCGGACGAACATCGTCATGCCCGAATGCAATAATCTCACGCTTGATCTTCACCAGCATCCGATTGAACGGCTGATACGCATTCAGACTTTCCTTGGGCTGCAGATCCGACAACAGCGGATCCGTCCGCAAAAATGCCACAAACGAATCAATCGCGTGACGACTGCCGGCCACAAACAGGTTGATGCCCTCACCACTGAGCAGCACAGTTCCGCGCAAATCAACTTCAGCGGCAGCCGAACGGATCGCATCTCGACGCGCTGACAGATTGTCCAGCGCAACGAACTTGTAGCAGGAAATATTTATGATGGCAGCGTGAGCCGTCTCATGAGTCATAATGGGCAGCTTCAAACAGCTTGCAGAAGTTGAAAGATTATGGAAATCATACCCGGTCCCAGCCGCAGCAGTGAAGCTATCACGAGCGTTTCTCAGGAGGACGCCGGTCAACAATTGCAGCGTGCACCCCCGTGATCATGTTGTCCGACATCTGCACACTTCCCGCCTCCGCTGAAATCCGAATTCCGATCCGCCCCGCCGCCCCGCGGTGCTCCACAATTCGGTTGCCCGTAAACTTTAGATCCCGCACCTTCCCAAGCACCTCAATCGCCACACCCTCTTCACCCCCGCTGTTCTCAATTGTGTTGCCTTCCAGAACATTCCGATTGGGCCAGAAATCCTGCCCACGATCCTCGTTCCGGAAAAGCACCCCAAACTGACCACTGTTGCTGATCCGGTTGTTCCGCATCAGATTATCAGTGTCATTATGACCTATCGAGACGCCATACAGCCGGTTGCCGTCAATCACATTGTCCTCGGCCAGCCCAAACTTAACCCCCCAGCACCAGAACAATCCCTGACTGTTCCGCTCCAGACGATTGCCCCTCAGCACAGGGCGCTGTGAACCAGAACCCGGATGCACCCCCAAATCCGCATTGTCATGACTGTGACAGTCCTGCACCAGCACGTCATGACAGATCTGAAAACTGATCCCGTCACCGTTGTTGTTGCGAGCCTCGACGTGACGAATCACAAATCGACTGCAGTCCTGCAAAAAAATACAGCCGCCATAATTACCGTCGAGGTGCCCGGACTGCTGCCGATTGCCATCCAGCACCAGACTTTCAATCACGACATCAGACGCATACTCGGCAGTCAGCAGCGGATACAGCGATTCACAAACAGGCTTGCCAGACAACCAAAGATCTTCACGCAGACCATCACTGAGACGAAAACGATTGCCTGTCCGCGCTATCAGCGAACGCTTGATGATGGTGGCCGCCCCGTTTTGCGGATTCACCGCTCGCAAGACCACTCCGTCACCCACCTGAAAACCGGTCGCGTCCGACAGAGTGATCTCTTGATCGTACCAGTCGGAATCAGCACTGAGCACTGCAGAGACGGAGGCGGGGCGAGTCAGCAGAGTGTCGGAGCCACTGCCGATCAACCGGATACCGGAAGACAAAATCACAGAATTTCGCAGCACCCATGTGCCCGGCAACAGCCGCACAGTACCACCGCCACGCCGCGCCACACTGTCAACCGCCGCCTGCAAAACGCGGTCTGAACGGCCGTTGAGATCTGCGCCCGTATTGCCCACGGTCAAGGTCAGCAGCTGGTCCCACTGCGGCTGCACACGATCATCACCGTCCGTTGCCCGCGGATTCACAACTTCAGGGGGCTGTGCCTGAGCAAACAAGGGCCAGGCCGGTAACATCACAGACGCCCCCAGCAACCGCCGCAAAAAACCTCGACGACGACGCGCAACAGACAACGACTGAATGCTGTCACCACAATTCCGATGCACCCCCATCACACAAATCCTCCGAAAACCAAAGAGATCCCGGACAACGATTTTCAAAAAATCAACCGATCAACACTTAATGGTGACGACCACAAAAATACTTACTCTTTTTTCACAAAGGCATTTTACACCGAAGTTTACACCGCAAACAATTGGCATCATTTGTTGCCTTACAAAACGTCAATAAATCGAGGCAGCCACCACCAACAAGATAGCAGTTTCTGCTTTTTTGGCTTTTTTTTCGAATCATGGCGATTCATGTCGCGTTTTTTTGTGGCCTTTTGTCGCAAACAAATATTGACGCAACGTCCCTCAGCGCTGCAGCATGGCGACTTCAAAGGTTAGCAGGCTTTCCTGCCTGAACACTTCCAACCCTGAGGACGGAGTCCGCACTTACACCAATGCCGGAGTATCTCGCGATGCTGTTCCTGACCCGCCTGTCCCGCCGTGAATACCGTCGCCGCCGCAATTCCCTGCAAAATTGCCTCAGCGAAATTTAAGAGTTCGAAACTCGACAAATGCCGGCCGCCGCTGCCGCCATTGCTCACGAATGGAACACAATCCTGCTGGACTACATCCGCGACCAGAAGTCCGAGCCGCCGATCGCTTCTCGAGCTATGGCGATTGCCAACTCCGCTGTGTTCGAAGCAGTCAATGCCATCGATGGCAGTTACGCCTCAAACATCCGCTTCCCGCTCGCCAGCGCCAACGCTTCCATGCCGGCTGCCGCTGCCGCAGCAGCTTTCGATACCCCCGTAACACTCTTCCCGGCACGCAAAACCATACTCGAAACCCGCTACGCTCAGTCCATCGCCAGCACTCCTGATGACAGTCGCCGGACAGCCGGCATTGAAGTCAGACAGCGTGCCGCCGCACGAATCCTTGAAATTCGAGCAAACGACGGCTCCGCCAGCACCGCCAGTTACACTCCCGGTACAGACCCCGGCGACTGGCAAAACACTCCTCCCGCCTTGCTCAATCCACTCCTGCCACAGGGGGGCCAAGTCACCCCATTGGTGCTTTCCAGCAACTCCCAGTTCCAACCAGAAGCCCCCAAAAAAATTGACTCCAGCAATTACGCACGTAATCTGAACGAAGTGCAGCAACTGAACGCCGTCAACAACACCACCCGGACAATGGAATATGATCGCCAGTATCATCGCTCAGGAACAGCAACTGTCACTGTCACAGGCCGCTCCTACGTAAGCAATCCTCGATATGTCGCTCGCAGATGCCGCCATCCTGTGCTGAAACACCAAGTACCATTACGAACTCTGGCGCCCGGTGACCGCCATTCAAAAGGCTGATACCGATGGAAATGATAAAACGCCCGCAGATCCGACATGGCTGCCGCTCCTCATGACACCACCATTCCCTGCCTATACGTCGGGACACAGCACATTTAGTGCAGCCGGAGCTACATTGCTGGCGGGTATCTTCGGAATCGACAACATCACGTTCACTCTGCCGTCTGAAGTCAGTGGTGTTGCCGGTCGCTCCTTCAACAGTCTCAGTGCCGAGGCTGCCGAAGCCGGACGCAGCCGAATCCTTGGCGGCGTCCATTTCGAATTCGACAACGTCGCTGGACAAACCTCCGGACGGAAACTGGGTAGCCTCTCCGTCAATACCCTGCTGCCCATGCAGGCACGGACAAGAAACGCCGATGGCGAACTTCTCATCAGCAGAACCGCCACCGATGACACCATCACCATCGACGCCTCCGCAGCCACCATCTCCCTTTACGTCAATCAAAAACTCTCATGGTCCGGACCTCGCTCATCCATCTCCAGCCTCATAATCGATGCAGGTAATGGCGATGACCGTATCTCCGTCTCCACAACCCTCGTCCTCAGATCCTCGATATCCGGCGGTATGGTGACGACCGTGTCTACGGAGGCTCAGGCAGCGATGAAGTCCATGGTGGTTCCAGAAAAGACTTTCTCTGCGGCCGCGATGGAGATGACACGATTTTCGGCGGACTGGGACCTGATCAACTTAATGGTGGCAATGGACGCAATCGGCTGAACGGCGGAGCCGGACGGGACCTGGTCATTGGCAGCCGAACGCTGGATCTGTTCGAAACCGACAGCCTCGATCAGATTCTCTACCGCTGAAGTCCGTGAACCTGGCCCGGTCGGCCCCGGGCCAAATCGGCGACCGGACTGTTCAACAACCTGTCAGGCAGCCCGGTCGCTTCGATTTCCAGCAGGAACTCGCTAACATAATCGCACAAAGACATCCTGCATCGACTTCCGCAACGCCGATTGTCAGCATCCCGTTACCCGTTCCGCTGCCAGAAAGTCAGTCTCCATGAAGGGGCCGGCACTTCAATACGATATTCGCACCCAGCGACTGTTCCACTGCCGCAACTGCGGCAGGTCTGTTCGAGTTCCCGGTAGCGTTGCCAGCCACATCTGCCGCTGCAGCGATCCACCCACATTCATGACTCTGGTGGATCCTCCGAAAATCGCCCCCCCGGACGTCTCACAGTTCCTGTCTGCTCCCGACGAAGCAGAACTGGCTGCCGCCGAAATTCCGGAAACCGACGAACCACTCGGCCCCTACGTCTCGCGAATGCCCGTTCGCCCGCCACAACATCCCAACCGCCGAAAACTGTCCGACGAATTTGAAAAACACATCGGCGAAGGTGACCCCGAAGCACCTCCACCGCCCGAATCTCCACGCAATCCAGCCCCTCACTACCTGCACGGCGATCGTCGCGATCATGGATCCGAACGCGAAAGATCCGAACGCCGTCACCGTGGCGATCGACGCGATAGCCGCGACCGACGTGATCGCACTGACCGCCCCCCACGAACAGAACGACGCAACGACGGCCCCGCAAATCAGCCAGCCGAATTCAGACAGCCACCCGCCACACACCAGCCAGGACAGCAAACTGGCAGCGTACAAAGCAGCGAACGACAAGAGCGAAATGCAGGGAAAGATCGCAGGCCAGGACGGTCAGATCGTCGCGGATCTCCCAGTCACGACAGCCAGTCCTCAGCTGATGATTTCGGCGACGGAATTGATGATAAACTGCCCACAAATCGGCAATCATCCTCCATTCCCGAAGATGAAGCGACCAACAACAATCCGTCCGACAGTTCCCCGGACGAACAACGTTCACGCCGACGTCGCCGACGCCGCTAAATCCACCCCCAAAGACCTCATCGCGACACACCAGCGCCGCCACTGCACTCCTGCAGCAGCATACGCGCTGTCGCCAGTTGCACGTCACTCAAAGGCTCTTCCACAGGCTGATAACGAGCCTGCTCATAAACCTGAACCAGCTTACTCACCTTAGCCGAATCTGCTCGACGCACCAGTTCACGCTCTACCTGACGATGATTCCACCACGGCTTGACCGCAGTGCTGCAGGACAGCGCCCATCGATCAAATGCACGCACCAGATCTTCTCGAGTCCGCACGAGGTGAATGGCCAGCGGAGTCGCCGACAGTAACCCGTCGCCCGACAGTACTCGCCGCTGCAGGATTCGGGCAGCCGGCAACAACAACAGCAAAACCAACAGCACACCACCGGCTGTCAAAAGAGGCCCCCAATTGATGCCTTCCAAAGCAGAAACGGCAGCACTCGAATCCGCCACTGATTCATCTTTAGAAGGCGAGGCTGCGGCAGCCAGTGGTCGCGTAGATCCAGGCTCCATAGGCACAGCCTGACGCCCGGCCGGACCGCGATCCAAATCACGCACCAGATCCTGAAAAAGCTCTAAAGCACGATCCGCAAATCCCTTGCCGCCACGCGCCGGAGAATTCTCCGGACGAGCAGGGGGCGGCGGACGCAATCGCTGCTCAGGCCGAGGCAGAGTCAGCGGAGAATCAGCAGAGCCTTCCGCCCCGACGCCACGCTGCACCCGCTTCCGCTGCTCCTCCTGAATCTGCTGCATCAGGTCGTTGATCAACTGCTGCGGTGAAGCAGACTCCATTGGTGACTTGTCTGCAAAAGCCCCGTCAGACTGACGTTCAGGCTGCTCCTGACCACGCTGCTGCTCCGCCGACTCCGCCTCTTGACGAGCTTCATCCAGGAGATTTCGCAACGTCCTGCCAAAACCCTGCTCCTGCAACTGACCAGCCACACGTTCACGCCGTTCCTGCTGCTCACGCTGCTTTTGCTGCTCAGACTGCTCACCCCCAGACGATCGCTCACCCAAGTCCTTCAGCTCAGCGTCTGGCCCCGCAGGAACATTCTCAGGCGGTACCGACGAATCAGCAGGGGCCATCCGGCGAGATTGCTGCTGCAGCAAATCCCCAATCGTCCCCAAACTGTCTCGGTCTGCATTAGCCGACCTTCCTCCCTGCCCCTGCCCCGCCCGCTGGCGAGGCTGTCTGCCATCATCAGGTTGCGGCAACACGCCAGGCTTTGGCTGTGCTCCAGGCTGGACCTGCACCTGAGGTCGACTCTGAACATCTGGTTCCGGCGACTTTCTTGGCTCTGACTGAGCACCACGCTGCGACGGAACCCCAGGTTGAGACGGCGTACTGAGCTCTGACTTGCTTCCACGCTCAGACTTCAAATCAGGCTGAGTCTGCACACCGGGATTCGCCGGCATGCCCGAGTCAGGTCGGGCCCCTGGCTCTGGCGGAACTCCAGATCGCGCAGGAGCACTCAAATCTGACTCGCTTCCGGGCTCAGACTTTAAACCAGGCTGAGTCTGCACACCCGGATCCGCCGGCCTGCCCGGTTCAGGCCGAACTCCAGGCTCAGGCCCTTCCCCCGGCTGCTCAGGCAATGGGATCGGCTGACGCAGTCGCGGCGCCCGGGGCTCGGGTACTGATTCTCCCGAGGGATCAGGCTCAGCCGGAGGCAACGGCCGTGGCGGCTGCAGTCGGCTGCGCGGAGCCGAGCCATTGCTTCCGGAATTGTCTCGACGCCGCAGCGTTCGAGGTGGTGCGGCAGGTGAACCGGGTGCCGGCCCCGGCGGCACCACAGACTCAGACCCAGGCAGCTTTTCTTCAGCCGGAGTGCCTGGCGTTTCCTGATCGGCGTCCCGCGGCTCTTGCACTGACTCCGCCTGTTGCTGCAATTGCTCAAGGAAGTCCCTGAGCGATTCTGTTGATTCGGGCGTCAGTTTCGGCGCAGGCAATGGTGGGACAGGCCCCTGAGCTGTATTGCCCTCAGCTGACGGAGGTGGCAACAGACCATCACTTTTGAACTGCTGCAGCATCTCTTTCATTTTCTGCTGCGTTTCCGGCTGCTGCAGACTTTTTTGCAGAGCATCTGGTGACAGTCCACCCAGACCCGGCGGTACCACATCCCGCGGTAACTGCTCCTGCAGTTTTTTCAGCATGCTGCCCAGCTGATCAAGCGCCGCAGGCGGCACCGGAGCCCGCTCATGCTGTTCGATCGTCTGCCGCAGCTTCTGCAGCAGACGCGATGCTGCCGGTACACCGGCAGCGCGATCAGGCAACGGCAGCGGTCGCTGCGTCTGGTCCTGACCACTGCAACAAGTCGGCAACATGAGAGCACAGCAACCGAACGTCAGCAGCAGCCAGCCGGGGCACCAGCGAAATCGGAAACAGGCTGCGGTCATGACTGATGCACCCAGGCAGGCGGTTGCAGTCCGGTATTCAGGGGCTGCAGATCGGATGGAAGAAACCAGCCGTCACGGCGAATCAGCTTGCCGTCAAACCAGATCTCGCCACCACCATAATCCGGCCGCTGAATCAGCACCAAATCCCAGTGCACACAACTGCGATTGCCGTTATCCGCCTCTTCATAGGCGTTCCCCGGAGTAAAGTGGAAGGAACCGCCGATTTTCTCGTCAAACAGCGTGTCCAGCATCGGATGCAAAATGCGATTGTTTGTCCCAAAAGACCACTCGCCTATATACCGAGCACCGGGATCGGCATCGAGGATTTGATTGAGTCTTTCAGGGGCATTGCGGCAGTCTGCATGCTCAATACGGCCATTCTTCAATTCAAAGCGGATCCCTTCAAACACGGTCCCCTGATAACGCGAAGCCGTGTTGAACTGGATCACACCGTTCACGCTGTCCTTCACAGGCGCTGTGAAGATTTCACCGTCCGGAATATTGCACTCACCAGCACAGGGTACCACCGGAATGTTGCGGATGGAAAAGCTGAGCTCTGTTCCGGGAGCTGTAATGCGAACTTGATCGGCCGCTTCCATACGAGCTTTGAGTGGCAGCAGATCACGCGCCATCGCGACATAATCCGCCGTACAGACGTCAAAATAAAAGTCCTCAAAAGCCTCACAGCTTTTATTGGCCGCCTGAGCCATTGACGGGGTGGGATAGCGCAACACAACCCAGCGAGTCTGAGGAACGCGAATTTGAATATGCACAGGCTGCCACCAGTGCTTCTGATACAAATCCATGCGTTCACCAGGCACATCAGCAAATTCGTTGGAATTGGCCGACCCGCGAATCCCGATGTATGCATCCATCTGCCGCATCAGGCCGGCTTCATGGTCACCCGCCAGCATCATGCCGGTCTCTGTCGCCGTCCGATACAAGGCTCGCTGAATGGCATTATTCTTCACGATGACCAGCGGAGTCGCACCGGCCTGACTGGCAATTTCCACAAGCCGACAAACCAGCGCCGGATCGGGCAGGTCGATCGCTTCAATCAGTACTTTCTGGCCGGACTGAATACGACAGCTGTGGTGCAGCAGCACCTGAGCCAGCTGTTCAATACGAGGGTCTTTCATTGCGAATTCCGCGGAGCAGCTTCGGAGTATTTTGAAACGGGACGGGGGATTCCTGTGAAATCATAGACCTTTTGCGGGTGAAAAGCATGCTGAATCCGGCCGGAATCAAGGTTTCGACGGACAGATCCGGTGAGCGGCATACGGCGAGTCTTTCCACAGCAGGCGACAGTCCGTAGAATGACGCTGTCGAACACCCCGGAACATAGCCGGCTCCCGGCTCGCACTGCCGACTCTCTGCACATCGGATGATGACCATGTCGTGGACAGCACCGTCTCCCAAATCAACCTCCGCAAACACCCGCCGACACTCACGGCGGAACAGCCTGTTGCTCATGCTCATGGCTGCAGCCTGCTGCCTCCTCGCCCTGCCCCAGACCACGGCTCTGGCCCAGCGCACTGGCGGATCCATCGAAGTTGAAACCAAATCCGCGTGGTCGCACATACGAGTCCGCCGCAGCGGCAGCGTCCGTTCCCTCATCTTCGTTCGCGACTCCGGTGAAGAAGCCTACGAAAGCCAGGTCAACCTCAAAACGCCCTGGGTGCTGCGATTCAGTTACCTCCAGCACATGTTCGCCAACTACCTCTTTCAGCCAGAGCAAAAAGACGCCATCATCGTCGGCCTCGGTGGCGGCTCAATGATCCACTATCTCCAGAAATATGATCCGCAGGTGAACATCGAAGCGGTCGAAATTGACCCGGTCGTCGTCGAACTGGCCGAACGCTATTTCGCCGTCAAACAAAAAGACAACGTGCGACTGATTATCGCCGACGCCTTTGACTACCTGAAAAAGACCCCGAAAAAATACGACACCATCTACATGGACGCGTTCCTGAAGCCGTCAGCCAGTACCGATGAAACCGGAGTCCCACTGAAGCTCAGGACGCAGACCTTCTACCAGCAGCTGCAGGGTCTGCTGAAGCCCGGCGGCAGCGTCGTCTTCAATATCAACCCACATTCCCAGATGCGTGCCGATATCGAAACAATCGCTGAATCATTTCCGCAGACTTATGTATTCAGCCTGCCAAACTCGGAAGGTGTCGTCGTTGTCGGCAGCCTGCAGCCCGAAAGACTCACACCCGCCCAGCTGGCCGCCGCCGGAAAAAGCCTCGATAAACGCTTCAAATGCGGGTTCTCTTTCGAAGACATTGCAAAACGTCTTCGAAAACAATAGGCGGTCTCAGAAGCCCCCTCCCCCGCCAGCCGCGATCAAAAACCGCGGGACACTGCGTAACAGCCATCCCGCGGCTCAGTTTTGCTCAGCAAGCTGCTGCACGCCTCACTTCGTGATGATCTCACGAACTGTGCGGCCGCTTGGAATCATGGGCAGCACGTGCTCCTGGTAAGGACAGACCACGTCCAGCAAATACGGGCCGTCCCACGCCAGCATCTCAGCCAGTGCCGCCGGATACTCAGCACGACTGCGGACCTGCCGCGATTTGATGCCATAGCCTTCGGCGATTTTCACAAAATTCGGGAACGTCTCCAGCGGCATCGTACCGTCACCCTCACCCAGTGCCTCCGGATGATCGACAGGCCCCAGATACGTGTGAGCACGGCGGCCCGACATAAATCGGTCCTCCCACTGCACCACCATCCCCAAATGCTGATTGTTCAGCAACAAGATCTTTACCGGCAGCTTTTCACAGTGCAAAGTCGCCAATTCCTGAATGTTCATCTGGAAAGAACCGTCACCGTCGATGTCGATCACCAGCGAATTCGGAAATGCTGTCTGCACTCCCATCGCCGCCGGCAGACCAAATCCCATCGTGCCCAGACCGGAACTGCTGAGCCAGCGACGAGGCTTGTCGAACTTGTAGAACTGAGCCGCCCACATCTGATGCTGGCCAACGCCCACCGCGACATAGGTGTCGCGACTTTGAGTCTGACGCCACAACTCTTCAATGGCGTACTGCTGCAGAATCGCGTCGCCAGCGTCCGCGTAGCCCAGCGGAAACCGCGCCTTCCAGCCGGCAATCTGCTGATGCCACTCACCCAGTTCGGGAATGTCCTCGTCCGTCAGCGCCGCATTCAGAGCTTCAAGCGACTCACGAACGTCGCCGTGAACCGGAATATGAGCCTCTTTGTTTTTGTGAATCTCCGACGCATCAATGTCCACGTGCACAATCTTGCCGTGCTTCGCAAACTCTTCCAGTTTGCCCGTTACGCGGTCGTCAAAACGTACACCAAAGGCCAGCAGCAGGTCCGCCTGATCCACCGCATAGTTGGCGTACACAGTGCCATGCATTCCCAGCATGTGCAGCGACTGGTCATGAGTCCCCGGGAATACACCCAGTCCCATGACCGTCATCGTTACCGGAATCCCGGTCCGCAGTGCAAACTTCGTCAAAGCCTCAGATGCATTGCTGTGGATGCAGCCACCGCCAACATACAGTACAGGCCGCTTTGAACGCTTCACCGCAGCCAGAATTTGACGCACCTGCTCTGGTGCCACCGCACGAGTCTGCGGGCGATAACCAGGCAAATTCATCGGAGGATCGAAATCCACTTCCGACAACGGCATCGTCTGCAACTGCACGTCCTTCGGAACGTCCACCAGAACCGGCCCCGGACGACCGGTCATCGCCACATAATAGGCTTCCTTCATCACACGCGCCACGTCACGCACGTCCGTGATCATGTACTGGTGCTTCGTGATCGCTCCGCAAACCTCCACCATCGGAGTTTCCTGGAAGGCATCACTACCAATCACCGCCTGAGGCACCTGGCCGGTAATGCAGATCATCGGAATGCTGTCGAGCTTAGCGTCAGCAATCCCCGTCACCAGATTCGTGGCACCAGGACCACTGGTCCCCATCACCACACCAATTTTGCCGGTAGAACGAGCAATCCCCTGAGCAGCAAAACAGCCGCCTTGCTCGTGACGCGGCAGAATCGTACGAATCCTCTCGCGATGCTCACGCAGCGCCTGATGCAAAGGCATGCTGGCACCACCCGGATACGCGTAAATCGTCTCTACACCCAGACGCACCAGCATTTCAACCAGGATCTGAGCACCATTGATTGTCTGAGTCGCAATTTCGACGGTAGTCAACGTCTTCACCCTTCCACAACCACAAAATGTACCCACCAGTTTTGCTGCGCGGGACTGCACAGCATTAAAGTGTAATCTGTGAAATAGCGCGGAACGATGAAGAAATCCGCCGGATTGCCCTGAATGCCGGAAAGTCTCAGAAGGGAAAGCAGAAAAGAGCGAGCAGTCCATCTGGGCAGGCTGGAGTAACCCCCGTTTCGGACTCGCATGTCGCTAATTACGCCGCGATTCCGTTCCCAGCAGCCAAAAATCCCGTTGACTCTCTCTGCCAGACACCACTAAAAGCGACCGTGACGGCCTGCCACGCCAGGTCTGGAGAGGTCAGATTTCCGGAAATTCACGTGATTTTCCACAAATTTGCCCCGGTATCGACGGAGCGATCGGATGCGACATCTGACAGTGACAGGACTGGCAGCACTGCTGCTGGCAGGCTGTGGCGGATCTGAAAAGGCTAATCCTGCGGCAAAAACCGCCGGTATCCCCCTCGCCATCGCCTCCGCAAAACAAACTGAAATCCCCGTCAAAGTCACTCGCAAGCTGGACGAGTACCCGCCGGAGATTCGAAATCTGCTGCAGCGAGCCAACACGGCCGTCGTAGCCGGTCGCAACGCCCTCGCCATTGAATCCCTGTGTCAGGCCATCGGACAAAGCCCCGAAGATGCCAGCCTGTTTCGGATGCGCGCCGACGTCTATAAGCTGCAGGGCGAAAATGCCAGTGCGCGAGCAGACTTCAGTACCGCCCTGCGTCTGGCACCAAATGACCCGGACCTGTGGAATAATCGCGGCTACTTTCTGATGAGTCAGCAGCTGACAGCAGAGGCCTTAAGTGATTTTGACAGAGCCATTCAGCTCCAGCCGACACACTCAGCCGCACTGAACAACCGCGGCCTCATCCGACTGGCAGACCAGAAACTGGCTGAAGCCGAAGCCGACTTTAGTCAGGCCATCGAGGCCGATGCGAAGTTTGTCGAAGCGTGGAACAATCGCGCATTTGCCCGCATGAAACAAAACAAACTGCCCCAGGCAATGAAAGACATTCGCCAGACTCTGCAACTTGACGAACGCTATGCCACCGCATGGAACAACCGCGGCCTGATTGCCGTTCGTCAGGAAAACTACGAGGAGGCAGTACGAGCGTTCACTCGAGCGATCGAACTGGAACCACTGGATTCCCGCTGGCTGACTCACCGCCGCGAGGCCCTGCTGAAACTGAGTCGCTACGAAGAATCCCAGGCGGATGCAGCCAGAGTCCTCTGGCTGGAAGAATTGCGGCGACTGTCCACTGCAGCCCAGCAGAGCCCGCGTGGAACAGTAGCCTGGATGCAGCGTGGCCTGCATCTGACAGCCGGACAAGAATTCGGTGCAGCAGCCCAGGACTTCACTCGCGTGCTGCTTCTGCAGCCCAAAAACTCTGCAGCACTGGCCGCCCGAGCTCGTGCGTGGGCAGCGATGGGCGATCGCACCCGAGCCATGGCGGACTGCGAATCATGCCTTGCAATCCACACTGACAAGGATGCACTCTCGCTCCGCGGAGATCTGTGGCTGCAGCTCGAGGATCTGGAGAAAGCCATCGCGGACTACGAAGCCGCCGAACGGTTTGATGAACAGGTGGCGCGGGCCTACGAGCTGCGTGCCGCTGCCCACAAAAAGGCCGACAGACTGGCGGAGGCTGCGGCAGATAAGTCGCGCGCCGCCGAAATTCGCACGGCCCTCGCCGCACCGGAAGTTCAGACCCCCGCAGCCGCCGCGGCAGATCCGTCGTTTAACCCCTGAGTTCGCTCGAGGCCCTTTCCAGATAATGTCCGCAGTCTGGCGTTACTCAGCCCCGGCGACTATCATTCCTGGCGTTCGCCGGATACGAGCATACTTTGAATTCAGTCAACCGCCGGACTGCCCATGAGCTCTACAACACGTCCGACCACTGAAGGCTCTGGAAACTTCCTGCTGGGAAGCTGCGTCTCGCTGGCTGTGCATCTGGCGATTCTGCTGCTGGGCACACTACTGCTGAAAGGCTGCCAGCAGGCCAGTCCCGGAACGGCCGGTGGCGAGGTCTTCCGAGAAGTGGGCCTCTTCGTCGTGGATGGCGTTGAAGACGCTCGCAGCGATATCGGACTGCTGCCCGGTGCAGGCACGGATGAACAGACGCAGCAGGTACCGCAGATTCCGGCGACGGCAAATTCCGATGCTGATCAGACCGCTGACTCACAAAATGCCGCCAATCGAGTTCCCCGGCAGATTCCGGATGTGGGGACTCTGACAGATCCTGATCGCGCAGGCGACAATGACGGCAGCCAGTCCAGCCCCCTGTCCGGCCTGATAGGTCCCGGAGCCGCTATTGCCGGCCGCAGTGGCGGTGCGGCCGGAGGCAGCGATTCACTCATTCAGCCCCTACAGTCCGGCGGCGCTCGAAAAAGCGGCGGCACCGGTGGTGCGGGCGAAACCACCTTCATGAATATTGCCGGCATCGGAAAATCGTTTGTCTATGTGATTGATACCAGCAGCAGCATGGATGGTCCGCGACTGCGGACAGCCAGAACTCAGCTGAAAGCCAGCCTGCGACTGCTGCAGCCTAACCAGCAATTTGCCGTGATCCTCTACAATGAATATCGCGTGCGACTAAAACTGAGACGGCAGGCGGAACAGCCCATGTACTACGCCACAGATGTAAACAAGCAACTGGCCGTCCACGAGATCGACAGAATCGCCCCAGACAGCGGCACCGATCACAAACCGGCTCTTCTGGAAGCACTGTCGCTGAAACCTGATGTTGTCTACTTCCTGACGGACGGCGATGAGCCTGAGCTCAGTCCCGCTGACCTGCGTGACATTGCTCACGATCGAAACGGTGCCACCATCCATGTGATCAAATTCGGTGATGGCAGCCTGACCAGCCGGACACTGAACTGGCTGCAGAAACTGGCCCAGCAGGGACAGGGTGAATATCGCGAGATTATCGCTGATGCTCCCTGACAGTGGACTCGCGGTGGCAGCCGGTAGTGACCGTGCTAGAATACCCGTAAACAGACCCGCAGTGCTGCGGGAACAAATTTCACGGCTTTCAGGTAAGGACAGCGGGGATGACCGGCTATACGGTACACACGGGCGCTTCAAAGAAGTTTGTCAGCGGCTGGGATCGCGTTTTCGGAGCCAGCCGGAAAGCCGGCACCAAAGCGACGTCATCAGCCGACGTTGGTACCGCGAAGAAGTCCGGATCAAAAAAAGCCGGTAAAGGCCGTAAAAAATCCTCATAAGCAGCACCACCTGCAGTAAATTACCCGGGTCAGAAAAATATCCACCCCTGGTTATGGCTTTACAACACTCCCTTGGGCCACAATTGGCACGGCCCGGTACTGCTGCATTCCGCTGCCCCCGGTGCCGCGGAGAATCCAGCCATGCTGCCGTCTGGCCGATTATTGCTCAGCACGCTGTCCAGCGGCATGAACAGCCTGTTGCAATTTGCCATGCCGCCCTGGTGCCCTCTCTGCCGTGATGCTCTGGCCCAGACTGCAGATCTGCCCGTCTGCTGGTGCCAGAACTGCTGCTCACTGCTAACAAATCAAACCGGTCATCGCTGTCAGCGGTGTTCCGCCACTGTCGGCCCGTGGTCAGCCACACAAAACGGCTGCGTCCACTGTCGCGGCAGAAAATTGCGGTTTCGATCGGCCGTTTGCCTCGGTATGTACAGGGACCACCTGCGGCAGGCACTGCTGTCCGCCAAGTGGTCCTTTTCATCAGTGCAAATTCAGTCCCTCGCAAGGCTGCTGGCACTCCAGTGCGAACCGCAGTTGCGACTGCTGCAGATTGATCGTATCGTCCCTATTCCACAGCACTGGAGACAGCGGCTGTTCCGTCATTTCAACCCGGCATGTCTGATCGCTGAAGAGTTGGCCGCCGTGCTGCAAGTTCCCTGCGACATCCACATCCTGCAAAAGAAACGTCGTACCCGCCCCCAGAAACGTGTTTCCGTTACTCAGCGGTTTGATAATCAAAAACAGTCCTGCCTTGTACGAGATGCCCACGTCATCCAAAATCAGCGCATCCTGATCGTGGATGACGTTCTGACCACAGGAGCCACCTGCTCCGAAGCTGCCAAAGCGCTGCTGCAGGCAGGTGCCGCTGAATGCCACGCAGCCGTCATTGCTCGAGTGCTGGATCATTCTGCCTGAACTCATCAGGCAGCACCAGCACCGGCCAAAGACTGCCCGCCTGTATTCTGGCCGCCGCCGCCGGGGTGTCGACAAACACCACGGCATCAGACGGGCTCAGCCGCGACAGATCCACATCCCCAGGAACTCGCCATTCCGCTTCAGCAATCGTATCAGTCACACCATCTCGCGTACCCTTTTGATACCACGGCTGATCGGCGACCGGCAGTGCCCGCCAGGACTCCTCAGAGCCGTATCGGACAGGCCTTAAATCCCAAGCGCTGAGAGCTGCACGACGCACCGCCACCCCCCACGGCTCAAAATCAAAGCGCTGCCGATGCCGCCGAAAAACTCGCCGCGACCGAAATTCACCAAGCGGCACCGCCGTGAATGCCACCACCCGATGCCCGCCGCGAATCGCCAGATGCGACGCCCGCAGCAATCGCTCAGACACAATCCGCTGCAATGTCCCGCAGGCTGAATGATCAGAGCATTCCTGCACAAGAGACTCGCAGTACTGCTGCCAGGATTCTCCCGGCCACGGCCCGGATGCCGGGCGAGTCCAGTGGCAGAGCCAGCGATCCGGACAGACCAATGGATTGTCAGCAGGCGGGTGCCGCAGCCGAACTGTGGCTTGCCCGCTGGCATTCCGGCAGTCACCGCGATCAACGACGCTTTCAGGAAAATCATCCGGCATCAGCCGCACTAGCTGCCGCTGTTCGCCGGACAACGCCGGCAGACATTCGGCCGTCAGATAAACTGGCACTCGATCCAGCACCGGATCACTCAAATGCTTTTGCAGCAGACGAGCGATATTGCCGTGAGGACGGCACCGCAAAACTCGAATCTCATCCGCCAGGGCAAACACAGCCTCGTCCGCAACCGGCAGGTCCAGACGCCGCAAACCTGACCGCTGCTCAAAATGCAGGATCAAAGTGTTCAGACCAAACAGACGACAGCCAGCCACCACCAAGTCGGCTCCCGCACCCTGCTGATGAATCAGCACCTGAGTGCTGTCAGGAGGCAGCTCAGCCAGCAAACGACGCAGTCGAGCAACCCACTGAGTCTCCTCGTCCAGCCGTTTCCGCAGCCGGCTGGAAACGATCGCCACACGACGCAGTGATCCGGTCACCAGACAGCCTGCAGTGCCAACAGGCAACCGACCCTGCTGCGTTAGTGCCGCAAGCTGCTGCGAATGATCCAGAGCGTCCGAATGTTTTAGTTCGACGGAAAAAGTCACCTGCCAAACCACGTCGCACCCTGCGTCTGAACAGTTCGTCGTCCCTTACTTCTGCTCTCCCTTTCCTTCAAGCCACTCGAGAGAAAACACAGCGAGCTGCAGACTGCTGTCAGCCTCATAAAAACACAGCAGTCGACCATCTGGCAAAAACGCCAGATCTGAGTATGCACTTTTGCCGGACTCCAGCGTACGCTGTACCGGCCACGTGCGTCCAAAGTCACGACTAAGTCGGACCATCAGATTCTCCCGCCGACCACGCCCGCCGGGAATCTCCTGACCCTGCTTGTCACGAGCCAAAGAGCGGGGACAAGAAAACACTACCCAGCCCGACTGACCCGGCACGCTGGCCACACTGGCCATACAGATCGGTTCCCAAAGGTCTGAGTGAAACTGTGGCGGAGTCCATGCGGATGCACCGTCCGGACTGGTTGATACCAGCTTACGACTGGCTTTCGACTCATTACGAGAAATCAGCAGCACTCGCCCGTCAGACAATTCCGTCAGAGTCGTTTCGTTGGGATCCTGAAACTCTGCGGTGTCTGGAATCGCGATGGCTCCCGCACGCCACGTCTGACCATGATCATCGCTGTAGATGGTCGCTGACACTGATGGATGATGATCGCGCACGCCACCATAAGCCAGCCACACCGGAACAACCAGACGTCCGCTGCGAAGCTGTATTCCGTGCCCCGGACCTGTAGCCAGCACCTTCCAGTCACAACCACTGCGGAAACCTTCAAACGCTGAAGTAATTTCTCGAGGAGTGGACCATGTGAGCCCGTCATCCGTGCTGCGAATTGAAAAACAGCGGGCATAATTGATGCAGTACAGAAACTCAATAACCTGAGTCTCGCGGTCGATGATCGCGACCGGATTGTTGACCGTCTGCTCTGCATCCGCAACAGCGTTGCCGGAAGTACCGGCCGCTCGCGGCCCGCGATGAGCAATTTGCACAGGTGCCGACCACGTGCGACCGTCGTCCGTACTGCGCCGCAAATGCACTTCAATCTCACCCCAGTCACTCTTACTCTTGCGGCGGGCTTCGCACCACGCAAGGATCGTGCCGCGAGTCGTCACAGCAACGCCCGGAATACGGTAAAGTGCTACGTCATGCTGGCCCGCAGTAAACAGAGTCGTGCGAAACACAGCCGACTCGGAAGTCCGCGATGCAGCCGTCGAACAGACCTGCAGCAGGACCGTCAGCAGCGACACCTGCAACACAAGGTTTCGGGCAAACATGTTCGGCATGGACAGACTGCTCCGGCAGGTTGGGAAGGGGTCGGGCAGGGACACATCGAAATACTCCCGTAGTCTGCCGTTGGAGCCGACAATTCTCAACCATCTGCTGAGTAGATTTCGCCCCGCGGCTCCAGCGTTCTCACGGCTTGCACGCCTGCTACTATCTCTGAAACAATCGGCATTCCTGGAGAAACCGGCATAATCCGCCGAACCGGCACCCGCACAACTGCTCGCTCAGAACCACCCAAAATCCAGCAATTCAGGCCGTTCCGACGTTTCTTCAACCTGTTACCTGCTGACGATTCCCGGAAGCTGCCTGAGAAACACCCGTTTCTGACCTTTTTTCATCCCGAAGCACTCGCAGTGCCGACTAGAATCCCGCCAGAAGATTTACCGTTGTAAGCCGATCCCCAATCGGTTTTCTCCGTTAAGTCTCCCCCCCCCCTTACCTCCGTCGTCGCAGTGCCATGCTGTCGGCGATCCCTCCTGCGAGGCTATCATGGCTCAACAAACTCAATTAGTGGCCCCAACGCCTCCACGACTTGCCAGACTTGCCATGCGGCTGCTCACCGCCCTCGGCCTGGCAGCAGCAGTGGCTCTGGCCTTCGTTGCACTGCCACGCACCACACCGCTCTCCAGCCGAACGATGCTCACCGTTCAGGCATCCCGCTTCCGCGTCACTCGTCAGTGCTCCGGAATTATCGAGCCTGTGTCCAGTGCTGTCGTGCAGTCCGGTTGTCACTGGACTGTCGCAATCCTCGACCTTGTCCCCGAAGGAACTCAGGTTCAGGCGGGTGATGTTGTCTGCGTGCTGGACTCCTCAGAGATTCAGGAATTTCTGCGATCTCGTGAAATTGCCCTGATTCGAGCCAACGCATCACTCACTGCTTCATTGACAGCTCAGGAATTGCAGCAGACCGCTGCTCAACGTCGTTTGTCAGATGCCCAGTTCTCGCTGCAGTCAGCGGAAATGGATCTGCAGCAGTACGTAAACGGCACGCACCCGCAGCAGGCCGACAAACTCGATCGGGATCTGCTGCTGTCTGAGACTCAGATGCAGTCGGCTGAAGATGAGTTTGAATTCACGCACCGCATGTGGATGACAGGAATTGCAAATCGGGCAGAGGTCAATGCAGCCGGCATGGCACTCACCAGTCGCAGCGTGCATGCTGGAAGACTGGCCGGTCAGAAGGAACTGCTCGAGAAATTCACCGACCCCAAAACTCGCCGGCGCCTCGAATACAACGTTGATCACCTCAAACTCAATCTGGCTCGCACAGATCTGGCCAATTCCCTCGCCGAGACTCGTTATCGCATGATTTCCATGTCGGATCAGCGTCGCCTCGATATCTACGAACGATATGCTCGCACCGCCCGCGAAAGCATCGAAGCCTGCACCCTGAGAGCTCCCAGAGCAGGCCGAGTAATTCATGCAAACAGCTGGTACAACCTCAGTCGAGGCGTACGCACCATCGAAGAAGGTCGCTCCGTCTATTTTTCACAGGCCATCTTCGAAATACCCGACGAAGACGAACTGAAAATCAGCTTCGGTCTTGATGAAACTTTGGTAACAAAAATGGCGCTCGGCAAGTCCCTGGATATCACGTTGCCAGGCTTTGATCAGGACCCGATCAGCGCTCAGGTGAAATCCATCAGCAATTTCCCAAAGCAGCGCTGGACAAACGGAGTAGAAATCCGCGAGTACATGGTTGAGGCACTGTTGTACCCCACCGCTGAACAGCGCAGTCATCTGCGTCCGCAGCTGGACGCCACGGTGGAATTGACACTGACCGACGATCCAGACGCACTTGTGATTCCCAAAGACGCCGTCGTCAAAATCAAAGGTCAGCCGTGTGTGCTGGTGCCGTCAAAGGATCGTTCCGAACTGCTGCCAATGCAGGTAACCCCGGGCGAAATCCATGATGGCGAGGTTCAGATTGTGACGGGCCTGACCGCCGGAATGCAGATTGTCCGGCATGCAGAAATCAACTGACGTCAACCAGCCGCGGTCCAAGCACTTCGAAACGAGGCTCGATACCCAGACCTGCCGACGTCCCCGCCTGCATGAATCCATTGACCCGCTGCGGCGCATTCGCAGCAGTGCTGACTGTCACATAACTGTTGAAGTCAGTGCTGGTGAAACGCAGTTCTTCAGGAGTGCTGTGGGCGAGGTGAGCAATCGCGGCCGTCGTGATGTCACCACCCCAGCTGTCCTCCAGTGTCATGGCTACGCCCATGCTCACGCACAGATCACGCACCTGACGAGTCCTGGTGAGACCTCCCAGCTTGCTGATCTTGAGGTTCACGACGTCCATCGCCAGATCAGCACGCCCGCGGAGCAGCATTTCCAGACTGTCGATGTTTTCATCCAGCACAAAAGGATGGTCCGTCTGACGCCGCACCGCCAGACATTCCTCATACGTCAGACAGGGCTGCTCAATGTAAACATCCAGATTCTTCACCGCCCGCACAACCCGCACTGCCTCGTGCTGCGTCCAGCCGGTATTGGCATCAGCCACCAGCCGGTCAGATGGCTGCAACATGGCTCGCACCGCATGAATCCTCTCGATATCAGTGTCGGGATCGCCCCCCACCTTCAACTGAAAGCGGGTGTAGCCGGCAGCGCGATAGCCATCCACCTTCTTCGCCATTTCATCAGGAGACTCTTGAGAAATCGCGCGATACAACCGAACGCTGTCACCATAACGCCCACCCAGCAGCGTGCACACCGGCAGACCACTGGCCTTGCCCAGCAGGTCCCAGCAGGCGATGTCGATGCCCGATTTAACGTACGGGTGGCCCTTCAGAGCTGCGTCCATGCGATGATTAAGGCGGGCAATTTCGCGAGGATCCCAGCCGATCAGGTGTGGCGCCAGCTCTCGCAGTCCCGCACGCACACCCTCCGCGTACGCTGGAAGGTAAAACGGACCCAGCGGGCAGACTTCGCCATAGCCCACCAATCCACACTCGGTTTCCACACCCACAATCGTGCTGTCAAAAACAGTGACGAATTTTCCTCCGGACCACTTGTACGAACCTTCATTCAGCGGCAGATCAACACGATGTGCGAAAATGCGTCGGATTTTCATAAGCATTCAGTCTGTGAACCGTTGTCGGAATTGAATTCAAAAAAGCTCAGCGGCAGGTCTGCTGCAGCCAGTCCAGCAGCAAACCCGGGACATCGACTCCGCAAGTCTGCTGCAGCCCCCGCCAGCCAGGCACGGCGTTGACCTCGATCACCAGCGGACGCCCCGACGAATCATACATCAGATCCACTCCTGAAAAAACCGCCCCCACCACTTTCGCTGCTGCGGTTGCCAGTCGCAGTTCGTCCGGGCTGGGCTGCCAGCGACTGCCAGTACCCCGCTGCGATATGTTGGCACGGAAGTCACCAGGCCTCGGAGTCCTCTGCATGGCACCCAGCAACTGACCGTCAAGCAGCAGCAGACGCAAATCAAACCCCGGTCCGGCAACAAACTTCTGCACGTAAAGCACGGCACTTATACGCTGCAAAGTGCGGAACACACGCATCGCAATCTCTGGATCAGTCACCCGCACAATACCCCGACCTTCAGCACCAAACAGCGGCTTGACTACTACATCACGCCCCAGCCGCTCAAAGGCCTCCAGCGCCGACTCAGCCCCCTCACAGATTACCGTATCCGGAACCGGAATGCCGTGCTCAGCCAGTCGCTGAGTGGTCAGATACTTGTCAACCGCACATTCCAGAGCACGCGGCGAATTGACAATCCGGATGCCGGCTGATTCCAGACCTTGCAGCAGATCCATCCGAGCTACAACCTGTTCGAGCGACCCGGGGGGCATTGTGCGAACAATCACGGCGTCAAATCCGCTCAGCTGATGCTCAGAACAGTAGAAACTGAGTTTCCCGGCGCTGACGCGAGCCGAAAAATGTTCGAACGACAGCGTTTGCACCGCATCAGCGCGTGCCATTGCTGCCTGCTGCAGCAACCGCACATAAGTACTATCTGCCTGCCCAAAGATGCCCAGACGCATGATCTCACCGCAACCGGCAGAAACTGAAGGAACACTTCCTCAGATATTCTCTGCTGCCGAAGCCGTCGCCACAACTGCCACCGCCCCTTTTTTCTTGCTACGGAACCACAGCTCCCGCACGAATTTCAGATGCAATTTCCTCTGCCAGCGGGTATGCTCCAAGCGGGACCGCGCTCGTTCGCCCACCTTTCAGACCGGAGAATCCCCCATGACTGCCCGCCTAACCGCTCGTCGCGCCATGCTCAAAGGCCTCGGTGTCTCCATGGCCCTGCCATGGATGGAATCGCTGCGTGTATGGGGGCAGGAATCCGGCACAACAGCCGCCACAGGGCAGGCACCCACAAGATTCGCTGTCCTCTTCTCAGGCAATGGATTTCATAAGGATCATTGGTGGGCCCGCGGAGCCGGTGTTGAAATGGAACTCGGCAAAGTGCTCGAGCCCCTCCAGGCACATCGCGAAAAACTGCTCTACATCCGCGGCCTCTACAACGAAGAAGCGCTCAAAGGTAACATTCACAGTTCTCAAACCGGTAACCTGCTCAGTGGGGCCCCGCTGGAAGCCGGCGGCGGAATTCGCAGCGGCACCAGCATCGACCAGTTGCTCGCACAGACCTGTGGCCAGACCACCAAAGTCCCCAGCCTCGTACTCGGCTGCGAAAAAGCCAATCCGTCCGTTCACAAAAATTATTCCATGCTTTACAGCAGCCACATTTCGTGGAGCTCCCCGACAACCCCCACACCACTCGAAGTCTTCCCCGCACTAGCATTTGACCGTCTGTTTCGTGACGATGCCACAAAGGCCGATAAAAGCGTGCTCGACGCAGTCCTCGAAGATGCCGGCGATCTCCGCCGCAGCATCAGCCGCAATGATCAGCAAAAATTGGACGAGTATCTAAACTCTGTTCGCGAGGTCGAACAACGAATCGCTCGCGCAGGCAGTCGCGGTGAACTGCAGGGCTGGAAGCCCACGCTCGAAAGACCCGACAAACCACGCCCGGCAGACGGGATCCCCCAGGATATCGCCGAACACATGCGGCTGATGTGCGAAATCCTCGTACTCGCCTTCCAGACCGACACCACTCGCATCTGCACACTGAAACTCAATAACGACCACTCCTCGTTGCGATTTCCAAATCTCGGCGTCGACTACATGATTCACCACCTGCTGTCACACCAGGAATCCGATGACTGGCTGAAAGTCAACAGATTCTTCATGGAACAGCTGGCGTGGATCGCGGACAAACTGGACGCGATCGAGGAGGGCGAGCGAACAGCACTCGACAATTCCATGATCATGTACTGCAGCAGCATGCTGACCGGCAGTCACGATGCAACCAAACTGCCCGTCATCCTGCTCGGACGCGGTGGCGGCAAACTGGAAACAGGTCGCACCCTCGACTACCTCGACAAACCCAACCGAAAAATGTGCAGCCTGTACCTGTCACTGCTTGACAAATTCGGCGTACAGCAGACAACCTTCGGGGATTCGACCGAGCGTCTGTCGGAGATTTAACAGAGATTCAGGCAGCCTGATCGTCCGCAGAACCTCGACCCCCACGCAGGCTGCCGCTGCGATCGCGAGTGAGCGGCAGCAGCATCTGCGCGACCAGAAACAGAACCAGCGGCACCATCCACAGAATCCGGGCAGTATGCCAGGCCCAGTTGGGCAGCGTCAGTAATTGCCCGGCAATCAGGTAGGCAACCATACCCAGCAACAACCACGTCAGGACTCCGCACCCCAGCGCCGTCATCTGGCTCTTAAACACACTCCGCTCAGTACCCGCATCGAAGTGCACGTCAACCGTGCGACGCCGGCGTATGGAACGAGCCGTGGCTTCGCAAAGCTCCAGCGTCGCCGAAACCGCATCCAGCAACGCAGAACAGTCGCTCCGGCGTTCACACAAATGCTGAATTCGCGGCAACTGCGAATTGTCGGCGACCGCGAACTGCTGCTGCTGCCCGTCCAGAAACGTGACCGTAAGCTGCGGGCCACAGCCGTGATCGGTCATAACAGCCGGACGCAGAATCAAAGTTGCCGGCGGCAGCAGCCGCTCAGCTTCCGGCTGAGTACTGAGCGATACCATGCGGGAAATCAGGCCGACTCCCGGGACCGACTGATCCAGACACGTGACCTGAGAATACAGGAAACCACTGGCCGTCAGCACATCCAGACCTGCCCGCAGCCCCACCACCAAAGCGGCATCGCTGAGCTCAGGCAAAGGCAGTTCCAGACTTAGCTGCCGAATCTTTGCAGCATCAAGACCCAGCGTCAGACGTTCAGTTGGCAACTGCGACAGCTGCCACCGACCAGGCACGGGGATGATCGCCGTTTCAGACTCGTCCAGTACCAGTTGCAGCTCAAAGGTTAACGCAGGAGACGCTGCCAGCTCGGGCAGAATCACCACGACATGTTTGCCGGACTGCACCGCCGCTCGAGTCAGCCGTAGAATTTCGTCGCAGTCCTCCAGTGCCAGCACCACCACATCATTGGCAGAGTCCAGCAGCACGTCCTCAGCAGTGGCCGCCAGGCGCACCGGAATCCCGGCTGCCGCAGCTCGCTCCCGCAAAGCACCTTGCAGCAGCGAAGCTGGCAGCAGTTGATCACTTACCCTGCTGACTTCCTGCAGCAAAGGCCACACAGCAGTACTGGTTCCGACAAATGCCGTTTTCATGAAATGCGTCGCATCGTACCAAGCTGAAACTTCAGGCCGCTCCCAGCCCCGCCATGCGACGCCAGGCACTTAGCTGCCCCAGATGCATCATCATATGGCCACCACAATAGAAGGCATGCATTGATCCCAGCGACGGAAACAACTCGGCCAGACGACCAGGATTGGGGTTGGGACGCTGAAACGTATCGTCCGCAGCAGCTCGCAACGCCGCACTGGCGGCCCGATAACCCTCTAGAAACACCGCATGCACCAATTCATGCGATGGATAAATCGTCGCCTGAGGATCATCCACGCATTTGGCGTCCTTCGAAAATACTGCCTCAAACCCGTCCGGAATGGCCGGTGCCTCAGCCCCCAGATCGCGGAGAATCCGCGGAGCATACAAAGCCAGATGACCCAGCACGAAGGCCGGATGATTCGAATCAATCGGAGTCCCGCCGGGACTGGCCAGACGGGCAAATTTATCAGCAGTCACATCCTTCAGCAGACGTTCCGCATACCCGACACACAGGTCCAGTGAGTCCGCAATGCAGTTGCCCATCGATCGATCCATGAAAACACTCCTGTCAGGCCATTAAATTCTTAGATTCAGCGGGACGCGGTCACAGACCACTGGCGCAGCCTTTCCGAATTGTAGGCAGATCGATGACAAAGCCGAATCCTGCCACCGCCTGAGAGCCTTGATTTCCCTGAAAACGGCCCGCCACATGGGAAAATCTCACCCCGGAACAGTCGATTTCCCGCAGTTCAGTAAGTCAATCGGCCATTCTTAGAAATCGGCGACGATCTCACTGATCCGGATTTGGATCTGCTGCGTTCCTCGCTCTACACTGCTCGCTTTAGCATCTGCCAACTCAACAGCCACCCTTCCTCAAGAATCCCGCATGCTCACTCCCCTGCTCGCAGCCAGTGATATTTCACTCGGGTTCTGGAACCAGACGTTCAACAGCCACGATCTCGTGGTCATTGCTCTGCTGGTACTGCTGGAAGGCATGCTGTCTATTGACAACGCCCTGGTATTGGGACTGCTGGCCAAGCGTGTCCCCAAACCGCTGCAAAAACGCGCCCTGACATACGGTCTCGTGGGGGCCTTCGTGTTCCGCATCCTCGCAGTGGCCACCGCCAGTTACCTGCTGAAATGGCGGATCGTCAAACTGTTCGGTGGCGGATATCTCGTCTACATCGCCGTCAAACACCTGTTCTTCGAATCCAAACAGGAACATGAAGAGGTCGTTACCGTATCCGCAGCGGGCGAACTCGAACTGCGGATTACAGAAACCGGAGCGGCCCTTACTGCCGCTCAGGAAGTCGAGGAATTGGACCAGCGTGTCCCCGTACCCGTGGATCAGGAAGTACTGTCCGGACGCAACTTCTGGTGGACCGTGCTGGTCATTGAACTGACTGACATCGCCTTCGCCGTAGACTCCATCCTCGCCGCAATCGCACTCGTCGGTTCTCACCCGGATGGCGCTGCCGCCACCACAGCACACCCCAAACTGTGGGTTGTGATCGCCGGCGGAGTCGTCGGACTGATGCTGATGCGAGTCGCCGCAGCCATGTTTATTCGCCTGCTGGAGAAATTTCCGAGATTTGAAGTTTCCGCATACCTGCTGGTGATTGTCATCGGACTGAAACTGCTCGTCGACTGGGGACTGAACTCCGAACAAAATCCGCACCGCATCAACTTCCATGACTATACCCACGTGGAATTCTGGATCTTCTGGCTGTCCATGGCCACCGCACTCTCCGTCGGCTTCATTCCTCCCAAACAGAAGCCCGCAGGAAACGTGAATCAGTGAAACTGCGATGCCAGCCGGAAGATTTTCAGGTCACAGAACTGACTGCTGTTCAGCCCTCTGCAGGCCCCTTCTCTCTGTACAGACTCACCAAGACGTCGCTGGGTACCCCCGAGGCGATACAGGCAGTCTGTACACGCTGGAATGTACATCGCAAACGACTCAGCTACGGCGGACTCAAGGATCGACATGCCGTAACCGTTCAGCACCTGACCATCCACAACGGCCCGCGTCAGTCCATGCAGCAGAAATCGCTGCAGGTCGAATACCTCGGACAGGTCCCCGCACCATTCGCAGCCGCAGATATTTCCGCCAACCGGTTCCGGCTCGTACTGCGCGACATGTCCCAAACTGAAATTCAACTGGCTGAAAGCGGCTGTGCCGCCACCAGACTGTCCGGCCTGCCCAACTATTTTGACGATCAGCGTTTTGGCTCACTCGGAGCATCCGGTGAATGGATTGCCCGCGCCTGGTGCCTCGGTGACTGGGAACGAGCCCTCTGGCTGGCCCTTGCCGATCATCACCCGGATGATCCCTCAGCAGAACGCGTGGAAAAACAGATTCTGCGAGACAACTGGGGACGCTGGCCCGAATGCCAACAGGCACTCGCAAAGTCCCACCGACGCTCCATCGTCACCTACCTATCCGATAAAATCAAAGCCGGTAAACCCGCCGACTTCCGCGGCGCCCTCGCTCGCATCAACATCGATTTGCGAGGCCTGTATTTGTCAGCATGGCAAAGCGCACTCTGGAATCGCCTGCTCAGCCGATATCTGCAGACCATACTGCCCGCAGATCACCTCGTCAGTTATGACCTCCGCAGCGGTCCGGCCATGTTTCCCGCAGCCCTCCTGACAGCAGAACAACTCGCAGCCATAACCACAGCACTGCCACTGCCCAGCGCTCGAATTGATCCCCCCGAAGGCCTCGTTGGAGAACTGCTGAACCAGGTGCTGCAGGCGGAACAAGTTGAATTGAGACAGATCCGAGTCAAATATCCGCGCGACAGCTTCTTCTCGAAAGGCAGTCGCAGCAGCCTGATCTTCCCCGATCAACTGACCTCAGCAGCAGCAAATGACGAACTGTACCCCGGTCACCAAAGCCTGACTCTCAGTTTCAGCCTGCCACGCGGCAGTTACGCCACCATCCTCGTCAAACGACTGACCGGACTGTAACCCGCCCGCCGCTCAGGGCGGCTCCGCCAGCCGCATAAGTGCCTCCCGCTTCTGGCCGTCAGACGGTATTGCTGCAGCCGGCTCTGAGGATTCTCAGGCATCGTCAGCTCAATCAGCCTCGACTCGATCGCAGGATTCAAATGTCGCTTCCGCAGCCACGCCCGATCCTTCAGCCCCAGACGCGTCCGAATCCAGGAATTTCACAACTCGCCATCAGGTTCCAATTGGCCGCAGCAACTCCACGACTGGTGGAGTGACTAGTGGAGTGACGCGTTTCGGGGCTTTCCCCCGAATGGCCTGAAGGTATGACTGACCGAAGGGAAATTCGATCTACAGCCCGTTGGTTTTCGAACTTTACACGGGGGCGAGGACTTCTGGCTTTGCAACAGGCCTCGAAAATCCGCTGGATGCCACGCCCCCACCTCTCGATTTCTCCTGCGCGGAAAAATGCATTTGCGATATCCGGATTGAACGGCTGCGAATAGTGCGGGCGAGGCAGCCTGTTCTCGGTCCAGCTATCTGGCAGAGTTGCGGGATTGACAATCACCAGACGATCATCGTAAACACGAATCTAAACCGGGGCCGGAATCGCATAGTCGCGATGCACCAGTGCATTCAGCAGAGCCTCTCGCATCGCGTCACGCGGCACCGGGAACCGCTCGACACGCACAATGTCCTCGTATGCCGCAGCCGCCTTCAGAGATTTTGAATACAGCAGATCCAGCGTCTGCTGAGCCTGCCGGAACAGAACCCGACGATTTCCTTGTGCCGCGCAGGATCAGACTCCGAGCGAAAGAAGTCCAGTTTGACGAAGGTACCAGATATAAAAATTAGCGGGTCATGATGGAACAGCAGGACCGCAGCACGTTTCAGATACGTGGACTCAGTCAGCTTCTGTTTCTGCAGCAATCCGGCATCAGATTCTGCCAGTGAGGCATCATCAAGACGACCGCTGCGAGCTGCCAAGTCGCGAAAGCTTGCGATCGCTGCGGCCGAAAGGTCAGCAGCCGAGACTTGAGGCAAAGGCGTACCATCCCAGGTTCGTCCGTAGCGATGCAGCAGAAACCGATCGAGCGCCGCACCCTTCAACTCCTGCAGCGTACTGCCACTGCGCTGGTGGTAGTGCCCGCGATAGCTGATGGGATTGCGGTACGCAGGAGTCAGAATCTCAATGGAATCCCGGCCCCGCTCTGACTGCAGATTCACCTCGACAACGACACCGAGAAGATCGCGAATCTTGTTAGGCAACTCGGTCAGCAGCGTAGCGGCATTGGAAATGTCGACCAGCTTTCCCAGATCATTGGGACCAATGATCAAAGTTCCCCCGTCCGCATTGGCAAAGCTGCAGATCCATCGCAGCAAATCTTCGCGTCAGCTGGATTTCCAACTTGAATGTTGGGTTCTCTTCATTCCATGACGTGAACTGAAAATATCACAGGAAGAAAGGTTGCCCTCGTGAGCTCGGCAGTTTCGGTGTCAACCGGCTGGCTCCGCAAAATCAGCGGGAAGTCAGTCCCAGAGCCTGCACAATCGCGGATTCATCGTTGTCCACAACGATCGGAGGATTGGCAAACGGGGTCGCCATTACCCCGGCTGGATGCAGTTTCTTCGCCGCCAGCACGGGATTACCAGAATGGTAGGCCATCGTCAGATCAGGATCTTTCAGCTGGTGTCCCGTCAGGATACACACCACTCGGTCACCGGCCGCAATCACTCCCTCCTCACGCAGCCGCAGTACACCGGCCAGAGTCGCTCCACTGGCCGGCTCGCAACCAAATCCAGCTGCGGCGATTCGCGCCCGGCAATCCACGATTTCCTGATCAGAAACACTGCGGACAACTCCGTCGCACACCTCCAGAGCTCGCAGCGCCTTCACCAGATTCACCGGACGGTTGATTTCTATCGCGCTGGCCAGTGTGGCAGCCCGCTCATCCTTGCGATCCATGCGTTCAAAACGCTCGCGCAATACTCCGGCTTCAGGGCATCCGTCGTTCCAGCGCAGACCCAGAGTATTCCAGAATTCATCCAGCGTGGCAGCGCCCGCTGCGTTAATCACAGCCAGTCGCGGTACTCGATCTACCAGCCCCAGCTGACGCAGCTCAAGAAATGCTTTGCCGAAGGCACTGCTGTTGCCCAGATTTCCACCCGGCACAACGATCCAGTCCGGAACTTCCCAGCCCAATCCCTCAAGGACTCGATACATAATCGTTTTCTGGCCCTCCAGCCGAAACGGATTGACACTGTTGCAAAGATAAATCGGATGTTTCTCGCAAATCTGCCGTACTCGCGCTAAGGCATCATCGAAGTCGCCGCGAATTTGAATTGTGACAGCCCCGTAATCCAGTGCCTGCGAGAGCTTTCCGAAGGCAATTTTTCCGCTGCCGACAAACACAATACAGCGAAACAATCCCGTGACACCCGCATAGATTGCCAGTGACGCACTGGTGTTTCCGGTCGAAGCACAGGCGGTCATCCGAGCGCCCGTCAGCCGGGCATGAGTGGACGCGGCTGTCATGCCGTTGTCCTTAAAACTGCCGGATGGATTCAGCCCCTCGTACTGCAGATAGAGACCGCCAGACTGCAAACTGCAGGCAGCAGCCAGGCGGTCATTCCGCTGCAGCACAGTCTGCCCTTCACCAATCGTCACCAGTTCCTCGTCGTCAGCAAACCGCAGCAGTTCGCGAAAACGCCAGACTCCGCTGTAGTCCAAAGGGTTCAGACGAGACGCCCAGCGCTGCTGAAAATCAGACAGTCGCCGCGGTACCGGCATCTGGTTCCAGTCATAGGCGATATCCAGCAGCGATCCGCAGCGCGAGCAGGATGTCAGCACCTGGCCCACATCGTATGTCGCCCCGCACTCAGGATTCAGGCACTGCTGGAATGCCGCTTGTGACGCCACCCTGGACATGTCAAAACCATCCAACTGAAACTAACCACTCACTCGCAGAATACTTCCGTGCACTGACTTCCGCCCGAATTCACGCCTCCTCGCCGTAGCGTAGAGCAGGAAGCAGACTAATGCCAGATTTCCGCTGCTCCAGTGCCTGCGCAGACCACCCCGCCACTCGCGCAACACCAATCGCCAGTGCCTGCCGATCTGCAGGAATATCCAGCAAAGTCATCAGCCGCACTGCTGCCCAGTCCAAAGTGGGCAACTGATTCCCGGTTGCGAGGATTTTTTCCAGCCTGGCGGCAGCAGCCGTTACTCGAATACGGTCCACGCTGCCCAGCAGCGTTCCGGCCGACTCCTGCAACAGCCGCACACGCGTATCAGGAACCGCAGACGCAAATCCAAACGGCATGCCCTGCGAATCCCGCGAGCGGTACCAGACTTCCGCCTGATCCGGCGTCACAAAACTCCGCAGCAGTTCGCTCGTCCACTGCCACGGATCGTTCATCGTCTGGCCGACAAACACACTGGCCGCAGACTGCAAAGCTGACATCAGACTGCGAGTCGCTGCAGCAGTCGCCCGCGCCGAAAAGCAGGCCGGACGCATCTCGGTCAGACACTGACAGATCATCAGCGCATTCATCGCCGCATCTTCTTCAGGAGTCGGAAGGCAGCGTCTGCCACGCAGGATCCACAGCAACCGACCAGTCCATGACAGCTCAGCCGATGCTGATTCGACAGACTCCCGGCCACCACCATTGACGGCAGAATCCAGCAGATACGGCAGTTGCCCCAAAATTCGACAGACCCGCATCACGGAAGACCGTGCGGACAAGTCACCCGGTATGGGATCAAAAAACGACAGCAACGACATGCTTAGCTGCAGCAGTTCCACCGGACGTGCACCGACCGGCAGCAGTGAAAAAGCCTCACCAATGGAACTGTTCAGCGAAACTGCAGACTCCGCAAGATGCGATTCCCAGTCCGAAAGTTCCTCAGCACTGGGCAGGTGACCGCGGAGCAGCAGCAAGGCGACGTCTTCAAAACGTCGGCTCCGCACCAGAGATTCCACCGTGCAGCCCGCATAAGAAACGCCGTCTGGCGGAAAGCTCAGCAGAGTGGTGCTGCCACAGAACTTGCCCTGCAGACTAAGTTCGTCGGCAGCAGCCGCTTTCTGCAGGTCACCCACCAGTTTATGCAACCCGGCCACCAGCCAGGGTGCCGGCCTCTGCACAGGATCTTTCACGGCCTGACTCCATTCTTCCCGATGACATCCCCGAGGATTTTCTGCAGCACAGACACGCTGAAACTCATTTGCAGCGCACCCGTGATCCCCGAACCGGACTGCAGCATAGCGAACAAACTTCTGATCTTCCACCGCACCGGGCGTCGGAATTTTGGGGTGAACTGCTGTCAGGCACCCTGAAAATGCCCCGAACAGCCCGGATTGCGCAGGTCCGCGTTGAATTCCTGTCCGCACAGCACTTAGAATTTCAAGTTCGACCAGACATTCCCCGCCTCCCCAACACTCCTGCCGTGGATCCCACCGATGCTGTTGCGCCCGCTGTTTACACACCTGCTGCTGCTCACGGTCCTCCTGCCAGTATGCGTGGCTGGTGAACCTGCCGCCGAAACTCGACAGTTCATCGCTGCCGATTCCTCCCGCCAGCGTACCGCCCTGATCGCAGCCGACGGTCAAACCATCTGGGAACAAAAAATCGGGCCGCTGCATGACCTGCACGTGCTGCCAAATGGCCATGTGCTGATGCAGCTGAACTGGACGGAAGTCGTCGAAATTGTTCCCGGAACCGGCGAAATTGTCTGGCGGTACGACGCAGCAAAGCAGCCGGCCAATAAAGGCGTACGCATCGAGATTCACGCCTTTCAAAGACTGCCCGACGGTGCCACCATGATCGCCGAATCCGGCCCCGCTCGACTCATCGAACTTACGCCCGATCTGCAGCTTCGACGCACCATCCCCCTGAATGTTGCCAAACCCGACCCGCATCATGACACCCGCCTTGTGCGACACCTCCCGTCCGGCAACTACCTCGTCTGCCACGAAACCGAAGGACTGGTACGTGAATATCGTCCCGATGGCACCACGGCATGGCAGTATCAGGTTCCGCTGTTCGGCCGCGAACCTCGCCCTGGACATGGAGTGGAAGCTTTCGGTAACCAGGTCTTTTCCGCTTATCGACTGCCCGGGGGAAATACTCTGATCGGTACCGGAAATGGCCATTCAGTGCTGGAAGTGACCCCCGCAGGCCAGGTCGTCTGGAGCCTCCATCAGAATGATCTGCCCGGTATCCAACTGGCATGGGTTACATCGCTGCAGGTACTGCCCGGCGGAAATCTGCTGATCAACAACTGCCATGCCGGGCCAGCCAACCCGCAGCTCATCGAAGTCTCACGCGAAAAACAAGTCGTCTGGTCCTTTCGAGACTTTGAACGATTCGGTGATTCGCTAACAAATTCCGTGATCCTGCAGGTCAACGGCAAGCCGGTGCTCAGCGATCCGCCGGCTTCGAAATAACAGTTCCTCTGATTCATTAAGCAAACCGTCTGGAGAGTCCTGTCCTCTAAATGCAGGTGGTAAAGCCATGCTCAAAGTGACTCTGGGTGCATTGCTGTTCGTAGTCCTGTTGACCGCAACTCACTCTGCCGCGGCTGACAAAAAAAAACCAGCTCCGGAAGCCGCAGCCGCTGAACGAGCTCGCGACGAAGAAGCAGCCCGCGACAAGCGGCGCATCATGGAAGAACGAGCACAGGAAAAACGATGCGACCGGGAACGTCGCGAAGAAGAACCAGCTCGTATGAAAAAGGAACTGATGGTACTCCGCGAAAAAGCCCAGCACCCGGAAACTCCTGAGGAAGCTCGCGGCAACCTGAAACGCGAAATCCAGCAACTGGAAATGCGATTGAAAGAGGTCGCCGGCCAGCCACCGAAGTCGAAGAAGGGCGAGCCAGGCCCGACAAAGAAACCAGAACTGCCTCCCGAACTCCGCGAACATGCAGAACAGCTCGAAATCGCCGGTCGCCGAGTGAAACATCTGCGAGTCGCTGCGGAAAATCTGATGGCAGCAGAAATGCCCGATATGGCTCATGATCTCATGAAACGCGCCGAGGAAATGGAGCGAGACGTGGCCGCCGGCAAAGAAGAACTGATGCGCCGCATGCACGGCGAACACGACCGGCCCCCAAAAGGCCAGCCAGAAGAAAACGAAGCTCTGCGAACTGAAAATCGACAGCTACAGAATGAGCTGCGAGAACTCCGCGGTGTCGTCGAGAAACTGAAAGCCGAAGGGACACCAAAACCCTGACGTGTGCAGTGCCCCGCGATCTGATTGAAGTGCCCCATACGGTAGCCTCTCTTAATTTTCAAACAGCGTTAACAATACCCTCACGCAGCATTGTTAAACTACGGCCCAGCGTTCAGGCAAGTATGCAAAGCAGCCATCCCGCTCGTATGCGAGCTGGAAATTACAGGAAGACACCATGAACAGCAGACAGTTCCAGCAGCACCAGTGGACTCGACGGCAGGCAATTCTCTCCGGAGTTTCCCTTGCGGCACTCCCCTGGCTGGGCCAGCAAAGCAAGGCAACCGCCGGCTTCAGCCACCGGTTCGCCGACAATCCGTTCACACTCGGAGTCGCCTCGGGCGATCCTTCCAGTGACGGTGTCGTACTCTGGACGCGACTGGCACCGGATCCCCTCAACGGTGGCGGACTGCCGCCCCAGAACTTCCCGGTACGCTGGGAACTGGCCGAGGACGATGCGTTTCGCTCGATCGTACAAAGTGGCACCGAGCTGGCCACAGCTGCACTCGGCCATTCCGTACATGTCGAAGTCCGCGGACTGAAGCCCGACAGCTGGTACTGGTTTCGCTTTCAGGCCGGTGATGCTGTCAGCCGCACTGGCCGAACTCGCACCATGCCCGCTGCAGACGCACTGCCCGAACGCCTGAAACTGTGCTTCGCTTCCTGCCAGCACTACGAAACCGGTCTGTTCACCGCCTATGAACACATGGCTGCCGAAAATCCGGACCTGGTCCTGCACCTCGGTGATTACATCTACGAATACGAGGGCAAAGAAAATCGAGTCCGTAAGCACTCAGGCCCGGAGATCACCACCCTTGAACACTATCGCAACAGGTACGCTCAGTACCGCATGGACCCGCAGCTGCAGACGATGCACGCACTGTGCCCATGGCTGGTTGTCTGGGACGATCACGAATTTGATAATAACTGCGCCGGAGCCATCTCTGAAGAGAAAGGTGTCAGCAGTGCTGACTTCCTGCTGCGACGAGCCAATGCCTACCAGGCATACTACGAAAACATGCCGCTCCGCAAGCCGGCAATTCCAGCTGGCCCGGACATGCTGCTCTATCGAACTCTCGACTACGGTCGCCTCGCACGCATTGAAATGCTGGATACTCGCCAGTATCGCTCCGATCAGCCCAACGGGGACGGACTGAAACCGCTGACCGGCGCTGCACTCGATCCGACAACCACCATGCTGGGAGAACAGCAGGAACGCTGGCTGCTGCAGGAACTAAGCAACTCAAAGTCGCTCTGGAACGTACTGGGACAGCAGGTCATGATGGGTCGCGTCGATCGCGTTCCCGGCGCAGACCGGAAGTTCAGCATGGATCAGTGGTCCGGCTATGACGTCGCTCGCACGCGACTGCTGGCCGCACTGGCCGAACGAAAAATCGCCAATCCAATCGTCCTGACAGGCGATATCCATTCCAACTGGGTGAATGATCTGCTGACAGACTTCTACAGACCCAACGATCCGGCTGTGGCCACCGAGTTTGTCTGCACCTCAATCTCATCCGGCGGTAACGGAGTGCAAAAGGCTGCCGGACACGCTCTGCTGATGTCCGAAAACCCGTTCGTAAAATTCCAGAACTCAGAACGCGGTTACGTCAGCTGTGAGGTCACCCCAAAGGAATGGCTCAGTCGTTATCAGGTGGTCGAATATGTCGATCACCCAGGTGCCCCCCTGGTCACACGGTCTGCGTGGACTGTGGAGGCCGGTCGTGCCGGAGCACAACAGGTCTGACATCAATCCGGCTCAAAAGGCCTGCACGGGGTAGGCCGTGATCACTTCCCGACGATTTTCGGTGACGATTCTGACCAGTCGGCACTCGGGCTTCCGTCGGCGTGCACCCTCTGAACCTCCCACGTACCCCAGTCGCCGCTGCAGATCGACGGTCGCCACAGTGCGACCGTTCTGCTGCTGCCGTTTGACCAGCGGGCCGCCGGCAGCCGACTTCGTCCAGGCTTCGTCAATCGTGGCCAGCCAGCGATTGCGATCACCCTCGAACACCCCGTGCAGCTTCTTTTGAGGATTGTCCTGCAGGTGCTGCAGCACATGATCAATCCGGTGACCTTCCTCACTGCCGGGCAGATATAGAAGTCCAGCCGGCGATTCAAAAACTCCGGGCCGCACTTCCCGCAGCTGAAATCCGGCAGCCTGCTGCTTCGTCGATTTCGGTTTCGACTTTGCCGCTGCGGTTCCGGCCTGCGTGGCCGCCACAGTCCCCGAAAAAGACTGAGCAGTACTAAGCAGGCCGACAAAGCCAAACAATGTCAGCAGCGACAACAGCGCGAGGGTCAGCCGGGAATTACGGGGAATTGGTAGTCTGCTCACGCTCATGTTTCCTGATGGCCACTGAAATGGATATGCATGATTTTGCGGAATTCCACGGAATATCCCGCAACTCACCAAATTCCCCGCAGCAGAGCAACCAGCCAGGCCCAGCGCGGGTTGTGGATTCCTTCAAACTGACAGACTCCGCCGTGTCCCAGCGTAAGTCTTACTTCCATCGGCTGGCCGATTCCCAAAAACACAGTGTCGTCCGTTGAAGAACTGTGCTTGCGGCCTCCATGCACAGCACGGAATTCAGCTACACCCTCGCCACCGTACAGCCAGGCTCTGACCACTGCCCGGCCTGGCAGGAGTCGGGGGATGCTGAGTCGGTGGTTTGAATCCTGCGCAGGCTGCAGGCGGATTTCAATCGGTCCCGCAGGCTCCGCTGAATTGTTTACAACGCGAATGATCTGTAGTTGCAGCAGGGATGATGCAGTCAGCCAGCACATTCCGGCCAGCGGCACATTTCCGCACAGCATGACCGCCACAGCCAGCACGCGCCGTCGCGCAGCTCCTCGACGCACTGCGACGTACAGCCAGTACAAGGCCGGCGGGAACAGCAGCAGTCCGAACAGAATCGCCACCATTCCTCCGACATAAAAGATGCCGACCTCTGCCATGACGCCGCCACTGCAAAGCCATCCCGCAAGTGAAGTGCAGCCGGCAACTGCCGGTGCGATCGCGCAGCGCCGTGCATTTCGGAGCATTCTGTGAACTAAGTCCGGAGGGTCTGAAACATCAGCATGCATCGCAGATCCTGCACCCTATCACTCTGGCTGCCGGAAAAAACCGCCTGAAATACCAGCAAATCTCAAAGATTTCGCCCAGATTTCCACCTATCCGATCCCCACGAGCACTTCTCCACCTCCGGTAATCAGATGAACTCAGGGCAAGCTGGATGTTGTCCGTCGTCACCAATGCAGCATAATCTAAGGGTGGTCATGTGTCACATGCCTCCTTATCCATAACGCAACGCCTCGGGCAGCCAACATGCAACTGAACTCCTGCCTCCACAAATGTCCCGGACTGGCAGTCTGGTTGGCAGCATGGCTGCTGGCCGGCGGCAATCTGGCAACCCATGCCACCCCCGACGAAACTCCTGCAACTGCCGCCCCAGCCCCGGCATCAGCACGCGGGCAGCAAATTTACCAGGAACGCTGCATTTCCTGCCACGGAGTCAACGGCCAGGGCACTTCTCAGGCACCAGCCCCCATTTTTGGTGATCGCTCACTGGCAGACCTCGCCGACCTGATCACTCGCACCATGCCCGAGGGTGCCCCTGAAGACTGCGTCGGTGATGACTCGGTGGCCGTTGCCGCATGGATGCAGCAGGCCTTCTATTCACCGGAAGCTCAGGCTCGCCTGAATCCCCCGCGACTCGAATTGACCCGGCTCACTGTTCCGCAGTATCGCGATGCTGTTGCCGACCTGGGTGTCGAATTTCGCTGGCGTCAGGCTATCGACGCTGAGCGGGGGTTGAATGGCGAGTACTTTGCCGGCCGCAGCCTGCGACGGGACAAACGGGTCTTTCAGCGACAGGACCCGGTCGTTGATTTCCAGTTTGGTGCCTTCAGCCCGGACGGTGAGAAGATTGAGGAAGAAGCCTTCGCTATTGCCTGGGATGGTTCGATACTGGCTCGCGAAAGCGGCTGGTACGAATTCGTCGTCAAAACCGAAAATGCCGCTCGCCTTTACGTGAATGGCCGCAGCACACCGTTAATTGACGCATGGGTTCGCTCTGGACAGGACTCCGAATTTCGCGGCAGTCGTTATCTGCTTGCTGGTCGAATCTACCCGCTGCGGCTGGAATGGTTCAAGTTCCGCGAAAAATCGGCCTCTGTGCAACTGCTGTGGAAAACGCCCGGCGGCGTGGACCAGTTGCTGCCTGCCAGACACCTGATCCCAAAGAATTCGCCCGAGGTTCTGGTGGTCGAAACGCCGTTCCCGCCCGACGATCGCAGTGCCGGCTATGAACGCGGTGTCAGCGTTTCGAAGGAATGGGACGAAGCAGCCACCAATGCGGCCATTGAAGTCGCAGACCGCGTACTGGACGGACTGCGGGATCTTCTGAAGCTCAAGGACGGAGAAGACTCGACCAGTCGCATGCGCCAGTTTGCCTTGCAGTTTGCAGAGCGTGCATTTCGACGTCCGCTGTCTGAAGAACAAAGGCAGCGACATGTGGACGATCAGTTCACAGCCGCAAAGACTCCCGAGGAAGGTCTGCGACGTTCACTGCTGCTGACGTTGCTGTCACCCAGGTTTCTCTACCGGGAGGTTGAAGGACTGGATGATCAGCATGAAAGAGCTTCGCGCCTGTCATTCGCGCTTGTAAATTCGATCCCGGACAGCAGCCTGCGCGAAGCCGCCGCGGCCGGACAACTGCAGACTGAACAGCAACTGCGCGAACAGGCATGGCGACTGGTAAATGACCCTCGCGCGAAAACCAGGCTGCTTGAGTTTCTGCGAACTTGGCTGAATCTGGAACGACTGCAGGACCTGCACCGAGACCAGCACCACTACCCGGGATTTACCGACCAGCTTGCCGCCGATCTTCGCACATCACTGGAACTGACTCTCCAGCAGGTTGTTGACTCCGAACAGGCCGATTTGCGCCAGCTGCTGCTGGCGGAACGCACCTGGATGAATCGCCGCATGGCTGAGTTTTACGGGGTTGCATGGCAGGAATCTGACGAGGACTTTGTGCCGCTGGCATTCGAACCCGAGCGACGAGCGGGCGTGATTTCCCATCCGCTGCTGCTGTCAGGACTGGCGTATATGGATTCCAGTTCGCCGATTCACCGGGGGGTGTTTCTGACTCGAGCTTTACTGGGGCGAGGCATTAAACCTCCGCCGGTCGCTGTCGCCCCCACTGCTCCTGAACTTTCCCCCGAACTGACCACTCGTGAACGCGTCACCGTACAGACCAGTCCGGAACTGTGTGCCGGCTGCCACCGCATGATCAATTCCGCAGGCTTTGCTCTGGAAAACTTTGACGCGGTGGGCCGATTTCGTGACCGCGAACGGGAGCGGGTGATCGATGCCGGCGGACAGTATGAACAGCGAAATGGCGAGCTGGTGCGATTCAGCGGGGCTCGGGAACTGGCCGCTTTCCTCGCTCGCAGTGAAGAAACTCGCCGCTCATTCGTCCGCCAGCTGTTTCATCACCAGGTCCAGCAGCCAATGCTGGCCTACGGCCCGGATACCATTCAGCGTTTGTCAGATCTGCTGCAGCAGGGACAGTTCAATATTCGCAGACTGCAAGTGGAAATTGCTGTAACTTCTGCATTGCGGGGCTGGAGCACGAATTCTGAACAGACTGTTGCAGATCGCAGAGAATCCCGATGATAGTATAGGTCGCTGTTCGTGTAACGCCCGGAAAACGGTTAGTATGTCTCTGTTCAGCCACTCCTGCCTCCTCTTCCTGCCTGTTGACGGAACCAGCCATGCAGACTCGCCGGGAATTCATCCGCAGACTCGGGCTTAGTACAGCCGCTCTGCCATTCGTTTCAAATCTCAGCACCTTCGCTGCTGCCGGTGCTCGCGACGTCCGCAAACAGCGGCTAGTCGTGCTGTTCAGTCCCAACGGCACCGTTCCGTGGGATTTCTGGCCAGACGAAGAGGGAGAGAACTTCACACTCAAACGCATCATGGAACCGCTCAAAGACTTCCAGGATCGCCTGCTGGTTGTGAAGGGTGTCTGTGACAAGGTGCGCGGTGACGGCGATAATCACATGCGGGGCATGGGCTGTCTGCTGACGGGTATCGAACTGTACCCCGGAAACATCCAGGGCGGATCTGATACACCGGCAGGCTGGGCCAGCGGAATCTCAATCGACCAGGAAATTGCCCGCTTCCTGCAGTCTCGCGAAGAAACCAGAACTCGCTTCGGATCCCTCGAATTCGGAGTCATGGTTCCAGACCGCGCCGACACATGGACTCGCATGAGCTACCTCGGCCCCAACAAACCGGTGGCCCCAATTGATGACCCCTACCAGATGTTCCGTCGCCTTTACGGACAGGTCCAGCAGCGCGAGGTACTGACGGGAGTACTGGACGTCGTACACGAAGATCTGCAGAAGATCAGCAAGGTCATCTCAGGAGCTGACCGCCATCTGCTGGAAGAGCATGCCGAGTTTGTTCGCGGCATGGAACAACAGCTCCAGTCAGCCAAAAACGTCGAGTCAAACCATGTCCTGCCGGTGCTGGAACCTGGCATTCGGGAAGAGAACGACAATATCCCCGCCATTACAAAAATGCAGATGGAACTGCTGGTCAACAGCTTTGCCAATGACTTTGCCCGAGTGGCCACGTTCCAGATCACAAATTCGGTGGGGCAGCCTAAGATGCGCTGGCTGGGAATTGACGAAGGCCATCACGAACTGTCGCACGAACCGAATGAAAACAAAGAAGCCCACGAGAAGCTCACAAAAATCAACACGTGGTACTGTGAACAGCTGGCATTTCTCGTGAAGCGACTGGCTGATACACCGGAACCTGGTGGCCAGGGATCCCTGCTGGACAACACCCTGATCGTCTGGGGCAACGAACTCGGGCAAGGCAATTCGCACACACTCGATGATATCCCCTTCCTGATGGTGGGTAATGGCCTCGACTTCCGCATGGGTCGTTCTCTGGCGTTCCCCAAAGTGCCGCACAATCGCCTGCTGCTGGCACTGGCCCATGGCTTCGGACATCACCTTGAATCATTCGGAAACCCTGGCTTCTGCAAGGACGGTGTTCTCACCGGCCTTGTCTAACTTTTGAAGTATCTGCGACACAATGCACTGGCAATGGCTGGCAACCGCGGGCTGCATTCTGATCGCCGTGGTCATCGTACTGCGGCGGATCCCGGGACTGCGCAATTCCGGTAATCCAGCCTCAGCGGGCTGTGGCAGCTGCGGTGGCTGCGGTACTCCCCCCAGCAAAGCCATCGCGGTGCCGCTTGTGCAACTGGGAACAGATTCATCGCCGCTGCACTCTTCAAACAGTTCCGCCAAAGTTACGGCACGGGGTTAGCAGATTCCGGCAGGGGAATTTCATGAGGTTCGGGGCGATCGTACTGTGTGGCGGACGCTCGCTCAGGATGGGTCAGGACAAATCCCGACTGCCAGTACAGCATGAAACGCTGCTGCAGCGAATCCTGAACCGCACAAGGGCCGGGCTGCTGCAGGTTTCACCCGATCCCCCTGTTGTTGTGGTGTCGGCGGCAGACCGGCAGTTGACTGACCTTCCGGCATGGGCGCACGTAACAGCTGACCGGCAACCAGGTGAAGGACCTTTGCGCGGGCTGGAAGCAGGATTGTCTGCACTTTGCGGGCTGGCGGATGCCGCTTTTGTCACATCCTGCGACGTGCCGTTTCTCGAGCCGGCGGTCATTGAACGGCTGCTTATGCGGCTTGAGGGCAGCCGCGGGCTCATCGCAGCTGAAGAAAGCACCGGACGACTGCATCCCCTGTGTGCCGTCTATGCTGTGGACCTGCTGGCCGATGTGCAGCGACTGCTGGCAGCGGGCGAACGAAGAATGCAGAGCCTCGCTTCCTGCCCCGGCGTCGCTCGACTGGACGTGCGTGAACTGCTCGACGTGGACGCCAGCCTTAGCAGTCTGGTGAATTTGAACCATCCTCAGGACTATGCAGCAGCTTTGGATCGACTTTCCGATTCAGGCTGAGCGAGCAAAGCTGCGAAGACCAGATAAATCGCGGCAAATAGGACGCCTAATGATCTGGGAAAACGCTGCCGAAGGAACTGGTGCTGTGATCCCGGATTCCGTCAGAACCGACGCATCGGTCTCGCAATTACGGTACCCGGTTTTGTAATGTTTATAGCGGGGAGGGTGTCCGAGCAGTCAGACCGGGCAGATCCCAAGGCGGGAGTGCGGGAAGATGAGTGGTTCGGTGCGATTGGTGCTGAGTTTTCACAACCATCAGCCAGTTGGAAACTTTGACGGAGTCTTTGAGCAGGCGTACCGGGACGCTTATCTGCCGTTTCTGGACGTGATGCAGGATTACCCCGAGATTCGGTTCGCACTGCATACATCCGGCAGTCTGCTGGAGTGGCTGGAGCTGCATCGACCGGAATATGTCGAGAGATTGCGAGCGCTGGCAGCCACCGGTCAGGTTGAGATTATCGGCGGTGCTTTCTACGAGCCAATCCTGGCCAATATCCCCAGACGTGACCGGATTGCTCAGATCCAGTCCTACTCCCAGCACCTGCGTACGCTGTTTGGTCAGGCCGTGCGGGGAATGTGGCTGCCCGAACGTGTCTGGGAACAACAGTTCGCCTCAGATATCGCTGCCGCCGGAATTCAGTACACCATCATCGACGACTATCACTTCCGCTGTGCCGGTATACCACAGTCAGAATTGTATCGCCACTACGTCACCGAGGACGAGGGACGCACGCTGTTTGTTTTCCCGGACAGCGAGCGTCTGCGATATCTGATTCCGTTTTCAAAGCCCATGGAAGTTATTGAGTACCTGCGTGAGGCTGCCGCACAGCACAAAGATCCGGTGCTGGTATTTGGCGATGATGGCGAAAAATTTGGCTCGTGGCCTGAAACAAAGAAGCATGTCTACGAAGATCGCTGGCTCCGCGATTTCCTGGACCTCCTGCTGGCCAATCGGGACTGGATTCATGTGACGACTCCCAGTGAAGTCATCGATTCGGTTGCTCCAGCAGGACGATGCTATCTGCCGGATGCCAGTTATCGGGAAATGACCGAGTGGGTACTGCCGCCGGAAACACAGCGCGAGTTCGTTTCGCTGACCAGACAGCATCCAGAGAATGCGGAATGGCAGAAGCTGGTTCGATTTACTCGCGGAGGCTACTGGCGCAATTTCAGGACTCGATATTCCGAGAGTCACGAAATGTATTCGCGGATGATCGGAATCAGCAATCGCCTGTCACGGCTGGCTGCGGCCGACAGTGTTGACGCTCAGCGACGCACGCTGCTGCAGGCAGCACGAACTCATCTGCATCGCAGTCAGTGCAACTGTTCGTATTGGCACGGGGCCTTCGGAGGCTTGTATCTGCCACATCTGCGGAATGCCGTGTATGCGGAACTGATCCGGGCAGAAAACCTGCTTGAGCAGTGCGTGCGAGGCGATTCAGCATGGGTGGACGTGGAGGTGGGTGACCTGAACATGGACGCTCGACCGGAGGTCAGACTCAGCAATCATCGCCTGTCTGCCACGTTTGCTCCAGCCTGCGGCGGTCACATGTACGAACTCGATCTGCGAACAAACGCAGTTAATCTGCTGGCCACACTGAACCGCAGACCCGAACCATACCACCAAAGAATTCTGGACTACGTTGCCAGTGCGGGAATCGCCAGCGGAGATGATCTGGCGACAATCAGCCGGGATGTTCGTTTCCGTCAGCCCAACCTCGACCAGCGAATTCAGTATGACCGCTGGCCCCGTAAAAGCCTTGTTGACCACTTCTTCAGACCGCAACTGTCGCTGGCCGAGTTTCAGCGGGATGAAGGTCTGATCGGTGACTTCGCAACCGGCGAATGGGAAGCAGGAGTCCGCAAGGGAGAACGTCGCATCCTGGTGGAAATGCATCGAAAGGGTCGAGCCGGCGAACTGACGGGAGAGGTTCGAAAAACAGTGGCCATTTCAGCAGATCGCCCCAGTGAGCTGCTGGTCCAGTACGAACTGCTCGGTTTTCCTGCCGGCATGCCTCTGCATTTCGGGGTGGAACTGAATTTTGCAGCCATGCCCGGCGGTGCCGCAGACAGATATTTCTATGACGAAGAGGGAAGTCGCAGGGGAACGCTGGACACCTTGCAAAACCTGCATTCCGGCGAACGACTGAGCCTTGTGGATGAGTGGCTGGGGGTGGATGTCAGTGTGGAAAGTTCTGTGCGAGCCGGCTTCTGGGCTTACCCGCTGGAAACGATCAGTCAGTCGGAAGATGGATTTGAAGCGATCCAGCAGAGCGTTTGCGTGGTACCGCACTGGGAATTTTTGATGCCAGCAGGCGGTCGCTGGGTCGTGGAACTGCGACTGGTCCCGGATACTGCCGTGGCTGTTGCACGCCAGCTTGCGGAATCGGCGCGGCGCAGGCGGGAAGACCAAAGCGGACAGTCGACAGTCTCGGTATCCTCAGGGTTTTCCGGGTAAGCTGCTGGAGTCCCTGCGGATGTTTGCTGAGCTGCTGCGCGATTTGGAACCATGGCCCGGCCTGCATGCTCGCACACTGGCCATTCTGCAGAATCTGCCCGCCGCTGTGCAGCGAGACTTTCTGGACGATCCGCGGTTTCAGATTACGATCGACAACTACACTCCGGAAACCGGCTGGACCCTCTGGATGCCTGTTCCAGGTCCGCCCGGTGAAGGCAGTCGCTGTGTAGTTCTGCGGAAACGACTCGAATGGTGTCATGCCGGCTTCGCCGCCTGGGTCATCGCTCACGAATTTGCCCATGCCTGGCTGCGAAATGGTCCGTGGGGCGAAATTACCGATGTTGAAGAAGCCGCCGACGCCGTCGCTGCAACCTGGGGCTACCTCCGGCCACCCGGCACGTGGGCCGATTTTTTTTCCGTTTTACCCTGAACCACTCCGCCTTCATGCAGGCTTAAGGCGCAGCCAGTAGAATACTGACGGCCGTCGGAAGCTCTTTCCTTCCTGCGACTTTCTCCTGGCACAGCGGTGCGGGCATGAAAATTCTGGTGGTGGAAGACGAACCTGATCTGCTGCGAGTGCTGTCGCAGGCACTGCGAGAATCCGGCTACGCCGTCGACGAAGCTGCTGACGGTGAAGAAGGACTGTTCAAAGCCAAAGCATGGGAATATGACGCTGTCATCCTCGACTTGCTGCTGCCAAAACTGAACGGCTGGGATGTCCTGCAGAACCTGCGAAAAGAACGCAAAACTCCTGTACTGATTCTGACCGCTCGTGACAGCGTGCAGGATCGAGTCAAAGGCCTCGACGCGGGCGCCGACGATTACCTCGCAAAACCCTTTCATCTGACAGAGTTGCTGGCTCGTGTACGAGCCTTGATTCGACGCTCGGCCGGACTGGCAGTCAGCGAAATGCAGGTCGGACAGCTTTTGATTGATACTCGCAGTCGCACAGTCAGTCGTGCCTGCACAGAAATCTCACTGACCCCGCGAGAATATGCGCTGCTGGAACTGCTGGCACTCAATCGCGGCTCCATCGTCACTCGCACACAAATCTACGAACACCTGTTCGAGGAACAGGAGGAAAGTTTTTCAAATCTGGTGGACGTGCATGTTTCAAATCTGAGGCGGAAACTGGGTGGCGATTTCATCACGACGCGTCGCGGTCAGGGGTACATGCTTCATGACTAAATCCATACGCGGTCGGCTGCAATGGTGGTACGGCTCCTTTCTGCTGGTGTCACTCACATGTTTTGGCGGACTCGTCTATCTGCGGGCCGATCGCGATATGCACGAACGCGCACTGCGGCAGTCACTGGCAGCACTCGATGATCTGGCGGCCGGACTGCGTGCCTCCCGGCCTCTCCATCCGCGTGATACCCGTCCGGACTTTCACAGTGAATCGCCGCCGGAAAATGCCAGCGGACAACCACTGCCAGCGGAACTGCTGTTTCCCCTGCCGCCACCACCATTGCCACTACCGCCCGCGCTTCATCGCAGCGACGCTGAACCGGCAGGCAACAGACATCGCGGTCGGCTACCTCGCCCCGGTCAGCCGGACACTGCTCGCAGACAGGGGCCGCCCCCTCGCGGAGCCCGCCCGCCTCTCGACCAACGAGGACCTCCCGATCGCCTCGAATTCATTGTCTGGAACGCAGATGGCAGCCGCATCATGCAAAGCCGTGGCCCCGGTGCTGCCGTCCTCGCGTCAATGGCTCGGCCGGAAGCCTTCCCGGAACCGTTGGTTCACCAGACCGATAATGCTCTGCAGGTGTTGCGGCTGGGCCCCGCAGATACCGTCCTGCTGGTCCACAGAACCCTGGCAGATGATCAGGCCGGGCTGCATCTTTTCGGCGGAATGATCGCCTTCGCAGGCGGACTGACAATTGCCACCGCAGTGCTCGGAGGACGCTGGATCGCCGGAAAAATGGTTCAGCCCATTAATGGCATCGCGGAAACTGCCGCTACCATTTCAGTTGCCCGACTGGATCGACGAATTGAAAACAGCAAACTGGAAGAAGAACTGGTACCACTCGCAAATGTCCTGAATCAAACATTCCAAAGACTGCAGCAGTCTTTCGAACAGCTAACGCAGTTTACCGCCGACGCCTCCCACGAACTGCGGACTCCGCTGGCTGTCATCCAGGCACGAACGGAACTGGCACTGTTGCAGCCCCGGACACCCGAACAGTATCAGGAGACACTCCGAACTTGCCTGCAATCCGCCGAACGGATGCGAGGACTGGTCGAAGCACTGCTCCTGCTGGCTCGCGGTGACGCACGACAATTGCCATGCAGCACCGCAGCAGTGGATCTCCGCGACATTGCCGGGGAAGCCTGCGCACAACTGCAGGCAAAAGCCGAAACGGCGGGGTTGAATCTGGAACTGGAAAACCCCGACACAGCCGTCACTGTCGCCGGAAACGCCGGACTGCTGGAACGGATTGCCGACAACCTGATCAGCAATGCCATACAGCACACACCACCCGGGGGCACGGTCAAAATCGTTGTTGATAACACGCTGGCGCCCACGCTGCAGGTGATCGACAGCGGTTGCGGAATAGCCGCCGAACATCAGACACGAATCTTCGATCGCTTTTACCGAATCGATGAATCACGCGGTCGTCGGAATGGCGGAAATGGACTGGGACTGGCCATCTGCCAAAGTCTGGCAGAACTGCATGGAGCTGCGATTCAGTGTCATTCGGAACCGGGCAAAGGCAGCCAGTTCACCGTCACTTTCCCCGCAGCCGTCAGTAATTCGACAGCCACACAAACAGACAATCAAAGGAATTTAAATTGAAGACACCGGGATTGTGGCTTACCGTGGTAGGCCTGCTGATGATGACACCATCACCGCCCACGATGCAGGCTGATGAAAATGCTGCAGATCCCACCACGCTGACACACATCGGCGGCCGCTGGTACGTAACAAAGTCGCAGCCCCCGGTGTACTACTTTCAGGATGCAGATCGCTTTGTCGATCTGTTTTCATGGCACCAGAAAGATTCCAACAATGACGGAATTGCCAATGTTCGACTGCAGCACGATCAGGACAGTCTGATCATCGAAAGTCAGGGATATCCCAATCATCCCACAGCCATCTTCCCGAACGCTGGTAATCCCAATGCGATACGAGTCCAGAATTTTCGCTTTCGCCTGCCGCTAAAGCCGCAAATGAGTGACAAAATCACAACTCTGCCCATGGGACCAGTCGGCATGGCACTGAACGGAGTCGTGTTTTTTAATCCGTTCGAACAGGGTGGAATGAATGCCGTGGCCGGTTACTCTGAAGTCTGGCTGGACTCGTGCTGCGGGCACCCGCAACAGACCGGCGTATACCACTACCACAAATATCCTGTCTGCGTGAAATCCCCCTTTCGCGATGACGGACGACAACACTCACCCGTGATCGGATTTGCCTTCGACGGGTTTCCGGTCTACGGCCCGTGGGAATCATTCGGTGTGCAGGCAAAGGAACTCCAGGGCGAGCGTTCACTGGATGTCTGCAACGGCCACAGCGACAGTGAACGCGATTATCATTATCACGCAACACCCGGACGCTTCCCCTATGTGCTGGGTGGATATCACGGCGTACCAGAGCTGTCCAACATTCGAGCTCGCGGCACACTGCGGACAGGTGCCATTCAGGACAACGCCAGCGGGGAAAGCCGACTGCCTCAAGTAATTCAGTCCGTCGTTCCGGGATCCGCAGTACGCGGTCAAAAACTCCGTCTGATAATCACGCTTGACCCCGCAAAAGCCGTCCGACAGCCACTCCCGGATGGCACACCGGAATGGGTTCAGATCGGGCCGTTCGAAGCACTGAAGATTGAACGTCAGGGCAATCAGATTTTGGCCGACGTCGACATTCCCGAAGATACACCGGTCGGCATTTTGCTCGATTGCCACCTCGAATTCGGCGGTACCGGAATTCGCCAAGTCTTCAAGTCAAATGATGTATTTCGCGTAACCGTGGAAGAGTAACCAGGGTTTCAGTTTGAAGTGTTTTTTCAGGAGCGCAGAAATGAAAAAGTATGTCTGGTCAATCTCCTCAGCAGCACTGCTGGGACTGTCACTGGCGGTATCTTCACTGGTTTCCGCTCAGCCACCGGAAGGTGGCGATAATCCTCCGCCGCCACCGCGCGAAGGAAGGGGACCGCGACCAAATCCACTCGCTGAAGCACTCGACAAGAATCGCGACGGCGAAATCTCAGCAGATGAACTGAAGGAGGCCACCGCCTCACTGCAGACTCTCGACGCCAACAAAGACGGCGCACTATCACGCGAAGAAATGCGACCGCCAGGACCACCACCGGGCAGACCTGAAGGTGAAGGCCGACCGCCAGAACCACTGCCAGGCGGACCCGAAGGTGAAGGCCGACCGCCAGAACCACTGCCAGGCGGACCTGAAGGTGAAGGCCGACCGCCAGGACGTCCGCCACGCGGACCTGAAGGTGAAGGCCGACCGCCAGGACCACCACTGGGCGGACCTGAAGGTGAAGGCCGGCCGCCGGGAGGCCCGGAAGCCGGTATCGCCGAAGGCTTCATCCAGCACGCAATGTCCTTCGATGCCGATGGCGATGGCAAACTCAGTCGCGATGAACTCATGCAACTCGCTCGGGCACTGCCGCCGCACCCCGGACAGGGTATGCGTCGCGGACAGGGCGGACGACCGCCCGGAGGACGTGGCGAAGGTCCCGGAGGGCCCCCGGGCGCCGGCGGACGACCGGGCAGCGAAGGCGGAGCGCAGTCCGAGCGACCACGTCGTCCATCGGCCGAATAGCGAAGCCACCCCCAAAAAAAGCAGCTCGGGAATTCCAGCCCGAGCACTGCCATCAAGAACACACCATCGTTGCTTTCCGAATGTGCCGTCACACGGCACATTCGGACTTTTATCCTCGGCAGCTTTCCAGCCCGAGCACTGCCCTCTGGTCAACACACACTGTCTGGCCAGCCAGCCCCGCAACCATGCCTTGAAATGCCCGCCAGGCTTTCCAAATTATTTATTCCGCCAGCCCCTTCTCGAATGCATTCGGCGGCAAATCGCGGCCGGTCAGCTGCCTGAACTGCAAATTCAGATTGGCGGCAAACACCGAGGCCGGATCGATGTAGCGAGCCCCTCGAGCAGCAGCCTCTTCCGCAAATGGCGAACCCGCGAGCCCCACAGTCAAATCCACAACCACCTGTCGCTCGCGAATTATCCCTGGATTCACCTGCCCCTTTGCAAGGCCACACGGCATTTCGGGGTCGGCCAGTACCAGCGTGTCACAGCGCAGATCATACACCGCATTCCAGACCACATGACGGCAGCCGGCTTCGCGAGCCATCCCTGCGGCCGTGTTATCCGACAGACCGGCCAAACTTACTGCGGCTCCCCGCTGACCAAAAAAAGCGGCGGCCGCTCGAGCCATCGGGCTGTGCCCCAGAACCGTCACGGCACCCCGCCCTGTCCACTCTGCACTGCCCGCAATCGCCTGACCAGCAGCGTCAACTGCACTGAAAAGAGTACTCACACCCCGCCGGCCCTGCTGACCGTCCATCAGCACATCAAAACGTCGGGCAAGCGTTCCCATTTCATCACATGACGCTGCCAGCTCAAACACATCACCACGCCAGCCAGGATCCACAACCAGTCCGTTAATCCCCAGCTTCTCCAGCATCTTAGGGAAACGACTCAGGTCACCCGGCTGCAGCGGCAAACAGCGAATCGGACGATCCATTTGCTGAAATGCCGCATTCAAAACTCTAGCCAAAATGTTTTCAGACTCGCCATAACCAATGATCCCCAGAAATCGAGTCTTTCCGGTGATCGAGTCCCAGTGATAGTCGTCTCGCAACTGCCACACCGTGGGCTGCCGAGAAAATGCCTCCATGCCAGGCTCAAGCGCCGCATAGATCCACGGTGAGCCATATTTCCTTCCCAGCAGCGAAAATGTCAGACCGGCCCTGCCAACTCCCAGCCCGACAATCGGCAGATCGCGAGGCTGTGTGACGGCAGCCAGCAGCGGCCAGGCCGCATCCATATCCTCAGTCAGCCACGTAAACTTCACCACATCCGCCTTCGCCTCGCGACACTGTTCGAAAATGTCATCAATGCGAGTCAGCGGACGATTAAGACTGCTGAAGGAAATGACTCGCTGAGTCTTCCCAAATCGCGGGATGCCCGCAGCCGCCTCCAGATCCAGCTCAACATAAGCCGGACCCGCAACAATCGCCTCACGCAGCAACTGAATTCGCTGCTGCTCCGTACCCCTCCATGCTCCGCCGTCCTTCTCGGATCGGCACGATACCATGATCGGCTTCTCAACCACTCGCAGCAAGTCACTAACATTCGGCTCGTTGATGAAATGGTCCAGACACAGCTCGATCAAATCGCAGCGACTGCTGGCGTTGTAAATATCAACGGCGGCCAGCGTACGACTTTCAGGAGTCACAGTGATGCAAATCATAGCTCGGTTCCCAACTGACGGGCATTAACGAAAAAACGCCTGCGAAGGCAGGCGTTTCAGATCAGGGTTCCGGAAAGTCGGTCATTCCGGAGTGTTGGTGTTCTTGTACAGAGCACTGGTCGAACCGGTAGAAGGCAGCGGACGCTTTGCTCGCCCGCCCACAGCCCCTGAAATCGCCGCAGAACTCTGACGACTGCCAAATGTTGCATTCACTGAAGTACTCTTGCTGCCATTCGGCAGTGTTGCCGGGAATGGCTTCGTCGGGCTCCAGGCCAGTGCCTTGCGTGAGTAACCGATGTAGTCCAGGAATCGTGACAGACTGAGCACATAGACACCGTTGTCCGTGGCAGCCTGCTCCATCCGCACCTTGATGATTCGAATCTTATTATTCAGCTCACGCTGGATCGTATCCTGCGTATCCTCGTCACCAAGATCACCTACCAGGACAAAGCGGGTGTTGGAAGAAATCAGAGTAGAGATGTCGGCATCAGCCACCTCTTCACCGTCCCGACCAAGAATCTTCGCTTCATCATTCACCTCCAGCACAATCGAAGCACCGTTTGCCGATACCATGCGACGGAATTCCTCGCGGTCGCTGCCCGGATTACCATCGAAATCCAGACCACCCACCACCGCAATCTCCATGGCCCGACCCGGTGAAAACACAGGCGAATAGATTGGGTCGCCCACAGCCATCGGCTCGCCCAGCTTCGGATCCACAATATCAGCCTTGGACAACGCAGGACCGAGGATCTCAGTGATCACAATCTTGCCCTTCAGGTCCTTGTCACTCTGCGGCAGACCCACACCCGAGTTGTTCTGGCTGTAGACCGAGAAGGTCGTGCCGACTCGCAGCTTGTCACGCGAACCAATGTCAACGAAAGCCGTCAGATTGTGCTGATCAATGAATGTCAGATGACCAGCCGGACGCTCGAAATTCAGATTCTCCAGACTGAACTTGGCAGCACGCAGCTTCTTCAGAGTATCACGCTGCAGACTGATCTCTTCCTTCAGAGTCGCGACTTCACGCTCTTTCACTTCACGGAAATCTGAAAACTCGGTCTGCGTCGTCGTCAGCTGAGTCTTCAGTTCGTCAATCTGATCTTCCCGCTGCTTCAGTTGCTCGCCATGAGTCTTCTCACGCTCAAGCAGTTCAGCTTCTTTCGCAGAAACCTGATCCTGCAACGACTTCATCGAAGTCTGATGATTCACCACCGCTGCCTGCAGTTCGGCAATCTTCGTGTTCAGCTGCACCAGACGCTCAGCGGCAGAAGCCTTCTCTGCGTCACGATCATTGGCGTTGGTCACCATGGCAGCCTGCAGAGTATCCGGAATGGATGTCTCGTTGCCGGCACGGCGGGCAATCTCAAGTTTGGCGTTCGTGACAATGTCATCTACTTCAGGCTCTGGTCGGCCAACCGCAGCCTTCAGAGACGTCAGATCCTGATTCAAATTATTGATCGCACCCTTGGCGTCAGACTCGGCCTTCTTTGCCGCTTCCAGATCCCGGGTCAGATCCGAGCTGTGGGCCCAGGTCATGTACCACGCAACGCCCAGAACGCCCGTTAGCAAAACGAAAACGGACAGTGAGAACACCAGACCGTTGCTGTCTTTTGACGCCATGATGGAACCCCAAAAAGTCGGACCCGCAGGACCAGACAACTTTCAGTACAACCCAACGATCAGCACAGGAAATCCGCCAAATCCTGAATCATGCAGTTCCGCTGCGGCGTACCGGCAAAAAAATCGCTGCGGAAAAACAGGGAATCTGGGCTGGTTAGTATGCTGCCATCCGCCACAGTGGTCCAGTCAAAAGCCCGCCGGCTGCAAGAAAAGCCGCGAGTTTTTTCCACAGACCGTGGGACGTTCGGTATTTCGGAACCCTGCAGCGGCAAAATTTGCAGAACTCTGCAAAGATCAGTCTGCACAGATCGTACTCGGCAAACCGGCAGATCCTGCCGATCCGGATTTAACGATCGCAGCGTCAACAGCCGTGGCACCGCCGTGCCACGGAAAAGGCTGCCGCAGACAACGCACGGAAGTTGTGGCTGCAGTCGCCTTTCCAGATCGGCCGGCCAGCCGGGAACGAAAACCGCGGAACTGCTGATACAAAGCTGCTCAGCACTGCATCGCTGTACTTATGCATCTGAGAAAACACTCGAAAACCCTGCCAAGACAACCATCCGGCACGGAATAGAATTTGGCGATACAGCAGATGGAAGGTTGTTTTAGGTTGATGCCGGACAGATGCGGAAGCTAAGCCAAAAAATGCGGGCCTCAGCAATTACAACGAATAATCGCTGACACCAACAATACGGTACAAATGAACACTTCCACTGAGAGCAATGCGCGCGAAAGTACCAAAAAACGACTCTCACCCACTTTTCAGCCCTTTTGAACCATTGGACACGTGCTGGTTCCTTGACCATCCCGCCCGGCGGCACGATAATTCCCGCCTTTTGAAAATCCGGTGTTTCAGCGTTTCGTGCTTTGCAGCGGAGATCCGCAGTCCATGAAGTCAGAAGAGCTGGCAGAATTCCGCGGGATGCTGAAATTACTCAGAGCCCGCATCAGGGGTGACGTTGAACAACTCCGCGAAGAGGCCTTTTCCGGATCTGAAGCCGGAAATGATCAGCGTTCATCCAACCACATGGCAGAAATGGGTTCCGATGCCTGGGACCTCGAATTTGCCCTGCAACTGGCCGCCACTGACCAGGGCGTGATCGAAGAAATCAATCACGCACTGAAGAAAATTGACGACGGCACCTATGGTGTCTGTGAAGTGTGTGCCGAGCAGGGGCGTCCGGACGCCAAATCTCGCATCGCCAAGGCTCGACTGCAGGCCATCCCCTACGCTCGCAACTGCATTGACTGTGAAAGAGAGAAGGAAAAACGTCGCTGATGGATCGGTATCCTGCCAGTCGCATTACCTTGTATACGGTTTTGACGACAGTCAGCCTCGCGGTGGATCTGGGCAGCAAATCTCTGATTTTCACCCGACTGGGCGGGCCATTTCAAAGTACCGGCTGGTATCTGGACGGCTGGCTCAAGTTTGAACTGCACACCAGCTTGAATCAGGGCGCGCTGTGGGGGTTTGGTCAGGGATACGCCCTCTGGTTCGCTGCCCTCAGTGTCGTTGCCTTCGCAGGCATCGTCTACTGGCTGTTCTTCCGCGGCGCTGCAGCAAGTCTCTGGCTCACAACCGCACTGGGACTGATTTCCGGCGGCACACTCGGAAATTTTTACGATCGACTGGGGCTGCACGGACTTTCATTCCCCGGCAATGATCGCGTCGCTCTGGCCGTCCGCGACTTTCTGCACTTCCAGTTGGGTCCGCTGGACTGGGCGATCTTCAATCTCGCAGATTCCTTCCTGGTCATCGGCGCCGCGATGCTGTTTGTGCAGTCATTTCAGAACCCTGATGCCGTCAAAACGCCGGCAGAATCTGACGGGAGTCCTCCGTGATGTCCGCCGCTCTCGCGCTGCTGCTCACCTGTCTGTCCGTCCTCCCGGTACCCGCTCCTGCTCAGTCAACGGCAGCACTGCAGCTGCCCGCTCGCAGCCGCCACCTCGTCGCCCCCGACTCCTCACTGTGGCATTCCACCCAACAGACCCTTACGTGGCACCCCGCTGAAACCTGCGTGATTGTCTGCGACATGTGGGATGACCACTGGTGCAAACCATCGGCCGCGCGAGTTGCCGAAATGGCCCCCGTGATGAATGAAGTACTCAAAGCCGCCCGCTCACAAGGCCTACTGATTATCCATTGCCCCAGCGATACACTCGACTTCTACAAAGACACACCCCAGCGACAACTGGCAATGGCCGCACCAAAGATCGATACCAAGCCGGCACTCGAACGTTGGATCAGACTGATCCCTGAACGCGAAGGTCAGCTGCCCATCGATGACTCAGACGGCGGCTGCGACTGTGATCCGCCAATAGTCAGCCGAATTGCATGGTCTCGACAGCATCCAGCCATCGACATCCACCCCCAAGATGCCATCACTGACAATGCGGAAGCCTTCTACCTGATGAAACAGCGAGGCATCCGCAACGTGATCGTCATGGGAGTCCACACCAATATGTGCGTGCTGGGACGCCCTTTCTCAATCCGCCAGATGATTCTGCAGGGTCAAAACGTCGTGCTGATGCGAGACATGACCGACACAATGTATAACCCGGCCCGCGCACCCTTCATCTCTCACTTCAGCGGCAATGATCTGGTCGTGGAACACATCGAACAGCACTGGTGCCCAACCATTGAAAGCACCGCCTTCACCGGTCAGCCCGCCTTTCGCTTTTCAGAGGATCGCCGACCACGACTGGCCATCGTCGCTTCTGAACAGGAATATGAAACCGCTGCATCACTGACTAGATTTCGCACGGAACTGCAACAGGAATTCGAGGTATCGATGGTCTACGGTGATGCCGCTGATGGCAGCCTGCTGCCTGGACTGGACGTACTCAAATCCTCCGACCTGCTGCTGCTCAGCACTCGCCGCCGCACTCCGCCACCCGCACAGCTGCAACTGGTGCGAGACTTCATCGAAGCCGGAAAGCCGGTCGTCGGTATTCGTACAGCCAGCCACCCCTTCCACCTGCGCAACCAGCGGGCCCCTGCCGAACGCAGCGACTGGCCGGAATTTGACCTGCAGGTCAACGGCGGACGCTACACCAACCATTACGACGCCGGCCCGGAAACTGCCATTCGGCTGGCCGACGGCATCACCGCAGAACACCCGCTGCTGCAAAATGTTGATATCGCTCAACTGCGCGGCAAAGGCTCACTCTACCTCGTCAGTCCGCTCGCAGAATCAACACAGCCCATTCTGATCGGCAGCATCCCCGACAAACCAGCCGAACCCATCGCATGGCTCAATCGCCGCGCCGATGGCGGACGCACGTTCTATACATCACTGGGACACGTCGGCGATTTTGCACAGCCCGATTTCCGCAGACTACTGATGAATGCCTGCCGACTGCTGACACAGCCAGCCCCCTGATCCACAGCCCCGGCGACATCAACACACCACCCGTCGCCACACACCGCGTCACTGCCACGCCAGCAGCGGAGCAAACCACGTACTGTAACGCCCGCCCCGCAGATTGCCGGAAATCTGCAGCGACTGCTGATCCTCCGCTCTGCTCAGACGCAAATCATCCAGAAAGACACCCGATATCCGGCTGATTCTCAGCGGTACCGCAGCCTGCCACAACGCCCGCTCATCATCCCCCCCAACCGCCACCACACGTCGCTGCCCGGGCCCGCCATCCAGCCCCAGCAGCCACGCCGCAGCAACCGGAATAACCATTTCCCCCTCCACACGCCCCAGCCCTGCATAACAAAACGCCAGCTTCTCACCAGCCTCACGCTGGCCAAAAAACAATCGCGCAACCCCGGTATCCAGCGAATCCACAAGACCCAAATCCGGCGTCTCCCACCGCAGCCTGGCTCGCCACGCCTCGTCCAGCCACTGATGCATCTCTGCGGCTGGCCTGCGAAACCAGCCAGCCGCCTCGATCGCCAGCTGCTCCAACTCGTCCGCCGGTTCCGCTCCAGCCACCGCACAGCTTGCCAGATCACGTAAATACTGATCCACCAGTTCCGATGACGGATCCAGCGACGGCGGCTCGGGAACCGACGCGTCAGTCTTCGCACGCTGCAGCAGTCGAGCCCGCTCGGAATCCGTTAATTGCCGCACGATCTGCAGACTGCCAAAAACCTGTCGCCACTGCTCGTCAGACAGGTCCGGCTGCAATGTCAAAAAATCGGCCAGCGAATCGGCAGCCGCCCCGAGCAACTGCGTTCGATCAGCAACCGCCTGCACCACCTGCTGCAGTGTCAGTCGCAGCCCCAGACGCTCCTCCACCCCCACACGCCAACCGGCAATCGTCTGCTCGGAACCGCCGTGAATGTGTCGACCATAGAATGCCTCCAGTTCCCCAACAATCACCTCACGCTGCTCACGTGATAACAGCGACGGCTGCGCCAGCTGCAGACCGGCCGATCGATGATTCGCCAGGCATCGATACAGATAGATGCGATCGTATTCACTCAGCAGCGGCAAACCCGTTACCTTCTGCAAACCAAACCTCAAACTGTCACCCGAAAGTGGAAATGCAGCGATCAGTTCAATCAGCTCCGTTCCCAAAATCCATGCCGGATCACGCTGACGAAAGCCGGTGCCATAAATTCCCGCAGCCTCCACCCCAATCACCGTTATCAACTGCTGCAACAACCCCACCGCCTGCCGATCAATCGTCGATTCCACAAGCTTCGACGCACCGCGACGCCCCAGCTCAGACGCCGCCCACATCGCCCCCAGTGAAATCGGACTGGCCGTCGCCAGCAGACGACCCGCATACAGACCCCGACTGGCATACTTGAGCCACGGACTGGCCTTCTGATACACGCCGTAAGCAAACACCGCACGCCTGACCCAGCTGTACAGCGTCCCCATACTGTATGTCTGCACGTTCAGCGGCAACTGCTCAAGCAACACCAGCAGATGCAGCCAAATCCGACTGGCCGCACGCGCTAACTGCTCCAGACTCACAACTAACAGGGGATTCTCACTGTCCGGTCGATAGACGCGAGCCACCCGGGTAATCAGCTGCAAAGCTTCGTCCCGAATCTGCTCAATCTGCACACGACCCTCCGACATGTACCCGTTGCCACGGATCTTTTCATAGACCCGCTCCGCTTCCTGCTCAAGCAGTTGCCGCACCTCGCGATCCTGAGCCCCCAGCTGCTCCAGATTCTCGGTCGTCAGGCCGGCATGCAGATCGCTTGTCGGATACTCCAGAAATTCATGAAAACGAGCACATCGCGAAGATAACTGCTGCTCCCGCTGCTGCAGATCATCGGCACGCTGCTGCAGCACTGCAGCAACTTCCGCACGAGTCTCCTCCAGATCTCTCACCAGCTGCTGATAAAACTGCCCCTGCTGCTCCGCCTCCGCACACGCCTGCTGCACCTGCGGATGATCGTCCGCCGAAACCCCGCGGCGAAATACTGCCATCACCAAAGGCGCCGCCGCCAGCAAAGAACCCACAGTACGACTGACCGGATCGGACAGCCACCACTGCACCCCCGCCAGACCACTCAGCGAAACCGTCGCTGCCGCCACCGCTCGCAGATCCAGCCGCATCGCCATGACAACACTCCGATCAACAGACTGACGCAGATCACTGAATGCCAGCCGCAGCATACCGCAGCACTGCTGTCACCGGAAAATGATCCGACGGGAAACGCCCCCCCTGCGACGTGCGATCAATCGCCGCTGACACCGTCTGAAACCGCTCGGCCGAATACAGGATCCAGTCAATCCGCTCAGTACCAGGCACGCCCCGAAATCCATGAAATGTGCCCTCAGACTCCTGCCGCTGCGAAAATGCAGCCCGGAAAGAATCGACCAGAACACCATCCCCCGCAGCCGCTTTCCACGGCGACGAATCCTCACCGCAGTTGAAGTCACCCGTCAGCACAATCGGCAGCCCGTCCGCCAGCGACAGCAAACGACTGCGAATCAGCCGGGCAGACTGCAGCCGAGCCTCAGTGCCCCGATGATCGAAATGCGTATTCGCAAACAACACTCGACGACCCGCTGCCCGACGGTCACGCAGCCGAGCCCACGTGCAGACCCGAGGCAACGATGAATCCCAGCTCTTCGAAAACTTCTCGTCCGGACGTTCACTCAGCCAAAACTGACCCGAATCCTCAATCTCAAAACGGTCCTCAGAAATAAACAAACCACACTGCTCACCACCCGCCGATGCGTCCCGCGACCAGCCAATGTACTTATACCGGATACCAGCCGGTACCCCCAGCTGCTCTGCCAGATACGCTGACTGAAACGGCAGCATCTCCTGAGTTCCGAGGACATCAGGAGCAAAATCATGGATCACTCGAGCCACCAACTCCCGCCGCTGCGACCACGAATCCGCCCCGTCACTCGCCGTACCATACCGCACGTTAAAACTCATCACTCGCAAATCCTGAGCACTAATGGTCGTCGCACCGGCAACAACCGACAGCACACTCAGAATCAGCAAAGACAACAGCGATTGACCGCGCAAAGACTCAGACAACATGCAAATCTCCTGGACTGGGGCAGACTCAGGATTGCATTCTAAACAAAATCAGACACTGCTGCATCTGCTGTCGCTCTAAAGGTGAAAACTAAACATCAATAACATTTTTATCAGCGCTGGCAAAACGCATCTTGCCGAACCTCTTAGCGACCACGTTCCACGCACCCAGCGTCTTTTCCGCCCCAAAATGCAACACCGCGTCATCAGCGATACCCATTTCCCTCGCTTCGGAAACGGCGTTCGGATCCGAGGACAGGAAGACGACCTTCCATTTGTAAACAGACTGCTGATATTCAACCATCTGCCGCACCTTTCTGGATGAATACTGCTGACTGCAGTTCTCCTGACCGTCGGTCACAATCACCATCGTCACCAGCCCCGGCCGCTCAGCCTCTGGCATCGCCGCCAGTCACACTCCAGCTTCATCAGTGCTGCGCCGCACCGCATCCAGCAAAGCCGTACTGCCCCGTGGCTCAAGTGAATACGGTGGAACCTGCGACAACGGAACTCCCCGGCAGACAAATTCATACTCATTATCGAACTGCACCAGAGTCACCAGCAGTTCACCGGCAACCGCTCGCTGGGCTTCCAGAAATGCATTGATGCCACCCTCGGCGTCCTTGCGTATCAACGGCATCGATCCACTGCGATCCACAATCAGCGTCACGTCCGAAAGAGCAGCTCGCATGATCCAGCCTTCCTCGAATTTCGCGGAGACAAAAACACTGCCACCAAGTCTTCGCAGGCCCACGTTGAAAAGTCCAGCAAGGGAGACCCGCATCAAGTCCTTCAGAACTGCCTCTGCACAAACCCCAACCAGCCCGCCGCGGACTGGCCCGCTGCACCGGCCTCACTCCCCCAAAAATCTGTCTGCACCGCTACACACCCGCCCTGTCGCTGCAGCCTAAACACAGCCGTGTCCAGCATTTTTCGCAACGGCGAACACACTGCGGCAAAAAATGCCGCCGCAAGTCGTTGTGATTCAACGAGTTGTGCCAGAAAAGCCGTCTTGCCTCAAAAGACCGCCACCCACTATAACTCAACCTGCGAAAGCTTCCGCGTTTTCAACACAGAGTGTATGGGAATACTCCGTGAGCAGTCTTGTCAGTCAGTTGAAACAGCATTTGAGCTGTGCCAGACGCAGTCGCCATGCACTTGTGGCTGCGTGTCTGCTGACACTGGCAGCACCGGGTTGCAAAGGTCGCTCGATCAAATACGACAATCCCGTCTTCGAACCGGCCCCGCCGCGACGATCCCTGATCAATAAAGCAGCCGATGAAGAAGAACGCCGACTGCTCGGCGCCGCAAGCGAAACAGACGCTGACTCCGAATCCGGTACCGACGAAGTCAGTCCATTCCGCAGCACCGGCATGGAACGACTCAGCAGCGGCCCACTCACCGGAAACAGTGTCGTCGCACTGGTCAACGGTCATCCTGTATTCCTGGATGATGTGCTCGCTGGCGTACGGCAAATGGTCGAGAACAATCCGCAGCTCACTGATCAGCAGCGGCAGATGATGCTGATGACGCAATTGAAGAATCGGCTGCCCAAATACGTCGAAGATGAACTAATCGTGCAGCAGGTAAAGATCAAAGTCCCCAAAGATCGCCAGGAAATGATCCGTGAATCCCTCGAACCTAAGTTTCAGGAAACCCTCGAAGCCATCCGCAAAAAAGAAAATAAAGCCACCATCCAGGAACTCGACGACTTTCTCGCCGGCCAGGGGACCTCAGTTGAAGAGCTGCGACAGTCATTCCAACGCATCCAGATCGTCGAAGGTTACCTGTCCAGCCTTGTAAATGTCCCCGAAAAAGTGGATCGCGAAGAACTGCTGCGATACTACGAAGAACACCTGCGTGACTATTCCTCGCAGGAAAAAGTGCGAGTCGCCAAGATTGTTCTGCGACCAGGCAAAGGCGGCATCGCAGAAGCTCAGCAGCGGGCTGACGACGTTATCGCTCAGATCAGCCAGGGTGCCAGCTTTCAGGATCTCGCAGCCGAACTGGCAGATCCCGTCAATCGTGAAAAACGCGGAGATATGGGGTGGATCAGTCGCGGTGCTCTGGCACCGGAACTGGAAGACTTCGTTTTCGGAATGGGCGTGGGTGAGGTGTCACAGCCGCGAGTTCTGGCTGAACGCGTTGAGATCTACAGCGTCACCGACCGACACGAACCCTCGTCAATTCCGTTCCAGCAGGTACAGACAGAAATCGAAGAAACCCTGCTGAACGAGAAACGTGAAACAGCCCGCCGCGAAGCCCGCGATCAGATCCGCAGCCGCGGCTCAGTGCAGACGGTACTGCAGTAACATCGCCCCAACGCCACTGACTTGGAACGAGCGGGATGCCACGGACTGTTTTCTCCACGGATGAACACGGATTTTCACGGATAAAGGCAGGGAATGTGGATAATTTGAACCACGAATGCAGACAAATCACGGGGTTTAAAATTCGTTTGGTTACTCGTGCTCGTGCTCGCGTTTTTGCCCCTGAACTCTACACGCAGGCTCCCGCTCGCGCCCCCCAGGCGATCAGGCGTGAATTCGGAAACTGCGAATATCAGTCACCTGCCCCTGCACAGCTGCCGCCGCCACCATCGCCGGACTCATCAGCAGCGTTCGCCCCGTAGGACTGCCCTGACGACCCTTGAAATTGCGATTGCTTGAAGACGCACACAACTGCCGCCCCTGCAATTTGTCCGGATTCATCGCCAGACACATCGAACAGCCCGCTGCCCGCCACTCAAAACCGGCCGCTTCAAAAATCTGGTCCAGCCCCTCCTCCATCGCCTGCTGCCGCACCAGCTGCGAGCCCGGCACAACGATCGCTTTCACATGAGCCGCCACCTTGTGGCCGCGCACAATCCGAGCTGCCTCACGCAGGTCGGAAATCCGTGAATTTGTACACGAACCAATAAACGCCACGTCGATACGAGTCCCCTGCAGCGGCTGACCTTCCTGCAGACCCATGAAATCCAGCGCCTCGCGAATCAGCTTCTGCTCCTCCACAGCCACTTCCGCCAGACGCGGCAGCGCTGTACTGACCGCGACAGACTGGGCTGGAGTAATGCCCCAGGTGACCGTCGGCTCAATGTCAGCCGCCGCAAACTCAACCACGTCGTCGAACTGAGCATCAGCGGCCGAAGCCATGCTGAGCCACCAGGCGGCCGCCCGGTCAAAGTCCACCCCCTGCGGAGCCAGCGGACGACCACGCAGATAATCCACAGTCTTCTGGTCCGGATTGATGTAACCGCATCGAGCACCCCCTTCGATGCTCATGTTGCAGACCGTCATCCGCTCTTCCATCGACATCGCATCGAAAGTGCTGCCGGCGAATTCATAGGCATAGCCCACGCCACCCTGCACTCCCAGCTTCTGGATGATGTACAGAATCACGTCCTTGGCATAAACGCCAGGCCCGAGCTGACCATTGACCACCACACGACGGACCTTCGGACGGTTCAGGAACATGGTCTGGGTCGCCAGCACTTCTGCGACGTTGCTGGTGCCGATCCCGATCGCAATCGCACCGAAGGCTCCGTGGGTACTGGTGTGGCTGTCGCCACAAACAATCGTCATGCCAGGCTGCGTCAGCCCTTGCTCAGGACCGACCACGTGCACAATGCCCTGCCGATTGTCAGACAGATTCAGCAGCGTCACGCCGAAATCAGCACAGTTCTTTTCGATCGCCGACATCATCTGCTCGGCCAGTTCATCCCGAAATGGTCGAGCCTGATTGTCGGTTGGGACAATGTGGTCGACCGTGGCAATGGTCCGCTGCGGAAATGCCACTTTCAGGCCACGCTCACGCAGAATCTCAAAGGCCTGCGGACTGGTTACCTCGTGAATCAGGTGCAGACCGATAAACAACTGAGTCTGACCGCCAGGCAAAGCGCGAACAGTGTGCAGATCCCAGACTTTATTGAACAGATTGCGTTTGTCAGACATGGTTGGGATGGCAGTACGGCAGAAAAGGTTCAGCGGAGAAAAACGGCGGCAGGCAAAGCCCGGTCAGCAGTCGAGAGTGTAACGCGGAAACTGTCAGGAGTCAGGTTTCCGGCAGCGGAAAGACAGGAGTGTCCGGAATTTGACGCCGACAGTCGGTGCGGGCGATTTTTCCCGAGTATTCGGTGCGGTTGCTCAGGCCGTGCCAGAGCCCCTTTCTGAAGTTCAGGAACTCGCCGCAGAACCACAGTTACCGGATCTTGACACTCTGCACGCCCAGCCGTAATGTCTGCCTTGTCTGCCAGCCGATGATCACAGCGGCGGACGATGTCTTTCCCGGGAATACCCCGGTGAATTTTCCTGCAGCCGGATGCAGCACCATCCGCACTCGGCTGCCGGTAGGGATACCGTCTACAAACTGCACAGATTCCACCCGGATTTCGGCCAGTGTCGGCTCTTCCCGGGCTGGTGCGGACGGAATTCCATGACGGCAGCCGCTGCCACATCCCGATTGCAGGCCATTCAGCAGCTCCGCGCACAACTGCGCGCAGCCACCGCCCCCGCACTCGCTCGCAACATCTTCCCCACCGGCCTCGCGGCTCTCGACGCACTCCTGCCAGGCGGCGGCATCGCCTCCGGCTCAGTCGTCGAATGGCTCAGCCGAACCCCCGGACAGTCCGCCACTTCGCTGGCTCTGCAGGTATCCTGCGGTCTGCTCAGTCAGCCCGGATGTCTCGCCGTCATCGATGACTCGCACAGTTTTTTCCCCGCCATGGCTCCGCTGCACAACATACCACTCTCCCGCATCCTGCTGGTGCAGCCACCACCGGATACCCGCAACGGTTCGGGACAGGCCCTCTGGGCACTCGAACAAACAGCTCGCAGTCGCGGCGTGAACGTCGTGCTGGCATGGATGAGCCGCTGCACTTCAGCAGTGGTCCGCAGACTGCAGCTGGCCGTCGAACACAGCGGCTCCACGGTCATGCTGATTCGCCCGGCTGCCGCCCTGCGACAACCCTCGTTCGCCGACCTGCGACTGCTGGTCGAAACAACAGCTTCAGCCACCAGTCAGCGCCTGCTTAACATCCGACTGCTGCGTGCCCGCCAGGGACTGCTCGCCGAAGGCACCGCCCAGCTGCGTCAGGAAAGCTCCGAACGCTTCGTCTCTGTCACCGTAAACACGGCCAGCTGAGCAGTATCTCGAGCAATTGTCATGGTACAGGCTACCAGATCCAGACAATTGTCATCCAAACCAAACGGATCCTCCGTCTCAACTCCCGCTTCCTCCAGACCGAACATCCCCAGCGAAATCGCCGCCAGCAGCACCGGTGACCACCACCCGCAGCGCTCACACAACACCACCGGCAGCGTCAGCAGATAAATCAGAATCAACTGCCGAATCATCGCCACGTAAACAAATGGCAGCGGCGTCTTCTGAATCCGCTCGCAGCCCCCCTGAGCATCCGTCAGACGATTCACAAGATCCTCCATGTGCCGCAGCATCACCGAATCCAGCTGCTGACGACGATATCGCACCGTAATCCACTCTGAAATCACCTGGCTGATACCCGTCGCCAGACTGCCAAAGCGACTGATCCGCTGCACCACATCATCCGACAAATACAAGTCGGCCTCACCAAGGTCGCGAAAACCCTGCAGACTGCGTCGCAGACACACCACATAACCCGTCAGCAGCCGAGCCAATTCGTCCGGCTCACTGCAGTGCTGACTGGCAAACCGCACCAGATTACGACTGTTGTTGATCAGCGATCCCCACAGCGTCCGACCTTCCCACCAGCGAGTATTGGAGGCATTGATACGAAAGACAATCAAAAAACCGATCAGCGACCCCAGCACCGCATGACCGGCCGGATCAATACCCAGAAAGTGCGTTTCCGAAATCCAGCCCGCATCCGCCCCATATTCATACAACGCCTGAATCAGCACCGCGTACAGCAGAAATATCAGCACTCGGCTGAGCGACAGCGGCAAAGCAGTCCCGCGCCACGAAAATGTCGATTTCCACCAGCGATATGGATCGTAGGCGATCATGGATTGTCCCGACAGCAGAAAAGAACAGGATCAGCACACCGACAGCGGCGAGATTGTAAGGCGAGAGCGTCAGCAGGGCGAGTGCTGCAGGGTGGGATGCCAGCGGACAGACTGATATACTCAGCTGACAAAACGGTCCTCGTTTCCCGCCAGCCCCCACCGGCAGACTCCAGCAAGACCCCGCCGTGCGTTCGCACTTCTTCATCGATCGCCCCATTTTCGCCGCCGTGATTTCCATCGTCATCACGATGGTCGGCGCCATCGCGCTCACCCGCCTGCCACTGGCTCAGTATCCCCAGATCGCGCCACCCACAGTGGAAGTGCAGTGCAACTACCCCGGCGCCAGCGCCCAAACTGTCGCCGAAACCATCGCTGCACCCATCGAACAAAAAGTGAACGGCGTCGAAGATATGCTGTACATGAACTCGTCCAGCACCAACGACGGCTCCTACGCACTCACCGTCACCTTCAAACCCGGAATTGATCTCAATCTCGCACAGGTACTCGTTCAGAATCGCGTCGGACTGGCACTGCCCACACTACCGGAAGTCGTACGCCGCACCGGAGTCATTACCCGCAAACGATCGCCCGATATCCTGCTGCAGGTCAGCATCAACTGCCCCGACGGTCGCTATGACCAGTTGTACCTCAGCAACTACGCCCGACTGCACCTCCAGGATGAACTCAGCCGAGTACCCGGCGTGAGTGAGGTGCGTGTCTTCGGGCAACGAGACTACAGCATGCGAATCTGGCTCGATCCCGACAAACTGGCCGCCCGCGGCCTCACCGCCGCTGACGTCACCAATGCCGTCCGCGAACAAAATGCCGAAGTCGCTCTCGGACAGCTCGGCCAGGGACCCGCCGCCGGAAAACAGGCATGGCAGATTCCGCTCACCGTTCCCGGTCGACTGGAATCCATCCCGGCCTTCGAAGACATCATCATCAAATCACTGCCCGACGGCGGCATGCTGCGAGTCCGCGACGTGGGACGCGTCGAACTGGCCGCGCGAGCCGAAGAAACCAACAATCGATTCAACCAAAAACCCACCGTCGGACTGGCCATCTTCCAGCTGCCAGACGCTAATGCACTCGAAACTGCCGACATGGTCAAAGCCCGCGTCGCCGAACTGTCAAAAGATTTCCCCGCAGGCGTCATCGCGGAAGCCGGCTACGACACCACACCCTTCGTACGCGAATCCATCCGCGAAGTCTTCAAATCGCTCCGCGACGCCATCATCCTCGTCGCCCTCGTTGTGCTCCTGTTTCTCCAGGGCTGGCGACCAGCCATCATCCCCCTGATCGCCGTCCCCGTGGCCATCGTCGGAACCTTCGCTGCACTCGCCCTGTTCGGCTTCAGCCTGAATAACCTCACTCTATTCGGACTCGTACTGGCCATCGGCATCGTCGTGGATGACGCCATCGTCGTCGTGGAAGCCGTTGAACAAAACATCGAACGCGGCTTCAACCCCAAAGAAGCCACCATCCTCGCCATGGAAGAAGTCACCGGACCCGTGATCGCCGTCGGACTGGTGCTGGCAGCTGTCTTCATCCCGTGCGCCTTCGTTTCCGGCCTCGTCGGTCAGTTCTTCCTGCAGTTCGCCATGACCATCTCTGTCTCAACACTCATCTCCACCATCAACTCACTCACACTCAGCCCCGCTCTCGCCGCGGTCCTGCTGCGACCGCGACACGGAACTCAGGACTGGCTGACCAGACTGCTGAACTTCACGCTCGGCTGGCTGTTCCGCGGCTTCAACTCACTTATGCGGTTCTCCGTCAGCGGTTACGAACACGGCGTTGGAAAACTGCTGCGAATCCCCCTGCTGGTGCTTTCCGTCTACAGCGGACTGCTGCTGCTCACATGGTACGGCTTCAACTCGCTGCCCAGTGGCTTCATCCCCACGCAGGACAAAGGTTACCTCGTGTGCAGCGTGCAGCTGCCCGATGCAGCATCCTCCGAACGCACCCTCAGAACACTGCAGAAGGTAGAACAGATCACCCTCGACACGCCGGGGGTCCGAGCCGTCAATGCGATCGCCGGAAACTCGTTCCAGCTCGGTGCCCGCGCTTCCAACTTCTGCTCCATGTTCATCATCCTCGACGCCTTCGAAGATCGCACAACGCCTGACCTCGCCGCGGCCGCCATCCAGGATTCACTCCTGAAACAATACGCCGCCGACATTCCTGAAGCCACCGTTACCATCAATCCGCCACCGGCGGTTTCCGGAGTCGGCCGCGCCGGCGGACTGAAACTGATGGTGGAAGACCGCGGAGATCTCGGACTCAAAGGCCTGCAGGATCAAACCGATGCACTTGTTCGAGATGCCGGCCACCTGCCGCAGCTCCGCGGACTGCTCAGCGTCTTTAATGTCAACGCACCCCAGCTGTTCGTTGATGTCAATCGGAACGCCTGCCTGTCCCTCGGAATTTCCATGGTCGAAGTCTTCGGAACTCTGCAGGGCTGCCTCGGCTCACGATACGTCAACGACTTTGGCATGTTCGGCCGCACCTGGCAGGTGGTGGTCCAGGCAGACCGCGAATTCCGCGATCGCATCGAAGACGTTAAAAAACTGCACGTGCGCAACCGCGACGGCCACATGATTCCACTCGGGTCCGTCGCGTCCGTGCGACGCATCGGCGGACCGCTGATGGTGACTCGCTACAACATGTACCCCGCCGCCGCAATCACAGCCAACGCCGCACCCGGGTTCAGCAGCGGCGAAAGCATCGCCGCGCTGGAACAGCTGGCAGCCCGCGAACTGCCGACAACCATGGCAGCCGAATGGACAGAACTCGCGTTTCTGGAACGCACCTCCGGCAGCACTGGCATGCTGCTGTTCTTCGGATCCGTGGCGTTCGTGTTCCTCGTTCTGGCCGCCCTCTACGAAAGCTGGACTCTGCCACTCGCCGTGATTCTCGTCGTGCCCATGTGCGTGCTCTGCTCACTCGCCGGCGTCGCCATGGCAGAAATGGATATCAACATCTTCACACAGGTAGGCTTCGTAGTACTCATCGGATTGGCCTGCAAAAACGCCATCCTGATCGTCGAATTCGCCAAACTGCGACGAGACGAAGGACATTCTGCCGAAGCCGCTGTACTGGCCGCCTGCCGCCAGCGACTGCGGCCGATTCTGATGACATCCTTCGCGTTTATTCTGGGAGTCGTGCCGCTGGTGTTCGCAACCGGCGCCGGAGCAGAAATGCGGAAGGCACTCGGAATAGCTGTCTTCAGCGGAATGCTCGGAGTCACCCTGTTCGGTATCTTCCTCACACCCGTGTTCTACTGCGTCATCGACCGCCTGATGCGACGCCGCACAGCCCCACCCCCATCACAGACCAGCTGACACAACAAAACACCCTGACCATCACGGCTGCGTCGCCGGACCGCTCAGCTGCACCAGCTGAATCTGCCGAGCATCTTCATCATCCACGTAGTCGCTGTGACAGCTGGCTTTGCCGACATCAGCCCCCACAGTTCGCCGAGTCTTGCTGGCCAGACGATGAATTTCGTCCGGTGACAGCACACCCCGCTTCTCCAGAATCTCCTGCTGCTCAGACGTCAGCGCCGCAGACACCTTCGCCTTCTCCCACTGCAGATGCTCAGCCTTGCCGCTGGCAAACAACTGGATCTCTTTGCTGATCCGCACGCTGCACCAGTCATGGCCGCACATCGCACAGAAGTCAGTGTCCACGTCAAGATCCTCGTCGTGGTACGCTCGAGCCGTATCCGGATCAAAGCTCAGCTCAAAATGACGCTCCCAGTTGAGAGCCGCTCGAGCCCGCGTGAGCTCGTCATCCCGATCCCGGCTGCCCGGAATCCCCAGAGCCACGTCGGCCGCATGAGCCGCAATCTTGTAGGCAATACAGCCCTGCTTCACGTCGTCTTTCTTCGGCAATCCCAGATGCTCTTTGGGAGTCACATAGCACAGCATGCTGGCACCATGCCACGCCGCACTCGTCGCACCAATGCAGCTGGTAATGTGGTCATACCCCGGAAACATGTCCGTAACCAGCGGGCCCAGCACGTAAAACGGAGCACCATGGCAGAGACGCCGCTGCAGCTTCATGTTGAATTCAATCTGATCCAGCGGAACATGCCCCGGACCCTCGATCATCACCTGCACGCCCTTCCGCCACGCACGCTCAGTCAGCTCTCCCAGCGTCGACAGCTCGGCCAACTGAGCCGCATCTGTAGCATCCGCCAGACCACCCGGTCGCAGGCCGTCACCAATGCTGAACGTCACGTCATGCCGACGCAGTACGTCGCAGATGTCTTCCCAGTGCGTATACATCAAGTTCTGCGAGTTGTGCTGGATCATCCACTTGGCCAGCAGCGAACCGCCGCGACTGACAATTCCGATCAGCCGGTCCTTCACCAGCGGCAAATGCTCTTGCAGCACTCCGGCATGAATCGTGAAATAGTCCACACCCTGCTGCGCCTGATGCTCGAGACACTCCAGCACAATCTGAATGTTCAGCTGCTCAATCCGTCGCCCGATAATCATCGAATAAATCGGGACAGTACCAATTGGCACTGTGCTGTTGCGGATAATCGCGTCACGACAGGCGTCCAGATCGCCGCCCGTCGAAAGATCCATCACCGTATCCGCACCCCAGCGTTCCGCCCACTTCAGCTTCTCAACTTCCTCGTCCGTCCCCGAAGAAATCGGCGACGCACCCATGTTGGCGTTGATCTTCGTTGTCGATGCCCGGCCAATACACATCGGGTCCAGCCGGTATTGCAAATGCTGACGATTGGCCGGAATCACCATCCGGCCCGCCGCCACTTCATCGCGCACCTGCTCAGCCGTCAGATGCGGCTCACGTTCGGCAACACGCTGCATCTGCGGAGTAATCAGGCCCAGACGAGCATACTCAAGCTGTGTACACGGCTGAAATCCGGCCGGCGGCTGCCACGCTTCAGGCACCTCGTAAGCGGACTCACAACCCGGGCGCAGGGACCAGTCAGCCGGCATAAAGTCCCAGGCCGTTTTTTCAGATGGAACCGGCATTCCGGGAGTATCCGGGGAGGCGTAGGTCAATGCCCCGGCTCGGCCCGCTGCCAGCCTGGGAGCACGGGAAAAACTGCCTGGAGTCGTTCCAGTGGGCTGACTGGCCGGACTGGAAGCTTCAATCTGAGGAAGGTACCCGGCGGCTCGTTGAGCGTGATTCATTGCTTACATCCTGTAGACACTCGCAAAGGCTCTGGACCCTCCGCAATGTCTGCGTCAAGAAGATCTTTCTGGCAGGCTTGCAGCAAAGCTGCTGCACGCTGAATCCTAGTGGGAAAGGGGTGATTTGCAAACTGCGGCTGAAATCCCGGGCCGCGATTCCAGTTTCAGACCAACCGCAAATACGGACTGCCGGGGCAGATTTTTATCCGCTCCATTCGCCCGCCAAGCCCGGAAAGCCGTTTGGGGAACCCGCTCCACATGCTAGAATTCCACGCCACGCCAGCGACCGCTGTACGGTTGCAGCCCCCTGAGCAAAACTCGGAACTTCATGAATGAGCCTGCCGGAGCAAGCTTCCGCCGCTTACCACGCTGCCATCACATGGCTTTACGACCGGATCGACTACGAACGCACACGACCAGTCAGCCAGGAACCGTTCCGGCTGGAACGAATTCAGCGACTGCTGACGCTGATCGGTTCACCACACCTGCGGATTCCCGCCATCCATATCGCCGGCACCAAAGGCAAAGGCTCCACAGCCGCGATGATCGAATCCATCGCCCGACACGCCGGCATTCGCACCGGACTGTTCACATCACCACATATCGAACAGTTCGAAGAACGGATGCGAGTCAACAGTCACATGCCCTCCCCCGAAACACTCACTCGACTGGTACGACAACTGCGCAACCTGCTGGAATCTCCACAGGTCGACGACACTGACCGCATACCCACCTTCTTCGAAGCCGCCACACTGCTGGCATGGATGCTGTTCGACGAACAGCACGTGCAGCTGGCAGTACTGGAAACCGGACTGGGGGGCCGACTGGACTGCACCAACGTCTGTAGCCCCGTCGTCACCGTGATCACCAGTATCGGCTTCGATCACATGGCCATTCTTGGCAATACACTGGACCTCATCGCGTCGGAAAAAGCTGGCATCATTAAAGCCGGTGTGCCGGTCGTGCAGGGCATGCTGCCCGCTGAAGCCGACGCTGTTGTCGCTTCGCGCGCCGCCGAACTGGGCTGCCGACGCTATGTCTGCGGTACCGACTTCACCTGGACAGAAGACGCCGTCGCCGATGCGAATCACGCCCGCCGTCGCGCTCAACAGCTCGAATTCTGGACACCCGCAGCCGTCTGCCGCGCCGCGACTTTGCCCCTGCTGGGAAAACATCAGGCTCACAACGCGAGTCTCGCTGTGATGGCAGCCGAACTGGCAGCCACGCACTGGCCGCAAATCGATCGGCAGGCCATTAGCTCCGGACTTACGCAAACTCGCTGGCCGTTGCGCTTCGAAGTCCTCGAAAGTCAGCCGACCGTTGTCCTCGATGCCGCCCATAACACAGACTCGCTGAAAGCCCTCGTACAGGTACTGACCGCCGCCGAATGGCAGGGGCGGCAGCGGGTCCTTGTGTTTGCCGTTTCATCCGACAAGGACTATCCCGCGATGCTGCGGGAAATTCTGCTTCATTTTGACCACGTTGTCCTGACTCGCTTCAGCATCAACCCCCGCAGCGTGCCCCCCGAAACGCTGGCCGGACTGGCCTCCGAACTGGCTGGCAGCGGGCTGCAGGTTCCGCCGCTGCAACTGGCACATTCCGCAGCCGCCGCCGTGGCCGCAGCCAAACACCTCGCGGGTCCCGCCGGTGTCGTCATCGTCACCGGCTCCATCTTCCTCGCCGCTGAAACCCGCGGCCTGCTGACCGATGCGCCCCCCGTCCCCCGCAGCTAGCCTCGCACCCGCCACACGGCAGAGATTTATCGCGGGTGCCTTGACCACCCGCCCCCAAACATCCCCTCTCTCCGACTTTCCTGTGCCTCCTCTTCTCCGTAAGAAAATCCCCCCGTTTGGCTAAGAACACTGTGTGTCTCTGACAGAGGCACTAAGCCAAAGAGAAAAACCGAGTACACACCCCAGCGATTCATACTCTCCTGGTACTCTCCCCCATCCGCGTACTCTTGCTCGAAAACACCCCGCCGCCACCCAAACCGCGAACCCGCGGACTGCCGTCCTCGGCACGCCGCTGGGCCCCTGCCGTGGCGTTCAACAGCGTTCATGAGCGGTTCAAAAAAAAGTTCGGACAGATCTCGGTCTGGAAAGCCCAATCTGCATGAACGCCGTTCATTGGCAGAGCAAAACGCCCCTCCATCAGCGATCATTATCGTTTTAAAACACCCGCCCCGCCCCTCCACCGTCCGCGTTTGTCCGTGGAAATCCGTGTTCATCCGTGGCGAAAAGAACATCCGTGGCACCCGTCGCCGCCCAGTCCCGCAGCCGCCCTCCGCAACAGCTTTCTCCCGACCCGCAGTTTTCGATCGCCACTCGACTGACAACCCGCCCAAAGCTGTTACCATGCTTAGCCAGTCGCGGTCGTTCTGTCCGGCAACACGGTCGGACCGGCCCGCCGGCCGTCACAGCACTGCCGCGGTTACTCGGATTTATCCCCCTTCAGGAAGTCACGGTTATGGCGCGTTCAGGGTGGTCGGGAATGATTGCAGGACAGTCATTCTGGGCAGGTGTCATTGTGGGTATTTCCGCTGTAATCGCCGGCAGCAGCGCACTGCTTTCGGCCCACGCAGCAGACGAAAAGCCAAAAGGATCGGGAATGCTGTACGAACTGCGAACTTACTACGCGCCGGAAGGCAAACTCGAAGAACTGAACAACCGCTTTCGCCAGCACACCATGAAGCTGTTCGAAAAGCATGGCATGAAAAACATCATGTACTGGACTCCCGTCGACAAGCCCAATACTCTGATCTACGTCATTGCTCACAAGGACAAAGCCGCAGCAGAAGCATCATGGGCTGCGTTCCGCAATGATCCCGAATGGAAAAAAGTGGCTGAGGAAACGCAGCGAAACGGCAAGATCGTTGACAAGGTCGAATCTGTCTACATGAAGCTGACCGACTATTCCCCGCAGCCGACTCCCTGATCAGTTCAGGGCCGTCACACAGGCGACTACCCACCTGCAGCGTCAGTCGCCTTTCAGTTTATTTTCAGGCAGTCAATACAGGAGCTTGCAATTATGACGATCTGCAGCGGGCTGATGCTGGCACAGGCGGGTGCGGAACCTATGACCTTCAGCAGCGTACTGCTGATGTCTCTGGCCGCAATTTTTTGCCTCGTGCTGCTGGTGTTTGCCATCATGTTCGCCACGGTAGCTCGCCTGTGGTTTCGCGCCGGGATGTCCGGTGCCTACATCGGACCCGTTCAACTGGTCGTGATGAAACTCAAACGCATCAACCCGGAAGTGATCGTCGACTGCCGCATCAACGCCGTGCAGGCCGGGCTGGCCAGTGAAATGTCGACCGTGGCCATGGAATCCCACATGCTGGCCGGAGGTAAAGTTCCGCTGATCGTGCGAGCGATGATTGCCGCCCACAAAGCTCAGATTGATCTCGACTGGAACACTGCAGCAGCCATCGACCTTGCCGGACGAAACGTGCTGGAAGCGGTGCAGACCAGCGTTCGTACCAAAGTGATTGACTGCCCCGACCCTGCTCGCAGTGCCCGCCCCACACTGGACGGCATCGCCAAGGACGGCATTCAGCTTAAAGCCAAGGCTCGAGTCACAGTGCGGACAAATATTTCGCAGCTGATTGGCGGCGCTACGGAAGAAACCGTGATCGCTCGAGTCGGCGAGGGCATCGTCTCGGCCATCGGGTCCTGCGAAACGCACAAGGAAGTGCTGGCGAACCCGATGCTGATTGCCAAAGCCGTGCTGGCCAAAGGGCTGGATTCACAGACCGCCTATGAAATTGTCTCGATCGACATCGCCGACATCGACGTGGGCGACAACGTGGGTGCCCGCCTGCAAGCCGATCAGGCCGAAGCCGACATGCGCATCGCTCGCGCTCACGCGGAAGAACGCCGCGCTGCAGCGGTGGCTCATGAACAGGAAATGCGTGCCCTGACCCAGGAAAACCAGGCTGAAGTCGTACTGTCGGAAGCCGAAGTCCCCCGCGCCATGGCCGGCGCCTATCGCCGCGGCACACTTCGAAAATCAGAAGATGCTTAGTGGCCAGTGGTCATTCGCCAGTGGTTAGTGGGGCAAACTGCGGGTGCGGAGCTACCATTGCCATGAAGGTGCCCTGCAGACAGCTCGCCTCACGCAAAGCCGCAAAGCGAAACGCGCAAGATCAGAGGCCAGCGGGTAGCTGCGACTCACCGAATCCTGAAAACTGACCACCAATCCTCCCCTCGCCCCCGTGGGGGAGAGGGGTCGGGGGTGAGGGGGAAAGTCACCTTGGGTCCGCTGCCCGCCCAGTCCCGACATCAGCGTTCATCAGCGGTTTAAAAAACAGCTCGTGCTCGTGCTCCAAAAACACGCCACCGTCCGCACAGTCCCCCTTGGCGATTACCCGCGCGGATCCATGTTCAGCCGTGGCAAAAAATCGCCACCGAGGATGACAGATCTCGGGCCGGAAAGCTCGAGCTACAAAGTCACAATGCTGGCCACAACCTGTCCGTGGCGCAAAGAAACACCACCCAACACCCGCTCAGTCGGCCTGCGATACCTGCGGCGATGTCCCGGCTGTTCCGTCCTGCTGCCGGATTGCCTGCAGCCGTGACTGGCGAGTCTCAGTGGCAGTCTTCAGCCCGCGACGTAACGCATCCACATCATCCTGGATCCCGTTGCGCTGTTCTTCCAGATCCTTAATCGCCTGCACCAGACCAACTCGGTACTCCGGATGATCCGCCACATCAGCACCGTTCGGATCACCCGTAAGTTCACCTTTGCGCAGGTCGAGGGCCTGCTGAGCCTTACCGTTCAACTCGGTCTGGTTTTGAATGTGAATGTCCGTCACATAATTCTGTTCAAACAGACGGATGATCGACTGATTCAGACTGGAAAAGACATTCCGCTGACCCGGAGGCACCTGGGAACGCAGACGCACGCCGTTCGCGAAATTCCAGCCGGCTGTTTCATTCGGCATGAGAGTCCATGTGGGCTCAAGAGTACATGCGGCAGGCTGCAGACTGTCCAGTCGAGCTTTGAATTCGCCGATGTAACGAGTGGAATTGGCGTCCGTGATCGCAAACACATGCACGATGGGCTCGACTTCGCCACCTGCCGGGTTAGTCACCGGCACCAGTCCGTTGTCACGACCCACTCCGTTGACTGACAGACGCCCGCCAGCGGCCGCCTGAATATTGCCAATGTTTCCCCCCGGAGCCAGCACCCACTCATAACCCCAGCCCATTTTCAGGGACGTCAGGGCTGATCGAGCCGCCACGTTTTCGACCCGCGCCCTTTCAAAATCATCCTGCGCCTTCTTGCTGTCCGCCTGAGACTTCAGCATGGTCGCTTCGATGTCGAAACGCCGCTTCAGCACCAGACCGCCGAAATAAAATTCCGCACCCAGACCCGCAAGGGCCAGGAAAAACAGGGTGCCCCGAAGATATGCATTCATCGAACCAGCCCGGTATCGCAGAGAAAACGTCAGAGAACTTCTGGCAGACCTTACTGCCTTCAGCCAGCACCACCGAAACCAGCAGCAGCCGCGCACCACAAATTCGCGTACGGAAAACGCCCCGAAATTCCACGAGCGCAGCGTATCCTGTCAGATCGGCGCCGCATCCGCAGAACTTGGGAATCCTGCGGCACCCCGGACCTGTTCAGGCAGAATCCTTCCCGACACGCCGTTGCATCGGAATTATCATGCTAAACCGCAAGGTAATGAACTGCAACTGCGAAAAATGAAATGTCTGGGAAGTTTGGGGTGATTGCTGTGATCATGCCGCCGAGTTGGCCGGTGAGGTACGAAAAACACCGCCTTTCCCGAGCGCGGGCGGGTCCGGGCGAGCGTTTGAGCCTCAGCGGGGTCCCGCCTAGAATTCACAACATATCCATCAACAGGCTGCCCACCACTCATGTGCGTCCCGCCGGCCGCCGGAAAATCGGGGAAAGTAATCAGCAAATGACCAGAATCTGGAATTTTTCAGCAGGGCCGGCCGTGTTGCCGGAAAGTGTGCTCCAGGAAGCTCGGGAAAACCTGCTTTCGCTGGGAAATACGGGAATTGGCATCTGCGAGCATTCTCATCGAGGCAAACCGTTTCTGGCGGTCGCCGCCGAAGCAGAAGCACTCTGCCGCGAACTGGCCGGGATTCCCGACGACTATGCTGTCCTCTTCCTGCAGGGCGGTGCATCCCTGCAGTTCTCCATGCTGCCCCAGAATTTCCTCACCCCCGACCGTGCCGCCGACTACCTGGTCACCGGCATGTGGTCCGAAAAAGCCCTGAAGGAAGCCAAAGCTTTCGGTCGGACGCACGAAGCCTGCAGCAGCAAAGACCTGAACTTCTCGTACATCCCCCACTCCGTCAGCTACAGCGCAAACCCGGTGTACGTGCACTTCACCTCCAACAACACCATCTTCGGCACCCAGTTTCGCGTGGAACCCGACAACATTCCGACTGCCGCCTTTCTGGCATGTGATGCCAGCAGCGACATCTTCAGCCGGCCAATCGACGTCCGCAAGTACGGCATCATCTATGCCGGTGCCCAGAAGAATCTCGGCCCCAGCGGCGTGACCGTGGTCATCATTCGCAAGGATCTGGTCGCAGCCGCCGCCAAATCGCCGGCCACCATGCTGCAGTACCGGACTCACGCCGACAACGAATCCATGTACAATACCCCGCCCACCTTCGGCATCTACCTGATGATGCTGGTGTTCCGCTGGATTAAGCAGCAGGGTGGACTGGTAGCCATGCAGCAGCGCAACGCCGCCAAAGCTCAGCTGCTCTACGATTTCCTCGACCGCAGCGCCCTGTTTCGGGCCACCGCCCGCCCGGACAGTCGCTCGCTGATGAACGTCACATTTGTCACCGGCAACGAAGAGCGCGATAATGCGTTCGTCAAAAAGGCCGAAGCAGCCGGATTTAGCGGACTCAAGGGGCATCGCAGTGTGGGCGGCATGCGTGCCAGTATCTACAATGCCTTTCCTCCGGAAGGTGTCGCGGCACTCGTTCAGTTTTTGCAGGATTTTGAGGCGGCTGGCTGATGAGCACTTCGCAGGACGCTGCACCCGACCGATCGACCGCAGACATCGCCCTCGTCTGTACGCACAAGGGCGAGCTGCGTCCGTTCCTGAAGCGACTGGACCGCCAGCGCAACTACACCGAAGGCAGCCTGACCGTCCGGGGCGGCTTTCTTCGCGAAACCATCCGCATTGTGGTGGCTGAAGTCGGACCGGGCTTTGCCCGTCATCGCGCTGCCGCGCACTGGCTCGTGGAGACTCACAAGCCCGCGTGGATGCTGGCGGTCGGTTTCAGCAGCTCGCTGGTGCCGCAGGTACAGCCCGGCGATCTGGTGCTGGCCAGCGAAATCGTCGACACTCACGGCAACACCATGCCCGTGAAATGTACTTTAAGACCGGGCGGCCGGATCCATGTTGGCCGTTTGGTTGTGGCCGACAGTCATCCGGGAGACACGGCCGGCAAAACAGCGCTGGCTCAAAGCTCGCAGGCGCTGGCCGTCGACACCGGCTGCCTCGCACCTGCTCAGATCTGCTACGAACGCAACGTTCGTTTTCTGGCAATACGCGGCATCATCGACAGCGTGGATGAAGCCGTACCGTCAGCCCCTGCCGGCATGGTCTTTCGCGCTGACAGTCGTTCAGCGGGGGCCGCTTTGGGCGGACTGCTGGGGCGTTTTTCAAAAGCATCGGAACTGAATCAATGGCGGCAGCGAGCGGTTGCGGCGGCCGAACATTCAGACCGATTTCTGGCCGGAGTAGTGGAACAGATTGCTGAACTGCTGGAACGGCAGCGGCTGGACCGCAGCTGACCGCCAACAACTGAAATATCCGGAACTGTTTTCCTGAAAGGCCCGGTCCGATGAAAGTCCTGCTCGCCAATCCTCGAGGATTTTGCGCCGGAGTCAACATGGCCATCGAATGTCTGGAAGAAGCCATTCGCCGTGTTGGGCCGAACATCTATGTCTACCACGAGATTGTGCACAACAAGCATGTGGTGGATCGATTTACGAAACTGGGAGTCCGGTTCGTGGATGCGCCCGACGAGGTTCCGCCGGGGGCGATCCTGCTGTTCAGTGCTCACGGAGTCAGCCCTGAAATTCGGCGTCTGGCGCGTGAACGCAGCCTGCAGACCGTTGACGCCACCTGTCCGCTGGTGACCAAGGTGCATCTGGAAGCCATTCGCTATGCCAACGAAGGCTACAACATCATTTTGATCGGGCACGAGGGTCATGACGAAGTGATCGGCACGATGGGTGAAGCTCCGGAAAGCATAACGCTGGTGGAAACGCCGGAAGAAGTGGCCCAGCTTCCGTTTGGTCCTGCCGACCGGCTGGCCTTTCTGACTCAGACCACACTCAGCGTGGACGAAGCCGCTGCTGTGATTGAAGCCTTGAAGCGACAATTTCCGCAGATTGAGCATCCGAAAAAGGAAGACATTTGCTATGCCACGACGAACCGTCAGGAGGCGGTCAAGACGCTGATCGGGCGTGCCGACCTGCTGCTGGTACTGGGCAGTCAGAACAGCTCGAACAGCCGTCGTCTGATGGAAATCGGGCTTAATCGAGGCATTGGGGCGTATTTGATTGACGGTGTGGCCGAGATCCGTTCAGAGTGGTTTTCCGGAGTCGAAACGGTGGTTGTAACGGCCGGCGCCAGTGCTCCAGAAATTGTGGTACAGGAATGCATCCAGCTGCTGCAGGACGAGTTTGCGGCTGACGTCGAGGAAGTGACGCTGCGTGAAGAGCATGTGCACTTTACGTTACCCAAAGAGCTGCTGCAGTTGGGCAACTAAGCATCCCGTCCGCCGCCGCCCCTACCCGCAGTTCGGGCTTCCCCGCCCGAGATCTGCCCGTAAGCCCACCCTGATCTCACTGTCGTTTGTGCCATCCTGCGACCCAAACGCCTTCCCATCTGAACCAAAACATCTGCCAGCCGCACCGTACACTGACTGACGCAATGATTCTGCCGCAGCCCTGTTTGGGGTCATCCTGACATTCTCGCACCTGCTTTTCCTATCACCCAAACTTTGCGGAATTTGCTGATTTTCGAGCTTTCTCCGTCGGGAATCGTTCCTCGTCTGGCACAGGAAGCTTGAACACAGCCCAATCGCCGTGTAAACTCAATTTAGGCGATGGTGGCTATAGCTCAGTTGGTTAGAGCGCCAGATTGTGGTTCTGGAAGTCGCCGGTTCGAACCCGGTTAGCCACCCCTTTGAAGCCTCATTCGTTTTTGCAGCGAATGAGGCTTTTTTATTTGAGTGGCCAGTGGTCAGCCATCATTGGCCAGTCGCCACCTCTTTTCTCGTCTGCATTCGCCCCGGAACGAGCCAGACTGTTGGGCAGTGAGAGGGCCATGGCATCCATGCCAGAGCGGGCAAATAAGAGAAAGGAGAACAGGAGAACTCCTCACACGCCTCACTTCACCCCCATGCGTTTCTCTTCCCGGCTTCGCGTGAGACCAGCTGTCTGCAAACTACTACTGCGATAAAAGCCAAGGAGGCATCACCCCATATCCCCTTTCAGGGGTGAGGAGTGCTGTTGCGTTTTGCCACAGCACCAAAAAACGCAAAATCCTCCCCTCGCCCCCGTGGGTGAGAGGGATCGTGGTAGAGGGGGAAGTCACCCGGGCTCCGCTGACCGCCCAGTCCGGGCATTAGCGTCAATTCGCGTTCATCAGCGGTGCAAAAAACTTCGTGCTCGTGCTCGAAAAACCACCCCCGGCAACAAAACCGCACACCCGCGGACTCCCGTCCGCAGCTCGCCTGTGTACCTCTTCATCAGCATTCGTCAGCGGTTCAGAAAACCGCAAGGACAGATCTCGGGCTGGAAAGTCCAAGCTACATAGCAATTATTCCCCTGACGTCTGAGTGGTACCAGTAAGTCTGCAGCCACCGCAGTCCGGCACGCGGCACGGTCGTCAGAAACTGCTGCTGTCCGACTTACCCGCGGCCTGGTCAAAGATCATCAGCGTCTGCTGACCACAGTGCGGGCACGGGATCAGGAAGCGAGTCGTGACGCGAGTGACGGCTTTGAGATCCGGATTGGCCAGACACAGGTTGCCCAGCGGGTCAAGACCCGCGGCTTGCGTGCCCGCCGGTACACTGGCCAGCAGCGAACCGCTGCGATCAGCCGGCGTCTGCTGCTGACCGGATACAGACACATCACTGACATAATACAGGGCCAGTCCGGAATTTAACTGAGCCTTGGCGGCAGTGGCCAGTGTGACAAATCGCCCGCCCGTCCCAGCCAGCAGACGCGAAGATTCAGACCGGGCCTGACCTGTCTGCAACAGACTGCCGTCCACCCCCACCTGACAGACCCTGCCGTCCTGCAGCAGAGCCACTGTTGCATCCGCAGCGCCGCTGCATAAGTCCACCAGCGGTACAGGCAGACGACACAACATTGTCTGCTGACCGTCTGTACCAACCTGCCACAGTTGTCGCAGCTGACCCACAAGAAATTCACCCAAAGCATTGCGAGTAAACGAAATGGCAGGGAACTGCAGCGTGTGCAGCTGCACCGTCAGACCAGCAGGAGTTGCCTGGTACAGACGCGATTCTGCGCCGTTGACCGTCAGAACATACAACGAACCGTCAGCGTCCAGCTGGATCCGACGAATGCCCGCAAGATCACGTGCCGCCAGACTGACCTGACCGTCCGGATCCAGCCGAAATACACAGCCAGCCTGAGTATCCGCGACAAAAATCCGGCCGTCAGACGACACCTTCAAATCCACCGGCTGAATCACCTTGACCGGCAAACGTTCTATCACCGGCTTTGACCGGACCACAATCGGTTCATGCCGGTGCGTCACCAGTGCGTTCAGCGAACCCTGATCAGACGCGGCAGACGCAGCACCAGACGGACCAGAATTGTTCGCAGCAGTGGCACCAGCATCTTTCTGGGCAGCAGCGAGCGACGGAAACAGGCACAGCAGCAGCACCGGCAGCAGAGCAGACGAAAGGGCTGACGGAAGCACAGGCGGCAAGGCAAACAGCCGGCCCGAGACAACGGGCAAACGACTGCAAAACGGCGTCCGGCCGTATTCAGCCTGCGATTTCAGTGAAGTTTGCTGCTGGGTTAACATACACAACGCATCCGCAGAACCATGGCCCGCCCGACAGATACGCGATTTCCGTTCGCGTGAGAACTATCAGGTGTGACGGGTGCATTGTCAACAATCGGTCGCGTGGATCCGGAGGAATTTTGGGGAAAAATGGGGGTCGGGCGGATCAGCCGCTGCACCGCAAACTTCCCCGCCGGCCATCTTTCGGGTTCGCATTGCCCGACATTTCCTGAGAGGATTCCGCTGGCAGGTCGCTAAACACCCCCTGCCACAAACCCTGGAAACCGCGCGTGAACAGTTCCCGGCACAACCCGACCGACCCAGACGGACAGCGATGGAATCGCGCTGCGCTGCTGATGCACCAGGCCCTGTTTCGCGTCGCCTGGATCTTCAAGACCGAGAGTGTCATCATACCGGCATTCCTCGACACAATCTCAGAATCCGGCTTCATTCGCGGTGCCCTGCCACTGCTGAACCGCGCCGGGCAGTCGCTGGCCCCGCTGCTGCTGGCCCGCCGCCTCGCCCACGCCCCGCTCAAAAAGCTGTGGCTCAGCCGCACCACGTTTCTGATGGGCGCCCCCTTTCTGTTTCTCGCCGCCTGCATCTGGCTCGGGGAAGCCCGGCTGCCGCCCGCGTTCGCCCTGGTTTTCCTGACCGCCTACGTCGTGTTCTTCTGCATGCACGGCATCAACGAAATGACAGCCAGCACTGTGCTGGGGAAACTGATCTCCGCCAACCAGCGCGGCCGACTGCAGGCTGCGGCCAGTGCCTGCGGGACCACCGCCGCCGTGTCGCTCGCCCTGCTGCTGCTCAGCCGCTGGCTGCAGCTGCCAGGACAAGCTCCCTTTCAGCAGATCTTCTGTTTTGTCGGCACCGTGATGATGCTCGCCGGAGTCTCCTCACGACTGCTCCGCGAAGACCCGGATCCCCACACCGCCCCGAAGTCGCCACCCGCCGCAGCCGGCTCGCCCGCTGCCGCCGCCTTCCGCCGCACGTGGCAGCTGCTGCGTGAAGACCGCGTCCTGCGACGACTGTGCCTGATGGCCGTGCTATTTATCTTTTCCCAGACAATCTTTCCTCACTACCAGTCAATCGGACTGGCCCGCTCCGGAGGCTCCCGCACAGTCCTGATGCACTGGGTCGTTGCTCAGCACATTGGGGCGGCCTGCTTCAGCGCCGCCTCCGGGTTCCTCGCCGACCGCACCGGAGTCCGTGCGGCCCTAAGACTGCTGCTGCCCTGTGCCGCCTGTGCGCCGCTGCTGGCCATCGGACTGACTCGCTATGCTCCTGCCAGCTGGTACTGGATCACATTCTTCTGGATCGGCCTCGTCCCGGTAACGCTCCGCATGCAGGTCAATTACGCGATTGAAATCACGGCCAGACAGCACCATCCGGAATACATCAGCACGCTCAACCTGTGCATGGCACTGCCGTTTCTGACCTCGCCACTGATTGGCGGCCTTGTAGACTGGTTCGGCCACGAGCTGCCGTTTCTGGCTGTGTCGGTGGTCGTGGCTGCAGGTGCAGTGCTGACGTGGACCATGAGTGAACCGCGAAGCCCCGAGCACGGGGGCTGACCGGGCATGGCATCCATGCCATAGAATGTAGACTTGAGAAAGGAGAGAGGAGAGCCGGACAGGCCATCACACCAGTCTTTTCACCCCCTTCCCCTTCCGCTCCTGACGCTCATCCGTCAGAAGTCGTGTGCAGCCGTAGCGGAAGATGGCTCTAACAGGAAGGCCTTCTGGCTAAAGCCGGTACTACAAACACCGAGGCGTTTCTCTTCGCGGCTTCGCGTGAGACCAGCCGTCTGCAAGGCACCACTGCGACAAGAGCTAAGGGGGCGTAACCACTCCCCCATCCCCTGTCCCACCCCAGGGGCGAGGGGTGTCATTGCGCTTTGCCACAGCAACAAAAACACAAAATCCTCCCCTCGCCCCCCGTGAAACGGGGGAGAGTGGTTTGGTTTTTGGGAAATCCACCCTTATTCCGCTGACTGCGCAGTCCCGGCATCAGCGTCCATTCGCGTCCATCAGCGGTGCAAAAAAACCAGGTAACGGATCTCGGGCTGGAAAACCCAAGCTACGAAAGCGATACCACGCGAGCCGGGTACAGCAGTTCCCGAGTGTGCGGTAGGTAGGCCGTCAGTTACCGCCCTCACCCCTCTGCATTTCCCTTCGCGGCGTAGTGGCTTCGTGTGAGACAAAATGTCTGCAGAGGGCCACTGCGGCGAAAGCTAAGGAGGCGTCACCCCTCCCCCCTTTCCCTTCGCCCCCTTCGTGGAACGGGGCGAGGGGTGCGAAGACGGTCAGCCAAACGGGGAGTGATCCTGTCTCAGGATTTCCCGAGCAGCAGCGGGACGCTCGACAGCCGGCACGCGAAGCTGCAGACTAACAGCACCAGCCACATTCACCGGTACCCATTCATGTCCATTCGTGGTTCAAAAAATTACGATTCTCGGATCCTTCGCAGATGTCCGTCAATCCACTGCCACAAGGCCTGTCCCCCGAATTTCTCAGCACCGCCGCCGGGCGTCGCTCAGCGGCTGATCACTACCGCGCGCTGCTGCTTGACGACTGCCTGCCGTTCTGGTTTCCTCGCAGCCTCGACCTGCAGCACGGCGGTTTCCTGCATTGTCTCGATCGCGACGGTACTCTGGTGGATTCTGACAAGTCCGTCTGGGCGCAGGGGCGTATGAGCTGGATGCTGCAGGCGCTGGCCGCCACGCCGCAACTGCAGTCTGATCCTCGCTGTGCTGACTGGCGACGCTGGGCTGAGTCCGGTCTGAACTTTCTGCGTCGCCACTGTTTTGATGATCCAGCCGGTCAGATGTATTTCCATGTGACTCGTGACGGTCGCCCGATTCGTCGTCGCCGCTACGTCTACAGCGAAGCCTTCGCCTGCATCGCCTTTGCTGCTCACGCCGAATGGTCGCAGTCCGAGGAATCCTCGCACATCGCCTGGGATCTGTTCCGCACATTTACGAGGGTCAACTTTACGCCGGGAGCCATGCCGCCGAAGTTCACTGAAACGCGACCACTGGTCGGACTGGCGCCCCGCATGATCACTCTGGTCACCGCTCAGGAAATGCGGCGGCGTCTGGGACCACATCTGCTGCTGCACGAATGGATTGACCGCTGCATTCACGAAATCGAGACCCTGTTCTGGCGCCCGGATCTGGATTGCGTGCTGGAAACAGTGCAGCCTGATGGCCAGATTGCCGACCACTTCGACGGCCGACTGCTGAATCCCGGACACGCGATTGAAGGCGCGTGGTTTATTCTGGAGGAGGGACGATTCCGCGGCGATGACCGTCTGATTCAGCTGGGTTGTCAGATGCTGGACTGCATGTGGCAGCGCGGCTGGGATTCGCAGTTCGGCGGACTGTTCTACTTCCGTGATGTCTATGACAAACCGGTGCAGGAGTACTGGCACGAAATGAAGTTCTGGTGGCCGCATGATGAAGCCCTGATTGCGACTCTGCTGGCCTGGCGCCTGACCGGACAGCAGCGTTTCCTGCAGCGGCACTGTGACGTTTTCAACTGGGCCAATCAGAAATTTGCTGACCCGGAACACGGGGAATGGTTTGGCTGGCTGCATCGCGACGGCACTCGCTCTTCCACCCTGAAAGGCAATCTGTGGAAGAGCTTTTTTCACCATCCGCGAGCCTTGTGGATGTGCTGGCTGCTGCTGGATGAACAAATAGTCGGTGAGACAAGCTGAGGCAGTCCACTGCCCTGCCACCGGCTGCGAAAACCCAGTTCCCCCATTTGCCCCCTGCCCCGGACTGCCTTATGATCCTGCCCGCCGGCAAGAGCCGCCGCAATCAACAATGATCTCTTCGGGAAACAGTTATGAGCGAAACGCTGATTCAGGTCCGTGACAACGGCCCCTTTCTGATCACCGGCCCCTGCAAAGTCACCGACGCAGCCGGCAATGCATTTGACCTGAAGGGCAAGGAAACATTCGCACTGTGTCGGTGCGGTGTATCTGCCAATCGTCCGTTCTGCGATGGTGCTCACAAGGGCTGCGGATTTCAGTCGTGCGAACGAGCGGCCGTCTGAGGTTCGGGCCAGCAGAATTTTGTGTGAACGCTTACTGCGGTTCCGCTGGCAGCACCGGCGGCCGCAGCAACTGTTCGCGTAGGTTCTCTGCAAAACTGAAGCCTGTGACCTGAATCTGGTGTATCTGCTGCAGTTCAAAGGGCAACTCGGACTGACCGTCGCTTGCAGCAGAGGACTGTGGCAAACTGATCGTACCCTGTGCCGACAGCTGCGTGAGAATGCGGTCGAACGGGGGCCTGACGCTGGCCGAACGCTTTGCCGGAAGAACGCTGCCGGTCAGGCTGGCGGAGTTAATTTTCAGGTCCTTCAGTGGCAGACTAAGTTTTTCGGCCGGACTGACGGCAGCGGCATTCAGCGGCAGCTGAACGTAGCGTGGTGAACCGGTGATCTGCAAAGTTGTGACCGGTGTTTGATCACTGGAATCCGGTTTGGCAGGCTGCGTCTGCAGTTTCAGCACCGCATCACATCGCAGCAGTCCAAACGGACCGGCGTTCTCCAGAAAGTTCACGGTGAATTCTGCCATATCAGGCTGAACCATGTCCCTGCGAGGCAGCCAGAACGGGCGTTCAAACCACGCCGCCAGCAGTTCTTGCGGGATAGCCACCTGCAGGAATTTGGCATACGAGTCGTCTCCGGATGCCAGTTTTTGCAGACTGTTCGAATAGTTGTCGCCAGGCAGCAGAGTCGTCCGGCCTTCGGGATCCACCTGCAAACGCAGTCTGAAATCTTTCAGCTTTTGCAGATCACCGACGCTGGCTTTCCACGACCGCGAGGCCTGTCCGGAGACGGACCGTCGTGCCCCCCGCACCTCAACAACAAACACCACGTCACCGGCGGTCGAAACGGTTTCCGCGGTGTACCGCAGCAGTTGTTCGTCAGTTGTTTCCAGCGGGACCGGTTCCTGGTCAGGAAAGCTGATGAGGGTGCGTCGAGTCAGTTGTGACAGCACTTCGAAGCTGTCTCCAGCCTGCAGTCGCCAGACAGGGGCGGCAGTCTGAGCAGCCGGGGGCTTGCCTGAATCTTGCGGACCGGCAGCAGCCGGGGGCACAGCCGGCGATTCCGTCGTCTGCAGGCCGCTGGCAGTTTGCGGCAGCAAGCCAGGAACCAGACAGGCGGCAATCAGAATCCTGCGTAAAACGCCCATAACAGCCTTACTCCACGGTCAGCATGCGTCCGGACGCAAAGCCGGCTTACCTGCACATCATCGCAGATTTTGCCCCGGATGCCACAGGCTGGATCTCAGAATCCGCACAGCCCTGCACAGTTTCTTCAGCACTGCAGCCTGATTATTATACTCTACTCGATTTTGTCCTGCCATTGATTCCCCCTGACGGAGCTTTCAGCCCGTGAATCCTCTGAAAGAACTGAACGACCTCGCCGGCCTGTTTCCCGAACCTGCCGATGCTCCTTTGTTTCTGCAGGCCCGTCATGTCGCCCGCGAGGCGACGCCGGAACCTTACCGCACCATGCTGGTGCACGAACATCACATGACGATCAGCATGGAAAGCTGGCATCGCTGTTCGGTGGATGTTGAGGTGCTGGAATCGCATTTTCAGGACGGCCTTTACCTGCGTAAAATTCGTCTGCTGAAAAGCGGTACCAGTCGTGCAGTGCAGTTCGGCTACGTCCGCTTCAATCTGGAACTTGTCACGGCACAGGTCCGCAGCGAGATCCTCGCAGAGAAAGTTCCGCTGGGCCGCATTCTGATTCAGCACAACGTATTTCGGCACGTTGAACTGGGAGCCATTTTGCAGTTCACTGCCGGCCCGGGGCTGGCACACTGGCTGCAGATGCCGCAGCATGCCGTCACGTGGGGCCGCCTGGCGACCATCTTCTGCAACGGTTCACCGGCCATCGACCTGCTGGAGATCTCGGCCCCGCTGGAATAGGGCTGCCATCGCACGTGCTGCGGTTCAGGGCTTTTCGCTGTCGTCGCAGACACAAACCATCTGGCCGCAGCCGGGACAGCCTTTCCCGTACTTCAGTTCGATGGCTTCGGTCAGACTGATACCGGCGACGTTGGCGATTGTGGCCAGCCATGCCAGCACATCAGCAAATTCCTTCGCCGTTTCTTCCTTCGACGACGATTCGCGGAGCGCCGACGCCAGTTCGCCCACCTCTTCCATGAGCCACATGAACGTCCCTTCGATCCCCCTCGCGCTGTCCTTGCGGGAATACATCCGGGAAATCATCTGTTGCAGTTCATCGAGTGTCATGGGAATTCTTCCGAAGTGCAAGCGTGCGGCGCACTGTTCGACAGACAAAAAAAGCCCGACTGGAAAACCCAGCCGGGCCTGTGAATCGTGCTGGCCTTGCGGGGCTTCAGTAATTCCAGTTTACACCGACGCTGATCGTGTGCTGCGTAAAACTGTGTCGATCAGGCTTAATAAACGGGAACATATTCAACTGCGGATTGGAGGTGTACTGCACCGACTGAATTGGATCTGCCACTTCCCCAATAAACAGGAACGTGTAGCCAATGCGAAACTTTGCATCTTCCAGCAGACGCATATTCGACAGCACGGGCACGCGGGAAAACAGCGGGATCTCAGCCGCCAGTGACTGCTCAAACAACGGTGACAAGTGCACCGTGCTGTAGGTGCCGGAGTAAGCGTTTGCCGAGGGACCATTCAGGTTATTCGTGTCGAGGCCGTCGGTCGGCGGAAACAGGCCGGTAACCGGGTCCGGAGTATCCGACACAGCCATGTGATTGAACAGGTTGTCACCGCTGATGCGAATCTGCTCATTGTTGAACATGGCAGCGAGACGGGACGCACCAGTCAGAGCGATGCCTTTGCTGTCACCGAGCGTGTAGTGCAAGCCAAATTCCGGACCAGCCAGGTTGCTGGTGACTTCCGCCATGTGAGTCGCTCGCACCAGTACTGGGTCAAACGAGTTGATCTGCACGAATTCGGGATCATCGTCTTCTGCGAGATTGTCTGCGATGAAGTCATCGTCGTCGTCAACGCCGTCGTAAGGAGGCACCACCTTGGCGTTTTCCGGAGTATCATCATCGCTGCTGCCAAGATAGGCCAGACCTGAGTCGATACCGAGGAACGAAAACTGTTCCTTAACCTTCTGGTAGCGTCCGCCGATGATCGGGTTGACTCGAATGCCACCATGATCGTACAGAGGTGCAAAGGCAATGGCACCGGACGAACCCAAGGTGCTGAGGCTGTGTTTCATCAGGAACTGGATGTCGTAGGGAACGGATGCTCCCAGCAGGCTGCCGTCGTCAATCGGGATGCTGTAAAGGTTTAGCAGGGCCCGATCCAGTACATCAAATGTGGACCCAAAAGCTCCGTAGTCGTTAACATCCTGATCGTCAAACGGCGTTCCAGGGGCCAGAATCTGCCCAACGGTAATGTCGTAGTCACTCTGACCATTCGTGATGAAGGGTCGATTCAGAACGCTGCCACCGCTGAAACTTAGTGCGAGCGCCGTGGCAGTATCCATGCGTTTCGAGGTCTCGATGGCTCGCGCATCGAAAGTCTCGGAATCATCAACCTGCCAGCCGAAATCCAGCAACAGACCGGTCCCGTCCACATTCCAGAATCCGCCACTGGCCCGCATACCGTGGTTCGTCAGGTTCGGGATCAGATTGCCACTGGCGGCATCGAAGTACCGGTAGAAGGACAGGTCATCGATGATTTCATCGCTGTCCGGATCGTTTTGCTGGTAGTAGGACTGCGACGTCGGACTGCCAAACACGCCGTGCATCTTCCGAGTCCGGGTGGCGGTGTAATCCATGTTCAGGAAGAACTTGCGGGGCTTTGAAAATGCCCCGAATCCGTTCCGTTGATCACTGAACCAGGTCCCGTTATCGTTGTAGGTCTGTTCAAACATCGGATCGTACGGCGATCCGTAGGCGGGCATGTAGCTGGCCGGAATGCTCGACGGCGGAGCACCCTGCTGAGCCGCTGCGTTACGCCCGGCCGCCAGCATCAGAAGAAAGGGCACGAACGCCTTCAGTGAATGCCGAATCCGCATTGATCCATCCCTGGAAAAGCTGCAGTAGTGCACTGCTCTCGCATGGTCTCCGTCTGAACGTCGCAGCCGCTGGCAGGGACCCTGCACTGACTGCGCGCTCATGACGGTATTATCGAGGGTATCGGTCAGGCAATTTGAGAAACTGTAACGATTGTTCCGTCTGTAGTTGTTTTTCGGGTCGTGTCAGTGAAATCGGGTAGTTTCCGCAGCTTTTGCCGGCGATTTTCCTTGTCCTTGAGGCTCGGGCTTTTCCATGGACCGCCCGGCATCGGCAGAATTTGCCGCCCGCATGAGGCTGCCGGTCAGCCCGCAGGTCGCCATGGCCACCTTTTAATTCGCAGCGGCAGGGTTGAGCTTTCCGGTGGTTTGTATAAGGTTAGCTGGGCTCCGACAATTCACCGCCTTGCGGTGGTCCACGTCCCCAATGCTGCAGGAAGCTCACTTGAAAATCGGGCTGACTTACGACTTGCGTTCCGAATATCTGGCACTCGGCTACGACCATGAAGCCACCGCCGAGCTGGACAGCGAAGCTACGGTCTCGGCCATCGATCAGACCCTGCAGTCGCTGGGCCATCAGACCGATCGCATCGGCCACCTGCGCCAACTGACTTCCCGACTGGCTGCCGGTGATCGCTGGGACCTGGTCTTTAACATCTGTGAAGGCATGCACGGGCGGTCGCGAGAATCTCAGCTTCCGGCCCTGCTGGAAGGCTGGCAGATCCCCTGCACTTTCTCGGACTCACTCACCATGGCGGTCTGCCTGCACAAGGGGCTGACCAAGGCGGTGCTGGAGCGTGCGGGCCTGGCTACTGCCGCTTTTCATGTTGTCGAAACCGCGGCCGATATTGACCGTGTGAGTCTGGCATGGCCGCTGTTTGTTAAGCCAGTTGCAGAAGGGACCGGCAAGGGAGTCTCCGCCGCATCCGTTGTCAGAACTCCTGCTGAACTTGACACTGCCTGCCGTCACCTGCTGACCAGATTCAGTCAGCCTGTGCTGGTGGAGAGATATCTGCCGGGGCGGGAATTCACAGTCGGAATTCTGGGAACCGGACCTGCTGCCCGCGTGATTGGAACGATGGAGGTCGAGTTGCTGCCCACTGCGGAACAGGGCTGCTACTCCATGGAAAACAAAGAACACTGGCAGGACCGCGTCAGATACTCGCTGATCCCGGCCGGTCAGGATCCGGAGGCTGACGCTGCTGCCGAACTGGCGCTGCAGTCGTGGCTGGTACTAAACGGACGCGATGCCGGACGCATCGATATTCGCTCGGCTGAAGACGGTCGGCCGGCATTTATCGAAGCCAACCCGCTGGCGGGGCTCAACCCGGATTACTCAGACCTGCCAATGCTGGCGGGAAAGGCTGGCATGAGCTTTCAGCAGCTGATTTGCGGCATTGTGGATTCTGCCGCTGCCCGAATTCTCCAAACCCACTAGCCTCTTCCAACCGCATTTCCTGGAAAACTGACTGATGTCCACGGTGGCGTTGCTGATCAATCGAGTCTCCGCCAAAGACTCCATCAGTGAACTGGACGTGCTGAGACAGTGCTCGGCCGTTGAGTCCAGTTTGCTGCGGCTGGGGCATCAGGTTCATCGGCTGGACTGCTCGCTCGATCTGTCGGCCACTCGCCGGGAACTGCAGCAACTGGGTCCGGACGTTGTGTTCAATCTGGTTGAGGCACTGGGTGGCACTGACCAGCTGATGGGGCTGGCAACGATGCTGCTGGAATCTTTGGGGATCCCTTTCACCGGTGCGTCGTCGCTGGCCATGCAGCTGACGACTCGCAAACCGCTTGCCAAACAACGGCTCAGCGAACTCCGCATGCCCACTCCTGCGTGGCTGTTGCCATCGGACGTGAACTGGCGTGGTCTGGCTGCCGACCGCAGTGCCCCCCGCAAGGCACTGATCAAAGCGGCTTCCGAACACGCCTCACTGGGTCTGAGCGAAGACAGCGTGGTAGCCTGCCACAACCCGCGGCTGCTGAGTGATCTGCACCGGCACATCACTTCTGCCGGCCGAAAATTTGGCACACCGTTCTTCGCAGAAGAGTACATTCACGGACGAGAATTCAACCTCAGTCTGCTGGGTGGACAGGACGAACCGCTGGTTTTGTGTCCTGCCGAGATTCTTTTTACAGGGTATGCGGAAGACCGCCCCAGAATTCTGGGAGTCGCTGCCAAATGGCAGGAAGACTCGGCCGAATACCAGCAGACATTACGCAGCTTCAGCTACGGTGTCCCGGACCAGCCGCTGCTGGATGAGTTGGGAGCACTGGCTCGCGGCTGCTGGACAGCCTTCGGCCTTGCGGGCTGGGCGCGAGTCGATTTTCGGGTCGATGCCGACGGACAGCCGTGGGTTTTGGAAATCAATGCCAACCCCTGCCTGTCCCCTGACGCGGGCTTCGCTGCAGCACTGGAACAGTCAGGCATTTCCTGGGATCAAGCCGTGCAAAGAATCCTCGGCGACGCACTCCGCTCAGTCAACTGAACTCACCAGCCAAAAACAGGAGCAGCGACAGTGACGAATGCAGCCGATTTGACCTTTCGCAGTGAAGTGCGTTCTGCAGACCGGCAGCAGATTCGTGAGATCGTCGAGTCCACCGGTTTCTTTCATCCGTGGGAGGTGGATATTGCCCTTGAGCTGGCAGACGAAAGACTAAGCAAAGGCCCGGCATCCGATTACGAGTTTCTGTTTGCCGATGACGAGGGTCGCACGGACGGTTACGCCTGTTTCGGCGAAATCCCCTGCACTCGCGGCAGCTACGATATCTACTGGATCGCGGTGCGCCGGGAATGTCAGGGAAAAGGTCTGGGCCGGCGACTGATGCAGCTGGTCGAACAGCAGATTCGCGGTCTTGCCGGACGCCGCATCTATCTCGAAACATCCGGTCGCAGCGACTACCTGCCGACTCGCAGCTTCTACGAACGCTGCCAATATCAGCTGGCGGCCGAGCTGCCCGACTTCTATGCCCCCGGCGACGCCAAAATCATTTACGTCAAATGCCTCGACATCTAAAGGAGCTGTCTTATGGATCAGTGGCTGCAGGCGATTCGCGAACAGATCAGCGACCATGGCATCAAGGTTCTGACGGCCGCTGCTTTCACGCTGCTGGGCTGGATGGTGGCACGCTGGCGGAATGCCCGCAGCTGGCGCAAACGCGAATTCTTCAATCGACTGAATGTGTCGCTGAATTCCGTCCATGAAGGCCGACTGCTGATCCGCACGGTGCTGGAAAAATCGTGTGCCGATATCTTTCTGAATTCCCTTGCAGCCGAGCGTCTGATTCAGGCTGCTCAGCAGACCACGGTCGACAACCCGTTCATCCCGATGGCGCAGGAGGACCGCTGGTTCTATCTGAATGCTGTGCTGAATGAATTGAGTGAACGGTTTGCCACTGGCCTGTTCCGCCGCGAAGCTGGTCTCAGCGTTACTGCGCAGACTTACCTCATCTGCCTGACCAATGAGGCCGAGGGATCGATACGAACTCGCAAGATCCGTGCGATGGTGATTCGCCGTGATCTGCTTGAGACATTCCCGACTCTTGAAGTGGCCCTCGAAAAACCGCAGCATAAAATTCGCCGCAATACGCTGCTGCAGATGCATCATGCGTGGACTACCGATCCGTCGCTGTTTATTGAGGTCGAAGTCGTCGTCTGATTACCTGGCAGTTAACCCAATGGACCAGCGACATGGCTCGCGTCTTCCTGCTGATCGACGGATACAACCTGCTGCATGCAGCGGGCCTGGGACGCCGTCGATTTGCCAAAGGCAGACTCGAGCTGGCTCGCCGTAAACTGCTGCTGAAACTTGAAGCGGAAATGGCTGACGCTGTCTGTCGGGACTGCGTGGTTGTGTTCGACGCAGGCCCGAATGCCGAATCACGCCAGAATTCAGACGAAGCGGCGGCGGCAAGCGAAGCCGGCTGGCCGTTTGCTGTTGTCTACTCGGCAGAATCGCTGTCCGCGGATGATGAAATCGAACGACGGCTGGGAACTCACAGCAGCCCGCGGCAGGTCCTGGTCATTTCCAGCGACCATCGCCTGCACAAAGCTGCTGCCAGACGCGGAGCACAGGCTCTGGACAGTGACCAGTTTCTGACTCTGCTGGAATCCGGCAAGGTGACACAGAGCGGGCTGCGGATTCGAAAAAATTCGCAGAATCGCCAGAAGTCTTCCAGCCCGGGAAATGAGACTCCGGATGGCCCCAAACCGGCTCGCAGGCACGTGGATAAAAACAGCGACGAAAAAGGTGAAATGGCCGAACTGAATGAGGAATTGCTGGGGCTGGACCTGAACTACCTGCTGCGACTGGATCTGCCGCCCTGGAATCCGCCCCGGAAAAAAAATTCTCATCCCAAACGGCCCTGAGCGGTCAGCCTCTGCACAGAAATCCAGTTCGAGCGATCTGCAGGCCCCGCAGTTGCTCCGAATTTCCGCCCCGACACCCGCATGTCCACCGTTTTCAGGTAAGAAAAACACTCCCTGCCCGTCTCTATCGGGTAGTATAGGGCAGCTGGGTATATTTTGCGGGCAGACCAGATTTCTGCCCGTTTGACTTCTCGTCGGAATCAGCACTTGACAGCACACATGACAGCTCAATGGATTAAGCGGGTCTGGCGAAACATCAGTTCAGCATCGTCAGTCGCAGGCAGTCGACGATTTCAGCGTTCCGACCGCGGTCGTCCTGAACACCTGGAAACTCGCTGCCTGCTGGCCGGCAATGTGTCTGTTTCTCTGTCGGCGGCCGCTGCTGTGATCACCGGTGACAGTCAGGCCAACGATCTGGAGCTGGTGGCAGTTCCGGGATCTTTGCTGCTGCGTGGACGCAATGGTACCACGATCAACGGATCGCAGTCACCGTTTACGCTTAGCGCGACGGGCACAACGTTTCAACGACGGCTGCAGGTTCAGCTTGGTGCAGGCAATGACGTTTTCTCAATCGGCACCGATATCCGTTTTGGCGGTCTGGTTCAGCTTGACGGACAGGCTGGTGACGACACGATCAGCGTGACCGGGTCAAAGTTTGATCGTCTGTTGTCTGTCAGCAGCGGAACCGGCAATGACTCGGTGGTGTTCAGCCGCCTGACCGCTGATGGTGCCGTCAGCATCACGGGCGACGGAAGTCTGCAGTTTAGAACGGCCGACAGTACTCTGAATCGTTCGCTGACACTCGGCACGGCTGCTGCCGCTGATTCTGCAGTCGTGACCGGTTCAGCCATCGGGGGCAGCGTCGTGCTGCTCACGGGTGCCGGCGATGACAACATTGCCATTCAGAATTCCACGCTCCGCAGTTCACTGTATGTGGATGCCGGTCGCGGTCGGGACGTAGTGCTGCTGGATGGTGCCAATGTGACGGGCCCCGCATCGCTGTGGATGCGACAGGGCAATGACAGCATCATTCTTCAGGGTCAGACGGTGCTGTCCCGTCGGCTGATTGTTGGTGCTCTGCTGGGAACTGACCAGCTTGAGGCTGCGGGGACCGCCACCACAGGTCCCATCCGCAAATTTGGTCGATCGGGCAGCGTCGCCGAGACGGCTCAGAAGGACCGCATCACAGCAGCGTCAACGGGTGCCCTTGCCCGGGCTGCTGCTGCCGTCAGTTCAGCTGCTCCGCAGTTGACTGCCGCCGGCAATCCGACGACCGTTGCCGAAACAGCCGGCACGGTCGCACTGACTGTTACTCGCAGTGGTTCCACCGCACTGCCCCTGACCGTTCAGTTCACTGCCAGTACCTCCGATCGCATTACCCTGCCGGCCACTCTGACGATCCCGGCCGGCAGTCAGTCGGCCACCGCAACGGTCACCATTGTCAACAACACTGCAGCTGATGGCTCGGCAACAATCCAGATCACTGCTGCAGCAGCGGGATTTACGGGTGGCAGCATCTCCCTGACAATCACGGACGACGACGCTGCTGCGGTAACCCCGGCTCTGACACTGACACCGGCATCCAACTCTTTGGCAGAAGACAGCTCTGCAGACGTAACCATCACCATTGCCCGCAGCTCTGCCGATCAGTCTGATCCGCTCACCGTAGCTCTCTCTTCCTCAAGCGGTCGACTGATCCTGCCGGCCACCGCCACCATTCCGGCCGGAGCAGCATCAGTCGTTGTCACTGCCACAGCCGTCAACGACCAGATTGTAAATCTTCCGGGCAGTATTGCCCTCGCGGCGACAGCAGCCGGCTTCAACTCCGGAACGGCCTCGCTGACACTACTGGATGATGAATCTCCGACACTCACACTGACTGCGCCCGCCACCATAGCCGAAGCCGGGGCTGCTGTGACTGTCACGGTCTCCAGAAACACAGAAAACCTCGCAGAAGATCTGGCCGTTTCACTCTCGGCCACCTCGGCTCGCCTGAACCTGCCGGCGACAATTACGATCCCGGCCGGAGCAGCCTCTGCTCAGTTCAATGTCACTCCGGTAAACGATCAGATCGTGAACCTTTCCGCTGGCCAGACGCTGACAGCCACTGCCGCCGACTTTAGGGCAGGCAGTGCCTCGGTTTCAATCACCGATGATGATGCCCCGGCACTCGCGCTGTCTCTTTCAGAATCGACCGTTGCCGAAGGTGCTCCGCCGGTCACGGCAACCGTCTCCAGAAACACCGAGGATACCACCCAGCCGCTGACAGTTGCTGTCAGCGTCGGTTCAGATCGAGCCACCGGGCCGGAAAATATTGAAATACCAGCCGGGCAGACAAGTGTGACCTTCCCGATCAGTGCCGTTGACAATCAGTTCGTCGATGGCGCCGACACACTGGATGTGTCAGTTTCTGCAGCGCAGTTCGTTCCCGCCGTTGTGCTGCTGACCGTGTCGGACAATGACACGGCCGTCGCCGAACTGCAGCTCACGTCAGACAGCAGTTCCATCACAGAGAACTCCTCGACTCCTCTGACACTGACCATCACCCGTACTTCGGACGATTTGTCTCAGGCTCTGGAAGTGACCCTCGACGCGGATTCCGGTGCCCTCACGGTTCCGGCCACCGCCACAATTCCGGCCGGACAAAGCTCGATTGATGTTCTGCTGGAAACACTGAATAACGACATCGCTCTGGGAAGTGTTACGGTCACCGTCAGTGCCATTGCGTCCGGTTACGCGAAAACCACGCTGCCCCTGACGGTTCTGGACGACGAAGTACCGACAATCTCCATCACACCTGCTCAAGCCAGCGTGACCGAAGGTTCCCCGAACAGTGTACAGCTGACAGTCTCCCGCAACACGGCCGATATCTCAGAACCGCTCACGGTCTCACTGGCTGCGGCATCGTCGCGTCTCTCGCTGCCGGGCTTCGTTGTGATTCCCGCCGGCAGTCGCCAGGTTCAGTTCTCAGTTAGGGCGGTCAACGATCAAATCGTCAGTGTCTCAAGTACCGCTTCGATTGAAGCATCTGCTGCCAGCTTTACCTCCGGCCAGTCCAGCCTGACCGTCAGTGAAGACGACATCCTGGTTCTGTCTGTCAATCCTGCGATACCATCGGTCAACGAACTGATCGGTCAGATCAGCACCACTGTCAGCCTTGAAAAGGCTGCCGATCAGGACATTGTTGTCAGCCTCACGTATTCGCAGCCAGACCTGCTGACCGGACCTGCAACCGTCACAGTGCCTGCCGAACAATTGTCTGTCCAGATACAGCTGTCAGTGATCCCCGGATCTGTCCCCGAGGGGACTCGCACGGGAAGCGTCACTGCCACCATTGCCGGCACCTCTGCCACCGACTCCGCGAGCGTTCTTGTGCAGGACGGCGACAGCTTCAGCCTGACCACTGACGTGTCAGCCAATCAGACTGAACAGTCCAGCGGCATCCTGTTGACTCGCAGCAGCGACTTTATCATCAGCGGGGTCACAGCACCGAACGCAATCATCGCAGTCGACAGCAACGGTGACGGACAATACGACGAAGCCACAGCCACTGCGGACTCGTCCGGTATCTACAGCCTGACTGTTCCGCTCACCGCTGACGGGCCTGACAAAGGTGATTATCGGCTGGTGATCAAGGCCACAGCTGCGGCCGGAGTCGCCGATCAGACAGTCTATGTCCACTACGCTGTGGGAACACTGATTCGATTCAACACCACATCTGGCACTTTTGACGTCGAGCTGCTGAATTCGGACGCCCCGATCACGGTTGCCAATTTCCTCAGCTACCAGGCATCACCCGCCTGGTCCGGACTGATTGTGCACCGCAGCGTACCGCAGTTTGTCATCCAGGGCGGCGGATTCACGCTGGACAACGGACTGATCACGGGTGTGCCGACCAATCCGCCGATTCAGAACGAGTTCCTCGCAGAAAATTCCAACGTCCGCGGCACACTTGCCATGGCGATGGTCGCAGGCAATATCAACAGCGGCACCAGCCAATGGTTTATCAACGTCGCCGACAACACTTTCCTTGACGAAGGCAAGTATACAGTCTTTGGCCGCGTCCTTGGCAATGGTATGACGGTTGTGGATCAGATCAATGATCTGACTACCTGGGACCTGAAAACGGCGTGGAACAACGCAGCCCTCGGTGAGGTCCCGCTGACGAAAGCTCCGCCCTCAGGTACTCAGTTGACCGGAACCGTTTCACTGCAGGCCGGCAGCAATCTGCTGACCGGCAGCAGCACCGCCTTCAACACAGAGCTGGCAGTCGGCACGGTTATCTGGATCAACAGCAAGATCTATCGCATTGACAGCATTACGTCGGACACGTCCGCCGTCCTGTCTGCACCTGCTTCTGCCACAGTAACGGCCGCCTCGGCATGGAAGGAATTCCTGCCAGACGATGCCGATTATGTGGTTTTCAGCAGCATCGGCGAACTCTTGCCACTGTTGCCGTAACAAACCGTCGTGTCAGCTGGCCAGCAGCTCGCGAATGGGCCGAGCTTCCTCGGGCAGAATTCGCACGGGACGTTCGGCCTGATCACGGATATAGGTGCTGCTGTCGATTCCGACGTTGTGATAAACGGTGGAAAGCACATCACGGTAATGAATCGGCCGATCCGCAGCGTAGGCCGCGATCTTGTCCGTTGATCCGATGATCTGGCCCATCGGCATCCCGCCGCCGGAAAACAGTACGGACTGGACCGGAGCCCAGTGGTCTCGACCGGCCTTGTCGTTGATCTTCGGAGTCCGGCCGAATTCGCCCCAGACCACCAGCGTCACGTCCCGGTCAAGGCCTCGATCATGCAGATCGCGGATCAGAGCAGACAGCCCTGTGTCCAGTGTCGGCAGATGATCGCGACAGTGGCCGAAGTTGTTTCCGTGAGTATCCCAGAAGCCATAGGCCACCGTGACCACTCGCACGCCGGCTTCCACCAGTCTGCGAGCAATCAGCAGCTGATCGTTCCACAGCGGTGCTCCGTCCCCCAGATGCTTTGATGAACCTCGGCCATACAGTGCCAGCACTGACGGGTCCTCGCGTTCCACGTCCATCGCATCAACAAGTCGGGATGATGTGAGCACATCGAAGGCGCGGCGATAGCTTTCCTGCATGTTGTCCAGATTTCTGGAATCCGCATGACGACGAAATGTATCCAGCTGGTCCAGCAGTGACTGCCGACCCTGAAACTGCTGCCCCTGGATGTATCGCAGCTGCATGCTGGCCAGATCCTCGCCGTCTGCCCGCACCTGATTGAACGCACTGCCCAGGTAACCGGCACCGGTGCTGTTGTATGGCCGATGCTGCATTGTTGGGAACAGGTCAACGAATGCAGGAGTCACCTCGTTGACCTGCCCGAAGGTTCTGGCAATCACGGAGCCGAAGTTCGGGATGCCGTCACGCTGTACTTCACCCATCGTGAAGCCGGTCAGGTTCTGGAAACTGGAATGCTCGTCCCGCTGACCCACGCACGAGCGGACGATCGAACATTTGTCAGCCACCATGGCCAGCTTCGGCAGCAGCTCGCAGAACTGAGTTCCTGGGACGGTGGTTTGAATCGGCTGAAATTCACCTCGCACCTCAGATGGCGCCTGTGGTTTCATGTCAAACGTGTCCTGATGCGGCAAACCGCCGGACAGATACACCATGATGACAGACTTGTGCTGATGACCTGGCTCAGCCGGGCCCGCCGCGAACAGATCCGAAAGCGTCAGACCACCGGCCGCAAGGCCACCCAACTGCAGAAAGGAACGACGCGACACGCCATCACAGTAGCGGTGCGAGTTTCCGAAAAGCCTGAGCATTGAAGCGGTGTCCGGAACAGGAGGGAAAGACCGAGGCGGGCAAGACGAGAAAAGCAGATCAGGACATTCAGCTCAGAGCAAATAGTAGGTTATTCGACGGGCATTACGATTGTCACCAGCAAAATCGCCCGGCTGAGTCGTTCTTTGGAAGTTTCGAGGCCCGTCTGCCTGAACAAAACTGCCGCGCCCCCCCCCATCGTAGCTCCGGCTTTCCAGCCCGAGCCCCCCTGAACCGCCCACCGCCGGCACCAGTTCGCGGCACACCCCAACATTCGCCCCAGCGTTGGAATTGCCATCGTTTTTCAACCGTGCTGCGTCTTCCCGAGTGGACAATCGCCTGCGGACATACTTAATCTTGCTGCCAAATGGCAGGGAATCCCGGAGAAACAACAATGCGGCGTGCAAAACTGCTAGTCTGTGGTGTTTGGTCTGTATGTAATCTCCTGGCGGCAGTGATTCTTCCTGCCGCAGAACTTCCGGCGCATCCCAATATCCTGCTGATCCTCGCTGATGACCTCGGATATCGGGAACTGGGCTGCTTCGGACAGCAGAAAATCCATACTCCAAACCTGGATCGACTGGCGGCTCGCGGCATGCGTCTGACGCAGCATTATTCCGGGAACGCCGTGTGTGCCCCGTCACGCTGTGTACTGATGACTGGACGGCATCCGGGGCAGGCCTGGATTCGCAACAACAGTGAAGCTCAGCCGGAAGGTCAGCTGCCCATTCCGGACATCGAATTCACTCTGGCCGAGATGCTGAAACAGCAGGGGTATGTAACCGGGGCGTTCGGCAAATGGGGTCTGGGAGGTCCCGGCAGTGAAGGTGATCCGATGAATCAGGGATTCGATCATTTTTTCGGCTTCAACTGCCAGCGACATGCTCACAGCTACTACCCCGATTACCTGTGGCACGATCGACAGAAGATTCCGCTGCAAAATCAGCCGCCCGTGCCCGGCCATGCCAAACTGCCGGCCGATGCTGACCCGCAGAACCCCTCGGCCTACGCCGCGTTTCAGGGCACAGACTACGCCCCCGATCGCATTCGGACTGCAGCCGTCGAATTTTTGCGGGGCAATCAGAATCGCCCCTTCTTTCTGTATTTTCCGGCGACACTGCCGCACGTCGCACTGCACGTGCCGCAGCAGGACCTGACACCTTATCTGCAGCAGGGCTGGAACGACCCGCCGTTCACGGCAGCCCGCGGAGGTTACACGCCGCACTTCACGCCGCGAGCTGCTTACGCTGCCATGATCAGCAGGCTGGACAGCGACGTGGGATTCCTGCTGGAGGAACTGGATCGGCTGAAGCTGACCGAAAAAACCCTCGTGGTCTTCAGTGCCGACAACGGCACCACCCATTTGTCTGAAGAAGTTGACGCCCAGTTCTTCAACAGCACAGGTGAACTGCGAGGGCTTAAAGGATCACTGTACGAAGGTGGCGTGCGAGTCCCGACAATTGCCGCATGGCCCGGCAGAATTCCGGCAAGCAGCGAAAGCAGCTTCGTCAGCGGGTTTGAAGACTGGCTACCCACCTTTGCCGAATTCGTCGGAGCTCGTAATCTGCCGCAGTCGGCCGATGATACAGGCGGCAGTGTCAGCCTCGTTCCCACACTCACTTCGCTCAGCCAGACAGAACGCCCCTGGCTATACCGTGAATTTCCGGGGTATGGAGGACAACTGAGCCTGCGACAGGGGCCCTGGAAGCTGGTGCGACAGAACCTTGGCAAACGCAGCAACACCGTGGAACTTTACAATCTGGAAACCGACATCGGCGAACGCACCAATCTGGCTGCAGAACAGGCCGAAAAGGTCGCTGCGATGACCGACCTGATCAGGCAGATTCGCCGGCCTTCGCAACTGTTTCCCCTGCAGTCCTTCGATCCGGCCCCCCCCGGTCGCAGGCAGCAGCAGTAACCTCGACTCCCGCTGGACTCTGCTGGTAAAATAGGCCTCGCTGGAAATCCCGGTTGGCAAAAAAACACAGAATTTGCCGATGCAAAGCCTTGAAACCATCAAGAATTACCGCCGAAATGACCGTCGGACGTGTATTTTTGCCAAAAAATGCTAAAGTCTCGACAGTTCACTGGTGGCATTCCGCTGCCAATCCTGCTTCGCAAAAATGCAAAAAAGTCAACGGGGACACTCAAATGAAAAAGCTGATGGGGTTCTTTTCTGTCGCAGGCCTGTGCCTCGTAGTTGCTGGCTGCGGCGAACCGGCCGCTTCTACCGCTCCCAGCGAAGCTCCTGCCACTCCGCCAACCACAATGCCTGGCGACCGTGAGTCCGGCGTGGCTGGTCACGGTGCTGACGCTGCTGCTCCCGCGGCAGAAGGCGCTGCACCGGCCGCTCCAGCCGCCGAAGGCGCCGCACCGGCTGCTCCAGCCGCCGAAGGCGCCGCACCGGCTGCTCCAGCCGCCGAAGGCGCCGCACCGGCTGCCGAAGGTGCTGCTCCCGCCGCTGACGCTCCAAAGGCAGAATGATTCGCCGCCACTGTGTGGCCGCATCAGCCAATGCTGAACATCACCCCGCTGCCCCTCGCAGCGGGGTCTTTTTTTGTCCCGCAGAGTTTGTCACCCTAGAACTCCACCACACCACCAGCGTCAAAACGACTGATAAGCTGCCGCAAAACCACGGCGTCCATCTGACGACTTAAACCACGCACGCTGCCGTCAGCCACCAGGAAATTCACCTGATAACTGTGCCTGCTGGCGAAACCTCCAACCTCCCCCGCCAGTCGCGCACGCACGGCCCGCTTCTCCTCATCTGTCGCAGCCGCCGCAATCTGTTCCGTCTGCTGCTGCAGTCCACCAGCCTTGTGCTCCTGAGCCAGCGGCAGACCGTTTCGCAGTGTCCCCCGGTCGCCAAACAGCCAGCCAAGGCCTCGCAGTCGCTCTGAACCTTCACCCACCAGCAGCGTATGAGAGCTGCCGTCCGGAACTGCCTCCAAAGACTCAGAACTGTTCGCATACAGCAAACCATCAGCGTCAGCATCGATCGCCTTCGATGTACTGTTGTGGCAGCCGGCGTAGGCCGAAATCGGTTCCTGGCCAAACGGTGCCGGACTGGAAGGACACTTCAGGACAGCGATCACCGGATGCACTGGCACTGCGATCTTTTTCTCCGGCTCCTCACCAGCATAGACAGGTACACTGTCAGCCAAAGGCATACCACCGGCGTCAGCGTCAGCGCTGACACCTGACGAGAAGGACCGCAGGGGCATCTCAAAGTCAATCTTTTCGTAAATCACACCCTCGCCCAGCTGAGGCAGGATCTGACCAATCCAGCCAATGCCCTCCGGCGCATTTTCCACATGTACCGGCAGTGTCACCGCCACAGCCCCCGGCGGCAGTGTCCTGTGCAGGAACTGATACTGGCCCAGAGCAATGCCCAGCTGCCGCAGGTTGTTCTGACAGCTGATCAGCCGCGACTGCTCACGAGCAGCCTGGATCGCCGGCAGCAGCAGTGCAACCAGGACAGCGATCACAGCCACCACAGCCAGCAGCTCCAGAAACGTAAAACCTCGCCTGCCGCGACCTCGACTCATCACCACTCTCCCAATATCTGCAGATCCGCTCGGCTGCCCAGATGCGAAAACGTTTGAGGATTAATGCTTTGACTGATAAACCGAACCGATCCGTCAGCCACGATAAACTGTGCGCCGCCGTTATGGTGCGAGCTAAAGCCACTGGTCGCTGTGTCGGAAGGAATGGCAATGGCAGCCGGCTTCCCGCCCGGGACCACCGCTGGAATATCCCAGCCCTTGCCAACCGCCGTACCCGTGTTTCGCAGCGTCGAGCGATTGCCGGCCATCCACCCAAACTCACCGGACTCCGCCACAATCTGCTTCTCACCCGCCAGCAGCGTGTTCGATGCTCCGTCCCGAATCTCCCGATACCGCACACTGCTGTTCAAAAACAAACAGCCATCTCCGTCCGCATCAATGGGTTTGGCCGAGCCGCTGAAACAGCCCGCGTAGCTGCTTTCACCCGCCGGGGCTCCGCCACCCGCTGTCAGGGGCGGTGAGGGATCACTGGGACAGCGAAATGCCGCTATCCGAGTCGTTCGGATCGGACCATTTACTGCCGCATATGCACCCTGCGAAAAATCCACCATGGAAAACAACATCGTCTGCTCCATCACCGGAAGCAACTGCACCATCCAGCTGATCTGGTAACCCACCTCCAGATTCCGCACCGGACCTGCGGCATCCACAACACCAGGCGGCAGCATCTCAAATGCCATCTCATAGTTGTGCAAGGCAATCCCCAGCTGCATCAGATTGTTTCTGCACTGAGTCCTTCTGGCGGCCTCGCGGGCCTGCTGTACCGCCGGCAGCAGCATCCCCATCAGGATGGCGATAATCGCAATCACAACCAGCAGCTCAATCAGCGTGAAACCGCGGATCCGATGCGCAGCTGCACCCCGCCGAACCAAATGCCGTACTGTCACCGCACCATCGACCGCCAAATCCTGCTTTTCACTGTTCATCACTTACACTCACCTTTCTGGTCAGTCGACAGACTGCCGCAACGTCCGGCTCCGCCGGACTTCGTACCTCTGCCAAAATCTCATTTCCCGTCGCCCGCAGCTCAAGACTGACGGAATCACAGCGAGCAAACAGGCCAGCCGGTACGATCCACCGGCCACCAGTCCACTTTGAGTCCTCACGAATTCGCCTGATACCTTCCCGCAGCGCCGCATCAGCCAGAATCCCCAGCTGTTCCTGCACCACCAGCTGACGATCCTGCTGCCACTGCAGCCGCACTCTTTGCACCAGCAAGGCCATCACCGACGTCACAACCAGCAGCACAACCATCGCCGCCACAGCCGCGACACCGCGACGATCACCACAATAAGAACGCCCGGAAATCCCGGTTAATGCAGGGCCAGTCGGATTCATTGCAGATCTCCGTCTGCCCGAACTGCACCCCGCAGGTGAATCTCAATCGCTAAGGCCTCCACACCGCCCGCCGGTGCCGCAGGCAGCGCCACAGCCTCAGGCTTGTTTCGCACGGCTCCGCCATCACCAGCCTCCGGATACCGCACAAGTCGTGAACCTTCCCGCACTCGCACCACCGCATCTCCCGAAAGCAAATCGCCGAATTCCACACGAGCCCCGGCGGGAAACACATAACGCTCCCGCGACTCGATCGCTCCCGCTGCCGTCCGCTCCCGCTGCACAACTCCCCGCGATTCACTCCACACAATCACGTCCCCGCCTGACCCCGCCTCAATCCGCCATACCCCGCCACCACCGGACAAAACACCAGCAACGGCATCCTCACGCAGCTGACGCTCCATCCGCCGCAGACTGTCCAGCAGCTGCGAACTGACACGCTGCCTGTGATCCAGCCGGAACGTCGCCTGCAGACACATTCCACACGTGCCCAGCAAAGCCGACAGGATGGTCATGCTGATCATCACCGTAATCAGTGAATACCCCGCCCTGCCCGCCCGAGGCAGCACCGCACTGATCCCTCGACAGCCACCAGCCGCAGCAGTTCGCAAACGTCTCATTTCGCCACCTCCGAGCCGGCAGGCCAGATCACCAGACTGACAGTCTGAGCAGGCAGGCCGGAAACAGCTGGCCTTCGAATCGTCAGACGCACTGCACCTCCCAAAGGCAGCAGCTCATCCAGCTCTGCCGCAGCCTCACGCACCAGCACCGCATCCGGATAACGCTGCTGAAACCACTGCCCCAGCACCGCATTCGCGGCAGCCACACCCTCCAGATTCCGCAGCTCCAGCTTCGCCAGAGCTTCAAAACGACGCTGCTCCTGCTGCCGCAAAACTGCTGACAATCCCGGGCCAGCCACCAGAGCCACCACACCCGTAATAATCGCCGCAATGATCAGCTCAGCCAGCATCGCACCAGCCCGGCCGGCCAGCCGTCGCGAATGCCCCGTCAGCAGTTCCTGCATGCTTCTGCCGTTCATGCCAGTCCTTCCAGCAGCACAGTCATCGCCTGAAACACAATCAGACAGTAATACAGCACCAGCACACCCACCAGCACCGTGACCAACGGGCGCAGCCAACCCAGCAGACGCTGCAGGCGTCGACGCCGAGCCTGCTCAATCGATAACGCAAGCTGCCGGAAGCCCCAGTCCGCATGCCCGCGCTGATCCGCCGCATCCAGAAAATGCCGTTCACGCCCCCGAATCAAACCACTCGACTCAAGCGCCGCATGCAGACTGCCCCCGGACTGCACCGCATCCCGCAACTGAATCACACGAGTTGCAGTGCGACCTGCCGGCAACATCAGCACAGCCGAATTCAGCACACGCGGCATCGTGGCTCCCGTTGCCATACCCAGTCCCAACAGTCGCAGAATCGTCGGCGTCCAGTACCGCGGCCAGTGCCCCAGCAACGGCCAGTACCCCAGCTGCAGCTGCCGCGAACAATTCTTCCAGAACAGCACGATCGCCGCCACCAGACAGCCGACAAACGGCAGCACAAACAGCGGCAACAGCGCCGACCAGTTGGTCCAGAAGTCCAGCGCGGCCTGCAGTGACAGAGGCAACTCAACGCCAAAGCCCCCGAAAATCTGCTTCACTTTGGGCACAAAAAACAAACACAGGTAAATGCACAGGCCCAACAGTACCGTCAGCACCGCACCAGCCCACATCGCCAGCGCCGCCACCGACTCCTGAGTGCCGCCGGCTCCCGGCAGACGTGCTCCCAGACGCTGAGACTCCTCAAGCAGCACTTCTGTCAGCCCGTCCCCCCCCTCCGCCACCGATATCGCCGCAATCGTGGCCGGAGGCAGGATGCCGTCGATCAGACTGAATGCCCCCGACAGCGAATGACCAGTCTCCAGCAAGGACCTCAGCTGCCGCACACAGTCCCGCCACTCACCCGAACTCTCCGCTTCATGAGCCTGCAGCATCTGCAGCAGTGCCGTTGCGTTGCCAACAGATCCCGCCAGCATCAGCAGCAATGACGCCTGCCGCAACGGCTCAGGTCGGCTGCGCAGATAATACCAGTGCCGCAGATAACTCATGGCCAAAGCCCCCCCGGACGGAAGCACAGCGGCAGCACAATAACACTCAGATCATTCAGCAACTTGTACAGCGGCATGAAAAAGGCCACATACGAAATCAGCACCAGACCGGCCGTTAAACACACCACCACCAGTTCCGCAAGCAGCACAAACAGAGCCCCGTGCCCGGTCGCAGCATGCTCCAGCGCCTGGCCCAGTCCCCCAAACACCTCCGCAGCGATCCGGTCCTGCTGCTCCCGACCCGACGCCGACTCACGCGACTGCAGCAGCGCCATCGGCAATCCATCGAACTCGCGAGGCAAATCCTCGGCAGGCCTGTCACTTTCAATCGACTGGGCCAGACGAGTTCCCGCTGCCGCCAGGTCCCTGCGACCACAACCGCTCCCCGCAATCCGCAACGCCTGCACCGGACCCGCCTGATTCCGCAGCAGCACACTCAGCAAATAACAGAAACGTCCCTGAGACAGCCATTTCAGACTGGCTCCCAACAGCGGAACTCGCAGTAAAAATGTCTGAGTCCGACCGCTGGCAATCAAATACCAAAGACACGACAGCAGACAGAACCACGCCATCAGACTGACAGCCACACTGACACGGCCCGGGCCGCTGATCCACATTCCAGCAGACAGCAGGAGTTCCGTAACCCACGGCAACGCGACACCAAAGCCCACAAAGATCTCGCTCATCTTCGGAGCTGCGTAACCCAGGTACACCACCACACTTGTCAGCGTCAGTCCACCCAGCAGCAGCGGACCGACACTTTGCATCGCCACCCGCAGCCGCTGCAGCGAACTGCTGGTCGTCCCGGACAACAGCTCTGCAAACGATCGCGCCCGCACCTCGGCCGATAACTGCCCCGCCACCAGATACTCCAGCCCTGACGGCAACAGACCCTGCAGCGTTTCCGCAGCAGCCTCGCCCGATTCCAGACGCCGCGCTACATCCAGCAGCAGACGACGAGGACCGGCAATCAGAAAAACATACAGCGGGATACGAATCAGAGCCCACGTGACGGAAATCAACACCGACACAAAACACACTGACAACAGCGGGCGAAAAAACACGACCGCCAGCCCCAGTGAACACGTTACAAAACAAAAAATCACCTGAGCCCAGGCGTGCAGCATCAGGGCCGGATGCTCCAGCGGCTCCTCTGCCACCGCTCGCACAGCCACATGAGCCGGCAGGTCCGACAACACCGCCTCCCGCAGCCGCTCTCCAACTCTGAGCTGCAACAGACGAGGAAATGCGGGCGTCCGGTGAATCAGCGATGTATGCATATCCAGAGTCGTCGCCGACAATAGCTGCAAACCACGCAAAGACAACGAATCACGCAGTGCAGCGGCATCTCGAGCCTCCTCGACACCATACACCGGAACACCACTGGAGTGCCGCGAACTGTACTGGAACACCGCCATCAGCACAGCCCTCCCTGACACACCAGCAACTGCAGACACTGTTGCACGGCAGACTGAATCGCACTGAATACGGGAGCCTGCAAAGTGACAGCCAGTCCGTGATACAGTTCCAGAATCGGCCAGAAAATCAGCAGCCCATACGCCAGAGCACACCCGCCACCCAGCACCAGCAGCAGCACCGCCGGCATCAGCAGACGCAGCCACAGCATCCCACGCTCATACCGCTGCCGATAAAAACCGGCCGTCGACTGCAGACGAATCGCCAGACGCTGCTCATGGCCGGCGGTCTGCGTAAGACTGGCACGCAGCAACGGAGGCAAAGCAGCGGCTGCCGCACTTCCCGGACCCGCTGCCGTCTGCCCCTGCGAAACCTCTGAGGCCAGGCCCCGACAAGCCCGCTCCAGACGAACAGAACCCGCTGCCGCTCCCGCCAGCGTCAATGCCTCAGGCAACGCCAGCTCATGCTGCAGCAACAGCGACAACATACGAGTCAGCGTGTAGTTCTGCAGGTCCTCCACGATTTTCCCGAGCCCCGGCAGCAACAGCAGCAACCGCTCTGGACCTCGAAATCTGAGCGACGCTGCGCGGCCGGAAATCAGCCACAGCAGCAGCACGCCGGCAAACATCCCCGCCGGTACAAATACCCACCACGAATAATCTCGGTTCCACAGCAGAAACCGCAACAGCGCGTCGCCCGGCATCACACCCAGTCCGATCACCGCCGCTTCCAGATAACGCTCCAGAAATATCTGCATACCTCCCGCCAGTAACACCAGCGCTGTGGCCATTACCGCCACCGGATAAGCCATCGCCTGCGCGATCCCCGCACGCAGTTCAATCACATCCCCCGCGTAAGCCCCCAACATTTCCAGCATCAAAGCCGGACGGCCAGTCTTCAGACCCGCTGCCACGGCAGCAGCCAGCAGTCGACCGGCACCGCCCGTCGTCCCCGCCACAATCGACTCAAGCGATTCGCCCGACTGCAGCCCTGCCTGCAGCCGCTGCAAAAACAGCCGCAGACGTCGGCCGTGACCGGCCGCCGCAGTCGACAGACCGCGCTCCAGCGGTACGCCAGCCTGCACTGCTGCCCGCACCTCCTCAGCCAGGTCTTCAAGATCCTGCAGTTGTAGCTTCATACCGAATGCCGCTGCCAGTCTGTTGCCCGCCGTTCGTCACACCCGCCCGACCACCAAATACCCGCAACACTTCTTCCGTGTTTGTTACACCTGCCTGAACCGCACGCTCAGCAAACACCCGCAAACCCACCATGCCCGACCGCTCTGCGGCAGCAGCCAGCACCTGCGAATCAGCACGAGACAACAGTGCTGCTGCCACTGCCGAAACATCCGGATCAAGACACTCTGCCAGTGCCACTCTCCCCAAATACCCCGTGCCGCCACAGTTGCTGCAGCCTGCAGCAAAAGCCGCAGCGGGGAGCGGTTTGTCTTTCAAATTCGTGTCAGCCACCGGGATTCTCGCAGATCGCCGCTGGCAGTCACAGCACTTCCGCAACAGCCGCTGACTGACAACCATTCGCAGCGCACTGCGAATCAAATAGGGCTCCAGACCCAGCTCCAGCAGCCTGGTCAGTGCTTCCACCGCCGAACCCGCGTGAAATGTGGCAATCACCAGATGACCCGTCAAAGCGGCCTGAAAAGTGGCCTCCGCCGTCGCCGGATCACGAATCTCACCCACCAGAATCACATCCGGATCCTGACGCATCATCGACTTCAGACCGGCAGCCAGATCAAACCCCGCCGCAGGACGAACCTGCGACTGAGCTGCCCCGGCGATCGCTGACTCAATCGGATCCTCAATCGTCATCACACACCGCGTGCCGTCGCTGGCCCGCAGAATCTCACGGATCATCGCATATGCCGTGGTCGTCTTGCCGCTGCTGGAAGGACCGGTGATCAGCAACACACCCGAAGTCGCCAGCAGCTGCTGTCGCAAACACTGCTCGGATTCAGGCGGCAAGCCCAGTTGTGCCAGTAACTGCCGCTCGGCCGCACCACCAAACAGCCGCACCGCCGCCTTCTCACCATATAACGTGGGGAACGTGGAGACTCGCACCTCAGACGCCGAATACTCGGCCGCCACTCGCCCCTCCTGCGGAATATCAGTCCGATAAGTCAGCAGGCCGGCGATCACCTTCAGCCTTGCGACCAGACGACTGCCAAATTCCCGTTCGAAACCAGCCGCCAGATGCAGCACGCCATCAATCCGCCACTGCATTCTGAACAGCGAATCATCAGGAGTCAAATGGATGTCGCTGGCCCGCTGCAACGTAGCCTGCTGCAGAATCAGCTGCACCGCGTCAGGCACCGCGACTTCGGCGTGGGAACCACGCTGCGTCATGGCTGCCGCGAACGACCTTTGCAGTTCCCCGGGAACCATCTGAGCCCTCCTCAAAACACTGCCGACAATGCGAATCGCGATTTTCTACAGCAACGAGCGGTGCCTGGCAACCACCCGGCCCTGTGCATGGCCTGTGACTGGGCCTGGCGTTTCACAGGTCCCTTCCCGGGCAGTTTTTGTCTAAAAATTTCAGCTCATTTCGAACAGAGCCTGCTTTTCCAAAAATCTGCTCGCCCGTGTTGCAAAACAGCCACAAACCCCCAAACTTCGCCTGTGTTTCAAAAAATCCCAACAAAAGGTCAAATGAGGTATTTATTCTCTCATCTGCTGGCGATATGATAAACCACCCTGTGCCTGTCACATCTAACGCGTGGGGCCATTTCTGTTCATGAAGTTTCAGTCACTTTGCAGGCCTTCCTGAATCGTTAGACTGCTCACTGCACGGGCCGTGGCATCGTTGGGCAGATCGGTATTTCGTTTCGCAACCCAAATTTCTCCGTGTTCCTCACATACAGCAGACTTTTCAAAGGATCCTCCGATGGCCGCCAAAACACCTCGCAAGTCCGCTCCGGTCAAGCCGCAAAATGAACATCAGGCGATGCTTGAAAACACAGTAGGTCAAATCGAAAAGATGTTCGGCAAAGGCTCCATCATGAAGCTGGACGGTGCCGAACGGGTGGGTGGCTTCCCAGGCATCTCATCCGGCGCTTTGTCACTGGACATTGCACTGGGTGGCTGCGGATTTCCTCAGGGCCGTATCATCGAACTGTTCGGGCCTGAATCCAGCGGCAAGACGACTCTGGCACTGCACGCCATCGCCAGTGCTCAAAAGGCCGGCGGTATCGCGGCCTTCATCGACGCTGAACACGCGCTCGATCCGCAGTGGGCCCGCAAACTGGGCGTCAACCTCGAAGAACTGCTTGTCAGCCAGCCTTCCTACGGCGAAGAAGGCCTGCAGATCGCAGAAATGCTGGTAAAGTCCAATTCGGTCGACATCATCGTGATCGACTCGGTCGCTGCTCTTGTGCCCAAGGCTGAACTTGACGGTGAAATTGGCGATTCGCATGTCGGCCTGCAGGCTCGCATGATGAGCCAGGCGATGCGCAAACTCACCGGCGTCATTTCTCGTGCCAAAGCTACCGTGATCTTCATCAACCAGATCCGCGAGAAGATCGGCGTGATGTTTGGCAGTCCCGAAACGACACCTGGCGGTCGTGCCCTAAAATTTTCCAGTTCCTGCCGCCTTGACGTGCGTCGCATCAATCAGCTGAAAGAGGGTGAAACCACGATTGGCATGCGGATGCGAGTTAAGATCGTCAAGAACAAGGTGGCTCCGCCGTTCCGCGTCGCCGAATTCGACATGTACAGCACGCATGGCATCAGTTACGAAGCCGACCTGCTGGATCTGGCGGCAGAAAACAAAGTCGTCGACCGCAGCGGCAGCTGGTTCACCTACGGCACTGCCAAGCTTGGCCAGGGGCGTGACCGAGCCCGCCAGTTCCTCGAAGAAAATCCGGCAGTGGCCGCTGAGATCAAAGAGAGAATTCTGACCCTCAAAAATCTCAGCTCTGTCGCCGGTGTCGCAGCCGAAGCCGAAGCTGCCGAGGAAGCAGAAGACAAATGATCCCGTCAGACGCTGCCGCCCACTCCGCCTGTATTCCTCTGCCAATTAATCGGAAAGTCAGCAGGCGGAGTGCCACGGATGAACACGGATTTTCACGGATAAACGCAGAACGTGGGCGGGGGAGATAACCTGAACCACGTTCGCACACGAATCGTGGGAACTCGTGCTCGAATGTTTTCCCCTCCTTCGTGTTTGCAAGGTCAGCTTGATTTCGGATTGTGCATCCGCTGAGTGGCATTGCGATGCTGCCGGCAGCTTTCAGGCACAAGTACATCTCAGACAGTTGGTATCACGCGAAGCCGCTAAGCCGCAAAGAGAAACGCAACGAGTCGAGTGTACCCGTCTGATGAACCGGCTGCTTCTCCTCGCTACTTTCTCCAGTCTCCAGTCTCCAGTCTCCAGTCTCCAGTCTCCATGCTGCGGCCGGGATGCCACGGCATCCCTCGCCCCCGAAAGTGACGACCAGACAGGGGAATGTACACCAGCCGTCCGTTACCCACGCATTCTCAATTGCAAATGCCGCTGCACACAAGCGATCCGTGAACAGCAGTCGGCGGGTGTGCCTGCTGTGCACCGTTTCTGAGCATCGAAAGCCTGTAAGTACCTGTCTGCTGGAATTCATCGAGGCGTTCTACTGTGTTGTGAATGGCACACTGAAACATGATGGCCTTTTCAATCCAGCTTGACCTTTCAGCGATTCGCAGACCCGCGGGGCTCTGTTGGCTTTGCAGATTCGGATTTAAAACGGCTGGGAGCCGTGCATTCAGCAATCCTGTCGCAGTGGTTTGCAAAGTATTAATTAGTCCGTTGATACTCTGCCAGAACGACTCATGTTCACCGGCAGATGCAATTCATTTCCAGGGACGCAATACTGCGGAGCTGAGCGGAGTGAGTACGTGCAGACCAGGCAGGCAGATCAATAGCGTCCCAGGTTTGCTCAATTCGCATGAACTTTGCAGAATGCCGGCGGTGAATGCCGTGGGTGTGTCGTGGTTTGATCAGGGGAGCACGGTGATGGGGCAGTTTTCAAGGCGTGATTTTTTGCAGGCATCAGCAGCCGGCGCACTCTTGACGGGGATCCCGGGAGCGATGCGTGCCGCGTCCTCCGGACTGAGTATCGCTCCCTTTCGCTTCGATGCAACCGCTCCCACTGGCCATGGCTGCTGCGGTGGCTGGATCAAGCCCATCGAAGCCGTCGATGATGCTCAGGAAGCCATCGGCTACGTCCTCCTCGGTGCAGGAGCTCCGATTGTCGTCTGTGCCGTTGACTGGACCGGCATTCTGAACAGTGCTCATGTGGCCTGGCGCACCGCAATGGCTGAGGCTGCCGGTACAATACCGGAACGCTGCGCCGTGCAGTGCGTGCACCAGCATAACGCCCCCTTCGCCTGCCTCGACGCTCAAAAACTGGTGGATGCTCAGGGAGACCTGCCCAACATTATGCTGCCCGATTTCTTCAATTCTTGCCTCGATCGTCTGCGACTGGCGATCAGGGAAGCGATTCCCAAAGCTGTCCCGGTAACGCATGTGGGTCAGGGCCGCGGCCGAGTGGTTCAGGTAGCTTCCAATCGCCGCATCAATCGCGGTCTGGACGGTCGCATCCTGAGCATGCGCGGCAGTGCCTGTGCCGATCCCAAACTGCGGGACATGACGGAAGGTCTGATCGACCCTGAACTGCGGACGGTTGCCTTCTACAGCGGCGACCGGGCTGTGGTTTGCTGTCACTACTATGCCGTGCATCCGATGAGCTATTACGGGGACGGGCGAGCCAGCAGCGATTTCCCCGGCCTGGCCCGCAAGCAGCGGCAGGCGGAAGAGCCCGCCACGACGCATATCTACTTCACCGGCTGTGCCGGCAATATCTCGGCCGGGAAGTACAATGACGGTTCGAAGGAGCAGCGGCCGATTCTAGCACGACGGATTTACGACGGTATTGTGGCCGCAGCGGCCAGCCTGCAGCGGGAACCTGTGGGCAGCGCGGCATGGAAGACAGCGGAAATCCTGCCGAAACCTCGCACAGATCTCAACGCAGAATCGCTGGCGGCCCTGATTGCCGACAAAAGTCGCGCGGTGGTGGGACGCAACCGTCCGGCCTTTGAGCTGGCATGGCTGCAGCGTGTCGAGCAGAAGATTCCGATCGTCCTGAGCAGTCTGCAGATCAACGACATCTGCCTGCTGCATCTGCCGGGCGAAAGTTTTCTTGAATATCAGCTCAGAGCACAGCAGCTGGCCAGCGGCAGGTTTGTGGCAACCGCTGCCTACGGTGACGGCGGTCCGTGGTACATCCCGGTGAAGGAAGAGTATCCGGCTGGCGGCTATGAGGTGAGTGTGGCGTTCTGCAGTCCGGAAGTGGATGACGATCTGACGGTGGGCATGAAAGGACTGCTGACATGAAACCCAACAGTTCGCAGCACTGCCACCGGGCTGGTGGCAAGACACATCAGGGCGATGTGCCTGTGGTGAGCCAGGCCACAGCTGAGTGTCCGTATAACGGAGTGCCCCGGGACACTTCGCGGGCCTCGGGCATTTGCAGCATTCCACGTCGCGGCTGGCTGGCTCTGACTGCAGTGCTGCTGCTGGTTACCGCATATCTGACGGCGGCTGCGGGGGCTGATGCCAGGCTGCCGGCGGGCTGGTCGCAGCCGTTTCCGACGGAGTTCCCGCAACTGCTGCACTGGCAGGACGTCTGCAATGTGTGGGTGATTCGCGAGCAGGATGCGGCTTTGCTGGTGTGTTTCGGAGATGGCTCGGTGCTGCCGGGCCTGGAATCGCTGGGCATTCGTTCGATCGAGCGAATTTTGCTGCCCGATCATCATCGGGAGCAGTATCAGGGGTTGTATCGTCTGCCGCCCCGGCCGGCGACGGTGCTGGTGCCGCAGGCGGAGCAGACTTTGTTTACGGATCCGGGCCGATATCGTCGCTGGCGACCGACGCTGGGGGATGAATTTTCGGTGTATGGAGCCAGTTACGTGCGTCCGGCACCGCGACCGCTGGCGGTGGAGCCGGTAGCTGACAATGCGGTGCTGCAGTGGCGTGGTCATGAAATTCGCGGCCTCGCAACACCTGGACACTCGCCCGGCGGAATGACATTTCTGGTAACCAGCGGTGGTCGCAAGTTTGCCTTTAGCGGAGGTCTGATGCATGACGGATCGCGGCTGACAAGTTGGTATGATTCGGAATGGGACTATGGGTTTGGCAAGGGAATCGACACTCTGCTGTCATCGGCCGCGAGGCTGCAGAACGCGAGGCCGGACGTGCTTTTGCCAGCGCAGGGACCCGTGATTCGCGAAGCTGGTCGACAGCTTTCGGAATTTCAGCAGCGGCTGGTGAAGTTTCGAGCCAGTTATGTGCGGGGTTATCCGGTCTTCGATTCGACTCCGGCAGAACGGGATTCCATTTCGAAGCCAACAGCGGTCCCGCTGATCAGCCAGGTTACTCCGCATTTGTACAAGCTCAGTCATCAGACGCAGGGACGCAATTTTGCGATCATTGTTTCGGACAGCGGGCGGGGTCTGGTACTGGACTGCGGCCTGCTGCCGGCAGCGCAGCTCGAAGAGATCATCGTGGGGATGCGGGCTCATCTGGGACTGAAAGAAATCGACGCCTTCTGGATTTCGCACATGCACGGCGACCATTTTCTGCTGGGTCCGGTGCTGAAAGAGAAGTATGGCGCTGAGGCCTGGACGCTGGACAGCATTGTGGACCGCTGTGAGAACCCGCGGGCTTATGACTATGCAGCGATGGTTTCAGCCTACAGTGACGGCTTCGACGGCATGCAGATTGACCGGTCAATCAAACCGGGTGAGCGGATCGATTGGGAGGGGATGACGCTGCAAGTTGACTGGATGCCAGGGCAGACGGAATTTGGCTGCTGTCTGTGGCTGGACCTGGACGGGAAGCGGATTGCGTTTACGGGGGACAACCTGTTTGGCAATTCGCAGTCACCTGAGCAGGACGGACACGAAGCGGTGGTGGCGCGGAACAGTTGTATTCTGGAGGAGGGCTATTTGTATGCGGCCAAGTACCTGCGGAAACTGAAGCCCGACATCATCATGGGCAGTCACAGCTATGTAATGCAGGAACCGGCGGCATTTGTGGAGCGTTACCATCGCTGGGCGCAGTCGATGTCTGGACTGTACCGTGAGATGCTGCCGACCGACACCTATGAGTATGGGTTTGATCCGTACTGGGTTTCGGCATATCCGTATCGAGTGGATCTGTCGCAGGCGGACGAGGCTGAGGTGTTTGTCACGGTGCGAAATTTTCTTGATCGACCGCAGCGGCACAGTGTGCGTTTGCGTCTGCCGGCGGGGCTGCAGGCCGAGCCGGAGTTGCTGGAGGATGAAGTACCGGCTCGCGGGCGAATCAAAATCCCCGTGAAGCTGAAGCTGAATCGTGCTCAGGCCGATCAGCCTCAGTCAACCGCGCTGTTCGATATCACTCTGGACGGCAGGCGGCACGGTGAACTGTTTGATTTCATGATCCGGACGCAGCCTGAGTCGGGTTCAGGGCAGTGACCGACTGGACGTGAGCTGCTGTCGTTCCAGTTTGTCAGCTTCGTTGAGATGCACGAGGGCTTCTTTGTTGTGTCCCGTGCGTTTCAGCACATCGGCCAGCATGCGATGCACTTTCGGCCGGTCACCGCGAATTCGCAGGGACTGCCGCAAGTCCTTTTCTGCATCGTTGAGCGAGTTGAGTGCGAGGTGCACTTCGCCGCGGGTGGACAGGATTTCCGAGTTTTCGTCGAGGAATTAGAGATTGGCCTGCACGTGCTTGAGAGCTTCCGAGGGCCGTGAGGGTCGGCTGCGAACTTCGGCAATTGCGAGGTTATTCAGGATCAGCGGGTTAGGTCCGCTGGTCATCGTATTGGCCACTTCCAGCCACTGGACGGCCTTTTCGTACTGTTCCAGTGCCAGTGCGCGAGCGGCCGGCAGGGACAGAATTTCGAGATGATGAACCCCTTCAGCTTGCACGCTGGTCAGCAGCCTGTCGGCTTCTTTCATGCCGATGGAGGCTGCGAGCGTAATGCGGAACATGCGATCGATACCTGCGGGCGGAATGGAGGAGGCTTCGGCAATGGCACCGGATCGTACGGCGGCGTCGAGCAGTTTCAGCAGTGCGGCCAACTGCAGTGCGTAGTCTGAATTAAGCGGCTCAAGGTCACGGAGTGCGCGCAGGCTGAGTTCGTGTTTGCTGGTGTCCTTCTCTGCCACGGATTTCTGCAGCGAGCGAATGAGAAAAATGCGATATGTGCTGAGATCTGCATGAGTGCCGGCCCAGAGTGCAGTCAGCAGGGCCAGTGTTGAAACGAGGCCTACAGGAGCTGCGGAGTAGCCCAGTTCCCAGTTGCGCGAGTAAAATCAGTTCATCGCGGTTTCGACGATTTCGCGGCGACGTCGAAACAGACTTTTCAGGAGATTCAGGCTGAGACTGGGATTGATGCCGTCGATAAACGATCGCCCCATGCGCAGATAACTGACGCGACGACGATTCGAGTCACCCTGCGACGAACCATACTCTGGCAAGTTGTCACTGCTCATTGTTGCACCTCAGATCTGGAGAAATCGCAGGGCCTGAACGATCAGCATCACGACTGCGGCGGTCAAAACCACTATCCATGGACCAGCCCCCTGCAGCCGCAGTTCGTCAGGCTGTGTGTCTTCAACGGCTGCCACTGCGGGTGCAGCAGATTTGCCCTGAGCATTGCCGGAATTGCTGCGAACGGGGGAAACAACGACACCAGCAGGAACACTAGCCAGCAATGGCTGTCCGGGACGGGTCGGGGCAATCCACGTGTTGAAGAAACGAACAATGCTGTTCGAACAAAACATGGGACTTTCGAGCATTTCATCGTCCTTGTCGTCATGCCGGCGAATCACTCGACGACCTGACACCACTTCGTCCATCACCGGGATGGCATGTATCAGCACCAGAATGGCCTGGTCGGCACTCCAGACAAACGCCAGGCCCAGCAGCATAACGTCGAAACGCCAGATCAGAATGGCGATGCCAGAGAAGACATCGATACCAGTCCACAGATAAAACCGGACACCCAGCACCGTACCGCCAACGGACATCATCAGGCCACACCAGACACCAGCCAGCAGTAACAGCAGCAGGTGCAGTGCAGACCGGTGCATGAACGTTCCCATGATCAGACTGAGCACAACCATTGAGTAACAGGCGGCCAGTCCGCCCCGCAGATCGGTCTCAGCCAGCACCTGCTGTTCAAGGTGCAGACCAGCGGCATCAGCATAATGCAGTACTTCGGAAGCAACCAGTACAGAACCAGCCAGCCTGCTGACCGCCGCATCAAAGCGAGATTCCAGCGGCTTGCTGAACGAAGGTGGCAGACGGACCAGCAGCAGCAGCGGTGCCAGAGAAAAAATGACGCGACCGGCCACATATCGCCGCCGAGCCAGAATCGAGGCAAAGGCCCCGCAGGCTGCACCGCAGGAAATCAGCCATGCCGACCCCTTCAGGGCACCCAGTCCAAAGGCCGCCAGATTGGCCAAAATCAGCAGGAAACATTCAGGACGCCAGCGTTCCCGGCGACCACCGCATTCACTGACGGCAATCCACAACCCGCACAGCACAAACAGCGGAAAAGCCTAAAACTGGGCACTGTGCCAGCTTTGGTGCCCGTACAGCAGCAGCGGTGGCAACTGGGCCAGCAGCAACCAAAACATGAGCGGCTGAACCACAAAACGGGGCCTGAGCCCACCCAGCGGTGACCGAAGACACGGGGATAAACCTCTAAACAGAGCCTTTGAAACAAAAGTTCAATCTTCAGGATTATCAGTAGAATCCCGCTTCATCGACAGATCAGGCACGGAGAACGCCGATCATTTTTGCTGCTCGATGCCGAAAAAACATCAGGGAAAACGATGAGTCCTAAGGCGATTATCATTCACTGACTGCTGCTGCAGTGCAGCAATTCATCATTCCCCTGCGCGAAAACGCCTCAGTGTGGTGCATCGGCAGCAGGCCTCGTCCGAGCAGCACTACCGGGCAGGATTTTCCGTCTGCTGCACTTCGATCTGTCGATCGACCGCTCCCGGTTCAACCAGCTGCTGCTGTCCGCCCGGCCACGTAACCCGCAGCTCCTGCACGGCCGTATTCTTACCCAGCCCGAAGGTTACCGGCAGCTCGATCTGCGACTGGTAACTGCGAGTTGGCATGACGGTGCGGTACTGAGTCGTGCCGTCCGGCAGCACCAGCTGAAGCTGGGCCCCGATGGCATCGCGATTTACAGTCAAACCCCGCAGACGAACTCGTAGCCAGTGATGGCCTGCCGCCTGGTCATTGCGGAGCAGCCGAGGGCGAGCACCGGATGCGAAGAGGGCAAGGTCCAGATCACCGTCGGCATCGATATCAGCCATGGTTGCCCCGCGTCCGACCATTCTTTTGGCGAAGTCGGCACTGGTTTTCTGTTCCGACAGCATCACAAATTCGGTTTCTTCCTCGGGGCCGCAGTTCCACAGCAGATGCGGAGGCTGTTCGTACTGCTGGCTGGACTGGACGATGCTGATATCTTCTTCGAGGTGTCCGTTATTTTCGAACAGGTCGAGTCGTCTGTCGAGATCTGCATCGAGGAACAGTACTCCGAATTTCAGGTCCGTTCTGGTGACGGGACCGATCCCGTTGGAAACGGCTTCGTCACGGAAGACGGGCATGGCCATTCCGGGGTTTTGACAGACGTACAGGGCCGTCATTTCGGTGGCGAAGTTCCCGATGGCAATGCCGACCGCTGCGGAATTGCGGAAGCTGCCGAAGTCGAGTCCCATGGCTCCGCGAGCGGCTCCGGCATTGTCGAAGGCTACTCCGGAGCCGGCAGCTGCTTCCTCGAACCCGCCACCAGGCTGGCTGAGAAACAGCAGGTTCTGAACGGTGTCATTGGCAACCATGATATCAGGTCGGCCATCAGCATTGAGATCGGGAAAAGTCACACCGAGGGATTTGGACAGGGGTGCACCGGTATTCGGGTCGCGCACCTGAACTCCAAGCTGCACCGACGCATCGGTGAACACCCCTTTGCCGTCATTCAGGTACAGCATGGGGAAGGCTCCTTTGAAATCGGTCGGCCTGCCGTAGGCTCGCAGCTGACCATCGAGCGTGAAATTCATGCCCTTATCGGTGTCACGATCCCACTGAATGTAGTTGCAGACGAACAGGTCGAGGTCACCATCATTTTCGATATCAATGAAGCCGCAGCTGGTACTCCATGCAGCAGCATTCCCGGCAACCTGAGCCGTCTCTGTGACATCGCGGAAGTGCCCCTGCCCTTCATTAAGGAACAGGTGGTTGGGTCCGAGGCAGCTGATGAACAGGTCGACATCACCGTCGTTATCAACATCCCCGCAGGCGACTCCGTTGCCGTACATCGCAACGTCGATGCCGGACCCGGCAGTGACATTGGTGAAGCGGCCCGCGCCGTCATTTGCATAGAGGGCTGAAACGGGAGTCCGTGCCGGCTTTTGGGCAGCCCACGGCCAGATGCCGGAGTTGACGCAGAGCAGATCCTGGTCACCATCGTTGTCGAAATCGAAAAAGGCACCTCCGCCACCCATAGTTTCGGGCAGCAATTTTTCACCTTCCGCCCCATTTTCGTGGACGAAATCAATGCCTGCAGCCTGAGTAATCTCAGTGAAAGGGATGGCGGGGATTTCGATCTGCGGTCCCGAACGAGCTGCCGGCAAAGCGGTTTTGGTGGCCGGTCCGGCAACTGGCGCGACTTTGGGTCGAGTCAGCCACCAGCCGGCACCTGCAACGGCTGCCAGCAGCACAAATACGGCCAGTGACATGCGAATTGCGCGACCGACGACTTCGTCGTTTTGAATTTCTTCGGTCTGGTCGCTGTCCTGATTCCTGCGTTCTGCCATCGGAAATCTCTCACCGGTAACTGTCGGATTTATTCTTCTGCACTGCCGTCCGGGGTCACCGGCTGCGTATCGGCAGCCTGCTGCTGTGACACCTGAATTCGTTGCAGATCGTAAACGACCAGCGGTTCAGATGCGAAGTCGGCTGCGGGATATTTCCTGCGTGCTGCAGCGACAGCCTCGCCGCGGGCCGTGTCATCGATTTTGTACTTTTCGTGAGCCGTCTGATGTACAGCGGCCTGTTCTGTGTTGCCCAGCTGCTGAAAGAGTTGAGCAAGGTTGTAGTGGGCATCCACATTTTCGCTGTCAATCTCCAGTGTGCGACTGAAGACCTGTGCGGCTTCCTGCAGCCGAGCCTGACGTCTGGCCTTTGCCTCGTCGTTACCGCCGCGAATCTGTTGAGCACGGTCGAAGATGGTCTGTCCGAGCAGGTTGTTGACGACGTAGTCGCGGCTGAAGTCAAATTTGCGGCGGACCATTTCGTCAGTTTTCTGTTCCACGACCTGGCGGAAATTGTCTTCGGCGTCTGCCAGTCGTCCCTGCTGCCGATTGATAACCCCGCTGAGCCAGGCGACGGTCCATGGCGGAGCAGCCGGCTCTTTGTACGCGGCGGCTCGCTGCAGTGCGGCAGCCGCCTGATCCAACTGCCCTGGTCCGCCTTCTTCAACGAGTGCGCGAGCGAGGTTGAGGGGGCCGTCATATCGTCCCAGCTCTTCGACGCGGCGGAATGCTTCCATGGCCTGCCGCAGCTCGGCCTTGCCTTTTAGCAGCATGCCGATGCCGTAATCATTCCATCGCTGCCACTCCGGAATCTCGCGCGGCACATTTTCAACGGCCGCCCCGCCTGTGATCGGGAACACAACACTGTCTTCCGCGACCACCAGGACCGGCAGTTCATTGCGATACGGCTGATCCTGCTGGTGGCCGCGAATCGGGCGGCCCAGCTCGGCCGTCTTTCGATCGACGTAATTCATGTAGATCGAGTCGAATTTACGGTACAGCAGTCGTACTTTGACCTGCAGCGGCTCTGACACATCAGCGGGCAGCCTGAAGCTGTAGTGTACGGTCTGCCCGGAACCTGGGGGAATCTGGTGCTGGTACAGCGGGACGAAGATGTCCTGGGCATTGCGACGATCGATGCGATCACCGTTCTTATCGAGCATGAAATTATTGACGAAGTGAGACCATTCATCAACCGAGCCATCCGGACCGATCAGCCCGCTGGCTCCCAGTGTGCGGTCACCGCTAGTGAGCGTGACTTCCAGCCAGACTTCGTTTGAGTCGGTGGTGCCCTGAGTAAAGTGGTGGCCGACCTTCAGCGTGCGAATGACTGCCTCCAGCAGGTAGGCAGAACCTGGTTTCAGTGCAGGAACCTGCGGCCTAAGTGGCGCTGTGAGTTGTCCTTCGAGTGTGCCGCCTTCACGAACTCCAAAAACGTCAACTCGCATCGTGCCCTTCAGCATCGCCTTATGGCGTTCGATGTGTCGATCATTTCCGGTCATCCAGTTCATGGCGGAATTGGCTGACGGAAAGAAATGATCGTGAGTTTTGAGTTGGCCTGAATCATCAAGAATGCGGGCTCCAAAATCTTCTGATTCCTTCAGCGGCATGTGGCAACCATTGCAGTCAGTCTGTGCAGTTTCCGGATAATAGAAGCTGCGGGCACCGTGCCCGGAAACGCCGCTGAGCAGCCAACTGTCATAGTGATTCTGTCCGCGCAGCCATTCTTTATAGTGGTTGAGTGCGAACGGCAGGTGGACCTTGTGACATGCGCCGCAGAATTCGGCCGATTTGTGCAGAGGTTTGAGAAACGTTTTCTTGTGGAATGACGGCTTGGCCTTCACCAACTGATTGTTGATCCACTGCAGCACAGCGTTGTCACTGCTGGCAAAGGGATAGTGTTCCGGCTCTTCAATGGTGTAATCGGCATTGCCAAGGTTGCTGTTGACATGTGTGATAGCGTGGCAGACGGTACAGGTAATGCCAGCCTGCGAAGTGGGGTGATTGAGCATGTCGAATTTCGGATCATCGAAGGCCCCGCTAAAGAACGGTACGGGGTCATGGCAACCGGCACAGAAACGTGAGCCCTGCACATTGCCATCACGCTTCAGGCTGACTTCGCGGGTTTCCGCAACGCTGGCAAGGTAGGCAGGGTTATTGAAAGAACTGAAGTGATGGGCACTGGCCACCCAGTCATCATGGGCATCCTGGTGGCATTTGCGACAGTAGTCATCCATCTGCAGAGTTTTCGCGGAAATGAAGTTGCCGGTGGAAGTGCGGGCCAGTGACGGGAAGTAGTACTGTTCACCGGCCTGTGGCCCGGCCACGTTCCATTCGCGAGGGTCGGTGGACTGCCACCAGACCATCCCGGCGGCGGATGCGGCTGCGACACCGGCCCAGATCAGTCCGGACCGCCAGCGAATTTTTGGCCCCACGAGGCGATGCATCCAGTAGAGCCAGCCCCCCACCAGCGGCCCGGCCACGTGCAGCCAGTAAACAAGCGATCGCAAGGCCGGCTGTTTCAAATCCACAAAGCTGCGGAACAACAGGAATCCGGTAATCAGTACCACGAGGCAGACGCCGAAGAGTGCGTACCCGATCATCACGGTGCGGCGAATCTTGCGGTCCTTCGTGTTCCGCATATGGATGATGCCGAAGATCAGGAACGGCGTAACGATCAGCAGCCCAAGCACGATGTGGACGAGGAACATCCAGTTGTAGAAGTAGTCCTCGTAGGTCTGTCCGGTCCAGAATGCGAGGCAGGTGACTCCGGCCAGATACAGACTGTTGGCACCGATCATCGCCAGCAGAGCAAGCACAATGAAGAAGATAATTCTGAGTCGCGGGCCGATGGCTTTTTTTACGACGGGTCTGGTGACTCGAGTCTCAGCAGAGGCAGTGGACATGACAGACACTTTCGGATGGCTGAGTGGTTGAATGCGAAGTTCCGACTGCGACCGTGAGACGGGGTTTGGAGATAGTGTCAGTCGGTGGGCCGCGGGTCAGAATCGCTGACGCACGGCGGGGGAGCGGGCAGTCTGAGACTGCCGGAGGAATCAGAGCGGGCCAGATGTCAGCCAGCCGAGCCGGAGCATTCCGGGGGATAGTCGATGCCTGCAGTCGGCGCAGAGCCGGCCGGGAGTGGTTCCGGGGTGCAGAGGGGGCTGATCGCCGGGTTTGTGGCAGGTGCCTTGAGCAGGCCGGCGAGCACGGCATCGGCGGAAAAGTTGGTCACTGGAACGGGTCGCGGTGCGGGCAGCCGAGGTGTTTTTTGCTGGCGGCACTGCCAGCCGGTACACGGCTTTAACGGGGCCGCGGGGGGAGGCAGGGCGGAAGAGGCATTTTGCGAGTTTGGCTGGTAGTAAACGGCAACGGTGTGACTGTCACGGCTGAGGCGAGCGGCCAGCAGTTCAGCGAGCCGCGCACTGACAGGCGGCCCCATTTTTGTGTGCAGGTAGTCGCCGCAACCGGCTTTTGCAACGGCGCAGAACAACCCCGGAAGCATTGCGGAGGAGACCGCGAAGGCCAGCAACACGCGAAAAATATTCAGGAAGTACGGCATTCCGAGGATCCCAGAGGACAGGCGGAAAGACTATTGGATCTTACGACGAGCGGATCGGGGTGAAGCGGGCAATTTCTGGGAAATTGCCGGGAATTTCGGAAGTGGCTGGGAGGGCGGGCGGGAAAACAGGCAGGAGGCTGGGGAGGATCTGACCGATTCTGCGGCTGTGACCTGAAATTCGGCGTACGTTGGAGAGGTTCCCAGCTTGCATCCCACCAAAATTCAGCGTAATTTAGTCGGTTTGTCGTGCTCTCTGCAGACCTTCCGTGTTTGTTTCGGAGAATCTCAAGGTGGTTCCGTTCCGCTGGTTTTCCTTGTGCCCTCGTCTTTCGGCTTCGTCCGTTCGGCACAGTTTCGCGTTACTTCTGCTGGTTTCCAGCAGCGTGCTGGTGGGCTGTGGCGGCGGTGAAGAACCGGCTGCGGATGCGGGTGGTGCGACTGCGGCCGAAGGGGCTGCTGCTGGCGACGGTGGCGGTATGGCGATGGCTCCGCCACCGGACGGTTCGGAATCGTCGGATGCCGGCGGTGCAATGGCCGGCGGGATGCAATCGGGCCCTCCGGGCGGGATGCCGATGGGGGCAATGGGAGGTCCGCCGGACGAGATGACAGCAGGCGGCGCTGCGGCCGGACCGGCTGGAGAAATGGCGGCAGGTGCAGGTGCGGTCGGCGGAGCCGGCGGCTTTCAGCTTCCGGGTGGTTTGCCCGTGCAGGCTCGCAACAGCGATGTTTCGAAGTGGACTGATGACGAGATGAAGGATGCGGTCCGGCAGTCGGATCGACGGGTCATTCAAGCGATTGATGCGCGAGTGAAGTCAAAGCCTGGTGACCCGGCGGTGGCCGCTCTGCTGCTTGAACTGCTGGCCATCAGTACGGAACCACCGCCGACGCCTGTCATGCCGGCAGGTTCGGCTGCAGCGGGCGGTTATCCGGGTATGCAGGGGATGGCTCCGGGCGGTATGCCCGGGATGCTGGGTGGCTCATCGGCAGCCGGATTTTCGGGTGTGCCCAGTTCCGGTGGCGGAGCACCTCCGGGTTTGAGCGAAATGTCGGCGGGTGCTTCGGCTGGCGGTCAGAACTCCAGTGCTCCTCCGGGCATTGTGCCTTCCTCGGGAGGCGGCTCGTCAGCTCCTCCGGGCCTTGCACCTCCCCAGTCCAGCATTCGTCGTCGTCCGCCGCAGGATTCGATTGGAGCCATGCTGGCTGAGTACGCCACGGCGTACCAGGCCAATCCGGCAGTGGGTGCAATGCGTGGCGGGTTCAAGGTTCCAGGTCCCGCTGCAGGGCCTCCTGGCGGCGATGGCGGTCTGTCGGGGGCTTCGGGTGACGGTATCGGTCCGGGCGGCATTGGGATGCCTCCGGGAATGGGTGGTGACGGGATTGTGCCTGGTGGTATTGGGATGCCGCCGGGAATGGGTGGTGGTGAAATGTCGGGCGGTGACCTGTTCAATGGTGCGGGCGCCGGTCCTGCTGCAGCGGCGCCGGCAGCAACACTGTCTCGGGAACTGGTCAGTGCGGTTGCTGATGGACTGATTAAGAATGGCTCTGAAGAGGCCTGGCAGTCCTTGTTTGCGATTGTCTCGGGTTCTGCGAAGAGTCCTGTTTCGCTGGAAGAAAACGCTGAAATTGTGACAGTCTCGCTGATTAAAAACCTGGACGTGGATCCGCAGCAGGTATCGCAGGTCATTGTGGCGATCATTGACGGGACAGCCCCGCTGCCGGTGGAAAGCCGCGTTTCCAGTCTGAACACAATGGCCAAACTGTCAGGCCGTTCGCTGGACAAGCTGACGGGATTGTCTCCCGCAGCGGCGGACGGAATGGGCGGAGGCGAAGTTGGTTCCGGCGGTGGCCCGGGCGGAATGGCTGGGGGCATGGCCGGAATGATGGGCAGCATGATGGGTGGAGGCGGCATGCCGGGTATGCCGGGTATGTCCGAGGGCATGGCGGGCGGCATGGGCAGTATGGCTGGTATGCGTGGCGGTTCGATGCCAGGCATGCCACAGATGCCGGGTGTGGCCGGCGCTGGTCCCGTTGTTGGTGCACCGGGAATGGGTCCGCCGGGAATGCCCTCGATGCAAGGTGTCTCTGCGGCTGGTCCGGTCAGCGGAGCACCGGGGATGTCTTCGATGGGCCCGCCAGGAATGCCGGGAATGTTGGGTGCCATGAGTGGTGCGCCCGGCATGGCTGGTGGCGAGCTTAGTGCCGGTGGTGGTCCGATGCCGGGCATGGGTCAGCCGGGTACTCCGACAGGGCCCGCTCAGGCGGTGGGTTTGCAGGCTGTGACCGAAGCGATCGTCACCAAGGCTCGACTGTTGCTTTGGAGCAAGCCCTGCATTGATGCGGTGGCTGGTGCTTTGCAGCAGGCTGGTGACCTGACTTCTGCGGACGGCCTGCTGAACCTCGCTGCCGGGATACCGGCTGAGCCGGTGCGGGACGCTGAGTTTGCATTTTTCCAGAAGATTCACAGTACAGGTTCAGATAGTCTCAATTCAAACGGTTTCTTTTTGACGGCGGCTCATGACCCCGGTTTGCTGGCGGTATTGAAATCTCTGCCACGTTCAAAGGGATCTCGTGATGACGAGGGTCAGTCGGCGATGGATTCGTGGGCGTTGTCCAGTCAGCAACTGGTACTGACCTATGTGGATCAGCTGCGAGCGATGTCGCAGTCGCCGGGCAGCAGGCTGTCCCCAAATCAGAAGGGTTTCCCGGTGCGTCCGCATCGGAATGCCGAGTTTGACTTTACGGGCCTGATTCGGGTTACTCCGAACCCAGCGAATCCGGCCGAGGCATCCATCGCCGAGACTCGCATCTATTACGCTCGCGCTGCTTTCTCCCCAAAGAAGGCTCGCGATTCCGAAGACGTGATGAAGCACTATAAGTCAGCTGTGGCCGGTGTGCAGCGATCTGATCAGGCTCGTGCCCTGACCTGGCTGGACGGTGGCAAGTCTGGTGGCACGGGCACGCGACGTTCGATGGATGTGATCATTCGCGAAGGGACTGTCGGGACACCGGGTGGTGGTGCGGATGGCGGTCGGATGGGTGGCATGGCTGGTCCGACTGGTGGCGAATTTACGGGTGGGGGTGCGATGGGCGGGGGTGCTGGCGGAAATTACGTGATTGAGGTTGTGATTGTGGAAATCGCTGATCCTCAGCCGGAAGTTGCGGCCGGTGCCGCGGCAGGCAAGTAAGTTTGGAGCAGGCAGACTGCTCCGGCTGTACCGGAGAAACCGTCATCAAGCTTCCTCTGGTCTCGATTTTGCGTCTGCCTGGACGGTTACCTTGCTTCTGCCGGAATTCGATGTAAACTGCGGACTCTTCGGGCAGATAGCTCAGTTGGTAGAGCACAGGACTGAAAATCCTGGTGTCGGGGGTTCGATTCCCCCTCTGCCCAGATCCAATGAACAGGGACACTCGGGAAACTGAGTGTCCCTGTTTTTTGTTTGGGGAAAGCGGAAGAGGGGCGCGGGGCGGCGCATGCAGGCCGGTGACTGCTGCGGTGTCAGCGGTGGAAGTCATACCAGCGTTGCAATGCTGCTTTCAGCTGTTCCAGCGTGTCGTGTTCCGGCGACAGGCATTCTGGTCGACAGGCCTTGCCCCGGTGATTTTTTTTGGGGGGGTAAAACGGTCAAAAGCCATGACCGACGGCATGTATTTGCCCCTGAAAATTCCACTCCGAGCTTTCCTTGCACTGGGATGCCAGTCAAGGCCTGCATAGAATTCCGTCTCCTGCTCTCCGCAGTCCTCGGTGCTTCTGCCAGACTGCGACTTCTCTGCCGGATGGAACAACTCCCATGCGATATTCGTTGTCCGCCCTGCCTTCGATTTCTCGGCTGCTGCTGGCTGCGGGACTGTATCTGGCCCCTGTCACGGCAAGTGCTCAGCAGTTTCAGCTGCACACCTTTCAGCGGAAGCAGTTGACGGATGTGTATTACTCGGAAGGCATTTCAGCCGGCGATCTAAATAATGACGGCGTGAGCGATGTGATTTACGGGCCGCACTGGTATGCCGGTCCGGATTATTCGCAGCGGCAGGAGTTGTACCCGGCAGTACCTCAGCCGCGTGAGCGTTACGCGGACAACTTTTTCAACTGGGTGTACGACTTCAACGGGGATGGCTGGAATGACATTCTGGTCGTGGGCTTCCCGGGGACTCCGGCTTTCGTCTATCGCAATCCGGGTCGCGGTGGTCTGACGGGACTGTGGGACAAGCTGCAGGTGGCGGATTCGGTCAGCAACGAGGCTCCTCAGTTCACCGATATCACGGGTGATGGTCAGCCCGAGCTGATTTGTACTCGCCAGGGACACTACGGCTACTACGTTCGCAGTGCTCAGGATCCGCTCGCCGCCTGGCAGTTTCGCTCGATTTCTGAGAAGGTCGCACCGACTCCTTTTGGCCACGGGCTGGGGGTGGGCGATGTAAACAGTGACGGAAGGCTGGACATGATTGCGACGGACGGCTGGCTGGAACAACCGGCGGATCCGGCAGCCTCGCTGTGGAAGTTTCACAAGTACCCGTTTGCTCCGGCTGCAGCCGACATGTTTGCCATGGATGTGGACGGCGACGGTGATGCCGACGTGATTTCGGCGCTGCATGCTCATGAGTATGGTCTGGCGTGGTTTGAAAACACTGGCACGACTGACGGCGAGGTGATCTTTACTCAGCACCTGATCATGGGCAAGACCAGTGCAGACAGTGCGTGGGGGACATTGTTTACCGAGCCGCATGCGGTGAAGCTGGCGGACATCAACGGTGACGGGCTGCAGGACATTATTACGGGCAAAACGTATTGGTCGCATCACCGTTCCAGTCCGTTATGGGACGCCGGTGCCGTGGTGTACTGGTTTGAGCTGCAGCGGCAGAAGTCGGGTGATGGTTCTGTGCAGGTGGACTGGGTGCCGCATCTGGCGGACGGAGATTCCGGCATTGGTCGCGGACTGGTGGTGCAGGACATTGATGCTGACGGGCTGGTGGACATTGCGTCTGGCGGAATGGTGGGTGCCAGCGTGCTGACTCATGTTTCCAAAACGATCACTGAAGAAGAATTCCGCGCGGCTCAGCCGCAGAAGCGGAAGGCCATGGCGGAGGGTCTGCAGCCAGCGGACGCTGCGGCGCACATGACCGTGCCGCCGGGATTCAACGTGCAGCTGGCGGCCGGTGAACCGCAGGTGCATCAGCCAATCGCCATGTGTTTTGACCACCGCGGGCGTTTGTGGGTGGCGGAAGCCTACACGTATCCGCTGCGGGCCAAAGACGGTGGCGGGCGGGACCGGATTGTGATTTTCGAGGATCAGGACGGGGACGGAGCCTTTGACAGTTCAAAGACGTTCATCGAAGGTCTGAATCTGGTGAGCGGTCTGGAGGTTGGTTTTGGCGGTGTTTTTGTGGGAGCTGCTCCGTATCTGCTTTTCATACCGGACGCGGATGGTGACGACGTGCCGGACGGCAAGGCTCCTCAGTCAGGTGCCATGTCAAAGATTCCTCAGCAGGGTTTGCAGTTTCCGGGTGACGTACCGGCTGGTGCCGTGGTGCTGCGAGACGGTTTTGGCTGGCAGGATACTCATGAGACGCTGAACGCGTTCATCTGGGGACCTGATGGCTGGCTGTACGGCTGTCACGGCGTGTTTACTCATTCAAAGGTCGGCCATCCGGGTGCCACTAATGAACAGCGATTGCCGCTAAATGCCGCGGTCTGGCGTTATCACCCGACGAAGGACGTGTTTGAAGCCTTCATGAACGGCACCAGCAATCCGTGGGGTGTAGACTTCAATGATCGGGGTCAGGCCTTCATTACGGCGTGTGTAATTCCGCATCTTTGGCATGTCATCCAGGGGGCTCGCTATCATCGTCAGGGTGGCCAGCACTTCAATCCCTATACATATGAAGACATTCGCACGATTGCCGATCACGCGCATTACGTCGGGGACATTGCCGACCATGCGTGGTGGGGTCAGGAACCGAAGGCAGCCGGGGGAACTCTGGACGCCGGTGGCGGACATGCTCACTGCGGTGCCATGATTTATCTGGGCGACAACTGGCCCGACCAGTATCGCAATCAGATTTTCTTCAACAATGTGCACGGCAATCGGGTGAACAGTGACATTTTGGAGCCTGTTGCGGGCACGTCCGCGTGGGTGGGTCACCATGGTCGGGATCTGCTGCTGTCGAACGATCATTATTTTCGCGGCATCAACTTGCGCTATGGTCCGGACGGTACGGTGTATCTGCTGGACTGGTATGACAAGAATGCGTGTCACCGCACGAATCCTGAGATCTGGGATCGCAGCAGCGGTCGAATCTACCGAATTGTGTATGGTCAGCCGGCAAAGGTGCATGTGGACGCTGGAAAGTGGGACGAGTCTGAATTGTTTGCGGCGCATGAGCATCGCAATGAGTGGCACACTCGAATGGCCCGCCGACAGCTGATGGAGCGTGGCTGTTCGGATGCACTGCTTAAGCGTTTGTGGTCAGCAGCCACTGACAGTGCTCGACCAGTCGAGCAGCGACTGAGATTTTTGTGGTCTTTTCATGCTGCTCGCGGCTTGACGCAACAGCAGACACTGCAGTTGCTGGGTGACAGTGAAGCTTGGATTCGTGGCTGGGCAATTCAGCTGGAGCTGGAAGATCAGCAGGCGGGTGATGCGGTGCTTGATGCGCTGACGAAGCTGGCGGTGGAAGAGCAGTCGCCAGTGGTTCGTTTGTATCTGTGTTCGGCGCTGCAGCGTCTGCCGCTGCGTTCGCGCGGCCCGATGGCTGCAGCATTGGCGCAGCACGAAGAAGATGCCTCCGATCATAATTTGCCGCTGCTGCTGTGGTATGGTGTTGAGCCTGTTGTGGCGGATGATCCGGCAGTGGCTCTGAGGATTGCTGAGCAGACGAAGATTGAAAAGCTGCGACGGTTCATTATCCGGCGTGCGGCGGCTGACTCGAAATCACTGCCGGCGGTGGTGAGTCTGCTGGGGCGAGTGAAGACAGCGGCGGAACAGTCTTTGATTCTGGAGGAAATGCTGTCGTCGTTTGAAGGCCGAGTAGGCATGGCGATGCCGGATGAGTGGAAGTCAGCGTACGAGGTTTTACAGCAGCGCGAGCAGCAGGAAGTGCGGGATCGAGCCGATCAAGTGGCCGTACTGTTTGGTGACCAGCGAGTGTTTGCGGTAATGCGCAGGCTGCTGTCGGACGAACGTTCCGAGACGGCTCGCCGCCGCAAAGCGCTGGATGTGCTGGTGCGAGGGCAGGATCGGGAATCAGCCGACGTATTTCTGAGTGCTGCGGTGCTGGATCAGGCGGACCTGCAGGGGCCGGCGATTCGAGCGCTGGCAGCGATTGGCAGCGAGCGGACTCCGCAGGTACTGCTGCAGCGTTATGCAAAACTGCCAGCAGCGGCAAAGGCTGATGTTATCGGGACTTTGGTGGCTCGTCCGGCATGGACGAAGCTGCTGCTGACGTCTATTGGCGAAGGGCAGATTCCCTCCGGTGATCTGCATGCCTGGCATGTGCGGCAGATTCTGGCCTTCGGCAATGCCGAGCTGACTGATTTGCTGAAGCGAAACTGGGGTGAAATCCGTGAGGCTGCGGCCGATCGTCAGGCCCAGCTGGCAGACTGGAAGAAGCAGCTGGGACCGCGAGTGCTGGCGCAGGCCAGCGCGGGAAATGGTCGCCGGGTGTTCGCGAAGACCTGTCAGAACTGTCACAAGCTGTTTGGTACCGGTGGCGAGATTGGTCCGGACATCACGGGTTCGAACCGTGCCAATCTTGATTACATTCTGGAAAACATTCTGGATCCGAGTGCGGTGGTGGGGCGCGATTATCAGGTAACGGTACTGGCCCTGAGTGATGGTCGCGTGGTGCAGGGGTTGTTGCGTAAAGAGACAGACAGTGCTCTGACGATTCAGACTATCAATGATGCTGTCCTGGTGGCGAAGTCAGAGATTGAGGAACGCAGTCTGTCCAGTACTTCGATGATGCCTGAGCGACAGCTGGATTCTCTGTCGAAAGACGAAGTGCGTGATTTGATTGCATATCTGGCCAGTCCGACGCAGGTGGCGCTGTCGGGTCCGAAGGCGCCGATTGATCCGCAGACAAAGAAGGTCCCGGGGGCTCAGGAGGGTGAGACGCTGAAGATCGTGGAGAAGACGGGCGGCAACGCCGTCAGTCAGCCGATGGGTGGTTTCGCGGCGGATCGCTGGAGTGGCAATGATCATCTGTGGTGGACGGGAGCAAAACCGGGTGATCGACTGGGGCTGGAAGTGCAGGCGACTGCAGCCGGTCTTTACGACGTAGAAATTGTGCTCACGAAAGCTCGTGATTATGCCATGGTGCGTCTGCAACTGGGTCAGACGGTGCTTGACCCGCAGCTGGATCTGTTTAATACACCGGAAGTGATTACGACCGGTGTGCTGACGTATCGCGGTGTGCAGCTGACTCAGGGGCCGCAACGCCTGAGTCTTGAGATTCTGGGTGCCAATCCAGCAGCGGTGAAGAATCATATGGTGGGGATTGACTATGTGCGACTGGTGCCGGCGGAAGCTGCACCGGCAGCTGCGCCGAAGCAATAGTTCTGATCTGGTGTATTGAACAGACAGGCTGCAGACTGGGGAGGCAGTGGCATGTTTCGCGCTGTGGTTTCGGGACAGCGGTGTGCGGCTGTCGTGCTGTTCTGGTTTTCCTCGGTTTTCACCTGCTGCGGAGGCGTTTTTGCGGTGGCGGCAGCAGAACCTCCGGTGACAGCCGGTCTGAAGCTGCATCTGGATGCCGGCAAGACGGCTGCGGCGGACGGCTGGAAACCGGATGCGGCCGTTTCGACGTTGCCAGGCGGGACGTCAATCGCTGTGACATTTCGGGCCGCGGATCAGTCTCAGCAGCCGCGCGCTGTGCATGCTGGCGACGGCTGGGTGTTGCGATTTGACGGTGAGAATGACAATTTGCGGGCCGTTGGAACGGGGCTTTCGTCGTCGTCGGTAACGCTGTTTCTGGTGGCAGCACCACATGCAAACGCGGGTGATTTTCGGGGTTTGTTTGCTGCCAATGCGGCGGATAGCCGGGATTACGAGACGGGACTGACGGTGGATCTGGGGCCAGGGCCGACTGGGGCACTGGATCAGTTGAACGTTGAGGGGCGGGGATTTGGCGGAGCGGTGGACCTGCTGAATTCCACACAGCAGTTTGGTCAGCTCCATGTGTTTGAAATGGCAGTCGACGCCGAGGCGGGCGAGGTTCGCCTGCTGCTGGATGGTCGTGGGGAGGGTACGAGGTCTTATCGCCCGGGGACACTGGTACTGGACGAACTGACTTTAGGAGCTCGTTTTTACACCAACGGCCCGGGTGCGCAGCAGGTGCGGGGCAGTCTGGCGGGTGATATTGCAGAGGTGCTGTTGTACGACAGGGTGCTAAGTGCGGAGGAGTTGTTGGCAGTGCGAGGCTGGCTGCAGTCGCGTCATGCAAAACTGGCGGCTGCACTGCCGGCCACGGTGCCTCAGCCGTTGACAGTCGGTGAACCCCTGGTGCTGGCCGAGAATCCGCCGCCGATACAGGTGCTGGCTCCGGGGTTTGCATTGTCGGAGCTGCCGGTTTCCCTGACGAATGTAAATAACGTCCGATACCGGCATGATGGCGTCCTGGTGACTCTGGGATACAACGGCGATATCCACTTGTTGCGGGACACGAACGGTGACGGGATCGAGGATGAGGCGAAGGTTTTTTATCGAAATTCCGGCAGCCTGCGTGGTCCGATCGGGATGCTGCTGACACCGCCCGAATATGCTCGCGGTTCCGGTGTATTTGTGGCGGCGAAGGGGAAGGTTTCGCTGATTCTCGACACGGACGGTGACGACGTGGCGGACGATGAAATCGCGGCAGCATCCGGCTGGCAGGAGATTGTTCAGAACGTCGACGCGACGGGTCTGGCGATGGGCCCGGACGGCAGTCTGTATTTTGGTTTGGGTACGGCAAACTTCGCAAATGCGTGGCTGATTGATGACAGTGGGAAAGCTTCGTATGACATCAGCGGTGTGCGTGGCACAGTGCAGCGGGTGTCACCTGATTTTGCTCGCCGCGAGACGATCTGCACGGGTGTTCGATTTCCGATAGCGTTTGCGTTCAATGCTGCGGGTGATCTGTTTTGTACGGATCAGGAGGGTGCGACGTGGTTATCAAACGGAAATCCCCTGGACGAGCTGCTGCATATTCGTCTGGATGCTGCGGCTGGTCGAGTGAATACCACGGGACGACAGCATTTTGGTTTTCCGCCGCGGCATCCGCGGCATAATCCGGCGGTGATTGATGAACCATCGACGTATGACTTTGGGCCGCAGCATCAGTCGACGTGCGGTATGGTCTTCAACAACTCGGTGAACGGCGGGCCGGTCTTTGGTCCTGCTGCCTGGGGTGGCCAGGCGATTGTGGCGGGTGAATCCCGGGGCAAGATCTGGAGAACTCAGCTTGTGTCCACTGAGGCCGGCTACGTGGCCGCCACGACACTGATTGCCTGTCTGCAGCTGCTGACGGTTGATGTGTGTGTTTCTCCGCGGGGTGATCTGCTGGTGGCTTGTCACAGCGGTCCTCCGGACTGGGGTACAGGTCCGACGGGAACCGGGCGGCTGTTTCGAATTCGCTATGCGGACGCGGGGCTGCCGCAGCCGTCTCTGGCGTGGTCTGAGGGGCCTCGCGAACTGCGAATTGCGTTCGATCGCCCTGTGGATCCGGGTTTATTGGCGGGACTGGCCGAACAAGTGCGTGTGGAATATGGTGAGCATGTCCGGGCGGGCGATCGTTTTGAAACTCTGGTGCCACCATATGCGGTGGTGCGAGCTCAGCAGCTGAAGCCTCGATTTCATCTGCCAGTGGGGTCTGCGGCCTTGTCGGCTGATCGTCGTACGATATTGCTGAATACGGAACCTCTGCCGCAGCGCGGGACGTATGCGATATCTCTTCCCTGGTCCGGATCACCAGCCTCTGCAGCAGCGGGCGGGCTGCCTGTGCAGCATGCACAGGTGGATGTGGACCTGCAGCCACACGGTCTGGAGCTGCAGTTGACGGGCACTGGTGAGGGGCCGGTGATTTCGCGCTGGATTCCCCATCTGGATCTGGCAGTTTCTCGCGAGCTGACGGTCGGTTCGCAGGCTCATGATGCACTGTGGTCTGCGGTTAACAACGGGACTGGTCTGCAATTGCGAACGAAGCTGGATCTGCGCAGCATGCTGCGTCCGGCTGTCCAGCCGGGAACCACGCTGGACTATGAATGGCCGGCTGAGACTGCGGTCGTGACGGTTCGCACGAATCGGCCTTTGCGGCTGACTGCTGGCGTGGCCGGAGGGCAGCTGGAAGTGCAGGGTCTGAGGTCTGGCGCGCACTGGCTGGCGGTTTTTTCGGCTTCGGCGGATGTGGCTGAGCTGCTGGATTTGGAAATTGAGCTGGGGCCGGGTGTGGGGGCACCTGAGCTGACGGGGTTATGGCACACCAATGAAGATTCGCGAGCTCGTCCGTTTCCGCTGCATCGATTTGTGCTGCCGTGGTTGTCTGAGCAGCAGTCTGCAGGTGCAACTGGTGCGACAGTGGCAGTGGCGGGCGAACTGCAAGGTGGCAGCTGGGGGCGTGGTCGACGTGTCTTTCACAGTGACGCTGCGGGGTGTTATCGCTGTCATGCGATGCAGGGGCACGGGGCGACGATCGGTCCGGACCTCGCCAATTTAATTCACCGTGATTATAACTCGGTGCTGCGTGATCTGAAGAATCCGGGCTTTGCGATCAATCCGGATTATGTGGGTCAGACTGTGGTCTTGAGGGACGGTCGGATTTTGACGGGTGTGTTGCAGAGTCATGGTGATCGGCTGCTGCTGGGGGATGCTCAGGGGCGCCAGACCGAACTGCGGGCAGAAGAGATTGAGCAGATGCAGCCGGCTGCGACTTCGGTGATGCCGCAGGGCATTGTTGAGAAGCTGAGTGCTGAGGACCTGCGGGATCTGCTGACGTATTTGCTGACAGCGGCGCCGCGGATGCCTCTGGACTCTCCGCTGACGGCTCCGCCTCTGAGGACCCAGTCCGAAGTGGCACAGGCGCTGGAGGGCAGTCGCAGCCTCGAATCCCTGCGTCCCGTGCGGCCTCTGCGGCTGGTACTGGTGGATAGTGTAAAGGATCATGGACCGGGTGAGCATGATTATCCGGCATGGCGGAGGGCGTGGTACGAGCTTTTGAGTTCGGCTGAAGGCACAGACGTACACGTTGTGCGTGAGTTTCCTGACGACGAACTGCTCGCGAAGGCTGATATTTTGGTGTTCTTTCAGAAGGGCAGCTTTGAGTCGCCTCGATCGGAGCAAATGGATGCGTTTTTGAAACGCGGTGGTGGGGCGGTGTACATTCACTGGGCTGTGAATGGGAACGATCGGGTCGCGGATTTTGCGAAGCGAATTGGGATCGCGTCATGGGGTGGCCGGATTGCCTTTCGGCATGGCCCGCTGACACTGGATATTCACAATCACGACCATCCGATAGTTCGAAATTACCAGAGTTTGCAACTGTATGACGAGAGTTACTGGAAACTGACGGGGGATCCTGGTGATGTGACGCTGCTGGCAACCAGTGTGGAGGACGGCATGGCGACTCCGCAGATGTGGGTGCGCGATCATCAGCCGGGGCGAGTTTTTGTGAGTATTCCGGGTCATTACAACTGGACTTTTGATGATCCGCTGTTTCGGGCGCTGCTGCTGCGGGGAATTGCGTGGACAGCTAATGAGCCAGTAGATCGGTTTAATGAGCTGGTCTTCCCAGGTGCTCGAATGAGTCGCTGAGTGTGCTGCAGCTGTGTGGCGAGGCGAACTGATCTGGTCGCTCCGCAGTGGTGGACGGTATGATTGGGAAGTGAAAATTCGCATCATGAGTGCCGTAACGATTGGGGGACTGTGAAGCATGTTTCGGGAGCCAGGGAGGATACCGTGGCTGCTGGTACTGGCCTGTCTGCTGCTGACGCTGGCGGGTCTGGCGGGGCTGTTGCGTGCTGACGAACTGTACGGCAGGACTCAGTTGGTTGAGCGTCAGCTGATCTGGCTGATGCTGGCTGTGCCGGTGATGTGTCTGGTGGCCTGGACGCCGTGGCGACTGCTGCGGCTTTGGAGTTACCCGGCCTATGCGTTGAGTCTGCTGCTGTTGTTGCTGACGTTGTTTATGCCGCCGATCAACGGGGCACGGCGCTGGATTCCTCTGGGGTTGTTTGATCTGCAGGCCAGCGAGCCGGCGCGGCTGGCGTTTATTATGGCGCTGGCGGCGTGGCTGATGCATCGCAGCACTCAGACAACGTTACGCGGCCTGCTGGTACCGGCGATTCTGGCGTTGGTCCCGATGATGCTGATCATTCGCGAGCCTGACCTGGACACTGCGCTGCTGTTTGTGCCGGTGCTGGGCTGCATGCTCTATTCCGCGGGGACTCGACTGTCACATCTGTCTGCGGCCGGTTTGCTGGTATTACTGAGTCTGCCACTACTGTGGCAGCAGATGAGTGCTGAGCAACGTTCCAGAATTGTGTCGGTGGTGGTGCAGCGGGATGGCGGGACAGCGCCGGCGGGAGACGGTTTTCATCTGCATCAGTCGAAACAGGTGCTGGCGCTGGGCGGTCTGCGTGGCAGCTGGCTGCAGCCGCAGTCGCTGGTCGATGATCCGGCGGCATGGCAGTTGCCAGCATCACGTACAGACTTTATTTTTGTGATGATTGGCGAGCGTTTTGGGTTGGCTGGATGTGCGCTGGTGCTGCTGTTGTATGGGGTCCTGATCTGGTCGGGATTTGGAATTGCAGCGAGTGCTCAGGAGCCCTGGGCGCGTCTGACGGCCGTCGGCATTACGACTCTGATCGGAGTCCAGGTGGTACTAAATACGGCCATGACAGTGGGCCTGCTGCCCATCACGGGGACTCCGCTGCCACTTTGCAGTTATGGCGGCAGCAGTCTGCTGTCGACCTATGCGGCAATCGGGCTGCTGGTGAATATTCGCGTGCATGGCACATGGGAAGCCACGGCGATTCGTTTTCATTAAACCCTGGATTCAGTCGGCATTTTCGGCTTCAAGATCCTGCAGGAACTGGAGGGCGTCTTCGGGAGTGCAGACGTTGCGCCCGGGCAGCCGGCCTTCGCGATCGCAAGCAGCCAGCAGATCGAGTGCTTCGGCGTCGTCAGCAGTGCCCAGTCGGCGTCTGGCGCGGGCTCCGGCGGTACCATCGAGAACTCGTTGAGCCAACCCGTGATTCTCAATCAGCCACAGTACTCGATCGGAGACTCGCCCGCGCAGGACCGCCAGGCCGGCATTGACGTGATCGCGGGGATCGATGCCTTTTCCGACATCGTGCAGGAGTGCAGCAAGGAGCAGGTCTTCGTCCCACGGGCAGCGTTCGCGAGCCAGCTCGAAGACCTGCAGGCTGTGATAGAGCACATCACCTTCGGGGTGCGACACACGATCCTGTACAATTTTTTCAAGCGGCAGCAGGAGCGACAGGAAGTACTGCCAGCGCTGATCTGTGCGGGACGGATCAGCAGCATGCAGGCGACTGTCGGCGGCGACCTGCTGTTCGAGTGCCATGCGGATTTCGAGGTCTGTGGGGAGCGATTCCGGTGGCAGATAGCTGCGAGTGATGGAGCGGGCTGCAGCCCAGCGAGCCTGAGTGTAGGAGTTGCACTGTCGGCAGGCCATCAGTCGGGCGGCGGCGAAAGCGATCTCTTGTCTCAGTTTTTCGTATTCCATCGGAGAGGGTTGTCAGCGGAAGATCCGCTGCTGGGATTCTGCATTATTGCGGCAGTCGGTACCGGATTTACTGCACTGCTGCAGCGCCTTCTGGTAGAGAGACTCACCGGCGGCAGTGGGATAGACGCCATTGACGCAGGCGCGACAGAGCGATTCAGCGGGCAATCCAACGCAGGCAGAGAGTGCCTCGACGGGCAGGTAATGCAGACTGTCAGCTCCGATGAATCGGGCCATGGCCTGTTCTTCGGCGGCAGTAATGACGGTTCCCTGCATGAAGCCTGGTGCGAACAATTCGCTGACCGTGGACATATCGATGCCGTAGAAGCAGGGGGCAATGATTGGCGGGCAGGCAATTCGAACGTGGATTTCGCTGGCCTTGCCCCGGGCTTTCAGCAGGGCCAGCAGTTCACGCAGCGTCGTTGCTCGTACAATGGAGTCATCCACCAGCAGGACTCGCTTGCCTTCCATGATCTCTGGCAGCGGTGTGTACTTCATGCGAACTTTGTCAGCGCGGTTGTTGCCTTCAATAAAGGTACGTCCGATGTAGCGGTTGCGGATCAGCCCTTCGAGCGAGGGGACTTTGAGCTGAAAGGCCATGCTGTCCGCGGCTGCTTTGGCGGTATCGGGCACAGGCACCACAATGATGTCGTCGCCAATTGGCAGAGTTTCCCGTTTGGCCAGCTCTTCCCCGAGGCGTTTGCGAGACAGGTAGACGCCGGCATTGTCAAAGGTGCTGCCGGCATTGGCAAAGTAGATCCATTCGAAGAAACAGTGAGCCCTGCGCGGGCTTTCGGCGTATTTGTGAACGCGAACAGACTGCCCATCAACCACAACAACATGTCCAGGTTCAACATTTTGAATGCTGCTTTCCGCGAACCCGAGGTGTGTCAGGGCCACACTTTCACTGGCTGCCGCGAACAGGGCGCCCTCGTGAGCGTAGCAGAGAGGGCGCATGCCCAGCGGATCCCGTGAAATAAACATCTGTCCGCGAGCATTCAGGAACACGATGTTCCAGGACCCGTCCACTTTCTTGTGCAGAGTTTGGAGCAGTTGTACTGGAGTGATTTCGGGATTGCCGGAAAGTTCGTGTGAAATCAGGTGATGCAGGACTTCGGTATCGGTCTGGCGAGTCAGATGAAAGTCTGTCGTCTGCAGAATTTCATCGCGCAGTTCCATGTAGTTTGCCAGCTGACCGTTGAAGGCAAAGCTGAACCATTTTGAGCGTGCGATGTGCTGCCGTTCGAAGGGCTGTGCATAGCTGGGGTCATCCTTGCCGCAGGTCGCATACCGCACATGTCCGATGGCTGCCTCGCCAGCGTGTTCAGCCATCAGTTGGCGGTAGCGGTCTTCATGATTCAGCCTGAAGACTTCCGGGACACCACCCACATCCTTGTGAGTGTGCAGTAATTGCAGTCGTGAGGAATTGAAGCTGGTGATGCCGGCTGCCAGCTGTCCGCGATTCTGCATGTCCAGCAGCATGCCTGGCACAAGTCTGGAAGCGCGATTGCGGACAGTCTGCGGGTCTTCAGTGGCCGGGTCAACGACCGAGCGATCCGGAAGTTTCAGCCGCGGAATGAGTGGACTGAGCCCGGCATTGTTCAGGTGATAGACGGCAGCTACGCCGCACTCGTGCATCAATTCGTCCATAGCGACGAAATCACTTGCTGAGAAAGAGGTTGATTTTCAAGTTCGCAAGGGAGCGAGGCCTGTGAAGATTCGACCGATGATACAGGCTGGAGTGCGGGGCACCAAACGTCCGAGGCTGCTCAATCGCCCAATCCTGCAGGATGGATCCGGGAAAGTCGTCACGGTCCCGTCTGCAGGAAAAGTCGGGAACCTCCGGGGATGCTGTGAGAATTCGCAGACAGCAGTGTGGCCGGGGATCCAAAGCTGAGATTTCGTACGAGAATCCCGGCATGTCGAGCCTGGCAGGCGGCCTGAGCCTGGCAGTCATCAACGTTCAATCATACTATTCACCGGCGTGGCTCACGGGAAATTCCAAACCCGAAAACTCAGACATTCAGCTGCTCGATTAAGGTTTCGATTTATGGCGGACAGGATAATTCTGCGCACTGGCGAGGCTCTGGTTGAGGACGAGGCGGGCTGGTCAGCAGCAGAGCCAGAGGTGGTGATTGGGGAACTGGACGGTCCTGTGGGTGCCGCGATTGCACAGCTGATGGGCGATCAGACTCGCGGACATTCACGCGTCTTTGCCCTGCTGAACTGTGATGTGCAGGTGCGTCCGGTCACGGTAATGGTCAGCAAAGTCACCGTGAACAAAGAGAAGTACACCAACATTCTGATGGGCACGGTGCAGGCGGCCGTGGCAAACGGCGTACTGGACGCTGTGCGTGCTGGAGTGATTCCGAAGGAGAAGGTGAACGATCTGGGTATCATCATTTCCATCTGGCTGGATCCGGCGGTGCTGACTGCAGAGGACGTGAACTACGAAATTCTCTTCAGGACTCACAGAGCAGCCACGGCCAAGGCAATTGGAAAGGCGCTGCGAAACGAACCTTCGATTGACTGGCTGTTGGAGAATCAGGATCAGATTGTGCATTGTTTCCACCAAATGGCACTGGACGGACAGATCTGATGTCAGGCAACCCCGTCAATACTGTCAGGATTGGCAGTTATCAGTGTGGCACAGGACAGCCTTTGCTGTTCATTCTGGGTCCCTGTGTCATGGAATCCGAGCAGCTGGTTTTGGGTATCGCCGAGCGTCTGGCGCTGCTGCGTGACCGATTTGGTTACCAGATTGTGTTCAAGTCCAGCTTCGACAAGGCGAATCGAACCAGTGTTGACAGTTATCGGGGCCCGGGCCTTAAGGACGGTCTGCGGATGCTGGATCTGGTACGGCAGCGAACGGGCCTGCCGACAACCACTGACATTCACGAGAGTGGGCAGGCTGCGGCGTGTGCAGAAGTCTGTTCGATTTTGCAGATTCCTGCATTTTTAGCACGTCAGACGGATTTGATCGTCGCGGCAGCAGATGCCGCGGTCGCTCGAAATATCTGCGTGAATGTAAAAAAACCGCAGTTTGTCGCCCCCGAAGATACGGTTCATGCCGTAAAGAAGTGTCGGGCTCGCGGTCTGCACAACATTCTGTTGTCTGAGCGTGGTTCGACATTCGGGTATGGCCGGCTGGTGAACGACTTTCGCTGTGTGCCGATTATGCAGTCTTTCGGGGTTCCGGTAGTCTACGATGCGACTCACAGTGTGCAGCTGCCTGGCGGAGCGACCACTGGGGGTCAGCGTCAGATGGTTCCAACCTTATCGCGGGCTGCCGTCGCAGCAGGCTGCGATGCGGTCTTCCTGGAGACTCATCCGGCCCCTGACGCCGCGCTGAGCGACGGTCCCAACATGGTGGTCCTGGATCAGCTGGAACAGCTGCTGGCCGAATTGACTCGATTTCGAGATGTGGTGTTGTCACTGAACTGAAATTCTCAGGGGCCTGGCGATGACTGCCTGGAAAACTGGTACAGTTGCTGTTCGATTCCTGCAGGGCCTGCTGGTGTCATGTGTGCTGGCTGGCTGCGGAACATCGCAGAAGCAGGCGGCAGAGGATTCTCAGCAGGCAGCAGACGCTGCTGCGGCCGCCGAGGCCGAGGCGAAGGATGAGTGTCGTGACCGGCTGAATGCTGCAGTGCGGCGAGTTGCCCCTGAGTCTCTCGCCACTCAGACTCGCCGCGATTCCGTCGTCAACGCGATGAATTCGTGGCTGGCATCCTGCGGTGAAGCTGACGTGAAGGCTCTGGCGGTCAGTGACGCCAATGCATCGCTTTTGTCCGAAGGCGCTTTGCGGACTGCTCGAGCCGTGAGATTTTCCGAAAATGACGTGATCTACATTCGGGACAGCATGCTGCTGAAGGGATTGACGGAATCCATCTGGAAACAAATTCCGGCCGGTGCTGACCAGGGGTCAGCCGAAGCCCGGCGTGTGACGGCCCTGTTTCGTTATGTGATTCGCAACATGGAACTGACCGCGGACTCGGAAAATCGCCTGCCGGTGGGGCTGTACGAGTCGCTGCTGACGGGTCGTGGTACGGTGGACGATCGAATTTGGGCGTTTACCGAGGCGTTGCGGCAGCGGCAGGTTGATTCCCTGATCCTGCAGCCTCAAACACCAGCTGCGGCGACCGGTTCGTTTGTGGAAACGGCAGAGCGACTGGTGGCGGTGATTGTCGGTTCTGAAGTGCTGCTGTTTGATCCGCTCCGAGGTGTTCCGGTCCCCCGAGCTGACGACAGTGCGGTGCTGCCGAAATCTCCTGCCGGGTTAAGCGAGATCAGCGGTCTGGAACGCTGGAAGACGGCCGCTGTGCTGGTACCGTCACATCCCTCCGCTGCTGCCCCTCGCATGCTGGTTCTGCAGCAGCGACTGGACGCAGCGGACTCGCTGGTGCTTTACGATGAGCTGGCGGGCGGGACCAGTGAGATTCGGCCCCTGCTGCAGCGAGTGGCGGGCACGATCGAATCTGTCTGGCCGGTGGCCGGAATTCGGATCTGGCCAATTCCTGAGCAGCGGATTGCGGCTGCTGCCACTCTGGATGAAACGCAGCGACAGGCTCTGACACAGCTGCTGCGTCCGTTCGACAGTCCTTTTGAGCGTGAATCGATTGACCTGGACAAGATGATGACGGACCCGAATGTGGATGAGAGCAAACTGACCAAGGAACAGCTCACCCAGATGAAAGCAGAAGCGGCTGCGAAGCTGCTGGAAAAATCTGACGCTTTGTTTGGCAAGCCGTCGCGACGGCTGCTGCTGGCTCGCATCCGGCAGATTGGCGGCAATTTGGAGTTGTCGATGATTCAGGAACTGCAGCAGATTCGCGTCGCCTGTCTGCAGGAGGTGGTTGAACTGTCGTTTTCGATTGATGGCAAGGAGGCGGTTGGGCGGCTGCCGTTGCCTGAATCGATTTTGAGTGTGCAGCGCAGCGCCGTCGGGGATACTCTTTACTGGACTGGACTGAGCCAGTTTTCACGAGGCGAATATGGCACGGCCGTGCAGACGCTGAGGAATCATCGGCGTCAGTATCCGGAGGCTCGAAATCGTTTTTCCGCAATGATGAATGAAGCGGAGTGTCTGCTGGAGTTCGGCGATTTGGAGGGTGCGGCGCTGGTGCTGGCCGAGGCCGATGTGGCCGAAAATCCTGAGCTGGCTCGAGTGCAGTGGCTGCGTTCGCGATTCCCTGCGGCGAAGTGAATGAGTTTTCTCCTTGCGGCTGGCGGGACGCGGCGATGAAGATTGGCATTATGGCGGACATCCACGACAACGTGGATAATTTGCGGCACGCGATCGGGCTGTTCAATGCCGTAGGGTGTCGGGCGGTTTTACTGGCGGGTGATTTTGTTTCACCGCTGGTTGTGCCTTCGATGCGCAAGCTGCATGGACAGGTGGTTGCCTGCTACGGTGACAACGATGGCAATCGCACAGGGATTGCGGGCGGGATGAAGATTGTGGGAGTGCTGGGAGATCCGCCACTGTGCTGGAAGTCCTCGGACGGCGTCCGGTTTCTGATGTGTCATCAGCTGCAGGACGTGCGGGACTGTCTGGGTGAGTCACATGTGGTGATTTTTGGCCACACGCATCGCCCCAGCATTGCGCGGGATCGGCATGGTCGTCTGTTTGTGAATCCGGGGGAAGTGTCGGGCTGGATGTTTCGTCGTCCGACAGTTGCGGTGTATGATACGGAGACTGGTGAAGCAGAAATTGTGAATCTTCCGGCGATGTCGCCGGCAGTGGAAATTGAGCAGTGGGGTTAAGCGTAAAACGGGAGGTGGCCCGTGGTCAGTCAGATGGGGGCTCAGGCGGTGCAGCGGACGATTGAGATGCTGCGACGACGCTGGTTTTTGCGGGATTGCGGGGTCGGTCTGGGGGCGATGGCGGCCGCGTCGCTAATGGCCGGCGAGAGTCAGGCCGGCCAGTCCGCGCCAGACGTTCAGGCAACTGGACCGCTGGCACCGCAACAGCCCCATTTTGCTCCCAAAGCCAAACGTGTCATCTACATGTTTCAGGCGGGGGCGCCCAGCCATCTGGAACTGTTTGACCCCAAACCTGAACTGACTCGCCGCAACGGCCAGTTGCCTCCAGTTGAACTGCTGCAGGGATACAGGGCTGCATTTATTAACCCGAAATCCGCCCTGCTGGGTCCGAAGTTTCCGTATGTGAAGCACGGGCAGTGCGGGATGGAGCTGAGCGAAGTTCTTCCGCATACGGGTGCGATTGCGGACGACATCTGTCTGATCCGTTCGATGCATACCGAGGCCGTGAATCATGCTCCTGCGCAGATCATGATGAACACGGGATCTCAGCAGTTCGGTCGTCCCAGCTTTGGGTCGTGGACACTGTACGGACTCGGCAGTGAGTCGCAGGATTTGCCGGGCTTTGTTGTCCTGACCAGCGCTAAGGGAACCAGTGGCGGGGCCAGCAATTACGGTTGTGGATTTCTGCCGACGATGTATGGGGGGATTCCGTTTCGCAGCGAGGGCGATCCGGTGCTGTATCTTTCGAATCCGTCCGGGGTTGACGCCGAGACTCAGCGGGCTTCCCTCGATGCCCTGCAGCGGCTGAATCAGCTGGCCCTGCAATCCGAGGGTGATCCCGAGATTGCGGCGCGAGTACAGAGTTACGAGATGGCATTCCGTCTTCAATCCAGTGCTCCTGAACTGATGGACATTGGCAGTGAATCGAAGGAGACTCTTGAACGGTACGGGATCAAGGACCCAAATGAAGCCAATTTTTCTCGCAACTGCCTGCTGGCGCGACGCCTCGCGGAACGTGGTGTGAGATTTGTGCAGTTGTTTCATGAGGTTTGGGACCAGCACGGTAATCTGACGGCGGCGGTTCGCAAGAACGCCGAGGATACAGACAGAGCCAGTGCGGCGCTTGTGCAGGATTTGAAAGAGCGTGGTCTGCTGCAGGATACGCTGGTCATCTGGGGTGGTGAATTCGGCAGGACTCCGATGGTTCAGGGCGGCAGTGACGGACGTGATCATCACAACCGCTGTTACAGTCTGTGGCTGGCGGGTGGCGGAATTCGTGGTGGAACGACGTGGGGAACCACAGACGAACTGGGTTTCAATGTGGCTGAGAATCCGGTGCATGTTCACGACCTGAACGCGACCCTGCTGCACCTGCTTGGGCTGGACCACACTCGCCTGACATGGCGTTTTCAGGGACGGGACTACCGCCTGACGGATGTACATGGGCAAATTGTGAACGGAATTCTGGCCTGACAGACTCTCCGTGGAGACGTGGTAATGGCTGAGCAGTGCATTGCATGTCGCGGGGCTGGCCTCGCCATGCTACGATCGAGGTTGATGCTGGCGGTACTGCTGAGCTGGCTGTTCCCGGCCGCGATTGTCTCGGGGCAGGACGCTGTGTTTCAGCCGTCAGCACAGCAGCTGGCGGACGCAGAGCAGCAGCTGCAGCTGCTGCGATCTGAACTGCTGCGGTTGCGCGAGCGTGCGGAGTTGCAGACAGCTCAGGGGCATCATCTGCTGGCGGACGTACTGGTCTATGAGAAGGCAGCCACGTGGATGCTGCGATTTGGCGAGTTCCCGAAGGCCACCTGGGTGGGGCAGCTCCAGCGAGTTCTGGCCGAGGGACTTAGGCGAGCCGGGCGACTGTCTGAGGGGGCTCCGGACTGGAACCTGCGAGTCGGCACGACGACCCGGGGTTATGTTAGTGTGGTAGATGGATCTGTGCAGCCGTATGCTTTGACACTTCCCGAGGGGGTGGATCCGGTCTCGGCAAAACGCTGGCCGGTGCATGTCGTTCTGCATGGCCGCGCTGACCAGATGAATGAAGTGAACTTCATCGACCGGATGGACGGAAAGGGGCCGGCGACCTCGAAGAATGAGCGGTCGGGCCAGTGGCTGCAACTGGATGTTTATGGTCGTGGCAACAATGCGTACCGCTGGTCGGGTGAGACGGACGTGTTTGAGGCCCTTGCGGATCTGCGTGGCCGATTTCGTGTTGACGAAAATCGAGTTGTACTGCATGGATTTTCGATGGGTGGTGCGGGCGCCTGGCATCTGGGACTGCATCATCCTGATCAGTGGTGCTCGGTTGGCGCCGGCGCCGGCTTTGTCGATTTCTATCGGTACCAGAAGAAAGACCCGCAGCAGAATCGATTGCCCTGGGCGCAGCATCAGACGCTGGGTATTTATGACGCAGTGGACTATGCGCTTAATGTGGCCAATGTGCCTGTCGTCACCTATGGCGGTGAAAAAGATCCGCAGCTGCTGGCCAGCACGACGATGCAGCAGCTGACGGAATCACTGAAGGTACCACTGCAGGTGCTGATTGGCACGGGCATGGGGCACGAATTTGACACCGACAGTCGGCGAAAATTTATGGAGTTTCATCTGGAGAAGTCCCTCGTCGGTCGACCGCCTTATGGACAGCGAAAGCAGATCCGCTTCACCACCAGAACTCTGCGTTACAATCGCTGTGACTGGCTGCGGATTGAAGAACAGCAGCGAGTGTATCAGCCGTCGACAGTGGAGGGTGAGATCAGTGAGACTGATGTCCTGCGGCTGAAGACGGAAAATGTTTCGCTGCTGCGGCTGTCTCGAGAAACAGCGGGCACCGCCGTGGTTGACGGAAGCGAGCTGGAACTGCGTGGTGCGGCTGAGGGGCTGTTGCCGGATGTCTGGTTCCAGCAGCAGCCGGACGGAGCGTGGACGGTATTGGGGTATCAGGAGTCACGAGCTCTGTCGCGCAATCCGAATGTGCGTAAGCGTCCTGGGCTGCAGGGGCCGATTGACGATGCATTTATGGGTTCCTTTTTGTGTGTACGCGGGACAGGTGTGCCGCTGAATTCCGCCACTGGTGACTGGTCAGAACGTACGCTGCAGACGTTTCAAAACGAATTCGCGAAGTGGTTTCGGGGAGAGGTGCGGGTGGTCAGTGATCGGGATCTGACAGAACAGATGATTGAGGATCACCACCTGATTTTGTTCGGAGATCCCGGTTCAAATTCTGTGCTGGCAAAGGTGCTGCCTGAACTGCATGGGCAGCCAGTCGTCTGGAATTCTGAGCGAATTCGGGTGGGGCACAAGGAATGGAATTCGGCCGAGCATGGCCTCGTGCTGATTCATCCAAATCCATTGAACCGTGCGAAGTATGTGGTGCTGAATTCCGGTCATTCATTTCATGAACGCGACTTCCAGTCATCAAATGCGTGGTTGTTTCCGCGGCTGGGGGACGTTGCTGTACTGAAGTTGCAGGACGGCTCAGGTGAGTCTGACACTACTGTACAGTGGTCAGGTGTTTTTGGCAGCGGGTGGGAATTGATGACGGAGTAATCCTGTATTTTCAGGATCTGAGCCTCATAGCGATAGGCCGTTAATTCCGAATCTTTCGGCAGTGACAACCTCAATTGTGCACGTTTATGGCGGCAAGGGGACTGTGCCCCGCCGCAGGGCCTGATATCGGTAACATTCTCAGCTCACGGGTTGATCCGATTTCGACGCCCGTGTTTTTTGGTGTTGTGTAGAGGGTATTTCTGATAAGTCAGCATCAGTCGGGGGCAGCGGATCATTCGGGGGGAACATCTCCGGCTGCAGATTCAGTGCCGGTGCTCGGCGGAGACACGATCGCGATACTGCTGCTCATGGCTGCTCACCTGCCCTATGCTGCACTGCACTATGCTCGTACATGGAACCTCGAACACTACCAGTTTTTTCCTTTTGCTCTGGGTATGTTTGCGTGTCTGTTTCTCACTCGCCGCGACCCGTCTCTTGAACGCTGGGGCTGGTTTTCGCTGATGCTGATCGGTCTGGATTTGTTTCTGCTCGGTGCATCGGTGTGGCTGGGTTCTCCCTCGGTTGCCGTGGCAGGACTGTTGACGCTGCTGACCGCCTGGTGTCATGCCAGTCGTGAGCAAGGCTATGGCGGATCGCTGTTGTGTTTGTCGCTGCTGGTGACTCTGACTCTGCGTCTGCCGAATGATCGCGACAATCAGGTGATTCAGTGGCTGCAGGCCAGAACAACAGCCTTTGCCAGTGGAATTTGTCACCGCATTGATCTGGTGCATTTCAGTGACGGCAACATTTTGACAGTCCTGGGGAAGCAGTTTTTAATTGCCGAAGCATGCAGCGGGGTGAAGTCACTGTTTACGATCATGTTATAGCCGCACTGGTAATTGCGATGAAGCGGCGTTCCCTGCTGCATGGCTTGGTGCTTGTGCTGATGGCCATGGGAGCAGCGGGCCTGATGAACACCGTGCGAGTATTGCCCGTTGTGATTGTCTGGGAGAAGTCTCGTTTTGACCTGTCGACCGGCCGGGTGCACGATGCACTGAGCTATGCGACGCTGGGGATTGCGGCATTGCTGCTGATGAGTGCCGATTCGGGTTTGGATCTGTTTTCCGCATGGATCCCGGACATCCGCAAGCGAGGCTTAATAGCGATCTATCAGAATCCGTTTATTTCATTCTGGAATCGTTATGTTGACACTTCGAAGCAGAATCCTAAGACGCTGCGAAATCCTCGCAGGCCTTTGGCGGCCAGATCATTGAAGCTGTCTGAGATTGCAGCTCTGCTGGCACTGGCAGGACAGGCCGTTCGTCTTGCTGGACTGATCTGACGCGTGAGTTGATAACCAGAGTTCCTGTTTGCGGTGCGAGAAATTGGAGCAGTGCCGTGTCAGAGCAGCCACTACACCCCGTAAAAGCTTGAAGTCAGGACACCTACGACAGCCGCACATTCCCCAGTTTGCTGAAGGTGCTGAATCCCACCTACGCGATTCAGTTTCTGTACGGGATGTTGGAGTGCTGGATTTTTCTCGCAAATACACGTCGCTGCTGAGTGCTCTGCCATTTTTAGTTTTTACCGGTGCTGGTGTCGGTTGCTACTGGTGGGTGCAGCACTCTTCACAGACTGACATACTGCGTCGCTACGAAGATACCTATAATTCGGCGATTGCATCTGAAAACATTGATCTGCAGGAGACATGTCTGCGAGCACTGTGCAATTTGCAGCCGGGTGACTATCAGTATCGGATGCGTCTGGGGCAGTTTCTGGTGAAAGCCGGTCGGCGGTCAGAAGGGCTGCAGCAGATTGCGGCCCTGGCACCTGATAATCTGCTGGGTTATCCGGAGGCGAGGATCTGGCTGGTGCAGCAATCGCTGCTGCCGGAACCCATCCAGAAATTGTCGAAGGAGCAGGTCGAAGAGCAACTGAAAAAGGCGATTGAGGCAGCCCCCGACAACCCTGTTGCCCATGAGTTGCTGGCGGGCTACTACATAATGACGAACGAACTTTCGCTGGCGGAGAAGCATTTGATCATTGCCTCAAGGGCCCGACCTGAACTAAATCTTGACATTGCAATTTTGAAGCGACAAAGCCAGCGGCCTGCTGAGGATATTCAGGCTGCGGCACAGAAGGCCGTGCAGGAGATCAGTAATCTGCTGGAAAAAGATCGTTCGAACTCCGTAGTGCGAGTTTCTCTGGCGCGGTCGTGGGTGTTACTGCAGGACTACAACAGTGCGCGGGAAGTTCTGGAAATGGGGAATGAATCAGAAACCGGACGACAAGTTGCTCAGTACTACTCTTGCGGACCTCTGCATCTTGGTGGCGGAGCAGCGTCTGGGTCTGACTCCGCTAAATCGTGATGGCTGCGTGCCGCTGGTACTGGAGGCGATTCGGCTGAACCCTGGCAACAAGCCTGCGGTACAGTTGCTGACGAATCTGCGATCATTGGGGGCTACCATCGAGCCGGCTCAGTGGCAGCCGGCGACTTTGCACTGGGGACAACTGGTTGAGCAGGAGCCTCAAAACATGGATGCGAGGCTGATGCTGTGTGAGCTGCAGTTTTTGGCCGGTCTGAATGCTGAGGCTGTAGAAACAATGCGTCCTGTGGCTGAGGCGCGGCCCGAACTGCGAGTCTCACTGGCCCGGCTGATGCTGGAAGCCGGAATGGCGGGTGACGGCCAAAAAATGCTGACGCACCTGATTCAGCAGTGTGACGAGAAGCTGGCAAATACTCCGGGGGACAGCCTCGTTCTGATTGAGCGTGCTGAATCGATGCTGTTGTTGTAACAGCCACGTGATGCGCGTCTTTCACTGGCGGAAAAGGTTACAGGTTTCCCCAGAAATTTCAGCAGTGTGGAGGATCAGGTGCTGCAACTTTATGCTCGCGCCTGCCTCGAAGAATTCGACTCCATCACTGGCTATTCTTCGGCGGCCCTGGTCAAAGTGCAGAAGGCCGAAGATATTGATTTTGGAAATGCGGACGGGGCCGAGATGCTGCAGTTGCTGCAGGAGGCGTCGCGAAGTGAAAAAAGTCTGCTGTCGGCCGTCGAAAGACTCAGTCGGCTAAGTCTCTCACCGCACCTAGCGGCGCCGCAAGCTGAGGAGGCAACTAAACGACTGCGACTCAATGGCCAAACCGGGGTTATGGCGCTGAACATGCTGGGCATGCACGCCCTGTTGACGAAACATTACGATCGTGCGATTGTCTGGCTTGAACAGGCCAATTCCATTTCCCGCAGCCGTGATCCGATGGTTCTGAACAATCTGGCCCTGGCACTCGTGCGTGGGCGAACAGCTGAGAAGGCGCGGGCACTGGAACTGTCTGAGCAGGCTCTGGCACTGATACCCGACAACCCCGATGCCCTCCGGACTCACGGTGAGATCAACGTCAGTCTGGCACGCTGGGACGATGCGTTGAGGGATCTGGTTCGATCCGTGCAGACGCAGCGGAACAACCCGGAGATTCATCAGTTACTTGAGACAACCTACAGGGCGTTGAAAGACGACAAAATGGCCGACGTGCACAAGCGCCTGGCGGAGGAACGGACAACGGAATTCAAGGAGGGTTCGGGCTGAAGTCGGGTGACAGGCTTGCTTCAGGCTGAGAAACGCGGGAAGATGCGATCATGATGCTCGCATCACCTCCTGCCCCGGCGTTTCCCCGCCTCCAACCTGTTCTTCCGGAGCGTCCCATGTGGCGACTCATATTTCTTGTCGCGTCTGCACTTCTGTCGTCTTTCCGGTGGCCGAATGATGCTCAGGCGCATGGTCACACTAATCCGACCTGGCGCGCCGGGGCTGCTGCCGTCGTGATTACTCCGCCACAGCCCATGTGGATGTCCGGCTATGCTTCCCGCGATCGCCCCGCGCAGGGAAAGATCCATGATTTGTTTGTCAAGGCGATGGCAGTTCGTGACCCTCTGGGGAGCACAGTGGTGCTGCTGACATGCGACCTCGTCGGAATTGACCGGGCAACATCACAGCAGATCTGCAGCAGGATTCAGCAGCGACATCAGTTATCGCGTGACCAGGTTTCGATTGCCACTTCGCACACGCATTCGGGCCCCGTAGTCGGCACTAATCTGCTCAGTATGTATTCCCTTGAACCCGCTCAGCAGCAGCTTGTGCAGCAGTACACCGGTCCGCTTTCTGACTGGTGTGTGCAGGCTGCTGATCAGGCGATTGCAGCCCTGCAACCGGTGCAACTGCACGTTTCTGAGGGCGTGGCGAAGTTTGCGGTGAATCGCCGCAACAATCGCGAGCCGGACGTCCCGATGCTGAGAGCGGAGGGGAAACTGATGGGACCTGTGGATCATCGTGTTCCGGTGCTTTCCGCAAAGGCCGCTGATGGTCGCCTGATTTGTGTACTGTTTGGGTATGCCTGCCATGCAACGGTGCTCAGTGGCATGGACTGGTGCGGTGACTGGCCTGGATTTGCCCAGCTGGAACTGGAGAAGGCTCATCCGGGTACCATCGCACTGTTCTGGGCTGGCTGTGGTGCGGACCAGAATCCGCTGCCGCGGCGAACTGTCGAGCTGGCGTTGGAGTATGGGCGGCAGGCTGCCGCTGCAGTGGATCAGGCACTGGCCGGGGAGCAGACTTTGGTGCAGGGCAGTCTGTCAGCGGCATATCGAGAAATTGATTTGGCACTGGATGTTTTGCCGACTCGAGAGCAGGTAGCCGGTGACCTGAAGTCCGACAATGTTTATATTGCTCGACGGGCGCGTTGTTTGATGCGTCAGTATGAAGAACGCGGCAGCCTGGCTCAGACTTATCCCTATCCAATTCAGGTGTGGTCCTTTGGCAACGCGGCGACACTGACATTTTTGGGTGGTGAGGTTGTGGTTGATTACAGCCTGCGTATTCAGCAGGAACTGTCTCGTAATCGATCGTGGGTGGCGGGCTACAGCAATGATGTGATGGCATATATCCCTTCGCGGCGAGTGTTGCTGGAGGGTGGTTACGAGGGTGAGTCGGCCATGATTTACTATGGCCTGCCGACAAAATGGTCGACAGAGGTAGAAGAACACATCATCCGTGAGACTCGTGCGCTGCACGAAACGCTGACGAAGAAGGGCGGAGTGCAGTGATGCAGACGAGCTATTCGCGTCGTGACTTCCTGTGCCATCAGGCGCTGGGTTTGGGTGGCGTAGCACTGGCTGCGATGCTGTCCGACGACAAGGCAACGGGGGCGCCCCCGGAAGTCGCCGCCGTTCGCACTTCATTTGACATGCTGCCAAAGGCTCCCGCTGGTGCACCGCGAGCAACAGCGATGATTTCGCTATTTATGCATGGTGGTCCGTCGCATATGGACCTGCTTGATCCGCGACCGGAGCTAACGAAGTACAGCGGAACGGAGTACCAGGGCGAAATTACCTACAGTTTTGTGAATCGCGCAAGTCGCAAACTGATGGGTAGTCCATGGAGATTCCGCCCACATGGACAGTGTGGCACCGAAGTCTCAGAGCTGCTGCCGCATACATCCGGTATTGTTGATGACCTGTGTGTAATTCGTTCAATGCACACAGGTTTCAACGGCCACGAAGTCTCGATACGTTACCTGAATGCAGGGATTCCGGCCGTTACTGGTCGCCCCGCGCTGGGCAGTTGGGTGACGTATGCCCTGGGAACTGAGAATCAGAACCTGCCGGCCTACATGGTACTGACGGACCCTGGCGGTCATCCGGTGGACGGCGTGCTGAACTGGTCCAGCGGCTGGATGCCGGCAATGTTTCAGGGGACGGTGCTTCGTCCTCAGGAGCCGAGGATTCTCAACCTGGCACCTCCGGCCCACCTGTCCGGAGTACCGCAGCGGCAGAATCTGAATCTGCTAAGCAGTCTGAACCGACTGCATCAGCGAAAGTTTCCTGGCGAACCGGATCTTGAGGCCCGCATAGCGGCTTACGAGCTGGCAGCCCGAATGCAGGTGGCAGCATCGGAAGCACTTGATCTGTCCCAGGAAACTCAAGGGACGCAAAGGATGTATGGCCTGGACCAGGACGCGACTCGCGAATACGGAACTCGCTGCCTCCTTGCCCGGCGACTGGTGGAACGTGGTGTCAGATTTGTGCAGTTGTTTCTGGGTGGTCAGCCGTGGGACAACCATCGCAGCATTCGATCAGAGCTGCCGGCAGTCTGTCGTCGCACTGACCAGCCGTCTGCAGCACTGGTCCGCGACCTGAAGCAGCGCGGGCTGCTGGACAGCACGGTTGTGCACTGGGGTGGAGAAATTGGCCGTTTACCGGTAACCGAGAATCATGGCAATCCGCAGGAAAGTGGTCGTGACCACAATGGCCAGGGATTTAGTATGTGGCTGGCTGGGGGCGGTATTCGTGGTGGCATGACATGGGGTGAAACGGATCCTTTGGGACATTCAGCTGTGGTGAACCGTGTGACGGCCAACGATTACCAGGCAACCTTGCTGCATTTGTTTGGCTGTGATCATTCGAAGGTCACTTTCCTGCACAATTCGCGTCTGCAGACTCTGACCGACCACCGCGAGTGTCGTGTAGTGAGTGAGATTATTTCCTGAGGTTCATTCATGACGATTTCGGGCCTTCCGCTCAGTTACTGCACCAACGTTCACCCAGGCCGTACAGTCAGCGAAGTCAATGCGGGTCTGTCGCAGTATGCGGCTGAAGCGCGGGCATCTGCCGGCTTCCCGGTGGCTGCCGGGTTATGGCTGGCCAGCAGTGTGGCCGAAGAGATCTCTGAAAGTGAGGCGTCACTTGAGTCGCTGGCTCAAACACTTTGGCAGCATGATCTGACCTGCTTTACTTTGAATACTTTCCCGTACGGCGATTTTCACGGGGAGCGAGTAAAGGAGCATGTCTATCTGCCGGACTGGGCCAGTCATTCGCGACTGAGATATACTCAGTTGTGCGCAGACATACTTGCTCAGTTGCTGCCGCCAGGCGCTGAGGGCAGCCTGTCAACAGTGCCGCTTGGCGGTCTGATGAACCCGCAGTCGGCCACCTTTCGAGCTCAGTGCTACGCTCAACTGATCCAGTTGGCTCGTGGGCTGAATTCTTTGTATGAGTCGACAGGTCGACGGATTCGGTTGGGTCTGGAGCCTGAACCATTTTGCGAGTTGTCGGGGACTCGCAGTCACAGCCTGCCAGTCATGCGGGGTTTGTACGAGCAGGCTGATGTGCTGGGCTGTGAGCCACTGGTGCGGGAATACATCGGGCTGTGCTTTGATGTATGCCATCAGGCGGTTGAGTTTGAGGATGTGGCACAATCAATCCGGGACTTTGACGCGGCCGGCATACGCATCAACAAGGTGCACATTACGAACGCCGTGACGCTGCCGCATCCGGCAAGCAACCATGCCGGTCGCGAATTGTTGTGTTCCTTTGCAGAGCCTCGTTATCTGCATCAGACATTTGCACGCTTCGCGGATGGAACCGTGCAGAGCCGTCTGGACCTGCAGCGAGAGGACCTGCTGAGGAATCCACCGGACCAGTTTCTTGAGGCGGATGAGTGGCGAGTGCATTTTCATGTGCCCATTTTTTCCGAGTCGCTGGGCCCCCTGAAGACGACTCGCGCAGATCTGTCTGCAGCCCTGCGGCAGGTGGCTCGACTGAACTACGCACCGCATCTGGAAGTTGAAACCTACACGTGGCCGGTGATGCCGGGGGATGGCAGGGCTGCTTCGGAATCGCTGGGACAGCGTATCTGTCGCGAGCTGCAGTCAGCGGAAGAATTGCTGGCGGAGGCCGAATAGGCAGTTTTTCTGACTGTCAGGCTGGTGCCAGAACCTGCAGTTCGGTGCCGATGACCAGTTCCTTGACGCGAGTTCGGTAGTCGTGCATGTGTGGAGCCAGAAGGTGTGTCTTAAGAGTATCAAGGTTCTCCCATTTTTCCACGATGACAACCACATCCTCACGGAACGGGACAGGATTCGGCAGTCCGGTGTGGATGTCTATGGCCGGACCATATTCGAGGCAGCCGGTTTCAGCGTGCACAAGCGGCATCAGCTGATGGAAGTGTTCGAGGAATTCTGCACGGCGACCCGGATGAACTGTTACGGTAGCAATTACGTGAATCATGAGAGAGCTCCGAGAGATATGTATCAGGCCGTCAGACGCTGCTGCGGGTCTGTTTCAGCATCTTTGCCAGCAGCCTGAATCCGCCCCTGCACCAATTGAACAGTGCGATGGGCCTGCGAGGCGATGGCGTTATCGTGAGTAACCATAACGATGGTGAGTTTCTGATCATGATTGAGGCGATTAAGCAGTTCCATGATTCCGGCACCGGTTTCGGCGTCGAGATTGCCTGTGGGCTCATCAGCGAGCAGGATTTCAGGGCGCCCCACCAGGGCTCGTGCGATCGCGCCTCGCTGCATCTCGCCACCTGAAAGTTCCGAGGGGCGATGTTTCAGGCGATGCTCCAGTCCGACCTGCTGCAGGATGCCGAGGGCTGCATCGCGAATTTCACGGCGACGTTTGATGAATCCGAAGATGGAGTGGCGAATCATGAGCGGCGTCATGACATTTTCGAGCAGCGACAGTTCCGGCAGCAGGTGATAGAACTGGAAGATAAAACCAAACACGTGATTTCTTAACTGGTCGCGGGCTGCCTGATTGAGATTATCAATGCGCGAACCTCCCAGCAGGACTTCACCGACGTCCGGAGAATCCAGCAACCCCATAATATGCAGCAATGTGCTTTTGCCGGATCCGCTTTGCCCGATGACGGACACAAATTCTCCGCGCGCAACCGCGAGGCGGACACCGCGCAGCACCGGCACCTGGTGCTGTCCCTTGAGGTAGGATCTCGAGACGGCTTCAGCAGTGATTAAAGGCTGCGTCATTTTCAGAATCTCAGCCATAACAGAGTTCCGGAAAGGTCAGGTATCAGGATGTCTGGCATCAGCGTTGACTAATCGGTGCTTATTCGAATCGCAGTGCCCTAACGGGATGCAGTGCGGCCGCTCGCCGAGCTGGCAGAATGCTGGCCAGCACGGCAATTGCGATTGCCCCGGCAGCCACCCAGACCACCATCCAGGGATTGACATGAGTTGGGATCTCAAGGAAGAAATAAATCTTTTCGTCAAACACTTTGCGTCCAGTAATCCAGCTCAGCACATCCTCAATCTCATTGATATACCTGACAAACAGCAGGCCGATGAAGACACCGGCTGCACTACCAGTAATTCCCAGTCCCAGTCCGTACGAAAGGAAGATGGACATGACTCCACTGGAGCTGGCCCCCAAAGACTTCAAAATTCCGATGTCCCGCGTTTTTTCCACAACAATCATGTAGAAGATCGCAAGAATGCCGAAGCCGGCGACTGCAATGATCAGAAACAGCAGCACATTCAGAATCGCGGTTTCCACTTCCACGGCAGAGAGCAGCATGCCCTGCTTCTCTTCCCATGTTCTGATGTTGACCATGCCGGGTGGAAATGCCTGTTCAAGTGCAGCCAGTACCTGCGGCGACGTAGAGTAATCTTTTAGTCGGATATGAATGGAGGAAATGGCATTGTTCAGATGCATACCGCGGTACTTCTGCAAAGCCGCAAGATTCATCAGCACTATGCTGGAATCATACTCGTTCATGCCACTGCGAAAGGTGTCTACGACTGTCGCCTGAAACTTGGTGACATCCGGTGGTGTTCCGGCTGTGATGGTGCTAAGGATGACATTATCTCCGGGCTGCACCATCATAATTTTCTGCTGTCTGCCCGACTCTGGATTACGAGCCATGAAGCTGACCAGTCCTTCACCGAGGTAAATGCGTGCCTCAAGCGGGCCGTCGGCAGCTTTTGCTGCGGGTTCATCATTAGTGAAGAGTATTTCCGGAGATGCTTCCTGCGGGGCCGCATCGATGCCGGCAGGAGCAGGCGTTTCGGCGACGGACGAGGTATTTTTTGCTGTCGCTGGTGCCGGCTCATTGTCAAAGACGGGCGAGTCTATTTCGGGAACTGGCTGATTTGCCGCCGGCGGCTCAGGCTGACGATCTTCCAGGAACATTCGATTGCGTTCCTGGACCATCCGAAAGTGCTTGTCCCCCTCAGCGGTCAGTTCCCAGCCAAGTGGACTCTTGCGACTGCGGAGTGCCGGTCTGACTTCAATGCCGTCCTCAAGTACTGGATTGTAGCTGTCAAGATAGTCCTGCAATGGCCCAACCTGAGCCTTGCCGGCCGGGTCAATACCCTGGATCTGAATGGGAGCTGTGTAAGTCTCACCGCTCCACGGATCAGTGAAAGTCATCATGCCGGGAATTTCGATCGTCGGCGTCATGGCTGCTATGTACTGCCCGGCGGCCTTGCGAACTCGGTCCATCTGCATTTCGGCATCTTCAATACCCGCAGTACCGCGGGATTCAATGACGATATCAGCGAGGAAATTGTGGAGTCGGTCGCGCATTTCTGTGGTGAAGCCAGCCATGACGCTGTTGACCACGATCATGGTCGCCACACCCAGCATGACGCTGATGATGCAGGCCAGTGCAATATATCGAGTTCGCAGGTAGCGCAGACACAGCAACAGCTTATACATTCCAGTGCTCCCTCACCTGATCCAGACGACATCCATCCCGTTCGTCGTGTGCGATTTCAGTCTTCCGATTTTCCTGCAACTGGCTGCTCATGCCGAGTCAGCGGAAAGTAAATCACATCCTTGATCGAATGACTGTTTGTGAGCAGCATCACCAGACGGTCAATTCCGATTCCAAGTCCGCCGGCGGGAGGCATACCCACTTTCAGAGCCCGCACGAAGTCATGGTCCATTTTTGCCATCGAGTCTTCTTCAGACTGTCCGGCAAGCTGAGTCCTGAACAACTGCTCCTGCAGCCCCGGATCATTCAGTTCCGTGTATGCATTGGCAAGCTCCATGCCACGGATGTAAAGCTCAAATCGTTCGGCGATTTCCGGATTCGTCTGACTGCGTTTGGTCAGCGGACAAATTGAGGCAGGGTAGTCCATCACAAACACCGGCCCACTCAGATGATCCTCAACCGTCCGCTCAAAGACTTCATTGATGACAACATCCGGATGCACGCCAGCAGTTTCAATGCCGAGGCTGCCGGCTTTGGCGGTGACGGCCGCTGCATCGGACATGTCACAGCCAGCGTGTTCACGGAACAAATCGGCGTACCGTCTTCGTGGCCACGGTGGCGTCAAATCAATCTGATCGCCGTCAGTACCCCATGGAATGACTGTAGACCCGCAGACAGTCCGACAGGCATCTGTCACGATCTGCTCGGTCAGATCCATCATGCTGCGATAATCACCATAAGCCTGGTAAATTTCAATCATTGTGAATTCAGGATTATGCGTCGTATCGACACCCTCGTTGCGAAATACTCTGCCAATTTCGTAGACTCGCTCAATCCCGCCCACCAGCAGTCGCTTCAGATGCAGCTCAAGAGCAATTCGCAGATACAGCGGCATGTCCAGAGCATTATGGTGAGTGATGAACGGGCGAGCGGCAGCGCCTCCCGCAATCGAATGCAAAACCGGTGTCTCAACTTCGTTGAAGGCGTTGGCTCGCAGCGTCTGTCGCACAGAATCAATGATGCGAGACCGCTGCAGCATTCGCTGCAAAACTCCCGGAGTGTAGATCAGGTCCAGATAACGCTGCCGAACCAGAATTTCCTCGTCCTTCAGGCCGTGGAATTTTTCTGGTGGCTGGGACAGTGACTTGCACAGCACCGTCAGCTCGCGCACAAAAATTGAAATCTCACCCGTATTCGTTCGCCGCAGCGGCCCATCCACACCGATCAGGTCGCCATCGTCCAGAGCACTGACCAGTTCCCACTGAACCTCAGTCAGATCGCCCTTCGAACACAGCAACTGGATCGAGCCGGTCTGGTCCTGCAGATCGATGAACCTGAGCTTGCCGGCCTTGCGCCGGCCCATGATGCGACCAGCAACTCGAACCAAGGCACCATCGGTACCATGCTCTTCCGGACACTGCAGGCGCACCGCAGCAATCGCACTATGGCCGTCAAATCGCTGGCCCCACGGGTCAAAACCCAGAGATCGAATTTTCTCCAGCTTTTCCAGACGCGCCAGTTCGAGGCGGTCGGGTTTCGGTCCTGAATTCATGAGCCACACTGCCGATGTCAGCCTGCAGACAGAGAAATGCTGGTGCGACTGCCGGAATCTGAGAGAATTGAGAGATGACCGGCGGAAACTGCCGCCGCATTCATTGAAATCGGCGAAGTTTGCTGAAATCGGGCAAAGAGGTCAACCCCGGGTGGCTTGCCGGGGCGACAGGCATCGCTGATTACCGAAAATTCGTTCTCAGGTGCCTATTTTAGTGCCGGCAAAACGGCCCGAATTGCCACAAAGACCCAGGTCTACAGGCAAACACTCACCGCATACTCGATCCCGCGTTTTAGCTTCAGGCCCTTGTGTACCTTCGTGCCGCTGGCTTTCCCGGGGGTTCGAACGGGGACCAGCAGTGCACCTGTACGGCCAATCAGGTTCCGCAGCAACTAATGGCCCAGCAGCAGCACCAGAGACCTGACCAGACTCCCCAGCATCACATACAGTGTGTTTTGCAGTCCCAGCCACATTCCCAGCCCCGGCGATCAGCTTGGCATCACCAGCACCGACACCGCCCGCCATCCAAATACCACCCAGAATCACCAGTGCCGTAATGGACGCCAGCACGGGCGAGACCAGACTGCGCGTCCCGGCCTGGACCGCCACCAGCACCTGAAACAGGAGACCGGCAGCAAAAAACAGCCCGGTCAGCTTGTTTGGAATTCGGCGTTCCCGAACATCCATTCAGGCAGACTTAGCGGTGAATCCCAGCACACATAGAATAGTGACCAGATACATCGGATCCATTGTCGGCCTCGGTCGAGTACTTCCACAGGTGCACGTGCGCTGCTGAACTGAACGCAGCAAATCGCGTCCGAGCATTCGGGAAAACCTACTACCACAACCGCTGGAATTCCGGAACTGTCCGTGCCTGCGTCTCAAAATGCCTCCGAACGCACGAAAGTTGGGACAATGCCAAGTCACCCCTGATTCGCTTGGCCGCCATCAAGGCGAATGCTCAAACACAAATCGAATCCCATAATCAGAAAGTTGGTTATCAATAACTGTGAGCGATGGCAATGCGTCGTCGGGTACCACTTACTTAAGATATACACGTACACAAAACTGACGCCGCTCCGCATCACTTCGAAGCTGATAAATCTCTCCATCCACAATAATGTCCAGATATTTATTTACTTTTTCTAGCAGCGCACTTACGTGTTCATTCTTCTTCTCCTACGGCCAATCGTCCAGGACAGCGAGTATCATCTCGCCCGACTTCTCATCAATTCCAATAGCGTCAATTGTGTCAGACGAATCGAGTGACATCGAATAAGTCTCAGTGGCTTTCTTTTTACTTCCACTTTGGTGCTCGGCGGAATATGTGTCCCGCCAGTAAACTTCCCCTGAAGTCGGGCATTGCCGGAAAATGTCCGTAGACCGTGCCGAGATGTTGCATTTCGGCAACATCTCGATTTCTCAGCGGCTGATGACTTCATCCAGATTCAGCAGTACATTGGCTGTCAGCGTCCATGCCGCAAGCCGGTCGGGGGCCACAGCAGCGTCAGCCGGTGCAGCACCAACCTGCAGCAGCTTCGTCGCCGCGTCAGGTGCAGCAGCAAATGTCTGCAGATCCTGCTGCAGGCCAGCCTGCAGCAGCTGCATTTCCGCAGCCTCGGGCCGGCGGGCCGTGACCAGCCGAAACCCCCATTCCAGTCGTTGCTGATCCGTGTCACCACCTTCCTTCAGCATCCTTTCGGCCAGTTTCCGAGCGGACTCCACTGCGGTCGTTTCGTTAAGCAGTGACAGAGCCTGAAGCGGCGTATTGGTGCGTGACCGCTTGACTGTACACACTTCTCGGCTGGGGGCATCAAACAGAGTCATGGAAGGTGGTGCTGCCGTGCGTTTCCAGATCGTGTAAAGGCTGCGGCGATACAACCCTGCTCCCTGATCGGCCCGATATCCTCGCAGGTCTCCGTAGCGACTGGTTTCATCCCATACACCGTCAGGCATATAGGGTCTGACAGACGGTCCTCCCTGCTGTTCCACCAGCAGACCGCTGACAAACAGCATCTGGTCACGCAAGGTTTCGGCAGACAATCGGAACCGCGGGCCTCGAGCAGCGAGGCGATTTTCGGGGTCGACGTAATTCTCAACCTTCGCACTTTGACGGTAGGCAGCACTCATCACAATCAGTTTGTCGATCGCCTTAATGTCCCAATGATGCGTATCTGTTCCGGCAACCTGCCGAATCTGTGTTGGCTGCATAAATTCGGCAGCCAACCAGTCCAGCAACTCCGGGTGGACCGGCCATTCAGCCTGGGATCCCAGATTCTCGGTGGTTCGCACGATACCAACCCCAAAGAATCGCTCCCACGCTCTGTTCACCCAGACTCGCGCCGTCAGCGGGTGATTTTCAGACACCAGCCAGCGAGCAAATCCAAGTCGATTTTGAGGCTGATCAGCGGGGAATGGCGGGAGCGCAGCCGGAACGCCTCGCGGCACAACTTCACCCGGTCGATCGTACTGGCCACGCACCAGCACTCGGGCTTCGCGCGGCTGTTGGCGTTCCTTCATGACCATCACAACTGGCTGGGCAGACTGCTGCTGTTTAATGGCCTGCTCAGCCACTTTGACGGTCTGTTCAGCTTCGCGCACAGCCGAGTCACCGACGCTGGCAAAATACTGCACCAGTTCCTGCTGCTGCGTTTCTGATCGCTGTTCCTTTGTCATCAGCACAATACTGCGTATGGCTTCCGGAAAGGCGGCACCTGCGGGTGTCAATGTTTCCGGCGGCAGACCTGACACTGACAATCGCAGTCGTCCGATGTTGTGACCGTTGATGGCATCATGCCGCAGTGTAATCCTGATTACAGAATTGGGGGGAACGGGCACCGGAGCAGCAGCCGCGAACACCGCCCGACAGATTTCCCGCCGTGTCGGACCATCGACGGCCCAGCCGCGACGGCTGCGTTTGCGACGATCTTTTTCCTCAAGTATCTGCGCGACAGTGTATCCCTGCTGTTCGTAATCCGCCGCGGCCCGCACGATCTGCAGCGGGATGGGTTCGGCAAGTCCCGGTGCAGTCAGTTCCGCCAGCACACCCGTGAGCACAAAATTGCCGTTGCTGTAACGGCCGAGACTGCGATTTGGCAAGCGTTCGTCCGGAAAACATTCCAGCAGCAGTCCGCTGAGACGTTCACCGGGAGCGGAAGCTTCCAGCACATACTCATCAAAGTCCGGGTTTTTTCCGGCTGCCAGCCATGAACCATCGGGCTGGCGAGTGAATTCTGCGCCGCCTGTACTGACAACAGACCGCAGGTCGAGCTGCCTCCAGGCAGGCTCTTCCGACAGCAGCCGCTGCCGCGTCTCAATTTCCCACGCCGCCATCCGCTCGCCGGCCGTCTGTCTGGCTTTTTCAACCTGCTGTTTCGCCTGCTCTGCGGCCAGCTGCAGCCGTTGCAGTTCTGCCGCCATTGCTCGAGTACTAACCTGCAGGACGGGCTGACTGTTGCCCTGTCCGGGAGAACCACCTTCGCTGTCGAGCACACCCGATTCTTCGATGGAATTGAAATAGCCAAACAACTGATAAAACTCTTTCTGACTGACTGGATCATACTTGTGATCGTGGCAGCGACAGCAGTTCAGACTGAGCCCCAGCCACGTCAGTCCGACAGTCTCCACGCGATCGATGACTGTTTCAGCAAACCATTCTTCAGCAATTCGGCCGCCTTCTCCGTTCAGCCTCGTGTTCCTGTTAAATCCGGTGGCGACGATTTGTTCCTGTGAGGGTTTGTCGAGCAGATCGCCCGCCAGCTGCTCAATGGTAAACTGATCGAACGGCTGATTGCGATTAAAGGCGTCGATGACCCAGTCGCGCCAGACCCACATCTGACGAGATGAATCGACCTGAAAACCATTGCTGTCAGCGTACCTTGCAAAGTCCAGCCACTGCTGTGCCATCCGCTCACCATAACGCGGTGACTGCAGCAGCCGATCGACGACGGTTTCCCAGGCCTGAGGTGACTGATCTGCAAGAAACGCATCGACTTCCTGCGGTGTGGGAGGCAGACCTGTCAGATCAAGAGTTACTCGCCGCAGCAGCGTGGTCCTGTCAGCTTCGGGAGCAGGCTGCAGCCCGGCAACGCGCTGTCGCTGCCTGAGAAACGCATCGACCGGTGCGCAGGGGGGCTGCTCCTCTGGTACGGTCGGTCTCTCAACGGGTACGAAGGCCCAGTGTGGCTGGTACTGTGCACCGCCGCTGATCCATTGCTGCAGCAGTTGTTTCTGAGCCGCGTCCAGCGTTCTGCCGGATTGCGGCGGAGGCATCTGCAGGTCGGGATCGGTCGAATAGATGCGTTCGACCAGCAGGCTCTCTGCCGGTTTTCCCGGAACTATCGCGGGCCCCGATTCGCCGCCCTGGTAAGCAGCTTCTGACAGATCCATTCGCAGGCCACCCTGCCGTTTGGCAGCATCCGGACCATGACACTGAAAACAGTTGTCAGACAGCAGCGGACGAATGTCGCGGTTAAAGACGGGCTGCTGCGCTGGCAGCTCAGCTACAGCAGACAGCCACAGCAATCCACACAGCAGTTTCCGGCCTTTCATCCAGTTCATAGCAGCAGTGATCCAGTTCCTGTTGTGTCTTCAGGCAAGAATTCCGGTAACGACATTTCCGAACACATCTGTCAGCCGTTCGTCTCGCCCCTGATGAAACCATGTCAGTCGAGTGTGATCAAAACCCAGCAGGTGCAGAATCGTCGCGTGCAGATCGTGCAGGTGCACTCGGTCCGTGACGGCTTCAAATCCGAATTCGTCAGTTTCGCCCCAGGACATCCCGCCACGAACGCCGCCACCTGCCAGCCACATGGAAAATCCATAGGGGTTGTGATTGCGCCCCGGTGCATTCTGCCCTTCGCTGAAGGGCATGCGGCCGAATTCACCGCCCCAGACAATCAGAGTTTCATCGAGCATCCCGCGCTGTTCAAGGTCTGTCAGCAGAGCGGCAATCGGCTGATCGACTTCTGCACCATGTCGACCGTGGTTCTTTTCGATGCTTTCGTGAGCGTCCCAGGTTTCTTCGAGATGACCACCGCCCGAATACAGCTGCACAAACCGAACTCCACGTTCCACCAGGCGGCGTGCCACCAGACAGTTGCGTCCGAATTCGTCAGTGGGCTGGCTGCCGACACCGTACTGTTCCAGCGTCGCCTGCGATTCCTGAGACAAATCTACGGCCTCAGGTGCCGCTGACTGCATGCGATAGGCCAGTTCATAGGACGTGATGCGAGCAGCCAGTTCGGATCCGCCGGGCCGTGCTGCCATGTGTCGCTCATTCAGCTTCTGCAGCATGCTGAGCTGACCACGCTGCACTTCGTCGGTGACATGTCGCGGCCCCTGCAGGTCGAGGATTGGGTTGCCGGCCGGCCGAAACAATGTGCCCTGAAATGCGGCCGACATGAAGCCACTGGACCAGTTGGGCTGACCACTGATTGGCCCGCCGCGTCGGTCGAGAATCACAACGTAGCCGGGCAGGCTTTGATTTTCCGAGCCCATTCCGTAGACGCACCACGATCCCAGGCTGGGGCGACCAATAAATGTTTTGCCCGTATTCATGGCGACCAGTGCAGAGCCATGAGCGTGGCTGTCCGTATGGCACGAACGAATCACGGCCAGTTTGTCGGCATGCCGGCGAACGTTCGGAAAGTAGTCGGAAATCATCAGGCCGCTGGCGCCGCCCGGTCGAAAGCGGCGAAATGCGGGCGTCAGAAAACCGACTCGTCGGCCCCCGGAATTGATGTAGCTGCGACCCGGCGGCAACGGCTGTCCGGCGTATTTCTCGAGGGCCGGCTTGTAGTCGAAGGTATCTACCTGGCTGGGAGCACCATTCATCATCAGGAAGATGCAGGCTTTGGCTTTTGCGGCGAAATGCGATGGTCGGGACGCGATTGGCCCGGCGGTGACCGGATTTTGCGTGTCCGCCATCACCCTGCTGAAAAAGCCGTCCTGCTGCAGCTGGGCTGCCAGCGCCACCCCTGCAAAACCTCCGCCCATTTGCCAGACCAGCTCACGACGCGTCTGATGACAGGGGAAGAATGACATGCGGAACCTTCGGGATCGCAGGATGCGGCACACTGTCGGCGGGCTGCAGCGGAGCTGCCACAACCGTGTTCTGCCAGCATATTCGTCGGAAGACCATGGATCACGCAAGCCTCAGCAGCTGATCGCAGCAGCTTCGCGGGCAAATTGCCGCGGGCAGGCTGCACTTTGGGACGCCCCCCTGATATGCTTTAAACCGTTCCTTCCTGCCTGAATTTCCCCGCCAGCACCCCGGAGTCTTCTGATGAGAGCAGCCATCACCATCCTGTTCGCCTGCTGTTTTGTCTGTTGCGAAAAACAGTGCAGCGGACAATTGCTGGCGGGAACCGGACGTGCGGAAATCTCGGAAAAATCCGTGCCCCAAAATGATCCTCTGTACGTAAAAGCACTTGTCCTGAAGCAGGGCGATCAGACGGCAGTGCTGATCACTTTGGATGCAGTTTCGATTGGCGGCATTGGACATGTTCCTGATACGTGGCTGCCCGCGGTTCGGCAGACTCTGCAGCAGACTCTGGGCATCCCGCCGCAAAGTATTTTTGCGAATGCCAGCCACTGTCATGGTGTGGTGTGCCGCGACGTACTGGAACGCACGGTGGAGGCGGTCACAGCGGCGTGCAAAGGTCTGCAGCCTGTACAGGCGGGGGCGGGAGTGGGCCAGGAGGTGCGGATCATGGAGAATCGTCGTCTGCAGCTGGCAGACGGCAGTGAGGCAGATGTGCGGCGAGCCTACTCGATGCCATGGGACGATGAGGTGACGGGGATTGGACCGGTGGATCCGGAAATCGGTCTTTTGCAGCTGAATCGTCTTGACGGTACTCCGCTGGCGGTCGTGTATAATTTTGCCTGCCATCCGATTCATGGAGTTCCTGCGGGGGTCAGCACTGCGGATTTTCCGGGCTATGCATCTGCCGTCATCGAAGAAACTCTGGGGCATGGCGTACTCGCATTTTTTGTGCAGGGCTGTGCCGGGGACATCAACCCGGCCACGTACAAGGATGTTTCAGCGCCGCACGACTGCGAGCCATTTGGAAACATGCTGGGGCTGAATGTGCTGCGCGGGCTGCGGACGATTACGCAGTTTTCGGCTGATGCGATGCTGCGTTCACGCAATCAGACGCTGCAGGTGCCGCGTGCAGCGGATTACGCAGATCGGATTCGGGCAATTGAAACTGAGCAGCTGCGGATGCTGACTCAACTGAAAGGGACCAACATCAACTTTCGCACATTTGTGCCGTTGTACATTCAGCACAGCCTGAATCCGGACTACCCCGGCTATTACTCACACCGCTACATGCTGGATGAGCGACTGGGTCGAACGGACATGCGTCAGCTGGACACAGAGAATCGGGCCAGCCTGAAAGCGTATGTCGAGAACATCCGGACGATGGAAAAGCTGACGAAGCTGCAGACGAATCTGAACCTGCTGAAGATGCATCAGAAGCGTACCGAGGAGGCCGGCGGAGCTCCCTTGCTGGCAGAAGTGGGGGGGCTGCGAGTGGGAGATTTCGTACTGACGACATTTCCGGGTGAGGTCACTGTACAGATTGGGCTGAACATCAAGCAGGCGTCACCGCATCGGCTGACGTTTGTGGCGGGCTACACGAACGGGTACATCTGGTACACGCCGACGTCTCAGCAGCGCAGCAACACCGGATATGCTCAGGAGGACTGTGATTCGATTGTAGCGCCGCAGTGGCAGCAGCTGTTTGAGAGCACGGTCGCAGAGATGCTGCAGGGGCTGTAGGTTGCGACGCCGACGGGAATGCCGCAGCAGCACAGGGGGCGGGGTTGTGTTCGCACTGCGGTCCGATAAGATACTTGTTTCGCGAACAATCTGCGAATTTTCCGCCTGCCGGCCCGTGGAAATACTCCATTTCTTCGTTTCCGGCCACCATCCTTCAAGCGCGGTTCCGATGTCAATTTTACCGTCGTCGTCTCAGGCCAGTTTCTCGCCACAGTCAGCACCCATGGGACAACTGGCCATTCTGTCGGGTTCGGGCAACCCCGTTTTTGCTCGTCGGATTGCCCAGTGCCTGGGTGTCGAACTGACTCCCGGAGAAGCTCAGGTCTTCAGCGAGGGCAACGTTTTTGTGCGTGTGCTGGAGAACGTGCGGGGGCGAGACTGCTTTGTCATTCAGGGTGTGCATCGTCCGGTCAACGACAATTTTGTTGAGTTGCTGTTCTGGATTGACGCGTTGAAGCGTGCCAGTGCGGCTCAGGTGACAGCCGTCATTCCGTATTTCAGCTATGCCAAGGGTGACAAGAAGGACGAGCCCCGAGTGTCAATTCGCGCACGGGTTTGTGCGGATGCGATTGAGAAGGCGGGGGCAGATCGAGTCCTGACGATGGATCTGCACAGCCCGCAGATTCAGGGGTTCTTCAGTGTTCCTGTCGATCACCTGTATGCTCGTAAGGTCATCTGCGACCACGTACGTTCGCTGCAGATTCCGGATCTTGTCGTGTGCAGTCCGGACGTAGGTTTTGCCAAGTCGGCCTCTGCCTATGCCAACCTGCTTGGTGTGCCGGTGGTCATCGGCAACAAACAGCGGAAGGATCACTCCGAGACGGCTCAGGTGCTGGAGGTCATCGGCGATGTATCGGGGCGGAATGTCCTGATGGTGGACGACTTCACGATCACCGGTGGATCACTGGTGAGTATGGCAGAAGTCCTGAAGTCTAGAGGTGCGCAGGATGTGTATGCTGCGGTCTCTCATGGTGTGCTGTCTAAAGGTGCAGTACCCAAAATTGAGAACAGTGAAATCGTGCGAATGTTCATGACGGACACAATTGAACCCGCTTTGGAAATTCTTGGCAGTCGGATCGAGGTGATTTCGGTTGCTCCGCTGTTTGCTCAGGCGATTGATTCGATACATCGCCGCACCAGTGTCAGCATGCTGTTTCCGGACGTGCGTTCTCTGTAGGACTGAGTCATGACTCGTCTGTCTCCCATGATGGAGCGGTATCAGGCAGTGAAGGCCGAGCATCCGGGAGCGATGCTGCTGTTTCGCATGGGCGATTTTTACGAGCTGTTCCACGAAGACGCTCAAAATGCCGCTCGTGTACTTGGCCTGACTCTGACGACTCGCGATCGCCACTCGGAAAACCCCATACCGATGGCCGGTTTTCCGTGGCAGCAGCTTGATGCGTATCTGCAGAAGCTGGTGCAGGCGGGAATTCGAGCGGCGATTTGTGATCAGGTGGAGGATCCGAAGAAGGCGAAGGGGCTGGTGCGTCGCGAAGTGACTCGAGTGGTCACTCCGGGAACTCTGACCGACGACCAGATGCTGGATCCGCGTCAGAGCAATTTTCTGGCCAGTGTAGCACCCTCTAAAACTGGGATTGGACTTGCGTGGCTTGAGCTTTCGACCGGGCGATTCCAGCTGACGGATCTTGAGCCGTCGCAACTGGCCGATGAACTGGCGAGGATTCGTCCGGCGGAGTGTTTGTTGCCGGAGAGTGCAGCGACGGAGGACGGTCTGCTGTCTCCGCGTCGCATGGAAGGTCAAAGTTTTGTCATCACGACTCGACCTGACTGGTGTTTTTCGCGTGAGGAGGCTCGGCGACTGCTGAACGAGCATTTCGGCACAGCGACACTCGAAGGATTTGATGTCGAAGAAACTGCCGCGGTTACAGCGGCAGGGGCCCTGCTGGATTATGTCCGTGAGACGTCACGGACGGCACTGCCGCACATTGTGCGTCTCGAGTATTTTCGACGCAGTCGCCACATGGTGATCGACGAGTCAACTCGACGCAGTCTTGAGCTGACTCAGACGATTCGCGATGGTCGCCGAGAATACACTCTGCTTGGAGTTCTGGATGACACCTGCACTCCGATGGGTTCCCGCCTGCTGGCAGAGTGGCTGTCCACTCCGCTGCTGGATCTGCAGCATATTGGTCAGCGACAGGATGCAGTGGAGGAGCTGCTGGGCGACCTGGCTCTGCGTGAAGATGTGCGGGGGCAGCTTAAACAGACATCGGACATGCAGCGACTGACATCTCGATTGGCCACGGGGCGCTGCAGTCCGCGGGATCTGGTGTGTCTGGCAAGGACCCTTGAGCAGTTGCCGAAGCTGCGGGCTCGACTGGTCGGGCGACGCTCGACGCGTCTGCAGATGCTGGAGCAGCGTGTCGAGCTGTGTCCGGAAGTGCATGCTGCAATCACCGCGGCGATTGTCGAAAATCCTCCGGCCACAGCAATTGAAGGGGGCGTGATTCGCGAAGGCTTCAATGCGTCGCTGGATGAGTATCGGGACCTGAAGCGTGGTGGTGAGCGATGGATGGCCGCTTATCAGGCGAAGGAGATCGAGCGGACTGGCATCAGCAGTCTTAAGATCGGACGCAACAATGTCTTTGGGTTTTATCTGGAGGTGACTGCGGCCAATCGTGACCGCGTGCCGGCCGACTACATTCGCAAGCAGACGCTGAAAAATCAGGAACGGTTCATTACGCCGGAACTGAAGGAGTATGAGGATAAGGTGCTGCGGGCGGAGGACCGGGCTCTGGCACTGGAACTTGAGCTGTTTTCGGCATTGCGTGAGCAGGTGCTGGCATGGGTGCCGCAGTTGCTGAGAACGGCTGATGCACTGGCGGAGATTGACGTCCTTGCGGGGCTGGCCGAAGTGGCTGGTACGGCTCGGTATTGCCGTCCGCAGCTGCTGGATTCAGCCACGCTGGAGATTCGGGATGGCCGTCATCCAGTGCTGGATCGTCTGTTGCCACCGGGGCAATTTGTGCCCAATGATGTGCTGCTGGGTGTCACAGCGGAGGATGAGAGTCGAGCGTCGGCCGGTAGAGTGCAAATTATCACCGGACCGAACATGGCCGGTAAAAGTACCTATATACGGCAGGCGGCACTGATCACAATTATGGCGCAGATTGGTTCGTTTGTTCCGGCTCGAGTGGCCAAAGTGGGCCTGGCGGATCGGGTCTTTGCGCGAGTGGGGGCCAGTGACGAGCTGGCTCGAGGCCAAAGTACATTCATGGTGGAGATGACCGAGACAGCTCGCATTCTGAACTCCGCCACGTCACGCAGCCTCGTGATACTGGACGAGATCGGGCGGGGCACAAGTACTTACGATGGAATCTCGCTGGCATGGGCCATCACTGAGCACCTGCACGACGAGATCTGCTGTCGCACGATGTTTGCCACTCATTACCACGAGCTGACTGATCTGACGACGACCCTGAGTCAGGCGTCGAACTGGAATGTCGCAGTGCGGGAAAGCAACGATGACGTGGTATTCCTGCATCGAATCGTCTCGGGGGCTGCCGGACGCAGCTATGGGATTCATGTGGCGAAGATTGCGGGTGTTCCGCGGGGTGTGACTGAGCGTGCGACATCAATTCTGAGGACGCTTGAGCACGATCATTTGCAGGCGGACGGCCGTCCCAAAATGCCGCAGCGTGAAACCAGTCCTCAGAAGCGTCAGCAGAAGGCTCTGTTCACACTGCCCGAGGATCCTTTGGTGGATGAACTGCGGAGAATTCAGGTGGATCATCTGACTCCAATGCAGGCCTTGCAGGAGCTCTACCGACTGCGGCAGCAACTGGACAGCCGCTAAAAGCGACCACGCTGAAAGCAGAACATCGGTTGTCGTCGGAATCAGGAGTGAGGGGTGCATTACAGACGGATTGTCTGACGCGAAGCCGCGAAAGGAAAAATGCAGGCAGGAAGGGAACTGGCGGCATGCCTGCCGCACACCCGGGCACTGCCCGCAAAAACATGGGACTTTTTTACTCCGATTGCACTGTCTGGCCGGCGGCTCTAGCCTTGAGGTGCGGAGGTTGCTGCGGGACTGGCAGTGTCTTTGCGACAGGCTTCTGCCGCCGTTTTCCACATCTCGGCAAGTTCGGGCTTCTGCAGTTCACTGCAGACAACAGCGAGGCGATCACGAATCTCTGCATTAAAGGGTTCTTCAATCGCCTTCAGATTCAACTGTGTCAGTTCAGTGGCAAGATCACGATATTTCTGCCATGTCTGCAGAGTGGTCTCAGCCTGCTGATCCTGCCCCAGTTGCTTCTGCACATTCCCCAGTCGGTAGTAGAGACCGGCCCAGGCAGGCCACTGCAGAATTGCCTGCTGCAGCACGGCTTCGGCCATGCCGACGTCGCCCTGCTGTTCAAGGAGCTCTGATTCCAGCACGGCCAGTTCGGGTGAGACTTCACCCAATTGCCGGGCATGACGAACCTGTTCGGCAGCTTTTTCGGGCTGCCCTTCCGCCAGCAGACAGACTGCTCGCAGTCGCGCAGCCGTTGCTGAGTCGGCAGCCTGATCAAGGCAGATTACAGCGTGCTGATATTCGTGCAGAGCGGAGTGAGCTTTGGCAAGTTCCAGCAGCATGGAGTCTCGGAGTGCCGGATCCTGAACACCCTTGAGAGCGGCCGTGAATTCCTGAATGGATTCGGCATGCTGTTCAAAGTCAGCATACATAATTCCCAGCAGGTGGTGGGGGCGATGATCATTGGGGGCGAGTTTCACGACGGCTTTCAGTTCATCGATGGCCGCGTTGTACGCTCCCAGGTCATACCACGTGGCCCCCAGCCAGCGGCGTGCTTCGACGTTTTCCGGCTGTTCGCGTACGAGGACTTCGAGGATGCGGGCGGCTTCGCTTAGTCGCTGCAGCTTGTGCAGAGACTCACCCGCATACCGCATTACGAAATGCCGCAGGGGACCTTCCTGATCGACGTTCGCCAGCAGTGAAAGTGCCTTGCCAACTCGTCCTCCGCGGAGCAGGAGGATGGCTTCCAGCACATCGGCTTCGGCAGCACCGTCAGGAGAGCCACGCAGACGACGAACGGCTGGCGAGACAACGTCCAGATCACCCCGATCTGCGGCCGCCACGAGCGCAGCAAAAGAAAGAGACGGCTGCCGCAGCCAGAGCACGGCAGCCGTCCCGAAAATCATGAACAGAGCACCAGCAATCAGTAGCCAGGTTCGTCGCACGGGTGTGCTCCGCATCCTTTGCGGCTGATCGATCAATCAGCCAGGTTAAACACGAACTTGTTGTTGCTGGAGGAAACATTTTCCTTCAGTGAAGTGAGCTTGCGATCGGCATACTTTTCAGGAATTGCCGATTTTGGACCTGAATCCTTGCTGCTGGCCTGTGTGGCTGCAGCCTTGGCAAGTGCCATGGGATCCTGCAGCATCTGCTCAGGAGTCGGACCAGCGGCCGCTTTGGATCCGTCAATCTTGGTGATCGTTACGACGTTCTCACCCGCGAGGCAGCCGTCATTGATATCAAACATGGACAGGCTGAACTTGCCTTCGGCGTCGGTGATGCCGGTTGCGGCACGAGGAGCCTCTGAGCCCCAGAAGGCAACTTCGGCACCCTCAATTGGCTTGCCCTTGTACATCACGGCACCGGTGACCGGAATTGTTTCCGGCAAGGCCGCTCCGCCACCACAGCCGACCAGCATTCCTGCCAGCCCGGTAACACACAGAACCACTGCACCTCGACGCGAAATCCCCATCGTACATTCTCCAGCTGAAAACATCTGCAATCCTGCGTATGAAAAGAACCGCTGCAGCAGTACTGCAGCGGTTCAGCGTTTTCCAGTCAACTTACCCGGTCAGCCCGCTGCCGACGATCAATAATCGCCAACAACCTGGCCGTCACGGCGGTCACCAAGACGCTGGTATGTGCGGTAGTCGATCGTTTCGCTGATGAAGCGAGCAGAACCGTCGCACAGCACGAACTGAGCACCACCGGTGTGGCGAGACTTGAAGCCTTGACTGGTCTGCCAGTTCTGCCAGTGATTACAGCCGTTCAGGCCATTACGGGGCCTGCCTTCGTCCCATGACACGTCCTTCAAACTTTCACGAACGCAGGCGATCGGGAAGTTTACAGGAGCCGTGGTGGCAATCCACATCGAGTTGAAGTGGTACCAGCCGTTACGGCTGTGGTCACCGCACTGGCCCAGGATTTCACCGGCCAGAATGGTGTTGGAAGTACCGTCGCTGATCTGAGTGAAAGTGGCACCCCAGTTCAGGCGGGAGATAATCCCGGAAACGTATGAACCGTTATCGGTGTTGCCGTGACCCGGTGCATAGATACCAAACACGTTGCGGTCGTTTGGTGAATTGTACTGAGTGCAGGTGCCCCATGGGGTACCGCCGCCAGGCATTGACTGATTACCCATGCTCATCGCATAGTTGGACTTCGCACTGTGACCGTCCAGCTTCGGTTGCGGGTCGGTCGGGCACTGGAAGGCCGGAATCAGGTAGTGCCGATACAGCTTGCCCAGCGGGTCAACCTGACCTTCAAAGTTGCGTGTGGTCCACGGAGTACCGCGGAGTGAGAAGTTCAGGGCCTTGAACAGATTGTCCTGCTCAATGAACGGCAGGATTCGCACCAGGTGAGAACCACGGCTGGCGTCGGACCATGCCACTGGTCCCCAGGTTTCGAATACGGTGATCGGGAACTGGTTGTAAACGTCGTGGTAGTTGTGTACCGCGATGCCCAGTTGGTGCAGGTTGTTTTTGCACTGCGTGCGGCGGGCAGCCTCACGCGCCTGCTGCACAGCCGGCAGCAGCAGCGCCACAAGAATGGCGATGATCGCAATCACCACCAGCAGCTCGATCAGCGTAAACCCGCGCTGACTCGGCTTCCATTTCCTCATACTGATGTCTCCATGCAAACGAAAAGGCTGGAAAAAAGACAATCAACTCTTCGAAGCCCGCAGACAAGATTTGCAGATTCCGAGGCGTTCTCTTTGAAAAGAAAGGATTACTGAACAGACGGGACAATCGGCCACAGGTGTGCAGACGCACCAGCAAGGAAAGAACTTCAGACCAAATGAGAACAACGACTATCGTACTTTTACCACGTTCGGGAGCCGAAAAGACGCCCGTTTTTGACTGAACGCGGGGGGGGGGGGGGGGCGGCACACCGGGGCAAAAACAGCCGGGGGTTTTTTTTTCGACAGGATTGTTTGCACTCTTTTATCCGTGAGAAAAATCGTCGGAAAATTCCAACACGCTTTGACTCGACCTCAAAAGTGAACATCTGCCAATCACCCAAAGATGTCGGTAAAGTGAGTCTGCACTGCGGCACCTGACTCGCCGCAGGTGTCGCCCCTTTGGCTTTATTTCAACCCGCGCCGGATCAGCAGGCCGTCGACGGTCGGAGGACTACCGCGGAAGGCCTTGTACGATTCCATCGGATCCCGACTGCTGCCCCGGGACAGCACCTCCCGGCGAAATTTTTCCCCATTCACCGCAGTTGCGCCGCCCTGCTGCTGCATGAACGCAAATGCATCCGCGGCCAGCACTTCGCTCCAGATATAGGCGTAATAACTTGAGGAATAGCCACCGGACCAGATGTGAGCAAAATAGGAGGTTCGGTAACGCGGCGGCACTGCCGGATGGTCAACGCCGTACTTCTTCAGCGTGGCTGCCTCAAAGGCCTCCACATCCGCCGGCACCTGATCAGGACTCAGACTGTGCCACTCCAGATCCAGAATAGCGGCTGACAGATATTCAAGCGTGTCAAAACCCTGATTGAAGCGACTGGCCCTGATCACTCGGTCCAGCAACTCGCTCGGAATGCGTTGCCCCGTTTTGTAGTGGCGGGCATAGTTGGCCAGAATCGCTGGCTGGATGGCCCAGTCCTCCTGAAACGTCGACGGGAATTCCACAAAGTCCCGCGGCGTATTCGTGCCGGCCACGGAGGGGTAGGTGACATCAGAAAACAGGCCGTGCAGCCCGTGTCCCATTTCGTGAAACAGCGTGACAACGTTATCGAAGCTGACCAGTGCCGGTTCACCTGCGCCGGGGCGAGGAATGTTGAGCGTGTTGACGACGACGGGACGTTCTTTCAACAGGCCCGACTGATCCACAAATGAGCTCATCCAGGCGCCGCCCCGTTTGGTTTCCCGACGGAACGGGTCAAAGAAGAAAATCCCGATCTGAGAACCGTCTTTTTCCAGCACATCGAAGACTCGCACGTCCGAATGAAAAATCGGTAAATCTGTGCGTTCGCGGAACTGCACACCGTGCAGCAGATTCATCGTGTGGAACACGCCATTTTCGAGGACTGAGTTCAGTTCGAAGTACGGTTTGACCTGCGATTCATCAACGTCGAAGCGAGCCTTGCGGAGCTTTTCTGCATAGTACTCCCAGTCCCACGGAGCCAGTTCGTGTTTGTCGCCGCCGGCACGAATCATCTGCTCCAGATCCGCGGCTTCCTGACGAACTCGATCCATGACTCCGGGAGCCAGATCTGTCAGCATTTTGCGGGCCGCAGCGGTCATCTGAGCCATTTGATTTTGCAGCTTGAAGGCTGCATGGCTGTCGAAGCCCAGCAACTGAGCACGCTCGGCTCGCAGCTTTGCCAGCTCGATCACCAGCGGTCGATTGTCCAGACCACCGTCTCGTCCCAGTCCGCGGTATGCGGACGCTTCCCAGACTCGCTGCCGCAGGGCCCTGTTATTCAGGGAGGTCAGGATGGGAACCCGGGTGGTATTCGAGATTTCGAGCACATATTTTCCGCTGAGACCGCGGTTTTTGGCGATTTCTGCAGCGGCTGAGATATCCAGTTCAGACATTCCGTCAAGCTCCGTGGCGGAGTCCACGACGACGGAGCGTTCCTTGAGCAAAGCCAGTAAATTCTCTTCGAATTTTGTCTCCAGCAACGAGATTTTTTCGTTGAGTGCGCGGATTCGCACCTGCTGTTCGTCAGTCAGTCGCGCACCTGCGCGGACGAAGCTCTCGTAGTGCTGCTTCAGCACCTCCTGCTGCTCAGTCGTCAGTCCCAGTGTCGCGCGACGGTCCCACAGCGAACTAACTCGAGCAAACAGCAGACGGTTCAGCAAAATATTGTCTGAATGGGCAGCTTGCAGCGGTGCCAGCTCTGTTTCGATGGCCTGCAGAGCTTCGTTTTTGTGGGACGAAGTCAGGTTTGAGAAGACATTGCGGACGCGAGTGAGCAGGGCTCCGGATTTTTCGATGGCAGTAATGGTATTTTCGAAGGTGGGGGCATCCTTCTGTGCAGTGATGGCGTCCATTTCGGCCAGCTGCAGACGCATGCCTTCCAGAAAGGCCGGGCGAAAGTGTTCGTCGCGGATGCGATCGAACTGTGGTGTTTGAAACACCAGGGGACTGGGGCTGGAGAACGGATTGTCCGGCGGAAGATCGCCGGCGGCAACTTGATTGACGAGGGATGCAGCAGTCATAAAAGCGGCCAGCAACGACAGGGGTTTAGTAAACATCGGGACCTCAGACATCAGGTGTTACGGTAGGCGCGGATCTGCCAGCCTGCGAGGGCTTTTGAAACTCCAATAATAAACGCCACATTGGCTAAAACAAAACTATAGGCAGCCCCGGTTCCCGGCAGCAGTCGTCTGCGGCGTTCAAACAGCAGATGGAAGGCGGCAGCCAGAAACAGGGCGGTCCAGGGAGTCGCCAGCAGCAGCCTTGGTATGGTGATTTGCAGCACGAGCAGTCCGGCGGAAGAAATGGTGGCTGCCAGCAGAAAGACGGGTGAGAGCCAGCGGAGGATTTTGTGTGACCAGAGCGCAAATGCGTAACCCGGATGTCTGCAGGGGTTCAGCAACTGGCTGCGGCGCCAAGTGCCCTGCCAGTTACGCAGCGTCATGCGGACTCGACGCCGCATTGTGACTCCCGTATCTGTTTCGAATTCATCGAAGTGCACGGCTTTCGGATCATGCACGACCAGCAGGCCCTGACAGACGACATCCAGCGGAATGATGCAGTCTTCACCGATGGCAGGATCCATGGGGACGAAGGCAGCGTGTCTGAGGGCAAAGCCGGCGCCGGACAGGACGGCCAGAATGCCAAGCCGGGATTCCAGACGGCGCAGCTTCATTTCGTACAGCCAGTATCTTCCCTGACTGGCCTGCACCTGAGCAACAGTCGGTCGGCCGTAGCACAGCCGGCCATCGACGGCCCCAACTTCCGGATCCTGAAAATGCTGCACAACCTGTTTCAGCCAGCCGGGACTGAACAGAATATCGGCGTCGGTAAAGGCCACAATTTCCGTGTGAATTTCTGACATTGCGGCATTCTGGGCGGCTGTTTTGCCCAGTCCGGCGTATTCCAGCAGGCGAATTCGCGGATCAGCGCAGGAACGCACCAGACTGCAGGTAGCATCGGTGGAACCGTCGGAAGCCACGACGATCTGCAGGCGATCGGCCGGATAATCCAGAGCCAGCAGATTCTGGATCCTCTGCTGAATCACTCGAGCTTCATTATGCACGGTCAGCAGGACTGTCACGGCTGGCCAGTCGTGGTCTGCCGGGAGGGAAAGAGGCGGGCGGCGGAGTCGGGGCAGGGCACACAGCATCTGCAGAAACACTCCATACCCAACATAAATCCAGCACAGCATGAATGTTGCTGCGATGGCGATCGCCCAGAGCACAATCATTCGGCACCTCCCTGTCAGGCGGTTTTTTCTCAGCAGCAGTCTACAATTGAACAACCTGCGGGAACAAGACAGACTGAGGCATGCCCGATCCTCCTCCTGCCAAACGCCGAACGCGAGCCACTCAGGCGGCTGCATCGCAGCAGTCGTCAGCGGTGCATTACGGGGGTGCCCTCGATGCTGCTCCAGTGCTGCCGGGCTATGCCGAACTGCATTGCCGCTCGAATTATTCGTTCCTTGAAGGGGCTTCGCACGCGGACGAGCTGTTTGCTCAGGCGAAACTGCTGGGCTATGCGGCGCTGGCAATTACGGACCGGAATTCTCTGGCGGGCATTGTACGAGCACATGTGGCGGCCCGGGAAGCGGGCGTACGGCTGATTGTGGGTGCCGAGATTGTGCCGGAGGATGGTCCGCCGTTGGTGCTGCTGCCGGTCAGTCGTGTGGGCTACGGTCGGCTGTCCAGCCTGATTACAGCGGGCAGGCGACGAATGGAAAAGGGGCAGTGTCGAATTCTGATGTCGGATGTGGCGGAGCATTCAGGTGATCTTTTCTGCTGTCTGCCACTGTCCGTGGAGACTCGTCAGCGGTATGAGCGACGTTTTCAGCCGGGAGTCAGCAGTGATCTTCCGGCTGGGACCCTGGCGATGGTCCGCGAGCTGTTTGGTGATCGCTGCAGTGCTTTGGCGGAACTGCATTGTGGCCCCCGTGACAGTGAGCGTCTGGGACGCTGGCTGGAGCAGTGTCGGCAGGCGGGGCTGTCCGCGGCAGCAGCCAATGACGTCCATTTTCACGTGCCCCGTCGTCGGGCTTTGCAGGATGTGGTGACAGCAATCCGCAATCGCAGTTCGCTGCAGGAGCTTGGTCACGAACTGTTTCCGAACGGGGAGCGGCATTTGAAGCCGGTGGACGAGCTGCTGAGTTTGTTCGGCGGTCGTCGGGAGCTGCTGCAGCGCACAGTGCAGATCGCCGAGCAGTGTCAGTTTTCACTTTCCGAGCTGCGTTATGAGTATCCGGAAGAACTGGTGCCGGCCGGTCTGCGACCGATCGATCATCTGCGAAATCTGGCATGGAGCGGAGCGGCCGAGCGTTATCCGCAGGCAGTTCCGGAGCGAATTCGGGGGATGATTCGGCACGAGCTGTCGCTGATTGAAGAGCTGCAGTATGAGGCTTATTTCCTGACTGTGTATGACCTTGTGCGTTTCGCACGGGAGCGGGGGATTCTGTGTCAGGGGCGGGGTTCAGCGGCAAATTCCGTCGTGTGTTTTTGTCTGGGTATCACCTCGGTTGATCCTGGGCGAATTGATGTGTTGTTTGAGCGGTTTGTCAGTCGCGAGCGCAACGAGGCGCCTGATATCGATGTGGACTTTGAGCACGAGCGTCGCGAGGAGGTGCTGCAGTACATCTTTGATCGGTATGGTCGTGATCGAGCGGGTATGACGGCGGCGGTGATCAGCTATCGTCCGCGATCGGCAATTCGTGATATCGCACGTGCGATGGCACTTTCCCCTGACGCAACGGATCGACTGGCGGGGCAGCTGGAGCATGTGGACAGTGAGGAGCAGTTGCCGCTACGACTGCAGGAGGGCGGTCTGGATCCAGGATCGCTGCTGGGGCGACGGATCCTTGATTTGCTGAAATCGCTGCTGAATTTTCCGCGGCATTTGTCTCAGCACCCCGGTGGCATGGTTATGTCGCGGGGCCCGCTGAGTGAACTGGTGCCTGTGGAAAACGCAGCGATGCCGGGGCGCACGGTCATTCAGTGGGACAAAGATGATCTGGATGCACTGGGGCTGCTGAAGGTGGATTGCCTGTCGCTGGGGATGCTGAGCTGCATTCGCAGGGCATTTGACCTGGTAGAGCGGCATCATGAGCGTGTGCTGACTCTGGCGAACGTGCCGTCGGAGGACCCTGAAGTCTATGAGATGATCAGTCGGGCGGACACGGTCGGGGTATTTCAGATTGAGAGTCGAGCGCAGATGAGCATGCTGCCGCGTCTGCGTCCGCGTTGCTTCTATGACCTCGTGATTGAAGTGGCGATTGTGCGTCCGGGGCCGATTCAGGGAGATATGGTGCATCCGTATCTGCGACGTCGTGCGGGCGAGGAGGCGGTGGATTACCCGAACCCGGAGGTGCGGCAGGTCTTGCACAAGACGCTGGGGGTGCCGATTTTTCAAGAGCAGGCCATGCGTCTGGCGATCGTCGCCGCCGGATTTACACCAGGCGAGGCAGATCAGCTGCGGCGGGCGATGGGTGCCTGGCGAAAGACCGGAGTGATTGCGAGGTTTCATGAGAAACTCGTGGCGGGAATGCTGGAACGTGGCTACCAGCAGGAATTTGCCGAACGGGTTTTTAAGCAGATCAGCGGCTTTGGTGAATATGGGTTCCCGGAATCCCATGCGGCCAGCTTTGCTCTGCTGGTGTATGTTTCTGCCTGGCTGAAACGGCATCATCCGGCTGTATTTGCAGCGGCACTGATCAACAGCCAGCCGATGGGTTTTTATGCGCCGGCGCAACTGGTCAGAGATGCTCGCCTGCACGGCGTGCAGGTACTGCCGATTGATGTCGGCAGCAGTGACTGGGACTGCACTCTCGAACGGCAGTCGGGATCAGCCCCGGCCGGACCGTTTCGGCATCGGGACGAGAAACTGGGTCTGCGGCTGGGGCTGCGTTTGCTGCGCGGGTTTTCTGAGCAGCATGCCAGACAGATCGAGCAGGCACGTCGGCGTGGCGGTGACTTCAGGGGATTTGAGGATTTCGCGCGTCGAACGGCGCTGCCCCGTCAGGCACTGCAGGTGCTGGCTCGCGCTGATGCTCTGGCTTCGCTGAAAATCGATCGTCGCAGTGCACTTTGGAAGTCTCTGCCGGCGCGCGAGTCGGCACCGCTGCTCGAAGCCAGCGCTCACTATGATGATCAGGAGCCGCTGCCCGAACTGCCAGGCCTGACCGCTCAGGATCAGGTCGTCGCTGACTACTCAGCTGCCGGACTTTCACTGCGACAGCATCCCGTATCCTTTTTGCGACAGTGGCTGAATGATCTCCGAGCAGTGACGGCTGAATCACTGGCGGTACTGGAGAACGAAAGGCGTGTGCGGGTTGCGGGGCTGGTGCTGATGCGGCAGCGTCCCTCAACGGCCGCCGGCATCACGTTTGTGACACTGGAGGATGAGACCGGGGCGGCCAATCTGGTGGTGTATCCAAATGTCTGGCAGCAATTTCGACCGGCCGCGCGATTTGCCGGAGTGCTTTTGGCCACGGGCCGGCTGCAGCGGGAAGGCGACATTATCCATGTCGTATGCGAACGACTGGATGATCTGAGTGAGTTGTTGAACAATCTGGACAGCCGATCCAGGGACTTTCACTGAGTCGCGGATGGCTAAAACACCGAAAAATACGGCAATTCTTGCCGGATTAAACGCGGTACATGCGGGAATATCGGAGCAATCCGTGTCACCGTTAAATTCTACCCGATCAGAACAATTGGAGCAAAGTTCAAAGTCAGTAAAGGACGATATCGACGAAAGCAGATCGTGTTTCAGGCACGATCCCCGAACTTTTGCCTTTTGAAAAAAGGTCCGGCTCGAATGATCCGTCCGAACCTGCGTCGACTTCTGTCTGCAGCCCTGGCTGTGCTGGCGGCTCCCGGTCTGGCACTGGCCCAGTACGCGCCGTCTGGTCCGCCGCAATCGACCATCTATGCACCTCAGTGCCCGCCCACTCCGCAGCTTCAGCACCAGATCACCGGTGACTATTCGCTGTGGGATCAGTCACGCCCGATCGAACGGTTTTTGAGCGAGACCGTGCAGCAAAGTTGGCTGCGACTGGAGTTCATGTATATGGATTTCGGTGACCTTGGCAGCGGATTTGTCGGGGCTCCTGTGACCGGGCTGAACAACGGCCCTCTGCCAGGCGTTTCCGACGGACGCCAAGTGCCTTTTGACTACAACGATAATCTGACGGGCGGATCGCCTGCCGGTGCCACCCTGATACCAACCTTCGACGGTCTTGATCTGGATGGTGTGCAGGGAATCAGGGGCACCTTGGGAGTGGCCCTGCAGGAAGGTGAGATGGAGTTGAGCTTCTTCGGTACCGGCCAGAAAACAGCACTGCGTGATTTCGGAAATCTGGCCACAGCACGCATTGCTCGCGCACAACAGGACCCGACTATTGATCCGGAGCTGGGCTTGTCCCAGATACCCCTGCTGCCCGGTCGGATGCCCTTTGCCCCCAACTATGCGGTGCCTCTGACAACAAATGGTGTTGTACAGGGTATCGCAGGATCTAACGCTCTGGTGTTCAACGACACACTGTCGATGAGCATGGGTAGTCAGGTCTGGGGTGCTGAGATGGCGTTCCTCACCAGCCGCAATGCCCCAGGCGGGTCCGGTCCTTCGTGGCAGTGGCTGGGTGGCTTCCGCTACCTGAATCTGGATGAGCGATTCAACTTGACGGGATCGTACGGTGACTATGACAACGTGTCGGCCATCGTCCCAAATCGCTTTACCAGCATTACGTCATCGACTGTCAACAACATCTACGGTCCGGAATTCGGTGCTCGTTTGGCACTGACCAGCAAGTACATGTCGCTGAGTGCGACTCCGCGAGTAATGTTCGGTCTGAATGATTACCAGTCCACGGTGAACTCCAGCCCCAACAGCGTGCCTTCCGTGCTGACGCAGAATGAATCGATCGACTTTTCAACTGCAACGCAACTGAATCTGATGGCCGAGTTCAATCTGAGCCCGCACTTCTCGGTATTCGGTGGCTATGACGTCCTGTGCATCACTTCTGTAACACGACCGCAGGACAACATCGCGTGGGATTCAACAACGGCTGCTCTGGGCGGAGTTGCTGCTCCGAACATCCACGAGCGGACTATTCTTGACGACTTCTTCCTCGCTCAGGGGTTCAGTTTCGGTGCAACGTTCCGTTACTGAGCGTTTTAATGCTGAAACAGCGCCTGACAGGTGAGCCCGCATTGATCCGCGGGCTCGCTTCATTTTTGAGCAGCGGGTTTGGCAGGAGCAGCAGCATGGAGCACAAGGATGACTGGAGTCCCTTCAGCGGGGATTCGTTCCGTCCAGCCTTCGTAGCTCTGAGCACCGTCTGTCGCTGAACTCTGCTCGCGAATGTCCAGCAGGGCATCAGGAAAGTTGGAGGTGCAGATCAGGTGCCCGCCCTCAGCCTGATAATATTCACGCCCAGTCTCTTCGTCACGAAACATGGAGCTGCCGGCGAACACAAATTCGGCCTTCATCGGCCTCGACTGACCAGCCTCGTGAAATGCACGAATCGCCTTCTGATAGGGTTCGTGATCCCATTTGCTGAGCAAATCATCGCGGTCAGCAGCAGTCATAGGACCATACCACAGGATTTCTTTGTTGAACTTATCCCAGCGGAGAGCCTTGTACGGCAGTTCCAGCCCCGGAGGAGGACCACTCATCGCGGCCGCGTGATAGCGATGCGTATTACTCCTTATCCACTCCTGCAGTGGTCTCTGCTGACGCTCACCTTGATCGTTCAGCCACACCGCCGTGATGCTGATGACAGGTCCGGTGGGTGCAGTGAACTCGGGAGAAAATGACGCCGGCTTCCCCGGCTGCAGACCCAGCGCCAGCAGACCTGCATGAATCACAAAGGCCTTTGAGCGAATCCGCAGAATCGTTTCGTGCTCACGATTGCCTTCAGGAACCAGTGCCATTTCCAGAATGCAGTCCGGGCAGGCCACTTCGGTTCTAAGCAGCAGTTGTCGGCTGGTGCTGTCCAGATAGACCGTACCCTCAGGATTCAGTGCTGTTTTCCCGGTCAATTCCTGCTGCAGAAGAGCAGGCAGCGGTGCCAGCGGTTTTCGCGGCGGCTGCTGAGGTTCCTGACTGTCCGCCGCCGGCAAATCCGTTTTTCCTGCAGCTTTGGGCTGCGCCTTTAAGGCGGGCTCATCGGCTGTCAGCTGTGTACGTGACTGCACCACAGTGGCCAGCAGCAGGCTGCACAAAAGCAAGACTGTTAGAAGGGGTTGCCTGATCATTTGCGCGTTACTCCTGCTCAGCCACGGTTCGGGGTGTAGCCAAGATTCGGTGCCAGCCAGCGTTCCATCTCTGCCAGCCCCACGCTCATCCGGCCCGCATAATCCTCAACCTGCTCTTTTGTTACTCGATCCACGCTGAAGTAGCGAGCCTGCGGGTGACTGAAATAGAGACCGCTGACTGACGAGGCCGGCCACATGGCGTAACTGGACGTGAGCGTCATGCCGATCTGCCGTTCAACATCCAGCAATTTCCAGAGCGGTCCCTTCGGCAGATGATCGGGACAGGATGGATAGCCGAAGGCCGGGCGAATACCCTGATACTGTTCATCAATGAGCTGCTCGCTCGTGAGCTCCTCATGCTGCCCGTATCCCCATTCGCTTCGAACCCGAGCATGCAGGTACTCGGCAAACGCTTCAGCCAGCCGATCAGACAGAGCCTTGATCATGATGGCCCGGTAATCATCACCGGCAGCTTCAATCTGCTTCGCAAGTTCGTCGCAGCCGTGTCCGGCCGTCAGAGCAAAGGCTCCGACGTAATCCGGAATTCCAGCGGGAGCCACATAGTCAGAGAGGCAGCGGAAATCCCGCTGACCCACTCGTTCCCATTGCTGCCTGAGCATGGGGAAACGCAGCAGTTCCTGATTTCGCTGCTCATCCTGCCACAGCACGATATCGTCACCATCGGAATTAGCGGACCACAGACCATAGACTGCTTTTGCAGTCAGACGGTTGTCGGCCACCAACTGCTGCAGTTCCTGCTGAGCGTCTTCGAAAAGTCGGCGAGCTTCCTCGCCCACAACCGGATCCTGCAGGATTTTGGGATACTTGCCGATCAGTTGCCACGACATAAAGAAGGGCGACCAGTCAATCCACGGGACCAGTTCAGCCAGCGGCAGATTTTCAATGACCTGCAGTCCAGACTGTGCAGGTCGAGGTGGCAGAGCGGTTTGCCAGTCTGCCTGAAATCGCCTTTCCCGAGCCGTCGCAAGTGGCACAAGTGTCTGCTGCTGCCGCTGTTCAAATGAGGCACGAGATTTCTGCTGGTCCTGCAAGTTTTTGCGAACAAATTCACCGCGACGGTCCTCGTCCAGCAGCGACTCTACCACGGCCACTGAAAGCGAAGCATCGCCAACATGCACGACGGGCTGGCTGTAGACTGGTGCAATTTTGACGGCGGTGTGTCGCGCACTTGTGGTGGCACCACCAATCAGCAGCGGGATGCGAAAGCCCTCTTCCTCCATTGTGCGGGCGACAGTAATCATTTCTTCCAGCGAAGGCGTGATGAGCCCGCTGAGTCCGATGATATCAACATTGTGCCGTACTGCTTCCTCAAGAATTCGCTCACAAGGCACCATCACACCGAGGTCAATCACACGGAAGTTGTTGCAGCGGAGCACGACCGCCACAATGTTCTTTCCAATATCGTGCACGTCACCTTTGACTGTAGCAATGAGGAAGGTTCCGCGAGCACTGTCAGTGGCCGTGGCACCGGGCGCGGCCTGAGCGGCCGCGGCCATTGTGACGGCTTCGTCGCGAGTTCCCAGAAACAGGCCGGCTGCACTGAATCGCGACTGCTGTTCCAGCACCTTGGCAGCCTTTTCCGCTTCCATGAAGGGTTCCAGCCACGCCACGGATTTCTTCATCACGCGAGCCGACTTGACCACCTGCGGCAGAAACATTTTGCCCGCGCCAAACAGCTCGCCTATGATGTTCATGCCGTCCATCAGCGGTCCCTGAATGATTTCCAGTGGTCGCCCGTACTTCTGCCTCGCTTCTTCAGTGTCTTCGTCGATGAAGTCGGTGATTCCGCGGAGCAGGGCATGTTTCAGTCGCTCTTCCACGGTCCCGCTGCGCCATTCGTCAGCGCGACGACGCCCGCCGTCAGCACGGCCTTTCACTTTTTCTGCATATTCGATCAGTCGCTCGGTCGCATCCGGTCGTCGATTCAGCAGCACGTCTTCGATATATGTCAGCAGCTCACGGTCAATCTCTTCGTAGACCTCCAGTTGCTGCGGATTGACGATTCCCATGTCGAGACCGGCCTGAATCGCGTGATACAGGAAGGCCGCATTCATGGCCTCGCGAACAACTTCGTTGCCGCGGAACGAGAATGACACGTTGCTGACCCCGCCGGATGTCTTCGCACCGGGACACTCGGCTTTGATTCGTCGTACCGCTTCGATGAATTCCACAGCATAGTTGGCATGCTCTTCCATCCCCGTACCAACGGTCAGGATGTTGGCATCAAAGATGATGTCGGTGGCCGAAAAACCGGCCTTTTCCGTCAGCAGCTGAAACGCACGTTTACAGATTCGCACTTTGTCTTCGCAGGTCGCGGCCTGACCCGTTTCGTCAAAAGCCATCACAATCACGGCGGCACCGAAGCGACGAATTATGCGAGCCTGCTGCAGGAATTTTTCTTCACCTTCCTTCAGGCTGATACTGTTGACAATGCCTTTGCCCTGACAGCATTTCAGACCGGCTTCAATCACGCTCCAGTCGGAACTGTCAATCATGATTGGAACTTTGATGTTCTCGTCATGCAGCAGCCAGAGGAACTTTTCCATGCAGCGAGGCCCATCCAGCAGGCCCTCGTCCATGTTCACGTCGATGACATTTGCACCACCCTCCACCTGTTCGCGAGCCACACTGATGGCTTCGTCATACTTTTCTTCACGAATCAGGCGAGCAAACCGGCGCGAACCCGTGACGTTAGTCCGCTCACCAACGTTCATGAATCTTGAATCCGCAGTCAGCGCCACATAATCGAAACCGGAGTATGTGGAAATGCCGCGCGGCTCAGGTATCCGTCGCGGGGGCATGCCGTCGACCGCAGCCGCGACGCGGCGGATGTATTCAGGAGTCGTGCCGCAACAGCCACCGACGATGTTCAGGAGACCGGCCTGAGCACACTGCTGCAGAATTCCGGCGAACTCTTCTGCTGAACTGTCGAACCCCCCCATCCCGTCCGGCATACCGGCGTTGGGGTAACAACTGATGAGCGTCGGGGCCATGGCCGACAAAGTTTCCAGATAGGGCTTCATCTGCTTCGGCCCCAGAGCGCAGTTGAAACCAACAGCCAGGGCCGGAAAGTGCTCGATGGAGGTGAAGAAGGCCTCCACAGACTGGCCCAGCAGCGTCACACCGCCCGTAAAGACGGTCCCGGAAATCATGACCGGCAGACGCTGCCCCCGCTCGTCAAAAACCTGCTCGATGGCGTACAGGCAGGCTTTCATATTCAGAGTATCGAAGCTGGTTTCTGGCAGCAGCAGGTCACAGCCACCGTCCATCAGACCACGGACCTGCTCGGCGTAAGAATGGGCCAGCTGATCAAAGGTGACCGGGCGAGTTCCCGGACGATCAGCATTCATGGATAACTGCACCTTCGTGGGCCCGATACTGCCGGCGACGTAACGAGGCCTGAGCGGGTTACGGAGAGTTTCGCGGTCAGCCGCAGCTCGGGCCAGTTCGGCCCCCACACAGTTGATTTCGCGGGTCAGATGCGAAAGCTGAAATTCTTCCAGTGAAACAATGTTCGCGTTGAATGTGTCCGTTTCAATGATGTCCGCACCGGCGTCCAGATACTGCTGGTGAATACTGGTGATCAGCTGGGGCTGAGTCAGCACGAGCAGGTCAGTGGCATTCTTTACGTCGATAGGATGGTCCTTTAGCCGCTGCCCGCGATAGAAGGCTTCGTCCGGATTGGTGGACATGATCAGAGCACCCATGGATCCGTCAATTACCAGAATCCGTTCGGTCAGCAGCTCGCGAATGTCAGGGCGAGTAATCGTCATGAAGATAAAATCTGTTCGGAATCCTGGGAAAGTTGAGGCATTCGGAACGTCGGAGGTCCGGGCACGCCACTGTTAATTCTACCGCGCAGCAAGGGCATTTCCACACTGCGAAATGGACATTGCAGGAACCCGGGAAAAGGTGCCGAGTGCGGAAACGGCGAACGAGCCTTCGAATGGCACCCCGAAGGCTCGTTCTGTCTGCACAATCGTCATAATCTGCGGAATAACCTCAGCCTTCATCCAGTTCCACATTCCAGTAGGCTTCGCTGACAAATCGAGACCAACTCTCGATTCGCACTCCATGGGGTGCGTACAGCGGATTCCAGATTGGTCGAATGGGCTTCTGCCGCAGAGGCATGCCGGCCTGTTCAGGAGTACGATTCGCTTTGCGAGTATTACAGTCGATGCAGGCCAGCACACAGTTGGTCCAGCTGGAAACACCTCCGTGTGACCGAGGAACAATGTGATCAATTGTCAGCTCTTCGCTGCCGGGGCGACAGCCGCAATACTGACACATGTACCCATCCCGTTTGAACACATTGCGGCGACTAAAGGCCACGATCTTGATGGGTAGCCGGTCATAGCGAGTCAGTGTGATGACTTCCGGTACTCTTAGAGTCATCCACTGCGTTGCAATCACGGGATCGCCGGCTTCCGGCCTGAGTTGTGACCAGTCTTCCCACGAGTACTGCTGATAGCTGGCCGGGTCAACGATTCTGGCTGTTTCGTTCCAGACCTTCACAAGGGCGCGCCCAACAGTGGACACCGCCACCGGCTGCCAGTTTCGATTCAGAACCAGCGTTGGACGCTGGAGCACTGTCATTGCCATTTGGGTCTCCTGCCTTTACGCAGGGGCCTACTGCCCCCCGACTGATGCATTGACTGTGTACAGAGTACACTACGACAACAACCACCATCTTTAAGCTCGGGACACCCGTCAGCATAGTTAGCACGGGTCAGGAAAAGCCAACGCATCCGATGAATTTTCGACATCCCGCGTGAAATCCTCGGAATCCGCTAAAAAACGATGGATCCCCGCAGGTTTTTCACCAGAATATGGAATGCTCGTCACGGTGGCCACTCTGCTCGGCGGACACTCAGCCACCGCTCAGGTTCACTCCTCTTCACCGAATTTGCGCAGGAACAGCAACCATTTTCAGCGCCGTTTCCGACGCATTTCGACAGCCGATCACCAGCTCGGCCCAACTCTCCCCGGCTATTCCCAGGCCGGTATTCCCTGGCCCCGTGTCGTATGGCAGCCTGTGTCTGCAGTCACGATATTTGCTGTCTCCACTGGCCGGATTCACTACGCTGCCCTTTCGCCGAATCGTCCGCCGCATCGGCTCTGTCGGACTCGCCACCACCGATCTGGTCAATGCCCGAGCCCTGCTTAGTCGCAATGAACGCACCATGCAGATGGTTGAGTCTCATCCGGAAGACCGCCCTTTCGCCGTGCAGATTTTCGGATCTGAACCGGCCGTTATGGCTGATGCCGCTCGCCTGCTGGTGGAACTGGGAGTCGACTCGATCGACATTAACATGGGCTGTCCGGTTAACCGCATCGCGGGTGCCGGAGCCGGTGCCGGACTCATGTGCAGTACATCCAGTACGGTCGGCCTCGTCCGGCACGTTGTCGAAGCGGTTCCCGTGCCAGTCACCGTAAAAATGCGACTGGGCTGGGATGCACAAAACCTGACGGCTCCTTTTTTCGCCCGGGAATTTGAACAGGCAGGAGTCGCTGCGGTAGCGATCCATGGTCGCACTCGTGAGCAGGGATTCAGCGGCAGCGTGTCCCTGCCCGGCATCCGCGCCGTTGTGGAAGCCGTCCAGCGGATCCCGATCGTCGGAAACGGCGATGTGCGCAGCGTGGCAGATGCTGCCCGGATGCTGCAGGAAACCGGTTGCCACGCCGTCTCAATCGGCCGAGCAGCACTTGCTAATCCCTGGATCTTCCGCCAGCTCGTGCAGTGGGAAGAAACCGGGCACTACACCCCCGCCGGCACATTCGATGACCGCCTCCAACTGATGTTGCAGCAGTACCACTACCTCGCTGAAAGGCACAGTGCTGAGCGAGCCATCGTGCTGTTTCGCAAAATGGCACACTGGTACCTGAAGGGCATGCGAGTTCGCCGGAAACTGCGTGGCGACTTTCAGACGGCCTCCACGCTGCCAGAACTCCACTCCATACTCGACAGAATCCGCGGCGAAGGTCCTGCGGATGGAAATCGCAGCGGTATTCTGACAGATGCAGAAATTCCGGTGCCCAAAGGTCCCAACGCCCAGTGGTAAACACCACACTTCTTTTTGAGAACCTCATGAACAGCGCAGCAGAAGGACATCATTCGGCCGACTACATAGAACTGGACCAGTTTCTGAAACTGGCTCAGGTTGTCAGCTCCGGAGGTGAAGCCAAACGCCTGATCCAGTCAGGCTCCGTACTGGTCAACAGCGTCGTCGAAACACGCCGCGGCCGAAAGCTGCGAGCCGGTGATACGGTCATGGTCAATGAGGAAGAATTCGTCATTGCCAGCGATGAAGATGAACCACCGCAATAGTTTCAGAATTTCCGCAGGGTAGTCCGCGCAGATTTCTGCTCCTGCCCAAGAATGTCCATTCGAGTGATCTTCCATTCGCCGTTGCGAGGTTCGATGGTCAGACGGCCGTTGAACAGGTTTTGCCGTTCGTGCACATGCCCCCAGTGCTCTACTGTTCCCGCAACCAGCCAGCGTACGTTGCAGGAAAAGCCTGGCCATGGAGCCTCCCCTGCGGCCAAACTTCGCGGCTGCAGTTCCGCCAGTTCATAGTCCACGCTGCGGATCCGGGCTGCGGCACCACCCTGCTCACGGACTCGCAAACTATCCATCAGCTGCACATACAACTGTTCCAGCAACGGACCATCCACGGACGTTGCCAGCACATCAAAGACTCGATCTTCCGTTCCAAAATCCAGTGCCCGATACATACCGCGATGCAGCGTGCGAGCCACATCGGCTGCGGTGCCGGCAGGCAACTCCGGCTTGCGCCAGGGATGAGCAATCTCAGTGGCTGCCGTCGGTATCACCATCAGCACAAGTCCCAGTACAGCAAACAGCCCCGCTGAAATTCGGCCATAAGGGCGTGCCCGCAACAGCCAGAACTCGCAGCAGGCCACCACCAGCAGAATCACACCGGCAAACGGCACTTTCAGCACTGGCGGTGCCGGCAGTCGCACCAGCACCGGTTGTACTGGCTGCGGCAGCAAGGCTTCGGGGCAGGCCCATGTCAGAGTATTATCTGCGGGCTTGTTAAATCGCGAAAACTCAAAACGCTCTACTCGCTCCGGCCCGGCAATCACCACCGCAGGAATCTTTGTCATGGACGAATAGAACTGGTTCCACATCAGCGAGGCATCCCTAACAATTCCGTCCTCCGGCTGATAGGACATGATCACACCCACCCGCCCACTGGCCATACTGACGCGACGCGGTTCAGCCTGAGCAGCGAAGTCTGACAAATCGAGGGAATAGAAATCAATGCGTGAGAATCTGGGAGCCACAGCGCGGCCATTAATCAGCACAGGATTCTGACCGCTCAGCCATTTCTCAACGTCCTTTCGAATCACGTCCTGCTCAGAGACATCCACAAATGACGGATCCCGATGCCGCAACTGAATCATCGTTCCCAGAGTAGCCAGCGGAATCAGCAACTCATGACGAATCTCTGCGGGTTCGAGGTACACAAACGAGTACACGCTGCTGTAGCTGGTGATTCCCAAAGTCTTCTCACGCTGTTTTTCAAACCACAACTCCCATTCACTGTCCGAAGCATCCTCGGACAAAGGTGCCTCCCAGTCGAATCTGACCGTTGTCGATGCTCCCGGCAGCAGTCGCTCAGCGAAATTCAGTGCAGTTCCACTCTGATGAACATGCAGACTCATCTCACTGGGAATAATGAAGTTCTCGTCCGCGATATCCTGCTGAATCGTCAGAAACTCTGGTGGCGAGGTAAACGAATGCTCAATTTCATACACAGCCGAGTGCTTCATCATTTCTGTTGAAGAAATGCCGTCTGCCGGGATTTCAAACGGTTTCAGATCCGTAACACGACCCGTCAGACGCTCGCCAGCAGCATCCCGGACCACAAATTTTTCCAGCAGAAATGCCTTGTGATCCTCCAGACCTCGCCGCAGATCGTCGGCCGAAATCCGATCGGCCGAGTTCGGTTCCAGCCCCTGAAACAGGACCAGATCCTCGGCGAACATCTGCAGCCGAGTTCTGGCAGTCGTTTTGGTTACGAACATACTGGCTTCAGTGATGGAAATCGGATGCTGATTACTCCTTAATCGCGGCACCGTGGCAATTGCAGGCAACTCACAGGAGACACCTGCAGACCCGCCAAAGGTCAGCAGCGAAACCAGACAGATGAGCAGTTGAACCGCTGATCGGATCGCAAAAATAGCCGCGGACCGCACCTGCCACCACCATCTCGTTTTGAGGATTACCAGAGGAGTTCGCGAGTCAGCTTTTGCAGCAACTTCAGGCTGCTATCCGGCTGACCGTCGGCACCAATCAGTGCCGTACCATCAGTACCTTCGGTACAATTCTGCCAGTCCGACAGCCAGATGCCCGCCACACGTTCCTTCGACAGACACATCAGCAGCGCACTGCGCAACCAGTCTTCGCGGTGCAATTCCGAATTCACGCCGGAAATCGGAGGCACCGTAATCATGACATTCAGAGGTACCTGGAAGAGCGACCAGTGGTCGATCAACTGGGAAAGACTGAGAGCATCTCGGCGGAGACAGTGCAGCCCTGACTGACACAGCCGAAGATCCAGATTGATTTCACCAATTCGCACGCCGCATCTTCGGAGCGTATCAAAGAACTGCACCGGAGACAGCGTGCAGGGAATTTCGTTGAGATACTCGCCCCATGGCTGCAGAACTCGCAAACTGACCTGCAAAGTGTCATCTGCACCTCGCACGGCCTGCAGCACCGCCGAAATGAATCTGATCCGCTCCTCTTCATTCATCCCGAAAGCACCACCGCGATTGCCACCAGTGACAACCTCCCAGTGCCGAACTCGCCCGCGATATCTGCCCAGCACGGTTTCCACAAAATCCGCAGCAAAACTCTGCAGGTTCTGCCGACTGCGACTCCAGTTTCGCATCCACACAGGCAGACGATCCTGAGTCAAATCCAGCAGCGGCCCACCCATGACGAACAGCCGATGTTCCTGAGCCCAGTCAACCAGCGAATCAACGCGAGACCAGTCATGGGCACCCTCGTCACGTTCAATTGACTGCCAGTCAGTATCCACCTGCACGGCATTGAAGGTCTGCAAAAATTCGGACTGCTGCTGAGGTATCTGGCTGAGATGGCAGCCCATCAGCACCGGAATTCGCGATGACCACTGACGCCGAAACTCAATTCGCTGACTGACATAGTGTTCGCATAGCATGTCGGCAGCCTGAGCCGACAATTCCATGGAAAGGACGGCCGCAGCTGCCGATGTCTCCGGAACCTCTGCACGCAGTGCCGCCGCACGGAATGATCGGTGAGATTCGCGAATCAGTTCGTCTAGCCGGGAAGAGCTTTGCAGTCCCGAGCCATGCCAGATCGAGAACTGGTTCCTAAGACGTGAAAGCTGACCGCGTGCCAGTTCGAGTTCCAGTTCATACGGCTCAGACTGTTCACGCAGACTGGTGCTGTGCACCACCTGGCTGCCACCACTGAATCGCGGCCACGAGAGCCGAAACTGACCACTCTCAGATAACGTGCGACGACAGATCATCCGGTCTCCCTGAAGCACAACATCCGCCGGTGCAATCCGGCCGTCGTACATCACGAAGTCCATCATGGAACAGCCACCGGCCCTCGCAAGCAGGTCAGGTCGCTGAACATGAAACTGGATAACCCCCATGCTGTCAAAGTCCCGCGAAATCCACGATCAGCGAAAGTCCCGGTAAATCAGTCGAGGCCAGTCAGCAGACCACTACTGTCTCCGAGCGAGTCGAGTGGGGCGCCCATTCTCTGAGCCATTGAGAGGAACAGGTTGTTGAGCGGAGTATCTTTTTCGTACTTCAGATAACGCCCGGTTTTGAGAGTTCCACCACCCCCGCCAGCCAGCAGGATCGGCAGGTCATCGTGATTGTGACGATTACCGTCCGAAATCGCACTGCCATAAAGAATCATGCTGTTGTCGAGCAAGCTGCGACCACCCTCGTCAATGGATTTGAGCCGCGACAGAAACCGTGCCAGACGCTCCACCAGATATCGGTCAATCCGCGAAATTTTTTCCATTTTGGCGGCATCATTCTGGTGATGCGAAAGCTCATGATGACCGTCTCGCACATCCACCTCAGGATAAGTGCGGTTACTGCCGGCATCCGCCAGCATCATCGTGGCAACTCGAGTTGCATCCGTCTGTAATGCGAGACACAGAATGTCAAACATCAGATTGATGTGTTCAGACTGTTCGGTGGGGATTCCGTCCGGGAGTTGCAACTCTGGAATCTGCTGCGGCTGTTCGGCAGCACGCCCCACACGCCGCTCAACGTCCCGTACGCTGGTAAAATATTCATCCAGCTTTTGACGGTCAGTTCCGCTCAGGGCCGGCTGCAGTCGTCGGGAGTCCTCACCAACAAAATCCAGAATGCTGCGACGATTGCGGATCCGGCGCTGCTGGTCAGCAGCCTGCTGCGAAGTCCCGAACAGTCGCTCGAAGGCAGCCCGAGGATTTGATTCCTTCAGGCAAGGGGTGGTCGCTGTTTTCCACGAGATATTCGATGAATAGCTGCAGGCGTAACCAGAGTCACAACTGCCGGCGTTGCGGCCCCGATCAATTCCCAATTCGATGGAAGGCAGGCGAGTCTGATGGCCAATCCGCTCGGCAATGGCCTGGTCAATTGACTGCCCCACACGAATGTCAGCGCCGGAGGTTTTCTTCGGCTGAGCACCCGTCAGGTAAGCACCAGCATTGCGAGCATGATCGCCGGGACCGTCCCCATTGGCCCGGGCATGATGCTGAGTTAACCCTTCAAGGACCAGCAGGTGATCTCGTACCTCTGAGAGTGGTTCCAGAGTCGGGCCGAACTGGAATTCAGTGCCGTCACCCGTCGGTCGCCACTTGTCCATGATGGCCCCGTTGGCGAAAAACAGACAGGCCATACGGACCGGACGAGTTTCTGCGGGAGACGCCACCGTGACCCGAGCCTGCAGCGATTCCAGAAACGGCAGAGTTACACTAAGGCCCGCGGCCTGCAGCACTGTTCGTCGGTTTGCAGCTCTACGTCCCATGTTTCGCTCTCCCGCTGTTCAATCAACCTGGAAGACCTGTACAAGCATTAGCATAAGAAATTGGCCGAGCCATCGCCAGCCCTCACCTTCCGGAACCTGGCTCCAGCACCAAATCCCGACGACCTGCTCGCCTAAGAAATGCATCGGATGTCACGATCGCTTCCACCAGTGCCGAAAACCGATATCCATTATTTTTCAGCTGTGTCAAAGACTCTTCAACCGTACACCTGTCGTAGTACTCAAGGCCGCGTCCCAGCGAATACACAAGCATTTTCTCGATAAGTGCCCGAAAAAAACGGTCTTTTCGACCGCGGAGAATCCCCAGCAGCTCGCCCGGACCGGTAAATCGGTCGCCCCCGGGCAATTCCCCGGATGCGTCCACGGACTTCCCGGCATCCTCCTCCCGCCAGCGTCCCACACCGTCAAAATTCTCAAATCCCATCCCCAGCGGGTCCAGAATCTTGTGACACACCGCACAGGCCGGATCCTTGCGATGCAGCTCCATCTTCTCACGCAAGCTCAAAGCCCCCAAATCCTTGCCCGCTTCTTCCAGAGACGGCACGCCAGCCGGAGCAGGCGGAGGAACCTCGGCAAGAATATTCTCCAATATCCACTTGCCCCGCTTCACCGGACTAGTCCGGCCAGGATTGGATGTCAAAGTCAGTATGCTGGCATGGGTCAGCACGCCGGTTCGCTGAGTCCCCGCGAGCGAAACCCGCACAAAATCGTCTCCCTGAACGCCGCTGATCCCGTAATGCCTGGCCAGTCGCTCATTCACAAACGAATAATCGGCCGACAAAAATTCCTCGACTGACCGGTCCTCCCGGACAATTGTCGAAAACAGCAGTTCCGTTTCGCGAGCCATCGATTTTCGCAGTGCATCGTCGAAATCCGGATACACTTCCGGGTTGGGCCGCACATCGGCGAGGTTTCGCAGATTCAGCCACTGCGCAGCAAAATTCCGACTTAATGCCTCTGATCTGGCATCCTGCAGCATGCGTCGCACCTGCTGCCGCAAAACGTCATGCTCCAGCAACTGTCCGTTTTCGGCAAGTTTCAGAAGTTCCTCGTCCGGCATCGAACTCCAAAGAAAATACGACAGTCGTGATGCCACTGCGAAGCTGTTCAGAGCACGATCAGGGACGTCTGCAGGAGGATCAGACTCGACGCGAAAGAGGAAATCCGGAGCAACGAGGATGGCCTGCAAAGCCACATACAGAGCATAGTCGTAAGTCTCGGACTGTTCAGTGACTGTCCGTTCGGCCAGCGTGACATAACGCTGAACTTCTTCCTCCGTCACCGGACGGCGGAATGCACGCTTCAAAATGGGCCGAAAGACTTCCTCAGCCGCCTGCTTCACTGACCGTGCTTCACCTGGTCGGCTGATCACAAACTTTTTGTGAGTCTCGTGCCACAGATCAACACCACCACCCTGCGGGCCGCTGAACACCACCTTCCGCACACCCAGATTGCGGTCACGGCGACGTACGGGAGCTTCAGGGTCGTAGAAATCATTCAGAAACTCAACGGCGATCTCATGTTCGCCCGCTTTCAGATCCACTGTGTGCTCAAACTGCTGTTCACGCCTGAGCCCCGGCACTTCTTCCTCACGAACTGACTGCCCATCGACAACCAGCGCCGCCTTTGCAAAGCCATCGCCTGCCTGAGTGGCAGTGAGATCGACCTGCACGACGTACCCGCCATCCGCCGGCACGCTGACCTTCGTCGTCAGCCGCCCGTTGGTATTCAGCCATCCATAACCGGCACCGTCCACTGCAGTTTTTTCGGCACCGTTGCGCAGCGAGTCGGCCGGGAAGGTCCGAACAATACCTTTGGAAAAATCGCGAAGGTCGATCACGGCACCCGCAACCTCCTCGGCTGCGTCCAGGTACTTTTCCAGCAACAGTGGCGGCACGCTGAGAACGTCGCCAATGTTGTCGAAACCCTCACCCACATCATCCTGCGGAAACCTGTCAGCAGGAGTTATCTGCAGACCAAATAAGTCCCGGATTGTGTTGTTGTATTCCGCTCGATTCAGGCGACGCAGTGTTGAACGGCCTGGACTGCGCACTATTCGACAGTCAAATTCATACAATTCAGCATGCAGAATTTTGGCGACCGCCTGCTGTTGTTCGGGTGCGGGCAGTGGCGAGTGATCAGCGGGCGGCATGACACCCGCACTGATCATTCGATAAACTCGTTCCCAACGACGAAAATCACTGAGAAAATCAGCAGGTGACCGCAGGTCATGGACCACAATCCCGGCTTCCTGACTTTCCTCACCATGGCAGGCAATGCAGTACTGGTTCAGGTATGGCAGGACCTGCTGGTCCAGTCGATCTTTACGAGTTTTTTCGAGGGCCGCCTGCGCTTCAGCAAGCTGCTGCTGCGGAGTCAATGACGTCGCTGCCGGCTGTGCAACGACCGAACTTCCAGACATTGTTCCAGATCTGGCAGCCTGCAACGGAATTCCGCTGAGCCACAGTTGGCCGCCCGTAAACAGCACCATGGCCAGTCCACAGATCGCTGCCACAGAGAGAGCCAGCACTCGCCGGCGATGAACGCCGTCAGAAACGCCACGAACGGCAGTCGAGCGGGACCGTCTGGAAACCACGGTGGCAGACCGCGAGGCCAAAACATTCGCAGGAACGCCCGTAACAGGGATCTCAGACACCGGCCGCAGCAGCACCGACTGACCACAGGCACCATTGGGACAACGAACCCGACGCCCCACATACCTCGCATCCGCACGGAACCGAAAGCCACACGCCGAACAGGCAAACAACGGCTTCATCTTGAGGCATCCGGTGATCTGCAGAGGAGGCAAACAAGGGGGCTCCGATCCAGATCCTACCGCGCCGCTGCTGCGGAATCCAGAAATCTCGGCTGGGGAGCACGAATTTGGGTGCGCGAGGGTGGAAATTCCCGGGAGTCAGAGTTCCGGCAGGAGTCGCTGAATTGACCGCAAAACTTCGTCATCCGAAGGCAGCGTGCTGGACACGACCGGGCGCAGCGGAACCGGGACTTCGTCCATCCGATAAGCCGTGCCAAGGCGATGAATTCCATACACCGCCGTGCGGAAGCGAACCGCCGGACGCACGTGCACCTCGGCAAATACCGGATCCAGCAGAATCACGGGCACACTGTCAAGATGCCTGCGAGCAGCCTCGGAGAATCGCGGGACACGCTCGCCCCCCACCAGCACCACACAATCCGGCTCACCCGCCGCCAGCAGATTCTCTGCCGAATACTCGCCCGGGCCGTAACGAGGATAGCCGCGAGTCAGGCTGACGCTGAACGGATAGCCCGTCTGCCAGCACAGCACGCTGTCAGCCCCTGTCACATCCCCGGGGACTCGCATCCGCCGCACGACAAAACGAGTCCACTGGTTCAGATCAGTCACCAGCCTCAGCAAAGCTTCCACGGTCGCATGGCCGCAACGTCCCTGAGCCAGACTGACGCCGAAGAAAACGGCACCATAGCGAGCATTCTTCAGGCGGTCCGCCAGACACGACAACTGCTGCACTGCGAGACCGCCGACGGAACTGACGTCTGGCTCGCGACCAGCCAGCAACATTCGCAGTACACTGATCACCTCCAGATCAGTCCCGCTCTCAAGCTGCAGAAACTCGTCAGCACGCGCGGCAGTGGCTGTTGGCTGACAGTCCAGCACCACCACATGCCGGCCGGCACGGCCCTGCGGTACCGCCAGTCCCGCAGCGTCCACAATCCGCTCCATATGCCGGGGATGGCTGTTGACCGGATCGCAACCCCAGTAAATCACCAGATCTGACCGGTGCCGCACCTCTCCCAAAGTCGAAGTCGATTCCCCCGCAGCCTGAAATGCCAGAATCGACGGTCCATGCCCCAGTGACGCAGTCGTGTCGATGATCCCGCCAAGGCGGTCTGCCAGTTCACAAACCGCTCGCTGACCATCAGTGCTGGAACGCGACAGCCCAAAAAACAGCGGCAGCTTTGCAGCACTCAGCAGAGCGGCAGCGCGAGCCGCAGCGAGGTCAAAATCAACCGGTAAACCGTCAATTTCGGCCGCCACCCCGTCATCAGGAACCGTAGCCTTGCGAAACCACTCGTCCGCCAGAACACACGCCGGCTGTATACTGCTGATCCGACCGCCGCGGAATTCCATTTGCAGGTCATCACAGACACAGCCACAGCGAGTACAGGCGACGGAAGTCAGCCGCGAATCTGGCGGGGAACTTGTCATGCCGGCATCCCCTTTGCGATGCACTCAGCCGGCAATCCGCGACCGCAGCGTCTGCAGCAGACTGACAGCCTGGCCAATGTCCGCCTTCTGACGCTCACGATCCTGCGGAATTTCACGCTCAATCGTTAATGGGCCTGTGTACCCAATTTCCTGCAGTGTTCTGAGATAGCTCTCCATCCCCACATCGCCGTCACCCAGCGGAACCTCCTGGCCCCACGCTGCGCCACGCACTTCCGCGGCAGCCCAGCGAGCATCCTTGCAGTGCACACTGCGAACAAAACGCCCTACCTTTTTCAGCGCTTCAATCGGCTCGCCAGTGCCGTACAGAATCATGTTGGCCGGATCAAAATTGATGAACAGATTATCCCGCTGCACATCAGAAATAAATTGCAGCAGGTGATCAGCTGATTCCTGACCGGTTTCCAGATTGAGCTGCTGTCCATTACGTTTGACGTGATCCAGCAGATGACGAGTTGTCTCGAGCAGATCACGATAGCTGGCACTGGATGTGTTGTGAGGCACAAACCCGATGTGCAGAGCAACTGTGCTGCAGTTCAGCAACCGCGTGAAGTCACTGATCTCTTTCATCTCCTGCAGGCGGGCAGCGCGAGTTTCGAGGGGGACAAGCCCGACAGTGCGAGCCGTCGTGGCGATGTCAGCATAACTTTCGCCCTCGAAGCCGCCGAAGACCGCCGTGACTCGGATCCCCGCTGCCGCACAGCGATCCAGAAAGGCTGCTGCGGCGGCAGGAGTGCGAGTTCCGGCATGAGGTGCATGCACCTGAATCGTGGGCACGCCAAGTTCCTGAGCAACTTCGAGGTGCACGCCAAGCCCGGCGTCGATGGATGCAAATACCCCGATTTCCCAGCGTGACATGCTTGACTCTCCTGTGCTTTGTGCAGAACACCCTGCATACTGATGGTAACCGGCAAGACCGTGTTGATGCAAGTCCGCTGCCCGGCTGTCGACAGTTGCCATGAATCATACGACAGAAAAAAACGGCTGCAGACAGATGTCTGCAGCCGTCACATAGCCTGCCTGATGTCGCCTGGTAAACACTCAACAGACGTTCACATCGTGATCAGTCAAGACCAGACACGATTTGGCCGTCAGCAGCTCCACCCAGCCGCAGCAGCACGTCCGCGTCTGTGTTGACCGACAACGCGCGCACAGAACCGTCGCCCATGGTGTACTGCACAATCCCCGTGTGACGGCTGCTGAACTTGGCCGATTCAAACGTCGGGCGAGTCCCGCCGTAGGTGACCCCCGCCAGTGACTTGGCGGCGTAATGCATACCCAGAGGACCGACGAGCCATGAGAACGAACGCAGCCGATTCACACCTTTGTAACCGTCAGTGAAGTCACCGGTAACTTCACCGAGCATGATCGTGTTCGACAGTCCGTCACTGATGTCCGAAAACTTCTTTTGCTTGTTCATCCGCAACATGCCCTCGTAGTCGTTGACGTTGCGGTAGTCCGGGCTGCTGCTGGCAATCCCCAGTTCATCGGCGGAAGCCACCAGACGGCCAGCACAGCCGGCGTAGTTGGTGACTGCAGTGTTGCGAGTTACGGGTTCAGGCAACTCGTCATTCATCACAAATCCACCATACTGCGGACCACCGGCGGTACGCACCATCCACAGAGTAAAGTCGGCAGAGCCTGGCTTCTTGGCCGACCCAGCATTGTCCGACGGGCACAGCAGCATTGGCAGAGTTGTCCCGGTGACAGCGTTGATGGCGGCGAAGTTGTAGTAGGGCTGCTTCTGAGCATTTGCGGAGTTCGACTCGTAGTCTTTGGCCTTCATCTTCAAATTACTGCCAAACGGACGATACACGGCGACCTGCTCAAGATACGGCAGCAGGTAGGCCATGGTGCCAACCCACGAAACGTTGTCCAGCAGTGCAAAATTCGAGTAACCGGCCACGGTGAAAATCTGACCCGGAGGCAGGCTTTTGTATGTGCCTTCGAAATTGTGCACGGCCAGCCCGAGATTTTTCAGGTTATTCTTGCACTGAGTTCGGCGCGCTGCCTCGCGAGCCTGCTGAACCGCAGGCAGAAGCAGCGAGACCAAAATCGCAATGATGGCGATCACCACCAGCAATTCAATCAGTGTGAAACCACGACGCCCCCTGAACATCGCTGGCTTCTGCTGCAACCTCACCATCATGTCAACACCTCCCAGGATCTATACGCATGAACATATAGCGAAGAGTTCGCCGCAAAACATGATGACTTGGGACATGTGCCAGGTTTCAGGGGTCTTAATGTTTTGTTCACACAGAAGCAAACGAGAAATGTCAAAGTGTTGGGAATTTGGCGGTTTTGAGTTTGAAGGTGCCGCAGACTTCACCCAGACTCCAAATTGCACCTGATCTTCCGTTTCGGCCCCTGGGAGCGGTGATAGCAGAGCCGTCAAAACCGGCATGATTCGTTGACTCTCCACAACATCTTGCTTGCGTCGCGCCTGTTCACTTATAAAATTTGACGAATCAGGAAAAATGCGCAGGATATGGCAACAAGCGAAGATTTGCGTGCCAGACCCTCAGTTGCAGATTCCCCGTTCGCGTCTTGTCCTCATGTCATTGTGGCCTGCCAGGCCTGTCCGTTGGAGACTTCCGGATCATGGCAAAAAAATACCTCAGCGTTGAAGAAGCAGCCAGCCTGCTCGGTATGTCCGTTGACGCCGTCCGCCGTGCCCGCGAAAAGGGTGACCTGCGTGGTTTTCAGGACCGCGGCAGCTGGAAGTTTCGCGAGCAGGACATTGACGAGTTTCGCCGTTCACAGCAGGCCGATTCGTCCCCCGACATGCCAATGCTCAGTGCTGACGGCGGCCTTAACCTGTCATCTTCCGACAGTGACGTCCGCCTGATGGCGGACCCTGCTGACGACGATCTGGGTGACCTCGTGAATTCCGGCAGCGATGTTCGTCTCAGCGGTGACTCCGGTCCCAGACTGGACAAGAAGACTGATGTTCCGGATTCGGACAGCGACGTGAAACTGTTCAGCGCAGATATTCTCAGCAGTGACAGTGACAGCGACGTGAAACTGTCTGCCGCGCCGGGTCCCACTGACAGCGACATCCGATTGGCCCCGCCCGACAGCGATCTCAAACTTATTCCCCGCACCTCATCCACCAAAGCAGGCGATGGCAGCGGTATCAGTGTCGAAGTTGCCGGCAGCGGCACACGACTGAATACCGACGATCTGCTGGCCGAGATTGACAGCGGCATCAGCCTCTCCGCTGACGACAGCGGTATCAGCCTCGAAAGCTTTGACAGCCAGACCCGAGCTGACGACAGTGGTATTTCACTCGACGCCGGCGACTCAGGGATTTCTCTCGATCTCGATCTGGGTGCGCCCAGTCCGGCACCGGCCGATATGAGCCGAACCATGCCGATGCAGGCCATCCCCGGCGCCCGCAAAGCACTCGCCGATTCCGGTGCCACAACGGAACTGGAAATGCCGTCACAACTGGCTGGTCGCGAAAGCGAATTTGAACTGGCGGGACTTGACGATGATGACAGCGTCGGCTCCAGCACCACTGTGCTCACATTTGATGATAATCCCTCTGACTCCAAAACCATCGTTGCCGGAGCAATTTCCGCTTCCGGGGACGACGACGAAGTCCTTGACGATTCTTACGACGACAGCGAGTCCTACGACGACGAATCTTACGACGAATACGACGCCGAATCTGCCGATGGCGACGAAGAGGGTTTTGAGGTTGGTGGCACAACAGTCTCCGGCGGACCAGCCGTCTATGCTCGCCGTGCTGATGTCGACTGGGGCATCGCCGTCAAAACCATGATCGGCTTCTCGGCCCTCATCTCGGTGGCCTGTGCGGTTGTCGGTGTCGAACTGATTCGCACAATGTGGATCTGGACTCAGCCTGACACGGCTGCTCCGGCATCAGCGATTCTCGATACCATCGGCAGTATGTTCTGACGTTCTGCGTCGTCAGACAGAAAAGCTTCCGGGGACCTGCGGGAGACGCAGGTCCCTCTTTTCTTCCGCATTCGTAACAACTAACGCACTGTCATGAAGTCGTTGTGGTTGAGCAGAGCAACCACCAGCGCAACCTGCGCTCTGCGGATTGCAGACTCATCTGCAGCACCAGCATCCGCCTGTAGTTGATGCAGAAAATCCAGCCCGGCCTGCAACTCCGCCTCAGTAGCCTCGCAACACAAAATTCGCCGAAAACCAAGCTGCACAAACTGGCGGTCAAATTCCCGCCCGCTGGTGGCTCCTGACAGCCCCGGCTGCTTCGCAGCCTCACCCGCCAATATAACTGCAGTCTTTGCTGCCGCCTGCTGCACCAGCGGACTGTTTTCCAACGCCAGTGCCTGCTGCGGCACAATACTGTCGGCTCGCCGATAACATTCGAGAACATTTGCATCATCAAACATCGAAAGAAACTTCTGATGCTCGTTGTGTGAATGGAAGTAGTACAGACTGCGACGTCGCGATGACTCATCGCCAGCTGGAATCGTCGGGCCGCCCAGTGTGAGGTCCAGCTCACCCGAAAGTGCCAGCAGGCTGTCACGAACGCTCTGGGCTTCCAGACGCGCGGCAGTCCCGCGCCAGTACCAGCGATTTTCCGGATCCGCTTTCAGGGTTTCTGCATTAGCGTGCAATGCGGTGGATGACAGCCGATAGGTGGCGGAAAGCACAATCAGCCGGTGGACATGCTTCAGACTCCAGTTATGTTCCAGCAGTTCGACTGCCAGCCAGTCCAGCAGCTGAGGATGTGTGGGACGAGCTCCCTTCAGGCCAAAATCGAAAACGGTCGGCGTTAGCCCCCGACCGAAATGCCGCCCCCACAAATGATTGACGGCAACTCGAGCCGTCAAAGGATTCTGTGGCGACGTAATCCACGCAGCGAGGGCACTGCGTCGCCCGGTACTGGTCCGCGGAAACGGGCGACGGCGTGACTCCTCAGTTTCCAGGTTGCTTTCCAGTGTCTTTAATGCACCGGTCAGAGTTGTCCACGCAGCGGGTAAACGGCTGTTCTTGAGCCCGGCGATTGCTGCATCGGCCTGTTCCACCGCCCGTGTCAGCTCGGCCTGTTTCTCCGGGATTGCCATTGCCAGCACTCGCCGCGCCTCCGCTGCAGCCGCTTCCGCTGCCAGAATTGCTGCCGCCCGTTCAGCAGTCACGGCTGCCGTAGCAGCACTGGCTGCTGCTGCCGTCTCCGGTTGCTGAATCGCTGCCAGCTCAGCAGCCACCCTCAGCTCAATCAGGCGATCCTCCGCTTCAGCTCGCAGCAGCTGTTTCGCTGCAGCTTCCACCGCAGCGAGAGCCGCTGCCGGACTGAGCTCCACAGCAGCACCCTGCATTTTGACGGATGCTGGCAGAGTGCTTACCTTCAGCCGATGAAAAATGGCGACGCAGTCAAATGCCATCAGTTCCAGACTGCCGCTGCGTCTGGCAAACGGCAGGGTCTTCACCAAAGCCAGTTCGTCATTAACAAGAACATTTAGCAGCTGGCCACGCACGCGGACTGTCAGTCGCTGCCGCTGATTCAAATCCACTTTCCTCTGCTGCATGGCATCCGGAGGATAGTCCTGTACTCCGCCCTGACGCCACGCAATCTGCACCTTGGGACCTGCCGCATAACTGCTGAGATACACCGTGAATCGATCACCATTGAGCACATCGAAATGCAGACCAGCCGATCTCCACTGTTCGCCGTCCAGCGGAGTATACTCGAGCTGTGCTTCGAAGTCCCCATGCAGCGGTTGCTGCAACTGCAGCAAAGCCTCGGCTGACCCCGTCTGCGTCTGTTCCAGGCCACCATCCACCGGCATCCATGCACCACCAGCGACCTTCCAGCGATCAGCCGGCCAGTTCGCAAAGTCTTCTTCCAGCAGAATCGCCGGCTGCTCAACTGGTACCGGTTCTGTCGGCGTCAAAGAGGCCAGTCTGATCTTCTCTTCCAGCTCCCGCGTTGACTGCAGATCCTGCTGAGCTTTTGTAACGGATTCCAACGCAGCAGCCCGCATCGCTGCAAGCACTTCGGGCCGCAAACCGGGCTGAATGGCTTCCGCAGGCAATGCCACAGACTCAATGGCTGGAAGCGGTACCGAAAGGAAAGCCGGCACCACAGGAGCAATCGGGCGACTGAGATCCGGATTGCGGTCATCACCGCGAATGTGAATCCATGTTTCTGCTGTCAGGTTGCAGTCAAAGGCACGCGGTATTCCATCACGCTCAAAATCCAGCACACCACCCACGGAATCTGTACGGATCTGGTACGGCTCAAAGAATGCCCTCAGACCGTAATACTCTGCCTGAGTAATCGGATCATACTTGTGGTCATGGCACTTGGCACAGTTGAAGGTCATCCCCAGCATGGCTTTGAAAGTATGCTGGATTGTCTCATCGAGCCAGCTCGTGCGATTGAACTTGAAATACTGCCGCGCCAGAAAACCGGTCGCTCGCAGTTTGTCAGAATCATTGGGATACAACTCGTCAGCTGCCAGCATTTCACGCAGCATCTGATCATAACCCTTGTCACTGTTGACTGATTCCACGATCCAGTCACGCCAGTGCCAGAGATGCTTCTGTGAATTTCGCACCTCCGCTCCCAGTCCCCACCAGTCACTGTATCGCCAGATATCCATCCAGTGACGTCCCCAGCGTTCGCCGTACTGGGGTGATGCCAGCAGTCGATCCACAACTCGTTCCCACGCTGCATCTGACTGGTCCGCGAGGAACGCCTGCTGATCCGCAGCCCCCGGCGGCAGTCCCGTCAGGTCCAGTGTAACGCGTCGCAGCCATGTCAGGCGATCAGCGGCAGGCTGCGGCTGCAATCCGAGCCTGTGGTGTTCCGCAGAAATGAAGGCGTCAACAGGAGTCTTCACCCAGGCCGTATTGACTTCAGCGGGAATGGGCGGCCGTACCGGGACACGAAATGACCAGTGGTCCTGCGGGTCTTCATCACCCTGTTCATTCGCCGGCGTAGCAGCTCCTTCCACAATCCACTTCCGCAACTCGGCAATTTCAACGGGCTTCAGTGGTTCGCCTTCGGGAGGCATGCGTTCTGCCTCATCCGTCGATTCCACACGCCGCAGAATCAGACTGACCGCCGAATTGCCTGGCACTGCGGCTGCTCCGTTGTCGCCGCCTTTGAGTATTGCCAGAGCCGTATCCAGCCGCAATCCAGCCTCCTGCTTTAACGCACCGTGACAGGCTACGCAGCGTTCTTTCAGTGTGGGCTTCACACCACGCAGATAAACCTCCACAGATTCCTCAGCCGCACAGACCTGAACGATCAGGAGCAGCACGAGGAGGCCACCATAAAAACTTCTCGGCAATACGTTCCGAATTTGCCACATGACGGACGCTCCCGAAGAACCATCTCACTGACAACAGCGACCCTGACATCGCAGCACCGGCCTGCACAGCCGCTGACTGTGACAGTACTGCCCGCAGTGTACTGCTGAGCGAATGCTGTGGCTACTCCCCGAGTCACATTCAGAGAGCCCCTCGGGCTGCTGCGAATTCCGGCACCAGCCTCACCAGCCGGCTGCATTCGGCAGAATCTGCTTGAGTCCTGACGGGTTGATTGCGTTCAGTTTTCCGATTTTGCTGTCTGCGGACATTGTCTGGCTTCCTTTCCGAGTCGCTGCCCCGCTGGCAGCCGATACCGACGATGTGCGGTGCCTCCGCAGCGGCGGGATCGACTTTCAGAAAAGGTGTCGAAGATGCGTTCGATTTTTGCTGGATGGTTGCTGCTGCTGACCGGGCTGCTGACAGGTTGCCAGTGCCTGCCCGGCAGCGACGCGGCCTATTCAGCGATTGATGACGTTTCAGATCGCCTTCGCGATACACCACGACTGGATAACTTGTACTGCGAAGACCTTGATCCATCTCGCTGTACAATGCATGATCGCGGTCAAAGAATGTACGTGCGCGGCACGCACCCGCGACATCGTCCCCGCTGATGGGCCCGTGAGCGCAGGCTCAGGACGAACGCGTCGAATCATCCTGCAACTGAATGGAAACTTCGCACTGAATTCTGCCTGCTCAGCATTGCCGGCGGGCGACTGCTGACTCAGAATGTCACTGGCTAAGTGCACTGCGGCTTCAAAGTCTCGCCACTTCGTCCTGCCTGTGTACCCGTTCGTACTTCTGCCCGCCGGAGGACTGAGATGCTTTCCATTTATGGCAAGCCCCGTACTGTCTGCAATGGATTTACACGCAGACAGGTTCTGTCTGCAGGTTTCGGCCTGTTCGGACTTTCGCTGCCGCAGCTGCTGGCTGCCGAGACGATTTCGCAGCCGCCGGCAAAGGCCAAATCAGTCATCTTCATGCTGCTGTTTGGTGGCCCCAGCCAACTGGAAACATTTGATCTTAAACCACAGGCACCCGAGCAGATTCGCGGGCCGTTTCGCCCGATTGCCAGCCGGACCCCGGATCTCCTGATCAGCGAATACCTGCCGCGACTGGCTGCATGCTCCGACAAATACTGCGTCGTTCGCAACTTTTCGCATTCCTTCAACGACCACAGCGGCGGAGGCCACTACCTGCAGACGGGCAAACGCTGGCACGTGCCTGTGGGCGGCGGATTCTCGCCGACACCCAAAGACTGGCCGTCACTTGGCTCTGTGGTTGAATACTCTGATCAGCAGCGGCTCGGACTCACCGCTGAACTCCCCTCATACATGGTGCTGCCGAATTCGCTGGGAGCATTACAGGAAAAGGGCCAGTACCCAAGGCCCGGCGAACACGCCGGCTGGCTGGGGCCTCGCTACAATCCACTGACCACTTCGATCCAAAAACGCAGCATCGAAGATAACCCTTACTGGCGTGACTGCACTGATGATGAACTGGCGTTTCAGATTGCCGATCTGAAGTCCCCGGCAGATGTCACTAACACACGGATGCAGCGTCGCAGGTCACTGCTGCAGCAGTTCGACATACAGGTGCAGGCTCTGCAGCAATCCGGCAGGCCGGATGGCTTCGATGCATTTCGCCAGCGTGCATTTTCACTGATGACGTCTCCGCGCACTCGTGCCGCTCTGAATATTCGCGAAGAATCTGAAGCATTGCGCGATTGTTATGGTCGTCACCTGTTTGGTCAGTCCGCACTGATGGCACGCAGGCTGATCGAAGCTGGCGTCCGATATGTAACGGTTCACTACGATTGTGTCGATGGCTATAGCTGGGATTCGCACCGAAACAGCGACGATGTACGACGGCATCTGCTGCCCACATTCGATCAGGCCTGCTCAGCACTGCTCGCGGATCTGGATGATCGCGGACTGCTCAGTGAAACGCTCGTGATTGCAGTCGGTGAAATGGGACGCACTCCAAAAGCCAATCCGCAATGGGGTCGTGATCACTGGAGCACACTGTTTTCAGGACTCATCGCCGGTGCCGGTATCCCGGGAGGTACGCTGCACGGTACATCCGATAAAGATGCCGCCTGGCCACTGGATACTCCTGTACGACCGGAGGATCTGGCTGCCACTGTTTACTATGCCCTGGGAATCGACCCGGAACTGCGAGTCCTCAATGCTGAAAATAGGCCGGTACCAGTCGTGGATGACGGCTTCCCGGTCACGTCGTTGTGGGGGTCCTCAGCCTGAAACAGGCAACTTCTGCAATGTCCCGCGCCAGACGGGATAAGCTGCCGCATCACCTCTGATGACTGCAGAAGCCCCGCCGTCCGCCTCACAGGGACGAACCAAAGCCCCTGGCAGCAAGTGAAATCCTCGATGTAAAGAACCAAACAGCCGTAAGCTCCGACGCCCGGAATTCGGTACGAGTAAAGGTCGAGCAATCCAGCGCGACGGGTCAGCTTCAATTCGCCTGAGCAGATCGTTCCGCAGTCTGGCATCCGTATCAGCACCAAACCACCGGCGAGCAGGATGCAGGGGATCATCAGTGCGGAATGAGTAATGCCGCGAGTTCCGGAAAATCCGCGTTCGCTCTGCAGCACACTCAAGGTCTGCCGTCGGCACCGAATCCAGCAGCGGATCCTGCCCTAAAAACACCCGGATGCAGTCCGGTATCAAAGCCGCAATACTGCGCTGACGCAGCAGTCCGGAACCAGGCGGATTGAACAGACTGACCTGACCGGCCTGCCAGCAACGCACCAGCCCCGGGACACCCACCAGTGAATCGGGCCTTCCGAAATTTGGATCCAGCAAATCGTCGTCCACACGCCGAATCACAGCATCCACCGGCAGCCGACCGGTGGCAGTCTGTACTGTCAGTTCGCCGCGCTGCACAGACAAATCCACAGCAGTCACCTGCGGCACATCCAGCAGCCATGACAGAAATTCACTGCAGCGTCCTGAAGAACCAGGATCCAGCAATACCGCCCGACCACTGCCCCACGGCAAACTGCCAGCACCAAAGAGTGACTGAGACAGCCGTGCCCGACTTTCAGCCAGACTGCGGCACCCTGGAAACTGCAGACGCTCGAGCCCCGAAGGGAGGGCAAAGTCGCAGTCCATAATCTGCACGCAACCATCGGCTTGCAGCATCAGATCCACAGTACCCGGCCACGCCCAGGTCACGTGACGGCCGCGCGGGGCAGAATAGACAGTTCGCCAGCGATCCAACTGCTGCCGACGCCGGTCACTCAGCAGACGATCAATCTCTTGTGGCAGACGACACCCTGCCTGCAGGCTGTTCAGAAAACATGTGGCGGCCTGAAACCACTGCTCACAACCCGACTGCAGACGAACCCAGACCTCCTCGGTCAGCGCCGGACAAACGGCCGCCTGATCAGCGTCTGCAAACCTGTCCTGCCAGACAGTATGCGACGTCAGGATCGACGGGCCTGAAAACTCAGAAATGGAAGAAATTTTCATGGGGTCACAAGACGACAAAAGTGGAATTGGTTTCCGGGTAGAAAACAGCAAAACGCGTTCCAAACCCCAGCGGTTTAAATTTCGGCATCCGCGCATTTTCGATTTTTCAGGTTTTTCCAGCCTGCGGAACCGTCGCCTACAGACCTTCGGCTGCCTTTCCGGGCTGAAATCGTTTGCAGACTGTCATCTTTTTCAGCGAATGCCGTGGGCAACAGCGTATTGTTGGGCGAGTAACACTGCGTTAGATTCGGAATACTCAGACGTAGGCGGACTTCCCCCCTGCCAGCTGCCCATGGAGACAGACAGATTGATCAGCAGCAGCAAGTCGTCACCAGATCTCCCCGCGTCAGGATTCGGACGGGCCATCGCATTTTCCGTATTTGCTCGCATCTGGCAGGTTTGTACCGGTCCAGTGACTCAGATTTTGCTGATGGCCTTCCTGCTGCCTGCAGCCCGCGACTATTACTATGCCTTCAGCAGCCTGCTGGGCATTCAGGTCCTGATCGAACTGGGTCTGCACGTTGTCATCATCAACATGGCCAGCCATGAATGGGCCGGGTTAAGTCTCGTGAATGGCCAGCTGCACGGTCAGCAAAGTTCGCGCAACCGCCTGATCTCTCTTGGCCACCGCATGGGACAATGGTACCGGCTGGTGGCCATGGTATTTCTCGTTGCGCTGCTCCCGTCTGGACTGTTCTTCTTCAGCGGTCAGCCGGCCACCGATTCGGCGTCGGCGAGCACCCTGCGGGCGACGATTGACTGGCAATATCCGTGGCTGGCTCTTGTCTGCATCACTGCGGCACAGCTCACGCAACTGCCCTGGCTCTCTGTCCTCGAAGGCTGTCATCAGGTTGAGATGCTCAATCGAACTCGCTTCTGGCAGGCAATTACCGGTACCGCCGCCGTCTGGATCTGCCTTGTAACCGACTGCGGCCTGTGGACTCTGGTACTTTCGGCTGCCGTGCGACTGGCAGGCGACCTGTGGCTGATTTATGGCCACTATGGCAAATTCTTCCGCGAGTTTGAACAGAATGTTGCCACTGATCAACAGGTTGACTGGCGTCATGAGATTCTGCCGCTGCAGTGGCGGATTGCCGTCCAGGGAATCATGCTCTGGCTGGCAATTCAGTTGCCTTTGCTGTTCGTATTTCGCAAGCAGCCGGAAGGCGACGCTGCACGGCTGGGGATGACCTGGAGCATTCTGACGGCTGCACAGGGTGCCGCACTGGCATGGGTCGAAACTCGACGGCCTCTGTTTGGCAGCCTGATTGCCGAGCGTCAGTTTGCGATTCTGGACAGGATTTTTTTTCGGAGTGCTCGTATATCAATTGCCCTGATGGCAATTGCCGCAACCGGTCTTGTCTCTGTGATCTGGTTTGCCGAGACCAGCAGCCACCCGCTCGGCAAAATGCTCTCAGCAGGACTGCTGCCTGTGCGGGCAGCGGCTGTTTTGGCATTTGGGTTTGTTGCAAATCAGCCGGGACTGTGCGCTAATCTGTACGTGCGAGCTCACAAGCGGGACCCATTCCTTGTGGCCTCGGTCACCTCCAATCTCACAACAGCATGCGCACAGCTTTCACTGGGCTGGGTTTACGGAATTGACGGAATCGCGGCGGGTTATGCTGCAGCGGTAGCACTGGTTCAGACTCCGCTGCTGCTGCAGGTCTGGTGGAGAACTCGTCGTGACTGGCACTAATACTGATTTATCACGCCCTGACAGAGACACATTGAAGCGGCCGGCATACTGGCGGAGCCGCCAATGAAGGCTCTGAATCTGCAAACTGTCTCATGCCCTCTGTGTGATGAGCCGGCCTGTTTGCCGTTGCTGTCGGGAGCCGATGTGCGCTGCCAGATTCCTGGCCACTTTACAGTTGTGTGCTGTCAGCGCTGCAGTCACCGATATCTCAACCCGCAGCCTGCTGACGAAAGTCTGGCCGACTGCTACCCCTCGGACTATGCACCGCACCTCGCTTCCCCGATCCTGTCGGCTGACGCAGCCTGCAGCAGCCAGTCCGACATACCCCGCCAGCGTCCGTGGTATCTCCGCTGGCTGCCGCTCAGGTATGTGCCAGGGCTGCGGCAACTTTACTACTGGTTCACTGACGACCGCACACAACCTGTGCCGTTGCCCCGCCAAGCGTCGCCCAATTCCGTGGTTACAGCCCTCGAACTTGGGTGCGCCGGCGGATCATGGCTGGTGAAACTGCAGGCCGCTGGCTGGTCCGTATGCGGTGTTGAACTGTGCGATGGACCGGCTGCTGCTGCCCGCAGAGCAGGTCTCAATGTGTTCACGGGAACGCTGGATTCCACTCAAATCGAACCCCAGTCCTGCGATCTTGTAGCCGCCTGGATGGTGCTGGAACATACCCCGCGACCCCGCGAGACACTGCAGCAGATTCTGCGGCTGCTGAAACCTGGTGGCCAGGTAATATTCAGCGTTCCGAATGCCGCCTGTCTGGAGGCCCGCCTGTTTGGTGCTGCATGGTACAGTCTCGATCTGCCAAGGCATCTGCAGCACTTTGATCCCGCAACGATCGTTGAACTGCTGCGGCAGGCAGGTTACGAGCAAATTAGAGTGGAGCACCACCGCACCCTGATTGGGGCATGGGGCAGCGCGGGGATTATCCTGAATCGAGTGCTGCCGGGAAGTCGGCTGGCGAGGTGGCTGCAACGCTACCCGGAACAGCCGCGACTGCTGCTGCAACTGCTGTCAGCACCGCTCGCAATTCTACTGGCATGGTGCCGGCAGGGAGCTGGTCTGACAGTCAGTGCACGACGTCCCTGAACGGATCAGTTCTGTTCTTCAGTCTCTTTGGTGGCCTCTGCAGCAGGAGGCACCGCGGGAACCTCAGTGGCCGACGGCGGCACCGCCAGCGGTTCAGCCGCTGCAGCCTTCGCCGCCGCCTCCAGAACAACGTCCCCGGGGATCACAGCACAGGACGTCAGCGAGTCCCCATCATCCAGACGGATGATGCGAACCCCCTGAGTATTTCGGCCGATGGTGCTGATGTCAGCAGCACGGACTCGCTGGATCTTCCCGCGCGACGTCACCATCAGCACTTCATCATCATCAGCGACCGACAACACATCCACAACTTGCCCGTTACGAGACGTCGTCTTGATATCACGCAGCCCCTTGCCGCCACGCCGCTGACGACGATATCGCATGTTGCTGCCCGCTGACGAGTCATCGGACGCCTCGTCAGTTACCTCGGACACCACAGTTTCCTCAGCCAGTGTCAGGCCATCGTCCGGCGATGCCTGCTCAGCAGGTGCTGGTTCAGCGATGCCAAACGGAGTTCGTTTACCAAACCCCTGCTCGCAGATACTTAACAGTGTCCGGTCAGAATCAGCCACCACCATGCCGACGACAATTTCGTCGTTGGAAAGCGTGATGCCTTTGACCCCACGAGTTGCACGACCCATCGGTCGCACATCCTCATGGTTGAAACGAATGGCCATGCCACCCGAGGTTGAAAGCACGAGGTCCTGATCACCCTGGACGATGCGAACATCCACCAGTGCATCGCCGTCGTCCAGACGAATTGCAATGATCCCGCCCTTCATCGGGCGGCCGTAGGCCGCGAGCGATGTTTTCTTGATGACGCCCTGGCGAGTAGCAATGACGAGGTACTTGTCATCAGGGAAATGCCGGACGCTGAAGCAGTTGGCTACGCCCTCCCCTTCCTCGAATTCCAGCAGGTTGGCCAGCGCCCGCCCTTTGCCCGTCCGCGGCTGCAGTGGCAGATCGTAAACCTTGAGCCAGTGCACGCGTCCGCGATCTGTAAAGAACAACAGAAAATCGTGGGTGCTGGAAACGAACAGATGCGCAATCGGATCCTCTTCATCCGTTGATGCACCACGGATTCCTTTGCCGCCACGATTTTGCGCCTCGTAGACGTCCAGCGGAGTCCGTTTGATGTAGCCACGCTGTGACAGTGTGACAACCATCGGCTGCTCGGCAATCAGCGCCTCTTTGTCGTAATCACCAAGCTCTTCTTCGGAGATCGTGGTGCGGCGACCATCCGGGAACCGAGCCCGCAGCTCTTCCATGTCGCTGCGAACCACCGCACGCAGATTTGCCTCGTCAGACAGCAGTCGCAGGTACTCAGAAATGTTATCCAGCAAATGCTGATGTTCGGCCGCCAACTTCTCGCGTTCCAGATTGGCCAGCGATCCCAGCTGCATTGACACAATCGCTTCGGCCTGGTTGGCCGACAGAAAGTACTCTGCCGCTTCGCCATTTTCCGAGATGTACGAAGCATAACCGGACTCACCCAGTGCCCGGGATACCAGAGGCGCAGGAATTGCAACCTGCTGCAATGCATCGCGGGCCGCCGCACGACTGGCAGATTCACGGATCGTGCGGATGATTCGATCAATGTCCGTCTGCGCCAGCAGCAGACCCTCAACGGTATGCTTGCGCCGCCGAGCCTCCCGCAACAGAAACTCTGTGCGACGGCGAATCACATCCACACGATGCCGAATGAACGCATCCAGCAGCATGCGGACTGTCATCAGCTGCGGCCGGTTGCCGTCCAGTGCCAGCAGGATCACGCTGATTGTCGCCTGCAGCGGCGAAAACTGATACAGCTGATTCAGGACAACATCCTTGTCAGCATCACGCTTCAACACAATATGCAGACGCACCTGCCACGGCGGAACGTTGCGGTCAGTCAGATCAACAATTCGAGAGATACCCTTGATCCGCTCTTCAGCAACCAGCAGCTCCAGCTTTTCCCGGATGCGGTCACGAGTCTCCATGTAGGGGATCTCAGTGACAACAATCACGTCCGAGTTCTTTTCAGTCTCGAAATGCGTTCGCGACCGCAGCGTCAGCGTCGAGCGACCGGTAAGGTAAGCCTGCCGAATTCCCATCCCGCCGCAAATAATCCCGCCCGTCGGGAAGTCCGGGCCAGGCATGATGTCCAGCAACTCGTCCAGCGTCACATCCGGACGATCAATCACCCGAATGACAGCTTCGCAAACTTCCGCCATGTTGTGCGGAGGTATGCTGGTGGCCATGCCAACCGCGATCCCGTTGGAGCCATTCACCAGCAGATTCGGAAACCGCGCCGGCAGAACCACAGGTTCCAGACGATCATTGTCGTAGGTCGGAGCAAAATCGACAGTCTCGCGATCCAGATCCCGCAACATCTCAGCTGCAGCCGTAGACAAACGAGCTTCCGTGTATCGCATGGCTGCCGGCGGCAATCCGGCCAGCGACCCAAAGTTACCCTGCTTGTCAATCAGCACCTCTCGCATGACCCAGTCCTGAGCCATGCGGACCAGAGCCGGATAAATCGCTCCCTCACCATGCGGGTGATAGTTGCCGCTGGTGTCACCCGCAATCTTGGCACACTTCTTGCGCCCCGACCCCGGACTAAGATTCAGGTCGTTCATCGCCACCAGAATACGCCGCTGAGACGGCTTCAGACCGTCTCGCACGTCGGGCAATGCACGACTAATGATCACACTCATTGCATACGTCAGGTAACTGGTCTGCATCTCGGACTGAATGTCAGTCCGAAATACACGCACATCAGACGATGCAGAAGAATCGCCGGCAGAACCGTCGGTAGACAAGCTGAAGCACTCCTGATTGATCGTCTGCCATAGAATTTTTCGGGCGACGTCCCGACCCCCGAACGTAACACATTCTGCAACAACAAGTTATGGCAGACCCGCAAGATTCAGTTAGTATAGCAGAAAACGGCGATTTCTCAAACACTGACCACCCGCAGATTGAGCCAAAAAGCGAACTTGACGTTTTTTTGAAAAACCCCGTATAACCTCACACATACGCAGTGCCCGTTTCGGGCCCTGCGCCGATTCTGCCGCCATTTTTCTCTGACGAATTCGGAGTCTGGTCATGGAAGACAAGGTCCCCGCCCCCGTTATTGCAAACGTCGCCGCCAGATCCGGTCGCGCCGGACTGCTGCTCGGCGGTACCGCTATCATTCTGCTGGCAGGCGGAGTCGGCATGCAGGTGTGGCGTGCACGGGACGGTCACGCCGCTGAACAGCCCTCAAAAACACCAGTCATCGTCGCCGAAGGTGCCGATCCCACAAAACCGTCCTACGCCCGAGTCAACGGTGAGTCCATCACCTGGGATGCACTCGCCCGAGAATGCGTCGAACGACACGGACGAGAAGTCCTCGAAAACATGGTCAATCGGCTCATTATTCAGCAGGAATGCTCGCGACGCGGCCTGACTGTGTCTGAGTCAGAAGTCGATCAGGAAATTCTCGAGATCTCCAAGAAATTCGGCCTCGCCGTGGATCAATGGTACAAGATGCTTGAAGCCGAGCGAAAACTGACTCCTCAGCAATATCGCCGTGACGTTATCTGGCCCATGCTGGCACTGCGAAAGCTGGCCGGTCGCGATGTCACAATTACTCGCGAAATGATCGAGCAGGCCTATGACGACAACTACGGCCCGCGAGTCAAGGCACGCATGATCGTGCTCGATAATGTCCGCCGAGCCACTGAAATTTGGGAAAAAGCGCGCAACAACCCCGACGACTTCGAAAGCCTCGCCCGCGATTATTCCATGGAGCCCAACAGTCGGGCACTGGGCGGAGTCATCCCGCCAATCCGCAAAAACTCAGGCGCCCACGAAAATCTGCGGGCTGCAGCCTTCCGCATGAAACAGCCCGAAGAACTTTCCGGAGTCGTGCAGGTGGGCCCCAGCCAGTATGCCATCCTGAAGTTCGAAGGACTCACAGAGCCGGTCGAACACGATATGGCTGACGTGGAAGCACAACTGCACGCCGATCTCACAGAACGCGAAGTCCAGCGAATGGTCGGTGAAACGTTCGAAAAACTGCAGGATAAGGCCCGCGTTGATAACTTCCTGACAGGAGAATCACGCGGGACTGTAGAACCGGCCGCAGCAACTCAACAGTGATCACGCTGTACCGAGCGAGCCAACAACTGCCGGCCGCTCAGACGCAACAAACTCAAGGGACAGCCAGTGACTGTCCCGTCTCTGTTGACGTCGAATTTTTCCCGTCAAACCTCGCCCGACGACTTTTCCGACAGCACTTCCTGACCCGGAAAACGGCTGCGATAACGCAGTCGCTGCCACCAGCCAGCCTTCTTCAGCATCGGATCGGACACCAGCACCGTACGACGCTTGCCCCGCCGAGTCGCCAGCAGAACCTGGTCCCCGCTCAGAACTTCCAGAACCATCCAGAACTTGTCCACCACATACGCATAGTCCTCGCCGCCTTGCGACGCCTGAATGCCGCGTGCGCGAGGCCCCGGGTGGGGACTTTGTTTCGTCACCGTGTAGATCACCAGATCACCGGGCTTGTATTCCGTCTGCCGCAACTCGCGATCCTTAACTGCTGTATAAGGCTGCCGGTCCATTGCGTCTGTCGCCATGTGGAATACTCGACAGACACCATGTTTTTACCGCCTGAGTCGTTTCGAGGCAATCGATTTTCAGCCCCCAGGCAGTCACGACTGCCCAATTGCCTGAATCCACCAGATCCCCCGAATCTCCAGACACAAAACTGCGGCAATTTCTGCCGAAGAAACTCCTGTTGTGTCGAAATCCGCTGAAGATTACATTGCAGAGAACGCCCGCGCAGGGATTGCGCAGGTTCAGTCAGACCGCAGCACCAGAGAAGGTCTCTGCTGCGGAAATGTCACCAGGGACGGGTTTCATGACATCTGCCACCACCGCTAAATGTTCCAGCACCGCCGGCTCCATCACCGAAGTACTGCTCGGCGGTGATCTGATCCTGAATCTGTCGGGCCAGACCCTGGCCACCGGGCAGACAGCCAGGTACCTGCAGCCCGACCTGACTGCCGGAGCGCCCGACAACAGTCGCCTGCAGATCACAAACAAGCCCTGCAGCATTGCCTGGACCCCGACACTTGCCGCCTGCCTGAACAGCCTGGCTGCACTGGACGCAGATCGGATCGTCGTGGTTGCAGAAGCTCAGTCCGCAGCAGGGCACTCGGTCGTTCAGCGGCTCACAGCCTGTGGCATCCGCAGCCTGTTGTGCACGCTTTCTGAAGACTGCGGAGCTGACGCTTTTATGGACGAGGAAGACGCCGAAGCTGTGGCCGAACGTCTGCGTCAGCTGGGCTATCTGTAGTCCTGACAACAGGCGGGCAACGACCGATCGCAACGCAGTAACCATCACCCGGAACACCACTCGGAATCACTCGAAAATGGATCTGCTTCTGCTGGGAATAGACGGTTTGCCACGCTGGATGTGGCAGCAGCTGGCAGACAGTGGCGTCATGCCGCACAGTCGGGAACTGCTGCAGTCAGGAACACTGGTACCGATGCAGTCATCGCTGCCGGAAGTCTCTTCCGCAGCCTGGGCTTCCATTGTCACCGGCCTGAATCCCGGTGGCCACAATGTCTTCGGGTTCACTGACCTGATGGATGGCAGCTACTCGCTGGGTTTCACTTCGTCCCGGACCTTTCGGGCCAAACCGTTCTGGATGCGGCCCGCCAGCCGCCCTTCGCTGATCATCAACGTACCGCAAACCTACCCCGCTCAGCCGTTCAACGGCATGCTGGTGTCGGGCTTCGTCGCTCTGGATCTGAAGCGTGCCGTGCATCCTCCGGATCAGTTGCAGTGGCTTGAGAGCATCGACTATGCCGTTGATGCCGACATGAGCCTTCTGCAGCAGGGCAAGCCGCGTTTTGTCCAGGAACTGCGGCGGGTAATGACGGCCCGCTGCCAGGCACTGCACCACCACTGGGATCGGGAACCGTGGCAGCAGATCATGTTTGTGTTTACAGGTACTGATCGCCTGAATCATTATCTGTGGGAAGATTTTGAGGACTTGAGTTCACCGCTGCACCAGACGTTTCTGGATTACTATCACGAGGTGGATCGGCAGATCGGAGCCATCCTGCAGCGTCTGGATGATCGCACTCTGCTGGCCGTCGTCTCCGACCACGGTTTTGCCCGACAGCGTCGCAGCATCAATGTGAATTGTCTGCTCGCTGAAGCCGGCTACCTGCACCTGAAACCATCTGCACGGCCTTCCTATAGTGACATGATCCCGGAAACTCGGGCCTTCGCCATGGACCCAGGCCGTATTTATCTGCACCGTCAGGGACGCTATCCGGGCGGTTCAGTTCAGCCGGAGCAGGCGGAAGAGTTGCTGCAGGAACTGGAGCGATATCTGCTGCAGCTTTCCGTAGCAGGCTGCCCGGTCGTTTCACAGGTGCTGCGGGGGGCCCACATTTATAGTGGGCCGTTCGCCCATCGCGTTCCCGATCTGGTGGCCTTGCCGGCAACGGATGTAGCCCTGTCCGGTCGGATGAATCTGCAGGAACTGATCGAACCTACACTGATTAATGGCCGGCATACTCACGAAGAATCCACATTCTTTGTGCGTGGCACCCAGCACGGGGTGATTCCTGAAAGGATGCGAGTGGAAGACGTGCTGCAGGTTCTGCAGCCCGAAGTTCAATCGCTGCGGAAGGCCGCCTGAGCGGTATTTGAAGACAACCAAGCGGAAGCCAAACATGAGTCAGTCATCCTGTCATAATGCCGGTCAGACCTGCTGGAGTTGTCCGGCAGTGGAATTCAAGGGGCACGTGGATTTCCGCGCCTGCGGACAGGCAGCGTTCCGCCGTGCTGCGGAAGGACAACTCGTCGTCGAATGTCGCCGTCGCCCGGAAATCGGCTATTTTGATCCGCTGTCCATCACCTTCGAATCCTGCAGCGAATGGAAGAAAACCGACTGCGGCTACATGCTGGAAGGCATGAAGGTGCTGATCCTCGGGATGGATGGGTATCTCGGCTGGCCACTGGCTCTGAAACTGGCAAAGCTGGGCTGCAAAGTTTATGGCATAGACAACATGCTGCGACGCAAACTGGTGGCCGAGCGCGGAGCCCACTCCGTCACAGAAATTCGCACCATGCAGGAACGCATCGAAGCAGCCCGACAGCACCTCGGAGTGGACATTGAATTCCGCGAAATGGACCTGCTGGATCGTGATGCTCTATTCGCCTGGATTCGTGAGATTCGTCCGGAATCCATCGTTCAGTTTGCTGAAATCCCCAGCGCTCCATACAGCATGGCGGATGTGGACAAGGCCGTGAACACCATCCAGAACAATGTGGTGGGCACACTGGGACTGCTGTTCGGAGTCCGTGACCATGCCCCCGAAGCATCCATTATCAAACTCGGCACAATGGGTGAATATGGCAGCCCGCTGACAGGTCGACCTCTGTTCGAAGGCCTGTTCCCCGGCGACGCCGTTCTGCAGTATCAGGGGCAGGAATGGAGTCTTGGCGGGGAGCTGACGCCACGAGATCCGGTTAGTTTCTATCACGTCAGCAAAGTTCAGGGTACGTTCAGCGTCTACGAAGCCTGCAAATACTGGTGGCTGCGCAGCTACGACGTCATGCAGGGAGTCATCTACGGGAACTGGTCGGACGAGCTGCAGGCACACCCCGATCTGAATACTCGATTCGACATCGATGAATGGTGGGGCACGGTCGTCAATCGATTCGTGGCACAGGCATCCATCGGCATGCCTCTGACCATTTACGGCAGTGGCAATCAGATGCGCGGCTACATTACGCTGCGAGATGCCATGCAGTGCATTACCCGCCTGGTCGCTGCTCCGCCAGACCCCGGCCAGTACGATGTCATAAATCAGGTCACGGACGTTTTCAGCGTCCTGCAGATCGCACAGATGGTGGCCACGATCGGCCGCGAATTCGGGCTTGATGTTGAAGTGCAGCGAATTGAGAACCCGCGAGTGGAATCCGAGGAGCATCCTTACGAAGTCATCCACGATAAGCTGCAGGAGCGTTTCGGCTTTAGCTCAGAATCCGGTTTTGCAGACGAAGTGCGACATCTGTTTCGAGTGATGCTGCAGCCGGAAAATCGTGACCGCATTCTGGCTCAGCAGGGAGCCCTGTTTCCCAAAACTCGCTGGTCCGGAGAACACGGAGAAATGAAGGTACTGGAACGCTGGAAACCAGCAGCCTGAACGACAGACAAACGAAAAACAACCGCCCGGCTGACAACAGCCGAACAGACAGAGAACCCGGAACCATGGAAATTCGTGAATCTGATTTTGAAGACGTCGTGCTGAAATCTGACCGGCCCGTGCTGGTGGATTTTATGGCTTCGTGGTGCCCGCCCTGCAAGATGATGCAGCCGGTCGTAGATCGACTGGCGGCGAAGGTGGCGGACTGGGCGGACGTGTATTCCGTCAATATCGACCGTAACGCAGCACTCGCAGCACGTTTTGAAATCAGCGGTGTGCCGACATTCGTGGCCTGGGCCGGCGGCCAGATTGCCGGTCGCCGCACAGGGGCCCTGACGGAGGGCCAATTGCTGGGGCTGCTGAAGGCCGCGTCAGATGCTATGCAGGCCCCTGCCGTGAACGAGGCACAACAGCACGAAGATCACGCAGTCTTAGAACCTCGCAACTGGATTACCATCGTCTCCGGTCTGCCTCGTTCCGGCACGTCACTAATGATGCGGATGCTGGAAGCCGGTGGCATTTCGGCGCTGACGGATCAGCAGAGAACTCCCGATGAAGATAATCCCAACGGATATTACGAGTTCGAAGACGTCAAAAGCCTTGAAGCTGATGCCGGATGGCTGCAGCAGGCTCCCGGCCGTTCGGTCAAGATGGTTTATCGCCTGCTGCGACATCTGCCAAATGACCGCAGCTATCGAGTTCTGTTCATGCGACGGAATACCGAAGAAATTCTGCGATCTCAGAAAAAGATGCTCGAACGAAAAGGCATCGCAACGGACATTCCGGATGATGTCATGAAGGCCATGTTTGAACGCGAACTACGAAATTTCTATGGCTGGCTGCCAACACAGCCCCATCTTGAACTGATGAATGTCAGCTACAACGATCTGCTCAGTACTCCGGCTGCCGTTATCAGTCGCATCTCACAGTTCCTCGGTGGTGACCTTAATGTGCATTCAATGACCAGTATGATCGATCCGGACCTGTATCGTCAGCGAGCCGCCTGAAGCTTGTGGCAGCAGTCTGGTTGAGGCAACGGGGGTTTCCGGCAACAGGGGAAAAACATGACATTTTTTTCTGATCGTACGATTCTCGTCACTGGCGCCTGCGGCACTGTCGGGCGTGAACTGGTAAGGCAGTTGCTGGACTGCCAGCCGCGAGAGATTCGCGCCATCGATTCAAATGAATCCGAAATCTTCTTTCTCGAGCAGGATCTGCAGGAATACGCTCGACGTCATTCGCAGCAGCCCGTCCGCACGCTCTGCCAGATTGGCGATATCCGGGATCGTGATAAACTCAATCGAATGTTTTCCGGCGTGGATATTGTGCTGCACACTGCAGCGCTAAAGCACGTGATACTCTGCGAACGTGCTCCGTTTGATGCCGTGCAGACCAACATTGTCGGCGTCCGCAACGTAATTGAAGCAGCACTCGACAATGATGTGGAACGAGTCATCTTCACCAGTTCCGATAAGGCCGTGAACCCCACCAATGTCATGGGCACGTCGAAACTGATGGGCGAGCGACTGTTTACGGCAGCCAACAGCCTGAAGATGCAGCGACGCACCATTTTCAGTTCCACTCGGTTCGGCAATGTCCTGGGTTCACGCGGGTCGGTCATCCCAATTTTTGCTCGTCAGATCGCTGCCGGCGGACCTGTCACGCTGACCGATCGGCGAATGACGCGTTTCATTATGACGCTTGAAGAAAGCTGTCGGCTGGTCCTGCTGGCGGCGGAAAAGGCCCGCGGAGGCGAAGTCTTCGTCACCAAAATGCCCGTGATTCAGATTGCAGACCTCGCACGAGTCATGGTGGATGAACTGGCCGACCAGCATGGTTTCAGCGCAGCTCGTATGCCGATCACAGAAATTGGCAGTAAGCCGGGCGAGAAGCTGTATGAGGAACTGATGAGCGATGAGGAGACTCGACGAACAGTCGAGCTGGCAGAGATGTTCGCCGTGCTGCCGGCCTTCCGCAGTGTGTACGAAGAAATCAGCTACGATTACGACGACCTCGTGTCTCGCACTGTGGAAAACGCCTATGTCAGCTCACCGGAAAATGCGATGTCGGTGGAGCAACTCGCGCGATGGTGTCGTCGGCATGATCTGCTGACGCCGTATCTCAAGTCGGCAGCAATTCTGCCTCTGCCATCCGGAGAACGCCGGCGTGCCGCATAGGCCCGGCGTGAAGGGAGTCAGCGGAGATGAGTGAATCAGCCAGTATACCGCCATCATTCGGTCCGGCTCGCTCCGTAACCTCTGATGCACTCGGCACGATGCTGATTCGCGCAATGGGCATCGCTCTGCTGTTTGCTTCAACCACCGCGACAGCTGTGCTGCTCGGACCGACTCAGTACGGAGAATTTTCGTCGGCACTTTCACTGGCCCTGCTGTTTGCCACTGCAGCACCGCTGGGTACGGATCGCGTGCTGGTGCGACAACTGTCCATCAGCGGCCACGACTCCGCCGCCGCTGAAGTGGCACTGACACACCGCTGCAGCCTGTGGCCCACAGTCGTCATCAGTGGTGGCAGCCTGCTGGCCGCACTGGGGTGCATCAGTTGCGGGTACGCGGGCTGGAACAGAACACTTGTACTGGCGGTGCTGATGACCCTGCCTTTAACACTCACCTTTTTGCGACAGTGGACTGCTATTCCCCTCGTCGGAACTCGCGCCGCGATTCTGCCGGAACAGTTTCTGATTCCTCTGCTGTCGCTGTTGCTGCTGGGTGCGCTGTGGCTGCTGAACCTGCCGCTGACAGCCGTTCCGGCCGCGATCGGTACGGCCATACTGACACTTGGAGTCTGGCTGGCAACCGTCACCACAGGGCGACTGGGAACTGTCTACAGGGCAGCCCTGCAGGCCCCCGCAGCCGTGCCTGGGGCCATCCTGAACAGGACTCGTGAAGGACTGCCGTTTGTACTGGTGGCAACCGGCGTTTTGCTGGCGCAAAGGTGTCTGCCGGTGGCTGTGGCCGCCGGAGCCGGCTTTGCGGCCAGTGCCCAGTTTTCGTGGGCCCTGATGGCAGCCGGAATTGCCTCACTGCCCCTCGGAATCCTGAACCTCAGCCTGATGCCGGGTTTCGCACGCCTGCATCATCAGGGAGATGTGAACGGAACGCGATTGCTGGCACGTCATGCTGCCACCATAACTTTTATGGCGGCGCTGGCTGCTGCTATCGGACTCCTCATTGGATCCCCGCTGCTGCGACCACTGCTGGGAGACGGCTACGCCGATGTGCCGCGAATCCTGCCGGCCCTGCTGCTGGCCGTACTGGTGGATTGCCTCACCGGACCAACGATTCCCGTCATGCAAACGACCGGGCTGGAACGACTGTATGGTCGCTGTCTGGCCGTGCACCTGCCACTGCAGCTGCTGCTGGTCTTCGGACTGAGTCGCCTTTCCGGCACAACAGGCGCCGCCTTCGCCTACCTGATCGGCCGAATCGTCTGGAACGTGGCCGTGTTTGTACTGATCCGTCGTCATCGTTCGCTGATTATGCTGCCATCGCTGAAGTGTGCTGCAGCCGAGTTTCGGCGGCTGCTGCGCTGGAGCCACCGCGCTCGCTGCAGCAGACTACTGAAAATTCCCCAATCGACCTGTTAGATTCGCTGAACCAGCACCCAATACGTTCTATGCCAGCCTCAGTCAGCACATCACAACTGCCTGAACAATCCGGTGACAACAGTCGGCTGTGTGTGCGTTGGCTGCTCAATCCGGGCCAGACGCCGCAGGAGAACTGCTGCCTGACGATCATCAACGGCCTGCTTGCCGAAATTAGCCCCTGCAAGGCAACTGATCGAATCCAGCCACTGGCTCTGATCCCGCCACTGGTCAATACCCATACACACCTCGAATTTTCGTCTCTGCGACAGCCATTTTCCGCCACCGGAACATTTCCGGACTGGATTGGTCGAGTGATGGAATGGCGCGGACAGGTGACGCTGGATCAGAGCGACCGAATTCGCATGGGTGTGCTGGAAAGCCAAAATGCCGCAGTGCAGCTCGTGGGTGACATAATAACCAGTCCCGCGACGACTACAGATCTGGCTGCGTGGCAGGGAATTGCCGCCGTGCTGTTTCGCGAAGTGATCGCACTCACCCCGGATCGAGCTGCTGCTCAGCTTGCCGATCTGCAGCAGCACCTGCAAATGTTACCGGCTGCCCGCACCAGTGAAAATCGACTGCTGGCAGGCATTAGTCCGCACGCTCCGTATACTGTGCACCCGGATGTGCTGCAGCAACTGGTCCGGCTGGCCAGTCAGTACCAGGCACCACTCGCCATGCATCTGGCGGAAACGGCCGAGGAGCTGCAGCTGCTGCAACACGGCAACGGACCGTTTGCTGAACTGCTGAAACGGCTGCGAGTCTGGGATGAGCACGTTTTTCCGGGAGGCCGTGATCCGCAGGAAATTCTTGAACAGCTGCAGCAGGCACCGCGATCCCTCGTGATCCACGGAAACTATCTCAGAAACCAGCACATCAGCTGGCTGGCCCAGCATCCTCAAATAACCGTGGTTTATTGCCCCAGGACTCATGACTTGTTTCAGCATCCGCCGCATCCCTTTCGCAGAATGCGACAGGACGGTGTCTCGGTTGTCCTCGGCACCGATGGACGCTCAACAAATCCTGACCTGAATATTCTGCGTGATCTGCAGCACGTGCTGAATCTGCATCCGGACCTGTCCTGTCCAGACGTGCTGGGAATGGTTACCACCACCGCTGCAGCCGCACTCGGCTTGCCGGAACTCTCACAACCTGTAGCACCGGGACGACCGCTGCGGGCTACCATGCTGCATCTGCCAGCCGGTCAGGATGGTTTGTCCGCAGTGTTTCAACATGCCTCAGCGGCGACCCGCCTCGACATGCCTGCACATTCAGCAGACCTGTGACGATTGAGTGCGAGCCCCGTGCGCTGCCATCGAACAGGTCATCGCTCGAACTGGAAACACGCCAACGAACAAAACGCCTCTCGGTCATCGCTCGCAAAACACCCGCTCCACTGCAAAACTTCCACAGCAATTACTCTTCTGCACTGAAAGCCCGGCTGACTTCATATGCATCATCCAGACGCAGAAGCGGCGGTGATCTCAAAGTCATTGCCCTCCGGAATAAAACTGGTCATCATCGGCAGCACTTCATTCTGGGGACATGACAGCGATAAACACTGTCGTGGACTGGCACACGAACTCGCACAACTGCAGTCTCTGGTCGTTGTAACAGGTGGGATGGATGGTGTGCAGGCGGAATTCAGCCACGCATACGTGCAGGCTCGTCGTACCGCCACGTTCCCGGAACATCTCTTCCAGCTTCTGCCCCGCGGCATGGAAGCCTGTTCCGTCGGAGTAACTCTGGCGGCCGGAAATGATCTGTGGGAACGTCGCGAAATTCTGGGACGAGTGGGCGATGTTTGCCTGATCGTAGAAGGCGGTCCTGGGACAGAGCACACGGCGCAGGTCGCCACAGCGCACGGTATTCCACTGATTCCACTTGTGCGAACCAGTGGCTGCGCGCAGGACCTTTACGCAGACCTTGCTCGGCCGGCAGTCGCCACACGATCCGACTGGGCTCTGCTGAACGATCGCAGCGCATCACATACAGATGTCATCCAGGCCGACAGAAACCTGCTGCTGAATCTTCACCGCAGTAATGCCTGAATTGCTGCGAAATCCGACTTCAGCGAACGATAAAGCTGCTGATACACCGGAAATGCTGCATTGTAGGTCTTCAGTGCTGCAGCTTTGGGTTTTGTTCGAGTCACCACGGAGATCGTGGCACGACAAGCTTCTTCCACCGACTTATACGCGCCAGTACCCGCTGCTGCCAGCAAAGCTACGCCGTAGGCCGGCCCTTCAGACGCATTGATCGTGACTACCTGCTGACCATAAATGTCAGCCTGCATCTGACGCCAGAATGCACTGCGAGCACCACCGCCGGACAGACGAATCTCCTGCACCGGGATGTTCATGCCTTTGGCAATCTCCAAAGAATCACGCATCGCATAGGTGGCTCCCTCCATTACCGCACGAGCCAGATGCGACTTGCTGTGCCGCAGGCTCAGACCAATCCAGCTGCCGCGGGCATGCGGATCGGCATGCGGAGTCCGCTCACCAGTCAGATACGGCAGGAAAAATAACCCCTCACTGCCGGCCGGTGCTGTCGCCGCCTGGCCTGTAATCAACTCGTAGGGATCAATCCTCTGCTTCTTCGCCCGCTGCACTTCGTCCTGACACAACTGATTGCGAAACCACTGCAGACTGCCACCAGCAGACAGCACACAGCCCATCACATGCCACTTGCCGCGCACCGCATGGCAAAATGTATGCAGACGACCTTCCGGATCTACCTGCACCTCGTCACTGTGCGCGAATACAACGCCACTGGTGCCCATCGTCGCAGACACCACCCCGCGCCCCACAATCCCATTGCCAATTGCACTGGCCGCCTGGTCACCGCCTCCACCCACCACCGGAATGCCAGCCCGCAGACCCAGCTGCTTTGCCGCAGATTCCGTCAGTACGCCCGTTACGTCCTCGCTCTCGTACACCTTCGGCAACAAACTGCTGCTCAGATCCAGTTTCTGCAACAGCTCGGTCGACCAGCAGCGGTGCACTACGTCCAGCAACAGCGTACCAGAAGCATCACTGACCTCAGTGGCAAATTCCCCGGTCAGACAGAAACGCACGTAATCCTTGGGCAACAGCACCTGCACCGTACGATCAAAGTTGCGTTTTTCCTGATTTCGCAGCCACAGAATCTTGGGAGCTGTAAACCCGGTCAGAGCCGGATTGGCCACCATGCGAATCAGCTCGGCTCGACCTCCAGCTTGACTCTCAATTTCCGCACACTCCGCCACCGTCCGCTGATCGTTCCACAGCAGAGCCGGTCGGATCACCTGATGCTTCCTGTCCAGAAACACGCTGCCATGCATCTGCCCGCTAAGACCTATGCCGCCAATATCCGCAGGCTTTAGTTTTGCCTGCCGCAGCACCTTCCTGACTGAGTCCACAACGGCCTGCCACCAGTCGGCCGGACTCTGCTCCGACCAGCCTGGCTTCGGATTGCTCAGCGGATATTCCGCCATCGCCGATCCGAGGATTTCACCGTCTTCACGCATCGCCAGCGTCTTGGTGCCACTTGTTCCAATATCAACTCCAAGATAAACCGGCATGAGAACAGCTCCACGGAATAGTCAGGCAGAAAATAAGGCCCCTGCATTCTGCAGCAGATGGATGTGTTCTGTAAAGCCCGCCGTCAGCAACAGGCCCAGTTCCCCTCAGGAACGGAATGGCATCAGCTCAAATGGCCCGCCACTCGATTCAGCTGCTGCCACAACTGCGCGCTGTCGGCACACACAGTCACCAACCTGCGACAACGCTGCGACAGGAAACCATGAGCCACCATGTCGTCCATCAGCCGCACCAGACCATCATACAGACCAGCCACGTTCAACAGCAGCACCGGACGCTCGTGCAGTTCCAGCTGAGCCCATGTAACCGCCTCAAAAAACTCTTCCATGGTCCCAAAACCACCCGGCAGAATCACATACACGTCCGCCAGAGAATGCATCAGCGACTTGCGAGCATGCATATCGGCCGTGACCCGCATGTCAGCCACCCCGGAATGCATCAGCTCCGGACGCGCCAAATGCTCCGTAATCACACCCGTCACCCGACCACCACCCTGCAGCACAGACTCGGCCAGCAGCCCCATTATCCCCGTACTGCCACCACCATAAATCAGCGGATAGCCGGACCGCGCCAAAAATCGCCCCAGCTCCTCCGCCACCTCAGCATACTCAGGACGATCACCGCTCTTCGATCCACAAAAAACACAGACGGCTGGCATTGTTCGTTTTCGTCTATCGGTTAAGGCAGAAAATCACGACTTCCCGGACACCGCAGACCCGGCAGGCAATTCAGGGGGACTGCTGAGCACTTGCGGCGTCCTCAATCGCATCCCGCACCCTGCGATACACTTCCCGGACATCCCCCTGCACATCTATAAACAGCATTGCTCCCTGCCACCGGGAACCAGCCATCATCGCGGTCTGCCGGAACATGGCATTCGAAATCGGACCAAACATCGCCAGCGGGCCAAAGCTGAGCACTCCGGAACCATCAGAACGCTCCTCAAGAGAAACAGGCCCGAGGTCCGTCAAAGCACGTCTTTGCACCGTCCGACGACCGCTGGCTGTTATCCACAGCAGACTGCGATCCGTCAGCCCGTAATACGTACAGGCTCGCCGGCGCGAATCAAAATAAAAACGACCGACCATCATGTACAGACCGACCAGCACAAACGGGATGCCCCAGAGCTTAAGAAAAATCGATGCATCCATTGCAAAAACAGCCACCTCCCACGCAACCGCAAATCCGCCCCAGATCAGGCTGAATGGCACGAAAAAAAAATCAAACACCTGAAATCGCCAGCCCTGCCGAGGCTGTCCGGCCCACAAAAAACGTTCTCCCGGATCCAGCTCCGCCCTAACTTCGTCCTCCGCCGAACTCCAGCCCATCGACATGGCAAACAGCCCCCCCCAACCCCGAACACAACAAAATGTCAGCAGCCAGCCGCGTCAGCGATGAAGCCAAAACAAGCCCCGTCCCCAAAACCCCCGTCCACAAACCACTGACCACTGATCACTGCCCATTGACCGGTCCCGGCAACGCTGCGGGATTGCCGGCAGCCGGCAGGCCGGGTATCCCCGACGCACGAGGGCCCGCACCGACCGCTCCCGGACCACCCGGCCCGCCCGGAGCACCTGCAGCAGGCTGAGCCGGCGGACGAGGCTCACCAGGAAAATCAAACTCCTCCCACGGATTAAACGACATCGGTTCCAGCACCTGCTGGGAATTGGGATCGACCATCGAGTAATACACGAGTGCCAGACCGCGAGCTCGCGTCTCACCAAATTCCGTCACAATCCGACGCAGAATCGCCTTTGCACCCTCCAGATCTGCCGCTTCCAGCTTCACAATCGCCTGCATCAGCGCCAAATCGGACAACGGCTCATTCGAACCATTGATCTGCTGAGCCAAAAAGGTGGCATGCCGGAACGGCCACACAGCCAGTGGTGCGTTGACCTGATAATTGCTGTCCGCCACCAGCGGCAACGAGTAAATCGGCAGTGAATACACAGCCGACTTCGCCAGCTCGCGCTCAATGTCACCCATTTGCAATCCCCAGGTTTCCGTGGCCGTCGTGTAGTCACAGACTCCAAGCTGGCTGATCGCCAGCGGCAGTTGCCACTCCGTACCAAAGAAAATCTCCGGCTGCTTCGATGCCTGCTCACTGATGCCCAGCAACAGCAAATAAGCCTCCTCCATTTCGCCCGTCTCCAGCAGCAGTTGACCCAGCAGCACAACACCCATCGGCAACTTCCGAATCATAGCGTTGTTCTCCTGCAGCACGTTGAGCGCCCTGCGAGGCCTTCCGGAACGATTGGCCACGGCCGCCGACATAATCACTTCCCGCGCCTCTTCAGCGTCAGCCATCTCAGGCTCCAAAGCCTGATCCTTGCCGCCGGCAGCCGCTGCCTGCTGCTTCATCGCTTCAGCATTCGCAGCAATCTGCCGCTCAATTTCCTTGTCCAGCTGACTGTCAGACTCCGTAATCATGTCCTCCAGTTCGCGACGCTGAGCGTAACACTGAGTCCGAAATTCTTCGAACTTTTCCTGCTGCGACGGCAGCACCGTCGTCGTCTCCGCCAGCGCCAGCCACTTGTCCAAAGCCTCAAGCAGCAGGTCCTGACGCTGCATCAGCTGATAACTGTTCATCAGACCCTCCCACGCCTGAATCCAGTTTGGATTGGTCTTCACCGCCTGACGAAATGCGGCCACTGCCTGGAAATACCGAGTCTGTCGCAGCCGCTCACTGGGATCTGTCCCGCTGACCAGCACCTCCAGATTGGTCAGTCGTACATACGCCTGACCCAGCATCACCCACGCCTCAGTCTCGTCAGGATTTCCCTGCAGCGACAGGTTCAAATTGCGAATCGCCAAAGTCAGCAGCGCAATGCTGTTGGCCGCTGCCTGCAGATTTTCCGGATTTGGGTTAGCGAGCGCCATATAGTGCTGCGACTGCCGGCGCTCAGCAGAAGTCGCCGAACGCTGACGATAAATGTAGCGTTCGTAAAAGCCCTGCGGTCGAGCGAAGATGCGGACTTCCTTCATGTCCTGCTTCGCGTCCACAAATGCCTTCTGAATGAAGTTCGGCATTTTCTCAGCAACTGCTTCCGGAGCAGCCTGGCCGGAAACCCGCTCCAACAACGCCGCCGAGGCCTCAATGCTGACCGGAACAAATTCACCACTAGCCGTCAAAGTCAGCATCGACTCGTAGTCCGGCGAACCCGGCGGAGCAAGACGGATCATAAAATGAGTTACACCGTATAGCGTCAGAGTCTCTTTCGCCGCCACAATATTCTTCTGCTGATCGGCCTGTAGCCGCTCCTTCTCCTTCGGGTCCGAAGATTCGGTAGATGCCGGCGGACGCAGCAAAGATCTGCGCACATTGTCATGCTGATCAAACAGCGGAAACTGAGCCGAACTGAAAGGCAACACTCGACTGTCGATGAAACTCTTTCGTCCGTTCCAGATCAGCATGTCACCCTGATCCACTCGCGTGTGCAAAACTCGCGATCCGGCATCCAAAGACTCCAACTGCTTTGACACAGTCTCCAGTGTAATGCGCGTCTCCGGGTCAAAACCGAAACCCAGCGGTGCCGAACCAGGCAGACGCGAAGTGGCCACCGCAAAACCCATCAAAGTCATCGCCAGTACGGTCGCAGCACGACCACCTCGAGAAAACAGCAGTTCAGATGAGTCCACAGAGTAGGTCAGAGAAAAGCTGCGACGATACCAATCCTGCGCACTAATGCCCGCAGCCGCCGCAGCCACAAGCGCCGCAGCAGGCAACTCGTGCGCCTTCAGCACACACAAGAATGCCAGACCCCAGAACATCATCACATAACCAGCCTCCCGGGCTCCGCGAGCACCCGTGCCGACAAACGGCAGCAACACCATCCGCAGAAATCCTCGGATCGCCGTGCCGACAGCACCGCGGCCACCAGCATCCGCCTGCTCAGATCCCACCGACAATGCCAGCGTCGCACCCGCAAACAGCAATACAACCAGAGCTGCCACATGCGTGTGATCAAAGAGGGACACAGCACCCGGAGCCAGCGTCGAATAATAATCCACACGGTTGTCAAACTGAGAAGCGACAAGCTCCGGTCGCAGACTCTTCTGCAGCTGCATCGCCGGATACTCACGAGTATACTGAGTCAGAGGTGCCGCCAGAGATGCCACCGGGAACGGATTCACCAGCAAAGCCGCAAAACACAAGGCTGCCGTGGGACCCAGAGGAACCGGCAGGCGGTCCGGGTTCACTCCGGAACGAAGCAGCGCCCGGCAATGCCGCGATGAGCCAAACACATACAACAAAACTACCAGCGCACCAACCCACGCACGCGGATCAAGATTAGACCACAGCGCCAGCAGCGCCGGCAACTTCCAGTGCAAACCCTCAGCTCGACCCAGCCTGTGAGCCGTCAGCAGATTCAGCAGATACGCCAGTAACACCAGACCGGCCAGTTCATGCGTCGGCACAAAGTCCTGCGAACATGCCACCACCGCAAATGCCGCACACACAGAACTCCACCAGGTTGGCATTCCCGGGATCGATATGCGAGTGAGCAGAAAGGCAAACAATCCGGCGCTCAGCACCTTCAATGCCGTCAAACCATAATAACCACCCACACTCCACGCCAGACTGACCACATGGTCAAACAGCCAGCCAGTATTCGTGATCGGACGACCATCCATCGTAAACGACAACGGATCCGTCCCGCGCGGCGGCAAAAAACCGTGCGCCCGCATGTAATCGCCCGAACGAATCAGAACCAGCGGACGAGTGTCGCTGATCTGAGTAAAAGCCATCAGCACCGACAACAACACCACCGCCCAGCGCAGCATGAAGTCGCCGCGAATTGCCTCCTCCTCAACCAACTCTGGAGTCAACGGCTCGTCGTCCGGTAGTTCGTCCAGTTCCTCACGACGATCCGGATCATCGAAATCGTCCGAAAACACCGATTTTCGGCTCGGGACTCGCGATTCCGGGACTCCCGATCCGCCCACACCGCTCAGATTCTGCTCTTCGTCTGACACAAAAAACTTTCCGGCAGAAAACTAATGTCACGCCCGGCAACGGCCTGCTGCCGTACCGGGATTACAGCTCTCTACGATAAAAAACAGGCGAATGTTGGAAAATCAGGACTCCCTAACACCCGATTCACAGCCCCTTCATCGGGACACCCCAGCATAATCGCTCAATCATCCGCCACCAAAATCACTCCAATCCGTGATCCCCTGGCAAATTCCACCCGGTTTTTCGTATTCTGTCGAAACCAGTCACTCCATCATTCCAACACAAAACTGGGATTTTGTACAGGCAACAAACCAATGTCTTCAGTACTTGCCCACCTGCTGCAGACCCTCTCTCAACATCAGCAATCCCGACTGCTGGCCTCTCTCAAACTGCTGCCGCCCGCTGACTGCCACCGACTCGCTGCCCAGTTGGCCGATGTGGATTTCCACTTGCTGCGATCTGCCTGGCAATCAACCGTTCAAAATACCGCTCCGACTACGGCCGTCGATCGCGCCGAACTGGCCGCCGCACCTTCACGAGTCGTCCGGCAGCCTGCCTCCGCTGCCGAACGGCAGGCCTGGGCCACAGCCCGCAACATCGGCCAGCAGGCCCTCGCAGCCGGTACGGTCGCGGTCATCACTGTCGCCGGCGGCCAGGGAACTCGACTGGGCTTCGAACACCCCAAAGGCATGTTCCCGATCGGCCCGGTTTCACAGCGAACGCTGTTTCAGATTTTCGCCGAACAGATCCTGGCCCGGCGACGCAGGCATCAGGCAGAGTTGCCGTGGTGCATCATGACCAGTGACGCCACACACGCCGAAACAGTGGCCTTCTTCCAGCAGCACAGCTTTTTTGGCCTGACACCCGACAGCATCCATTTCTTTCAGCAGGGCAGCCTGCCGGCACTTGACGCAACCACAGGTCAGCTGCTGCTGGCAGCCCCCGGTCAGCTGGCACTTTCACCCGACGGACACGGCGGTCTCGTCACGGCCCTCGCCAAAGCCGGACTGCTCACATGGCTGCAATCCAAAGGCGTGCAGCACCTGTACTATCACCAGGTAGACAATCCCACCGCCATTGTGGCTGACCCGGCCCTGCTGGGCTTTCACATCCAGCGACAGTCCCAGGCCACCACCTGCGTCGTCTGCAAAACTTCACCGGGCGAACGCATGGGAGTCCTCGTGGATCTCCACGGACGCACCGAAATCATCGAATACAGCGAACTGACCGCCACACAGGCTGCCCGCTGCGATGACACTGGCCAGTGGATCTTCTGGGCAGGCAATACTGCCATTCACGTCTTCGATCGACAGTTCGTTGAAAGCCTGTGCCAGGCCGGCAACCAGCTGCCCCTGCACATCGCCCGCAAACAGGTACCCTGCGTCGACGAACACGGACAGCCACTGCCTGCCGATCCATCCGGTCAGCCCAACGCCATCAAACTGGAACGCTTCATCTTTGACGCTCTGCCCATGGCAGACCGCACACTCATCGTGGAAGGCAACCGTGATCGCGAATTCAACCCGATCAAGAACAAATCGGGCAGCGATTCAGCGGAAACCTGCCGCGCAGCACTCAGCCGCATCGCCCGAGAATGGATGCAGGCCGCCGATCTGCCGGTCGGCCCGCACGACATTCTTGAAATCAGCCCGCTGCAGGCACTGGATGCTGAAGAACTGGCAGCCCGAGCCGTCAATACGACCGCGGACGCACAGAACCCTGCACACGCACAGGCAGACCCATGATCCGCAGAAAACCTTCGGCATCCGTCTGATCGTACGATCCACCCTTTTCCATGCTGGCAATGTCCGCCTTGTACAGACTGTAAGGTGACTTGCGACTGCTCACTCGCACGTTGCCCTTGTACAGCGTCAGAGCCACCTCGCCGGTCACCGGCTTCTGACACTCCTTCAGGAACGCCATCAGCGCATCCATCTTCGCGCAGTACCAGAAACCATAATACACCATCTCGGCAACCTGCGGGCTGAGTGTGTCACGCAAATGCACAAGGTCACGGTCCAGCGTCATCTGCTCAAGACCCTGATGAGCAGCGTAGAGCAGCGTCATCCCCGGAGCCTCATAGACGCCACGGCTCTTCATGCCCACAAACCGGTTTTCCACAATATCAATTCGACCACAGCCGTTGCGACCGCCAATCGCATTCAGCTCTGCCACCAGTGCACCCGGACTAAGCGACACTCCGTTGACTGCCACCGGCACACCCGCTTCAAACTGAATCGTCACAGTCTCTTCACGATCCGGAGCCTGCTGGGGTGACACCGTCATCCCAAACTCGATGATCGACTGACCGTCCACCTGCGGATCTTCCAGATCACCCGCTTCATAACTGATGTGCAGACAGTTCTCGTCACTGGAATACGGCTTCTTCGCTGTCGCCTTCACCGGAATATTCTTCGCCTCACAGTACTCCAGCATCTCAGTGCGGCCGGGAAACTTGTCACGGAAGCTTTGCATCCGCCATGGAGCAATGATCTTAACGGATGGCTCAAGAGCCTCGGCGGCAAGCTGGAAACGACACTGATCGTTGCCCTTGCCCGTGGCCCCGTGAGCAAATGCCACGGCACCCACCTCACGCGCACGCTGCAGACAGGCCTTGGCAATCAGCGGTCGAGCAATGCTGGTGCCCATCAGATAGATGTTCTCATAGCGAGCCTGCCACTGCAGCACCGGAAACGCAAAGTCACGGCACAGCTCTTCACGCACATCGACCAGCTCTGAAGACTTCGCGCCGATATCGCGAGCCTTCTTCAGGATGGCCTGGCGATCTTCGCAGGGCTGACCAAGATCCACGTACAGACAGTGCACGTCGTAACCTTCGTCCTGCAACCAGCCCACCAGAACCGAAGTGTCCAGACCCCCACTGTACGCCAGCAACACCGACTTGCCCACCGCGACTTCTCCGCAAAACAGACAGGAAAACATCAGAGGGCACTATGTTACCGCCGGATGGCAATCAATCCAGCGCACAGCAGCGCCAGCGAGGTTTCAGGGACCGGTTTTCGGTTTTCGGCAAGCACCGCGATCAGACATCGCCCACTCAGAACTGACTGTTCACCCCGTCCGACCACGGCTCAATCGCCTCCTGCAGCAACTCCTCGTCCAGGATCTCGTGCGCCATCAACTGCTCCGCAATCGCACAGATCGCCTCCCAGTGAAACGCCTCCGAAAATCGATGATAAAGATCAATCGTCGTCTGCTCCAGCACCGCCAACCGCCGCTGCCGCTCAGGCACAAAATCGATCGCCTCCAATGCCGCTCGCCAGTCATGAGACCACTCGGACACCCCGGCCGGATGAAACGGACGACCCGAATACAGCATCTCCGCCACCGGCCCCGCCAGCGATACCCGACATAATGCCACCGCCAGACGCTTCCCCGTAAACCGACGACGACTCCAGTGAATCACCGTGTCCCCAAACCGCCGCGGACCATCGTCGTTATCAGGAGTAATCGACAGGGAATGCACTTTCGCACCCACCATCATCGCCGCCCACGCATGACCCGCCTCATGCCACGCTGTCAGTTCTTCAGGTGTCTCTCGCAAATCAACACCTCTGTGGACATTAAACATTGGACAGCGGTCAGCGTGGCGTGATCAAACGAAGCTCTCCTCGCAGCTCGGGCTTTCCAGCCCGAGCACCCCCCTGGCACACCCCGAACACAGCCACTGGCCCCCCGACGGTGTCGTCCCAAGACACGATCAGACTTTCGTACTCAGCATCTTTCCAGCCCGCACACGATGCTGACGCCGGGGTCGCTGCTCAGAGTCGGCTCAATCACCATCAGCCTGCCAACCAGAACCCCGTTAATTCTCTGCCTGAGTCTCGTTCTCTTTTTTCGTCGCAGATCGCGAACGCGACTTCTTCTTCACCACCGCCGGCAGCTTTTCACCTTCCGGCACGAACTTCATCGAGACGGAATTCACGCAGTGACGACTATTCTTTGCTGTCATGCCCTCGCCATAAAACACATGACCCAGGTGACCACCGCAGTTCTCACAGGTGATCTCAACACGATACCCGTCTGCATCCCGTGACTTCTTCACCGCCCCTTTGATCTCATCGTCAAAGCTGGGCCAGCCACAGTGACTTTCAAACTTCATTTTGGCTTCGTAGAGCGGTGCATTGCAGCGGCGACAGATGTAGGTACCCGGATCCTTGAGATCCGTGTACTCGCCCGTGAACGCCCGCTCCGTACCCTTCCTCAAGATCACCCACGATTCAAATTCACTCAGCTTGTTGTATTCGCTGGGAGCATCCGGGGAATCTTCGGTCACAGCTTTGCCCCTTGACTTCTTTGCAACAGCTTTCGCAGGTTCCTGTTTCGACGACTTGTCCGCACCGTCGGCGGCAGGCCCCTCGGCGGCCGGTTTCTTGCCGGCCCCCGCAGGCTCATCCGCAGCGACCGCCTGAGGCAGCACAGACGGACCCTCCGTGCAGCCGGCCACAGCACAGCCATAAACAGTGGTCAGCCAAGAAGAGCGAGTCATTGCAGTTTGAGCCATTTGGGTGCCTCCCAGGACAGCCGGAATCTGAAATAGACAAAAAGTCCATTCAGCAGAGGACCGGTTTCGTTGTCAGTCAACTGCTGAAGGCCTTCGATTCATTCCTTATGAGTCAGACCAGCGTCAGTGCTTCAGCGGAGTCAACAGGACGGAAGCCGTCTTGCCGTTCTCCATTTTAGGCTGCTGCTCGACCGAAGCAATATCTTCCAGCATCTTCACGATTTCCTGCAGCATCTCCATGCCGCGTTCATGGTGCGCGTTTTCACGCCCCTTGAACATCACATTGATCTTCACTTTGTCCTTCCGCGACAGAAAGTCCCTCGCCTGACGGACCTTCACCTCAATGTCGTGCTGCCCCGTCTTGGCTCTTAGTCGCAGTTGCTTGAGTTGAGTCTTGTGCTGCTTCGGGCCGCCCGACTTCTTCGTGCGTTCGTATAGAACCTTGCCGTAATTCATGATTCGGCAAACGGGCGGTCTCGCATCCGGACTGACTTCCACAAGGTCGAGGCCATCATCCTGAGCCATGCGCATAGCAATCGCGGTATCCATTTCCCCCAACATTTCCCCAGTGGCGCTGACCACGCGAATCGGAGAAATCCGGATTCGTTCGTTCATGCGGGGCAGATTTGACTGAGGAGCCGGTGTCGGACGAGTTCGTTTAATGGGTGGCCTCCATCGGGAACAGAAAATTCAGCTGACCGCGCGGTCAGCAGGGCTGGTGCAGAGAGATTTATGCAAATCGACCTTTCTCCGCCGATCATCACCGAAATCTGCCAGAATCACCCGCAAATTACAAACCTTTTCCTGCAGCTAGACAGTTTTGTTCTCGGATTCACCGGAAATCACAAAGTCAGGCCCCTGAAATCACCCCGGTTTTTGTCCCGTATTTTCACCGTGTTCAGCGTATTTCCCCCTGCCGACACCGTTTTTCACCGGATTTCTGCCGAAAAGTACCCCAGAAAACCGCTGCTTGTTACTCACTACTCCGTTTCCCTGGCCTTGCCATGCCCCAGCCTAGTGTTCCTGACTGTGTAAAAGTTCTGCCTTCAGCCCGCAGAGCCCGTCGCTGCCTGCTGAGCCTGTTGCCGGGACTCTGCGCCGCCCTGCTGGCCTCGCTCACTCCCGCCGTCGCCCAGACTCCCGTCACCGAGTCACTGCAGGTGGGATTCGCCGGGCACGGCAGAGTCGGTGCCTGGCTGCCCGTCCGCCTGCAACTCACCAGCCTGCCTCCCAACACCGCCTTCCACCTGACCATCCACGCGCCCGATGCTCGCGGAGACGTCTGCGAAAGTTCAGTCGCCGCCGTCCAGTCGGATGCAGCCGGAACCGCCGATGTCCAGTGCGTCTTCAGCACCGGTCGACTCGATGGTCCTATCCAGCTCGAGTTGCAGGACGACAACGGGCAGACTGTATGGAAGCACAGTATCGACTGCCGTGAAGGCTCGTTGAACCTCACCTCAGACTCGCCCCCGGCCATCTGCACTCAGCTGCTGCTGCACAGGCACCAGCCAGTTCCCGTGCTGGCCGTCGGTCCCGTCGCCGGTCTGCAGGAAATGGCCACAGAACGCTCGAACACCAGCGGCCGACAGCCCGTCCTGCTGCTCAACGCAGACCAGACGCAGCAACTGCCATCCCTCGTCCGTGGCTTCGACAGCCTCGAAGTGCTCGTCCTCGCCTCTGACTTCAGCATCACCGAACAGCAGGTCGCTGCCATCCGCAACTGGGTGCTGAGCGGCGGTCACCTTGTGGTCAGCTGCGGAGCAAAAGCGCCCAAGCTGCTGCAGTCACCGCTGGGAAAATGGCTGCAGCCGGTCTTTGAAATCCCCGACGAAAACAGCACCTACGAAACACTCGACCTGACAGCCGTGCAGAACTTTCTGCTGGGCGCCACCGCACTGCAGACCAATCGCAATCCCGTCACCTGCCTCCGCATACCCTCCCGCCAGCCCCGAATCGTGGCCCAGGCAATCAGTGAGCCGGTTATTTCGCGAGCTGTAGTGGGTGCCGGAGTCATTACGTTAGTCGCCGTTGACATCAATGCCCGCCCCATAGACAAATGGCTGTCACTGCCACAGTTCCTCGACATCCTGCTGTTCGGCCGGGATGAAGGAGCAGCAGAGCGAGCTGAGCGCGGATCGCGAATCTCGTCCATCGGTATTTCCGACCTCTCCACTCAGCTCGCTGCTGCCACAGATGCCGTACCACCCGAACAGCGCTGGTCCACCTGGGATGCCATGCTGCTGATCGTGGTACTGCTCGCACTGATCGGACCGCTCGACTGGTTTCTCGTCGTCCGCACACTCAAATCGCCCAGACTCACGTGGGCCACCTTCCCGCTAATCATCGGCAGCGTCTGCCTGCTGGTCGCTGCCGCTGCAGCACCCTCGGCCTCACCCAACGTGTCCCGCAGTGTCAGCCTGCTGGATGCCACCATGGATCATCGCGGACAATCGCTGCGAGTTCGCACGTGGTCCAGCCTGTCCACAACAGAATCCCAGTACGCCGCAGTCAGCCTGCCAGCTACCGCGACTCTGCAGGCACTGCTGCCCCCAAATGCCGAAAACGTGACCAGCTGGAGCGGACGATCAGAAGATATCTACGGCGGAATGTACCGCCCAGGTGGCGCGGGACTCGGACAAATGATCAGCCGCCGCTCAGACGTCGCGCCGTCACACTTCAGCGCAATGCCACTGCTGGCCGGCGGTTCCAGCAGCCTGCAGACGGAGATCCGTACCGACGCACCCGCCGTTTCTGTGCTCGATTCGCAGCTGACACTGCCCTCCAGCGACCTCCTCGAAGGACAGTTCCAGCACCACCTGCCATTCACCATCCGCGACTGGGCCGTGTTCTGCGGCAATCGAGCCTATGCGCCATCCGACAAAGCCAGCGACACCGAACGCATCCTGCAGCCCGACAGCCCGTGGTCCCGCCACCGCGGCAATGTCCGCATCACTGAACTCAGGGATTTTCTGCGCGGAGTCCGACTGGTGGAAAACCCAAACGCTGTCCCCGATATCAACAAATCGTCCAGCTCACAGGTCTCACGCCCATGGGACGTGTCCATCCGCAATCCACTCGACATTCTGCTGATGACATCCCTCTACCGGTCCGCCGGCGGTTCAGTGTTCGTCAAACTGCAGAACGACAGCCTGCGACGTGATGATGTCAGTGACATGGTGGACCTGAACGGAGCCATGCTGATCGGCTGGGCCGATGCCGAACTCAATACCGTACAACTCAACGACACCGCCGTTCCGCCCGGAATCCCTGCGAAAACAATCGTCAGGTTGTTCCTGCCCGTACGCCGCGACACCACCACCTCCAGCAGCCAGGAGGCCGATCCCAAAGCGCCCTGATCACAGCGCGCGACCTGCCAAACTCAGCGAAGCCCCGCCACCGCACCCGGGCATTGCCATCCCCGGCTCGCCTGAATTCAGTCAATTGAAGGCCGTTAAAAGTGGCGTGTCCCCACCATTACAGAGGGCACCTTCCCATAGCTCGGGCTTTCCAGCCCGAGCCCCCCGCACTTCAAAACAAACCACTTTTCACGCCACCTCTGCCGCCTCACAGCACATCCGGCGTTTTCAACACGGCTGAATACCCGAGCCAGCTGACTTACCGGCTAGTCGTTCAGACCCCACACGCGATCCCAGCGGACAAAGCCCTCAATCGCCTGATACTCGGCCAGTCCAAGCTTGTCATAACTCGCTGCAGTACCCGCGTTCCGCTCCTCTGCCCGCTGCCAGAACTCACGAACATCCGAGCCGGGAAACAACGCTCGGTCCTTCTGCGACTGATGCTTGAAAATCGCCTCACGCTTCTGCCGAACCTCCTGAGGACTGAGCGGCACTGCCATCTCAACCTGATACACCGGCCACTCCTGCCACGCACCCCGGTACAGCCAGACCTCACAGTCCTGGTACCAATCATCACTGCGGCACACCTCACAGGCAAGGAAAATTGCCTTCAGGCAGACACGGTGAGTCCCATGGGGGTCGGTCAGGTCACCAGCCGCATAAATCTGATGAGGCTTCAGCTTGCGCAGCAGATCCACAATGATCTGAATGTCGGCCTCTCCCAACGGCTTCTTTTTCACACCGCCCGTTTCATAGAACGGCATATTGAGGAAATGCAGCCGGTCCCGCGGAATGCCGCAGCAGCGTGCTCCGGCCACCGCTTCACCCTGACGAATCAGCCCCTTGATCATCTGAATCTGCGGACTGTCCACCTGCCCGGCCTGCTTCCGCCGCAAAAACTCCTCAACATGATCCTCCAGCTCTCGGATCTGAGGAGAAATCAGGCCAAAAGCCGCACAGTAGTCCGTCACAAACTCAGAAAAACGCAGCGTATCATCGTCAAACACCGCAATGTTGCCCGATGTCTGATAAGCCACATGCACCTGATGCCCCTGGTCCGCAAGGCGAATCAATGTGCCACCCATTGAAATCACGTCGTCGTCCGGATGCGGTGAACAACACAGCACACGCTTCGGAAAAATATGATCAAATGGCTGCGGACGGTCGCCCACAGTCTTTCTGTCCGTCGGCTTCCCGCCTGGCCAGCCAATGATCGTACTCTGCAGATGACGAAAGACCTTCAGATTGATCTCGTACGCCGAGCCATGGTCCGCCAGCAGATCCTGCAAGCCTCCCTCGTTGTAGTCAGAATCCGTCAGCTTCAGCAGCGCCTTGCCCGACTGCTCGGACAGCCAGATCACCGCACGACGAATCAGCACCGGATCCCACGACACATCCCCCACCAGCCAAGGCAGACGAACTCGAGTCAGATTGGCGGCCGCAGCAGCATCAATCAAAAACTGAGTCTTATTGTGCTTCTGCAGGTAGGTGGCGGGTATCGCCGGAGTCTTGTCGCCTTCCACCGTGCGAGCCACAATTGTGGCCTTGTTTTCACCAAACGCCAGAATGAAAATCCGCCGCGCCTCAAGAATGGTGCCCACACCCATCGTGATCGCACGCCGCGGTACGTTCTCCGTCCCGAAAAAGTCGGCTGCCGCGTCCACTCGCGTGACACTGTCCAAAGTAATAATGCGAGTCCGGCTGGTCAGGTCCGAACCCGGCTCGTTAAATCCAATGTGGCCCGTACGACCAATTCCCAGGATCTGAATGTCAATGCCACCAGCCGCCGCAATCCTCGCTTCATAGTCGCGACAGTAATCGTTGACCCGCTCAAGGGACACCGTGCCGTCGGGCACATTCCAGCCGCCAGCCGGTATGTCAATGTGATCAAACAAATGCTCACGCATAAATCGGACGTAACTTTGCACGTCCTCGGGCTGCATCGGATAGTACTCGTCCAGATTAAACGTAATCACATTCCGAAATGACAAACCCTCTTCACGATGCAGACGCACCAGTTCAGCGTAGATACCCGTCGGCGTCGAACCAGTAGCCAGACCCAGCACACACGATCGACCCTCGGCCTGCCGAATGCGGATCAGACCCGCAATCTCCGCGGCAACCTGGCGAGATGCCTCGCGAGAATTGGCAAGAATCAAACAGGGAATACGCTCAATCTGGCGAAAATCCTGCCGGGCGGTCATGTCTGAAAAGATCCGTCAAAAGTCGCGGTGGGCGGAAAACGGCCTCGTAGTGTAACCGCAAATAGACAATTTCCTGCCGAATTAGGGGGAAAATTCCAGCGACTTTCTGAGACCGGAATTACTTTTTCTCGTCCGGTACCGGCAGGGAACGACCACCACTCAGAAACATCCTGTTGTCACACTGCATGCGCAACTCAATCTGCACCCGGTAGTAAAATTCCCGCGTCTCGCTGGCCATCTTCACGAACACCTCTTCCATGTTAATGGCATCACGATGCAGCAGACCTATGCCGTTGCGGCTGATCGCGCGAGTAATCGCTTCGATCGTATTGCCCCGCTTCGTGCGAATCTGAGCCGAAACCGCCAGTTCCAGACGTTCCGCAGCATGCAGGTTCGGGCCCACGTCCCGATCAAATGTCTCCTGACTCCGCCGCAAATCGCCGGCCGAAAGGCGACTTCAGGGGTCCGTACTCATGAATCACTACGCTGTCGTTTACTGTCCACCGGATTACCCCGGAAAACGGCTCTCGGGCCTCCTGCAGACAGATTCCACCCTGCAGGCCAGCTCGCAAAAAACGATCAGGCGCAGAAAGTCTAAAATCCAGAGCCCGGATCAGGGAGAAATAACGGCTGTTCCATTCGAGCCGGCCTCACGCCGGGATGGAAAAAACAACAGTGCAAAAATACATACTGTCCCCACCGCCAAAATCCCCCAGCTCACAGGTGACAAACGAGACAGAAACGACTGACTGTCCGCCGCCTCCGCTCCAACCGCCGGAACCATCATCGCACCCGCTGCCGGAGGCTCCGGCAGGTCCGGCACTTCAGCCGCCGGCACACCCGACTCATCAGCCCCCTCCTCCAACTGCTCGTCCGCCATCTCGCCAGAACCCGACTCCTCACCCGCATCCCGCTCACCGTCCGCATCCACCAACGGATCCGCATACGACGAACGACGAATCTGCGGCCTCGTCGACTTCGGGGGCACAGGAGCCGGCACGGGGCTGCTCAGCCACTCCTCCACCTGCTCCAAATCTTCACCAGGTGACGCAATTTCGCGAGTCCGGCTGGCTGTGCGAGTATTCGTGGGCTTTGCAGAACTCTTCACCGCTGCCGGCTTCGCACCCGACTTCGATCCCGACTGCCATTCAAATTCATCAGTCGATGCTCGCACTCGCGAATCTGCTGGACCAGCCGCTCCTGCCCTGGCCGCCGGCACTTCAGCCGCTCGGCGAATTCGCGGCTCCGGCTGCCGAACAGCCTCCCGCTCTGACACGGCCTCGTGCTCCATGGAAAACTCCTGGTCAGCTGCTGACTCGCTGTCCTCAGTCGGCTCCATCTCCGCTGCCGAATCACCCTCAGCAGCCAGTTCCGGTTCCCCGCCAAACTCAAGGTCCGCAGCCGACTCATCAGTCTCCGCCGCCGGCTCCTTCAGAGGGAACTCAAGCTCCGCCACCATCTGCTCAGTCTGCTGCACGCCGCGACGAGTCGTACGGCGAACAGACTGCTCCGCCTCAGCGACCCGCCCCGTCAGTTGATCAAAATCACGCAGCATCTCGTCCTCCCGCGATTTGCCGGCACGCTGCACCGCTGTCTTGCCCGCCTGCACCTTCTCGGCTGCCACCTGCGTCTTCTGCACCCCAGCTGATGTGACTTTGGACGCGGACTTCGTCACACGACCCACCCCGCCGGAAATCAGTGCATCCAGCTCCTGCAGCTTCTGCTCTTCCAAGGCAGCAGCAGTGCGAGTGATCTGGCGAGTCGGATGGTTCTGGCGAATCAATGGCTCCGCCACAGTCTCAGCCACCAGTGACTCATCCGGATGACCCGCCTCTGACACGTGCTCTTCCAGTTCCGCAGCAGCGCCCAGCGAACGATCCACCGTCTTGCGCGTGCGATCAGCAGCCGTCGTGGCAGCACGCGATACACGGCCCGCTGGATTCACGACCGTTTTTCTATCCACCCGCTGCAGCAACTCGGCAGCAGCAGACTCGTCATCCGCATCCGCCATAAATTCAGTATCCTGCTCGGCCGCAGCCTCAACAGTTCTCATATCCTTCGCACTGCGACCGACCGCTGGCCTGACAACCGAGCCAGCAGCAGGCTTCACAGCCCTGCTCTCGGACGCCGTTTTCCGTCCCGCCTCTGCCACTTCCTCCTGCTCCTCAGACTCAGCCGCATTCTTGTCTACAAACGGATCCGCTGGCGCAACCGGCTCACGACGAAATGGATTGCGAAAAAGACGAGGCTTCTGCTGAGCATCCGCGGCTGGTGACGCAGCCGGTTCAGTGCCACTGCCGGCAGTTCTCCCAAACGGCAACCACAAGCTGCGTTTCGCGGGCACAGCAGCACCCGAAGTACCCGCTGCAGTCGCCCCAGTCCTGGCAGCCGGTCGCTTCGTACCCGCACCCAACTTTGACTGTTGCGGCGACTGCTCTTCCGATTCCTCAGCAGACTCGTCAGCTTTTTCCCCAGCCTCTTGGGGCTGAGAGTCTTTCTTGCCGCCCCACGGCAGCATTCCCCGTATGCCATCGCCAAAACTGCTGGCAGGAGCCGTCAGCAGCAGCGCCAGCCCGACAGCCGGCAAAACTCGCATCACAACCGAAGATTTCGTAACACTGCCCACTCTGACGCTCCTAACCGACCGATCAGCTTTGATGCCTGAACCTTCTTTGACGGCACGTCGGTTCTATCGGCTGTCATTAGGAGAAAATCGAGAAAGATTATTGGAGTTCCGGAAAACAAATTCACAGGCACTGATCGCAATATCATTGCGGCGGGCGGCGGGCAGCGGCAAAATCTGCCGCTGCCACTATTGCCCGTCCTCGCCCTGCACCAGCGACCCCCACACACATCACAAGTGCAAATGCGCCAACGCCTCGGCCGCACTCATCACATACCCAATGTAAAAGGGTCCGAATTCCGCATACTTCGCCGACGCACGGTCAAAACGCATCGAATACACGATGTCCTTAATGTGCTCGGGCGACCGGCTCCACAAAGTCACTCCCCACTCCCAGTCATCAAAACCAGTCGACGCCGTGATCAACTGAGAAACCTTGCCCGCAAATCGAATTCCCGACGTCGCGTGCTCAGCCATCAACTCGCTGCGCACACTAAAAGGCTCCGTATACCAGTTGGCCAGCGGATGCCGAATCTTGTTCATCGGATAGAACGTGACACACGGGAACGGCGGAATCTCCGGGTACAAACGCTGCTGATTCATCGCCGGCAGCCGCTGCTGATAGGCATTCAGCTTGGCCTGAAAAGCCGGATCGGAATCCGCTGTGCCCTCACGCCGCAGTCGATCCGCATACTGCTCTGCCGTCGGCACGTACTCGCTGACTTCCGTGATCGACACAAATGACCACGCCGGACGCAGCGCTGTCCCCAGCCGACTGGCTCGCAGCCGCTGAGTCACCGCGTCGATCTTCAGCGGATCCGGATCCATCATCATCAGTCCCAGATCCGCCTTGTGCCCCGAAATAACGGAAGTCTGCAAACGGGCCGGAGCATCACTGGCGGCCGGATCCAGAATCGCCGTCACTTCCGCCCGACCCAGCCCCACGTCAACCGGATCCAGACTGCGCAGCGCCTGCTGGTCAATCCGATAATACTGATGCAGGCAATGCCAGCCTTCTGTCAGTCGCACTGTCGGCTCAGGCAGCGGTGCTGAATGTCCATGAGGTCTCTGCATGACTGTTTTCCCTGTTCACTGAATTGGAGTGCACGTGTTTCAGAAGAGCTCCGAATGATTGCGGAACAGCGACAGCAGCAGTTGTTCCAGCTTCTGACCGCCTTCGTTGGCGACAGCAATGATGCGTTCAATTTCAGCCGGCTCTAAAGCATCTGGCAGGCACATGTCGGTCACTACGGAGAATGCCGCGACCTGCATGCCACCATGCAGCGCTGCAATACACTCCGGCACCGTACTCATCCCCACCACATCCGCTCCCGACAGCCGCAGCATCCGGTACTCAGCCCGCGTTTCCAGATTGGGCCCCGGCACAGCCACCAGCACCGACCGATGCGCCGAGATTCCCAGTTGCAGTGCCACCTGACTGGCCGCCTCCACCAGCGTTTTGCGATAGGGCTGGCTCATGTCCGGAAACCGTGGCCCCAAACGATCATCATTGATGCCCCGCAGCGGATTGTCGGGCATCAAATTGATGTGATCCTCCAGAATCGCAATGTCCGCCAGCCGGTAATGCGGGTTCATCGCGCCCACCGCACTGGTCAGCAGCAGCGTGCCGGCACCCATCGCCCGCATCACTCGCACCGGAAACGTGACCTGCCGCAGAGAATAACCCTCGTAAAAATGAAATCGACCCTCCATCGCCATCAGCGGCACACCGGCCAGCGTCCCGCACAGCAGGCGACCCGCATGCGACGGCGCCGTCGAACGCGGAAAGTGCGGAATCTCTGAGTAGGCAAAGTCGGCCTGCGCTTCAATCTGACGAGCCAGACCACCGAGGCCTGTCCCCAAAATCAGCCCCGCACGCGGAGCCCCGTCCCACCTCGCACTCAGCCACGCTCGCGCCTCCTGAATCTCGTCCCACAAACCCTGCATGCTGTGCACTCCCGAGCTTCCGTGGCGGTCAGTTCAAGAAAAAAGGCACTTCATCACTGAAGTGCCCGAGCGAAAGTCTGTGGAAAGCCATGACACTCCCTGATACCGGCGTCAGAATTCTTCTTCGTCTTCGAATTCTTCCTCGTCGTCGTCATCAAAATCGTCGTCGTCGTCGTCGAAATCGTCATCATCGAAGTCGTCTTCTTCATCATCGAAGTCGTCTTCGCCTTCTTCTTCGTCTTCAAAATCGTCTTCGTCCTCGATGTCTTCATCGTCAAACGATTCGCCAAAATCTTCGTCGTCATCGTCACCGCGAAGTTGCGGGCTAAGCACCGTGTCGATGCTGTCCAAGCCGGCAACGCCGACGGACATCCACGCTTCTTCCGCTAGGATGCAACCTTTTTTCAATGTCAGTAACATGACTGGTGCCCTCTGATGATGTGGATCCGATGACTGTTCAAATTGCTGGGAAGCGGCATTTGCGGCGTTTAATAACCAGCAGCGGTTTCCTTTGTCAACCCTTCGATTTCCCCCACTTCCGCCAAATTTCATCCGTTGCCATTTGCCGGAAGCGACGAGGAGCCCGCAACTGCTCTGAAAATACCACAAAACCAGCGACTGCGCCGAAGAACTTCAGAAAGTTCCAAAGATCACAAAAGAGTCTCACTCAACTGCCCCGCAGACATCATAACTCCACCTCCAGCACACCCGCCCCCTCACCCGGCAAAAGACCGGGAAATTCACGAGGACCCGGCGAATCCCGCCCTAACCGCAAACAATACGGACCAGCACCATAAACCGGCAGACGAAAAGATCGCCCGGACTGGCGAATTGTATATAAAATCTCGCCCGTCGACTCGTCTGTCACCTGCACCACCGCACTGTCCGCGTTCCTGAGCCGCACTTCCGCTAGTCGCCCCCGCACCACTCGACCATCGTTGTCCGCCAGTCGCACCGTAATCGGCCAGCCCGGAAACTGCCCGGAATCACCACCGCTCACATCACTGAATCGCGGCCAGCACTCAAATCGAACCACCCCCGCCGCTCGGCCAAACACCGCCAGACCATAACCGTCACCCCGCTGCCGCTCGTCTCGCACATCCCCCGGATTCGCATACGCCAGCATCGTCAGCGGATTCCCCAAACCGTCCTCGTAATCCCCGGTCCACGGCAGCGGACTGCCCGGCACAGCATTCAGACCCGCCTGCTCACTCAGCGGATGCCACCACCGACCGTAAATCGTGTTAACAATCGCCGGAGCCGTGAAGGCATACGGACCGTCACCGTGCCGCTCAATCCCGTGACGCACCACCACCGCCAGATGCTGGTCTCCGCACAGATGGACCGCTCGAGCCTGACGGAGCAGACGCAATGCCTCACGCCGACCAGACTGCGGCCAGCCATTGCAGTCCAGATCCGCCAGCAGACGATTGTTCGGCTGACCATGCAGATGCACCGCCCCGCAAAATGCCGTCTGCGACAACACACACTTCCACGACACCCCCTCCCAATCCTCCGCCCAGCGCCGCAAAAACTGCTCCTGACGATCACCCAAAAGCTGCAAACCCGGCACATCCACCGCCACACGATCATACGACGCATCCGTGATGTGATCAGGACGCGGACCCAGCGACGGAATGGCACCCTCCGGCCCCGTTTTGAACTTCCGGTCCTCCAAAATCGCAAAATCAATCCCGCCCACTCGCAGCCTCGTAAAATACACCCCAATACCCTGCTCCACAGGTTCCCCGTCAGCCGCGTCCGGCAAATGCCACGTCTGACATCGCTCCACCATCTGCACATACTCCGCCGGGTAGAAATACCCGCCATCAGTCCCCGTCGGCTTCTGCGAACGAACACCGCCTGCTCCCCACAAATTCGGATGACCCACGTCATGGTCGTCCGGAATTGTCACCACCGGACGCTCCCGCAATACCTCCCGAAATTGCCGCCCCCACTCCAGCCAGCCAAAAGTATGCTGAGTATGGTGGTACGACTGGTCGCCCGCAAAAAACAACAAATCAGGGTCCTGACGCAACAGGTTCTGCACAATTGTCTCGCGAGGCCCCGGAGTGCGACTGGAATTGCACGACAGCACTGCCACCCGAATCTCATCCCGGTCCGTCGGATCACGCCGAATCACCCCCTCAAACTGACTCTGCTCGCCCAGCCGCACCCGATAACGAACACTCTGACTGCCGTCCCAGCCAGCCAGCCGAAAATGAGCACTCCAGCCAGGATACACCACCCGCGAAACAGCCGCCACCTGCCACACACCACCCCGCTCAAACTCCAGTTGCACCTCCCGCGGCTCGCCAGGCAACAGCGGATACAACTGCGCCGTCAGCTTCAACACGCCGTGATCATGAGTATACAAGGCAAACGCCAGCACCTCATCGCGCGAGACCATCAGGCGCGGCTGCTGCAGCTGCCCCTTCTGCGGACCACGCAGCACCGGCGACGGCTTCCACCACTCTCCCGTCGCATCACCATCCAGCTGCGGCCACTCAGCACCAAATGGCTGCAGCCACGCCGCCTCCTGAGCCTCCACAGGAACAGCCAGAAAACAGCACCACCAAACCACAACAAACATCCAATAACCCAGACTCCGTCGCAACACCGCCATCTGACCGCACTCCCCGACAAAAAACTATCAGCTGTCAGCCGTCAGCCCAGTGATCACTGACTCCTTCCGTCGCCCCCGCGAAACGGGGGAGACGGGTCGGGGGTGAGGGGGCAAGTCCCCCCCCCCGCCCCCAGAAGCAGGTCCAGCCCGCCAACAATCCGCCCGCAGACCCAGCTCGCACTCAGTCCGCCCTCGCGGACGGTACTCGTACTCGAATGCCACTGACAACGCCAGCCACCATGGGCAGAATTCGAGCACGAGCACGCTTCGAAACTCCCACCCTCATTCGTATCAATCCCTGCATCAAAAACCGCCAGCGAATGTACACCACAGAAAACCAGATTCAAGCCCCCCGTGCGTTTCCCTTCGCGGCTTCGAGGCTTCGAGGCTTCGAGGCTTCGCGTGAGCCTAACACCCTAACGGCCCACCCATCCGACCATGGTATCCTTCTCATAGAATACAGATCAGAGAAAGCTGAAACGAGAAACGCCACCGCAACACCCACGGCAAGCGCAACCTGCAGCAATCTCATCCGCAGACTCCCGTCTGCGGCTCGTCTGACCACTGACCACTCACTCAACCAGATCCGGTTCAAGTGCTCGCCCGGCCGCCCACTTTCGCAACGCCTGCAGCGTCCGTCGACCACGCAAAAAATACTGATTATCCAAACCCTGCACCACCGCCCGACAGTCAGCTCGCGCCGCTGACTGCCAGTCCACCTCCGCCGGACCCGCCAGACCCTCAGACTCAAACAACTCCGCCAGCGACACTGCAATCTCCTCATGACCACCAAATGACGGATGCACATGATCCACCAGCACCTGCTCGCTCACAATCCCCCCCCGACACCGGCCCGCCAGCAGCTCGTCCGCGTTCAGAAACAGTACACCCCGCTCCGCAGCCAACCGCTGCAAGACCCCCTGCAGACCCGACGTCATCCGCAGCGGACAAACATCCTCGTCAGCCGCTCGCCGCAATGACCGCTTCGCAGACTCAAAATCACCACCCGTCAGCTGCAGCTGACCCAGCTCGTACCACGCCAATGCACAACGGTTGTCCAGCCGCACCGCCTGCTCCGCCAGCCGCAACGCCGCAGCACGATCCGACACTGCCGCTGCTCGAGCCCGCTGCAACAGTTCCAGCACCTCCGCCTGCTGCCCGGCAGAGACAGAAAACTGGGTCTTGAAAGGAGCACAATCGGCCAGATTCACCGGCGGCTGCACCAGCACCAGCGGCACTCCCCGCGCACCACACAGCCGCACCATCCGCTCCAAACTGTGCTGAAAATGCTGCTCCACCTGCAATGCATGGCGATCGTCGCGGTGAAATCGAGCCAGACCGTCGGACTGGTCCAGTCGCGTCAGCACTTCGGCCGGCAGCAGCGGTCGCTGCTCCGCCGCAGCAGCAGCACTCGTCAGCCCGGTCGCCGCCCGTACACACTGCAGACGCAGCAGCAGACTCAGCAGCGGACCGATACTCTCAGTCAGGCCCCGCCACGAGCCATACGTGATGTCCTCCAGAAACTCGTTCTGACCCTCGCAAAATACACACACGTCAGGCTCATACTGCAGCACCTCCTGCAGCACCGGCAGCAGCCGATACGATGCATACGACACACCGCCGCAATTGATCACCTCCCACCGCCGCTGCGGATCCAGCCGCTCCAGACAACACTGCAGCAACCGCGGAAATGCCGTCTCCGTCGCAAACGGATGTCCCTGCACAGTCGATCCGCCAAGTATGAAGATGCGACTTGTCCCGGGGGGCTTCTGAGCCGCAAATTTTGCCGGGCGGAAAAAATTCAGCCGCGCCGGCGAAATTCGATACTCCGCACCATCCTCAGACAGCTCAAACAGCGGACGACTGCCCGCAAAACCAACGAACGGATCAGACTCAGACGCAACACCCAGACCCAGCAGTCGACAGCCCGCTTCAGCCAGCAGCAGCGGCACACAACCCAGCAGCACAGCAGCCAGCCGCCACAGCACCGCCCGCCGACCCGGCCGCGACAGCCAGAACCATCCACCACGCCTGCGCATGGCCAGAATCCCGCTTACTTCAGCGACTTCAGAATAGAATCAATCTCCGCCTTCGGCATCAGACCCACAAAATCATACACCTGCACTCCCTCGCGGTAGATCCGCACGTCAGGGATCGAAGATGCATTCAGAAACCTGGCGATCTCAGGATTTGCATCAACATCCACCTTCACCACTTCGATCTCATCGCCGCGTTCCCGCTTGATGTCCTCAAGAATCGGCGCCAAGGCGCGACAGGGACCGCACCAAGACGCCCAGCAGTCCACCAGCACCAGCTTTGCATCCGAGCGTTTTACGGACTGCAGAAAACGACCGGGCTGATGCGCGATGCCGCCGTCCTGATCAATCGCCAGTATTTCAATGTCGCCATCAGGCGCTGCTTCCAGCGACATACCGGAAGTCGGCCCCGCCGGACAGCCCGTCAGCACAGTCACCATCAGCATCGCGGCCAAAACCGGCAACAGTTGTGCCCTTGACGACATAGAAAACTCCGGTGAAACACGCCGGTGACGGAACTGAATCGGGAAACGGACGACAGAATTCCTTTATCATCCCAAAAGGGATTGACTGGGAACAGGCAAAACCAGTTGAAATCGAGGAATTCCGCTGGAGTGATCAGTGATCCGTTGTCAGACCACTAGTCACTGGTCACTAATTCCTCCCCTCACCCCCGTGAAACGGGGGAGACGGGTTGGGGGTGAGGGGGTACGTCTCACTCCCAACATCACCGCCAGCCTGCCAACAATCCTCCCCTCGCCCCCAACTCGTACTCGATTGCCGCCGACAACACCCGTATCGGCAGAACTCTGCAAAGAATTCAAAGTCGAGTACGAGCACGATGAACGATGAACGACTCGCCCCGTCTTCAGCCACATTCGTGTCAATTCGTTGCTCAAAAACCGCCAGCTAATCTACTCAACACAGATTCAAGGCCCGCCTCATGCGTTACCCTTCACGACTTCGCGTAAGCCTCCCCACTGAGCCCTCACCCATCCCCCGGCTGCTCACCGGGCTTGTAAAACCGACTCAGGTCCAGCCCGCCCTTCGTTTCCGCTTCCAGAATCTTCAGCTTCTGCTCCATCTTCTGCAGCCGCGCCTCCAGACCCTTCGGCAAACGCTCAGATTCATCACTGACCACAGATTTTGGCACCGACGGATAACCCAGATGACGCTGCAGAGCCGCAAACAGATACAACGGATCACGGCCGATGTTGGCGCGAGCAATCCGGCCCTCCTGCTCACCAAACAGCACCAGACCACGTTCACCGTCCGCCGATTTGCTGCGGCCGGCGGCGCGGCGAGAATAAAAGTGTTCGGACACCCGAAATACCATCTCCGCCAGCTCCAGAGTGCCCAGCTCAGACTGCAGCCGCAGAATCCAGCGTCGCCAGTCATCCCCATACAGCGGATCCTCAGACATCGCCTTCAGCCCGTCCGCATACCCCAGACGGTTCCGCGCAATGCATTCCAGCTGATAGATAAACAGCCCCGCCATGCCCGGACTACTGCCCCGATACCGCGCCTCCAGTTCCAGAATCCGCAAGGCCGTCAGCTGCTCAAAACGCGACTCGTCATCCTCACTGCAGCGAATCACAAAGGCCTGGAACGGAGCAAAATAGTGGGCCAGCCGAGCCATCGCGCCGCTGATCCGGCCGTGATGCAGAATCTCAGCCCGCAGGAAATCGATCGCCATCGGCAAACGCGTCGTCGCCAGCAGCTCTTCATGAATCGTCTGCAGAATTTCCTGAGAAGGAACGCTTTCCAGCAATCGTTCGCGGTAAACCCGAAAGAAGTATTCCTGTTCGATGTATTCTTCACGTTCGAGTGGCAGCCTGGACATAAAACATCAGTTCCGGTTGAATAACGGTGATTCGAGTCCCGGCAAGTCTCACCCCCCGCGGCAAAAAATGCAACTGCGAGGGTAGTGTCCAGTGATCAGTGATCACTGGACAGTGGACGGCTGACCGCTGACAACTGACCACTAAATTCGTTCAGGAGGACGGTCCTTATGCAGAGTCCTGCGGTCAGTGGTGCTGACAGCGTTGTGGCAGACCAATCGCGGCAGCAGCAGCGGTGTCTGGGGGGCGAGTGGCCGAATTTTGGTCCGCTGTGTGAGCGGGTGGAGCGGACGAAGCAGCTGGCGGGATTTCGGCGGCGGTATGTGACGTATCAGCTGCAGCCGACGCAGCGAGCAGGGGCGTGGCTGCTGATCCCGGCCGGCGTGACAGCCGCTTCACCAGCGTCCGGAATTTGTGTCTGGCATCAGCATGCGGGCCAGTGCGACGTGGGCAAGGACGAGCCGGCGGGGGTGCGGTAGCCGAATTTTGGTGCAATGCCTATGACGGTAGTGTCACTGGTGCGGGAGGGTTATGTGGTGCTGTGTCCCGACGCGGCAGGATCTGCGATGACCGTGTGCCCCATCTGGCACAGTTTTTCGGCCGCGGCGATGCGGCAGGATTTCAGGCTCTTGGTGGTGGCGCTGACGAAGAGCGTGGCTGCTTTGGGGTTCTCTGCCATAGCCTCGGGGCCCCTTAGGACTGCTGCGGAAACTGGCTGCTGCTGAGAACAGACTACCGGGCAGCGGGGCAGCTGTCCACCAGGGCGGCAGCACCACCGCAAATGGCGCCGCATTTTGCTCGGCCAATCAACCGCCCCTTCATGTAGCTCGGGCTTTCCAGCCCGAGATCTGCGCGGGCGGTTTTTCTGAACCGCTCATGAACGCTTATTAACGCTGATGGAGAGGCCCGGCGGCGTGCCGCCGACAGTAGTCTGCGAGAGTGCGATCGGCTGCCGGGGTGGTTTTTCGATTACGAGCACGATTACGAGGGGAGCATCCGGTGCGTCTTGCCGAGTGAAGGTTTGCCGTGAGTCTTTCTCAGTGACTCCTTGAAAGACAAACAGTAACCTTCGCCGCGGGGGGGATTTTCTTACAGAACCGCAGAGACACGTAGAGACGGAGCGGAGCGGGGTTGGGGCCGGCGGCAAATGGAGCGAACAGAATTCCCCCATTGAAACTTTCGCCCCTCTCGGACTCTCAGAGCGCCACGCGCCATCATCCGTCCGGACCCCGCAGCAGTTTTGGCAACAACGACATCTGACTGCAGGGTGATGGTAATGTGAACATGGTTGCAGGATTTAACAGGGCCACGCGGGTGGCTCGATTGACTGACTGCCGACGAATCGGTGATACTTATCGAGTGGGCTTTTCGTTCGGGTTTTGCACAGGTGCTGATTTGTTTGCGGAGCTGACCATGCGGAATTTCTGGCCGCTGTTGTCTGTTGCTCTGACGGTTGGTTGTGGTGGTACTGTTGTGGCGCAGCAGATTGAAACGCAGCCCGTTTCGCCGGCCAAAGAACAGTCGCCGGCAGTGGCGACTGGTGGCCAGGCCAAAGAGGTCGTCAACACGATCGGGATGAAGCTGCTGCTGATCCCCGCCGGAACCTTCACGATGGGTTCGCCGGCCAGCGAGAAGGACCGCGACGACGACGAAACTCAGCATCAGGTGACGCTGACGAAACCGTTTCACATGGGCCGCACCGAGGTGACACAGGGACAGTGGAAGAAGGTCATGGGTACGGAACCGTGGAAGGGAAAGAGCTATGTTCAGGAAGGCGATCAGAACGCTGCCAGTTACATCAGCTGGGACGATGCGACGGAGTTCTGCGGTCGGCTGAGCCAGAAGGAAGGCAAAACCTATCGACTGCCGACGGAAGCCGAGTGGGAATACGCCTGCCGTGGCGGGACGAAAACGGCGTTTAGTTTCGGGAACGATGAGGCGGAACTCAGCAAATACGCGTGGTGGGGCGGGATCGTTGGGAACGGAAACGCCACGGATGAACAATACGCGCACCGGGTGGCGCAGAAGCTGGCGAACCCGTTTGGGCTGTATGATATGCACGGCAATGTGCTGGAATGGTGCAGCGACTGGTATGGCGATTACCCGTCCAGCCCGCTCACGGACCCTCGCGGGCCAAGCTCTGGGTCTTCCCGTGTTTTGCGGGGCGGCTCCTGGTACTACGGGCCGAACTTCGTTCGTTGTGCGGTCCGGCCCAACGAAACTCCGCACTACCGTGGCAACCTCGACGGTTTTCGTTTGGTGTTGGAGTAGTTTATTTTCCCGAGTCCTTCCTCTGCGATTCGGCCTCTGGGTGCTCTGAGCCTCTGTACTCTGGCACTCTGTCCTCTGTTACTCTGATGCCATTCCTGCGATTCGTGTTTTGCGATTCCTGCGATTGTCCCAACGACTGCGCCGGGCGCAGCCCGGCGCGCGAGTTTGAAATTTAAGCCCGCACCCTGTCGTACCACCCTTCATCCTCCGGTCCGTACATGAACGCCTGACCGTGGTACGCGTTCGTTTGGCCCCAGCGGAAAATGTATGCGGGACCAGCAAACGCGTCGGCCCTGAGACCGCATCCCGCAGTGACGGAAATCCCACCGAGCCTTCCCCGGGCGTTCCTGCCTTTTTGCCAAAGCGTGCCTCCGGGCGGGCGAAGCTCCTGCTGAGCCGCAGTGCTGGGCGGAGGCGGGCCGGAGGGGTGTGCTCGGGCTGATAGGGGCCGAAGGGCAGTGCTCGGGCTGGAACGGGAGGGGGCCTTCAGGCAGGCGTTCAGATCAGCGTCCATGAGCGTTCATGAGCGGTTCAAAAGCCCGGAGTGCAGTTTCCTTTCGCGGCTTCGCGTGAGGCAAACAGTCGCGAGGGCACCGTTCCGGGCGAATCAGGTCGTGGTCTGGTCTGCTTCGCTTAGCAGGTTGCGTACGGCGACGCCGATGTCGGGCTGTCGCATCAGTGATTCACCGACCAGCACGGCGCCGACGGCGGCTGATCGCAGTCGCTGCATATCCGCGGCCGTGGCAATGCCGCTTTCGCTGACCAGCAGGACGTCCGCCGGAATCTGTCGCTGCAGTGTGAAGGTGTGTTCCAGTGACGTGACAAATGTTCGCAGGTCGCGATTGTTGATGCCCAGCAGCTGCGTTCCTGTTGCCAGCACGCGGCTGACGTTGGGAAGATCGTACAGTTCGATCAGTACGTCCATGCCCAGGCTGCGAGCATAGCCGTACAGGTCGTGCAGCTGTGCGTCATCGAGGCATTCGGCAATCAGCAGCACGCAGTCAGCCCCCACAGCGCGAGCTTCAGCGATCTGGTACCGATCGATGATGAATTCCTTCCGCATCACCGGCACAGCAACGGCCTGCCGGATAGCTGCGAGGTAATCGAGGTGTCCCTGGAAGTAGTGTTCGTCGGTCAGCACGCTGAGACAGGCGGCACCGGCCGACTGGTACTGCAGGGCAATGCTGACCGGGTCAAAATTGGCTCGGATCAGTCCGGCGGAAGGCGATGCCTTCTTGACTTCGGCGATCAGCGCCGGGGCCCGGGCCTGCCGCAGTGCTGCGAGAAATCCGCGTGGTGCCGGTGCGGTACCAAGACGCGTTTCCAGCTGGCTGAAGGGCACGCGCTGCCGCGCCTGGTCCACTTCCTGAATCTTTCGGGCGATGATTTCGTCCAGAATGGTCGACAAGTTCGCTGCTCCACTGTTTGATACGTGACTTCAGATGCTAGTCGATGCCGGGGTTAAAGGTCGAGCATTTGCGGGGGATTCCCGCGATCCTCGCCAAACTTCCTGCAGAGTGTTCGGATCATACAGAGTCAGGGGTGCGTGAACTGTGGGCAACATTTTTCAGGTGATGCTGGCTGTTCAGGCTGCTCCTGAGATCGAATTGACGCCGGCGAAGACCGTGGCCGGTCTGCTGCTGTTCCTGACCATCGCCGCCAGTTTCGGAACCGGCGTCTCGTGGCTGCTGAGTCTGTATCACGGCCAGCACCCGCTGCCTCTGGCTCGCCGGCTGCCCCTGCAGACGCCGCCGATGGCTCTGCTGTGTACTGCTGTGCTGACACTGCAGATGGCCATTCTGGCTTTGACGGTCAGCATAGAGCAGCTGACGGCTGATCCTGATACCGCCGAAACCGCCCCGGTCGAAACCGCCCCGGTCAATGCCGAGGCCCCTGCGGATTCCGCGGACGTGACCGGCGATGCTGCCGCAGTGGACCTGCAGCCATCCCCGGCGGAACTGCAGCGGCGTCAGGTGCAGATGGTGCTGCAGGGAATTCTGTTCAATGCGGTGCTGGTGCTGGCACTGGGTCTGGTTGTCTGGCGACAGACTCGCAGGAAACAGCAGCAGCAGGCAGCCGACGCTGCGCTGGCTGAGTACTCTGATGTGCCGGCGGGTGTGCACGAGTTGTCTGGCTGGGGTGATCTGGATTTCGCTGTGGTCGCTGCGGCACCAGCTGCGGTCAGCGAACCGGCAGCCGAACCACTGCACGTGCTGACTGAGATCCGCTGTGCACTGCAGGTGTTTCTGGCGGTTATCCTGCCATCCATGCTGCTCAGATTTCTGCTGGTGCTGGTGATTACTCAGCTGACTGGCGCTGTGCCGGATCGCAATCCGCTGCTGGAAATTCTGGATTCCGAAACGGGCCCCCTGCTGCTGCTGCTGATAGTGTTCACGGCGGTGGTGGTGGCGCCGATTGCTGAAGAGCTGCAGTTTCGAGTGGTGCTGCTGGGTGGTCTGCAGCAGGTGGGACTGCCGCGGCTGGGCATTTTGCTGTCGTCGACGATGTTCACGCTGGCTCACGGCTTTCCCGACTGTATCGCGCTGATCCCGCTGACGGCCGGGCTCTGTTACACGTGGCAGCGGCGGGGCAACTATCTGACCTGCGTGCTGGTGCATTTCCTGTTCAATCTGTTCAATATTCTGCTGGCTGTGCTGGTGCTGTTCTGACAGTGCCGTGGCAGTGCGTTGAAAGTCCCCGGAGAATTCCGATGAAGCTAGTCTGGTCGTGCTGTCTGGTTTTGCTGTTCAGTGCTGCGTCAATCTCAACGCTGCACGCGCAGACGGCCGATCAGCAGCTGGAAGCATTCTTCAAAAACCATCTGGAGGAGTGTTTCCGGATGCGTCCGCTGGAAGCGACGATGCTGGGCGACCATCGCTTCGACGATCAGCTGGACGACATCTCTGCGGAAGCTCGGCAGCGCTGGCTGCAGCATTACCGCAGTCAGCTGCAGCGCCTGGAGCAGCAGATTCCGCGGCAGCAGCTGACTCGCAGCGGGCAGGTGGATTACGAGATTCTGCGTGACGAGCTGGTGCGCAGTATCTGGCTGGCCGAGAACACTCGCCCATTCGAAGAGGATCCTCGTACCTACGGCAGCTACGTCAGTGACAGTGTGTACTCACTGCTGGTGCAGTCGACACTGCCGCAGGAGACGAACGTCCGCAATGCAATTGCTCGCATCCGCCAGATTCCTCGAATAGTGCAGACAGCCCGCGAGACATTGCGGGATTCACCGCCGACGATTCTGGAGACGGCGATTCTGCAGAACCGCGGAGCGATAGGATTTTATGAGAAGGGGATTTACGAACTGATCGGCGGCTCGGCCCTGCAGGAGGAGCTGCGTGCGGCCGCGGCTTTGGCCCTGCAGTCACTGCGTGAGCATCAGACGTTTCTGGAGGACAGTCGTCGGCTGCGGGCCAATGGAAACTGGCGTCTGGGTCCCGAGCTGTTTGCTGAAAAGCTGCAGCTGGTGCTGAATGCCGGCGTGTCAGCCCGACAGGTGCTGACGGATGCAGAAGCAGAATTCCTCCGCGTGCAGGACGAGCTGTATGTGGTTTCAAGGCAGCTGTGGAGCCATTATTTTCCGCAGTCCGTCTTGCCGCCGGACGATGCGGCCGGTCGGCGTGAAACAGTGGCCAGGGTCATCGCCGCAGTCAGTCAGGAGCACGGAGCGCCGGAAACGTTGGTCGCTGATGCTCGTTCTTCCGTCGGTCAGATTCAGGACTTCATTCGTCGGCAGGACATTCTGCGACTGCCGGATCCGGATCGCTGTCAGGTGATTGAGATGCCGGAATTCCGGCGCGGGAATTCGCTGGCTTATCTGGATCCGGCCCTGCCGCTTGATCCCGGTGGCATCAGTTCGTATGCGGTCAGTCCGCCGCCGGCTGACTGGGGTTCAGAGCGAGTCCGCAGTTTTCTGGAAGAGTATAATTCGCACATGCTGCAGATTCTGACGATCCACGAAGCGTATCCGGGGCATTATGTGCAGCTGGAGTATTCCAATCGCTGTCCGTCGCTGATTCGTCGGGTGCTGCAGTCCGGTGTGTTTATTGAAGGCTGGGCCGTCTATACAGAGCAGATGATGCTGGATCAGGGGTATGGTGCGGGCAGTCTGCAACTGCGTCTGAATCAGCTGAAGTTTTACCTGCGAGCAGTAGTGAACGCGATTCTTGATCACCGCATGCACTGTACCGAGATGACGGACGAGCAGGCGATGGAACTTCTGACAGTGCAGGCTTATCAGTCCGAGGGTGAAGCGCGGCTGAAGGTGATTCGCGCGAAGCAGAGTTCGACGCAGCTGAGCACCTACTTTACGGGGCGGATGGCACATTACCGTCTGCGTCAGGAAATTCAGCGGGAGCGGGGTGCTGCATTCAGCCTTGGGCGATATCACGAAGCGGTGCTGGATCACGGTTCCGTGCCGATGAAGTATTTGCCGGAGCTGGTGCGTGAGCGACTGCAGCGGGAGCGATAGAGAGTCTGCGTCGGGAAGTCGCACTCGGAACTGCGGCCGCGCGCTTGTTGTAAAAGTGTGCGAGGCAGGAATTATGCCGGGTGACGCCGACAATACTGCCAAGGCCATTGCTGCGAGTGCTCGCACGGAAAACACGTTTACGAGTGAACATGTTCAGTACCTGATGCTTAAGTGCAGCATTTGCGGTGAGTTTTGGACATCAGCTCATACGGTTTAAAACCTGGTATGGAATACCCACATGCATGACTCACGCTCGGTTGAGTCGATAGGCAGTTTTGTCGTAACATGAAGCTGGTTGCGGGTAAATACCAACGCTGGTGTACCCCCAATTTTCGTAGCATTGACGGGTGGAATCCGACTGGTAGCGGCAGTGTGTCGAATGAACACAGGTTCTCGATTTAACTTTTTGTAGGGATACCCGGTCTGAACCAGCCTTTGCAAATGAAACTTTGCGACGAAAACGCCCTGATTTGTTTTTTCAGCAGTGATGAGATGTCACCTGACTGAAACAGCCCTGCACTGATCCCAAACTGAATCGCGTTTCCCCTAACAGCTCAAGGATAAGGGTATGTTGCCAGATTCTCAGCAGAACTTTGACGGTTACCCTGAGGCCGGGGCTGAGTTTCCTTGCGAAAGTCATTCGGACTGTCCGTCGACTGCGTCTGAGTCTGGGGAACAGCCTCAGCCAAAGCCAGCCGCGGAGGCGACAGGGCCGCGGCATGTGTATGTGATCGATGACGATCCGGCATTGCTGGAGATGCTGCGGCTGACGCTGGCAGAGCAGGGGTATTGTACCCGGTGTTATGTGTCCTCGCAGGAGTTTGTTGATCAGATTCCGGTGCTGGCGCGAGGCATGGTGATTACGGATCAGTTTATGATCCCGATCAGCGGGCTGGAGGTGCAGTCGCGGCTGCTTGCCCGGCGAATTGATTTTCGAGTCATTATGATCACTGGTTATCCGCGTGTGGATATCGCGGTGAAAGCCATGAAGCAGGGCGCGATTACAGTTTTGGACAAGCCGTTTCAGCGTGAAGACCTGCTGCTGGCTATTGAGGAGGGTTTCGGGGTTTTAGACAGCCTGCAGGACGACGATCAGGAGTTGCCTCCGGTTCTGCCGCATGGGCAGCGCTATACAACAAGACTTTCGCCCCGGGAAAAAGAAGTTGTCGATCTGGTCTACGAGGGATCGACGAACAAATGCATCGGCATCCGACTGGGAATCAGCATCAAAACAGTTGAGCGGCACCGAGCCAATGCCATGAAAAAGCTGGAAGTGAACTCGCTGGCAAAACTGATCAGACTGCTGGAGCGTGAACGCAACAATCTGATGTAGGTTCACCACAGACTGCGAAACTCGCCGGTTGCCGCCAACAGTTGGCTGCCGGCCCCAAGGTGCGCAGGTGGCTGGGACAGAATTCGCAGCCAGATTCTGCGTCCGCGCCAAAGGCCCTCGAGAGACAGATGGGCGCCCAGATCATCTGATTTTTGTTGTGCAGCTCCGCACCAGCGAATCTCTGGCGAATGATCAAATTCTGCAGCCAGTGAGGTCACGTCCAGGCTGAAGCCTGCACTGAAACTTTCTCCATCGTGGGCTCCCCCAATGATTTCCAGCCGGCCCAGGAAGAGTGTGATTTCCCAGACCTGCAGCTCTTCATCAAAAAACTGGTGACAGCCAATTGAAGCGGCATCGGGATGATCCACAAAGGCTGAGCAAAAACGAGAGGTCAACTGCGGCAGCCAGTGCGGCAGCATGAGGGGGGAGTGCGAAGAATCGTGAGGCATTCGCGGAGCAGTCAGAGGGAAGTCATCGTTCAGGAAATGCTGCCACCGACAAAGTTGCCGAGGGGCTGTACAGAGCCTGAGGCAGCAAAACAGACGTTTTATTGCCTCGCTGCACCGGACGCCCGAGAAACGGCAGTCAAAACACACAATTTAGGGACAATACGGATGCATGGCGAGGAATACCCGCACTGCAGGCGTCAGCGAGCCTGCGAGGCGACTGTTTTTTCAATCTCATCCAGCATCTGAGCGCGGCGGAAGGGCTTGTACAACACGGCTCGCAGGCCTTCCTGTCGTGCTTTGACGATCGAGTGTGTCGAGTCATAGCCGAAACTGGTCATCATGATGATCGGGACAGCTGTGTTGATTTCCCGCAGTCGCCGAAAACATTCGTAGCCGTTTGCATCACTGAGCCGAATATCAATCAACACGACATCGTAGGCGTGATTTCGCAGCATGGAACAGGCTTCGCCGGCGGTCGTGACGGCGTCTACTTCGCAACCCATTTGCTCCAGCAGCGTATGAGCTTCTTCGCGAGTTCTGGCGTCTTCGTCGGTGACGAGGACGCGACGGTTGCGCAGAGCGGATCGGGGCGGACGCGGAGTGGTCGGGTGGCTGAGCCCCGGGGTGGTGTCGAGACCCACAACGGCACCTACATCCATCCGAATCTTGCGAACTTTGCGGGTGATCATGTCGAGGCGATCGGCCAGATCCGGGTCATGTCCGACATAACGATCCAGAATCCACGTTGCAGCCTTCAGAATCTCGTCTGAAGGCTCGGCGACCTCACGCCGCAGTCGGTCGGCATTCTCGTTGGTGACAGTGGCCTTCTCGGCTTCCAGCAGCTGCAACTGATTCAGCGAGCTGGCGACGACGCGACCAAACAAAACCAAAAACTCAAGGTCCTTTTCGCTGAACGATTTCGTGCCCGGACCTTCGACATTGAAGGTACCGAGCAGCACATCCCGAATCATCAGCGGGACCGTGAGTGAGCTGCGAGCATCTGCGGCGCCGCAGAGGTACAGCTTGTCGGATTTGGTATCGACACACAGATAGCTGCGTTTGCTCCACGCGACGAATCCAGTGACTCCGTTACCCGTGGCTTCGGCATACAGCTGCCGACTGGCAGCCTCAGGAGCCATGCCGAATTCCAGCAGCGGCTGCAGTTCGTTGGTTTCGGTGTTCAGCAGTCGGATTTCGAAGCGGTCATACCCCAGAACCTCCTGAGTCAGCTGAAGAATCTGTTCCTTCAGAATTGCGACTCGCTCGTCCGGCGTCATGCCGGTCACTTCATCCGGCGACAGATTGCCGAGTTCGAGACCGGCGCGATAGATGGCATCCTGTTTCTGCTTTTCGTGGATCAGAGTCGTTACATCACGCACAGTCAGGATCACAGCAGACTGCTTGCCATCACCCAGATTGATCGGTCGACGCGACAATCGCAAAGACAGTACGGTGCGATTTTCACGCCGCACCTGCAGTTCCGTCGCACCGCCGTTCGCCGGCATGGCAACGCGAGTCAGATCGGTGCCGTCCACAGGAGCAATCACGTCCTGCAGCGGACAACCGGTCAGCCGCACCTCCGGTTCGCACTGCAGAATCGTCTGGAAGGTCTGGTTGTGCCACAGTATCGTCAGTGCATCATCAAGCAACACAACGGCATCCGGCAGTGCGTGGAACACGCCCAGAGCACCGACCTGTACGTCAGACAGTTGCTGCGGTTCACAGCCGGCAACCAGCACGTAATCGGCCACCGCATCCGGAACGTGAACGTCACCGGCACGGACGACGTCTACAGCGTCGTCCGTGAGCGCGAAATGCGGAATCGATTCAGATCCGCGTCCAAACACCAGCAAGCGTTTTCGTTGGCCGGTCATTGTGCGCATCCCCGATTTGTTGCAGAGGTCCGGCAAGAGCAATTTGTATCTCCCGAATTCTGCACTGCCTTTGCCTGACTGGCAAGAAGGTTTCCGCCACGGAATCGCGCAATTATCACCGAACCTGTAACTGAGAAATTAGGAACCGGCAGACTTTTCCGACCAGTTCACAGAGTCCACATGCGACGACCGCACTGGCGTATCGCTGTCAGCAGTCCCCGCAGGTCCTGCTCGGTCGTCAGCGGATTGATCACCGTCGTTCTCAGCGCTGCGAGGCCGTCCAGCGTCGTCTGGACAATGTAAAAACTGCCCTCGCGGATAAGCTGAGTTCGCAATTCCCGCTGAAACCGATTCTGCTCAGCCAGCGGCAGCTGAAGCACCTCCGGCGGCAGATACCTGAATGCCAGAATATTGCAGTCAGGCTGGTGCAAAGTCTGAAAATCGGGCTCGGAATTCAGTAGCTCCCAGAATCGTCTGGTCAGCTGCAGCATGCTGTCCACCAGTTGCTCAAACAGCTCGGCACCAAACAGGGCCCACAAGCCCCACAGCCCAAAGCCCGTAGCTCGCTTGGTACACTCCACTGTTCGCATGCCGACGTCCACATCAGCCATTCCGGGAGCTGACGGATCAAACAGATAGGGGGCGTCCTGCTGGAAGGTCTCAAACCGCAGCTCCCGCCGTCGATACAGCACGGCTGTACACAATGCCGGTACAAACAGCATTTTGTGAGCATCCCAGACCACACTGTCCGACCGTTCGATCCCGGCCAGACGATCACGATAACGGCGGCTGAACAGCAGCGATCCGCCGTGTGCAGCATCCACATGCAGCCATACGGCGTGTCGTTCGCAAACTTCTGCCACCGCTGCGAGGTCATCGATGGCCCCTGTCGGAGTCGCTCCGGCGCAGGCCGAAACTGCAATCACAGGCCGCTTTTCACGCCGCAGTCTGGTCAGCAGGTCGTCCAGCTGCTGCACATCCATGCGGCGACGTGCATCCAATGCGACCCGCTGCACCGCTGCCGCGCCCAGCCCCAGAATCCCGGCCGCACGAGTGACGCAATAATGCACGTCCGCATTGGCCACCATCGTTGCCCCTGACGGTACGCCGTCCCGCCACGACTGTGGCAACGCGATATTGCGAGCAGTCAGCAGTGCTGTCAGATTGGCGAGAGAACCACCGTGCGTCAGGATTCCCGAACTGGACTGGGCCGGCCAGCCCGTCAGGCTGCACATGCGACCGATCAGCGCGTTTTCCACTGCCGTCGCCCACGGTCCCATTTCGTAGATCGCCATCACCTGATTCGTCACCGCTGCTGCACCATCCAGCAAGCCGGCCAGCGGTGATGCGGCCGGAACCTGATGGCCGATGTAGTGCGGGTGATGCAGGTTCTGGCCGGCCGACAGCATCTGCTGCAGCAGCAGCCGCATGCCCCCGGCAACTCCTTCGGGGCCAGCCGCCAGCGGTCGCTCCAGCCACGCGTCGGCCGCCTGCATCAATGGCTGTGGCTCTGACCAGTTCAAGACCTTCGTTCGGCCTGCCATGACATCGCGCAGATGGTCCGTCAGCAAACGCTGCCACTCCGCCGCCGCTGCACCAAATTCTTCGGCCGACCATGCTTTCGCCACAGCGTCGGTTGCCCCTTCTGTCATCTGCCCGCCCTCCGCTGCCTGCTCATCACCACTTTCGCCTATTCCTAACGGCTGTTAATCGGGTCCACATCCACCGCAAACTCGACGTCCTCGGGCAGTTCCAGCGTTGGCTCAACCGCCTGCCAAAGTGCCCGCACCTGTTCTGTTGTGCCGGCACAGATCTGCAGGTGAAACCGCCAGAAGTTTCGGAGTCGAATGATTGGTGCAGGAGCTGCTCCCAGCACTCGTACTGACTGCAGTTCCCCGCGGCAGGCCGCACGCAGTCGCTCCGCCACCGCGATTGCGGCTTCTCGAGTCCGACGCTCATCGAGGCCCCGAAAAATCACTCGCGCGGCACACGAAAACGGCGGTGCCTTCGTGTCTCGCCGCTCCGCCAGCTCGTGACCCGCGAAGCCGATATAGTCGTGTTTCGCCGCAAACCGCACCGCAGGATCGTCCGGACAGGTGGTCTGTACCAGTACCCGCCCACTGCGTTCACCACGTCCGGTACGCCCGGCTACCTGGGCAATCAGCTGAAATGTTCGTTCTGCCGCTCTGATGTCCGGCTGCCGCAGCATCGTGTCCGCATCCACCACACCGACTAATGTCACATTGGGAAAATCGAGCCCCTTGGCAATCATCTGAGTCCCGAGCAGAATATCGACCTCGCCGCGACGAAACTGCCCCAGAGCCTCGTCATGGCTTCCCGGCCTGTTCATCGAATCACTGTCCATGCGCAGTACTCGCGCCTGAGGGAACAGGCCCCGCACTTCTTCATCCAGCTTCTGAGTCCCTGCGCCAAGATATCGCACGGCTGCACTCTGACAGGCCGGACAGGCCAGCGGCGGATCGGACGTCCAGCCGCAGCTGTGACACACCACCGCCCGGCGATCGCGATGCCACGTCAGAGTAATATCGCAGGCCGGGCACTTCACTCCCGCACCACACGTGCGACACCACACTACCGGCGAATAGCCGCGCAAATTCAAGAACAGAATGGTCTGCCCGCGTTCCTGAAGAGCACTGGAAATTGCCTGATGCATGGCGCGTCCTATCGACGAGCCTCGAGAAATCCGCGGATCTGTCCGCACATCCACAATCAGCACCGGCGGCAGCGGTCGATCCGCCACCCGCTGCGGCATCGAAACCAGCCGATCCTGTTTTCGCGCCGCCCGCAGCCACGATTCCAGCGTCGGTGTGGCAGAACCCAGCACCAGCGGGACTCGCGCGTCTTCACAGCGACGCCGGGCAACCTCCCGAGCGTGATAGCGAGGAGTACTGTCCTGCTTGAACGAAGGCTCATGTTCTTCGTCAATCACAATCAAACCTGGATGCGGCACGGGGGCGAACACGGCACTGCGAGCCCCCACGACCACCTGCACTCCGCCCGTCGCAATATTCTGCCACTGCCGATGCCGCTCCGTGTCCGTCATGTGACTGTGCAGCACTGCTACCGAACCAAAACGACTGCGAAAGCGACGAATGGTCTGCGGAGTCAGGCTGATTTCCGGAACCAGCACAATCGCCTGACGACCATAGCTGACGACCTCGCGTATGGCCTGAATATACACTTCCGTCTTGCCGCTGCCCGTCACGCCGTGCAGCAGCAGCGTTTCATGACGCGATTCACGAATCGGTTTCAGAATCGCCTCCAGTGCCTGCTGCTGCTGATCATTCATCTGCAGGTCAGCTTCAGTTTGTCCCGGCGGGCCGGCTTCCGCGTCCAGTTCTGAACGCTGCTTCAGGGGCACCACCAGCCCCTTCCGGCGCAAACCGGACAATGATGCCGGACTGCAGCCCGCCGCCGCGCACAAATCGGCCGCCGTCAGCGGCTGCCCCGCCCGCTGCAGCGATTCCAGCAGGGTACGCTGCTGCAAACTGAGTCGTTGTCCGGCCACACGCCTCGCCAGCAGTTCCAAAGCCTGCTCAGACAGATGGAAGTACTGCACTTCGCGAGTCCCGCTTTTGTTTCGTACACCAGCAGGAATCACACTGTCCAGCACCTGCCCCCAGCCACACAGGTAACGCTCGCCGATCCACCGAGTCAGTTCGAGCATGGAACTGTCAATCAGCGGATCACGATCCAGCAGACTCTCCAGCTCCTTCAGCGTACGCTGACCGCGTTCACCAGGAACCACCCCGACGCAATAACCCGTCACGAGGCGATTTGATCGACCCAGCGGAGCCCTCACGCGCTGACCGGGCCGCAACAGATCCCGTAAACCCTCCGGAACTGCGTACGTATACGGACGCTCAAGAGGCAGATTGAAGACTACCTCAGCCACCAGTACGTCGTCCTGAGCAGCCTGCTCCCACTCAGGAACATCGGCAAATCCAAACTGTCCCTGACTCACGATACACCTGCCCGTACACCAGTGGCCGCAAGATTCAGCAGCGCGTCACGCAGTCGCGGATAACAGGCCTCTGCAGCATAGTGCTGCTCGACCGTCCGCCGACCAGCCATGCCCTGCTGCCGACGCAGCTCTGCTGAATCCAGCAGCCGCCGCAGTGCTGCCAGCCAGTCCTCAGCGGAACGCACCGCATAGCCCCCCTGATCCCCCGCCAAAATCTCGGAATTCACACCCACCGCCGAAGCGACACCGGGCACGCCCACCGCCAGATACTGAATCAGCTTCAGGCCACACTTATAGACTGTCCACTGTTCGCGATCCGATAGGGGCATTAAGCCGATATCAAACTGCTGCAGATCGGAAATCTCAGTCGCTGCCTGCCACGGGCGACGGGTCAGGTGCACACGCCCCAGATCCATGGCCAGTGCCGCACTGGCGTCCGGAACGACCAGCCGCAGCTCAAACTGACGCTCCTCCGCCAGACCCTTCAAAGCCTGAGCAGCCTCGGACAGATACTGCAGATTCACAGTGGTGCCCATCCAGCCGATGACTGGACCGGCTGCTGACGATGTCTGCGACTGCGATCTCATTCCGTAACGTGACAGTTCGATGCAGGTGGGAATTCGCAGCAGCCGGGAATTCAGAGGACGTGCCCAGTCCTCAAGAAAACGGTTGCCACACACCACCAGATCGGCCAGAGGCACGAGGCGGGTGAACTTTTCGGGGTAACGCAGAAACACGGCGTCATCCAGATCCAGCACGAGGCGACCGCAGGACTCGCGAAAACGCTGCTCCATATCAAGCGTTTCGTTATCGAAAATCTCACGATCAATGAACACAAGTTCGAACCGCTGCAGTCGCGTCCTGAGCCAGTGCCACCAGCGAACACTGCGTTTCAACAGCTGGCTGGGTCGAAAACCCATCCAGGGGAAGTAGTCGTACTTGCGAGGAAAACTGTGCAGGACCACCGCCTGATGACCGTCGTCACGCAGCCGCTGCACCCACGGCTGAATGCGGAACCGCGACGATGGAACCAGCGGACCGGATGACAGAAACAAAATCCTCATGTCACCGCCACCAGTCCTACTTGGTCAGATCGTATTCCTTGATCTTCCGATATAAAGTCCGCTCGCCGATGTCCAGCATCCGCGCTGCCTCTTCACGGTTGCCATCCGCCAGATCAAGGGCGCGATGGATATAATACTTTTCAACTTCCGTCATTGGCTTGCCAATCAGTGCGTCAGCACCTGTCGGAGCATCGAGGTCGGGTTCCGGCAACTGATCACGCACCAAAGTTGCGATCTCGGGCGGCAGGCCGTCAATGTCCAGAATGCCGTCCGCATCCAGTACCAGCATGCGTTCAATGACGTTACGCAGCTGACGAATGTTGCCCGGCCAGTGATAGGCCAGCAGGGCCTTGCGAGCAGCCCGGGAAAAGCCCTGCACCTCGCGCCCCATGCGCCGCGACATCTCACGCAAAAAATGCTCCATCAGCAGCGGAATGTCACCCTGACGCTCACGCAGCGGCGGCAGATAAATCGTGACCACGTTCAGACGGTAATACAGGTCCTCGCGGAACTTTCCGTCAGCCACATTTTTCTGCAGATCTGCATTGGTCGCTGCCACCAGACGCACATTGATCGGCAGCTCGTCGTTGGCACCCAGGCGAGTAATCCGGCGGTCTTCGAGGACACGCAGGAGCTTCACCTGAGTATCCAGGGGCATCTCACCCACTTCGTCCAGAAACAAGGTTCCCCCGTTCGCGTGCTCAAACTTGCCAATCCGTCGCCCCTGAGCACCCGTGAAAGCACCCGCCTCATGCCCAAACAGCTCACTCTCAAGGATACTGTCCGGCAACGCGGAAATGTTCAGCGGCACAAACGGTTTGTTCTTCCGCGGACTATTCTGATGCAGCGCTCGGGCGACCAGCTCTTTTCCCGTTCCGTTTTCACCCTGAATCAGCACCGTGATGTCGGTCGGTGCCACATTCTTCAGGATCTCAACAATGGCGTGCATCTGAGGACTGGTGCCGATCACACCCTCGAAACCAAATCGCTCGTCCAGCGACCGACGCAGCTCAGCGTTGCGACGGATCAGACGCAGCCTGGCCGATGCTTTTTCTACCGCTGATCGCAGTTCCGTAATGTCCAAAGGCTTCGTTAAATACGTGTAGGCACCATGCTGCATCGCGGTCACCGCCGAATGAATCGACCCGTGACCCGTCAGGACGATCACCTCAGCCTCAGGCAACTCTTCTTTTGCGATCCGCAGAATCTCCAGACCGTCGACGTCCTCCATCCGCAGGTCCGTGACAATAACGTCCCAGGATTCTGCGTGTATCAACTGCGCACCACGCTCGCCAGATCCCGCGACACGACAGTCGCAGTTAATCCGCTCAAGCGCTTCGGCGACCGCCTGCGCGTGACCCTCGTCGTCGTCCACAATCAGGACGCGAATTGGAATGGTGGAAAGATCAGATGAGTCTTGCTTGAGATCAGCCATGAACGTATTTGCTGTGCGTGCGTTCAGCGATGAGCAATTCAGCAGAGAATCGCTCGTGACTCGTCAGAGTAGTCATTTCCGGTCGGAAATCAAAATCGGCAGGCGTTTTTTGACCGGTCGACCGGGAAATTCCAGGTGTTTGCCGTAACAGTGTGACGGACGGGCGGCAGTCATATGCAAATTCAGGGAGCTTTCAGCAGGTTGACGTGCCGGGCGAACGGGTAATTCACCGGCTGGTAACTGATGGCCAGTTCCGGAGTTTCCCGGCGGACGTCGTCGCCATGCAGTGAGTTCAATTGTCGGTCCACGATTCCCCCCGTCAGCAAAGTCCGCTCAACCGGATAAGGCGCACGACCGCTGTGTACCAGTTGTTCGATGGCTCGCAGCAGATACTTAAAGTGCGGATATTTCGGCTCAGTCCGTTCATCAAACACACTGACGGCAATGGGCTGTCCGCGAACGGCAAACGCTGCGCCTGTGCCGGTAGCACATGAAAACATGAACTGGGCTCCGCAAAAACCGTCTCGATATTCGTACAGAAACAGCACGGCATCTGCATTCTGCCGGATGTCGGCCCCTGCCACGTGCGGGACCGCCTGGAAGACCGCTGCCAGCAGGTCCCTGCGGACCACCCCGTCATCGCCAGCCTGCCAGATGTACGCACCCTTGAAGGCCTGAACCCACCGCACTCCCGATTCCGCTCCCCGTCGTCGCTCGACATGCCACTGCAAAAACACCAGGGTATGGACGCCGTAGACATCCAGACCGCTGTGGCCGATGCCCACGGCCGCTTCGAGCTGGCAGTTCATCGGCAGTATATCAGGCTGCAACTGGTAGCCGACTGGCAGGGAAGATCCGGTCGGGGAAGCACACGAGGCTGTTGCTGCAGCCGGAGCGGGCGGTGAGAGTACCCAGACAAGCCGCAGTTTGTCCGGTGGATGAGATTCTGCAGCAGGTTGCTACACTGCGGCTGTGAGATTCATTCTTTCGATTCGCTGAAGGTCTGTTCATGACTGGTGTTCCTGATTTCAATTCGCAATGCCGTGCGGTCGCTTTGCATCTGGTGGAACTGTCGCTGCTGGAAGATCTGCAGGGGACTGGCGATCTGACGTGCCTGAGCACGATTCCCGAGTCATTGACGGCAACAGTGCAGCTGGTGTCGCGGGAAACAGGTGTGCTGAGCGGAGTGCCGATTGTGCCCCTCGTATTTGAGCGACTGCCGGGAGCCGTGCAGTCGGTGCTGCACGTGCAGGATGGTGGTGTAGTGCAGCGAGGGACTGTGATTGCAGAAATGAGCGGTCCGGTTCGCAGTCTGCTGATCGGGGAGCGGACTGTGCTGAATTTCATCACGCATCTGAGTGGAATAGCCAGTCGCACGGCCGAGTTTGTGAGGCGAGTGCAGGGGACAGCGGCCGTAATACTGGATACTCGCAAAACACTGCCCGGATATCGTGTACTGCAGAAGTATGCGGTGCGTTGTGGAGGCGGCGTGAACCATCGTATGGGCCTGTATGACGGTGTGCTGATCAAGGACAATCATCTGGCGGCTCGAGGTGAGCAGAGTTGTGCGGCGGCAGTTGCGGCAGCGCGGCAGTGGACGACTGAGCATGGTTTGCCGTCGGCAGTAGAGATCGAGGTGGATACTCTTGAGCAGCTGCGGGATGCATTGCAGGCTGAGCCGGAGATTGTGCTGCTGGACAATATGGATCCATCGCGGCTGCGGCAAGCTGTAGGAATTCGTAATGAGCTGAGTCCTGCGACACTGCTGGAGGCATCCGGAGGAGTGAATTTGCAGACGGTGCGGGCGATTGCGGAGACGGGAGTGGAGCGGATCAGTGTTGGGAGTCTGACGCATTCGGCGGCTGCGGTGGATTTGGGATTTGACTGGCCATGGAATCGTCAGATTCGCCATTGACGGATATGGCAGCGGCGAATTCGGTCTGAATTTCAGTGGACACCCAGCGGAAATCAATACCGCATGTGATGCACGCTTAATTTTCACCCGGCAGATCTGCACGATCATTTTTTTCGCCGCACGTTTGACGTGCTGCCGCATGCTCTCGCACTGCTCAAAAGTCAGTTGCCGGCGGAACTGGCGGCCAAACTGGATCTGCGATCGATTCGGCCCGCCAAAGAGACATTTGACGGTGCACGACAACGAAAGCAGACTTGATCTGCTGCACACCGCCAGGCTGCTGGGCGGAAATCCGCTACTGATTTATCTGCTGCTGGAACCCCAAAATCATGTCGACCGCCGCATAGCTCTGCAACTGCTCAAATATGCGTTCAGAATCCACGAATGGTGTGACCGCAACGGTCAGTCGCCGTGCGTGATGATCCCGCCGGTGGTGTATCGGATGTATCGGGGACACAGGACTTGAACGAACCGACTTCGCTGCGTGACAAAGTGGATGCAGTTGGTGACCTGCGAGATTTCGTTCCGGATATGCGGGTGATTCTTGTGGATCTGGGACAGATCAGATCCAGTTTCCTGCCAGAACTACCGGAGCTAGAGGCTCGTATTCGCACGATGCAGTTGGCTCAACAGGCAGAACTGGCGTTTGAGCCGATGGTTGCAATTTTTGCACTCCTGCAGAGCCGGGAAAAAATCATTCACAAAACGATGCTCTGAACGATATTATCATCTATCTGCGCTTGGTAGTTGATGCGAAGCATCTGCGACAGTTGACTCAGGCCTTCAAACATAGTCAGACGCCAACAGCAGGAAAAAACATGCCAAATTGCGTCGAAGCATAGTTTGAGCAGGGCCGTGAGCAGGAACTGGTCAGAGGCAGACTGATCGGCAGGATGCAGTTGAAGCAACAACTTCTGGATCAGCCGGTGACGCCTGAACCGGACCTGTGGTCGCAGTCACTGGATGAATTGCAGGCTCTGGCGGCACAGCTTGAGGTCACCGTCAGGCGATATTGAAAGTCGACCTGCCGATGCATTGTCAGCAGGATCTGTTTGCTTTACGTCTGTCACAGGACGCACGTCTGGAACCAATCGACGTCGTCGCCTGACAAAACAGGTGCCGCGGGTGACCTGCGGGACTTTGTTCCAAATTTGCGGGTGAAGCCTAACGACGGTCTGAACGATATGATCTGATAAACGGGGCGGGTACTTGGAAACCAGCATTGGCAACTAGTGACTCAGGCTTTCAAACACCATCGAACGCCAAGAGCGGGGAAACTCCTGCTAGATTGCCTCGAAGCATTGTTTGCGCAGAGTGTTGAGCAGGGTCTGAGCAGAGGCATACTGATCGGCAGCATCCAGGTTATGCATCAATTTTTGGATCAGCCGGTGATGCCTGAACCGAACTTCCGTTCGCAGTCGCTGGATGAATTGCAGTCCCTGGCGGCACAGCTTGAGATTACCGTCAGAAGTCATTGAAAGTTGACCTGCCGGTTCATTGTCAGCAGGCTCCGGTTCGCTCACAGCCGCCACCGCCTCCTCGATTGACTGTGCGGACTGTGCCGACTGCAGCACCTGGGTTGTGTTTACCAGTCTGGTAACGCCTGCGGGTTAGGAAGCCGTTCCCCGAAAGAACTGGTTTTCCGGCGGTTATAGCCGGGAGGGCAGTGATTGCGGCGAAAACTGCCGACGATAACCCAATCATTCGGTTTACTGTGCTTTTTCCTGCTCAGGCCCCGACCCAATGACTCAGACTACCAAGAAAAGACGACCATCCTCACGGCTGCAGACGCCGCTGGAAACATATCTTCGTGAGATCAACGAAACTGCTTTGCTGACGGCTGATGATGAGAAGGAACTCTCAAACCGTATTTCGCAGGGCGATGCTGCCGCTCGAGATCGTATGGTGCGAGCCAACCTGCGTCTCGTCGTCAACATTGCTCGCGGATACAGCGGCAAAGGACTGCCGTTGCAGGACCTGATTGAAGAGGGCAACCTGGGGCTGCTTCGCGCAGTCGAAGGTTTCGACCCCAACATGAATACTCGGTTCAGCACCTATGCCAGCTACTGGATCAAGCAGTCCATTAAGCGGGCTCTGGTGAATTCCGCCAAGACGATCCGCATCCCGGCATACATGGTTGAACTGCTGTCCAAGTGGCGTCGGGCCTCAGCAAAGCTGGCCGACGAACTGAATCGCACACCCACTCCCGAAGACATTGCTCGCGAACTGGGAATTCCTCGCAAAAAGCTGCGGATTGTGAAGAAGGCGATTACGCTTTACAACGCATCACCGAATCCTGATCCGGAAGAAGACGGGTTAAGCCTGGGTGATATCGTTCCTGACGAACGCATCCGCGGTCCGGAAGACGAGTTGATCAATACCGACAACCTGACTCACGTATCTCGACTGCTGGACGAAATGGATCCTCGCGAAGCCACCATCCTGAAAATGCGGTTCGGGCTTGACGACTGCGAACCGCAGACTCTGAAGGAAATCGGTGAATCGCTGGGCCTGACCAGAGAACGCGTGCGTCAGATTGAAAGTGAGGCTCTGCGAAGACTGTACAAGAGCCTGAACGGAGACAACTGAACCTCACTGCACTTGAATCCGGCAGGACTTTCTTTCGGCAGCGATTCTGCTGACTGTCGCCGTCCGCCGGCCGGTTGCCTCACGAACCAAATTGTTCCACGAGCACATTCTGTCCTTGATCGGCCCTTCACATGCCGGATCAGTCTGCGGCTTCGCACCCCTCGGCCTGCAGGTATCTGAGGACAGTCCAGCAACCGGCCGGCCAGCCTGATCAGGGCTGGTCTCCGACCAATACGAGAAAAAACGTTTTGGAAACCCTTCCCCGCCCACAGGACTCACCCCAGCCTGTCCTCAAAATCAGCAAAAACTGCTGGTTTCCAGAGGACCTTGCGGATTCCGCCGGTTTTTCGGTAAAAAACGCAGGCAGGGATCGATGACACGGTTGTCCTCAGACACTGCGGGATTCAGCGGGGGCAGGGATGCTGCACTGGCTTCGTCGGAGATTTTGCGCCGATCTGGCGATCGATCTGGGCACTACGTCCACTCAAATCGGTCTGCCCGGAGACGGTGTGCGTCTGGATGAACCCTCCGTCGTCGCCGTTTCGCGGACTGGCGGTCGAGTAGCCGGGCGTGGCACAGCCATTGGCAAACTTGCCTGGCAGATGCTCGGCAGAACCCCCGACAGCATTCAGGCCGTCCGGCCAATTCGCCACGGGGTAATCAGTGATTTCGAGCATTGCGAGACGATGCTGCGTTACTTCCTGCGCAAGGCTGCTGAAGGGTCTCGTGGCCTTCGTCCGCGAGTATTAATAGCGGTGCCCGGCTGTATCACTGCGGTGGAGCGTCGGGCCGTTTTCAACAGTGCCGAACGCGCGGGCGCCGGGCGAATCTGGCTGATTGAAGATTCACGAGCAGCCGGGATTGGTGCTGGCCTGCCAGTCGCCGAACCCCTCGCTTCCATGGTCTGTGATATCGGTGGCGGCACCACTGAAATTGCCGTAATGAGCCTTGCCGATGTGGTTGCTTCGCAGTCCATTCGTATTGCCGGTGATATCTTTGATGAAGCGATTGTCCGCTGGCTGCGTCGTCGCTATTCGCTGCGGATCGGAGAGCTTTCAGCAGAACAACTGAAGATTGCCATCGGCAGTGCCGCTGTGCTGGATCATGAACTGACGCATGAGGTCAGTGGACTGGATACGGCCAGTGGCATCCCGCGCCGTGCGCTGGTCACCAGCGAAGAGGTCCGTGAAGCTCTGTCGGAACCGCTGCAGGAAATTGTCGATGCTGTGCGACGCACTATTGAGCGGTGTCCGCCGGAGCTGATTGCTGATCTTGCCGACACGGGCATGGTCCTGACAGGTGGCGGTGCGCTGCTGCGAGGCATTGATCGATTTTTGAGTCGACAGCTGGGTATCCCGGTACGCATCGCGGATGCACCGCGAACAGCGGTTGTTCGCGGTGCCATGATTTGCCTCGATCACCTCGAACGCTGGCGGGGCGGACTGGATGACGGACTGCGAGCAGCCTGAGGTGCAACCATGCAGACAGAATCAGGAAGACTGCGAATGTGGCTGGCTGCCTGCAGCCTCGCTGCTCTGTCACTGGCCACTGCTGCGGCGGACCGTCTGGGGCTGCTGAGTTCCGTGCGACCGGTGCTGATGGATACGGTCAGCCCGGGACGACTGCTGCTGAACCTGCAGTCCGGCAGTGCCGAAAGTGTCTCTGCAGCCGAGCGAACGCAGGCGCAGGATGATTCTCACGCGGCGGAAACAGCAAGGCTTGAACAGCAGCAGATGCTGCGACGGCTGATGATCGAAAATGCCGTTCTGCGTCGTGAACTGCAGCGGGATCGCCGCAGATTTGGCCTCAACGATCCGGAGGAGGTTCGGTCGGCGTTGTTGCAATTGTCGCTGCTGCCGGCACAGGTGCTTAGCTGTCGCGACGGTCTGCCGGTTGATTTGCGGGAGTTGCTGGTGGATGCAGGTCGGGCTCGCGGACTGACGAGGTCCGAACTTGTGGTCCAGGGACACGGTGGAATCGTGGGTGCCGGGCGTGCTCAGTCGGTGCAGCCCGGTGATCGCGTCCTCGACGGGCTGGCTGTCGTTGGTCGGATCGAGAAATCGGCCCGCTGGGTCAGTCTGGTGCAGCCCATTTCAGCCAGTGGATTTCGAGCTAATGTACTGCTGCTGCGGAAGACGGATGCGGGGGCAGTATTCGGTGCACGCGGCATCCTTGAAGGCGTTGGCGAACCCAGCTGCCGACTGAATGGAATCGCAGCTACGGAGGCGGTCGCCGTCGGTGATGAGGTCGTAGCGGCCGATGTCGAGGGCTTGCAGGGGCCGCAGTTGTATTTCGGCAAAGTTGTGCAGGCCGATTTTCTGGCGGGGGGGCAGTGGGACATTCGTGTGGCTCCGGCAGTAAGCCTGGAAGAACTTCGCGAGGTTCAGATTTTGCACTGGGAACTGCAGCCCGCTGAACCATCCGTCACTGCCACGGAGAACCGCAGACCATGAAATCCGTACTGGCGGCTGTGATCTGTGCGTGGCTGGCAGTGATGCTGGAGGTTTCCGGCACTGGCCTGATTCCGCGCGGTGCTCTGTTCCTGCCGGTCATTTGTGCGGTATTTACCTGGCAGCCCGGAGCTCGCCCGCTGCTGATCGGAGGCGTGCTGCTGCTGCTGGACTGGATCGCTCGTCCGACGCTGCTGCCTGCAGTTCCTCTGTTGCTGCCCTTTGCTGTGCTGTTGATTGTGCCGCATGATGCCAGACGGCGGTATGAAGTGCGGCGTATCCTGCGACTGCCGACGCCGCTGCATATTCCGTTGCTGACTGTCATTGCGGCCGGGCTGCAGTGCCTCGCGGGCGTATCATATCCGGTGCTGCCGAATTCAGAAGAGCTGCGACTGCTGGTCAGTCACAGCCTGCTGCCAATGCTGCTGATGGCCTTGCCTTTCAGTGCAGTACTGGCATTGCTGGTGCGGCTGGCGGAAGAGACAGGTTTGCGGCGACCATTTCTGTCGGAGCTGCAGCGGATATGAGAAATTCGCTGCGACATCCGCTGTTCCACGGCGCCCCTGATCCGCAAACAGCGCTGACATCGCAGCCCGTCCGCCTGCCGGCTGTCTTGCTGATCGCTGCCCTGATGCTGGTGCTGGCCCGAGTTGCCTGGGTGCAGTCACAACTGCCCGACGATTACCTGCAGGCGCTGGTGGCCACCACCACGGAAGACGAGATCCTGCCCGCTCGCAACGGTCAGATTCAGGCTGATGCCACCGTACTGGCCCGTGATGAGGATCAATGGACGCTGCAAATTCATTATCGGTGGCTCGAGCAGCAGCCGGAGCCCACGTGGCTGAAACAGCAACTGCGGCAGCGTCTGAGTCGTGAGGAGCGTCGTAACGAATCGCTCGTTCGCAGCACCGAACAGAAGATTCTGAATGAACGACACCTGATGCTGCAGGCAGTTTCCCAGGCCACCGGTGTTTCCACTCTGGAAATTGAAGCGCGGCGCGGGCAGATTGAAACGCGTGTTCGCGGGATCATCGAACGTGTCAATCGGCCTTTGCTGACAGATGGGGATTCCGCTGAGGATGATGGCACCGGGACCGCCGTAAGCGGACTGTTCCTGCAACTGGCGACAGCCATTCGTACGGCGCTGACAACGGCTCCCAGACGTTCCGAGACTGAGCGAATTTTCGTGCGAGAGGAGGAGACGTGGCATCAGTTGCTGCCGGAGATTTCGCCGCGGGTCGCCGCCATTATCAGCGAACATCCCGAACGCTTTCCCGGCGTACGCGTGCAGGCTTTCAGCCAGCGAGTTTATCCCGCACCGGACTTTGCTGTTCATGTCGTCGGTGCCAGAACTCGACCTGAAACTCCAGCCAGCACGCAATCAGATAATGCCGGAGTATCGGCGACAGAGACTTCGCAGCAGCCGGCGACTGTGGGCCGTTTTGGGGTGGAAAAAAGTTATGACGCGGTCCTGAGTGGCCTGCCGGGAGTCAGACAGGTTGTACGTGACCGACGGCAGCGCATCGTTTCCAGTGAAATCCTGCGGCAGCCCATCGCCGGACGCGATGTGCTGCTGACAATCGATCCCCGGCTGCAGTTGCTGGCTGAGCAGCTGCTGGCAGAGTCTCTCGGAGATGCCGAGCGGCGGCTGTTGCCGGATCTTTCAGATCCTCTGGAATCTGCAATACCGGACGCGCCGCCGGAGCCTGAGCTGTTGCCGGTGGGCGGCAGTGTTGTGGTTATGGAAGCCGACAGTGGCCGACTGCTGGCACTCGCCAGTGCCCCCGAATTCAACCTCACGCTCTTTACTCACGGCACAAAGGATGCCTGGCAGGCCGTCAACAGCGACACACGCCGGCCTTTCGTCAGTCGATTTCTTTCCATGGCTATTCCCCCAGGGTCCGTCTGGAAAATTGCAACAGCCATCGCGGCGCTGGAATCGGGCACATGCACACCACAGATGGAAGTTGTCTGCCGCGGATTCCTGCAGAACCCGGACGAGCATCGCTGCCTGATTTTTCGGGCTTATGGCGTGGGCCACGGGCCCATTAATCTGCGGGGAGCCCTTGCCCAGTCCTGCAATGTCTGGTTTTTTAATGCAGCGGAGCAGATGGGTATTGAGCCCCAGGCCATCTGGGCAGACAGACTAGAATTTGCCCGGAAGACCGGAGTTGATCTGCCGTTTGAAAGGGTCGGCACCCTGCCAGCACGCCCGCCGGTCAATGCGTCTGAAACGGTCCGCCGTCGATTTGCCCGTGAAGCACTCGGGTTCTCTATCGGACAATCACGACTGACCACCACACCACTGCAGATCGCTCGCCTGCTGGCTGTTGTGGCCAATGGCGGCTGGCTGGTTGTGCCGCATGTTATCAGCGACGAAGGTTCAGCCAGACATTTGAACGAGGCTACAATGACTCCGTGGAGCAGCAAGCGAGTTCAGGTGCAGGGTTTAAATGCAGGCACGCTGCTGGCTGTTCGGCAGGGACTGTTGGATGGAGTATCAAATCCTGCGGGAACTGCGTATCGGACAGTGCACCTGCCTGGCCTGTCAGCGGCAGGCAAAACTGGCACTGCAGAGGCCGGTGCGGGGCGGGCCGATCATGCGTGGTTTGCAGGCTACTGCCCGGCAACGAATCCGCGTTACGTAGTTGTGGTCACTTTGGAACATGGCGGGTCAGGGGCCCGCGCGGCAGGCCCCATTGCCCGAGAACTTTTCAAAATGCTGCAGGACCGGCTCAATGCCGAAGAACTGCAAACAAACTGATTAGACGTCAGCAGTCGCAGCCGCGCTGCGACCACTCCAGTGTCGCAGATCGACGAGGGCAATCGCCACGCTGGCAAACGTGACCGTACCCGGCTCAGGCTCCGGAAAAACTTTACCTGTAAACCGGCCGAACTCGACGGTATCGAATGCCAGATGACCGTCACCATTGCTTCTGGTCAGCGTGAGCGTTGTGAACGGACTTGTCGACGTGAATCTGAAAAACACCGGGCCGTTTGTGGATAATTGCAGCGGCATGCCATCGACAGTGGCTGTGATATTTCCGGCGACATTCGTCCGGCTGCAAACAGCGCGGTCGTCGAGATTTGCAGAGCCTGCAGGGCAATCGCGGTCTGTGGAGAGTTGATTGTAAAGGTCACAGTCGCACCGGCAGTGGTGGTTACGATTTAGGGCTGAGGTGGCAAACTGCCGTTGGTGTTTGTGTTAGCGAGGAAAACGCCGGACGAGGCGGTCGCGGTGAAGTTTGTTCGCACCAAAAGCGAAGCCTGATTGCCGGAAAGTCCGGCGAAGGAGTCAGTCGTTGCGATCGGAGATTTCAAGGCGGCAACTCACGCGGTGCGGTTGGTGTAGGTCACCACAGCAGATTCGCCAACGCCTGTCCATAGCCACGCCATGGACAACAGGCAAAGAATATTGGGCGTTATACGACCAAAGCTAAAAGACATGCTGTATTCCTTGAGAAGAACAAACTTGAAACACGGCTGAAGATGATCCGCCAGGGGCCTGAAGGAGCCTTCAGAAACAAGTTGAAGGACTTGAGGAGCAAACGGAGGGGTGTGCCTCGGCTGCAAAGTCCGAACTACGGCTTGTCGGAGGACAGTCGTCAGTGAGTAGCGAGCACTCACCGGCCCTCGCGGTCTGGAACAGCAGGGCAATGGCGGTGCCGCGGCAAGCCGGGCTGACCGTCAGAATTCAAAAGAAAGCCGAGACCACCTGAAATAATCTGACAGTAACCAAAAAATACAGCTGTGATGGCTGTATCGTTTTTTTCAGGTGCTGCATTGAAAAAAACAAGCTGCACACCAAGTGTTTAGGTCCTGTTACAGAGTTTAAACAGAGACACTGGCGACATGTCTGGTGCCTTGAACCTCGCTGCCAGAGGCTGAGCAAATTTTTCTGCTGCGTGGCAAGAAGACAGCAGACCGTAACGCACATTTCTGTCAGATCGACTGCGTCTGCATTCAGCACATTTCATTCAGCCACAGCAGTTCGCCGCAGCACCAGGAACAGGCCATCGGTTTCGTCCGGCAGCAGTTTCCACTGCTCAGGCTGGTCCCGCAGTTCGCGGATGTGATGCGGACGACGAATCGTGCTGTAGCGATGCCCTGTATCGATAATGATGTAGTCGGTATCAGCGGGAGCACCTCGGCGGTAATTGTTCACAGCTCGCGGATAATTACTGTAATCATAGGATCGCTCATAGTGGGTCAGCCGAGTGTGCACGTAATCAGTGGCGGCGACGCGGGCGGTGCGCGGAATTTTCGCCAGAATTCGCTGCAGTTTTTCGCCGCGGTCTGTCGGCCGATACAGTTTTTCCCAGCCCCAGTCCACCTGGTCAGACCAGTACACTGCCCCGCAGGGCAGCAGTGATCCGCTGGCTGCGGTCAGAGCAGCGCAGAGGCAGGCCAGTCGTGCTTTTTCCGCCGGCAGCCGGGGCAATCCCAGTCGCTCTGACCACGATCGCCGCTGATTGCCGGCAGGCAATTTTAGTGCGGCCGCTGCTGCCCAGAAAATCACCGGCAGCAGTGGTGCATGGAAATGATGGTAGGGCACCGGAGGCAGCTCTGTGGACTGGGCTGCACCTTCCGGCCCGTTGCCCAGCTGAATCAGGCTAAGCATTGTGAAGGTGGCCAGCCCGGCAAACAGCAGCAGGGGCCTGCGGAGCGGCAGCAGCCCCGCGGGTACGCTCAGCACCAGTACATACAGCAGCGTCCGCTGGCTGAACAGGATGGACGCCACTTTCGCCGGCTGAGTCAGTGCCGTTTCCACCAGATCGCCGGGACTGTTGCCCAGATCGCCGAAATAACGACTGTAGTGCACGACTTCGCCGCCGCGAAATGCGGGGATCACGACCAGTACTGCCAGCAGCACCCACGCAGCCGATGCTGCGGCGAGGCCTGCTGACCAGCGTGCAATTGCGCGCTGGTCAGAATCTGACTGACGCAGCCGCAGCAGCCACAGCACCAGTCCGATGCCGCCGGTAATCAGGGCGAAATCTTCCTGAGTCAGCAGTGCGATCAAAAAGCACACACTGGCAGATTTCAAACGCCTGCGTTCTGCAAAATCGATCCCCCAAAACAGAGCCGGCAGGCCATAACACGATGGTCGCAGTGTCTTCAGATCGATGGCAATGTCCAGGTAGTGCATCGGAAAATAGAGCAGCCATGCGAGTGCCAGCCAGAACGCTGCACGAGAACAACCGGACCAGCGCCGGGCGAGACTGAAAATCGGCACCACGCAAAGTGCGAGGCAGGCCGTTGACAGCCACTCCAACAACAGGTAATGCGGCCACAGCAGATACAAAGGCAGCAGCAGCAGATGCACCACCTGAATGTGTTCACCCAAAAACAGTCCCTGATCCAGATAACTGCGGAAACCCTTGCCATGCCACGTGTTCCACAGATGCTCTTCATACATCGCAGAATCGCCATGCGGCACCAGCAGGTTATCGTACAGACTGCGGTTAAGCTGAAATGAAACGGTCTGCCACAGCAGTGCAGCCAGCAGCACCAGCAGCAGTCTGCGTTGACTGCTGCCGTCCACGGTCGGCTGCTTTGCGGGAACGAGCAGTGCGTTCAGCAGCAGGGCCAGCATCAGGGCCAGGCTGAATGCCGACGTCGTGAACAAAAATGCCGTGAAACCTGCGTCCAGTGCTACTGGCGCGACCAGCCACAGCAGCAGCCACACCGCGGCAAATATGCTGGCGGGAGTGGTTCTGTGTGCCAGCTCTGCCAGACCAATGGCAGGCTGTCTGCGGCGTTGCCAGGCAGCCGCCGTCAGCAGCGGCAACAGCACCACACTCAGCAGTCCGATAAAAGCAGGTTCACTGTGTACGCGATCGGCTGCGTCCGTCCGCAACTGGCCACCGGTCCAGTGCAGCAGGTTTGCCTGGATATCATTGGGCCACAGTTGCTGCCAGCAGTTTTGGTCGCCCAGCAGCACCCACAACATCAGCGCTGCCAGCAGCGCCGTTGTAGCCAGCCTGAAGACAGGCAGCAGCAGCGGCGATTGCTTTACAGGCAGTGACTGCGACACGTCAGGCCTGCAGAAGTTCGGCCGGAACTTGTCCGGCAGGCACCAGATGCGTTGGTCGGCCGGAGAGATCCGTGATCACATCGTTCGTCCTCAGGCCCATGGCGTGATACACAATCGCGCAGAAGTCTTCGACGCTGACGGGCTTAGACACTGGATATTCGGCTTTGTCATTTGTGGCTCCGATCACCTGCCCGTGTCGGAACCCGCCACCCGCCAGCAGAATACTTTGTGCCTGTGGCCAGTGATCCCGACCGGCGTTTGCGTTGATTCGCGGCGTATGTCCGAATTCGCCCGCCACCACCACGAGGGTCTCGTCCAGCATGCCGCGTTCGGCCAGATCCTGAATCAACACACCGACGGCCCGGTCATGCCGCGGCAGTTTGTCCTTCAGTGCCGGTTCGATGCTGCCATGATCATCAAAGTAGCCAGTATTCAGCGAAACATAACGAACGCCCGCTTCCACCAGCCGTCGTGCCAGCAAGGCCTGTTCGCCCCAGCCCGGCCCATAGCGGGCTCGCAGTTCAGCAGGCTCTTCACTGGTGTCAAATGCTTTGCGGACGCGACCTGAAAGTACCAGATCCATCGCCTGCTGATCCATGGCGTCCAGCTGATCGAAGACTCGACTGCTGTCCACGCGACGACGCAGGCCATCCAGTTGCCGGCTGAGCGAAACTCGGTCCATCAGGCGTGATTCCGAGAGTCCTTCGGTGAGAGCAAAGCTGCGGTAGTCGCCGGTGGGCAGCTGTCCGGCTTCGTTGCCGTAGCTGAAGTCACCGTAGCGGAACGGATTGTTGTTGACTCCCAGCCACGCGGCACCATGGAAACCGAATCCGCCGTCGTTCATGTTGACGCTGGCAAGTGAACCGGGCTGCGTGGGGCCCAGCAGATGTGAGGCCACCGCACCCATGGACGGGTAACGCGGCATTCGATCGGCTCCCGTGGCCCCGGTGCGGCCTGTCAGCATCCAGTGGGCTGCCGCCCAGTGATCTCCGTTGCCGTGCGAAAAGCTGCGAATCACACTGCAGTGGTGCATGACACGGGCGTGTTCCGGCAACAGTTCGCAGACGTCCAGCCCGGGCAGGCTGGATGCGATCGGCCGGAACGGGCCGCGATATTCAGCGGGGGCCTGCGGCTTCATGTCGTACATGTCCAGCTGCGACGGGCCGCCGTGCATCCAGATCAGAATGACCGATCTTTTGGAACGGGCTGCCGGGTGCGTAAATGCAGACTGTTCGGCCCTGAGCAATCCGGGGAGTGACAGGCCAAATACTGAGAGCGCCCCGACCTGCAGCATCCGTCGACGAGACTGGCGGTCACAGAAACGCTGAGCACTGGCGGAGGGACTGAGGATATTGAGCACGGCGGGATTCCGGAGGCAAAGCCAAGGCGGGCGAGATATGACAGTCTTCGGGACAGACCGGCCCTTCAATCTACCCGAATTAGGAGCGCCGGCAAATCCGGAATCCTGAGGCAAAATGCGGATCCGGGGAATTTGCCAAAGTTGCCCGAACCGCTGTTATTCATGAACAAAAGTCGACTTTTTTCGCGAATCGCGAGCAACCTGGTTGTGGCAACGCCCGTCCCCCGTCGTTATTCTCGATGGTCAGGTGCTGCTGCACACGGAAGCACCTGCCTGCCGAGCCACCTGCCTGCCCTGCACTCCAGCATTGCCTCCCCGCGTTTACCCTCCGGACTTGTCGCTCCCTGTAAGGAACTCAGTCGATGTCTGCTGCTCAAGCTGCTGATTTGTTTTCCAGTCAGTTTGGTCCCGTGCAGCGTCCGCTGTTCCAGGCGGGCCGGCGTGGCTGGCTACTGCAGGCCGGGCTCAGCGGACTGGCGGGAATTTCGCTGCCCGGGCTGCTGCAGGCGCGACAGTCCGCCGGTGAGGCTGCGAAGCCTGTCAGAAGTGTGATTCAGATCTGGTTGTCAGGCGGTCCGAGTCAAATCGATATGTGGGACATGAAGCCCAACATGCCGCCGGAAATTCGGGGACCGTTTCAGCCGATCTCGACCGCAGTTCCGGGCGTGCAGATTTGCGAACATCTGCCACTGCAGGCAGCCATGATGGATCGGTTTGTGCTGGTGCGTTCGATGGACGCCAGTTCCAGCAACCATACTCCAATCACCTTTCAGGCTGGCAATCCTAAGGCACAGCGGACGGAAATCGGTCGCCAGGGCGGCGGGTATCCATCGATGGGATCCGCTGCGGCCAAATTCTGTGGCGCTAATCGACCGGGGATGCCGGCGTACGTGGCACTGGCTGACAGCATGGTATCGGACATTTACGGGGCCGGGGACCTGGGTCAGGCGTGGGAACCGCTGGACGGGATGAAGATCAACGGTCGTTTTTCGCTGCCGCGGGGGATTGAGGTTCCGCAGCTGCAGGACCGTGACGGGCTGCGTCGGGAGCTGGATCGTTTTCGCCGGCAGATGGACGGCTCAGTGGCTCTGCAGCAGCAGGATCGTTACGTGCAGGAAGCATTCGATCTGGTGCTTGGCGGGGCGGCTCAGCAGGCGTTTGATCTCAGCCAGGAACCGGCAGCAGTGCGGGATCGCTACGGGCGGGATTCGCTGGGTGAAAAATCGCTGTTGGCGCGGCGACTGGTGGAAGCCGGTGTGACCTTTGTCACGCTCAGTGACGCGTGGGGGCACTGGGACCATCACGGGGACGAAGTCCGCTGGGGCGGCATCGTGAAGGGGCTGACTCCGATGCTGCCGGTGCTGGATCGCGGCATCACGGCGCTCATCACAGATCTGGAGCAGCGGGGTCTGCTGGAATCGACTCTGGTGCTGATTCTTGGCGAATTCGGACGCAGTCCGGTCATGACAAAGACGGCGGGGCGCGACCACTGGCCGTCGGTCATGTCATTTCTGATGGCGGGCGGTGGCATGCAGGGGGGCCAGATAATCGGTGCCACCGATCGGCGTGGCGGGACCATTCATGAGACTCCGCTGGGGCCTGGTGATCTGGCAGCGACAGTGTTTCGGCATCTGGGTATGCCAGCGAATGCGCACTGGACCAGCCCGGCTGGTCGTCCGATACCTTTGGTGGATCAGGGGCGTCCGATTGTGGACTTCGGCTGATTTTCTCACAGACGTGAACAGTTGCGATTCAACGGCAGAAACTGCGTAATTTAACGGTGGTTGGGCCGGAACGAGCCTTCCGGGGACAGCGACTGTTCGGCCCGGTCAGGAATTCCCGGGAACCCTGAGTGTGCTGTTCGCGGGCGACCGCTGGACTTGACGACAAATACCGTTTACACTTTGGAGTTCCCCCGCACGGCAGGTCCCTGTTCGAGAATGATCTCGCACTGCAGTGTGGACAAACTTTTACCCCGTTGTTGCCTGGCGAGTTGTCTGTGCTGGTGGCCTGTCTGCGGGCTGCTGGTATGGTCAGCAGTGTTTTGTGGCCGGCGGGACGAATGGCAACTGGCATGGTCGATCGCAACCTTTTACGTGAATTCAACATTGACGAGTCCGAACTGGATGCGGTGATTTCCGCATCGTTCCCGAACTTTACCGAAGAGGAGTTCTACCACCAGGAGGCTCAGGCGTACGACCTGAACCAGATCCTGACTGGGACGATCGTCCGAGTCGACAACGAGGAAGTTGTTGTTGACATTGGTTATAAAAGCGAAGGCGTGGTTCAGCGAGACGAGTGGGATCCGTCTGAACCTCCTCCGGAAGTTGGCCAGCAGATTGAAGTCGAGCTGGAAGAATTTGAAGATTCCATTGGTTTGATTGTGCTTTCGAAGCGCAAGGCGGACCGTCGTCGCGAGTGGGAAAAGATCATCAGCACTCACCAGGAAGGCGACATTGTTCGCGGCCAGGTGATTCGCAAGATCAAGGGTGGTCTGTTGCTGAACATCGGCGTGAACGTGTTTCTGCCGGCCAGTCAGGTGGACATTCGTCGTCCGAACGACATTGCGGAATACATCGGTTCCGAAATCGAATGTATGATCCTGAAGATCGACGAAGCGCGGCGCAACATAGTGGTCAGCCGTCGTCGTCTGATCGAAGAAGAGCGGGAGAAGATGAAGAAATCGCTGCTCTCGAATCTGCAGATTGGGCAGGTTCGCAACGGCACGGTCAAGAACATCGCCGACTTCGGTGCTTTCGTGGATCTTGGCGGGATCGACGGGTTGCTGCACATTACGGACATGAGCTGGGGCCGTATTAGCCATCCGACAGAGATGGTCCGGATTGACGACGAAGTCGAAGTCATGATCCTGAACATCGACTACGACAAAGAAAAGATTGCTCTGGGTCTGAAGCAGAAGTCACCCAGCCCGTGGGCCAACATCAGCACGAAGTACCCGGTTGGTGGACGTGTTCAGGGCGAAGTGGTCAATGTGCTGTCTTACGGTGCTTTCGTGAAGCTGGAAGACGGCATCGAAGGCTTGGTGCACATCAGCGAAATGTCCTGGACTCGCCGTGTCAATCACCCCAGCGAGCTGGTGGCGATCGGCGACAAGGTCGAAGTCATGGTGCTGGGCATCAACGAAGACAAGCAGGAAATTTCGCTGGGCATGAAGCAGACTCAGCCCAATCCCTGGGACGAAGTCAGCAAGCGTTACCCGGTGGGTGCGATTGTCAAGGGCACGGTCCGAAACCTCACCAACTACGGCGCCTTTGTGGAGTTGCAGGAAGGTGTGGACGGTCTGCTGCACATCAGCGACATGTCCTGGACTCGCAAGGTTTCCCATGCGAACGAGATTCTGAAGAAGGGCGATCCGATCGAGTGTCAGATTTTGTCGGTCGACGAAGATCGTCGCCGCATCGCACTTGGCCTGAAGCAGCTCAGCGAAGACCCGTGGGAAACCAGCATTCCTCGCAAGTACGCTCCGGGCAGCACAGTCTCGGGTAAGGTCACGAAGATCACCAACTTTGGTGTGTTCGTGCAGCTGGAGAATGACCTTGAGGGACTGCTGCACGTGTCCGAACTGGCGGATCACAAGGTTGAGCATCCTGAGAGCCTGGTGAACGTTGGGCAGGAACTGGAAGTGCGGGTTCTGCGAGTTGACACCGCCGAGCGAAAGATCGGACTCAGCCGCAAGACTGAGGTCAAGGAAGCTGAGGCTCCGGCCGACGCTGAAGCGACCGCCGCGCCAGGATCTGCTGCAGCCGCTCCTGCTCGTGCCCGCGAAGAACTGAAGGGTGGTACCGGTGGTGGTTCCGGCCCGCTGTTCACTCTGGGCAGTGGTGAATGACATCCGTTGTCGACTGCGGTCGGCAATCGTGAATCCCGAAGGGGGCTGCGTTCTGCAGCCCCCTTTTTTTATGTCCGGCGATCTGCAGATGCAGTCTGGGAATTCCTGATGCACGGCTAAAAATGCAGCGTGGCATTTCTTCCCGACAGCCCTGCAGCCTGCCGACAGCTGCCGCAAAAGACAGATTCCGTAGCTCGGGCTTTCCAGCCCGAGTTCTGCCCTTCGTGCCCCGGCCCCGGCAGCACTGGAGTGTGTGGGCTTTCCTGACTGGTGGTCTCACGCGAAGACGCGAAGGGAAACCGCACAGGGATTCGTGAATCTCTGCGCGGTGCAGGAATTGGCTGGCGGTTTCTAAACCGCTGATGAACGCTGATGAACGCAAATGAGGTGAGACGCGGTTCGAGTCGCTCGTCGTGCTCGAATTCGCATTCGAATTCTCTGCAGCGTTCTGCCGCAGTGCGTGGCATCCGGAACGCCTGCACGTGGATTGCATTCTTCCCTGGTTGTCTGATCACTTACAGCCGGGATGCAGCGCCAGTGAAACACAGCCGTGACTGGCCTGAGCAACTGTGGCGGACCAGTCGGCAAGGTAGCCGCGGACCGTCCGCAAACCGCTCCAGCCTGGCAGTTTCGCTTTGCGAGCGGCCAGGGTGTCATCGCTGACATGCACGTGAATCAGCCCCTGCAGCAGGTCGAATGAGATTTCGTCACCGTCCTCCACACAGGCAATCGGCCCGCCGACGGCAGCTTCCGGAGCACAGTGGACGCCGATTGCCCCGTGTGACACCCCGGAGACTCGCGCGTCCGACAAAAACGCAATCTTTCCGTCCAGCTCGGGTACTGCCAGGGCTGCCGTTGCGATCAGGACTTCAGGCATGCCGCTGGCCACCGGGCCCAGATACCGCAGAATGATCACGCTGCCGGGAGTAATTCGGCGTTGTTCCACTGCCTTCACGATGTCTCGCGGATCATCAAAGCAGACCGCTTTGCCGGTGAACCGCGGATCCTTCATGCTGGAGACCTTAAAGACAATGCCTCCCGGAGCCAAATTGCCAAAACACACCTGCATGTCGGCAAATGGTTTGTAGCAGTTTTCGCGGCTGACCAGCAGGTCCTGACCGGCGGGCGGCGGCGGCACATCTCGCAGATTTTCGGCCAACGTCTGCCCGGTGACCGTCAGGCATGAACCGTCCAGCAGTCCATTCTCGAGGAAATGTTTCAGCAGTACAGGTGTGCCACCAATGTGGTGCAGGTCCACCATGGTCCGCGGTCCGCGCGGTGCAAAGGATGCCAGTACCGGAGTGTTGCGGAAGATCTGCTGCAGGTCGTGCAGCGTAAAGTCGACTCCCGCTTCCCTCGCCAGGGCCAGGATATGCAGAACGCCATTGGTCGATCCGCCGGCAGCAGCGATGGTCACGGCGGCATTGCGGAAGGCTGCCGCTGTCAGGATGTCGCGTGGTCGAATATTTCGCTGCAGCAGATTGACCATCGCAGTTCCGACACGGCGGCATTCTGCTTTCTTTTCAGGATCGACAGCGGGGATCGAGCTGCTGGCGGGCAGCATCAGTCCGATGGCTTCCATCGCCAGACCCCAGGTGTTGAAGGAGGCTGCGATACCACAGCCACCGGGACCTGGGCAGGCCTTGCGGATAATCTCTTCGGATTCGGCATGAGTCATCGCGCCTACGGCGGCTTTGGCCTGGGAATCGTAGACGTCAAGAATAGTAATGTCTTTACCGTTGTGGCAGCCAGGCAGAATGCTGCCGCCACTGACAATCAGGCCGGGGAAATTGGTGCGAGCCAGTGCCATGGCGAAGCCCGGGCCGTTTTTATCGCAGTTGTGCAGACCAATCAGGCCATCGTAGCAGTGAGCAGTCACCACACACTCAGCACTGTTGGCAATCAGGTTGCGTGATGGCAAACTGGCATTGCCGCCTTCGTGCCCCTGTGAGATGTTGTCGCTGACGCCGGGAGTTCCGAAGGGAAATCCAAGCAGTCCGGCTTCACGACAGCCGGCGGCGATTTCCTGAGCCAGCTGGTACGCATGGATATTGCAGGTGTTGCCGTCCAGCAGCGGGACACCAATTCCGATCTGTGGCTTTTGAAAATCTTCGGCTGTCATCCCCAGAGCATAATAGAAGGCGGTAATGCCTTTCTGCCATCCGTGAGTCAGTTGGTTGCTGTTCCAGTTGAGCATGAGAGTAAAGACCCGGAGAAAAGTGAGCGTGATACCGATGGTGCTGCGCGGCGGCGGATGCAGAACCTGCAGCCTTTGAGCCAGCGGAGATCCTAGGCGGAGCACCGACTGCGGTCGAGCGACTGGAAACCACCTCCGCAGATTCTCAGGTGTTCCCCGCCCGTGGCCGCTGTTTTCCTGTCGTGGCTTTGGGTATCGTGAGCGGCGATTCTCCACATCATTCAGGGTCACCACCATGCAAAACGCGGATTCTCATCAGGCGTCTCAGTCCATCGGTCTGCCCGGAGCGGGCAATGCGATCCCGCCGTGGACGGTGGGTGAACTGCCGGAACCACAGCCCCTGGGTCTGCGGAATCTGGCTGGGCTGATTGGTCCGGGGATCGTGATGTGCGGGATCCAGATTGGTGGTGGCGAGTGGCTCATGGGGCCTGATGTCACTGCGCGGTACGGCGGTAACCTGATGTGGGTGGCGACCATCGCCATTTTGACTCAGGCCTTCTACAACATCGAGGTTGGTCGTTACTCGCTGTACTGTGGTGAGCCGGTATTTACGGGATTCATGCGAACGTTTCCCGGTCCGCGGTTCTGGATGGCGGTCACGGCGGTGCTGTGTCTGACGTTTCTCATCCCGGGACTGTCCACGAATGCTGCGGTGTTGCTGGCGACGTTGTGGCTGGATCGGATTCCAACGGCGGCCGATACGCTGCTGGTGAATACGCTGGTTTTTGTGACTTTGGGTGCGGTAGTGCTGCCAGTGCTGGTGGGCGGCAAGGTGTACAACATGCTGCAGTGGATCATGACGGCCAAGGTTTTTGTTGTGCTGGGGTTCTGCCTGGTGATGGGTCTGTGTTTTGTCAGTCCGCAGGGCTGGTGGGACGTGTTCAGCGGATTTCTGCGATTCGGTAATGTGCCGGTAGCGGTGGAGGGTGGTGGTGAATCGATAGTGAATGTGTTTTCCTGTCGCTGGGAGCAGGGTGTCTGGCCGGCGATCTCGCTGACTCACATCGCCACGCTGGGAGCCTTCGCGGGCTATGCGGGTGGCGGCGGACTTGCGAATTCGGCGTATGGCAATTTTGTCCGTGACAAGGGCTGGGGCATGGGCAGTCAGGTGGGAGCAATTCCCAGTGCTGTCGGGGGGCACAGCATCACGCTCAGTCATATTGGAGCTGTGTTTCCGATGACTGAGGACAACCTGCGGCGCTGGCGTGGCTGGTGGAAGTACATTTTGTCGGACCAGTTAATGGTCTGGGTGCCGGGCTGTTTTATGGGGATGGCTCTGCCGGCACTATTGTCCATTGGTTTCGCGGCCAATTCGCCGATGTTTGGCAAAGAGGTGCTGTATTCGCAGCCGTTGCTGGCCGCGGATGGCATTCTGCATACACCGGCATTTGGCCAGTGGGCAGCCGTGGCGTGGGGGCTGTGTATGTTCACGGGGCTGATGGTGTTCCTGCCCAGCCAGATGGCGATTGTGGATGATTTCGCGCGTCGCTGGACCGATATTTTGTGGAGCGGCAGTCGGCGGATACGCAGTCGTCTGCAGGGCAGTCAGGCACGCCAGGTGTATTATTCAATTCTTGTGGTGTATGTGTTGTGGACCATCGTTGTGGCGGCATTGTTTCTGCGGTTCCCGGATGCTCCCAAAACCATGGTGACAGTGATTGCAAACGTCAACAATGTTTCGCTGGCGGTCACTGCTTTTCATATTTTGTGGATCAATTGTCGACTGTTGCCGCCGCCGCTGCGTCCGCGCTGGTATTCACGAGTGGGGATAGCCGGTTGCGGAGTGTTCTATGCGGGATTGAGTGTGCTGATTTTCTGGTCAAAGATTTTGCCACTGTTCAGCTGACATTGGTTGCCTCTGCTCGTATTTCCCGGGGGATTGCTGTGATGAACCAGTTGCGTGCAGCGTGCCTGTATGCCGCCGCCATGGTTTGTGCGGGGCGGTGGATTGTCGCTGAGGAGTCTGATTTTCGGACAGCCACTGCGGCTTCCGAGAATGCCCCGATAGCTGCCTTTTCAGGTGCGGAACGGGTGTGGGAGTTTTTCAGGGACAAACGCCGCGACTGAAAAACTCACGAGAATGGCACCGCTGCAGGCTGAATTTCTCGCCAACCTGTGACATTGTCCGTTGACGTAATTCCGAGAGAGATGGTCGCAATGATGCGACGCAACCCCGACGCAGGCATGGTCGATCGCAGTAACGTGGATTGTCAGTGCCGGGTGCAGCGGGATAACGCACCACCAGTTGTGCTTGCAGAAAACAATCCCCGTAAGGGACATCTTCACCGGCCTAGTAGATTTTCACAGTGAAAAACTTGCAAAGCCCCAGGATGGTGCCCGGAAAAGTAGTGTTTGTCTAATACGGATTTTGCTGAAATCCTAAATGAGCATCACTGAGAGTGACAGAGTCGCTGGGGGAGCGTACAAGCAAATGAAGACGAAGATCCGGACAGAGTATCAGAGGGACATAGCGTCGACGGTACTGAGTCTGTGTACGATAAAGATGAGACTGACGGAGGACGTCTGATGTTACAACAATTGCTGCCGGCGGCGCTGGTATCGTGGTGCTTGGTTTTCTGGAGCATGGTGGGGGTTACCGCAGACAGTGCGGTGGATGATTCACCAACAAAATTTGTGCTCGCGGGTGACTCGACTGTGACGGACGAATCGGGCTGGGGCGGTGGATTTCGGCAGCTGCTGACGGTGCAGGCGGAATGCCTCAATCTGGCCAATAGCGGTCACAGTTCCCGCAGTTTTCGAGCGGAGGGCTGGTGGCAGAGGTGTCTTGTATATCAACCGCAGGTGCTGTTGATCCAGTTCGGCCACAATGATCAGCCGGGCAAGGGACCGGAGCGTGAATCTGCTGCAGACGGCGCGTTTCGAGAGCATTTGCGAGGCTACATCAGAGAGGCTCGTGAACACGGCATTCAGCCTGTGCTGGTCACCCCGCTGACTCGGCGTCGCTGGACTGCAGACGGCCATATTGAGCCAACTTTGGCTGAATATGCGGCTGCAACGCAGGCGGTGGCGATCGAAACAAAGACACCGCTGATTGATCTGCACACCGCCAGCATCCGGCAGTGCGAACAGATGGGAGCGGAAGCATTTCGGGCATTTGAACCGATGATGGTGACAGGGGCTGATCATACCCATCTGAACGCCGCTGGCGGTCGAGCGGTCGCAGCGCTGGTTGCCGAGCAATTGCAGACGGTGCTGCCTCAGTTTGCTCACTGTTTCTCAGCTGAACGTCTGCAGCAATTTCATGAGCCTCGTCAGTGGCAGCAGACGCAGCAATCTAAAGATCTTACGCTGGAAGCGGACGATCGCATGATCACCGTGCGGCAGCGTGACCGGTTGGTGCTGACATACAATCTGCAGGCACCGCCACTGCCGGAGGGCGTGGATTCGAAGCTGCGCCGGAGCGGTTTTTTGCACCCGGTGGCAGCTCCTTCAGGAGCCGTAGTAACGGCGGCATATCCGGCGGACCATGCACATCAAAACGGAATCTTCGCTGCGTGGACCAAAACCAGCTGGAATGACAGGCCGCTGAATTTTTGGGATCTGGCAGCGGGAACTGGAAGGGTGCTGCATTCGCGGGTGCTGACCACTGCTGCGTCAGAGGCGGGTGTCAGTTTCGAGGTGGAACTGGTCCATCGAGCTGAGCAGGCCCCGGTCGTTGATATTCTGAGGGAACGCTGGCGAGTGCTGGTGCGACATTCTGATGACACCTGTCATGATTTCGAGATCAGTTCTGTGCAGCATAATCAGACAGACCTGCCACTGCAGCTGCTGCAATACCACTACGGCGGGTTTGCTGTCCGTGGTCCGGTGGAGTGGCTGCTGCCGCAGGAGCCGGCTGCGGAGCCAGCGGTTGCTGCGACCAGCATATTAAATGATGCCGGGGCTGCCCGTGAGGCAGCCAATCACCGGCACAGTCGCTGGGTGGCCATGACCGGTAAACAGGCAGATCGACCGGTGACAATCGTGATGCTTGGCCATGCGGACAACTTCAGAGCGCCGCAGGCCGTACGAGTACATCCTGACAAACCCTACTTTGTGTTTTCACCGGCCGTGGACGGTGATTTTCAAATTGACGCCGGCGAGTATTACGAGTCGCGTTTTCGATTTCTGGTACTGGACGGTGTACCCGATGCGGACCGAATCAATGCCGTCTGGAGCCGCTGGAATTCCGATGCTGTGACACCGCACTGAATCGGTGCCCGCAGCCTGCAACAGAATCTGCCGGCACTCAACGCATTGTGCTCTTTTGACCCAGAATGTGGGCATGTCAGCACCGCGTCCGGGCTGCCGGAGTCAGTCGTCGGCAGTACTATTTCAGCGGTATGCCCGGTTCAGGACGACCGTTGGTCGTCAGAATCTGAAAGTGATGGACAGCGGCAGCGGCGGAATGATCGCTGGTCCAGACGATGCGATGATCGGAAGTCACCTCGATCATGGAAACTCCCGTTGCAGCACCATGGCTGCCGACGACGGTATTGCCACTGGCCAGTCGCTGAGAGCCGCACGGGTCTTTGAACTGATTGCCGACATGGGTGTTGTCAACCTTCCAGACGACGTGGCCGGCCGGATTCAGCTCTACCACTTTGTTGCCGTGTGTGAGTGAGGCAAGAGTGTTTCCGTTGTCCAGTCGAATCGCGGTGAACGGCCAGTTTTCTGCGGGCCTGCCCCCCAGTTCCGGCAGGTCAGTCGTCAGTGTCTGTACGACAGTCCCGTCGGGGCGATATTCCTTGATGCTGAAGGCCAGCAGGTGTGGCACAAGGTAGTTGCCGTTGCGCAGCTGGCGAGCCATCCGGGTCTGCATATGAGCGTTATCCGTTTCAGGCAGCAGTGGTACGGTCAGGACGAGTTGACCGGCAGAGTTGATTTCCAGCAGTCGCGGCTGCGGTCCGAGCTCAGTGACCAGCGTATTGCCGTTGTACAGTCGCTGGGCGGTCCCGATCTCTTTATTTTCCGCGCTAAGTTTCCATTCGAAAACGATCTGTTTTTCGCGGGTAAGTTCCTGCACAGCGTCGCTCCACGCGATCAGCACGTTGCCGTTCGGCAAAACGAAACCGTCTCGCGAACGTCCACGGTATTCCCAGATCACCTGTCCGGCTTCATCGATAATTGCCGTGCGATTGCCGAATACGATGTAAGAGTGTCGAAGGTGATCTGAGCCATCGGCAGCGGGGCCTTCCGACCACCCGCAGGCACCAGGACACAGCGTCGCGAAACAAATCAACAGGGCGAACAGACGTAACATATGCGTGGTCCACACGGAACGAAGCAGAAGATTACTGAGATGGGTTCGTAGTCCGCCTTATTCGTCCGGGTCCTCAGTGTGGTAGGCCAGCAGGCTGGTGATCTGCAGTGGCTGCAGACGCTGACGTGCCTGCAGAAAAGACAGTTCGATCACACAGGCGGCCCCGACGACGGTTGCCCCCAGTTCATCCGCCAGCTTGCGACAGGCTTCGACCGTTCCTCCGGTAGCCAGCAGGTCATCAACCAGCAGGACTCGATCGCCCGGCTGCACGGCGTCCGTATGGATTTCCAGAGCATCAGAACCGTACTCGAGGTCATAGCTAAACTGGCGAGTCTGCCAGGGCAGTTTTCCGGGCTTGCGTACCGGCACGAAACCGGCATCGAGTTCCATAGCCAAAGGAACCCCGAAGATAAACCCGCGAGCCTCAGCTGCCAGCACCTTGGTAATGCCGGTATTGAGCCATGGCTGTGCGAGTTGTCGCGTGACTTCCCTCAGAGCGGCGGGTGAAGCGATCAGTGGAGTGATGTCTCGAAACATGATGCCCGGTTTTGGAAAGTCCGGGACAGCACGAACAAAGCTGCGGAGATTCATTTGTAGCGGACCTGGGTTGCTGAGGGGTTAAGCGACGAACAGCAGTGGGCAGCGACAGACCAGCAGAGCAGGGGTGGCTGAGCCCGAGTGGTCTGCCAGGATTGTACGGTTTTGCCGATCGTTGTTCACGTGAGCAGGGGGCATCACCGGCAACTTGAGCTGAAAAGGGGGTGTGGCAAAAAGTTCAAAGTCTGAAGCCCCGGTTGTAACGATTGCACCGGCTCGAACCCATCCGACAACGGCATTCCCGCATTTTGTTGCGCTAACTCAACGACATGGTGCCTGAGTGCGACCTAACGTTTTACCACATTCGCCGCAACTGTCTGATCGGAAAAGTCATCATTTGTGCCGTCGTTCGACAGCATTTGGTGTTCCGGCAGCCGTCGGCATGCAGCATCGAAGCTGCGGTTGCAGTCCATACAGCTTGATTTTCTTTCTTTAGTCCGCCGACGAGCATAAAGGCTCGTCTCTGGGGGGTCCAGATGGCTCGTAATTCTTCCGGTTCGCTGCTTGTTGTTGACGATGACCGCCACATTCAGAGTGCCATGGCCGATTATCTGCGAGGGCTGGGGCATCGCACCGAAACGGCTTCGTCGTGCCAGGAAGCACTGGAACGGATGGAAGAGTTTCCGTTTGAAGTCGTCATTTGTAACTTGAATCTGCCTGACCAGGACGGCTTTCACCTCCTGCAGTGGGCTCGCGAGCATGCTCCTGAAACCGCCATCATTCTGCTGACAGGTTTCGGCACCATTGAAAGTGCCGTGGAAGCCATTCGAATGGGGGCTTTCGATTATCTGACAAAACCGGTGATCGACGAAGAACTGCGGCTCTCGATCGAGCGAGCTATTGGCCAGCGACAGATCATGGAAGAGAATCGCAAGCTGAAGGCTCAGCTGACCGAACGATACGGACTGTCGAGCGTAATCGGCAAGGACTACAAGATGGTCCGCATGTTCGAACTGATGGAAAGTGTGGCGGACACGAAAACAACCGTGCTGATTCTGGGAGAGAGCGGCACGGGAAAAACGATGACAGCTCGAGCCCTGCATCACCTCAGCAATCGCCGCGACAAGGCCTTCGTGGAAGTGGCCTGCGGAGCACTGCCGGAAACACTGCTGGAGAGTGAATTGTTCGGTCATATGGCCGGCTCATTCACCGGAGCAACTCATGACAAAATCGGTCGATTCCTGCAGGCTGATGGAGGAACTCTGTTTCTTGATGAAATCGCCACCGCTTCGCCCGCACTGCAGGTGAAGTTGCTGCGAGTGTTGCAGGATCGTGAATTTGAACCGATTGGCGGCAATGTGACTCACAAGGTTGATGTGCGTCTGGTGTTGGCGACGAATGTGGATCTGGAGCAGGCGGTGCGTGAAGGCCGCTTCCGGGAAGACCTGTACTACCGCATCAACGTGATTACGCTGACTCAGCCTGCCCTCCGCGATCGTCTGGGCGACATTCCGCTGCTGGCGAATCACTATGTGCAGATGTTCAGCGAACAGACCGGTCGTCGCATTGCTCAGATCGAAGAAGCAGCGATGCGGGTCCTGCAGCATTACCACTGGCCAGGCAATGTTCGCGAACTTGTGAACGTGATCGAGCGAGCGGTGGTGCTGTGCCGCAACTGTGTGATCACAGCAGCCGATCTCCCTGAGAAGCTGTTTGCATCAGCGGAAAGTCGGGCGAATGTCACGGCCCATCTTGGCAATGCACCGCTGAAATTGGCGCTGACTCAGCCGGAACGGCAACTGATCATCCAGGCACTGGAAAGCACAGGCTGGAATCGACAGAAGACTGCTCGAGCCCTCGGAATCAACCGCACGACTCTGTACAAGAAGATGAAACGCTACGACATCGACTTTGAATCTGTCTATAAGCACATGTGAGTGTTGTTGCCCACCGGCCCGCACCGATCTGACCGAGGCTGACAGCCGGACCTTTGCAGGTCCGGCTGTTCTGCATTCCGCAGCGAAGATTGCGGTCGGCTGCGCTGCTGTTACACTGCTCGATTACATGCTGTCGCACCTCTGATCGGAAAGAGCGGTGTTTTGTGAAAAGCAGGATTTTGCGTTTGTTTCTGCTGCTGCTTTCCGGCTGTGTTCTGCAATCGGCAGAACTAGTTGGTGCTGATCCCGCTGCGACTCAGGCAAAGCGCCCCAACGTTCTGCTGATTTTGTCGGATGATCAGGCCTGGACGGATTACGGGTTTATGGGGCATCCGGTCATCCGGACGCCCCATCTGGATCGTCTTGCATCAGCGAGCGCTCTGTTTCGTCGTGGCTATACACCAACGCCCCTGTGTCGTCCGTCGCTGATGTCGATATTGACCGGTCGGTATGCACATCAGCACGGCGTGGTTGGAAATGATCCGCGGCCGGACAAGAGACTCAGCGACGATGCATACGCGGCACTTCGGGAACAGTTGATCTCAAAGGTGGATCAGGTCCCAGCACTGCCGCGGTTGCTGTCAGCCGCTGGTTATGCCTGCCTGCAGACAGGGAAGTGGTGGGAGGGTAATTGGCGACGTGGTGGTTTCACCGAAGGCATGAGTCGCGGGTTTCCTGAACCGGGCGGGCGTCATGGCGATGATGGTCTGAAGATTGGCCGTCAGGGTGTGCAGCTGATTCTGGACTTCATGGATCGTTCGGTGGCGAAACAGCAACCGTTTTTCGTCTGGTATGCCCCCATGCTGCCACATACTCCGCACAACCCTCCAGCTCGACTTTTGACGAAGTACGAGCAGCCCGGAGTGCCTCCTGAACAGGCAAAATATCATGCCATGTGCGAGTGGTTTGATGAGACCTGCGGGGAATTGCTGTCAGCGCTGGACTCGAGGCGTCTGACTGAAGAAACGCTGGTGGTATACGTCACCGATAATGGCTGGATTCAGGCGACTTCGCAGATGCACCTCGGGCCTGGCTGGACGCACGGGTTTGCTCCAAGATCAAAGCAGAGTGTTTATGAAGGGGGAGTTCGTACTCCGATAATGTTCCGCTGGCCGGGGCGGATTGTCGCAGCGGACCGGCCCGAGCTGGCGACGACTTTAGATGTGCTGCCAACGGTGCTGGCGGCGGTCGAACTGCCGATTCCGGACGGCCTGCCGGGGCTGAATCTGCTGCCGGCTCTGACCGGGGCCGGTCGGATTGACCGGAATTCGGTGAGCGGTGAAGGTTATTCGCATGACATTGCTGACCTTGCAGATCCGGAATCGTCACTGGTGACTCGCTGGTGTATTGAGGGCGAGTGGAAGCTGATTCTGACATGGGAACCGCCGCAGGACCGTTATGCGTTTGTGCACAGCCTGAACGAACGCAGCCCGCAGTTGTATCATGTGACGGAGGATCCGGCGGAGAAGGTGAATCTGGCGGCCCAGCATCCGGAACTGGTGGCGAAGCTGCGTGATCATCTGCAGCGGGAGTGGGCAATTGTGCGCCGTCCGATTAACTGAACGTACTGCGGCTTGATGCAGCTCTGGCGTGATGCCTTAAATCGAGTGTTGTCCTGCGGCAACAGGTCGTAACGACCGCCGCTGTTTCGCCGGAGCTGCGTATCTTTTTTATTTCCATTACCTGCGCGGCATATCCCAGGCGTTATTCATTCCCACCCGTGAACTGGTGTCAAATGAACGTCACTGGGGTGTCATTCCGTGCCGCGAAAGTTGCAGAACTCGGCAGTATGGCAGGGCAAGCCGCAATGGAATAATGGTGGGCCCATGACAGACATTCTGATTGTCTGGTTGCTGCTGTTTCTGTGGTGCTGGGATCATCCGTCAGACCATGTACTGCGGCCGCTGATGCAGTTGCAGGTCCGTATTGTTCTGCGGCCCGTCGCCTGGAAACTCAGCGGACCGTGCTGGCGGGATGGTTCAGCCGCCTCGTATCCGCTGTGGGTGGACGCGTTTGTTCGCTGGCGACCGCCGCAGTGGCCGCTGCGTCCGGCACTGATCCAGGTTGCCAGCTGGGGGACGCTCGCCGAAGAAACGATTTTGGGAGTCGGTCTATGTGTGCAGGAGCTGAGATTCCCGTTGCGGATCAGCGGAATTTTGCTGCATCTTGTGTTCGAACTGGTTTTGAATCTGCAGCTGTTCAGCTGGATTATGATCTGCAGCCTGCTGCTGTTTCTGGACCTGTGAAAGTCACGCCGGGATTTGCAGCACGAACTTTTGCAGGCAACATCGCACGCAGTGTGGCAGTGCTGCGCGGGCGGACCGAAGTGTCCGGCAGCACATTCTGCATCAGGCTGGCTGCAGGCCGTTAATCACGTCTCGCAAACGGCCTCGCGCGGTGTGCAGCCGACGCTTGATCGTGCCCACGGGGCGATCAAACTGGGCCGCCATTTCCAGGAGCGAGCAGCCTTCGAAGTAGAAGGCCCACAGCGTATCACGGTCCAACATCGGCAACTGCTTCAGACATTCGTGCAGTTGCTCGGCCTCTTCCACACGTACCATCTGCATCAGCGGCAAATCGCCGGCTTCGTCGACGGATTCGAGGCAGTCGGCCTCAATCATCCGCTCACGCGGCTGACGTTGCACGCGATTCAATGCAAGACGATCGGCGATCTGCCGCAGCCATGCCGGAAACGTTTCCGGCCGCTGCAGCTGGAACAGCTTACGGTAAGCCCGCAGGAAGACATCCTGTGAGACTTCTTCGGCTTCCGCCGTGTTCCGGACTCGAGCCTGAACACGAGCGACGACCATCGAGCGAAATTCGACCGCCAGTTCATTAAAGGCAGCCCGATGACCAGCCTGAGCTCGCAGCACAAGCCGTACAAGAGTTTCTTCAGCCATGATTATGCTCCCGCATTCACGCAGCCAGTCGCCTTGTCGGCAGACGGATGCAAAGTTGCAATGTGGTTTTAGGTTTTCGCAGGCTGAACTGCGGTCAGGTGCCGGTATTCGGCAGCCTGAAGACAACTCGCAGTTCAGAAGTCCCAAGGGGCAGAGAGTCGCAGCTAAGCGTCGCTGCCGGCAGGTTCGCTGCCAGTCAGACACCCCATGTTTCCAAACCCCGACGGCAGTCAGCAGAAAGTCGGATCTGTGACTATTCCACTTAGGTTCAGCAGGGCTGTGCACTGGAGTCCGAATTGTCTGACAGACATTCGATAACTAGCAGTGCGACAGCGACTGGACTGACTCCAGCGCTGAGCCGGCTGATGTGGCATCCGGCGTTTACGCCACAGATGCAGACTGCGCGAACAGGAGGCTGTACCTGCAGACAGTGCCACGACGGTCAGGGCAATAACTGCCACGACTGAGCTGGTGGATGCTGTGCTGAGAGTATTGAGCAGCATGGTTCTGCCTCCTGTGAAGGAACGTCGTCAAACTGACGACGCGTTTCCTGGACCACCGCAAATTGCGGTTTGGCGGGCTGCACACCATTGGCAGACACGCCGGGTTCGAGAGACAAAATGTCCCTCTGGGTTATAGACACGTTCGAGGGCCATTATGGTTCGCAGATTCCGTCCGGATTTCCATGGAATTCTGAAAAAAGTTCCGGAAGAAAAAAAACCATGGAAATGAACACGTTTGCAGCCCAGTCGCGGCGGGGAAATATCGCTAAGTCTGGCAATTTGGTGGCGCATCCGAACAAAGAAATCGTCAGAATTCGAGGGGGTCGACCTACCTTTAGCCGCACTTTGTCTCAGACTGGTTCCCCGTGAAGTACCCATTGCCTGCCGCCGCCGCCACTGAAGCTCGCAACCCGGCATCACTGAACATCGATACCCTGGGTCCGCTGCAACTGGTGCAGGTGATGAACGCTGCCGATGCTGGCGTACCGGCAGCAGTCGCATCCCAGGCTCCCGCCATTGCTCACGCAATCGCCGAAATCTCCGGCCGCATGCGGCAGGGGGGGCGGCTGATTTATGCCGGTGCGGGGACCTCGGGGCGGCTGGGAGTGCTGGATGCTGCTGAATGCCCGCCGACCTTTAGCGTCCCGCCCGGTTTGGTGATCGGCATCATCGCCGGGGGCCAGCGGGCTTTGACCACTGCAGTTGAAGGGGCCGAAGATGACAGCCGGCAGGGAGCCGCCGATCTGCTGGCGCTGAATCTGACTCCGCTGGACTCCGTGATGGGTATCGCTGCCAGTGGCCGCACACCCTGGGTTTTGGGTGCCATAAACGCAGCACGGGAGGCCGGCTGTCTGACACTGGGCCTGGCCTGCAATGCTGGTTCAACTCTGGCGGATGCCGTGGACATCATGATCACCCCGGTGGTCGGGCCAGAAATCATCACCGGATCAACAAGGCTTAAGGCCGGAACAGCCACCAAGCTGGTACTGAATACGCTGACCACAGGAATCATGGTGCAGCTTGGCAAGACGCTGGGCAACCTGATGGTGGACCTCAAAGCGACCAACGAAAAACTGCAGGATCGAGCAGTGCGGATTGTGTCCGAAGTTACGGGACTGCCCAGTTCACAGGCGACCCGGATACTGCAACAGTGTTCCGGGGAGGTGAAGACGGCCGTAGTCGTCAGCCTGACAGGGCTGTCCCCTGAGGAATCTCGCCAGCGTCTACAAAACTGTAACGGTCACCTGCGGCAGGCACTTGTTACAGACAGTTGAGGAAGCAGCCCGGCTGGGCTCTGTTCAGTGCACTGCCAATCGATCGCTGTTTTCAAGGCGCTGGGACAGGTTTTGAATTTCGTCCAGTTGATTTGAGCGACGAAGGGTGTCTTCGGAGGAAGGATCGCGAGTTTCCAACATGATGGCACTGCGTACATAACGCAGTCCGCGGAGCAGCACATCGCGTTCGTGGGATGTCAGTTCCACCTGGAGCATTCTGTCCATGATCTGCTTGTCCTGAACAATAATGACCGCCGCAGGCAGCATCCCTGAACCTGCGGGTCAGCGAGAAATGGTCGCTGGGGAAGGATCACATCCTGGCCAGCCCCAGCACAAGTTTACTCCTCAAACCCACAATGCTCAAGCAGTTAGTCCCCGCGTGGCGTTTAAAACCAATTAAAATCTGCGTCCACTGGCGATTGTGGATTGTCGGTAAGTCGGGCCGAGCAAACCACGGAGAACGGTGTTCGGACAGCAGTCTGTTGATTTTTAGCACTGGCTTCAGGAATTACTCAAGTTTTGAGGGGCTGTGGTCGTCAGACGCAGCGACGCTGCGGCAAGTGCCAGCCAGCCGATCAGTTGCAGTGTGCCACCGACCGGAGCAACAGCACCCCATGGGATTCCGCCCGCTTTCGGGCCACAGATCACAAGCACGTACAGGGCCCCGGAGAAGAACATAATGCCGCCGCAAAAACACCAGGCAGCCAGCACCAGCAACCGCGACTGTCGGTACAGCATCAGCAGACCGACCGCCAGCAGGGCAGCGGTGTGGGTCAGGTGGTATTCGACACCCGTTTCAAAATCTCTGAAGTACTTGTAGCTGGCCGGGAATTTCTGCCCCGCCACATTTTTTTCCGGCAGTTCAGCGTAGCGATTTTCCAGGAACTTTGTGCCGTTCAGCCCATGAGCACCGAAGGCTCCCAGAGCAACGCCGAGGAAGCCGAAAAGAGCGGCGAGTGTGAGGCAAAGGCGGGCATTCATGGGTGAGACAACCTGCATGTTAGGGCATTGAGCATCCCGGTTTGTCGCGTACTGGCGGTCTGGCGCAGATCGGATTGTTGCCAGCCTGACCTGACGTTCGCAATTCGCTAAACCGCAGAAACAGCCACAATTTACTCCGAATATCAGCAGCGGGAAATCGCGTCAGTCAGTATCAGTGGCCCACAGAATTCAGTGAAATTTGTCGGCACCGGGTGACTGACCGCATTGAATTCGTCGGCCACTGGGACAGAATCGGTGATCATCCGCCACCTTAGTACTACGAACACGGAATTCTAGATGACATACGCGATTGAATGTCGCCAGTTGACTCGCACCTGGCCAGGTAATCCCCCGGTGGAAGCCGTGAAGGGCATCGACCTGCAGGTCGAGCGGGGCATTTGTTTTGGTGTTCTGGGTCCAAACGGTGCCGGAAAAACCACCACAATAGAAATCTGTGAAGGCCTGCAAACAGCCACCAGCGGCGAAGCGCTGATACTGGGGATGAGCTGGAAGACTGACGGCGACCAAATTCGTCAGCAGATTGGGATTTCCCTGCAGGAAACTCGGCTGTCAGAGAAACTGACTGTTTTGGAAACGCTGACACTGTTCCGCAGCTTCTTTCATTCGGGCCTTGCCCCCCTGGCGGTGATTGACCGAGTGTCACTGCGGGAAAAAATACATTCACGCATCCGAACCCTTTCGGGTGGTCAGAAGCAGCGAGTCGCCGTGGCAACAGCGCTGGTTGGAAACCCGCAACTGCTGTTTTTGGACGAGCCGACCACGGGTCTTGATCCACAGTCGCGGCGTGATTTGTGGCGAGTGATTACGGATTTTCGAGAAGGAGGTGGCACTGTCCTGCTGACGACCCACTACATGGATGAAGCAGAACGCCTGTGTGACCGTGTTGCTATTTTCGACCGGGGCCAAATTCTGGCGATTGATTCGCCTCAGAACCTGATTCGCGGGCTGGGTGCTGAGCATGTGGTAGCTTTTGCCGTCAGCGGAGGCCAGCAGCCGCCGGAAGATTTTGGCTCAGGACTGCCAGGTGTGATTGCGGTACGCCGAGAAAGTGACCATCGCTGCCTGTCGGTACGAGAACCTCATGTGGCGATCCCCGCTTTGCTCGAACTGATCAAGCACAGCGGTCTGCAACTGTCATCACTGACAACGCGCCAGGCAACTCTGGAAGATGTATTCGTGCATTTTGCCGGCCATGGACTGAATGAAGGCACAGAAGGGAACTTCCGATGAGCTCGGGATTCACGAATCATCCGCTGCTGCAGCTGTTTATTGCGAGGTTTCGCGAGTTCATTAGAACTCCGGAGGCCGTCTTCTGGTCCTACGTGTTTCCGCTGGTGATGATGATTTCGCTGGGACTGGCATTCCGCAGTGATTCAGTGGAGCCGGTAGCGGTTTGTGTGGAGGACGGTGCTGCAGCCGACCAGATACGGCAAGTGCTGCAGGCAAACCCGCGGTTTGTAGTTACTCGTGGTACTCCTGAGCAGTGTCGGCAGATGCTGCGATCGGGCAAAGCCGAGTTGGTGCTAACCATCGAGGGCACCGATTCAGCGCGGCAATATCATTTCCTGCTGGATCAGACTCGCCCTGGCAGCGTCAGTGCGCGGGATGCAGTCAATGATGTCCTGCAGCGCGCGGCCGGGCGGAAGGATCCAGTGGAGACTAAAGAGACAGCGGTTACCGAAGCTGGCAGTCGTTACATCGACTTTCTGGTGCCAGGACTTATCGGCATGGGGCTGATGGGCGGGGGAGTCTGGGGAGTTGGCTATGCAATCGTGGACATGCGAATTCGACAAGTCCTGAAACGCCTCTTGGGGACTCCCATGAAAAAACACCATTTTGTGGCTGCGATGATGGCCAGCCGGCTGGTATTCATGATTCCCGAGATCATCGTGATTCTGATTTTGTCTCGGCTGATGTTTGGCGTTGTCAGTCACGGTGGCTATTTGCCCATTTCCCTGATTGTGTTGCTGGGAGCATTCCAGTTTGCCTCGATCGGCCTGATCATTGCCAGCCGTGCTCGAACACTGGAAGCAGTAGCCGGCCTGATGAATCTGACCATGGTACCGATGTGGATCGGTTCAGGTATTTTCTTCTCGGCCGATCGATTTCCGGCACTGGTGCGGCCGGTGATTCGGCTGCTGCCGCTGACCCCAGTGATTTCGTCTCTGCGTCAGGTGATGCAGGAAGGTGCAGGGCTGGTAACAATCCTGCCGGATCTGGGCCTGATGGCTGGCTGGCTGGTGATCACATTTTTGGTGGCACTGCGAATTTTCCGCTGGGACTGACACGCATCGGCCGCAGAGCATTCCCGCCGAAAAAACAAAAAAACTGAAGTTTGCCGCTTACTCACGGAAATAGGCGTGGATTCCGCTTTGCACAGAATTGTTAAGGTTTGTGGAACAAGTCCGTGTGGATTTGATTTTTGACCCAGGAAGTTATCAGGCTGCCGGGATTCCTGTTGTTCACAGTTCGGGGCACGGATGCTCCAGACCACCATCCGGCTCGCACTCATGTCCCGACAAACTTCTGCAGCCACTGCAGCCAAACTTGCAGCGAAGACCGCTGCCGCCAGGCGGTCGTCGTCACAATCGCCGCTGCTGCAGGCTGCAGAGGACGGCAAGTCGCGTGAATTGCCGCAGCCTGCATCGATGACAGTCTCGCAGGCTGCTCGCAGCCTGCTAGAGCAGGAACCGAAACTGCTGCAGCGACAACTTTCAAAATGCATCGATCACTGGCGCCGCAAAACTGATCACCTGCATCAGGTTCGGATTTCCGCACGGCGACTGCAGCAGCACATGTTGCTGTTTGGTCCTTTAATGGGCAAAAGCCGCTCCGCTGCCTGGCTGAAAAAACAGCTGAAAGCACTCTTGCAGGCCAGCAGTCGGGCACGTGATCTGGACGTGCTGCTGCACCATTCCTCAACGAAGGATACTCCCTCAGCCATCCTTCGGAAATGGCAGCAGCAGCGTCGCAGGCTTCAGAAGCCACTGCGGAAACTCAATGATCGGATCAATGACGACGAAGCCCTGAAGAAGCATCGCCGAGCACTTCAGAAGGCGATCCAGCACGCTTCCCGCAGCGGCCGTCAGCAGGCCCTCGCGAACGCAAGGGCTGCCGACTGGGCAGTGGACCAAACAATGGTGCGACTGACGGAACTGCAGACATCCATTCCCGCGTCTTCGTCAACCAAAGCTCTGCATCGTTTTCGACTGCAGGTGAAAAAGTATCGTTATCAGGCTGAGCTGCTGCTGGAATTGTCGGGGCATCCTGTCACGGATCGCCTGGTGCAGTGCCTGCTGCAGGTGCAGAAGCAACTGGGGCAATTGCAGGATTCCGTAGTTGCAGCGCGATCACTGAAGAAAGTCGTCAGACTGCGGAAAAAATCGTCCCGCAAAGCCGCTGCCGAAGCAGACAATGACAGACAGGCAAAGATTGAAGCCGAGTGCACTCGCCTGCTCACATGGCTGCAGAACAAAGTGGGGCCGCAACTGCAAACACTGGCTCGCAGGTTGCGCAAGTCACGCAAGCAGGCGACCGCCCACCTTCAGCCGAAGCAGCAGTCCAGCGAACGCCAGTGAGTCCTCAATTCGCTCTACAGAGGTGACTCGACCACTTCCGGCTGTTGGCAGCACCGCATCTGTCAGCCAGATGCGGCCAGTGACAGCATCAGCATGCACTGTCAGCTGCCCAAACTCGGAACCCAGCAGCCGATTCAGTCGCTGAGCCAGCAAGTCAGCCGGATACACTCGGCCCTCGGCATCCTGAATCACGAAAAAACGGTCATCGTCCGCCGTCTGCACCTGAATGGATGCAACTGAAGCCTCTGATGATTGTCTGTCTCTGAATACCAAACTGGCTGCCCTCTGATCGTTCAGCCATTCCACCCGCTGCCTAATCAGTGGATCGTCACTCACGATCACCAGTGAACGATCAGCTGTCCCGGTATACCAGGCTGACAGCCAGCGACGATAGCTGTCCTCCACATTCAGCCACGAAATCACTCCACTGCTGCGTGACAGTCGTCGCCCGGTTTCTGGTAAACCGGCAACGTCCAGTCGCAGTCGCCCGACAGACTGGCCGGGCCCAGGTGAACCGTCGAACGCAATTTCCGCTGCCTGGTACAGGCGGATACCGAAGTCTTTCCAGACAACAGGTATCGCTTCACCCGTTGAGTCAAACACGTCGAGACCAGCCCACGCCGGTGCACAGCCCGCCCCGGTCACCCAAACGCCTCCAAGGACCCCGGAAGTTCTTCGCACCGCCTCATGCAGGGCTGCCGCGGTTGTCCGCCCGGCATCGAATACTGGGAATCCCAGCCGACTGACTGCCTCCGTCACGCCGGCAAACAAATCCTGTGAAAACGAGCGGCAGTCATAGCCGATTACAATCGCCCGCAGGGACTCTCGCCGCAGCTCGACCTCAGTTCCCGCTGCTGCCGCTGCTGGCTCACCCACCGATTTTCCGGCCCGCTGCAGGCACAGACAGAACACTTCTGCCAGTCGCTCGGCCAGTCCTCGGTCCAGTACGTTCATCCATGGTCCACGGACTCCGAACTCAGATCGCTCGAGCCCGTCGCGGCGAAGTTCACGAACGCGATGAATCTCACCCACCGCCTGTTCCGACAGACCTTCCGTGTGTCGCCGGAATTCGCACTGATCGCACACCGGCCAGCCAGAATGCAGCCGGGCCAGGTGCACGGAACGAGTGATTCCCGAGGTACTCCCCGGGCAGATGAACAGAGTCTCGGCTGCCGCGCCTTCCACAGGATCGGACAGATCAAAATCCGACAGATTCATGCAGCAAATCTCCCGGCTGGTCGGCAGGTCCTCATTCGCCCCCGGCTGGCACTCGCGCTGCTTCACCTGCATCCTGCGGATACACCAACAGCCGGTCATGACACAACAGCAGCAAATCTGCCCGACCGTCACCGGTGACGTCGGCAATCAGGCCTTCACGAGGCTGCAATCCCCGATCAGTAGCTGATGACACGAGTCGCTTCTCCTCAAATACCCGAAAACTTGTGGCTTCCTGAACACCTTCGCGCTCATCAAAACGCAGAATCGCAACTCCATCAATGCTGGTGTCGATGGCCACCAGATCCACGACACCATCACCATTCACATCCCCGGCCAGTACATCAGCCGGAAATGCCTTTTCACGCTTTGACTCAAATCCGTGCAGTTCCTGCAGTGACACATCGGTGCGACCGCTGTAAAGCACGCCAAACTGCTCTGCTCCGACAAACATCAAATCATTCCTTCCGTCACCATTAAGATCGGCACTGATCGTCGCGGAAAATGGGGCAGCCCCAAGCTCTACTTCCCGCCACGGTCGATACACGTTTCCCTCACGTCGCAGAATTCTGGCCTTGCGAATGCCTGAATCCAGCAGCACCATTTCATTGCCTTCGACACCATCGAGATCCAGCGCTGCCACACCTTCAATGCCGGCTCCGGCCTCACCGGCGTTGAACTGATCCACGACCTGCCAGCCGCCATCCTTCCATGCCAGCATTCTTGCGAAGGAATCCCGCGCAACCAGCAGGTTCGAGCCACTGACAAAGATGCGTCCCGCCGAGGTCACACCGGCCTCCAGTTGGCTGCCACTGACCGCCGGCGAAAGTGCTCCGGACTCCCCCTGCAGCAGCACGTGAAATCCGGACTTCGCCTGTCCGCTGGCAATCGACAGCAGATCCAGCCGGCCATCGGAATTCACGTCCATCGGAACCAGCCGCACGCCGCGTTGTCCCACCGCTCCGGCAAATTCCAGCTTCGCGTCTTCTCCAGCTTTTACCCAGCGACCATCGGCACCACGCAGATGCCGCTGATACTCAAGCTTTGCCGAGTTCCCTGACCCCTGCGACAAGCCCACAATCAATTGCGGCTGGTCAGCATGCTTCAGCACCGCAACATTCGCGAGTTCCCAGCCATCCGGCTTCCGCAAAATCGCTTCAGGAAACGTGAGTCGACCATTCTCAAACCGGCTCACAGCCACCACACCCTCACTGCTGCTCAACAAGACCGCCTCAACCCGACCGTCACCGTCCAGATCATCAGCCACCAAATCCGTGATACCCAGCAGCGCCGGATACTGCTCGGCTGTCCCCAGACCGTCAATTCCGTTCTGACGATACAGCAGCAACTGGGCCTGTCCAGGTTCATTGACAAGCACATCCAGCAGCTTATCGCCATCAAAATCGGCCACAGCCACTGCCCGTTCCCGCGATGATTCTGAACCTCCAATTCCATATCTCAACAACCGTTCAGACCGACCGTCCGCCTCCTGCTTTGCTGACTCTGCCCGCAGAATACTAATGCGACCGTTCCGGCCATCAATCGAAATCACCTCAGCACCAGGACGGCTGTCTAGGCTGGCGATCGTAACTGCCCGCGGAGTCTGCAGCATAAACGAAATCTCAGGCCCCAAACGACCACTGGCCGACTGCAGCCGTGCACAGACCGACCGGCTGGCCTGCTCGCCCGCCAGATAGCACAGGTCCGTCCGGCCGTCGCCATTCAGGTCGGCAGCCTGCAACAGTCCCTGGCGACCCGATGTGCTGATTAACTGTTCGGGAGCCCGAATTGTCCCCTGTTCTGTCTGATACAGCAGAAACATCACAGCTTTGCCTGCAGCAGCCAAATCTGTCCGTCCGTCGCCGTTAAAGTCACCTGCCGCCAGGATACCCGCTGCAGGTTCAAGCCCGGGCAGCCGCACCGTCCATTTCTTCGTCCACTCTTTCTTCCCCGCCTCAGGCTGATAATAAATTGCCAGCTGGTCGGGTGGTCCAATCACAGCAAAATCCTGACGACCGTCGCCATCAAGATCCGCTGATTCAAGCTCGGCAATCGCACGGTCCATCGGAATTCGACGATCCTCGAAACGTTTGTCTGAAAACAGCTCATTCACCTTGCCACCGGCCTTCTCCTGAGCAGTCCCGGGCTGACGCTGCAGCAGGAGCCGAACCGAGCTGGTGAAATTGTCCATGACGGCAGCGTCCGTCAGGCCATCACTGTTGAAATCACCTGCCTTCAGATGCTCGGCCCGCTCATGTATTTTCGTGATTTCCACGCCAGTGAAGCCGTAGAACTGAGCCAGCTCGGATGCCACCACCGGCTCGTCGCACCGGGCCGGTGGCGATCCGGCAGTTGCCAATAAGAGTGCCAGCAATAAAGTCATCACGCATTTCATGTTGTTCATAGTCTTCACCATCAACAAAACCACACGGCCGAAAAAGCCTGATCAGTGTTTGAACATCGCGTTGTTCTTTTCTCCGCGCGACAGCAGATACGCCAGCAAATCGAGCACTTCGTCCTCGTTCAGCGTCTTCAACAAATCAGCCGGCATGATGGATACATTCGCAGGCTGGATTTCCTCAACTTCCGTCTTCTGAATCTCAGTGATCTTCGTCGGATCTTCGGGATTCGTCAGCACGGTCACCGAAGTTTCACTTTCAGACACAATGCGTCCCGAGACCGCCAGCCCGGATTTTGTCAACACCGTGCTGCCTTTGTATTGATCGCTGATCACTTTACTCGGATCCATAATGGCCTCAGTCAGATCTTTGACTGTGAAGCGTCCGGCGAGCTGCGTCAGGTCCGGCCCGGTGGCTCCGCCGTCCCCGCCAAAACGGTGACAAACGATGCAGCGAACAGCCGCGAACATTTTTCGACCGTTTTCAAAGTTGCGGTCTCGCAGTCCGTTCTCTGCCAGGGTGCGTACTTCTGCAAGATTCCAGTCTTTACCGGGACCTGCCGGTTTTGGCAGCTCTGGCGGGGCATAGGGTTTGCGGGCCCCCGAGGCTTCAATCAGCAGCCGTTCCTGTTCAGTCGCATTCAAAAAAGCCTCGTTTTCAATGTTTCGCAGGAAGCCCTTGAAGCTGGCTCCACCGGACCATGCACGAGCCCGCTCGAACCACGCGAAATACACTTTTCGCTGCTCCAGAGTCCAGCCTTCCTTCGCATTCCGCAGACTGAACGCATACCACATCTGCTGCTGATCGGGAGCATTTGCGACGGAAGCGGCAATTGCACCGCCATAACCGCGGTTGCGTGCCAGCAGATCCTGCATGTCGTCAGTGACAGTTGGCCTGGATTCGGCTGCCAGCAGTGCCACAGTTTTCGCAATAATCGTGGGAGATTTCAGATAGACCAGCAACTGCACCAGTTCGCGGTCCATATCGGCATCGCCGGTCGGAAACAGTCCATCGAGGCGGTCAATGTATCCCTGCCTTTCAGATGCTTCGGGTGGTCCGAGACGTAGAAAGACCAGACTGGCAACTCGCAGATACTCCAGCTTATGCTCACGGCTGAGGGAGACGAAGTCCTGGCCCTGCAGCAGGGCAGTGCACAGTTTTCGCAGACTCTCTTCCATTCCCGAGACAGATGTTTCCGAGAGACCTTCTATTTTTGCAAGGGCTGTGAGCGGAGCTTTCACAAGTGCCATCGCAATGGCCGTGCGATCCACGCTGCTGTCTCCGCTGCCGAGTTCGGCCTGATCCAGCGAACGCATCAAATCAGGGAACAACTGTGAATTGTAGAAGGCATTGTGAGTTGCCGTGCGGAGGAAACGATCGGTTGTACCCCGGGCACTTGCCAGATTCTGCAGCAAGGTTGCGGAATCGACTTTCGACTGAACTGTGCTGCCCGTGTGGCCCGCATGAAATGACTCGAACAGTCGTCGCAGCGAACGCGGACCGGCTTCACGAGCATCCTTGAGCTGGGCCGGTTCGGTTGATTCAGTACCCGTGTAGATCACTCGGAACAATTCAGACTGAGTACCTCGGCCACCGACTGAAAAATACAGCGCGCCGTCTGGGCCTGCAGTGACGTCCGTCAGGGGCAGCGGTGTTCTCGAAAGAAACTCTTCCTTGACACCAGTGTAGCTGCTTTGACGAGGCTCCAGATGGATCGCATACATGGTGCCAAAGGTCCAGTCACACAGATACAGGGCCTTCTGATACTTCGCCGGGAAGCGACAGCCGTAACCGAAGTCAACACCAACGGGTGATCCTGGGCCGATATTCACCAACTGCGGCAAACTGTCCGGATACCACGTGGGCCACTTGCCCGATCCGCTTCTCCAGCCAAACTCACTGCCGCTGGTGGCGTGGACAACCCGAGTCGGTCGGTACCATGGAGAACCGACATCCCACTCCATGTCCGCATCGTACGCAAACAGCTCGCCATCTGCGTTGAAGGCCATGTCATAAGGGTTACGATAACCAATCGACCACAGATCCCAGGTCTTGCCGTCCGCATCGGTGCTGGCAATCCAGCCGCCCGGAGCCATGATGCCGACGGCATGACCATTGGCATCCCACATGCGAGGCAGCAGGTGATCCTCGGACCAGTTGGTGGGAATGCGGCTGGTAAAGTCCCGGCTGGTCAGTTCTTCACCGGCATCAAACGGCGGTTTTGTGTGATTGCCGCAGATCACGAAGATCCGCTGACCATCGGGGGACAGCCTGAGAGCATGCGGACCGTGCTCGCCACCGCCACGGAAGCCCTTCAGCTTCACACACTGGTCGAACTGATCGTCGCCGTCCGTATCGCGGGCACGATACAAACCGCTGCCGGGAGCACCATTGATGGAAAAATAAAGTGAATCAAAGGCCCAGAGCATTCCCTGGGCTGCAGTGGGGCGTACGTCACATTTTGAAAAGTCCAGACGCTCAACCTTTGTCTCACCGTCACGAACACCGACAGGTGGCAGCGTAATGCGGCAGATGCCATTTTCTCCCTGATCACTGGCTAGCAGTCTGCCCTTGTTGTCAAAAGCAATGCAGACCCAGGAACCTAGTTCGTCCTTCGGCACGGTGAAAAGTTTCTCCACAGCAAAGCCGGGCAACAGTTCAAAGACCCCTGCTGGAACTCTGGCCGCAACCGCCGAGCCTGAAAACACGTCCTTCCATGGGCCGTCACCGTAGCGTCCGCGGACGGCGACCGCATCGCCGGAGTCTGCTCCGCGGCGGTCCGCATGTGTCCATTTTTCGTCCGATACCACGGCAATCAATTTTCCATCAGTGCTGCGAATCACCAGTTTCAGCAGGAATCCCGCTGCTCCGCCCTGGTTTTCTACCTCAGCCTCGATCACGTTGACCCCGACACGCAGTTGCCCGCCCACGCTGGCGTCCGACGGCTCCTGCCACTCCGAACCGCCTGCTACTCGCTGCCCGTTCACGTAGACTGCGCAAATGTTATCGCAGGAAGCTTTCAGGCGTGCGACGGCAGGGGCGGCGTCAAGATTTAGAGTAGTTCGCAGTACATAACGGGAATCGTTGTTTGGCCCCCAGATCCATGAAGGCTGCTGTCCACCGCTGAACTCTGCATCTGAGACCCCGGCAGCCGGAGAGGGCGTGGCCTGGTCCGTTGTTCCACGCATGAGTGACGGCTGAATTTCTGCCTTTTGAGTCAAAATCTGCTGGGCATGAACTGTGGATACGGTCAGCAGCCAGCAGCCAATGAACAAAACACGCAGCATAATGTGTACCCTGGTGCGGCTAAGAGCTCGTGGAAGGATCCGGGGCCCGAGATCGCTGGTTTGCCACATACGCCTCAGGCCCCGTTATTATCGCAGGAAAAAGGCAGATTGAAAACCAGTCCGGCAGCGAAAATGGGAGGATTGGGAGCCCGGCCCAGCAACGCCGTTGTTCAATTCCGGCAACAGACTTTTGTCCGTTTCCGGATTTCTCGTGAAATTCCAGCGAACCCGTTCAACACAACCCGACTGTCCTGCCGAATTTGCCTGTACTCGGACGGCTGTCTTCCGCCGGCGTGGGCCCATTGCGCACACGCCGGTCGGGGTCGCTGATGTGCGAGCCTGGCGGTGACTGATGCTTCGCCAGCGAGTTGTTACCTCAAGGACGAGCTTCTGCAGTATCCTGTTCCGGATCAGAAGTTCATGGCTCTGAACTGCTTCACAGCCTGCACTCGATGCAGCCGAATCGTCTGCCTGCTGACCCTCGCTGTCGCATTGCTGACGAATGCGGTCCTGCGCGCAGCGGAAGTTCAGTCGGATGCAGCAACGCAGGTTTCGGCCAAGTGCACGGACAAAAGTTCCCGCTACTGGATTGTCAGTACCGAAGACTCGCCGCAGTCCTTTGATGATTCACTGCCCCGATTTTGCGCCCGGGTGCAGTATCGCCATGCCGATGGCAGCGACCATAACAGCACCCTCGAAGATCTCAAAAATTCACTGCGACCAGACGTGCCCATTGTGATTATGGTGCACGGCAGTTTCATGGATTCGCCCAGCGTCGGGCCGGAATCCCTGCGAACATGGAAGTGGCTGCAGCATGCCGCCCGCGGTAAGCCGTTTGATTTCATTTACTTTCGCTGGCCAAGTTACCGCAACCCGTCACTGATGATCAACATCGACGTGGCCGTACTGGGGAGACGGGCCAGTCGCAACGGTTTCTATTTGGCCGGACTGATTGGTTCGCTGCCTGCATCCACTCCGGTCGGGCTGATTGGGCACAGTCATGGAACGCGAGTGATTGCATCAGCGCTGCACCTGATGGCCGGGGGCACTGTGGAAGAGATCGGCTGCCCGGAACTCCGCTGCGGCCAGCGTCATATTCGTACCGTTTTCACGGCGTCCGCGATCGACCACGACTGGCTGGGAAAAGGCGAGCGTTTTGAACGGTCGTTATGCAGCACCGAAGCGTTGCTGAATCTGCAGAACCCGCGGGATCCGGCACTCGTTATCTATCCGCTCCGCAGAATTGGCTCGCGGCGAGCACTCGGCCACACCGGGTTTACGGAAAAGGATCTGCAGCAACTGGGGGCCCAGGCCGTCAAAGTGCGCGATGTGAATGTCGGTTCTACAGTTGGCTGTCAGCACATGTGGCCCGAGTGGGTAGAACACACCGCAGTTGCTCATCAGGCTGCTCCGTGGCTGTTCCTTTCTGCCGACAGTGCCGACGAACGTCGCTAGTCGCAATCCGGAATGACGCCGCGATCAAACGTAGCCCCTATTGTCCAGACACTGAAGCCAAGAGTGCGGATGCGGCGAGCGACAGCACATTCGGAGTGCGAAAAATGGCGAGTTTTCGCGGAGCATGGTTCGGGCTGGAATGCCTGAGTGGCGTGCTGGCCCATGGCTACTGGCAAGCCCGATCGCTGCCATCAAACAGACACCGTTGTTGCAAACCGATAGTGCCGTGTCATGTCAATAACGGGATCAAATATGGCGTCATCAGCCTGCCGGCTCTTTAGGGCCGTGTTTTCTGCAGCTTTGCTGCTTCCTGCAGATAAACTTCGGCCCGCTGCATATTCCCCTGTTCCACACTCACTTTGGCCAGCAGCTGCAGCGCTTCCGGAAAGTCGGGGCGAAGCTTATGGGCCTGTTCGAGATCACCGATGGCAGACCGAAGATCTCCCTAGAGCCAATTGCACCTCTGCACCCGTGGTCAGCATTTAGTGACTGCCCGAAGCCGCCTTCACTGCCTGACTGGACAGCCGCAGCGCTTCCGGCAAAAGTTCTCCGTCGTTGCTGCGCGCGAGCGCCAGGGCCAGATTGTTCAGCGCGACAGCATCGGGGAAGTCTGTGGCCGTCTGAGCCATTCTGAGCCAGCGGAACGCTGGCTCAATTCGGCCTGCCTGCAATGCTCGACTGCCAACCGCCGCAACGACATCGCTGGCAGCCACACCCTGCGCACGCAAACGATCCAGCGGCGTTTCTGCAGCTCGGTCGACAGCCACGCAGACTGCCTGATCAATGCCGCCAGCAGCACCGCAAGGTACAGGACAAGCAACGCAATGACAGCGGGCGTGATTCGCAGAGAACGCGCCGGCACGGAGCGCAGCATCCAGGCGACAACCAACAGAAAACCGACCGCGGGCCAGTTACGAGGCTGCATTATCAGGATGCTGAGCCCGCCTGAGGTGGGCAGGAAGGGCAGACCTAAAACAACAGGCAGACAGCTTTGCAGAACCGTTGCACAAGGGACTCCGGAGGTGCACAGTCAGGAGGCATGCCTCGCTAACCGAGCTTCCGCCTGAATCCACACAATTCCGCGAATTCCAATACGCCTCAACTGACAGCCGGAAAGCCCGTCCGATGATGCCTGCTGTTTCTTCGGTGACGAATCTGTTGATTAGATGGGCATGCTGCCGTTCTCTGTCTTTTGTTCGCTGCTGCGTACCGGCAGGCTTGCTACTATTTCTGTCGGAGTGTCGCAGCACGCTGTCTGAATTCTTCGGCTTGCTGCGATTCACCCTGCCGCTCCGCAGTCACTGCCAGCAGTTGCAGCATCTCGGCGTAATCCGGTCGCAGTTGCAGTGCTGAATCGAGATCCTGTCCAGCCAGCTTTTCCTCGTTGGGAGCCAGGTAGACAACTGCTCGTGTCGCCAGCACCACATGATTTCCCGGCAGTGCCTGCAAGGCGGAATTTGCCAGTTCGAGGGCCTCGGGGGAGCGAGCCTGCTGGCCTGAACGAACAATCGCGATGGCCAGATTGTTCAGCAGTGAGGGGTCGGGTTTTGCCAGGGATTTCCGGGCAAGCTCCAGCCAGTACAGGGCTGATTCGAACCGTTCCACCTGCAGAGCACGGCTGCCAATCGCAAGCAACATACCAGCGGCATCACAGCCCTTTGCACGGTGCACCTCGAGGGACTCCTCAGCAATTGTTCCGAGGGTACCGCTCTGCATTATCAGCAGATACAGATGGTCCGCTACTCGCGGCGGAAGCTCAGGGGAATTGAGACCCGTTTCGATAAAATCCTGCAGGCGTTTAGCTGAGGCCCTGGAAAACTGCGGCACCCACGCTTGTTCCAGTATCTGAAAGTCCCCCGGATGACCGATGATGACATCCAGTTCAACTATAGCTAAGCGACTTCGGGCCCTGCTGAGCATCTGATTTTCCGCTGCCAAATTGCCGGGGACATCCAGATACTGCAAGCCCTCAGCGAAGGCTGTGGCCCGGTTGTACCGGCGACTGCCGCAATGCGGTCCGCGATGGTCTTGCTGCCGAGCAGCGGAGCAGCGGTGGACTGAGCTTCGCTAAGGGCTTCCGCATTGCGTCCGGTCTGCATCAGCGCAGCAATGATCACTGCAGCGTCAGCAGTGCGTTTTTCGGGCAGGCGATCAAATATTGCAGTGACTCAGCGGGCCGGTCACTGGCGAACATCAGCATCGCCAGGGATCGCAGCGCAGCAGGGGCCGAGGACTGCTTAAGAGTGGACTGCCAGTGCTGCGGCCGCAGCAAATCTGACCAGAGATCCGCCCCAGTGACGCAGAAGGGAGCCAGCAGCAGAATTACCGACACAGCAGTCAACATCCTGATCATCACATCCCACCAATTCCTAACCGGCCAGATTTGCGGTCCAGACTGAGACGCTACACAGCAGGCGGGGGAAGTCAGCGGCAGTCCCTGTCTGCGGGGTGTGTAATGGCCGTTCGGCGACTGCCATATGGAAAAACCTGCACATCCCCTGCGCCGAGAGCGAGCATTGCTTGCCTGGCTGATTTACAATTGAATTTGTAAATCCTGCAAAGCCGGGGCACTGCTGCGACCGCGCCTGCAGGGCTGTGTGCGGATCGACAGGCTTCATCAGGTGTAAAACAGCCTTGTGTTCGGGCATTTTCTGCCGAACGGGTGCATTTGTGGGCTGCAGCGGACGAATGCTGGTCACGGAAGGCCCGGTCAGTCGAAATCGAAGTCGATTGGCATCGGAGTTGCTTTGCACGATTGCGTGCCATCCTCGTGTTTGATGGGAGCAAGAAGACATGAATTCCGTGGATTTTCTGCTGTTGGCACAGCGCAGAAGATACGATCCACTGCAGTCGCTTTCTTCGTGGGCGCCGCTGTTGATTGCAGCGATTGTATTGATTTTTTTGATTTGGGTGATTCTGCATTTTCTGTCGAAAATGAACGAAGACGTGGATCCTGCGGATGCAGATCGACAGATGCTGCAGGCTCTTCGCGATTTGCGACGTGAGGGTGACTTGTCTGAGGATGAATTCCGATCCATCAGGGGGAAGTTGGCGACCCGGTTGAACACCCTGCAGTCAGGGGAACTGTCCCCGGAGAAGTCTCTGGAAAAATCAGCGGAAAATGCCGCAGGACAGGTCCCAAAACCACTTGTGAACAATGGGTCGACAGTTTCTGAAAACACCGAACTGAACTCCCCTGTCAAGGAACAATCAGTTCAGCCGGAATAAACCGGCAGATCAAAATACGTTCCCGGTCTTGTTAAGGATCTGAATCAACTCGATGCACACCCGTTGCTTCCGGATTCCGAATTAGAAAGGGTCCGAAAAACGGGCGGACAACTAGTGGCAGGCAGCCACTGATCTTCCGACCGGGCAGTGAAAACAGGTGCCGCTGCGGGCTACCGGGCTTTGGCAGCGGCACTTGAAGAAGAGATCTACGTCGGCAGGGATGCCGACAACCACGGAGCGAAGGTTCCAGAGATCTGTGCACTTGGGCGAATCGACAACTCAAAGACTCCTGCCTCCAGAGTCATGTAGAGTTGTCGACACAGCAGAGTGACTGAAGAATTCAAAGGCAAAACGATGGTATCGGGCAAGGAATTCGGTTCCGGCAAAACGTCGCAGCAGGGCAAACGAAATGCCAACTGCTCATTCTGCCGCAAGAACTACCGCGAAGTCGGACCGCTCGTTGAAGGTCCGGAAGATGTTTACATCTGCGGTGAATGCATCGAACTGTGCCAGTCCATACTTGACCAGGAGCGTCGCCGTCGTGGCGCGTCCAAGAAACTCTTCAACCGCGTGCCCACGCCGCGTGAAATTGTCCGCGAACTGGATCAGTACGTGATCGGCCAGGCTCGCTCGAAGAAACTGCTGTCGGTGGCTGTTCACAGCCACTACAAGCGGTTGATGCACAATCTGGAAAACGGTACTGAAGACGTCGAAATCGAAAAGTCTAACATCCTGCTGATCGGCCCCACCGGTTCTGGCAAGACGCTGCTGGCAAAGACTCTGGCCCGTTCACTGCAGGTACCATTTGCAATCGGCGATGCCACCACGCTGACGGAAGCCGGCTATGTGGGTGAGGACGTAGAGAACCTGCTGCTGAAGCTGCTGCATGCAGCCGACTTCGACATCGAAGCCGCTCAGCGAGGCATCATTTTCATCGATGAAATTGACAAGATTGGCAAAACCAGCCAGAACGTGAGTATTACTCGCGATGTTTCCGGTGAAGGTGTGCAGCAGGCACTGCTGAAGATGCTGGAAGGAACCGTGGCAAACGTGCCGCCGCAGGGCGGCCGAAAGCATCCTGAACAGCAGTATATCCAGATTGACACAACCAATATTCTGTTCATCTGCGGCGGAACGTTTGTTGGCCTGGAAGACATCATCTCGCGTCGTCTGGGACGCAAGGTCATCGGTTTCGGGACGGCCGCCAGTGTGCCGGATGAAAAGAATCGTGAGCAACTGTTGTCACAGGCCACGGTTGAGGACGTGATGGAATTTGGTCTGATTCCGGAACTGCTGGGACGACTGCCGGTGATCGGAACTCTGGCTCCACTGGACGAAGACGCACTGATGCAGGTCCTGACAGAGCCTCGCAATGCCCTCGTGCGTCAGTATCGCAAGATGTTTGAAATGGAAGAATGTGAGCTGGACTTCACTCCAGGAGCGCTCATGGAGATTGCTCGGATGGCCCGTACACGCGAAACTGGAGCTCGCGGTCTGCGGTCGATCCTTGAGGGCATCATGTTCGACCTGATGTTCGATCTGCCGGAACTGGAACGAGGCCAGAAGTTTGTGGTGACGGAAGAGATGGTCCGTGGCGACCTGAAGATTCCGCGCCAGGATTCAGCAGCAGCCTGAAGCATCCGCAAATACCTCCCCTGCCAGCGCCGCCGTCCTGTTGAAGGACGGCGGCGCTGTTCGTTTTCCTGACATTGTTTAGGCGGCGTTAAATCTCTTACCTGCAGCGCGGGACCGCTTGCCAATCGAGCGACAGCGCGGAATGATGTGCACCGACCGCTGTTGTCAGATTCTGCCGCTTCAGGATTCTGCGATGCTCACGAAACTGTTTTCGGTTCCAGACGGTTGCCGGTGGTCCCGGCTGCTGGCTGGCTGGCTGTTTGTTCCTGTTTCAGCCTGCTGCGCGGCCGCAGTGCAGGCTGACGAGCCCATGGCTGCTGAGCTGACTCAGGCCAACTGGGAGCAGCTGGTTCCTCGGGGAAAGGAAGTGGATGCGATTTATGGCGACGTAGTTCTGTGCAATGACTTTGTCACCGCAGTGATCGCCCGACCAGGCGCCGCTCGCCACGCCAACATGACGATTCGTTCGGCAGGCGGCTGTCTGATTGATCTGGCTGTGCGAGGTCGCGAGAGCGATCAGCTGGGGGCGTTTTTTCCAGGTCGCCGCGCGTTCGCATTTACCGATTTGAAAATTGCGGAGTCGAAGCGGCTGGGCGGGCGAGCTGAAGTGACAGTCACGGCACCGGGCAGCGATAAGACAGCCGAATTTCGCACAACGTGGTCGCTGGGTGCCGGCGATCGTTATCTCACAGCAGAGTCCACATGGAAAAATACGACAGCAGCCGATCTGACTGTCGTGCTTGAGGATGCGGTCAGGGCAGACGGCGGCAAAGAAGACATGCCGAAATGTCCCGACGGAACTCGCCGACTGTTCTGGTTCCATGACATCCACTGGCAGCAGGCATACGGCGTGCACGCACCGAAGTTTCGCATGCGGTCAAAGAACGGCAATCGTGAATCGGATCTGACGTATGAACCGGAGGCTGGAGGGTCGGTGGTGCTGAAGCCTGGCGAATCTGTCAGCCTGAATCGCCTGATCTATGTCAACGCAGATCTGCCGGCCGTGCGTGCCGACCATGAGGACAGCATTGGAACAGGAAATCGTTTGCAGCCCGGCATGCTGCAGGTGACTGCGTCGAATCGTCCGCTTTCGGGGGCGCGAGTGGAGCTGACGGCGGGGGAAGATTCGCTGGGCACAGTTGTCACCGGGGCCGAGGGCAGGGTACCTGTGCGGCTTCCGGCTGGCAGTGTGAAGGCTGTGGTCACCATCGACGGGCAGCAGTTTGCACCGCGTGACGTCACAGTCTCGGACGGGGACTTCAAGCTGGTGGTGGATGAATATCGTGGTGGTCTGGTGCAACTGCAGATTGTGGATGAGGCTGGGCGACCGCTGCCGGCGAAGGTCGAGTTTACGGGACGGGACGGCACCGTGACTCCGCGTTGGGCACCGGAAACGGCCGAGTTTTTTGTGAAGAATCTGGCCTACACGGCCAGTGGCACAGTGCAGGCGCGGCTGGCGGCCGGTGAATACGACGTCACGATCAGTCACGGTCCGGAATACAACGCCGAATTCACGAAAGTGAAGATTGAGGCAGGCGGGACGACGGAGCGAACTGTGGTTTTGCCGCGAGTGGTAGCAACGGAAGGCTGGGTGAGTGCCGACTTCCACAGCCACAGTTCTCCGTCGGGCGATAACACCAGCAGCCAGTTCGGGCGAGTCCTCAATCTGGCAGCCGAGCATGTCGAGTTTGCTCCGTGTACGGAACACAACCGCGTCTCGACTTATACTGACCACCTGCAGGCTTTAAAGCTGACAGGGCAACTGGCCTCAGTGGAGGGCATGGAGCTGACTGGCCAGCCGTTGCCTCTCAATCATCAGAATGTATTTCCGATGCGGTTTCGGCCGCGAACTCAGGATGGTGGTGGCCCGGTGACCGATGTCAGCCCGGAAGCACAGATGGAGCGACTGGCTGCATGGGATGACAACAGTGTCAAACTGATTCAGCAGAACCACCCTGATGCGGGGTGGCTGTTCTATGACAAGGATGGTGATCAGCAGTCGGACAGCGGGTATGAACGTTCATTTGGTCTGATGAACGTGATGGAAATTCATCCCATCCACAAGCTGCTGCAGCGGGAACGTTTTGATATTCGCAACGGCAAGCCGGCAGAGAACCACACAGCGTTAAACTGGCTGCAGCTGTTGAACCAGGGATTTCGCATTTATGGAGTTGTGAACACGGATTCGCACTATAATTATCATGGCTCAGGCGGTTTGCGGATCTGGCTGAAGTCATCGACAGATGATCCGGCTCGGATCAGTTCGGATGAAATGCGTGATGTATCCCGCGAAGGGAGAATCATCATGTCGAACGGCCCGTACCTTGAAGCATCCTTTGGCGAAGCGGGAAGTGCGGCGGCTCAGGTAATTTCCGGTGAGGATCTGCGTGCGGCGTCCGGGAAGGTGACCGGGCGAATTCGTGTGCAGTGTGCGAACTGGCTGGACATTGACACGGTGCAGGTACTGGTCAACGGGCGTCCTGCGGACGGTCTGACTTTTACTCGACAGTCACATCCGCAGTTGTTTGGTGCAAATGTGGTGAAGTTCGAAAAGACTGTGGATCTGCAGCTTTCAAGCGACGCGCATCTTGTGGTTCTGGCTGGCCATTCAACCCAGGTGCTGGGTAGTGTGGTGGGACCGGACTGGGGGACACAGCATCCCACTGCACTTAGTAACCCTGTCTTTGTGGATGTGGACGGCGGGGGATTCCGGGCGAACCGTGACACTTTAGACACTCCGCTTCCCGTGAAATTTGCGGCTCCAAAGTGACCTTATGGCTGTCTGGCCTCGCGCCGTTTACCTGCATGTCCCGTTTTGTCTGCATCACTGCGGATATTGTGATTTTACGCTTGTGGCGCAGCGTGATCATCTGATTCCGCAGTGGTTTGATTGCCTGCAGCGAGAGCTGCAGCAGCATCGACAGCAGGCGGGTGATCGACTGCCGGTGGATACGATTTTTATCGGCGGCGGCACACCCACACATCTGAGTCTGTCACAGCTGCAGCAGCTAAGTCAGCTGGTTTCTGAGCACTTTGAGCTGCAGCCTGGTGGTGAATATTCGATGGAGGCCAACCCGGACGGGCTTGATCAGGCAAAGCTGGAGTTGCTGGGCGAAATCGGTGTGAATCGGCTCAGCCTAGGAGTTCAGTCGTTTGACGACGACGTACTGCGGCTGCTGGAGCGGACTCATCGAGCGGATGCGGCGGCTGAAACAGTATGTCTGGCAGCGTCAGTGTTATCAGCGGTCAGTCTGGATCTGATGTTTGGGGTCCCTGGCCAGACTGAAGCGTCGTGGCAACAAACGCTGGCCCGAGCGAGCTCGCTGCCAGTGGTGCACGTGTCAACCTATGGACTAACATGGGAGCAGGGCACGCCATTTTTTCGGCGTCAGCGAAGCGGCGAGTTGCAGCGAGCAGAAGAAGAACTGGAACGCGGTCAGTATCTGCGAGCGATTGAGCAGCTGACACTGGCCGGTTTTGAACATTATGAAGTCTCGAATTTTGCACGTCCCGGCTGGCAGTGTCGGCACAATCTGGTGTACTGGAGGGCCGAGGAGTATCTGGCGTTTGGCCCTGGGGCAGCGCGTTATGTGCATGGGGTGCGTTCCACTAGCTGTCGCAGTGTTGTGAAATGGCTGCGGAGCTGGTCTGGTGGTCAGCCGTGTGTGGAGGAGACAGAGTGCTGTGATCCTGAACAGCGTGCTCGGGAAGCGATCATGCTGGGGCTGCGACTGCGTCGGGGCTTTGACGTCGCTGATTTTGAGCAGAGATTTGGGGTGCAACTGCCGGAACTGGCCGGTGCTGCTCTTGAGCAGGGACTGCGGCGCGGACATCTGGAACTGGCTGATGGCCGACTGCGGCTGACGGAAGACGGACTGCTGCTGGCGGACAGTGTGACGGCCGAGTTTCTGTAGCGACGGATTAAATCGTGCGAACGTTTGAGCCTCGGCGGGCGGGGGTGGTAAAATCAATGGCACACCAGCCATCGAACTCTGCCCCGTTTTCCCGAGAATGCTCCTTCCATGAACACTCAGACCCAGCCCGCCCCGGCAGCCTGTTCAATGACGCCTCAGTTTCTGCAGCGTCTGCGTGACATTGTTGGTGGCCAGCGACTGCTGGATGCTGCCGATGAACTGGTTGTATACGAATGTGACGGCTACGTCATTGAAAAGAGCGCGCCGGATGTGGTTGTGTTTCCGCAGACCGCTGACGACGTGCAGCGAATCGTTCGTGAATGTCTGCGATTTCGCATCCCGTTTGTTGCTCGCGGCGCCGGCACCAGTCTGGCAGGCGGATCGCTGCCGGTTGGTGGCGGCGTGATGATTGCACTGACAAAGATGAATCGAATTTTGGAGATTAATCTTCGCGATCGTTATGCCGTGGTGGAACCGGGCTGTGTGAATGTGCGCCTGACGCGGGCGTTGTCGGGCACAGGTTTTCACTACGCCCCGGACCCCAGCAGCCAGGGAGCCTGCACGATTGGCGGAAATGTGGCGACCAATTCCGGTGGTCCGCACACCCTGAAGTACGGTGTCACAGTCAACCATGTACTGGGTGTGGAATTTGTTTCGCCGGAGGGTGAAATCGTGCAGTTCGGCGGCCCCTGTGGTCGCGGTAATGCACTGGATCTGACTGGTTTATTTGTGGGCAGCGAGGGTACCTTTGGAGTAGTCACAAAGGTGTGGGTTCGCATCACTCGCAATCCCGCTGCAACTCGAACCATGCTGGCAATTTTCAAGACCGTCGCTGATGCAACACAGGCCATCAGTCGCATCATCGGGGCTGGGATTGTTCCGGCTGCTCTGGAAATGATGGACCAGGGAATTATCGGAGCGTTGGAAGAAGCTTTCCATTTTGGTTTTCCACTGGATGCCGGAGCGGTCCTGCTGATAGAAGTGGATGGTCTCGACTGTGTCGTGGAACCCGAGGCTCAGACGATTACTGAGTTGTGCCTGCAAATGGGTGCGCGAGAGGTCCGAAGGTCAAAGACAGAAGAAGATCGCGCATTTTTGTGGAAATGCCGCAAACAGGCGTTTGGTGCAATTGGCCGACTGGCCCCCAGTTGCTGTACTCAGGACGGTGTCGTTCCCAGAACTCGCCTGCCCGAAATCCTTGAGTTCATTCAGCAGACAGAGCGCAAACACAACATTCAGATCGTGAATGTATTCCATGCTGGCGACGGCAACATTCACCCGATTCTGCTGTTTGACGAACGCGATGCTGAGCAGATTCAACGAGTCATGCTGGCCAGTGAGGATATCCTGAATCGCTGTATCGAACTGGGTGGCAGTGTGACTGGCGAGCATGGAATTGGCGTTGAAAAGATCAGCTTTATGGCGAAGCTGTTCACCGCCACGGACCTCGCAGTGATGGACGACATCCGAACCGTGTTTAACCCCGAAGGCTTGTGTAGTCCAGGCAAGCTGCTGCCCACCGCGGGCGGATGCGGCGGGGAATCAGCGATTCGCATCAATCCGGCACGACGCCCCGCGTTCTGAATGCTTACAAACGGTTCTCAGCCTGTCGCTGCGGGATTTTGCTGATCGCTTCGTGGTAGACGTCCACATACTTTGCTGCAGACTGCTGCCACGACCAGTCACGTCGCATACCGTTCTGTACCAGCCGATTCCAGACGGCGGAATTCTGCCATGCATTCAGCGCCTGTTCTGCGGCGGCAGTGAATGCACCAGCCGCGTAAGCTGAAAAGACAAAACCCGTTGCTGTTTCAAGGCTGGCAGGTGTGCCGTCCCAGTGGCTGACTGAATCCGCCAGTCCCCCAACCTGCCTGACGATTGGAACTGTGCCGTATCGCAGGCTGTACATCTGATTCAGACCACACGGTTCAAAACGACTGGGCATCAAAAACAGGTCTGCTCCCGCCTCAATCTGATGAGCCAAAGATTCATCGAAGCCGACAGTCACACTGACCTGTCCCGGCCAGCGTTTCGCCAACTCCTGCAGAAAATTTTCGTAATGCCGGTCGCCGGTTCCCAGAAATACCATTTGAGCCTGTCGGGCCAGCAGTCCGGCGGCAGAGGCTGCGATCAGATCCAGTCCTTTTTGATCCACCAGTCGCGACACCATACCGAAGAGCGGAGCTCGCGGAGTTTCCGTCAGTCCGAGGCGTTGCTGCAGATGAGCCTTGCAGCGAGCCTTACCGGCCTGAAAGCTGTCTGCCGAAAATGTCGCTGGCAGCATTGGATCAGTCGCTGGATTCCAGACGTCCATATCAATGCCATTCAGGATGCCGGTCAAAGCCGATTTTCTCCAGCGAAGCAATCCGTCCAGACCACAGCCACCCTCCTGAGTGAAGATTTCCCGAGCATAGGTGGGGCTGACAGTGGTCAGTTGATCGGCAAAGGCCAGTCCCGTTTTCAGCAGATTCAGTTGTCCCCAGGCTTCCATATGGCTGGGATTGTAAAAGCCCCAGTGCATGCCCGTCAGTGGCATTTCTGATTTCGCGAATGCTCCCTGATAGGCCATGTTGTGAATGGTCATGACTGACGCTGTTGTTTCGAAACCGGCCAGCTTCGAATACTGTGCATTCAACAGTGCCGGGATCAGGCCCGTTTGCCAGTCATTGCAGTGCAGAATGTCCGGACGCAGGACCATCCGCCGGCAGATTTCCAGAACTGCTCGACTGAAGAAACAAAATCGCTCCCCGTTGTCACCATAGGCACCAGCAGCACCACCATAGGGCTGACCGCGGTCGAAATATACGGGCTGCTGCACCAGCAAAACTCTGGCTGACGTGTGGGGGTACAGCGACCAGTTCACGGCCCCGGTCATCGGGCGACCATTCATATCGATCGTGAACTGCAGACCTGTCTCGTGCACCTCAGGGACACCGGATTTACCCTGCCGCAGCAAAGTATAATCGGGGACGACCAGAGTCACCTCATGACCGGCACCTGACAGAGCTGCAGTCAGGGCACCAGCGACATCAGCCAGACCGCCCGTCTTCGAAAATGGCACAGCCTCGGAAGAGGCCAGAACGATTCGCAATGAAGAAGACTGCTGAGTCGACATATGAATTCTGCTGACAGAACAGGACTATTGAACCCTGATCAGTTCAACCACGAAATGCAGAATGGCATTGGGAGGAATTGAGCCGGGTGAACCACGACTGCCGTATCCCAGTTCCGACGGAATCCAAAGTTCGATCATCCCACCCTCACCCACTAGCTGCAAACCTTCGGTCCATCCGGGTACCACAGACCCCAGCCCAAACGAGGCTGTTTCTCCGCGGTCATACGAACTGTCAAACTGCCGACCACTGTCCAGCCAGCCACGATAGTGCACCTCCACCGTGCTGCTGACCGCCGGCTTGCGACCATCCGACTGTCTCAGAATTCGATACTTCAGCCCGGAGGCCGTTTCCGTGAACGCCGTCGGCACGTCTTTGTCCACAGGACCCACCCCCGAACGCAGCGATTCACGGTCAAGAAATGTGACCGGACCAGACCCGTCACGAACCAGTTCCTCGCTGGCACCTTCGCCAACACCACGCCCGCCTGCTTCACAGCCGGCAAATGCCGCCGACAGCACAGCACAGAAGGCCATCCGCAACACGCGTTGATCTATCATCATGATCTGATCTCCTGCCGTGAAAGTCCGTGGTCTGTGAATCGCTCAAAGCCGGATGATGACCGGAAACTGATTACCCCTCAAGGTACACGTCGCTGGCTGCGGCGGTGCCAGCACCGGGCCGCGGGCGATGTCCCTGCCGAGCCAGACACTGTTCCAGAGCCGACAAAATCAGCAGCACGTTGGACTTCTTTGCTGTTTCACCCATCAAACCAATTCGCCAGACCTTGCCCTTCATCGGCCCCAGGCCTCCACCCACTTCAATTCCGAACTCATTCAGCAACTGCCCGCGCACAGCCATGTCGTCAACACCGTCCGGAATCAGCACGGAATTCAGCATCGGGAGGCAGTGCTGAGGATCGCCCGAATACTGGATACCCATCGCCTGCAGACCAGTTTTCAATGCACGATGATGCAGCAGATGACGAGCAAATCGGGCCGGCAGACCTTCCTGCAGGACCAGTCGCAGCGCCTGATGCAATGCATAGTTCATGTTAATCGGAGCCGTGTGATGATACGCGCGGTTGCTGCCCCAGTAGTTTCGCAGCAGGCCAATGTCCAGGTACCAGCTTGAAACACGACGAGATCTGCGGTCCATCACCTCCAATGCCCGCGGACCGAAGGTCACGGGAGCCAGTCCCGGAGGACAACTGAGACATTTCTGCGAGCCACTGTAAGCGGCATCGATACCCAGGCGGTCAATCTCCACCGGGGCCCCCGCGAGCGATGTGACACAGTCCACAATCAGCAATGCCCCGGCTTCATGCACAATCTGTGCGATCTCATCCAGCGGCTGCCACGCACCTGTACTGGTTTCCGCATGCACAATGCCCACAGCCCTGGGCTGCACACGTTTGACAACATCGCGGATTTCATCCGGAGTAAACACCTGGCCAAAAGGCCGCTCGATGCGAGTCACCTCCGCGCCCAGACGTTCGGCCACCTCCGCCATCCGTCCCCCGAAAACTCCGTTGATGCAGGCAACCATGCGGTCACCCGGTTCAATCAAATTCACCACACAGGTTTCCATCCCCGCACTGCCCGTGCCGCTGATGGCCATCGTCATTGGATTGCTGGTCTGAAAAACCTGCCGCAGCATTCCCTGCAACTCATCCATGATCTTCAAAAAATGTGGATCCAGATGACCGACAGTGGGAGCAGCCATGGCGGCCAGAACACTGGGATGAATTTCACTGGGACCCGGCCCCATCAGGGTTCGCTGAGGAGGAGTGATCTGGTCGGCAATCATGGCGGACTGTCTTCAGGCAGAAAAAATGAAATGCAGAAGGTGCTGTATTATGGTATCTGGCGGGAGCCGCTCGGGCAAAGCACGAACCAGGCAGAGCCACGAAAGTGCCGGTATTCAGGCTCTGAGTACAAAGACAGACAGCCGCAGATTCCACAGGGAAACCGGCGGCTGTCTGTTTTTCAAAGCAGAATTGGCTAACAGGTCAGGCTGAAAAGCTGCTGCCACAGCCGCAGGACTTTACGGCATTGGGGTTCTTAAAGGTGAAACCGCGCCGCGACAGATCTGTGTAGAAATCGATTTCCGTACCATCGAGATACAGATCGCTTTTCTTGTCGACAACAACACCAACACCGTGATGCTCTTCAAACACATCCTGAGCAGAGTCCCAGGTGTTGGTAAAGTCAAAAGAATACTGAAAGCCACTGCAGCCACCGCCCACAACACCGACTCGCACGTACTTCAGTTCCGGGCGATCCTGTTCGGCAATCACTCGCTTGATTTCAATGGCTGCTTTTTCCGTCAGAATGACCGTCATGAGAATTCTCCAGATCACAAAAACAGGGCACGTCTAACCGATCCGCTGCGCAGCGACCGGGACAGCCCCCGGGACGCGCGCTTTCATGTACCTGTAGTCTACGCAGGACCCGGAACGGCGTGCGAGGTTCTCCGGGAAAAAAACGCGATTTCAGAGAATCAGAACTGGAAAAAACGGGAATCTTCTCCAGTTTCCGCCGGAACAAAGCGGACCATCGGGTCTGAAATCTAGCCACTCAGCCGCCTGCTGACCAGCGCAGGGAACTCCACCAGCACCTTCAGCGCCCCGTCAGTTCGATCACGAAACACATCGAACGCCTGCTGCAGATCACACAGGGGGAACCGATGTGTCAGCAGCGGAGCAAGGTTGACACGACCTTCGGCGATCCACTGCATCGCCAGCGGAAATGTGCGATCAAAATCCGGGTGCAGACTGGTCGAAAGACTGCCGTTTTTCCACATCAAAGCCCGCAGAGCAACACCATCAATAGAATGCGGGGGAACGCCGAAAAACAAAACCGTGCCATAGTCCCGCACCAGTCTGACAGCGTCGTTGAACGCCTGAGCTTTGTGCCCGACGGCTTCGATGACAAATTCCGGAAGCTGGCCGTCCAGTTGACTGCGGACAGCCTGTTCAGCATCGATTCCATGGGCACACACGGTGCCGGTGGCACCCATCTGCAGGCTGGCTCGCAGACGCGATTCAATCGGATCGATGCCGATGATCCGTCTGGCCCCCAGATTTCGCAGCCCCGCATTAAACATCTGACCGATCGGCCCTTGCCCCAGCACCACAACATCGCGATCAATCATGTTGGGCAATTTTTTCAGCGCGTGCACGACTGTACCAAACGGCTGAGCCAGCATGGCCATCTCGTCCGACAACCCGGGATGCAAAGCCACCGCCCGATTTTCTGCCAACACGAAGCGTTCATACAAACCCTGCTGCCCCACAGGAACCGCCAGCACTCGCTGCCCCTGCTGCCAGCGACTACCATTGGTGGCAACCACAGTCCCCACCATCTCATGCAGACTCATGCCCACCGGCTGCGGATACTCGACCGGATGCCCCTCAAACGCACCGTCAAAATACGGCAGATCCGAGCCGCACAAGCAGGTCATTTCAGGCTGAAACAGAATCATTCCCGGCGCCCGCTCAGCAGTTGGCAGTTCCGGTTCCGGAACGTCGATCAGCTGAATTTGGCGAGGTGCGGCAAGCAGTCCGGCGAGCATGGAGAAAATCCGCTAGGAAGTTTATGGCTGGTGGAGAGACGATTGCGCAAGCTCAGAATTCACCGGCTGCCGGATCATCCAGACGCTGCATTTCCGACGTCAGCAACTGCCGCAGTTGCAGCAACTGATCGGCGTACTGCGACTGGTCGGCAAGATTGGTCTGCTCTGGCAAAGGTCTGGCTGGCAGTAGCCTTTGCAAGGCATCTGCCCGGTGTTCGGGCAGCAGTTCATGCGGATTTTTCTGCAGATTGAAAAGCTGAACCTGCTGCAGATTCAGCGACTCTGCCCGATAGATGATCAGTTTCCAGTCACCTTTGCGGATGCAGCGAATTCCGGGCTTTGCACCTCCGGAATAGGCTCCATACAGTATGTCTCGACTGGTCTCCGCCTGTCCCGACAGCACTGGTTTCATGCTGATGCCTTCATTGGTGTCAGGCGGCTGAATGCCGGCGAAGTCGCAGACTGTTGCCAGCAGATCCAGCAGGTACACATTTCCGGGCACGCGGCGCCCAGCCTCGATTCCCGGGCCTGCGGCAACGAACGGTACCTGCCAGGTGTGCTGGTAGAGGTTTTGCTTGCCCATCAGACCGTGCCGACCAATGGACATACCATGATCGGCGGTATAGACGATGATTGTGTTTTCCAGTTCGCCCAGTTCCTGCAGTCGCTGCAGAACTTTCCCGATCTGCTGGTCGATGTTTTCGCTGCAGGCGAATTCCCGCCCCAGTTCGTTGCAAACGGTTGCCGGATCCCGCCGCTTCCAGACTCCACTGACCGCGACCTCGTCTCGTACCTCTGAGTGCGATGTGTTGAACGGATGCTGTGGCAGATAATTCGGTGGCAGAGCGGGCAGCATAGGATTGAGTGCCGGAGGGTTTTGCGGATCTGAGTGATTCACGGCGCCATACCGGGCCAGCAGTTCCGGAGTGCCATCGCGAGTGTCATGCGGGTGCGAAAACCCAAACCAAATCAGGAAGGGGCGAGCATCCTTTGTGACTTCGCGTTTGCCGAGGTAGTCCAAAACCTGCTGAGCATGCCAGGCGCTGCCGCCCGACTCTGTTCCTTCACGTTTGGTGGCATCACGACGGATCGTGAACTGACGATTGGCGGCTTCATAGCTGTTGCCGGTTTTACAGGTCCGCATGGTGGCATAACCGGCATCATTGAAGACTGCTGCCAGTGTTTTGCGAGGCAGGCCGGGCAAAGCCTGCTGCTGGCCTTGCGGCCCGATGGGCAGATGCCAAAGCGTTCGACCACACATCAGCATGTGTCGGGACGGCGTACAGACGGCTCCGCTGAAGGAACCCATATGGACAGCATTATCGAGCACAACGCCGCGGGCTGCCAACTGGTCAAGACTGGGGGTGCGCAGCGGAGAATTCGGGTTATAGAGCTGCAGGTCCTGGGGAGACTGGTCATCGACCACGATCAGCAGAATATTCGGGCGACGATCACGCCCCAAACACAGTCTTCCGTCGGCAATGACGCCCGCAGCCAGAAGCAACAGCAGAACGTGTTTCACGGGAAGCCACCTTTTGCCTGAGAGCAACCGAGAATGCCTGACTCGGCAATTTCGCATACCAGAATACTTGCAGAATTTCAGCAAGGTGTCCATGAATGTGCGGCGCAGAGGTTGTCTCGTCAGGCAGTCCAGCGGAGGATATGCACCATGGGCAACGCGGTGTTGTACCCTGTAGTCGGAGAAGCCTGCTGTGAAGTTCTTTCGCTATCGTCGTCCGTCGTGGAAAACCGTGCTGGGCGTCACTCGCGCCAAAAAACGCGTCCGGAAGGCTCTGGGCATCACGGCACTGCTGGCTCCGTTTCGCTGGTGGCCCAATCAGGTGCGGCGAGCCAAGCGGCGGATCGGCTGGTATTCTCCGCTGGCCCGGCTGATTCGACTGGGGCTGCCGCGACCTGGCGGCTGCCTCGTCGTTTTGGCGGCAGGACTCTCGCTGCTGTGTGCTGTGCTGGGCGTCTGCCTGCTGACAATGCAGCGGTGGCCAACAGTGTAAAAACGACGATTTTATGGGGCGAAAACAACAGCGGCCGAAGTCTTCAAAGAAGACTTCGGCCGCCAGATGATCCTGTCAGAAAGCTCTGCAGCAGATCACTTCTTGCCGGTCGTCTTACCCTTGGCAGACTTGGCAGCTGGCTTGGCGGCGCCGGTCTTGGCCTTGGTGGACTTTGCTGCAGCCGGAGCAGCAGCCTTGGTCGGCTTTGCTGCTGGTGCTGCCGGCGCTGCTGCCGGGGTCTTTGCTGCTTTGCTCTTTGCGGCCATTCCCATGTTCCTCCGTGGGGAGTCTTCGACACCGAATACAATGCAGGATGTTCACCGGCGTCGGGCGCGAACAACCGCGAAATCAAAGGCTGCGACGGGGTAAACAGGCCCCGCCAGTTCCAGCCAGACAACGTTATAGGACAGCCGCATAAAATGCGTCAAGTGGAAAACCTGCGAGGCACCTGCAGTCGGGAATCGCTGCTCCCGGCTAATCAGGCCTGCCTCACTTGCGCACAACCCAAATGTTGCGGTAAGCAACCGGGTTTCCATGACCCTGCAGATAGATCACGTCCGGCCCAGGGCCTTCCGGATTCTTTCCCGGAGTCCCCTTGGACAACTCGAGGTTGTCGTGAATCACGACGCCGTTGTGGCGAATAGTGACTCGAGCATTCTTCACCTTGCGATCGCCTTCGTACTGTGCGGCCGTAAAGTCCATGTCGTAAGTCTGCCAGGACAGTGGCGGGAAACAGGCGTTGACTGCCGGACGAGCGATTGAATAGATCCCCCCACACTCGTTGTTTTCGCCCTCGAGGCCAAATGAATCCAGCACCTGACACTCATATCGTCCCTGAATATACACGCCGCTGTTGCCGCGATCCTGACCGCGTCCCTTTGGCTTGAAGGGAGTACGAAATTCGATATGCAGAGTATGATTGCCAAATTTTTCTTTTGTTTCACAGTCAGCTGCCAGTAAATCACCCAGCATTAACTGGCCACGATTGAAGGCGTCCGCAGATTTTCCGTCAAACAGCACGACTGCTCCGGCCGGTGGTTTGGCACCCAGAGTCGGGCTGACTCGCTCAGCCTTCTTCAGTGATCCCAGAGAGCCACCGGAACTCGACTTCACCGAAACTTCCCCGCCGCGAATTTCGGCCGTGATCCCGTCTGCACTCTGAAACTTCGCCACATCGTCCTGCAGCATCCCGCTGGCACGGTGCTTTTCTGTACCCAGCCATCCGGCTCCAGGCAGTCCGCCTGGATAAGCGACAGCATCAAATTTCCCATCACCCAAAGCAATAACCTGCAGGCCGATGGGAACTTTCTGACCGTCAATTTCGACGCTGCCGGTGTACTCGCCCTGGACCGCGAATTCCGGACCAGCTTCTTCGGGCCTGAGAAAAATGTCCTGAGCTGAAACTGCAGTGGATGCCGCCAGCAAAACAACGCAGGCAAGTCTGTTGAATAATCGCTTCATGATTCGTGGGTTCCTGTCACAATCAGAACTGGCAGGCCGGCAAAACGCTTCGCCACGCCTGAACAAGTAATTCTGACGGTCCTGTGGCTGACTTTCAAATCGACCACTGTTAGGATTTGCAGAACTGAACCCGCTGGCTGCCCTGGACAGCTACACCGTGATATCCCCGAAAGCAGAGCATCATGACCATCCATCTGCTGGACTGCCCGGACTGTCGCACCAAATTTCGCATTCGTGAGCTTAACAATCCCGTGCCCCTGCATTGCCCTCGCTGCGGCGAGGCGATGGATGTTGCACAGGCTCGCCTGCAGCCACCCCGAGAAAAGAAAAAAACACCCGCCCCCGCCACCCCCGTTCAAAGCGGAAATGACACCGCCAGGGCAAAACCCCGCAACGCCCCAATCAAACAAACGGCTCAGGTAAAACGTGGCCTGCAAATGGGACCAGTGACAGCGATTGCTGTCGTGCTGTGTGCCGGCGGAGCCGTTACAGCTTCAATGTACTTCGGCATCCGCCTGGCACTGCGCCCCGCAGGAGCCGTCTCCGCCGGGAATTTTCAAGCTCGGCAAGGCACAAACCCTGAAAACCCGGGCAGCAGAATCGCCGAGGACTCAAACAACAGAGCTCGGCAGCAATTGGAAGCCATGCAGCAGTCCATTCGCAATTCCACCGCCATTCAGACAGCCCCAGGCATCGTCACCCCCGCGCCTTTGCCTCCGGCATCACCCGCTGCAAGCCCCGATAACTCACGGCCAACCGAAATACCCGGTTTCAGAGACTCCGAGGTACCCAGAATGCCCGGTCGCGGTGCCAGCATGCTGGAAAACGGCATGAACCAGATGCGTGAAAGAATGCAGGCTGATCTGGAGCGAGCCCGCAGTAATGCCGGCGGACCACCTTCATTCGGCGGACCACCGGGGGCACGCTTCGGAGCTCCGCCTCAATTCGGACCGCCTCCAGGCTTCGGCATTCCCGGCCAGCCAGGTGCGCCGGCCCCCCAGGGTAACGGCAGAGACGCGACAGCACTGTCGGCCCCCGCAGGCGCTCCGGAAGATCAGATCCGCAGCATCCTGCAGGACATCAAATCAAACAACGGCGATCTGGCCACAATTGCACCCCTGAGCCAGTTGATGCTGCGGCCGGCAATTCCGACACTGCGCGGTGAGGTACTGGAAACGCTCAGGCCACTACAGATGTCGCAGCATCCCCCGCTGACTGCAGTGGCGGCGGAAGTCTTTGCTCAGTGGGCCGGTGCTGAACAGATCGCAGAACTGCGGCGACTGGCGACCAGCACAGACCCGCTCTATATGGCCACCCGCAGAAAAGCCCTCAAGGCGATCATCGGACTGCAAACAACAAGTGTCGATCCGGCAGTACTCAGCAGCCTTGAAGATTTTCTGTTCAGCTACGACATTCAGCAGGCACTGACGACACTGGGACCAGCGGCAGAGCAGCCAGTATTGCAGGCCTGGCCGCAGGTGACCAGCGGTGCCGGCCGACGTGTACTGATTGAAGTACTGGGAGAAATCGGTACTGCTCAAAGTCTGCAGCTGCTGGAGTCCCTTGCGACATCCACCGATCGTGAAGTGCGAACGCCGGCAGCACTGGCGGCCGAAAAAATCCGTGGTCGCAGGTGATTCGCTCATGCCCCGACTGTTTACAGCCATCCCGATTCCCTCTCAACTCGCTACGCAGCTGCTTGCACTGGTTCCTGAGAGTCCTGACCTGCGATTAGTCCCCCCGCAGAATCTGCACCTCACACTGCACTTCCTCGGCGAAGTCTCTGCACCTCGGACGGTCGAACTGGCTGAGGCTCTTGCTGAAATTCCCGTGCCCCGCGTCAGCGTGCAGCTGTCCACAGGCGGTATGTTTTGTGATGCAGCCGGGGCCGGAGTCCTGTGGGTGGGACTAAAGTCAGCGGAGGGCGTCCAGATGTTGCGAGATCTGCAGCAGCGGCAGCGAGACGTGCTGCAGCGAATGGGATTGCGGTGCGAAGACCGGGAGTGGCAGCCACACGTTACCGTTGCCAGATACCGTCAGGCAAATGAATCGCTGCTGCAGCAATTCCTGCTCAGTTGCCGCGACCTGGCACTGCCGGCAGAAATTGGTGAGTGCATCCTGTGGGAGTCGTCGGCAGGCCCCGGGCACTCGACCTACACCGCCAGACAACACTATCAGAGTCAGTCGCAGTCGTCAGCTCCGTGACGAGCGCCACGGACGTTCGTCCCGCGGGCGCATAAAAAAGCCTGGTACCGTACAAAGTTACCAGGCTGTTCATCCGGCAGTCTCAGCCACCTGTACCCTCAGCATCAGGAGCCACAGCGACCTGCGGCTCCTTCGCCGGTACTTCCGGCATCAATGGACGCTGCTCCGGGTTGCGGTGATAGCGAGCGAAGTCGGTCTGCAGCTCGGCAACCGGAGTTACCAGCCACGTGAAGCTTCCGGCGATCGGCACCGGAGTCACACCGTATTGAATGCGACGTTCAGCCCACAGCGTGATCTGACCGGTCAGCGTGCTGGTAATCACGCGATCTGTTCGGTCGTTGAACAGCCGAAAAGACTGATCAGCAGCATTCATTGAAAATTCAGCACTGCCGTTTCCGCGGTTAATTCCAACGATCGTGCCCGCCAGGTCTTCGCAGTAAATCGTCGATTCCGAGGCAGCCAAAATGGAAGAGATGCCAGACACTTTCCAGGGCCGAGCACCCGTCGACAGCCTGCCAGTAATCGTTCGCGGCGGATAGGCTTCCGCAGCACCGGCTGCAACAGCAGATGCCGCTCGCTTTGGAGCCACAAGTGCCCGCAGATCGGCACCTGCCAGATGGCTGTCCGTAATCTTCTGGACAGGCACTTCAGGGTGCTGCAGCCCGAGATTCAGATACAGGTATTCGTCCGTGTCAAATCCGACGAACTCAAGAGTTGCTGATTTTTGGTCGGGGCTGAGTTTCATGCTGGCCAGCCCAGTCGCCTGCTGACCGTCACCCAGCACCGTAATCGCGGGCACCGCCGGATCCACAGCGGACGCTGTGAATGCAAGAGAGGTGCGACTGAGGTCCAGAGTAATCGATCGGATCTCCTGCTGAGTAGATCGGTTGGCGATCCGGAAAGGCGCAAACGCTGTGAGTCCGTCGATGCTGACTTCCACCGATGCACCGTAAGCCCGCAGTTCGCCGCGACTGGATTCGCTTTGCGATGCCACAGCGCCGGTGCCGCTGCTGACCTGTCCGGCATCACCCGAAATGATGTCGTGCTTTGCGAGCACACCATCATGCGTCACAAAGAAGAGGTCATTCTGAACAGCCAGCATCGGTTTCATCACCGGAGCAGCCAGGGCCAGCCCCCAGTGCATCCGGCCGGCACTGTTCAGGTCGACGCAGAACAGACGCCCGTCTTTCGTTGCCGAGACAACTCGTTCATCCGTACCGCGGACTGCAAGCACCGGTGGAGCACTGGCGCCGCTTTTCATGATGAACTGAAATCGCCCCTGCCCGGCATCGGAACCTGACAGCATGATGCTGTAAATGTTACCTGCACCTGTTGCAAAACCCAGCCGACTGCTGCCTGCCAGGACACTGTGCCGGACGTCTTCACTAATCACAAACCGCCACTGCTCGCCACGCCAGACGTCGTCAGGCAGCGTCCCCAGACGCCCCAGACGCTCCAGTGCCTCCACATCGAAGGAAACAATCGAACCGTCAATGGTCGGCACCACGATCCACCGCAAAATGCGAGCAGCGTTGCCGTAGGTCACTTCACGACGGAAAATGATCGGTGCAGCCGACGGGCTTTGCGGCATACGATAACTGAACAGACGCCGCCCCGTGAATTTCTCAAAAGCATGCACAGTCGGACCAGTAATCACTGCCAGCAACTGACTGTCTGTGGCAGCGGGCATCGTCGCGTCATTGGTGCGACCGACCTGAGCCGACCAGTACTCGCGACCGTTTTCAGAATTCAGCACAGTCACGACGCCGGACATCGACTGAGCAACGACGATGTCTTCGTCTGCCGTTAAGTACTTCAGCTTGTCCGTCGCCCTGTTCAGAACAGCCTGAGCCTGCCACTGCGGTCTCAGACTGGGAACCGAATACACTGACCGCCCATCATCCGAACTGCCAGCCTGAGCTGCAGCGGGAGCCGGTGTGGGGGAAGCTGCCTCCTGAGCATTGACCGTGGGCACCCATCCTGACAGTGCCAGCAACAGACCTTTTCGGAACACAGGATTCATGGGGGAGGATCCGCCGAAGGACAGAAAACCAGGAGAGTGCCAGACTGCCTTTGCATTCTGCGCGCAAGGCCCCGCTCGAGACTAAAAAATCCCGCAGGAACCTTCGAACATCTTACCCATACCCGAAAAGCAAACTCCAGATTTCCGCAGACGGAAAAACTGTTGTTTTCAGAACTTTCCGGAATCCCTGACAGGTTCGTTACATTCCGAGCGTCACAGAGTGGCTAAAAACGACCTCCCGGCCCGTTTTTCGCCGTGAATCGAAATGTCGATCAGTAGAAACCCAACCCTGCGCCGCCCAGACGGCTTGTATCGATTTTTCCGTCACGCAGCCGAAATGCCTCAGGAATTCGCAAGGCCCAGTCCCGGTTCGCCGCCGGACAATACTGTCTGGCATTCCCTTCCACCGCTGCCACTCCCGGAATGTGAGCCGCCAGACTAGCCGAGTGCAGAAACGACGCCCCGGGACAGGTCAGATCCTGAACACACAAAAACATCCCGAATTTCTGCGCAGCAGCCGCCATCAGCACAGATTCAGACTGCCCCTTGCAAGCCTTCAGGGCAATCCCTGAGTACCCCTGTTCACGAGCCATCAGCAGTGACTCATACGAGATCAGTGCTTCATCAATCACCACCGGCTTGATGGTCGCAGCCGCGTGCATGTGCGGAGCATCACCGGCCTGCAGATTGCGGCTGGTCGGCTGCTCGATGTACTGGATTCGAGCAAATGCCGCTGCACTCGCAGACTCAATCCGCCGCAGAAACTCAACAACGTAATCCGCCGAACGACACTTCTCGTTAAAGTCGCAGGAATAAAACCACTCATGACACCCGCGACGCTGCTGAGCCTGCAAAGCCACACGCTCAATCGCCAGCACACGCTCCACGTCCCAGTCCAGTTGGTCCCCGTTCAGCTTAATCTTCAGATGAGTCAGTTGGTCCGCCAGAATCCACTCACCCAGTGTCCACGGCAGATCATCCCCCGGCCGGCTGCCTCCGTCCTCTGGTGTCAGCGGATCCAGTGCACCCACCAGGTGGTACAGCGGCAAAGCTGCAGCCGGAGCCCGTAAAGTGTACTGATCCGCATACTCACCTCGAAACTGCTCATCCAGCCGGGCCGAAAGGTCTCGATTGCAGAAATGCTGTGACAATGTATCAAAGGCATTCAGTCGGTGCAGTCGGCCAAAGGCATCGTGCACAGCAGCGTCCACAGGACTGGCGGATACAAGCTGAGCCAGTATCGGAGGACCTTCCGGGAGCCCCAGTGTCTCAGCGATACGCACAGCCAGTGCCCCGTACTGACTGGCAGCCGCAGCCTCAATTTCCAGCGGATGTCCTGTCTCACCGCACTGCTGGAACAGTTGCCCCGCGCTGCTTGAAAATTCCTTCATCGCCAGTTCCGTGCGATCCGGCTCAAGAACCGCCGAGGGCCACGCCCAAACATTGCCCACCGGCATACTGCCATAACCCGTAGCGAACTGTCCCAGCCGACTCTCAACAACGACCTCGGCATGCACCAGCCAGCCACTACTGACCACTCGCCCGCCAAATTTCAGCGCGGCGCGATATGGCACCGGTTCAAATCGAACCACGACTTCGCGAACGGTGATATCAGTTGACTTGCCGTGACTCATGGTTTCTGTTTCCAGCCTTGAAAGGCATTCAGCGAGCAGTCTTGAGTGATCAGCCGGCAGTCTACTTTTCCGCTGGCGTCTGGCGAATCAGTCGCGCACGATTCCCAAATGCTTCCAGTTCAAATCCGCCATCCGGAGTACGGCTCAAACGTAGTCCTGGCCCCGGAAACTGCGAAACAACGGTGTAGTTCAGCAACTGACGGCCACTGCTGCGGGCCAGTGCCGTGACAAGGAACTGCGTATCGCCCTGAAAATTCAGCCCCGGAATATTGTTGGCATTGGCAGCCCGCTGTGCCATCCTCAGCGAAGTGAGCAGCAGTCCTGCTCCGTCGGAACCGTCAAAGGTCACCAGGGTGTCTTCCGAAATCGTCGTCTTCCACGCCAGTTGTCCGGTGCTGCGGCTGATCGCCATCAACTCTCCGCGAATCGCATCACCGCGCAGCCCCAGCATCATCTGCGGCTGTATCAGTCCGTTCTGACGCGCCGGAACTTCAAACAAATACAGATTGCCAGCATCTGCTGCCAGTTCTACACGCTCCAGATTCAGTGGCTTGCTGTCCTCCGTCGAATAACTCAGCAATTGCTGGGCCCCCGTCTCCAGATTGACCAGCTGAATCTCAGGCGTGGTTCGCAAAACCGCCAGCAGCTCGCGGCCCAGAAACTGGGCTCGCACCAGCCCCGTCAGCTCAACCGTACGCACGACGTCCAGCGTCCCGGCATCCAGCCACTGCAAAGTACTCTGATCGTCCAGACTGGCCTCCGGATCCCAGGCTACCAGTTCATTGCCGGTGGCCCGGATAATTTTTCCAGACAGCCCCGCCGCCCGAACCCTGAACGGCAGTCGCAGTGGCTGATCAGCCGTTAACGGCTGCTTCGTGGCTGTACGTCGCCGAGGTATCCCGCTGAAGGGCTCAAGCTGCACTTCACGACCACTCTGGGGATCCCGCAGCAACACTGCCTGCTCAGCCGCATACACCTGCCGCGACATTCCCGCCGACGCCAGACTCCACATCAATTCGCCCGTCAGCAGATCCAGCATTTCGAGGCGTGCATCACCCAGCAGGCAAATCCAGCGAGAACTCTGGCCGCAGATTTGCCGACTGCGTTCGTACAACAGCTGCCAGTTTTGATCAAAGTTAAATTTTTCAAAGGTGCGATCCAGCAACAGCAGCATCTCGGCATCGCCCGTCATCGCTTTCGTCCACAGCAGACGACCATCAACGATCGAAAATGCAGTAATCGCCTCCCGACTGCGATGAATCAAAACCGTACCCGCTCGGGTAATCGACTCTTCCGTCAGCATCATCGCCTGCCGCGCGTCCGAACTGCGAGGACGAACTCGCCAGGCCTCGCCGCCCAGCTCATGTGCCGCCTCCCCAAGGATCTCATCCGACTCACGGCGTAGCCGCCACTCAATTCCCTGCAGCACCGGATCATCCACACCCTGCCGCTGCAAAATAGTGCTGAGGGTAACACGCGGCATCATCCCCCCTGTGGTGCTGACCGGGATTAGCTTCCATGGACTCTCAGCCACTTCGCGCCAATGTCTGTCGCGCTCCGCTGATACTGCCGCCAGTCTTTCACTGTCCGCTGCAGCTCCCGCCTGCTGGCGAATCCATGACAACAGCTGTTCCGTCAAGCGTCGCCGGCCCCCTGGCGGCAATTGCTCAGCGAGTTGTCGCAACCGAACCAGCAATTGCAGCGTCTGCTGCCGCCGCTGCTGCAGTGACGCCATCACAGTGCCATCAGCCGCCACTGTTTCCAGACGAGGATCCGGAACCACCGCCTGCAGCAGCAGCTGAACCGTGACTTCATTCAGCTCGCCCGCCGAAACTCGACGGTCCGCCCGCGACAGAGCTTCAGCTGAGGCGACAGCTCCCGTCAGACGCAACAGGACTTCGTCCGAGTATCCGCTTAATCGATCCCGAACCTGCTGCCGCTGCAGCTCCGTACCGTAATTCAGCAGCTCATCGAGCCGCTGACACAGCCACGAACGCAGCGGCGTCCGCCAGCTCTCCAGCCCCGCAAGGTTGCGTCCGGCCAAAAGATTGTCCTCACCGGATTTTGCCGCATTCAGCACAGCCTGCAGTGTCGGCACTTCCTGCTCCAGCAAAGATTCACCAAGATGCAGCGCCCGCGAAAACTGCTCAACGGCATCCTCCTGACCCGGACGCAGTGCCCCCAAAGTCAGATACCAGGCAAGCGCCTGGTTTGAACCGGCCGGCGCCAGTTCCAGCAACTGCTGCAGCAACGGGCGATTCTGTTCCGGATCAGCCGCATAAACCGCAACTGTGGCCCGGAAACGCATCCGCCGCACACGTTCCAGATCCATCGTTCCAGGCACGGCATCAGCCAGCACCTGCAGGCAGGCTTCCGGCTGGACGGTTTCCAGCAAAAACTGAGCCCGCTGCAGCCAGTCTTCCGGCCCCCCAATCTCACGTCGCTCAGGTCCCAGGGCAGAAATGTGATCCAGTCCAAAACTGACAATACCAGTCGCATCTCCATACAACCCACCTGATGTTCGCCCGGCACGCAGCCCCGGCACCGACTCAACCACACTGCCATCCTGCAGATTCAAGACCTGCACCGAACCATCCGACAGCGGAATCAGCAATCGTCCGTTCGAGACTGCTCCGGGACCCACAGGCAATGCACTTTCGGCGGCACGCTGCTGCTGCCACAAGACCTGCATCTGCGGCAGAATATAGGCCGATGTCTTTATTGGCGAAGCCAGCACCACCAGACCACTGTCACGGTGCACACAGACCGTGCCATCCAGCGATGCTGTCTTCTCCAGCTGGCCGCTCAGCGCATGCACCACAACGGGAGCCGGCGTTTCAGCCAGCATCCAGAACACCGACTCACCGGTCAGCAGCGGATCCTGCGATCGCTGCACCCGCACGCCCGTTAATGGCTGCGGAGCCTGCAGGCCACCCATACGTCTAGCCTGCGGAAAACCCCGCATCTGACCCTCGGTCACCTCCGGTAACTGCTGTGCCCAAATCACGCTGCGGGTCAGCAGGTCCACGCCAAAGACCCAGCCTGCCGTTGTTGACGTAATCAAAAGTCCCTTGTGTACGAGGCCGCGAGCCGACAGCAACTGACGACGCACATCCTGCTGTATCGGGAACTCAGGAGTTACGAGGGGGACAGACCACAAGAGCTGACCATTCGACGCATCCAGACAACCTGCACTGATCAGGCCATCCCGCTCGAAGACCTGATAAAGCCGACCCTCAGATACAATCGGCGGACCAAAAAACCACGCCTGCGAAAGCTCATTCCGAAAGCGATCCTCCACCGCTTCACCACCAGCCGTCCAGAGTCTTCGCCCTGTACTTTTTTCAATCGCGATCAGCTCCCACAGCTCAGCCGAACCCTCCATGCGACTGCGAGTCAGCCGCATCCGCAACTGCAGCGACTCTTCCACCGACCGCATACCGGAGCCATCACTGACGCCATAGACCAGATACAGTCGCTGTGCATCAGCACTGACTCTGCCTAAAAATTCATGTCGCTCCAGCAAGTCGCTGCCACTGCGTGACTGCATCGCAGACTGCAGGTTCTCACGACCAGCGGCCGCACGAGGATTCAAACTGCGACTCCACAAATGCCGGCCCGTGGACCGTTCCCATGCAGTAATGCGATCCGGCTGCTTCACATAAATGCGATCAGCATCCAGCTGAGGCTCAGAACTGATCCAGGGCAGGCCTCTTTCACCGCCGCGCTGAGCAACCGTCAGTCGCTCAATCGAATCCTGATGCGCACGCCGGACGCTGACGGATAATGGCAGCAGTTCAAGCCACTGCAGGAAACGCGGCAAAGCTGCTGCTGCAGCCTGACCGCCTGCCGCAGCCGGAACAGGCTTCGACGCTGGCACTTCCGACTGATCGGTTGCACCAGCATCCTCAGGCAGACGATACAACAACTGATTCGCCAGCCGCAAAATGTCGGGAGCAGTAGCCGGTGACAACAGTGGTCGCAGCCACCCCCGAGCCGCCAAGTGCTGACCACGGTCCGCATGCAATACCGCCAACAGCAAATGGATGCCCTGCGATGTGGTCGTTCCGGAATACCGATGCAGCAGCGCCGGCAATTCCTCCGCACCACCACTTTGCAATACCCGCTGCAGCTCACCCGCAGCTGAAGCATCTTCTGTGTTCACAATACGCCGCAGTTCGACATCCAGATTCTGCAGCCGCTGAAACAGAGCCGCTGAAAGAGGCTGATAGCCTTCGTTCAGCACCGGAACCATCAGCGATCCCTGCACCTCACGCAGCACCTGCAATTGACGACCGAACTCAGGCAAGTCCCGGCGGCCTACCGCTGCACTCAATTCTGCCAGCTGCTCAGAAACACGTCGCTCTGTTAACAGTCGCTGCTGCCATTCAGGAGCCTGGTCCTCAGTGGGTGACAGTTCATCTGGCGCCCGAACAGCCAGCACCGGAATACTGAACAGACACCACAAAAGCAGTGTCGATGTTCGCACCAGACCGAGTTTCGACACAAGTTTGCTCCGCTGCTTGCTGAGTCTCCGTCCAGACATTTTCGTAGAGTCGCTCCGGACGTCCCGAATGTTACGTTCCGGAACTGCGAATGCACAGCCCCGAATGCGTCTGAAATCAGAGTGACCGGCGTTTTACCTATCTTTCCAGCAGTACCCAAACATCCATCGGAAAATGAATATTCGGCGGAATTTGCCGCTGTTCATCGCTCCCGACAACCCACCACCGCCGGAAAGGCAAGCCTGCAGCATTCCGCCCTGTGATCCGCTTCCTGCGAGCCATAGATTCCGCCGATCAGACTCCCGAGTTCTCTCCAGCCGCAGCAGTCCGGTCCCGACACGCCGCCGTTCCTGGTCCAACGAATTCGTCGTATGCCCAGCTGTCACCTAACATCCGGCTCCCGCCACAAAACTCACTCGGCAGTGCTGTGCTGCCTGCTTTACTGGTGCTGCGCGCAGTGCACCGCTGCGGCAACCGACGAACCTCCAACAAATCAGCAAACGACAGGGACCAGCGGGCGAGTATCACTCGAGTCTCCCGCCAATCCCAGCCCCGGCCAAACATTGCCGCGCACCGGCACAACCCGTCCTGCGGGCACTGCTGCGAAAACACCGCCTTCCAGGCCGGTGGCTTCCGGCAGCAAAGCTTCTGATGCTCCCGGCGCCCGCGATAAGATGCAACGGACCTCTCCACAGGGCGCTGCAGATCCATTCCTTGAATCGCAGGAGCCTGCTTCGGGCAGTGTAAACGAGCCAGCTGCGGAACCACGCGTCCCCCCCCGCAAACCCGCCGCAGAATCTAACCGTTCGCTCACCGAACGACTACGAATTACTAACCGCAGCGGCAAAACGGAATTCGATCGTAATGCCCCGCCAGGCACTGATGCGGCGAATGCTCCGGCCTCCGAGCCCCCTGCCAGTCCGGAATCCACAGCAGAAAACGCGCCTGCCGAACCCAGCGACCCGTCCATGCTCAGCAGACTGCGCGGCCTGTATTCTCCGCGTATTGATGAAAACACCGAACGACTGCGAAAACAAATGCTCCGACTGAGCGATCCGTTCGGGCTGATTCATGAGCGTGATGCTGCTGCCAATGAACCATCTGCAGCAACTCGTGAACTACCAGTGACAGCGGAACTGCAGTCCGATCTGACCGCTCCACCCCAGCCCCCTGATCTTGTAAACCGCGACACAGCCCTCATTGCCACGATCACGCTCCTCGAGGACGAACTCCGAAACTGGCCGCAGAATTCAGCCGGACGCCCCGAGAACCTGCTGGCCTGGCGCCGCAAACAGACCGACCTCAGACTGCTGCTCATGGTTTCGGGACGGAACGCAGAATCAATCCGGACCATCGAAGCACTGCCACGCGAAGAACAGGAATTCTGGCAGTCTCTGATGCTGGCCATGAACCAGTACCGAACGACTGATGAGAAGATTCCACGCAGCGATCTGATCGGAGAAACACTGCGACAGCTTCGCACGGCCGAACAACGCCTGCAGCCACTGGCACGCCTCGAAATCAGCCGCCTGCAGTTCTGCAGTCGAATCAACGGGTTCGGTAATGTCGTAGCCTTCCCAACGGCCGATTTCGAACCAGGACAGCGACTGCTGCTGTATGTCGGACTGAAAAATTTTCGGTCAGAACTGACTGGCGAAGGACGCTACAGAACGGAATCCGCTGTCGTGATCGATTATATTCGTGAGGAAGATGGTGAGGCCCTGGAACCCATCCGGCTTCCGTCCATTCCCGACGAGTGCGACGAACAGCGGACTGATTACTATCACAGCATCGAATTGACAGCACCGCTGCTGGAAGGGTCATGGATTGTGCGAGTGCGCGTCCGTGATCAATACAGCATGCAGGTCACTGAAGCTCAGTTGAAACTCAATGTCCGCTGACCTGTCCGATGCATCACAATTTCAACTGGAAGATGATAACTCATGCGATTTGTATTGCTTGGTTCTGCGGCTTTGGCTGGCTGCCTGCTGGCAACACTGGCTCCGGAAATGTCCGGCACTGCCTGGTCCGGACCGGCTGCACCGGCCGATGACGTGAAGCCTGTTGAGGACAGCATGCATGAATTCATGGAGTATGTTTTCCAGCCCACGTATCTGCGTTTGAAAGCCATCATGGTGGCTGCTCCAGCAGACAACAAAGGCTGGAAAGCCATTAAGGCCGATTCGCTGGTGCTGGCAGAGAGCTGTAATCTGCTGTTCAGTCGCGCACCGGACGGTTCTGCCGCCGACTGGATTGCTCACGCGAAAGCCTCACGTGAAAAAGGCGGTGCCCTTTACGCCGCAGGTAAAGCAAAGGACTTTGCTGCCGCCACCACAGCATGGAAAGCCATGCTCGAAAGCTGCAACGCCTGCCATAAGCAGTTCGAAGACGGCAAGCATATCCTGCAGCCCTGAAGAACTGCCGATATCAACTGCCCCGTCCGTTTTCTGCCGGGCATCCCGGTTTCGCAGCATGTCACAACCGACACTCCGTATCGCAACTCGCAAAAGTCCGCTGGCCCTCTGGCAGGCGAGCTACACGGCTGAACGGCTGCGTCTGCTGCCGGCCCAGCCACTGGTCGAGCTTGTTCCGATTGTCACTTCAGGTGATACCAACCAGACTGATGCCCTGCGACAGTTTGGCGGAACCGGAGTCTTCACGCGGGAAGTCCAGAAAGCGGTGCTGGATGGACGCGCTGACCTGTCTGTGCACAGCCTGAAAGATCTGCCGACACAGTCGACTGAGGGACTCGCACTGGCCTGCGTTCCCGAGCGAGCGCCCCGCTGCGATGCGCTGCTCTTGCCTGCGGGCGGTGCAGCCATCACAGATCTGCACGAACTGCCGCAGGCAGCGAAAGTCGGTACGGGCAGCCCGCGACGTCAGGCTCAGCTGCTGCACCACCGTCCTGATCTGCAGCTCAGCGAAATCCGCGGCAATGTAGATACGAGGCTGCGGAAACTGGACGAAGGACAGTACGACGCCATTATTCTTGCCGAAGCCGGACTGGGGCGACTGGGACTGGCGGCACGCATCTCGCTGCTGCTGTCACCGCCATCCATTTTTCCGGCCGTCAGCCAGGGGGCTCTGGGTATCGAAGCTCGCGAAGACGATGGCGTCACACGCGATCTGCTGGCTCAGCTCACCTGCCCCGTTGCCATGGCAGAAGTCCAGGCCGAACGGGCGCTGCTGAGGACGCTGCGAGCCGGCTGTCACGCCCCGCTGGGAGTCTGGTGCAGTATCGAGGATCAGCAACTGACACTTACCGGCGTACTGCTCTCACATGATGGGAGCACACGCCTGGAACAATCCGCTTCAGGAAATTCAGCCGACGCTGAATCCATCGGTCGTAAAGTTGCCTATCTGCTGCTGGACTGCGGTGCTGAACAATTGTTGCAGGCATGATTGTTCAATTGCTGGTCACTCGCAGGCTCTGATCGCTGAATTGCTGCTGTAGCATTTCGGCAGGCAGCGGCCGCGAATCAGAACTGCAGTGCATCGAGATCGGCAAGCAGCTGGTCCATCTGCTCGCGATGTCGTTGCCTGACACCCACACTCATGCCCACAGCATCTCGACCATCAAGGATCAGTTCACGGTCTCGCTCCTTCACCGCCATCTCAATCGCACTCTCACCCTCATCACCGCCAAACAATTTGGTCAGGTCAATCTTCAGACCGCTGACCTCACCATCAGCGCCGGCAATGGCCGCAGTCTTGTGATGCGGAAAGATGATGGCATTCGCCGGACAGACGCGACTGCAGGCCGGACAACCCTTCTTACAGTTGTCCTGCTGCTCGACCAGAATCCGATCAAGAGCATCTACGCCATAGACGCCAAACAGACAAAAATCGATGCACTCCATGCAGTTCGTGCAGCGACTGTAATCAATCACCGGATACCACCGCCGACCAGTGTCCTCCGGCAGCAGTGCTCGATCCTCAAGACTGGCAGCACCGCCATCAGAATTTCGCCGCGCGTCCAGCAAACGCTCCGGCTGCAAATATCGCTGCAACTGATCAGCCGATGGATTGCCTCCAATCCATGACAACAAGTCAAACCCGGCCACATCCACCTGCTGCCCGGCGTCCCGGATGCGGCGAATCTCTGTCACGAAGTCCTCACACTTGTCCGAGGCTCGAAAATCAATGCACCAGAGGGCACGATCCGGTACATCCACACTGCCAATCCCACCCGGCTGACGATCGTCATGGTCCGAGTCATCGCCGTCTTCGTCATCCTCGTCAGCTGTTTCGTCAGCCGTACGCAGCAGCGTCTCTGCCAGTCGACCTCGAACTCCGGCACGATCCAAAGTCCAGCGGATCGCCCGCTCATAAAGCCAGCCCAGTACCAGCAGTTCTCCTCGCACTTCACGCACGAACTGCAGGCCCGAATGATTCTGCGACATGTCATACAAATGCGGCACCAGCGTCACACTGATGCCAGGCTCCGCCAGCAAGGCCTGTGCCAGGTCGTCCTCCAGACGACGCTTCGCTGGATTGCGGCCCTGAGCCTGCGAAATTACTACCGTTAGTGTATTCGTCGCACTCGCTGACATGTCCGCCCCAGCACCCTGTTCGTAACTAACCCTCGTTCATCTGGCCCTTGATCGTTCGCTGAGCATCTTCCCAGGCCGTCCGCAGATGCTCAAGATACTGTTCTGCCGTCAGCGGCTCTCCGTCCGGTCGAAATTCATACAGCCAGCCACTGCCGTAATTGTCCGCGTTAATCCCAGAAGGATCACGCAACAGCGATGGATTGAATCGCAAAATTGTGCCGGCAGAAGGAGGGAACATGGACGACACAGCCTTGGCACTTTCTACTTCTCCGATCTCCTGACGGTCACGCACGACAGCGCCTTCGTCCACCGACCACTCAAGGAAATACACATCCTGCAGCAGCCTCACCGAATAAGCCGTAAAACCAACACGGTAAATCTGCGGGCCACAGGACTGCAGCCACAAATGCCGCTTCGAATACATCCGATCGGCTGGCATCTGAGCCTCGTACTGACCCATCATAAAGACAAATGGCTGCTGCATTGACTAGTCCGCCGCCCGCAGATCCGCAGTCACACCGAACTCCTGACCGGCCGCTTCCACTTCCTGCTGCAGCAACAACGGATCCACGCCCGCCGGCAAAGCCAGTCGCTGAATCATCTCAAACGAATGACCGTCCTCCGATCGCTCGGCGTGCATCCCTGTAATGTCAACACTGTGCCGAGCCATGATCTGACTGAGCTTCCTGAGAACACCCGGCTCATTACGCCCCCCCAGACGCAGGCGGTAGTGGCTGGTGCCCGGAGCATCTTCAACAGGAGTCGCCACGACGGCATCCTGCTCACGCAGTACCAACTCTATTCCAAAGGGCCGACAGGCGTCCTGCAGGTGATCACGGATAATCGACTGCTCAAGCGATGCTGGAAACTCGGCCGAGAAAATCATCGTGAAATGGCCCCGCACCACCGTCTGACTGGCCTCACGCAAATCGCCCTTCAGTTCGGTGATCGCACGAGTCACCGCGGCCAGAATCCCAGCCCGGTTCGTCGCCGCCATGATGATGATCCACTCCTTCATCGATTCCCCTTCCCGCTGCAGCGGGAAAACAACCCGGCAAATGCCGATGTCGCACTTGCTGATGTCGCTGACACGGTGTGATGCGACACCAGCATACAGTTCCGCACCATTGAATCAATCCGCCAGCCCCCCTGACTCATTGCGAATCGATTGAGAACACGAAAAAGGCGGAAATCAAGAAAAATCAGACCCGCAGGACCTGATTCGAGGGATTCAGTCGTTCAGTTCCAGAATCGCTTCCACCTCAACCGGAACATTATATGGCAATGAACCCATCCCCACGGCACTGCGAGCTGCCTTGCCGGCATCTCCAAATATCTCCACCATCGTATTGCTGAAACCGTTCATGACCGCCGGATGCCGCTGAAAATCAGCCGTCGAATTCACCATCCCCAGCACTTTCACAATTCGCTTAACACGATCCAGACTTCCCAGACTGGCCTTAATCGTCGCCAGCATCGTCAAGGCAACAACCCGAGCAGCAGCGGCACCCTGCTCTTCGGTCAGCTCCGATCCCACTCGACCCGACACCAGCTTGCCGTCCGGACCGTAAGGCACCTGACCGCTCACATACGCCATCCGGTCAACAATCACCACGGGCGTGTACACGCCACCCGGGGGCGGAGGGGCGGGCAGGGTGATTCCAAGTTCCACAAGTCGAGCCTCAATGGACACGGCATTCGCCTTTCTGATCTGTTCCAGATTCGAAATCCACAAAAGTGCAATCCAACAGCACTTTCTCGCCAAAACAATACAACTGATCACCGACTCGCACAAACAAACGCCCGTCAGCGATGGCCGGAGTTGCGTGCACGTCACCACCCAAATCCGCCGTATGCATCTCGTCAAATGAATCCGCATCCAGCACCGTCAAACCACCGTTCACATTTACCAGATACACCTTGCCGTCACCCGCGACCGGTGACGCGTAGTAGTCATTCGTCATTTTCAGTCGCTTCTGCTTCAGCACCTCACCCGTTTCCGCCTGCAGCACCGTCAAAATCCCGCCGTTTTTCACCATGAACAGCCGGCCACGATAAAACAACGGTGAAGGACAGTAGGGAATCTGCTTCTGGTGCTCCCACAACACATGCGTTTTGGTAATGTCGCCCGAGCCTCCTGGCCGAATTGCCATCACCACGTTCCTCCCGGCCACATGCGGACGACTGGCCACTTCGTATTCGGCCTTCGTCAGATGCTGGTCCTTGTTGCGATCCAGCTGCGAGAATCGTCCTTTAAACGGATGATCAGGAAACTCAGACTCTTCAATCGTTCCATTCCCGTCCGCATCCGCAGCAAACAGTTCGTCAATCGTCAGCGGTGTCACTCGATCCTCGGCATCATTGCCCGGAGAAAAACAGGCGGCGTAAAGGATGTTGTCATCGCCGATCACTGGAGTCATGTTGATGATGCGAGAAACCCCGCTCACACTCCACACTTCCGCACCGGTTTCAAGGTCATACGAGACAATTCGCAAAGTCGCCAGAACCACAATCTGCCGCCGACCATTCACGTTCCAGATCAGCGGAGTTGCATAGTTTCGCAGAAACTCAGAACGATCCTGTCGCCAGATCTGTCGACCACTGCGGCGATCAAATACCGCGATAAACGAATCAACATCATGATCCTGCACCAGCACCACCCGCTCGCCGTCAATCACGGGCGAACTGCCCGCACCAAAGTCATTGGCAAACGGCCCCATCCGCACACTCCACAGCGGCTCACCAGACACCGACCACGCGTGCAGCCCGCTGCTGCCAAAAAACCCAATCACCACATCACCGTCTGTAACCGGAGTCGACTGAGCCAGACTGCCCGTCGTGTGAAATTTCTCCTTCGTCTCCCATGGCACCTGCCGGCGCCACAACTGTTTGCCGGTGGCTAGCTCCAGACACAACATCACCAGTTCCTCACCATCTACTCCCGTCAAAAACACTCGCTCTCCCGCAATCACAGGCGAAGAGTGCCCAGTAGGCAAGCTCACCTGCCACTGCAACTGATGGTCTCGAGCAGGTTGGCTGGGCAACGCACGCTGCGCATGACTGACACCGCTGGAACCCGGACCGCGAAACTGAGGCCAATCCTCAGCAGTCGCCCGAATCACAGAAACACACAAGAGCACAACTGCCAAACAGAACGGCAGACACACACCGCTCAGCCGCTGACACCTCATCGTGGTGACTCCTGCTGCTTACCCGTCGTCCGTTTTACAAACCGAGTCAGCAGAGGAAAGGCTGGCTCCGCCATCTGACCATGATCAAACCCCTGCAGCTCGTGCAGCACAGCATCCGGATGCTGCACCTCCTGAAACATCCGCCACAGATAGGCGTTCTCTTCATATCGCCCCAGCAGTTCCTGACTGCGATCTCCGGTAATCAGCAGAATGGGCGGACAGTCCGCTCGGACATGAAACAGCGGTGCATAGAGGTCAATCACCGGCTGCTTTTCACCAATGCCGTGCTCGCCCCGAACGGTAAAATGAGTAATTGCCTGACCGCTGAACGGCGCCAGCCCCGCCAGTTCATCCGCCAGCACTCCTTCCGCCTTCAGCCAGCTGCGATCCAGACCCACCATCATCGTCAAATAACCCCCGGCGGAATGCCCCGACACAACAATCCGCTTCGATGACCCACCATACTGACCAATATTCTTCACAACCCAGGCGACAGCTGCTGCTGCATCCTGGATGTAAACCGGAGCCTTAACGGTCGGGCTAAGCCGGTAGCCGGCTGCCGCAACCGCAAACCCCTGACCACGCAACTGCGGCGGAATTTCTCTACGGCCCTTCGTCAGACCACCACCATGAAACCAGATCACCGTCGCGAAATCCTGTTTACCACGAGGCACAACGAGATCGAGCTGACAACGCTCACGAGCCTCTGCGTCAAGAACCTCAGCGTCCCGGTAGGCCAGCCCGCTGTGCAGCACCTCATGCGCCGTCTGAGCACAGGCTGCACCGGCAGTCAGCAGCGACAATGCCAGCAAACACCATACTCTGAACACCTGCAGCCTCCTCACAAATACCGACAACAATTCCGCCACCATGTTCAGCACGCCGTCACTTCGCCCCCGTCACCTTCCGAATATAATCGACTTCAGACTGCCGAAACGGGCGACCATCAGCCTCCAGCACATCATGAAACCAGACCGGAGGCGGACCGGTATAAGTCGTTCGCCAGGAATCCCAGGGGTAAATTGTCTGAGACTTCCCGTTGATGAACCCCCAGCACCACGCCGAAACGTTCCGCTGCTTCAGCAAACCCAGGTGAGGTTCAAATTCGCTACCATTCGGTCGCGCCATGAACTCCGTACACTGCAGAGGCCGCCCGTAAACACTCAGTCGATCAATACAGCGCTGCAGCGATGCCGCATCTCCATACGTGTGGAAACTGATCACATCACTGTGCGACAGCTGAATCCGCTTGCAGTCATCCAGCTTCGACGTGTTCTCACTGTCACGCCATACACCAGATGTCAGTGGCTGAACTGGATTGGCAGCACGCGCCCACGCAAACGCCTGCGGCAGCAGCCGATTGACCAGCTCCGGCTTGTTCCGCGGCTCCAGGCCCGGACGCTTCGCAGCACCGCCGTCAAAATTGTCCGGTTCGTTCCAGATATCCCAGGTAACCACCCGACGGTCATTGGCAAAACGCGAAACAACACCCTGCACATAAGACTGCAAATGGGCACCCTTCGCCGGGTCCTGCAGAATCTCAATCCCAGGGCTCTGGACCCAGCCACTGTTGTGCGTGTGCGGCAGAGGGGCCGGCTGAGTCCCCAATCGAGGCAGCGGATGCCAGCAACTATCAAACAACACAAACATCACCCGAATACCATGCCGTTCCGCAATCTTCAGCACCTCGTCACAACGATTCAGAAAGCCGTCACGATCCTGCACCCACAACATGTCATGCAAAAAGATCCGAGCAGTGTTGAAACCCAGCTGCTCAGCGAATCCGAATTCTCGATCAATCACCTCCGGACTGAATGTGTCCGCCTGAAACATCTCGAGCTGATTAATGGCATTGCTGGGCAGATAATTGAACCCGACCAGCCACGGGACCGTCTTCTGCCATTCGTTCGCCCGCTGACGATCCCAGCGACTCGCCGCATCCGAGACTGGTTCCGGCTGCTGCGCTGTCACCGCACCGCCACACACCAGAATCAGCAGGTTGAACAGCCAGCGGGAAAATACAGCAACAGGGCTCATCTGAACAGCTCCGAAATGCGCAGGCTGCATCAGATCCGCAACGTTCGGTACCTGACTGGTCGGCGCGATGTGACCGCCAACATAGCAAACAGTACCGGGGAAGTCATTAGAACGGTCAGGTCTGCACCAGATTTGATGTCCAGGTACTGGCCATGCCGTTCAGAATGACGGGCAGCCACGCAGCCAGATCAGGCTCAATCACCCCCGTGCCGCCCAGCGCCAATGACACATGCGCCAGTCCAAAGAAACAGCCCTGCACTCCCGCACACAACGCCATATTGGCGATCAGACTGCTCGATTCCCGCCGCAGCACCAGCGGCAGAGCAATTGTCACGCTCAGCAGCGACAACAACGGTCGCGTCATCCGGGAATGCAGCGCCAAACTGCGAGCCCGCAGCGGATTCAGACCGGTGGAAGGATTCTGGATCTGCTGCACCAGTTCCCAGGAAGACAGCAGCCGCATGTTTCGTCCACGGTTATACAACTGCTCGAACGTCACGTCCGATTCAACAAACGCGTCACGTCCGTTGGTCGAAGGAGTAATTCGTTTGCGACCTTCTACGGTCAGAATCTCGGAATCCAGTACCGCCGTCAGATCCTCCAGCAGCCAGCCGCTGCGACCGCTGCGAGTTCTGTCTTTGACGTAGCGAGCCCGCTCGGCCTTCATCACAAACGGTCGACTGCTTAGCTCCGTCGCATTCACAGCAAACGTGGCTCCCATAATCAGGCGTCTGTCCAGCAGGACCAGGTCGCCCGAAATGTGCATCATGAAATTTGAATAATCATACACCGGTTCCACCTGCTGTACCGAAGCAGTCTGACTGCCGCGAGGTGTCTGCAACTGCACCGCCAGATGCGGAATCACCACCTCCTGGTTGATCACCAGCAGCAAATTCAGCCCGGCCGTCGTGACCAGCAGCGGACGCAACAGTCGCCACGCCGGCACACCCGCCGCCAGCAGCGGAAAAGTCTCACTGCTCTTCCTGATCAAAGCCAGTACCACAATGGTCGACACTACGACCAAAATCGACCCGGCCAGCTCGAAAAACTCAAACGCATGATACAGGTAGTGAACGCCAATCCGGCGAAATAGCTCCAGCTGTCGCCCCGATTCCCCGGCCGCCAGCCCCCTCAGCGAATTCTCCTGGAATTCGTCAATGTTCATGAACAAGTCAATCAGGACGTACAAACCGTATAGGGCAAGAAACAACATCGCAAACGTATGCAGCACTCGCCAGATCAGATAACGGTCAAACGTCGAAAACATGCGTCCCTGCAATTTCCACTGCATCCGGGCCAGCCAGATTCCATCCAAACGGCATAAGCCCGCATTACAATTACTAAGACCGTTCCCGGTCAAGGTCGCTTCCGCCAGCCTGAGGTGTAATTCTGTGCATCAAAATATCGGCCCGCACACGAGCGATCCTGGCCCGCATCCCCCCCACCGTCTTCGTTTTGCTGTGCTTTCTTTGCTGACTGATGCATAGCGCTGCAAATGCGGTCGCTTCCGCAACTCAGGCTTTCCATACGCCACGGACAAAAGTGTACTTGTGCGGTCAGGCGGCACAATCGGTGTGCGGAGATGGCGTGTTTTTTGGTGGCTGATCCGGGGCAGGAAAGCCCGAGCCACAATTTGTCGTCGGCGTGAGGAGTGCCGGGGCTACGGAACTGCATTTGACGCCTGGACAGCCTGCAGTGCCTGAGCAACATGCTCGGATGACGCGAACGCCGCTGTGAAGACTCGCCGAATAACCCCGGCAGCATCAATCACAAATGTCGTTCGGCCCGGGAACAGGCCCAAAGTTCGAGGCACCTGATACAGCCTGCGAAATGCGCCGCTGGTATCTGAGATCAGACGGAACGACAACTGGTGTCGCTCGCGAAACTGATCGTGACTGTCATTCGTGTCACTGCTGACGCCAACCACTTCAAAACCGGCCGACTGAAAAGCTGCATACGAATCCCGAAATGCGCAGACCTCGGCGCGACAGATGGGCGTTTCATCTTTCGGATAAAAGAACAGCACCAGCCCCTGAGGACCACGCAGCTCCGACAGACGGATGTCCGTGCCATCACTTGTGCGAGCCGTGAATTCCGGAGCCTGACTGCCTTCAGCAAGACTTCCCATCTGCAGACTTTCCGCGGCTGATGACCGTTCAGGCACTGAATACCGGGCACGTCAAAGTACTGCTGCTTTCCCCGAAAATGTCCTGCGGGATCCCCAGACTTTGCAGAATGCTGAGATACAAACTGGACATCAGGCCGTCCTGAGCTTTCCAGTACTGACCGTGCTTCAGCCCCAGATTTTTTCCGCCCGCCAGCAGCGTCGGCAGGTTGGCGGGATTGTGAGTCGTACTGCAACCGCTGCCATACAACACCACGGTGTTGTCCAGTACGCTGCCGTTGTGATCCTGATACTGCTGCAGTCGCTGCAGAAATCCGGCAATCTGCTGACTGAGGAACAGGTCGTACTTTGCAAATTCGAGCTGCCCGTCGCGGTCACCGGCATGCGAGAGATTGTGGTGAGTTCTGGTGAGGCCCAGCTTCAGCGGGAACGTGTCACTAATCCCCATCCCGTCCTCGCGGTTCAGCATAAAGGACACCGATCGCGTGATGTCAGCATCGAAAGCCAGAGCAATCAGGTCGAACATGTTGCGGTAGTAGTCGGCAGGAGCACCTTCGCTGGTGGCGTCGAGATTCAGGTGCGAGTAGTCTTGAGGCTTGAGCGGAATGTCGATCCAGCGTTCAGATGCTGTCAGTCGACCTTCAATCTCATTCAGTGAAGTCAGATACTGTTCCATCTTGTCGCGGTCCGATTTGCCCAGCTGCCGATTGAGTGCCCGGGTGCCTTCGAGCACGGCATCGACCAGTCGCATGCGATGCGTCAGATCGGCCCGGCGAGCCTGCGCTGAGCCGTTGTCACCGCGGAACAGCCGATCAAAAACCTGCCGCGGATTATTTTCGGCCGGAATCGGCTTGCCCTCGATGTTCCAGGAAATCGTACCCGTGCGCGACAGGAATCCCACACCCGCATCAATCGACAGAACCAGCGATGGCTGTCGGCAGTATTGGCGAGTGTGCAGGGCGACCATCTGGTCAATACTGACACTGTTAAATGTGCCGGGTTTGGGATTGTGCAACGGCGCTGCGGTCAGCCACATGTCCGAACACATGTGAGGGTCCGCTTTCAGGCCCGCCGAATGATGCAGACCACCGAGGAAACTGACATGCTGGCGAAATGGACTGAAGGGCTGAGTCGACTGACCAAATTGAAAGTCTGAGCCCTGAAGCTGCGGAAACCAGCTCCAGTCGTTAATACCGTTGTCAGCAGCCGGCAGCGACATACCGTTGGCTGTGTACACGGCACAAAAACGTCGCGGTGCCTGCTGACCGGCTTCCTGCCCCATGGCATCCAGCAGCGGCAGCCACAAGGTCACACCCGCAGCACCACGAATCACAGCACGACGCGACAGATATTTCATGGGGAAGACGCCTGCGACAAAAGCTGAGACCGAAGATTGAGCGATGAACTAAAGAATAACGGCAGACCCCGCGACATCCAACAGGAAAAGGTCGGAAAGACGTGCTGGGTGCCGGGCGCTCGGGCTGGAAAGACGCCGAGCACAAAAGTCCGAATATGCCGCGAAACCGCACATTCGGAGTGCTGAATAGTGTGTTTTTTGAGGGCAGGGCTCGGGCTGGAAAGCCCGAGCTATGGGTTGGTGATCCGGGGGTTCAGCGAGCCGGCTGGTAGTCCTGCCACATCCAGACCAGCGTCTCCGCCAGAGTCTGCTCAAACACATTGCGGTCACAGTGACGGCTGGCTTTGCTGAAAACATAACGGTAGTCATATCCCTTCGCCGCCAGCGCTGCCGCCGTCCGCTCGTTGGCCATCACCCAGTTATGATACGTCTCTTCCGGATCGTTCGCCCGATTGTCAAACTCCGCCACATGAGTAAAGATCCGCAGCGGTTTTTTCGGAGTCTTCTCGATCAGCTTCAGCCCTGAATGATAATCCCAGGCACCCAGTGGATACTGAGCTTCTTCCGGAGCATCATCGTCCTGCTGATCGACGAAAGTGCCCGAATAAGTGATCAGGCGACGGAACAGATCCGGACGGAACCAGCCCATCGTCAGCGCTGCAGCTCCGCCCGAGCTGCAGCCCATCACGGCCCGGCCCCCCGGATCACTGGTCAGAGTCAGGCCTGGATACGCCTGCTGAATCTGCGCATAGGACTGCACTGCCACCAGCACTTCATCGCTGATAAACCTCGCGAAACGATCGGACATCGTATCATACTCCAGCCCCCGCTCGCTGCCCTTCCCGTCATTACCGCCGTTCTGCACCGAAATCACTACAAAAGCCGGCAGACGCCGCGCCGGGTCCTGCGACACCGTCAAGTTATCCAGCGCGTACCGCACCAGATTCAGCTGGCTGGGGCCGTCCAGCGTGACCAGCAACGGAGCATTTCGCACGTCCTTCAGCGCAGCTGGTACGTACACCCAGATCTTCCGGTCCTTCCGCACATCCTTCGCAGGATCCAGCGTTGAATCCGTACCCGGGAAAATGCGACTTTCAGCAAGCTTCAGAGTAAACTCAAACTGACGCCCCTGCGGATTGCCCTGATCCGTCAAAGCCGGATCCAGCTGGTACTGGGGTCCAATTACCACATTACCGTTCCCCGGAGGCTCGCCAGCCACCGCCAGTACTGTGATCGTCCAGCCAAACAGGACTGTTCGCACGAAATTCATGGTCCATCGCCGCATCACTCTGCTCCCCCTAGCCGGGCCGGAAAAAAGTCTTCACGCACCACCAGACACACTCGCAGCTCATACTGCTGGTACCACACTTCGCGGCCCAGCTGCTGCACCTGCAGATGCTCAGCCTGCTGCTTCCATTCAGCTGCTGCCTCGATATTACTCCAGTATGACACCGTAATTCCAAAGCCATCAGCGCCACGCGCCGAGTCCATTCCCAGATATCCCGGCTGCTGCTGCACCAATTCCAGCATTCTGGCAGCAGCCTGCTGATATCCAACAGGATCCGCTGTCGTGCGACGGGACGAAAAGATCACTGCTGCCCTGGTGGATTTCATGCCGCCCTGCCTTCCTGACCTCTGCTCCACCGGACTTAGTTTAATGTCGTCTTAAACGGCTCGGGTGCGATTGCCTGCGGCCTGGGCTGAGCCTTGATTTCTACATTTCGCCGCAGCCGCTGCAGCCCCGTCGCAATCACCCGATCGGCTGCCGTCAGCCCCGCACGAATCACGCGACGGCCATCTTCCAGAGGCCCGGTTTCGATATAACGAGCTTCCGCAATTTCCTTCCCGTCCCGCTCAACCGCCACAAACACAAACGGACGACCCTGGTCCGACGCCAGACACTCCTCCGGAATCAACACCGACTGCTGCGGCTCACCAATCGGATATCGCAGTCGCACAAACAACCCTGGTGAAAGCAGCCCCGCAGAATTGTCAATCACCGCTCGCATCCGCTGAGTCCCCGTGGCAGGGTCCACCTGATTGTCCTGGAAGTCAAGTACGCCTTCGAGCGTAAACTGGTCGGAATCCGCCAAGGCAATCCGCACTCGCACTGCACTGTCTGCCACAGACGCCAATTGACCAGCCTGCTGCATTCTTCGCAGTCGCAGCACCGTTCGCTCATCCATATCAAACAGCACATTGATTCGTTCTACCGGCACAATCGTGGCCAGCAGTGTCTGGTCCTGCACGACCAGATTGCCCACGTCCACCTGCCGCTGCCCAATCAGTCCCGTCAGCGGAGCAGTGATGGTGGTGAAGTCCAGATTCAGTCTGGCCGTTTCATGAGCCGCGAGGGCCGCCTCCAGCGACGCCTCAGCTTCTGTCAGCTCATACTGCACCGCTTCATACTCTTCCTGCGACATCGCACGTTTTTCCAGCAGCGATCGCGCACGCTGCTCCTGCCCCCGCAGCCGTCTGGCGCGCGCCTCAAACTGAGCCGCAGCGGCCTGAGTCCGCTTCTCTTCAGCCCGAAACGGACGCTCGTCAATCTGAAACAGCACCTGCCCCTGCTGTACCAGTCGGCCTTCGGCAAATTCCACCTGCTGCAGGTAGCCGCTGACGCGGGCTCGCAACTCAACCTTCTCAGTGGCCGCTGTCCGCCCCGTGAACTCCTCCTGTTCAGTGATCAGCTGAGTTTCCGGCAGCACAAACTGCACTGTCAGCGGCTTCACCGGAGGCGGTGCGGGCGCAGATTTCTGGCAGCCGGACATCGCAAATACGACTGTCAGCCACAGCCACGGGCCGGCAGTTGGCAGGCCATTGCGAACAGGATGCGACAGTGCAGGAAGGGAACGCAAATGCATGAAGTTCTTTGCTGCGGGCAGGCGGGAATCGATGTCAGGAGAACCCTGACACTAAACTTTCAGGGGGCGGAATTCAATCGTCAGTCCTGCGGAATGCTGACTGAATCACAGGCTGGCACACTCGGCACTGCCTCCGCCAGAAATCGCCGCAAACTCACATCAACCCGATCACTAACCGCCTGCAGCAGGCCCGGATGCAGGCCAAAGGGAGGAGTGACCAGCCACTGCACATCAGGATGCGCAGCCGCCGCCTGCTCAACCAGTCGCGGGATGTCTTCAGTCCAGTGACGACCGGGTGACAGAAACCAGGGAAAAACAACGACTCGCTGAGCACCCCGAGCAACGCAGCGGTCAAAGGCCTGCTGAATCGAAGGTTCAGCCAGCTCCATGTGAGCCGGCTCGACAATCGCCCAGCCGGAAAAACAGGCAAACCTGTCCGCCGCCTGATGCAACAACTGGTTGCTTTCTGCTCTCCGTGAACCATGGTCCACAATCAGTAGTGCTGTCAGTGCCTGGTCAGTCACCATCCGCCGCGATCTCCCTGACACCGCTACGTTTTACGATCCTTTTTGCCTTCACGATTCTTTTTGCTTTCCGCCTGCCGCTGAGCCTCTTCGGCAGCATCCATCAGCTTCTGCCAAAAACCAGCTGGCTTCGCAGCACCGGAAGCCGTCTCAGAAGCCTGTGATCCTCGACGATCCCGGTCCGCTACCGCACCAGCATTCGGGTCGATAACCTGCACGCCAGACACTCCGGCTGCCGCCGCTGCCGGCACAGGACGCCCTGTCCCCAGCAGCTTACGCTCGGTAATCCCCCACAAACTGGAGGCGATAAAATACACCGACAAACCGGCCGGCTGATGCCAGAAAAAGATGCCCATGAACAATGTCATGAAATTCATCATCTTCTGCTGCATCACTTCCTGGTCGGTCGTTGCAGGAGGCATAAACATCTTTTGCTGGACCAGAAACAGGCCCACTGTGCACAGCGGCAGAATACTAAAGTCGAAACCCATGCCAAACGGCAGGGGGAAAGGCAGACGGAATAAGGCATCCGGAGCCGCCAGGTTCGAAATCCACAGGAAGTGCTGACCTCGCAGGTCAACCGCTGAATTCAGTGCAGTATACAATCCCACAAGAATCGGCAGCTGCAGAAACACCGGCAGACAGCCGGATAACGGATTGATGTTGTGCTTGCGCCAGAGTTCCATCTGAGCCCTCGCAAACTTCTGCTGGTCATCACCATACTTCTGACGCAGTGCCGCCAGCTCCGGCTGCAGCTCTTTTTGACGAGCAGCCATGATGGCCTGCTTTTTCGAGATCGGAAAGATACAGCCGCGTACCAGGATGGTCAGCGAAATAATGCACAGCACATACGGCAAACCCAGACTGTAGAAGAAGTCCAGCAGATAATGCATCACTCGCGCTACCGGGCCAAACCAGCCGTAATTCAGCACTTGCCCGGCTTCAAATGGCGACGGATCCAGCAGCTCGCGACGCTTGGGACCAACAAAAAACGCATAGGCATGGGAAACTGTCTGGCCAGCCGGAACGGCCACCGGCACCGATGCAAAACGGAAGCTGAGTTCGGCAGTGCGAGGATCCACGGGGCGACCGACAACGGCCTGCACAAAACCCTTCACCAGGCGAGACACAAAGAAGGGTTCCGGCATTTCACGCAGATCCGGCCCGATCAGCATGGGATACGTGCGGTCCAGCCAGTCTGCCCGCAATTCCGGCGGAGCGTCGTCAGGATCAGTGGTATCCACAGGAACCCGCGGCAGCGGAGCCACCATGGCGGAGAAAAACTGCACGTCCACACCGGCATACCGCGGTGGCTCAGTCCACTCGTAGTCCTCACGCAGCTTGCCCGTCAGTTCGGCCAGGCTGGCCCGCTCTCCCAGCTGCTGGTCAATGTCGTTGCAGTAATTCTGCAAAGTTCCAATGTTCAGGGTGACGGGCTTGCCGCCCGGAAACTCAAGATGAATGTCCTGATACTTGTAAGTGTGCTCTTTGTTTTCCAGCAGCATCCCCACCGGCCCCTGCAGTTCGTAGCTGACCACCTGAGCCGCTTCGGTCAGATTGACAACTTCAAGGGTGAGCGAGAGTGTGTAGAGTTCCGACGTCTCGCGCAAAGCCTTCTGCAAGACAGCTCCCGCCAGTTCGCTGCGAGGCAGGGTGTAGATCTTTCGCAGACGCAGTCGACCATCCGGAGAATCATACTGGAACACTGCCCGGCCACCGATTTTGTCCTCAGATGTTTCCGCCAGCTTCCAGTGCACCTGCTCCAGCGTAACACCACGTTCTTTCAGCAGAGCATCAATTTCCGTCAGCGCCAGCGTAAAGGTGCGATCATCGCTGAGATTATTGCCGATCAGCTGCACCTGCTGGCCGGGATTCTGCAGATCACGAAACTGAGGCGATGTCAGCCAGACAGCGTCCACGGAAGCTCCGATCGAACTGAGCTGTACCTGCAGCCCATAACCACTGTCGGCTTGCAGCGACCCCAGCAGCTGAGTGGCTGCTTCGTATTCCGGGAATTTCAGCGTCGGAGCAGCAGGGGAATCGGCAGCAGCGGCAAGTGTCTGGCCCGCAGCAGGAGCACCTGCTTCAGTCGCGACCGCCGGGGCTGCCGTCGCCGCAGTCAGCTCACCGCCGGCCTGATCGGCCGCAGCCTGACCAGGCTGCGTTTCTGCAACGTCGGCAACGGAGTCACCTTCGCCATCCTGAGGTTCAGGCGGAGGTGCTAAAAAATTGCTCCACAACCACAGAAAGGTCATGGTGGACAGCAAAAACAGAAACAGTCGACGGTTTTCCATATGCGACTTGTCAACAGAGCTTCAATGCGGCTTTTACGCGATTAGAATCAGATCTGGACCGCTGAAAAGCATACAGAAAAGCGGGACCGTGCGCGATCTGCCAGCCGGATGGTTCAGGGATTTCTCGCGGAATTCGGGGAAATGGCGTCAAGGTCCTCGAAAATCCCCTGCTCGCGGTTCTTTCTGACGCGAAAAGGATCAAAAACCCGGCCACTCATCGCCAGAAAAACACCGCCCTCAGCCCCGGACATCAAGACACCCACAGCCTGCCCGATGTTAAAAATCGCGTCCGTGTTCTGAAAATTTGCCGGCTGCATGGCCCCCGTCAAGACAACGCGACGGTCAGGGATCCCCACCAGCAGTCGCGCTGTCTGGATCATGGTGTCGGTGCCGTGAGTAATCACGATGAGACGTTCGGGCGACTGCCGGACAGCCTCGACGACCAGCTGACGGTCGTCGTCCGTCATGTCCAGACTGTCCTTCCGCAGCAGCGACTGGATTTCATATTCAAATGCCACCGGCAGGTCACGCAGAATTCGCTCCACACCCGGCGGGCCCACCTCGTACTGGCTCAGCTTGTCGAAGTAGACCTTGTCGATCGTGCCGCCAACGGTCAGAAATCTGATGCGCATATAAGGCTGCTACTTCTTTCCGGCCTGCCCGGAACTCTTCTGCCGAGGGTCTTTCTTCGCCTTCTCGACCTTCAGCTCCAGCGTGTTCTGAGCCACTCGCCGAATGTCAACCTTCAGCGGCGAACTGGTGTAGGATCCGTAAAGCGGGTCAACCGGAGATCCATGGTCGGTGGTGTGTCGCACCATGCCGTCGAAAATCATCATCTGGGAAATGATGGCTTTGTGAGGTCCGTCGCAGGCGCCATCATCGGCAGTGTACGTTCCCAGGACAAAACTGCCGTCCTCACCGATCTTCCCCGATGCCGTCGTGTCATTGTTCTGAGACAACAGCTCGACAGTTCCCAGCTTTACCGGAGTACCATCCGAGAAAATCACTCGGCCCTTTGTCGGATAGACCCGCGGGCGATCCTCGCCACACCCACCGCAAACAAGCAGAGCCACCACTGCCGCAACCGTACCAGACCTGATACAAACCACTGACCAGTCGGCCCTTTGAAACCAGCTCATCTGTCAGTACCCCTCGAAACGCAGACCGTCGCTGCGATTGCAGAGACTGGCAAGCACCTGAGTACTGACTGAAGTTCCCAGAGCCCTGGCACTGCCGTCCACAAACGCGAACTGACTGACCTCAGCATGCCAGCTGCCAAAGGAATAGACTGAAGCGCGAGTGTCGCGAGCGTTGTGGGCGATCGGAATCCCAGGACCACCTACGCGACAAAAGTTCGTCAGATAACGACCCAGCATGGCCGGACCATTCCACGGTGCTTTGGACAGCTTGCCCTCGGGGACATGTGATTCACCAAGCAGCAGTGTGTTGCTGGTGCCGTCACGCACGTCCGAAATTGTGATCTGATCCATCCAGCCCGGCTCCAGCTCAGGCGGATCAAATTCCGACGCACGAGCCTTGAGTTTGGGACGACTGGAAATCAGGACACCGGTACCGCGACCACCCCAGAAAAAGTCGGTCTCGAGCCCCCGTGCGCCCGGCGAATTGTCCCCTTGATTGCCAACATAGTCCGTGACCCAGCCCGCGGGCACAAACTGCTGACCAATCGGACAGCCGCAGGGAGCCAGTACCGTGGTCCAGGTATCGCCGGTCACCAATTTGGAGGCCGCTCGACGTTCGGGACAGGCAAATGCCCCCACCGACTGCATACGTACTGCTTGCGGCTGCACTCCGTACGGTTTGTACAAGTCCCACTGGTCGGCCAGAGCGGACTGCTCAAGATACGGCAGGATATGACCAACCCAGCTGGGTTCATCCAGTGCCGGCTCTTTCCCGTCCATGTTGCTGACGTGCTGCTCACGAAAGGTGATCAGTCTGGCAGGCGGAAATTTTTGATTAGCGTCATGGAAATTGTGCAGTGCCAGAACAATTTGCTTGAGGTTGTTGAGGCACTGCGTGCGGCGAGCAGCAGAGCGAGCCTGCTGGACGGCCGGCAGCAAAATCGCAATCAGTACCGCCACAATGGCAATTACCACGAGCAACTCAATCAGCGTAAAACCACTGCGACAACCCCTGCTTTCACCGACGGTTCGCGATCGCTTAAATCTGTTCATCTTTCCCGTCCACTACAGTTTACGCAGGCAATGTCCGTGCGAATTCTACGCGTTTTTCACGAAATCGCACACTGCATTGATCCGCCCACACCTAGAATTCGTTGAATGATCGGGACTCTGCTGACATTCTCTGCCTGGAAATCATCGGAATCTCGATGTTTTTGGCCGCCACACCCTCTGAATGGCCGCTTCTGATCAAATGTTTACTAAACAAGTACTATTGACGGTTGTTCTGTGCTGTGCCTGCGTGACGCTGCGGGCTGACGAGTCTTCCGGGGCGGGTGCTGCCGTCGGTTCGCCGACGGTCGGGCGATTTGTCACCTTGACGTCTCCGCTGTCAGACGCCGGCATCAGCATGGTTGCAAAAGTCGCGGCGGCCCTGCAGCAGCAGGCAGTGCAATCGGATTGCGGGGCGGCGCTGGTGCTGCAGATCACTCCGGGCACCAGTCGTTTTGGAGCAGTGCGGGACCTATTGTCGGTTATACAGGCACCACAGTATGGACAGATTCGATTTGTGGCATGGCTGCCACAGTCTGTTTCCGGCAGTCAGCTGGCGTTGGCTTTGGGCTGTCACGAGATTGTGGCGGCGTCTGAGACTGAGCTGGGTTCACTGCAACAGGGGTTGACACTGGATCGCAGCGACCAGCAGTACCTTATTGAGCTGGCTGATCGCGGCCGGAATCCGGGGCTGTCTGCCGGTGTGATTCGTTCTCTGCTGGACCCGGCGGTGGCTTTGCAGCGGGCTGTGATTCGTGATGCTGAGGGTCGTCAGCAGACTCGATTTGTCACCGATGAACAGCTGCGGGCACTGCAGTCTGAGCGACTTGAGATTCTCAGCGTGCAGGAAATTCGGGCTGCGGGAACGGCTGCCGTGTTTTCTGCGCAGCAGGCTCAGTCTGCCGGTTTTTTGGTTGCGCGTCTGGCAGCGGATCGTGCCGAGGTGGCTGAACAGCTGCGACTGTCGGCGGAATCGCTGCGTGAGCCTGCGTCAGTGGCCGGCGGTCAGGTGCGGCTGCTGGAGCTGCGGGGCGGGCTGGGACGTGCCGCCAGGGATTTTGCATCTCGTGAGATTCAGCGGGCCAAAGCAGACCGCGTGGAAACTCTGATCGTGCTGCTGGATTCGACCGGCGGGGACCTGTCAGTGTGCGAGGAGCTGGCCATGCTGCTGGGTGAAACTGATTCTGAGCAGCTGCATACGGTGGCGTGGATCCCGCGAACTGCCAAAGGTGCAGCGGCGCTGATTGCTGCGGGATGTGCTGAAATCGTCATGGCTCCTGAGGCGGTCTGGGGCGGGATTCCGGATGTCGGGCAGTCGGCAGCCGTCACTCAGTTTATGACTTCGATTGCACGGCTGCGCAATCGATCTGAGGGCCTGTTACAGTCGCTGGTGGCCGGCAGCGAACCCGTGTTCCAGTGTACCAGCACGAAGGATGGTCAGCGGGCGTGGATGACTGAGACACAGCGTCGTGCGCAGCCGGAGGATTGGCAGAGCGGGCAGTCACTGGCAGAGCAGCAGCAGCCGGGCGGCGTGGTCCTGACCGGACAGCGGGCCTTCGAGCTGGGTTTGACGCTTGAACCCTGTGAGGATCAGGATGCATTGCGGCAGCGTGTCGGGATTGGTGCCGAGCAGACCATTGCTCTGATCCGTCTGACCTGGGTGGACCGATTTGTGACGCTGCTGAATTCGGGCGGGGGAGCATTTGTGCTGATTTCCCTCGGCCTGATTTTTCTGTATGTAGAGCTGCACGCACCATCAGCCATTTTTGGCATTGGCACAGTGCTCTGTTTTTCGCTGTTTTTCTGGAGTCGTTTTCTGGGCGGGACTGCGGGAGTGCTTGAGCTGATTCTGTTTTTGCTTGGCTTTGGTTTGCTGGCACTGGAGTTACTGGTGATCCCGGGGTTTGGAGTCTGTGGTGTCAGCGGCATCCTGCTGCTGGTGGCCTCACTGATAATGGCCAGTCAGACATTTTCCGGCCTGACAGCCGGTCAGTCTCTGGATCGAGCGGCGCGAGGATTCATGCCGATTGCGGGGGCACTGGTGACGGTGATTGCCGCAGGTGTCGTTCTCAGTCGTTTTCTGCCCGCACTGCCGTGGCTGAATCGCATGATCCTGACACCGCCGGGTTATGTGGCTGAGGGTCCGCGACTGCGTCCGGACCTGCTGGAGACAGCAGTGGCTGGTGCAGCCAGAATCGGGGATGTTGGTCGTACGGTTTCACCCTTGCGGCCGGCCGGTAAGGTGCAGCTGGGCGAGCAGATGCTGGATGTGGTCAGCGAGGGTGGCTGGGTAGCTGTCGGTCAGACGGTGGAAGTGGTGCAGATTGAGGGCAATCGGGTGGTCGTGCGAGCGACTTCGGTTTGATTCAGGGTATTGCAATTTATGACGCAGGCAGAAAATACAGAGCAGTCGCCTGAAGGCAGTGGCTCCGATGGCAGTGTCGCCACCGCTCCGGAGGTCCGCGAACGTCTGCTGCAGCTGGTGGCCCGCAGTCAGAACGTGATGGCCCATGGCTGGATGATCAGAACCTTCATCAAGCACTGCGACGAGGTAGAAGATTTTCCTGAGCTGAACGAAATGGCTCGGACGATCTTCGACGTGTTCCGCGCCGTTGAGACGCAGGTGGAAGACCCTGCCAGTTATTTTCGTACGGTGCGAAAGAAGCTGGCGAAGCTGAAGTCAGCGGCCGAACAGTTTCAGCAGGATGCCTGGCACGCATCGACGCATACGAATTTCCAGCAGTGTGCGATTGCGGCCAGGTTTCTGGGGCAGCAGCTGGACGAAATATTGCAGCAGGCCGAGCTGCTGCTGCCGCGGCCGGCACCACCGAAGTTTACTTTGCCCGGACGTTCGCCCGCACCTGACGCTGCCGGCTAAACAGCCTTGCCAGTGAGCCGTCCGCACGTCATGCTGCGGGATGACTGATTCTGCCCGCTGCAATTATTCTCTGATCAGGGTTTCCATGGACATCACAGTTGAAGCAACGGTTGCCGCACCCATCGAAACGGTCTGGAACGCGTATACCTCGCCGGCTCACATTATTCACTGGAACGCCGCATCCGATGACTGGCACACGACGGCCTCGCTGGTGGATTTGCGCGCAGGTGGACAGTTTTCGTCGCGAATGGAGGCGAAGGATGGCAGTTTTGGTTTCGATTTTGCCGGGACGTACACTGCCGTAGAGCCGTACTGTCTGCTGGAGTATTCGTTTGGTGACCGCAAGGCGACAGTGCCGTTTTTGCAGCTTGATGCGGGCGTGGTGGTGCGGGTGACATTTGCAGCCGAGACGTCTCATTCGCCTGAGCAGCAGCGGGACGGCTGGCAGTCGATTCTGAACAATTTTGCGCGATATGCAGCGCAGTTTTCCTGACGTAAATTTGAGGTGGGGGTCTGACGTGCGGAACATTTCATGTCTGCCTGCGCTGTTGTTTTTGTTTGTCTGCAGCGGTGGTCTGTCGGCAGACTTGCTGGCTGATGATACGGAAAGCACTGCAGCGGCATTGCCTGCTGTTACTCGAATTGACATCCCCGGTTCGCTGGACGGCAAGATGCAGCCGGTCCTCGCCTGGGCTCCGGACGCTGCAGCATCGCAGGCCACACCTCTGTTTGTGTTTCTGCATTCGTGGAGTTCTGACTATACGCAGGACAACAGCAAATGGCTGCGGGCCTGTGCTGAGCGGGGCTGGATCTGGCTGCATCCGAATTTTCGCGGAATCAATCAGTCGCCGCAGGCCTGCGGTTCGCGGTTTGCAAGGCAGGACATACTCGATGCGATTGATCACGCCTGCACTCTGTGGCAGGTTGATCGTCAGCGGATTTATCTGGCGGGTGTTTCCGGTGGCGGGCATATGTCACTGCTGATGGCCGGCCATCATCCCGATCGTTTCAGTGCCATCTCATCGTGGGTGGGGCCCACAGATCTGGCAGAATGGCACCGCTTTCATACGCAGGACGGCAAGCCTGGCAAGTATGCGAAGATGATCGAAAAATCCCTGTTGGGGGCTCCGGGGACATCAGCCGAGATTGACGCCGATTACCGGGATCGTTCGCCGGTGTTTCATCTGCACAGTGCGGTTACATTGCCGGTTTCGATCTGGGCTGGTGTGGAGGACGGGCACACCGGATCGGTGCCGGTCAGTCATTCGCTGCGTGCTTTCAATGCGATCTGTCGTGGTCTGCAGCAGCCTGAGATCAGCGAGTCTGAGATCCAGCAACTGGTGCAGCAGCGGCGGCTGCAGAAACCGACTGAGGCAGACGGGGCCGAGGATGCGGAACTGGGCCGTGAGATCTTTCTGCGTCGTCGTGCCGGGTCTTCGGTCGTGACAATCTTCGATGGCGGGCACGAAAGTCTGCCTGCTGCGGCACTGGCCTGGCTGAGTCGTCAGCAGCGATCTGCTGTAACGGGGAAGTAGTTTCCGGACGTCTGAGTTTGTCGGGGAGCGTGCGTATGTCTGATCCGGAACGCCGCGGTCGTCGGCTGTTTTTTATGATCGCAGCCGTGCTGCTGCTGGATTCGCTGTCGCCACTGCTGCTGCAGTTTTGGCTGGTTTTCGCCAATGTGGCCTGGTTTCGACAGGTCATCCTGCCGCTGATTCGTGCCGCTGCGATTGTCTGGCTGTGGCAGGGCGAACGGTTCCTTGTGTGGCCTGTTGCGGGCGCTGCAGTTGTCAGCGGACTGGGCGATCTGATCATTGCGCTGCACATTGGGGCCCTCTTCCTGACTCCTCTGCTGCAAGTCGGAGGGCCGGCTGCAGCCGGTTTACTAAAAAATTTTTTTGGGGTCGAACTGTTTTATGTGGTCTGGGGACTGCTGAAAATTACGGCCGGCCTGCTGCTGCTGTCGCCCAGCCTGAAGGCCTTCTTCATTGCGCGAAAGTTCAGCCTGTTGATGGCCGAGGCTGGGCGGAGGCTGGAAAGCGAGAAGGCGACCGAGGAACCGGTCCCTGCACAGCCTCGCAATACGGTGATCCGCCATCCATAGGTGGATTTCGAGCACTGGAAGACCGTCTTTCCGATGGAAATGCTGATCCATACTTCAGGTCCGCAGAGGTTCGACACTACGGACCCTAATGATCCGCTGTTGTGGAGCGTGGAACCGGCTCGGCCTCCATGGCTGACAAGGCTGGGCGGAATGCCACACCGCGAGTCCACAAAGCCGTGGCCGACCCATGACGACAGTCCCTGTAACTTTGTCTGTCAGTTTTGTTTTGTGGATTCAACATGTGGATGAACCGGGGCTGGTGCAGGGTGAGCAGGAGTGTCTGCGTGCGCTGCATTCCTTTAATTACCTGCACGGTCCGCTGCAGGGATTCTGGCCACTGATCGGACTGGAAACATTTCCGGAGGGATTTTCTGAGCCTTATTCCCATGACGACTGGAGCAGGTTCAGCATGCAGCCGGGCGACGTGGGATGTCTGTATTTTCTGATTGGCAAACAGGGCGCTGTGACCAGCCATTTTTTCAGCCATTAAAGCGGCTTTGCGAGATGCCAGGAACGGTCACCGGGACCGCTCGCCGGATGGCAGCCCGGCGCAGTGCCCGACAACTGAACAACCGGCAGCCACTGGCGGCGTTTTTAGGTCAGCGTTCTCCACCGCCGGAGTGGTGGTGTGACTTCTGTGAATTTCAGGTCGGACAGCGTCCTGTCCGGGCTGTCAGGCAACCGAAGTGGCAATAGCCGGTCATCCAGTGCTTGCTGTTTTCCCACCCAATTTGGGAATTGAGAAAAACCAGCCATTCACACCCGCGACCAACCGGATCCACTGCACAATCGACAGTAAGTGAGTGCGAACCTGCTGACAGACTCATCCGAGTGGGAATTCATGCGGGAAGGGTGCACAGTTCTCATCATCGAAATTCCACGCGGCACACGCAGGCAGCGGCCAGTCGTTCTGACCACCAATCCGTTGCCTGGCGAAAAGATCGTGAAACAGGCGATGTTGGAATTACTGTGGCCGGCCTGCTGATAGTCGGGCAGATGGTCTCCATTCAGGACAAATTTCCAAACTACATGCTCGATTATCGGGAACACCCGGACTCGAAAACGGAATTGCGATGGATCGATCGGCTAACGCTCGACGGAAAGTGGTCGGGGAATCTCTACGACTTCTGACGCCGCGTTTACCTCATACTCACCGCAGGCCTGAAGGTTCCATTTTCACTGTCAAAGGGCGAACGCAGGCATGATACGCCAGTGCATGAAGCGATTCGTGAATCGCTCGCTAATACACTCGTCCATGCAGACGATAGACGTCTCTCGAACTTCGAATGGTCGACTTGCTGCCTGTAGAATCGGTGGCGATTCTGCCGACGGGGTTTGGGGCTCGTTTTGGTACCCTCGAACAAGATGAACGTCTCACCCTCGCAGCGGCGGCAGCAAAAAAGGTCGTGACCCACGCTCGAATTCGAGAGATGACGGCACTGCATCCATTCGACATTACACGGATGTTCCAAAACCTTGTCCGTAATGAATTTCTGGAGCCCCACAATCAAGGCCGCGGATCAGTGTATTGCCTTACCGGGAGCCGCACCGCCCACACTTGAAGACCGGTTCGGAGATAGCTCCGCAGATTTTGGCCAACAGATCCTCACATTTGCCGCACGAAACTCCCGGCACGACGGAAACAGGGGATTCAACCGGGTGGCTCTTGTCGCCACAATTGACCGCCCCCGTGATTGATTCTCTGGAATGCCTTTCCCCGGCACTCCACAAGGAACTGGAATCGCTGGCCGCTGATCCGTGAGCCAAAGGGAAATTGCCAAAAGATGCGATGCAGTCGGTTGTCCTTCATCTGTGCAGAGGCCACTACATTACGCTGACTTGCCAGGCAAATTTGCTGAATCGGGACTCGGACGCATTTCGGCAGCAACACTTCAAACCGCTGGCCAAAGACAGGAAGCTCAAATTGGCCTTTCCCACCGCACCGACGGACGCGCGGCAGGCGTATCGAACCGCAGATGCAGGTGATGATGAAGGCCGAACGTGAGGACCGGCCGCTGTAGTCCCGGTATGCAAATCTGCCATTCTGGATTGCCGCTGAGATAATGTCATTTCATAAATTCGAAATGGAATTCCGAGGTTGGCAGCGCCCCGATTCCGTGACATGAACTCAAGATCGGGGCGTTCATCGCCAACTCCGGCAGTTCTCCTCGACGCCCGCGACTCTGTCGAATTCAGCGGCAGTCCTGTGTGTGCTGCGAGTTCACACTGGGCCATTCCTTGGATACACTTGAGGCTCTGGGGCCGGACAGTTGTCCGATGGTTACACTTTCGCCTGGTCTCTGAACAGGGCATTTTCATGAATCGATTTCTGTGGCTGCCAGTCATTCTGACCACTCTGTCTGCTGCTCCAGTCACGGTGATTGCTCAGGGGCGTACTCTTGATAACGCTCCGGAGTTGGCCGATTTTTTTGAGTCTGAGGTCACGAAGCTGGAGCAGTCGAACGAACTGACTCGGTATGAGACACTGGCGGACTGGGAGCGTGCGAAGCCGGTGCTGCGACAGCAACTTTTTGACATGCTGGGCCTCGATCCATTGCCCCAGCGACTGCCGCTGCAGCCCGTGATAACGGGCAAGGTGGAGCATCCGGAGTTTATTGTTGAGCGACTGCATTTCCAGTCGCTGCCGGGTTTGTACGTCACCGGCAATCTTTACCGACCGGTGCAGCAGGACGGTCCGCTGCCGACAGTCCTGTATGTCTGCGGTCATGGTCAGGTGAAGAAAGACGGCATCAGTTTTGGCAACAAGACCCATTACCAGCATCACGGTGCCTGGTTTGCTCGCAATCGCTACGTCTGTCTGACGATTGACACGCTGCAGCTGGGTGAGATTGAGGGAGTGCATCATGGGACGCATCGGCTGAATCGCTGGTGGTGGAATTCTCGCGGGTATACTCCAGCCGGAGTCGAGGCGTGGAACTGCATCCGGGCGCTGGACTATCTGGAGACTCGTCCGGAGGTTGATGCGTCTCGATTTGGCGTCACCGGGCGTTCGGGGGGTGGTGCTTATAGCTGGTGGCTTACGGCGATTGATGATCGAATTCGCTGTGCGGTTCCGGTGGCCGGCATCACCAGTCTGCGGGATCATGTGGTGAATGGCTGTGTGGAGGGCCACTGTGACTGCATGTATTTCGTGAACACGTATCGCTGGGACTATGCAAAGCTGGCCGCCCTCGTGGCACCTCGTTCGCTGCTGATTTCCAACACCGACAAGGATCCGATTTTCCCGCTGGAGGGGGTTGTGGATATTCATCGTCAGGTGCGGCATATCTATCAGCTGTACAAGGCGGGCGACCAGTTGGGACTGCAGATCACCGAGGGGCCTCACGCGGATACTCAGGAACTGCACCTGCATGCTTTTCGCTGGTTCAATCGTCATTTTCGCAATGACCTGACCATGATTGAGAAGACGGCTGTGAAGTTTTTTGAGCCTCCGCAGCTGCGAGTATTTGCTGATCTGCCGCAGGACGAACGGAACACGAAAATTGATGAGCAGTTTGTGCCGGCAGCCCAGCCTTTGTCGGAACAGCAACTGAGTGCTCCGCTGCTGTTGGAAGACATGACGGCAAAGCTGCTGGACCGTTGTTTTCGAGCGTGGCCTGAAGCAGATGCAGTCAGTCGGGAAGTGCGAGTGGAGGCTGGCGGTACGGTGCATGTGAACGGGGCAGAGCAGGCGGTGTCTCGGCTGACTTTTGACAGCCAGCCGTTTGTTGAACTGCAAATGAATGTGCTGCATGGTGCGGCAATTGAGCTGCGGAATCTGCAGCAGGCGGTGCTGGTGGTTGCGCCGGGTGGCCCGTTGCCGGATACAGCGGCCGAGGGTCTCTCGGGGCCGGTGGCATTGCTCTCACTGCGGCCGGGTCTGTCCGGGCCGTGGCCGGGCAATGAGGCCAAGCAGGTTCAGATTCAGCGGCGATTTCAGTTATTGGGGATGACGCCGGACGGAATGCGAGTCTGGGATATTCGACGTGGTTTGCAGGTCCTGCGACAGCAGTGTCCGGAGCTGAAGTCGATTGAGATCCGCTGTACAGGCGGGGCTGAATCACTGGTGCTGCTGGCTTCATTATATGAACCGCCGGTGACGAGTATTGTTGTGCCGTCGCTGCCGCTGGCAGAGCCGGCGATTTTGAATTTTTCGCGCACGATGCCGCCGGCTTTGCTGCCGGATCTGGCCGGGCATCGGACGAAGATTGTGGTGCTTTCGGCGACTCGCTGATCTGAATGTGTTGATGACTGCCACGGGAAACTGCTATGTCCGGATCCGGATACTATTCTTCGCCCCCCCCTGTGCCTCCTGCCGTAACGGTAAATCGCGGGCGTCGTCGGCTGTTTATTGCGGCGATGCTGCTGTTGACTCTGGTGGCCTGTGACTTGCTGGCGCGTGGCTATCTGCTGCTGGTGCTGCCATTAGGCACATTAGAGACTCTGGCTGAGCGTCAGCAGGCGGCGGCCACCGGAGCAGCTGTCAGTGAGGGTGCGTCTGAAGTCATTCATCCGTACCTTGGCTGGGTGCACAATCCTCAGCTCAGCCGTACGGAAGAGATGGACAACCGAGAGGTGCGGACAAATTCGCTGGGATTTCGTGATGACGGTGAAGCTGTTCGTAAACGTTCGGCGGACGTTTTTCTGCTGGGAATCTGCGGTGGCTCGGTGGCTTGGAACTTCTCGTGGGAAGGTGAAGCGACTCTGCGGCAGCTGTTGTCTGAGCTGCCTCAGCTGCAGGGCCGCAGGCTGCAGATCGTGCGACTGGCATTGCCAGGCTACAAGCAGCCGCAGCAGCTGATGGCTCTGAATTTCGTGCTGTCACTGGGTGGCGAATTTGATGCAGTACTGAACATTGACGGCTTCAACGATGGTGCTCTCAGCATTCTCGAGAATGCGAGACAAAAGACCTCCATCGCCTACCCTCGTTCCTGGCATGCGCGATCACTGGTGATGACGGATCCGCGAATTTCTGTGGAGGCACTGCGGCTGCTGACGCTGCGGGCTGAGCGGCAGCAGTCCGGCAGACAGGCACTGCAGTCGCCGCTGCGGTGGCTGGCGCTTTATCAGCTTTGGTGGCATTTGCAGGACGAGTCGGCGCGAGCGGAGCTGTCGCGTCTCGGCATGCAGGTGTCGCAGTCAAATTCGAGCAGTTACCTGCACCATGGACCGCTGCCGGAGAAAGAATCAACTGAGGAGCAGGCAGTGGCCGCTGCAGATCTCTGGAGTCGCAGTTCGCGGCAAATGCAGGCAGTGTGCCGCGGGCTGGGAATCCCCTATCTGCATGTGCTGCAACCGAATCAGTATGTGCCGGATTCCAAGCCATTCACGGAGTATGAGCTGAAGCGTTGTGTGGCAGACGGCCAGGAACTGCAGACCGTTACGGCTGCGGCATACGCAGAGTTGCGAGCTGCCGGTGCAAATGCGAAAGAGCAGGGCCTGTCATTCAGTGATCAGACGGGGTTATTCCGTAACGTGACGGATACGCTGTATGTGGATCCGTGGTGCCACTTCAATCGACTGGGAAATGAACTGCTGGCAAAAGCCGTGGCTGGTGAACTGGCGAAAGTCGTGGCGGAACGGTTTTGAGGTGGTGCAGTCAGTCTGTTTTGCCACGCAGGCAAACAGCACCCGCAGCTCGGGCAGGAAAGCCCGAGCTACGATTCTGTCCCCCTCGCGTCTTTCCAGCCCAGGATCTGTCCTCGAAATTTTCTCTGAACCGCTCATGCACGCTAATGGAGGGGCCGCGGACGCGACGCCGCGAGTTTGCTCACTGCGAAAAACTGTACAGGGTGTTCCAGCTTCGCAGCAGCAGTTGCCTGCCGACAGCGACCGGGCTGGCATCGAAGTTGCCATCAAGGTGGCTGGTGGCGACCACGTCGAACGGCGGCTTGTCCTGCAGCACCACGGTTGTACCTTCACGACCGGTAATGTAGATATAACCGCCAGCGGCCAGGGGTGAGGCGTAGCAGTTACCGACGCCGCTGAGGCGTTTTTTCTGGGCCAGGGGTTTGCCGGAGTCGGCATCAAGCACGGTCAGAATATCACCGGTGTTGCCGGTGAAGTACAGCCGGTTGCCGATGAGTGTTGGCGAGGGCACGTAAGGAGTGCCCTCAGGAAAGCTCCAGCGAATCCTGTCAGTTCCGCTGACATCACCGGAGCTGTTCAGGGGAATGGCGAACGACGCCGCACCCCGGTACCCGCTCATACAGATCGCCGTTTCTGCAAATTGCAGCGGGCTGGGGATGGCATTGGTGGTCTGGCCGCCGCATTCCCACAGTACTTTGCCATCGGCCACGAAGTACGCTCGGGCTTTGCCGGATCCGTTGACGACGGCAATGGTGCGACCTGCAGATTGGGTGATCAGCGGAGTGTTCCAGGAGGTCTTTTCTTCGGGGCGTTCCTGCCGCCAGACTTCCTCGCCTGTGTCTGATTTCAGCGCTGCGATGAATGAGCCTTCTTCGGCATCCCAGTTGACGATCAGCAGGTCACCGGCCAGTGCCGGCGTGATCGCTTCACCCCAGCCGAAGCGAGTTCGCATGTCACCGAGATCCTTCTGCCAGATCAGTTCACCGTCCAGTGAGTAGCAGAACAGACCGCGCGAGCCGAAGGAAACGTACAGTCGTTTGCCGTCCGTTGTCGGTGAAGCGGCTGCGTAGGTGTGCGTGGTGTGTTTGCCTTCGTGCGGCACCTGTTCGATAGCGGTCTTCTGCCAGAGAATTTTCCCGGTCTGCCGATCGGAACTGGTAACGATGAATCGGTAGTAGCGATTCGGTGGCTGAGTTTTGGCGTCCGAATGAGGCTGTATCGGGGTTTCGGCCGGTCGGTCCGTTGGTTCTGCTGAGAGCACAAAAATCTGATTTTGCCAGAGGATGGGCGTGGATGCGCCTTCTCCGGGCAGTGAGAGGGCCCAGTTTCCGGGGCGTTTAATATCCAGCTGGACGGGCGGAGCAGCCTCCGGAGCGGCCGAGCCATTACTGAAGGGGCCGCGCCACTGATGCCAGTTCTGCCGGGCGTCCTCGGGAGGCTGAGCGGTCGCGGGCTGCAAGTCGGTGACTGTGCCTAAAGCTGCCAGCAAAGTCAGCCACGCACTGCCTGCAGCGTGAAAAAAACCACCGAATCCGTTTTTTCTGCCCATGATGGTCTGACCCCACAAGTCGAAAGAGCCCCACAAATCTATCCTGTTCCTCGAGTTTTACCGGCCCGGCTGATTGAATTCCATGCCTGCGGGCCTATCTTCGGGGATGTCTTCCATGTCCCACAGTGCCGTTGAGTACCCGCCTGATGTCTGCCAGCCCTGAGCCTCCCGCTGTTGCTGTCATTCGCCCGGCAAGTGCGGGTCAGGCAGCAGTGGATGTGCGGGATCTGGTGAAGGAGTTTGCGACGGCCACGGGAACATTGCTGGCGGTCAACGGCGTGTCCATGCAGGTGTACCCCGGTGAGGTTTATGGGCTGCTGGGAGCCAACGGCGCGGGAAAGACAACGACATTGCGGATGATGCTGGGATTGCAGCGTCCGACATCCGGCACAGTACGGATTGCCGGATTTGATGCAGCAGCGGATCCGATTGAAGTGAAACGCAGCGTTTCCCTCGTGTCTTCCAGTTCCGGGTTGTATCAGTGGCTGACCCCTCGCGAAATCATGCTGTATCTGGCTGATTTGTACGGTGTTCCTGATGACCAGGCAGCAGCCAGGGCAGAAATGCTGGCCGATCTTTTTGACCTGCGGGGATTTATGGATCGGCGGTGTGCCGGAATGAGCACGGGGCAGCAGCAGCGTGTGAACCTCGCTCGCTCGCTGATGCACGATCCGCCGGTTGTGCTGATGGACGAGCCGACTCGCGGACTGGACATTGTCGGCAGTCGTCGCATTTTTGAATACACGGCTCATCTGCGTCAGCAGGGCAAGGCCGTCATCTTTTGTACTCATCGTCTGGATGAAGCACAGCGGCTGTGCTGTCGCTTTGGCCTGATGTTTCGGGGCCAGCTGAAGCTTGAGGGAACGCTGGCAGAGCTGCAGCGGCAAACCGGTCGAGAACATTTAACAGACGTGTTTCTGGACCTGATGCCGCCGGAAAATTCGCTGGCCGAGCGGCAGCCGGTCTTACCAGAAAGCGGTCAGCCATGAATTCCGGGCATTACCGCAGACCAGAAGCCGCCACATCTGCATTTCGCCGTCTGACCAGACTCGCTCTTAAAGAATGTCGTGAGTCGCTGCGTGATCGTCGTACGCTGGCGACACTGCTGCTGATGCCGCTGATTGTCTATCCGCTGCTGGGCATGGTGGTGCAGCGATTTGCATTCTCCAGCGTGAGTGCGGCCGTTCCAGAGGCTGTGGTCGTCATTCATGACCGCCTTGTTCTGGATGATGCGCGGGTGATGCTGGCCGCGATTGATGAGACCGTGACCGTCCCTGAGCAGAACAGTACGGGTAACGATGAACTGCTCGCGTCCGGTGGCGTGAATCCAGCACTGCCGCAAATCGACCTGCCGCTGCTGAAGCCGGGCGCCGGACAAGTCAGACCGCTGCTGAGAGTGAATCTGGAAGCAACCTATGCCCTGGAACTGATTGAGCGAGGTTTACGGGAAGGCGTGGTTGATGTGGGTGTGGCACTGCGCCCGCGTCCAGCGGATGCACCGCAGGACGTGACAAACACGATTGAGGTGCTGTTTCGCACGGGAGACCCGATCAGTGAGGCGGCTGCCGAAGAGGTGGCATTCCGGCTCAGAGAGCATCGCGATGCGGCCATCAGAAGTTTCCTGAATCGCATGCAGATCGGTGGCGATGCGATGGTGAAGGTGCGTCAGCAGGGCCTGCAGTCCGCCAGGAAAAGCGAGTCACCACTGGCTGCCTTTGTGCCACTGATGCTGGTGCTGATGACGATGACGGGAGCAGTCTATCCGGCGATTGACCTGACGGCTGGCGAGCGTGAGCGGGGGACACTCGAGCTGCTGATGGCAGCTCCTGTGTCCCGGCGGCAGTTGCTGACCGGGAAGTTCTGTGCCGTATTTTTGGTTGCTGTGATGACGGCCGTGATTAATTTGACAGCAATGATGGTAACGCTGGCAGCAACGGGGTTTGACCGCGTCCTGCTGCCACAGGGCATCGGGGTGCAGATGCTACTGCAGGTGCTGCTGCTGCTAATTGTGTTTGCCTCGTTTTTTTCCTCCGTGTTGCTGTCCATCACCAGTTTTGCACGCAGCTTCCGCGAGGCCCAGGCGTGGCTGATTCCGCTGATGCTGGTGTCGCTGGCACCGGGGATTTTGAGCCTGATGCCGGGTGTGCGTCTGACAGCATGGCTTTCGCTGTTACCACTGGTGAATATTGTGCTGCTGGGTCGCGAGCTGTTTCAGGGGATTGCTCCGACAGGTCTGTTTCTGCTGACTCTGGTGGCCACGGCCGGATATTCTGCTGCGGCACTGCGACTGGCGGCCGGAATTTTCGGCAGTGACGCGGTGCTGTTCGCAGCGGATCGTCGAGAACAGCAGCGTGCTCCCGCTCAGCTGCTGGATTTTGTGCCACAGCGGATCATGCTTGGCACGCTGTTGGCGCTGCTGCCATTGTTCGCGCTGCTGGCCGGTCTGCGCGGGCGACTGATTGCCCCGGAAAACACCAGTGGCCAGTTGCTGCTTTCGGCAGCGGTTTTGCTGGGGGTATTTGTGTTGCTGCCGATGGTTGCGCTGCGTCTTGGACGAGTGAATATGGCGACCGGTTTTCAACTGTCGAGATTTCGTCCGGCGGCCGTGCCCGCGGCCCTGCTGCTGGGGTGCACTGCATGGACCGCTGTGTACGAACTGCTGTTGCTGGCTGGCAGCGGCGATACGGTGCAGAAGATCATGGACAATCCCGTTCTGCGGCAGATGGTGGATCGGCTGACCAGCAATACTTCGCTGCCGCTGCAACTGCTGTGTCTGGCAGTGGCTCCCGCAATCTGTGAGGAACTGTTCTTTCGAGGATTTCTATGGAACGGTTTGCAGAGCATGCTGCCAGGGAAATTTCGACCGCTGCTGATCAGTACGGCGGTGTTTGCTGCCGCACACGTGGTGACCGATGCCTCGCTCACTGTTGAGAGACTTCCGGGGACGTTTATGCTGGGTCTGCTGCTGGGACTGTTGCGGCTGCAGACGAGCAGTGTGGTGCCGGGGATGCTGCTACACTTCTGCAATAACGCCGTGCTGTTAAGTCTGGAACGACTGGCTCCGGCGATGCGGGCAGCGGGAATTGCTCTGGATGTGAGGAATCAGCAGCATCTGCCTGGACGTCTGCTGGTGATTGCTGCTGTGGTGGCGGCGACTGGTACGCTGCTGGTGGTTTTCGCTGCTGCGAAGGATCGTCGGGAGGGCCGCGTCTGACTGGTCGGTCTGATTCTTGCGGGTTCCGAAACGGCCGTTTTTCAGCCTGAGTTACTGCGACGGTTTTGCGTCTGGCGGCGGTAATCGGCAAAGGTTTTACCGGCTGTGGCGAGAGCATCAGCAGAGAGTTCATCGATGCGGCTGCGAAAAAAAGCCAGCGCAGCGATGCAGGGAATGGCGACTGCCAGTCCCTGCAGCGTCGTGACGAGAGCTTTGTAGATGCCGGGGGCCAGTTCAGAGATCTGTGGATTCGCTTTGACTTCGAATTCCATAAAGGCGACGATCATTCCCCAAACGGTCCCCATCAGTCCCAACATTGGGGCCAGTGTGCTGATTACCGACAGGTGCTCAATGCGACGCCCGCCTCGAACAAGTTGTTCGGCGGCAGCGTCTTCCAGTGCCTTCTCAACGGGCGGCCAATATCCTCCGGGAACTTCTTCCAGTCCGGCCAGCAGGATCTGGCTGAGTGGTCCGGGTGTACGCAGGCAGATCGAGCGTGCTTCGGTCAGTTTGCGTTCAGTCAGCAGTCGCTGAGTCTCTTCGGCAAGTCCTGGGGGAATGAACTGTTTGCGGCGAAGTGTAATTGCGGCGTCAGCGATGAGTGCGACCATCACGAAACTGAGCAGCATGATCACGTAACCGATGGCTCCGCCAGCGGCGAGGAATTCGCGGATTGTCAGGAAGGAGGCCTGCGCAGCGGCGATTTCCGGCTGGGCTGCTGCGGCGTCCTGGGGGACTGCCTGCGCAGCCGGCAGCAGGGCCAGCAGGAGCACAGCAACGACGCCAGTTTGGACTGCGCGAATGATCCACAGCGAACGCATACCAGAGATCCTCTAAAAAAACGATACGACTGCTGCATTCTAAACGCATTTTGGGGAAACGGACAGATCACCCGTGCCCAGTTGCTGCCTGGCTGCTGAAGGCTGAAGGCTGACGATTCGGTTCGCCCCGTGTTTCCGCGAAGCCCTGGATCCTGTTGGCAGCAGTGGTGGCTCAGAAAAGGCCCTTTTTTAGGGGGTGGTCTCGGCCACTGAGCCGAGACACGGCAATTCCGGGGTTATGGCCGGCAACAATTTTCTGTGGTGTCGGGAAACCGTGCTGGCGGGGCCGGAGCGATTTGATTGAGCGGGTGTCCGGAGTGTATCCTCTTTGGTGCCGAGATTTTCCCTGTGACCTGCTGAGCTGAAATATGTCTGTTTTGCTGCAATTGACGGATGCTGTGAAAAGTTACGGAGATCAGATGCTGCTGGATGAGGCCAGCGTGACTCTGTACGAAAACGTCAAGGTTGGCTTTGTGGGCCGCAATGGTGCCGGCAAGTCTACACTGCTGCGGGTGCTGCTGGGTGACGAAGATCTGGACAGCGGGACGGTGTCTCGGTCTCCGAATTTACGAGTCGGTTATTTGCGGCAGCATGATCCGTTTCAGGCCGACGAATCAGCCATGGATTTTCTGATGCGTGACAGTGGCCAGCCGGACTGGAAGTGCGGTGAGGTGGCTGCTGAATTTGAGTTGAAGGGCGAGTATCTGACCGGGCCGGTCAAGCGATTGTCGGGTGGCTGGCAGACTCGAGTTAAACTGGCGGCCTTGCTGCTGCACGATCCGAATCTGCTGATGCTGGACGAACCAACCAACTTTCTGGACCTTAGGACTCAGATTCTGCTTGAGCATTTTCTGCGGCATTTCCCCGCAGCCTGTCTGGTCGTGTCGCACGACCGTGAGTTTCTGACCTCCACGTGTACTCATACGCTTGAGCTGAATCGTGGCCAACTGAATATGTTTCCGGGTGTGATTGGATCGTACCTTGAGCATCTGGAGGCAGAGAAACTGCGTGCTGAGCGGACGAATGCGGCGGTACAAGCGAAGCAAAAGCAATTGCAGCGATTCATTGACAAAAACCGAGCGAAGCCCACGGGAGCCAGTCAGGCGCGATCGAAGCAGAAGCAACTGGATCGTTTGTCTTTGGAAGAGATTGAGGCAGATCTGCCGACGGTGCACATTCGTCCGCCGCAGATTGAGCCTCGGCAGGGCCCCTGTGTGCGTTGTCAGGATCTGGCCATTGGCTATGGCGGGACCGCGGTAGTCTCGGGCATCGATCTGGAGATCGAGCATCAGCAGCGTGCGGCAATTGTGGGTGACAATGGTCAGGGCAAGACGACTTTGCTGCGGACCCTGGTGGATTCTCTGAAGCCTGTCGATGGTCGGATCAAATGGGGTTACGGCTGTGAGATTGGCGTGTATGCCCAGCATGTATACGCCAATCTGCCGCAGGACAAGACAGTGCTGGAGTATCTGGAGTACAAGGCGAAGCCCGGCACCACGACTCAGGAGTGTCTGGCGGTGGCGGGTTCGCTGCTGTTTCGGGATGGACATACGAAAAAGCCGGTGCGTGTGTTATCCGGGGGAGAGCGGGCGCGACTTTGCATGGCTGGCCTGCTGCTGGGGACCTATAACATTCTGGTGCTGGACGAACCCGGCAACCATCTGGACGTTGAGACGGTTGAATCTTTGGCTGATGCCCTGCTGACGTACAAAGGCACTGTGCTGTTCACCAGCCACGACCGCCATTTTGTGCGTCGAGTGGCTACGAATATTATTGAGGTTCGTGATGGCCGTGTGCGGAACTACTCGGGTTCCTACGACGACTACCTGTACTACGTAAACAAGGAAATTGAGGATGGCGAGCGGGAGCGTGCGTCGGGGCGGATGGCAGCGCCGCCGGCCAGCAAGCTGAATTCCGGCAAGGGTGACAAAGGTGGTGGCAAGGATCAGCATCAGCAGCGCAAGACGCTAAGGAATCTCGAAAAGACCATCTCGCGGCTGGATGACGAAAAGAAGGCGCTGACGGCCGAGATGATGCAGACGTCGGATCCAAAGAAGGCGTTGGAGCTGCACAAGAAGATTGCTGCGGTGTCGGGCGAGCTGGAAGAAGCAGAACAACGCTGGTGTGAACTGCAGCAGGAACTGGGGGAATGGTGATGACAGAGCACGTGCTGTTTTTTGATATTGACGGCACGATGCTCAGTACGGGCGGCGCCGGGCAGCGGGCGATGGAACTGGCGTTATCTGAGGAATTTCGGATTGCAGATCCGTTTCAGCAGATTTTAACTGCCGGTCGAACGGATCGCGGGATCGAGGACGAGATTTTTGCGCGGTACGGGATCCCGGCAACCGCTGTTTCCCGTCAGCGTTTCATGCGGGCGTACCTCGATCGTCTGCCGGATTGTCTGGGGCAGTTACCGGGGGGGTTGTTGCCAGGTGTGCTGCCGTTGCTGCAGTTGTTAAGTCGGCGTGCGGATGTGCATCTGAGCCTGCTGACAGGCAACTACTTTGAGGGCGCGGTGATCAAGCTGCAACATTTCGGGATTGATCATTTTTTTGAGCAGTCCGGCGGATTTGGTGATCATCATGCGGACCGCAATGATGTTGCGCATGTGGCTTTGTCGGCGGTGCGCGAGCGACTGCAGCGGCAGATACCGGGGCATGACACGGTTGTGATCGGGGACACACCGGCCGATGTCCGCTGTGCTCGTGCTATCGGGGCACGTGCTGTCGCCGTCGCAACAGGGGTGTATTCGTGTGAACAGCTGCAACCGTCGGACCCTGATCATCTGTTTGGAACTCTTGAGTCGACGGACGATGTGCTGGAAAAATTGCTGACGCGGTTGTCTTAGACTGCCGTCACTGCGCACTCAGAGCTGCGACATTTTCCGGCAGGTGTTGACCATTTCGCGACACTCGCTAAGCTTTTACGGCGTCATCACGATGGCGCAGTGCTTGGAAAGTCGAGTTATTGACGCAGGTGGGAGGCACGTGGAAGTGGCAGCGACGGAATGGATTACGGCGTCTGAGACTGCTTTGTTGTCACCGAGTTCTGCGAGTGGCCAGTTGTTGCAGCTGACGGGCAAGCTGTTGTCGGATGCGTTGCGTGCGGTGAGTCCAGAGAGTTTTCTGAAGTCGGCTCTGGCGGACATTTGTTCCGAACTGGCGGTGCAGTGGGCGGGTGTGATTCGGCGTGTGCCTGGTCCGGCCTGGGAAGTGGCGTTTGAGCATGGTCAGGCGGGTGGAGTTCGGCCGTCGGTGTTGTGGGAGGACGCGGTTGATCGTGAGGCTGCGGGTGTGTTGCGTTCTGAGCAGGGTCGAGTCTTTGCGGCGTTTCCGCTAACCCGAGAGACTCCGGGGGGCCAGTTGCTGGCGACGGCCGGTCGTCATGCGGACCGAGAGCTGGCGGACGGCGGAATTCTGCTGGCGCGAACATTGTCTCTGTGCCTGACACTGACAGATCACGAGCAGCGTTCGAAGCGGCAGATGGATCGTCTGCGTTCGACACTGGAGATCGCTTCGCGGCTGTCTCAGGCGGAGGATGCGGCACCGCTGCTGGAACTGATTGCTCAGGAAGCAACTCGCCTGCTGCACTGTGATCGCAGCAGCATTTTTTTGTGGAATCGCGAACGTAATGAGGTGGAGGCTCGTCCGGCGCTGGGGATTCGCGGTGCATCGCTGCGTTTGCCGGCGGGGGAGGGGGTTGTAGGTGAGACATTAAAGACGGGCCGTTCGATTTTGGTAGAAGATGCCTATGACGATCCTCGATTCAATCAGGAGGTGGACCGTCGCAGCGGCTACAGGACTCGCAGTCTGATCTGTGTTCCATTGCGGGATGCAGATGGCAAGGTGATTGGCGCTTTTCAGGGAATCAACCGTCATGGCGGGCTGGTGTTTACAACAGAAGACGAAGAGTGTCTGACTTTGCTGGGGATCCAGGCTGCTGTAGCGCTGCGGAATCTGCAGGCAAAAGATCTGCTGCATCGCAGTCACAGTCAGCTGGCGGAGCGGGCCACGAAGGGTATTATGATCATTGGTGAGAGTGCGGCGATGACTGCCCTGCGGGACACGACTCGTCGTTTGTCATCGACGGATTTGCCGGTGCTGGTGCTGGGTGAAAGTGGTACGGGCAAAGAAGTGGTAGCGCAGTCGCTGCATTACGAGGGCAATCGTGCGGGCTGTCCGTTTGTGGCTGTGAACTGTGCAGCGCTTACGGAATCACTGCTGGAGAGTGAGCTGTTTGGCCATGAGCGAGGTGCGTTCACGGATGCTCGTGAAATGCGTCAGGGCAAATTTGAGCTGGCGGACGGCGGCACGTTGTTTTTGGATGAGATTGGCGACATGAGTCCGGGCGGTCAGGCGAAGCTGCTGCGGGTACTTGAGCAGAAGGTGATTACTCGTGTTGGCGGTTCGCAGCAGATTCCTGTGGACGTGCGGATTGTGGCGGCGACGAATGCGAATTTGAGTGAGGCGGTGCGAGCGAGGAAATTTCGGGAAGATTTGTACTATCGTCTGGGTGTGGTGACCCTCGATTTGCCGCCATTGCGAGAGCGGCCTGAGGACATCTTGTTGCTGGCGGAATTCTTTCTGAAGAAGTTTGCGACTCAGGCCCGTCGCCCGACCTTGCAGCTGTCTCAGGAGGCACGTCGGCGTCTGCAGGCTCATCCGTGGCCCGGCAATGTGCGTGAACTCCGCAATTTAATGGAGCGACTGGCGTTTTTGTGCGCGCGTGAGCGTGTGGAGTCGGATGATCTGGCATTTATGCTGAGTCCTGACAGTGATTCGGGCAGTCTGCCGGCGCTCGATCTGGGTCTCGAAATTGCAACTCGCGTCTTCCAGCGGGATTACATCCGTCGAGTGATTCGTCAGGCGGGCGGCAATGTGACGGACGCGGCTGAGGCCCTGCAACTGCATCGTTCGAATCTGTATCGCAAGATGAAGCAGCTGGACATGACTGAGGCGGGAGGCACTGAGTGAGTGAGCAGCATGCTGAATCCGGCAACCTGACGGTGGTGCCTGGCACTTGCGGTGGCGTCAGGACATTCCCGATCGAATTGTCAGGGAGGTCCGCAGCATTACGATACCGTTCCCTTGTTTCAATTTGTTAATTTGCCTCGGAGTTCCTGGGATTGACCAGGCAGCTCGCATTGCGGGGGCTCGTGGCCGGCATTCTTAGCGGGCCGATCCTTGCTGGTTCGCGATCGACGGACCTGCAGGCCGGTGGGCAACTGCGTCTGCCGGGGCTGTCGATCCTGACGCTGTGCATCACAGTTGCTGGTATTCTGCGGCAGCCTGCACTTAACAAAATGCCGGGGCTGGCGGGAGAAGTTCAGCGTATGGCGGAGATGGAGAAACGTGTACTTTCGATCTATGTGTCTGCAACTGAGAAGCTCGGGGCCGGACGGATGTTGAACGAGGATTTCGTGAGGCTGCTGCAAAGTGAGATTCTGCCGTAATGGAATCAGAGTCTCGAACGCCTGCGGTCTGCCAGTGGCGATCAGCAATCCTGAAGTGCCTGCTGCTGAATTTGGCCTGCATGGACTGTCAGGTGACTGTAGACCAGTGGCAGGTGAGTATTGGCTGGTTCATCGGATAATTCAAAGGCGTTCAGGATCTGCCGTCGAACGGAATCCGACCGTTGGCTGTAGATCCGCACAAGGGGCTGCCCAACTGTGATTTGATCACCGATGCGCACCAGCATTTCGAGACCAGCGGAGTGGTCAATTTTGTCATCTGCGCGCTGTCTTCCTCCGCCCAGCGCAATTACGGCGTACCCGAGTTGTTCGGTGTGTATGTGGTGAATGAAGCCCGCGCGAGGAGCGGTCAGTTCAGTTGCGGGCGCGGTTTTCAGGGGCAGACGGGGATCCCCGTGCTGTGCGGCCACCATCCGCTGGAATCGCTCAAAGACTGCTCCCGACTGCAGCAGCTTTTCACAACGGATCAAGGCACTGCTGCGACTGGTCTCGACTTTACAGTTCACAAGCACCTCAGCGGCCAGCAACAGCGACAATTGCCTGACGTCGGGCGGCCCGTGATCTTGCATCACCATGACAGCTTCCAGAACTTCGAGGGCATTGCCGCACATGGCCCCCAGCGGCTGATTCATGTCTGTCAGCAGTGCGCTGACAGTGACGTTCATGGAGTGTCCTGTACTGACAAGTGATCTTGCGAGCATTTCGGCCTCAGTTGCTGTCTTCATGAAGGCGCCCGAACCGTATTTGACATCGAGCACCAGTGCCTGAGGAGACTCAGCCAGCTTCTTGCTCATGATGCTGCCGGTGATCAGCGGAATGGAGGGTACGGTGGCGGTGACATCACGAAGTGCGTAGAGCCGTCGATCGGCCGGGGCCAGTTCGGCGGTGGTTCCGGTGATGACACAACCCAGTTCCAGCACCTGCTGCTGCAGTTCGGCAATGCTGAGGTCCGCGCGGAAACCGGGAATGGACTCGAGTTTATCGAGTGTGCCGCCGGTGGGCCCCAGTCCGCGTCCGGACAACATAGGTACCAGGACTCCGCATTCGGCCAGCAGCGGGGCAATAATCAATGAGGTTTTGTCTCCAAGTCCGCCGGTCGAGTGTTTATCGACGACTGGACGACCGTCTGATGGCCACGTCAGGCGAGTTCCGGAATGCAGCATGGCTTTCGTCAAAGCGGCTGTTTCCCCCGGCGACATTCCCCGCAGGAAAATGGCCATCAGCATGGCAGTGGCCTGATAATCGGGAATCTGTCCGCTGGCAACACCGCTGATGAAACTGTCGATCTGCGTATCGGACAGCTCCAGTCCATCTCGTTTGACGGCTATCAGAGAGGCGGGCTGCATGGAGTTCTTTGGGCTGAGCGGCGGAATAAAAAAGACGAGAGACACTGGTCTCTCGTCCGTGATGCAGCGAAATCAGGCCGAAGCGGCTGACTGAGCCCTGGTTCAGCGAGCAGACAGTTCGAAGTTCAATTCCGTGCTGCCGCCAGATGGAACTGTGACCTTCAGACCGGAAGTTTTCGCAGCGCCGTATTTACGTGGTACCAGGTAGATAGTTTCCGGTTCCTTTTTGCCGCTCTTGTCATCAGTGGCAGGAATATCACTGAGAGACATGGATGGGTCATTTCCAGCCGGAGCAGAGACGCCTTCACCGGTGATTTTGATGATGGCGACAAAGTGGTCTCCCACTGGAGCACCATCATTCATCTCGACACTGGTGATGTGATAGATGCCTTCAGCATCCGTCAGACCGGAACAGGGTCGACCACCGGCAACAGGCTCAAAACTGACACTGGCACCCTCAACAGGAATACCGTCCAGAGTTACTTTACCGGAAGCGGGTGCCAGTGGAGGACCATCGCCGCGATTGCAGCCGGAGGTCAGAGTTGCGGTCAGCAGCAGGCAGGTTACCAGCAGAAAATTGCGCATGGAGAAAGCTTCTTGAAATTCAGGATATCGAAGGATTCAAAGAATGACAGTTGCAAGATACGCAAAACGCCCCTGATCGATCGGGCGATCAGGGGCGAAGATTCCGTAAGCCGAGTGACCAGCATCAGTCACCTGGAACAGTTACAACCATACCGTCGTTCTTGGCGCCAAGTCGGTTGTAGGTGGTGTGGTCGATATTTTGAGAAATGAATCGAACGGCGCCGTCGCCCAGCAGGAACTGAGCACCACCGGTGTGGCGAGAACGGAAGCCGAACTCATCGACCCAGTTGTTGACCCAGTTGCATCCCGAAGTCCTGTCTTCGTTGCAGGTGTTCAGGTTGATTGGGTATAGAGTCGAGGCCATGCCCTGACCGTTGTTAGACTGCAGCCAGCCCTGACGCGTGTGGTTGCTGCACTCAGGTCGCACTTCACCCATGTAAATGGTGTTTGACAAACCATCAACACAATTCTTCATGGCGTCACTGCAGTTGTTTCGATAGAACGGTCCGGGAACACGGCTGCCCCCTTGTCCGTGGCCCATAATAAACCCGAGGTACTTGTCGGGGCAGGTCGGAGACACGTTCGGGTTGCCGCCAGTTGGACTGCCGGCATTCGTGGCACCTTTGCTGCCAGCATAATTCTGAATGGTACTTACACCGTTGAAGTTACCAGTGACCGTGTCAGAGGGGCAGCGGAAGGCCGGTACCACAAAGACAGTTCGCATCAGCCGCCCGTCAGGCAGTGTTGCATCGTTCACGTTGAGTGATGCGGCCGGGGGATTGTTGAAAGGAATCTGATTGAACATGTTGGCCTGTTCAACGAACGGCAGCAGGTGAGTCAGCAGGCTGCCCTGCTGATACGTACGACCGGCGTTGACGTTGTTCCAGAATGCACCGGGAGGGAACACGTTGTGAGTGTCATGGTAATTGTGCAGAGCAATCCCGAGCTGGTGCAGGTTGTTCTTGCACTGTGTGCGACGAGCAGCTTCACGAGCCTGCTGGACGGCCGGCAGCAACAGTGCCACAAGAATGGCAATAATCGCGATGACAACGAGCAGTTCGATCAGCGTAAACGCTGACCGCCGCAACTTTTGAGCAGGCATGTACACCTCTTGAAAAAATATGATGAAAAGCAGAACGCAAGACCTGAGGATACCTCGGCCACCAGTCAGGTGTCAACTTCTTCGGCGAATATGCACGTTTTGGGGCAATCCCGACGCATTGTGGTGGTGATTTGCACCCTCTAAATGATGATTTCGCTGCCAAATCCTCTGCCCTGAAACCACCCAACCGACCCCTGACGCCGCCGGTGGCTGCCAGAAAGGTTCGTTGACGCAGCCGAACGTGCACAAGACTCACCAGCGCGAGCCGCCGGAAACTGCGCGCCTGTATTGAATTCCGCAGTGAGCGTCGGAGTCTCCGAAATGCGGCACAGAGATTCAGAAACCCGAGGTACCACGCTGCCTGCCACCCAATGGAAGCTCTTGCAAAGTCGCAGTGCCCAACCGCGCGAAATGGACGCCGCCGGCCGCAATAGCCCGCAGAACACACATCCACCCCCAAACTCCCCTCAGCGTCCCGCCCGTGCCCCCCATCCCCACCAATATTGGAGTCCATTATTGGTTCAAGTCCTCTGCGTCAGCACATGGACCAGTCCCCTCATCGTACTCGTGCTCAGTCCGCGCTGGCAGACGGTACTCGCACTCGTACTCGAATGTCCCTGACACCGCCAGCGAGGCCAGAACGCTGCAGAGAATTCAAAATCGAGTACGAGCACGAGCACAACGAACCACGAACCACTCGAATCTCAACCCCACCTCATTTGTACTCGTTAGCGTACATCAGCGTCCATCAGCACACGGTAGCGGCTCATGACTGTCCGATCACGTGACTAAGAGCCCAGCAGTACAGATTTCGGGCTGGAGAGCGATCTGCGGAAGTTGCGACTTCGGGGCTCGATGCGTCCGCGAGAACCGAAACCCGGGTTCACCCCCTGCAAAACAGGCTGCTCAGCCTTGCCGCGTCCGCAGGTAAAGTTCCAGAGCACGACGGTTGGATTCAAATGCCATGCGGTTAAGTTCTCGGCGGCTGGGCTGGCAGAATTTCCAGCCTTCGATTTCCCCGTCCACTGCTCGAATGTCGGCGAACGATTCAACCTCCACCACAAAAAACACATCCGTGACTGGCAGGATAAAGCCGTTCCAGACGTACTCGTTGGGGTAGCTGGCAAGGTACTGCTGGGACCGGACTGTCAGACCAATTTCTTCCAGCACTTCGCGTTTCAGGGCATCTTCGATAGTTTCCCCTGCATCCACGAAGCCGCCAGGCAGACCGTACAGGCCTTTGCCCGGATCTTTGGCACGCACCAGCAGCAGGACCTGACCGGCCGGATCGGTCAGGATCGAACCGGCAGCAGCGACGGGAGCGAAGTAGTGTGAGAATCCGCAATCGCTGCAGCGGAATGGCTGGCGGCCGGTGCGGGCGACGGCCGTGCCGCAGCGGGGACAGAATTTCCAGGCGCGGCGAATGGGTTTGGGAGCAGCCATGGGGGGCGGGGTGTAAGAAAAGTAATGGGGCTGGCGTGAAATTTCGCGGTCGAAGTTCTAGACTATCGCCAAGGCGTCCGCAACTGCCAGTGCTGCAGCGGAGGCAGGTAGCCCCCGAGATCCGTGAACTTCAGCCTTGGTGCTGTTTTATGAGTTTGTCACTACCCGAGATTTTGCCGGAAGAACTGAACCGTCTGCCCAGTCCGCAGCTGGTGATTTTCCGGGACCTTCTGCTGTCCAATCTGGATTCGATGCTGAAGGTGGCGAAATCACCGGCTCGGCTGCGTCCCCACTGCAAGACTCATAAGATGCACCGCATCATCCGGCTGTGGGTTGAGCGTGGTGTGTACAAGCACAAGGCGGCAACGATTGCCGAGTGTGAGATGTGTGCGTCGGCGGGTGCGACGGACGTTCTGTATGCCTATAACCCGGTTGGACCGAACATTGCGCGGCTGGTATCGCTGGCCGGTGCCTATCCGCAGTGTCGTTTTCGGGCGACGACGGACCATGAACTGCCGTTGCGACAGCTGTCAGCGGCGGCGGCGGCGGCCGGGGTAACGATCGGAGTGATGCTGGATGTGAACGTGGGCATGGATCGCACCGGGATTACTCCGGAAACCCCCGGCGCGGCGGCCCTGTATGATCTGGTACGGCAGCTGCCGGGGCTGGAACCGTCCGGTTTTCAGGTTTATGACGGGCATCAGCGGCAGGGGGATTTGATGCAGCGTCGCGTGGCGGTGGCCGAGCAGTGGCCGCGAGTGCTGCAGCTGCGGGCCGAAGTCGAGGCATTGGGTTCGTCGGTGCCAGCCTTCGCCTGCGGCGGAACTCCCACATTTCCCTGTTACGCATCAATGTCGGACCCGGCGATTGAAACCTGTCCCGGCACTTCGGTGCTTAGTGATTCCGGCTACGGCAATGCTTTTCCGGATCTGCCGTTTGCTCCGGCGGCAGCCCTGGTGACTCGCGTGGTCAGTCGTCCGGCGGCCAACCGAGTGACGCTGGATCTGGGCAACAAGGCAGTGGCAGCTGATCCCCCGAAGGGCGCTCGAGTGCTGATCCCGGACTTGCCGGATGCGGTGCAGGACATTCACAGCGAGGAGCATCTGGTACTGGTGACTCCTGAAGCTGCCCGCTATCAGCCGGGAGATGTGCTGCTGGCGATTCCGGTGCATGTGTGTCCAACCAGTGCGCTGTATGACCGGGCAGTGGTGGTGGAAGGCGGTCGGGTGGTGGATTCGTGGAAAGTGACCAGTCGCAATCGGCGGATCACGTGGTAGTGGCAGCAACAGGTGAAAGGGCAACAGGCATGAGTGATTTAACGGGGACCTGCCCGCTGTCGCGGGAGCAGATCGTGGGTCAGTATTTTCTTGAGCATCGTGCACGGCTGCTGGATATTGCGGCATTCCTGGACCGTCTGGACCGGTCTGTCGCGGGCGGTCAGCCTGATTTTCGCGAGCACGCGCTGGTGCAGGCGTTGCGTCTGGTGGCAGACGGTGGTCCGCAGCGCACGGCGAGGGTGTTGAATCTGTTCAGTGACATGTCGAAGCAGCTACCGCAATCGGCGCACGGCATGAAGGGTGCGCTGGGAGCGGTGAAGCCGGCGGAAGCAGCGGGAGCATCAGCATGAAATACATCGATCCTCATATTCACATGGTGTCGCGGACGACGGACGACTACCAGCGAATGGCGCAGTCTGGCTGCATCGCGGTGACGGAGCCGGCATTTTGGGCCGGTTTTGATCGCTCATCGGCGCAGGGGTTTGCAGATTATTTCCGGCAGCTGACGGAAAATGAGCCGCGACGTGCGGCACTGTTCGGAATCCGCCATTTTACGTGGCTGTGTATTAATCCGAAGGAGGCGGATGATCCAGCCTTTGCGCGGGATGTGGTGGCTTTGATTCCGCAGTTTCTGAAGTGTGACACGGTACTGGGGATTGGCGAGATCGGGCTGAATAAGAATACGAAAAATGAGCTGATTATTCTTGAAGAGCAGATACGGCTGGCTGAGGAGCACAATCAGCTGATTCTTGTGCATACGCCGCATCTGGAGGACAAGCGGAAGGGGACGCGTCTGATCATGGATGCCCTCAGTGCCAGCACGATTGATCCGGGGCGCATCCTGATTGATCATGTGGAAGAGCATACGGTGGCGGACGTGCTGGATCGTGGTTTTTGGGCCGGCATGACGCTGTATCCCGACACCAAGATGACGCCGCAGCGAGCGACCGATGTGATTGAGATGTATGGATCGGAGCGGATCTGGATGAATTCGGCGGGCGACTGGGGCTGCAGTGATCCGCTGGCGGTACCAAAGGCGCGGCTGGAAATGCAGCGGCGGGGCCATTCCACGCAACTGATCGATCGAGTAACTCTGGACAATCCACGTACATTTCTGAGTCAGTCGCCCAAATTTCGACTGGGTGCGGAGTCTGTGTGATGAGCAGACCGGCCGGCAGTGTGCGTTACGACAACAGTGGTCGCGTGGTGCTGGTGACAGGTGGAGCGAGCGGGATTGGACGATCGATCTGTGAGCATTGGCAGCAGAGCGGGGCAGCGGTCGTGTGTCTGGACGTGGACGAGAAGTCTGCGGGGACCTTGCCGGCCGGTATCTTGTTTGTGCGGGGCGACACGTCAGAGCGGGTGGACTGTGAGCGAGCCGTGTCGGTTGCGGTTGAGCGGTGTGGTGGACTGGACGTACTGATCAACAATGCGGCGATCCAGCCGCGGGCTTCGTATGTGGGTCAGCATGAATTCCCGTCTGAGCTGTGGGATCGGCTGGTAGCGGTGAATCTGACGGGTTACGCGCAGATGGCTGGCAGCGCTTTGCGAGTGATGTTGGCGCAGGGCAGTGGAGTGGTGTGTAACATTGGCAGTGCTCAGGCGTATCGAACGGCGCGTCAGGTGGCGGCGTATGGTCCGATCAAGGCGGCCAATCTGCTGCAGGCTCGTCAGTGGGGCGTGGAGTATGCTCGGGCCGGCATCCGCTGTATCTCGATTTCCCCGGGTGCGATCTTAACACCGCTGGTGCAGGCGACGTTGTCTGAGCAGGGTGGTGCAGCGGCGCTGGCGAACCGAGCCCCGCTGGGGCGTCTGGGTCATCCGGACGAAATAGCGGCGGCAACATTATGGATGTGCAGTTCAGCGGCTTCGTTTGTGACGGCCACGGACCTGCTGGTGGACGGTGGGATTGACGCATTTGCGGCGTTTGCTGACCCCTATGCACCGGTCTCGCCACTAACCCCATCTTCGTCAGCCCCTTCCTGGTAGCCGGGGCTCTCCAGCCCGAGCACCCTCCTGCTGCACCACCACCCATCGCCACCGCACGCGCCCCACTGATGACGCAAATTCCGCGACCGCACTTTGGAAAAACACCGCGTACCACTATCGGATAACAGGTATGGACTGTCGTCACAGCCTGCTGCGGAGCGGTTCCGAAGGCCGGCAGGGATCTCTCTGAAAGCCTGAACTGCAGCCTGGTGGTGTCTCCTTGGAAAACGTACACTCACAAAAGAAGAGCAACACCGCAAGAAAGCTCGCAAAGCGGAATTCATGATCATCTTTATCAACGGGCGTCAGAAACGCATGCGAAGGCCTGCACTGATCGAAGGAATCCCGGTCGATGATTTCATCGTACGCAACGCCGATCCGCTGTGGCTGCACGCCCTGATGTCTGAAAGCTGCCAGCGATTCACTAAATGAACTGCCGCACACTGGCTGCCCGGCAGGCAACCAACGAAAAAGGCCACTTTGCAGCTGCCTGCGAAAGGAATCGCCTTAACTACAACGGCCCAAACTTCAGCCACGCTCAGACAGTTTCTGCTTGACCGGAGGGGGCGTGTGTTTCATAAATTCGGCATACGAACCTAAAGCCGACAATAAGGAAAATCAAGAGTGGCCATACGGACCGGCTCATCGAGCTGGCTCGACAGCGGGCGTTCTCCACGCTGCGGACCTCGAGGAACACCTCATTCCTCGCGTCTATCTCACCCGGCTCGTTGTCAACGGCGTACGGCGGCGACCATCCCGAGGCATATATGTTCTCGTGGGAGCCGACGTCACGGAGAACCACAGCGTGGCTGAACCCTGCCGCAGAGTTCTGCACGGCGTTGTCTGTCTTTTCTCGGGGCTGCAGTTTCATGGCCTCATCACCGGATTCCCGTTTGAAATCTGGCTCGCCATCGACCGGAAATCGCAACTCCCGAAGGTCACGTATCCAACGCTGCGAATCGTCCGCTTCTCCGACTCCGATCTCATGAATCGCGTCGTTGCTCACAACGTCGAAGGGGTTCCATTCAAAGTGACCGATCCGGCGCGGACGGTTGTGGACGGCTTTGCCCACCGCAGGAAGATTGGGATCGACGTGCCGCTGACGCCCACATCCGGAAATCCATTGTTTCAGGACTATCGTATTCCTGAAATTCTTCGAGCAGCAATTCCACAGAGTGAAAAGCTGACAGAATTTCCTCGCGCTCCTTTCATCGGGGAGCTGAATTATCCTGACGTGGGGAGCATTCTGGGACGACCACGCAAGTGGTTCAGTAAACCCGAGCAAAAGTTGATCGACAATCTCAGTGAATACTTGACCTTCAAACACGCTCGACTGAAGTTATCGAACCGTCATGGACATGGTTGATCAATGTGTCATACCTACGACTCTGGAAGAGCGGCAAGCCGAGTTTCGAAGGTGGATAGAAAATGTTCGAGACACGGCATCCGCTAAGACTGAGGGCCTGCGAGAAATCTCCGTGCTGAACGGGGTGCCAGTGGCCAACTACGAGATCGCACAACTTCCGGATCACCGGTGGGCCATCACAGTGAATTGATCTTACCACTGCGGAAATCACCATGGAGTTGGAATTCCATGGTCGGACTCGTCAACCCACGACGATTGTTTGGAGTTCTTCCTGAGGACGACTCGCCATCACTTTAAATCACAGCAGCTAAGCGATTTCTCAGGACGACAGCAGCAGGCTCAACGGGAAATGAAACGGCTACTGAACTCAGGATTGTTCGGGTCTACAGAACCGAAGCCAATTGTGCACCGGGACTGATTCTCATCACCAATTCCAAGCACGCAGAGCACCTCGGCATTGCAACGGGTTGTGAGCCCATGTCCGGATCGTTGTGATTCAGACGATCTTCACACCGTCGCGCAAGGGATTGACGATGAGGAAGTCACTGCTTAACTGTTCGAGCATCCAGGAATGGCGTGCGGGGAACACTTGGTCAATGTAGTGACAGTGGTGTCCTCTCATGGAAGGAATTTGGTCGACGATGGCTCACAGTCACCGGACACGACAACCTGGGTGATTCAGACTAACCTCGTTTCCTATCACGGTCGTAATGACTCTGAAGGCTTCTTAAACGTCGCCTGCAGTCATTTCGACTACACTCCTTAACGCCGAAGTGACTATCGCGGCATCAAGTTGTTGGCTCCACCGGTGTGTCAGACCGGAGCAGGGAATCGCACTCCCGTTCGCCACCTTGGTTGTCATGACCGGAGTCGGGAACTGGAGTCATGGTTGTTCATCGCATTGAGCATGTGCGACACCGGACTATGATCAACGGGGCATGCGTTTTACTTCCTCTCGACAGTTGACACTCTCCATGTGACAATTCATCTTCAACATACGCCCCGAAACGAACCATAGAAACCGTAGACGCTACCGTACGATCGAAGTGGAAGGCGTCGAGACGGAAGAGTTTATCTTCGTGGAAATGGAAGCTGTTGACCTTGCTTTCCAGATTTCGCGCGGAATTGATGTTGCCCCAGGTCGAGTTGCAGCGGGATGATATAATTCCTTCTAACCACCACAATCCATGCATTCGGTGGATCCCACTGAGTTCGTCCCTCCGCTGTTCGGAGACGCAACCAACGGCATCAACAACACAATGAATGTCGCCTTTTCCTCCCTGTATTTTTAGAGGTGCGCCTATGCCAGATCGACTGTTCGAGGAAACCTCCCCAACTGTTGCGACGCTCGATGACCTTGCAAAGTTGGCAAACTACTCGCTCATAGATACTCTCAACTGCGATCCTGATGCGAAAGCAAACGGAGTCGACCACGCGCCGCGACAAGTCTTCGCGGGCCACTATGTCCCCGTCAATCCCACGCCAATCAAAGACCCCGAGTACGTTGCGCACAGCAAAACTTTTTTTCGCGAACTTGGCTTCGCCGACAGTATGGCGTACCTGGCCGACTTCGTCCGCATGTTCTCCGGCGACATCTCGCAAGTTCCAGCGCCAATGCGCAACATCGGTTGGGCATGTGGGTACGCACTCTCAATCTTCGGCACTGAATATTACCAGCAGTGCCCATTCCGAACCGGCAACGGATACGGCGACGGTCGCGCAGTTTCCGTGCTAGAGGCCGTCATCAACGGTCGACGCTGGGAAATGCAGCTGAAAGGTGGCGGCCCGACGCCCTACTGCCGCGGCGCGGACGGTCGCGCCGTCCTGCGGTCGAGTGTCCGGGAGTTTCTGGCACAGGAGCACATGCACGGGCTCGGTGTGCCAACGTCACGGTCTCTGAGTTTGTACGTTTCAAAAACGGAAAAGGTCACGCGGCCGTGGTTCTCGGAGGGATCGCGTTCGCAGGATCCGGACATGTTTGTATCGGAGGCAGTCGCCATCTCGACGCGCGTCGCACCGTCGTTCATCCGAGTCGGCCAGCTCGAACTCTTCGGTCGCCGTTCCCGCAAGAAGGAACACTCAAAGGCTCTGGAGGAGCTCGAGAAGATTGTTCTGCACTTGATCGATCGTGAGTACGGTGAGGTCATCGACAAAAAACTAACCACCAGCGAACAAGTGGTGTTGCTCGCGCACGAGTTCCGCAGCCGCCTTGCGTCGCTGGTGTCGAACTGGATCCGCGTCGGCTACTGCCAGGGAAACTTCAACAGCGACAACTGCGCTGCCGGTGGCTTCACCCTCGACTACGGTCCATTCGGATTCTGTGATGAGTTCAACCCGCACTACCAGCCGTGGACGGGTGGAGGGTATCACTTTTCCTTCCTGAACCAACCGGAGGCAGCGGAACGCAATTTCCATATGTTTTGGACGGCGTTGCGTCCGTTGCTGACGTCGCATCAGGATTGTCTTCGACAGTTCGACGAGATTCGAAAAGACTTTCCGAAAGTGATGCAAACGCACATGGAGAGAATGTGGGCTGCCAAACTTGGACTTGGCACGTTTGACGAGGCGTTGTTCAGTGAGCTACAAACGCTCATGGTGCAAACTCCTGTCGATTACACCATCTTCTTCCGCGAGCTCTCAACGGTACCAAATGATATTGGCCCACTCAAAAAAAGCTTCTACAACAACCGCGAAGGGATGAACAGTCGCTGGTCCGAGTGGCTCACGAAATGGAAATCTCTCATCGGCAGCGATAGCACGACCGATGCGAATACTGCTCCACCCCACTCACGCGAAGACCTCTCCAGGCAGATGAAACTCGTCAACCCCAAATACAGTTTGCGAGAGTGGCTTGTTGTGCCTGCTTATCAGCAGGCGACCGCGGGGAACTACGGTCTCGTTCGAGAGCTGCAGCAAGTTATGACTCAGCCGTACGCCGAGCAGTCCAAGGACGTGGAGGACAGATACTATAAACTGAAGCCGCCTGAGTACTTTGAGGTCGGCGGAGTGTCTTACGTGAGCTGTTCGTCATGATTTTTTGAAAACTGATCGGCTAGGGACAGCGCACCATTAGCGACCCGCTCACTGCCTGCGCGTGACTACATTGACTGAGCCTGAGCTGCGCGCAAGTTGGTCGCTTGCCTGAAATATGCGCCGCCCGTGCACGCCAGAAGCAAAGTAAGACACTAAAGCGGGCCACCCGCTGCCCTGTTGGCAGCTCTATGCCCGTGAACGTACCGCCGATGCCACGGTCAATCGCGCCAACACGCATAATCAGCATTGAGGAATGACATTCATCTTACGACTGTGCCCTGATCGGCGTCTTCCGCCGGATTCTTACGTTCCCGGACGTCTGCCTCATCCGATCAGCGACCCGGCGGGCCACAGCTTCGGACTGCACTTGATCCCACCGGGCGAAGTTCAGCAGGGGCACTTGCCATGAATGCAAGACAGTTGCCTCGGGACGCGATGGTCAGGTTTTTCATGTCACTGCCACTGGCGTTTTTCGCAAAAACCTCACGACTGTTCGAAATCGCGAATGTGCCGTGTTTTACAGGGTTTCTGAGTACGGGACGTGTTTGGGGGTCGTCCCGTGGTTTCGAGCCTTTGGCCCCGATTCGAGCCTTTTGGGTTGGCAATGGGTGGGGAGCACGTCCCGTGGTTTCAACGCCATCGAAATTCGCCGACGCGAAAATGCCCCAAATTTCCAAGTAGAAATGCAAAAAAACGCTGGGGTAAGCCAGCGGGTCATTTTGCGGACGGTCACCTTGCGGTGGCCGTGTTAGTGGAGGCGGCGGGCCTCCTCTTGGATAGTCGTAAGTTCTGCAAAAAAGAACTTACGTCAATTGCGACCCGGCTTATCTGACCAGTTATCTGACCAGATTTTTTCTTCGGTCAGATATTGCCAATCGCAATGGGGGTTGGATTCTAGGCGAATCCGGTCCGACTACTGCTACCAGATCGAGAAGTAGTCATCAGAAGAACTTATTCGACGCTGTTCCATGTTCGTCTCTTCATCAAATTGACGGTTTCTCGCGGGTTTAAGTGCGAGATGTAGCGACTCGTGAATCCCGCGTCTCGAGCGGCCTCAAGAAATCCTCCGTAAGAACATCCCACATCCAGCAGCGTCTTCCCGTCCGGATCCATCACCGACTTCATCTGATAGAGAATGGACTGATACATCCGTTGCTTGAAGTTGTTCAGCTCCGCACCGTAATGGCTATCGCCCCAGGTCATTTGCTGAGTATGCTCGATCTCTTTGTTCAGATCGTACTCGCCGTCCATGAAGTACGAACGGCACGACGGACACTTCAGCCATTCGGTTTCCCCGCAAGCATTCACGAACCGCCACGCCTGCCGAGCTGCCGCGGATGGCGTTCCACACGCTGGACAGATTTCAGACTGACGTTCCACAGCAGGTTGACGAATTTGAATGGCGGACATGGTGATCACTCTTCACTAACTTGTTCGTTTGATTTGTGGCCGACAGGCGATTCGGCGAGCGGGGGATGTCAATCCCCTGATGAAACGGGGCGAGGTCATATCAGGGGACTGATGTCCCCCGCTCGCCTCAACTTAGAGCGGCTTCAATTCCTGAAACACCCGCCGTGATTTCGCTCGAGAAGAAACCGCGACGATGTTCATGTCATCGTTTCTGAATCGATAAAGTTCAAACCCTTGCGACCGAACGAAGTTGATGACCTCCTGCGCTGAGCTTCCGAACTTTCTGAGCGTGTGATCCAGAACTTCGATGTATATGCAATCCACTTGAGACAGGATAGACTCCGCGCCACGAAGAACATGCATCTCGAAGCCTTCGACATCGATCTTCAGCAAAGCGATTCGATCGATCGAGTTCGCTCGTACCAGAGAGTGCAAAGGCACGCAGGGAACTTCCAGCCCCGAAGTATCGTCCTCAGACACTCGGTTGTTGTCATCCTTACGACGTTCATCGGTGAAACAGACCGTGCCATCCGTGGCGCCCAACGCGACGTTGAGGCATGTGACATTCGTGGCTTTGTTCAGGCTGACCGTCTTTTCAAGATATGAAAACGTTCTCGGATGCGCTTCAATGGAAAAGACTCGACCTGTGTGGCCGACGGACAGGGATCCCGCCGCCGTGACACAACCGATGTTTGCACCCACGTCAATAAATGTGTCGCCCTCATTCAGGTATTCGACCGCAAACTCTTCCACCGGATCGATGACCTGAGTATCCACCCATAATGTCAGAGCAACATTACTACGAGAAAAGAACGGGACCTGATAGTTTGATCGCTGCAACTTCATGCGATCGGAAATGCCGGTGTTCTGAAGCACATACCCAGCCATGGCGCGGATCGGATGTTCCAGTTTGGGACTGTTCGATCGGGCTATCCTTTGAAGCAGGTTCATGTGCAACTCCTTCTGCACTTAGTCAAACTTGCCGACTTGGCGATTCATCAGGCAGAACCCAGCGGCAGCCGGTAGTATCGGTCAGATTCAGAAACCGAGTCAATATGGCTCCTGTGTCCAGCAGACCCCTGCATTTTCATGGAATTGTGGATTTCGGCCTTTGCACAAACGCCGATTTTGATTTCAGGTAAAAGCCGCGGTCGTCGCGCTCAATGGAACATCCTGTACAAGCCCGAAGCGCCAGCGAGTGCGTCTTCCTCTTTTTCCGGCCTGCACGGTGCGCGCATGTTTGGCAAGCGAACAACGTGAGCGAATTCGAAGCTCGGACCGGTAGTTTCCTTTGGGTCAAGGGACTGTCAGCCCCTTGTTGAGCCTGCACAACTCGAGGCGAGCACGCACTCGCTGGCGCTTCGGGCTTGTATTTGCGGCACCCCGGTCAAAAGTCACCGTCATTCAGTTCTTCCCAGCTTGGCATTCTGCATTCCCTACGAAAAGGGCGGGGAGAAGGGATTCTTTCCCGACTTCATCATCGTGCGGAAGAAGGGCAAGGGGTTTGTCGTTGATATTTTGGAGCCGCATGACGATTCCCGGCTGGACACATGGGCCAAAGTGAAGGGAATGGCAAAGTTCGCTGACTCGCACGAAATCTCATTCGGGCGGTTGATGGTCGGACGGAAGGTGGGCGATACCCTTCAAGTCGTTGACGTTGCCGATCACAAAGTTCGGGAGAAGGCTCGGAAGATGGGTGCCCCAGCCGATCTGGAAGCCTTGTTTGATAATTTATGATTGCAATACAGCAGGACCGGGGGCGGAAGAGTAACAGCGAAATGGTCAGCTTCGGCAATGGAATTCGAGAGTTGCGACAAGCGAAAAACCTAACCCTTCGGGAATTGGCGGGGAAGGTTCAGGCCACGTTTACCTACTTGAGCAAGATCGAGAATCAGAAACTTAGCTTTGGCGAATTCCCCAGCGTGGAAATGGTACTAAAGTTGGCACATGCCCTTGATGCCGACCCGGATGAATTGCTGCTTTTGGCCGAGAAAGTCCCCGAGGGCATACGCCGGCGCATTTTTCAGCGCCCGGACGCTTTTAGAAAAATCGCGGAACTCGATGACAAGCGGCTCGATGATGTGCTGCGGTTTGTGGATCGCGGGCGAAAGTGATTGCACCGATCATCCCTGATCTTGGGCGGCATCAAAGACGGGTTTCAGGAATTCTCGGTATCTTCGTTGAACGTCGAACATTCTTGGAAATGGCCTGTTTGAGTAGCAGGTCAGCAGATCATCTTTGAACGGGCAACCATGTGCCAGTGCAATTGATCCCGACTCACTTTCACCATTGGCAACAGCCCAGTCTGGCAACTGATCGCGAAGCGTTCCAAATGGTAGCTGCTGAAAAACCTTGCCGTCTTTCAGTCGCGGGTATTTATTGATGACTCTCTTCATGAACAACCGCCAGTGATTGCCAAAACCGCTTTGCGCATTCTTGCTTTGATCACGGTACGACGATGTTCCGGCTTCCGATACGACGATGCGTCGAACATCGGTCTTCGGTCTAACCTTCAACCATGCTTCAATGGCTTCCACCGTTTCTGGAAACAGCCACCAGCAACCAGCTACACCTGTCTTTGGTCGCAAGAATGCAATCCAGCTTTCATTCGGATCGGCCTTGTAGTTTTGATTGTGCCAACAGTGTTCCAATGGATTGCGCTGACGAAGGTAGAGCTCATCAAACTCTATTCGTCCCACTTCCGAAGCACCGAATGCACAATTGAGGCCAAGATACAAAAGCATACGCTGTAACGTATCGCACTCCACATTGATCTTTGCAAGCTCCTCTACAGAAAAGGTGTGCTTTGAAATAAGGTGCTTGATCGAGCGATTAACGGGGTCCTTCGTAACCGTTCGATCAATACTGTCGAAGTGACGAGGTTTGGACCATCCAACTCCACCCCGAAAATCAAGCCAGTCAAAGAACCGATCAAGCTCAGCAAGAATCTGCCTTGCCGTTTTGTGGATGTAACGCGCCGGCGACTCGTCATCACTGCCTACGTTCTTTGTGAGTGTTGGCCGATTCCGCCAGAACGAAATCAGTTCGTCGCATTTATTGAAGTCAAGAGATAGAAGCGGAAAGTCTTCATGCCTTATCTTGAAGTAGCTAACGTACCGTAAGCGATTGAACGCAGAGCCGGGTGAGAGCTTTTCCGCAAGCGTTTCTTCAAGGTACTTGGCGTACTTGTCTAGCGAGTGATAGAAGGTTCCGTGAACAGGGTTTTCTGGCGGCGTAGCATTTAGCATTCGAGCTTGGCGACGAGCTTCTACATTGTAAAGCTCCTGCCCAAACGCTAACGCATTTTGACCAATGGGACCGACAGGCAAAACCCAATTGACGCTCGGATAGTGTCGGCTTGCAACGGCATGGCTCCAAATAAGAGCTTGCGGGGTAGTTGGGTCCCAACAAGCGTCGTACTGTCCGATCTCCAAGTCGTCCCCAATTGCTTCATTGATCACAGCAGGTGAAGGTAACGAAACATGCTGAAGGCCATTCGCAATTTGCTCCGTCCAACTTGGCTCGCCACCATAGCTCTTTCTGACCGCAACACTCTCTTGGTAAAGCTGGCGAATTCGATCTTCCCGCAACTTGGCTTGAAGCGGCTCGGCACCAAGACTGAATCGTTGTTGCTTGCCATCCTTGCGATAGCCGATGTAGGGTCGATCACCACGTTTAGGGTCCGATTTGCGGGACTTGCGACGTGTCTCCATTGTGCGTCCACTTGGTCAGATAACGGTCAGATAAGAAAACCAAATCTGTAGAAAGTCTTGGCCTTATCTGACCAAAACCATCCACTATCTGACCGTTATCGTTCCGATTATCTGACCAATCGGACATTCCAGACGTAGTGGAATGCCTGAAAAAATGCGTTTTTGCATGAAAAAAGCCAGTTCACCTAGAATGGCAAACTGGCTGTTTATGGAGGCGGGGGGAATTGAACCCCCGTCCTGTTGTTCCTGAACCAAAGCCTCTACGTGCGTAGTTCGTTGATTAAGTCGTGACGGAGAGGTTCCACGAACAAGACCATCCGACACCAGTCCGCAACAAATCTTGCATCAGCCGTAGTAGACAGTGAACTGATGCCAGCCCGAATTTGCGTCCAACGGTCGGCTCCTCAGGCAGGGATCCTTAGGTCGGTGCAGCCTGAATCAGGCAGCAAGAGAAAACTGCGGTTTTGCAGTTATTGGTGATCAGCTTTTTACGAGGCCAACTGATCAACCTCGGCACGCCACCCTGATCCCCGGTAACCCAGTCAAATCCGATCGCCCCCGGAAATCGCCAAAGCGGCAAACATCAACATCGGCAATTGTATCGCTGAACCTGACTGAGAGACACCGGAAAATTCAGGAGGTTCGCGTTTCCTGGCTATTTCCCGCTGCCAAAACTGGCTGCCGCCGACTCCTGACCCAGTTCCCGCAATACCCGCTGCAGTCCCGTCAGGTTCTGCCGCAGACTCTCCTCCGCATCCAGCTGCTCCCGATGATCAATCACCCCAATCGGTCCAGAATAACCCGATTTCAGAATCAGCTCAATCAGCCGACGCTCGTGCTTCCCGTCACCAATCGGCAGGATCTTCGGCTGAGCATTGTCGTTCATTCCGTTCAGATTCAGACACAACAGCCACGGCTGCAAAATCGCCAGCTGCTGCTCAAAATCCGCGATGTGGTCGTGAGCATGATGCAGGTTGTACACAATCCCCACATGCTTCACACCATGCTGCTCACGCAGCACACCACACACCGCCGCCATGTTCGCCGGCTCGCCGCTCCAGCCACCATGATTGTACAGCCCCAGCTTCAGACCCAGTCGCCCGGTCTTCTCAACCAGCGGCAGCAACGCGCTCGCCGCCGCCTCCGCCTTCTGCTGCTGAGTCTCACCGGCCGGCTCAGGAAACATCAGCCAGATCTGCGGATGTATGCCGTGCTTCTGAATCAACGGCTCCATCGCGTGATGCCAGCTCCAAAATGCAAAATACTCAATCTTCTGCCGCTGATACTGCAGTATCTCGTCCTCAAATGTCGGCACATGGTTGTCCCGCCAGTCATACGCCACACGCGCCAGCCCCAGCCGACGCACCATGTCGGCTCGCTCCGTCGGACCACGCTGCTTCGCATCAAACGGCACAATACACCAGGCCACCAGCTGGTCTCGATGGAAATTGGCCGCGTCCGCTGGCTGCTCACCCGCAAACACCCTGCAGCAGACGCCACTGCCAAACAGCAGACCGGCCACGGCCAGCACCGAAAACACCAGACGCCGCTGCCAAACCAATCCCTGACACATGCTGCACCTCTTTGCAAACATACACAACGGTCGGTGCGGATCACCGCACCGACCGCTTCAATGACACCACCAGACAATCAGCAGAAATGCGCCCCGCGCACGTTCACGTACACCGCATACAACGACTGACTGCCCGTCATAAACAGACGATTGCGCTTCGTACCCCCAAAACACACGTTGCTGCAGATTTCCGGCAGCAAAATCTGGCCAATTCGCGCACCGTCTTCGCCGGCAAACACATGCACGCCGTCATACCCGGCACCCACCCAGCCTGCACTGGCCCAGATGTTGCCATGAATGTCCGCGCGAATGCCGTCCGCAAACCCGGCCTTCACTGCCCCGTCAGCCATCTCCAGATTCATCGAAGCAAACTCACGACCATTCGCCAGCTTCTTCCCGTCCACCACGTCCCACACTCGGATATTCTTCTGAGCATCCGGGTAGTGCGATGCACCCGTGTCCGCCGCATACAGCTTCTTGTAATCCGGCGAAAAACAGACCCCGTTCGGTTTATTGATGTCGTCCGCCACGCGGTACAGCTTGCCCGTGCTGGCTTCCCACCGGTAAATCGACTCCTTCTGATATGGCTGCACCGAGCCCGTATCCGCCAAAGTCCCCTCGTAGTCCATCAGCGCACCATAACCCGGGTCGCTGAACCACACGTCGCCGGATTCCGGATGCACCACGCCGTCGTTCGGAGCATTCAGGGATTTGCCGTCATACTCGTGCGCCAGTACCGTGCGAGTCCCGTCGTGCTCGTAACGAGCCACCGAACGAGTCAGATGCTCGAAAGAAATCTGACGGCCATGAGTGTCAAAGGTGTTGCCGTTGCTGTTGTTCGCCGGGTTGCGAATGACCGACACATGCCCATCCTCTTCCAGCCAGCGATGCTGCAGATTGTTCGGAATGTCGCTCCACACCAGATACCGGCCCGATCCGTTCCACGCCGGACCCTCCGCCCACATCATGTTCTTGCTGTGGTACAGCCGCTGAATCGGAGTATTCCCCAGCTTCAGCTTCGCAAAACGCTTGTCCAGCTCCACCAGCCGGTGGTCAGGGTAACGCACGGGAGCAGCATCGGGGGCATACTCGTCGGCACGCACAGTTCCGGCCGCTGCCATCGCTGCCGCCGCAGCCGCCATGAACGAACGACGCCCGGATACTCCGGCCACTGAAGAAGGATCTGCACTGCTCATCACACGGGCTCCAGAAACAGGTGGGAAAAGGAAACCTACGAAGACCTGAACCCGACATTGTGGCGAATGCCGGGCTGAGAGTCAAAAGGGTGACGCCTGCCCGAGACAGGTTGCCGGCCGAATTGGGCAGCCCCGCCGCTCCCGGTCAGCCGCCGATGGCATACATTGGACGCTGCGGCTGCAGGAACCGCGCAGTGTTGATTTCATGCCCCTCACCCTTGGCCGCAATGCAGTCCAGCATGGCCTGAGCAATCTCGGCATCTTCCGCACCCGCACGCAGCAGCTCGCGAATGTCGGTCTCGTCATGGCTGAACAAACAATTCCGCAGTCGCCCGTCAGCAGTCACACGGAATCGATTACAGCTCGCACAAAAGGGCTGACTCACACTGGCTATCAGCCCGATTCGGCCGCGCCCGTCAGCAAACTCGTAGTCTTCCGCCGGAGCTTTGCCGGTCGCTGACCGCGACAGCTGCGGCAGTAGCTCTGCCACCGCCTCCGCAGGCCGAGACACTGCTGTATCCACCCGCTCTGACCGGCCGGCCAACTGCACCGGTCGCAGCGTCCCGAACGCACGCTCCAGCCGCTCCAGAATCTCAGCAGCATACAAAACCCGCTCACGCTGCCACTGACTGTCCGCGTCCAGCGGCATAAACTCAATAAATCGCACGACAGTGTCTGTTTCACGAGCTAATCGGCCGAATGGCTCAATCTGATCCTCCGTGAGCCCCCGCACCGAAACCGCATTCAGCTTAATCGGGGAAAAGCCGGCCCTCCGAGCAGCCTCAATTCCCGCCAGCACCTGCTCATAACCGTCCCGTCGCGTCACTCGGCGAAACACCGCGGGATCCAGGGCGTCAAGGCTGATATTCAGTCGCCGCAGTCCGGCATCGCGCAGCGGCTGAGCCAGTTCGGGCAGCAGCATGCCGTTCGTCGTCAGCCCAATGTCCACAATCCCCGAAATGCCCGAAAGTGCTCGAACCAGCAGCGGCAGGTCCCGCCGCACCAGCGGCTCCCCGCCCGTCAGCCGCAGGCGGTCAATGCCCAGCGTCACACCCACCCGCGCGACACGCTCGATCTCCTCAAATGTCAGCAGCTGCTGCTTCGGCAGAAACTGAACTTCTTCAGCCGGCATGCAATAAAAACAGCGTATGTTGCAGCGGTCTGTCACGCTGATCCGCAGATTGTTGTGCACTCGCCCGTAGCGGTCCACCAGGCGTCGCGGCTGTGATTCAGTCATCTCACTGAACCTCCGACGAACCGGGCGAATTGCCCACCGCGACCGACGGATGCTGCCACTGCACACGCCCGTCCGTGTAATGTTCACGTTTCCAGACAGGCACACGCTGCTTCAGTGTATCAATCAGCCACTGCCCGGCCGCAAATGCTTCGGCCCGATGCGGCGTACTGACGGCAATCGCCACCGCCACGTCCGACAGCTGCAGCACACCCAGACGATGCACAATCGCCGACTTCACAATCGGAAAACGAGTCGATGCTTCGGTCGCCAGCTGCCTCAGAGATGCCTCAGCCATCTCCCGATAAGCCTCGTACTCCAGCTGCTCCGTCTGCCGGCCCGCCGTGAATTCCCGCACAGTACCAAGAAACAGCACGACCGCTCCCGCGACGGGATCGCGGACAGATTCCGTGATCGCTGTATAATCCAGTGGCTGATCTGTCAGGTATATCACAGGCCTTTTCCCCCCAACGTCAGCCCCCGCTCACCGGCGGAAAACAGGCCACCGTATCCCCAGGCCCGATTGTCATTGCCGGTACCGCATACTGATTATTCACTGCCCACAGCAGCATCGACTGCATTCGCTGCAATCCCGCCAATTGCTGCAGCACCCGCTGCTGCAACTCGGCCAGCGTTCCGGCACCCGATACGGGCAGCAACAGTTCTGCTGTGCCGGCCGCATCCCGAGCCGCTGCGAAAAACAGAACAGTGACCGTCTGAGCCTCCGTCACGGCTGCACCCGCTGCTGCAGCAAATTCAGCACCTGTTGGTTCGCCGGCGGAAACGTCAGCGTCTGCAGTTCGCCTGCCGGCACCCAGCGGAAAGGTGGCGTCGGTACCAGTTGAGGCGGCAGATCGTGAGCCGGCGAGCACAGCCAGAAATGCAGTTCAACCGCTCCATGAGGATAATCCCATGGTACGGTTCCCAGCTGCAGACGAGGAATCACTGCCAGCCCCGTTTCCTCCAGACACTCACGCACTGCACAGGCCTGAGGAGTTTCATCGGCTTCGCACTTGCCACCGGGAAATTCGGACATGCCCGCGAGGGCCGTTCCCGGAGCTCGCTGTCCCACCAGATACGATCCTGCGGATTCAACAACTGCGATGCCGATGCGTTTCACAACGGTGTCCCCCAGATCCCCCCAGCATTAGGCATTCTGCGCCGGCGGAGTAAAGAAGTCGGCCGGCGGAGCACCCATGACGCTAAAACCGCAGTCGACATGCAGAATCTCACCCGTGATGCCACTGGCCAGATTGCTGAGCAGTGCCATGGCGGTACGCCCGACTTCGTCTGCCGTAATGTTGCGACGCATTGGCGATATGCCGGCGTACAGCTTGAGCATGTCGTCAAAATCACCCACTCCCATCGCGCTGACGGTCTTCACCGGACCAGCACTGATTGCGTTGACCCGCACACCCTCGGGGCCCAGTTCGCTGGCCAGATATCGCACACTGCACTCCAGCGCAGCCTTGCAGATACCCATCAGATTGTAGCCAGGAATCACTTCCTCGCCGCCAAAGTACGTCAGCGTCAGAATACTGGCGTCGCTGCTAAGCACATTGTGTTTGCGAGCAGCACCGGCAACAGCCAGCAGACTGTAGGCACTGATCTCCATCGCAGTCTTGAAACCATTGCGACTGCAGGCCCATGTCGGCCCCGTCAGATCAGCCGGCGGAGCAAAGGCGATGCTGTGCACAATAAAGTCGATCTTGCCGAAAGTCTCTGCCGCTTTGGCCACCACTGCACTGATGTGGTCGTCGTTGCAAACATCCATGGGAAGCAGAAACTTCGAGCCAAGCGGATCAACCAGCTTCGCCACCTTGTTTTGATTCTTGGGCCGGTCCCCGGTGTCCGGCATATGCGTGAAACCCATTTCAGCACCTTCACGGTGCAGGTTTTCCGTGATCGCCCAGGCGATTGAGCGTTCGTTGGCGACCCCCAGTACCAATCCCTTCTTGCCAGTAAACAACCCCATTGCGTATACCTTACTCTACTGAACTTTCGATCCCATCCCGTTCCGCACAGGCTGCAACAACAGACTGGCCCGGAATTACGAGCACGTAATATAAGGTTCCGACAGCCCGGGGGAAAGCATGTCGGTCAGCGGCGAGAAATCAGGAGCCGGCTGAGCCCCCGCGCCGCAGGAATCCTTCGCCAACCGTCAAAACCGCAGTTCCGTCTTTCCAGACGCGAGGGACTAGATGAAGAGCGGGCTATCTGGCAGATCTGCCGATTGAACTGCCTTCCCAACCGGCACCGCCCACCGGCATGCGTGATGCTGTGTTTTCACCAGCCGAGGGCGGATACGTCCCGGCAGATTCTTCCCCAAGTAACGATCTGGTGATGAGGAAAATTCCACACCAGACCGAGCTCGAAAAGATGTTTCCGGAAGATCTGCGAGCTCTGCTGCACCAGCGAGAATCGCTGCTAACGCGGCTGATTTATCGATTGCGATGCCGGGACGAAACCCGCCTGAATCTGCTGACAATGGGCCCGCTGCGAATGATGCAGCGAGAACTTCCTCAGTCAGGACCTGGCAGCTCTGATCGAAAGCTCACTGCGACGCTCAGATAACCTCAGTCGGCTGGGCGAGCTTGAGCTGATATTTGAACGAGCCCGACTGACTCGGGAAAAGAATAATCTGCAGCAGTCCCGTCAGTTGATCGACGTGCTGGCACTCCGGTCGGCTTTGTGCTGAACAGTGACGGGACGCTGGTGCGTCAGGTGGAGTCGCAGCCACGGACCAGCAGTCGTCGCTGGCTGGGTAAACGGGGCTTCGGCCAGCAGGGTCGCGATTAGCACCGCAGTTTGCGAGGCTGATTACTCACACACAGGGTACACGCCGCAAACACCCCGAACAACCTGGCCCGCCGCAGCCTGCAAAACAACGCCACAAGTCCAGCCTGGCCAATCACCGCGTTTCTGAATATTTTGTGATGCACAAGACAGGTACAGCTGACTGTCCGGCATCCGACCCGGGCTTCAAACTCGCCCCCGCAGCGACTTTTCTGAATTGACCTTGAGTCAAAATCGTAAAATGTGCGATGCTGTGCGACTCTGTGGCTCGCCAGCCGGCGATCCGCTTTATATTTATTCCTCCCATAAGCCACTTCCCCCGCAATTTTTGCGGATTATTGTGGTAACGAGTCGCTGAATGGCGGATCGAGCCTCGATACTTTCGCACTTTCAACGAACGGCCCCCCGTTCCGCGGAAATGTACGTCGCAGCGATACTGATTTTGGGCCTGCAGTTGCTGCTGCCCGCCGACATCTCAGCCCAGACACCAGTCCAGGACTCAGCTCTGACAGAGCAGTCGCCGGAGCTCAGTGAAGAAGCCGGGCGAATCGTCTACGACGTGCGCATCGAGGGCAACGAAACGATTCCCGAGGCTGTCATTCTGCAGAAGATCCAGTCGCAGCCACAGCGTCCCGTGACGGAACGCCAACTCCGTGAAGACAAACGCTCGCTGCTGAATACCCGCTGGTTCTTCGATGTCCAGGAACGCATCGACGAAACTCCCAGCGGATACGTCCTGGTGTTTGAGGTGAAGGAACGTCCGATTGTGCAGCGAGTGCAGTACGTCGGCAGCAAGAAAGTGAAGCTCAAGCACCTGGAAGCCTGGACGGGCCTGAAAGCCGGCAGCCCGTTCGACTACGTGGCTAACCAGGAAGCAGTGCGCCGCATTGAGCAGGAGTACAAGGACAAAGGTTATTATTTTGTCGAAGTGAAACTGCTGAAAGGCGGGGAACCTGGTGACCGGGAAGTCATCTTCAAAATCACCGAAGGTCCGAAGGTTCAGGTCAAAGAACGCAACTTCACCGGCAATGTATTTTGGAGCGATGGCCTGCTCCGCAAGAATCTCGTTTCGAAAGAAGCCTTTTTGTTCTGGGGTGGCCACTACAATCCGGACACCATGCCGGCCGATATTGAGGCATTAAAGGCTTACTATCGCGGAGTTGGTTTCTTTGATGTCGAGGTGATCGGGGAACCACGATTCTCGCCTGACAAGTCTGATGTTGAATTGCTCTACACAGTCAAAGAGGGGATGCGTTACACCGTTCGCAGTATCACCTATGAGGGCAACGAAGTCGTTCAGACATCACGTCTGAAGGAAGACTCCAAACAGGTCGTGGGTCAGAAGTTCAACTCGTGGCAGCTGTCCAAAGATGTACAGCGGATGCTGGGCTATTACGGTGACATGGGCCACTACTTCGCCTCTGTCAACCCCGTTCCACACTTCACTGAAACGCCCGGTGTTGTGGATCTGATATTTGAAATCGACGAAGACCGGCCGCGTTACATTCGCGACATCAATGTTGATTACGAGGGCGACAGCCCACATACGAAGCACACCGTGGTGCTGGACCGTATTCAGGTTCAGCCCGGTGACCTGGCTGACCCCCGTCGAATTCGCCGCGGCAAGTCGCGGCTGGCCGGCAGCGGCCTGTTTGAACAGGGAATTGTGTTTGAGCCTGTGCCGGTGGACCCGGAACAGACCAGCTTCGCTTCGGTGGCAGCCTCTTTCCGTGGCCAGAATCCCGGCCAGTTGGATGACTGGACCGAGTCCTTCTTGCAGGCAGTCGATCAGTCGGCCAGCGACACCGCCCGCCGCGGCGAGATCGGTGATTACTCCGAACTGTATCCCGCCCGCAACTCAGATCGGACTGCGGATTCCGCGGCCAGTCGGGGCTCGGAAAGACCGAATACAGTCGACGCGGCAGCCGAGATTGAAGCTGCAGTCGAGCCTGCGACATCGCACACTCCTGCCCGTGCACCTCGACAGGAATCCCTCGACCATATCCTGCAAAACCCAGACAACTTCACCACAGCCACTCTGGCGGACACAACGCTGCAAAATCAGGCTGTGACAGACGTCAACACATCTGCTGACCTGCTGCGACTTCCGCGACAGTCCGCATTTCGCCCTGCGGATCCGCGACTGCTGTTCACCTCTGCTGATGATTCTCCGGCCGTCGTATCCGCAGGAGATCCAGAGCTGCTGAATGGTCCCATCATTCGAGCTCAGTCGCCCGCCGATGAAGGTTCCGACATCGAACCACCTTCACGCGAAGACCAGATGATCAACGAGAGTCCCTATCGCAATCAGTTCCGCGAAATCCCCCCGGGCTGGGTGGACATCAACGTGAACGCCACGGAAGGCCGCACCGGTCGTCTGATGTTTGGTGCCGGCGTCAACAGCAACTCGGGCCTCGTCGGTAACTTCGTTTGGGACGAATCCAACTTTGACCTGTTTCGGCCTCCCACAACCTTTGCGGACATTCTTGAGGGCCGAGCCTGGCGTGGTGGAGGCCAGCGATTCCGTGCCGAAGCCGCTCCCGGAAACCTTGTCAGTCGCTATGCCCTGACCTGGACCGATCCCTACTTCATGTACACGGATTACAGCCTGTCTGTAGGAGGCTTCTACTTCAATCGATATTACTCCGAGTGGACAGAAGATCGAGTTGGAGGTCGCGTTTCGGTGGGTCGTCAGTTCACACCGGAATGGTCCGGGGCGGTAGCCCTGCGGCTCGAAGACATCGAGATGCGAAATGTGCTCGCTCCGGTGCCAACAATTGTTGCACCTTGGGTCGGTCACAATTTCCTGTCCACAGGTCGTGTCTCTGTTACTCACGACACTCGTGATTCAGCAATGCTGCCCACCGAAGGTCACTACTTCGATGTTGGTTACGAGCAGGCTTTCAATGACTTCAACTTTCCGAAGGTTGACAGCGAATTTCGCCAGTACTTCACATTGCACAGTCGACCGGACGGCAGTGGCCGACAGGTGCTGACTCTGGCCGGAGCGCTGGGCTGGGCTGGTGATGATACGCCCGTCTTTGAACGCTACTTTGCGGGTGGTTTTCAGTCCTTCCGCGGTTTCCGTTTCCGCGGTGTGACCCCGCGCGACGATACCGGGTTTTCACTCGGCGGTACGTTCCAGGCACTGGGTACGGTTGAATATCGTCTGCCTCTGACAGCCGATGACATGATCAGTGCCGTCGCCTTTTCAGACTTCGGTTCTGTGGACGATGAAGTCACGCTTTCTGAATTTCGCGCGACCGCGGGTTTTGGTCTGCGTCTGACAATCCCGCAGATGGGACCGGTACCACTGGCCTTCGACTTTGCGTTTCCGATCACGACCCAGCCTGCCGACCGCGAACAGATCTTCAGCTTTTATGTGGGTATCAATCGCTGATCATTCGCATCTGCGAATATCCAAAAGCAGCGATTATCGGCAGTACAACGCAGTTCTGCAGCTGCAAAATGCCGCCAGCCATCCAGCCTGATCTGCAGCAGTTGCTGCAGATCCGCAAATTTTCCTGACAGATTCCCTGCAGGCAGTTGCTGCCAACTGCCGGTTGCCAGCGGACTGACATGACCTCGGCCCCCGGAGACCGCTCCTGCATAACTCAGGTACAGCAGTCGATGCGGCGCCAGTGGCTCAGCAGCAATCGGCTCGCCAGCCACCGGCTGTCGCAAAAGTCGCCAGGTGGCAGCCTCTGCACCATCCTCCAGCAGCAGGTCCCAGTGCAAAAAAGGATGGTCGTGCCGCAGCAACGCAAATCTTCCGGACTGCTGCTTCACTGGCATGCTGCCGATTCCGAGGGCAGCAGGAAGGTTCGCCCGTGACGCACCCGCAGCCGCCCCGAAATGACACGACGTATCGCTTCGGGATAAGCCAGCTTCTCCTGCTCAAACACCAGTCCTGCAAGCTGGTCAGGAGTGCAGTGATCCGGTACAGCCACACATCGCTGCAGAATAATGGGACCATGGTCGTACTGATTGTCAGCAAAATGCACAGTGCAGCCGCTGATAAGCACTCCGCGAGCAATGGCGGCTTCGTGCACGTGATGCCCGTACTGACCATGCCCGCAGAACGCCGGAATCAGCGACGGATGGATGTTCAGCACTCGCAAATGAAAGTCGTCCGGAATCTGCAGCAGGCTGAGAAATCCCGCCAATACGACAAAGTCAGCCTGCACCTGCCGGGCGGCAGCAAAAACAGCCGCACTGAATTCCGCCGAACCGGGAAAATCACGAGGCCGCAAGACCTCAACGGCCAGCCCTGCTGCCCCCGCTCGCTCCACTCCACGACAGTCACGCTGACTGGAAATCACCAGCGGGATTTCCACTGGTAACTGCCCGGACCGCATCTGGTCCAGAAAGTTGAGCAGCGTGGTACCACCGCCACTGATCAGCACCACCAGCCTGGCACGACGCCCCGTAACACCCGCAATGACTTCGGCGTCATCACCATTTATTGCTGCAGACACAATTCCCGATCCCGCCATGAATTCCTGGTTGCAGATTCCGTGAGCCGCCAGCTAAGTCTGACGAAAAGTTGCCGGCTCGTCCACCAGCCGCAGTACTCGCTGCCGTTCGCGGCGATCCCGCTGCACTCGCGACCACACCGTCATCGCCACCAGCACAGCCAGCACGGCCGTCAGCAGCACCAGCAGATCCCCGGGACGCTCCGAGTCTTTTTGGCGTGCCTGAGCAGCAAGGGGCGAGTCAGCCGGAAGATCACCGTCACGAACGAGGCTGAGCACCTGCGAGGCTGTCGGGGTCCACTCAATGTGACCCGCCAGCAGCAATGGTGACACTCGCGTTTCACTTTGCGCTCGATACACATACTTTTTGAAAAAACAACCCGTTACCTGCACGGAATCAATCACTTCTGCGCCTGCGGGAAAGTCCCGGGGCAGCGTCGGACAGACTACAACTGTCGGGATATGCTGACTGTCTTCCGTGAACAGCCACAGCTCGTGCAGTGGCTGCCCCTGAAACAACTGTGGATCACCGGCATGAGTCATCACGCGACGGACATGTCCCCGCAGTGTCAGCAGGCGGCCCTGCCAGTAATCGGGATTCTGGAAGATATCCACAAACAGAGGAAAACGCGACGGCTGCCTCAGCCAGCCCGCGAAACGCGCATCGCGAGCATTCAGTTGGCGTTGCAGTCGCCTCAGCCCCTCGTCAAGTCGTCGCTGACAGTCCTCAGTTGCAGCACCGCCCGCTCGCTCCCGCTGATACTGTTCTTCCAGTGACTGACGGTCCGCCACAATCCGCAGCTGCAGCTCGGAACGCAACTGCTGCATACGCGCCAGCTGCTGCTCTGCAGCCAGCTCACGCTGAGCCGGCAGACTAGTCACCTGCAATTGACGCAGCGTCTCGTGATACAGCCAGCTTTCATCCGAAGTCAGTCGCCGGCGATTCACGACGTTGTCGAGAATCTCAGACCGCCACGGCATGGGGGACAGCACCTTCAGTGATTCGGCAAAAATCAGTGGACTGGTCCCCCACAACTTAACAAACCAGCCCTTCAGCAACACCGGCAGGTCACGTCTCGGTGTCACAGGCCACGCCGTCGAAGTGTCAGGCTGAGCCGCACTGCGGAATCCAGTCGCATCGACAACCGCAATCGAACCAGGACGAGACAGACTGCGGAACGCCCCGCGCTGCACCGCAAACTCAGACGCCTCTCCCTCCAGTGCACCACTGGCGGTAATTCGCACAGTGCCCGAAGGAGTAAAGATGCCGTAAAGCACCACCGGACGCCCTGTGAATTCACCTGGGTGAGTCATCAGATCCTGCAGCAGTGAATAACGAGCCTGGCCGGGATCAATGAAACTTTGATCCAGCGGCGAGACCAGGGTGCCATCCTGACCGGAAAATGGATCACGCTGCAAAGAGACTCGACCGCTGAGCGTCAGATTGCCCTGAGCCCACGCCTGCCGACGGACCTGCTGGTATCGATAGAATGCCGACTGCCAGGCACTCTCCGCGCCGATCTCATCAGGAATCCCCGCAGTGATCAAACGACGACGATTGATCGCCAGCCGAATCAGATCCGCATAGTCCGCCTCTTCATCCGGCGTCATGCCGGCCGTACCATGCTCAAAACGCCAGGACCGCCCCACTTCCAGATCCACCGCCGAGACTCGCTGAATCGTCCAGTTCAGCTGACTGCGATCAACCCCGGCCAGAGTGTCAGGGGAAACATCAGCCGGTCGAGGTGACAGCGGGCGATCTTCGTCCGGAAACCTGTCCGACGGATCCAGCGGCACACGATCATTAAGCGGTGGCAGATCTTCGTCAGCACCCCGCAGACGATCTGAAAATGGCATGCGATCAAGAGACGGGAAATCATCGCCAGCCGACTGTGCCCGCGCAAATTGCAAAGTCTGAGGCCACAAGAGGCCCAGCACGAGACCCGTCAGGATCGGCACCATGCGAGCGCACGGCATGCGGTCTGTGCTTCCTGTGCTGCCGGGATCCCTGTTCACTGCGTCACCTCCATCTTCGCAAACCTCCGAATCTGCGCAGTTTAGAGTCCTGTACGCAGGCTGCAACCGCCCAGCCCAGAAAAGCGCGCTGCTGACTCACATCCGAACAACGCGACCACTCCGCACCGGAACGACCATCGCCCGGTTTGACAAACCTCCGGCGACACCTATCCTGCAAGGTCCACACGGACCGGTCGACACAAATTCAGTTGGAAACAGCACATGACAGGTTTTGCCACGCGACTGCACCAGCAGATCCAGCAAAAACAAACTCCAGCCCTCATCGGAATTGATCCCCGCTGGGACTGGCTGCCCGCAGAGATTCGGCAGGCGGCGGAAACTCCTGGAGGCCGTCACGAAGAGATCGTTGCTCGCGGTTTCGAGCGATTCTCCTGCGAAATACTGGAACTTGCCGCCGAGCATGTGGCGGTGGTGAAGCCACAGGTCGCCTTTTTCGAACAGTACGGAGTGCCTGGACTGCAGGCTCTGCGAAACGTCATGCGGAAAGCTCGATCGCTCGGACTAATCGTCATCGCTGACGCAAAACGCGGGGACATCGGAACCACGGCAGAAGCCTATGCTGCAGGCTGGCTGGCGGGGGAAGACCCGGAAGCAGCAGTATGGCCAGCCGATGCCCTCACCATTAATCCGTATCTTGGCGGGGATACTCTTGAGCCTTTTGCCAGCCTGGCGCGAGAACGCGGCGCCGGCCTGTATGTGCTGGTACGAACCAGCAATCCCGGAGCCGCCGAATTTCAGGACCGACTCACCGACGGAGGTGCCCTCTACAAGTCTGTTGCGACCGCCGTGGTACGAGTCTCAGAGAGATATCGAGGCGACGGAGCGGAATATGGAGATGTCGGGGCGGTCACAGGAGCCACCTGGCCACAGCAGTTGCAGGAACTCAGGTCTCTGATGCCCCGTGTCCCGCTGCTGGTTCCAGGCTACGGCAGCCAGGGAGGCACCTCGGCAGACGCAGCCGGGGCCTTCTGTCCTGACGGCCTCGGGGCAGTAGTCAATAGTTCACGAGGAATCAACTTTGCGTGGCGACGTCCGGGTTATCAGGAACGATTTGGCGAGGCAAAATGGCGCGATGCAGTGGCCGAGTCAATTCGGGAAATGATTGCGGACCTCGCGGAAAATACGGCAGCCGGGGCTTTAAAAAAGTGAATCCGGGGCCCCCGCAGCGGGGGCAAAAAACTGCCCAGGCGGCAAAAAACATGCAAATTGACTATATTTCGCAGAGCCCGGAATACTGCGGGAAGGGAAAACCGGTGGATTTTTCCGGTCCGGTCTCATCCCTGCATTCACCGCCGGAAAATGCCACTTGCGGCCGATCGGCGGGGTTTTTTGTTGTGACTTGCCGAAAAACCTCGATAGACTGTCCGGAAGTTTTACAAAGCTCACCGTTTTCACTGGACGACGCAGTCCCCCGATTACAGTAGTCGGGGCAGTGTGACTGGGTGAGAGCGGATCCCATTGTGGTTCAGGAGTTTTTCAGATGAGTACTCGTCGGTCGGCTATGAAGGTGTTGGTCAGTATGGCCGCTCTGGCCGCAGTGCTGTTATCGGCAAGTTCCGGGATGGCGGATCCGAAGTCGGGCAACAACCGACGTTCGCTGGTCATGAATCCAAAGTTTGACGCATCTGCTGAGCGGGTTGAACTGTTCAGTGGCATGGACGACGGTCGTCTGGAAACGAAGCTTGTTGCCAATGATTCGAAGGGTGGCTTCGTGTTCATCACGAATAACACCGACCAGACCCTGACTGTGGACCTGCCGAAATCCTTTGTTGCCGTACAGGTGCTGAAGCAGCTGGGCGGTGGCATGGGCATGGGCGGCATGGGCGGCGGAGGTATGGGTGGCATGGGCGGCATGGGTGGCATGGGAGGCATGGGCGGCATGGGCGGCATGGGTGGTGGTGGCATGCAAAACATGGGCGGCGGCATGGGTGGAATGGGCGGCATGGGCGGCATGGGTGGCGGAGGCATGGGCGGCATGGGTGGCATGGGTGGCATGGGAGGCATGGGCGGCGGGGGTATGGGCGGGGGCGGATTCTTTTCCATCCCGGCTGAACGCACCCTCAAGGTCCCGTTTATGTCAGCCTGCCTGAATCACGGCAAAGCAGAACCTAATCCGTCAGCTCAGTACCGCATGGTCCGTGTCAGCGACTACACCAAAGATCCAGTGCTCGCCGAACTTATCACGATGGTGGGAACCGGCCGGGTAGATCAGCAGTCTGCTCAGGCTGCCATCTGGACTCGCACAGATAACATGACCTGGGACCAGCTGTCAACGAAGACAGTTCGTGGCATTCATGGCTTTCGTCGATACTTCCAGCCTGGCCAGATTGTTCAGGGCCAGCAACTGGTGGTTGCGGCAGAAACTCGAGTTCGCGAGCAGGGCAATCAGCAGCCTCAGCCTGAACAGCCTGCTGGCGAGCGAGTTCGCTGATTTCAGAAAACAGGTCGAATGATCGCTGGCCAGTCTGCTCGGCAGACTGGCCTTTTTTATTGCGACTTACAGACGTACAGGGGAGAAAAGTGCTCGATGAGCGGGGCAAGGTCAGGTTTTGGCGTTCGAGTAATCAAAGATGGCCTGGTGTTCAGTGCTGCACATTTCATTACTTTTAATGGTAACGTGTGCGAGCGTTTGCACGGGCATAACTGGCGGGTTGAGGCGGCGATAGAAGGGGATCTGGACGAGAATCACTACGTATTTGACTTCATCGCGCTCAGAGACGGCCTGCAGGCACTGGTTGCAGAACTGGACCATTCAGTCCTGTTGCCGGACCGGCACAGGCAGATTCAAGTGGAACGATCAGAGGACGGTTCTGAAGTGACGGCTCGATTTGAAAATCGTCGCTGGCTGTTTCCTGCGGAGGACTGTCGAATTCTACCCGTGGAAAATACGACCGCGGAACTGATCGCTCGCTGGCTGTCTGAGACATTATGCGAGAGACTGAGTCTCGGAAATCAGCGGGCTCTCAGCAGGCTACGCATCAGCGTGGAGGAGAACTTCGGCCAGTGGGCTGACTGCTGGACGGCATTTTGAACAATGATTGCAGATCTGCGAAACGGACGGATATCATGAGCGACGGCAAGCCGGCAATCATCAGCACAACGATGGAGACATTCCGTCAGGACGTGATTGAGCAGTCTCAGGTACGTCCAGTGGTCGTAGACTTCTGGGCCGAATGGTGTGGCCCGTGTCGGCAACTGATGCCGCTCCTTGAAAAACTCGCAACAGAAATGCGTGGAGCCTTCTGCCTGGTGAAAGTCAACGTGGATCAGTTGCCGGAGATTGCCGGGGCTTTCGGCGTACAGTCCATCCCATTCGTGGTCGCCATGTCGGGCGGTCAGCCGGTCAGTCACTTTGCCGGACTCAAGCAGGAAGCACAGCTGCGAGCATGGCTGCAGGAGTTTTTACCATCACCGGCAGCAGAAGCGTGGGAGAAGGGTCAGCAGTGTGAGTCGGAGGGCAGGGTCGCAGATGCTGAGCTTGAATATCGCAAAGCCAGTGAGCTGGAGCCAGCAGAAGCAACCTTCAGAATCGCCCACGCACGAGTCCTGCTGGAACTCAACCGCGATCAGGAGTCGCGTGAGATTCTTGAAGAGCTGCAGAAGCGAGGATATCTTGAACCTGAGGCGGAGGTGTTGAAGGAACAGCTGGAGTTACGGAGCCAGGTGGAGGATTCCGGTGGTGTGATGGCGGCGAAACTGGCTTTGGAGGCAAATCCGAGCGATCTAAGGGCAAAACTGCAGCTCGCAGAGGCTCTGGGCGCAGACAGTCGATTCGAAGAAGCCTGCGAATTGCTGCTGGAACTGGTTCGCCAGGATCGTGGCGGTCTGGGAACTCAGGCCAAAGAGGCCATGGTGGGCCTGCTGACTGTGATGGGGCCTAAATCGAAACTGGCATCCGATTACCGGCGCAAACTTGCCACCGCATTCTATTGAACCACAGAACCCCCGGCACAAACGGGAGCCCGAAGGGTCAGCGAAGGGGCTCTCCCACGCCCTGCTCACAGACCCGGCAATCGCCCATGCTGATCCATGAGTCTCTTTCTCTCTGTGTCACCGTGCCTCTGTGAGAGACGAACAGAACCGTTCACCACAGCCTGGTTCTTTCACAGAGCTACAAAGTCGCGGAGAGACAGGCAAACCCGAGACGTATCACTTCCGCTCACCAGGGCAGCCTGGTCGCAGAGTTGCTTAGTTCTTCTCAGTCTCCGTTGCTTTCTGCTGAGGCTCAGGCAGTGCGATCACTGCTCCAGGAAAAACGTGTCCAGTGGCATTTGTCGGAACACTGTAGACCGAGGTACGAGCCGTCACGATCAGAGAGCGACGATCTTTGCCCCCGAATGTGACGTTGGCCGGCTGCTCCGGCAGCGTGATAATTCCCAGAATCTGCCCGGCGGGCGAAACCACCTGAATTCCAGATCCGGAGGTGATGTAGAGATTGCCCGCCGTGTCAATGGTGAGTCCATCGCCGCCACCGACAGATTCGCCGGAACGCTGCCTCAATTCCACCAGCACCCGACCGGCTCCAAGTTTGCCCGGCGATTCCACCGGATACGCCCACATCTGTTTTTCCATACTGGGAATGACATACAGCGTCTTTTCATCCGGCGACAGAATTACACCATTTGGGGCTTTGCGATCGCTGATCAGTCGAGTGACTTTGCCATCAGCCGCGCGATAGTAGACCGCCTCAGTGCCCTGCGGCCACGGTTCGGGTGCACGGTAACGCGGGTCTGTGAAATAAATCCCACCCGCCTGATCAACAACGAGGTCATTGGGAGCATTGAATCTTTTGCCTTCATATTCAGCCGCCAGCACAAACTGCTGGGTATCTGAAAGTCGAAACATTTTGAGTCGCCCGTCCATTTCGCAGGCCAGCAGATACTGATCGTTCAGCATCAGTCCGTTGCAGTGACCGGCCGGTTCAGCGAATACGCTGAGCTTTCCGTCAGCATCCACCTTGTGGATGCGATTGTTCGGAATATCCGTGAACCAAAAATTTCCGGCAGCATCAGCGGCTGGACCTTCAGTGAAGGCAAAACCAGTGTGCAGTTTTTGCACCGGCCCGGTGGGGCCGATACCTGGAACCTGTTCCTGCGCCAGACACACCAGCGAAGCCTCGACAGCTACCACACAGCAGAACAAAAAAATCTTCACGGCAGATTTCCTCCGAGCCATACCGCAACCTGTTCAGTTCACCGCAAACAAACATGAATGGGAAAGATACCCTGCTGTGCTGCTGGCGGCAAATCAGCGTTATTCAGTCAAGTCTCAGGGTTACACCGATCCATACGAAAAAAGGCAGGGCCTTGCGGCCATGCCTTCATGCGGCAATTTCACTTGCCACAGGGGGATCAACTCAGCAACAAATCAGTCGCGGCTCTTTTCGCCTGGGTCATCACATACGATCGTCAGGTTCTCGTCGCAGGCGCACTCGTCCGGAACGTCATAGTAAGATGAACCGTAGGTGCGGGACTTGATTCCGCCGCTGACCTTGTAGGGAACCCAGCCAGATGTGCTGTAGCTCTGGTCAACATTGCCGAATGCTGTCGCAGTGTCGCTCAATTCACCCTCAATCGCACTCTGCAGCTCTGCCAGCACTACCACCATGCCGAGGACCAGGATGGTCGCTACCAGCACGATTTCAGCAGACACGATCAGGCCATTTTCGTCACTCAGAAAGTTCTTAATCATGGTTGTGCTCTTTGTTTTTCTGTGTTGATCAAGGAAGAAAGAATCTCTGTTTGTACACGATAGCTGGCCGAATTTTGCCGGAGTACAGACTGGTGATGGCATCCTGACACCGAAAGGCAGGAGCAGACATCGGGGACTTGTGAAACAGTGTCGAATCTGCACCGCAATCGCTTCCACGAGATTACAGGCAAACCTGCTGAACAAGCCGAGGGTTGTCTGCCCGGAGAACTTCGGGTGTCGATCAGTTCGACCTTCCGAGCACTTTTTTCCGGTCAGCTTCACCGTGCTGGACATGAATGTGTAAAAGCGAAAGGCGGACCATTGACAAACCAAAGATTTCTGAGCACGCCCGGAACGCCCTCAAGAAAACAGCACAAACTCAACCCACAAAACAGTTTGCAACTGTTCAATAAAAACTTTTCGAAACCTGTCAGCTTACTAAAGTGCTCAGCCGAATGATGCGGCAAGGCAACATGTGGAGCACAAATTGATGCAACGGCGTTCCCCGCCGACAATAGGTTGTCGCAGGGTAACAATCACGGCATTTCGATCCACAAGGCTGAGTCCGAATTTTGCGGAGGAACACCGATTCAAACTGTGGCCACTTGCTTTCCCCATATGAATGGCAGGAGAATAGGCGAACACCGGTGCGTTGCCGGCACCTGATCCCCGTTCCCTGGTATCCCGATATTTCCCATGACTGCGTTTGCAGGCACAAAGGCTGACCAGCCTGATTTTGCAGGACTCGCCGCAAACACCGACGGCGTTCTGGCTGCAGGATCGTCGCGCTCAGTATTGTGCGACCATGTGTTGCACGGTCGCGTTCTTTGCCGCCCTGCGCTGTTCTCATTGATGCTGATCGTCAGTTGGCTGTACACAAGCCAAAACTCCAGCGGCCAGCAGGCCTCAGTGCCGCCACAGTCGCAACCGCCGGATACCACAGCAAAGTCAAACCCTGAATCAGACGACTCAAATGCACCCTTCGCTGATCTGCTGACGGCAGATCTGAAGCAAACCTGGAAAGCCTACCCTCTCGAATCTCTGGAAGGCGCTGAAGCAGACTGGTCCGTCGTCAAAGACCCCGCAGACTCCGAACCAGTCCTGATCTGCCGCGGTCGCATGAAAGGATTCCTCTGGACTCTGGAAAAATGGCAGGATTTTGAATTCACCGGCGAATGGAAGTATCCCGAGGACAACGACGGCAACAGCGGCATCCTTGTGCATACTCAGCGTGAAGACCGAATCTGGCCGACCGCCATTCAAATCCAGCTGCATCAGCCAAAGGCCGGCAGTATCTTTCCCGGCGGTGATGCAGTATCCGATAACATGCTCGAAGTGGCAGACGGTCTCGCAAGGCCAATCAATTCATGGAATGAATGTCGTGTCATCTGTCAAAGCGGCCGAATCTCAGTCGAGATCAACGGCAAGCGGGCCGGTGAAGTCACCGGAGCACGTCCTGTGGGCGGCCACCTTGCTCTGCAAAGTGAAGGTTCTGAGGTGCACTTTCGCAGACTCAAAATTCGACGGCTGACCAGAAAAGACCCTGCCACACCGCCTGACAAACCCGCTCCCGTTTCCACCCAGCCGCCGTCCGTCACCGAATAGGTCAGGCTGATCCCGGGATACCTGCACCTGGTGCACCGTCATCGTGCCGCGCCGTGTCTTCGTCCGCAGGCTGCTTTTCCCCAGCGTCAGACTGTGACTGTTTCAGCCGAGCACGCAGGGTCATTCTTGAGATCCCCAGCAACTCGGCCGCCTGCTGCAGATTGCCACCGGCATGGTTCAGCACAGTGGCCAGCAAAACTCGGTCCACCTGACTGTTGACTTCGCGGTAAACGTTCGTACTGCCGGCATCCAAAAGCTGTTGTGTCAGGGCAGCAATATCCAGCGCCGGATGCAAATCGACAGACCGCAGTGGCTCCTGAGCAGCACCCCGATTTCGACAGACCTCCGGCAGGCAATCGGGCGTAATGACATCCCCGGTGCAGTGCGCTGCTGCAAACTTCACAGCACTCTCCAGCTCGCGAACATTCCCCGGCCAGTCATGCTGCTGCAGTGCAGCCAAAGCTTCCGGAGTAATGTGCCGAAACGTACGCCCAGTCTGCTGGGCAATCGTCCGGAGAAACGCAAGGGTCAGCTCGGGCACGTCCTGAAGTCTTTGCCGGAGCGGCGGCAACTGGATGGTGAACACATTCAGACGATAGAACAGGTCGCGACGGAACAGTCCGGCTTCGACCATTTCCGGCAGATTCTTATTTGTCGCCGCAATAATGCGGACGTCCGTCTGAATGGTCGTGTTCCCTCCGACTCGCTCAAACTGCTGCTGTTGCAGCAGTCGCAATGCCTTGGCCTGCGCCGCCGGACTCATGTCGCCAATTTCATCCAGCAGAATCGTGCCGCCATTCACCTGTTCGAATTTTCCAATTCGTCGCTGCTCAGCGCCGGTAAAAGCACCACGCTCATGACCAAAAAGCTCGCTTTCCAGCAGGGCTTCCGATATCGCCGCACAATTGATCCCCAGAAATGGTTTGTCACGGCGTCGGCTGTAGTGAAATACTGCCCTCGCCACCAGCTCCTTGCCAGTACCACTCTCCCCCATGATCAGCACAGGCGCATCGTTCGATGCCACTCGCCCGATGAATTTATAAACCTCCTGCATCGGTGGCGAATTGCCGACAATCAGATCGGCGTCCGCCGCAGCCGACTGATCCGGTGATGGCACAATCGCCGGCACACGCCGTAATCGTGACACCTGCACGGCCTTCTGCACAATGTCCCGCAACTGCCGCAAATCGAGCGGTTTGATCAGATAGTCAAATGCCCCTCGGCGAGTGGCCTCGATAGCCACATCTGTCCGGGCAAAGGCCGTCATGATCACGACGGGAACCAAACTGTCGATTTCGTGAATCCGACTGCAGGCGTCCAGTCCGGACATGTCGGGCAGTCGTACATCCAGCAGTACCACATCCGGAGGTGTTGCTCGAATAACTTCAAGCGCCTCCCGAACTGTACCGGCAACTGCCACTTGCAGCGTTTCTGACTCCAGCTGCTGCCGCAGCGTCAGGCGAATATTGGGCTCGTCATCAACAATCAATGCTAGCGGTCTGTGCGGCATGGTTCACTCAAAAAGCAGCGGTGTGAATCTGAAAACTCCGCAGCCGAAAACAACAGATCAGGAATTCGAAGCTGAAAGGTTGGCTTGCATCAGCCTGTCGCTGTTCCCGGGAGGCATGCGACAGGGCAGTTCAATCACGAATCTGGTCCCGCCTTCGGGAGGCAATTCGAGACTGATTGTTCCTTCATGGTCGTGAACGATTCGCTGGCAGATAGACAGGCCGAGCCCCGTTCCTGTTTCGCGAGTTGTGAAAAAGGGCTGAAAAGCTCGATCAATCTGCTCGGAAGGAAAACCCGGACCATTGTCAGTCACCGTAATACGAACCAGATCCGCGGCCGTTACTGTTGACGCCCGCAATGCATCATGTTCACTAAATTCTGCCTGAGTACGATCGAGTCTTCGCTGAGCGGTCGCGGCAATTTCCACCCAGCCCCCCGACGGCATCACCTCCAGTGCATTCAGCAGCAGATTCAGAAAGACCTGCCGCAGCTGCACGCCGTCAGCAAAAATCATCAGCCCGGCCGATGGCAGCGATGTGCGAATTTCAATCCCCAGATGACTGGCCTGCGCTGCCACCAGATCACAGGAGTTGCGTACCAGCTGGCACACACACCAGCGCCGGTTCCGGCTGTGGTGGTCGAGCAAAGTCCAAAAACGTCTGGATGGACTTTTCCAGTCGCAATACTTCATCACTGACAATCTGCAGATCTCGCCCCGAAAGCCCATGCGCAGGCCCGCGCTCAATTGCTCCCTGGACCAGCATCTTGACTGGAGTCAGCGGATTGCGCAGTTCATGAGCCATGCCGGCAGCCAGCTGACCCACAGTAGCCAGTTGCTCTGAACGCAGAATCTCAGATTCCTGTCGCTGCAGCCTGCCAACGATATTTCCCAGCTCTGATTCCAGCTGACGCACACCTTGCTCCACACCCTGCAAGTCGGTCAAACGCGAAATCTGCACAGGAGCAGCCACTTCATTCAGTTGCCCAGCCATACTGCGGACGGAAATATCCAGCTGCACAATCGAACGGCTGATGGCTCGCGAAATCCCCAGTCCCACAAACAGACCAGCTACGCAGCCCGTTATCCCCAGCAGCAGAAACCCCAGTCGCAACAACTTTGCAGACGCCACTGCCGTTTCATCTGCACGCTCCACAACCAGCTGACTGTACCGCAGACACTCTTCAATCGGACCAAGAATTCGCGTTGTCAGCTGGTCATCAATCAACTGCTGTATCTGGGCTGGCTGAGGTGCAGAGCTGCCAGACTGCAACTGTCGGAACTGCCTTGAAAATCTGTCAAAACCCTGCTCAACATTCCTGATCAACTGCAACTCTTCCGGTGTACGAGCCGCTTCTCCCGCAGCATCCAGCGGCCTCTGTGATGCAGTTAACAGCACGGCCACGTCATCCAGATGACGCCGCTCACCAGAACGTGCAAAAAGCGCACATTCCCAGCGAATATCCCGCATCTTCACATAAAGATCCTCAATCACCAGCATGCCCCGAAACTCGCGATGAATCAGCTGGGACTGTTCGTGCTGCTGACGCTCAATGTAACGGGCCGCCAGCACTCCAATCAGCAGCAGTGCCAGACTAAGCCCGCTCATGGGAACAAGAATGCGAATCAATATCCCGGAATTCATTCAGCACCGACACCATGCCTTCAGGGGCCGCACTTCACCGGCGATGCCTCAACCGCACTGACCGCAGACATCCGGCCCTCCCGCTCGCCCGCACAGGCCCGCAATATATCACGAACCAGCAGCCTGTCTGCGGATGCCAGAACATGCAAAGGAACTATTTCCTCTTTTGACGAGCGACGGGAAACCAAATGCAGCTGCAATCCCTCAACCGACCAGCAAACCAGGTCATGCCACCGAATGCTGAATCCAATCGGCCAGGGAGACATCGATATGCCGAATGAATCCAGACGCAGCCTGCCCAGCAAATAACCGGCAGCAAACGGAACCAGAACGCAGCCCAGCACCAGACAGACAACAGCCACGAAAGTTACCTGCAGTCGCAGATTCGGCGTACCAGGTATGTGGGTCAGCAGAAAAATGCCGGCACCGAGACCAAAACACACTCCCAGCAAACACCGCAGACCCTCCGCCAGCTTCTGAGTCCTGAAGCGAGAAACAAACGGACGCCCCGGAACCACCGTCACCATCCGCCAGGGACAAACAGCATCTGCGGTATCAACAACAGCCGACTGAGCCGGCACACCACTCGCATCCAGCGGTACTCGCACAACGGCCCGGCTGACAGTAATCCGTACGGGTGATACAGCACGAGCAGTCGGTCGCGACTGTTCCGCAATCCCCACGTTTCCACTCATCTGAAATTCCTCCCCAAATCCAACCTGTATACCAACGCTGTGAAAAAGCATGAAGTCCGGACGATGTCAGCCTAAAGCTTCGGTTCCTGCATTGCCGAGTCTCCGCAGCCAGCCATCGCCGGACTTCATGTGCACAAGTGATCAGGCCGGCTGCGGACAACTTTGCGTTGTCATGCCGCTGCCACGAAAGATTCGCCCGCTGGAAGGGTGCTGCGAATATGGAGTCAGTCGCTCAAATCCACGAATCTGCACCGTCCGACCCGCCGCCTCAAGTTCAGTCACAAAGCTGTTCAGCTGATCGCAGGCCGAGTGATCAATCAGCAGCACCCCGCGATCAAGGTGCAGCACAACCGTTCCAGCCGCCGCGGGAATACGATCCAGCTCCTCACTCAGCTTCATCAAATTCAGACAGACCAGTGGCCGTGTAATGTGCATGTGCCAGGCATCGCCCACCATCTCAGCCGCATCCACAGGATTCATAAAGAACCCCGTCACGCTCTCCCACGCACTGGGTTCTGCATTCAAATGCACCGTAACTTTGCGAACATCATCAGGCAGACTGTCCAGTTCCTGCTGCAGCTTGCGCTGATTCGTGGGCAACACCGGCTTGTCTACATACACATGGTATTCATCACCAATCCAGCCTCTGTGCACAACCGGATTCGTAAACAAATCGTTCAGTCGGACAACACGTCCGCTGCCGCTGCTGCTGCCGGCAGCCTTGCGACAGGCCAGGGCACTGAGCAGAAACTGCAGAATTGTCCCGGCAATAATCCCGATCAGCAGGTCGGTGGCGACCGTGACCAGCACCGTAAATGTGAACACAATCAGCTGGTCACGACCAACATGAGCCACGTGTCGCCAGACCGCCGGCTCACACATCTTCCAGCCCGTATACAGCAGGACAGACGCCAGTACGCCGCGAGGAATCAGGTTGATTAGCTGATAACCCACAGCGATGTAGATGATCAGACAAATGGAATTTGTGAAATTCGCCCACAGTGTCCGACCGCCAGCCGCAATATTCGCCTTGCTCTTTACTCCGCCAGGAATAATTGTCAACCCCCTGAACAGGCTGGATGCCACGTTGGAAATCGCCATCGCCAGCAAGACACGATTGGCGCTGGATCGACGTCGATATGGATCGATGCGATCGATGGCCATGGCCGTCGCCAGCGATTCAACACCATCGATCATTGTCAGCATGATCACCCCCATCGCCACGGCATACCACAGATCCCGACGAGCCAGCAGGCCGGCAAAATCAGGCACGTTAGAGTCAATATGCAAACCCTCTGGAATGGCAATCAGGAACTTGCCTTCATTCAAGGCACCCAGATTCAGTGCCAGACCCAGTCCTGTTCCAAGCACAACCGCCAGCAGCTGCGGGGGCAAAATCTGAAGCAGACGCACCTTCTTCTGCAGCCCGCCCAGCACAAACAGTGCAACCAGCGTGACGGCCGAAGTGATGAACACAGGCGTTGTCAGACCAGACGCATACTGCGGTATCGAAATCACAAACTGATAAAATTCCCTGGCCACAGGCTTCGGGACATAACCAAAGAAAGACGGAAACTGCTTCACAATAATCATCAGGCCGATCGAGCACAGCATGCCCTCAACCACCGCTATCGGGATGGCCGCTGCGTAACGAGCCAGCCCGGCCAGTGCAATCAGCAACTGGGCACACCCCACCAAAAAGATCACACACAACAGCCACGGATAACCTGGCCCCAGTGTTTCTGCATCACCAGCACCGCCCAAAGACGTCATCACAGCAACCAGCGCCGGAGCCAGACCGGCAGCCGGACCACTGATTGTCATATAGGCCCCGCCGATAAACGGAAACAGCAGACCAGCAATGATCGCCGACATCAGACCGTAAATCGGCGGCACACCCGACGCAATGGCAATCCCCGACGACAGGGGCAAAGAGACCAGTGACACGACGATCCCGGAAAGAATGTCGTGCCGCAGATGAGCAAGGCCCTTCAGGCCGTTTTCGGGCTTCAGCCCGGCTGGTACCGTAGATGCGGTCATCGATTGTCTCACCTCAAAACAGGAAAATACTGCATGGCTTGCCTGAGGTGATTGCGAGTTCCGTGCCGATGGGCGCGAAAGAGGCCAGTTTCAGAACTTCAGCTGCCGACACAAAGTGCTGCAATTAATAGCTTTATGAGAAAATACGATTATCATTCCAATCCGGGCGACAACTGGGAATAGCTTCCGGCAGGCCCCAAACCCACAGGTTCCACCCGCGCACATTGCCAGATTTCAGCCAACAGTCCGGCTGCGTCAAAAACTGGTGGCCAAATTCTGGCCACCAGCCAACAAACAGGGGCCAGTCAGATGAATCGGACCAGCAGTCATCCCCCAGTCGCCTTCAAAGCCTTTCTCTGTAATGCAGACGGTGTGATTCAGCAGGTGGCCAGCGGCGGTCCGCCGGAATGCATTGGTCGGCCTCTGCTGGATTGCCTGTCTGCATCCGATCTGCCCGCTCTGCGACAGCACTGGCACGAAATGCTGCAGTCCAGAGCCGGATTTCAGATGCAGGCAGAATTCGCAGCAGTCCCCGATGATGCCCCGTCATCTGGGCTGTGCACGTGTCGCCGCTGCGCCTGGCAGATGTCGCAGATTTGTATCTGGTGGCCCTGCACAGCGGACTCGGAACCCCCGCATTCGAACCCGATGAAGTGGTCCGCTGTCGCGCTGTCCTCAATACTGCAGTAGATGCAATTATCACCATTGATGAACACGGGATTATTGCCTCTGCCAATCCGGCAACCGCTCGATTATTCGGGTACTCCGAACCCGAACTGAAAGGCAAAAATATCTCCATGCTGATGCCGGAGCCCTGGCGTTCCGAACACGACGACTATCTGTCTCGCTATCTGCAGACAGGCCGGGCACGCATCATCGGCATCGGTCGACAGATCAAGGCCCTCCGCCGCAATGGTCAGGAATTCCTCGTACACCTCGCAATCAGCGAATTCAGCGTCGGCGGACGACACTACTTCACAGGCATTGTCCGCGACCTTTCCGACCTCGAACGTGTGCAAAAACAACTGCTCCAGTCCGAAAGGCTCGCTGCCATCGGACAAATGGTCACCGGACTGGCACACGAAAGCCGCAATGCTCTGCAGCGCGCCCAAGCCTGCCTCGATATGCTGGCACTCGACCTCGAACATCAGCCCGAACAACTGGACCTCGCCAAACGAGCACGCAACGCCCTGCAGGATTTGCATCGGCTGTACGAAGAAGTACGCAGCTATGCGGCACCAATTCACCTCGAATTCCGGGATTGTGACCTCAGCTCCATCTGGCGCAAGGAATGGGAAAACCTGGCGACAGCCCGCCGCGATCGTGAAATTTCCCTGCAGGAACAAATCGCGCCGGAATCACCGCGCTGCGAGGTCGATATTCACCGTATGGAACAGGTGTTTCGCAACATCCTTGAAAACTCCCTGCACGCCTGCGGTCATCGGGGCTGCATCACTGTGCAGACAGCACTGGCTGAACTGGATGGGCGACCGGCCCTGCTGATCCGCATCAGCGACAACGGCCCTGGATTCAGGCCGGAAGCCGCCCAGCAGGTGTTCGAGCCGTTCTTTACGACGAAACAAAAAGGCACCGGACTCGGTATGGCCATCGTCCAGCGCATTCTGCACGCACACGGCGGCACAATTACCGCAGCCAACGGGAAAAATGGGGGGGCCGAAATTTCGCTGCTGCTGCCGCGAATGCACTCCTCCCGCAGAGGCCACAACGCCTGATGCTCAAAATCTGGCCGCCGCACCAGCGATTTTCGTGGTTTGGGAATGCCGTTCGCTGACAGAAAACTCGCGGCTGCAAGCCAGTAAATTCCTGACTTTCGCAACCAAACATGTGACACAAACGCACACTTGTGCGCCGTTTGGCACACAACTGTGATTTTCTGCTGGCTGGGCGGTCGTCAGGACTGTCAGAAGGGCTGCAATCGCAGCGGGACGGAGGCATCCATGTCATCACCGGCATTCAGTCTGCTGATCGTTGAGGACGATCCTGATTTTCGCGAGACTTGTGCGCGGTGGATGGTCCGCAAGGGACACAGCGTCGCTACGGCCGCCAATGGTCATGAGGCTCTGGAATTGTGTGACCGCCGCACTTTTGACGTAGCGGTTGTGGACATGAACATGCCGGGACTCACAGGTCTCGAAGTTCTGGAACGAATGAAATCTGCCCAGACAGAAACGGAAGTGATCATCCTGACAGGGCAGGGCACGATCGAAAGTGCCGTAAATGCCATGAAGCTGGGTGCCTGCGACTATCTGACGAAACCGTTTCCGATGGACGAGCTGGAGCAGCGCTGCCTGATGGCGTGGGACCGCAGTCGCCTGCAGCGCGAAAACCGGCAGCTGCGAGCAATTATCGAACGTTCGCACGCCCCGGTGAAGATCCTCGGAGAATCGCTGCGGATGAAGGAGGTCTTCCGACTGATCGAACGGGTAGCACCGACTGACAAACCCGTGCTGATTCAGGGCGAAAGCGGGACGGGCAAGGAACTGGCAGCACGGGCACTGCAGCAGCAAAGTCACCGGGCCGGACGCCCATTTGTTACGATCAACTGTGCGGCCTTGCCGGAGCAGCTGGTGGAAAGCGAGTTGTTCGGGCATCGCAAGGGCGCCTTTACGGGTGCCACAGAGGATCGTGCCGGGCTGTTTGAAGTGGCCGACGGCGGGACTTTGTTTATTGACGAAATCGGCGAGCTGCCAGGAGCGCTGCAGCCCAAACTGCTGCGAGCTCTCGAAGATGGCTCAATCCGCCGAGTCGGCTCCCACCGTGAGCGACGGGTGGACGTGCGCCTGATCGCCGCCACAAATCGCAATCTGGCGGACGAGGTGGCTGCGGGCCGTTTTCGGGAGGACCTGTATTATCGAATTAACGTCATGTCGCTGGAGCTGCCGCCGCTGCGAAAACGTGAGGGTGATGTGGCTTTGCTGGTAAAAAGCTTCCTCGGAGCCGGCTGGACGGTCACTCCCGAAGCAATGGCCGCGATTGAACGCTGCCAGTGGCCCGGCAATGTTCGCCAGCTGCGAAACGCCATCGATCGGGCTCAGATTCTGGCAGACGGGCATGTGATTACGCCGGATGATCTGCCGTCCGAAGTTTTGCCGGGATTTGAGCCGGTGAACGGCGGCTTAGCCCCTGCCCCCGCAGGCTTCCGGATCTCGTCGCCACGGTCTCTGGGACCGGAACGCAACGGCGGCGGAACGGTTCCAGCAGGCTCCGGAGGCGGTGAACTGCCATTTCGTCTGGAGGATCTCGAGAAGGCTCATATCCTGGAAATTCTGCGACAGCAAAATGGCAATAAGGC